>Ga0209545_100001_pt1 | contig 861789 bp, 727 predicted proteins | sample UppTromiDAQMD018_FD_185833 | JGI IMG/M metagenome (GOLD analysis project Ga0209545, IMG submission 185833) | Upper troposphere microbial communities from Maryland, USA - DAQMD-018 (SPAdes) (version 2) | ecosystem: Environmental > Air > Outdoor Air > Unclassified | place: USA: Maryland, Virginia...
TCGGCGCTTTGTAGTTACGATGTATTACGATGTATCTCTACACCGCAATGACTCGTAGAAAAAAATCAATTCTGACAAGGCTCTACGCTCATTCACCCACATCCTATGTATGTTTAGGGAATGAGTCTTAATTAGGGCTTTTGCTTTTGGGGCGAATGCGCTCAGTGCTGCAGTGCCTGGAGCTTGCGGCGCAGCATCTGCACTTCCTCGATCAGGTCCGCCGTCAGCGCGGCCAGTTGAGGGTCGGCATCGAAGCTGTGCTCCAGATGGGCTATGCGGCGCGCGCGCACCAGGGTCTGGCTGCTGAAGCGCCACTGTGCCTGCGGTGCGGTCGCTTCGCCCGGCGGCTCGTTTTCGCAGTACAGCACGCCGGTCTGCACACGCTCCACCACCCAGTCGGTGTTGCGCTGGCAGTGGCGGGCGAGATCGTGCAGATCCAGTGCGCCTTCATCCAGCAGTTCTGCAGGTTCGTAGAAGGGATACAGCGGCGTGCTCATCGCGAGGCTCCTTGGCCCGTGCCGTGCTGGCGGGCATCGAACGAGGGGAAGGCCTGGGCCAGTGCCTCATAGGCCTTTCGCTGGGCGTCGGTCTGCGGCTCCGGCAGGCTGATGCCCAGCACCAGATACAGATCGCCTGGCGTGGCGGCGGGCAAGCCCTTGCCCTTGATCCGCAGCTTGCGGCCGGCGCGGCTGCCGGCAGGGATGCCGACATCGAATTCGCCGGCAATCGTGGCGAGACGGACCGTGCCGCCCAGCGCGGCTTCCCAGGGCGCGAGCGCGATGGGCTGATAGACGTCCTTGCCCTCGGCCCACCAGCGCGGGTCGTGGCGCAGATGCACCTGCAGCAGCAGGTCGCCTGCAGGACCGTTGCCCAGGCCCTGGCCGCCCTGGCCTGCCAGACGGATCATCTGGCCTTCGCGCACCCCCTTGGGAATGCTGACCTGCAATTCCTTGTCCCGCGCCACCGGCCGCCCGTCCTCATCCAGCACCGTGCTGCGCAGGTGCAGGCTGCGCTGGGCGCCGTGGTAGCTGTCCAGCAGGTCCAGCTCGATGCTGGCGTGCTGGTCCTGCCCGCGCAGGTCGGGTGGAGGTCGGTGCTGCCCGCCGCCCGCATGGCGCGCGCGGGCGCCCTGGCCGAACATCTGCGAGAAGAATTCGCTGAAATCCGCATCGCCGTCCGGCATGGCGCCATCGCCGCTGCGAAAGTGGAAGTCCTGACCTTCCCAGTCCGGTGGCGGCTGGAATCCGCCGGCGCCTGCGCTGCGGCGGGGCGCATCGGCCAGCGCGTCGTAGGCGGCACGCTTTTCGGGATCGGACAGCACGGCGTTGGCTTCATTGATCTCGGCCATGCGTTGCGAGGCATCCGCTTCCTTGCTGATGTCCGGGTGGTACTTGCGCGCCAGCTTGCGGTAGGCCTTCTTGATCTCGTCAGCACTGGCCTGCCGGTCCACGGCCAGGATGCGGTAGTAGTCCTTGTATTCCATGAATTTCCGTCCTCCAGCCCTTGCGGGCGATGTTCTGGACAAGCCAGAAGCCAGCATAGCCCGGTCATGGCAGGGTCTCAACCGATGGGCCTTTTCCTGCTGGACTGGCATCTTGTGACGGGTTTACTACATTCGCGCGTCGGCAGGACGCAACAGGAGGCGTCGGACATGGCACATGGCAGGCGATGGCGGTACGGGACAGGGCTTTCAGGCGTCAAGGGGGCAAGGAGCTTGCTGGGCGCATGGCTGGCGGCCTGTGCATGCGGCGTGATGGCGCAGTCCGCCCAGCCGGCACCGGGCGTGCCGATGGCGGACCTGCCCCCCGCCGTGGTCAGTGCGCCTCTGCCCGATGTGGGCTCCATGGCGTCCAGGGTACTGGCCTGCACGGCCTGCCATGGTCCCGAGGGACGGGCCACACCCAGCGGCTACTTTCCTCGCATTGCGGGCAAGCCTGCGGGCTATCTTTACCGCCAGCTCAAGAATTTCCAGCAGGGGCGCCGCAGCTATCCGGCAATGAACCGGCTGATCGAATTCATGTCGGACGACTATCTGCGCCAGATCGCCGTGCATTTCGCAAGCCTTGAGCTGCCCTATGCGCCGCCCGTGCCGGCGCAGCTGCCGCCCGCCGACCTCGCGCGTGGCGAGCAGCTGGTGCTGCAGGGCGACGCGCAGCGGGGCCTGCCCGCCTGTGCTGCCTGCCATGGCCAGCGGCTCATGGGCGCGGGCGACGATATCCCGGGTCTGCTGGGCCTGTCACGCGACTATCTCAACAGCCAGATAGGCGCCTGGCGCTCGGGCCAGCGCCAGGCGGCCGCTCCCGATTGCATGGACCAGGTGGCCAAGGCGCTGACGCCGCAGGAAGTCGTGGCCGTCACGGCATGGCTGTCGTCGCGGCCTGCATCGGCGACGCCGGGAGGGCACGAGGCCTTGGCGCGCTCCTTGCCGCTGCGCTGCGGTGCGGTGGCCGCTGTGGGCGGTCAGGAGGGCAGGCCATGAGTGTCCAAGTGGAAAATCCGGCCAGCGCGAGCGTACGCGGGCGGTGGCCCCTGCTGGCTCTTGTGGTCCTGGCCCTGGTCCTGGTGGGGCTGCTGCTGGTCTGGCTCAACCTGCGGGGGGAGCAGGGGGTTCATGCCTATGGCCACGGCGGCTGGTCGGGATCGACCGAAACACAGGCCGCCCTGGTCGAGCGCGGCGCCTACCTTGCGCGGGTAGGCAACTGCGCTGGCTGTCACACGGCGGCGGGCGGTGCCGAATATGCGGGCGGGCGGGGCTTGCCCACCGCGTTCGGCACGCTGTACACCAGCAATCTCACCTCCGACAAGGAGACGGGCTTGGGACTGTGGTCGGCGCAGGACTTCTGGCGTGCGCTGCACAACGGGCGCTCGCGCGAAGGTCGCCTGCTGTATCCCGCCTTCCCGTATGACAGCTACACCCGCGTGACGCGCGCCGATTCGGACGCCTTGTTCGCCTATCTTCAAAGCCTGCCCGCCGTGCGCGCGCAGACGCCGCCGCATGCGCTGGACTTTCCCTATGGCTGGCAGGGGTCGCTGGCCGTCTGGCGGGCGCTGTTCTTCTCGCCGAAGGATTGGCAGGACCAGCCAGGGAAGGCCCCGGCCTGGAATCGCGGCGCCTATCTTGCCCAGGGGCTGGGCCATTGCGCGGCCTGCCATGCGCCGCGCAATGGCCTGGGTGCCTCCGGCCAGGCCATGTCCGGCGGCTTTGTGGCAGGGCAGTCCTGGTATGCGCCTTCGCTGCTCGATCCCGGCGAGGCGGGTGTGCGTGCCGGCCAGGAGTCCGCCTGGGTGCAGTTGCTGCAGACGGGGTCCGGCCCTTCAGGCTCGGCACTGGGCCCCATGGCCGAAGTCGTGGCGCGCAGCACCCAGCACTGGCAGCCACAGGATCTGCAGGCGCTGGCTTCCTATCTGCAGGAGCGGGGTGCTGCTGCCCCAGCTGCCGGCACAGACGGGCACGGCGCCATCAAGGCTGTGCAGCCTGGGCAGATGGCCTTGGGGCGGGCCGTGTACGAACGGCAGTGCGCGGTCTGCCATGGTGCGCATGGCCAGGGAACACCGGGCGCGTTTCCTGCGCTGGCCGGCAATGCTTCCGTGACCATGGCCGAGCCGCGCAACCTGCTGCTGGTGCTGCTGGACGGTGGCTATCCCCCGTCCACGCGGCAACAGCCGCAGCCGCATGGCATGCCGCCCTTTGGCCATGTGCTGTCTGACGCACAGGTGGCCGCCGTGGCCAGCTATGTGCGCAATGCCTGGGGCAACAAGGCGGCGGAAATCGGTACCATGGAGGTTTATCGCGCCCGGGAAGGGCGTGGTTTCTGAGAGGTTTTCCATGGATTCAATGGCCGGCAAGCTGCCGGACGACAGCGCGGCAGCCAGCCCCTGGTGGGTGGTTTGCCTGTGTGCGCAATGGTGCGGCGTTTGCAACCAGTACCGGAGCGCGTTTGCGGAGCTGGCCACCCAGTTCCCGCAGATGCACTTCGTCTGGCTTGATGTCGAGGACCGCGAGGATGTGGCCGGGGACCTGGACATCGAAACCTTTCCCTCTGTGCTGATCGCTGACGGCGAGCGCGCGCGCTTTCTGGGGCCGGTGCTGCCCCAGCCGGGCGTTGTGGCGCGCATGCTGCAGTCATTGGCCCAGGACCCTGGCGCGGCCCCGGCCGACCCCGCCGAAGCGCAGGCCCTTTTGCGGCGGCTTCAGTCGGCGCAGGCGCTTGAGCGCGTGGGCGCCTGAGCATCCGGCGGAGGGGTGTCCGCCCTGGCCTGGGCTGCCTTGCGCAGTGCCTGCCAGCGCCTGTTTTTGTACGGCGCGAACTTGGCCTGGAGGTCGTTTGCGGATACAATGGCATATTCACGACCAAACGGGCGGGTACCAACCGCCCTTTTTTTTGGGCGATCTTCGGGCGACCTTAGGGATTGCCATGGGGCTCGGCGCTGTTGGGACATGGCTGCTGCCAAGGTTCCAGGGGCGTTCCGGGTCTTTTGTGTTTGCAGGATTGAATTTAATTACACGTGGCACTACAGCAAATCGTTGAACAAACCGTGACAGGTCTGGGCTATGACCTGGTGGAAATAGAACGCTCGGCAGGCGGGCTGTTGCGCGTCACAATTGATTTGCCTTGGCAGCCCCCGGTGGAGGGCGAGCCGGTGGTGCCGGAGCAGTTCGTGACAGTCGAGGACTGCGAGAAGATCACGCGCCAGCTGCAGTTCGCGCTGGAGGTCGATGGCACGGATTACACGCGCCTCGAGGTCTCCTCCCCGGGCATCGACCGCCCCCTGCGGCATGAGCAGGACTTCATCCGCTTTGTCGGGGAAGTCATCGACCTGACCCTCAAGGAGCCCATCGGCGCTGCCGCTGAAGGGCAGGTCAGCGCCAATCGCAAGAAATTCCGCGGCACGCTGGAGCGTGCCGAAGGTGGTGGCTGGCAGATCGTCTGGAGCGACGAGCCACCCGTCAAGCCTGGCCAGAGGGTCAGCAAGAAGCGTGTTCCCGCGCCCCTGCAGGCGCTGGGTTTCACGCTGGAGGAGCTGCGCGAGGCGCGTCTGGCTCCCCTTGTGGATTTCAAGGGGCGTTCTGCCAAGCCGGTCTGATCGGAGCGGGCAGGGTACGTCGAATCATTGGGGCAGAAGGGCATTGCCATCCCCTTTCTGCGTGATTGAAATAGGAGAGTCGTCGCATGAATCGCGAATTGTTGATGTTGGTAGAAGCCATTTCGCGCGAAAAGAACGTGGAGCGCGATTTGGTGTTCGGTGCAGTGGAATCGGCCCTGGCCCAAGCCACGAAGAAGCTGTACCAAGGTGAAGTGGACATCCGCGTGGCCATCGATCGCGACAGCGGTAACTACGACACCTTCCGCCGCTGGCTGGTGGTGCCCGATGATGCGGGCCTGCAAAACCCCGATGCCGAAGAAATGCTGATGGACGCACAGGACCGCGTCCCCGGCATCTCCGAAGGCGAGTACATCGAGGAAGAGATCGAGTCGGTGCCCATCGGCCGCATCGGTGCGATGGCGGCCAAGCAGGTCATCCTGCAAAAGATCCGCGATGCCGAGCGCGAAATGCTGCTCAACGAGTTCCTGTCGCGCGGCGACCGGATCTTCACGGGCACCGTCAAGCGCATGGACAAGGGCGACATCATCGTCGAGGCCGGCCGTGTCGAAGGACGCCTGCGCCGCAGCGAAATGATCCCCAAGGAAAACCTGCGCAACGGCGACCGCGTGCGGGCCATGATCATGGAAGTGGACGCCACGCTGCGCGGCGCGCCCATCATCCTGTCGCGTTCGGCGCCGGAGTTCATGGTCGAGCTGTTCCGCAACGAAGTGCCCGAGATCGAGCAGGGCCTGCTGGAGATCAAGAGCTGCGCTCGCGATGCCGGCAGCCGCGCCAAGATCGCCGTGCTCAGCCATGACAAGCGTGTCGATCCCATCGGCACCTGTGTCGGCGTGCGGGGCACCCGCGTCAACGCCGTCACCAATGAATTGGCTGGCGAGCGCGTGGACATCGTGCTGTGGTCCGAGGACCCCGCACAGTTCGTGATCGGTGCGCTGGCTCCGGCCAATGTGTCGTCCATCGTTGTGGACGAGGAAAAGCACGCCATGGACGTGGTGGTTGACGAGGAAAACCTCGCCATAGCCATCGGCCGTGGCGGCCAGAACGTTCGCCTGGCTTCCGAGCTTACCGGCTGGAAGATCAACATCATGGACGCGGCTGAGTCTGCGCAAAAGCAGGCGGACGAGTCTGCTGTTGCGCGCCAGCTGTTCATGGAAAAGCTCGATGTGGACGAGGAAATCGCCAACATCCTCATCGAGGAAGGTTTCGAGACCCTGGAAGAAGTGGCCTACGTGCCGCTGCAGGAAATGCTCGAAATCGAGGCGTTCGACGAAGAGACGGTGAACGAGCTGCGCACCCGTGCGAAGGATGCCCTGCTGACGCAGGAAATCGCGCACGAGGAAAACGTGGGCAAGGTGTCGCAGGATCTGCTGACGCTCGAGGGAATGACTCCGGAGATCGTGGACAAGCTGGCCGAGGCCAATGTGCACACTCGCGACGATCTGGCCGATCTGGCCATCGATGAGTTGACCGAGCTGACCGGGCAGACCGAGGAAGAAGCGAAGGCTTTGATCATGAAGGCGCGTGAGCACTGGTTCACCGAAGGGCAAGAGTAAGGTCAGGGAGGTTCAGAGCATTTATGTCCAGTAATACGGTTGCCGAGTTTGCAAAAGAGCTCAACAAGACCCCTGACACGTTGCTGCAGCAGCTCAAGGCTGCAGGCGTCGCCAAGGACAACGCATCGGATGCGTTGACCGACGGCGACAAGCAGCAACTGCTCAGCCATCTGCAGGCCAGCCACGGAAGTGGCGCCAAGAAGATCACGCTGACCAAACGGTCCACCAGCGAGATCAAGCAGGCCGATTCGTCGGGCCGCGCCCGCACCATCCAGGTGGAAGTGCGCAAGAAGCGCACCTTCGTCAAGCGCGACGAGGCCGCCGAAGGCGCCTCCGACCCCGCTGCCGTTGCGGCTGCCCAGGAGCAGCGCGCGGCGTCGGAGCGCGAATCTCAGGAATTGGTGCGCCGCGAAGGGGAAGCACGTCGCCAGGCCGAAATGATCGGCCGGGAGGAGGAAGAATTGGCACAGCAACGCCGTGAGCGCGAAGAGCGCGAGCTAGTCCAACAGCGCGAGCGCGAAGCCGAAGAGCGCGCAGCCGCCTATGCGGCTGCCGAAGCCGCAAAGATTGTCGAGGCCAACCGCGCTAAGCAGGAAGCCTCGCGCGAGCAGGCTGCCGGCCAGATAGCGCGCGCCGAAGCCCAGCTCGCGGCACGCGCCAAGGCCGAGGAAGAGTCCAAGGCCCGTGCGGCCGAGGAAGCCGAACGCGCCAAGGATCTGGAAGACCGCCGCCGCAAGGCGCTGGCCGAAGCCGAAGCCATTCGCGCCATGATGGCCGCGCCCAAGAAGGTGCTCGTGGCCAAGAAGCCCGAAGAGCCCAAGCCCGTGGCAAAGCCTGCAGCGCCTGCTGCCGCCGATGCCAAGAAGACCACGCTGCACAAGCCCGCTGGCACGACCGCCGGCGGAGCCGGTGCGCGCGCGCCTGCCGGCGCCGGCAAGGAAGTCAAGTCCGCCAAGCTCTCCTCGAGCTGGGCCGGCGATGGCAAGAAGAAGGAAATCAAGACCCGTGGCGACAGCTCCGGTGGCGTGGGCGGCCGTTCCAACTGGCGCGGCGGCCCGCGTGGCGGGCGTCGTGGCAATGACCGCAATGACGGACAGCACCAGAGCGCGGCAACGGAATTCCGCGCCATCGAAGTGCACGTGCCCGAGACCATCACCGTGGCCGAGCTGGCGCACAAGATGTCGGTCAAGGCATCCGAGCTGATCAAGGTGCTGATGAAGATGGGCCAGATGGTCACCATCAACCAGCCCCTGGACCAGGACACGGCCATGATCGTGGTCGAGGAAATGGGCCACACCGCCAAGGTCGCTGCGCTGGACGATCCCGAAGCCTTCACGGCCGAGGAAGTGTCCCAGCAGGAAGCTGCCCAGGAGTCGCGCGCCCCCGTGGTCACCGTCATGGGCCACGTGGACCACGGCAAGACCTCGCTGCTGGACTACATCCGCCGCACCAAGGTTGCGTCGGGCGAAGCCGGCGGCATCACCCAGCACATCGGTGCCTACCATGTGACGACGCCCCGCGGCATCGTCACCTTCCTGGACACCCCGGGCCACGAGGCCTTCACGGCCATGCGTGCCCGTGGTGCACAGGCCACCGACATCGTCATCCTGGTGTGCGCTGCCGACGACGGCGTGATGCCCCAGACCAAGGAAGCCATCAAGCACGCGAAGGCGGCGGGTGTGCCCATCGTGGTTGCCATCACCAAGGCCGACAAGCCCGATGCCAACCTCGACCGCGTCAAGCAAGGTCTGGTGGCCGAGCAGGTGGTGCCTGAAGAGTACGGCGGCGAGTCCCCGTTCATCGCCGTGTCGTCCAAGACCGGCCAGGGCATCGACGAGCTGCTGGAGCAGGTCCTGCTGCAGGCCGAAGTGCTGGAGCTGACCGCTCCCGTGGAAGCCGCTGCCAAGGGTCTGGTCATCGAAGCGCAGCTGGACAAGGGCCGCGGCCCCGTGGCCACGGTGCTGGTGCAGTCCGGCACGCTGAAGGTGGGCGACGTGGTGCTGGCAGGCCAGACCTACGGCCGCGTGCGCGCCATGCTGGACGAAGACGGCAAGCAGACCAAGTCCGCTGGCCCCTCCATCCCGGTGGAAATCCAGGGTCTGTCCGACGTGCCCCAGGCCGGCGACGACTTCATGGTGCTGCAGGACGAGCGCCGCGCCCGCGAAATCGCGACCTACCGCGCCGGCAAGTTCCGCAACACCAAGCTGGCCCGCCAGCAGGCTGCCAAGCTCGAGAACATGTTCGCCGAAATGGGTGCGGGCGAGGTCCAGACCCTGCCCATCATCGTCAAGGCCGACATGCAGGGCTCGCAGGAAGCACTGGGCGCATCGCTGCTCAAGCTCTCCACCGAAGAGATCCGCGTGCAGCTGGTCTACTCGGGCGTGGGCGGCATCAGCGAGTCCGACGTGAACCTGGCGCTGGCCTCCAAGGCCATCATCATCGGCTTCAACGTCCGGGCCGATGCCCAGGCGCGCAAGACGGCCGAGAGCAACGATGTGGACCTGCGCTACTACAACATCATCTACGACGCCGTCGAAGAGGTGAAGGCAGCGATGTCCGGCATGCTGGCTCCCGAGCGCAAGGAAGAGATCATCGGCATGGCCGAGATCCGTACCGTGTTCGTGGCGTCGAAGATCGGCACCGTGGCCGGCTCGTACATCACGCAAGGCCAGGTTACGCGCAACGCGCATTTCCGCCTGCTGCGCGAGAACGTGGTCATCTACACGGGCGAGATCGAATCGCTCAAGCGCCTGAAGGACGACGTCAAGGAAGTCAAGGAAGGCTTCGAGTGCGGTATCAAGCTCAAGAACTACAACGACATTCGCGAAGGCGACGTGCTCGAAGTGTTCGAGATCAAGGAAATCGCGCGCTCGCTGTAATTCGACATGGCAACACGCAAGTCCGCTGCGCCGAACCGCAGCTTCAAAGTCTCCGACCAGATCCAGCGGGATCTGGCGGAGCTGATCGCACGCGAGTTGAAGGACCCGCGCGTGGGCATGGTGACGCTGCAAAGCGTGGAGGTGACTCCGGACTATGCCCACGCCAAGGTCTACTTCAGCCTGCTGATCGGCGATCCGCAGGAGACGCAGGACGCCCTGAACCAGGCCGCAGGCTTCCTGCGCAACGGCCTGTTCAAGCGCCTGCACATCCATACCGTGCCCACGCTGCACTTCATCTACGACCGCACCACCGAGCGTGCGGCCGACATGAACGCCTTGATCGCCAAGGCCGTCTCCTCGCGCGGGAAGGAAGAGTAGCCCCATGAACGCGCCACGCACAAGGGTGCAGCGGCGCCCTGTGCATGGGGTGTTGCTGCTCGACAAACCGCTGGAGCTGTCCAGCAACGACGCCTTGCAGAAGGTCAAGTGGTTGCTGCGCGCCGAAAAGGCCGGACACACCGGCACGCTGGACCCGTTGGCCACCGGCGTGTTGCCGCTGTGCTTCGGTGCGGCGACCAAGTTCAGCCAGTTGCAGCTCGAAGCTGCCAAGACCTACGAGGCGATTGCGCGCCTGGGCCAGACCACGACCACGGCCGATGCCGAGGGCGAGGTGCTGCGCGAGCGCGCCATCGATCCCGCCGCCCTCACGGCCGAGCGGCTTGCCGCCGTGCAGGCGCAGTTCACGGGCCCCATCCGCCAGGTGCCGCCCATGTACAGCGCGCTCAAGAAGGACGGCAAGGCTCTTTATGAATATGCGCGTGCCGGCATCGAAGTCGAGCGTCCGGCGCGCGAAGTGACAATCCACGCACTGGAGCTTTCGCTGACGCAAGACAGCCAAGGCCAGCCGGCGATCCGGATGCTGGTGACCTGCAGCAAGGGCACCTATATCCGCACGCTGGCGGAGGACGTGGGAGAGGCCCTGGGCTGCGGCGCGCACCTGCGCGCGCTGCGCCGTATCGACACCGGCGGGCTGGGTGTCGAGCGCTGTATCTCGCTGGAGGCGCTGGCCGCCATGGGCGAGGACGAGCGTCTGCAGCAGTTGCAGCCTGTCGATGCCTTGCTGGCCAGCCACACGGCTGTCACGCTGGGCGAGCAAGATGCGGCCCGTTTTCTCACGGGCCTGCCCCGCAAGGGCGCTTGGGCCGATGCCGAGGCGGTGGCTGTGTATGGCGAAAACCCCCAGGCTCTGCTGGGGGTGGGGCGCGTGGTGCGTGGGGAACTCATCCCCGCCCGCCTGCTCAGTTCACTGGAAATTCAACAGATTTTGGAAGACACGCCGCGCCCATGACGCTGCGGCAATGGGAAAACACTATGAGCAAACAAATCCGCAATATCGCGATCATCGCCCACGTGGACCACGGCAAAACCACCATGGTGGACCAGCTGCTGCGTCAATCCGGAACCTTCGCCGAGCACGAAAAAGTCGTGGACACGGTGATGGACAACAACGCCATCGAACGCGAGCGTGGCATCACCATCCTGGCCAAGAACTGCGCCGTGAGCTGGAACGACACGCACATCAACATCCTCGACACACCCGGCCACGCGGACTTCGGCGGTGAAGTGGAGCGTGCCCTGTCCATGGTCGACGGCGTGGTGCTGCTGATCGACGCGCAGGAAGGCCCCATGCCCCAGACGCGCTTCGTGACCAAGAAGGCGCTGGCCCTGGGCCTGAAGCCCATCCTCGTGGTCAACAAGGTGGACAAGCCCGGCGCGCGTCCCGACTACGTGGTCAACGCCGCGTTCGACCTGTTCGACAAGCTGGGTGCCACCGACGAGCAGCTGGACTTCCCCGTGGTGTACGCCTCGGGCATCAACGGCTGGACCTCGCTGGAAGAAGGCGCTCCGGGCGAGCAGTGGGGCCCCGACATGTCGGCCCTGTTCGACACCATCCTGAAGCACGTGCCTTCGGTCAAGGGCGATCCCGCCGCTCCGCTGCAAATGCAGATCTCGGCGCTGGACTACTCCACCTTCGTGGGCCGCATCGGCGTGGGCCGCATCACTTCCGGCACGCTCAAGCCTTCGACCGACGTGCTGGTCATGGAAGGTCCTGACGGCAAGAGCTACAAGGGCCGCATCAACCAGGTGCTGAAGTTCCAGGGCATCGACCGCGTGCAGGTGACCGAAGCCGGCCCCAGCGACATCGTGCTGGTCAACGGCATCGCCGACCTGGGCATGGGCGTCACGCTGACCGACCCGCTGAACCCCCGGCCGCTGCCGATGCTCAAGATCGACGAGCCCACGCTGACCATGAACTTCTGCGTCAACACCTCGCCGCTGGCGGGCCGTGAAGGCAAGTTCGTGACCAGCCGCCAGATCTGGGACCGCCTGCAAAAGGAACTGCGTTCCAACGTGGCCCTGCGTGTCAAGGAAACCGACGAAGACGGCATCTTCGAAGTGTCGGGCCGCGGCGAACTGCACCTGACCATCCTGCTGGAAGAAATGCGCCGTGAAGGCTACGAGCTGGCCGTGTCCAAGCCCCGCGTGGTCTACCGCGACGTGGACGGCGTGCGCCACGAGCCCATCGAGCTGGTGACGGCCGACATCGAGGAAGGCCACCAGGGTGGCGTGATGCAGGCCCTGGGCGAGCGCAAGGGCGAGCTGGTCAACATGGAGCCCGATGGCCGCGGCCGCGTGCGCCTGGAGTACCGCATTCCTGCGCGTGGCCTGATCGGCTTCACCAACGAATTCCTGAACCTGACCCGTGGTTCCGGCCTGATCTCCAACATCTTCGACAGCTACGAGCCGCACAAGGGCGAAATCGGCGGCCGCAAGAACGGTGTGCTGATCTCCATGGACGAAGGCGAAATCTTCACCTACGCCCTGGGCAAGCTGGACGACCGTGGCCGCATGTTCGTCAAGGCCAACGATCCCGTGTACGAAGGCATGATCATCGGCATCCACAGCCGTGACAACGACCTGGTGGTCAACGCCACGCGTACCAAGCAGCTGACCAACTTCCGCGTGTCCGGCAAGGAAGATGCCATCAAGATCACGCCCCCGATCGACCTGTCGCTGGAATACGCGGTGGAATTCATCGAGGACGACGAGCTGGTGGAAATCACCCCCAAGAGCATCCGCGTGCGCAAGCGCCACCTGTCCGAGAACGAGCGCAAGCGCGCTTCGCGCGCAGGCGCATAAGCGCCGTGGCGCCGAGGGCGCGCGCAAGACAGCCGGCTTCGCCGCCCTGATTGTCAAAGGCCGCATCCGCGGCCTTTGTCTTTTCTGCGGCGGCTTCTGCCACGCCGTCCGCCAGGCCGTCAGTCAGGCATTCAGCCGCAGCAGCAATTCGCGCAGGCGCTGGCCGGCCGCTGCGCTCTGGTGCGGGTTGAGCGCCAGGGCCAGGCCGATGGGGGGCAGGGTCCCGGCGTCTTGCAGCGTGCGGAACACCACGCCCGGCGTGCTGCCCTTGGCCACGACGGCCGGCACCAGGGCCACGCCCAGGCCCGCGCCCACCAGGCTGACCAGGGTCTGGGCCTGCACCGCATGCTGCTTGACCTGGGGCATGAAGCCCGCGTTCTGGCAGGCCAGTACCACCAGCGCATGCAGGCCGGGCACTTCGCTGGGACGGTAGTTGATGAAGGGCTGGTCGGCCAGATCCCGCAGCCGCAAGGCGGGCCGCTGCAGCAGCGGGTTGCCTTCGGGCAGCACGGCCACCAGTTCGTCCTTTTCCACGGGCGTGATGGACAGCTCGGTGGCCTGCGTCACCGGGTAGCGCAGCAGGCCGGCATCGAAATCGCCGCTGGCCACCTGCGCGCAGATCTCGCGCGTGGTCGATTCGGTCAGCACCAGGTCGATCAGCGGATATTCGCTGCGAAAGGCCTGCACCAGCCGTGGAATCAGCGAGAACGTGGCCGAGCCTATGAAGCCTATGTGCAGCCGGCCGCGCTCGCCACTGGCCGTGGCCTGCGAGACCTCCTGCACCTGGCGCGCATGGTGCAGTGCCAGCTCGGCACTTTCCAGGGCCGCCAGGCCTGCCTCGGTCAGCGCCGTGCCCCGGCGGTCGCGCTGGAACAGCTGCACGCCCAGGCTGTCTTCGAGCCGGCGGATGGATTGGGACAGCGGTGGCTGCGACATGTGCAGCTGCTCGGCCGCCTGCCGGTAGTTGAGCGTGCGGGCCAGGGTGACGAAGTGACGCAGTTGGCGCAGGTCCATTGATATCCACCGTGTATCAGCGATGCTGAATTAAGTCTTAGACGCAACTTCAAAGATATCAAATACTGGCTCCCTGAAGCAACATGGAGACCACAGTGCAGGCTGCGTTGACAGGGATTCGGGTGCTGGATCTGTCCAGCGTGGTGTTCGGGCCGCTGGCCAGCCAGGTGCTGGCCGACTATGGCGCCGAAGTCATCAAGATCGAGCCGCCGGCCGGCGACTCCACGCGCCATACCGGCCCGGCCGTGGAGCCCGGCATGGCAGCCATGTTCATGGGCACCAACCGCAGCAAGAAGAGCGTGGTGCTCGATCTCAAGCAGGACGAGGCGCGCCAGGCCCTGCATGCGCTGCTGGCCACGGCCGATGTGTTCATGCACAGCATGCGCCCGCAGAAGCTGGCCCCGCTGGGCCTGGACCCCGCAACGCTGCGCGAGCGCTATCCGCGCCTGGTCTATGCAGGCCTGCATGGCTTTGGCGAGGACGGCCCCTATGCAGGCATGCCCGCCTATGACGACGTCATCCAGGGCATGAGCGGCCTGGCCGACCTGATGGAGCGCCAGACGGGCGAGGCGCGCTACCTGCCCACCATTGCGGCCGACAAGACCTGCGCCCTGGTGGCCGCGCATGCCGTGCTGGCGGCGCTGTTCCAGCGCGAGCGCAGCGGCCACGGCTGCTTTGTGGAAGTGCCCATGTACGAGACCATGGTGGGCTTCAACCTGGTCGAGCATTTCTACGGCATGCACTTCAGCCCCGCGCTCAGCGGCGCTGGCTACCCGCGCGTGATGGCGCCCTGGCGCAAGCCCTACCGAACGCTGGACGGCCACGTCTGCATGATGCCGTACACCGATGCGCACTGGCAGCGCTTCTTCGCCGCCGTGGGCCAGCCGCAGCTGGCCCTGGATGCGCGCTTTGCCAGCCAGGCCAGCCGCACGGCCCACATTGCCGAGCTGCTGGAGACCGCAGGCGAGTATGTGGCCCTGCACGGCACCCAGCACTGGCTGGACACCTGCCAGCGCCTGGAGATTCCTGCCGCCCCGGTGGCACGCATGGACGATCTGCCTGCCGATCCACACCTGCAGGCCACGGAGTTCTTCGTGCCGCTGCACGACGCCGCCATGGGCACGGTGCACCTGCCTCGCTCCTCCGTGCGCATGGATGGCCGGCAGGCGCCCATGGGCATGCCCCCGCGCCTGGGTGAGCACACGGCGGCGCTGCTGGCCCAGGCGGGCTGGAGCGCCGAGCGCATCGCCGGCCTGCAGACCACGTAACAGGAGACATGAGATGACAGTGAACACCCCGCAGCCCCACCCTGGCGCCGCCTGGAACGCCGTGCCCCGCATGGGCCAGGGCTTTTTCTGGCAGGACCTGCAGGTTGGCCAGCAGCTGCGCACCTTCCGCCGCACCGTGACCGAATCCGACCTGGTCGCCTTCATCAACGTCACCGGCATGCTGGAGGCCATCTTCATCGAGGACGGCTATGACGGCGGCGCCATCGCAGGCCGTCCCGTACCGGGCGCGCTGACCTATACGCTGATCGAAGGCTTCATCCTGCAAAGCATGATCCAGGGCACGGGCCTGGCCATGCTGGAGCTGCACCAGAAGATCCTCGGCCCCGTGCTGGTGGGCGACACCATCGAAGCCCTGGTCGAAGTCACCGCCATCAAGCCCACCTCCAAGGGCAACCGCGCCGTCGTCACCTCGCGCATCGAGGTCTTCAACCAGGGCCACCACAAGGTCATGGAGTACACGGCCGTGCGCCTGCTGGCAGGGCACAGCTAGGCGGACAAAAGAATTCCCATAACGACACCAGGAGACAACAGCATGGACAAGAAAGGCAACAAGGCCGCAGGCAGACAAGGGCGGCGCAGGATGCTGGCCGCCGTGGCGGCCTGCATGGCAGCCGCAGCGGCAGTGCCGGGAGCGGCCCTGGCCCAGCAGCCCTGGCCCAGCAAGCCCATCACGCTGGTCGTGCCTTTCCCGCCGGGCGGGCCCACCGACCTGGTGGCGCGCGTGCTGGCCCAGCAGGTGGGGCAGCAACTGGGCCAGACCGTGATCGTGGACAACCGGCCCGGCGCCAACGGCAACATCGGCAACGCCCTGGTGGCCAAGGCCGCGCCCGATGGCTACACCGTGCTCTACAACACTTCGTCGATTGCGCTGAGCCCGTCGCTCTACAAGAAGATGAGCTACGACGTGAACAAGGACCTGATGCCCGTGGCGCTGACGGCCGTGGTGCCGCTGGGCCTGGTGGTCAACCCCAAGCTGCCGGTGAAGAACGTGCAGGAGTTCGTGCGCCATGCCAGGGACAAGGCGGGCCAGCTGTCCTATGGTTCGGCCGGCAACGGCAATGTCACGCACCTGGCGGCCTTCCAGGTCGTGCAGCACTACCAGATCGAGGCCAGCCACGTGCCCTACAAGGGCAGCGCGCCGGCCGACGTGGATCTGGTGGCCGGGCAGATCGACTTCATGACCGACACCATCAATTCCGTCGCACCCTTCATCAAGGAGGGGCGGCTCAAGCTGCTGGCCGTGAGTTCCTCCAAGCGCCTGCCCAACTTCCCCGATGCACCCACGCTGGCCGAAAGCGGCATGTCCGGCTTCGAGGCCGGGGCCTGGCAGGGCGTGATGGTGCCCGCGAAGACGCCAGCCGCCATCATCCAGCGGCTCAACCAGGAGCTGATGCGCGCGCTCAAGGACCCGGGCGTGGTCGAGAAGCTGCAGCTGCAGGGCGCCGAAGGACTGGGCTCCACCCCCGAGGAATACGGCGCCTACATCCGCAGCGAGATCAAGCGCTGGGCCGGCGTGGTCAAGAGCACGGGTGTCTCTCTGGACTGAGTGCGCTGCGGTGCGCGGCGGCTGCCCGCCCTGTCGTGCACTTGCGCAAATTGGCACCTGTTTGTCAGGGGTGGGCGCGGATTTTCAGCTATGGTTGCGGCTCATCGCCCCGGGCTGCCGGGGCAGGGCATGCATAGCAACAAGGAGCAAGATATGACGGGAGCTGCCGGCGAAGTCCTCAGCGAAGTGCGGGGCCGCATTGGCATGATCACCTTGAACCGGGCCAAGGCGCTGAACGCGCTGTCGCTGGGCATGGTGCGCGATCTGCTGGCCACCCTGCTGGCCTGGCAAAAGGACGATCAGGTGCTGGCCGTGGCCATCCGCGGCATGGGCAAGGAAGGGGCCTTCGGCGCCTTCTGCGCGGGCGGCGACATCCGTTTTCTGCACGGCGCAGGCAGCACGGGCAATCCCCAGCTGGAGGACTTCTTCACCGAGGAGTACGCGCTCAACCACCTGATCCACACCTTCGGCAAGCCCTACATCGCCTTCATGGACGGCATCGTCATGGGCGGCGGCATGGGCATCAGCCAGGGCGGCACGCTGCGCATCGTCACCGAGCGCACCAAGATGGCCATGCCCGAGACGGCCATCGGCCTGTTCCCCGATGTGGGTGGCGGCTACTTCCTATCGCGCTGCCCCGGTCACGCGGGTGAGTGGCTGGCGCTGACGGGCGACGTGATCGGCGCGGCCGACGCGCTGGACTTCGGCCTGGCCGATGGCTATCTGCCCTCGGACCAGCAGCCTGCGCTGTGGGATGCCCTGGCCGCCGGCAGCTTTGCCGATGCAGCGGCCGTCGAGGCCCTGGTGAAGTCGAAGTTCACGGCCCCGGCCAAGCCAGCGGCCCAGCCCCGCGCCGAGATCGACCGCGTGTTTGCCCTGCCCACGGTGGCTGCCATGGTGCAGGCACTGGAAGCGGCGGATGGCGAGTGGGCGCAGCACACGGCAGCCACGCTGCGCAAGCGCTCGCCGCTGATGCTGCACGTGGTGCTGGAGCAGATTCGCCGCGCACGCGGCATGACACTGGCCCAGGACCTGCGCATGGAGCGCGACATGGTGCGCCACTGCTTTTACCTGCGCCCCGGCCAGAGCGAGACCATCGAAGGCATTCGCGCCCTGGCCGTGGACAAGGACCACCAACCGCGCTGGAACCCCGCGCGCATCGAAGACGTGCAGGACGCGCAATGGCGTGCCTTCTTCGACAGCCCCTGGCCCGCGCACTCGCACCCGCTGGCGGCGCTGGACTGATCGCGCGGCGGTTGCCCAAACCTCCAAGGGTTCAAAAGGCCATCCGGCACCGCGCCGGATGGCCTTTTTTTCGGTTCAGCGATCAGCGGGCTCCATGCGGCAGGAATGGCCTGCCAGCAGCCGTACCGCGTCGTCAATGCGCGGGCCCGGATCCCATTCGGGCACGGGCGGCGTCAGGCCCAGGGCCATCTGCCGCAACGGCTCGGCAATGGCCATGGACAGCAACAGGTCGCAGATGACATCGGGCTGCTCTGCCCTGAGCAACCCCTTCGCGCACTGGCGCCGCAGCCAGTCCACCAGCATGCCGCGGCCGCGCTCTATGCCGTTGCGCTGGTAGACCTCCAGCAACTCGGGCTTGGCGGGGAAATCGGTGGTGAGCAGGCGGAACATCCCCACCGCCTCGGCCGACAGCACGCGCGCGGCAATCACGCGCAGGATCTCGGCCAGCGCCGGAGCCACCTCTGAGGCCGACTGCGCATCGGCCGACAGGGCGGGGCGGAAACCGTCGGTCCAGCTGCGCACCACCAGGGCCACCAGATCCTCGCGGTTGGCGGCAAAGCGGTAGAGCGTCTTCTTGGCCAGCCCCGCGCGCCTGGCCACGGCTTCCATGGTGGTGGCGGCATAGCCTTCGTTGAGCAAGAGCCAGGTGGCGGCGGCCAGGGCGGCATCGTTGGCCTCGTGCTCGGGCCGGGCCGGCCGCCCGCGCGGCCTGGGGGCCGCAGGAGTGATTTCGGATTCCATTGGATTTCTTGTCGTTCCGTTCGGTGTTGTGCAGGGTCGTGCCTGGTTGTGCAGCATTTTGTTACCCGGCTGGGATTATCCGATTGTTTGGAAACGTTGTTCGTTTCTTTAATATAAGATGGCTTTTCCTCATCAACCCAGGAACGGAAAACACCCATGAACTCCCATGCCTTCGAGCCCGACATTTCCCGCATCGACGAGCTGCTGCACATCACGCCGCTGCGGCTGGAGACGGGAATCCAGCGCCTGCCCAGCGGCTGTCTGGTGGTGGCCTGCCGTACCGACCTGCACGGCTGCAGCGGCCGCATGCTGGACTGGTGGTTCAAGTTCTTCGAGACCACGCAGCACATCAAGTGGTGGCATCCGCATGACCACATCGCACATCGCGGCTGGGATGCGCAATGGAAGAAGGGCGAGAGCTACATAGGCGCCTCCATCGAGGCCGTGGAGTCCCTGGCCGATATTCCGCCCGTGGCGGCCAGGCTCAAGTTCCACGATCCGCGCGAGCTGTTCGACCCTGCGCAGCTGGAGCTGGCCTTTGCCGAAAAACGCGCATCGGCCGCCGTCTATGCACGCATCGGCTTCGGCGAGCATGTGCAGCTGGATGCCAGCGGGGACCCGATGGACGGGCAGATGGTGCACCTGGCGCGCGATACGCCCTTTGGATGCGTGCTGCGCAGCCGCTTCCTGCTGGGGCAGTCCTGCACGGACCCGGCGGCCGAGCTGCCCGACGCGCTGGGCCTGGGCCTGCTGCGCCACTGCTACACGGAGTTCACCTACCTGTCGCGCTTCCTGCCCTCGCTGTACTACGGCGAACATGGCAACGGCGAGGCGGCGCCGCTGCCCTGGTAGCCGTGGCCCCAGGCTTCAAAGCTGCTGGTGCACGGCCGTGGCCAGCTGCAGCAGCCGGTTGCGCGGCAGGGCGCCGCTGAGGGCATAGCCAAAGCCCTGGTCCACCCAGTAGAAGCTGGGCACGGGGCCGTCGCTGCTGAAGCGAAAGGCGGTCTCGCCACGCGTGGCCGGGTCCTCCAGCGCGCCCAGATACAGGGTGATGCGCTCGCCGGCCGCATCCTGGTACATGAACTGGGCGCGTGCGCCGCTGTCGCCGGGCAGCAGCCGGCCGCCTACCAGCTCATAGCCCAGTTCCGTGAGGGCTGGCAGCTTCAGCGGCCGGCCCAGCCGCTTGGAAAGCCATTGCAGCAAATGGGCCTGTTGCGCTGCCTCGACCTCGACCGGGTGGCGCTGCTCGGGCTGGTAGACCGCGTGGGCGACTGCTGCCTGATGGGCGAAGCGGGCAGGTGCGGCAGCGGCCAGCGTGTCCGCCGTTGAGGGTGCCGCAGGCGCTGCCTGCTGCCCGTGCACCAGCCAGCCCAGGCCGAAGGCCAGCAGCCAGCCTGCGGCCATGCCGCCCCAGCGCCACCATTGCTGCTGGCGCTGTTGCAGGCCCTGCAGCTGCTCGGCGGCGGCGCGCATTTCATCGGGCATGGGCGGTTCGCTGCGGGCGCCGTGCAGGGCGCGCAGCAGCTGCCGCTGGCGATGCCATTGCTCCACGCGTGCTGCGCTGTCTGCATCCAGCTGCTCGCGCAGCGCCTGTGCCTGTGGGGCCGGCAGGCGGTCATCGACCAGGGCATGCAGCTGCTCGTCGGGGATGGCCGTGGCAGCCGAGACACAGGAGGAGGGGGAGGAGGGGGAGGTGGGGGCGGGGGCAGTCATGGCGGCCTCGTCATTTGAGCCGGCGCAGCGACGGGGCTGCGGCTTGGGGTGCAGCAGTCTGGGCGGGCGAAGCTGCGGGCGGCGCCTCCATCAGCTCGCGCAACCGGGAGCGTGCGCGCGACAGGCGCGACATCACGGTGCCCAGGGGCAGCTGCAGCACGCGCGCCGTGTCGGCATAGCTCATGTCCTCCACGCTGACCAGCAGCAGCACGGCCCGCTGCTCGGCGGGCAGGCGCTGCAGGCAGCGCTCCAGGTCCAGGGCAGCGTCGCTGCTGTCCTCGGGCGCTGCCAGGGACTCGGACAGGCTGTCGATGTCCAGCCACTGCCCTCGTGCGGCAGAGCGCCGCTGGTTCAGGTAGAGGTTGTGCATCAGGGTGAACAGCCAGGCGCGCAGATCGCCATCGGAGCGCCACAGCAGCCATTTGCGGCAGGCGCGTTCCAGCGTGTCCTGCACCAGGTCGTCGGCTGCCCAGGCATCGCCTGCCAGCAGCCGCGCGTAGCGGCGCAGGCCGGGCAGGTGCTCCAGGATCTGGCTGCGGTCCATGGGCAGGTCCGATCGCGCAGGGGGCCGGACTCAGGGGCGTGCGGTATGCCAGACGCCCATGACGCCGTCGCCCGTGGTATCGCCGGCCTTGCCGTCCTTCACCCAGTAGTACAGGGGCTTGCCCTTGTAGGCGATCTGGCTGCTGCCATCGTCGCGCTGGATCACGCTGTAGTTGCCGCCAGAGGGCGCCTGCTTGCCCATCAGGGGCGGCCAGTTGGTCGCGCAGGGGCCATTGCAGACGGACTTGCCACTGCCGGCCGTGTCCTTGTCGAAGGTATAGAGCGTCATGCCGTTGGCGCCGACCAGGATGCCGTTTTGCACGCTGACCGCACTGGGCGGCGTCTGGCCAGAGGCGTTGGCCGCAGGCGCGGAATAGCAGCCTGCCAGGGCCAATGTCAGGGCTGCCGTGAAGGCACAGGTACCAAGTTTCATGCCGAGCTTCTTCATCGCTGTCTCCGGTGCTTGCCGGCGCGCGAAATTGCGGCCGGACACTGCAATGAACACTGGGCCGTGCCGGTTTATTCCGCAGCAGTGCAAAAAAAGCTGCGGATGCCCGTCAGCGGTTGAAGCTCTTCATGGCGCGCTCGACCTCGCGCTTGCCTTCGCGATCCTTGATCACGTCGCGCTTGTCGTGCTCGGCCTTGCCCTTGGCCAGGGCAATGTCGCATTTGACATAGCCGTTCTTCCAGTGAAGGTTGATGGGCACCAGGGTGAAGCCCTTTTGCTCCACCTTGCCGATCAGGCGCAGGATGTCGTCCTTCTTGAGCAGCAGTTTCTTGATGCGCGCCGCGTCGGGGTTGACGTGGGTGGAGGCGGTCTTGAGCGGGTTGATCTGGCAGCCGAGCAGGAACAGCTCGCCGTCCTTGACGATGACGTAGCCGTCCGTCAACTGCACCTTGCCGCTGCGCAGTGCCTTCACTTCCCAGCCGTGCAGCACGATGCCGGCCTCGAAGCGTTCCTCGAAGAAGTAGTTGAATGCGGCTTTTTTGTTGTCGGCGATGCGCGACTGTGTTTCAGGTTTCTTGGCCATGGAGTAATAGATGCGGCGAAAACCTGGAGATGAAAGGTCTCCCTACAATACTGGATTGCCGTCTTCCCGCCGTGCGGGATTTTAGTTTCGCCTTGCCGTCATTGTGACAGCCGGCTGTGCCATGGCGGCGCTGCCGGTGTTTTGCATGCCGTGCAGCCCGCCCCATTCATGAAAAAAGTCAACAAGTCCGTCCTGATCTGGTACAGCCCCCAAGAAATGTTTGCCCTGGTGACGGACGTGGCCCACTATGCAGACTTCCTTCCCTGGTGCGATCAGGCCAGGGTGCTGGAGCAGGACGAGCAGGGAATGACGGCCGAGGTGGGCATTGCATTCGGCGGCATGCGCAAGTCCTTCGTCACGCGCAACACGCACAGCGTGCTCGACGATGGCGGGCGCCAGGTCAGCATCCGCCTGATCAAGGGGCCGTTCTCGCGGCTGGAGGGCAACTGGATGTTCCGCCCCGTGGGCGACGGATCGCAGCGCGCCTGCCGTGTCGAACTGCAACTGGACTACGGTTTCGACAACATGGCCCTGGCCGCCGTGGTCGGCCCGGTGTTCGACCGCATTGCAGGCTCCATGGTCGATGCCTTCATCAAGCGTGCCGAGCAGGTCTATGGCTGAGGCCCAGCCCGCTGTGCGCATCACGCTGGCCTGCAGTGCGCGCGCCGGCGAAGTCGTCGAGCTGTTTCTGCAATTGCCGGCCGGTGCCACGATTGCCGATGCGGTGGCGGCGGCGGGCGGCTGGCAGGCGCTGGGCTTTGCGCAGGCCGGGCCGGCAGGCCTGTGGGGCCGCAGCGCGCCTTTGACGCAAGCCCTGCGTGACGGTGACCGAGTGGAGCTGTACCGGCCCTTGACCGTGGACCCCAAGGTGGCGCGCCGCGAGCGTTTCGCACGCCAGGGCGCTCGGGCCACGGGGCTGTTCCAGCGCCAGAGGCCTGGGGCCAAGGCCGGCTACTGAGCCGGCCCGGATTCGGCGATCAGCGCATTGCGCCGCAATCGGAGGCGATGATGGCGTCGGCGCGCTTGAGTTCCGCATCGCGCGTGGCGTCGTCCATGAAGCCGCGCTCGCCCTGCTCATTCGTGTAGCCCAGCAGGCGGCCCGAAGACAGCGCGGTCTTGGACTGCTTGGCGCGTGCGCAGTTGTCCTGGCGCTGCTTGGCAATCCGTTCCTTTTCCGCCTTGGCCTTGGCGGCCTCCTGGGCTTCGGCCTTGCGCTTTTGTTCTTCCAGGGCCTTGTCGGTGCCTGCGGGCTTGGTGTCCTTGGCGGCTGCGGCAGGTGCTGCCGGTGCCGCGGCGTCCGCCGCAGGCGCCGTGCCTGCATCCGCAGCTGCCGCAGCGGCGGAGGGCGCGGCGGCAGGCGGCGGTGTGCTGCCGCCAGGCTGGCGCAGGATGTTCTTGGCGGGAATGTCAGGAGGCGGTGCGCGGTCGCTGAAGACCTTGCGGCCTGTGGCGTCGACCCATTGCCACTGGGCGGCTGCGGGCAGCGAACAGGCGGCAAGCGTGACTAGCAAAACAAGCTTGATGGCGTGCATGGTGAGTTGGGGATCGGGCCGAATGGCCTACAGCATACATTGTGATCCGGCGCACGGGTACAATCCTTCTTTTGGAGCTCTCACATGCGCCTTCTCGGTAAAGCCCTGACCTTCGACGACGTCCTTCTGGTCCCCGCTTTCTCCCAGGTCCTGCCCAAGGACACTTCGCTCAAGACGCGCTTTTCGCGCAACATCTCCCTGAACATTCCCCTTGTGTCCGCCGCCATGGACACCGTGACCGAGGCGCGTCTGGCCATTGCCATCGCGCAAGAGGGCGGTATCGGCGTCATCCACAAGAACATGACGGCCGAGCAGCAGGCTGCCGAAGTGTCCAAGGTCAAGCGCCACGAATCCGGCGTGGTGCACGACCCCGTGGTCATCACCCCCGAGCACACCGTGCTGCAGGTGCTGCAGCTGTCCGAGAACCTCGGCATCTCGGGCTTTCCCGTCTGCGACGGCGGCAAGGTGGTGGGCATCGTCACCAGCCGCGACCTGCGCTTCGAGACCCGCTACGACGTCAAGGTCAGCCAGATCATGACGCCGCGCGAGCGCCTGATCACCGTCAACGAGAAGGACGGCACCACGCCCGTGGAAGCCAAGGCCCTGCTCAACAAGCACAAGCTCGAACGCATCCTGGTCGTGAACGACGCCTTTGAACTCAAGGGCCTGATCACCGTCAAGGACATCACCAAGCAGACCACCTTCCCCAACGCAGCGCGTGACAGCGCAGGCCGCCTGCGCGTGGCCGCCGCCGTGGGCGTGGGCGAGGGCACCGAGCAGCGCGTGGAACTGCTGGTCAAGGCCGGCGTCGATGCACTGGTGGTGGACACGGCCCACGGCCACAGCAAGGGCGTGATCGACCGCGTGCGCTGGGTCAAGCAGAACTACCCGCAGGTGGACGTCATCGGCGGCAACATCGCCACCGGCGCCGCTGCGCTGGCACTGGCCGAGGCAGGCGCCGACGCCGTCAAGGTCGGCATCGGCCCCGGCTCCATCTGCACCACGCGCATCGTCGCCGGTGTGGGCGTGCCCCAGATCATGGCCATCGACAGCGTGGCCCAGGCCCTGCAAGGCACGGGCGTGCCGCTGATCGCCGACGGCGGCATCCGCTTCTCGGGCGACATCGCCAAGGCCCTGGCCGCTGGCGCCTCGACCATCATGATGGGCGGCATGTTCGCCGGCACCGAAGAGGCTCCGGGCGAAGTCATCCTGTACCAGGGCCGTTCGTACAAGAGCTATCGCGGCATGGGCTCCATCGGCGCCATGCAGCAGGGCTCGGCCGACCGCTACTTCCAGGAATCGAGCACCGGCAATCCCAACGCCGACAAGCTCGTGCCCGAAGGCATCGAAGGCCGCGTGCCCTACAAGGGCTCCATGGTCTCCATCGTCTACCAGATGGCCGGCGGCGTGCGCGCTGCCATGGGCTACTGCGGCTGCGCCACCATCGAAGAGATGAACAACACGGCCGAGTTCGTGGAGATCACCGCCGCAGGCATCCGTGAATCGCACGTGCATGACGTGCAGATCACCAAGGAAGCGCCGAACTACCGCGCCGACTGATCCAGGTCCGGCGCCTTGGCGCGAGATGGAAAAGAGGTCCGGGCAGCCACTGCCCGGACCTCTTTTTTTCGTGCGCTCACGAAGCTCAGATGACGACGCTCAGATGGCGAAGTTGTCCAGCACCGCGCCCGAGCTGGCGCTCGATGCGTTGAAAGCGAACTTGGCCTGCACGCCCCGCGTGTAGCGGGGCGCGGGGGCCTTCCATGCCGCGCGGCGCTGGGCGAGTACGTCTTCGGGCACGTTCAGCTGCAGCCGCAATGCGTGCGCGTCGATGGTGATCGAGTCGCCCTCGTGCACCAGCGCGATGGTGCCGCCCACGGCCGCTTCCGGCGCCACGTGGCCGACCACCATGCCCCAGGTGCCGCCGGAGAAGCGGCCATCGGTGATCAGGCCCACGCTCTCGCCCAGGCCGGCGCCGATCAGGGCGCCCGTGGGGGCCAGCATTTCCGGCATGCCGGGGCCGCCCTTGGGGCCCAGGTAGCGCAGCACCATCACGTCGCCGGCCTGTATCCGGCCGTCGAGGATGGCCGCCAGTGCCGATTGCTCATCGTCGAACACGCGTGCCGGGCCGGTGATGACCGGGTTCTTCAGGCCCGTGATCTTGGCCACCGCACCTTCCGGACTCAGGTTGCCCTTGAGGATGGCCAGGTGGCCCTGCGGGTAGAGCGCATCCGAGAGGGGGCGGATGACCTGGGGGTTGGGCGGTTCGTCAGGCACGCCGGCCAGGGTCTCGGCGATGGTCTGGCCCGAGATGGTGATGCAGTCGCCGTGCAGCAGGCCCGCATTCAGCAGGATCTTCATCACCTGCGGGATGCCGCCCGCCTGATGCAGGTCCACCGCCAGGTATCTGCCGCTGGGCTTGAGATCGCACAGCACCGGCACCCGCTGGCGGATGCGCTCGAAGTCGTCGATGGACCAGGGCACGCCGGCCGCATGGGCGATCGCGAGAAAGTGCAGCACGGCATTGGTGGAGCCTCCGGTCGCCATGATCACCGAGACCGCGTTTTCGATGGACTTGCGCGTCACGATGTCGCGCGGCTTGAGGTCCATCTTGATGGCCTCGATCAGCACCCTGGCGGATTCCTTGGCCGAGTTCTCCTTTTCATCATGGGGATTGGCCATGGTGGAGGAGTAGGGCAGGCTCATGCCCAGCGCCTCGAACGCGCTCGACATGGTGTTGGCGGTGTACATGCCGCCGCACGAGCCCGTGCCGGGAATGGCGTGCTGCTCGATGTCCTTGAGCTCCTGGTCGCTGATCTTTCCCGCGGCGTTCTCGCCAACGGCCTCGAACACGCTGACGATGTTCAGGTCCCGGCCTTTCCACCTGCCGGGCAGGATGGTGCCGCCGTAGACATAGATGGCCGGCACATTGGCGCGCAGCATGCCCATCATGCCGCCCGGCATGTTCTTGTCGCAGCCGCCGACCACCAGCACGCCATCCATCCACTGGCCGCCCACGCAGGTCTCTATGCAGTCGGCGATCACCTCGCGGCTGACCAGCGAGTACTTCATGCCTTCCGTGCCCATGGACATGCCGTCCGAGATGGTCGGCGTGCCGAACACCTGCGCGTTGCCGCCGGCTTCCTCGATGCCTGCGATGGCCGCGTCCGCCAGCCTTTGCAGGCCGGAGTTGCACGGCGTGATCGTGCTGTGGCCGTTGGCCACGCCGACCATGGGCTTCTTGAAATCCTCTTCCTTGTAGCCCATGCCGTAGAACATGGAGCGGTTGGCGGCGCGCGCCTTGCCTTCGGTGATGTGGGCGCTTCGGCGGTTGATCTGGTTCGGCGGGGTCATGGCATGTCTCTCGTTGTGGGGGTTGGATGAGTATGGGCCGACTGATTCATCTGATCCAATCCTATTCATCGGCATGATTGATATGCTGCACATATGAATGAGCCCCCCATTGATCTGCGCGTCTGGCGGCAATTCCTGGCCGTGGCGGACGAGCTGCACTTCGGCCGCGCCGCATCGCGCCTGCACATGACGCAGCCGCCGCTCACCCAGGCCATCGCCCAGCTGGAGCGCAGCCTGGACGTGGCGCTGTTCGAGCGCTCGAGCCGCCACGTCGCGCTGACGCCCGCCGGCGAGGCGCTTGTGCCGCAGGTGCGTGAGCTTCTGGCGCGGGCGGCGGCGCTGCCGGGGATTGCGCGGGCTGCGGCAGCGGGAGAAGTGGGGCGCGTGCGGCTGGCCTTTGTCTCCACCATCGGCTTCACCCGGCTGCCGCTGTGGGTGCGGGACTTCGTGGCAGGCACGCCCGGTGTGGCGCTGGAGCTGGTCGAGGCCACCAGCGATGTGCAGATGGAAGCTTTTGAGCGCGGGCAGATCGATGCCGGACTGATGTTGCATGCCCCCGGGCATGCGCCGGCCGGCCTGGAGCGCCTGGCCGTGGCACGGGAAGCCATGGTGCTGGCCCTGCCGCAGCAGCATGCGCTTGCCGGTGCGGACCGGCTGATGCTCGACGAAGTGCTGGAGCAGCCGCTGGTGATCTTTCCGCGCCGCATCATGCCCTCGCTCCATGACGCGGTGACGGATCTGTACCGACGGCACGGACATGTGCCGCGCATCGCGCAGCAGGCGATACAGATGCAGACCATCGTGAACCTGGTCTGGGGCGGCATCGGCCTGGCCTGGGTGCCCGCCAGCGTGATGCAGTTCTGCAGGCCCGGCGTGGTCTACCGCGAGGCGGTTTTCGCCAGCGCCCGTGCAGGCAGCAAACCCGTTGCCCTGCCGGTCTGCGAGACCAGCCTGGCCTGGCCGGCCGGAGCCATGTCGCCCGCGCTGGCGCGGTTTGTCGGCTTCGTGCGCGAACAGCGCTGAGTGGCGTTCACCGACAGCCCCCGAGGCAAGGCCGGCGAATATCCGCATGGTTCTGGTCTGAATTTTTGGAAATTCTGGCCAGAATGATAGAATTCGGGCCAGGCCGGACACCAGGCCTGCTTTTGTTTTCAGCCCCGCCATGCAATCTGTCGGCATCTACGAAGCCAAGACCCGTTTCTCCGCCCTGATCGAACTTGTCGAGCAGGGCGAGGAAGTGCGCATCACCCGCCACGGCAAGGAAGTGGTGCGCATGCTGCCGGTGCGCCGCCGCCCCGTGATCACCGACGAGCAGATCGCCCGCGAGCTGGAGCAGATGCAGGCGCTGCAGGCCACGGTGCGGCCAGCCCAGCCGGCCCAGTCGGCACAGGCGCCGGACTCCACCACCCGACTGCGCCACGCAGGCCGGAGCCAGGCATGACCTCCTTTGTGCTCGATGCCTCCGTCACCGCCGCCTGGCTGCTGCCCGATGCCGCCAGCGTGCACACCCAGCGCCTGTACACCCGCATCCGCCGCCATGAAGTGGACCCGCAGGCGCCCAACCTCTGGCAGTGGGAGTGCGGCAACCTGATCGCCTCGGGCGTGCACGGCGGCCGCATTCCGCACAGCTCGGTCGAAGGCCTGTGGGGCGTGCTCGAGGCCATCCGCCACCGCGTGGAACTGCACGAGCTGGCACCCGCCCAGCACAAGGCCGTGCTCGACGTGGCGCTGGACACCCGCCTGCCGGTCTATGACGCGGCCTACCTGTGGCTGGCCCAGTCGCTGCGCCTGCCGCTGGCCACCTTTGACGCGGCCCAGGCCGCCGCCGCCCGCAAGCGCGGGCTGGCGCTGCTGGCCCCTGAAGATTTCTGATCCCCTCCCATCACCTTTGCCTGAGATGACCATGCAACACGACAAGATCCTCATTCTTGACTTCGGCTCCCAAGTCACCCAGCTGATCGCCCGCCGCGTGCGCGAAGCCCATGTCTACTGCGAAGTCCACCCCTGCGACGTCAGCAGCGACTGGGTGCGCGAATTCGCCGCCGACGGCCGCCTCAAGGGCGTGATCCTGTCGGGCAGCCACGCCAGCGTCTACGAAGTGGACGACCGCGCCCCCGACGCCGTGTTCGAGCTGGGCATTCCCGTGCTGGGCATCTGCTACGGCATGCAGACCATGGCCACCCAGCTGGGCGGCAAGGTCGAAGGCTCGCACACCCGCGAATTCGGCTACGCCGAAGTGCGCGCCCATGGCCACACCGAACTGCTCAAGGGCATCGAGGACTTCGCCACGGCCGAAGGCCACGGCATGCTCAAGGTCTGGATGAGCCACGGCGACAAGGTCACCGAGCTGCCCCCGGGCTTCAAGGTCATGGCCTCCACGCCGTCCTGCCCCATCGCCGGCATGGCCGACGAGGCGCGCCGCTTCTACGCCGTCCAGTTCCACCCCGAAGTCACGCATACCGTGCAGGGCGCGGCCCTGCTCAACCGCTTCGTGCGCGAGATCTGCGCGGCGAATGCCGACTGGATCATGGGCGACTACATCGAGGAAGCCGTCGCCAAGATCCGCGAGCAGGTGGGTGACGAGGAAGTCATCCTCGGTCTGTCGGGCGGCGTGGATTCGTCCGTGGCCGCGGCCCTGATCCACCGCGCCATCGGCGACCAGCTGACATGCGTCTTCGTGGACCACGGCCTGCTGCGCCTGAACGAAGGCGACATGGTCATGGAAATGTTCGAAGGCAAGCTGCACGCCAAGGTCATCCGCGTGGACGCCAGCGACCTGTTCCTGGGCAAGCTGGCCGGCGTCAGCGAACCCGAGGCCAAGCGCAAGATCATCGGCGGCCTGTTCGTGGACGTGTTCAAGGCCGAGGCCGCCAAGCTCAAGGCCGGCGATGCAGGCCACAAGGGCGCCACCTTCCTGGCCCAAGGCACCATCTACCCCGACGTCATCGAGTCGGGCGGCGCCAAGAGCAAGAAGGCCGTCACCATCAAGAGCCACCACAACGTCGGCGGCCTGCCCGAGCAGCTCGGCCTGAAGCTGCTCGAGCCCCTGCGCGACCTGTTCAAGGACGAAGTGCGCGAACTCGGCGTGGCCCTGGGCCTGCCGCGTGAAATGGTCTACCGCCACCCCTTCCCGGGCCCGGGCCTGGGCGTTCGCATCCTGGGTGAAGTCAAGAAGGAATACGCCGACCTGCTGCGCCGCGCCGACGCCATCTTCATCGAGGAACTGCGCAACTGGACCGACGAAGCCACCGGCAAGAACTGGTACGACCTCACCAGCCAGGCCTTCACCGTCTTCCTGCCCGTCAAGAGCGTGGGCGTCATGGGCGACGGCCGCACCTACGACTACGTCGTGGCCCTGCGCGCCGTGCAGACCAGCGACTTCATGACCGCCGACTGGGCCGAGCTGCCCTACGGCCTGCTCAAGAAGGTGTCTGGCCGGATCATCAATGAAGTGCGCGGCATCAACCGCGTGACTTACGACGTTTCGACCAAGCCGCCGGCGACGATTGAGTGGGAATGATTGCGCAATAGGAAACGGCCGGGGTCGTCCGGCCGTATTTCCGAATCAAGCCCGCGGCACTGCGGGCTTTTTTCTGCCCGCCCGCCGTTGTTCAGTGGGATGCTGGAATAGCCGAATGCTCGCGCAGGTATGCCCTCAGCTTCGCGTCCGTGGCATACACATAGCACCCCTTCATGCCACGGGTCATCAAGGTGCGATAAGTGTTCTTGATGATGCTTTCCGCCAGCCGTGCGGCCTCGGCAGGCTGCTCCTTCGTCATCTTCACGAATCCCTTCATGGTCTTGTCATGTCTGTCCCTGGCTCGGGGCACTGCCACCAGCGTGTCGCCCATGATGGTCAGGTCTGGCCCGATGATGACTCCCACATAGTCCACTTCCAGCCCCTGGCAGGTGTGTATGCAGCCGACCTGTGCCACAGAGTTCGGTGCCACGATCCAGAGGCTGCCGTCCTGGTCCAGATTCCATTGGCGCTCGTAGTCTCCGATGACTACGTCCATAAGCTTGGGATTCTTCTTGCTGTTCCATGGCCAGCAGTAACCAGCCACAACGCGTGCCCGGTTGTTGGCGTTCTTCGTCTCGATGGCCTTGTGCAGATCCGAGGGGTCGTCAAACACCTGAAAGTCAAACGGAATATCTGCAAGGCTAGGGTTGGCGGTAGTTCGGATCTGCAACGTATGGTCTACCCAGGCCAGATAGCCGTCGGAGCCGGCGCACCGAAATTGGGAAGTCAGCGAATATTCCTCTACCTCAGCATTCCGCTCGGCTGCAAACTTGCGGATGATCTCCTTGGAACCTACATCCTTGAGAGTCACGCGCTGGTCTTCGTCGATGAAAAAGATGCTGCACTTGGCAGCTTCTATCAGCTCCTTGACCTGATGGGTGCCCAGATTCCCATAGAAGCCGCTTTTTTCGGTTAGGCGATGTGCTTCGTCCACGACCAAGACATCAAAGGCATCCTGCACGGTTTCCGTGAAGGAGCCTGATCCGCCGAAAAGATTGACCAGATGTGCGTTGTCGCGCGTCTGTATCAGCTTGTCGCTATAGACAGCGCGTGGGGCAGCGTTCTTGGAAATGTATTTGACGGTCAAGCCTTCGCGCAGAGCCGCAAGCAGGTTGACGGCGATCACCGACTTGCCGGTTCCAGGACCGCCCTCAATGATCAAGACGCGAGGCCTGCCGCTGGCGCTGGCCTGGCGGCATGCGGCCTTCGCAGCCTCGAACACTTCCTTCTGGTCGTCGATTAGCGCGAACTCGCTGTTGCCCTTCAGCAGCTTGCCGACCACATCCGCCAGCGCTTTGGATGGCCGCATCCTTCCTCGTTCAAGATCGAACAGCACCTGGCGGCCTCGGCCATGCCGGATGTGCTGTTTGATGAACTCGCGGAGTTTCTTGCGGTCTTCATCACCTTTCAGGAACAAAGGTGCCCGCTCGATATAGGGCTGGTACTGGGGGGAGTCGATGATGCCATCGGCGGCATAGTTGTGCAGGTAGGCGCAAGGCTTCAGCTGCAGCCCGCCGTCATAGATGGCCTCGTTGAACCCCTCCAGAAATGCCGTGTACGACCACGCCTGGTAGCTGGGGTGAATGCGCGCCTGGTCAGGGCGCATTTCACCGCGCAAAAGCACGATGGCATCGCGGTCGGTGGCGCCGACCGATGACCATTGCTTGAGTTCGACCACCACCAGCCGTCGAGAGCCGTCGTCGGCATGTCCGGCAAGAATGACATCGATGCGTTTTGACGATTGCGGCAGGATGAATTCGACAGCGACCCCGATGTCGGGTGCGATTTCCGGGTCACGCAGAAGGCGGGCAATGTAGCCCAGCGACTCGCGCCATGATCGGATCTCCGCCTTGGCTACCTTGCGGTGAGTCGCTGCCTGGTACTTCGCGTAGATGACGTCTTCAATATCGCGTTCGTCGTAGTCGAGCAGGAATTGTGTCTTCTCGGCCTGATAAACGATCATGGCTCGGGCAGCTGGTCGTATTTGGTGCTGACGCCGCGCGACGCCTCGACAGGGTATTTGGCGGCGTTGGAAGCCAGCTTGCTGGCGATGGCTGCGTTGAGGTCCACGTCCAGCACATCCGCCAAGCGGATGAGGTACAGGGCGACATCGGCCAGTTCGTCGCGTACCGCCGAGGCGGTTTTAGGATTCGAGGCGGCCGAATGAGAGTCGGCCTCGGTCATCCATTGGAATATTTCGGTCAACTCACCCACCTCGCCCGAGAGAGCCATGACCAGATTCTTGGGTGAATGGAATTGCTGCCACTCCCGCTCTTGCGCAAACTGCCTCAGCGCGTGTACCGCGCCCGTCACGTCAATCAGACTTTTGTCCACATCCAGACCCTTTCGGAACGGATTGTTACCTATTCTGCAGTTCCTAGGACTCAGAGACCTGAAGTATCGCTGCGCCTAGGAAGATTCTGAGCCCGGGCGAGGCTTGGATGTAAGAACTAGCCGCCTGATTCCCAGGCCAGGTGCAAGCACTTGCGCGCAGACAGACGAGGTCCAGTGTTCCCCATGAAAGACATGGCTGCTACCAGACCAAGCATGCGTTTGTAACGTAAAGTACTATTTCTTTGCAATTTGCTGTGTGCTGCTGCGGACCTAGCCCGTGGGTATTGATTCCGCATGAAGATACTTCTCCCAAACGCTGATGGCTGTTGAAATCTCTCGCCTTCAAAGTCCTGCGGCCGTTCAGGCGGCGTTGGACGAGTTTTCACGTCTTGGTCGGACGGCATTCCTGAAGCGATACGGATTTGGAAAATCGCGCGATTTCTTGGTTCGCAATGCAAGAACCGGGCAGCTATGCGACTCCAAGGCCATCGTCGGAGCTGCGTTCGGCCATCAGTTCCCGCAGGAGGGACCGCTCAAGCCGACTGATTTCTCCGGTGGAGAGGCCACCGTCGTTCCTCGATTGCAGCATCTGGGCTTCGATGTCGTGCGCATTGGTGAAGACTGGACCTTCGATGAGGTGCAGGCCACGGTCGCGTCATATTTCGAGATGCTTTTGCTGGAGGCCGAGCAGCAGCGCTACACCAAGACCGAATTCAATGCGCAGTTGCGCCAGCGGCTGCGTGAGCGCAGCAAGGGATCGGTGGAGCTGAAGTTCCAGAACATCAGCGCCGTCCTGCATGACCTGGAGCTGCCCTTCATCCGCGGCTACAAGCCCCGGAGCAACGCTCAGCTTCTGTTGCGTCAGGCGGTGCAGCAGTTCGTCCTGAATCAGCCGGGCCTGGTTTCCCGTGTGGTGGATGCGATGGAGGAGGTCAAGACGTCTGCTGAGCAGAGCTTTCATGCCTGCCTGGTTGAACCGCCTGCGCTGGAGACAGTGGCGCAGTTAGCGAAAGACGGCGCCAAGGTCAGATTTCCACGCAAGACGAACTGGGCCCAGCGGGATGAAGCCAACCGGCATCTTGGCCGTGCCGGAGAGCAGTGGGTCATCGGATTCGAGCAGCGGCGACTTGTCCATGCCGGGTATCCGGAGCTTTTCCAGCAGCTGGACTGGGTGTCTGACCGGCTCGGCGACGGGAGCGGCTACGACATCCTCTCGCATGAGCGGCCCGGCGAGCATCGCTTCATCGAGGTCAAGACCACCAATGGCGGGCATGCCTCGTCCTTCATCATCAGCCGCAACGAACTGGATTTCGCAGCAGAGGCCGGGGATGCCTTCCATCTCTACCGGGTTTTTCAGTTCCGGGAGGAACCAAGGCTCTACATCCTGAACGGGCCGCTGGCGGACCAGCTGCACCTGGAGCCCATCGATTTTCGGGCGTCGTTCCGGCGCCTGGTGGGGTAACGCGCAGGTCGGCCGGGCCAGAGCTCCCCGCAGCTTTGATCACAGGCACATGAAAGAGGGCTGAAGAGGGCTGCCCTGCGCATCCTCTGGAGCGCGACGACAATAGCCCATGATTCAAGAAAAGCCCCTGGCGGCAACCGAACTGGAGCGGCCTGCCATGGCCTTGCGCACTCTTGCGAATGGGGTCCGGCTGCTGGCGCTGCCCATGCCGCATTTGCAGAGCGTCAGCGTGGGCGTGTTCCTGCGCGTGGGCTCCCGCGACGAGACCTCCACCAGCAACGGCATCAGCCATGTGCTGGAACACATGGCGTTCAAGGGCACGCACACGCGTTCCGTGCAGGAGATCAACCTGGATGCGGAGCGGCTGGGCGCGGAGGTCAACGCCTTCACCGGCAAGGACATCACCGGCTATTTCATGACCGGCCTGGGCTGGCATGCGCAGGCCTTGCTGGGAATGATTGCGGACATCGTGCTGAACAGCGTGTTTCCCGAGCATGAGCTGCAAAGGGAGCTGCAGGTGATCCGGCAGGAGGCCATCGAGTACGAAGAGGACCCGGAGGACAGCGCCGGCGATCTGCTGGACCGCGCCATCTGGGGCGACGACCCCATGGGCATGCCGGTGATCGGCACGGTGGCCAATATCGAAGGCTTCACACGGCAGGATCTGGTGCGCCATGTGCAGTCCCATTACGTGGGAGAAAAGACCGTCGTCGTCGCGGCCGGAAACTTCGATGTGCCGGCCTGGCTGGAGCAGGCGGCGCAGCTGTTCGCCGGCATGCCTGCGTCGGCCGATCCCGCTGTGGCGTTGCCCCCTCAGCCCGCAAAGTATGTGGGGCAGGCCCTGGCGCAACGTTTCACGCAGGTGTCCCAGGTGTTCGTGAACCTGGCCTATCCCCTGGTGTTCGAGCCGTTGCAGGGCGAGCACCCGCAGCGTGCGCGTCTCGTGGCCTCGCTGGCGGCCCATCTGCTGGGCGAGGGGATGTCGTCGCCCCTGGTCGATACCGTGCGTGAACGGCTCGGACTGGCCTATACGGCCTATGCGGCGATGGAGGGCGGTGACGTCTGGGCCAACTTCATCGTGCATGCCGTCACGACGCCGGACAAGCTCGAAGCGCTGGTGGCAGCGACAGGCGGCCTGCTGCGCGCCCAGGCTGCCGGCATCGACCCCGTGCATCTGGAGCGGGCCAAGAACCAGCTGGCGGTCTCGCGGGTGCGTGCGGGCGAGCGGACCTACGCCACCATGGAGCGGGCTGTCGAGGACCTCTTTGCCCATGGCAGCGTGACGTCCGTGGCCGAAACGCTGGCGATGATCGATGGCATCGGTGCCGAGGAAGTGCGCAAGGTCTTCGAGCGCATGCTGGCCCACCCTCCGGCGGTGGCCATCACCGGCAAGGGCGCCAGTGCCCGGGCCGTGCGGCAGCTGGCCGCAGGCCTGGCGGCCTGAGCCGGCAGCGCGCGATCAGCGATCAGCGGCCAACCGCCAACCGCCAACCGCAACACATGGCGCTTTTCCCGTTGTCATGGAATTGGGGGAGCGGACTGCGGCGCGTTCCATTGCCGCTTGAGGTAGTGCGACTTCGGGTGCTCCTGCAGGAACACGCAGCACTGCACCCACGCCGCTGACTCCGGGTGCGCGTCGACGGCGCGCGAGAGATGCTCGAACACGGCCTCGGCCATGGCCGAGCACATCTGCGGCGGGCGCGGGTTGGTCAGCGTCAGGGTGGCGATCAGTTGCTGCGCGTGGGGGTCGTCGCCGCACAGTCCGACGGCGATGGGTGCCACGCGCGACTTCAGGTCCGCGAGCCGTGCCCATCCGCGCTCGGCCAGCGCAAGGTGCATGGCGTGCAGGACCGGCTCCCACCGGATCGACGGGAGCAAGGATGGCGATACCTCGATGGCGATGTGCGGCATGGGGCGGCGCCTTCAGTCGAGCTTGATGCCGACTTCGCGGATCAGCGTCTGCCAGCGTGCCCGTTCGCTGTCCAGCAGGCGTGCGAATGCCTGGGGCGAGTTGTCGATGGGCACCGAGCCGAGTTCGGCCAGCCTGTCCTGCGTGGCCTTGGCCGCCAGCGCCGCGCCCATGTGCTTGATCAGCCAGGCCTTGCGGTCGGCCGCAATTGCAGCGGGCGCGAGGAAGCCGTACCAGCCGCTGATCTCGGCGTCCACGCCCGATTCCTTGAGCGTGGGCACGCCGGGCAGCGCGGGAATGCGCCTGGCGGACGTCACAGCCAGCGCCTTCAGGCGCCCGCTTTGCACATGCTGCAGGATGGCCGGCGTGGCTTCGAACACCATCTGCACCGTGCCGCCCAGCACGTCGTTGAGTGCAGGCGCGGAGCCGCGGTAGGGAATGTGCAGGATCGAGGTGCCGGTCTGGCGCTTGACGAGTTCTCCCGCCAGGTGCTGCGGCGTGCCGTTGCCGGCGGATGCGTAGGAGAACCTGCCCGGGTTCTTGCGCAGCCATTCGAGCGCCTCCTTGGCCGTGGTCGCCGGGAAGGAGGGATGCACGGCCCAGATCAACGGCACCGAGGCGGCCCATGCCAGCGGTGTGAAGTCCTTGGCCGGATCGAAGTTGAGCCTGGAGTACAGCGCCGGGTTCGCGGCCATGGGGCCGAGTGCGCCCAGCAGCAGCGTGTAGCCGTCGGCCTCTGCGCGTGCCGCCGCCTCCGTGCCGATGTTGCCGCCCGCACCGCTGCGGTTGTCGACGATCACCATGCTGCCGCTGTCCGACTGCAAGGCATTCGCCATCAGGCGGGAGACGGCATCGGTGGTCGCACCTGCCGGATAGGGGCAGATGATGCGTATGGGCTTGGAAGGGAATGCCTGTGCGCGCGCCGAGGGGCTTGCGCCCAAGGCTGAAATGGCCGTCGCCGTGCTGGCGTACTGAAGGAAGTTGCGTCGTTTCATCGGTGCTCTCGTGACCAGAGTTGTCTCGTGGCCGTAGTGTCGGCAGGCCCTTGTTTCTTCGCAATTCGCATTTTCTGGCCGCGCCTATCGGATAATCCGATGGCCATGTCCGCACGCAGCCGCGACCCCCTCGATCTCGTCTCATTGCGCCAGTTGCGCTACTTCGTGTCGGCGATGCGGGCGCACAGCTTCAGTGCGGCATCACGCGATGCCTCGATCTCGCAGGCGGCGCTGTCGGAGCAGATCGCCTTGCTGGAATCGACCCTGGACGTGCAGCTGTTCGACCGTGCGAGCGGGCGCGCCGTTGCCACGGCCTCCGGACATGAGCTCGACCGCCGGGTGTCGGCCTGCCTCAGTGAGCTGCAGGCGGCGCTGCGCGACGTGCAGGCGCGTGCGAGCACCGTGGCGGGCCTGGTGCGCATCGGCCTGGTGCAGTCCTACGCGGGATGCTGGGTACTGCCCGTGGTGCGCAGGGCCCAGGCGCAGTGGCCGCAGCTGGCGATCGCACTGCGCAGGCGCACCGCACAGGCCTTGGTGGAGGGCGTGTTGCGTGGCGATTTCGATCTCGCCGTCAGCTTCGACCCGGAGCCGCATGCCGATCTGGAGATCCTGGCCTGCTTCGACGAGCCGGTGGTGGCCGTGGGATTGAAGCCCCGCCGGCGGCGACGCCTGCTGGAGCTCAGCGAGGTTGCGAACCACCCCCTGGCCTTGCTGCCAAGCGAATACGCCATGCGGCGCCAGCTCGACAACGCCTTTGCGGCGCAGGGGCTGAAGCCGGGCGTGCATCTGGAGTCCGATACGCTGGAGGACCTGGTGCATGCCGCCCGTGAAAACGGCATGGTTGCGCTGCTCAACGGTGCTGCGGCAATGAGCCTGGACGTGCAGGACGCAGTCCCGTTGGCCGAAAGAAATCTGGGCCGGCAAGCCTGCCTGGTGCGCTCACGCAGCCGTCACCACGGCTTTGCCGCCCAGTACGTATGGGACGAGCTTTCGGCGGCAACCCCCACGCTGCCGCCAGCGTGGGGGCGGCGCGTTGCAGCCGCGCGCTAGTCGTCGGCCGGGTCCGTACCGCCCGTCAGGGCACTTCCTTCAAGCCCACCAGTTGCAGGGGGCGTGCCAGCAGTTCGTCGAAGCGTTTCTCGAACGCCTTGAAGTACGGCATGCTGAAATGCGCATCCAGCGCTGCCTGGTCCCTGAATGACTCCCGCATGTAGAAGGTGCCGGGTTTGTCCGCCAGCTCGAACAGCGTGTAGTCCAGGCATCCGGGCTCTTGCCGGGTGAATGGCACCAGCGCGCGCAGGGCGTCGCGCAGCTGGTCTTGCTGGCCGGCCTTCGCTTCAAGGATGGCCAGGTTGAAAATGGTCTGTTTCTTCATGGCTCAGCCCCAGTTCTCCAGCACCACCTTGCCGCGCGCCTTGCCCGACTCGATCAGGGCATGGGCGCGCTTGAGGTTGTCGGCATTGATGCTGCCGAAGCGCTCGGCCAGCGTGGTGCGGATCAGGCCGGCATCGACCAGTGCGGCAACCTCGTTGAGCAGGCGGTGCTGGCCGATCATGTCGTCGGTGCCGAACAGGGCGCGGGTGAACATCAATTCCCAGTGCACCGACACCGACTTGCGCTTGAGCTTGGTGATGTCCAGCGACGCGGGATCGTCGATCAGGCCGAATTTTCCCTGGGGCGCGATCGCCTCGACGATCTGTGCGAAGTGCAGGTCGGTCTGCGTGAGGCTCACGATGAGGTCCACCGTGGGAAAGCCGATGCGCTTGAGTTCGTCGGCAATCGGCTGGCTGTGATCGATCACGTGGTGGGCGCCGAGCTCCTTGACCCAGGCCTGCGTCTCGGGCCGCGATGCGGTGCCGATGACGGTAAGGCTGGTCAGCCGCGTGGCCAGCTGCGTGAGGATGGAGCCCACGCCGCCGGAGGCGCCGATGATGAGCAGCGTCTTGTGGCTGGGGTGCTTGCCCGGCGCGATGCCCAGGCGGTCGAACAGCATCTCCCACGCGGTGATGGCGGTCAGGGGCAGGGCCGCAGCCTGTGCGAAGTCCAGCGACCTGGGCGCGTGGCCCACGATGCGCTCGTCCACCAGGTGCAGTTCGCTGTTCGTGCCAGGGCGCGCAATGGAGCCGGCGTACCAGACGCGGTCGCCCGGCTTGAACAGCGTGACTTCGGGGCCCACAGCCTTGACGATGCCGCTGGCATCCCAGCCCAGCACCTTGTGCGTTTGCCCCTCGGCGGGCGCGCCGCTGGCGCGCACCTTGGTGTCCACCGGATTGACGGACACGGCCCTGACTTCGACCAGCAGGTCGCGGCCGGTGGCCACGGGATCGGGCAGGGTGATGTCGATCAGCGATTCGGGTTGGCTGATGGCCTGGGGCTTCTGGTATCCAACGGCTTTCATGGTCGTGCTTTCAAAGGTTGAGGAAGAGGGGATAGCAAGGAGGGAGAGCAAGGAGGGTTTCAGGCAGTGGCCAGGGCTGCGTAGTCCGAGTAGCCGCGCGCGTCGCCGCCAAACAGGGCCTTCGGATCGAATGCGGCCAGCGGCGCCTGGGCGGCGTAGCGCGCCGGCAGGTCCGGGTTGGCAATGAAGGGGCGGCCGAAGGCGACGAGGTCTGCCAGGCCCTCGTGCAGGATGGCTTGGGCGCGCTCCGCGTCGTACTTGCCCGCAACGATCACCTTGCCCTGGTAGGCGCGGCGCAGCGCGTGGCGGAAGTCCTGCGGAATCTCGGGCGCATCGTCCCAATCGGCTTCCGACAGGTGGATGTAGGCCAGGCCGATCTCGTCGAGCCTGCTGGCCAGATGCAGGATGGTCTCGATGATCTGCGGGCAGTTCATGTTGCGCTGCGTGATGAAGGGCGCCAGGCGGATGCCGGTGCGCTCTGCCCCGACCTCGCCCGCCACGGCGGCCGCGACCTCTTCGGCGAAGCGCGTGCGCTGGGCGATGCCGCCGCCGTAGGCGTCGGTGCGGTGGTTGGAGGTGGTGCGCAGGAACTGATCGATCAGGTAGCCGTTGCCGCCGTGGATTTCCACGCCATCGAAGCCGGCACGCATCGCATTGGCCGCGCCCCTGCGGAAGTCGCCGATCACGTCCTGGATGTCCTGTGCGCTCAGTGCGCGCGGTACGGGGCAGTCGACCATGCGGCCGACACCGTCGTCGCCGACCACCCAGACCTGCGCTTGGGGCGACAGCGCCGAAGGCGCGACCGGCAGGCCATCGGCGTGAAAGCTGGCATGCGACATGCGGCCAACGTGCCACAGCTGCAGCACCATGCGCCCGCCGGCGGCGTGCACCGCGTCCGTGACGCGGCGCCAACCGTCCACCTGCGCCTCTGAATAGATGCCGGGGGTGAAGCTGTAGCCTTGGCCCTGGCGGGAGATCTGGGTGGCTTCCGAGACGATCAGGCCGGCGCTGGCGCGTTGTGCGTAGTAGGTGGCCATCAATGCGTTGGGCACGTCGCCTGGCTGGCTGGTGCGGCTGCGCGTCATGGGGGCCATCACCATGCGGTTGGGCAGGCTGAGCGGGCCGAGCTGCAGGGGGCGAAACAGGGGCGTGGAGGCGGTGGTCATGCGGTTCCTTGGCGGAGCTGTAGAGGTGTTGGGGCGGTGGCGGAAACCCGGTTCGCAAGTCGTCTGGGCATGGAGCGATGTTGACCTGGGTGTTTCAATTGAAAAAGACCCGCAAGACTGAAGGCGGCTTCAAAAGAAATTTGACGATGGGGTCCAGGCGCGGCCTGCACGACACCCGGGCGGATGGCCGTGCCGCGCCTGCCTGGCTACCATCTCCCCCATGAAAACCCAATACTTCGCCGCCACCTCACTCGACGGATTCCTGGCCACCGAGGACGACTCCCTGGACTGGCTGTTCCCGCTGGGCGACATGCAGGCCACGGGCTACCCGGAGTTCATTGCCGGCGTGGGCGCGCTGGCCATGGGGTCGGCCACCTACGAATGGATGCTGCGCCACGCGGAGACGGTGGCGCAGGAGACCGGGGCGGCGTGGCCCTATACGCAGCCTGCCTGGGTGTTTTCCAGCCGCACGCTGCCTGGTATCCCGGGGGCCGATATCCGGTTTGTCAGCGGTGATGTGCGTGCCGTGCATGCGCAGATGCAGGCTGCGGCAGGCGGGCGCAACCTCTGGATCATGGGAGGCGGAGACCTGGCAGGCCAGTTTTATGACGCGGGCCTGCTGGACGAGATGATCCTGAGCGTGGGCTCGGCCACGCTGGGCCGGGGCAAGCCGCTGTTCCCGCGCCGGGTGCTGCATCCGGTGTTGCGTTTGTTGTCCGTGCGGCAGATCGGCGAGGGCATGGCGGTGCTGCATTACGAGGTGCGCAAGAGCACGAGCTGACGGGCTCCCTGATTCGGTCTGCGCGCCGCTCAGTTCGCCTCCCCGCGCCCAGGCGCCGTCATCCCCGGAATGTATTCATTGGAGATGAAGCTGCGGCAGCGGTGCATGAAGGCTTCCACCACATGGCGGGGCTTTTGTTCGCGGGCCCAGGCCAGGCCCAGTTTCATGGGGCGGTGGTTGCCGTTCAGGTGCAGGTTGACGATCTTCTTGCCGTCCAGCGCATGGGAGTTGCGCGGGCGCACGTTGACCAGGGAGTAGCCCACGTCGTTGGCGACCAGGGAGCGCACCACGTCGGGGCTGGCGCTGCGGGCCGCGATCAGGGGCGAGACGCCGGCTTCGCGGAACAGCGACATGAAGTATTCACGGCTCAGGGGCAGGTCCAGCAGGACCATGGGCAGCTGGGCCAGCGCCTCCAGCGTGGTGGAGCGGTGGTTGGCCAGCGGATTGAGTTCGCTGACGATGACCATGGGCGGCAGCTGGGCCAGGGGCTCGAAGCAGATGTCCGATTCGGCCACCAGCAGGTCGTAGGTGATGGCGACATCGATCTGCGCGGTGCGCAGCTTGTGGATCAGGCCTTCCTGGTGGTCCTCGATCTGCGTCACCGTGGCCTTGGGGTGGGCGCGCGCGAATCCCTGGCACAGCTCGGGGGCGACCATGGCCGCCAGCGTGGTGAAGCAGCCCACGCGCACGGGGCCGCGCACCTGGCTTTGCGCGCTGCTGGCCACGTCATACAAGGCCATGGCCTGGTCGAGCAGGCCGCGGATTTCCCGCAGGACTTCGGCGCCTGCGGGCGTGACGGACAGGCCTTGCGCATGGTGGCGCACGAACAGCGGCACCTGCAGCTCCGCCTCCACCTGGGTGATGGCCGAGGAGATGGACGAGGGCGAGACGTGGATGCGGTTGGCGGCCTCGGCAATGCTGCCGAACTCGCCCGCTGCCACGCAGTATTCCAATTGTCTGAAGGTCAGTCGTGTCAGCACGGTGTGCAAGAGGTGGAGAGGGGGAGGGCGGCCAGGGTGATCCGCCGCGTAGTTGACCAAGCGGCGGACCGCGCTGCAAGAGGCCCTTCCCGCAAGGCGCCTGCATTGTGCGGCGGTCGGGCCCCGGCAGCCTTCAGTCGCTGGCGTTGTGATTGCGAAACCATTGCGCCACCGCACCGTCGCCCTGGGCTGGCGCCTGCGTGGCCTTCACGCGGTCCGTCAGCCCGGCGGACTTGCCGACAAAGTCCAGCGGCGCATCCCAGTTGAAGTGCCGGTACACGGCCGCCGTCTGGGCGTAGGGCGGGCATTGCGCAAACAGCTGGAAGCTGAGCCGGTGGCCGGCGTGGTCCGAGTCGAGCAGGTCGCGCGCATAGGCCAGCAGCCTGCGGCGGTCGTCGGCCTGCGATTGCGGGCCGAGCGTATAGAACTTGCGCAGCCAGGGGCCGGTGTCCTCGTTCTCGAAGCTGGCGTGGTCCGGCGTCAGGCAGACCTGGCCGCCGCACAGCTCGCGCACGGTGTTCATCATGTGGTGCAGCTGGCTGGTGGCCAGCGACCGACCCGTGAACAGCAGCGACTGGTTGGGCATCATCAGCCCGGCCGGGCTGCGCTCGGCCAGCGCGATGGCGGCCGTGAGGTGGGCGTTGATGCCTTCGCGGTAGCAGGCCAGGCCGGCCAGCCTGTCCTGCACGGCCTGCAGCTTCTCCACGCCGGTCTGGCGCGCGTTGTGCAGGGCCGTGCCTATCAGCATGTCGGCCAGCTTCAGGCTGCGCTGCAGGAAGGTGAAGGCCGAGTAGCGGTGCAGCGTCTCGCGCAGGAAATGGGCGGCCCGGGTGTGGCGGTAGAACAGCACGTTCTCCCAGGGAACCAGCACGTCGTCGAAGACCACGATGGCATCCACTTCGTCGAAGCGATGGCTCAACGGATGGTCCTGGGCCGATGCGCGGGCGGCCAGGCCCGGGCGGCAGATGAAGCGCAGGCCGGGCGCGCCCAGGTCGCAGATGAAGCCTATGGCGTATTCGGACTGCGCCGCGTCGCCCCAGTGCGCCAGCCCCGGCTTGGTGAAGGCCTGGTTGGCATAGGCGGCAGCGGTCTCGTACTTGGCGCCGCGCACGATGACGCCTGCATCGGTCTCCTTGACCACGTGCAGCAGCACGTCGGGGTCCTGGTCCTGCGGCAGGCGCGAGCGGTCGCCCTTGGGGTCGGTGTTGGCCGATACGTGGAACAGGTCGCCACGCACCACGCGGCGGATGTGGGTGCGGATGTTGGCGGAAAAGCGCGGGTCCAGCTCGTTGAGCACGTCCTGGCCGTCGAACAGCGACCACATCTCGCCCACGCTCTCGTCGCCCACGCGCATGACCACGCCGCCCATGTCCTCCAGCAGCAGGTCGGTGGCGCGGCGCTTGTCCCACCAGTCCTGGCGCGTCAGCGGCAGCTTGTGGGCGATGGGGTGGCGCTCGCCGTCGCCTTCGTCGTAGGTGAGCGCGTCGCGCAGCGCGGCCTCGTGCTGCAGGTCGTACATGCGTGCACGGATGTCCACCAGCGGCTTGAACATGGGGTGGGTGGTCACATCCTTGACGCGCTCGCCGTTCATCCAGACCCGCCGGCCATCGCGGATGGAGTCGCGGTACTGGCTGCCTGTCCTGATCATCAGCGGCTGGCCCACTTGCCGTCTTTGACCTCGTGCAGCTGCAGCTCCACGGGCACCTGCGTCTGGCCGTTGGCATCAAAGGTCACGGTACCGGTCACGCCGTCGTAGCGTATGGCGCGGATGGCCTTGGCCACGGCCTGCCGGTCCTTGGTGCCTGCCGTCTTGAGCGATTGCAAAAGGATGCCGGTGGCGTCGTAGGCGTACTTGGTGTACGGGCTCTCGGAGTCGGCATAGCCCTTGGCGGCATAGGCGCGGCTCATGGCGTCCAGCCGGGGGTTGGTCTGCGATTTGGGCGTGCCGACGATGGTGCCGTCCGCGGCCGGGCCGGCGATCTGGATGAGCTGCGGATCGAAGATGCCGCTGATGCCCAGCATGGGCTGCTTCATGCCCAGCTCGGCCATCTGCTTGCGCACGATGCCGGCCTCGGTGATCACGCCGCCGAAGTAGACCGCGTCGGGGCTCAGGCTCTTGATCTTGGTGAGGATGGAGCGGAAATCCGTGGTGCCCACGGGGTAGCTTTCCTCGGCCACCACGCTGCCTTTTTCTGCCTTGTAGAAGCTGCCGAACGAGGCCAGGTTGGCGCGCCCGTAGTCGCTGGTGTCGGCAATGATGGCGATCTTTCTTGCGCCCAGGCCCGTGGCGGCCCAGGCGGCCAGGGGCTTGTTCTCGTTGACCAGGGTGGGCGTCACGCGCGTGGTGTTGGCGAAGTTCTGGTCGGTGATCTTGGGGCCGATGGCGCCCCAGACGATGAAGGGCATCTGCACGCGGTTGAACACCGGCAGCGTGGCCAGGGCCACGGGGCTGTTCCAGTGGCCGATGGCGCCCACCACGTCGCGGTCGTTGACCAGCTTGAGCGCGGCGGACACGCCGGTCTGCGGGTCGGAGGCATCGTCCAGCACCACGCCCTCCACCTTGAACGGCACGCCGGTCGTGGCATTCCACTGGTCGATGGCCAGCAGGAAGCCGTTCTTCGCGCCCAGGCCCTGCTGTGCGTTGCCGCCGCTGACGGGGCCGATGAAGCCCAGCTTCACGGTGGACTGGGACCAGGCCGCGCCGCAGGCCAGCGTGGCGGCGGCCAGCGCCAGGGCGGATGCGGCAAGGCGCCGGCGCGATGGCAGGAGGGCGGTGGTTGTCGTGAAGGCTTGCATGGTCGGTCGGTCCTGTTCAGGTGAAGACGAGGGGCAGCCATGGCGGCCCGGACGGGCCGGGGGGGCCGGGGCGGCGGGGCGCCACGGTGCATGGCGGGCTGGCCGGCGCTGTCTGGCAACGCCGCCGGATCAATGTATCGCCGCACCGGCCCGGGACTGGATCGCGTTTTCCGAAGCAGCGCCTCGGCAAAAGCGACGCAGGTTTTGTGCGGTTTCTTGCTTCAATGGTTGCGTGACATGGAGACAAGCGAAGCCCCGCCAACCCGGCCGAACCCGACACAAGAGGAACCCTATCGATGCATGACGCGCTGTTCCAGCAACTCATCAACTGGCTGACCCTGGGCTGCATCTACAGCCTGCTTGCCCTGGGTTTCAGCCTGTTGTTTGGCGTGCTGCAGGTGATTCACTTTTCCCATGGCGACGTGGCCATGGTCGCCCCCTTCATCGCCCTGGCGGCCGTGCAGGCCCTGGCCACCGCGCTGGGCGGCTCGGCCCCCTGGCTGGTGCTGGGCCTGGCCTGCCTGGTGGCCATTGCGGCGGTGGGAGGGCTGGGCATCGCCCTGGACCGGCTGGTGATCAGCCGCTTTCGCAATGCGCCGGCCATGATGCCGCTGGTGGCCACGGTGGCGCTGGGCATCGTGATCCGCGAGCTGATCCGCCACCTGTACCCGCAGGGCAGCAATCCGCACGCGTTCCCGGCGATTGCGCAGGGGGCCGTTCCCACCCCGTTCGGGCCGCTGCCCCTGATCAGCGTGGTCTCGGTGCTGGTGGCGGTGGCGCTGGTGGGCGTGCTGCTCTATGTGCTGCACCACACGCCCATGGGCATGCGCATACGCGCCGTGTCGCAGGACCGCGAAACCGCGCGGCTGTTCTCCATTGCGCCGGGGCCGGTGTTTCGCAACACCTTCTTCATTGCCTCGGCCACCGGCGCGGTGGGCGGCATCTTCCTGGCCAGCTATGCGGGCGTGGTGCGCTTTGACTTCGGCGTGCAGGCGGGGCTGATCGGCTTTTCCGCCGCGGTGGTCGGCGGCCTGGGGCGGCTGGGGGGCGCCATTGTCGGCAGCCTGCTGATTGCGGCCATCGAGACCATCGTGCAGGGCTATGTGCCCAACGGCACCTCGTACCGCCTGGTGTTCGTGTTCGCCCTGGTGATCCTGGTGCTGATCTTTCGCCCCGCCGGCCTGTTCGGCGTTCAGAAAATGGAGAAGGTGTGATGCAGACAACGACGATACAGGCGCCGCCGCAGGCGGCGCCACGGAGTGCGGGCTCTGCCGCCATCGTGCTGGGCGTGGCCCTGGCGGGCGCCGTGCTGCTGCGCCAGTTCCTGCTGGCCGAAAGCTGGATCACGGTGCTGGCGCTGCTGGCCTGCTTTGCCGTGGCCCTGGTCGCGGTGCAGAAACGCCCGCTGGTGGAGGACCGCATCGTGGCCGCCTTCGGCCAGTGCAGGCCGCTGGCCGTGGGCACGGGCGTGGTGCTGGCCCTGGTGTTTCCGTGGGTGCTGGGCGGTGACAGCTACGCCATGCACCTGATGATCATCGCCTGCCTGTACGCGGTGCTGGCGCTGGCGCTGAACTTCCAGCTGGGCAGCGCCAACATACCGAACTTCGCCACTGGCGCGTCCTACGGCATCGGCGCCTATGCGTCGGCCCTGCTGGCCATCCACTTCGGCGTGAGCTTCTGGATCTGCCTGCTGGTGGCCGCCGCTGTGGCCACGGTCTTCGGCTTTTTGCTGGGCCTGCCGTCCATGCGCACCCGCGACAGCTACCAGGCGCTGGTGACGATCGCTTTCGGCATCGTCGTGCACCAGCTGCTGATGAACCTGGAGTGGACGGGCGGCGCCAACGGTCTGGTGGGCATTCCTTCGCCCACATTGTTCGGCCATTCGTTCAACGACCCCATCACGCTGTGGGGCCACAGCCTGCCGGGCCAGGCCAACTTCTACTACGTGGCCGTCGCCCTGCTGGGGCTGGCCATCGTCTCGGCGCAGCGCCTGCACAGCTCGCGCGTGGGACTGGCCTGGAATGCCCTGCGCGACGACGAGATCGCCGCGCGCGCCTGCGGCATCAACGTCACCTGGTTCAAGGTCAAGGCCTTTGCGGTGGACGCCTTCCTGGCGGGCTTCGCGGGCACGGTGTATGCGTTCTATGTGAGCTTCATCTCGCCGGACAACTTCACCTTCCTGGTGTCGGTGACCATCATGACGCTGGTGATCGCAGGCGGCATGGACAACACGCTGGGCGTGATCGTCGGCGCCTTCCTGCTGACCATGCTGCCGGAGAAGCTGCGGGCGTTTTCCGACTACCGCATCCTGTTCTACGGCCTGGTGGTGATCGCCTTCCTCATCATCCGCCCGCGCGGCATCTTCCCCCAACGGGTGCGCAACCATGAGCATTGATTCCCCTCCCACCCATCCCACCCACCATGCCGCGCCCGCAGGTCCGCTGGTCCTGGAGGGGCGTGGCCTGACCATGCGCTTCGGCGGCCTGACGGCGGTGCAGGGCGTGGACATCCACCTGGCGGCGGGCGAGGTGCTGGGCATCATCGGGCCCAACGGCGCGGGCAAGTCCACCTTGCTGAACCTGCTGACCGGCATCTACCAGCCCACCGAGGGCGAGGTGCTGCTGCAAGGCCGCTCGCTCAAGGGCATGGCCGCGCACGACATCGCGGGCGCCGGCATTGCGCGCACCTTCCAGACCAGCCGGCTGTTCGGCTCGCTGAGCGTGCTGGACAACGTGATCATCGGCATGCACGCGCGCACCCGCTGCGGCGTGCTCACCGCGCTGCTGCGCCCGGCCGTCTCGCGCGCCGAGATGAAGCGCTGCGCCGAGCGCGCCTGCGCGCTGCTGCAAAGCGTGTCCAGCGACCTGCACCAGCGCCGCAACGTGCTGGCCAGCAGCCTGCCGCAGGCCGACCGCCGCCGCCTGGAGATTGCGCGCGCCCTGGCCTCCGAGCCCCGCATCGTGCTGCTGGACGAGCCCTCCAGCGGCATGGACGACCGCGACACCGATGCGCTGATCGCCGACATCCAGCGCCTGCGCGAAGGCAATCCGGCGCTGGGCTTCATCATCATCGAGCACGACATGCGGCTCATCGCCACCTTGCCGCACCGCGTGATGGTGCTGGACTACGGACGCAAGATCGGCGACGACAGCTTCGAGGCGGTGCGCCGGCTGCCGCGCGTGCAGGAAGCCTATCTGGGCAGAAAGGCCAGCCATGCTTGAACTGGACTCCATCAGCACGCGCTATGGCGTGGTGAACATGCTCAACCAGGTCTCGCTGCAGGTGCCCGAGCACAGCATCGTCTGCCTGCTGGGCCCCAACGGCGCGGGCAAGACCACCACCTTCAAGGCGATCGCGGGCCTGCTGCCCGTGCACCACGGCGCCATCCGCGTCATGGGCCAGCCGCTGGCGCGCATGCGCACCGAGGACCTGGCCGGCCTGGGCGTGGGCTTCGTGCCCGAAGGGCGGCGCCTGTTTGCCGAGCTGACCGTGCAGGAGAACCTGAAGATCGGCCACGACGCGCTGCGCCCGCAGCAGGGCTTTGCCCAGGCGCTGGAGCGTGTGGTGGCCCTGTTCCCCCGGGTGGGCGAGCGCCTGTCGCAGGCGGCCGGAACGCTGTCCGGCGGCGAGCAGGCCATGGTGGCGCTGGGCCGCGTGCTCATGGGCGAGCCGCGCCTGGTGGTGATGGACGAGCCCACGCTGGGCCTGTCGCCCAAGCTCATCGAGGAGTACTTCGAGACGGTGCAGCGCATCCACAGCCAAGGCATCACCGTGCTGCTCATCGAGCAGAACGCCGAGGCGGCGCTGTCCATCGCCCACACGGGCTATCTGCTGCTCAAGGGCCAGCTGGTGGCCTCGGGCACGGCCAGCGAGCTGCTGGCCAACGACGTGGTGAAGCACCTGTACCTGTAGCGCCGCACGGGCGGCCTTCACCTCCTTCCCTTTTTTGTTGCGGACCACACCAAGGCAGTCGGCACCGCGCCGATGCGGGACGGCCTGCGCCTTTTTTCCTGAGAGACCCACACCATGACAGCTGAAATCCAAACCATCAACACGCTCGTGGTCGGCGCCGGGCAGGCCGGCATTGCGGCCAGCGAACACCTGAGCCAGCTTGGCGTAGAGCACCTGGTGCTGGAGCGCCAGCGCATCGCCCAGGCCTGGCGCACGGGGCGCTGGGACTCGCTGGTGGCCAACGGGCCGGCCTGGCATGACCGCTTTCCGGGCCTGGAGTTCAAGGGCGACCGCGACGGCTTTCCCGGCAAGGACGAGGTGGCCGACTACTTCGAGGACTATGTCCGCCAGATCAAGGCGCCCGTGCGCACCGGCGTGGAGGTCAGGCGGGTCACGCGCAACCAGGGCCGGCCGGGCTTCACGGTGCAAACGTCCGAGGGCGTGATCGAGGCCCGCAACGTGATCGCGGCCACGGGGCCGTTCCAGGTGCCGGTGATCCCGCCGATAGCGCCGGCTGCGCCGGCTGCGCCCGCCGATGGCTGCCTGCTGCAGATCCATTCCGCGCACTACCACCGCCCCGCGCAGCTGCCCGATGGCGCCGTGCTGGTGGTGGGCGCAGGCTCCTCGGGCGTGCAGATCGCTGACGAACTGCAGCGCGCGGGCCGCAAGGTGTTTCTCTCGGTAGGCGCCCATGACCGGCCGCCGCGCGCCTACCGCGGCCGTGATTTCTGCTGGTGGCTGGGCGTGCTGGGCGAATGGGATGCGGCCATTGCCAAGCCCGGCCGCGAGCATGTGACCATTGCCGTCAGCGGCGCGCGCGGCGGCCACACCGTGGACTTTCGCGCGCTGGGACACCAGGGCATCACCCTGGTGGGGCTGACCGAGTCCTTCGCCGATGGCAGTGTGCGCTTCCGGGACGACCTGGCCGAGAACATCGCCAACGGCGACGCCAACTACCTGGCCATGCTCGATGCGGCCGACGACTACATCCGCCGCAACGGCCTGGACCTGCCCGAGGAGCCCGAGGCGCGCAGGCGCCTGCCCGATCCGGAGTGCGTGACCCATCCGCTGCGCGAACTCGACCTGGCTGCCGCAGGCATCACCTCCATCATCTGGGCCACGGGCTACAGGGTGGACTTCAGCTGGCTGCAGGTGGACAGCTTCGAGCCCGGCGGCAAGCCGCGCCACCACCGCGGCGTGGGCCATGAGCCCGGCATCTACTTCCTGGGCCTGCCCTGGCTGTCGCGCCGTGGCTCGTCCTTCATCTGGGGCGTGTGGCATGACGCCAAGTTCGTGGCCGACCACATCGCCAAGCAGCGCCGCTACAGCGACTACGACGCCGCCGCCCGCAGCAGGTAGCAGGTAGCGCGCTCTGAGACACCTTCCCATCCACCCCCTGCAGGAGCCAGACCATGCCCACCCATACCCGCATCCGCATGTTCAACACCAAGGACACCTATCCCAACCAGTCGCTGGACAACGACCTGTGCCAGGCCGTGCGCGCCGGCAACACCGTCTATGTGCGCGGCCAGATCGGCACCGATTTCGAGGGCAACCTGGTCGGCCTGGGCGATCCGCAAAAGCAGGCCGAGCAGGCGATGAAGAACGTCAAGCAGCTGCTGGAGGAAGCGGGCAGCGACCTGTCGCACATCGTCAAGACCACCACCTACATCATCGACCCGCGCTACCGCGAGCCTGTCTACCGGGAAGTGGGCAAGTGGCTCAAGGGCGTGTTTCCCATCTCCACGGGGCTGTGCATCTCGGCCCTGGGGCAGCCGCAGTGGCTGATGGAGATCGACGTGATCGCGGTCATCCCCGATGACTGGCAGCCGCCGGCCAGCGCCTGAACGTCGACCACAGCAATCACCTGGTACAGCCGCATCGGCAGGAGGCAGAAACCATGACTTTTTCGATTGTGGGGCGCTGCGAGCGCACCGGGCAGCTGGGCGTGGCCATCAGCTCGTCCAGCATTGCGGTGGGCGCGCGCTGCCCCTGGGTGCGCGCGGGCGTGGGCGTGGTGTCCACGCAGAACATCACGCTGCCCGCCCTGGGCCCGCGCGTGCTGGATCTTCTGGAGCAGGGCGCCGACCCCCAGGCCGCGCTGCGCCAGGCGCTGGACGACGGCAGCTGGCCGCAGTACCGCCAAGTCACCGTGGTGGACGCGCAGGGCCGCGCCGGCGTCTTCAGCGGCAGCCAGGCCCTGGGCATCTTCACCAGCGCCGTGGGGCGGCAGTGCGTGGCGGCCGGCAACCTGCTGGCCAGCGAACGCACCATCGAGGCCATGGTGCCGGCCTTCGAGCGCAGCGCGGCGCTGCCGCTGGCCGAGCGCCTGCTGGCCGCCATGCAGGCCGCCATGGCCGCGGGCGGCGAGGCCGGGCCCGTGCATTCGGCCGCGCTCAAGGTGGCGGGCGAGCACAGCTGGCCCATGGCGGACCTGCGCGTGGACTGGTCGGAGCACGATCCCATCGGCGCGCTGCAAGGCCTCTGGGCCGCCTACGCGCCGCAGATGCAGGACTACCAGACGCGCGCCATCGATCCCACGGCCGCGCCCAGCTACGGAGTGCCGGGCGATGAGTGAGGCGGCCGGGTAGCTGACACATCGCCTTGCCCGGGCGCACGGGCGTGTCGCGGCACTGGCATCGCGTTCACTTGGCGTCTGAAATCACGGGGGTATCGGGCGTCCAGCACGTGGTGCGGTTGCGGCCATTGCGCTTGGAGAAGTACATGGCGGCGTCGGCCCGCTCCAGGCAGCGCTCGACCGATGCCTCGCCCTCGTCCATGAGGCATACGCCCAGGCTCACGGTGAAGCGGATCGGGCTGTCCTGGCCCTGTACGGACACGGCCAGCGCCGCCACGGCCTCACGCAGGTTCTCCGCGCGCCGCAGTGCGGTCGGGGCGTCCACGTCCGTCAGCAAGACGGCGAATTCCTCGCCGCCCAGCCGGCCCAGCATGTCGCCCTGGCGCAGCTGCTTGGACACCGCGATCACCAGATGCCTGAGCACCTCGTCGCCCACGCCATGGCCGAAGCTGTCGTTGACGCGCTTGAAATGGTCGATATCCAGCATGATCAGTGCCGACGGATGGCTCAGTCCCAGGCGCAGGTGCTCCAGCTCCGACTCCATGCGCGTGATGAAGGCCCGCCGATTGCTGGCACCCGTGAGCGCATCGGTCAATGCCAGGGCTTCGAGCTGCGTTTCGCGCCTCTTGTAGTCGGTCACGTCGTGGAATACCCAGCAGTAGCCAAGCAGCCGCTCCTGCCTGCGAAGCGGCAGCAGCTCCGTTTCTATATGGCGGCCGTTGGACAGGGCAAAGATCGTTCGTTGCGACAGGGCGCCTGCCCCCGGTTGCGGCGCAGGCTGCAAGGCCGTTGCCATGGCCGGGGGCAAATAGGACAGCAAGGTCTGCAGGCTTTTCCCCACAAGGTCCGCGGCGGACAGCGGCAGCTCGAACAGGTCCACCAGCATTGCGTTGCTTGCCCTGATGCACTGCCCCGCATCGTCGGTCACCAGGATGCCTGACGGAAATTTCTCGATGATGGCCTCCAGCCGCTGCTGTACCTGGTGCAATGCGCTTTCCGCCTGATGGCGGGCATCTACGTCGAACAGTGTCCAGATCACATTGCCCTGGGGGTCTTCGGGGTCCAGCAGTGCGCCCTGCATGTCGAACCAGCGCATGTGCCCGCCCTTGACCTTCAGTGCCCACTCGGTACGCACCGTGCCCTTCAGGCTCAGGCGCTCGTACAGCGATGCGAAGCTGTCGAAACTGTCGCTGGACGGATGCAGCTGCTGGAATGAGCACTGCGGCTCGAGCGCGCCCGCGGCAAGGCCGAAGCACTCGGCTGCCCGGGCATTGGCGTAGACGATGCTGCGGCGATGGCTGGCGACAAGCACCAAGGCGCTTCCGCGCTCCAGCAGGGCGCTCACCATATGGGTCTGCTCCACCCGTTCCTGGATATCGGTGTGCATTCCCAGCATGCGCAGTGCCTTGTTGTCGGCATCGCGCAGGGTCACTTCCCCGCGCGATTCGATCCATCGCCAGGAGCCATCGGCCTGCCTTATGCGCATCTCGACACGGAATGGGTCGCCGTGTTCGAGGTGGCGCCTGAGCCGTTCCTGGACGCGAGGCTGGTCCAGTGGGTGCAGCAGATGCATGAAGCCGGCCACGGTGAACGAACCGAGTGCCTGGTCCGGCATGCCCAGCATCTGGTAGCAGCGGGCATCCCACAGCACCTGGTCGTGTTCGCGGTCCCACTGCCAAAGTCCGTCACGCACGGCACCGATGGTCAGCCGCAGCCGTTCCTCGCTTTCGTGAAGCGCCTTGCGCAGGCTTTCGTCCTGGGTGACATCGAGGATGTAGCCATGCCAGAGCACGGTTGCGTCTTCAGTGCGTTGCGGGCGTGCATGGCCCTGCAGCCAGCGCACGGAGCCATCGGCGGACTGTACGCGGTACTTGCAGGCCCAGTCCCCCTGGCTGCGCATCGCTTCGTCGATGGACCGCCTGAGCGCGGAGATATCTTCCGGATGAACCCGCTGTGCCAGGTCCTGCAAGGCGGTGTCTGCCGTATCCGGATCGATGCAGTGCATGGCATAAAAGCCGGGGTTGGCAAACGACAGGGCGTAGTGGCCGGCAGGGTCCCAGCTGTACTGGAACAGGCCGCCCGGCACTTCCTGCGACAGGAGATGAAAGCGCTCTTCGGACTGGACCCGCTGGTCCTCCTCCCGCCAGCGCTGGAACGCCAGCCAGGCCGTCAGCATCCCGCCCAGAAAAATCAGCAGCGTGCCTATGCCGTTGCGCCACAGGCTCTGCCGTATGGTCTCGTTGAGCGGGCCGAACACGGCCTCGTGGTCCAGCCCCGTGCTCACCAGTATCGGAAAGCCGCTGACGCGGCTCCAGGCATACATGCGCTGTATTCCGTCGGTGCTCGCCAGCACCTCGTAGGTGCCATGCGTGACATCGGGGGCAAACAGCGCCACCCGCTTCGCGGGCAACTGGCGCCCGAGCACCCGGTCCTGGTTCTGCGAGCGTGCAAGATAGGTGCCGTCCTCGCGCAGCAGCAAGATCACGTCGCGCGGGCTGTCGAAGATGGCCTGCAACTGCCGTGACAGGTACTGCGGCGACAGCGACACCACCAGCACGCCCGCAAACGCGCCACGGTGGTGCAGGGCGCGGCTCAGCTGGATACCCCATTGCCCGGAAACCCGTCCCTGTACCGGACGGCCAATGAAGGTTCCCTGCGTCAGGCCCTTCAGATGCGCCTGGAAATGTTCGCGGTCGAAAATGGACACGCCCTGCGCAGGCGGCTCCGAGGCTGCCAGGCTCGAATACACCACCTGGCCCTTTGCATCGGCCACGGCCACCTGGACGATGGTGCCGGGCGGATAGGCCTCCTGGACGCTGGCGACGGCCCGCCCGAACGCCTCGGAGTCACCCGACTCGTAGTCCTGGGCCAGGTCCCGCAGGGAATAGTTCAGGCCCGACAGCATGGTCCCGGCCTGCGCGGAAACCGCCTGGGACATCTGCGAGACGCGCAGCCATGCCTGATCCTGTGTGTAGCGCTGCATGTACTGGTGGCTGGCCAGCAACGCGGCCCAGTACAGCCCCGCTGCGAGCGCCATCAAGCAGACGCCTGCAATGACGGCCAACGATGTTCTTGCGTGCGATCGCGAGGAAAGGGCGGGACGATGGATAGCGGTGGAACGAGAAGACATGCAACGCAGCGAGACAAGAAAAAAGATCTGCAACGCCAGCTGTCAACCGCAATGGCCCACCGATACAGCGCCCCGCACGCCACAGCGCTCGAGACGCAGGTCCTGCCTGCCGGTGGGCCAGAGCAACCGATATGACTCTGTGAATACGTCGCTCTATAAGCATGCTAACTCAGATGGGGGCCTGCGCGATAGCCAGCAAGTCAGGGCAGCAGCCGGCGCGCAGCCTATCCGCGCGTCCCGGATGTCTGGGGTGTCTTGGGTGTCTTGGGCGCCCCGGTCCTGGCAGCGTCCTGGACCTGCCCGGGCTGCGCCTGTGGAAACACCCGCGCGCACAGGAAGTCCACCAGTGCCCGCAGCTTGGGCGAGGGGTGCCTGCTGGCGGGCCACAGCACGTGGAAGACATTGGTGTGCTCCATCCAGTCCGCCAGCACGGGCTGCAGCCGGCCGTCGGCCAGCGGCTCGCGGATGGAAAAATCCGGCAGGTAGGCGATGCCCAGGCCCTGCAGCGCAAAGCACAGCCGGGTTTCGATGTTGTTGCAGATCATGGAGGTGGGCAGCTGCAGCTCGGGCGCGCCCGCTGCGCGCCGCAGCACCCAGGGCTCCAGCTTGCCGCTGTGGGGGTAGCGGTAGTGCAGGCAGCTGTGCTGCAGCAGATCCTCGGGCACCCGGGGCGTGCCGCGCTGTGCCAGATAGCCGGGCGAGGCCACCAGCAGGTAGCCGAAGGCGCCCAGCCGGCGCGCGGACAGCCGGGAGTCGGCGGGCGCGCCCGTGCGCACCACGGCATCGAAGCCTTCCTCGATCACATCCACCAGCTGGTCCGTGAAGTCCAGGTCCAGCTCGATCTCGGGATAGGCGCGCATGAACTCGCCCAGCACCGGCAGCACCAGCGAGCTGACCAGGGGCAGGCTGACTCGCAGCCGGCCACGCGGCGCGGCGCTGGCCTGCGACAGCTCCAGCTGCGCGGCCTCGATCTCGGCCAGGATGCGCCGGCTGCGCTCCAGGAACAGCGTGCCCTCGGCCGTCAGCGTGATGCTGCGCGTGCTGCGGTGGAACAGGCGCACGCCCAGCCGGTCCTCCAGCCTTGCCACGCTCTTGCCGATGGCCGATGCCGAGACTCCCATCAGCCGGCCTGCCGCCACGAAGCTGCGGGTCTCGGCGACCTGCACGAACACCAGGAAACCGTTGAGGCTGTCCAAGGCCACTCCTTCATTGCGGACAGAAAGCTCCGCATAACCCGGAAATCTACCCCACTTTTTCTTTAATCGAGGGCTTTCTATCGTCAGGACCCTGTTCATTGATCCCGGGAATTCCCATGACGATTGCTCTTTCTGCGGCATCTGCTGCACCCGCTGCGCTGCCTGCAGCCCCGTTGAACTCGCCCCTGTCCGACCGCATCCAGGCCGTGGTCCGGCAGGCGCTTGAGGCGCAGCGCCTGGTCGGCGCCGTGGTGCTGGTGGCGCGTGGCGGCGCCCTGGTCCACCGCCAGGCGGCCGGCTGGGCTGACCGCGAGCGCGGCCTGCCCATGGCCGTGGACACGGTGTTCCGCCTGGCCTCGGCGAGCAAGCCCATTGTTTCGGCGGCGGCCCTGGTGCTGGTGGCGCAGGGCCGGCTCGGTCTGGATGAGGGCGTGGACCGCTGGCTGCCGCAGTTCCGGCCCCGGCTGGCCGATGGCCGGCCGGCGCGCATCACCGCGCGGCAGCTTCTCAGCCACACGGCGGGGCTGGGCTACCGCTTCTTCGAGTCCGACGCACAGGGCCCTTATGCGCTGGCCGGTGTATCGGACGGCATGGATGGCTCGGGCATCAGCCTGGCGGAGAACCTGCGCCGCATCGCCAGCGTGCCGCTGCGGTACGAGCCCGGCACGGCCTGGGGCTACTCGCTGGCCACCGATGTGCTGGGCGCCCTCATCGAACAGGTGCACGGCAGGCCGCTGGAGCAGGCCGTGCGCGACCTTGTGGCCGGGCCGCTGGGCATGGCCGATACCGGCTTTGCCGTGACCGATGCGCTGGCCGCACGGCGCGTGGCCACGGCCTATGTCAGCGATGTGCCGCAGCCCCATCCGCTGGCCGAGGGCGAGACCGTGTCGCCCTTCGAGGGTGCCATCGGCATCCCGTTCAGCCCGGCCCGCATCTTCAATGCGCGGGCCTTTGCCTCGGGCGGCGCGGGCATGGCCGGCACGGCCGGCGACTTCCTGCGCCTGCTGGAGGCCCTGCGCCAGGGCGGCGGAACGCTCCTGCCCGACGCGCTGGTCGCCGAGATGACGCGCGACCAGACGGGCGGGCTGGAGCTGCCCGATGCGCCCGGGTTCGGCTTCGGACTGGGCTTTTCCGTGCTGCGCGATCCGGCGCTGGCCGCATCGCCCGAGTCGGCGGGCACCTGGCGCTGGGGCGGGGCCTACGGGCATTCCTGGTTCGTGGACCGGGCACAGGAACTCAGCGTCGTGGCCTTCACCAACACCTTGTACGAGGGCATGTCGGGGCGCTTCGTCAACGATTTGCGCGACGCGGTCTACGGGGTTTGTGAGGTCCACGGGGCTTCGGGAGAGCCGCAATGAACGGAACAAGCCAGGACCGCCTGCCCGTTGCCTCCCTGCTGGCGCTGGCCATGGCAGCCTTCATCACCATATTGACCGAGGCGCTGCCGGCGGGCCTGCTGCCGCAGATGGCCCAGGGCCTGGCCGTGACCGAGGCCTGGGTGGGCCAGACCGTCACCCTCTACGCCATAGGTTCCCTGGTGGCCGCCATACCGCTGACGGCCGCCACGCAGGGCATGCGCCGCCGCCCCCTGCTGCTGGCGGCGATCGCGGGCTTTGTCGTCGCCAACACGGTCACGGCTCTGTCCACGCACTTTGCGCTGACCCTGGTGGCGCGCTTTCTGGCGGGGGTCTCGGCCGGGCTGCTTTGGGCGCTGCTGGCCGGCTACGCGGCACGCATGGTGCCCGGCCATCTCAAGGGCCGCGCCATCGCCATTGCCATGGTGGGCACGCCGCTGGCGCTGTCGCTGGGCGTGCCGGCCGGTACCGTGCTGGGCCAGTGGGTGGGCTGGCGGCTGTGCTTCGGCCTCATGAGCGTGCTGGCGCTGGCGCTCATGGTCTGGGTGCGCGCCCGCCTGCCCGACTTTGCGGGGCAGGCGGCAGGCCGCCACCTGCCGCTGAGGCGCGTGTTCACCCTGGCGGGCGTGCGCCCCGTGCTGTTCGTGGTGCTGGCCTTCGTGCTGGCGCACAACATTCTCTACACCTATATCGCGCCCTTCCTGGCGGTGGCGGGCATGGCTGCGCGCACGGACCTGGTGCTGCTGGTGTTCGGCGCCACCTCCGTGCTGGGCATCTGGATCACCGGCGTGCTGATCGACCGCCACCTGCGTGCGCTCACGCTGGCCAGCATTGCGCTGTTCGCCTTGTCCACGCTGATGCTGGGCATGGCCGCAGATGCGCCGGCCCTGGTGTATGCGGCGGTGGCCGTCTGGGGCCTGGCCTTTGGCGGCGCCGCCACGCTGCTGCAGACCGCCATTGCCCACACGGCGGGCGAGGCCGCCGACGTGGCGCAGTCCATGCTGGTCACGGCCTGGAACATGGCGATTGCCGGCGGCGGCATCGTGGGCGGCCTGCTGCTGGCGCGCATGGGCGTGGGCGCCTTCACGCCCGTGCTGCTGGCGCTGCTGTGCGCATCGCTGGCCGTGGTGTGGGCGGCCAGGCGGCATGGGTTTCCTGCGGTGTGCAGGTAGGTAGGGAGCAGGGCGCGGCCTGCCCGCCTCAGGGGAACTCAGAGGTGCCAGGCTGCCGCTGAAGCGCTTCATTGCGCTGGCCCAGCCAGCCCAGCAACTGGCCCTTGTCCATCGGCCGGGCAACGTGATAGCCCTGTCCCTCCTGGCAGCCCATGGCGCGCAGGGCCTGCCAGGCGCTGGCGTCCTCTATGCCTTCGGCCAGGACCTGCAGGCCGAGCTTGCGGCCCAGCTGGGCGATCATTTCGGCGATGCGCGCTTCCTGTGATTCGCCAAGCTGGCGCACGAAGCTGCGGTCGATCTTGATGCGGTCCAGCGGCAGGCGCTCCAGGTAACTCAGCGAGGAGTAGCCGGTGCCGAAGTCGTCGATGGCAATGGTCACGCCCAGGGCGCGCAGGGCGCTGAGCGTGGCCTGCAGCAGCTGGGTGGGCAGCACGGCCACCGACTCGGTGATCTCCAGCTCCAGCTGCGCGCCCTGCAGGCCGTGCTCGGCCAGGGCATGGCGCACCGTCTGCAGGAAGCCCGGGTCCTGCAGCTGCACGGTGGAGACGTTGACGGCCATGCGCCGGGGCGCGCGGCCGGCGTCCAGCAGTTCGCGCATGGTACGGCAGGCCGTGGCCAGCACCCATTGGCCCAGCGGCACGATGAGGCCCGAATGCTCGGCCACGGGAATAAAGCGGTCGGGCGGCACGAAGCTGCCGTCCTGCCGTGGCCAGCGCAGCAGGGCCTCCAGGCCGACCAGGGCATGGGTTTCCAGGTCCACCTGGGGCTGGTAGACCAGGAAGAGCTGGGCGCCGTCGATGGCCGCGCGCAGGTCGGACAGCAGCAGGGCGCGGTCGCGTGCCTCCATGCCCATGTGCGCGGAGTACTCCAGCAGCTGGCCCCGGTGGTCGCGCTTGGCGCGCTTGAGGGCGATGGTGGCGTCCTTGACCAGGTCGGTGCCGGCCTGGCGTTCACGGGGCAGGTGCACGTAGCCGCAGGTCAGCGAGACCTTGTGCGGCACGCCGTCCACGGCCAGGGGCTGGCGCGCGCAGTCCAGCAACTGGCCCAGGGCCACTTCCCTTGTGGGGCCCAGGATGCCGAAGGTGTCCGAGCCCACGCGCGCCAGCAGCACGCCGGCGGGCAGGGCGCCGGCCAGGCGGCGGGCCATGGCTTCGAGCAGGCGGTCGCCGAAGCGGTGGCCCATCACGTCGTTGGTGGCGCTGAAGTCGTCGATGTCCACCAGGGCCAGCACATGGTCCTGCGTGCCGCGCCACACGCATTCGTCCACTTTTTCCACGAAGTGGGCGCGGTTGGGCAGGCAGACCAGGGGGTCGAAGTAGGCGGACTGGTGCAGGCGCTCCAGCAGGCCGCGGTTGTGCAGCAGCGTGCGCAGGTTGGCGCAGAAGACTTCGAGCAGCTGGCGGTCCAGTGCGCTGTGCGAGGCCGGCGCGTCGATGAAGACGGCCATGTCCTGCTCGTCGCCACGGCCTATGTACAGGGCCACGCCGCGCTGCGCGCCATAGATGTTGCGGCGGGTCTGCAGCGCCTGGCGCAGCAGGCGCAGCCCGCGCGAGGCCAGCACGGTGGCGATGGGCTGGTCGATGAGCCGGGCGAACGGCCCCGTGGCCGCGAGCACGCGGTAGGGCTCGGCCGGGTGCGTGCCCTCCGAGCAGACCAGGCCTTCGCTGGCCACGCCCAGCAAGGTTGCCAGCTGGGTGATCACGCCGCGTGCGAAGGCGTGCAGATTGGTTTCCTCCAGCAGCGAGGCGCTGGAGCGCACCATCAGCTCCAGGCTGCGGCGATTGGCCTCAATGGCGCACAGCTGCTCGTAGGAGCGCACGGCGGTCACCACGATGGCCAGCAGGCGGTCGGGCGTGAGTTCGGTCTTGGTGCGGCAGTCGTTGATGTCGTAGCGCAGCAGGGTTTCCAGATCGGGCGCCTGGCCCGGGCGGCCGGTGCGCAGCACGATGCGGCTGTTGCGCAGGCCGGCCGTGTAGCGGATGAAATCCACCAGATCCAGCCCGGCGCCCGTGCCGTCGGTCACGGCGTCGAGCACCACCACGGCCAGGTCCTGCTCGCTGCGCAGCAGATTGCGCGCCTGCGTGCCGGAGCGGGCGTAGAGGAACACCAGCGGCCGGCCGAACAGGCTGTGGCCTTCCAGCGCCAGACGGAAGGCGGCGTGTACGTCGGGGTCGCTGTCCACGATCAGTACCCGCCATTCAGGCCCGGGCACGGGCGATGGCGGGGGCGGCTGCAGAGCCGGCTGCAGGAGGGCGGAAGCAGGGGCGGGCGCCCTGGGCGCCCGTGCGCGCATCACGAAACTCATGCCTCAGCCCTGTCTGTGTCCGCGCCGCTCAGGCCGTGGCATGGTCTGCCGCGCGCACGACCTGGTTGCGCCCGCTGCGCTTGGCGGCGTACAGCGCCTCGTCGGCCAGGCTGTAGGCCTCGTCGAAGCGGCCGCCGCTCGGGCGCCAGCTCACGCCGAAGCTGGCCGTGATGCAGCTGGCGTCAGGCAGGCCGAAGGGATGGGCCTCGATGGCGGCGCGCACCTGCTCGGCCACGCGCATGGCGCCGTCGCTGTCGTGCTGGGGCAGCAGCACGGTGAATTCCTCGCCGCCCACGCGGCCGATGTGGGCCGTGGCCGGCACGGCCGCCTTGAGGCAGCGCACCACGCCCAGGATCACGCTGTCGCCCACGGGGTGGCCGAAGCTGTCGTTCACGCGCTTGAAGTGGTCTATGTCCAGCACGATCAGGGCCAGGCCCTGCTGGGTGAAGTGGCGGTTCACGCGCTCGATGATGGCCGCGCGGTTGAGCACGCCGGTCAGCGGGTCGTGCGTGGCGCGGTATTCCAGCTCGCCGGCCAGCTCCTGCAGGCGCTGGTTGAGCTGGGTCATCTCCAGCTCGGCACGGTCGCTGCGGCGCACCAGCCGGCGCGTTTCGCGCAGCAGGCGGTCATAGGCGGCCAGCAGCGCGCCCAGGGCCTGGTGGCAGGCCCGGGCGCCGGCCTCCTCACCCAGCTCGTGGGCCGCGCGGGCCGCCAGCAGGGCCCGGTGCTCGGCATCGAAAAGATCTGCAGGAGCGGCGCAGGCGGCGGGTGCTGCCACGGTGTCCATCACGCGGCCTTCACGGGATGGCCGGTGAAGGCCATGGCGGCAAAGTCGTCGCGCAGCTCCTCGCCGAATTCGCAGATGGTGTCGTCTTCCTCGTCGTAGTACCAGTGCAGGGCCACGGTGCGGCCGGCCTCGGCGGCCTCGCTCAGCGCCTCGATGAGGTTGAACAGCATCTTGGTGCTGGAGCTGTTGAAGTAGGCCAGCGCGATGTGCACCTGGATCGGTGCCTGCTGCTGCGCGGGCTGCGCCAGGGCCAGGTAGTCCTGCAGGCGGGTGAGGATGCCGCCATAGAAGGCGGCGGCGTTCTCCGGATAGGACTCGCCACGCAGGTGCAGCGTGTGCGTGTCGAACCGGAAGTCCACTTCCGGGGAGCTGGGGGTCGGAGCGATGTAGAGGTTGTCCATGCGTGATCTCGGTGCGTTGTCCGTGCCTGCGCGCCCGGCCTGTCCAGGTCCGGTGCCGGAGCGTTCCTGGCTGGCCGGTGCGGCTCAGAGCGTGGCTTTCAGGTAGAAGACGGGACGACCGTCCACGGTCTGGGCGGGATCGAAGTCGAACTGCAGCGGCTCGCGCGCATCGCGGGCCAGGGTCAGGAAACCCATGCCCGCGCCCTTGCTGCCTTCGGGCGCGTCATCGCGCAGCGACTGGCGGCAGGCCTTCTTGATCTCGTCCAGGGTCATGCTGCGCAGGGCGTCGAGCTTGGCGCGCAGCGCCTCGCCCATGCCGGGCTCGATGGGGTTGGCGCACAGCAGCACGAAGCTGCCGTCGTCCTCGCGGCGGATGCAGACCGCGCCGTGGCGCAGCTCGCCATCGTCCTGGTGGGGCGGGGTCAGTGCATCGGCCGAGTAATGGATGATGTTCTGCGCCATCTCCACGAAGGACGAGAACAGCTTGCGCCGCGTGGGGCCGGGCACGCCGGCCACTTCCAGCTGCAGCCGCACGGCCTCGGCCATGGCCGCGACGATGTTCTGCGAGAAGTAGCCCACGTAGTAGAAGATCACCTGGTGCTGGCGCGCCAGGTGGAAGAAGCTGCCGTACTTGTCGGCGATCTGTGCTTGGGGCATGGGATGCATTCAGGTTCTGAAGCAGAAGAAGGTCAGGTCGTCACGGCGGTGGTGCTCGCCTTGCCAGGCCTGCAGGGCGTCCAGCAGGGCGCGGTTGATCTCGGCGGGCGTGCGGCCGGCCTGCTCCAGCAGCAGCTCGCGCAGGCGCTTCTTGCCGAAGGTGATGCCGCGCGGGCCGCCGACCTGGTCGATCAGGCCGTCGGTGGTGGTGAAGACCAGGGTGCCTGCGGGCAGCTCCAGGTCGATGTTGTTCCAGGCGAAGTCGAATTCGCTGTCCACATAGCCCACGCCCTTGCGCTGGCCGTCCACCACCTCCACCGCCTCGGCGCCGGGGCGCAGCAGGAACAGCGACAGGCGCGCGCCTGCAAAGCGCAGGCGCCGGTGCGCGGGCTCGAACCAGAAGCAGGCTGCGTCCAGCCCGTCGTCCGAGCCCGGCGTGCCGTCCTTGCCGTCGAGCTGGCCCAGCATCTGCTTGACGCTGCGGTTCACATGGCCCAGCAGGGCGGCCGGGTCGCGCGGGCCGTGTTCCTTGATGGCCTGGCCCAGGCTGCTGGTGGCGATCAGCGTCATGAAGGCGCCGGGCACGCCGTGGCCCGTGCAATCGGCCACGGTGGCAAACCAGCCATCGCCGTCCTGGCTGAACTGGTAGAAGTCGCCGCCGACCACGTCGCGGGGCTCCCAGACCAGGTCGGCGCCGGGGCAGGCGCGTGCCAGGGCCTCGCGCGAGCTGCGCAGCAGCGACTGCTGGATCACGCTGGCGTATTCGATGCTGTGCATGATCTGGCGGTTGCGCGCCACCTGCATGTCCGCCACCGCACGCATCAGCTGCAGGCCGTGGCCCACGCCGGCGAACAGGCCGCCGCGCGTGATGATGAAGCCGTCGGTCAGCGCCTTTTCGCCGTACTCCACGGTCTTCACGGTCAGGGTGTCGATGTCGGTGGAGGCATCGACCACCAGTGGCTCCTTGTCCATGAAGGCGATGCAGCTCTTCTTGCCGTACAGCTCCATGCGAAACGGCTTGCTGAACTGCGACAGGAAGATGCTGCGGTTGATCAGGCCGATGGGGCGGTCGCCCTCCACCACGGGCAGGCTGGCCAGATCGCGGTGGCGCGTGAAGACCTCGAGCACCTTCTCGTTGGTCTCGTCGGCGGTCATGCAGGGGACGGGGGTGCACAGGTCCGCGGCGCTGGGTGGGCGGAAACGGGGCCGGGAATCGCTCAGGTAGGCGCGGGACTCATCCATGGAATGCACATCGCAAAATTGTTAGGGAATGTTACGATTTCCCTGTTTCAGTTTTGTGACGCGGATGGGCCTGAGGGGCAGGCACCTCTTTGGAGGACTGTGAGCCGACAGCCTTCGTCCTGGCGCGGCATGGCCGTTCGCGGCCTGGGGCTGCCGTCCATGCAGGCCATCGGGGTGGACAGGCAGCCTCGCTTCAGCTCAGGCCTTCGGCGCGCCGCCTGACCGCGTCCTCGTGCAGCGACTCGCTGAGCTGGTCGACCACGATGGCCCAAGAGGCATCGGCCTTGAGCTGCTCTGCCAGGAACTGGCGCTGCGCATCGCTCCAGTAGGGCGCATCCACCACATCCACATCGGCGGCCAGCTGGTGGGCGCGGATGAAGTCGGCAATGGCCTGGTCGCTGGCATCCAGGCCCAGTTGCAGGAAGAGATTGGACATGCGGACGACGGAGTTGTTCATGGAGGCGTGTTCGGTGCGTGTGGGATCAAAGGGAGCCGGCGGGCCGGCTGCAGGAAGGGGCCAGGGCGCTATCTTCCCCGATTTGCAGGGCGCCGCAGGCCAGTTGCGGCAGCATGGCAGCGCGGGTAGGTGCAGGCTGACAGCCTGCCGCGCTCCGGGCCAGCGCGCGCCCGTCGACTGCCCCACTAGCATGGGGACATGATCACTGCTTTCCCCGTTTCCGCATGCCCGCCGACCTGATCGTGGCCCGTCCCGAAGGCCTGTACTGCGCGGCCGGCGACTTCTACATCGACCCCTGGCGGCCCGTGGACCGGGCCGTGATCACGCATGGCCACTCCGACCACGCGCGCGCCGGCCATGACCATTACCTGGCCCATGACGACAGCGCAGGCGTGCTGCGCGCACGGCTGGGCGCGGACATCACGCTGCAGACCCTGCCGTATGGCGAAGCCATCGATCACCACGGCGTGCGCATCTCCCTGCACCCGGCCGGCCATGTGCTCGGATCGGCCCAGGTGCGGCTGGAGCATGGCGGCCAGGTCTGGGTGGCCTCGGGCGACTACAAGACCGAGGCCGACGGCACCTGCACCCCCTTCGAGCCCGTGCGCTGCGACACCTTCATCACCGAATCCACCTTCGGCCTGCCCATCTACCGCTGGCCCCGCCAGCCCGAGCTCATGGCCGACATCAACGCCTGGTGGCAGGCCAACGCGGCCCAGGGCCGGCCCTCGGTGCTGCTGTGCTATGCCTTCGGCAAGGCCCAGCGCATCCTGCACGGGGTGGACAGCGGCATCGGTCCCATCGTCTTGCATGGCGCGGTGGAGCCGCTCAATGCCGTGTACCGCGCGGCGGGCGTGGACCTGCCGCCCACGCTGCGCGCCACCGACCCCGGCGTGGATGCACGACTGCTCAAGACCGCACTGGTGCTGGCGCCGCCTTCGGCGCAGGGCACGCCGTGGATGCGCCGCTTTCCCGGCCATGCCGATGCCTTTGCCAGCGGCTGGATGCAGCTGCGCGGCACGCGCCGGCGCCGTGGCGTGGACCGGGGCTTCGTCATGTCCGACCATGCCGACTGGCCTGGCCTGCAGTACGCCATTGGCGCCACGGGCGCCGAGCGGGTCTTCGTCACCCACGGCAGCGTGGCCGTGCTGGTGCGCTGGCTGCGCGAGCAGGGCCTGGACGCCCAGGCCTTCCAGACCGAATACGGCGATGAGGACGAGGCTGCCGCCGCCCAGGCTGCACCGGATGAGGCGCCCGCCCCATGAAGGACTTCGCCGCCCTCTACCGCGCGCTGGACGCCAGCACTGCCAGCCGTGACAAGCAGGCCGCGCTGCAGGCCTATCTGCGCGCCGCCGCGCCTGCCGATGCGGCCTGGGCCGTCTATTTTCTGGCCGGCGGCAAGCCGCGCCAGCTGGTGCCTACCAAGGTCTTGAAGGAGCTGGCGCGCGAGGCGGCCGGCCTGCCCGAATGGCTGTTCGACGAAAGCTACGAGGCCGTGGGCGACCTGGCCGAGACCATTGCGCTGCTGCTGCCGCCACCCGGTGACGCGCACGACCTGGGCCTGGCCGCCTGGGTCACCTACCACCTGCTGCCGCTGCGCGGCATGGCGCCCGAGGCGCTGGCGGACACGCTGCGCATGCAATGGGCGCGGCTGGCGGCCGATGAGCGGCTGGTCTACTTCAAGCTGATCACCGGCGCCTTCCGGGTCGGCGTGTCGCGGCTGCAGGTCACGCAGGCGCTGGCGGCCGTCAGCGGCGTGGATGCCAAGCGCATCGCCCAGCGGCTCATGGGCTACACCCACATCGGCGCGCGGCCCGGGGCGGCCGACTACCTGCGGCTGGTGGCAGGCGAGGAGGAGGGCGATGACGCGCATTCGGGCGAAGCCCGTGGCCACCCCTATCCCTTCTTCCTGGCCCATCCGCTGCAGTTGCCGCTGGAGCAGTTCGACGCCGTGCTCGGCCCGCCGTCCCAATGGGTGGTGGAGTGGAAATGGGACGGCATACGCGCCCAGATCGTGCGGCGCGGCAGCGGTGACGCGCTGGGCACCTGGATCTGGTCGCGCGGCGAGGAACTGGTGAGCGAGCGCTTCCCCGAGCTGCAGGCCATGGGCGATGCCTTGCCTGCGGGCACCGTGATCGACGGCGAGATCGTCGTCTGGGCCGCCCAGCAGGGCGAGGCGCCCGCCCATGTGCGCCCCTTTGCCGACCTGCAAAAGCGCATAGGCCGCAAGACCCTGGGCCCCAAACTGCTGCGCGAGCTGCCCGTGGTGCTGCTGGCCTATGACCTGCTGGAGGAGGGCGGCCAGGACCTGCGCGCCTTGCCCCAGCATGAACGGCGCGCGCGGTTGGAACGGCTGGTGGCCCTGGTGGCGCACCCGGCGCTGCTGCCCAGCCCCGTGCTGGCAGGCGACAGCTGGCAGGCCCTGGCCGAACTTCGCGAACAGGCCCGCTCCCTGGGTGTGGAGGGCATGATGCTCAAGGCCCGCGATGCCGCCTACGGCGTGGGCCGCACCAAGGACAGCGGCGTGTGGTGGAAGTGGAAGATCGATCCGCTGAGCGTGGACGCCGTGCTCATCTATGCACAGCGCGGCCACGGCCGTCGCGCCAGCCTCTACAGCGACTACACCTTTGCCGTCTGGAACGCGCCGCCCGGCACCGAGGGCCGCGCCCTCGTGCCCTTCGCCAAGGCCTATTCGGGCCTGACCGATGCCGAAATGGCGCGCGTGGACGCCATCATCCGCAAGACCACGGTGGAGAGCTTCGGCCCCGTGCGCAGCGTGCGGCCCACCCTGGTGTTCGAGCTGGGCTTCGAGGGCATTGCACGCAGCGCGCGCCACAAGAGCGGCATCGCCGTGCGCTTTCCGCGCATGCTGCGCTGGCGCGAGGACAAGCCTGTGCAGGAGGCCGACTCCATCGATACGCTGGCGGCCCTGCTGCCGCACTCCGACCCGTGACCCACCCTTGACGCACCGCGCCATGGCCACCCGTTCCCCCCATCCCCTCGCCACCGCCTGGCTTGCCGCACGGGGCTGGAAGCCCTTTGCCTTCCAGCGCGCCGTGTGGAAGGCGCTGGCCCAGGGCCACAGCGGCCTGCTGCATGCCACCACGGGCGCGGGCAAGACCTATGCGGTCTGGCTGGGCGCGCTGCAGGCCTTTGCGGGTCCGCCGCAAACCCCGATGCCGGCGCACACCGGAAAACGAAAACCGGCCTCCGCACCGCTCACCGTGCTGTGGATCACGCCCATGCGCGCCCTGGCGGCCGACACGCTCAAGGCGCTGCAGACGCCCTTGCAGGCGCTGGCCCAGGGCCATCCCGCGCTGGCGCGCTGGACCGTGGGCGCACGCACGGGCGATACGGGAAGCGCCGAGCGCAGCGCGCAGTCGCGCCAGCTGCCCACCGTGCTGGTCACCACGCCCGAGAGCCTGTCCCTGCTGCTGGCGCGCGCCGATGCGCGCGAGCTGCTGGGCTCCGTGCGCCTGGTGGTGGCCGATGAATGGCACGAGCTGCTGGGCAACAAGCGCGGCGTGCAACTGCAGCTGGCCCTGGCGCGGCTGCGCGGCTGGAGCCCGCAGCTGTGCGTTTGGGGCATGTCGGCCACGCTGGGCAATCTGGACGAGGCCATGCAGACCCTGCTGGGCCTGGACGACCATGGCCAGCCGCGGCCCGGCGTATTGGTCCAGGGCCAGGTGGACAAGCGCCTGGTGGTGGACACCTTGCTGCCCGACCGGCCCGAGCGCTTTTCCTGGGCCGGCCACCTGGGCCTGGCCATGCTGCCGGCCGTGGTGCGCGAGCTGGAGGCCACGGCCGGCTCCACCCTGGTCTTTGTGAATGTGCGCTCGCAGGCCGAGCTTTGGTACAAGGCGCTGCTGGAAGCCCGGCCCGACTGGGCCGGCCTGCTGGCCATACACCATGGCTCTCTGGACCGGGGTGTGCGCGAATGGGTGGAGGCCGGGCTCAAGGCCGGCACGCTCAAGGCCGTGGTCTGCACCAGCAGCCTGGACCTGGGCGTGGACTTCCTGCCCGTGGAGCGCGTGCTGCAGATCGGCTCGGCCAAGGGCATCGCGCGGCTGCTGCAGCGCGCGGGCCGCTCGGGCCATGCGCCGGGCCGGCCCTCGCGCATCACCCTGGTGCCCACGCACAGCCTGGAGCTGGTGGAAGCGGCCGCCGCCCGCGCCGCCGTGCGCGCGCAGCAGGTGGAAATGCGCGCCAGCCCCCGCCAGCCCGCCGACGTGCTGGTGCAGCACCTGGCCACCGTGGCCCTGGGCGGCGGCTTCGTGCCCGATGAGCTGTATGCCGAAGTGCGCCGCACCGTCGCCTACGCCGGGCTGGCGCCTGCGGTCTGGCAGTGGTGCCTGGACTTCGTGCACCGCGGCGGCCCCTCGCTGGCCGCCTATCCCGACTACCAGCGCGTGCGGCCCGATGAACAGGGCATCTGGCGCATGCCCGATGCGCGGCTGGCGCGCAGGCACCGCGCCAACATCGGCACCATCGTCAGCGATGCCAGCATGAGCGTGCAGATCCTGCATGGCGCGCGGCTGGGCAGCATGGAAGAGAGCTTTCTGTCGCGCCTGTCGCCCGGCGATGCCTTTGTCTTCGCGGGCCAGGTGCTGGAGCTGGTGCGCATCGAGGACATGACCGCCTACGTGCGCCGCGCCGCGAGAACGCGGCCCACCGTGCCGCGCTGGGCCGGCGCGCGCATGCCGCTGTCCACCGTGCTGGCCGACTTCGTGGTGCAGCAATTGGCGCTGGCGGCGGCGGGCGACTACCACTCGCCCGAGCTGCGCTGCGTGCGCCCCCTGCTGGAAGTGCAGCAGCGCTGGTCGGCCCTGCCCACGCCCGCCACGCTGCTGGCCGAAACCCTGCGCACACGCGAAGGCTGGCACCTGTTTCTCTATCCGTTTGCAGGCCGCCATGCCCATATGGGCCTGGCCAGCCTGCTGGCCTGGCGCGCCGCCCAGGGCGAGACGGGCACCTTCTCCATCGCCGTCAACGACTACGGGCTGGAGCTGCTGAGCGCCACCGAGCGCGACTGGGCCGCCATGCTGCCCGAACTGCTGCGCGCCGAGCCGGCCCAGGCCGTGGCAGTGCCCGGGCGCGTGTCCGCCAGCCAGGCGGTCGCCACGCGCAACACCGCCAATGCGGACCGCCACTGGGACCAGGCCGCCGACGATGCCCACCTGGCGGGCGAGGAGGCCCATCAAGCCCGCCATGCCCTGCTGCACGAAGTGCTGGCCAGCCTCAACGCCACCGAGATGGCAAGGCGGCGCTTCCGCGAGATCGCCCGCGTCTCGGGCCTGATCTTCCAGAGCCACCCGGGCGAGCGCCGCAGTGCGCGCCAGCTGCAGGCCTCGTCACAGCTGTTCTTCGAGGTGTTTCGCAAGTACGACGACAGCAACCTGCTGCTGCGCCAGGCCGACGAGGAAGTGCTGAGCCAGGAACTCGATGTCGCCCAGCTGCTGGCCGCGTTGCGCCGCATGCAGGCGCAGACGCTGGTGGTGAGCGCGCTGCGCCGTCCCAGCCCGTTTGCCTTCCCGCTGATGGTGGAGCGCTTTCGCGAAAAGCTCACCAACGAGCATCTGGCCGACCGCATCGCGCGCATGCTGGCCCAGTTGCACGAGGCGGCAGACGCCGGCGGTGCAGCCAGCGAGCCGCGCACGCAGGACCTGGTCCCGCCCGATCCGCCGCTGCGTCCACGGAAAAAAACCAAGGCAGACCAGCCCTCCGCCGTGGACGAGGACACGGCCGCCGTGCGCCGCACGCTGGATTTTTCGCTGCAGGCCACCGACGGCCCCGAGGCCGATGCCGCCAGCCGCCGCCCGCGCCGCGTGCGCAAGCCCTCGCGGCCCTTGCCGCTGCTGTAGAACCATTGCACCGCTGATGAAAGGCCACGCACCGTTGCCAAGTCCTGTTTCCCCCGACGCCCTGGCCGGCAGCCTGGGCATCCTCCTGGCGGGCGAGCCCGTCCACCTGCTGGCCCAGCACGCCCTGTGGTGGCCCGCCCAGGGCACGCTGTTCATCGCCGACCTGCACCTGGGCAAGACCGCCACCTTCCGCGCGCGCGGCATTCCCGTGCCGGCGGGCACCACGCAGGGCAACCTGGAGCGGCTATCGGCCCTTCTTCTGGGCCTGCCCGTGCGGCGGCTCGTGGTGCTGGGCGACTTCCTGCACGCGGCCGAGGCACGCAATCCTGCCGTACTGGCTGCACTGGCCCGCTGGCGCAGCCGCCATGCGGCCGTGGAACTGGTGCTGGTGCGCGGCAACCATGACAGCCACGCAGGCGATCCGCCGCCCGCGCTGGGCTTTGCCATCGTGGACGAGCCCTGGCACCTGGGGCCGTTCGCCGCCTGCCATCACCCCCCGCCGCCAACGCAGGACCTGCAGGACCTGCAGGCGCAGCAGGCCCGGCCCTGGCATGTGCTGGCCGGCCATGTCCATCCCGCCATCGTGCTGCGCGGCACCGGCCGCGACAACCTGCGTCTGCCGTGCTTTGCCGTACACGCGGGCTTTACCCTGCTGCCCGCCTTCGGCCTGTTCACCGGCATGGCCAGCCTGCCGCCCGAGCCAGGCCGCCAGCTCTTTGCCGTGGGCGCGGACCGGGTCTGGGCCGTGCCTGGGTGAGCCCAGGGATGTAATCGGGCGTAATTCTCCGCAAGGCCGTTGTTCCCTACAGTGACTCCCGCAGCAAGCGTGGCGGGACAGCAGGCAGTGCCCGGGGATGCCGCAGCGCTTTTCGTTCCACCAGGAGGAATGCATGGGCGTTCAACTCAATTTCTTCAACCAATCGAACGACGCGAACCACCCGCAGATCGTCATCTTCCAGAAGAACGTCGCCAGCGACCTCGATGCGCCTGCCGTGGCCTGGCGCGTCATCAAGTACTGCGGACAGGGCGACAACCATCCGTTCACCTTTCCGCTGGGCCTGCAGGTCGGCGCCAGCGACAGCCATGGCAACTGCACGCCGCAGCTGGAGGCGCAGTACGGCCAGCAGTTCCAGATGGCGCCGTCCACCGCCGGCGATCGCCTGGCGCCCGCAGGCTACGGCGCCAGCTCCAAGGAAGTGCAGGTGCTCAACGCGCTGCCCCAAGGCGCCATCAACGCCAGCTGCTACAAGGACGGCAGGCTGCTGGCCGTCAAGACCGCGATTGCCCCCCGGCAAAAGGCCGTCTTCGAATTCAAGCCCAGCATCTGGATCGGCGTGGCCTCGCACATCCAGCAGGGCCAGATCATGAACTCGGCCATCGTCTCCCAGATGAACACCGAAATCTCCCTGCTGGGCATCTCCCGTGCCGACATCGTGATGCGCGGCGGCGGCTCGGGGGCGAATTCCCGCCCCTTCTCGTTCTCGCTGGAGAACGTCGTGATGTGCTGATGCAGGGTCGCGGCAAGGGGAGGGGCAGAGAAGGGGTGGTGAGGGGACGGAAGGGGACGCAAGGGCCTGTGCATGACGGTCTGATGACGCCTGTCACATCCCTGTCATGGACGCAGCCAAGAATCCCGCACTTGCCCGGCCCGCGCAGGCCACTTCCGCAGGTGCTTCCTCCTCCCCATGACCGATGCAGCCTCCCCCCTGGCACAGGCCCACGAAGACGCAGGCCTGATCTGCGGCTGGCGCTTCTTCAGTGACACACGGCAGTGCGTGCAGGCCGTGACGGCGCCATCCGCAGCGCAGTGGCTGGCCGATGCCGCAGCCCGGTCCGATGCGGGCCGGCGCGATTTCCTGTGGCTGCACTTCAACCTGACCCACACCCAGTCCCTGCGCTGGCTGCAGCGCCATGCGGGCCTGCCCGACGTGTTCTATGCCGCCCTGCGCGAGGGCCTGACCTCCACGCGCATCGAGCGCGCCGACGACAGCCTGGTCGCCGTGCTCAACGATGTGAACTTCGAGTTCAACTTCGATTCGGCCGACATCGCCACGCTGTGGATCTGCCTGGACGAGCGCCTGGTCATCACCGCGCGCACCCAGCCGCTGCGCTCTGTCGATGCCCTGCGCGACGCCGTGCGCCGCGGCGACAGCCCCGCCAGCACGGCCGAGCTGCTGGAGCACCTGATGCGCACCCAGGCCGATGTGCTGGTCAAGGTGGTGCGCGAGACCACGGCGCGCGTTGACGACATCGAGGACGCCATCCTGGCCCAGCGCTACCACCATCCGCGCGCCCACCTGGGCCGGCTGCGCCGCCTGCTGGTGCGCCTTCAGCGCCTGCTGGCGCCCGAGCCCGCGGCGCTGTTCCGCCTGCTGCAGCAGCTCCCCGGCTGGATGGGCGAGGAAGACCGGCGCGGCCTGGCCGCAGCGAGCGAGGAGTTCTCGCTCATGCTGCGCGACATGCAGACCCTGCAGGACCGCATCAAGCTGCTGCAGGAAGAGGTGGCCGCCGCCGTGAACGAGGACAACAGCAACAGCCTCTTCGTGCTGACCGTGGTCACCGTGCTGGCCCTGCCCATCAACATCCTGGCCGGCCTGTTCGGCATGAACGTGGGCGGCATACCGCTGGCCGAGCACGAGCACGGCTTCTGGATCGTGGTGTCCATCGTCGTCGCCTTCACCGTCATCGCCGCCTGGCTGGCGTTTCGCAAGAAGCGGTACAGGGATTAGGGGACGTGTCAGGGAATCTTGCAGAAGAACTCGCAAAATATCTCGCACCAAACGGATTTCATCTATATAAATCAGCTGCTTATATAGGTGATCAATGTCGCAAAAATTCCTGCTCTACGACCATCCTGCCCAGATGGAGCCGCTGCTGCCGGGGGAACACAAGCTGGGCCCTTTGCTGGAGCTCTCCCATGACCTGATCAGGTTGGGTGAGCGGCTGGCCGGCCGCTACCGACCAGACACATTGCCAGGCCTGCGCCGGCTGCTTCGGGCCATGAACTCGTATTACTCGAACAGGATCGAGGGGCAGCACACCTTTCCGCTGGATATCGAGCGCGCCCTGCACAACGACTATGCGCAGGACGAAGATCAGGCCCGCCGTCAGCGATTGGCGCTGGCGCATATGGCCACTGAAGAGCAACTGGAGTACAGGTCCACGCAATGGACGAATGCGCAGGTCTGGACCCCCCAGATGCTGGCCGATATCCACCAGGATCTCTTCGCCCGTCTGCCCCAGGCCGATCTGGAGGCCGGCGCCCTTGGCGACGATGCCATCGAGCCGGGTCGATGGCGCACGCGGGAGGTTAGCGTGGGCAGGCATGCGGCGCCTGCAGCGGGGCAGTTGCCATTTTTTCTGGACCGCTGGTCGAGCTTCTACTCAGGCGTGCGCCGTGGCGAGTTGCAGTTGGTGGCCATGGCCGCTGCGCACCAGCGCCTGGCCTGGATCCATCCGTTCCGGGACGGCAACGGGCGCGTGGCCCGGCTGCATTCACATCTCGTACTAACCCACATGGGCCTGAGCAATGGTCTGTGGTCCCCCCTGAGGGGGTTCGCACGGTCGCAGGAGCGCTATTACGCCTTGCTTGCCGCCGCAGACGAGCCGCGCCGTGGTGACCTTGATGGCCGTGGCAATCTGACCGAACTGGGGTTGATCGACTGGATCGCATACGTGCTGGAACTATGCATGGACCAAGTGAGCTTCATGGAGGGACTTCTGTCGCTGGACGGCATGAAGGAACGCATGGCGGCATGCCTTGCCTATGAGGAACGGGTGGTGCGCCAAGGCGTGCGCAGCGAGGCATTGCGCGCATTGCACTATCTTTTTGCGGCCCAGGCGGAGATGGATCGGGCCGACTTCAAGGCCATGCTGGGGTTGGGTGACCGGCTGGCCACCGCCCAGGTATCGGCACTGCTCAAGCGCGGCCTGCTGGAGACGGATTCACCGTATGGAAGAGTGCGCCTGGGCGTGCCGCTGCACGCCCTGCGTTTTTACTTCCCCCGCCTCTGGCCGGAAGCGGAGGCTGACTCGCTGTAGACGGCTCCTCTCAGGCCGCCACAGCCCTCGCCCCGAACACCATCGCCCGCAGCCTGCCCAGCAGCGGCCACACCAGCATCAGCAGGGCCAGCGTGGTGATGGTGCCGGACAGGCCGTTGTGCCAGAAGATGCCCAACTCGCCCTGGCTGGAGAGCATGCTCTGGCGGAAGGCGTCTTCCATGCGGTCGCCCAGCACGATGGCCAGCACCATGGGCGCCAGCGGATAGTCCAGCTTCTTGAACACGTAGCCGACCACGCCGAAGACCAGCATGAGCCAGATGTCCGTGGCATTGCCGTGCACGGTGAAGGCGCCGATGGCGCAGACCATGAGGATCATGGGCGCGACGATGGAAAACGGCACGCGCAGGATGGCGGCGAACAGCGGCACGGTGGCCATGACGATGACCAGCCCGGCGATGTTGCCCAGGTACATGCTGGCGATCAGGCCCCAGACGAAGTCCTTTTGCTCGGTGAACAGCAGCGGGCCGGGCTGCAGGCCCCAGATCATCAGCCCGCCCAGCAGCACGGCCGCCGTGGCCGAGCCCGGAATGCCCAGGGCCAGCATGGGCAGCAGGGCCGAGGTGCCGGCCGCGTGGGCGGCGGTCTCGGGGGCGAGCACGCCTTCGGGGTTGCCCTTGCCGAAGCTGTCGGGGTCGCGCGAGAACTTCTTGGCCAGCCCGTAGCCCATGAAGCTGGCCGCCACGGCTCCGCCCGGCGTCACGCCCATCCAGCAGCCCACCAGGGCCGAGCGCAGCATGGTCAGCCAGTAGCGCGGCAGCCGGGCCCAGGTCCTGAACACCACCTTGAGGTCGATGGAGGCCTTCTTGCCCTTGAAGGCCAGGCCTTCCTCGATAGTCATCAGGATCTCGCTGATGCCGAACAGGCCGATCACCACCACCAGGAAATCAAAGCCGCGCAGCAACGCCGTGGAGCCGAAGGTCATGCGCAGGTCGCCCGAGATGGTGTCCATGCCCACGGCCGCCAGCAGCAGGCCCACGGCCATGGCGGCCACGATCTTGGCCTTGGGCTCCTTGCCCATGCCGATGAAGGAGCAGAACGTCAGGAAGAAGACCGCAAAGAACTCCGGCGGCCCGAACTGCAGCGCGAACGAGGCCACGACCGGCGCCAGGAAGGTGATCAGCATCACGCCCGAGATGGCGCCGATGAACGAGCCCGTGAAGGCCGTGGTCAGCGCGGCCCCCGCGTGCCCCTGCTGGGCCATGGGATAACCGTCGAAGGTGGTGGCCACCGACCAGGCCTCGCCCGGGATGTTGAACAGCACCGAGGTGATGGCGCCGCCGAACAGCGCCCCCCAGTAGATGCACGACAGCAGGATGATGGCCGAGGTGGGCGACATGCCGAAGGTCAGCGGCAGCAGGATGGCCACGCCGTTGGGGCCGCCCAGGCCCGGCAGCACGCCGACCACGATGCCCAGCAGGATGCCCGTGAGCATCAGCCCCGTGTTCTGCCAGGTGGTGACGGCCGCGAAGCCGTGCGCAAGGTATTGGAGTTCGTCCATGGTGTTGCTCCGTGGCGGCGACAGGGGTCAATAGCCGAGCCAGGCTTCAAGCGGACCCTTGGGCAGGGGCACCTTGAACTGGATCTCGAAGACGTAGAACAGCAGCACGCTGGTGAAGCCCGACAGCGCCACGGCCTTCCACCAGGGATAGCGGCCCGCAAACACCATGAAGCCCGTGATGAACAGCACCGAGGCCGCGTAGATGCCCAGCGGCGCGATCACGGCGATGTAGGCCGTCAGCGGCAGCAGCACCTGCGCCACGCGCTTGAGCTGCAGCCAGCTGGCGAACTGTTCCTGGCTGCGGCTGCGCAGCGCCTGCACGAAGACGGCGATGGCGCAGATGCCCAGCACGGCGCCCACGCGCAGCGGGAAGTAGCCGGCCTGCGGGCCGGTGTCGCTCCAGCCCGCGCCAATGCGCTGGTTGTCCCAGACCACGAGCACGGCCAGCGCCAGCAGCACGGCGGCCACGCCGTACTCCACATGGCGGCGGGCCAGGCCGGGGGCCTGGGCTTCGGTGGCGGGGATGGATTCGGTGGCCGTGCTGGAGGGCTGGGCCGGGGCTGCTGCTGCCGCTGCCGCTGCATTGGAGGAGGGCGGGGCAAGGTGGATGGCGGTGTCCATGGCGCGGCTCCTCACTTGGCTGCGGCGGCGGCCACGCTGGCCGACAGGAAACCGGCCTTCTTCATGATGTCGAGGTGGCGCGTCTCGTCCTTGGCCAGGAAGTCCACGAAGGCCTGCCCTGTCATGTACTCGGGCTTGAGCGCGTTTTTCTCCAGGTACTCCTTCCACTCGGGCGTGGCCACCACCTTGTGCATCACGCCCGCATAGAACTGCGCCTGCTCGGGCGTGGTGCCGGGCGGCAGGAAGAAGCCGCGCAGCATGGTGTATTGCACGTCCAGGCCCTGCTCCCTGCAGGTGGGGATGTCCGACAGCGCCTGGCTGCCCGTGACCTTGGCCGTGTACTCGATGCGCTGCGTGTCGAACACGCACAGCGCCCGCACCTGGCCCGCGCGCCACTGCGCCATGGACTCGCTGGGGTTGTTGACGTTGGAGTCGATGTGCTTGCCCACCAGCTGCGTGCTGGCCTCGCCGCCGCCCTTGTAGGGGATGTAGGTGAACTTCACGCCGGCGGCCTGTTCCATGTTGGCGGTGATGATCTGGTCCTCGCGCTTGGAACTGGTGCCGCCCATCTTGAACTTGCCGCCGGCCTGCCGCGCGGCGGCCAGGTAGTCGGCGGGCGTCTGGTAGCCGGTCTCGGCATTGACCCAGAGCACGAACTGGTCCTGGGCAATCATGGCCACGGGATTCAGGTCGCGCCACTGGAAGGGCAGGGCCGTGGCCATGGGCAGGGTGAAGATGGCCGTGGAGGCCACCAGCAGCTTGTGCGGGTCGCGCGCCGAGGCCTTGACATCCAGAATGCCCTCGGCGCCGGAGGCACCGGCCTTGTTGAGGATGACCACGGGCTGCTCGATCAGCTTGTGCTTGGTGACGATGGCCTGGATCACGCGCGCCATCTGGTCCGAGGCGCCGCCGGCCGAGAACGGCACGACGAGTTCGACGGACTTGGCGGGCTTCCATTGCGCCCAGGCGGCAGGGGCGGCGAGGGTGATGGCGGCGGTGGCGGCGAGGGTGGCGACGGCAGTTGCCGCCAGGCGGTTGCGGGGCGATGTCATGTCTCTTGTCTCCTGTTATTTCCTGGTATTGGTGCAATCCACGATCAAGGGGGCGAGCCATGTGCTCCGGCTCTGCCAAGGGTTTTCGGCGCGGGGCCGATGGGTTCAGGCGGCCTTGCGCAGGGCCCCGGCTGCGGCGTGGGCAGCGAAGTAATCCATGGACGCCTGCACGCCGCTGCCGGCCAGCCGGATGCCGGACAGCTTCAGGCCCATCTCCACGCCCGCCACCATGGCCAGCAGCGTGAGGTCGTTGCTGTCGCCCAGGTGGCCCATGCGGAACATGCGGCCCTTGAGCTTGCCCAGGCCCGCGCCCAGCGACAGGTCGAAGCGCGTGTGGATCAGGCGGCGCAGGGCGTCGGCATCCACGCCTTCGGGCGTGATCACGCCGGTGAGCACGGGCGAGTAGACCTGCGGATCGGCGCACTGGATGGGCAGGCCCCAGGCCTGGACGGCGGCGCGCACGCCGGCCGCCCAGCGCTGGTGGCGCGCAAACACCGTATCCAGCCCTTCGGCCAGCAGCATGTCCAGCGATTCGGACAGGGCGTACAGCAGGTTGGTGTTGGGCGTGTAGGGCCAGTAGCCGGTCTGGTTCATCTCCACGATCTCGTCCCAGGCCCAGAACGACTTGGGCAGCCTGGCGCTTTTGGCGGCCTCCAGCGCGCGTGGCGACAGCGCGTTGAAGCTGATGCCGGGCGGCAGCATCAGGCCCTTTTGCGAGCCGCTGATGGTCACGTCCACGCCCCATTCATCGTGGCGGTAGTCGGCGCTGGCCAGGCCCGAGATGGTGTCCACCAGCAGCAGGGCCGGGTGGCCCGCCGCGTCGATGGCCCGGCGCACGGCGGCGATGTCCGAGGTCACGCCCGTGGAGGTCTCGTTGTGCACCACGCACACGGCGCGGATCCGGCGCTCCGTGTCCTTGCGCAGCCGCGCCTCGATCAGGCCGGCCTGCACGCCATGGCGCCAGCCCGGCGCCTGGGGCAGGTGCTCATCGGAGCCGCCATAGGACAGGAACTCGGTGGACAGGCCCAGGCGCGTGGCCATCTTCTGCCACAGCGAGGCGAAGTGGCCGGTCTCGAACATCAGCACATGGTCGCCAGGGCTGAGCGTGTTGATCAGGGCCGCCTCCCAGGCGCCCGTGCCGGAGGCCGGATAGATCACCACCGGATGCCGGGTCTTGAAGACCTGCTGGATGCCGGCCAGCACCTTCAGGCCGAGCTGGCCGAACTCCGGCCCCCGGTGGTCGATGGTGGGCAGGCTCATGGCCCGCAGGATGCGGTCGGGAACCGGGCTGGGGCCGGGGATCTGGAGGAAGTGGCGGCCCGTGGGATGGTTGTCGAGCGTGAGCATGGTGCGTCCTTTTCAAGGAAATGCCAGGTCGGTCTGCGGGGGAGGGTGTTTGCGAATTTTTGCATTCAAAATTCATAAATGCCTTGGTGATAACCATGAATGCCTTGAGAAATGCTTGCGTAAAAATGAATGCAAAATTCATTCGACCAGGAGAATCCATGGCAGAGATCATCGAGATTTCGCGGCTTGCCCTGCATGACCAGGTGGCGGCTCGGCTGCGCACCTGGCTGGTGGAGGGGCGCATACCGCCCGGCGCCAAGCTCAACGAGCGCGCGCTGTGCGAGCAGTTGCGCGTCTCGCGCACGCCGCTGCGCGAGGCCATCAAGCTGCTGGCCTCCGAAGGGCTGGTGGACCTGGTGCCCAACCGCGGCGCCGTGGCCGTGCGCCTGGGCGAGGCCGATGTGCTGCAGACCTTCGAGGTGCTGGCGGGGCTGGAGGGCATGTCGGGCGAGCTGGCCGCGCAGCGCATCAGCGAGCAGCAACTGGCCGAGGTGCGGGCCCTGCACTTCGAGATGCTGGCCAGCCATGCGCGCCAGGACCTGTCCGGCTACTACCGGCTCAATGCGCTGATCCACTCGGCCATCAACCGCGCCGCCGCCAACCCCGTGCTGGCCGAGACCTATGGCCGCATCAACGCCCGCGTGCAGTCGCTGCGCTTTCGCACCAACCAGGACGCGGCCAAGTGGAAGCGCGCCGTCCAGGAGCACGAACGCATGCTGGAGGCGCTGCAGGCGCGCGATGCCGCCGCGCTGCGCCAGGTGCTTGTCGCCCACCTGGAGCACAAGCGCGACACCGTCATCGCCCTGCTCAAGGCAGGCCAGATCTACCCACGAACCATGAACGAATGAGAGCCGCCATGCTGATGGAATCCACGCACCGCCTTGCCGCTTCCCCCGACGACACCGTGCCCGCTCCCGGCACCGTGCTGCCGCCCGACGATGTCAGCCAGATGCTGGCGCGCCGCCTGCGCTCGGACACGCGCGGCCAGGTTCTGTTCGACGCCGCCTCGCGCGGGCGCTATGCCACCGACGCCTCCATCTACCAGATCATGCCGGTGGGCGTCTTCGTGCCCACCTGCGAAGAAGACATTGCCACGGCCCTGCAGATCGCCCGCGAGCTGAAGGTGCCCGTGCTGCCGCGCGGCGGCGGCACCAGCCAGTGCGGGCAGACCACGGGCGCGGCCCTGGTGATCGACAACAGCAAGCATTTGCGCAACATCCTCTCGGTGGACCCCGATGCAGGCACGGCCGAGGTCGAGCCCGGCCTGGTGCTGGACCACCTCAACGCCCGGCTCAAGAAGCTCGGCCTGTGGTATCCGGTGGACGTATCGACCAGCGCCCAGGCCACGCTGGGCGGCATGGCGGGCAACAACTCCTGCGGCTCGCGCTCGATTGCCTACGGCAACATGGTGCACAACGTGCGCGGCGCCCGCGCCTGGATGGCCGATGGCGAGCTGCTGGACTTCGGCCCCGTCGCCCAGGCCACGGGCCGCGCGGCGCGCATTGCGCAGTTCGTGCACGGGCTGGCGCAACAGCACCGCGAGGACATCCACGCCCACTGGCCCAAGGTCATGCGCCGCGTGGCGGGCTACAACCTCGACATCTTCGACAACCAGAGCGAGCGGCCCTACACGGCCGACGGCAGCGTCAACCTGGCCCATCTGCTGATAGGCGCCGAGGGCACGCTGGCCTACACGCGCTCGCTCACCCTGCAGCTCAGCGCGCTGCCGCGCGCCAAGGTGCTGGGCGTGGTCAACTTCCCCACCTTCCACGCGGCCATGGACTCGGCCCAGCACATCGTGAAGCTGGGACCCACGGCCGTGGAGCTGGTGGACCGCACCATGATCGAGCTGGGCCTGGCCAACCCGGCCTTCAAGCCCACCATAGAGACCGCGCTCATCGGCCGCCCGGCTGCCATCTTGCTGGTGGAATTCGCCGGCGACGACCGCGCGGCGCTGCTGGCGCGGCTGCGCCAGCTGGTGGAGCTGATGGGCGAGCTGGGCCTGCCCGGCAGCGTGGTGGAAATGCCCGAGGAAGCGGCCCAGAAAAACCTCTGGGAAGTGCGCAAGGCGGGGCTGAACATCATGATGAGCCTCAAGGGCGACGGCAAGCCCGTGAGCTTCATCGAGGACTGCGCCGTGCCGCTGCAGCACCTGGCCGAGTACACCGACGCGCTCACCGAAGTGTTCGCGCGCCACGGCAGCCGGGGCACCTGGTACGCCCATGCCTCCGTGGGCACGCTGCATGTGCGGCCCATCCTGGACATGCGCACCGACGGCGCGGCGCGCATGCGCGCCATTGCCGAGGAAGCGGCCGAACTGGTGCGCAAATACAAGGGCGCCTTCAGCGGCGAGCACGGCGACGGGCTGTGCCGCGGCGAGTGGATTGCCTGGCAGTTCGGGCCCGCCATCACCGAGGCCCTGCGCGCCATCAAGCAGGAGTTCGATCCCCAGGGCCTGTTCAACCCCGGCAAGATCATCGATACGCCCAGGATGGACGATGGCCGGCTGTTCCGCTTTGCGCCCGCCGATGCGCCCCGGCCCTACCGGCGCATTCCCATCACGCCCGTGCTCGACTGGTCCGCCTGGAACGTGCAGGCCGACCCGGTCACCGAAGTCACCACGGCGCCCGGCACGGGCGGCGACGTCACCGGCGGCTTTGCCAAGGCCGTGGAGATGTGCAACAACAACGGCCACTGCCGCAAGTTCGACGCCGGCACCATGTGCCCCAGCTACCGCGTCACGCGCGACGAGCAGCACCTGACGCGGGGCCGCGCCAACACCCTGCGCCTGGCCATCTCGGGCCAGCTGGGCCCGGACGCCTTCACCAGCGAGGCCATGCACGACACCATGGACCTGTGCGTGGGCTGCAAGGGCTGCAGGCGCGACTGCCCCACGGGCGTGGACATGGCCCGCATGAAGGTGGAATTCCTGGCCCACTACAAGGCCCGCCATGGCCACACGCTCAAGGACCGGCTGGTTGCCCATCTGCCGCGCTACGCGGCCACGGCCAGCCGCATGCCCTGGCTGCTGAACCTGCGCAACCGCCTGCCCGTGTTGCGCCAACTGGGCGAAAAACTGCTGGGCCTGTCCGCCCGGCGCTCGCTGCCGGCCTGGCGCAGCGACACCTTCTGGCGCGCGCCCGAAGCACATACCTTTCTTGACCGCGACCAGGCCCTGGCCCGCGCGGCGGCCGGCGAGCGCGTGGCCGTGCTCTTCGTGGACACCTTCAACGGCACCTTCGAGAGCGAAAACGCCCTGGCCGCCGCGCGCGTGCTGCAGGCAGCCGGCTATGCGCTGCACACCGCCAGCAAGTCCGCCAAAGAGGGCGGCGGCCACCACTGCTGCGGCCGCACCTACCTGGCCACCGGCATGGTCGAGCAGGCCAAGGCCAGCGCGGGTGCGCTGATCAACGCCCTGGCGCCCTTGGCCCGGGCCGGCATCCCCATCGTCGGCCTGGAGCCCTCCTGCCTGCTGACCCTGCGCGACGAAGCCCTGGTCATGGGCCTGGGCGAGCCTGCGCAGGCCGTTGCCGCCCAGGCCCTGCTGTTCGAGGAATTCATTGCCCGTGAAGTCAAGGCCGGCCGCTTCGCGCTGCCGCTGCGCGCCGCCGAGGCGCCCATCCTCGTGCACGGCCATTGCCACCAGAAGGCCTTTGGCGCGGTCAGCCCCATCCTCGACGTGCTGCGGCTGATTCCCGGCGCCCAGCCCGAGCTGATCGAAAGCTCCTGCTGCGGCATGGCCGGCAGCTTCGGCTACGAGGCCAGCCACCACCAGGTCTCCATGGACATGGCCGAGGCGGCCCTGCTGCCGGCCATCCGCCAGCGCCCCGAGGCCATCGTCGTGGCCGACGGCACCAGCTGCCGCCACCAGATCGCCGACGGCGCGGCGCGCGAAGCCGTGCATGTGGCGCGGCTGCTGGAAAGCCTGCTGGAAGCCCGCTGACTGCCCGCTGACCGCCATCCTCCATCCCGCACAAGACCAAGGCACTCCCATGAAGCACAAGCCCTGCCTGGACCTCCAGGACATCAAGGCCATCGCCCAGGCCGCCGAGGCGCATGCCACGGCGCGCGGCTGGGCCGTCAGCATCGCCATCGCCGATGACGGCGGCCACCTGCTGTGGCTGCAGCGCCTGGACGGCGCGGCACCGGCCTCGGCCCACATCGCGCCGGCCAAGGCCCACGCCGCAGCGCTGGGCCGCAAGGAAAGCCGGCTCTATGAGGAAATGATCAATGGCGGCCGCACCGCCTACCTGAGCGTGCCCGCGCTGCAGGGCCTGCTGGAAGGCGGCGTGCCCATCGCCAGGGAGGGCCACTGCCTGGGCGCCGTGGGCGTCAGCGGGGTGAAGCCGGCCGAGGATGCGGAGGTGGCGCGGGCGGGGATTGCGGCGCTGGGGGCCGCGCGGCAGCGTTAGCGGCCCTGGGCTTCAGCGCGCCTTGCGCGGCTGCAGGGCCTCGGCGCGCAGCATGGCCAGCACGGCATCGCGCTTGTGGTGCAGGTGGGTGACCAGCAGCTCGCGCAGGGCCGTGGCGTCGCGTGCGCCCAGGGCATCGATCATGGCCTCGTGCTCCTTGACGGCCTGCTTCCACTTGGCCGTGTCCAGGTTGGTGCGAAAGCGCAGCGACTGCACGCGGTTGTTGATGCGCTGGAAGGTCTCCGTCAGCACGGGGTTCTTGGCGGCGCTGTTCAGCGCCGCGTGGATGGCGGCGTTGAGCCGGTAGTAGGCAGACACGTCGGCGCGCGCCACGCTGGCCATCATCTCGTAGTGCAGGGCGCGGATCTCGGCGAATTCCTGGTCGGTGATGCGCTGGGCGGCCAGTTCGCCCGACAGGCCCTCGATGCCGGCCAGCACCTCGAAGGCGTGCATGACATCGGCCTCGCTCAGCTTGACGGCGATGGCGCCGCGGTTGGGCAGCAGGTCGGCCAGGCCTTCGGCGGCCAGCAGCTTGATGGCCTCGCGCAGCGGCGTGCGCGAGACGCCGAGCTGCTCGCACAGCTCGCGCTCGTTGAGCTTGGCGCCCGGGGCGATGCGCCCCTCGATGAGCATGGACCGCAAACGGTCCGCCACCTGCTCGTGCAGCGCCGCCCGCGATATCTCGATGATCTCCGCCATCTAGCGGTCTCCTTGGCTGTTCCTGGCTGGTGGATGCCCCCGCCACAGGTATTGCGCCATGCGGGGCGGCGCCGATGTTAGCCGAGTTTGCATCCCCTGCGGGCCGCCGGGCGGGCGCACGCGCTGTCCCTGCCAAGCACTACAGGCTTTTCAGCAGGGGCCTACGGCCGGCGGAGACTCTTGATCCCACCATGGATGCCGATCCGACAGACCAACCAGGGAAAAACAATGGCCCAACCAGGAATCAGGCTGCAGATCCAGGTGGATCTTGCCTATGACATCCGCGATCCGGCCGGGGCCGACTTCGTGTTCAACATCCATGCGGCCCACACCTCGCACCAGACGGTGGAGAACGAGCGGCTGGTGCTCAGCCAGCCGGTGGAGCCCGACATTGCCACCGAGCCCGCCACCTCCACGCGCTTCATGCGCCTGCATGCCAACCCCGGCCCCCTGCACCTGACCTACACGGCCACCGTCTGCATCGCGCACCACCGCGAGGATCCGGCGGCGCTGGGCGAGGTTCCGGTGCGCTGCATCCCGCTGGAGGTCCTGCCCTACATCTACCCCAGCCGCTACTGCCAGTCCGACCGGCTGATGCAGCTGGCCTTCCGCAATTTCGGCCACCTGGCGCCCGGCTATTCGCGCGTGCTGGCCATACAGCAGTGGGTGCAGGAGCTGGTGACCTTCGCTTCGGCCACCAGCAACTCGTCCACCTCGGCCGTCGATACCCTGGTGGAGCAGGTGGGCGTGTGCCGCGATTTCACGCACCTGATGATCGCCCTGTGCCGCGCGCTGAACATTCCCGCCCGCATCGCCACCGGCACGGACTACGGTGCCGACCCTGCGCTGGGTCCGCCCGATTTCCATGCCTACGTGGAAGCCTACCTGGGCGACAGGTGGTACCTGTTCGATGCATCGGGCACGGCCATTCCCATGGGCTTCATGCGCTTTGGCACGGGCCGTGACGCGGCCGACGTGGCCTTTGCCACCATCTTCGGCAACGTGGTGGCCATGGCCCCCATGATCCAGACACAGGCCCTGGAAGACGAGCGCAGCCAGCTGCCCCGGCAGTGCAGCGAGGCGCTGTCGACCACCGCGCCTTCGCCCGCCGTGCTGTCGGGCTGCGCATCGTTTGGCAGCACGGCGGACCGAAGGAGCTTCAGGCAGCTGCCTGCCTGAGCTGCCTGCGCTGCGTGAAATGCCTGGGCTGTGTGAGGCGCGCGGCGGCGGTCCTCAGAAGCGGTGCGTTCCCGTCACCGCAAAGGTGCGCCGCTGGCCGTAGAAGCAGTCGCCGCGTGCCAGGCACTGCGTGATCTGCACCTTGTCGGTCAGGTTGACCACGTTGAAGGCCAGGCGCCATGGGCCGGCGTCATAGGACACCATGGCATCCAGCAGGGTGGCCGAAGGCGTGTCCACCAGGCTGGTGCCCGTCCACTGCGAACCCGTGTAGCGCACGCCTGCACCCAGGCTCCAGCCGCCGCGTCCTTCGCTGGCAAAGCGGTGGGTCAGCCAGGCCGATGCCGTGTGGCGCGGCACGCTGGTCACGCGCTGGCCCTGGTCGCCGCCATTGCTGCGCGAGATGATGGCGTCGGTGTACGCATAGGCCAGGGTGGCGTCCCAGTGGCGGGCCAGGCTGGCGGTCAGCTCGGCCTCGAAGCCGTTGACCTTGACCTCGCCGATCTGCAGGCTGTTGAGCGGGTTGGCGGGGTCGGTGGTCTTGCGGTTCTTCTCGCGCAGCGTGTAGACGGCGGCGAAGGCCGACAGGCCCTGGCCCGGCGGCTGCCATTTCACGCCGGCTTCCCATTGCTCGCCGCGCTGCGCCTTGTAGGGCGTGCCGTAGACGTTCACGCCGCCCAGCGGCTGGAAGGACTCGGAGTAGCCCAGGTAGGGCGCCCAGCCACCATCCATCTGGTAGGTGGCGCCTGCGCGCTTGGTCCAGGCCTTCTCGTCCACGGCGGAGGCGGGACGGCCTTCGGTATCGGTCTGGGCGCTGTCGTGGCGCAGGCCCAGGGTGGCGGTCCAGCGGCCCCACTTGATCTGGTCCTGGGCGTAGAAGCCCAATTGCTTTTGCGACACGCCCGGCTGGCGCACCAGCTGCGAGGCCGTGGGCGGCGTGAAGTTGCCGTAGACGGGGTTGTAGACGTCAAACGGCGCGGTCAGTCCGCGCCAGGTGGACTGGCTGGTGCTGTTGCGCTGTGCGTCCATGCCGGCCAGCACGGTGTGCTCGGCCGTGCCCCAGCGCAGCCGGCCTTCGAGCTGCGTGTCGATCACCAGCATGCGCCCGCCGTTGACCTGCCAGGAGGCATCGCGGTAGACGCTGCGGTTGTCGGGGTTGAAGACCGGGCGCGCAGGGCGGCCCTGGCCGGGGATGGCGGTGAAGCTGGTGTAGATGGAGCGGTAGTCCACGTCGCTGATGGTGCGCCGCAGGTTCTGGCGCACGGTCCAGTCCGCGTTCAGGCGGTGGCTGAACAGGTAGCCCCAGGATTTGTTCTCTGTGTCGAACGAGTCCCAGCCGGGCTCGCCGATGAAGGTGCTGGTGGGAATCTGGCCGTAGGGGCTGGGCAGGCGCGTGCCCTGCCAGGGGAAGAAGCCGATCAGCGAGCCGCTCTTGTCCTTCTGGTAGAGCGCCTGCAGCGTGAGCGAGGTATCGGCGCTGGGCCTCCACGTCAGGCTGGGCGCGATCACCAGGCGGTCGTCGTTCACATGGTCCACCTGGGTGCCGCTTTCCCGGCCCACGGCCACCAGGCGGTACAGCCACTGGCCGTCTTCGGTGACGGCGCCGGTCAGGTCGGCGGCGATCTGCTTGCGCCCGTAGCTGCCCACCTGCACCTGCACCTCGCGCAGCGCCTCGGCCTGCGGGCGCTTGCTGGTGAGGTTGAGCACCCCGCCCACGCTGCCCTGGCCGTAGAGCACGGAAGAGGGTCCGCGCAGGAATTCCACGCGCTCCAGCGTGTAGGGGTCGGGGCGGCTGGTGTTGTAGGTGCCGTAGGTGCGCAGCAGCCCGTCCTGGTACTGGCTCACGCTGCCGCCGCGTGCCGAGAAGCTGTCCACCCGGCTGTCGAAATAGTTGGACACCACGCCGGCGCTGTAGGCGGTGGTCTGGCGCAGCGTCTGCACGCCCTGGGCCTCGAACTGGTCGCGCGTGACCACGCTGATGGCCTGGGGCGTCTCTATCAGCGGCGTGTCGGTCTTGGTGGCCGAGATGGCGCGCTTGGCGGTGAAGCCCACCACAGGGCCGGTGGGATTTTCCTTCTCGGTGCCTGCGTTCACGGTGACCGGGGCGAGCGTGGCCTCGGGGACCTTGTCAGGCTGGGCCTGTGCGTGGGCTGCGCCGCACAGGGCAAGCAGGGCGGCATGCGCAACTGCCGTGCGCGAGAGTCTTTGGGTAAGCATGGTCAATGGTCGAGAGCTGGGAAACCTGTGCCGTGGGGCGTGCTCTGGGTGCGTCGGCGCTGCTGCCGGCCCTGGGGCCAGCAGCGCAGCCTGTCATGGCGGGTGCGGATTCTAGAATGACAATGGGAATGATTTCTTTTTCTTTTCATTTGTATGTAGCATGCAACGCATTGTTATCAATTTGATAGCGTAGAAGCTTGTTTTGGAGGTGCCTGCGGGTCGATGTGCAGGGCGGTGCGATACGCGTACGGTCTTGCTTGCGGGAAGTCCGCGCAGCGTGATAGCCCTCTTCGCGCCGGGGCGCCAACCGCCCCGGTCGCCTCAGGCCAGGGCGGCCTGCAAGGGGTTGCCTGGGTGTGAAACGGCCTCGGGCCACAGCCGACCGGCCGCCGCTTGCAACGCTTGCACCAACTGCTGCGTATCCCTCTTGCCGGTGGCGTGCAGCGCTTCGGTCACGATCAGCGCGTTGACGGTGGATTCGCGCACTGCCGAGTGGCCGCTTTGGCGGTTGCACCAGCGCCGGGCGTGGGCGCGGCCAGCCGTGTCGGCAAAGATGATTTCGCCGGGCTCGGGATATTCGATCTCGCCCGAGAAGGTCTCGTAGACCTCGCTGCCGGTTGCGGGGCGCACCTGCAGGCAGCCGCTGATGCGGTCCAGGTCGAAGACGGCCACGGGAATGGCAAAGGCCACCGAGGCCGCATTGCACAGGTCCACCAGCGGATGCAGGCCCGGCAGATCTCCCTCCTTGCGCAGGCGGCGCAGCAGGGCCTCGGCGGCGCAGCGGTATTGCGTGGGCTTGAGGCCCATCCTGACAAAGCCGCGCCGCCAGGCCTGGATGGATGGCATCTCGCTTTCCGGGGTGCAGGCCAGGTTCTGCCTGGCCTGTGCCATGAAGGGGGCGATCACGGCGTGTGCGGGCACGTCGGGCGACAGGCCGCGCAGCAGCAAGGTCTGCGTGGCCAGTTCAGGAAAATCGCGGGGGATGGAGGGTGCGTAGGAGAACGGCAAGATCGGGCCTTGTGATTGGAGAGGGGATGTGATCTCCATCCTCGCCAGGCCGGTTTGCGTGGTCTTGAAGGAAATTGCAGCGCGTCACGCAGCGCAGGCGCTTGCTGCCCTGGCATAGAAGCCGGGCGCCATGCCGAAGCTGCGCACGAACAGGCGCGTCATATGGCTCTGGTCGGCAAAGCCGCTGTGCGCGGCGGCCTCGGCCAGCGGCATGCCGCTGGCGATGAGCCCGCGCGCCTGGTGCAGGCGCCGCTGCAGCAGATAGGCATGGGGCGTCATGCCTGTGGCGCGCGCAAAGGCACGCAGGAACTGGTAGCGGCTCAGGCCCGCCTCTTGGGCCAGGGCGCCCAGGGTCAGGGGCGCGCCGGGATCGTCGTCCATCCGGGCGCGGGCCAGGGTGATGGGGGCCGGTGCGCGGGGCGCAGGGGCAGGGCGCTGCAGCATGCCGCCCAGCAGCTGCAGCAGGGCTTCGTCCAGGTCCAGGGCGTCCGCTGGCTCGCCGCTGCCGGTCATCCTGCGGTACAGGGTCTGAAAACACGCGGCCAGGCGCGGGTCGCGCACGGCGGGCTGGCGGAACTCGAAGCCGGCCGCCGGCCCTGCGCCATCCATGTCCGCCATGAGCCCGGCCACGACCCAGGGCTCCAGGTAGAGCATGCGCCAGGCGCGACCGCCATCGCCCAGGGGCATGCCGTCATGCAGCTCGCCGGGGTTGACCATGATGAGGTCGCCGGCCCCGGCCTCGTAGAGACCTCGCCCGCTGGCGGACTTCTGCGCGCCACGCTCGATCAGGCCGATGCCGTACTGCTCGTGGGTATGCCGCCCAAAGTGCCTCGCCGTGTCGGCGGCCACGGCCTCCACGCCTGCGGTGCGGCAGCGCAGCCAGCTGAAATGCCCATCCGTGGTCGAAACCATGCCGCAGCCTTTCCTACCCACCCTGGCGTGCCAGCGTGATCGCCAGGCCGGCCAGCCCCGCGCCCACCACCACGGGGATCACGCCGACCTTCCAGCGCAGCAGCGCGGCCGCCGCAGCCAGGCCCAGCAGTGCGGACGGCCAGTCGAAGGGACCCGCCCAGCCCTGTGGCCACAGCACGTGCCAGGCAAAGAACACGGCCAGGTTGGCGATGACGCCCACCACGGCGGCCGTGATGCCCGTCAGCGGCGCGGTGAAGCCCAGCCTGCCATGGGTGGACTCGATGAAGGGGCCGCCCAGCAGGATGAAGGCAAAGGACGGCAAAAAGGTGAAGAAGGTCACGACCAGGGCGGCGGCGGCGCCGGCAGGCAGCAGCGCATCGGGGCCGAACACCTGCGTGCTCCAGCCGCCCAGGAAGCCCACGAAGGACACCACCATGATCAGCGGCCCCGGCGTGGTCTCGCCCAGGGCCAGCCCGTCCATCATCTGCGTGGCCGTGAGCCAGTGGTAGTGGTCCACGGCACCCTGGTAGAGGTACGGCAGCACGGCATAGGCGCCGCCAAAGGTCAGCAGTGCCGCCTTGGTGAAGAACCAGCCCATCTGGGTGAGTGCGCCCTGCCAGCCGAAGGCGGCGGTCAGCAGGCCCAGCGCCAGCGCCCACAGCCCCAGGCTGGCCGCCAGCACTTGGCTGAAAAAACGCCAGCTGAACCGTGCATGGGCCGGTACGGGCGTGTCATCGTCGATGACGGCCGGGCCGTGGCTGCCGCCGCCGTGGCCGTGCCCGCCTGCAGGGGCGAAGTGGCGCGGCGCCAGCCTGCCCCCCAGGTAGCCCAGTGCGCCGGCCGCCAGCACGATCAGCGGAAACGGCAGCTTCAGCGCGAAGATGGCCACGAAGGCCGCCGCGGCAATGCCCCACAGCCAGCCGTTGCGCAGGGTGCGCGAGCCCACGCGCCAGGCCGCCTGCACCACCAGCGCCGTCACGGCCGGCTTGATGCCGTAGAAGATGCCGGCAATGGCCGGCACATGGCCGAAGGCCACATAGATCCAGGACAGGCCGATCAGCAGCACCAGCGAGGGCAGCACGAACAGCCCGCCGGCCACGATGCCGCCCCAGGTGCGGTGCAGCAGCCAGCCGATATAGGTGGCCAGCTGCTGCGCCTCGGGGCCGGGCAGCAGCATGCAGTAGTTGAGCGCATGCAGGAATCGGCCCTCCGAGATCCAGCGCCGCCGCTCCACCAGGTCCTCATGCATGATGGCGATCTGCCCGGCCGGCCCGCCAAAGCTGATGCAGCCCAGCTTCAGCCAGTAGCGCAGGGCTTCGGCGCGGGTGGGGGCCACAGGGGCCACAGGGGCCGCGGGAAGGGGCGCGGGCGGGTTGGGTGCGGTCTGCAGGCTGGAGGGCATGCCGCAAATGTCTCATACGGCAGCCGCCCCCGATGCCTGAAGGCACCCGCGCTGCGCACGCGCTACATCTGCCGCGCGGCCTGCTTGACCAGCACCGGCTCGGCCCGGTAGCTGTCCGGGAACAGGCGCTTGAGCTGTTGCACCTTGGGCAGGTCGTTGATGACGATGTAGGGATGGCGCGGGTTCTCGGTCATGAAGTCCTGGTGGTAGTTCTCGGCAGGGAAGAAGCTGGGCTTGTCCTCCAGCCGGGTCACGATGGGCTTGCCGAAGACCTTGGCGGCATCGAGCTGGGCCACATAGGCCTGGGCGGTCTTGAGCTGCGCGGCGTCGGTGGCGAAGATGGCCGAGCGGTACTGCGGGCCCGTGTCCGGCCCCTGGCGGTTGAGCTGGGTCGGGTCATGGGCCACGGAAAAGTAGATCTGCAGCAGCTGCCCGTAGCTGACCTGGGCCGGGTCATAGGTGACCTCGACCGACTCCGCATGCCCGGTGCGGCCGCTGCTCACCGCCGAATACGAGGCCTGTGCCGCCGTGCCGCCGCTGTAGCCCGATACGGCGCGCTGCACGCCCTTGACATGCTGGAACACGCCCTGCACGCCCCAGAAGCAGCCGCCCGCAAAGATGGCTTTCTGCGGCCCCTGGCCCGTGGCCGGCATGTCCTGCGCGGGTGGCGGAATGCCCACGGCCTGCTCTGCCGCCTGCAGGTTGCTGCCCTGCCACAGCAGGGCGCCGCCCAGCAGCACGGCGCTGCCGGTCAGCAGTTGGAGAAGGCCGCGGCGGCGGGATGCGGCGGCGAGGGGGGAATCGTTGGTCATGGTGTCTCTCCGGTGAAAGTGAAGCGGCCAGGGATCAGCCAAAGGTGAAGGCATAGGCGGAGATGCCGGGGTCCAGGAATTCGATGCTGAAGGTGCGTTCGGCTGCGCCGCCGTCCTGGCGCACCAGCTGGTACAGGCGCTGCGCGGTCACGCTGCCGCTGCCGTCGGCGGCCACGTCCATGCCGCGCGAGGCGCCGGGCGCCTTGCCGTCGATCAGCACCTTGAAGCGCACGGGCTTGCCATCGCTGCCGGGGCCCAGCACCAGGTGCAGGTCGCGTGCCTGGAAGCGGTAGGTGATGCGGCCGGTGGCGCCGTCCAGCGTGGCGCTTTCCGGGCCCACCGTCCATTGGCCGCTCAGGCCCCAGGCGTTGAGCGGCAGGCGCTCGGGCGTGGCATAGGCGGTGGCCTGGTCGTGCACGGCGGCAGGCGTGGCGGCAAATTGCTCGGCGCGCTCATAGCCCAGGTAGGTCTCGTGCGAGCGCACGGCTGCCATGTCGGCTGCCTGCTGCACGCCCTGGGCCTGCACGTCAATCAGGCCCAGGTCCACCTGCTTCGATCCGGCTTCCTGCAGCAGTTGCTGGATCACGCGCTCGGACTCGGCATAGCCGCCTTCGCCAAAGTGGTGGTGCCGGATGCGGCCCTGGGCATCGATGAAGTAGTGCGCCGGCCAGTACTGGTTGTTGAAGGCGCGCCAGATCTTGTAGCCGTTGTCCACGGCCACGGGGTAGCTGATGCCCAGGTCCTTGATGGCCTTTTCCACGTTGGACAGCTTGCGCTCGAAGGCGAACTCCGGCGCATGCACGCCCACCACCACCAGGCCCTGGTCGCGGTACTTCTCGGCCCAGGCCTTCACATAGGGCAGGGTGCGCAGGCAGTTGATGCAGGAGTAGGTCCAGAAATCCACCAGCACCACCTTGCCGCGCAGTTGTTCGGCCGTCAGCGGGGTGGAGTTGAGCCAGTCGGTGGCGCCGTCCAGCGCAGGGGCCAGCCCTTCGTCCGGCAGGGCGGCGCGGGACGGGCCGCCGGCCATGCGCATGGCGCCGCCTGCGGCCATCATGGCCGGGCCAGCACCGGAGTCCGTATCCACGGCGGCCATCATTGCGGGACCGGCCTGCATGGCCATGGCACCACCCTCGGGCCTGCCGCTCAGGCGGTCCACCAGCCTTTGCTCCAGGCCGCCGGTGGAGGCCGTGGACACTTGCGCCAGCACGCCCGTGTCCAGCCCCAGCGCAATCGCGCCCACGCCGGCCAGCATGGCCGCGCCCAGCCCGCGCCGCACCCATTCGCCCGCGCCCAGCATGCGCTTGAGCGCCGCAAACACCTTGCCGCCCAGCAGCAGGGCCGCCGCCATGGAGGTGGCCGCACCGGCCGCATAGGCCAGCAGCAGCAGGCTGGAGGTGGTGTTGGCGCCCTGCAGTGCGGCGCCCGTGAGGATCAGGCCCAGGATGGGGCCGGCGCAGGGCGCCCACAGCAGGCCCGTGGCCACGCCCAGCAGCAGCGAGGCGCCTGGGCGGGCGCCGCCGTCCGTGCCCTGGGCACGCTCGGACAGGCGCGAGCCCGCTGCCACCAGCGGCCGCGTCAGCCGCTCGGACAGGCCGGGCCACAGCAGGGTCAGCGCAAACACGGCGACCAGGCCCAGGGCCAGCCAGCGGCCGTACTCATTGGCGGCCACCACCCAGCCGCCGCCCACGGCCGCCAGCGAGGCCACCAGGGCGAAGGTCAGCGCCATGCCCGCCAGCAGCGGCAGGCCGCTTTTGGCGAAGGGCTGGTCGGCGCGTGCAAAGACGAAGGGCAGCACCGGCAGGATGCAGGGGCTGACGATGGTCAGCACCCCGCCCAGATAGGCCAGGACGATCAGCAGCATGGCGTGGCTCCCGGGTTCAGGCAGGCTGGGGCGTGAACGTCAGGGACAGCCCGTTCATGCAGTAGCGCAGGCCCGTGGGCTTGGGGCCGTCGTCGAAGACATGGCCCAGGTGGCCGCCGCAGCGGCGGCAATGCACCTCGGTGCGCAGCATGCCGTAGGTGCGGTCCTGGCGCGTGGCCACGGCCTTGTCCAGCGGCTGCCAGAAGCTGGGCCAGCCCGTGCCGCTGTCGAACTTGGTCTTGGACGAGAACAGGGGCAGCGCGCAGCCTGCGCAGGCAAAGGTGCCCGCGCGGTGCTCCTTGTTCAGCGGGCTGGAGCCTGCACGCTCCGTGCCTTCCTTGCGCAGGATCCGGTACTGCTCGGGCGTGAGGCGGGCGCGCCACTCGGCATCCGTGTAGCTGACCTCGAAGACCTCGCTGGAGGCGGCCGCTGGCGCGCGGCGCGGGAACAGGCTGGCCGCCAGCACGGCGGTGGTGCCGGCGCCTGCAGTCCACAGAAGATGGCGTCTGGTGGTCATGGTGTGCTCCTGAAGGTTGCGTGCGTCTGAAAACGATGCGATGCCAGTCAGGTTAGGGCGCCGGCCTCCCGAAGTCCTCACGCAAAGTTCAAAGATTCGTGATAACTCCCGGCCCCGGTATTGCGCACAATGGCAGCCACTCCCGCCACTTCCAGGAAACCGCATCCGATGACCGCCACGCGCCGCGTACTTCTCGTCGAGGACGACGCCCATATCGCCGACCTGCTCACGCTGCACCTGCGCGACGAAGGCCTGGAAGTCATGCACTGCGCGCGCGGCGACGACGGCCTGCGCCAACTGGAGCGCGGCGGCTGGGACGCGCTGGTGCTGGACATCATGCTGCCCGGCGTGGACGGCCTGGAGATCTGCCGCCGCGCCCGCGCCATGGCGCGCTACACGCCCATCATCATCATCAGCGCGCGCTCCAGCGAGGTGCAGCGCATCCTGGGCCTGGAGATCGGCGCGGACGACTACCTGGCCAAGCCGTTTTCGGTGCTGGAGCTGGTGGCGCGCGTCAAGGCGCTGCTGCGCCGCGTGGAGGCGCTGGCCCAGAACGCGCGGCTGGAGTCCGGCAGCCTGTCCATTGACGGCCTGGCCATGGACCCCGTGGCGCGCGATGCCCGGCTTCATGGTGCCCGGCTGGACCTGACCCCGCGCGAGTTCGACCTGCTGTACTTCTTTGCGCGCCAGCCCGGCAAGGTGTTCTCGCGCATGGACCTGCTCAATGCCGTCTGGGGCTACCAGCACGAAGGCTACGAGCACACCGTCAACACCCACATCAACCGCCTGCGTGCCAAGATCGAGGCCGACCCGGCCCAGCCCGCGCGCATCCTCACCGTCTGGGGGCGCGGCTACAAGTTCGCCGAAGCGGGCGAGGGCGCATGACCATGAAACTGCGCCTGACACTGACCCAGCGCCTGTCCCTGGTCTTTGCCGTGCTGCTGCTGGTGTGCAGCGGCACCTCGGCCTGGATGCAGCTGCGCGCCAGCCGCATGCACGAGCTGGAAGTGGTGCAGGGCCTGTCGCGCGACGTGGCCGAAAGCATTGCGCGCGACGCCCAACTGACCGACGCCAACGGCCTCATGCCCGGCGCTGTGCGCAGCTTCTTCAACCAGCTCATGCTGGTCAACCCCAGCGTGGAGGTCTACCTGCTGGACGCCGACGGCCGCATTGCCGGCCATGCCGCCCCCGACGGCCGCGTGCGCCGCGAGCGCGTGGACCTGGCGCCCGTGCACCGGCTGCTGGAAGGCGGCACGCTGCCCATCCTGGGTGACGACCCGCGCAGCACCGAAGGGCGCAAGGTCTTCAGTGCGGCGCCGCTGCGCGTCAACGGCAAGGAAGTGGGCTTCATCTACGTGGTGCTGCAGGGCGAGGCGCATGACCAACTGGTGGCGCAGGGCTCGGCCAACTCGGTGCTCAGCACGGCGCTGTGGTCCATCGGCCTGGTGGCGCTGCTGTGCCTGGTGGCCGGCCTGGTGGCCTTTGCGCTGATCACGCGGCCGCTGCGCCGGCTCACCGAAGAGGTGGCCGGCTTCGACATCCATGGCACCCCCCCGGACCTGCCGGCCCCCCAGCCCGGTGCCGCGCAGGACAGCCGCGACGAGATCGCCGTGCTGGACGCGGCCTACCGCCGCATGGTGGCGCGCATCGGCGAGCAGTGGCGCGCCCTCACGCGCCAGGACCAGGAGCGGCGCGAGCTCATCGCCAACGTCTCGCACGACCTGCGCACGCCGCTGTCGTCCCTGCACGGCTACCTGGAAACGCTGCTGCTCAAGGACGCCGTGCTCGACACCACCGAACGCCGCCGCTACCTGGGCATTGCCCTGGCACAGAGCCAGAAGGTGGGCGAGCTGGCGCAAAGCCTGTTCGAGCTGGCGCGCCTGGAATACGGCTTTGTCCAGCCCGAGCCGGAGCCGTTTTCCATGCCCGACCTGGTGCAGGACGTGTTCCAGAAATTCGAGCTGCGTGCCGAGGCGCGACAGGTGGCGCTGCGGGCCGACTTCCCAGCCCGCCTGCCCGTCGTCCAGGCCGACCTGGGGATGATCGAGCGCGTGCTGGGCAACCTGCTGGACAACGCGCTGCGCCACACCCCCGAAGGCGGCAGCATCCAGGTGGCGCTGGCGGCGGCGGGCAACGCCGTCGAAGTCACCGTGGCCGACACCGGCCCCGGCATCCCGGCCGATCTGCGCGAAGGCCTGTTCGAGCGGCCCTTCACCGTGGGCGGCGCCCGCCGCGGCGGCGGCCTGGGCCTGCGCATCGTCCACCGCATGCTGGAGCTGCACGGCTGCCGCATCGAGCTGGTGGACCCGCCGGGGCAGGGGGCGAGCTTCCGGTTCGTGCTGCCTGCGGCCGCGCAGGCAACGGGCGCCGGCGCCCGGCCGCGCCAGGGCTGACGCGGATCGTGGGTTAACCTTGTGCACAGCGCGCCCTCGAAGGCGCGGCATGCACAAGATCGTCAACTCGTTCCGAGGACCCACGCCATGTCAACGTCTGCCTCTCCCGTTCATCGCCTGCCCGCATGGGTGCCGCTGCGCTACACCACGTTCTGCCTGAGCCTGGTCGGCAGCGCGGGGCTGCTGGTGGCGGCGCTGGTGTGGGGAGGGCTGTGGTGGTGGCTGGGCTTTGGCGTGTGCGCCGCGCTGGCGCTGCTGGGCGTGCGCGACATGACCCAGGTGCGCCATTCGGTGCTGCGCAACTACCCCATCATCGGCCACCTGCGGTTTCTGCTGGAGTTCATCCGGCCCGAGATGCGGCAGTACTTCATCGAGTCCGACCATGAGGCGCTGCCGTTCTCGCGCGCCCAGCGCTCCCTGGTCTACCAGCGCGCCAAGGGCGACCCGGACAGCCGCCCGCTGGGCACGCAGCTCAATGTCACGGCCCAGGGCTATGAGTGGGTGAACCATTCCATGCAGCCCACCAGGCTGGCCTCGCATGACTTCCGCATCACCATCGGCTGCGCCGATGAAGGTGCCTCGCCCTGCACCCAGCCCTACAGCGCCAGCATCTTCAACATCTCGGCCATGAGCTTTGGCGCGCTGTCGGCCAATGCCATCCTGGCGCTGAACAAGGGCGCGAAGATGGGCGGATTTGCGCACGACACGGGCGAGGGCTCCATCAGCCAGCACCACCGCGTGCACGGCGGCGACCTGATCTGGGAGGTGGCCTCGGGCTACTTCGGCTGCCGCAACGACGATGGCACGTTCAGCGAGGAGAAATTCATCGCCAATGCCACCGACCCGCAGGTCAAGCTCATCGAGATCAAGCTCAGCCAGGGCGCCAAGCCCGGCCACGGCGGCATGCTGCTGGGCGCCAAGGTCACCCCCGAGATCGCCGCCGCGCGCGGCGTGCCCGTGGGCGTGGACTGCATCAGCCCCTCCAGCCACAGCGCCTTCAGGACGCCGGTGGAGATGATGCATTTCATCGCCCGCCTGCGCGAGAAGTCGGGCGGCAAGCCCACGGGCTTCAAGTTCTGCGTGGGCCATCCCTGGGAGTGGTTTGCCATCGTCAAGGCCATGCAGGAGACGGACATCACGCCGGACTTCATCGTGGTCGATGGCGCCGAGGGCGGCACGGGCGCGGCGCCCGTGGAGTTCACCGACCACGTGGGCGTGCCGCTGCAGGAAGGCCTGCTGCTGGTGCACAACACGCTGATCGGCGTGGGCCTGCGCCACCGCATCAAGATCGGCGCGGCCGGCAAGGTGATCACGGCCTTCGACATCGCGCGCATGATGGCGCTGGGCGCCGACTGGTGCAACGCCGGGCGCGGCTTCATGATGGCCCTGGGCTGCATCCAGGCGCAGAACTGCCACACCGGCCACTGCCCCACGGGCGTGGCCACGCAGGACGCGGCGCGCCAGAAGGCCCTGGTCGTGCCCGACAAGGCCACGCGCGTGGCCAACTTCCATGACAAGACCCTGCATGCGCTGCAGGAGCTGGTGCAGGCGGCGGGCCTGGAGCACCCCTGCGACATCACGGCCCACCACATCGTGCGGCGCATCTCCGACACCGAGGTGCGCCAGCTCGCCAACCTGGTCCTGCGCGTGGAGCCCGGCGCTCTGCTGGGGCCGCTGGACAAGCAGCACAACGTGTTCAAGCTCTACTGGCCAGGGGCGCGCGCGGATACCTTCCAGTTCGTGCCGCCCACGCTCAAGCCTTCGGCACCGCAGGCCAAGGCGCAGGCGGCAGGCCAGCCCGCATAGGGACACCACGGCCGATCACGGGTTTTGACGGCGCTCGGGGATAATGCGCCCCGAGCACTTTGGTCCACGACTGTATTTTTCTTTGTAAATGAAAACTATTTTGGTTCGCATTGCAGCTGCCGTCTTCGGCGGTTATGCCTTCACCTGGGGCTTCATCGCCCTGGGCGTGGCGCTGATGTTTGCCGCCGGAATGGAGTTCCACGATGCCGAGCATCTGGGCTACATCCTCGGCTTCCTGGTGTTTCTGACGGTGTTCCTCTGGGCCTTTGCGGCGCAGAGCCTCCCGCGCGTCTTGGCCGTGCTGGCCGGCGGCGGCATTGTCATGACCGGTTGCGCATCGCTGTTGCAGCAGATGCTGCTGCCCTGAATCCGGAGAACGCCCCATGTTCCAGAACTTCCGCCTCTCCATGGCCTGGCTGCACACCTGGTTCGGGCTTGCGCTCGGCTTCGTGCTCATGGCCGCCTTCTTCTTCGGCGCGCTGTCGGTGTTCGACCGCGAGATCGACCGCTGGGCCATTCCGGCCTCGCGCTTCGAGCCCACGCCCATGCCCTCGTACGACCAGATCCTCAAGCCGGTCTTCGAGTCCATGCAGCCCAACGCCCAGGCGCGCGATGCCATGCGCGGCGAGGTCAACGGCCCGCTGCCCGAGCGCTTCGACACGCCCCAGCGCTGGGGCGCCTACACCACCCACCGCGATCCCGTGCTGGGCCTGTTCGCCGGCTACGAGGTACCCAACGCCAAGAAGCCCGAGACCCTGATCTGGGCCATGCGCACCATCGACCCGCGCAATGGCGAGTCCCTGCCGGACGATCACCTCAAGATCGGCAGCCGCTTCTTCTACCCGCTGCACTACAGCCTGACGCTCAACTGGATGAACCTTGGCTACTGGATCGTGGGCTTTGCCGCGCTCATCATGCTGGTGGCCCTGGTCAGCGGCGTGGTCATGCACCGCAAGATCTTCCGCGAGCTGTTCACCTTCCGTCCGAAGAAGGCCACGCAGCGCAGCGTGCTGGACCTGCACAACCTCACCGGCGTGGTGGCGCTGCCCTTCCACTTCTTCTTCGCCTTCACGGGCCTGGTGATCTTTGCGGGCATCTACTTCCCCATCACCCATACCCAGCTGGAGCCCCTGCACGAGTTGCACGAGAAGATGGAGGCCGAGGAAACCGGCCTGCCGCACGACCGCGCCGGCGTGGCCGCACCCATGGCCTCGGTGGACGCCATGGTGGCCGAGGCGCAGCGCCGCTGGGCCGCCAAGGGCATGGCCGGCGACGTGGGCTTCCTGTCCGTCACCCATGTGGGCGATGCCAACGGCTACGTCAGCGTCTACCGCGCCGGCACCGACCGCATCGCGCTCACGGGCGAGGGCATCCACTTCAAGGCCAGCACGGGCGCCCTGCTGCGCGAAGATCCTCCGCGCACGGCCGTGGACAGCATCAACACCTTCCTCACCGGCCTGCACCTGCAGCACTTCCGCCACTGGCTGCTGCGCTGGCTGTACGTGCTGGGCGGCCTGGCCGGCTGCGTGTGCATTGCCACCGGCTTTGTCTTCTTCGTGGAAAAGCGCAAGAAGCAGCACGCCAGACAGGGCGTGCAGGGCGCGCGCGTGGTCGATGCCCTGGCCGTCACCACGGTCACCGGCATGCTGGTGGCCACGCTGGGCATGCTGATCGCCAACCGCCTGCTGCCCGAGGCCATGCCCCAGGGCTGGCCGGGCCGGGGCGACATGGAACGCTATTTCTTCTGGGCCACCTGGCTGCTGGCCATGGCGCATGCCTTTGTGCGCAGCGCCCCCGTGGCCCGGGGCCTGCCCAACCCCGCCTGGCGCGAGCAGTGCTGGGCCGTGGCCGCCATGGCCGTGGTGGCCGTGCTGCTGAACTGGCTGACCACGGGCGACCACCTGTTCAAGACCCTGGGCGCGGGCTACTGGCCGGTGGCCGGCGTGGACCTGTTCATGCTGGCCAGCGCCGTGCTGGCCGTGGTGGTGGCGCGCAAGCTCAAGACGCGCGCCGCGCCCGCCATGCCCTCGCGCGCCGCGGAGGTGGCCCATGTCTGAGGGACTGATGGACGCACTGCTGCTGGCCGCCGCCTTTGCGGCATCGCTGCTGGGCATGGCCTGGTTTGCGCTGGCCAAGGACGTGCACTGGGAGCAGGTGCACGGCGACATGCCCCAGCCCGATGGCAAGGTCAGGCTGCTGCGCTGGCTGGGCGCCTCAGGCCTGGCCGCCTCGCTGGGCCTGTGCCTGGCGGTGGACCATGCCTCCATGGCCTCCCTGGTCTGGATCATGACGCTGGCAGCCGCCGCCCTGGCCATTGCCTTCACGCTGACCTGGCGGCCGCGCTGGCTGCGCTGGCTGCCGGCCTGACGTTTGCGCGGGACCTGCGCCCGCTGCGGGCTCAGGCCTGCCTTTTCCTCATCCTGCGGCTGGCCAGATAGGCCATGCCGCACAACAGTGCCAGCATGCCACCCTGGCCCAGGCCGGGAACGGCCTGGACATTTCCGGGGCCGGGACCGGGTCCTGGGTCCGTGCCCGGACCGGGGTCGGGATCGGTGCCCGGGCCGGGATCGGGAGGATCGGCAGCGATCACCTCGATGGACACGGCTGCCGGTGCGGCAGCGCTCTGGTGCCCGTCGGATACCGTGAAGGCGAAGGTATCGGGCCCCGAGTAGCCGGCCGCCGGTGTATAGACCAGCGTGCCCGTCTGGGGATCGAAGCCGCTGATGCCGCCATGGGCGGGGCCGGTGGTGATCTCGAAGCGCAGCGGGTCCGACTCGAAGTCCGTGCCAGCGAGGGTGATGGACAGCGCCGTATCCTGCGGGGTCGTGACGGCTTGCGGCAGGGCCACGGGGGCGGCGTTGGCCGCCATCGCGTTGGAAAAGCGCGAGGTGTCACCGGTGGAAATCCGGGTGGCGGTCGCCGTGACAGCGGCCTGGTCGCCCTGGGGCATGGCGCCCTTGAACACCAAGGGCGCATGGCCGGAGGCATCGGTGGTCACGGTCTGCGAGCCGAGCAGAACCTTGCCGGCGGCGCGCTCCACCAGCCCGTCGGGCAGCCTGGGCGTCGAGAAATACTCGATGCGCATGCTCTCGTTGGCAACGCTGTCCAGCGTGCCGGACAGGCCCTCGGGCGTCACCGTGAGCAGCACCGGCTCGGCAGGATCTCCATTGGCCAGGCTGGTTCGTGCGATGCCTCCCTCGGTATTGCCGTAGATGGCATTGCCGAGCATGGAGACGCCCTTGACTTCGTCCCCCCGCAATCCCACGCCGAACAGCCTGTTGTGCGCAATCACGTTGGCATGTGCCGCGTCGTCACCGCCGACCAGGGTGTCATGGGCCTTCTGGAAAAAGGAAACGCCTTCACCGTTGGGCAGGGCGGTTCCCTGGGGACTGACGCCCACGTAGTTGCCCTGCACGAGGTTGTTCTTGCTGGCGCCCTGGAACTGTATGCCGGACGCCTTGCTGCCACCGACGATGTTTGCGCGCACGGTCACCTCGTCCGAATCCTTGATGACGATGCCCCATTGATTGGGCAGCATGGTGCTGGCATCCAGGCTGGTTCCCACGATATTCCCGGCAATCAGGGTGTTCGAGTTGCGTGCGCCGTAGTTTCCATTCAATTCAATGGCCGTTTCCTTGTTTCCGGCAACCAGGTTGCCGTCCTCAGGGCCTGTGCCAATGCGATGTCCGCCCTCCGACGAAAAGAATATGGCAATGCCTGGCCCATTGTTGGGAATCATGGCCGTGCCGGCTGCATTGGTTCCGACTCGGTTGCGGGTCACCAGCGTGTGGGCGCCGGAAATGGAAATCGCGGAGGAGCCGCCTGTTTCCCTGACATTGCCGGAGACGAGGTTGCTGTCGATCAGCGTACCGGTAAAGTCGGATGCCACGCTGATGCCGTTTCCCTGGTTTCCCAGGGCCACATTGCCGGTGATATCGGTGCCTATGTAGTTTCCCTGAATGATGTTTCCTGTACCCGCGCCTGGCCAGGAAAGCCATATTCCGGAATTTTCCGCCGCGGAAATGACATTTCGCCCGCCAATATCCAGATTCCCGATGCGGTTGCGGTTGCCGGAGTGGACAAGGATGTTGCTGCGATTGCCCATGGCAACCGTTCCCGATGCGTCAACGCCTATATGGCAGCCCAGCACGGTGTTGCCGTCGCCGGTCACCGCCAGGGCCGTATTGAAGCCGCCTATCGCCAGGCCGCGCACCGTGATGGCGCCTGCCAGCTCGAGCCCTATGCCGAACTCGGGGCTGCCTGACTGCAGCGTGATCAGGGGGCGGCGTGGCAAGTGGTCCTCATAGCCGGGCTGCGTGCTGGCGTCCACGGTGAGCGATGTGGCCGGTGCAATGGGCTGCATGAGCCTGCCATTCCAGTTGCTTTGGGTGACGATGGTCTGCTCTCCCCCCGCACCGATGCGGAACTCGATGCGGTTGTCGCCGCCTTTGTTGCGGTTGGCGTTGGCGTAGGTGATGGCATCGCGCAGCGTGCAGGGTCCCAGGCCGGTGCTGGCGCACGGGCCGGTTGCGTCGGCGGCGCTGTCCACCACGACGGTCCATGCGTGGGCCGTGGCGATGCAGCCTTGCGACAGCAATGCCAGGGCGAGCAGGCGCAGGGGCCTGCGTGCCGCCGTGGGAGTGAATCGTTGCCTGTATATGCTCATTGCCTTTTTACTTTCCCTGAAATGGACTGCCGAAACGCCTTGCGGGCATTGATTGCGCAATTGCTGGAAAGGGCGCTGCGATTTCGCATGTGCGGCGTCTGTGTGGAATATCCCGGGGCCTGACCCAAGAAAATGAAGCAGCCCTTGTTGATGAATCAAGCCGCCAATGATCCCCGGGGCATCCGAGTTTGGGTCTAAGAATTTTCTTAAATCATCAAGACCGCTGAAATCGCTGAAGAGATCGGACAAGGTCTTTGATGACGAAGCGAGGCGGGCAATATTCCCGGGTGAAGCGGCGTGCACGGGTTTGCAGGATTAAGAAAATTCTTAGCCCTGTTTCTTCATCCGATTCCTATGATTTGGCAATGCGCCAGTTTCAAGACCTTCTGTTTTCTTCCCGCTCGACTCGGCACGGGTGGTGCCCGTCCATGGCACTGCGCGATTGGATGGCGTCGCTGCGTGATTGGACGGTATTTGCACTGGCAATCATGGCCATGCTGACCTGCGCCTTGCACAGCGGCAGGGACGATGCCGCCCCGGCACCGCCATCCCGCAGCCGCGCGCATGTGCCTGTGGGGGACATGCAGCTGTTTTTCATGGACCGGTATTTCCTGCTGCTGGACGCTGCCGTGGGCGCGACCCGCGCGGCCGTCCATTCCCAGGCCGGTCTGGCATGGCCGTGGCGCACCAGCCCACCGCAGGACCACCTCGTGCCGCTGTATTCGCTGATGCATGTGGGCCGGGGCCTTCCCGAATCGCTGCTGCTGCGCAAATCCGTGAACAACGCCGCATGGCTTGCAGACCGCTGGGAGCCCGTGCGGCAACTGATCAGGGCCCACGCCTGGCTGCTGCTGTGGTCCGTGTCGCTGGGACTTGCCTTCATGGCTGCAATTGCATGGTGCGTGGGCCGGCTGCGACGCGGCGTGCCGGCTTCGGCCTGGAGCCGGGCAGGGGCCTGCGCCGCCGGCGATGCGCTCTGCCGAAAGCTGCTGGACACGGCACCCGTGGGCCTGGCGCTGGTGCGGTGCAGCGATCGCAGCCTGCTGCTGTCCAATGCGCTGGCCCGGCAGTGGGTGTGCAGTGATGCTTCCTGGTTCGAGCAGGCCGTGGCCGGGGGCATGCAGCAGGGCCCGCGTGAGCTGGCGCTGGGGGACGGGCGATGGGTGGAGGTCCGCACCACGCCCACGACCCACGGGGGCGAACCGGTGGTTTTCTGCCTGGTCAGCGATGTGACGGCGCTCAGGCAGGCGCAGGCAGCGCTGGTCGATGCCAAGCAGCGCGCCGAATCGGCGAGCCAGGCCAAGACGCAGTTTCTGGCGACCATGAGCCACGAAATACGCACACCGCTCTTTGGCATCCTGGGAACGCTGGAGCTGCTGGCCCTGTCCAGGGTTCCTTCCGAACAGACCCGCTACCTGGGGGCCATGCAGCAGGCATCGGCCTCCTTGCTGCGCATCGTCAACGACAGCCTGGATCTGTCGGCCATCGAGGCGGGCCGGCTGCAGCTGGAAGCTCAGGCGTTCTCGGCCACCGAATTGCTCGACAGCGTGGCCGCAGGCCTGCTGTCGCGTGCCGAGCAAAAGGGCCTGCAGCTGTATGCCGTCTCCGATGTGAAAACGCCGCCCCTGCTGGTGGGCGATGCCTTGCGGCTGCGGCAGATCCTGGACAACCTGGTGGGCAATGCCATCAAGTTCACGTTCTCCGGCCACGTGGCCCTGCGCCTGCAGGTCATGGGCGACAGCGAGGAAGGCACCGACCTGCGGTTCCAGGTGCAGGACACGGGCATCGGCATCGACCCGGAGCAGCAGCCCTTCCTGTTCGACCCGTACTTCCGTGCCCATGCGGCCACCCAGCAGCAGGTCCAGGGCGCGGGCCTGGGACTGTCCATCTGCCTGCGCCTCAGCCAGGAGATGGGCGGGCGGCTGACGGCCGCCAGCCAGCCGGGACTGGGGACCTGCGTGTCATTCGAGCTGCGCCTGCCGCGCGAGAGCGCGGCAGGCTATGAGGCAGTGCCCAGTCTGTTGCCGCACACCGTCTACGTGGATGGCGCCATTCCGGAAGTCGTGCACAACCTGTGCGCCTGGCTGCGGCATTGGGGCGCCATGGCCCAGCCCTACCGGGACCAGGTGCAGGGTCCCAATGAGCAGGCCGTGCTGGTGCAAGCCTGGCCGCGGTCGCTGCGCCGTCCGCAATGGACGGGCAAATGCGTTCTGGCGCTGGCGCCGGGCGAGAGCCCCCGCGAGACCGTGCAGGCCTGCGTGTGGGAGGCCAGCGGGCCTGGCGTGCCGGCAGTGGGCCATGCGCTGGGCCTGGCCCAGCAGGGCATTGCGCCGGGTGCGCGCCCCGACCTGTATGCCGCCGCCGCCCAGGTCCACGAGCCCCTGGGGCTGAGGGTGCTCATCGTCGAGGACAACCCCATCAACAGGATCATCCTGCGAGAGCAGCTGCAATTGCTGGGCTGCGAGGTCCAGCAGGCCAGCAATGGACAGGACGCGCTGTCCCTGCCCGGCCTGCTCGAATTCGATGCCGTTCTCACCGACCTGCACATGCCGTTGCTGGACGGCCCGGCCCTGGCGCGTGCGCTCAGAAAGCGCGGGTATGGCCGCCCGATCGTCGGTCTGACGGCCAATGCGCAGCCGCAGCCGCAGCCGCAGCCGCAGACCCAGACGCAGGCGCAAGAGCAATCGCAAGTGCAGGGGCAGGGGCAGGGGCAGGGCGACGGACTGCCGGCCGGCTTCGACAGCCTGCTGTGCAAGCCATTCACGTTGGCGGTGCTGCGCACCACCTTGAACAACATCAAGCAAGGCAGGACCTGAACCCATGCTGGCCCCATTCAAAGTACTCATCCTGGACGACCATCCCCTGTGCTGCGAGCACGCGCGCAGCCTGCTCATGGAGGCGGGACTCACGGACACGCACATGGCCTGCAACGCGCGGGAGGCCCTGGAGAAGCTGGGCGACGGCGGATTCCATCTCGTCATCACCGACCTGAAGATGCCTGACATGGACGGCCTGCAGTTCATCGATGAATTGAGCCGGCGCGACCTGCATCCCATGCTCGTGATATCCACCTCCTGCTCGCGCCGGCTGATGAACAGCGTCAGTCTCATGGCCAAGGAGTCCGGCTTTTCCGTCATCGGGATGTTCCAGAAGCCGTTCGGCACGGACCATGTCCAGGCGCTGGTCAGCCAACTCAGGTCCGTCCATGCAAACGAGGGGAAAACCGCTGCCGGCATCAGGGAGCGGCCGATTTTCGCCAAGGCCCACCTGGTGCAGGCTTTGCAGGAGAAAACCATACAGGCCTGGTTCCAGCCCAAGAAATCCCTGCTCACTGGCCACATCGTCGGCGTGGAAGCGCTGGCGCGCTGGAACGATCCGCAGTTCGGTTTCATGATGCCGGGCTCGTTCATGTCCGCCATCCGGTTCCATGGGCTGGACCATGCCTTGCTGGTGCGGATGATGGAAGATGCCATGTCGGCGCACCTGGCCTGGCGCAGTGCCGGACATGTCGTGCCTGTGTCCGTCAACCTGCCGGTACCGCTGCTGGACGATATCGGCCTGCCGGACGAGTTGCACGGCATGGCGGCCCGGTGCGGCATTGCTGCGGAGAACATCACGTTCGAGCTGCTGGAGGACCAGGCCGTCGGCATACCCGCCAACTACTACATGAGCGCGAGCCGTTTGCGCCTCAAGGGCTTCGGCCTGGCCCAGGATGACTACGGGCGCGGATACAGCTCGATGTACAGCCTCATCTCCACGCCCTTCACCGAATTGAAGATCGACCGGGCCTTCGTGGCCGGTGCGGCAGGTGACGAGGTGCGGACTGCGGCCTTGACGTCGTCGGTGCAACTGGGGCGGCAGCTGGGCCTGACGGTGACGGCGGAAGGCGTGGAGACCACCCGGGACCTGGAGTTGCTGCGCAGCATCGGATGCGATTGCGTGCAGGGCTATCTGCTGTCCGCCGCGGTGCCTGCGGTTGAATTTGCCCTTATGCTGGCGTCCGAACCCCGGCACCAAGGCAACCCCACCTGACCCAAGCACGCAAGGCGTCCATGCCCGACTCCCCGTTCAGCAAGATCACACGCACCACACGCTGGCAGAACCGGGTACTGTTTGGAGCGCTTCCCCTGGCGATCTTCCTCATCGCCGTGCTGCTGTGGGGCTCGGAGAGGATCTTCGAGCAGGAGCAGGGGCGCCTGGCCTTGAACTTCTCCGCCATCGTCGGCTCGCTGCAGGAGCAGGAAATCTTCCTTCGGCGGCTCAAGGGCCGCAACGAGTCCTGGAAAGCGCTGCCGGACCAGAGGATAGCCACCATCGTCGACGTGCCCGCTCCTGCGCAGGCGGACTACCGCATGTTCCGTGGCCGCGAGGCCATCGGCGGCATTCCCTTTTCACTGCAATGCGCTGCGCGCGTGGCCTGCGACACGCTCCCGGACCGGCTTTTCTCGCTGGGCAGCTCCCTGGCCGCAGGCTATTCCTCCTTCTGGGCAGGCTCCTACTTCCCGGCAGCCGCTGCCTTCTTCACCAAGGAGGACGGGGCGATCAGCATCGGCGTGCCGGCCATCGACGTGCCCATCGGCAACGAGAGCGTCACGCAGGAAATGTTCGACAGCACGATTGCCGCCGTCAAGGCGCATCTGCGGGCCAGGGCCGCCGATGCCCGGCCGGGCGCAGGCTCCACGGCGCCGGCGCAGGAAATCGTCTGGTTCCGGTCGCCCCAGTTCCCGGAAAAGATGATCGGCATGGTCGCCGCCGGCTTTTCAAGCCATCTCGAAGCCGGCGACGAAGCCGCCACAAGCCCGATCTACGCCGCCATCCTTTTCAGCCGCCAGCGCATCAGCGCCATAGAAAGAACCATCCATACGCTGCCCAGGCATCTTTTCTGGCTGGAGCACCGGGATTTCGGCGTGCTCATGGGCACCGGCCCCGTCCCGCAGGTGGACGACACGGGGATGCAGTACACGCGCAATGGCCTGATCCTCAAGACCGAGGATGCCTCCGGCCGGTGGACCGGCTACTACCAGGTGGACTACGCCACCTTTTTCCAGGGCAGGCTGTTCGCCCCTTCTGCCGGCCTGGTGCTGGCCCTGCTGCTGAGCCTGCTGGCCGGCGTTGCCTATACCCGGTGGTTCAACCGCAAGGTGATTGCGCCCGCGCAGGAGGCGCAGCGGGTCATCGTCGAGAGCAATGAATTCAACAGGACGCTGATCGAAACCGCTCCCGTGGCCATCTGCCTTGTGGCCTACGGCAGCGGGAAAATCATCTTCAGCAACTCGCTGGTGCAGGAGTGGCTGCACTCGGCCGATGGCTACCTGCGTCCCGGCTCGCCGGAGAACAAGGCGGCGCTGGAGGAGATTGTCCATGCCCGGGCCGCAGGCACCATGGAGCGCCTGGTCACCGAGCAGGGCAGGACGCTTCATGTGGCCTATGCGCCCACGCGCTACCTCGGCCAGGATGTGACGCTGTGCATTTTTGCCGACGTCAGCGCGCGCGCGGAGATCGAGAGCAACCTGGAGCGGGCCAGAATCGCGGCGGACGAGGCCAACGAGGCCAAGTCCACCTTTCTGGCGACCATGAGCCACGAAATCCGCACGCCGCTGTATGGCGCGCTGGGCACGCTGGAGCTGCTGGGCATGACCGAGCTCACCCAGCTGCAGAGCAAATACGTGGACCGTATCGAAGCGTCCTCGTCCATCTTGCTGCAGATCATCAGCGACATCCTGGACACCAGCAAGATCGAGGCCGGCCAGCTGCAGCTGGAAAAGGCCCCGTTCAATCCCCGGGAGCTGGTGCAAAACTGCACCAGTTCCTACGCCGCCATGGCGCAGCAAAACGGCCTGCTGCTGTTTTCCTGCGTGGACGCGCAGGTGCCCGAGTCGGTGCTGGGCGACGCGGTGCGCATCCGCCAGATCCTGGGCAATCTCATCAGCAACGCCATCAAGTTCACGGAGGCCGGCCATGTGATCGTCCGCCTGCGCAGCATGCCGGGCACGGCTTCGCAGGCCCGGCTGGTGTTCGAAGTCTGCGACACGGGCGTGGGCATAGAGAAATCCCTGCATGGCGAGCTTTTCACGCCCTTTTATCTCGTCAAGAACAGCAGCCGCACCGCCCGTGGAGCGGGCCTGGGCCTGTCCATCTGCTGGAGCCTGGCCCGGATGATGTCCAGCTCCATCGAGCTCTGGAGCGAGCCCGGCCTGGGCAGCAGGTTCTGGTTCGAGCTGGGGCTGGAGACCGTCGCGCAGGAGCAGGGGCCGGAGCAGGAGGAGGCTCCCGCGCTGCAGGGCGCCAGGATCGCGGTGCGCACCCCTCACCCGGAACTGACGGACAACATCTGCGCCTGGCTGCGGCGCTGGGGCGGCCAGGCCCGCGCGGCGGCAGCCGCCCCGGTGGCGGCCCATGACGATGAGCTGCTGCTGGATGTCCTGCTGCCGGCGGACAGCCCCGCGCCGCAGTGGAAGGGGCGGCACCTGAACCTGTCCTCGCCGGACAACCGGGGCATCGACGGGCACAACGTCCTGAGCATCGGCCAGGGCATTGCGCAGGTGCTTGGCGGCGCGCAGCGCTCTGCCAGTGCCGGCACCGATCTGCCCCTGTTCGACCTGCGCGTGCTGGTCGCCGAGGACAATCCCGTCAACCAGGTGACGCTGCGTGGCCAGCTCGAGAGCCTGGGCTGCGAAGTCACGGTCGCCGACGATGGGGAGGAGGCGCTGGCGCTGTGGGACATCAGCCCGCACGATCTGGTGCTGACGGATGTGAACATGCCCTACCTCAACGGCTACGAACTCGCCGAGCGGCTGCGTTCGGAGGGGGTTGCCTGCCCCATCGTCGGCGTGACCGCCAATGCCATGCTGGACGAGGAAAACCGCTGCCTGAACGCCGGCATGAATGCCTGGCTGGTCAAGCCCATCCAGTTGCGCACGCTGGTCCGCACCCTGGAGAAGTTCGCGCCGAGAAAACGCCTGCGTCCGGCGCCTGCCCAGGCCGGCGCTGCGGCGGCGGACATTCCCCCGCCCCCGGCCCTGTCGGAGCCCAACGTTTTGCAGACGCACAGGCAGGTCTTCGTGCAGTGCATGAACGACGACATAGAAATGCTGGCCCGCGGCCTGCAGGAGCGCCGGCCCGACCTGGCCGCCCAGGCCCTGCACCGCATGCGCGGCGCCTTGCTGCTGGCCAGGATGCAGGAGCTTGCCGCCCGCACCCAGGCGCTGGAGGAGCGGCTCCTGAACGGCGCCCCGGAGCCCGGCCTGCAGGCCGCGCTGTCAGTCCTGCTGGACGACCTCCTGGCCGACCTTCGCGCCATGATGGCGCAATTGCCCCAGCCCTAACCCTTTGCTTGCGATCCCATGAAACTGAAACTGCGCATTGCTGTCGTGGACGACCACGCCGTGGTCCTGCTTGGCGTCAAGGACTTCCTGGAGCAGGACCCCAATCTCCAGGTCGTGGCCACGTTCGATACCCCGTCGTCCTTGATGGAATACGCCAGATCGAACCCCCTGGACGTGGTTCTGACCGACTACTCCATGCCGGGCGATGACCTCTACGGAGACGGCCTGCGCTACGTGGACTACCTGATACGCCATTTCCCGCACATCAAGGTGCTGGTGCTGACGACCGTCTCCAATCCCATGATCATCTCGGCCCTGTATGACGCGGGCGTCGCTGGCGTGCTGCTCAAGGAAGATCCGCTCAGCCAGATCATGGCGGCGCTGCAATGCGTGCGCCTCAACACGCGCTACTACTCGCCCTCGTTCCAGGCAGGCACGCCCAGGCAGGAGAGGACGGTTTTCCTGAGCGAACGCGCCAACAACCTCTCGCCGCGCGAATTCGAAGTCCTCAGGCATTTCGCCAAGGGGGAATCCATCACGGAAATCGCCGCACGCCTGAGGCGCAGCGTCAAGACCGTCAGCCTCCAGAAGAACTCCGCCATGCGCAAGCTGAACGTGGACAGCAACCAGGACCTGGCCGCCTTCTGCGCCGAGCACCATCTCTTCGACTGACCGGCCTGCGGGCTGCACCAGCCGGTCAACCTTCCAGCGCCTGGCCTTGCGCCTGGCTGCCGTCCTCGGCGTCCACCTCGCCCAGGCGATAGTGCGGTTCGGACGGCATCAGGCGAAACCCCAGAAGTGCCCCGCGCCGGCTTGTCTTCATCGCCAGGGGCGCCTGGCAATGCACGCAGCCATAGTTCACGAAATTGGCGTCCTGCTCCAGCGAGTAAAAGCGGAACCTCAGTCCGGGGTGCGGCTTGGACAGGGATGTATTGCTCAGCAATTCGTAGCATGGGTCGCACAGTTTCTGGATTGTTTTCGGCTGCATTTCTGGAAATAAAACGGATCGATATACCGCTGTCCAGTCTTGCCAGAACCTGCGCAATCGAGGTTAAGACGATTCTTATCGTCGGCTGTCATATCCGTTGCAATGAATGCCGCCGCCGGCGGCAATCCGGCAGTTTCCGCTGCTGTTGCAACACTTGGTTACTTCCTTGACCCATCTCAAATCCCCCAGGCGGCGGCGCCGATACGCTTCGGCCCATGAATCGCCACGGCTTGACTTGGGTCAGCCTGGCCTGGCACGCAGGCATTCCATGCCGATACCGCGTGCGCACACAACAGCGGCGCCCTACGCCGCACAGGAGATGCATCAATGCACATCGGCCAACGTTTCTGGCGCCGCCAAGGGCTGGGCACCAAACTGTCCATCACCAATTTCGTCTGGGTCGCCTCCATCCTGGGCCTGCTGGTCCTGGGCATTGCCTGGGATGTCAGCAAGTCCCTGCAGTCCAGGATGAACAGCGACATGCAGCAGGGCATACGGACGCTGTACAACTTCATCGAGTCCAACGACAAGGAGCTGCGCCAGCGCACCCAGTTCCTGGCCGACAGCCTGGCGCACAGCCTGCAGGGCACGCTCAGCCTGGACACCGGTGGCAGCGAGCCGGTGCTGAGCCTGGACGGCCAGCCGCTCAACGGCAACGATGCGCAGCTGCAGGCTTTCACGCGCAGCACCGGCGCCGTGGCCACCGTGTTTGCGGCCCAGGGGCAGGGCGACTTCGTGCGCATTGCCACCACGCTCAAAAACGAGAAAGGCGACCAGAGCGTGGCCGTGCTGGGCAGCCGGCTGGACCGCGCCCATCCCGCCTACGCCGCCATCCAGGCCGGCCAAAGCTACATGGGCCTGGCCCACCTGTTCGGCCGCCAGTACATGACGCAATACCGCCCGCTCAAGGACGCCTCCGGCGCCACCGTGGGCATTGCCTTCGTGGGCCAGGACTTCTCGCAACTGCTGGAGCACTTCAAGGACTCCATCCGCGCGCTCAAGGTCGGCCAGACCGGCTACTACTTCGTGCTCAACGCCGAAGACGGCCCCCAGCGCGGCCAGCTGGTGGTGCATCCCGCCATGGAGGGCAAGAACATCAGCGAGTCCAGGGACGGCGACGGCCGCTTCTTCATCCGCGACATGCTGGACCGCAAGCAGGGCAGCATCGCCTATCCCTGGACCAACCCGGGCGAGGAGCAGCCCCGCGACAAGCTGGTCGTCTTCAGCCACTACGCGCCCTGGAACTGGGTCATCGCCACCAGCGCCTACGTGGACGAATTCGTCTCCGAGACCCGCAGCCTGATCCTGCAGTTCGCCCTCATGGGCCTGGGCGCCGTGCTGCTGCTGTCGGCCGCGTGGTTCTGGCTCATCCGCCGCATGATCGTGCGCCCCTTGAAGCAGGCCAGCCACATGGCCTACGCCATTGCCGATGGCGACCTGACCGTGCGCGTGCACAGCGACCGCCATGACGAAATCGGCCACCTGCTGGAAGCCATGAACACCACCAGCACGGGCCTGACCCGCGTGGTCGGCAGCGTGAACGAACAGGCCCACAGCGTGGCCCTGGCCAGCGCGGAAATCGCCCAGGGCAACCAGGACCTGGCCGCCCGCACCGAAAGCGAAGCCAGTGCGCTGGAGCAGACGGCCGCCGCCATGGAAGAGCTGGGCTCCACCGTGGCCCACAACGCGGACCACGCGCAATCGGCCGACCGCATCACGCGCGAGGCCCAGCGCGTCGTCACCGAAGGCGGGCAGGCCGTGCGCAAGGTCGTGCAGACCATGCAGGGCATAGACGCCAGCAGCAAGAAGATTGCCGACATCATCGGCGTCATCGACGGCATTGCCTTCCAGACCAATATCCTCGCCCTCAACGCTGCCGTGGAAGCTGCCCGGGCGGGCGAGCATGGCCGCGGCTTTGCCGTGGTGGCCGAGGAAGTGCGCGCCCTGGCAGGCCGCAGCGCCGAGGCCGCCAAGGAAATCAAGCAGCTCATCAGCCACAGCGTCGCCGAAATCCACACCGGCAACCAGGAGGCCGCGTTTGCCGGGGAAACCATGGAACAGGCCATGGAGGAAATCCGCAAGGTCACCCAGCTCATCTCGGACATCAGCCACGCCAGCGCCGAGCAGAACAGCGGCGTCGCCCAGGTGGCCGAGGCCATCACCCACATCGACCAGACCACGCAGAAAAACGCGGCCCTGGTCGAGGAAATGGCCGGCGCCGCCGCAGGCCTGCGCCACCAGTCCGATCAACTGGTGCGCGTGGTCTCCATCTTCCGGTTGCAGGGCGGCAGCAATGCCCAGGCACAGGCGGCGCCCCGTGCACCGTCGCTGGCGCCCGGCGCGGCCAAGGCATCTGTGCCCCAAGCCGCCCCGCCTGCCGTTGCCAAGCCTGCCACCCCGGCCGCGTCGGCTGCCTCGGCAAAACCGGCTGCCGCCAAGCCCATCGCCATGGCCTCCACGGCCGATGACGACTGGGACAACTTCTAGGCGTCGCGCCCGCCTCAGTCGTGCCGCGCCATCAGGTCACGGCGGCGGCGCTCGTAGTAGTGCCGCTGGCACTCGGCCGCCTCCTGCCAGGCCTGCCTGTCTATGGCTTCCTGCACTTGGTCGGGCAGCGGCCGGGGCGGCACAGCGGTGGCCAGCATGGCGTCCATGCCCTCCAGCGGCGCAAAGCCCAGGCAGGGCAGCTCGAACGGCAGCATGGGCTCCTGCGCATTGGCAAGAATGGCCCCCAGCGCCCAACGTGCCATGCGGTCAAAGAATCCGTCAGGGTGCCCATGGTTCCAGTACCGCGCCATCTCCGGCCCCGCAAACCGCATGGCGTCATAGGCATGCCTGGGGTTGTGGCGGGCCAGCTCCACCACCTCGCTGAACCAGATCTCTCCAATCCCGTAGTGCTCATGCCCGCTGTTCACGCGCGGCGGCACAAACCACTGAATGCGCTCCCCCTTCGCATTGCGCCGCGTGAAAGACAGGTCATCGCAGGTGCGGATGCGGCGCAAGACCTTGGGCGCAGGCCCCGGGATCAGGCTTTGGGGCGGGTGCTTGGCCTTGTACTTGGGTTTGCGGTCTTTGGCCGATGCATCCATGCTGGCCAGGACCTTGTGCTTCACCCAGCGCCTGAAGCGCTTTGCCTCAGGTGAGGGGGTGGCCTGGATCAGCGCCTGCAGGCCTTCTGCACTGATGGCCGCCACTGCTTCGCGCCTGGGCTTGCGGCCGGGTTCGCTGGAAAGGCGAACGGTGCAGCGCTGGTCCTCGTCGAGCTGGCCTGTAGCCACCCTGTGGCGGGAGATGCCCAGGGCGGTGCACACATCCTTGGCAAGGAGCCAGGTCACGCCATTCCTGGGGAATGTGCGGATCGGGGTGTGACCGAAGTGGAAGGTTTGGGGGGTGATGTCGTCTGCAGGGACAGCATGGGAGGGAGATCGCAAAGCCATGAACGGCCTCCTATGTCAACACGGTCATAGGGTTGCCCGTCTGTCTTTGCCGCAATGGCTTTATGCAGCGGCGGGCAGCCCGGCCATAAACAAGACTTGCCCTGGGTTGCAGGGCAAGGCAAAGCGTATGGGCGAAATGCCACTGACTTTCGGGAGTGACTTCCGCCTATGAAGGTGTGTTGAGCACCGGGGGGATCGTATCAGGTGTGGGCGCACGGGAGCTGCCCAAAGCGGTTACGTAGGCGTGCTGGATGAAGGGTGCAGGGACGTGTTGAATAAGGGGCTTTGCAGCGAATTGCGAGGGCAACCTCACCTGTTTTGGTTTCTTAGCAGTTCAGTCGTTCAAGGCCTGTGCGTCAGTAGTAGGCCACCGCAGGCGGTTGAACGATGGCTCTCGACCCGTTGCAGTCGTTCATCACGGGCCTGTCGGTGTCGGCTTGGCAGCGGTTGCTGTCCCCCATATGCGTCAGCCATACTCACACTGACATGTCGAGCGGTCATTCAGTCCCGACATCGAGCTAGCTCGACTAGCTGCTCCACGAGGTTCTGCAGCCATAGCATTATCAGTTCCAGGTCGGCGTTCCGAATGACATCTGCCCTCCCACCTGAACTGGAAGTCTCGATCCTTCGGTGACATCGGTCTCGCACTAGAGAGGCAGTCGCTATTGTTGCAATACTCGCGGGGAAAATGACATTCGCTACGCATGCTACACGGAAATTCAACTGCCCAAGTCGGCAGCACGCCCCTGGCGCTGCAGTGCAGATTTTGTTACATTTAGCCGCAGACGAAGAAAGGGGAGTTGCGTGCACGACCAATCTTTTAATAAGAAAACGATTGCGCGAGTTTTTCAGAAACTAGATTTTGTCGGAATAAAAACTTCTGCGGAACTGGATGTATTCCGCGAGAGTATGCTCAACAAAGCGATGGCAACTGCTGCCTCTGGGTTTACAAAAACTGCCAATCCGCTAGTGAGCTTTCCATTGCATGGGCGGAAGGTTTTTATGTTTCCCAACCTGGGGGATGAGCTTGTTGCTCGACAACTCTGCTTAAACATTAAGAAAACATCAAAATCCACTTCACGCGGGCGGGCGCAGATTGTGTCAAATTTACGCCTGATTCTGGAAGAGGGGGTGCCGTTTCGGGTATATCGTCTGGATGTGAAAAGCTTCTACGAGTCTTTCAAGACCTCCACCGTAATAGCGAAAATCGGCGAGCTAGCCGAGCTTAGCCCGCTAAGCAAGAGATTGCTGCATGATTTACTTGGGTGCCACGCAGCTCTTGGAGGGACTGGCATCCCTCGCGGCCTTGCTTTAAGCGCAGCTTTGTCTGAGCATTTAATGCGTGATTTCGATCATAAAGTGGGCGGACATTCAGAAGTTTTCTTTTTCTCTAGGTATGTAGACGACATCATCATCGTTACTTCAGCAAGGGAAGACTCGGCAATATTTGTTCGACAGATTGAAAACATGCTTCCTCCTGGGCTTCGTTTAAATCCAACGAAAAGACAGATTGAAGAAGCTGGCGAACGTGTCAATCCGACAAAACCGGCCGACGCAACCGTGCATCTTTTTAAGTTTGACTATCTTGGCTATTCGTTTCTGATTGATGAGCCAGTAAGGGAAAGGAATAAGCCAATTGGCGATCACTATCGTACAGTGGCGGTGGATATTGCAGAAAAGAAGGTAACTAGATTCAAAACGAGGATATCCAGATCTTTCTTTGAGTTTTCAAAAAGCGGTGATTGGCTTTTGTTGAGGGATAGGATTAAGTTTCTCACAAAGAACTTTAGCGTCTACAACGCAAAGGCCGGAGGCAAGAAGATTGCCGGTATATTTCATAGTTACCCTCTAGCCGCAAGCGATGCCGCAGGGATCGCGTCTCTTGATGCGTTTTTAAAAAATGCAATCCTTGCCAAGAGTGGGCGCATCGCATCGTTGTCATCTCCAAAACTAACGGGCGCGCAAAAAAGGCAATTGCTTTCCAATAGTTTTATCGAGGGTCATGCTAAAGCCAGTTTTGTTTATTTCTCTGGATCGAGACTTAAGCAAATCCAAGCATGCTGGAATAACTGAGGCTGAGATGAAAAAGAAGAATAGAATCAAACGCAGCGACTACAATCGCGTTCTCATTACCGAAACACTACCCTTTGAAACCCCTATCATTTTCTCAAATGACGGTCTGTACAACCATCTTGCATCCTTCGGCACTGCAAGTGGGATTCAGAAAACCATAGTTGACGCTCTTGTTCTGGGAGAGGGCCACCCCAAAGCGATTAATTCAACAATTCCATATCTGTACAAGGTTAGAAAAAACTCCAAAGAGTTCAGGCGCTTGGCTCTTCTACATCCGCTCTCCCAGTGGCGTCTGAAGTGCTTCTATCAGAAATATGAGCAGTTGATCCTGCACTATTGTGCGCAAAGCCCTGCGTCGATTCGTTCGCCGCGCAAAGTTGCAGGAACCTTTTATAGCAAAAGCTCGTGGGAAAACATCAATCAGTACAAAAAAGACGCCGTAGCATTGGCAAGTCTTGACCGATATGTCAAACACACGCCTTCGTTTTTTTCGTATTTTGGCTACGATCGTTTATATAAATTCTTCAATTCGCGAGACTACTTTTCGTTAGAAAAGCAGTTCTGTGTACTGACAACCCTTGATGTCTCAAAATGCTTTGATAGCCTTTATACTCACAGCCTTTCGTGGGCAGTTAAGGATAAAGAATTCACAAAGGGCAATGTCTCCGTCTCATCCACATTTGCGCAAGAATTCGATCTAACAATTCGACACGGAAATCATAACGAGACAAATGGTATTCCAATTGGCCCCGAAGCCAGTCGTATCTTTGCGGAGATAATATTTCAGGAGATAGATCGTCGAGCGATTGCGAAATTGCCAGACCTAGAATTTGGTGTTGATTATGTTTTTCGCCGATACGTGGATGATGTTTTTATATTTGCAATCAATGAGGCAGTTGCGCAGCGCATCTATGAGATCTATGCGGATGCTTTGGTTGCATTCAATCTTCATGCAAACACAGCAAAGTCTTCGACTATTCGCCGGCCGTTCTTGACAACCAAATCTAGATTGATCTTTGAGGCGGGCCTTAAGACGAACGAGTTCCTTTCGAAATTTCTGGATGAGCCGACGGCGGGGGCGATGGTCCCTAAGCGGGTTTTTTCAAAGTGGAAGCTCACGAAGAGCTATATCGACTCCATAAAGGCTCTCTGCTCTACTAATTCTACAAGCTATGACGAAGTGGCGTCATTTTTGATGTCGGTTATCGTCGAGCGAATCAAGAAACTAGTAAACGGAGATCTTGAGAAGTGCGACGCTACGGCTCAGGATAACTACCTAACCGTCATCGAGGTTCTGGTGGATGTGTTGTTCTTCTTGTATAGCGTTGCGCCCTCGGTTGGAGCCTCCTATAAATTTAGTACTTCACTGATTCTGGTATTTAGGTTTTCCGAAAAATATCTTCCTGTTCACGCAGAAACTATTTCACATCAGCTCTACACACTCGCATTTAGACTGCTTCTTGAGCAATGTGGAAAACCACATGCGGAAGGTGTAGACGGGTTTGTGAATCTCGAATATCTGAACATTGCTTTGGCAATTCGTGAGCTTGGGGACCATCATCTTCTGCCCTCTCGGGTATTGGATGAACTGTTCATTAAAAATCGAAGGCTTTCTTATTTCACGATTGTCTCGTGTCTTTTCTATGTGCGAGATGATGACCAGTACAAGGCGCTCAGGAAGAAGATCCTTCGTTCCGCTGCGTCGAGGTTAGGGGATATGTCAGATATCCTAATGAACGGCGAGAAGGCTTATCTACTGCTGGATTTGTTGAGCTGTCCATTTGTTCCAGATGCCAATAAGTCGCTTTGGATAAAGTCGCTCTATTTAGTATTGCAGAAGGCACCACCAAACAATGCAGATATCAATGCCTTTCTAGCGGTCGTATGTGATGGGCACTGGCAAATTGATTGGCGAGATGTTGATTTGCTCAATTCGTTGGAAAAAAAGGAGCTGAAGCAGGCGTACTAGTGCTAAGATGCACGCCGAAGGGTGAGATGGCCTCTCCTCGATTGATGGGCAACCATTGGTCGCACTGGGCCTCCGTAAAAAGAGGCTTTTCGACGTTTGATCTCACTTGTCCGCTAGCAATGGGGGCAGGGATGCTTGGACGTTTGAGCGGTGACTTGTCATCCACACACTCAGTTGGCTACTCACTCTTCACCCCTGTAGGGGCAAAGCTCTCGTTCAATGGTGCCGACTAGAATGGCCGGTGTCCGTGAAAGCTGCGTTTCAGGCAGATGAAACGAACGACTCTGATGGGCCGACTGACGACGGCCCGCATCCGTTGATGCCCCGTCATAAACCGGACGCTCAGAGTGCAGCCCCGAAGGCCAGCTTTGCGGTGCTGCGCTTGCTAGTAGCTAGGCCCGGCTTCGGCCAGGAGCAGACTGTGGGTACACCAACTTTACCGGCTCCTTCAGACTGTGAACAGCCGATCGCGCCTCCGATACTGAGCGACCGCTGCTGCTCGAAAGAGCGGACAGCTGAGGACTGCCGCAAGCCGACCTTAGAACTCAAGATCTGACACAACGAGGGTGGTAACTTGATGTCGCGCACAGAAACCGGTCAACTTCCTCCCCGATCAGCCATAAGGCAAACTCGCTCCTTAAGCACTTAACTCGCTTCGACCAGGTAATGAGCGCCCCATCAAATAACGGAGACCTAAAGAATGAGTGATGACCTTGGCCTTTCCTTTCAGGCCACAGCAGGCTGGTTTTCTGTTGAGCAGAAGGCCTCGTACCGTTTCATCAGCGTGACCCCTGCGCAGGCTACCGCGCTCCCTAATGCCATTGGTATGACCATTCGAAGGTGCTATATCTCAGACGAGAAGGTCAGGACTCAGGCGATCAAATATCCTCCGGCGACCAAGGTCATAGCAGCTGCTCTGCCAGACCCTGGGTCTGTGATGTCGGGCGAGTTCGGAGAGATCTTGACCTACTTCTATCAAGGCTCAACGGCCCTGCCCAGGGCTGCTGTCGGATTGAGGAGGTGGCATCTCAAGCAGGACCGCAACAAGGCTGCACCATATTCTGACGTCGTTCACTTGGTGCTGCCAGATTGGCCGAACCCGTCTGCACACGACGCGGTGCTCTGCTCAGAGGTGAAGGCAAAATCGACCAAGGGCAAGTTCGAGCCTATCAAGAAAGCCATTGAAGGATGCGACACCGATCGGATCAGTCGGCTTGCAGGAACTCTCTGTTGGCTTCGCGAGCGCGCGATAACCGGCGCGACGGAGGGCGCCTCTGTTGAGCAACTGACTCGGTTCATCGAGCCAGCTGGGCTCCCCACAGTGAGCAAGAAATTTCAAGCTGTCGCGGTCGTATGCGACTCCCTGGTGACCGAAGAGATCACCAAGGCCCCTGCTACACCCTCACCACACTATGAGGTGGTGGTCATTTCAGTCCCGAAGCTGAAAGACACGTACGAGGCAGCGTACACAACCGCAATGAATGCTGTACCGCTGGCTCCGGTCGTAGCCGCTCCTGCAAAGACTGCCAAGTAGGATGGACTCTTCGATATGAATCAACACCTCCTCCAATGGATTGGTGATGCAGACGCAGTCAGGCACATCGAACGCTTCAAGGTGGACCAAATCACCGTCAGGCAAGCCGAAGTCCGGGCTCGAATTGATGACTACTACATCGCACTTGTGGGCGAGTTGTTCACTAGAATGCGCAACAGATCAGAAGAAGCTGACGGCTGGTCGAGGCTGGGTAACGCACTTGCATTGATCGCAGCGCCCGGGCAAGAGCAAGAGCTCAAGCGCGTCGGCATCTCGCAGCCGGAAGCGACCTTGTTTGCAGCAACGGCGTTTTACTGCGGTGGGTTCCCCGCCTCAGCAAACATAACCATAAAAAACCGTCTTGGCGGTTCAACAGAGTCAGAAAGCTACCTAGCCTGTACAGACCTACTTGAGCGACCCACTGCTATGAGGTCGCAGCTAGGCCGATACCTGCTTGATGCTCTGGAAAGAGGGGCGCTTCAGGAGATCGAGGACATCAGCCAGGGCACGGGGCGGGATGCAGCGAGGAAGCTGGACGTAAGCTCAACCGAATGGATCCCGGCAAGGCTGCTTGAGAACCTGGTCAGGCGCTTCGCAAGTACGAATGTCCGAGCCGTGTTGCCCTACGGGGACAACCCATTCTGGACTCCCTTCGTTCAATCACTAGTGAGGCGACGCATACCAATATGGGACTTCTTCCCTTCGCAAATCGAGGCCATCAAGCGCGGCCTGATTGAGTCTGAGCAGACATTCTCGCTTCAGATGCCAACCAGCGCTGGGAAGACCACGCTGATGGAGACTCTTCTCTACTGGCACGCTGGAAAGACACAAACGGATATCGCAATCCTGCTGGTGCCGTATCGGTCGTTGGCTTCTGAGTTGAAAGGCAGTCTGGTCCGGCATCTCAACGACCTCAGAATCCCGGCGAAATGCATCTACGGTGGCACCGTGCCGACTGGCGATGAGGTTCACGACCTTGCTGCGACACGAGTGATCATCGCTACCCCGGAGGCACTGTCCGGCCTTTTGAATGCTGGCGAGCTCGTTCCGAGAATTTCCCTCGTCATCTGCGACGAAGGACATCTCCTCGACGGCGAGGGACGTGGCGTGGGTCTGGAGATGCTGCTTGCCCGATTGAAAGCGAGGCTGAGCGGCCCTCCTCGTTTCGTATTCATTTCCGCTATAGTGCCCAACGTTGAGGAGATCAACTCCTGGCTAGGGGGAGACGACGGTGGCGTTGTCAGGAGTTCATACCGTCCAGCAGTCGCCGAGTATTCCGTTCTCCGCACTCGGGGCGACGGAGTGAACCGGCAGATTGATTTGGAGATGCACCCTCAGCTAGAAGATGACGTCGGCTACCGTATGGTGAATTTCCTCGGCAGATCCGTGTTCCAGTACAAGAGCGAAGACACGGGAAGGCTAAAGACATATAGTTTTGGGTCAAACAAGGTCCTGGCAGTCGCCGCAGCGCGGAAGGCGCTGGAAATCGGGGTGGTGGCTCTCTTTGCGGGAAACAAGCGGGGGGACCGCGGCGCAATCGGGATGGCCGAAGAACTGAGCAAACAGCTTGCTCTGCCGCTTGATCTACCGTCTCCTCAAACCTACGCTGACCAGGCGGCTTTGGCGCCAGTCGTCGCCTACCTAGCGGCAGAGTACGGGCAGGATTGGTTGGGTACGAAAACCGCTTCGTCGGGAGCCGTTTTGCACCACGGCGACATACCACAGGAAACTCGGGAAGTTCTCGAAAACCTGTTACGCCAAGAGGCGGTGAGGTTTGTGATTTGCACGAGCACCCTAGCTGAGGGTGTAAACCTTCCGATAAGGACCCTCGTTCTGTACTCCGTCCGGCGTAACGAAGGTCAGACGCTGGTAAACCTGAAAGCGCGTGACATCAAGAACCTTGTGGGGCGGGCGGGCCGTGCGGGTGCAACGACAAAGGGTTTGGTGATTTGTGTGGATGAAAACCAGTGGCATCTTGTAGAGCGGGTGGCTCTTGAGACTGCTAGCGAGCCCGTCCACGGAGCCTTGCTGAAGCTCGTCACAGAGCTTGGGAACAGGCTGGCTCTAGAAGGAACGGCGCTAACGAACGACGCCCTTGAGAAAACACCGGATCTGTTCGAGTTGATTGACGGCATAGACTCGACCCTTATCGACCTGGCCGCTGTGGAGATTGGCGAAGCAGCGCTGATTGATGCGGCGCTTCGTGTCGTGGATCAGACGTTCGCAGCGAAGCGTGCAGACGCATCCACGAAGACGTTGCTGCGCAGCGTTTTCGAGCTGCGCGCCCGCCGCATCGCAGGCTTGGGGAATGCTGGTCACCTGGAATGGATACGTTCCTCAGGCGCACGCCCACGCCTGCTCGACACAGTGGAGTCCAACCTACTTACCGCCAGCGTGAGCTGGGCGACGATTACGGACCCCGTCGATCTAAACGTCGTCGCTGCGCTCTTCAATTGGGCTTGGTGCCAGCCAGAGTTCCAGGAGAATGTTCGTGATGCATTCAGGCTCGCTCCGGGTGTCGATGCTTTGCCGTCACGACGACAGCTCTATGCAATTGTTCAGGCGTGGCTCCAAGGCAAGCGTTTTGTAGAGGTTGGAGCGTCTACGGCCATTGAAACCAACGAGCTGCTGGGTATCTACACCGCTGCAATTGCCTATTCGTTGCAGACCCTTGTTGAGCAGGGCGTAGCGCTCCTAGAAAAGTTGCTTGAGGCGAGAGGGGTCGCACTGTCTCCAGCGGTTCTTGCCTTCCCTGAGCATCTTCGCTACGGAGTGCCGACTGCTGCGGCCAGGATCCTGAGTTCAAGCGGGGTCCGCCACAGATGGGCTGCCGTTTCCTTGGGACAGGTAGCAACCGTCAATCAAGTCGATGGAGGCGATCGTTCGGCCATACTGAACTTTGCACGAGCATCGTTGCGCGTGCACTCAGACTCTTGGCGCCCTCACCTGGGTAACCTGATCTTCGACAACACAGTAATCGATCTTGGCGCATGAGCTTCCTGTCAAGCAGACAACTGATATCCAGAGTCTGCGGCGGTGGTGGTAATCAAGCGCATCATGAATTCATAGAGCCAACTTTCGTGGGTCACGCGTTCGCAAGATCCACCGACTGCTTCAAGCCGCTCAGCGTAAGTTCCGATTGCTGCGGCGACCGGCCGCAACCGCTGCAAAGCCGACCCCTGACGGCAAAGGTCCAACGCCTGCAGCGGGTAGTGGATTCAACCGGCCAACCCAACACATTCGTCAAACCTCAACCGGCTTGAGTCGCTTTACAGCGCCCGAACCGGAATGCAGATGTCGCAGCAGAACTCGCCGGTGTCGGCATCCATTGCGGTGACCGCAGAAAACATCTCAAAGCAAGGCCGGTCGTCGCATTGCATGCCGCTGGACGGCATCCATTCGCGCGTCAGCCACATCCAGGCGTTGGCCAAGCCCTCGGGTTTTCCTTTGAACCTTGCCACGGCGTAGCGGCCGCCCGGCAGGGTTTGGGTGTCCACCTGGCCGCTGGCGACGAAATGCGCGGGGACTTCCACGCAGGCGTCATAGCGGCATTTGTTGGCGGGTGTGAGAGAGGGGTCGTCATAGCCTATGCCGTAGCACGTTTGGTCGCTGAGGCCATTGGAGTGCATCCACGGCGCAATGGTGCCTCGCCAGAATTGGCCTATGGCTGGCCCATAGGGGCCGATCAAGCGTTGATAGGCGACATGTGCTTTGGGTAGATCAATGATGCGGACGTCCATGGCGATTTCTTCCTTCAGGTGACAAGAGCCCTGAGGTTCGCCGAACGCACGCGGGTCTTCCTGATGGAGATTGCCGAAGACCTGATCAGGATTGCTCTCCTGGCTGCCTGGCGGCTGTCCGATGGCGGCCGCCTGGGTTTTCAGCCGCTCAAGCGTGGTGGAGCGCCAGGCCGATGGCGTGCAGCCAAACTTGAGCTTGAAGGCGCGCGCAAATGCTTCGCCCGATTGGAAGCCGGTGGCCAAGGCGGTTTCAAGCACGGTTTCCTTGCTGCCGCAGGACAGCCGGAATGCCGCTTTCTCGAGCCGTCGGCGCTGCGCATAGCTGCCCAGCGTTTCTCCCATCCATGCCGCAAAAATTCGGTGAAAGTGAAAGCGCGAGAAATTGGCGATGTCGGCCAGATGTGCGCCATCCAGAGGCTGATCCAGGTGGGCATCGATGTAGTTGAGCACGCGATTGATCCGTCGTGCGTACTCGGCGCGGGATGCCTGCTCGGAAGGCTTGTTCGTCATGGTCGTTGTTCTTCAAATCACCGTGCATGCGGCGATGGGGCTTGCCTGTCAGCAGGGGACGGATGGAGACGACCAGCCGGCGCAGCTCTCGTCAGGCCGGCGCCTTCGCCTTCACCCACAGCCCAAACTCCTTCATCACTTCCACCACGGGCTTGAGCCGCTCCCCATCGGGCGTCAGCTCGTACTCCACCTTGACCGGCGCCGTGGGGTAGACCGTGCGCTTGACCAGGCCCGCTTCCTCCAGCGCGCGAAGGTCCAGGGTGAGGGAGCGTTGGGAGATGCCGGGCATGTCGCGGCGCAGGTCGTTGAAGCGCCGGGGGCCGTCGATGAGGTAGGAGGCGATGAGCAGCCTCCAGCGGCCGCCCAGCAGGCGCATGGCTTCTTCCACGGAGCAGCCGGAGATGTTGGATTTCATAGCACATTCATCATAGGCAGGCGGCAGGTATATTTTTTTAACCTATGGGCAGTTTTATTGCCTTCTTCCAGATTTATCCCTGGTGCATGACATTGGCCAGGGGCTGTGCCTGAACGCGCAGGCCCCTTGTTCCATCACCAGAGAAATTCCATGAAGCTGTATTACCTGCCGGGCGCCTGTTCGCTGGCGCCGCACATTGTCCTGAACGAGCTGGGGCTTGATTTCAAGCTGGTCAGGGTGGACCACAAGACCCACCAGACGGAAGACGGCAGGGAGTTCCGTGCGCTCAGCCCGTTCGGCTATGTCCCCTTGCTGGAGTTGGACGACGGCAGCCTGCTGCGGGAAGGGCCCGCCGTCCTGCAGTACCTGGCGGACCTGGGGCCTGCGTCGCTTCTGGCGCCGGCCCATGGCAGCCTGGAGCGCTATCGGCTGCTGGAGTGGCTGGCCTTCCTGAATTCGGAGATCCACAAGGGCTTCATCCCGCTGCTGTATGCAGTGGCGGCGGGAAAGTACGGCGTGGAAACGGCCAAACCCAAGCTGGAGCAGCGGTATGCCTGGGTGGATTCGCAACTGGCCGGCAAGCGCTACCTGATGGGCGATGGCTTCACCGTGGCCGATGCCTATCTGTACGCGCTCACGCAGTGGGGGCAGGCGTCGTGGCTGGAGTCGGTCTACAAGACGAGCATTCGCTTCGATGGCCTGGAGCATCTTGCCGGCTGGTATGGGCGGATGCGGGAGCGGACTGCCGTGCGCCAGGCGCTGCGGGCGGAAGGTTTGCGATAGGGCCGGTGGCCGCCACGCATGCGGCCACCACGCACTTTGCTGCGTCATGGCAAGCAGCCCGCGCCTTGCGGCCTTGAGGGTGCCCAATGCAAATCGTCTGACGTGAAGTGACGTGATGTGGACGTGACGGATCACGCCAAGGTTTCAAGGCTCACGGCCACGATGACGGGGGCAGGCTCCGTGTTCACGAGGCGCAAGGCCTGGTTTGGCTGTCCGTCTCCGCGTGCGCGCTGAACCGTCACACCCATGGCCTGCACGGTGTCAGCCTCATCCAGCGTCTGGCGCAGCGAGGCGGGGATCGGCGCTGCGGCAGTGAAGTCGAAGCGGGGTTTCAACGCGACGTAGAAAGTTGACACACGGCACGCCATCAGTCCGCCAGGCCCGAAGAACACGCCTGCATCCGGCACCAGGCCGCGACCCAGCGCCACCATCGAGGCGTCGTACCAGCTGCCGGGGTAGATCGGCACTTGGTCCCAGCATTCAGAGGTGATCGTCACCGTCTCCAGCGAAGCGGCGGGTAGCGCAAGGACGCGGCCGGAAGCGTCCAGGGCCTGCAGGGAAGCCGGAGCCTGCGGCCCTGCGCCGGATGTGTCGTTGAGATTCAAGCGCAAGGTGCCGGGGTTTGCGATCGTGCCGACAGCCACTGCTGCGCTCCACTCCGACGAACTCTTGGGCAGTGTCCAGATCGGTTTCCACTGGAGGTAGCCGGTCTCGTACACCTTGGTCCATCCCACCGGAGTGGGCGAGTATGCAGGTTCGCCTGGAGGCGTTGCCATCTTCTGCATGGCGCCTGCAAGCATCGACTGATAGGGAAATTTGCAGGCTTCGAGTACCTGCAGAAAGGTCTTGTATCCCTGCGAAAAGCTGCGCCCCGACGCTTGGTACAGCGCGCCATTGGCAGCGGACTGGGGCACCGTGTCTGCAAAGAGAAACTGCGCGTCGGCCATGGTGCCGGTCACTGGATCCGGCCAGTTCCACGCGGTCACCGGCATCAGCATCTGCCCCCGCACCAGCGGCGCCGAAATGGATGCCGAGCGCTTGAACACCATGCCGGTTTTCGGCCCGCTCGATACGCTTGGGGCCCTTGGGGGCGGAGGCACCAGATCAGCCAGGCCGCCGAGGAACTGATGGATCACGTTCATGAACGCTGTCTCCGGTTGACGGGGGTGGGCGGGGTGGGCAGGACCGGCCGCGGCGTCCCGCCCACCCGCTGGTCTTCAGGTCAGTGGATGCCCGGGAAATCAACGATCACGCCGATGATTTGCGGGTTCACCGAGGTGCTGCTTCCCTTGAAGGTATTGGCCTGTGCGGTGCTCTTGGTGTACTCGGACTGGTGACCGCCCGTGCCACCGAAGGTGAAGGGCCCGATGCGCACACCCGCGCTGGCCTCGAAGGCCTGCTTGTTCTGCTGGTAGGTGTTGGTGCTCATCGTGATCTCGAACGAAGGCTTATAGACGACCAGCAGCTCGGACACCCGTGCCGCGACGATGCCGTTCGGGCCGAACAGGGAGCTCGATCCCGGGCCACCGTTGGCCACCCACGGGGCGACGATGGTGTAGCCCTGGCCGCCCGGCCCCTGCTGGGCCTTGGCCAGTTCGCTCATGAAGCCGCCCGGGTACCAGTCGCCCGGATTCACCTTCACGCGCGTGGAGGACTCGCAGCTGATCTTCACTGCCGAACTCGAGTCCTGGTTGAACAGGTCGGACTTGCTCCAGCCGCCCGATGCGTTGACGCTCCAGAAGAAGTTGCCAACGCTGGTCGAGCCCTTGGCAAACGAGGACTTGAAGTCGCTGCTCGATTGCGAAGACTTCATCGCGATCGAGAACGCGCCTGCGCTGCCATTGCTGAGCGCTGCGCGCCAGTCCGCGCCCGTCGTGTCGATGTGGAAGTCCGGCTGCCAGCGCAGGATGCCCGAGCCATCCGGCACCTTGGTCCAGCCTGCCGGTGCGTTGTTTGAGGCAGGGTCGCCCGACGGAATCTGCATCATGTCGATGGCGCGCTGCAGATCGCTGGGCATGCTGGCCCGCTCCAGCTCCATCTTCATCTTCACCGCCTGGTTGTAGGCGTTGGTGGCCGCCTGGATGGCGGCAACGTAGGCAGCAGCCTCCGGCGCGTTGTTGAGCCAGGTGTTGATGTCAGGGTAGCGGGCTGCGAATATCAAGCCGCCGTTCTGCTTTGAACTCAGGTAGAACTGGTTCATGTCGCTGTTGGCCTTGGCCATCGCATTGCTTTTCTGGACGCACAGGTTGGCCAGCTCCGCCTGATTGGCCTGCTGCTCGGGGCTGACTTTGAATGTCACGTGACCAAAGATCTGGCGAACGGCGTCGAAGAGCGTCGCATCGAGGCTGCCGTACTGGCCGATCGCGGACCACTGCGGCATGCCGCTGACGATCTGATAGGCGGCCGGGTCCCATTGCCCGGTCGGAGCCGTGCCCCAGCTGAAGTCCTTGGGGGTGCCAAGCAACTGGAAATTCGGGGTGCCGAGATTATCGACAAGGGCGTTGTACAACTGGCTGAACATGGCTTGATCTGACATGGCGTGCAATTCCTGAAATTGAATGGATAGGGAGCGACATGAGGTTTGAAGTCATGAACGCTTTTCTTTGCCAATGAGAATGATTGCCCGGTATTGGGCCTAAGGCATGGGGTGCTTGGGAGAAATCGCAGGGGGTGACCGCGAAGAATGATTCATGGCGGGATACTCCTTTGAGTTGCGTGCAAGGATCCGACACGTGGGTGCCGGGAGGATGCCTCGACGGATGCGGACCGTAGAGGCGGAAAAAATAAAAGGCGAAGAGACTAAAAGGCGAAGAGATATGAGCTTCTGCAGTCGTTCAAGGCTCGCGCGGATATTCCATGTCAACCGCGCAAACCTCAAATGCAATGGTGCCTGCTGAAGCCGCCATAAGGAGATTGCTCACCCTCCGGTTGATCCAAAGTCGCGAAAGTCAATGTCCGAGATTCGTTGTGCTCATCATGCCCAATTGCACCAGGAGGGTGGAATACTTCCAATGTCGTATTCGGTGGGTACGGACAGGCGATGCACGCTGGCCTGGATATCAGGTGTCGCCGCCATTGCGAGTTGCCGTTGGCGCGAATGTCTGCAACTGGGCGGTGCTTGTCAGGCCCAGTTTGCGCAGAATGTTTTCGCGATGCTTGCGCACGGTCAAGTCGCTGAGGTAAAGCGAACGTGCGATCTCCTTGCTGGTGTGTCCCGCCAGCACGTGCGCCAACACCTCCTGCTCGCGAGGAGACAGAGGGAGCGGTGAGCGGGCAGCGCTCAACCAGCCTTGCCGCCTGGCATGCGTGACGAGTTCTAAGGCATTGCGCAGGCCCAGCCGTGTACACATATTGCTGCGGTGCTTGCGTACCGTGTGTTCGCTGATACCCAGCGTGTGCGCAATGTCCTTGCAACCAAGGCCTTTGGCCATCGCTTCGAGTACATCGATTTCGCGCGCAGTGAGTGCAGACGCGATGACTTCATCTGCTGTTGGATGCTCAGCATCGAGATGGCATTCGCTATTTGCCAAAGCTATTTCCGATATGTCCATGGTATGTCTCCCATTTTTTATGTGCCGATGCCATAGGGCCATTCCACGCCGAAGCCTCGGCGAGACTGCTTTGCACAGTGCCGTTTGAAAGATTGAATAACTCGCTAAAGCGCCTGTTTACCGACTGAATAAACTGGCGTCATGCCATTCGTGTAGAAATTGTGCGGTAAAGGATCAGCCGAAAAAAGCCTGAACATTGGACGATTGAAAATCGCGCGCATTCAGCCTGCGGCAGCCTTTTGTATCCAAGGCGGGAGATTAGTAAACCATTATCAAGATGGTATGGTGCGTTGAGGGAGTATCAAAGTCGTTTGAGAATCTGTTATCGCCATTTCACCGGTGGAATGGACATCTTAGTGGAAATCTCTGGCGAAATCATTACATCTGGCTACAAAAGTTCGACACCAAGGTTTTTGCAGCAGATTGTGGGAAAGCCAATGGCCTTCTGTGGGTCGCGCTTGTGTGATCAGGATTTTCTGGCATTGCCCATCCGAGTCCGGGATGCGGGCTGTAGCGCAGGTCTTGAGACATGCGGGTAAGCAATTCCTGCCATGGCGCATCGAGATGCGGCTGGGTGCCTGCGATGTGCTTCAAGGGAAGCGCCTCTTTTGCCAAAAGCGTTCCCGGGTCATGACGAAGGGCGTGAGCACCACGACCGTCGCCAGTTCCAACGACCTGGATAGACGCCAGTTCAGGGGGCAGGGCGGGTGCCCTCCTCAGGCCCGCCCTCCAGCACGCGCAGCAGCAGGGACAGCCGCTGGTCCAGCGCGGCCAGTTCGGCGGCGGGCATGGGCGCCAGCATGGCGCGCTCGTTGTCCAGGTGCGCTTCCACGGCGCGGTCTATCAGCTCCAGCCCCTGGTCGGTGAGCTGCACCAGCATGCTGCGCGCGTCCTGCGGGTTGGGCAGGCGCTGTACCAGGCCGCGCGTCTCCAGGCTTTTCATGCGGTGGGTCATGGTGCCCGAGGTGACCATGAGCGTGGAGAACAGGGCCGTGGGCGTGAGGCAGAAGGGCGCGCCCGAGCGGCGCAGCGTGGCCAGCACGTCGAACTCCCATATGGTCATGCCGAAGCGTGCAAAGCATTCCTCCAGCCGTTGCTCCAGCAGGGCGGCGCAGCGCTTGATGCGGCCTATGGGGCCCATGGGGCTGGGGTCAAGGTCCGGGCGTTCGCGGCGCCATTGGGCCAGGATGGTGTCGACATGGTCGGGCAGGCGTTGGGAGGAGGGTTGGGAGGGGGGGGGGGACATTTGTCTTGATTTTAAGATAAATCGTGCATAATGGGTTTGTCTTGAATTGAAGATAAATCCATGTCCTCCTCCTCATCGTCCTGTGCCTCCACGGCTCCTGCTGCAGCCAGCGCTGCCATGTCATGGCGCGACATCCTGCTGACCGCGCTGGCGCCCGCCATTTGGGGCTCCACCTACATCGTCACTTCCGAACTGCTGCCGCCGGACCGGCCGTTCACGGCCGCGCTGATCCGCGTGCTGCCGGCCGGGTTGCTGCTGGTGCTGTTCACGCGGCGGCTGCCAGCGGGTTCGGGCTGGTGGCGGCTGGCGGTGCTGGGCGGGCTGAACATCGGCGTGTTCCAGGCGCTGCTGTTCGTGGCGGCCTACCGTCTGCCGGGCGGGCTGGCGGCCGTGCTGGGCGCCGTGCAGCCGCTGCTGGTGATGGCCCTGGCCTGGGGGGTGGACGGGCGCTCCCCCGCGCGGCTGACGCTGTGGGCCGCCGTGGCGGGCATTGCGGGCATGGCAGTGCTGCTGCTGTCGCCGCAGACGGTGTTCGAGCCCGTGGGCATGGCGGCGGCATTGGCGGGTGCGGTGTGCATGGCGGCCGGCACGTGGCTGACGCGGCGCTGGCGCGTGGACTTGCCGGTGCTGGCGCTGACGGGCTGGCAACTGCTGTTTGGCGGGCTGATGCTGCTGCCGCTGGCCTGGTGGGTGGATGCGCCGCTGCCCTCGCTGTCTCTCACCCAGTTGGGCGCCTATGCCTACCTGTGCCTGGCCGGCGCGCTGCTGGCCTATGTGCTGTGGTTTCGCGGCATCGGGCGCCTGCCTTCGGTGGCCGTGTCGTCATTGGGCCTGTTGAGCCCGCTCACGGCCGTGGTCCTGGGCTGGGCGCTGCTGTCGCAGTCCATGACGGGCATGTCCTTCCTGGGCCTGCTGGTGGTGCTGGCCAGCGTGCTGGTGGTGCAGTGGTCGGCTTCGCGCGGCGCCTGAGTTTCTGGCATCGAGGTTCCTCTTTTTTCCCACCGAGCGTTTCACATGACTTCTTCCGAACTTTCCTCCATGCCCATCGGGCAGGCCATCGCTTCGCGCATTTCCGCAGATCGTTTCGAGCCGGGCCGCCCGCTGGCCGATGAGACGCTGGCCGCGCTGGTGGCCCAGGCCTCGCTGTCCCCGTCGGCCTACAACCTGCAGAACTGGCGCTTCATTGCCGTGCGCACACCCGAGGCCAAGGCGCGCCTGAAGGCCGCCGCCTATGGGCAGCAGAAGGTGGAGGACGCCTCTGCCGTCTTCATCGTCTGCGGCACGCTGGCCGCCCATGCGCGGCTGGCGGAGTTTTTGCAGCCCAGCGTGGACAGCGGCGTGATGAGCCAGCGCACGGCCGATGGCTGGGTGGCGCAGGCCCATGCCGCGCATGCGGACAACCTGCAGTTGCAGCGCGACGAGGCCGTGCGCTCGGCCTCGCTGGCGGCCATGACGCTGATGCTGTCCGCCCAGGGCCTGGGGCTGGCCAGCTGCCCCATGGTGGGATTCGATGCGGAACTGCTGGCAGCGGGCTTTGGCCTGCAGGCCCACGAACTGCCCGTGATGCTGGTGGCCGTGGGCCACGCGGCCGGCACGCTGCGCCCGCAGAAGGCGCGCAGGCCGCTGGCCGACATCCTGGCCTACGCCTGAGCGTGGGATGGGTTGGCGGGGCGCGGGCTCAGCTGGCAGGCTGCAGCTGCATGCCCAGGCGCGAGAACAGGATCTGCCGGCCGTCGCCCTGCAGGCGCTGTATCACCATGCCACCATCGCGGTGCAGGTAGATGCGCAGGGCGCTGCCGTTGCCGGGATCGTGGTCCAGGTAGCAGGGGTCCTTGTCCAGGTCCTTCCAGCCATGGGGTTCGACCAGCCGGCGGCCGGCGATGCGGCGCAGCTCGGACTCGGGCGCCGCGAAATAGGTGTGGGTCTGCAGCCACAGCGTGCGCAGCTGTTCGAAGGCCTGGTCGCGAGAAGAACAGGCGGGCGCAGCCTCCAGCAGGGACAGCAGCATGTCCAGAAGCTGATCGAATGAATACTGCATGCCGCGCCCCTTTCAGCGATCGACGGTGCGCACCGCGCATCCTCGATCAGCGTAACCGGATATGGCGCGAATGTGAACAAAGCATGACCGTGGTGGTTTGTCGCTATTGCCAGTCCGTACCGACAGTGATTGGCGCGGCTGTTGCATGTGGGGCATGTGAGGCATGTGGGGCAAGGGCCTGGATGGCCGGACAATGGCCGGCAGATCCGGCGTGATGCCTGTCTTTTGCGCCTGCTCCGCTGTTGCCGTCATCTTCCTGTTTCCCTTCACTTGTGCTGCCCATGGAACGCTTCACCATCTCCATCGACGACGACCTGGCCCGTGATTTCGACGGCTGGATCGCCGCGCGCGGCTACGACAACCGCTCCGAAGCCATACGCGACGTGCTGCGTGCCCACCTGGCCCAGGTGCGCGAGCGCGAGGACGCCGACGGCCTGTGCGTGGCCAACCTGTCCTATGTCTACAACCACCACGAGCGCGATCTGTCCGAGCGCCTGGCCAGCCTGCAGCACGACCACCATGAGCTGCACATGGCCACCACGCACGTGCACCTGGACCACGAGCAATGCATTGAAACCGTCATGCTGCGCGGCCCGGCCAGCGCCGTGCGGCGCTTTGCCGACACCATCACGGCCGAGCGCGGCGTGCACCACGGCCAGCTCAACGTGGTGATGGTGCGCAGGGCAGAGCCTGGCGGGCACGATCACGCGCACCACCATCCGCATTCGCACGACGATTGAGCCAGCCCGGGGCCGGGCGCCTTGCGCAGGCCCTGTCATGCAGGTCGGTATGAAGTTTGCTTTTTTCTTCATACAACTCCTGGAAACGCATGACACATCCCCTGAATTCCCCTTCCCGGCGCCTTGCCGTGCACCAGATTGCAGCAGCTGGCCTGCTGGGCCTGGGTTGCATTCCCCATGTCGGTGCACAGCAGGCGGGCGACGCCACGGCCAGCCTGCAGCCTGTCGAGGTCAAGGGCCAGACCGCGCGCGGCGCCTCGGCCGCCTACACCACCAGCGTGATCGAGGCCGAGGACATCGCCAACGCCCATGCCAGCCATCCGCAGGAGCTGCTGCGCCAGGTGCCGGGCATGAATGTGCAGAACTACCAGCTGTCCGGCGTGGGTGACGCCATCGTCATGCGCGGCTTCGGCGGTGGCGGGCACGGCGGCGACGTGGGCGTGGTGCTGGACGGCATTCCACTGAACGAGGCCATGTCGCATGCCGACGGCTATGTGGACCTGGGCGTCATCGTGCCGCTGGAGATGGAGCGCATCAGCATCTACAAGGGGCCGGTGTCGGCGCTGTACGGCAACTTCAACCGCGCAGGGCTGATGGCGATAGAGACGCGCAAGCAGGGCGACTACACCCCCTACCGCGAGGCCGACGTGAGCCTGGCCTCGCACGGCACGCTGGACGCTCAGGCGGCGCTGGGGCTGAAGCCGGGCGATGGCGAGTTCCTGAACCTGGCGGCCCAGCACTACCGCACGGACGGTTTCCGCGCGCAGTCGCAAATGCAGCGCAGCACGGCATCCCTGCGCTGGAGCAAGCGGCTCTCGTCGCAGCTGGAAGTGGCGCTGTCGGCACGGCTGCACCACGGCGAGGGCGACTCGCCTTCGTACCTGACGGCGGGGCAGTTCGCACGCGATCCGCATGGCATCGATCCGCGCGCCATGAACGATGGCACGCGCAAGAACTTCGCCACGCTGCGCGCCGATGTGCAGTACGCGCTCTCGCCACGGCTGACCTGGCTGGGCTATGCCTACACCACGCAGCAAAGCTTCACGCGCTGGTTCAGCCGGCCCATCGACGCACTGCAGTGGCGCCAGCGCGAGGAAAGCTATGACCGCGCCGTCTACGGCGCAGGCACCAGCCTCAATGGCCGCCATGCCACGGCGCTGACCCCGATCAACTGGGTGGCGGGTCTGGAGGCCGTGCGTGAGTCCACCGACTACCAGTTCTACGACGGCCTGCAGTGGCGCGAGCGCACGGGCGCTGCCCTGGATGACCGCAATTCCAGGCTCAACACCCTCTCGGCCTTTGCCGAGGTGGATGCGCCCGTTCACCGCCTGCTGCAGCTGTCCGCCGGCCTGCGCTGGGATCGCTTCACGGGCGGCTGCCGTCCCAACGGCCCTGAGGCGGGCAGCGACCCCTGCGGCCCGCTGGCGCGCACCTCGCATGCCAGCCCCAAGCTGGGCCTGCGCTCGCAGGTGGCGCCGGGTGTGCTGCTGCGCGCCAGCTGGTCCGAAGGATTTGCGCTGGCCAGCGATTTCGCCAAGTACGCGCTGGGCGCCGCGCAGCTCAATCCCAACATCTTCCGCCAGACTGAAGTGGGCGCGCAGATCAAGCCCATGCCGGGCCTGGTGCTGGATGTGGCCGCCTATAGGTTGCAGTCCTCGGGCGAGATCCGCAGCGTGGCACCCGGCGTCTATGAGAACTTCGGCGCAACGCGCCGCACGGGCGTGGAGGCCAGCGCGCTGTGGGCCGTGCGCAAGAACCTGGACTTGCAAGTGGCCTGGGGCAGCGCCCATTCGCGCGTGACCGAGAACGGCAACCCGGCCCTGGTCGGCAACCAGGTGGCCGGCGTGCCCCGGCAGACGGCCACCGTGGGCCTGGCCTGGCGCCCGCTGGCGCAGTGGGAAGGCACGCTCACCTGGCGCCGCGTAGGCCGCTATGCCGTCACCGCCGACAACAGCGTCTTCTATGGCGGCTACGCCACCTGGGACCTGGGCCTGAGCTGGCGCCTGCCTTCGGCGCGCAGCCGCATCTACGCCGTGGTCTCCAACCTGGGGGACAAGGCCTATGCCACGTCGGCCTCGGTCATCCGCGGTGTGCCGCTGTTCGCGCCCGGCGCGCCGCGCACGCTCAAGGTCGGCGTGCAGACGCAGTTTTGAGGAAAACCCAAATGAGAAACACGTACATGACAGCCCGCCATCCCTTCGCCGCCGCAGCGTTCGCTGCGCTGCTGGCCTGCGCACCGCTGGCCCAGGCCCACAACGTCTGGCTGGAGCCCGATGCCGACGGCGCCTACACCGTGCAGTTTGGCGGCCATGAGGGCAAGCTGGAGAACTTTGCGGCCGGCAAGCTCAAGAGCGTTGAGGCCTATGACACGCGCGGCCGCCGCATCGACGTGGCCGTGCAGCCCGTGCCTGGCGGCGCCCGCGCCACGCCGGCCCGCAAGGCCGCGCTGCTGGCCGCGCATTTCGACAACGGCTTTTTCAGCCGCGTGGGCGAGGGGCCGATGGTCGAAAAGCCCATGACCGAGAACCCCGGTGCCACCAGCGGCGTGCATGCGCTCAAGTTCCACAAGACCATCCTCGAATGGGGCCCGGTCACCCGCGAGAAGCTGGGGCAGACCCTGGAGATCATCGCCAAGACCCGCCGCTCCCCCCACGCGGGCGAGCCCCAGCAATTCCAGGTGCTGCTGGGCGGCCAGCCCCGGGCCGGCGTGCGCGTGTCGCTGGGAGAAAAGGGCGAGCCCCTGGAGACCGATGCCGACGGCTTGGTGACCGTGCTGCCGCGTGCCGGGCTCAACCAGCTGCTGGCCATCGTGCGGCTGCCTGTCTCCGGCGACGCGCGCACCACCAGCCTCAGCTACGAGTACCTGCTGGGGTTCTCGGCGCATTGAAAGGGGCTGGTGGCCCGGTCCGGCGTGGCCCGGCCTGGCGTGGCCCGGCGCTGTGGGGTCAGTCCAGCGCCAGGCGCCGGTCTGCAGCCAGCTTCTTCCACTTGGCGTTGTCCTGGGACATGAAGCGCTGGATCTCGGACAGGGACATGGGCGTGGCCACGGCCCCGGCGGCCTGCAGCGTGGGGCGCAGCTCGGGCGACTGTATGGCCTGGTTGATCCATTGGTTGAGCTGGGCCAGCCGCTCGGGGGGCGTGCCGGATGGCACGGCCACGGCATACCACTGGGTGGCCTCGTAGCCGGGCACGCCGGCCTCGCGCATGGTCGGTACATCAGGCAGGCTGTCTATGCGCGTGGCGCTGGTCACGGCATAGGCCTTCAGCCGGCCCGACTGGATGTGCGGCAGCACGGGCGTCACGCCCAGCATGGCCAGGGGGATCTGCCCGCCCACCACATCGGTCACGGCCTGGCCGCCGCCCTTGTACGGCACATGCACCATGCTGGTGGCCGCCAGGGCGTTGAGCAGTTCGCCCGCCAGATGCTGGGAGGTGCCCGTGCCCGAACTGGCGTAGCTCCATTGGCCCGGTTTGGCTTTCATGGCGGCTACCAGTTCGCCCAGGCTGCCGGCCGCACCCGGGGCAGGGCCCACCAGCACCATGGCGCCCCGGGCCATCACGGCCACGGCGGTCAGCTCGCGGCCCACCTCGGGCTGGCGTGGGCCGGACAGCTGCGGTCCGGGCACGGAGACCAGGGTCAGGCCATCGGCAGGCGCCTTGGCTGCCGCCTGCAGGCTGATCGCGCCCGAGGCGCCCGGCCGGTTCTCCACCACCACGCTGACACCGGCCCTGGCCTCCAGTTGCCGGGCCACATGGCGGGTCAGCACGTCCAGGCTGCCGCCGGGCGCAAAGCCCACGATCCAGGTGATGGGCTTGCCCTGCGGGGCGTGCGCCGGGGAATCGGCCGCGCGGGCCGTGGGCAGTGCAAGGGCCAGCAGGGCTGCGGCGGCCAGGGGGCGCAGTGCATGGCGGCGGGTGGTCGGCAGGCGGCCGCTGGCCTGCGGGGCGGGTAGGGGTGCGCAGGTCATTGGTCGGGGGCGCCGGGCGCGGTGTTGGGGTGTGCCTTGCAGCTTTCGTTGAAGCGCTGGACCATGGTCAGCATGGGGTTGAGCACCCAGGTGTTGAAGATCAGCACGTCATGCTCCTCCTTGGGATCGCGCACGATGTTGAACAGGTAGGGTGACTCCAGCTTGCCCTTGCTCTCGTTGACCTCGGGCTCCCAGTAGAAATGCAGCTTCCAGTCGCGCCACTTCGCGGCCCGCAGCTGGTCCTTGATGTAGAAGAGAAAGCCCTCGCGCGCGGACCGGGGCTCGCCCAGCAGGAAGGCCGTCTGGTCCAGGCCGTCGATGGGCCGGTCCTGTGGCATGGCGGCGCCCGCCACCGCCGCCAGGGTGGAGAAGATGTCGGTCACGTGCATGATTTCATTGCTGGTGCGCCCGGCCTGGATGCGGCCCGGCCAGCGTGCGATGAAGGGCACGCGCAGGCTGCCCTCCATGGCCGTGTGGTAGGTGCCGCGCCAGGGGCCGGCCGTGCCGCGGTAGGGCTGGCGGAACTCGGGGCCGTTGTCGCTGCAGAAGATGAACAGGGTGTCCTCGCGCAGGCCGAGCCGGTCGATCTCGTCCGAGATCTGGCCCACGCGATGGTCCATCTCCACCATGGAGTCGGCAAAGTCGCCCTGGCCGGTGCGGCCCGCGAAATCCGCATGCGGCAGCGTGGGAAAGTGCAGGTGCACCAGGGGCAGGTACAGAAAGAAGCGGCGGTCCCGGGCGTGGTTGCGGCGCATGAAGTCCAGCGAGCGCTCCACCAGCTCGGCATCGATGTTGCGCCGCGATTCTAGGTCGTAGACCTTGACATCGTCCGAGGGCGCGCCCGCGCGGCCTTCCATGATGTGGGGCAGGGGCGCCACCAGGGGGTCGTAGCCCGTGGTCGCGGTGAACTGGCTTTCGTCCGTGGTGCGGGGAATGCCGTACCACTCGTCGAAACCCCGGTCCGAGGGATAACGCCCCGGAATGTCCCCCAGATGCCATTTGCCGAAATGCGCCGTGGCATATCCCTGGGCCGACAGCAGCTGGGCCAGCGTGGTCTCGCCGCGCGTCAGGCCCTGTGGCAGCCCGGCCGGCACCGATTGCAGGGCACCCGTGCGGATGGGATGGCGCCCCGTCATCAGGGCCGAGCGCGTGGGCACGCAGTCGCTTTCCACGTTGAAGTTCTGCAGCAGCAGTCCCTCGCAGGCCAGCTGGTCGATGCGCGGAGTGGGCGCGCCGCGCAGCGCACCGCCGCCGTAGCAGCCCAGCTCGCCCCAGCCCAGGTTGTCCGCGACGATGAGCACGATGTTTGGTGGGTTCATGATGTGGCTCAAAAAGTTTCCATGCCCAAAACTCTAGCCACAAGCCCTGTCTTGGTGATAACGAAACCAGCGAAAATCGATGCACATCTGGAATGGCTTTGCTCGGCAAGGTAGCAAGCTTTCTCGTTTTTCTTCGTTGACAAGGAATGGCATGACGGGATTTGCCTATAACGAGCTGGCCTGCTTTCTGGCCGTGGCCGAGCATGGCCATTTCGGGCGTGCGGCCGCTGCCCTGCAACTGACACAGCCGGCCGTCTCCAAGATCGTGCGCCGCGTGGAGCAGGGCGTGGGAGCGGCCCTGTTCACGCGCGGAACGCATGGCGTGGCGCTGACCAGCAGCGGCCAGCTGTTCATGGAGCCCGCACGCCAACTGGTGCTGCGGCATGAGGAGACGATGCGCGCCGCCAGCGACATCCAGGCCCAGCATGTGGGCCTGATCCGCCTGGGCTTCACGCAGGCCACCTCGGAAAGCCGCGCCACCCGGGCCGTGGCCGAGCTGCTGCGCCGCCGCCCCGGCCTGCGCGTGCGGCTGACCGTGGGCAAGTCCGACGACCTGGAGCGCGCGCTGCTCGACGGCAGCCTGGACCTGGCCGTGGTGCCGTCCTACCCGGGCCATGCCACGCGCTGCGCCCAGGTGGTCATCGGCGAGGACGAGCTATGGGCCGCCGCACGGCCGCGCCACCCGCTGTTCCAGCTGGCGCTGGAGCAGGGCCTGAGGTTCGGGCATTTGCAGGGCTACTCCTGGGCCTTGCCGGCACCGGGCGCCGCCGTGCGCAAGGTGGTGGACGAGGCCTTCGCGGCCCAGGGCCTGGGCGCGCCCACCGTGGCCCTGGAGATCCAGCACAACACCGAGGCCACCATCGACATCGTGGGCCAGACCGACCTGCTGTGCTACGTGCCCAGCCATGTGCTGCGCAGCAATCCCGAGCGCCTGCAGTCCCTGCCCATCCCCGAGCTGCGCACGCGCCGCAGCTGGCTTCTCATCAGCCACCCCAAGGCCCATTGGTCGCCGCTGATGTCCGCGCTGCGGGACCTGACGCTGGGGTAGCGGTCCGCTCAGCAGGGCCGGTGCAGGCTGGCTTCAAGCGTTCAAGGTGTCTTGCGCTCAGGCGGAGACGGGGGTGGAGCTGCCCCCCAGGTGCCGGGCCGGCCGGTGCGTGTAGCGGTCCAGGGCCAGGCCGTCGGTGCTGATCTCCGGGCTGCGGCCGGTGATCAGGTCGGCGATCAGCCGGCCCGAGCCGCAGGCCATGGTCCAGCCCAGCGTGCCGTGGCCGGTGTTCAGGAACAGGTTGGAGTAGCGCGTGGCGCCGATGATGGGCGTGCCGTCCGGCGTCATGGGCCGCAGCCCGGTCCAGAAGCTGGCGCGCGCCACGTCGCCGCCCGGGAACAGGTCGTTGACCACCAGTTCCAGCGTGGCGCGGCGGCGCGGGTCCAGGCGCAGGTCGAAGCCGCCCAGTTCGGCCATGCCGCCCACGCGGATGCGGTCGTCAAAGCGGGTGACGGCAATCTTGTAGGTCTCGTCCAGCACCGTGGACTGCGGCGCCAGCGCCGGGTTGCCCAGCGGCACGGTGAGCGAATAGCCCTTGACGGGGTAGACGGGCAGGTCCAGCCCCAGCGGCTCCAGCGCCTGGCGCGAGTAGCTGCCGAAGGCCATCACGTAGCGGTCGGCGGTCAGCAGTTCGCCATTGACGCGCACGCCGGCAATGCGGCCGCCTTCGACCACCAGGCCATCCACGTTCTGGTTGAAGCGCAACTCCACGCCCAGGCCGGTGGCGATGCGGGCCAATTCATTGGTGAAGCGGTGGCAGTCGCCGGTCTCGTCCTTGGGCAGGCGCAGGCCGCCGGTCAGCCGGTCGCGCGCCTGGGCCAGGGCGGGTTCCACCTGGGCCAGCTGGTCGCGGTCCAGCAGTTCGTAGGGCACGGCGCATTCGCGCAGCACGGCCACATCGCGCCCCACGGCGTCCAGCTGGGCCTGGGTGCGGAACAGCTGCAGCGTTCCGCCCGTGCGCTGCTCGTAGGCGATGCCGGTGTCGGCGCGCAGCTGCTGCAGGCAGCTGCGGCTGTACTCGGCCACGCGCATCATGCGTTCCTTGTTGACGGCGTAGCGCTGGGCAGAGCAGTTGCGCAGCATCTGCGCCGTCCAGCGCAGCTGGAACAGGCTGCCGTCCAGGCGCACGGCCAGCGGCGCGTGTTCCTGCAGCATCCACTTCAGGGCCTTGAGCGGAATGCCGGGCGCCGCCCAGGGCGTGGAGTAGCCGGGCGAGACCTGGCCCGCGTTGGCAAAGCTGGTTTCGGACGCGGGCGCATCCTGCCGGTCCAGCACCGTGACCTCGGCACCGGCCCGCGCCAGGTAGTACGCACTGGTCACGCCGATGACGCCGCCGCCAAGAACAAGGACTTTCATGGGATTCACCGCCAGGTCAACAAGATGAAATCAAAGTCTATTGACGATGAGGCAGTGGAAACCACTGAAATATTGATACTCTCCAGTGATTGATCATCCCCGGGAAGCACCGCCATGGCCGCCAGAAGTGAAAACCGCGTGCTCGACCGCACCGACCGCAAGATCCTCGACATCCTGCAGCGCGACGGCCGCATCTCCATGACCGATCTCGCCGAGCAGGTCAGCCTCTCTGCCACGCCCTGTTCGGAGCGCGTGCGCCGCCTGGAGCGCGATGGCGTGATCACGGGCTACCACGCCCACCTCTCGCCCGAGGCGCTGGGCAAGACGCTGCTGGTGTTCGTGGAGATCAAGCTGTCTTCCAAGTCGGGCGAGGTCTTCGACAAGGTGCGCCAGGAACTGCTGCACGTGCCCGACGTGCTGGAGTGCTTCCTGGTCTCGGGCAGCTTCGACTACCTGGTCAAGGCCCGCCTGGGCGGCATGCGCGAGTACCGCCGCCTGCTGGGCGACATCCTCAAGAAACTGCCCGTGCCGGCCGAGTCGCACAGCTATGTGGTGATGGAAGAGGTCAAGGAGACGCTGGCGCTGCCTGTGGATCGGTGAGGGAGCCGTCCTCGGTGTTCCAGGGTCGGATCTACCCCCATTCCTTATTGTTATTTACTGTTTGAAACTTTTGTCACAATAGATTTGATTCAAATGGGGTATTGTGCGATCCAATCAAAATGGATATTGGACGGCAGATCGGTTGTTATGAAGTTCCGCATTCATCGGCGCTCTCCGTTGAAAAGTAGGCAGGACGGCAACTTGGAGTTCCATTCCAATGGCGGTATTGCAAATATTTGTCATTGAATGGTGAATTTTTGGGATTGGTGATTTTTAAAGTTCAATACCAGTGATACCTTGATAGCGAAAATCTATCTATCACTGGGAGTTCTATGAAAAATCACGCCCTCATGGCTGCCTTGATGGCCGGTGCAGCAATCTCGGCCTGCCCACCCGCCAGCGCGCAAGTGACGCGTTACTTCGGGGAGATGAGAACCTCCTACTCGGATTTCCAGGATCGCACGGCTTGTCCCCTGGCGCCTCACGGCTCATGCCAGGATTTTCCGAGGACCGCCCGCCTGGCCGGCTGGTTTGAAACGGCCGCACCTTTGCAGCCCGACCTGGACGAGAGCGAAATAAGGGCGCTGGTCATTTCCTATAGTTTCTCGGACGGATTGACCACCTACAGCAGTGCCGACCCGGATGTGCGCGCATTCATTTTCAGGGTTTCCACGGACAGTGGGTCCAATATCGTGAGAAACAGAATTCACCTTCAACGCTGGCTGACGGGAAGCAATCCGCACCGCTCCATCAATGGCGTTGACCCGGGTGGGTCTCCCAATGATGTGGATATGCTGAGCCGGTTTGAAATGGCCACGGAACAGGTGGCGGCCGTGAACAACGCGATGTGCGCTTCCCTGTTCTCGGAAACATCCCAGCAGGTCAGCCATTCGGGTGAGAGCGACACCTGTCTGGGGACCTATGAGATGCCCGACAACGGCGTGTCCGTTGCGTGGACCGGGGCGCCCGTGCAAAACCAGAACGTCATGTCCTGGCACAGGGAGGTCGTGCATCCTGCCCTGTCGTTGACCCACAGCATCTCGCCCGCAGGCCAGGTGCAGGCGGGGCAGGAGGTGCGCTACACCATCACCGTCAGGAATACGGGGACCGTGGCCGCCACCCAGGCGCAGATTGCCGACAGCCTGCCTGCCGGCCTGGAGCGCGCCACCTGGACCTGTACGCCCGGCGCCAGCACGCCATGTCCCGTGGCGTCAGGCTCCGGATCGCTGGCGGTCACGGTGCCCGTGTTCGCGGCAGGAGACTCGCTGGTTTTCACCGTGATGGCCAGCGTGGCCAACCCGGCGCCCGCAACCATTACCAATGTGGCCACCGTGGATGCCGGGGACCCGTCGGTGCAGTGCATGCAGGCAGGGCAGGTCGTGGGAACGGTGCCGTGCATGGCTTCCGCGTCCATCAATACGGTGGCGGCTTTCCCCGGCGGTGGCCAGGTGACCCCCGTGCCGACGCTGCACCACACAGCCCTTGTGGTCCTGAGCCTGCTGGCCGCAGCCATCGGATGGATGGGGCTGGGGCGGCGCCAGCGGGTCGGCGCGGGCCGCTGACGCGGCCACAGGGGCGCTGGCGCAGCTAGGTCGCGCTGGCGTCCTGCGCGGCGGCGCCCATTTTCTGGCGCGTGTCCTCGTCGAGCAGGCTGCGCACCTGGGCGAACAGAGGATCGGCGCCCGTGTACTTCCTGCCGTAGCCCAGGTTGAAGCCGTAGTCGAAATCCTGCGGATTGATCCCCTGGTTGTGCTGCAGGATGGTCTCCAGCTTGTCCAGGGCCTTGACGGCGCGGGCCTCGGGCGTGGCGGCGTCTTCGTACTCCTGCCACAGGGCCATGATGGCGTCGCGGTGCCCGGGCTGCAGCGAGCGGGTCAGGTGCAGCAGGTCGGCCTTTTCCTGCGCGCTCTTGTCGGGGTGCTGGTTCTTTTCCACGGCGGGGATGTCGCCGTGGATGGCCTCGCCCAGGTCGTGGATCACGCACAGCTTGAGCAGCTTGAGCATGTCCAGCTGTGCGAACTGGTCCTCGAAGGCGATGGCCATCAGGCACAGGCGCCAGCTGTGCTCGGCCGTGCTTTCGGTGCGGCCGGTGGAGGTGTGGGCGCTGCGCAGCACGCTCTTGAGCTTTTCCGCCTCGCGCAGGAAGTCCAGGCGGCCCTTGATGTTGTTGATATCCATGGCGGATATTCTCGTCGGCTTTCACCAGGGCCGCGCGCGTCCGGGCTCAGTCGATCAGCCGCCCCTGCGCATCCCAGAACGGGTGCGGGCCGTCAAACTGGCCGCTGGCCACGGCATGGCTGACCAGCCGGCCGCCGGGCGGCTGGGCGTGCAGCATGAAGCCGGGCGGCTCCAGCGTCCAGGCCGATGCGGCGTCGGGCGCCAGGTCCAGGCAGACCTGGTGGGCGGGCGCAGGCGAGGTCATGGCCACCGTGCCGCCAAAGGCGACCTGGATGCTGCGGTGCAGGTGGCCGCAGATGACGCGCTGCACGTTGGGGTGGCGGCGCACCAGGTCTTCCAGCGCCTGTGCACCCTGCAGCAGGCCGATCTTGTCCATGTGGCCTATCAGGGTCTCGAAGGGCGGGTGGTGCATGGCGATGACCACGGGGCGGCCCTCGCTGGCGGCCAGTTGCAGCTCCAGCCATTGCAGGCGCTCCTCGCACAGCGCGCCCTCGCTGTGGCCGGGCACCACGGTGTCCAGCGCGATCAGCCGTAGCGCGCCAATGTCCACGGCGTACTGGATGAAGCCTTCGCTGCGCAGCCAGGGATGCTCGGGAAAGGCGGTGCGCAGCGCGTCGCGGTCATCGTGGTTGCCGGGCAGCAGGTAGACGGGCAGGGTGCCCAGCGGTGCCAGCAGGCTGCGCAGGTGGGCGTATTCGGCAGGCCGGCCGAAGTCGGTCAGGTCGCCGGTGATCACCAGGGCGTGCGGTGGCTGGGGCAGGGCCAGCACGCTTTGCACCGTGCGCTCCAGGTATTGGGCGGTATCGATGCGGCGGTAGGTCAGGCGGCCGGGTTCGCGGATGTGCAGGTCGGTGAGCTGGGCCAGGAAGGTGGTCATGGAGGGGCGCAGGGTTTCAGGCGTGGGCATGGTTGGGCATCCATTGGTGGGGGGCGATGCGCAAGGCCACGCGGTCGCCCGATTGCGCGGCGTGGTCGCGGGCCACGTCGGCCATCAGCGGCGTGTGGCCCGCCAGTTCCAGCGTGAGCTGCAGGCGGTCGCCCAGAAAGACGCGGCGCGCCACCGATGCGGGCACGGCGCCCGGCGTGCCGGCGGCGCAGACCTCGATGTCTTCAGGGCGCAGCAGCAGCCGGGCCGCGCCCGTGCATTCGGCCGGGCAGGCCAGCTCCATGCCGGCCAGCGCCAGCCGGTTGCTGCGCGCATCGTCTTCGCTGCGTTCGACCTGGTTCACGCGCCCCAGGAAGGTGGCGACAAAGGGATGGGCCGGTCGGCGGTACAGGCTCTCACCGTCGCCCACCTGCAGAATGCGGCCTGCCTGCATGACGGCCATGCGGTCGGCAATGGCCATGGCCTCCTGCTGGTCGTGCGTGACGTGGACGGCGGTGATGCGCAGCTGGCGCAGCAGCTGGGCCAGCTCGTCGCGCAGGGTTTCCTTGAGCTTGGCGTCCAGCGCGGTCAGCGGCTCGTCCAGCAGCAGCACGCGCGGGCGCGATGCCACGGCGCGGGCCAGGGCCACGCGCTGGCGCTGGCCGCCGGACAGTTCGGCCGGGTGCTTGTGCTCCAGGCCGTTCAGGCGCACCAGGTCCACCAGTTCGCCCACCACGCGGCGCTGCTCCTGCTCGGACACGCCGCGTATGCGCAGGCCGTAGGCTATGTTGGCCTGCACGCTCATCTGCGGGAACAGCGCGTAGTGCTGGAACACCATGCCCACCTGGCGCTTTTCTATGGGCACGCGGGTGACGTCGGTGTCGCCGAAGGCGATGCGGCTGCCCGCATCCGGCGTCTCCAGCCCCGCGATGATGCGCAGCAGCGTGGTCTTGCCGCAGCCCGAGGGTCCCAGCAGGGCCAGCACCTCGCCGGGCTCCACGCGCAGGTCGGTGGCCTGCAGGCCGCGCGTTCCGTCGGCATAGGTCTTGGCGCACTGCCGGATGTCGATGGCGACGCTGTTACTTTCCATAATGCTTCTCGATGAAATGCCCCAGCGCCTGCAGCAGCCACATCACGGGCAGGATGACGATGAGGAAGATGAGGGTGTAGGCCGAGCCCACCTCGATGCGCATGGACGCATAGCTGTCGGCCAGGCCCACGGGCAGGGTGCGCGTCAGCGGCGTATGCAGCATCCAGGTCAGGTTGAACTCGCCCATGGACAGGGTGAACACCATCAGGCAGGCAGCCACGATGGCGGGCAGCACGGCAGGCACCAGCACGCCCAGGAAGCGCTGCGCGAACGAGGCGCCCAGGCTGCGCGCTGCCTCCTCCAGCGCCACCAGCTCCTGGCGGCGCAGTGCCGAGCCCACCATGCGCACCATGAAAGGCAGGGTGAACACCACATGGCCCACCAGGATGAAGGCAAAGCTCTGGCGGAAGGCGGCCACGCTGCCATAGGCCAGCAGCAGGGCCAGGGCGCTGGCCAGGCCCGGAATGGCCACGGGCAGGGTCAGCAGCTCCTCGAAATGCCGGGCCCAGGGCGAGCGGCTGCGCGCCAGCGCATAGGCGCAGGGCACGCCCAGCACCAAGGTCATGGCCACGCAGGCGCAGGCCAGCAGCAGCGACATCAGCACGGTATTGCCGTAGCCGGCCCAGACCTCGGCCAACCAGCGCGTGGTCAAGCCGCTGGCCAGGCCCTGGCCGTAGTTCTGCACCAGCCCGGCCAGCACCGACAGCAGCATGGGAGCCAGCATGAACACGGTGACGGTGGCCGTCACCAGCCACATCAGCGGCGGCATTTTTGGCCGCCGGGCCCCCCCAAGGCAAAAAGCGGCCCCTTCGGGGGGCAGCGGACCTTGCGCTGCAAGGGCAGCGTGGGGGCTATTTTTTTGTGTAGTCCGCATGGTCAGACTCCCGAGGCGGCCGGACCCGCCCAGCGCCGCGACAGCCACAGCACCAGCCAGGTGATCAGCCCCAGGCTGATCGACAGGCTGGCGGCCAGGGCGAAGTTGGCGTAGTTGGTGAACTCGTTGTAGATGGTGATGGGCAGCACCTCGAACTTGCTCGACAGGGTGAAGGCCGTGCCGAAGGCTCCCACCGACGTGGCGAACACGATGGCGCCGCAGGCCAGCGTGGTGGGCAGCAGCTGCGGCCACCACACATCGCGCGCCACGCGCCAGCCATTGCCGCCCAGCGAGCGCGCGGCCTCCTCCAGGTGCGGGTCCAGCGCCTCGGCCGCTGCCGTGTAGGAGGCAATGGCGCGCGGCAGCGAGAAGTACAGGTAGCCCAGGAACAGGCCCAGCAGCCCGTAGGCGAAGGTGATCCGCTCGCTGCCCAGGGCCACCGACAGGTCGGCCAGTGCGCCCTGGCGCCCGCCCAGCAGGATGATGAAAAAGCCGATGATCACGCCCGGAAACGACAGCGGCAGCGTCAGCAGCGACAGCAGCAGGCCGCGCCCCGTGAAGCGGTGGCGCGCCAGCGCAATGCCCATCACCGCGCCGATCAGCAGCGTGGCCAGGGTCACGGCCAGCGACAGGGCCAGCGTCTGCAGCAGGCTTTGCAGGTACAGCGCGTCGGTCAGCGTGGCGAAGTAGGTGCGCCAGCCTTCACGCGCCGGCAGCGCCAGCAGCAGGCCGGCCGGCAGCAGCCAGAACGCCGCGAAGAAGGCCACGGCCGGCGCGCTGCAGGCCAGCAGCAGCGCGCGGGCGCGCCAGTCGCCTGGCGCTTGGGAGGAAATGCCCACGATGCAGTCCGCCCGGCTCAACGCACTTCACGCAGGTAGCGCGTGGAGAAGCCCTTTTGCACATCGGCCATCTTCTGGTAGTCCACCGAGGTGGCGCGTGCGTACTCGCTGGCGGGCAGGAAATGGCCGGCCACCTCCTTGGGCAGGGCCACGTCGCGCACGGGGCGCAGGTAGGCGTTGGCCCAGATGGACTGGCCCTTGTCGGACAGCACATAGTCCAGCACCTTCTTGCCGTTGTCCGTGTGCGGCGCCTTGTTCACCAGGCTCATCACATAGGGCATGACCACGGTGCCTTCCTTGGGGATCACGAAGTCCACGTCGGCCTTGTCCTTGTAGCGGGCGCGGTAGGCGTTGAAGTCGTAGTCCAGCAGGATGCCGATCTCGCCCGACAGCAGGCGCGCATACGAGGTCTGCTTGGGCACGATGGGCTCGTTCTTCTGCAGCTTCTTGAAGTAGTCGATGGCGGGCTGGAAGTTGTCCAGCGTGCCGCCCATGGCCTGGTTCACGGCCACGGCGCCCACATAGCCCACGAAGGCCGAGGCCGGGTCCAGGTAGCCGACCAGGCCCTTGTATTCGGGCTTGAGCAGGTCTGCCCAGGACTGCGGCACGGGCTTGCCGCCCAGCGCCGCCTTGTTGACCATGAAGCCCAGCGTGCCCGAATGGATGGTCACCCACTCGCCCTTGGGGTCCTTGAGGCCGGCGGGAACCTGGTCCCAGTGGGCGGGCTTGTAGGCGGCGACCACGCCGTCTTTCTGCGCCTGGATGGCGAAGGTCACGCCCAGGTAGGTCACGTCGGCCACGGGGCTGGCCTTCTCGGCCACCAGCTGGGCCAGCGACTGGCCGGAGTTCTTGTTGTCGGGCGGCACGGTGATGCCGGTATCGGCCTTGATGGCCTTGATCTGCGTGCCCCAGTCGGCCCATTCGGGCGGGCAGTTGTAGCAGATGGCGCTCTGGGCCAGCGCCGTGCCGCAGACGGCGGTGGTGGCGGCCAGCAGGGCAAGGCGCTTGAAGGAGAGCTTGAAGGGGAGGGCAGTCAGTTTCATGGTGCGTACTCGAAGAGGTGGGGGAGCGTGGGGAAGGGAAGGGCGCGGCCTTGGCTTGCGCGGGCCGCTGTTGTTGGTTTCAGAGCCGGCAGGACTCGCCGCTGCGCCAGCCATGCGGCAGGCACAGGCTGTCCTGCGCGGCCAGGGTTTTCTTGCCTGCCAGCGCATCGCACAGCAGGCGCACGCAGGCCGAGCCGATCTCGTGGTTGGGCTGGGAAATCGAGGCCAGCGAAGGCGTGAGATCGCCGGCCATGGCAATCCCGTCAAAGCCGACCACGCTCAGGTCCGCAGGCACGGAGAACCCGGCCAGCGATGCCGCGCGTATGGTGCGTATCGCCAGCAGATCGTTGCTGCAGACAATGGCCGTGGGCGGGGCCTGCTCGGCCAGGTGCTGCTGCAGCATCTGCACGGCGGTGGCGGCAAAGGGCACCTCCCAGACCGGCAGCGGCGACAGGCCTGCGGCCTGCATGCCCAGCGCATAGCCACGGCAGCGCTGCTGGGCGCGGTCGGACGCGCGCAACTGGCCCGTGACCATGCCGATGCGGCTGTGGCCTGCCGCAGCCAGGCGCAGCACCAGCTCCCTGACCGCGCCCGTGTTGTCCACGCCCACGCAGGCATGCTCATGGGTGTGGTGATAGGCCAGCACATAGGGCTTGCCGGCCTGGCGCACACGCGCCAGCGCCGCCGAATCGCCAGGGTTGGAGACCACCAGCACCAGCGCATCCACCCCGCTGGCCAGCAGCCGCGTGGTGGCCGCGTCTTCACCGGCGTGGTCGTATTCGGTGGTGCAAGGCGAAATCGCATAGCCGCGCAGCGCCGCCTGTGAGGCAATGCCCTGCAGGCACTCGGCAAACACCGGATTGGTGAGCGTGGGCAGCACCACGCCCAGCACCTTGCTGCTGCGCGTGCGCAGCGTGCGGGCGCTGGCATTGGCCACATAGCCCACTTCCTGCGCCACACGCAGCACCGTGCTGCGCGTTTGCGCATTGACCACCTCCGGCGAATTGAAAACCCGCGAAACAGTGGCGACGGACAGGCCCGCGCGGCGTGCAACCTCGGTGATGCTCATGGATGTAAACGATTTCTTGAAAACGTTTACATTGCACCCGCTGCGCGTGACGGTGCGGTGACGGAGATTTGAAGCTTTTGTGGCAGCCAGGCGTTTGGCGGCTTGGGCCCTGGCGTTGCCCGGTACCTAGACTGCCGTAGATGCAGCCCGCTGGCGCCGAATCCAGCTGATGAAGGCCGAAAGCTCTGCGTTGAAACGAGCTCTGGGTGCCTCGGGCGTCCTTGCCTGCGCCAGAAAGAAAGCCATGGACTGCGCCATTTCCGGATGGAGCTGCGCAAAGCAATCGGCGAACTCCTCCAGCGTGCGCGGCCAGAAGCCCCCTGAGCAGGGGCGCAGCACATTGGTGGCCCGGATCAGCTTGCGTGCGGCTTCGCGTTGCAGGCGCAGGGCCTCCATGTCGTCCCGGGTTCCGGCAATGCGCTGCAGGTAGTCGTTCAGCACCTGCACGTAGTCGCCATTGACGGCCTGTGCAATCGCCCTGGACGGCTCGAACGCCTCAAACTGCTGCGCCAAGTCCGCGCCGTGGATGCAGCGGCACTCATGCTTGAGCCAGTAGCCCCAGCTGTAGAGATGGGCCGGGTCCAGCACCTCTTGCCGAGTGCCCAGGTCGAAATCGATCTTCACGACTTCTGTGTGACGTAGTTGCAGGTCCTGGCGCGATTGTTCCAACCGGGCCCTCTCCTGCCTGGAGAGGGGGCGGGCCAGCACGATCGTCAGATCCAGGTCCGAGAAGCCCGCCCTCGCGCAGCCGCGCGCCACGCTGCCATACAGGTAGAGGCTGTCCAGCGCCTCGCCGAGGGCGCTGGCGATGGCTGCGCGCGCATCTGCCACCAAATCCACAAATTCCGGCTGGATGGGGGCTCTGACAAAGACTTCGAGAGTGCCAGCGGAGCCGAGGTTGTTCATTGGTCTTGCAGTAGGGGAATGGGGGCACGGCTCTGAGACAGTCTCCTGCGAACAAGCCTGGAGCCTACAGGTCCCCTTCAGGGTCAGGCATAGGATTTGCAGCGATTGGAAACCGCATGCATCCCAGCGTGCGGGCGTCCATCATAAAAACACAACTCCAAGCCTCCTATGTCTTCATTCGATACCCAACTGCTGCTCATCGCGCTGGCCAGCGTGCTGGTCCTGGTCGCGCTGATCGTCTCGCGCATCCGTCTTCATCCCCTGCTGGCGCTGCTGGTGGTTTCCATTGGCGTGGGCTTTGCCACCGGCATGGCGCCGGGCGAGATCGTCAAGAACCTCACCAACGGGGCCGGCAAGACGCTGGGTGCGGTGGGCGTGGTGATTGCCTTGGGCGCCATGCTGGGCAAGATCCTGGCGGACTCCGGCACCACCGAGCGGCTGGCCGGTGCCATCCTGCAGCGCACGTCCGAGCGCATGATTCCCTGGGCCATGACCCTGGTGGCCTTCGTGATCGGCATTCCCATGTTCTTCGAGGTGGGGCTGGTGGTCATGCTGCCGCTGATCTTCAGCGTGGCGCGCAAGCTGGAAAGCAATGAGCGCTTCAAGGGATCGGCCTATGTCTATGTGGGCGTGCCCGTGATCGCCGCGCTGGCCGCCATGCACGGCATGGTGCCGCCGCACCCCGGCCCGCTCACCGCCATTGCCACGCTGCACACCACGGTCGGCCCGACCATGCTGTACGGCTTTCTGGCCGTGATCCCCGCCATGGTGCTGGGCGGCCCGCTGTACGGCGCCTTCATCACGCCGCGCATGAGCACGCGCCCCGATGCAGCCCTGCTGGAGCAGTTCACATCAGGCAAGAAGGAAGGCGGGGAGGGCAGTGCGCCCAGCATCGGCATGGGCGTGCTGTGCGCCTTGCTGCCCGCGCTGCTGATGCTGGTGCATGCGCTGGCCGAGGTGCTTCTGCCCAAGGATTCGGGCCTGCTGCATGCGGCGGCCTTCCTGGGCAATCCGCTGGTGGCCATGCTGCTGGGCGTGGTGTTTGCCTCCATCACCCTGGGCTATCTGCGCGGCGCCGATGCCGAGAAGCTGCGAGACGCGCTGGGCCAGAGCCTCAAGCCCATCGCCGGCATCATGCTCATCATTGCGGGCGGCGGTGCGTTCCAGCAGATCCTGACCAGCGCCAAGGTGGGCGATGCCATCGTCCACATGACCCAGCAGTTCGCCCTGCCTCCGCTGGTGCTGGGCTGGATGATCGCCATGCTGCTGTCGGTGTCCACCGGCTCGGCCACCGTGGGCATCGTCGGCGCGGCTGGCCTACTGGCGCCGCTGGCGGCCTCCGATCCTTCGCTGAACGTGCCGCTGCTGGCGCTGGCCATCGGCTGCGGCTCGCTGTTCTTCAACTATGCCAACCACGCGGGCTTCTGGATGGTGAAGGAGTCCTTCGGCATGAGCATGGGCGAGGCCACCAAGACCATTACCGTGGTGCAGTCCATCGTGTCCTTTGTGGGCCTGCTGATGGTGCTGCTGTTCAACCTGCTGCCCAAGCTGGGATAGGTGAAAGGCATGAGGCGGGCCGACGGCGGCCGCTTCGATGCCGCGGCAACCACCAAGAGAGGGCACTTCTTCCGGTTCGACTGCGAGTTGCCCCAGTCGCGGCAGGGAAAATGCCGCCCCTTACAGGTGCGGTACCCGGCGCCGCTTCAACGCGGGTCCGGCAATTGACCTATACTGCTGGAGGTGCTGTCCTTGTTGTTCGCCTCCTCAGTGCCCGTCTGACATTCTTGCAGTCCCCGGACTGCCGTTGGCCGCCCACTGTGACGAAGTCCGCAACTGTCACTCCCATCGGCGAGCACCACGCGGGTCCAACACCCTTCCCCGGGCCCGCACTCTCCCTGCCACCTGCAGGGGCCTCTTTCCCTTTTTTCCGATGATCCGCTGCCTGTGTGCGGCGGTCATCCTGCGCTGGCCCAAGGCTGCAGCATGGTGCTGCACCGGCAACTTGCGGCGACGCACCCCTTTCAACATGTACTCACAGGAGTCCCATTGGCTAAAGAAGAACTGATCGAAATGCAAGGCCGGGTAGACGAAGTGCTGCCTGATTCCCGCTTCCGCGTAACGCTGGAAAACGGCCACCAGCTCATCGCCTATACCGGCGGAAAAATGCGCAAGCACCGCATCCGCGTGCTGGCCGGCGACAAGGTCACGCTCGAGATGTCGCCCTATGACCTGAACAAGGGCCGTCTCACGTTCCGTCATATTGAGCAACGCTCCGGCGGCGCCCCGGGCCAGCGCCCACCCCAGCGCCGCTGAGGTCTGCCAGCCCGCTCTTGCCTCGGAGCGGGCATGGGGGGTGCACAGAAAGGACCCGGCTTTGCGCCTGGTCCCATGGCCGGCAGCCCCGCCAGCCCGGCCGCCCGGGCGGCATCGGCCGGGACAGGCGAGTTCCCCGGCTTACTTGGACATTCCGTCCTTGCCCATGGAGTCCTTCTTCATTGCGTCCTTGGACATGCCATCCTTGTGCATGCCGTCCTTGTGCATGGAGTCCTTCTTCATTCCATCCTTGGACATGGAATCCTTCTTCATCCCGTCCTTGGACATGGAGTCCTTCTTCATCCCATCCTTGGACATGGAATCCTTGGTCATTGCGCCCTTGGACATGCCGTCCTTGGACATCTCATCCGCAGCGAATGCCGAGGTGGCGCCGGCCAGGGCGAGGCAGGCGGCGAGCACGGTGGTGGTGAACTTGGTCATTTGAGTCTTCCTTTGGATTAGCGGTTTGCAGGTTGCACAAGCGGCCGGTCTTGCATGGCCCGGCCTCGCACCTTCGTTGGCGGCACAGCGGCTTGTGAGGCCGCTCAGCTGCCTCCGAACCAGTTGTAGCCCTGGTCTTCCCAGTAGCCGCCGGAGTAGGTGTTGGTGACGAACATGGCCTGGACGTGCTTCGGGTTCTTGTAGCCCAGCTTGGTGGGCATGCGAAGCTTCATCGGGAAGCCATATTTGGGCGGCAGGGGCTGCCCGTCGTAAGTCAATGCCATCAGCGTCTGCGGATGCAGGGCCGTGGCCATGTCGATGCTGGTGAAGTAGTCGTCCACGCACTTGAAGCCGACGTACTTGGCGCTGGTGTCGGCGCCTATATGGCGCAGGAAATCGGCGAAACGCACGCCGCCCCAGCGGCCTATGGCGCTCCAGCCCTCCACGCAGATATGGCGCGTGATCTGTTCTTCCTGCGGCATGGCGCGCAGCTCGGCCAGGCTCCAGGCATGGCGGTCGGCGACCATGCCGGTCACTTCCAGGCGCCAACTGGCCTCGTCCACCTCGCGCACCTCGTCCTCGCCGTAGTAGGCATTGAAGGGGAAGGGGCGCGTGATCTCGGCTGCTGAATAGGTGGGCGCCAGCCGCGTGGGGCTGAACAGCAGGCCCTGCACGCGGTCGTTGAAGCGCGATACCTGATTGAGCGCGGCCTCGACGTGGCTGTCATCGCTGATGCTGCAGCCCGTGAGCAGGGACAGGCCGCCCAGCGTGAGCGATCGCTGCAAAAAGGCGCGGCGTGCGGGCTGGTCGAGCTTGCGGGCGATCAGCGAGCGTGCCTCGCGCACCACGGCCTCGCCATCGACGCCGGGCAGGGAAGGGGCTTTGAAGATTTTCATGGTGTCTTGGGCGCACGGCCGTGGATCATGGTCAGGAAGGTCCGGGGCACCAGGGCGACCATTGCCAGGTGCACCACCACAAAGGCGACCAGCGCAGCCATGCCGAAGAAGTGCACGCGCCTTGCGGACTCATAGCCGCCCAGCAGCTCGCGCAGCAGCGGGAACTGCACCGACTTCCACAGCACCAGGCCCGACAGCACGATCACCACCAGGTCCAGCACCACGAACAGGTAGGCCAGCTTTTGCACATGGTTGTAGCGGGCCGGGTCGGCGTGCGAGAGCCGGCCCTTGAGGGCGGCCACCAGGTCCTGCCGCACGCCCTGCACCGTGATGGGAAAGAACTTGCGCAGCCACCGGCCGCTGGCGATGTTGAGCAGCAGGTACAGCAGCCCGTTGAACACCAGCAGCCACATGGCCGCGAAGTGCCATTGCAGCGCCCCGCCCAGCCAGCCGCCCAGCGTGATCGAGCCCGGAAAGCTGAAATCAAAGAACGGCGCCGCGTTGTAGATGCGCCAGCCGCTGGTCACCAGGATGACCACGGCCAGCGCATTGAGCCAATGCGTGAGGCGCAGCCACAGCGGGTGGATGCGCTGGCCATCCTGGGGCTGTGCCGGTTGAGGGGTGATGAGGGCGGTGTTCATGGGTCCCATTGTTGGAGGGACCCTGTAGCGGATGTATCACGCAAACTTCAATTAATCGTGATAACTCCCAAGGCCGGCTCAGCCCGCCTGCGCGCACCCGGCCAGATAGTCCACCAGCGTGCGCGCCGCAGGCGATAGGCGGCTGCCGTCCCTGAAGCAGATGGCGAACTGGCGCCGCGCCCAGGCATCGGTGAGCGGCACCATGTTCACGCCTTGCACACCTTGCCCGCCCTGACCGGAGCCCGCCATGCCCAGGATCTCCCTGGGCATGATGGCCACGCCCAGGCCGGCGCGCACGCAGCGGATCGTGGCGTCGAAGGAGCTGACCACGGCGCGGTAATTGAGGGGCCGGCCGATGATGGCCGCCGCCCGCGCCAGCATGGTGTAGACGGCCGTGGAGGCGGGCAGGCCCACATGCTCGCAATCCAGCGTTTCGCTGAAGCTGCAGCTGTCGCGCAAGGCCAGCGGGTGGCCGGCCGGCACGGCCACGGCCAGGGTGTCGCAGCGGTAGGGCAGGGTCTGCAGGCCCTCCAGATCGGCCGCGTTCCAGCACACGCCCACCAGGGCCAGGCCTTCGCGGATGGATCGGATGATTTCGCTGCTGGTCAGCTCCTCGATGTCCACGCGGATCTGCGCGTGCTCGGGCTTTTGCAGAAAGGCCGCAATGTCATCGGGCAGCGACTCGGCAATCGATGAGACCGAGGCCAGTATCCGCACCTGTCCCTTCACGCCATGCTGGTAGGCCGCCATGTCGCGGGCCGCGCGGTCGGCGCTGGCCAGCATGGCGCGTGCATGCTCCAGCAGCATCAGCCCGGCTGCGGTGGGCACCACGCCCCGGCGGTGGCGCTCCAGCAGCGGGGCCTGCACCTGCTCTTCCAGCAGCGCCATGCGCTTGCTGATGGCCGATGAGCCGATGTGCTGCTGCTCGCCCGCGCGGGCGATGTTGCCCAGGTCGCAGGCCGCGACAAAGAGCCGCAGGGTGGTCAGGTCCAGGTCTTTCATGGCGGTTATGGATTTCCATTCGGGAAACTCTGAGGCGAAAAATTATCGCTTCTGTACGCTGGTGGGAATGTCTAAAGTGCCATTCAAGACAAACCACCCCACGCGAACCTTCCCATGCCAGAACCCATCCGTGCCCCGCAGTCCGCCGTCATCCGCGAGGTCGGCCTGCGCGATGGCCTGCAAAGCATCCAGACCGTGCTGTCCACCGAGCGCAAGAAGGAATGGATACGCGATGCCTACGCTGCCGGCCAGCGCGAGATCGAAGTCGGCTCCTTCGTCCCCGCGCGCCTGCTGCCGCAACTGGCCGACACGGCCGAGCTGGTGGCCTATGCCCGAACGCTGCCGGGCCTGTTCGTCTCCGTGCTGGTGCCCAATCTGCGCGGTGCCGAAAGCGCCCTTGCCAGCGGGGCCGACCTGATGCTGGTGCCGCTGTCGGCCAGCCATGCCCACAGCCTGGCCAACCTGCGCAAGACGCCCGATGAGGTCGTGGCCGAGGTGGCCCGCATGCGTGCCGCACGCGATGCGGCGGGTTCGAAGATGCTGATCGAAGGCGGCATAGGCACGGCCTTCGGCTGCACGCTGCAGGGCCGGGTGGAACCGGCCGAGGTGCTGCGTTGCATGCAGGCCCTGCTGGACGCGGGGGCCGACCGCGTCAGCATGGCCGACACCGTGGGCCATGGCGGGCCGGGCCAGGTGCAATCGCTGTTCGAGCAGGCGCGGCGCATTGCGGGCGAACGCTTTTGGTGCGGCCACTTCCACGACACGCGTGGCCTGGCGCTGGCCAATGTGCATGCCGCACTGCAAACCGGCGTCACGCGCTTCGACGCCACGCTGGCCGGCATCGGCGGCTGCCCCCATGCGCCCGGCGCCAGCGGCAATGCCTCCACCGAAGACCTGGCCTTCATGCTGGACACCATGGACATCGGCACGGGCCTGGACATCAAGGCCCTGCTGCGCCTGCGCGCCAAGGTGGCCGCCTGGCTGGACGGCGAAAGCCTGCACGGCGCGCTGTGGCGCGCGGGCCTGCCGCGCAGCGTCACCGCCGACGCAGCCCCCGCCGCTGCATGAACCCCTTACCTTCCCACGAGCACACCTGTATGGCCACCGAACACCTGCTGCCGCTGTCCGGCATCCGCGTCATCGAATTCACCCACATGGTCATGGGCCCCACCTGCGGCATGATCCTGGCCGACCTGGGCGCCGAAGTCATCAAGGTCGAGCCGCCGGGCGGCGACAAAACGCGCACGCTGCCCGGCCTGGGCATCGGCTTTTTCCGCAGCTTCAACCGCAACAAGAAAAGCGTGGTGCTGGACATCACCACCGAAGCGGGCCGCGCCACCGCTGCCGAGCTGGCCGCTGGCAGCGACGTGGTGCTGGAGAACTTCCGCCCCGGCCTCATACAGTCCCTGGGCCTGGACTACGCCACGCTGTCGCAGCGCGCGCCCGGCCTCATCTACGTCAGCCACAAGGGCTTTCTGCCCGGCCCCTACGAAAAGCGCCTGGCGCTGGACGAGGTGGTGCAGATGATGGGCGGCCTGTCGTACATGACCGGCCCCGTGGGCCGGCCGCTGCGCGCGGGCACCAGCGTCAACGACATCATGGGCGGCATGTTCGGCGCCATCGGCGTGCTCGCCGCCCTGCGCGAGCGTGAGCGCACCGGGCGCGGCCAGGAGGTGCAAAGCGCGCTTTTCGAGAACTGCGTCTTCCTGTCCTCCCAGCACATGCAGCAGTACCTGATGACGGGCGAGGCACCGCCGCCCATGCCCTCGCGCGTGTCGGCCTGGAGTGTCTACGACGTGTTCACCCTGGCCGGTGGCGAGCAGCTGTTCATCGGCGCCGTCAGCGACAAGCAGTTCGCCACCCTGTGCCGCGTGCTGGACCGCGCCGACCTGCTGCAGCGCCCCGAATACGCCGACAACGCCGCCCGCGTGGCCGTGCGCCCCCAACTGCTGGCCGATCTGGGCGCCATCCTGGCCAGCCATGAATCGGCCCGGCTTGCGCCGCAGCTGGAGGCCGCAGGCATTCCCTACGCGCCCATCACGCGGCCCGAGCAACTGGTGGACGACCCGCACCTGCGCCAAAGCGGCGGCCTGGCTTCCATGCAGACCGAAGACGGCGGCCAGACCGACGTGGTGCTGCTGCCCCTGCTCATGAACGGCCACCGTCCCGGCGTGCGCATGCCGCTGGCCGGGATTGGCGAGCACACCGAAGAAATCCTCGGAGCCCTTGCATCACGGACCTGACAGCCATCCCCGGGCGCCGAAGGCCGCAGAAAAACCACCCCGGCGCGCATGAGACAACACAAAAAGGAGACAACCCCATGCACTCGTCCCATCCCTTCCGCCGCCGCACCCTGCTGGCCCTGGCCGGCGCATCGCTGGGGGCCGCTGCCCTGGGCGTGCGCGCCCAAAATGGCACGCCGCTGCGCGTCATCCTGCCCGTGGGGGCAGGCTCGGGCGCCGACACCATCGTGCGCTCGGCCCAGACTGCGCTGGTGCGCTCGCTGGGCGGCCAGCCCGTGGTCATGGAGAACCTGCCGGGCGCGGGCGGCATCACGGGAACGCAGGCCCTGGTCAAGGCGCCGGCCGATGGCAACACCATCGCCTTCATCTCCAACAACCACGCCGTCAACCCCAGCGTCTTCAAGAAGCTGCCCTACGACAGCCTGGCCGACATCACGCCGCTGTCCATCGTCGGCGGCTCGCCCTTCGTGCTGGTCGTCCACCCCAAGGTGGCGGCGCGCAATGCGCGCGAACTGCAGGCGCTCATGAAGGCGCGGCCCGGCGACCTCAACTACGCCTCGTCCGGCAACGGCACCATCTTCCACCTCGCGGCCGAAGTCTTTCTGGACGCGGCCGGCGCCACGGCACGCCACATTCCCTACAAGGGCGTGGGCCAGATGGTGGTGGACCTGCTCAGCGGGCAGGTGGACTTCGGCGTGATCGCCGTGGGCACGGCGCAGGCGCACCTCAAATCCGGCGCGCTGCGTGCCATCGGCATCATGGGCCGCGAGCGCGTGGCATCGCTGCCCGATGTGCCCACCGTGGCAGAGCAGGGCTTTCCCGGCGTGGACATCGCCGGCTGGGTGGCCGCCATAGGCCCCAAGGGCATGCCGCCCGCCCAGGTGCGGCGCCTGCACGACGGCATCGCCTCTGCCTTTGCCGACCCCGAGGTCAAGGCCGGCTTTGCACGGCGCGACGAATACACCGTGCTCAACAGCCCCGAGGCGGCAGCCCAGTTCCTGCGCTCCGAGCAGGAGCGCTTTGCGCGCCTAGTCAAGAAGGCCAATGTCGTGTTGGAGTAAAAACTCGGCCCTCTGACTCCTAAGGACAATGCTGGGGCTGTGATCAGCGGGGCGGAGTGGGTGCTGTTGCCGCTGGATCTGCAGCCGATTGGCCGGACGACATCACCGCCTCCAGCCCGCTTCTCGGGAAGACCGGGCTGTAGTTCACCTGGATCTCGGAGAGCCTGTCATTCACCCGCGTCGTCATGAAATAGCGCGGCATGCCGAATCCCACTTTCATCACCAGGCCGCGAAGTTCGGAGAGGGCGCCGACCTTCACATCGGGATCGACCAGCACGGCAATGCGAACCGTACTTTTGGCATCGGGGGCTGCGGTCAGCCTCCTGGAGAGTGTGTTTCTCAACTGAGCCGGACTGACCCGCTGGCCATCCAGGCTGTACGGGCGATCATTGCCGCTTGCCGCATGCATTTCGATCACGGTCAGATCTGCAGCAAGAGCGGGTGGGCCGAGCAGGGCGGCCAGCAGCAGGAATCTTGTTGGTTTCATGGTTCTGTTGTGCGATGCAGAGCTTGTTGACTCACTCGCTCTGTGAGCTTGTACCAGCTCGTCCCCACTTCTCCCAATTTCCCCCCAGATTGGTCGCAAGAATTCCTGTGCAACTCCAGGAAAAGACCATGATTGATTTCTCGCAAACCAACGCTTCACGCATTTGCCCGGCCCTGGTGCTGGCTGTGGCGGCCTTCGCGGCGGCCTGCAGCCATGCGCAGGGCCACGGGGGGCACGGCAATCCGCCGTCGCCGCCGCCCGAGGCCTATACGGCCTGCCAGGGCAAGGCCGAGGGCGACAGCGTGACGCTGACCATGCCCGATGGCAAGACGCTGGCCGGCACCTGCCGCAGCCTGAATGGGCAGCTGGTGGCCATGCCGGCCGGCGGGCCCGGCGCAGGCGGGCCGCCGCCCCATCCGCAGCAGTGATCGCGTGGCCCGGCGGGCCACGCCGCCGGGCTGTCTGCAACCCCACGGGCCTGCGCACAGGCCCTCATGAAAAGCCATCCCCATGAACCATTCTCACGATGCCCATGATCTTGCCCACGACCTGGGCCTTCAGCACGATCTGCAAGTCATGGCGCGCCGCCTGTCCGAGCGCCGCCGCCTGTTGGGCCTGATGGCTGCCGGTGGCGCTGCCGCGCTCTTGTCCGCCTGCGGTGGCGGCGGAGGTGATTCCGGTGATTCGACAGGGACCGGCACGGGAACCGGGACAGGAACGGGCACCGACACAGGTACGGGCACGGGCACGGGCACGACCACCACCACCTGCATGGTCGATCCCACGGAAACCGAAGGCCCTTACCCCGCCGACGGCTCCAACGGCTCGCGCGGCAGCCTGGTCAATGTGCTGTCGCAAAGCGGCGTGGTGCGCAGCGACCTGCGCAGCAGCTTTGGCGGCATGAGCGGCACGGCCGCAGGCCTGCCGCTGACGCTCAGGATCACCCTGGTCAACGTCAGCACCAACTGCAGCCCGCTGGAAGGCTATGCCATCTACCTGTGGCATTGCACCCGTGAGGGCGAGTATTCGCTGTACTCCACCGACCTGCTCAACCAGAACTTCCTGCGCGGCGTACAGGCGACGGACAGCAATGGCGAGTGCACCTTTGTGACCATCTTCCCGGGCTGCTATGACGGGCGTTGGCCGCACATGCACTTCGAGGTGTTCCGCAGCCTCAACACGGCCGGCAGCTACACCAACAAGCTGCTGACCTCGCAGATGGCCATGCCCAAGGACGTGGCCAGCGCCGTCTATGCCGGTGTCAGCGGCTACAGCGCCAGCGTCTCCAACCTGTCGCGGGTCAGCGTGACATCGGACAATGTCTTCGGCGACAACACCAGCGAGCAGATCGCCTGGCAGACGCCCACCTTCACCGGAGACACCACCAATGGCCACACCGCCACGATATCCATCGGCATTGCCGTCTGACGCAGTAACTGAATGAGCCTCCGCCTCCCGCGCCTGAAGCTGCAGCACAAGGCCTTCTTCGCCCTGGCCGTGCTGCTGGTGGCCCTGCTGCTGGTGTTTCTCGGGTTCTCGCGCCTGGGGCTGCAGCGGGGCCTGGGCCCGTACATGGCCGAGGTGGAGCTGACCGGCATGGACGGGCTGGCCGAGCGGCTGGTCCAGCACCATGAGCAAAACGGCGGCTGGGATGCGGCGCGCGCCAACCCCGGTTTCTGGCGCGACATGGTGCGCCCGGGCGCAGGCATGGGCCGGGGCTTTCCTGCGGGCGAGCCCGGGCCACGGCCCCCCATGCCCATGCCCATGCCGGAGCCGAGGCCTGGTTTTGAGGGAAGCCACGGCCCGGGGCCAGGCCCGGAGTTTCCGCCGCCACCTGGGCCGGAAGGCGGAGAGCCTGCCGATCGATCAGATCGCTCCGACCGTACAGACCGCCCCGGCCCGCCTCCGGACCGCCCCTTCGGCGGCCCGTGGGCGCGCGTGGGCCTGCTGGATGCCCAGGGCCAACTCATCTCCGGCATGGCGCCGCAGCCCGGTGCGGCGCACCGCGTTCTGCGCGCCGCCAACGGGCAGGCCATTGGCGAGATCGTGCTGTCCCCCGTGCAGACAGGGCAGGGCATGCAGCGCGACCTGGACCGCGCCTTCCTCGCGCAGCAGATGGGTTTTGTGGCCTGGACCGGGCTGGCCGGCCTGCTGCTGGCGCTGCTGCTGTCGGCCTGGCTCACGCGGCGCTGGCTGGAGCCGCTGACCGCCTTCGTCGACGGCCTGCGCGGCATTGCGGCCGGGCGGCTGGACACGCGCGTGGCCATCAGGGGCGATGCGGAGCTGGCCCGCCTTGCGGAAACCTTCAACGACATGGCCGTGCAGCTGGCCACCATGGAGGCCTCGCGCCAGCGCTGGCTGGCCGACGTGGCGCATGAGCTGCGCACGCCCCTGTCCACCATGCGCGCCGAGGTCGAGGCCGTGCAGGACGGCGTGCTGCCCATGGACGACCGCATGGCGCTGCGCCTGCACCGGCAGATCATGCGGCTGATACGGCTGGTCAGCGACCTGCGCGTGAGCCTGGACGACCCGCAGGCCCTGCACGGCTCGGGCCATGTGCCCGTGCATGTGCTGACCCTGCTGGGCGAGGCGCTGGACGGCGCGCGGCCCGGCTTCGAGCAGGTCGGCATTGGCCTGGACCGCTCCACCGTGGACCAGCTGGCCGCGCGCATTCCGCCGCCGCTGGTGCAGGGCGATCCGCACCGGCTGCACCAGGTGTTTGCCAACCTGCTGGAAAACAGCCTGCGCTATACGGCTGCGGGCGGGCGGCTGCAGGTGTCCGCCGAAATCGTCCAGTTGCAGGACCGCAGCATGCTGCAGCTGCGCTGGGACGACACGGCTCCCGGCGTGGCCAGCCAGCACCTGCCGCGCCTGTTCGACCGCCTCTATCGCGTGGACGCCTCCCGCGTGCGCGATGGCGACGGCCTGGGCGGCTCCGGCCTGGGGCTGGCCATCTGCCGCACCATCGTCCAGGCCCATGGCGGCAGCATCGAGGCGGCCGCCTCGCCGCTGGGCGGCCTGCGCATCACGCTGTGGCTGCCCTTGCTGGAAAATCCCGCGCCATGAAGCCTGCCCGCATCCTCCTGGTCGAAGACGAAACCGACATGGCCGCCATCGTCATCGACTACCTGCGCCATGCAGGCTACGAAGTCGAGCACATCCGCCACGGGCGCGAGGCGCTGGACCGCATGCTGCGCTCCCCGCCCGACCTCACCGTGCTGGACATCATGCTGCCGGGGCTGGACGGCCTGGACATCCTGCGCCAGTTCCGCCCCCACAGCGCCAGCCCCGTCATCCTGCTCACCGCGCGTGTCGAGGAAATGGACCGCCTGCTGGGCCTGGAGCTGGGCGCGGACGACTACATCTGCAAGCCCTTCGCCCCGCGCGAAGTCGTGGCCCGCGTCAAGGCCGTGCTGCGCCGCAGTGCCGGCCCCGGCCCCGCGCAGCAACGCCTGACGCTGCTGCCCGAGCAGGGTCGCGCCATGCTCAACGGCAGCGTGCTGCCGCTGACCAAGCGGGAGCTGACCTTGCTGCAGGCCCTGATGCGCCAGCCCGGCCGCCTGTACTCCCGCGCGCAACTGCTGGAGCTCGCCTGCGCCGACACGCTGGACGTGAACGAACGCGCCATCGACAGCCACATCAAGAACCTGCGCAAGAAACTCAAGGCGGCGGACGACCGCCATGAGTGGATTCGCTCCGTGTACGGCGTGGGCTTTGCGTTCGAGCCCGATGGCGGGTCCGACACGCGGGCGCAGTGAAGGCCCGGCGAGGGCAGGGCGCAGCCCCTACCTCGACTCGTCGAGGTGCTCCATGAACGTGGTGCCCGTGTAGCGGGAGCGGAACAGGCCGGCCTCCACCAGGCGCGGCACCAGCTGCTCCAGCACGCAATGCAGGGACTCGACGGAGCCGCCAGGCGCGGCCAGAAAGCCGTCGATGGCGCCGGCGGCGCTCCACTCGGTGATCTGCGCCACGGCATCGTCCACCGTGCCGACCACCTGCCAGTGCGCGGCGGAGAGGATTTCCGGCCGCTGCAGCAGCTCGTCGATGCGCAATGATTCGCGTTCCATCAGGCGCCTGAGCAGGCCCGCATGCGTGCGGCTGGACGGGGTTGCCACGGGCGGCGAAAGGTCGGCTGCGGTGATCGGCCGGTCTGCGGGCCAGTCCGTCAGGTCCAGGCCGACCATGGCCTTGATCGATGCCAGCTTGCGGCCCCTGTCCACCCGGCCGTGCGTCTGCTGGAACATCTCCCGGGCCTGCTCGCGGGTGTCGGCCAGGTACAGGCTCAGGCCGGGCAGCAGGCGCACATCCTGCGCCTGCCGCCCATGGCGCTGGGCGCGCCGAGACAGGTCCCGGCGCAGCTCCAGCGCCGCGTCCAGGTCCGGCGTGGGCGCGAAGACAATGTCTGCCACCGATGCGGCAAAGTCGCGCCCGGTGCTGGACGCGCCCGCCTGCACCAGCGGAATGCGCGGGCCGCCGAACTCCGGCAGGTTCAGGGGGCCGCGCACCTTCAGGTGCGGTCCCTCGTGGTCTATGGGGTGGACCAGCGAGGCATCGGCGTAGCGGCCGCTGTCCCGGTCGATCTTCAAGGCCTCGTTGGGGAAGCTGGCCCACAGCCGGCGCACCACGTCGGTAAACTCTGCGGCCCGCGAATAGCGTTCATCGGCATCGGGCATGGCCTGCAGCCCGAAGTTCTCGTGGCCCTGCAGGGCCGTGACGATGTTCCACCCGGCGCGGCCGTTGCTGATCCAGTGCAGCGACTGCAGCTGGCGCGCCACCGCATAGGGCGGGAAAAACGTGGTCGATACCGTGGACACCAGGCCGATGCGCGAGGTCTCGCGCGCCAGCGCGGCCATCAGCACCGTGGGGTCCAGGCTGGCGAAGCCTGCGCCCGTCTCCAGCGCCTCCATGGGCAGAAAGCTCACGTCCGGGCGGAAGACGAAGTCCAGGTGCGCAGCCTCGGCGCGCCGGGCCAGGTCCAGGGCGAAGTCGCTGGAGTACAGCCCTTCGATATGGCTGCCGGGCCGCCGCCAGGCGTCGCCGCTCAGCCAGGTGGGGGCCAGCGAAAGGCCGATGTGCAGGGGTTTGCGGTTTGTCATGTCTGCTGTCATTCCCATCTCAGAACGTTCCCCGCACGCCCACGCCGATCATGCGCGGTGCGGTCATGCTGGCCTCGATGCCGCCGATGCCGCGGTTTTGCTGCAGATACGTCGGTGCGCGCCTGTCGAAGACGTTCTTGATATAGCCGTACAGCTGCACGCGCGCGCTGTAGGCATAGGTCATGCGCAGGTCGGCGATGGTGTTGGAGCCGACCGCATAGGCGCGCGTGTTGGCGGTATCGGAGTAGTAGCCGTCCAGGTGGCGCACCTGGCCGGAGACATTGAACCGGGGGCTGGCGTCCCAGCTCACGCCCAGGCTCAGGTTGTAGCCGGGCGAGCGGGCGAAGCGGTTGTGCTCGTAGCCGGGGTTGCTGCCCATTTCCTCGATGCGGGTGCGCAGCACGCCCACGCCGGCCTTGATCCGCAGGTTGTCCAGCGCGCGGTAGTCGGCGCCCAGCTCGAAGCCGTAGGCATGGGCCTTCTCCGCGTTGATGGTGTAGGACTGGGCCACGCCCGGGGAGATGACCACGGGGATGTTGTACTGCGCATCCCGCATGTCCATGTAGAACAGGTTGGTGTTGAGCATCAGCCGGTCATCGAGCAGGCTGGCGCGGCTGAACAGCTCGTAGTTCCAGATCGACTCCTTCTTGAAATACGCCCACTGCCGGCTGGTGAGGTTCAGCGACACACCGCCCGGGTTGTAGCCCCGGCTGACCAGCGCGCCCACGGTCCAGCGCGGTGTGGCGGCATAGGCCAGGGACAGCTTGGGCAGCAGTGCCGAGAAGGTTTTCGTGTAGTCGAGGGCGGTGGGTGCCAGCACCGAAGTGCCGGTGCGCACCACCTCGTCCTGCTGGTAGCGCAGGCCGCTGGTCAGGGTCCAGCGGTCGGCCAGGCGCCAGTTCAGCTCGCCGAAGACGCCCAGGTTCTTCTTCGTGTCGTCGAAGGCGGACAGGCCGCGCAGCAGCAGGCTTTCGTCCGTGCCGGTGCGCGCGTAGTAGACGCCGCCGAAGCCGCTCAGGCGGTCCTTGTCGCTGCCCATCAGGGCGCGGAACTCATTGGAGACATTGTTCTGGCGGATATCGGCATCGCCCTCGCCGGGAATGCCCGTGTAGCGCTGCACGGACGAGCGCGAATACTGGGACTGGTTGACCAGCCGCACGCCGTTGCCCAGCTCGTAGCTGAGGTCGAGGATGCCGGTGTCGGTCTTCTGCTTCCAGCTGGGCATGGTCGTCGTCCAGTGCTCCAGCGCGCCGAACGGAGCGGACGCTGCCTCCTGGCTGGGGCGGTTGCTGTCGTTGTGGGAATAGGTGAACTTGGCCTCCAGGCCCGGAATGCGGCTGGGCAGCCACAGGAACTTCATGCGTGCGTTCAGCGCGCGGAAATCCTGATCAGCCTGGCCCCGCTGGAACTGCGGATTGGTGTAGTCGATGAAGGTATCGCGCCCCGAGTAGTCCACGGCCAGCCGCGCGGCCAGCTCTTCGCCCACGGGGCCGGAGACGGCGATGGACGCACGCCGCGAGTGATAGTCGCCCGCCTCCAGCTGGTAGGCCCCTTCGCGCTTGAAGCTGGGGTCCTTGGTGTTCACGACGATGGCGCCCGCAATGGCATTGGCGCCCTGCGAGGTGGTCTGCGGGCCGCGGAACACCTCGATGCTCTCCACATCCCAGACCGAGGTCGCGCCGAAGAACATCTCGTTGTAGTTGAGGTAGTGCCCATCCAGGTTGATGGTGGCGCGCGGCACCGTGCCGCCCCAGAAGACGTTCTGGCCGTTGTTGGGACCCTGCGTGTCCTGCCCGCGGATGATGGGCGCACCCACCGTGTCGGTGTAGACCACGTTGGGCACGTCGTGCAGCACCTCGTGGACCGAGGCATTGCCGGACTCCTGCCGGGCCAGGTCCTTGCCCGCCTTGACCGACACGGAGGAGGCCGTGTCCTTGAGTTCGCGCCTGACCTTTTCTCCGCTGACCACGACCGCTTCAAGCGCGTTGGATTCCCCCCCGGAACCCGATGCGCCCTGTGCGAAGGCGCCGGCCGGCGCCATCAGGGTAGAGAGTGCGATGGCGCCCGCCCGGGACGGTAGCCTGCGATGGAAACACAGCTTCACAGCATCTTCCTTTGATGAGAATGATTCGTATTTTTCAAAGGTCGCCATCATGCATTGAAATTCCACAGTAGGGAATGCATTCCCACATGCGGAAGGAAGAAACAACGGAGAAATGGTGTGCGCGCACCCGTGCAGAGCCTTCGGCAGAGCCGGTATCATCGACACCGGCGGCGCCTGCGCCCCCACCTGCGATGCGCCTGGTACAGGCAAGAAAGCCCAGCCCTTGAAAACAACAACACCTCAGACGACAGCCGGCGAGAAGCGCTCCGGCACCATCCAGTCCGTCTCCATCGCCACCCGGTTTCTCATGGTCCTGGCCAATGCCGAAAGCGAGCTGGCGCTGGGCGAGGTGGCCCGGCGAACGGGAACGGGGGGCTCCACGGCCCACCGCTACCTGCAAAGCCTCGTCAAGGAAGGCCTGGCCAAGCAGGACCCCGCCAGCGGCCTGTATGACCTGGGCAGCGCGGCGCTGAGCATCGGCATTGGCGCGCTCAAGCGTGTGGATGCGGTGGAGATTGCGGCGCAGCGCATGAAGGCGCTGACGCACAGCCATGCGCTCAGCGGCGGCGTGGCCATCTGGACCGACCGGGGGCCCACCCTGGTGCGCTGGTACCGCAGCGCCTACTTCTCGATCAACCCGCTGGCGCTGGGCGACATCCTGCCCATAGACAACACCGCCTGCGGCCTGGTGTTCCAGGCCTTCCTGCCCAAGGCCACCATCGACGCCGCACGGCGCCAGCAGCCCGCCCATTTCCGTGGCAAGCCGCCGGCCAAGGCCGTGCTTGACGAAGTGCGCGAGCGCTGCTGGTCCGAGATGACCAGCCACCTGCTGTCCAACGTCACGGGCCAGGCGGCGCCGGTGTTCGATGCGCAGCATGAAATCGTCTGCGCGGTCACCACCGTCTCGGACCTGGGCCAGCTCAAGTCACCGGAAGACCGGGTCGCGCTGTTCCGCGAGGCCAGCCTGATCAACCAGTCCACGGGCGGGCGGGCCTTCAGCGCAGATTCGCCTTGAAAGCCGCGCGGGGAGAAATGCCCGGGCGCCTCAGTTCCCCGCGGCGCGCTCCACGGCATTCACGGCCCTGCGCCCCCTGGGCACCACCAGGGGCGTCCCCGACACGGGGTCTGCCATGATCACGGCCGGCAGGCCGAACACCTCCTGCACCAACTGCTCCGTGAAGATCGCCCCGGGCGCGCCCTGCGCGGCAATGCGCCCGTCGCGCATGGCGATCAGGTGCGAGGCATAGCGGCACGCCTGGTTGAGGTCGTGCAGCACCGCAACCACCGTGCGGCCGGCGTCGTTGAGATCCGCCAGCAGCTCCATCAGCTCGATCTGGTGGGCGATGTCCAGGAACGTCGTGGGCTCGTCCAGCAGCAGGATCGGCGTCTGCTGCGCCAGCACCATCGCAATCCACACCCGCTGGCGCTGGCCGCCTGACAGCTCGTCCAGCAGGCGGTCGGACAGCGCTGCCACATCGGTGGCCTGCATGGCCTCGGCCACGGCCTGCTCATCCGCGTCCGTCCACTGCCTCAGGAAGGATTGATGGGGGTAGCGCCCCCGCGCCACCAGGTCCGCCACCGTGATGCCCTCGGGCGCCACCGCGCTTTGCGGCAGCAGGCCCAGGCGCCGCGCCACCTCCTTGGCGGGAAATTGCGAGATGTGCCGGCCATCCAGGATGACCTGCCCGGCCACCGGCACCAGCAGCCGCGACAGCGCGCGCAGCAGGGTGGACTTGCCGCAGGCGTTTGGCCCCACGATGACGGTAAAGGAGCCATCGGGAATGGCAAGGGACAGGCCCTGCGAAATCGTGCGCTCGCCGTAGCGCAGCGTCACCGCATCAGCACTCAGGCGCTGCGTCATGGCCGGTCATTTCCCACAATCGATAGGTCCTTCGGTGTTTGCAATGTGGAATGAATTCTACAATACGGAATACGCTGAAGACGCCGCCCTGGCGCCCGGCCCCTTCGCTTCGGATCGAGATGAACAGACTCCAACTTGCCGCCCTGGGCGCGGCCGCCGCACTGGCCGTGCTGGCCTGTTTCGCATGGTTTCCACGCGCCGCCGTTCCCGTGGCGGGCGCCGCACCGCATACGTCGGAAACGCCGGCTGCAGCACACGCAGACCATGCACCGCTGCCCCGGCGCATCGTCTCCACCTCGCCCAGCGTGACCGGCATCCTGCTGGCCATCGATGCGCCGGTCGTCGCGACCGCCGCGACCACGCCCAGCCGCATGACCGACGACAAGGGCTTTTTCTCGCAATGGGCCGCCGTTGCCGACAAGCGCGGCGTGCAGGTGCTCTACCGCAACCTGCAATTCGACATCGAGGCCGCCATCGGCGCCAGCCCCGACCTGCTGGTGGCCTCCGCCACCGGGGCCGACAGCGTGGCCCAGCACCGCACCGAACTGCAGGCGCAGGGCGTGCCCATGGTCGTGGTCGACTACTCCAGCCAGTCCTGGCAGGACATCGCCACCGAGCTGGGCCGCATCACGGGCCATGCGAAGGAGGCCGCCGCAGCCATTGCCCGCTTCGATGCCCATGTGGCGCAGACCGCCGCCTCCATCACGCCCCCGGCCCAGCCCGTCAGCATCGTCGCCTACAACCTTGCCGGCAGCTACTCCATAGCCCGCGCCGCCAGCCCCCATGCGCGGCTGCTGGCCGCACTGGGCTTCAAGGTGGAGGGCCTGCCGCCCGCGCTGGCCGCCCAGGTCACACGCGCCTCGGACTTCGAATTCATCTCCCGCGAGAATCTCTCGGCCGCCATCACCGGCGACTCCGTCTTCCTGCTCGGCGCCTCGCAGGGCGATGTGCAGGCCTTCCTGGACGATCCGCTGCTGGCCAACCTGCCCGCCGTTGCCGGCCGGCGCGTCTATCCGCTGGGCCCGACCTCGTTTCGCATCGACTACTACTCGGGGCAGCAGATGGTCGACGCCGTGGCAAGCCATTTCCGCTGAGCCATGCGTGCACGGCTCCAAGGCGCGGCGGCGCGGCCTGCCTCGCGCTCCTGTTTGCGCTCCTCCTCGCGCTCCTCCCTGCACTGCAGGCGTTGGCTGGGCCTTGCAGGCGGGCTGCTGGCGCTGGCCATCATCGCCGTGCTCGGCATCACCGTCGGCTCGCGCGACATTGCGCTGGCCGACATCCTCGGCGCGCTGCGGGCTCCGGACCTGCGTGATGACCAGCACCTGATCGTCAGCCTGCTGCGCATGCCCCGCACCGTGGTGGCCATCCTGGCCGGCATGGCACTGGGCGTGGCCGGCGCGCTCATGCAGGCCGTCACCCGCAATCCCCTGGCGGAGCCGGGCTTGCTGGGCGTCAACGCGGGCGCGGCGCTGGCCGTGCTCATCGGCATGACGGCCTTCGGCCTGACGTCCGTGCTCCAGTACGTCTGGTGCGCCTTTGCCGGCGCGGGGCTGGCGGGCGCTGCCGTCTTCGCGTTCGGCCAGTCCCGGGGCGCGGGCGCGCACCCGGTGCGCCTGGTCCTGGCCGGGGCCGGCCTGTCGGTCATGCTCACCTCCAGCGCCGGCATCATCCTGCTCAACGCGCCCCCGGAAGTCTTCGACGGCTTCCGCCACTGGGCGGCGGGCTCGCTGGAGGGCAGCGGCTATGCCAGCGCCGCCGTGCTGGCGGCTGCCGTGGCGGCAGGGCTGGCGGCGGCCTGGGCCATCGTCGGCCAGCTCAACGCCATGGCGCTGGGGCATGACGTGGGCCTGGCGCTGGGCGTCAATGTGCGCGCCACCGCGCAACTGGCCTGCCTGGCGGTCATGCTGCTGGCCGGGGCCGCCACGGCGGCCGTGGGGCCCATCGCCTTCGTCGGCCTGGTGGCGCCGCATCTTGCACGCCTCTCGTGCGGGCCGGACTACCGCTGGATACTGCCGCTGTCCGCGCTCTACGCGGCGGTGCTGCTGCTGGGGGCCGACGTGCTGGGCCGCGTCGTCGCGGCACCTGCCGAAGTGGCTGCGGGCATCGTCGCCTGCCTGATCGGAGGGCCGTTCTTTGTCTGGGTGGCGTGCAGATACCGGTTGAGCAGGCTATGAAGACCTTCGTGAACACATCCGTTGTGCGCTGGGGAGCCTGTTCGTTTCTCTGGCGGCCCAGGCCGCTGGCCGTGGGCATGGCGCTGGTCGTGCTGGCCATGGTGCTGGGTGTGCTGCTGCTGGGCACGGGAACCCTGTCCCTCAGCCCCGCCGAAGTGCTCGACAGCCTGCTGGGCACGGGCTCCAACCCCGCAGCAGAGCGCATCGTGCAGCGGGTGCGGCTGCCGCGTGTCCTCACGGCCGTCTTCGTGGGCGCGTCGCTTGGCATGGCGGGCGCCATCTTCCAGTCCATCTCCCGCAACGCGCTGGGCTCGCCGGACGTGATCGGGTTCACCACCGGCGCAGCCAGCGGGGCGATTGCGCTCATCGTGCTGGGTGACGCCGGGCCGCTGTGGACATCGCTGGCCGCCGTGCTGTCGGGCATGGCCACGGCGGCGGTCGTGCTTGCGCTGTCCGGTGGCCGGCGTGCGGCCGGCGGTTACCGGCTGGTGCTGGTGGGCATAGGCATGGGGGCCACGCTCTCGGGCCTGAACACCATCTTGCTGGTCATGGGAGACCTGGACCGGGCCGTCGCCGCGCAGCGCTGGCTGGCCGGCTCGCTCAGCGCGCGGACCTGGGCGCATGTCGTGCCCGCCGCGCTGGGCTTCATCGCCATCGTGCCCGTCGTGCTGTGGTGCGCCCGCCGCATCAACCTGCTGGAGCTGGGCGACGATGCCGCCACCCAGCTCGGCGTCAACGTGCCGCGCACGCGGCTCACCATGGTGATGGCCGCCGTGGCCCTGACCGCCATCGCCACGGCAGCGGCGGGGCCCATCGCCTTCATCGCGCTGGCCGCGCCCCAGGTGGCCAGGCGCCTGGGCCTGTCGCCCGACGTGCCCCTGTTCACGGCGGCAGCCATGGGCGCCGTTCTGCTGCTGGCGGCCGACATGCTCAGCCAGTGGGCACCCGTGCGCCTGCATCTGCCCATCGGGCTGGTAACGGGGCTGCTGGGCGGGGTGTATCTGCTGTGGCTGCTGTTTCGCACGCGCAAGGGATAGACGGCCGTGCAGGGTGCAACGGGGCGCAGACCCGGTGCCTCCGGCACTACCTGACGCCGCGCGCCACCCCAGGCCCCACCACGGTGTACACATGCCCGGCCTCTTCGGCAGCCACCTTGGCCGCCTCGCTGCGGCGCACCTCTGCCTGGTCCTCGTACTCGCAGTTCATCACCCGGGCTTCACTGCCCGCGAACTCCGCCAGCGATTCAGCGCTGTTGCGAATGGTCACCAGCGCCTGCGCCACCACGTCCAGCCGCTGATGGCCCTCGGGAATCTCAAGCCAGGCCAGCGCCAACTGGGCCAGGGCGGAAACCTCGGCACAGCCTTGCTGCACGAAGCGGTCCATTTCGTGCAGCGCTGTTGCGAGCTTCTGGGTCTGGGTGTTTTCGGGGGGAGGGGATGGGGGGATGTGCTTCATGGGTTCGACTCTCCACGAAGCATTCGATTGGCGTCTGACATTGCATCTCCTTCAGAAAGGGATGATGCTTGCCGGTTTTTCGTGACGCAGATACTACGAGTTGCGTAGCTGATTGGCAGGGCGTTCAAGAAGATGGGGGGCTGTCGGATGGGTCTGAGGCGGGTGCCGACCAGTTTGTGGTTGGCGCACGGGTCAATCACTATGAATTGGGGACTTAGAAGCCAGGCTTGCTGGCTGTGAATATCCTTGTGGCAGCGCTCAAGATTTCCATTCATGAATGAATAAGTCATCAATTGAAAAATGAATGTGTTTTAGAAGTCTAAAGTTATAGATATAAAACTTCATCCTTTAAGGTTTGTGTTGCATTTTCTTGAATATTGTCATTTTTTTCGATCGGTTCTATATCATCCTCATGTACAAGCTTTTCGACCGCTTCCCAAATATGGCTAGGTAGTGAAAGTAATGCTATGCTTGAAGTTCGGAAGAATGATCTAGCTTGATCATCCCAAAAATCGTCTCCTGCCTGTTGATGAAGTTCGATCAGAGATAATTGAGTATATACAAATAGAATACCATCTGAATTATGCTCGTCGGTGACTCTCCAGTCTACTGTCCATTTCATATTGGGCGTTAGTGCATCAAGCTCTTTCTTTAATTTTGCTTTTAGCGAGACGCATCCTTCGTCGCTTAAGGGCAGGCCAGTCCACGCGCCGAATCCGACTGATAATTCAGGTATTCCTTCGATGTGAGGAGAGAGTTGATAAGCGGAAGAAGCCAATACACCACACCATAGAACGAAAGAGCTTTCATGGGCTCTTATTCCATTGGATGTCATAGATATTCCAAAGAATTGGGGTTCATTGAAATCTCCCGAAACTCCCCCGCGTGGCACACGGAAAGAGCGCCATGCTTGGTCGTGAGTTAGGGAGATTAATTCTTTTCTGGCAATTGCGGCGATTCCTCTTAGGCCATTTTGCAAGCGCTGAAATGCTGGCAAGGCAATAATATCGCTTAATATGATTCGTGTTCCTGTCATTTCATGTTCCTCTAGAAATTCAATTAGATTTTTTGTCCAGTAATTAAAGATTTCGGTAGAATTTTTAGCGTCTTTAATGTTTGCGGGAAGTCGATTTTTTAGCCAGTGATGAACTGAACTCCAAGTGATGGTTGGATTGCGCCAATTTGCCGGGGAAATTGTGTGTTGCGTAATAAGAATTATTCCGCCGTTCTTTTTGTTCTGGCGATGCTGAAAATCACTGTATAGATCTAGTTGACTGATAGATCCATTGTCGTCTTCATGATTGGTAAAGGCGGCGGTAATTTTATTTTCTATGATGAGAAAAAAATCATCACTTTGTCCAAAAATATCTGGACGCTTGCCAGTTCCTCTGTAGCCTGGGCCGATTACATACTGCGTGCTCCAACGTATATTTCGCTCGTGTTTGTCAATTGATAAATTCTTGTCGAAATTTATCTTGAATAAATCCATCAATACGAAATTGAGCGTGCCTGCCTGACCAGCAAGGCGCAGCCATTCGCAAAAAACCTCGGTTAAAAAATCTTCGGTTGGAGAGCGTTGCTCCGTAGATTGATATGCGTGGAGCTTTGAAAAAATAGCCATTTAATAGGGTTTATTGTAATTAAACTTCATAAATTCATAGAGTCTATTAAAAAGTGTATTAATTAATGCTAAATCATTATTCATGTGTTATTGGTAATTTTATATTATGGAGTTTGAGTTAAATGATTTGGAATGAATTTTTAAGGATGTATTATTAGTGCTAGCTAAAGCACAATTCTTCAAAAAACCTAATTCTCACCCAAACAACCCCCCCTCATCCAACAACTCAAACGCCACCTCTGGCGTCCTCTCCATCCCCCGCCGAATCGCTGCAGGAATCGCTTGCCGCGTCTTGCTGCACAGCCCGCGCATGGGCAGAACCTCGATCTGTATGCCGCGCACGGTACGCACTTCGCTGGCGCCGGGCTCGATGCGCACGCGGATGCCTAGCTGTTCATACATGCGCTGCTCCACATGGCGCAGGTCCTGCAGGCTGGTGATCTGTTCGAGCCGCAGCAGCAGGCGTTTTTCCTCTTCCTTGGTGAGCCGCAGGATGCGCTGGTCGGCCATGGAGTCGGCGAGCAGGGCGTCGTGCTCGCAGATGCAGGCGCCCGGAGGGCAGGGGACTCGGATCGGAATCTGAACGGGAAAGCTCATCGATGCCCAAGGAAGATCCGCCCCGGCCGGGACGGTGCAGGCCATGCTAGTTCAAGGCTGCGGCGGGGCCAAGGGGAAAGTCCTGGGCGCGTCCGCTGCCTGCACCTGCTGCCTCTTCCCCCTCCCGTATGTCCGCGCCTGCGTCGTGGCGGTTGCGGGGTTGCAAGCCTGCCGAAGGACAGGCTTGCTTCGTCATCTGACTCGCCGTGATGTTTGAGTGAAGCGCGCAGCGCGCAACGAGTTTCACGGCGAACCCCGCAGCCGCCACGATGCAGGTTGCCCCGCAGCGAAGCGAAGGGGTCGCGGACATTCGGGTCGCCTTCTTTGATCTGACCTTTCTTGGCGAATCAAGAAAGGGCAGTCGGCTGCCGGGCCGAGACCCGGCCTCTAAAAGAAACCGCCCGGCAGGGGCAAGAAGAGCGCGCGGCGCTCAAATTTACAGACGTTCAACAACGCAAGGCCGCAACAGCGAAGTCGCATGGGTTGGCCCGCCCGCCTCACGACTTCTGACTCCTCCCATAAAGATTCTCCAACCCCGCCCACACCCTGCGCGTGAGCGGCTTGCTCTGCGCTGCAGGCCGGCGGTACAGCCGCACGTTGATGGGCACGTCCTTGTCGGGCCCGGCCGCGCGGGCCAGGCGGCCATCGGTCAGGTCGGTCTTGACCAGGGTGAGCGGCAGCCAGGCCAGGCCCAGGCCCTGGTGGACCATGGCGTGCAGGGAGTCGGCGAGGTCGGCCTCGTAGACAGTGCGCAGGCGCGTGGTGTCGCACAGCTCGTGCAGGTGGCTGCGCAGGATCTTGCCCAGGGACATGCTTTGCGCGTAGTCCAGGTAGGGCACCAGCGGGCCGCCGCCGTGGGCGGGCAGGGCGTATTTGGGCAATTGGTGAACCAGGGGGATGCTGACGGGGATCAGCGTGTCCTGGCCCACGGGCAGCCAGGCCAGGTGGTGGCCCTGCAGGCTGCCTTCGATGGCGGGCTGGGCGTGGCACATGAGCAGGTCCACCTTGCCTTGCAGCAGCATTTCCACGCCGTAGTCCAGGCTGGTGGTGACCACTTTCCAGCACAGCTGGGGCATGGCCTGGTTGAGGGCGGTGATGATGCCCGGCAGGACGGTGTGCGACAGCGTGCGGCCCGCCGCGATGGTGATGGTTTCATCGCGCGTGCGGTGGGGGCGCTGCAGCAGGCCGTGGGTCTGCTCCAGGATGCCCAGCACTTCATGGGCCGAGGCCAGCAGCGTCTTGCCGGCGGCCGTGAGCGTGGTGGACTGGTGGCCGCGCTCGACCAGGGGCGTGCCCGCCCATTCCTCCAGCGCGCGGATGCGGCGGCCAAAGGCAGGGTGGGTGATGTGGCGGCGCTCGGCGGCCTTGTAGAGGCTGCCGGTGTCGGCCAGGGCCTGCAGGTCCTGCAGCAGTTTGAGGTTGAGTTCGTGCATGGGTAGGGTGGGCGCAGGGCTGTGCTGATCCGGCACAGCGCCGCCGCAATCGGCACAGCACCAAGGCGGGGCATGCCTAGCATGGCGGCATGCGAGAGAAGCCCTGTTATGCCTGAAGTTTGCCTCAGGAAGATGCAAAGCCATTTCATTGGCGGTGCGCAGCGCACGGTGCGGGATCTGCCGATCCAGCACAGGGAAGTGGTGCGCAATGGCGGCGAGCGGCCGCTGGACATGAATGGCAGCTACGCCGTGGGCCAGATGTATGCCATGGAGTACCGGCTTGCGCGTCCGCGCAGCCCCCTGCCGGTGCTGCTGTGGCACGGCGGCGGCATGACCGGGGCGCAGTGGGAGTCCACGCCCGATGGCCGCCAGGGCTGGCTGTGGCGCCTGCTGGAGGCCGGCCATGACGTGGTGGTCTGCGATGCCGTGGAGCGCGGCCGCGCGGGCTGGGCGATGTTCCCCGAGATCTATGCCGAGGCGCCCGTGTTCCGCAGTGCCGAGGAGGCGTGGCAGCTGTTTCGCATAGGCCATGCGACGCCTTCAGGCGTGGACCTTGGCCTGGGCGAGCCTTTCGCGGGACAGCGTTTTCCGCATGAGCATTTCTGTGCCCTGGTGCGGCAGATGGTGCCGCGCTGGCTGGGGCACGAGGCCATGGCCATGGCGGCCTATGACGCGCTGCTGGAGCAATTCGGCCCCTGTGTGGTGATGGGCCACAGCCAGGGCGGTGGCTTTGCCGCGCATGCGGCCAGCCGCAAGCCGCACCTGGTGCGCGCCGTGGTGGGCGTGGAGCCTACGGGCATGCCGGTGGTGCAAGAAGGGCAGCAGGGGCAACAGGGGCAGGAGGGGGCGGATGCCTTCGCGCCTGCCTCGGCCATCCCGCACCTGGCGGTGTGGGGCGACCATTTCGCGCACAGCCCGCAGTGGCAGAAGTACCGCGCGCAGACCGATGTGTATTGGCAGCTGCTGCGCCGCCTGGGCGGCTGTGCCGAGGTGCTGGACCTGCCGGCCGCAGGCATCACCGGCAATTCGCATTTCTGCATGCTGGACACCAATGGCGACGAGGTGCTGGGCCGGGTGCTGGCCTGGCTGGAGCGCCTGGGCTGGTGACTGGCCTGTCCTGGTCCCGAAGAATTTCAACGAGGAGAAAAATCTCATGCAACGCCGCAATTTCATGATCCGCAGCCTGTCTGCAACCACGGCGGCCCTGGCCCTGGGCGCCCTGGCGCCCGCGCAGTCGGCCCTGGCGGCCGATGCCGGCTGGCCCACGGCCGAGCCCATCCGCCTGATCGTTCCCTTCCCGCCCGGCGGCACGGCCGATGTGGTGAACCGCCTGTTCGCGCAGCAGCTGGGCAAGGTGCTGGGCGCCTCGGTGATCGTGGAGAACAAGGCCGGTGCCGGTGGCTCGCTGGGCACGCGCTTCGTGGCCGATGCCAAGCCGGACGGCTATACGCTGCTTGGCGCCACGTCCAGCACGCACGGCACGAATCCGGCCGTCTACACCAAGCTGCCGTATGACGCGGTGAAGGACTTCACGCCCATCACCCAGGTGATCACGGTGCCGGGCGTGCTCAGCGTGCATCCCTCTGTCAAGGCGGCCAATCTGAAGGAGCTGGTTGCGCTGGCCAAGGCGCAGCCGGGCCATCTGTCGTATGCGTCCTCGGGCGCGGGCGGGCTGGGCCATCTGGCCATGGAGCTGTTCAAGGCCAAGGCGGGCGTGCAGATCATGCATGTGCCCTACCGTGGCGCTGGCCCGGCCTTCACCGATCTGATCGGCGGCCAGGTGTCCATGCTGTGGGAGCCGCTGCCGGCCTCGCTGCCGCACATCAAGTCAGGCAAGATCCGCCCGCTGGCCGTGGCCACGGCCCAGCGCAGCAGCGAGCTGCCCGATGTGCCGACCTTTGCCGAGTCCGGCGTGCCCGGCTACGCCGTGCAGGCCTGGAACGGCCTGCTGGCGCCCAAGGGCCTGCCCAAGGACATCCGCGACAAGCTGCACAAGGCCAGCGTGCAGGCCCTGGCCGATCCGCAACTGCGCCAGCGCCTGGCAGAGCTGGGCGGCACGGTGGTGGCCAATACGCCTGAGCAGTTCGGCGCGGTGATCCTCAAGGATGTGACGACCTGGAAGCAGGTGGCCTCTTCGTCGCAGATCAGCCTGGACTGATGCGGCGGGCACCGGGGAAAGCCCTGTGTCCCGGCGCCCACGGGTGGCGGGGCCAGGCGTCGTGACGGTGCCATAGTCCGGGGGTGGCGGTCCGGGCGCGTTGCCTGCGGTCGCGCACAAGGCCGCAAACAAGGCCGCGAACAAGGCGGCCCGCCTGACCTGCCGCTCTCAAGCCATGGACATCAACCTCATCCGCAATTTCGTAGAGATCGTGGACGCGCGCAGCCTCAGCGCTGCGGCGCGCAAGCGCGACATCACGCGCTCCAAGGTGAGCAAGGAGCTCAAGGCGCTGGAGACGGCGCTGGGCGTGACCCTGCTGCACCGCACGACGCGCAGCTTTTTGCTGACGGCGGCGGGCGAGGTGCTGTACGAGCATGGGCGCAGCATCATCCAGGAGGTGGAGGCGGCGCAGGGCGCCATCGACGCGCTGCAGCATGTGGTGACGGGCTCGGTGCGGCTGAGCATTCCCACGGGCCTGGGCGAGCTGTACCTGGCCGACATGCTGCTGGCCTTCCAGAAACGGCACCCGCAGGTGCGCATCCGCGTGCTGTTCTCCAACCGGGTGAGCGATCCCATGAGCGCCCAGGTGGATGTGGCCGTGCGCGTGGCGCGCGACGTGCAGGAACACCTGGTGGCGCGCGACCTGGGGCCGGTAGGCTTTGGCCTGTATGCCAGCAGCGCCTATGCCAAGGCGCGGCCGTTCCACGACCCTGCCGAGATTCCCCACGGCGTGCTGCTGACGCCGCCCGGCGACGGCAAGACCTATGCCGTCTCGGTGAAAAAGGGGCAGCAGGAGATTGCACTCAAGTGCGAGCCCTGCATCACCAGCGAGCATTTCCCCTTCCTCAAGCAGTCCATGCTCCGGGGCAGCGGCGTGGCCACCTTGCCCAACTACATGGTGATGGACGAGCTGCGATCGGGCGCGGTGCAGCGCGTGTGCCCGGACTGGACGGTGTCCGGCCTGGGCGACCGGCTGTACATCATCACGGCCGAGGACCGCCGGCCCTCCCATGCCGTCAAGGTGATGACCGAGTTCCTCAGGGCCAGCCTGCTGCGCTTCGTGGAGCAGGCCGAGGTGTCCGGCCCTTAGGCCCTTAGTTCATCACCTTTTCGGTCTTCAGTTCTCCAGCGCAATCGCGTTGTCGGCGATCACCTTGCGCCACATCTGGCCGTCAGCGGCCAGGAAGTCGTCGAGCTGGGCCTGGGTCTGGGGCTTTCTGGCGGCCAGGGTCTGGTTGCCCAGGGCGCTTGCGAACTCGGGGTTGAGCATGACCTTGTTGACGGCGGCCTGCAGGGTGTTGCGCGCGTCCGCTGGCGTGCCTGCGGGCACGGCAATGCCGAACCAGGTGGAGGCCCTGAAGCCCGGCACGCCCGATTCGGCAATGGTGGGCGTCTGCGGCAGGAACTGCGAGCGCTCGGGCCCGGTGGTGGCAATGGCCACCAGCTTGCCGGCCTTGATGTGGGGCAGGGAGGTGCCGGCCACGTCCACCATGAGCTGGGTGTCGTTGGCCATGAGGGCGGTGAGGGCCGGCGCGCTGCCGTTGAAGGGAATGTGGGTGGCGGCCACGTCCAGGCGCGACTTGATCAGCTCGGTGGTCAGCTGCAGCGGGTTGCCCAGGCCGACCGAGCTGTAGTTGAGCTTGCCCGCGTGGGCCTTGGAGTAGGCCTTGAGGTCGGCCACGTTTTTGATGCCGGTCTGGCTGTTGGTGACCAGCACCAGCGGGGCCTCGGCCAGGATGTTGGTGAGTTTCAGCTCCCGGTCGGGGTTGTAGCTGAGCTTCTTGTAGAGCAGGGGGTTGAGCACCATGCTGGCATTGCTGGCCAGCAGCAGGGTGTAGCCGTCGGCCGGCGAGCGCGCCACGGCCGAGGCGGCAATCATGGTGTTGGCGCCCGGCCGGTTCTCCACGACCACGGACTGCTTGAGCTCCGTGGACAGGTGCGTGGCCAGGGTGCGGGCCAGCACATCGACCGAGCCGCCCGGCGCATACGGGGCGATGAGCTTGATGGGCTTGCTGGGGTAGTCGGACTGGGCGAACCCGGGGGCTGCGGCTGCGGTGGCCGCAGCGGCAAGCAGCAATGCAATGGCCTTGTTCATGCGTTGTCTCCTTCTCTTTCGGTGTTGGTGGGTTCAGATCTTGCGCTGCGTCGCGCCCCAGTGGGCGTCGCGCAGCTTTCTTTTGGCGATCTTTCCGTTGTCGTCGCGGGGCAGGCGCTGGAAGACGAAGCTGCGCGGCAGCTTGTAGGCCGCCAGCCGGCCGCGCAGCCATTCTTTCAGTTTCGCTTCGGGCAGTGTGCCTGACTGGCCGGGCTCGACCAGGGCCAGCAGCCGTTCGCCGTACTCGGCATCGGGCACGCCGATGACGGCGCAGTCTGCTATGCCGGGGTGCTTGAGCAGCTCGTTCTCTATCTCGGCCGGGTAGATGTTCACGCCGCCGGAGATCACCATGTCCGAGTCGCGGTCGCAGACGTAGAGAAAGCCTTCCTCGTCCAGGTAGCCCATGTCGCCCAGGGTGATGAGGCCGCCCTGGTCCATCTTGCGGCGGGCCTCTTCGTTGCCCTTGTAGGTGAAGTCGGCATAGGCGGGCTGGCGCACGTAGATCAGGCCCACCTCGCCCGTGGGCAGGGCTTGGCCCTGCCTGTCGAGGATGCGGACCTCGGCGTCCTGCAGCGGCAGGCCCGCGCTGCCCGGGTGGGTGAGGGCGTCGGCCGAGCCGATGAAGGTGACCAGGCCCGACTCGCTGGAGGCATAGGTCTCGTTGATGATGGGTCCCATCCACTCGATCATGGCCTTCTTGACCTCGGGCGCGCAGGGCGAGCCGGTGGAGGCGATGAAGCGCAGAGAGGAGATGTCGTAGCGCTCGCGCACCTCGCGCGGCAGCCTGAGCAGGCGCACGTACATGATGGGCACCATGTAGGCGGTGTCGATGCGGTGCTCCTGTACCAGCTGCAGGAAGCGCTCGGGGTCGAAGCGCTGCTCCAGCACCACCAGCTCGCTGAGCATGAGCGCGTTCTGGAAGTACAGGCTGGGCGCGCTGTGGTAGATGGGCGCGGTCAGCAGGGTGCGCGCGCCGGGCTGCAGGCCGTAGGCGGTGGCGATCAGCGCCTGGTTCACGGCCAGGCGCCGGGGCAGTTCTTCCACGGGAAAAGCCTTGCGCAGCACGCCCTTGGGGCGGCCCGTGGTGCCCGATGTATAGGCCATGTGGCCGCGCGGCGCGACCAGCGGGCCGTCGTAGGGTGCCTGGGCGGCCAGCCAGGTTTCGTAGTCCTGCTCCGGCTCGCGTGCGTGGGCGACGCGCCGGGGCAGGTCCGCATAGAGTTCGCCCTTGAGGCCGTCGAGCAGGTCCTGGCTGGTGATGAGGGCGCGGGCGCCGCTGTCGGCCAGGATGTAGTCGATCTCCGTGGCCGTGAAATGCCAGTTGACGGGGCAGTAGTAGATGCCCGCAATGCGGCAGGCATGGACCACGTCGGCGTATTCGATGCCGTTGCGCAGGAAGACGGCCAGCACGTCGCCTTCGGCCAGGCCCAGGCTGCGCAGGCCCTGGGCCAGCTGGCGGCCGCGCTGCTGCTGGGCGGCGCCGGTCAGCGTGCGCTGTTCGAAGACCAGGGTGGAATGGGGCGTGGCGGCGGTGCTCATGTGGGCGTGGCCTCCTGCTCCCCATCGTTGACGTTGGGCTGGTTGGCGGCCTTGGCCATCTGCCGGGCGCGCGCCCAGTCGGCATCGTCCCAGGCCTGGTATTCGGTGAAGTAGGCGCCATTGGCCAGGGCGTCGCCGCCGTCCAGCGTGATGGTCTGGCCGTTGAGCCAGGTGTTGCCCGGGGCCAGGATGAAGGCGGCCATGTTGCCGATGTCCTCGCCCGTGCCCAGGCGGCGCGTGGGGTTGTCCAGGCGGCGGCGGTCGGCCGAGTCCTCGTTGCCGTCGATCCTGGGGCGCAGGCGCTGGCTGGCGCCCTGGGTGGGAATCACGCCCGGCGCAATCGCGTTGAACCGTATGCGCTTGGGACCCCATTCCACGGCCAGCGATTTGGTCATGGCGTCCAGCCCGGCCTTGGACATGGCCGAGGGCACGACGAAGGGCGAACCCGTATCAACCCAGGTGACGACGATGGACAGCACCGAGCCCGGCAGCCCTTCGGCGATCCAGCGGCGGCCCACGGCCTGGGTGACGTAGAAGGTGCCCCGGAAGACGATGTCCGAGATGGCATGGAAGCCGTTGATGCTCAGGTCCTCGGTGCGGCTGACGAAGTTGCCGGCCGCGTTGTTGACCAGGCTCGTCAGCGGGCCGTGTTCGGCCCAGATGCGGTCGATGACGGTGTGCACGGCCTCGGGCTGGCGAATGTCGAGTTCATGCGCAAAGGCCTGCGCGCCCGTGTCGTTGTTCAGCATCTCGCAGGCCTGCTGCACCACGGAATGCCGCCGGCCGCACAGGTGCAGCTCGGCGCCCAGTTCCGCCAGCTTGGCCGCCATGGCCAGGCCCAGCCCCGTGCCGCCCCCGGTGATCAGGACGCGCTGGCCCTGGAATAGATTGGCTTCGAACATGCTTGTCTCCTTTTGCTTTCACTCTAGGGAGACAGGGGCGGCTGGCAAAGGAGGGTGGCGGAACGCGGTTGGTTCCGTGGTGGAAACAATGGGCGGGGTTTCGGGCTGTGATCACAGCCAGTTCACGAAGCAGTCCTGTCCTTCGGCAGGACTGCAACCCCGCAACCGCCGCAAGCGTGCAAGACGCAGGCGGGGGCATACGGGGCGGGGTCTGCAGAACCGCCCGGGGGTTCAGGGCGCAGCCCTGTGCCCCGCCTTGCCCGCTGCGCTGCGCAGGTCGGCCACCTGGGCGTCGGTCACGTCGGCAGGCTGGCCGCCCAGGGTGACGCGGGTGTAGTTGGCCAGGGCGGCGACTTCGCCATCGGTCAGCTCCTGCATGAAGCCGGGCATGCCGGGCAGGGGCGTGGGGCCCTGCTGGGTGGCCGGGTGCTTGGGCAGGCCGACGAGGATGGCCAGCACCAGGTTGCGCGCGTCGGCCTGGCGCACGGTGCTGTTGCCCTTGAGCGGGGGCATGGTGAGGCTGCGGCCCAGGCCCTCGCTGCCGTGGCAGCTGGCGCACAGCGCCATGTAGTGGCCCCGGCCCGCGTCCAGCGTGCCCGCACCGTTGCCGGTGCCGGAATCCGGGGACACGGCGGCCGGCAGGGGCTGGGGCGCGGGCGGGTTGTCGCCCAGCAGGAAGGTGGACAGCGCCGTCATGTCCTCGGCCGTGAGGTACCGGGTGCTGTTGGCGATGACCTCGTGCATTTCATCGAATGCGCTGCCGTGGGCCGAGAAGCCCGTCTGCAGGAACTGGGCCATGCCCTCGCGCGTCCAGCCGCGTGCGGCCAGGGCTTCGGCGGTGATGCCGGGGGCCGTGAACAGGGACAGCGTGCCGCCCTGCAGCCAGTGGTCCTTCTGCATCTGGCCGAACATGCCGCGCGGCGTGTGGCATTCGGCGCAGTGGCCCATGACATTGCCCAGGTACTGCCCGCGCAGCCAGGCCGGGCTCTGGCCCTGCGAGCCCACGGGCAGCGGCGCGCTGGACAGGAACAGCGTCTTCCAGCCGAACATCAGCACGCGCAGGTTGAAGGGGAAGGGCAGGGCGGGCTTGGTGTTGGGCTGGGCCACGGGCCGGATGTTCATCAGGTAGCCGTAGATCAGGTCCGAGTCTTCGCGGCTCATCAGGTGGTAGGAGGCATAGGGCATGGCCGGGTAGAGCTGGCGCCCGCCCGGCGCCGTGCCGCGGGTGACGGCGGCGTGGAATTCCTCGGCCGTCCAGCGGCCTATGCCGTGGTCCGGGTCGGGGGTGATGTTGGTGCCGTAGAGGGTGCCGAAGGGCGTGGGCAGGGGCTTGCCGCCCGCAAAGGGCTGGCCTTCCCGGGCGCCGCCCATGCCACCCACCCCGTCATGGCAGGCCATGCAGTCGGCGGCGCGCGCCAGGTACAGGCCCTGGGCCAGCTGCTGCGGGCTGCGGTGCACGGCCTGCGGCTCGCGCTGCGGCACATGGGGCCGGTTGCCCCAGACGGCGGCAATGGCAAACAGCACGGCCAGCAGCAGGAGGACGAGCAGCAGCCTGCGCCAGCGGCGCCTGGGCCTGCGCGGTGGCGGGGGGCGGGCACCGCTGTAGTCGGCAGGTGGCGCGGCGGTGGGGGTGGCTGCGCTGGGGTCGGCGGCGGACATGGCGCTCATCCTTTCAAGGTCAGCCCGGGCGTGTTCAGGACCAGGTCCTTCACGGCCGCGTAGTAGCGCACATAGCCGGTGCAGCGGCACAGGTGGGGCTGCAGCGCCTCGCCCACGACCTGTTCCACATCGGCCGCGCGGATGGGCGCCTTGGCCAGGCGCTCGACCAGCACCGTGGCCGCGATGACGAAGCCCGGCGTGCAGTAGCCGCACTGGAAGCTGAAATGCTCCAGGTACTTCTGCTGCACGGGGCTGATGGCGATGACCTTGCGCGGCTGGCCCGAGGTACCCGAGGCGCCCGGGGCTGATGGGGGCGCGGTGTCCGCGCCGGCCGGGTCGGCAATGCCTTCGATGGTGCGGACCTTGCGGCCCTGGAAGTAATGGGCGCCGGTGATGCAGGTGCGCATCTCGCGGCTGCCCTCGGGACCGTCCACGATGATGGTGCAGGCCCGGCATTCGCCGATGCCGCAGCCCAGGCGCGAGCCGGTGAGGTTCAGGTATTCGTGCAGGAAGTCGATCATGGGCATGCCTTCGGGCACGTCCATGGGGTCGACGGTCTGGCCGTTGACGGTCAGCGACAAGGGGCGCGGGACAAGGCTCATGGTGCGAGTGCCTCCCTGATCTTTTGCGGGGTCACGGGCAGGTCGTGGAAGCGCTTGCCAATGGCGTGGTGCAGTCCGTTGACGATGGCGGCGACGATGGGAATCATCACCACCTCGGCAATGCCCTTGGGTGGATCGGTGTCGGACAGCGGGGGCAGCAGCTCGGCCGTCTGCTTCCAGACCGCCACCTCGCTGCCGCGCGGCAGGTGGTAGCGGTGGAAGTTCCAGTTGCCGTCGCCGGGGCCGCCCTCGTACAGCGGCATGGTTTCGTACAGCGCATGGCCTATGCCCATGGCAATGCCGCCTTCGAGCTGGCCGTGCACCAGCTCGGGCACGATGGGCCGCCCGCACTCCATGATGGAGTGGTGGGCCAGCAGCTCGACCGCGCCCGTGCCCGTGTCCACGGCCAGCTCGACCAGGGCCGCATTGGCGCTGTAGTAGGTGACGCCCGCGTTGTTGCGCTGCATGGGCGGATAGAACAGGTTGCGCCGCGCAATCATGCGGTAGCCGGCGGCGCTGCGCCGCGCGGTGACAGAGGCCTCGACGGGCGTGGCCGCCTGCGGCGTGTCGGTGGGTTCAGGGGCCGGCGTGACGGCGCCGGCATCGGACGCGCTGCCCAGGCGCACGGCCAGCGCGTCCAGCGGCCGGCGCGCGCTGGTGCCCAGGATGTCGAAGTCGGCCTCGGCCCATTGCCAGCGGTTGAAGGTATGGCCCACGGCGCCCGTGACCAGCTGCATGGCATGGGCCTTCTGGGCCAGGGCCTGCAGGGACAGCGGCTGCATGCCGTTGGCCGTGAGCATGCCGTTGACCCAGCGCGCGTCCTCGCGGCGCACCACGTAGGGCGCCTTCTGGCCGCCGCCCGTGCCCTGGCTCCAGATGGCGACGGCGGCCGGCCACAGGCCGTGCTCGAAGACCACGCGCGCCGTCTCGCTGGTGGCGTGGCTGTAGTAGTAGGCCGAGTTGCTGGCGCTGGCCGGCGAGGCGTAGACCGGCGTCCACAGCGGCCGGGTGGCGAAGCGGTCCTGGTCGGCCTGGGGCATGGTGTAGTTGTCGCCCTCGGCCTTGAGCGGCAGCTCCGGCCAGTCCAGGCAGGCGGTCTGCAGCTCGTCGGCGGGCTTGCCGAACCATTGCACGCACAGCTGGGCCTGCGAGGTGCCCATGCCCGTGCCGATCTCGGTGCCCGAGTGGTGCAGCAGCACGCGGCCCTGGGGCGATATCTCGATGCGGGCGAAGGCCGCCTCGCCGCCCGTGCCGAAGTCCTTTTGCACGCAGGCAAAGCCCACGCCGTAGCGCTGGCCAGGGTGGCTGGCCTCGTAGGCGGTCTTGCGCTTGGCGCGCTCGGTCCACAGGGGATGGCGGCGGGCGCGCTCCAGCACCTCGTCGGCGCGCAGGGCGCCGGCGGCAATGGCGCCCTGGGTGTTCTTGGCGCCCGAGGTCAGCACGTTGCGCAGCCGCAGCTCGATGGGGTCGATCTGCAGCAGTTCGGCGATTTCGTCCACCATCATTTCGGTGGCCGCCATGCTCTGCAGCGTGCCGTAGCCGCGTGCCGAGCCCGCGTCCAGCGCGCGGCTGGCCAGGGCCACGGCGGTGATGTCGTTCTTGGGAAAGTAGTAGATGGACTGCGCCGCCGTGCCGCCGACCATGGCGACCGAGGGCGAGAAGTTGGCCCGGCCGCCGCCATTGGCCGTCATGTTGGCCACCAGGCTCTGGAAGAGGCCGGTCTTCCTGTCGATGGCCATGGTGTAGTCGATCTCGAAGGCATGGCGCTTGAGCGAGGACTGGAACTGCTCGAACCGGTCATTGGCCAGGCGCACGGGCTTGCCGTCCGCATACAGCGCGCAGACCAGGCCGTAGTAGGGCATGGGCGCGTGGTCCTTGGAGCCGTAGCCCACCGTGTAGCAGGGGTGCACGAAAAGGCGCTTGAGTGGGAACCTGCTGGCCTGCACCATCTGCGCTGCCCATTCGGCCACTTCGTGCGGCGATTGCGTGGCCAGCACCATGTGCAGGCTTTGCGTGGCCGCGTCATACCAGCAGTTGGCGTTGTCGGGCTCCAGCGCGGCCGTGTCCACCGATTGCGTGGCGTAGTGGCGCTGCAGCACCAGCCAGTCGGCCGGCGGCGTAGCCAGTTCCTGGGCGATCTGCTCGGCCGCGCGCAGGCCGCGTGCCGTGACCGCGTCGGCCTTGGAGATCTGCGGCCAGACCAGCGGCTTGCGTTCGGCGGGGAACAGCGGGGCATCGCGCAGGCTGGAGAACAGGTCGTCGTCAAAGGCCGTGGCACCGCCCTGGCGCACATAGCGGAACACGCCCCAGGGCGGACGGTCCAGCGCGCCCGTGATGCGGCCGTAGCGGATGACGCCGGCCGTGGCCTGCAGCCTTTCCTTGGCAAAGCGAAAGCGCGCGAAGTCGTGGTAGATCAGGATGGCCACGGCCTGGCCCAGGTAGGCGGGGGTCTTGCCTGCGGGCAGCAGCATGTCTTCGCCATAGAACTCGGGAAAGGCCAGGCCGTCGCGCGCCAGGTCTTTGGCGGTGACCACGCGGTCGGGCGCCAGTTCGCCGTCCAGTGCGGAAAGATCCATGCCGTCGAACAGCCGGTCGGCCAGCGTGGTGCGCACGATGAAGGCATGGGATTGCTGCTGGGGCCAGTGCGGCATGTCGCGTGCGCGGATATCGCGGGCGAAGACCTTGGCGCCCATGACCTTGGAGCGGCCATCGAGCCGCATGCGCGGCAGCTGGGTGGCCGGCTCGCGGGCCACGCTGCCCAGGACGCGATCTTCAAAGAGGGCTGCATAGGCCTGGCTGGCCAGCGGCGCCACCCAGACGCTGACGCCTGCGATGCTGGCGGCCTGCAGAAAGCCGCGCCGCGACAAGGGAGCCGTGCCGGCCTGGCTGCCGGCGCCGGAGTGTTGTTCTGGGCGCATGGCGCTCTTCTCCTGTGGGGTTGAGCTCACTGTAGGAGGGCGCATGCCGCGCGGCCTGTCAGCAAAGGCTGCTTCTGGCGTCAGCGCGGCGGCAGCGGCGGGTGCCTGCCATCGTCAAAAGCAGGAGCGGGCCAGGGCCGCCAGGCCGCGACGGCAGCGTGCCGGCCGCACTGTCAATCAGACGCCGCCGCAAGAAGGGCCTTGCCGCGGTGCTCCGTGGCGCCGCGCATAGCCCGGCAGGGCCAGGGCGTGTCCACATTCAGGCATAGTTGAGGGTTGTGCAGAAAGTAGTGAAGTCCCGGGCATAACCGGAGCTTCTTATTACTTAATTTTTTTATAGTTTGCGTTTTTATACGCGCAACCTATATTTGCTCCCACTTCCCAACAATGCGCAGCGGCGTCCCCAGGCCGTCCTGCGCCGCGGCGTTTTTTCATGATCGAGATTCGGGATCTTTCCCTGACCTACAAGGGCCCCACCGGGCCCGTCCATGCCTTGCGGGGCATCAACCTGCAGATCGAGTCGGGCGAGGTGTTCGGCATCATCGGCCGCAGCGGCGCGGGCAAAAGCTCGCTGGTGCGCTGCCTGAACCTGCTCAACCGTCCCACCTCCGGCCAGGTGCTGGTGGGCGGCCGTGACCTGATGCAGCTCAGCGATGCCGAGCTGCGCACGGCACGCCGCGACATCGGCATGGTGTTCCAGCATTTCAACCTGCTGTCCTCGCGCACGGTGTTCGACAACGCCGCGCTGCCGCTGGAGCTGGCGGGTATGTCGGCGGACGACATCAAGAAGCGCGTGGACCCGCTGCTGGACCTGGTGGGCCTGAGCGCGCTGCGCGACCGCTATCCGGCGCAGATCTCGGGCGGGCAAAAGCAGCGCGTGGGCATTGCGCGCGCGCTGGCCAGCCACCCCAAGGTGCTGCTGTCGGACGAAGCCACCTCGGCCCTGGACCCCGAGACCACGCGCTCCATCCTGGACCTGCTGCGCAAGGTCAACCGCGAGCTGGGCCTGACCGTGGTGCTGATCACGCACCAGATGCAGGTGATCAAGCAGATCGCCGACCGCGTGGCCGTGATCGACGGCGGCGAGATTGCCGAGCTGGGCCCCGTGATCGACGTGTTCACGCGCCCGCAGCAGGCCATCACGCGCAGCCTGATCGACGAGATCGTGCCCCAGCAACTGCCCGAGTCGGTGGCCGTGCGCGTGAACGCGCTGGCCGCCCAGCTGGCGCCCGGCCAGCAAGGCCGGCTGCTGCGCCTGTCGTATGCGGGCGAGAGCGCCTACCAGCCCATCCTGTCGCACCTGATCCGCGAGCTGGGGCTGGACCTGTCCATCCTGCATGGCCAGATCGACGAGATCCAGGAGCAGACCTTCGGCTCGCTGGCCGTCTTCGCCAGCGGCGACGCGGCAAAGATCGATGCCGCCGTGGACCATCTGCGCGCCACCGGCGTGCAGGTGCAGATCGTTTCCACCAGGGATTGAGCGATGTTTGAGAATTTTTCGGAAATGATGCTGGAGCTGTTCGTCAGCTCGCTGTGGGAGACCATCATCATGGTCGGCGTCTCGGGCCTGGTGGGCGGCCTGATCGGCATTCCCCTGGGCGTGTTCCTGCGCCTGACCGACCACGGCGGCGTGCTGCAGAACGGCCCGGCCAACAAGATCGTGGGCTGGATCGTCAATGCCCTGCGCTCCACCCCCTTCATCATCCTTTTGGTCGCCATCATCCCGCTGACGCGTCTGATCACGGGCTCGTCCATCGGCACCTGGGCGGCCGTGGTGCCGCTGACCATTGCGGCAGCCCCCTTCGTGGCGCGCCTGGTGGAGACCGCGCTGCGCGAGGTGGACAACGGCCTGGTGGAAGCGGCCCAGTCCATGGGCGCCACCACGGGCCAGATCGTCTGGAAGATCCTGCTGCCCGAGGCGCTGCCCGGCATCGTGGCAGGCCTGACCATCAGCTTCGTGAGCCTGACCGGCTACTCGGCCATGGCCGGCGCCATCGGCGGCGGCGGCCTGGGCGACCTGGGCATCCGCTACGGCTACCAGCGCTTTTTGCCCGACGTGATGCTGGCCGTGGTCATCATCCTGATCTTCTTCGTGCAGGCCATACAGAGCCTGGGCGACTGGGCTGTGCGCAGGCTCAGCCACCGCTGATCCACACACCCCGGCGGCCGGCGCGGCTGGCGCGGCCGGGGCGGCAAGCTGCCGCGAGATTGTCTGAAAGAGGGATTCCATGAAAAAGCGCGCATTGCTTCAATCGCTGGCCCTGGCTGCCGTCCTGCCCCTGGCGGGAATGGCCGCGCTGCCGGCCCATGCGGCCGACGGCTCGGTCACCATCGGCGTGACCTCGGGCCCGCATGCCCAGATCGCCGAGGTGGCCAGGAAAGTGGCCGAGAAGAACGGCCTGAAGGTGAAGCTGGTCGAGTTCGGCGACTTCATCCAGCCCAATGCTGCCCTGTCCCAGGGCGAGCTGGATGCCAACATCTACCAGCACCAGCCCTTCATGGACGCCCAGAACAAGGACCGTGGCTACAAGCTCGTGCCCGTGGCCCGTGCGGTCAACCAGCAGATGGGCGTGTACTCCAAGAAGATCAAAAGCCTGGCCGACCTCAAGAGCGGTGCGCGCGTGGGCATCCCCAACGACCCCACCAATGGCTCGCGTGCGCTGATGGTGCTGGCCGCGCAAAAGCTGATCGAACTGAAGACCGGCGCGGGCGCCCGTGCCTCGGTGCTGGACATCACGGCCAATCCGAAGAAGCTGAGGCTCGTGGAACTGGAGGCCGCCCAGCTGGCGCGCTCGCTGGACGACCTGGACGCCGCCGCCGTCAACAGCAGCTACGCCGTGGCCGCAGGCCTGTCGCCGCAAAAGGATTCGCTGGCGCTGGAAGCCACGGACACGCCGTACGTGACCGTGCTGATCGCCACGCGCGCCGGCCATGAGAAGGACGCGGGCCTGCAGGCCTTCGTCAAGGCCTACCAGTCGCCCGAGGTGCGCCAGTTCATCGACACGCAGTTCAAGGGCGCCTACACGGCGGCCTGGTAAGACCATGGGCGCCCTCGCATCCCACCGGGTTTCCGACGCGGACTTCGTGGCCGCCATCGGCGTGCAATGGCAGCACCGTCCGCTGGCGCCCGAGCCCGGCCTGGCCGCGCTGCTGGCGCAGGCCCAGCTGGATGACGGCGGTAAGGCCACCGTGGTCCAGGCCGTGGGCATGCTGGTGGTGGACGAATGCGTGGCCCATGGCTACCACAGCATGGACCTGGTCGTGCTGCACCCAGGCACCCCGGGCCTGGACGAGGCGCTGGAGCGCTTCGACAAGCCCCACACCCATGCCGATGACGAGGTGCGCTACGTCCTTGAAGGCGAAGGCCTGTTCGGCTTCTTTGATGCCCACGGCCAAGAGCGCGTGCTGCGCGTGCAGCCCGGCGACTACCTGCGCATACCGGCCGGCGTGGAGCACCGCTTCACGCTGACCGCCACGCGGCGCATCAAGGCGCTGCGCCTGTTCGCCGATACGGCGGGCTGGGTGGCGCAATATACCCAGCGGCCCGCCGCTGCCATGGAGGTGCCCGCATGAGCCTGCCTGTCCAGACACTGTTCCAGACACTTGACGAGGCGCTGTTCACGCGCGCCCAGGACCTGCTGGACGAGGAATGGCTGGCCAAGGATGCCGACCTCGCTCCTGTGCTGCCCGTGGTGCTGGCGCGCGGCGTGGGCCAGGACTGGCACAAGGCCGGCACCTTCCGCCACCACCTGGCGGGCGTGGCGCGTTCGCTGGCGCTGTGGCGCCAGCCGCGCGACGTGCGCCTGCTGGGCCTGCTGCACAGCGTCTACGGCAACGCCTTCGTGGACCTGGTCAAGTTCGACGCGGGCAGCGAGCGCGGCCGCCTGCGCGAGCTGGTGGGCGAGGGCGCCGAGCACCTGGTCTACCTGTTCTGCACCATGAGCCGCACGCAGTTCATGCAGAAGATCCTGGCCGGCGACCTGGCCGAAGACGGCTCCATGGCGCTGGAATCCGCCGGCCGCAGCCAGCGCCTGAGCGCCTATGAGGTGGCGGCCTTCACCATCGTGAGCATGGCCGATGCCATGGAGCAGTGGTTCAGCTGGCAGGAAGACATCTACTCGCAGTTTCCGCAGGTGCAGAACCAGCGGCAGCAGGGCGTGCACTGGGCGGCCTCGCTGTGGCCCGGTCCCATGCGGCCTGCCAGCCGCATGCTCAGCCAGATCAGCGACCTGGGCCGTGCGCTGCAGCACCCGGCGCTGCGCGCCCAGCTGCCGCTGCCGCCGGTGTTCGACCATTGCAGCCGGCAGCTGTCGCCTGGCGACGAGGCCGCTGCCGTGTCGCTGTACTGGTCGGTGATCCAGCTGGACCAGCCGCTGGTGGACCTGGACGCCGCCACGGCCGTGCTGGAAAGCGCCGTGCGCCTGAACCCCTGGGTGGGCGAGCCGCAAATGGTGCTGGCCCAGCTCTACCTGTCTGCCGGCCGCGCCGACGACGCCGCGCGCGCAGCCACCAGCGCGCTGCAGTGCTTCAGCGGCTGGGGCAATGCCTGGGACAAGCGCGTGCAGTGGGACGCCTGGATCGCCTGGACGCGCATCCTGCTGCAGTCGGCGCAGCAGGGAAGCTGGCCTGAACGGCTGGACAAGCTCAACAACCTGGCCCTGAAGGGCTGAGATGCAAAAAAGCCTGGCGCGAGAGCCAGGCTTTTTCGTTGTGGGAGCGCGCCAGTGCCTTATTTGGCCGGCGCCGTTCCGGCCTTGGCGGCCGGCGCAGCGCTGGCGGGCACGGCGCCATCCTCGATCGCCTCGGGGTGCATGGGCCGGCGTGCATAGCGCTGGGCCAGCACGGCGCAGACCATGAGCTGCAGCTGGTGGAAGATCATCAGCGGCAGCACGATGGCGCCCACGGCGCTGGACTCGAACAGCACCTTGGCCATGGGCACGCCGCTGACCAGGCTCTTCTTGGAGCCGCAGAACACCAGGGTGATCTCGTCCTCCTTGGAAAAGCCCAGGCGGCGCGCCGTCCACGACGTGATGACCAGCACCAGGGCCAGCAGGATGGACGACAGCAGCAGCAGGCCCAGCAGCGCAGGCAGGGGCGTCTGCTGCCACAGGCCGCTGATGACGGCGGCGCTGAAGGCCGTGTACACCACCAGCAGGATGGAGCCCTGGTCCACGAACTTCACGCGCTTGGCATGGCGCGAGATGAAGCCGCCGATCACGGGCCGCAGCAGATGGCCCAGCACAAAGGGCAGCAGCAGCTGCAGCGCGATCTTGCCGATGGCCTGCAGCGCGTCGCCCCCTTCGGCGCTCTTGTGCAGCAGCATGCTGACCAGGATGGGCGTGATCACGATGCCCATCAGCGTGGAGGCCGATGCGCTGCACACGGCAGCGGGCATGTTGCCGCGCGCCATGGCCGTGAAGGCGATGGCCGACTGCACCGTGGCCGGCAGTGTGCACAGGAAGAGCACGCCCATGTACATCTCGGGCGTGACCAGGGGCTCCAGCACGGGGCGCAGCGCCCAGCCCAGCAGGGGAAAGAGCACGAAGGTGGCGGCAAAGATGGTCAGGTGCAGGCGCCAGTGGCCTATGCCGGCAAAGATGGCCTCGCGCGAGAGCTTGGCGCCGTGCAGGAAGAACAGCAGGCTGACCATGAGCGTGGTCGCCACCTCCAGCCACTGCGATACGGCGCCCGAGGCGGGCAGGAAGCTGGCCAGTGCCACGGTGGACAGCAGCATCAGCGTGAAATTGTCAGGGGCGAAGCGGGGGCGTGCCATGGGAAAACTCTCTCCAACTAACTATCGGTTCGTGCAGCCAGGCTGCAAGGCCCCGATTGGACGCCACGGCCATTGAAAAGAGAAATGGATTTATCTGATGGTTTTATAATTTTTCCGTATGAATATCAGCCTGCGCCAGCTGCGCGCCTTCCTTGCCGTGGCGGAAAGCCGTAACTTCAGCCGCGCCGGCGAGCTGATGGCGCTGACCCAGCCCGCCGTCAGCCGCAATGTCACCGAGCTGGAGCAGGCCCTGGGCGTGCAGCTCTTGCACCGCACCACGCGCGAGGTGGAGCTGACCGATGCCGGCCGCCTGCTGCAAGGCCATGCCACGCGCGTGCTGGACGCGCTGGATGAATGCCTGCTCGAAGTCAGCGGCCTGGCCACCCAGCGCCTGGGCAAGGTGCGCGTGGCCAGCAGCCCCACGCTGTCGGCCCACCTGATGCCGCGCTGCATTGCGCGCTGCCGCGAGCAGGCGCCGGGCATCGAGCTGCTGCTGCTGGACCGCATCCAGAGCGACGTGCTGCAAAGCGTGCGCAGCGGCGAGGTGGACTTCGGCGTGGTCATCGACCCGCAGGGCCGCGATGACCTGCACTGCGAAACCATACTCAGCGAGCCCTTTTGCCTGGTCTGCCCGGCCACGCACCGGCTGGCCCGCAAGCGCCAGGTGGCCTGGAGCGACCTGGCCGGCCAGCCGCTGGTACTGCTGGACCACGCCTCCGGCAGCCGCCGCCTGATCGACGCCGCGCTGCAGGCCCACGACGCCGAGGCCGCCGTCGTGCAGGAAGTCGGCCACACCACCACCATCTTCTGCATGCTCCAGGCGGGCCTGGGCCTGAGCGTGGTGCCGGAACTGGCCGTGCCGCAGGCATGGCGAACTCCCGCGAGTGGCGCCACCACCCCCGACGCCCTCGCAAGCCGTCCCCTGCTGCCGCGCGTGCAGCGCGACATCATGCTTGTGCGCCGCCGCCAGCGCGAACTGTCGCCGGTGGCGCAAAGCGTGTGGGATTTGATCAGGGGGGAGGCGGGGCAGCTGTGAGGCTGTGGCCACAAGCCGCCGCATACGGCCTGATCGCCTCGCGGACGCGGTCCAGCACCAGCGCGTGGGGCGAGGGCGCAAGCCGCCCGGCGCGCACGGCCTGGTATTGGGCGGGGAGGAACTGGCTGAGCATGTTCTCGGGCAGGGTGCAGGCGGACAGGTTGTCCAGCAGCCGCGCCACGGCGGCGTTCACCGTGGGGTCGGCCCAGTAGTAGCGGATGCGGTCGCTGTAGCTGTAGATGCGCAGCAGCCTTTGGGCGCCGGGATCGGGCTGCTCGCCGCGGTAGTAGCGCTCCCAGCTGGCGGGGCGGCCCAGCATGGCGGACTCCAGCACGGCGGGCAGGTGGGAGCGCTGGTGCGCGTCGATGAGCTGCTCTTCGATGGCGGCCAGCGCGAACAGCACCTCGCGCAGCGCAAAGGTGGCGCCGGGGCCGACCTTGAGGATGGCAAAGCCGTCCTGCACCAGCTGGCGCAGGGCCTCGGGCCGCTGGTAGTCGGTGGAGTGGGCCTCGAAGACCAGTTGCGGGTGCTGGCGCAGCAACTGCTTGAGGTCGGACGCTTCACCGGGCGCGTAGTCCACCACGCGCGTGTGATCGAACTCCACGCCGGGCTGGACCACCATGGCAATGATGCGCGGCCAGACTGGGTCCAGCCCCTGTTGCGCGAAGACTTCACGGTGCACCTGCAGCGTGCGCTGGGCGTCGGCACGGGCAGTGACTTGCACATGCTCCAGCGCATGCGCGGCGCCGCCGGGCACGGGCACTTCGGTGCCGATCACGTAGACGGGGCCGGGCGCCGGGCAGGTGCTGCCGCGCTCGGCCGCTTGGCAGAGCCGGGCAGCGCGGCGGGCCACGGTTTCGTCGTCCAGCGCCTGGGGGTCGTCTGCGCAGGCCATGCTGGCGTCCAGGTGCAGCTTCACGAAGCCGGCCGCCGCATAGGCGTGTACCAGGTCTTGCGCCAGTTCCATGGCCTCGGCCGCGGGAAGATGGGTCCACGCCGTGGGGCCCAGGTGGTCGCCGCCCAGCAGCACGCGGTCGGGCGGCAGGCCGACGCGGTGGGCGATGGCCAGCACGAAGCGGCGGAAGTCGGCGGGCTGCATGCCGGTGTAGCCGCCGAACTGGTTGACCTGGTTGGCGGTGGCCTCCACCAGCAGCGGCGTGCCGTCGTCCAGCGCCTGGTGCATGGCAGCCTCGATGACCAGGGGATGGGCCGAGCAGATGGAGTAGATGCCGAGTGCGCTGCCTGTTGCGCGCGCATCGCCTGCGGCTGCTGGCGTTTGCCCGGAGCGTGACTGCGCCAGGCGGGTGAAGTGGGTGAGATGGGTGGGGTGGGTGGGGTGGGTGGGGTGGGTGAGGTGGGTGAGGTGGGCGGGCATGGTTTCAGCCCTCCATCACCGCATGCCGCAGGTGCTGCGGCTGTTGTGCCAGCAGCGCGTCGAGCCCGGCAAAGCCGGATGTCCCCTCCATCGGCCCCTTGCTGGCGACGGCCAGCGCGCCGGCCGCATTGGCGTAGCGCAGCGATTGCAGCGCGGTCTTGCCCATGCGCCGGCAGGCGATGAAGGTGGCGCCGAAGCAGTCGCCCGCGCCCGTGGGGTCGGCCACGTCCACGGGGAGGGCGTCGAGGTCGATGCGCTCGTCGGCACTGAAGTAGCTGCAGCCGTCGGCGCCGCGCTTGACCACGATTTCGCGCACGCCGCGCGCAAAGATCTCGGCGATGGCGCCGGCCTCGTCGGCCGAGCGGGCCAGCTGGGTGACCTCGTGGCCGCTGGGCAGGAAGATGTCGGTGAACTCCAGGATGTAGGCCAGGGCTTCGCGCATTTCGGGGATGCGCAGCATCTCCTTGCGCACGTTCGGGTCGAAGGACACGGTGCCGCCCTGGGCCTTGACGATCTCGATGGCCTTCTTCATGGCATCGATGATGCGAAACGAGAACAGCGACGAGCCCATGACATGGAAGTGCGCGCAGTCCTTGAGCACGGCCTGGTTGACCTGCTCGGGCTGCAGCTGTGCCGAGGCGCTGTTGGTGATGTTGAAGATGAAGTCGCGCTCGCCGCTGTCGCGGTAGGTGACGAAGGCGCTGCCCGTGACGGCGCCCTTGCACACGGCGATGGCGCTGGTGTCCACCCCGTCGCGGCGCAGGCGGTCGATGTTGAGCCAGCCAAAATCATCATCGCCCACGCAGCCGATGATGGCGGCCGGATGCCCCAGCCGGGCGACCTGGTCGATGAAGATGGCGGGCGCCCCGCTGGCATAGGGCCCGGCCAGCGGCCCCGGCGCGCGAAAGCTCTGGCCTTTTCGCTCGGCCATGATTTCGACGAGGATCTCGCCCATGGTCATGATGGATTGCATGCTCTGCCTCCCTTTGGAATCAAACCCCGTGCGCCGTTCGCTGCGCCGCCGGCCCATGCGTCAGCGCCTGCGCCTGCTGTGCACATCGATGCACACGGCCACCAGAATCACGCTGCCCTTGACGATGAGCTGATAGAAGTAGGGCACGCTCATCAGGTTCATGCCGTTGTTGATGACGCCGATCATCAGCGCCCCTATCAAGGTGCCCGCAACGCTGCCGTGGCCTCCGGCCAGACGCGTGCCGCCCAGCACGGCGGCGGCAATGGCGTCCAGCTCCCAGCCCATGGCCGCGTTGGGCTGGGCCGAGTACAGGCGGGAGGTGATCAGCAGGCCGCCCACGGCCGCCATCAGCCCCGACAGCATGAAGATGGCGATCTTGAGGCGCCCCACCCGTATGCCCGCATAGGTGGCCGCCTCGGCATTGCCGCCTGCCAGATAGGTCTTGCGGCCAAAGACGGTACGGGCCAGCACGAAGTGGTTGGCGGCCAGCAGTGCGGCCAGGATCCAGATGGGCACGGGCATGCCCAGCCATTCGCCGTTGCCGATCCACAGAAAGGCCTCGTTGTCCACCGGCGCCGGCATGCCGCCCGAGACGATATAGGCCAGCCCCCGGAAGATGCCCATGGTCGCCACCGTCACGATGAAGGACGGCAGATGCAGCAGCGCCGACAGCGAGCCGTTGAGCGCGCCCAGCAGCAGGCCGCACAGCAGCACGGCGGGCAGCACCAGGGCGGGCGCCAGGCCCTGGCCCAGCATCAGGCCGGCCACGCTGCCTGCCAGGGCGACCACCGATCCCACCGAGAGGTCGATCTCGCCCAGCAGCAGCACATAGGTCATGCCGAAGGCCACGATGGCGATGATGGACACCTGCAGCAGCACGTTGCGCAGGTTGCCGGCCGTGAGAAAGGCGGGCGACAGCAGGGAAAACAGCGCCACCAGGCCGGCCAGGCCCATGAGCGTGCCGGCATGGCGCCGCAGCGGCTTGCAGGCATGCCGCCAGCCATGCCTGCCGTCATAACGCCGGTCGCCGGGAAGGCGTTCTTCGGGCGCGCCCGTGGCGGGGAGGCCTAGGTCGGAATGGTTCATGGCAGTCCTGCTCCGGTGGCGTGCGCCATCACGGTCTCCTGGCGCAGATGGAGGGTGTCCAGGCTCTGGACGAGGCGCTTGTTGCGCATGACCAGCAGCCGGTCGCTCATGGCCAGTGCCTCGGGCAGTTCCGACGACACCAGGATGACGGCCGTGCCGGCTGCTGCCAGCTCGCGGATCAGGGCATAGATCTCGAACTTCGCGCCCACGTCGATGCCGCGCGTGGGCTCGTCCAGCACCAGTAGCCGGGGGCGCATGGCCAGCCACTTGGCGAACACGATCTTTTGCTGGTTGCCGCCCGACAGCTGGCGCACGGGCTGGTGCAGGCCGGCAACGCGTATCTTCAGCCGCTGCACGCAGGCGCGGGCCAGCGATTGCTCGGCGGCCTCGTCGGTGAGCAGTGCGCCGCCGCGCCCGCTGTGCACCTGCACCATGCAGATGTTGTGCTGCACGGACTGGTCCAGCACCAGGCCTTGCTCCTTGCGGTTCTCGGTCACGAAGGCCACGCCGTGGCCGATGGCGTCGGCCGGCGAGCGCAGGCGCAGCGGCCGGCCGTGCATGAGGATGCTGCCCGTGCAGCGGTGCATGCCGAACAGCGCATCCATGACATCGGACCGGCCCGAGCCCACCAGTCCGAAGAAGCCCACGATCTCGCCCGCGTGGACCTCGAAGTCAATGCCTTCGAAGCGCCCGGCCAGGCCCAGCCCGCGGACCTGTAGCAGGGCGCGCGTGCTGCGGTCAGGGGCGGGGCCGCGCGGCGGATAGATGTCCTGCATCTGGCGTCCGACCATGAGCGCGATCAGCGCCCCGATGTCGGTCTCGTCCCGCGCCAGGGTGCAGATGGAGCTGCCATCGCGCATGACGGTGATCTCGTCCGAGATGCGCATGATCTCGTCCATGCGGTGCGAGACGTAGATGATGGCGCGCCCCTCGGCCTTGAGGCGGGCGGTGAGGGTGAAGAGAATCTGCGCCTCGCTGTCGCTGAGCGAGGACGTGGGCTCGTCCATGATGACGATGCGCGAGGGCTGGGCCAGCGCCTTGGCGATCTCCACCAGTTGGCGCCGGGCCAGCGACAGTTCGGCCACCTGCGCGTCGGGGTCCAGGTTCATGCCCAGGCGGGCCAGCAGCGCGGCGGCGTCGCGGCGCAGTGCGCGGCGGTCCACGCAGCCGGCCCGCTGCGGGAGCCGCGCGGCAAACAGGTTGTCCGCCACGCTGAGGTTGGGCGCCAGGCTCAGCTCCTGGTGAACGATGGCGATGCCGTGGCGCTGCGCATCGCCGGGGCTGCCGAGCCGGGCCTGGGCGCCGGCCACCAGCAGCTGTCCGCCATCGGGCCGGTGTACGCCGGCCAGGATCTTGAGCAGGGTGGATTTGCCGGCCCCGTTCTCGCCCAGCAGCGTGTGCACCGTGCCTGCACGCAGGCGGAAGGAAACGCCTTTGAGCGCCTGCACGGCGCCGAAGGATTTCGCCAGCGCCCGGGCTTCGAGCATGGGGGGCGGCGCAACGGCGTCGAGCATGGCACGGCCTGGGCGGCTGTGTGCAGTGGGGCCTGGCATGGCGGGCTCCGCAGGTTCATTTACCTGGCGGCAGCCGTGTACACGCCGGGCAGCACGGGGTGGAGTTTTTCCACCGGCTTGCCCGACAGCAATTGCGCGGCAAGGGCCACGGATTGCAGTCCCAGCTGGTCGGGGTACTGGCGGATCACGCCCACGAAGGCCGGTTCGCGGTCCACGGCTGCGCGGGCCTCGGCCATGCCGTCAAAGCCCACGATCTTCACCTGCTCCAGCTTTCTGGCGGCCTTGACGCTGGCCAGCGCGGCCAGGGCCGCATCGTCGCCAAAACCGAAGATGCCTGCCAGGTCGGGGTGGGCCTGCAGCATGTTCTGCGATGCGGACAGGGCCTCGGCGCGTGTGATGCCGGGTTGTACCGAGACGATCTTCATGCCGGGGAATGCCGCGATGGCCGACTTGAAGCCCTCCACGCGATCGACCACGGACTGTATGGACGGGTAGTGCAGCACCCCGATCTGGCCCTTGCCACCCGTGGCGCGGGCCATGAGCTGGCCGGCGAGCACGCCGCCGGCGCGGTTGTCGGTGGCTACGTGCGAGGCCACTTCCACCCCGCTGGCCGCAATGTCCACGGTGATCACGGGTATGCGGGCGGCGGCGGCCTTGAGCACGGCGGCCTTGACGCCGCGTGAATCCACGGGCGACAGGATGATGGCATCGACCTTCTTGCTGACGAAGTCCTCCACATCGGAGATCTGCTTGCCCAGGTCCTGGTTGGCAATGCTCAGGTCCAGCTTCAGCCCCTGCCGCGCGGCTTCCTGCTGCATGGCCTGGGCCAGCTCCAGGTAGAACGGGTGCTGCTGCGTGAGCAGGGACACACCGATGGTGCGCGCGGGGCCGGGGCCCGGCTGTGCAAGCGCCGGGCTGGCCGGCAGGCCGAATGTGAATGCGCCGGCCAGCATGCGCCGGAGAAACGTGTTGCGGTCCATGGCGGTCTCCCTCCCTCTGTCGTTGTGGAAAAACTCAGCTTCTGGCGAACTCGATGCGGCCCTCGGCCTTGTGGGTGGCCTGCAGCCGGTGGCGTGCCAGCAGATCGAAGGCGCCGGGCTCCATGTCCTGGTGTGCGCACAGGCCGTCGAGTTGAGCGATGTCGCAGACCGGGTGTCCGCCCGAGGTGCTGTCCAGATCCAGTGCCAGCGCCACGGCCTTGGCGCTGTGCTCCACGGCCGCCGAATACAGGCGAGCCGCGCCTGGGTCGCGGCACAGCAGGCGGTTGCGGTCGTCGATGCCGCAGATCTCGAACAGGCAGATGTCCAGCGGCCGGGCCCGCAGGCCCGCTTCTGCCCCGGGGCCGATGAGGCCGGGCTCGTCGCCGGCCAGCGTGCCGCCCGTGACGTGGATGGCGCAATCGAGAAACTGCCGCGCCGTCGGCACCATGGCCAGGTCGTGCAGCGTCAGCGCAATGCCCTGGCGGCTTGCCAGCAGCGGCAGCACGCGGTGGGTGATGCGGCCGCTGCCCAGGAAGACCGAGGCGTCGTCCTCGATCCAGCCCAGGGCGCCCTGGGCCACCTGGGCCTGTGCCGGGCCTTGTGCGGCGGCGTGGGCGCCGGGCAGCTCGGCCGCCGTCTTGAGCAGGGCCGGGTTGTAGCGCGCCTTGCCGAAGGCGCGCACCACATAGCCCTGCTGCTCCAGGTAGTGCAGGTCGTTGCGGATGGTGACGGTGGAGACGCCGAAGAGCACGCTCAGCGCCTCCACCCGCACCTCGTCGGTCTTGCGCGCCAGCTCCACGATCTGCAGCCTGCGCTTGAGTGAACTGTTGCCTTGTTCCTGCATGGATTCTTTCGATTCGAAAGTTTTATATTTCGTATCGAAAGTTTCCCTGCGCGCAAAAGCTGCGTCAAGCGCACCCAGGGTATTCACCAGGGATTGCCTGGCCTGGAAGGTTTACCGGCTGGCCGCGCTCAGGGGCACGACCACGGGCCGCTGCAGCTGTGACGTCCAGGCCCGGTAGGTGCGGTGGGCCAGGGCATGCAGCACGGGAATGCGCAGGTCCAGGTGGCGCAGGATCTCGCTCTCGGTCTGCGCCGCGGGGCCGCGTGCGCGCAGCAGCTCGTCATGGCCTTCGGCGCACCAGGCAGCCACGCTGGCGGCAGTCACCTCCATGTGGCCTTGGAAGGCCCAGTGCCGGCCATGTCGAAAACCCTTGTTCAGGCAATGGCTGCCGTACATGGTGCGCACGGCGCCGCGCGGGATCTCGAAGGTGTCGTAGTGCCAATGGAAGATCGTGGCCTCGCGCGGCAGGTCCATGAGCTGCTGGGCGGCGGCGGTCACCCAGATGCGGCTCCAGCCAATGTTGGGGCAGGGGTTGCGCCAGACCCTGGCGCCCATGGCGCGCGCCAGCATCTGTGCGCCGAAGCAGTGGCCGAGCACGGGAACGTCATGCCGCAGCGCGTCGGCCAGCAGGGACTGTTCATCCTCCATCCAGGGCAGGCCCTCGTTGACGCAATGGTTGCTGCCCAGCACCACGATGCCGCTGTAGTCGGCGGCATGCACAGGGGCTCTTCCATCGAGGGCGGGCTGCAACATTCGGTAGGGAATGCACTGCTGCTCCAGGTGTTCACGCAGAACGCCGGGGCCCTGGGTGGATTCGTGCTGGAGGATGGCGACAGGTCTCATGGCGGCGCGGCTTCATCGGGAAGCCATTTGTTGTGAGGCCTTGACTCTAGGGACGGCTGCCTCAAGGGCGGATTGTGTTTGCGCACAACGCCATCAAGGCCGCATCAAGGCAGCACCGGGACAGCACCACGGATGTCGCCCCCGTCCCTCTCAAGCCGTGGATGCTCCAGCCTTGCGCCGGCTCCATTTCAGCTCGCTGACCAGCACTCCGCCCACGATCAGCACTGCCCCCAGGATGGCCAGCCCCGGCAGCCGGTCGCCGGCCATGCGTCCCACGATGCCGGCCCAGACCGGCTCGGTGGCATAGATCACGGTCGCACGCGTGGGCGACAGGGACTTCTGGGCCCAGTTCATGGTCAGCTGGATCAGGATGCTGGCGCAGGCCATGGCCACGGCGGCCGTCAGCCAGATCCACGAGAAATCCGGCACCGACTCGCCAGCCACGGGCATGGCCAGCAGCGCCATGGTGCCGGCCGCCAGCAACTGCACCGTGGTCACGCGCCGCGCATCGACCTTGCCCGCGAAATGCCCGATCAGGAGCACCTCGGCCGCAATCGCCAGCGTGCTCAGCATGGTCGCCATCTCGCCCACGTTCAACTCCATTCCCCCGGACTCGGGCCCCGCCACCAGCATCAGGCCCGTGAAGGCCAGGCCGATGCCTATCCAGCTCATCAATCGCGGCGGCTTGCCCATCACCAGCCATTGCAGCAGGGGCACGATGGGCACATACAAGGCGGTCAGAAACGCCGACTTGCTGCTGCTGATGGTCTGCAGGCCGAAGGTCTGCAGACCATAGCCCAGAAAGATGCTGGCGCCGATGGCCGTGCCTGCGACCAGCTCGGTGCGCGTGAGCCCGGCCATGACCTTGCGGAACACCAGCAGCCCGATCAGACCCGCCGTGACGAAGCGCAGGCCCACAAAGAACAGCGGCCCGCTGTGCTGCATGGCCAGATGGACCACGAGAAAAGTGCCGCCCCAGACCATGGTGACGGCGATCAGGGCCAGCTCCTGCCGGCTGAGCAGCGGCGTGCGCGAACTGTGAGAAGATGACGTGTGCAACATATTGCGCAGATCATATGAGAAATATATTGCACAGCGCTGGCGGGCGCTCCGATGTCCTGGCTTTCGTCAGCGAAAACCTGCGCCGCCTTCGCCAGCGAGCAGGACTGAGCCAGGCGGCCCTGGCCGAGGCCGCAGGCCTGAGCCGGCGCATGGTTGTGCAGCTGGAAGGCGGCGACACCAATATCAGCCTGTCCAGCCTGGATCGGCTGGCCGATGCGCTGGGCGCCAGCTTCATAGAAATCGTCAGCGACCCGGCCGCGCAGCGCCTGCGCATGGACGCCATGGCCTGGCGCGGCACCCGGCCCGAAAGCCAAGCCATGCTGCTGGGCAGCGTGCCCGCCACGCGCGAGGCTCAGCTGTGGTCCTGGTCCCTGGGCCCCGGCGAACGCTACCAGGCCGAACCCGACCCGGAAGGCTGGCACGAGATGATCGTCGTGGTCGAAGGCCGCCTGCTGGTAGACCTGAGCGAAGGCCCCATGACCATCGAGGCCGGCGACTACGCCATCTACGGCAGCGCCCAGGACTACGCCTACGTGAACCTGCACGAAGGCGTGACGCGGTTCATTCGGAATGTGATTTCCTGAGGGCGCTGCAGCGGTCTGTGCCGTGCTTTGAGCAAGGTACCGTCGTCAGTGAAATGCGGTGGCCTGCGGTGCCACTTCAGACTGGCCGTTGAAGAAATACACAAGATCGGATGCAGTCATGACGCGGCCGTAGTAGGGGTTGGACTGCGTGCCTTCCAGTGACCTGCCCGAGCGACGTGCAATGGCTGTCGCAACGCTCATGTCCAGATCATCACCGTCCAGGCCGAGCTCTTCCTCAAGCCGGTCGGATCCGCGGACAGGAAAGCTCTTTTGGTAGCTGAGCAGTTCTTCCTGAAGCTGTTCATACACAGCGCGGATTACCAAAGGATCTGTGCTGCGCAAATCGAAGGAACGGGCGAAGCCGCAGATCGACTCGCCGTTGCGGGTGGCGGCAAGCGCCTGCAATCTGGTTTTCTCGCGGTTGTTCGACCATGCTCCGCAACTGACCAATGCAGTGACTGTGAGAGCTGTGGCAGCCGGATGAGCCACGGAAAGAGTGCCTAGGGCGCACGCCAAGATTGCAATGAGGCTCCAGAAAGCCAAGCGCTGCAAAACGCCGGGCACGGTGCCCGGTACCGTGCGGGCGGGCGAGGGAAGCTGTCGGCGAGAAGATCTGCGCATGGAGAGAATGCAGCCCGTGAACGGATGCAGGAAGAAAACGATTCTTCGTGGCGATCATAGATGCTCAGCGGCTGGGCGCAAGGAGGCATGGATTGCCACAGGCGATGGCCCCAGCCCATGCACCCTTGCGGCCGTCCCTCTGAACAACGCCTTGTCTCCCATACACCGGCTATGGAATGCTGCCGGCCTTGCAGGTGCGCCGTCCTTGCAATTTCGCTCTTTGCTCTGTATTCCTGGGGTTGATACCTAATGTCTAAGCATGTATAGACAACTAAAGTCATCCCATACCAAGGAGATGCAAATGAGACGAGGCAGACTTTTCCGGGGCTGGTACATCGTGGGCGCCGTCCATGTGCTGCTGGCGCTGATCTTTGGCGCGGCCTATTCGTTCGGGGCGTTTTTTGCCAGCATTCAGACCCAGTTTGGCGCCAGCAGTTTTTCCACGGCCTCCATCTTTTCCCTGACTGCCCTGATCTACTACGGCGTGGGCGTGTTCTCGGGGGCCTGGAGCGACAGGACCTCGGTACGCACCGTCACCTCGGCCGGCATCGTGCTGCTGGCGCTGGGCTTTGTGGCCAGCAGCCTGCTGTCCTCATCGCTGGTGCTGTTCCTGGGCGCCTTCTGCATTCTGGTCGGCCTGGGCGTGGGCCTGGTGTATGTGCCCGCCGTCTCCACCATTGCGCGCTGGTTCGTGCTGTGGCGCAGTTCTGCCTCCGGCATCGCGCTGGCGGGCACCGGGCTGGGCACGCTGCTCGGCCCCGTGGTGGCGGGCGCACTCATGGAGCACCCGTCCTGGCAACTGACCATGCAGGTATATGCCGCAGCCATCGCACTGACTGGCCTGGCGGCGGCGGTCCTGCGCGGCCGGCCTGAGGAGCTGGGGCTGCATCCCGACGGCGTGCCGCCTTCGGGTGACCCTGCCGCCGGGCAGTCCGCCCAGGGCATGGACCTGGCCCAGGCGGCGCGGCAGGCCCGTTTCTGGTGGTATTTCGCGGCCATCTTTCTGGGCTCCATCGGCCTGTTCCTGGCGCTGATCCACATCAACCCGCTGGCACGCCAGCAGGGGTTGTCTGTCGCTCAGGCCAATGGGCTGATCGGGCTGATCGGCGTGGGCAATGTGCTGGGGCGCCTTGCGCTGGGCCGGCTGGGCGACAGGATGGGGGCGCTGCGTTTTCTGCTGGTGCTCACCGTGTCCCTGGCAGTGCTGTGCGGGCTGTGGGCCATGGCGCGAGGCTTCGTGGCACTGGCCGGTTTCGCGCTGGTGTTCGGCGCGGCCAACGGCGGCTGCATCGCGCTGTATCCGGCTGTCGCCGCGACCTGGTTCGGCACGCGGAACCTGGGTGCCATCCTGGGGGCGCTCTATGTGGCGGTCGGCATTGCTGCCGTGGCTGGGGGCAGCCTGGCAGGCTGGCTGTTCGATGTCTGGGGTGGCTATACGCCATCCATCCTGCTGGCGGGTGGCAGTGCCGCGCTGTCGGCTCTTGCGGTGTGGCGTGCCGAATGCGCCGGGCGTGATGGCAGGGGCTGACAGGCAGGCCCGCGAACCAGATGGCTGCGGGCCCGGGTATGGAAAAGCCGATGCCCTGGGGGCGTGCCTGAGAAGTATTGAGAGGGAGGGAGGAGAAAGACCTCAGGCTCGGCGGAAAGCGGATGCCGTCAGTATGCCCATCAAAGCTCGAAAAAAGCTCTATGGCGAGCGGCTAGCACGGATGGCCGCAGCGTGATCGATTTTGAGGACGCAGTGGGCCTGGCCACGCTATGTCGAAGGCTGCCGGTCACGCCAATCTTGCGCCTGTGAGAAGCTTCTCTGTGTGATGTCGATGTGGGCTGGTGCGTGGAAAGGCGATTGCCTCCAGATCAAGACATCTTCGTTGTCGCAGGGGCGCTGCGGCGTAAATCGCAGATCATCGGGTAAAGAGCTATCGGGAGCAGGAAGTAGGTCAATAGATATCTGTATTCCCCGGCGCTGGAGAAGAGAAAAATCGCGAACAACTGCAGAATTAGAGAAGCATAGATAACCAGATGGTCGGCCTTCAAGCGTTTCCATGCCATTATGGTGGCAACAGCCAGCATGGCCATGCCGAAAAAAGGTGACCAGAGAATAAACCTGTATTTCCATGAAATGGAATTGAGAAGGGTGATCCATTTGCTAAGAAATGGAGGGGGCGACAGCTCTGAATAATAATCCTGGAAATTCTTCAGAACATAGCTCTTTGTCTCTGCCGTGGGAAAGTGGCCATCAGCCAAGGCGGAAACCATAAAGACATTGACCCGGCTTGACAGGAATGCGGGAATATTGTGCCAGAGATTGTATCTGGAAAACTCCTTGATCAGGATCTCCTTGTCCTCTGGGAGTATTGTAAGAACGTTCGGTGAGTTCGGTTGGTGTACAAGAGAATCCCAGTAGTCTCGATCGTACCAATCGTTGAATTTCTGAATGCCACCGTATTTTTCAAGTACTTCGACGGTGGTCTTGGAGACATTGTATGCAGGCAGGCCGAAGGCCACGGAAAACGGGCGTGGTTGAACAAAGTTGGCTGTCTCGAAAATAACCAATGGATAAGTGGCCTCTTGTGGCTTTCCTGCTTGATGCAGAGTCAGGAACGTGGATGTCAGAGTCCAGAAAATGCCGATTGTGGCGATAATGATGCGGCCGAATCGATCTGTTTTGAATAAAAGATATATAAAAGGTATCAATAATACTATCCCATTCGACCTTGCGAAGATGGCGAAAGGCATGCATAGAAAAATAACGAAAGCGGAGAAGGATGTGACTTTAGAACGCCTCAGGCATATCCATATTTCGAAGATAAATCCAATTCCGCAAATGGCAAATGGTCCGTCCGGGTAGAGCATCCCGGAAAAGTTCAGGATGTGAGGTGTTGCAACAAAGAAAGCAAAAAATATGGCAGATCGCAGTATTCCGTGGTTATTGTAAATGTAGTGGATTATTCTGGAGAAAACGAATGCAGAAACCATCATCTGTAGTGTTGTGATCGTGCCAATACTGCTGTTCAGTGCCAGTGCCAGCTTGATAAAGCCTATCCATATCGCTGTTTTTCCAACCGATATATTTCCTGTTTTATCTGTTGCCTCCATCAAGGCGGCCATGCTGTCATTGCCCAGATTTCCTGGCCAATTGCCATATATCCAGATCCCATAGATAAGAGATATCAATGAGAATATCGTAAGGAAACCTTTGTATTCTCTATGGGTGGTTGTTTTTTCTCTCAAGATAGTGCAAGGTTATCGAGTGATGCTCACGGCATCTTACACCCGCTCTGCATCTGTGGATCTCTATGCACCTGATTTCCGTATTTTCATCAGCATCGACTTTGATGTTCGGGTAATCCATCAGATCCAAGTGCTCTTTCTGTGGTTGACGCAAAGCAATTGGCCGTGTCAATGGTCTTGAACAGTCCATGCGAATTGCTTCACTGTTGGAGACGAACAAGCCCAATCCCGGCCGGTTGGTCTTGGTTCAAGACGTATCGTCGAAAGTCTGTGGGCCTTGTGCCAATACGCCGTGGTCGTGTTCTCGGCAGTAAGGCTTGCCTGCAGTGCAGTGCAACCGGCTGATCGGCATGGGCAATGTCATTGGGATCCTGCTGCTGGGCCGAGTGGGCGACAGGATGGGGCGCTGCGCTTTCTGATGGTGCTTTCCGTGTGCCTGGCCTGGCCTTGCTGTGCGGGCTGTGGGCCCTGACACGGGCTTCATCGCCCTGGCCAGTTCGGCACTGCCAACGGCAGCTGCATCGCGCTGTATCCCTGTATGGCCGCGACTTGGTTAGGCTCGCGGAACCTGAGGGCCATCCTGGGGGTGCTCTATGTGGCGGTCGGCATTGCTGCACCGACCGTGGCCGGTGGGCACAGGAGTAGGCCCGCGAGCCGGGTGATTGCGGGCCTGGGTATGGAAAAGCCGATGCCCTGGGGGCGTGCCTGAGAAGTATTGAGAGGGAGGGAGGAGAAAGACCTCAGGCTCGGCGGAAAGCGGATGCCGTCAGTATGCCCATCAAAGCTTAAGAAAAAGCTTTATGGCGGCGCTGTTTTCGGGAATCGCCGCCTTGCTGCAGCCTCTGCGCTGAGGGGGCTCGGGCTCTGGACGGCAGGCCCTGGCTCTTGCGAGCCAGGGCCTGCCGTGCTCCCGGGCGGCCCGCGTGTCAGCGCCGGGCCGTGAACACCTTCCTGCTGCGCAGGGCCAGGCCTCCCAGCAGCCCGGACAGCATTGCGAGCGCCCATCCACCCAGCGAGGGAATGGCCTGCGCGCCTCCGGGTGCCACGGCAGCCACCACGGGAACGAACGGATCGCTGACGGAGCCCGTGGCCGGGTTGGTATCGCCCAGACCGTTGTCGGTGATGGTGTAGCTGACCGTGGTGCGGGCAGCGTTCAGGACCACGTTCAGCGAGGTGGCTGCATTTGTGGGGTCGAACCAGCCTCCTGCTCCGTCGGGCTTGCGGAACTGCACGTCCACGGGCAGCGGGCTGGGGTAGACCAGGGTCATCGTCACGGCGCCCGTGCACTGCTCGGCCGTGAAGGCGAATTGGCCGTTGGGCGCCTGCAGGCCTGGCGGTGTGGACGCTGCAGGGCCGAAGCCGCCGGTGGCCTGCAGCGTGCAGGTGGCACCGCCGCCGGACAGCGTCGCTGTTGGCGTGCCGGACATGCCGGGCACGCTGCCTGGTGCGCCCACCAGCTCCAGCTTGCGCGGCGTGGCTTGTACCGCTGCGGAGTCCGCGCTGGTCTGTGCGCCGTTGGTGGCCTTGACGATGAAGTTGTAGACAAATCCATTTGTCAGACCCGTCACGACGATGGGCGATGCCGTGCCCGTCTGCGTTGTCACGGCGGGTGCACCGGGTGCCGCCACTGGCGTGGCGGTCACGGTGTAGCCGGAGATGGGTGCACCGCCGCTGCCCACGGAGGCCGTGAAGTTCACCGTGGCCTGGGCGTCTGCGGCAGTGACGGTGCCGATGGCGGGGATATCAGGCGCGATGGCGTTCACGGCAAAGCTCTGCGTGACCTGGGGTGCGGCGCTGATGGCGGCATCGCCGGCCTGGTCGGCTGCAATGGTGCAGGTGCCCGCGCTCACGAAGGTCAGCGCGCCTGTCGGAGTGACGGTGCATACGCCGGTGGTGGATGACGTGAAGGCCACCGGATAGCTGGCGCCCGCGCTGGAGGTTGCCGTCAGTGTCGGCGTGGTGCCGAAGTTCTGTGCACCGGGGTTGGCAAAGCTGATGGTTTGCGTGGCCTTGGGCGTTACCTGGTTGGATGTGGCCGAGGGCGTGCCGGTACCTGCGGAGTTGGCGCCGGTCACTGTGAAGGTATAGGCCGTGCCGTTGGTCAGGCCGGGCACGGTGATCGGGCTGCTGCCCGTCGCCGTGATGCCTCCCGGGTTGGACGTGGCGGTGTAGGTGACGGCTGCACCCCCCGTGAAGGCGGGCGCGGTAAAGCTCACCGTGGCCTGGGCATTGCCGGCCGTGGCCGTGCCGATGGTGGGCGCACCGGGGGCGACGGCGTTCACGGCAAAGCTCTGCGTGACCTGGGGTGCGGCGCCGATGGCGGCATCGCCGGCCTGGTCGGCTGCAATGGTGCAGGTGCCCGCGCTCACGAAGGTCAGCGCGCCTGTCGGAGTGACGGTGCATACGCCGGTGGTGGATGACGTGAAGGCCACCGGATAGCTGGCGCCCGCGCTGGAGGTTGCCGTCAGTGTCGGCGTGGTGCCGAAGTTCTGTGCACCGGGGTTGGCAAAGCTGATGGTTTGCGTGGCCTTGGGCGTTACCTGGTTGGATGTGGCCGAGGGCGTGCCGGTACCTGCGGAGTTGGCGCCGGTCACTGTGAAGGTATAGGCCGTGCCGTTGGTCAGGCCGGGCACGGTGATCGGGCTGCTGCCCGTCGCCGTGATGCCTCCCGGGTTGGACGTGGCGGTGTAGGTGACGGCTGCACCCCCCGTGAAGGCGGGCGCGGTAAAGCTCACCGTGGCCTGGGCATTGCCGGCCGTGGCCGTGCCGATGGTGGGCGTACCGGGGGCGACGGCGTTCACGACAAAGCTCTGCGCGACCTGAGGTGCGGCGCCGATGGCGGCATCGCCGGCCTGGTCGGCTGCAACGGTGCAGGTGCCTGCGGTCACGAAGGTCAGTGCGCCTGTCGGAGTGACGGTACACACGCCCATGGTGGACGAGGCGAAGGTCACCGGATAGCTGGCCCCTGCGCTGGAGCTGGCCGCCAGTGTCGGCGTGGTGCCGAAGTTCTGGGCGCCGGGATTGGCGAAGGTAATGGTCTGCGTGCCCTTGGGGATGACGGTATTGGTCGTGGCTGCTGCGCTGGTCAGGCCGGCGCCGTTGGTGGCCGTAACGTTGAAGCTGTAGCTGATGCCATTGGTCAGGCCGGGCACGGTGATGGTGCAGGCTGTCGGCCCCGTGCAGTATCCGGTCTGGCCTCCGCCCCCGCTGGCCACTGCGTTATAGGTGGAGATGGCCGAACCGCCGTTGCTGGCCGGGGCAGCGAATGTGATGGAGGCCTGGGCATTGCCGGCCGTGGCCGTGGCACCCGTGGGAGCACCGGGGGCCACCGGAACGGCGACCGTGTGAGTCCCGCCGCTGTTGAAGGACGCAGGCGGCCCGTTGCCCACGCTGTCGGCGATGTTGGTGCTGCCGTTCAGGTTGATCTTGATGGTGCCGGTGCCCGTGATGCCCGAAACGTTGACGTTGACGGAGCTGCCCGTGCTGGCCGAGACACTGGATATGGTGCCTGAAGCCGTGCCCGTACCGATCAGGGTGAAGTCGTCGGTGGAGATGTTGGTGACTGGCTTATTGAAGGTTGCCGTGAACGCCACGCTGGCATCGCCCGGGGCTGGCGAGCCGCTGACGGCGATGCTGCTGACGGCGGGGGCCAGGGTGTCCACGGTGGCGTTGGAGCTGCCTGCCGTGGTGGTGATGTTGCCGGCGTTGTCCACGGCGCTGATGCTCGCATTGAGGTTGTTTCCTGCAACCCCAGCCGGGAGCGGGTGGGTGGCTGTCCAGATCCCGGCGGCGTTGGTGGCCGGTATGGCCACCGGGCCGTTGAAGGCGGACAGGTTGATGGACACTGCACTGATGGTGTCAGTGTTGTTGTCGCCCGCAGCAGTGTTGTTCCACTGGGCGGTCACGGTGTCACCGGCCTTGAAGGCGCCGCCCACGCCGGACGCTCCCGACAGGGCGATGTTGCCAGGGGTGACGACAGGAGCAATGGTGTCTACCGTGGCATTGTTCGTGCCTGCCGTTGTTGCGGGACCATTGCTGTTGCTTGCCGTGACGGATACGTTGCGATTCGTGGCATCGATGGCGCCAGCCGACAGCAAATGGGTCGCTGTCCAGATGCCTGCAGAATTGAGAGCCGCCACCGAAGCGCCGCCACCGAACTGGGACAAATCGAAGTTGACGCCTGTGATCGGTGTGGCGTTGTAGTCTCCGCTGGCAGTGTTGTTCCAGCGTGCCGTGACGGTGTCACCTATCTTGAACGCTTCGCCTGTTCCCGTGGCTCCTGTCAGGCTTATGTGGTCAATGGAGATGCGTGGCGAGTTCTGCGCCCCTGCGATCGTGAAGCCGCGGAATTCGAAGTCGGCGAACTTGTTTGCCGGGCAGGCGCCACCGTCCCCGCCGCAATCCACATAGAGCTTGAAGCCTTTGAGTTTCTTGCCACTGAAATCGGCAAGCTGGGTTGCCGTGAAGGTGAACGCTTCTCCTGGCGTGGCGCTGCCGTTGATGGTGCTGGACGTGACCGTGCCACCGGATGCCAGCATCCCCACGATACGCACGTTGGTGAACTGGCTGACGGCACCATATTCACCGGCTGACAGGCCCGTCAGCTCGAACTTTGTGGTGTTGATATCGTCCGCTCTGAGATAGAAGTAGGTGCCGGTCGCAGTCCCTCCGTTCTGGATGTAGGCGGCGAAGGGCGCAGCTGAATATATTTGCAGTCCCAGTTGTGTATGTGTGCTGTCCCAGGCGGAGACGCGAAAATCCGTCTGGACTAGATCGAGGCTGTTGACGCTGAAGCTGGAGAAAGACTTTGGTCCGTCACTGGCCAGCAGCACGCCCGAGAAATCAGCCAGAGCCTTGTCCGAAAACGCCAGCTGCGTATCGACGTGGCCGCGCCGCACCTCCAGCTGCCAATCTCCACCCTGGGCCAGGTTGCCTGTGGCATTGCTGGACGCCGCCACGTCCAGCTGCGTTGCATGCTGCACGATGTCCAGCAGTTGCTCGCCTTCGGGCGTGGCTGCGAGATCGCAGCCGTAGAACAGCAGGTCACCGCCGGGACGCACGGCATTGCGCAGTGCGGCCAGCGATTCGATCTCGCCCTTGACGCTTTCGGCCGTGATGCGGCTGCTGCCCAGCAGCAGCACGCCGGCCTCGGCATGCGAGACCACGTGGATGGCTGACAGATTTTTGAACGAAGCCAGGGCCTGGACCAACTGGGGCAGGCCGGGGCGCGAGGCATCGATCTCCACCATCTGCACGCCGGGCTTGAGCGCACGCTGCAGCACGGCCCGGTCCTGCACGGCAGAGTCCACGATCACCAGTTCGCTGACGGGCGACGCCACGACGATCTCCAGCTCTCCCGGGGGGCGAGGCCGCAGGTCGCGCGCCGGCGCGGCACTGCGGGACAGGGGCAGGGCGGTCTGCTCGCCAGAGTCCTGGGGCGATCTCAGGTACGAGCGCAGGTACGAGCCCGCTGCCGGGCCTGCGGAACCCAGCAGGCCCAGCGGAAGCAGTGCGGCGGAGAAGCCTCCAAGGAATGTGGTGCCTATCATGGTGTTCCTCTCTGTGTTTCGGTGTCCGTCGCGGACGCTCTCTTGCTGGCGATGATGTGGGCCGAGGTGCCGGTGGTGTCCTGCCAGAAGTCCATGGCCTGGTACCTGGCAAACAGGTCGGGCGGCAGGATGCTGCGGCGCGGCTTGAAGGCCACCTTCCGGCGCACGTCGTGCAGGCCCTTGACGCCCAGTTGCAGGTCGAACTCGCTTTCGGAGTACTCGACGGCATTGAAGTCGTGGGCGAAGGCCTCTTCGCCGAGAAATTGGTAGATGAGTTCCACCGTGCGCCGGGGGTGCTGGGTGAGCAGGTCGTAGTCCACGATCAGCAGGCGCTCGGAAAACTCGCCGTAGTAGGCTTCCTTGAGCGCGGTCCATGCGCTGCCCACGGCACCGGCCACATGGATGAGCGACTCGCAGCGGCTGTACACCGTCTGGCGCGAGGCCGCGTTGAACATGCGGCTGTAGTCGAAGGGGTTCCTGCGGTAGATGGTCTCGAAGCTGTCCATGACCCATGCCGGATTGCGCACGCAGCACACCATCCTGAAGTCGGGCACCAGTTCCACGAGCTGGTGCATGCGTGCCGTCCACTGGCGGTTGGTGTCGAAGAGGACGGGCTGCTGCTGGCCGGCATAGTAGGCATCGACGATGGCCCGGCAGATGGCCTTGCGCCGGGCCTCGTCGAAGAAGGCGTGGGATTCGCTGCCGGCGCCCATCTGCTCGAGGGCGCCGTTGACCAGCCCCGCCACGGGACTGCTCATCGCGGCGTGAAAGCGCGGGTTCTGCCGCAGGATGCCCGCGAGCAGCGTGGAGCCCGAGCGCGGCAGGCCAGAGATGAAATGCAGTGTGCGTGGCATGGGCTGCGGCACGTCAGTTACGTGGGGGGAAGACGCCTTGCAACGCAATGCAGAAGTTCAGCACGAGAAAGGGCTGGCGATTCTCATGCGCGGTGTTGCCTCCGGCCGGAGTCAGCATGTTGGGAGCCATGGCGGCGCTGGGCGTGCCGTTGGTTCGCATGTACCGCACGACCCCAGTACCCCCCCGACCGTCGAACGTCAGGTAGGACGTGCTGTCAGGCGCTGCCTGGGTGCCTGGATTGTTCAGCCCGGTCAGCAAATGGTTGTGCTGGGGCATTTCAGTGGTCAGCAGCGTGACGGAATCAGTGCCTTCCGTGGAGCCGATGTTCCAGGACTGCTGCGGGTCGGCTCCGGTGACGACATGGCCTATCAGATTGGGCAGGCCGAAGTTTGTGGTTCCGTTGCCGCCATAGAAGGTTCCGATGATGGAAAACAATGCGGGGTTGGACTGGATGGCCAGCAACTGGCCATTGCACAGCGCCCAGTTCTTGGGGGCGAAGTTGAACGGAAATTGGCGAATTTCGCCGATGAAAGCGTCCATGGTGCTGTCCTAGTTCCTGGAGGGGTAGATGCCGTAGAGCGCAATGATGTAATTCATCGCCATGCTGGGCATGATGTTGTCGTGCGGTTGGCTGTTGCCTGCGACCGTGACCGATGCGGGTGCCATGGTCTGTGGGTTGGCCCCTGCCACCGGCTGTGGCGCATAGAAGAGATCGGACCCGTTTTGTGCAGGCACCAGCCCTGTGGCCTGTGCTGCGGTAGCCAGGGAGGTGCTGGCGACAAGACCGTGGGAATGGATGGGGATCTGGTTTGTCGTGAGCGAGACCTGTGCCACTCCGAACTGCTGACCCACGGCGCGACTGGTCAGCCCCGGGCCTGCTCCCTGCCCCACGGGCACGCGGGATCGAAGGTCCGGCAGCTTGAAGGTGGTTTGCCCGTCTCCTCCGTAGATCGTTCCCAGCAGCGAGTACAGGGCGTCGTATTCAGAGATGTTGAGCGTCGCGCCATCGCACAGGTGCCAGCCTGCGGGTGCAAAACTGCCTGCGAACAGGCGGATCTCTCCAAGGTAATAGTCCATTGCGTATTCCTGTGGGCGCGTGTCAGTTGCGCGAAGGGTAGATGCCGGTCAGCGCGATGCACGGTGTCAGCACCAGCGAGGGTTGGCAGTTCTCGTGCGGCTGATTGCCGCCGGTGTTGGAGACGCTGGCCGGCGCGATCGGCTGCTGGCCAGCGGTGCCTGGTGCATAGAAATTGGTGGGGGCGCTGGTGGCCACGAGCGTGGCCGTGGCCATGCTGTTGTTGCTGAACGCGGGCGCATCCCCGCTGTCCGTGCTTGCCATGACGAAGTGGGTGTGCTGGGGAAGATTGTTGGCGACCAAGGTGACGCTTTCCACGCCACCCGGCAAGCCTTGCTGCAAGCCGCCGCCCGTGTGCCGTGCGACCCGGCCACGAAGATCGGGAAGCGCGAAGGTAGTGCTGCCGTTTCCGCCGAATTGCGTACCCAGCAGCGAGAACAGTGCCTGGTTCTGGTTGATGGCCAGAATCTGTCCGGCGCACATCGCCCATCCCTTGGGAGGCCAGCCATAGGGATACAAGCGGATTTCTCCAATGAAGTTTTCCATGGAAGCGTTGCCTTTCTGTTATCGCTTTGTGGGGGTGCAGGAGGGGTAAGAAGGTGTTCAGGCGGCAGGCGGATGCCAGGCCATGCCCAGTTGAACGGCATCGATGCCCGATGACGCGAAGCCCAGCCGGGCGTACAGCCTTTGCGCGCCGTGGTTGGCTGCATCGACGCTCAGCGTGACCCGGCGGCCCAGCACGGCGGCACTGCCTTGCACCCAGCGCAGCAGGGCCGCGCCGTATCCTTGTCCCCGTACGGCAGGCGTGATCACGATGTCCACGATGTGCAAGTCCGCTCCGTTGTCATGCACCGTCAGTGCGCCTATGGGCACGCCCCTTTCCTGCACGATGAGGCGGGGTGCGCCGGCAAAGCGGCGCTGGTAGTCGGCCTGCTGGAAGTCGTACTGCTGATCCAGCAGCTGGGCGAGGGCGGCCCCGGGCAGTGGCAGGGATTGCAGGTGCGGGCGCGCGGAGAGAAACAGTGCGCGCTGGAAGTCGCGGTCTTCGGGTTCAGCGGGACGGGTGAACAGGCCGGGGGGGCGCAGCGCTTCAAGCAGCATGCAGGGCCTCCGCATCCATCAGGGGTTGTGCGCACTGCAGCAGCTGTGCGTGCAGCGGGCCCAGGCGCGCTTCGATATCCTGGCGATCGCCTGCGCCAAAGACGGCTGCCTTGTCCTGCCCATCAGGCGAGAAGCGTTGGTCCAGCGCCTTGGCATGCTGGCTGAGGCGCACGGCGATGCGCTGGCGTGCGGCCTCGCTCGCATGAAGGCCGAAGCGCCGGGCTATCTGCTCCATGGCCCCGGCACCCAGCTGGCTGTAGTGCAGCACAGGAACGCCCTGGCTTTCGTGCAGGCCCCGCATCCGCTCCATCAGTGCCTGCAGCACGCGCATGCGATGGTCGAGCATGGAGACAAAGGGTTGGCTGCTCCTGCCGCAACAGAACACCGGACTGGCGCCAGCCAGCGACGGGTCGCCTGACATGTGCCGGCCGGCCTGCCTGTGGTGCGAGGCCAGGATCTCCACAGGATCGCGCACCAGCATCAGGCTGGGCACCTCGGGGTAGAGGTCCTGCAGTAGCTCCCACTGGAAGATGTCCCAGGCATTCCACTTGACCACAAGGTCATGGCGCCCAGGCACGGCGACGGTGATTGCCGACACCAGACCGGCAATGCCCTCGCGCTTTTGCGCACGGTCCAGCGAGGTGTCCAGCAGCAACTCGGTGAACACCGGCGGCTCCGACAGAACCAGCGTGCTGTCCAGCTCGGAAAGGCTGCCCGAGACCAGGGTGGAGCCGCAGCGCGAGAGGTGGAAGATGAAGCCGGCAGGCCGATGGCCCCAGCGCCTGGGAGCGCTGGCTGCGCACAGCTCGGCCAGCGGCGTGCGTGGCCGGATGAACTGATTCAGCAGCCTGCGCTGCAGGCAGCGGCTGATGTACTCGTCATGGAACGGCTCGGTGGCAGGACCGTCCGGCAGGCACCACTGGATGCTGCGCGTGCGTGCCTCATACCTGTGTGGAAGCCAGCCACCGGCCAGCAGCGCGGTGGCTGGCACGGCAGCCTCCTTGCTCAACTGCTCCAGAGTCTGGATGAGCCGGGCATCGCCCCAGCCGTGAAGACGCCACAGCAGCCGCAACTGGGCGAGCACCGATTCCACACTTCCAGCCCGCTCAAACAAGGCCTGCTGCGACGGGCTTGCGATCAGTGCGGCAAAAGCGACCTGCAGCTCATGCATAGGCCTGCCCCTTGCCGATGCGGTCGGCCAGCCAGGCGTTGGCAATGCAGTCGATGACCAGATGGGTGCGGTCCTGCGTGCTCTGGTTCAGCACTTCATGCGTGGCGTCGGCATTGAAGTACCAGAGCTCTCCTGGGGCCATGGGGATCTCCAGGCCTTCCACGATGAATCGCACATCGGGGTGTGTGTAGACGGGCACGTGCAGTCGCGCCTGGCCATGCTCCAGGCTCAAGCCATGGTCGCGATGCGGCTTGATGGATGAGCAGGCCTTCAGCTGCATCAGGCGCACGGAGCGCAGCGGGCATTGCAACTGGTCCAGCACCTCGCGCATCGCCGGGCTGTGCTGCAGCGAGGGCAGATCGTCCCATTCTTCGTCAGGCGCCTCGATGGAGAAGCTCTGAAGAAGGGGGTGGGCCGCCACATGCTGGCGCTGGCAGCGCAGCGGCACCACGCGCCATGCACCTTCGTAGCCGCGGTGGTTCACATGGTCACACCAGTGTGAGGACAGCAGCGCATCGACCTCGTCCCGCAGTCCCTGCAGCCGTACCTCGGCCTCCAGCCGGGCAAACAAGGGTGCGTCGGCGCATGCGTCGGCAGGTGTGCAAGACGGAATGGCCCTGGCATTCATTGCAGTGCCTTGGCCAGCGGCAGGGGTGAGTTCACCAGCGGCACCACGCCACATGCTGCCGGGCCTGGTTCGGCCGCCTGCTCCATCTGCAGCAGCGCCTGTATGCGCGAGACGCAGGCAGCGATGCTGAGCTGGTGCGTGGCCAAGGCCAGGTCCGGAGCCGGGGGGGCCTCGTAAGGAGAGTCGATGCCGGTGAACTGGCGCAGCTCGCCGCGGCGCGCTTTCCTGTACAGGCCCTTGGGGTCGCGCTGCTCGGCGACGGACAGGGGGACATCCACGAAGATCTCGAAGAAGTCGCCCTTGTCGAACAAGGCCCGTGCAGCATCGCGCTCGGCCCGGAAAGGGGAGATGAAGGCGGCGATCACGATGGTTCCCGCATCCACGAACAGCCGTGCGACCTCTGAAACCCTGCGGATGTTCTCTGCACGGTCTTCGTTGGAGAAGCCCAGATCGCGGTTCAGGCCCTGGCGGATGTTGTCGCCATCAAGCACATAGGTGCGTCTGCCGGCGGCATGCAGGCGGGCCTGCAGCGCATTCGCGATTGTCGATTTGCCAGATCCGGAAAGACCGGTGAGCCATATGGCGCATGCCCTGTGTCCATGCAGATTTTCCCTGTCTTGCCTTGTAATGCAAAACGGTTGTGCATGTACGTCGGGCGGTGGGGTATGGCCGGAAAATGGCATGGCTTGGGTGGGAAAGCGGGAAAACGAAAGACGGGTCAATCGGACAGGGTGAATATCTACGAATTGTTAAGAAATTTCAAGAAAAATTACTGACGGCACCATTCGCTGCTTCGCAATGCGAACGCATCCGTCTCCCCTGGGAAATACGTGTCGTAGCGTCCTGTCAGGGGAGTGGGGAGTGTCAATAGCCATTGGCGATGGTTGTTGGCTATTTATTTGTCTCAAGAAGGTGTTTTCAATAGCTTTTCCTGAAAACGTTTATCGACTATTCTCGCAAATGAGATTCTTGTTGAAATGATTTTTCATTTTCATTAATACCATTTGCTCCAATGAATATCGCTGAAATGAGAGGAAGCCGCGATCATAGGAGACGCACGGAAAGTGGTATATCACTGGAAATAGGTATTTGTATGGGACGCTCCGTTGCCGGCATCAAGTTCATATCGGCTGCCGAGCGTTCCTGCGCGTGCACGGGCCCGCAGCCCTTTTTCCGTCCGGCGCCGGCAGGTCACGTGTGATGGAGGTTGGAAGCAGGACCGCTGCGTGTATTTCGCCCGAACGGGCTGCAGGCGGCGCAGGCGGCAAATGACGGGTCCCGGCTGCGACCCGAAGCAATGGCAGAGGCCGGCCCTGCCTGCGAGCCGTTGCGCGACAGAGGGCTGGCAGCGCTCCTACCGGCAGGACGCAGGGGGGTATGCCCGCGGCAGCATGAAAAAAGCCCCTGGCTCTTGCGAACCAGGGGCTTCCTGTTTGGTGCCGGAGAAAGGAATCGAACCCTCGACCTTCTCATTACGAATGAGCTGCTCTACCAACTGAGCTACACCGGCGACAGAAAAAGATTATAACGGCAAATTCATGCCTCGGAATGGTATTGCGTCACTTTTTCGACTTCGTTCTTCGAGCCGAGGATGACGCTCACACGTTCGTGCAGCTGCGTGGGCTGGATGTCGAGGATGCGCTGCTTGCCGTTGGTGGCGGCGCCGCCGGCCTGCTCGACCAGCCAGGCCATGGGGTTGGCTTCATACATCAGGCGCAGCTTGCCGGGCTTGTTGGGCTCGCGGCGGTCCCAGGGGTACATGAAGATGCCGCCGCGGGTCATGATGCGGTGCACGTCGGCCACCATGGAGGCGATCCAGCGCATGTTGAAGTCCTTGCCGCGCGGGCCTTCCACGCCGGCCAGGCATTCGTCCACGTAGCGCTTGACGGGGGTGTCCCAGTGGCGCATGTTGGACATGTTGATGGCGAATTCCTTGGTGTCCTCGGGGATGCGGATGTTTTCCTGCACCAGCACGAAGGAGCCTTGCTCGCGGTCCAGCGTGAACATGGAGACGCCGTCGCCCACGGTCAGCACCAGGGTGGTCTGCGGGCCGTAGATGCAGTAGCCGGCGGCGACCTGCTGGGTGCCGGGCTGCATGAAGTCCTGCTCGGTCACGCCGGGGTGGCCTTCGGGCTTCTTGAGCACGCTGAAGATGGTGCCGATGGAGACGTTGACGTCGATGTTGGACGAGCCGTCCAGCGGATCGAACATCAGCAGGTACTCGCCGTGCGGGTAGCGGTTGGGCACCAGGTAGATGCCTTCCATTTCCTCGGAGGCCATGGCTGCCAGGTGGCCGCCCCATTCGTTGGCCTCGATCAGCACCTCGTTGGCGATGATGTCCAGCTTCTTCTGGACTTCGCCCTGCACGTTCTCGCTGCCGGCCGTGCCCAGCACGTCGCCGATGGCGCCCTTGTTGACGGATTGGCTGATGCGCTTGCAGGCGCGTGCCACGACTTCCAGCAGCAGGCGCAGCTGGCCGGGGATGAGGCCGTCCACGCGTTGCTGCTCGACCAGGTAGCGGGTCAGGCTGACGTTTTTCTTCATGGGTTCAACTCCTAAAAATCCGGGAGCAGATGCGGCATGGCGTATGCATCTGCTGATGAACAGCATTTCAGTGATTCCTGGCTTGCAGCATAAAACCGGCGCTGCTCAAGCCAGGGACACCGAGGAAGAGCCGCCTCGCACCGAGGGTGTCGTCCCCCTGCAAGGGGGAAGGCGCGAAGCGACTCAGGGGGTGGCTCGTCAATCCGCGAGGGCGCGGGTGACGACTTCACGCACGTCGTTGCTGAGTTCGGCGCGGGCCGCCACGCGGGCGATGGCTTCACGTGCAGCGGTGCGGTAGGGCTCGGCCAGCTTGCTCCAGCGGTCCAGGGCACGCGCCAGGCGGGCGGCGACCTGGGGGTTGATGGCGTCCAGCTCGATGACGCGCTCGCTCCAGAACACGTAGCCCGCCGCGTCGGCGCGGTGGAAGGCGCCGGGATTGGCGCTGCAGTAGCTGAAGATCAGGCTGCGCGCGCGGTTGGGGTTCTTGATCTGGAAGTCGGGGTGCTTCATCAGCTGCTTGACGGCCGGCAGCACGTTGCCGCCACGGTCGCAGGCGCCGCCCTGCAGCGCGAACCACTTGTCCAGGACCAGTGCATCGTGCTGGAACAGCTTGTGGAAACGCGCCAGGGCCTGGGCGGCCAGCGGGTGGCCGCTTTGCACCAGTGCCGTCAGGGCGCTCATGCGGTCGGTCATGTTGCCTGCGTCCTTGAAGCGCTGCAGCGCCTTGCCGGGCCAGACCGTGTCGCCCGAGGCGCGCGCGGCCAGGCACAGCATGGACAGTGCCATGCCGGACAGGGCGCGGCGGCCGGAGCTGACGGGGTCGGGGCGGTAGGCGCCGGTGTCGCTGTGCTCCTGCCATGCCTGCTGCCAGTCGGGCTGCAGTTCGGTGGCCAGTTGCTGGCGCATGGCTTCGCGCACGGCGTGCACGCGCTGAGGATCGACCACGGCCAGCTGCTCGGCAATGTAGCTTTCGCCGGGCAGGGTCAGCATCAGTTCCTTGAAGGCCGCATCCAGCTGCGGATGGCGCAGCACGCCGCGCATGGCCTCGACGAAGGAGGAGGGCAACAGGGCAGCGGCGATCTGGCCGCTGGCGTCTGCCGTGATGGAGGTGTCGCCAATGGCCTGCAGCGCGATGCGCAGGCCCAGGCGCTGGCCGGCTTCCCAGCGGTTGAAGGCATCGCTGTCATGGGCCAGCAGGGTCAGCAAGGCGGCATCGCTGTCGCTGTGCTGCAGCACCACGGGGGCGCTGAAGCCGCGCAGCAGCGAGGGCACGGGCTCCTGGTCCACGTCGGTGAAGACGAAGCTGTGGCTGGGTTCGGACAGCACCAGCAGGCGGCTGTCGCCGGCTGCCTGCGCATCTTCGCCCTGCAGGCGCAGGGTCAGCGCGCGGCCGTCCTGGCCCAGCAGGCCCATCTGCACGGGGATGACGAAGGGCAGCTTCTCGGCCTGGCCGGGCGTGGGCGCGCAGCTTTGGCTCAGGGTCAGCGTGTAGGTGCGGGCGGCCGCGTCATAGCTGCCTTCGGCGCGCAGCTGTGGCGTGCCGGCCTGGCTGTACCAGCGCTTGAACTGGTCCAGGCGCCGGGCCAGTTCGCTGTCGGGGTTGGCGTCGGCCATGGCCTGGGCGAAGTCGTCGCAGGTCACTGCGTGGCCGTCATGGCGCTCGAAATACAGCTTCATGCCCTTGGCGAAGCCTTCGCGGCCCACCAGGTTGTGCTGCATGCGCACGACCTCGGCACCTTTTTCGTAGATGGTGACGGTGTAGAAGTTGTTGATCTCGATGTAGCTGTCGGGCCGCACCGGGTGGGCCATGGGGCCTGCATCCTCGGGGAACTGGGCGGTGCGCAGCACGCGCACGTCCTCGATGCGCTTGACGGCGCGTGCCGAGGGGCTGCCCGCCATGTCCATGCTGAATTCCTGGTCGCGGAAGACGGTCAGGCCTTCCTTGAGCGACAGCTGGAACCAGTCGCGGCAGGTGACGCGGTTGCCGGTCCAGTTGTGGAAGTACTCGTGGCCGACGACGGACTCGATGTTGGCGTAGTCGGTGTCGGTGGCCGTGGACTGGCTGGCCAGGACGTACTTGGTATTGAAGACGTTCAGGCCCTTGTTCTCCATGGCGCCCATGTTGAAGTCGCTGGTGGCGACGATCATGAAGCGGTCCAGGTCCAGGGACAGGCCGAAGCGGGCCTCGTCCCAGGCCACGCTGGCCATGAGGGAGTTCATGGCGTGCTCGGTCTTCTCCAGGTCGCCGGGGCGCACGAAGACCTGCAGCAGGTGGTCGCGGCCTGCGCGGCTCTTGATCTTTTGCTCGCGCGCAACCAGGTTGCCGGCGACCAGGGCGAACAGGTAGCTGGGCTTGCGGTGCGGATCGGCCCACTTGGCGAAGTGGCGGCCGTCTTCCAGCGCGCCTTGCTCGACCAGGTTGCCGTTGGACAGCAGCACCGGGTACGCGGTCTTGTCGGCGCGCAGCGTCACGGTATACATGGCCATCACGTCGGGACGGTCCAGGAAATAGGTGATGCGGCGGAAACCCTCGGCCTCGCACTGGGTGAAGAACGTGCCCTGGCTCACATACAGGCCCATGAGCTTGGTGTTCTTGGCGGGCGCGCAGGTGGTGAAGATTTCCAGATCGACGGGGTCGCCGCCCTCGGGCAGGTTCTCCAGCACGAGCTGGTCGCCGTCCATCTTGAACGAGGTACCGCCGCCATTGACCAGCACGCGCGCAAGGTTCAGTTCATCGCCGTCCAGGCGCAGCGGCTGCGCCGGCACCTCGGTGTTGCGGCGCACGCGCATCTTGTTGAGCACGCGGGTCTTGGCCGGATCGAGATCGAAGGTCAGGTCCACGGTGTCGATCCACCAGGCAGGAGCCTGGTAGTCGGCGCGGTGGATGGCGGTGGCAGGGGCCTGCCCGTCACGCAGTTGCAGCATACAGATTCCTTCCTATGCCAATATCAGGGGACAGAGTCCAAGCCCCTGTGCGGCCGGTGCCGCCCAGGGGCTTGAAATCAGAGGCCTTGCTTGAGCGAGGCTTCGATGAAAGCGTCGAGGTCGCCGTCCAGCACCTTCTGGGTGGCCGAGATTTCGACGTTGGTGCGCAAATCCTTGATGCGGCTGTTGTCCAGCACGTACGAGCGGATCTGGTGGCCCCAGCCCACATCGGTCTTGGTGTCCTCCAGCTTTTGCTGCTCCACCATGCGCTTTTGCATCTCGTGCTCGTAGAGCTTGGAGCGCAGGCGCTGCCATGCGACGTCGCGGTTGCTGTGCTGGCTGCGGCCATCCTGGCATTGCACGACGATGCCGGTCGGGATGTGCGTCAGGCGCACGGCCGAGTCGGTCTTGTTGATGTGCTGGCCGCCGGCGCCCGATGCGCGGTAGGTGTCGGTGCGCACGTCCGAGGGGTTGATCTCGATCTGGATCGAGTCGTCGATCTCGGGATAGACGAACAGCGAGGCAAAGCTGGTGTGGCGGCCGCCCGAGCTGTCGAAGGGCGACTTGCGCACCAGGCGGTGCACGCCGGTTTCGGTGCGCAGCAGGCCGTAGGCGTACTCGCCCTCGATGTGGATGGTCGCGCTCTTGATGCCGGCGATGTCGCCCGGCGTCTCTTCCTCGACCGTGGCCTTGAAGCCCTTGCGTTCGGCGTACTTCAGGTACTGGCGCAGCAGCATGCCGGCCCAGTCGCAGGCTTCGGTGCCGCCGGCGCCGGCCTGGATGTCCACGAAGCAGTTCAGCGGATCGGCTTCCTTGCCGAACATGCGGCGGAACTCCAGTTCCTCGATCAGGGGCTGCAGCTTGGCGGTCTCGCCCTCGATGGTGAGCAGGCCGGTCTCATCGCCTTCTTCCTTGCTCATCTCGAACAGCTCGGCGTTGTCGGCCAGCTCGGTGGTGAGCTTTTGCAGCGTCAGCACGACGCCGTCGAGCAGCTTCTTTTCCTTGCCCAGTTCCTGGGCCTTCTTGGGGTCGTTCCAGACGCTGGGATCTTCCAGCGAGGCATTTACCGTGCGCAGTCGTTCGTACTTTGCATCGTAGTCAAAGATACCTCCGTAGATCTGCCGTCCGCTGCGACAGATCTTCGAGGGTGTTGCCGATGAGGTTGATGCGTTCTGCTTCCATGATGTGTTCCGTCTTCTGATGAATGTGTTCTTGGCTGAATCGCCGATTTTCTCATGCTGGGGCACCGTGCCGGGCCAAGCGCCTGTCGCGCGGGGCTGCGGGAGGGCGGCAGACTGGCGAGGGCTTTCAAAACAAGGGCTTGCAGCGGTCGATCATGGCAGATTTGAAGGGCTTGGCCATGGCAGGGGCGTGATCCGCCTGCGAGGCGCCCGGAAAAAAGGCCCGGCCAGCAGGAGCTGGTCGGGCCTTGGCCGGTGTGTCCGCCCCCGGCGGGGCGGGCGAAAACCTGGTTCAGAAGGTTTCCCAATCGTCGTCGGAGGCCGTGCTGGCCGCCTTGGCCTTGGCCCTGGCAGGTGCGGTCACGGCAGGCCGGGCCGGCTGCGCCGGCTGGGCCGGGCGCGCGGCGCCTGCCGGAGCAGGGGGTGCACCGGCCGCACCAGTTGCAGAAGGCAGGGCGGCCGATGCGCGTGCGGGCACAGCGCCTTTGGGAGCGGCAGGCGCCAGATGCGGACGGGGCGCCGCCGGTGTCTGGCGGGGCGCTGCCACGGCGGCGGCGTGGCTGACACCGCGGCTGCTGCCCAGCATGCCGGTGGACGGCGAGAGCTTGAACACGCTCACCACCTCGGCCAGCGCCTTGGCCTGGGCCTGCAGGGCGCCGGTGGCCGCCGCCGATTCCTCGACCAGGGCCGCGTTCTGCTGGGTCATCTGGTCCATCTGCGTGACGGCCTGGTTGACCTGCTCGATACCGGCCGTCTGCTCATGGCTGGCGGCCGAGATCTCGCCCATGATGTCGGTCACGCGGCGCACGCTGGCCACGATCTCCTCCATGGTCTTGCCGGCCGAATCGACCTGGGCGCTGCCTTCCTCGACCTTGCCCACCGAGTCGTCGATGAGCTGCTTGATCTCCTTGGCGGCGGCGGCCGAGCGCTGGGCCAGGGTGCGCACTTCCGAGGCGACGACGGCAAAGCCCCGGCCCTGGTCGCCGGCGCGGGCCGCTTCCACGGCGGCATTCAGCGCCAGGATGTTGGTCTGGAAGGCGATGGAGTCGATGACGCCGATGATGTCCACGATCTTGCGCGAGGCATCGTTGATGGCGGACATGGTCTGCACCACCTGGGCCACGGCCGTTCCGCCGCGCACGGCGACCTGGGACGCGGCGGCGGCCAGCTGGTTGGCCTGCTGGGCGTTGGCGCCGTTTTGCTTGACGGTGGAGGTCAGCTCCTCCATGGAGGCGGCGGTCTGCTCCAGCGAGCTGGCCTGCTCCTCGGTGCGGGCCGACAGGTCCTGGTTGCCCGATGCGATCTGGCCGCTGGCCGTGGCGATGGAGTCCGTGCCCTGGCGCACCTGGCCCACGATGCGTTGCAGGCTTTCGTTCATGTGCTGCAGGGCCAGCAGCAGCTGGCCGGTCTCGTCCTTGCCATGCACCTCGATGCGGCTGCCCAGGTCGCCTGCGGCCACGGCCTGCGCCAGGCTCACGGCCTGCTGCAGGGGGCGCGCCACGCTGCGGGCGATCAGCAGGGCCATGGCCAGGCCGAAGACCACGGCGCCCACCAGCAGGGCGATCACCCACCAGCGCGCAGCCGTGAAGATGTCGTCACCGGCCTGGTTGGCATCTTCGATGCCCTGGGCGTTGAGCTTGATCAGTTCATCGAGCTTGCTGTTGATGGCGCGGCTGGTCTTGACCGAATCGCCGCGCAGCAGCTCGGACGCCTCGTCGGTGCGCAGGGCGTGGGACAGGTCCACGATCTTTGCCGTGTGCTGCGCGTACTGGCCCAGGTCGTCCTTGATGCCGGCCATCAGCTCGCGCTCGCGAGCCGTATTGGCATAGCGCTCGAAGGCCTGCTGGTTCTTCAGCAGCTCGGACCACAGCGCGGGCATGTTCTTGTCGTAGACGGCCATCTCTTCCATGGAGGTGGCCAGCACATGCTGCATGGTCTGCGAGCGGTAGCGCTGCAGCTGGTAGCGCATCTCCAGGAGCACGCGCTCGGCAGGCATCCAGTGGTGGGCCAGGTCGGTGGCGGTCTGGTTGACGCGGTCCAGCTGGACCACGGAGAACAGGCCCAGGCCTGCGGTCAGCAGCAGCAGGGCGATGAAGGAGGCCAGCAGCTTGGGGGCCAGCTTCAGATTGCGGAAAAACATCATGGTGGGGGAGTGCCGTATGGCGAAGAGCGAAAGCGGATGAGCGGCTGGGGCTGGGAGTCGGCGGAAACGGTGGCGATCTGTGGCGATCAGCGGGGCCGACACTCAGCCGCCGCCATGCCGCAGATATCGGTCACTTGCCGGCGAGGCTTAGGGAAAAATAGGTCCAGTCCGAATATTTATTGCGGATTGTTACTTTTGCCGGCCAAGGTCTCCGCGCGCATGGCCTGGTCCGCTCACATGCCCGTTCACATGCCCGCTCACACGTCCGCTCACACGTCCGTCGCCAGGCCGGCCGGCGCGCTCGATGCCTGCAGCCACCGCTCCAGATCAGCGGCCGGCAGCGGGCGAGAGAACAGATAGCCCTGTGCCACCGGATAGCCCTGTTCGCGCAGGATGGTGTTCTGCGCTGCCGTCTCCACGCCCTCTGCCACCACGGTCAGGTGCAGGCTGCGGCCTATGCCCAGGATGGCGTTGCTCAGCGCCTGCGCGGCCTCGTCGTGCTCCAGGTCGGCGACGAAGCTGCGGTCCAGCTTGAGTTCGCTGACCGGCAGGCGCCGCAGGTAGCTGAGGCTGGAGTAGCCCGTGCCGAAGTCGTCCATGGACAGGCGCACGCCCTGGGAATGCACGGCCTGCAGCGTGCGCATGGTGCCCGGGTTGGTGTCCAGCAGCAGGCTTTCGGTGATCTCCAGCGTGAGGTCCTGCGGCTTGAGCGCGTTGTGCTCCAGGGTGTCGGCAATCATGCGCGGCAGGTCCAGGTTGTGAAAGCTCGTGGGCGAGAGGTTGACCGACATGGCCGGCACGTCGATGCCCCGGCTGCGCCACTCGCCCAGCTGGCGGCAGGCCTCGCGCAGTGCCCAGGTGCCCAGCTCGCCGATCAGGCCGCATTCCTCGGCCAGCGGAATGAAGCGTGCGGGCGAGATCTCGCCGAATTCCGCATGGCTCCAGCGCGCCAGGGCCTCCACGCCGTAGAGGCGCCCGTCCTTCAGGTCGAGCTGGGGCTGGTAGTGCAGTCGCAGGCCGCCGCTGCGCAGGGCGTCGCGCAGCGCCGTCTCCAGCACCAGGCGTTCCTGGGCCAGGCGGTTCATCTCGGGGCTGAAGAAGCTGTAGAGCCCGCGCCCGCCCGACTTGGCCTGGTACATGGCCATGTCGGCGCGGTGCAGCAGGGTCTCCATGTCGCGCCCGTCGGCGGGAAACACGGCAATGCCGCAACTGGCCGTGCTGGCCAGGGACACGTCGTCGATCATGCAGGGCTCGCCAAGTGCCGACTGCAGCCGCTCTATCACCTCGGCCGCCTGCGCACCGCCGCAGTGTGGCAGCACGATGACGAACTCGTCGCCCGACAGCCGCCCGGCAATGTCACCCGTGCGCAGCTCCGCCTGAATGCGCTGGGCCACGCTGCACAGCAGCCGGTCGCCGGCCGGGTGGCCCAGCGAGTCGTTGACCTGCTTGAAGCGGTCCAGGTCGATGAAGACCACGGCCAGCTCATGGCCCTCGTGCGAAGCCACGGACAGCGCCTGCTCGGCCTGGGCCAGCAGCAGGCTGCGGTTGGGCAGGGTTGTCAGCCCGTCGTAGAAGGCCAGCTGCCGGATGCGGCGGCGTGCCTGCTCGCGCTCCAGCGCCAGCGCGCACAGGTCGGTGCAGGCCTCCACCAGCCGCTGGTGGAAGGGATCGGGGCCGGGCCGGTTGAAATGGCGGTAGTAGAAGGCAAAGGTGCCGGCCACGCCGCCCTGCAGCCCGCAGATGGGCGTGGACCAGCAGGCCGTATACCCCAGCGGCAGGATGAGGTGCTTGTAGTCGGCCCACAGCGGGTCGGTGGCGATGTCGCCCACCAGCACGGGCCGGTTGTGGAAGGCCGCCGCGCCGCAGGAGCCGACATTGGGGCCGATGGGCACGCCGTCCAGCGCCGCCGAATAGGAGGCCGGCAGGCTGGGCGCGGCCAGCGGATGCAGGCGGTTCTGGTCATCGACTTCCAGCACCGAGACCGCGATATCGGGCGCAATGCGCTCGACCTCGCGGCACACCAGGTCCAGCACCTCGGTCAGCGGCTGGTCGCGGGCCATGGCCTCCAGGGCGCGCCGCTGCAGCACCTCATGCATCTTGGCTTCGGTAATGTCGGTGATCACCGTCACCGTGGTCTGCAGCCGCCCGTCCGGCCCCATCACGGGATTGGCCTGGGCGCTGACCCAGTAGCGCTCGCCATCCTTGCCCACCAGGATCTCCTCACGGTACACGGGCTTGCCCGCGTCCAGCTCGGCGCGGTAGGCGGCCGTGAACTCGGGCGAGGCATGGGGCACCAGCAGGGCGATGGGCGCACGGCCCACCACCTCCTCGCTGGTCCAGCCGAACATGCGGCTGAAGCCCGCATTCACATAGCTGATGGTCCAGTTGCCATCGGCGATCACCACGGCCGCGTCGGTGGCGTCTGCCACCAGGGACAGGCGCCGCATGTGCTCCTGCCGCCGGCGGTCGGCCAGCATGCGGGCCGAGACATCGGTGGCAATGCACAGCACATGGCTGAGGGCGCCGGCCGCATCGAGCACGGGCGCATAGGTGGCCTCCAGCCAGCAGGTGCTTCCGTCGCGGCGCCGGTGCTCTCCCACGCGCGAAACCGTCTCGCCCGCGCCCCAGCGCTGGCGCCACTGGCCGTAGGCGGCCGGGTCGGCCTGGGCCTGCGTGCACAGATCGCTGTGAAGCAGACCTTCAGCGCCCGTGGCCGGATAGCCGAGGATGGCCTCGTAGTTGGCATTGGCGCGCATCAGCCGGCCTTCGGGCGTGAATTCCGCCAGCGCCATGGCCTTGTCCAGCGTGCTCCACAGCGCCTGTTGTCCTGCCGTGCCTGCTACCCGCGTTTCGAACATGGTTCGCTCTCCTGATGGATGCTGAGCTGATGATTGATTGTTTCTAAATGATACCGATCCGGCGCGGCAGCTGGATGTCAGCCACTCTGGTCGCACTTGCTCCCACTGTTCGCCTTCGGATGGTCCGCCTGATGGCACTCTTAGGCAAGTGATTCCGCTGGTTACAATAAGTTGAGAATGATTCTTGTTTGATGGTGCCTCCCGCCTTCAAGCCATCGGGTCCTACCATGCCATCCGCCCCAGCCTCTACCCCCCAGCACCGAGAAGCCGCCTCCCTGTACACCGCCCACCATGGCTGGCTGCAGGGCTGGCTGCGCCGCAGGCTGGGCAACGGGGCGGATGCGGCGGACCTGGCGCAGGACACCTTTGTGCGCATCCTGGGCGTGCGCGACCTGGCTGGTGTGCAGGAGCCGCGTGCCTACCTGACCACGGTGGCCAAGGGCGTGCTCGTCAACTGGTACAAGCGCCAGGCGCTGGAGCGGGCCTACCTCGAAGCCCTGGCCGCCTTGCACGAGCCCGTAGCGCCTTCGCCCGAGCAGCGCGCCCTGGTGCTGGAGACCCTGCACGAGATAGACGCCATGCTGGACGCGCTGCCGCCCATCGTGCGGCGCACGTTTTTGCTGTCCCAGCTGGACGGCATGAAGTACGAGGACATCGCGCAGCAGCTGGAGGTCTCGCTCACCAGCGTCAAGCGCTACATGGCCCAGGCGTTTCGCCAATGCCTGGTGGCAATGGCGTGATGGAGACGCCCCTGCAAGCGCGCGTGCTCGACGAGGCCGCCGAATGGCTGATGCGCCTGCACGACAGCGGCGCCACCGATGCCGACCGCGCCGCCTGCGAGCGCTGGCGCCAGGCCGACCCCCAGCATGCCCTGGCCTGGGAGCGTGCCGAGCGGCTGCTGGGCAAGTTGGGCGGCCTGCCTGCAGCGCTGGCCATGCCGGCGCTGGACCGGCCCCGAAGCCACCGCGCCCAGCGCCGCGCCACCGTGGCCCGGCTGGCCGCGCTGCTGGCCGTGGCGCCTGCAGGCTGGCTGGCCTGGCAAGCCTGGTATGCGGCGGACCAGCGCGGCTGGGGCGCCGACCTGCGCACCGCCACCGGCGAGCGCCGCACCGAGCATCTGGCCGATGGCAGCCGCCTCCTGCTGGACACGGCCAGCGCGGTGGAAATCCGGTTTGATGGCGCACTGCGCCTGCTCACCTTGCGCCAGGGCGCGATTTCCATAGAAACGGCGGCAGATACCGCCACACCACGCCGCCCCTTTGTCGTGGACACCGCCCATGGCCGGCTGCGCGCCCTGGGCACCCGCTTCACCGTGCGGCAAGAAGGGGGCAGGGCGGACGGCGGCCCCGTGCGCCTGGCCGTGACCGAGGGAGCCGTGGAAGTCACGCTGCGCGGCGCCGCCAGCCCGGCGCTGGTCGTTCAAGCCGGTCAGCAAACGGTATTGCGAGCGGGGGAGGTGACCGCGCCCCAGCCCCTGCAGCCCGAGGCCACGGCCTGGACCCACGGCATGCTGATGGCCGACGCCATGCCGCTGGCCGCGTTCTGCGCCGAACTGTCGCGCTACCGGCCCGGCCTGCTGCAGTGCGCGCCAGAGGTGCGCGCGCTGCGCGTGTCCGGCTCCTTCCCGCTGGGCGATACGGACCGGACGCTGACCATGCTGGCCTCCACCTATCCCGTCGACGTGCAGACGCGCATGCGCGGCTACTGGATCACCGTCGTCGCCAGGAACTAAAAAAATCGAGGCAGGGTGACACCTTTTCGGATCTCGGCTGGCAACGGGGAAAGAGCTTCTTTCTTCACCGCCTCCAAGGACCGATTTCCATGCCTGCCGTACCCATGCCGCATCCCGTCTTCCATCCCCTGGCGCATGCCGCCCGACTGGCCCTGCTGGGCATGGCATTGGCCGCAGGCGCCGTGCAGGCGGCCGAACCGGCCCCCGCAGCCCAGACCTACCAGATTGCGCCCGGGCCGCTGGGCCGCACGCTGGCTGGCGTGGCCACGGCGGCGGGTATTTCGCTGTCCTTCGATCCTGCGCTGACCGAAGGGCTGACCAGCCCGGCCCTGTCCGGCCACTACGCGCCGCAGCAGGCGCTGCAGCGCCTGCTGGCCGGCAGCGGGCTGGACATGGTGGCGCGCAGCGATGGCAGCTACACGCTGCGCAGGCAGGCCGCACCGGCCGGCGCTGGTGCCGGTTCCACCACGGTCCTGAACGAAGTGCAGGTGACGGCCCGCGCCGAGCGCAGCGCCACCAGCGAAGGCACGGGCAGCTACGCGGCCCGCGCGGTCACGGTGGGCAAGGGCGAGCAGGCGATCAAGGACATCCCCCAGTCCATCAGCGTGATCACGCGCCAGCGCATGGACGACCAGAACCTCCACACCGTGGACGACGTGCTGGCCAGCACCACGGGCATCACCATGTACGACAGCCCCATGGGCGGGCGCTATGTCTACTCGCGCGGCTTCCGCGTGGATACCTACCAGTTCGATGGTGTGAACCGCGCCTTCTACTACCCGCAGGCCGACAACTTCACCAGCAACGCCGCCACGCTGGACCGCGTGGAAGTGGTGCGAGGTGCCACGGGGCTGCTGCAGGGGGCGGGCTCTCCCAGCGCAGCCATCAACATGGTGCGCAAGCGCCCCCTGGCAGAGCGCCAGCTGGAGGTATCGGCCAGTGTGGGTTCCTGGAACAACCTGCGCAGCGAGATCGATGCCACGGGCCCGCTCAACGAGGCCGGCACGCTGCGCGGGCGCGTGGTCGCCAGCCTCAACAGCCGCGACTATTTCTACGACGTGGCCAGCAGCCGCACCGGCGTGCTCTACGGCGTGCTGGAGTACGACCTCAGCTCCCAGACCCGGCTGACGGTGGGCACCACCCACGAGCGGCTGCGCTCCACGCCGTTCTTCCAGGGCCTGCCGCGCTATGCCGACGGGGCAGACCTGCGGCTGCCGCGCTCCACCTTCCTGGGCGCGGACTGGAACCGCTGGGACAGCGAGCAGACATCGCTGTTTGCCGAGCTGCAGCATCGCTTCAACGCGGACTGGACCGTTAAGGCCACGGCGGGCTACACCCGGGAAAAGCACGACATGAAGTACGCCTTCGCCCTGGGGGCCATCAATCCCGCCACGTTGGCGGGCAACGAGATGTATGCCGGCCTGTTCGATGTCACCACCGACAACAAGACCCTGGACGTGGCGGTGGACGGCAAATTCGACGCCTTCGGCCGCCGGCATTCGCTGAGCTTTGGCGCCAACACGGGCCGCATGGTCAACGACAGCGACTATTCGCTGATCCGCATGGGCTTGCCCAACAACGTGTTCGACCCGAGCGCCGCCATCCGCGAGCCGTTCCGCGCGGAATTCCTGGCCAACCGCTATCGCGGCGATGAAAGCCGCACCCGCATGACCCAGTCCGGCGCCTACGGCGTGGCGCGGCTGGGCCTCACCGATGCGCTGACCCTGATCGGCGGCGCCCGCATCACCCGCTTCACGGGCAGCAGCAACTACCGCAACACGGGCGAGGCCTACAACGACCCGTACAAGGAAAGCGGCGTCATCACGCCCTATGGCGGCCTGGTCTATGCGCTCAATGACCAGTGGTCGGCCTATGCCAGCTACTCCGACATCTTCCAGGCCCAGAACGCCGTGACGGCGGCCGGCGACCTGCTGGCACCCATCAAGGGGCGAAATCTGGAAGTGGGCATGAAGGGCGAATTGCTGGACGGCAGGGTGAACGCGGCCGTGGCCCTGTTCCGCATCGACCAGAAGAACCGCGCCGAAGAGGACTTGGTCAACCCCTGCTCGGCCAGCACCTACTGCTATGTCTCCGTGGGCAAGGTCCGCAGCCAGGGGCTGGATGCCGAGATCAGCGGCGAGGTGGCGCGCGGCTGGCAGCTGTTTGCCGGCTACACCTTCAGCCATTTCAAGTACCTGAACAACACCTCCAATGCCGGCGTGGAGTTCGCCAGCACCTACACGCCCAAGCACATGCTGCGGGTCTGGAGCGACTACCGCCTGCCGGGCGAATGGAGCGCCTGGAACGTGGGCGGCGGCGTCAACTTCCAGACCGCCAGCTCGCGCGCGGTGGGCGCCATCACCGATGTGCAGCCAGCCTATGCCGTGTGGTCTGCCCGCCTGGGCTACCGGATCGACCGCAACTGGTCCGTGGCACTGAGCGTGGCCAACCTGTTCGACAAGACCTACTACCAGACCATAGGCGCGCCGGCCTGGGGCAATGTCTACGGCGCACCGCGCAGCGCGACGCTCACCCTGCGCGGCAAGTTCTGAAACGCGGCCAGGAGGAACGGACTGCAGCAGCAGGCGGTAGAGCAGGGTCGCAAGAGGGTCGCAGTTGCCTATAATTGAGAATTATTCTCAATCTCGGGTCGTCGCGTGTCCAGCCCATCGCCTTCCTTGTCCGCCCATGTCGAATCCCTGTACCTGGCCCACCACGGCTGGCTGCAGGGCTGGCTGCGCAAGAAGGTGGGCAATGCCTTCGACGCGGCCGATCTGGCGCAGAGCACCTTCCTCAAGGTGCTGGGCGCCAAGGGGCTGGACCAGCTCCAGGAGCCGCGCGCCTACCTGACCACCATTGCCCGCAACCTGCTGATCAACCAGGTGCGCCGCCGCGCCATCGAGCAGGCCTATCTCGATGCCCTGGCCGCCATGCCCGAGCCCGTGGCGCCGCCGCCCGAGGTCCGGCTCATGGTGCTGGAGACCCTGGTGGAGATAGACCGGCGCCTGGGCCGCCTGCCCGCGCTGGCCAAGCAGGCCTTCCTGCTGGCCCAGCTCGAAGGGCTCGGCCATGGCGAGATCGCGGCCGAGCTGGGCATCTCCATCTCCACCGTCAAGCGGCATCTGGCCAAGGCGGCCATGCGCTGCTTCTTCCCGGAGTAGTCGGCATGCAGGCGTTCCCTTCCGCTTCTTCCCCCATTTCTGCCGAAGTGGCCCGCCAGGCCGTGCAATGGTGGCTGCAACTGAACTCCGGCCAGGCCCAGGCCCGGCAGCACGATGGCCTGCAGCGCTGGCGTGCGGCCAGCCCCGAGCATGAGGCCGCCTGGCAGCGCATCGAATCCATGGGCAGCCAGATGGCCGGCATCCCCATGCCGCTGGCGCGGGCCGCATTGGCCGCACCCGGCTCGGCCGGCAGGCGCCGTGCGGTGCAGGCGCTGGCCGTGCTGCTGGTCTCGGGCGCAGGCTCCGCAGCCGTCGTGCGCTCGCAGGCCTGGCGCGGCTGGACGGCCGACCAGGTCGCGGCCGTGGGCGAGCAGCGCCGGCTGCCGCTGCCCGATGGCGGCAGCGTGGTGCTCAACAGCGGCAGCGCCCTCAACCTGCGCTACGGCGCGGCCGAGCGCGTGCTGGAGCTGGTGCGTGGCGAAATCCTCGTGCAGACCGCGCCGGACAGCCTGCACCGTCCCTTCATCGTGCAGACCGCCATGGGCGCCGTCCAGGCCCTGGGCACGCGCTTCACGGTGCGCGAGCGCGAGCCCGGCATCGAAGTGGGCGTGCTGCAAGGCGCCGTGCAACTGCGGCCCGCGCATGCCCCGCATGCCGCGCAGCGCATAGCTGCGGGAGAGCAGGGCACGTTCACGGCCCAGCAGGCCGTGCACTCCGGCGCGCTGGACACGGCGGCCAGCGCCTGGGCCGAAGGCATGCTGGTGGCCTCGCGCATGCGGCTGGAGGATTTCCTGGCCGAGCTGGGCCGCTACCGGCGCGGGCGCCTGGGCTGCGACCCGGCCGTGGCCGGCCTGCACGTCTCCGGCGCCTATCCGCTGGCCGACACCGACCGCGTGCTGGCCGCGCTGACCTCGTCGCTGCCCGTGGAAATCCACTCCTTCTCGCGCTACTGGGTGATGGTGCGGCCTGCCGGGGCGGGCAAGGCATGAGCGGCACGGCCTGCATGAAGGCCTTCGCCTCTCTTTTGAAAAAAATTTGAGCTGATTTGCCGGCGATGGCTGTCAACAGAGACAGGAGCGCACCGCAGCGTGCGCCAACGCTTCTCTACAACCATTGCAACAAGGCCTTTCCATGCGCCCTCAGACCATGCGCCAGAACTCCATGCGGCAGACTGCCGCCCCCACTGTCCGCCCATCCCAGGCGGCCCCGGCGTTGCGGCCCGTGGCGCTGGCGCTGCAGGTGCTGTGCGCGGGCACGCTGGCGGGGCTGGCTGCCGCAGGCGCCCTGGCTCCGGCACAGGCCTGGGCGCAGCCGGCTGCCGGTGCTTCGCAGCAACGCCAGTACGACATTGCCGCCGGCCCGCTCGAAAGCGTGCTCAACCAGCTCGGGCGCGAGGCCGGCGTGCTGGTCACCTTCGGATCGGCCGTCACCGAAGGGCTGCGCAGCGGCGGCGTGAGCGGGCGCTTCACCGTGGAGCAGGCGCTGGACCGCGCCTTGCTGGGCACGCCGCTGGCGGCCGTGCGCTCGGCCGGCGGCGGCTACACCCTGCGCGAGATGCCCGTGGTGCCGGCCACCTCCGGCGCGGCGGGTGCTGCGGGTGCGGCAGGCGCGCCGTCCTCCCAGACACTCAGGACCGTGCTGGTCACGGCCTCGGCCCAGGCCAGCCCCACCACCGAAGGCTCGGGCTCCTACACCACGCCGGCCACGGCGGCGGCCACGGGCCTGAGCCTGTCGCTGCGCGACACGCCGCAGTCCGTCAGCGTGCTCACGCGCCAGCAGATCGAGGACCAGGGCCTGCTATCGCTCAACGACGCCATGCGCAGCGTCACCGGCATCCATGTCGTCAGCTCGGACAGCGACCGCTCGGACTTCTACTCGCGCGGCTTCTACGTGGACAACCTGCAGTACGACGGCGTGCCCACCTCCATCGGCCTGTCGTTCTACGGCGAATCGGGCAACGACACCACCATCTATGACCGCGTCGAAGTGGTGCGCGGCGCCACGGGCCTGCTCACGGGCGCGGGCAATCCGTCGGCCTCCATCAACATGGTGCGCAAGCACGCCAACAGCAAGGTGTTCACGGGCTCGGCCTCGGCCAGCGTGGGCTCGTGGAACCACCATCGCGGCACGGTGGACCTGTCCATGCCGCTGACGCAGGACGGCCGCATCCGCGCACGCGTCGCCGGCATGGCCGAAGAGCGCGACTCCCATGTGGACCTCTACCACGCGCGCAAGCAGGTCTTCTACGGCGTGATCGATGCCGACCTCACGCCCGACACCACGCTCAGCGTGGGCGCCGACTACCAGGCCAACCGGCCCACCGGCTCGACCTGGGGCGGCCTGCCGCTGGTCTTCACGAACGGCATGCCGGCCGACTGGAGCACCTCCAAGACCACGGCTGCGAACTGGACGCGCTGGAACAGCACCAACAAAAGCATCTTCGCCAACCTGCAGCACCGCTTCGGCAACGACTGGAAGCTCAAGGCCAACTTCGTGCACCGCGACAGCGCCTACGACGCCAAGCTGCTGTACCTCATGCGCCAGCCCGACATCACCACCGGCCTGGGCATGGCAGCCCTGCCCAACTACTCCGAATACAGCTTCCAGCAAAACAGCGCCGACCTGCAGGTGACGGGCGGCTGGGAACTGGGCGGGCGCCGCCATGAGGCCGTGGTCGGCCTGACCAGCAGCCGTGCCCGCGAACACAAGGCCGGCCATGCGCGCACCAGCCCCCTGCAGGACGTGGGCAACTACTACCAATGGGACGGCTCCTATGCCGAGCCCACCTGGGGGCCGCTGACCACCAGCAGCCTGGACCACACGCGCCAGGACGCGCTGTACGGCGCGCTGCGCCTGTCGCTGGCCGATCCGGTCAAGCTCATCGTGGGCGGGCGCCAGAGCAGCTGGAAGGTGCGCAGCCTCAGCGAGGTGCGCGACCACAACGTCTTCATCCCCTACGCAGGCCTGGTGCTGGACCTGAACGAAGGCTTCTCGGCCTATGCCAGCTACACCGACATCTTCCAGCCCCAGAACTACCGCGACCGCGGCGGCAGCTACCTGGACCCCGTGGCGGGCAAGAGCTTCGAGATCGGCATCAAGGGCGAGCACCTCAACGGCAGGCTCAACAGCTCGCTGTCCGTCTTCCGCATCCAGCAGGACAACGTGGCCCAGCTGGACGAAGGCCAGGTCGTGCCCGGCACCACCGACTTCGCCTACTACGGCGCCAAGGGCGTGACCAGCAAGGGCTTCGAGGCCCAGGTCTCGGGCGAGCTGGCCACGGGCTGGAACCTGTCGGCCGGCATTGCCCACACCGTCGCGCGTGACGCCCAGGGCCTGTCCATCAACGCCTGGGCGCCCAAGACCCAGGCCCAGCTGTTCACTTCCTACCGCCTGCCCGGTGGATGGAATCAGCTCACCGTGGGCGGCGGCCTGCAATGGCAAAGCCGCACCCGCGCCAGCGTCTTCGTGGCGGGCAATGACCTGGTCTTCGAGCAGAAATCCTTCGCCACCGCCAGCCTCATGGCGCGCTACGCCTTCAGCCCCAGGCTCTCGCTGCAGCTGAACCTGAACAACCTCTTCAACAAGAAGTACTACGTCAACATCGACGGCCAGGGCCAGTTCGGCACGCCGCGCCAGGCCATGGCGGTGCTGAACTACAAGTGGTGAAGCTTTCCCTGTGAGGATGGGGTGGAGTTGGCGCGGCAGCAGCCGAGGACGGCGGTGCAGGCCGCTGGCGCCCATTGCGGAGCCAGCAGCCCTTGCAGAGTCATCGCGGGGTAGGCGGCGGATGGGGCTACACCACGCGCCGGGCCTCCACCTTCACATGGCCGGCCAGCAGGTCGGCGCTGTCGCGGATGGCGCGCAGCGCATGGGCCAGGGCCTGCTGGCTGTGGTGCTCCTGCGGTGCATGCACTGCCGCCAGGGCCAGTTGCGCCAGGGCCGAGATCTCGGTGCAGTTTTCCTGCACGCTGCCGTGGATCTCGGTGATGGCGCTGGTCAACTGGTGCAGGCTGGGTGGCTGTGTCCTGAGGGTGTCCTTGTCCATGGCCATGCCTCAGCCCTGCGGGCGCACCGGCTCATGGGTGCGGCAGTCGAGCAGTTGCGCCATGGCTTTGGCGGCTGCCTCGGCCGCTTCGGCGCGGCGCATCTCGGCCGCGTCTTCAAACCCGCAGCCCATGGCCTGGGCCTCGGTGCCGGCGTAGTCGGCCAATGTCTCGGCGCTGTCGCGGATGCTTTGCAGGGCGCGGGCCACCACGTCCATGTGGCGATGGCCCTTGGGCGTCTCCAGCCATGCCAGGGCGAGCTGGGCGATGGAGGAAATCTCTGCACAGCCTTGCTGCACGAGATGGTCCACCTGGGTGAGGGCATTGGACAGCTGCCGGGTGCTGTGGCTGTCCGTGGCGGATTTGGGCTGGGCGGGGTTCATGCCTGGGCCCTCCGTGTGGAAGGGGCGGCGCCAAAAGAGGGCGCGCAGGCGAGTGCGAGAGAAACGGCGTTCATGGTTCCGTACTCCTGTGTGAGATTTGAAACCGCCAATTCCGCGTTTTGAAGCACGGAAAAGGTGGACGGGATGTTCAAAACACGCACACAGACGTGCGGGCAGCCTTGCGGACAGCCCCATCCCGCCCGTAACCGTTGGGACGAGCGGGCGGGAGCCCACTTGCCAGGTGTTCAGACGTGACGAGGCCTTCTTTCGGGAAGGCTCAGCCGCTGTGTGGTGAAGGTGTTTTGAAGCACCGGCCCCGTGACAGGGGGCCGGTGCGGATGATAGCGCGTGCGGCGTGCGCAAAGTCGCTGCGCGGCCCGTTGCACCTTGCCATCTCGCCCTTTCAGGGATGGCCCAGGAACCGCTGAAAGAGCCCGGCATGCATTGCTTTTATTGAGAATGATTCTTCTTTGCGCGGTTATGATCCAGCCCCATGGATTTGTCCGCCTCCTTCACCGCACTCCGCGTGCAGGGTGAGCGCCAGCCCCATGCCGGCCTGCGGGCGGGCACAGCAACACCGGGCGTAGGCCGGCAACCACCCAGGCCGCTGTCCATTGCGGCTGGCCTTTTTTTCAATCTCGTTTGTCATGTATCAGGAGGGCCGTCACGGCCATTGCTTTCGGCATTTGCATTGCCGCTTTTCTGAACAACCCACTACATGTCCCTCTCCCATTCCGGCCAATCCGGCCAATCCGGCCATTCCGCCAAACCCACCCATCCGGGCCTGCTTGTCCTGTCCCGCCTGCTGGCCGCCGTCTTCGGCGGCTATGCGCTGGCCAGTGCGCTGGCGGCCTTCCTGGCCGCTGCGCTGCCCGGCGCGCGTGTCGATGCCGTGATCGCCGGCATGCAGTGGAGCTTTGCGCTGCACGCGCTGGCGGTGATCTGGGCGTTCTCGCCGGTTTCGGCGGGCCGGGTCTGGCTGGGGTTGCTGGTGCCTGCGGCCCTGATGGGCGGCGCCGCGCTGCTGCTGGCGCGCAATGGCGCGGGAGGCTGAGATGGCAAAGGCGCAGATCAGCAAGGTCCCCGGCAGCGGCGCTGCCACGGGCGGTTTCCGCCAGGCCCAGGCCTGGCTGCATACCTGGTGCGGGCTGTGGTTTTCGTGGCTGCTGTTCGCGGTGTTCCTCACGGGTTCGCTGGCCGTGTTCCAGGAAGCCATCACGCACTGGATGACGCCCGAGCACCATGCCGAGGAGGCGGCCGAGGCGGCAGCGCGCGCCGCCGCGCCGGCCGGGCAGGGTGCGGACCTGGGCCAGCGCCTGGCCTGGGGCGCGGCCTACATGCAAAAGCACCACCAGGGCGCGCAGATGTGGGAGATCTGGCCGTCCGACGACAAGGGCGGCGGCGACCTGCGTGTCTACTGGTTCGACGCCAACCGCCAGTACGCCGATGCCGAGCTGGACACCGCCACGGGCGAGGAAATGGGGGCCGGCCACGGCCACGGCGCCGCGCGCGCCACCATGGGCGGCAACCATTTCGTGGACTTCCACTATGAACTGCATGCAGGGCAGGTGGGGCTGTGGGTGATCGGCATTGCCGCCATGGCCATGCTGGTGGCCCTGGTCAGCGGCGTGATCACGCACAAGCGCATCTTCAAGGACTTCTTCACCTTTCGCGCACGCAAGGGCCAGCGCAGCTGGCTGGACGCGCACAACGCCGTGGCGGTGCTGACGCTGCCCTTCCAGTTCATGATTGCCTATACCGGCATCGCCATCTCCAGCCTGAGCTTCATGCCCGTTGGCGTCTGGACGGTCTATGGCACGGACCAGGCCGCCCGCACGGCCTTCATCGCCGACATGAACGAGGCCGGGCCGCCCGCGCTGTCCGGCAAGCCCCTGGCGGTGCCCGATCTGGAGCCCTTTGCACGGCGCGGCCAGGAGCTGATGGGCCAGGCGGTGCGCGCGGTGGTCATCGACCATCCCGGCGATGCCTCGGCACGCATCGGCGTCTACGGCTGGAACAGCGATGACCGTGCGCATCAGCGCCTGAGCCCCAATTCGGGCATGGCCATGTTCTCGGCCGCCACGGGCGAGGTGCTGCAGGTACGCCTGCCCGGCGGTGCCGACGGCGGCGCCCCCTCGCTGGCCCAGGCGGTCATGGGCGGGCTGCACATGGTCAAGTTCGGCGGGCTGGCCATGAAGTGGCTGTACTTTCTGTGCGGCCTGGCGGGCGCGGCCATGATGGCCACGGGCGCCATCCTCTTCATGGTCAAGCGCCGCAGCCGCCACCAGGGCGAGTTCGGCAGCGCCACGGCGCGCGTGTACCGGCTCATCGAGGGCCTGAACGTGGCGGCCATCGCCGGGCTGGGCCTGGGCTGCATCGGCTACCTGTGGGCCAACCGCCTGGTGCCCGTCGGCCTGGCGCACCGCGATGACTGGGAGCTGGCCGTGTTCTTCGGGCTGTGGGGCCTGGCGCTGGTGCATGCGCTGGCCTGCGCGCCAGCCACGGCCTGGCGCCAGCAGATGGGCCTGCTGGCCATGCTGTGCCTGCTGCTGCCGCTGCTCAACTGGATCACCGTGGGCGAGCCGCTGTGGGCCCACATGCTGGAGGGCGACTGGGAAAGCGCCGGGGTGGAGCTGTTCTGCCTGGCCACGGGGCTGGCGGCCGCCTGGGCCTGGCGCTGGCTGGTGCGGCGCGGCGCGGGTGCCGCCGCCAAGGCAAGGACGGCCAAGGGGCAGGCCGCCGTGGCCGGCCCCTCGGAGGTGCAGGCATGAGCACGTTGCACGCATCCCTGGCCGCACTGGCCCTGGCCTTTGCAGGCATGGCGGCCCTGGCCTTTGCCATGGACCGCCACTACGAACAATTGACCGGCGCGCACGAGCTGCCGGCCCGCCGTGGCCCGCAGTTGCGCGGCCTGGGCACGGCGCTGCTGGCGCTGGCCCTTGTGCCCGTTGTCTCGGGCTGGGGCGGCACGGTGGGCACGGTGGCCTGGCTGGGCTTTGTGTCCGCCGGCGCGCTGATGGCCGTGGCCCTGATCAGCGCCCATGCGCGCTGGGCGGCGCGGCTGGCCTGGTTGGCTGGCGTGCTTGCCGTGGCGGATTTGGCGTGGATTGTTTTCAGTTCCGGCATTACGGGGTTTTTCAGATGAGTTTCCTGCTTTCGTTCCAGTTCGGGGTGTGTGTGATCGGGAGGCAAGCATGACGCGCACGCAGCAACGCTGGAAAGCCATCGCCGTGGCGGTGGTTCTGTTGGCGGCGGCCGGGGGCGCGGCCGCCTGGTGGTCCAGCCGGCCTGCCGTGGCCTACCAGACCGAGACCGTGGCGCGCACCGATATCGAGTCCACCGTCACGGCCATCGGCACGCTGCAGCCGCGCCGCTATGTGGACGTGGGCGCCCAGGTGTCGGGCCAGGTCACCCGGCTGCGCGTGGAGCCCGGCGCCCAGGTGGAAAAGGGCGCACTGCTGGTGGAGATCGACCCCAGCGTGCAGCGCGCCACGGTGGATGCGGGGCGTGCCTCGCTGGCGGGCCTGCGCGCCCAACTGGCCGAGCAGCAGGCGCTGCGCAAGCTGGCCGAGCAGCAGCTCACGCGCCAGCGCCAGCTGGCCCGCGACGGGGCCACGCGCGAGGAAGACCTGCAGACCGCAGAAGCCAACCTGGCCGCAGCCGGCGCCCGCATGGAGCACCTGAAGGCCCAGATCGACCAGACCCAGGCCACGCTCAAGGCCGACGAGGCGCGCCTGGGCTATACGCGCATCTACGCGCCCATGGCGGGCACCGTGGTGTCGGTGGAGGCGCGCGAGGGCCAGACGCTGAACGCCACCTACCAGACGCCCAACATCCTGCGCATTGCCGACCTGTCGGCCATGACGGTGTGGACCGAAGTGTCCGAGGCCGACGTGCGCCGCGTGCGCGACGACATGCCGGTGTACTTCACCACGCTGGGCGGCGCCGACCAGGCCAGGCCCCGGCGCTGGTCCAGCAAGGTGCGCCAGGTGCTGCCTTCGCCCTCTACCAGCCAGGCGCCGGCCGGCGGCAATGCGGGCCAGGCGCCTGCGCCCGCCACCAAGGCCGTGGCCTATACCGTGCTGTTCGATGTGGACAACGAGGACGCCGAGCTGATGCCCCAGATGACGGCCCAGGTGGTCTTCGTCACCGGGCAGGCCGCGCAGGCGCTGACCGTGCCGCTGATGGCCGTGGCCGACAAGGCAGAAAAGGCCGAGAAGGCCGGCAGCACGCAGACCGTGCGCGTGCTGGACGCCAAGGGCCAGCCCGAGCAGCGCACCGTGCGCCTGGGCGTGCGCAGCCGCCACCAGGCCGAGGTGCTGGAGGGCCTGCAGGAAGGCGAGCGCGTCATCGTCGGCGAGACGCCTCTGGACCGTGGCCCGCGGTGGCTGCAATGGTGATGGCGCAGGGCATGCAGGCCGGTGCGCCGCTGGCCGCACCGCTGATCGCACCGCTGATCCAGCTGCGCGGCATCACCAAGCACTACGGCGGCGGCGACAGCGGCCAGCCCGCCGTCACCGTGCTGCACGGCATCGACCTGGAGATACGCGCGGGCGAGTTCGTGGCCGTGGTGGGCAGCTCGGGCTCGGGCAAGTCCACGCTGATGAACATCCTGGGCTGCCTGGACCGGCCCAGCGAGGGCAGCTACCACTTCCAGGGCCAGGACGTGGCCACGCTGGACTCGGACGCGCTGGCCTGGCTGCGGCGCGAGGCCTTCGGCTTCGTCTTCCAGGGCTACCACCTGATCGCCAGCGAAAGCGCCAGCGAGAACGTGGAAATGCCCGCCATCTACGCGGGCCTGCCCAAGGAAGAGCGCGTGCGGCGCGCCCGTGCGCTGCTGGAGCGCCTGGGCCTGGGCTCGCGCCTGGGCAACCGGCCCAACCAGCTGTCGGGCGGGCAGCAGCAGCGCGTGTCGATTGCGCGCGCGCTGATGAACGGCGGCCAGATCATCCTGGCCGACGAGCCCACGGGCGCGCTGGACTCGCACAGCGGCGCCGAGGTCATGGCCCTGCTGCGCGAGCTGGCCGACGCGGGCCACACCATCATCCTCATCACCCACGACCGCGCGGTGGCCTCCCAGGCGCGCCGCGTGATCGAGATCAGCGACGGCCGCATCACCAGCGACAGCCGGCGCGACGATGCCGCCAACGCGGTGAATGCGGCAAATGCGGCGAATGCGGGCGCCGCTGCCCTGCCGCTCACGCCGCAGCGCGGCAGCGCCGGCGCGCCCTGGCTGGCCGAGCTGTTCGAGGCCGCGCGCAGCGCCTGGCGCGGTATGCGCATGAACCGCGTGCGCACCAGCCTGACCTTGCTGGGCATCGTCATCGGCGTGGCCTCGGTCATCGTGATGCTGGCCATTGGCGAGGGCGCGCGGCGCAAGGTGGTCGAGCAGATGGGGACCATGGGAACGGCCATCCTCTACATGGGCAGCAAGCCGCCGGCCACGGGCGGGCCGGCCGGGCAGATGACCGAGGAAGACCTGGCCGCCGTGCGCGAGCTGCCCGAGATACGGCGCGTCATGCCCGTGATCGGCGACCCCATCACCGTGCGCTACGGCAAGGCCGACAAGCAGATCTACGTCTTCGCGGCCAGCGAGGAGATGCCCCTGGTGCACCACTGGAAGGTGGCCCAGGGCCGCTACTACACCGAGGCCGAGGACCGCGACCTGGCGCCCCTGGTGGTCCTGGGCCACAAGGCGCACCAGCACTTCTTCCCCGACACACCCAACCCGCTGGGCCGCCAGCTGATCATCGGCACATCGGCCTTCGAGGTCATCGGCGTGATGAGCGAGCGCGGCGCGGACTCGGGCGCGCAGAACTATGACGACATGGTCTTCATTCCCTACCGCTCGGGCCGGGCGCGCGTCTACCAGTCGCAGACCCAGCCCGACTATGTGGTGATCGAGGCCATGTCCTCCTACGTGGTGCACGAGGCGGAGGAGGCCATGCGCAAGCTGCTGCTGGCGCGCCACGGCGGGCGTGAGGACTTCGGCATCGGCAACGCGGCCGCGCGCATCCAGGCCGAGGCGGCCACGCGCCAGAGCATGGCGGTGATGCTGGGCCTGATTGCCGCCGTCTCCCTGGTGGTGGGCGGCATCGGCGTGATGAACGTGATGCTGATGACGGTGCGCGAGCGCACGCGCGAGATCGGCATCCGCATGGCCACGGGCGCGCGCCAGCGCGACATCCTGCGCCAGTTCCTGACCGAGGCCAGCCTGGTCACCTTCGTGGGCGGCACGGTGGGCCTGCTGGCCGGCCTGGCCGTGGGCGTGGTGCTCATCGTGGCGGGCGTGCCCGTGGTGTTTTCGGTGCGCGCCATGCTGGGCGCCTTTGCCTGCGCCGTGGTGACGGGCCTGGTGTTCGGCTACATGCCTGCCAAGACGGCGGCGCGGCTGGACCCGGTGCGTGCGCTGGCGGGAGAGTGAGATGAAAGACATGAACGACAAGACGCTGGGAAATGCGCGCCTGGGCTGCATCGCCCTGGCCCTGGCTGCGCTGGGCGGTTGCGCCGCGCAGCAGACGATGCCGGACCGGGAGGCGCCTGCGCTGGCCGCTTCGTGGAGGCAGCAGGGCGAAGCCGTCCCTGCCTCCGTCTCACCCCAGTGGTGGCAGGCCTTTGGCAGTGCGGAGCTGGGCGGCGTGGTGCAGGCCGCCCAGGACCAGAGCCTGGACATGGCTGCCGCCATGGCCCGCGTGCGCCAGGCCGAGGCGGCCACGCGCCAGGCAGGCGCGGCGCTGCTGCCGTCGCTCAGCGGCGAGCTGCGCGCCCAGCGCATGAACCATGCACAGGTGGCGGGCGGGCAGGCCAGCGTCTACGGCGCTGCGCTGACGGCCTCGTATGAGGTGGACTTCTGGGGCCGCAACCGCGCCACGCGCGATGCGGCGGCGGCGGCCTGGCAGGCCAGCCGCTTCGACCAGGACACGGTGCGCCTCACGGTCACCGCCCAGGTGGCCCATGGCTGGCTGCAGGCCGTGGCGCTGCGCGAGCGCCAGGCCATTGCGGCGCGCAACGTGGCCAATGCCGAGCGGCTGCTGGGCCTGGTGGAGTCCCGCGCGCGCGCAGGCGCCGCCACCCAGCTGGAGCTGGCCCAGCAGCGCGGCCTGGTGGCCAGCCAGCGCCAGGCCCTGGCCACGCTGCGCCGCCAGGGCGAGGATGCCGATGCCACGCTGGCCGTGCTGCTGGGCCAGGCCCGCCGCCCCGCGCTGGCCACGGATTCGCTGCAGGCCCTGCAGCTGCCCGAGATCGGCGCAGGCCTGCCCACGCAGCTGCTGCAGCGCCGGCCTGACATTGCCAGTGCTGAGGCGCAACTGGCCGCCGCCAGCGCCAACCTGCAGGCCGCCCGCGCAGCGCTGTGGCCCCGGCTGACCCTTACGGGCAGTGCAGGCACCAGCGCTGGGCGCGCCAGCGACTGGCTGCGCGAGCCCGTGTATTCGCTGCTGGCCGGACTGGCCGGTCCCATCTTCGACGGCGGCCGGCTGGCGGCCGAGCGCGATGGCGCCCAGGCCCGGCGCGAAGAACTGCTGGCCGGCTATTACAAGTCCATCGTCGCGGCCTATGGCGATATGGACCTGGCGCTCAACGCCGTCCACGGCCTGAAGGCCCAGGCCGAGGCCCAGGCCGAGGTGCTGGCCCAGGCCCGCCAAGCCGTGTCGCTGGCCGAGCTGCGCTACAAGGCCGGGGCGGAAAGCCTGCTGTCCCTGCTGCAGGCCCAGACCACGCTGTACGCGGCCCAGGACGATGCCGTGCTGCAGCGCCTGCTGCAGCTGCAGGCGCGCGTGGCGCTGTACCGGGCGCTGGGCGGGGGGTGGGAGGCGCCTGCCATGGGCGCTGAAATGCCGGAAAGGCAGGCACAAAAAAGCCAGGGGGCATTGCCACCTGGCTGAGAGGGAAGGGCCAGGGCCGCCACCCGGTCCTGCCGGGTGTGCGGCCTGAGGCCTCAGGCTTGAAGCCTGCTCAGCTGCCGCGCGTGATGGGCACGCCGGCATCCTTGCCGTAGGCGCCGTACTTGCCCAGCTCCCACTTGGCGATGGCGTTGCGGTGCACCTCGTCCGGGCCGTCGGCAAAGCGCAGCGTGCGCGCGTGGGCGTAGGCGCTGGCCAGCGGGAAGTCGTCGCTCATGCCGCCGCCGCCGTGCACCTGCATGGCCCAGTCGATGACCTGGCAGGCCATGCTGGGGGCCACCACCTTGATCATGGCGATCTCGCTGCGTGCCACCTTGTTGCCGGCAATGTCCATCAGCCAGGCGGCCTTGAGCGTGAGCAGGCGCGCCATGTCGATGCGGCAGCGTGCCTCGGCGATGCGTTCCTGCGTCACGGTCTGCTGGGCCACGCTCTTGCCGAAGGCGATGCGCGAGCTGGCGCGCTTGCACATCAGCTCCAGCGCGCGCTCGGCCAGGCCGATCAGGCGCATGCAGTGGTGGATGCGGCCGGGGCCAAGGCGGCCCTGGGCGATCTCGAAGCCACGGCCCTCGCCCAGCAGGATGTTGCCCACGGGCACGCGCACGTTCTCGAAGTACATCTCCATGTGGCCGTGCGGCGCATCGTCATAGCCCATGACGTTGAGCGGACGCACGATGCGGATGCCGGGCGCGTCGCCGGGCACGATGATCATGCTTTGCTGCGAGTGCTTGGGCGCATCGGGGTCGGTCTTGCCCATGGTGATGAAGACCTGGCAGCGCGGATCGCCGGCACCTGAGATCCACCACTTGTGGCCGTTGATCACGTACTCGTCGCCCTGGCGCTCGATGCGCGTGCAGATGTTGGTGGCGTCGGAGGAGGCCACCTCGGGCTCGGTCATGGCGAAGGCCGAGCGGATCTTGCCGTCCAGCAGCGGCTTGAGCCAGCGCTCCTTGAGTTCGGTGCTGCCGTAGCGCGCAATGGTCTCCATGTTGCCGGTGTCGGGCGCCGAGCAGTTGAACACCTCGCTGGACCATGGCACGCGGCCCATGATCTCGGCCAGCGGCGCGTATTCCTGGTTGGTCAGGCCGCCGCCCTTGTAGCCTGCGGCCTCGGCGCTGTCCACGGGCAGGAACAGGTTCCACAGGCCTTGCTCCCGGGCCTTGACCTTGAGCTTCTCGATGGTCTGCAGCGGCGTCCAGCGCTTGCCTGCGGCGGTGTTGGCTTCCATCTCGGCGGCATAGTCCTTTTCGCCGGGATAGATGTGCTCGTCCATGAACTTCAGCAGGCGTTCCTGCAGGTCCTTGGTCTTGGGCGAATATTCAAAGTCCATGGATGCGCTCCTTCTCTTGGCTTGTCGCTTGTGGTGGAAACGGGGTGATCGGTGAGTGTTGGGGGCTGGTCTGGATGGCTCAGCTGCGCTGGGCGAAGGACCAGGCCAGCTCGGCCATGGGCCGGGCGGTGTCGCCGGAGGCCTTGGCCTGGGCGCTGGAGGCCGTGCCGGCCTCCACGCGCTTGGCGATGCCCTGCAGGATGGCCGCGATGCGGAACATGTTGTAGGCCATGTAGAAGTTCCAGTCGGCGCGCAGCGTGTCCACGTCCTTGAGGCCCGTGCGCTCGCAGTAGCGGCGGATGTATTCCTCTTCGCCCGGAATGCCCAGGGCCGCCAGGTCCTTGCCTGCGATGCCCCGGCCCAGCGTGGCGGGGATGTGCCAGCTCATGCAGTGGTAGCTGAAGTCGGCCAGCGGGTGGCCCAGGGTGGACAGCTCCCAGTCCAGCACGGCGATGACGCGCGGCTCGGTGGGGTGGAACATGAGGTTGTCCAGGCGGAAGTCGCCGTGCACGATGGACACGCGCGAGGCATCCAGCGCGCTGGCCGGCATGTGGGCGGGCAGCCACTGCATGAGCTGGTCCATCTCGGGGATGGGCTGGGTGACCGAGGCCACGTACTGCTTGCTCCAGCGGCCGATCTGGCGCTCGAAGTAGTTGCCGCTCTTGCCGTAGTCGGCCAGGCCCTGGGCCGCGAAGTCCACGGTGTGCAGGGCCGAGATCACGCGGTTCATCTCGTCGTAGATGGCGGCGCGCTGGGCCGGCTCCATGCCGGGCAGGGACTGGTCCCAGAGCACGCGGCCTTCCATGCACTCCATGATGTAGAAGGCGCGGCCGATGATGGACTCGTCCTCGCACAGCGCATACATGTGGGGCACGGGCACGTCGGTGCCGGCCAGGCCCTTCATCACGCGGAACTCGCGCTCGATGGCATGGGCCGAGGGCAGCAGCTTGGCCACGGGGCCGGGCTTGGAGCGCATCACGTAGCTGCGTCCCGGGGTGATCAGCTTGTAGGTGGGATTGGACTGGCCGCCCTTGAACATCTCCACCTGCAGCGGGCCGGCAAAGCCCTGCACATGGCCCTGCATCCAGGCGGTGAGCGCGGGCACGTCGAATGCGTGCTGGTCGGAGACGGCGCGTGTGCCTACGAAATGGTCGAAAGTGCTCATGGGGCAGTCAGTCCTGTGATCGGTTCGAGAATCGGTTCAACAAACGGGAACAGCCGCGCAGCACGGGCGCGGCAAGGCACCGGCCGGCGAGAGCGTCCGGTCGGTGCAAGAAAAGGGGAGGGGGCGCGGCGCGAGCCGCGCAGGTTCAGGCGTCGGGCGCGGCGATGCGCAGCAGCGTGTCGCGGTCGCAGACCACCAGGCCGCCCGGCTCGATGCGGATGGCGTTCTCGCGCTCCATGGCCTTGAGTTCCTGGTTCACGCGCTGGCGCGAGGCGCCCAGCAACTGGGCCAGTTCCTCCTGCGCCAGGTGCAGGCCGATGCGGATCTCGCTGCCATCCGACAGGCTGGTCACGCCATAGCTGCGCACCAGGTGCAGCAGCTGCTTGGCCAGGCGCGCGCGCAGCGGCAGGGTGTTGAGGTCCTCGACCAGGCCGTAGAGCTGGCGGATGCGCCGTGCATGCAGGCGCAGCATGGCTTCCGAGAACTCCACATGCATGGACAGGATTTTCTTGAAGTCGGTCTTGGACACGCACAGCAGCGTGGTCTCGCCGTGCGCATAGGCATCGTGCGTGCGCTTGTCCCCGTCCAGGATGGCCACGTCGCCGAACCAGATGCCCGGCTCCACGTAGTCCAGCGTGATCTGCTTGCCCGTGATCGAGGTCGAGCTCACGCGCACCGCACCCCGGGCGCAGGCGATCCATTCCTCGGGCGGTTCTCCGCGTGCGCAGATGAGCGTGCCATCTTTGAACCGTTTGACGTAAGCGCATCGAAGAATGTCGTGCCGAAGCGATGGAGAAAGTGATGAAAACCAGCGACCGGAATTGATCGCTTCACGTTCTTCGATGGTAAGAATCGGGTCGTCCATGGCCTGTCTTTTGCGTGACTGATGACGGTCACATTGTCGCGTGTGGGACCGCCGCGGCGCAGCATGCCGCCGGCGGGCCTGTCACTTCGGTGTCTGGGCCTGCCGAAAACGGGGCAGGGCGGCGAAAAAAAGGCGACTCGTCGTGCGTCGGGTCGCCGGCTTTGCAGGGCTTATGGCTCCTCGTGCGTGAGGCTCAGCCCCAGCGCGCCACGGCGGCGCAGCCAGGGGCTGGGGCGGTAGCGCGGGTCGCCGTAGACGGTCTGCAGGTTGAACAGGACCTCCAGCATGTTGGTGGGGCCCCAGCGGTCGCCCATGGCCAGCGGGCCCATGGGATAGCCCAGGCCCAGGGTCACGGCCTTTTCCAGGTCGGCCGGGCTGCCGATGCCCTGCTGGCAGATGTCGCTGGCGATGTTGACGATGGAGCCCACCACGCGCTGCGTGACAAAGCCGCCGCTGTCGCGGATCACGCTCACGGCCTTGCCGTCGCTGGCAAAAAGCGCATGGGCGGCATCGCGCATGTCGGTGCGCGTGGCCGGCGTGGTTGCCAGCACGCGGCGGCGCGTGTCGGCGTCGGCCAGCAGCATGTCGATGCCCATGGTGCGCGTGCAGTCCAGCCGCTCCACGGCAGCCACCGTGGTCACGTCCAGGCCCAGCGGCGCCACCAGGATCAAGGCCTGCTCGGTCGGTGCCTGCGCGGTTTCAATGCGCGCGCCCAGGCTCTTGAGCAACTGGTAGATCTCGTTGCGCCGGGCCGCGCGTGCCGACACCCAGACCGGTGGCAGCGTCTGCACCTGCGGCACGGCAGGCTCGGCAGGCTGCTCGGCGCGGCCTTCGGCATAGCGGTAAAAGCCCTGGCCGGTCTTGCGGCCCAGCAGGCCGGCCGCCACGCGCTGCGCGGCAATGGGGCTGGGGCGGTAGCGCGGCTCCTGGTAGTACTGGTGGTAGATGTGCTCCATCACGGCATGGGTGACATCCAGGCCGGTGAGATCCATCAGCTCGAACGGGCCGAGCTTGAAGCCCACCTGCTCGCGCAGGATGCGGTCGATGGTGGCGAAGTCGGCAATGCCTTCCTGCACGATGCGCAGCGCCTCGGTCACATAGCCGCGGCCCAGGTGGTTGACCAGAAAGCCCGGCGTGTCCTGCGCACGCACGGGCGTGTGGCCGAAGCTGCGCGCGAACTGCGCCAGCGTGGCGCAGGTGGCCTCGTCCGTGGCCAGGCCGCGCACGATCTCCACCACCTTCATCAGCGGCGCCGGGTTGAAGAAGTGAAAGCCGGCAAAGCGCTGCGGGTGCTCGAGCGCCGTGGCCAGCGTGGTGATGGACAGGGCCGAGGTATTGCTGGCGATGAGGGTCCCGGGCGCAACGATGGCCTCCAGCTCGCGCAGCAGCGCCTGCTTGGCATCCATGCGCTCGACGATGGCCTCGATCACCAGGTCGCAGTTCCTGAACGCATCGAGACCGTCCGCCACCGTCACCCGGGCCTTGCAATCTGCGGCCTGCTCACTTGTTATTTTTTGTTTCTTCTCAAGCAGGTCCCACAGCGCAAACAGCTGTTGCTGCGCTTGCGCGGCAGCGCCCGGGCGAGCGTCCTGCAGCAGCACGCCGGCGCCTGCCTGGGCGGCCAGCTGGGCAATGCCTTGCCCCATGATGCCTGCGCCTATCAATCCGACGTTCATGATAGGAGAAATGTTGTTTTGGATCATGTACATAGAGGAGGTGTCCTACAGGTGTCTATGCAAAAATGCAAGCGTTCAAAGAAAGGCTGATGTGAGAATTTGTAGCACCATTCTCGGCGTCGCCCTGTCCTCCATGGCCTGGAACGCGTCCGCATTGTCGTTGGGCAGTCCCCGGGGCAACGTGGTGCTGGGCGCTCCGTTCGACCTGGTGGTGGGCTTGCAGCCCGATAGCGGAAATGACGCCGGCAGCTCCTGCGTGCGCGCCGAGCTGCTGGCCGGTGACAGGCCCATCGAATCCTCGCGTGTGCGCGTCAGCCCGACCACATCGGGCAAGGCCGTTCGTGTGCAGGCCAGCTACACGGTGGACGAGCCCGTGGTGACGCTCAAGCTCTGGGCCGGCTGCGAAGGCGGCGGCATCAGCCGCAGCTATACGCTGCTGGCGCAGCTGCCCGAGTCGGTGGATGCCACGGGCAATCAGCCCATCAATGTGCGGGAGCTGGCGGCAGCCCAGCCGGCGCTGGCGGCCGCGGGTGCCGGTGCACCAGGTGCTGCAGGTGCTGCAGGTGCAGCGGGTGCCGCTTCCGACCCATCTTCGACTTCCTCCCGCCCGGCCGCTGGCCGCAGCGCCCGGGCCGATTCCAGGCCCGCAGCGGTGCCCGTTGCCAAGGAACCGAAACCCCAGTCCAAGCCAAAGACACAGCCAAGGCCCCAGGCCAAACCCAAGGCGGCGGCCGAGAAATCGAGGCCGCCCGTGGGCGTGACCGCCCAGGCCCAGGCCGGGCAGTTGCAGGCGGGCCTGCGCATAGAACCGCGCCTGCGCATGGAGCCGGTGGAGGAATGGCTGGGCACGGGCGGCACCCCGGGCGCCGCTGGCGCAGCCGGAACACCCGGGACACCCGAGGGCGCCGCCGCATCTGCGGCTCCCATGTTCGATGCGGGCAGCGAGCAGCTGGCCGAGGCCAACAAGCGCGTGCAGGCGCTGGAGGCCGAAATGGCGGCCTTCAAGAAGCGCGACACCGCCGACCGTGGGCAACTGGCCCAGCTACGGGCCGAACTGGAGGCCATGCGCCAGGAGTCGGGCGGCTCGTCGTGGCTGTTCAATGCGCTGCTGCTGGCGCTGATCGCCGCCGTGGCCGTGATCGCATGGATGGCCTGGAAAATGCGCTCGGGCGCCTCGCTGTTCTCGCGCGAGCCGGATGCCTGGCGGGAATCGGTGGAGCGTTCGTCGCAGGACCCCGTGCCGTCGAGCCCGCCGCATTCGCACGATGACGGGATCAACACCCTGCCGCATTCCCTGGACCCCCATCGGCCCACGCGGCCCATGGCACCCAGCCTGCGTGAACACCGGCCTGCGCCGTCGCCGGATGATCGCCGTGGCCCGGATACCCTGGCCTCGCCCTATGTGCAGCGCGGCGCGCAGATGCGCCCTGGCGTGACGTACGAGCTGCATGAGGACGTGGACCCCGGCGATTTCGGCCCGGCCACCATTCCCGTGCCTGTGTCCGTGCAGGCCGAGCTGCCCGAGCCGGAGGGCGAGAAGACCGCAGCGCGCTCGCCTGCGCCCGAGGCCATCAAGGCCCGGCGCATGGTGCAGCCCGGCGAAATGTTCGACGTGCAGCAGCAGGCGGAATTCTTCATCTCGGTGGGCGAGCACCAGCAGGCCATCGAGCTGCTGCGCTCGCACATCGCCACGCATGAGGATTCCTCGCCGCTGGCCTATCTGGAGCTGCTGCACCTGTACTACACGCTGAGCCGCCGAGACGACTTCGACCAGCTGCGCGCCCGCTTTGCCAAGCATTTCAACGCCCGCGTGCCGGCCATGCCGGGCTTCACCGACAAGGGCAGCAGCCTGCTGCAGGGCTATCCCGAGCAGCTGGCACGCATCGAGGCGCTGTGGCCTGTGGACGAGGTCGAGGACTGCCTGGCGCACTACCTGTTCAAGCAGGACGGTGCACCCGACCCCGATGCGCCAGCCCCCTTCGACCTGGCCGCTTTCGATGACCTGCTGCTGCTGCTGTCCATCGCGCGCACCTCGCCCGCCGGAACGCGCGGCGAGCCCGGCCCGCGCGAGCGCACCACGCCGCGCATGGTGGCGGGCACGGCCGCAGCCGGCGCAGCCACGGCCGGCGCAGCCGTCCTCGCATCGGCCGCGGAACCCGCTCCCGCACCGGCCGCCGCTGCCGCCTTCATGGATGTGGATTGGATGGCCGAGCTGCAACCGTCTCCGGTAGAGGCCGCACCGCAGCAGGCTGCCTCTTCCCTGTCGCCGCAGGATCCGGGCCTGGAGTTCACGCCCATGGACACGCAGGCGCTGTCCACGGTCTCCGGTACAGCCGGTGAGAAGGCTGCCGACAGCCGCGCGCCGGACTCCCTGTCCGCGCCGCTGCAGTTTGAAATGCAGCCGCTGGACTTCGACCTGGATCAGGCAGGCCAGCTGCCTGCCGGCCAGGTGCGTGCCGTTCCGCTGAGCGAGACGCCGTCCTTCATCCACGATGCGGCGGCACCGCTGCTGGACATAGACCTCACCGCGCTGGGCGAGGATGAACTGCCCACGGTGGACGTGCCTTCGCGCTTTCCGCCCGTGGTGCTGTCGGCGCCCGGCTCAGGCCCCGTGGGCTTCAGCGAGCACAATCTCAAGGCTCCGCTGAGCATGGATCTGGCGCTGGAGAACTGGGAACTGCAACCGCCCGAAACCCTTCGCGATCACCGCGGCCTGGACGAGCCCTTGAGCCGCTCGGTGGACATGCTGCTGTCGCGCGAGACCGACCCGGCCTTTCGGACCACGCCACAGGCTCCGTCGCCGCAGGGTGACGGCAAGGAGCCGTCCAAGGACTGAGCCAGGTGCACATGCAAAAAAGGGAGCAGATGCTCCCTTTTTTGATGTGTGGTCCCGCAAAGGATCAGTTCGCAGCCTGCATGCTGGCAAGCAACTGCTGCGCCGCCGCTTCCGGGTCCTCGGCATTGACCAGTGCCCGCACCACGGCCACCGAGCCCACGCCCGTGGCGCGCACGGCCGGGAATTGGTCGGCCGAGATGCCGCCGATGGCCACCAGCGGATAGCGCTGCATCAGGCGCACATAGGCGCCCAGGCGCGCCAGGCCCTGCGGAGCCGTGGCCATCTTCTTGAGCGTGGTGGGAAAGACGGCGCCCAGCGCGATGTAGCTGGGCTGCACGGCATGGGCGCGCACCATTTCGGCATAGCCATGCGTGCTCACGCCCAGGCGCAGGCCCGAGGCGTGGATGGCCTGCAGGTCGGCGCCGGCCAGCGCGTCCAGGTCTTCCTGGCCCACATGCACGCCATAGGCGCCGGCATCGATGGCCTCGCGCCAGTGGTCGTTGATGAAGAGCAGGGCGCCCGTGCCTTCCACGGCGGCCACGGCGGCGCGCACTTCGTGCGCGATGGCGTCGCGGTCCTCGGACTTGAAGCGCAGCTGCACGGTGGGCACACCGGCGCGGGCCATGCGGCCCACCCATTGCGCATCGGGCAGCACGCCGTACAGGCCCAGGGACCTTGGGCACTCCGGGAAGGCCAGTGCGGGATCGGCGCCCTCCAGGCCGAAGTCGCGCGGATCGTCGGGCCATAGCGTGGCCTCGAAGCGGCCCCTGCGCAGCGTCTGCGCCTGCCAGGCACAGGCCAGCGTCTCGGCGTCGATGGCGATGAAGCCCAGGGCGCTGCAGGCCTGCAGCGCCGCAAGATAGGCCGGCTCCTGGCGCTGTGCCTGCGGCACGGGCTGCGAGGGCAGGGCGGAGCCTTCAGGGGCAAAGGTGGCGCCGTGCAGGCGCACGATGGCATCTGCCCAGGATTGGATGGAGTCGTTGCTCATGGCCGATCTCCTCAGCCGTGGTGCCAGAACGGCGTGCCCAGCACGGGCGTGCTGGGCTGGGCGGCCGATTGCTCGGCCATGGCGCCGGCGCGGTGGGCGGCGTGGCCGGCGTTCACGGCGTCGGCAAAGGCGCCGGCCATGGCCACCGGGTCTTCGGACAGGGCCACGGCCGTGTTCAGCAGCACGGCGTCATAGCCCCATTCCATGACCTGGCAGGCGTGCGAGGGGCGGCCCAGGCCCGCATCCACGATCAGCGGCACCTTCAGGCGCTCGCGCAGTGTCTGCATGGCATAGGGGTTGACGGGGCCGCGGCCCGTGCCGATGGGCGCTGCCCAGGGCATGACGGCCTGGCAGCCCACATCCACCAGGCGCTGGCACAGCACCAGGTCCTCGGTGGTGTAGGGCAGGACCTGGAAGCCGTCCTTGATGAGGATGGAGGCGGCATCGACCAGGTTCAGCGTGTCGGGCTGCAGGGTGTAGTCGTCGCCGATCAGCTCCAGCTTGATCCAGGGGGTCTCGAAGACTTCGCGTGCCATCTGGGCCGTGGTCACGGCTTCCTGCACGGTCATGCAGCCGGCCGTGTTGGGCAGCACGGGCACGGCCAGCTTCTTGAGCAATTCCCAGAAGCTGGCACCGGTCTCGGCGGCATTGCTGCCCTGGCGGCGCAGCGAGGCCGTGACCATGGCGGGGCGGGCACGCTGCACGGCAGCTTCCAGCACGGCGGGCGAGGGGTAGCGGGAGGTGCCCAGCAGCAGGCGGCTGTCAAAGCGCTGGCCGTACAGGACCAGGCTGTCGTCGGAGGAAGGGGCGGAAGTCGTCATGGCGTGAGGCAATGGGAGAGTCGGATGGGGCATCAGCCGCCGGTCACCGGCGAGATCACTTCGAGGCGGTCGCCGTCGTTCAGCGCCTGTTCGGCATAGCGGGCCTTGGGCACGAAGACGGTGTTGATGGCCACGGCAAAGGGCGGGCGCGGCGCAAGCTGGGCCAGCGCGTCGGCCACGGTGGCTCCGTCGCTCAGTTCGGTCGCTTGCTGGTTGATGGTGATGTTCATGGCGGCTGAGGGGAAACGAAAGGCGGGTACGGGGGCTTGTTCGATCTTAGGCAGGGCCGGGGCTGGCGGCCCTGCATGCATGTCCGGTCTGTTGTGCGTGAAAGTGCCGTGCGTGCCGTTCAGGCGGCTGCCTTGTGCTGCGATGGCGCATGCTCGACGGCAACATCGAAGCGGCGGGCCAGTTCGGAATCACCGCTGTCGAGCAGCTCCAGCACCACGTCCAGCATGGCCGGCGCGATCATGAAGCCATGGCGGTACAGGCCGTTGACCTCCATCACGCGCGGCGCGTTCCAGCGCACGGCCGGCAGATTGTCGGGCAGGGTGGGGCGGCACTGGGTGGCGATCTCGACGATGCGGCCCTCGGCAAAACCCGGATGCACGGTGTAGGCGGCACTCAGCAGCTCCAGCGTGGAGCGCACGCTGGCCGGCGACATGTCGTCGGACTCGATCTCGGTAGCGCCGATGACGAAGAGGTGGTCCTCCTTGGGCGCAATGTAGATCGGGTAGCGCGGATGGATCAGGCGCGTGGGCCGCTGCAGCGTGACCTCGGGCGCGTGGATGCGCACCACCTCGCCGCGCACGCCGCGCAGCGCGGGCCACTGGCCGCGTGCGCCCAGGCCCCGGCAGTCCAGCACCCAGTCGGGCTGGCCCGGCGTGCCGGGACGGAAGTCGGCCAGCTCGCGCGGCTGGTTCCAGTGCTGCTCCACGCCCAGGCGGGTCAGCGTGGCGTGGAGCGCGGCCAGCAGCTGGCGGTTGTCGAGCTGGCCTTCGCCCTGCAGGTACATGGCCTGGGCAAATCGCCGCTCAAGCGCGGGCTCGCAGTCGTGCAGGGCCTGGTCGGCCAGCGGCTGCAGCGCGGGAAGGCTGGGGTTGATGCGGCGGTTTTTCTCCAGCAGGCCGAAAAAGCGCTGGGCATCGCCCGCGTCCTGGCGGTGCCAGAGGATGAGGGTGCCGTTTTGCTGGAAGAACACGGGCGCATCGAGCTGGGCCAGCAGTTCGGGCCAGCGCGTCAGGCCGTGCTGGCCCATGCGCACCACGCCGGGCTCGGTGATGGCCGATTCGGCCAGGGGCGCGAGCATGGCGGCGGCCACGCGGGCCGCTGCGCCATCGCCTTCGGGGCCGTGGGCGTCGTATACGGCAATGCCGTGGCCGCGACGGGCCAGCGCCAATGCCAGCAGCCGGCCCATGAGGCCGCCGCCCAGAATGGCGATGCGGGAAGAAGCTTGTAGAACGGACATGTGCATCTGGTGGTCAAGTGCGCCCATGCCCGTGGGACTGCCGGCCGGCTGTCCGCGCACAGGGCATGTGCTGGACAAAACGCGGCGTACCACCCCGATTGATTGAAACTCCCCACGCCAGCATGACCTGGATCGGGTGCAGGGGCGCTGCGCGGCAAGGTGCCTGTGGTGCAGGCTTGTGCGGCAGGGGGCTGGTCGCCCCGGGGCCCCAGGGTGTTTCTCAGTCACGCATCGGCGAGGCGGGCCAGTCCCTGTTTCACCGACGGGACACCCCTGTTTCGTCCGTCAGCAGGCATTACAGCACATCCCGCAGCTGCCGGTATTGACCATGCGCATGGGTGATAATTTTCGCCCATGACTGCCGACCACTCCCCTTCGACCGCCGCATCCACCGAACCGGCTCCCGCCGCGCGCAAGCGCTATGCACGCGTGCTCATCATCGCGGGCTCCGACAGCGGCGGCGGCGCCGGCATACAGGCCGACCTCAAGACCTGCAGCGCCCTGGGCTGCTACGGCATGACGGCCATCACGGCCATCACCGTGCAGAACACGCTGGGCGTCAGCGGCATCCACGGCATTCCCGTGGACATACTGCGCGGCCAGATCGATGCGGTGGTCGAGGACATCGGCGCCGACGCCGTCAAGATCGGCATGCTGGCCACGCCCGAGGTGGTGCAGGTGGTGGCCGATGCCATCCGCCGCCACCAGCTGCGCAACGTGGTGCTCGACCCCGTGATGGTGGCCACCAGCGGCGACCGGCTGATTGCCCCGGAAACCGCCTCCGTGCTGGTGCGCGAACTATTCCCCCTGGCCACCGTGGTCACGCCCAATCTGGACGAGGCAGCGCTGCTGCTGGGCCACTCCATTGATGGCATAGACGCACTGGACGGCGCCGTGCAGGAACTGCTGGCGCTGGGCGCGCCGGCCGCATTGCTCAAGGGCGGGCATCTGTCCGGCGATCTGGTGGTGGACCTGCTGGGCCATGGCAACGGCCAGCGGCTGCGCCTGCAGTCGCAGCGCATTGCCACGCACAACGGACACGGCACGGGCTGCACGCTGTCTTCGGCGATTGCCTCGCACCTGGCGCTGGGCCTGCCGCTGGAGACGGCCGTGGCCCAGGCGCGCGAGTACATCCTGGGCGCGATTGCGGCCGGTGCCGATGTGTTCACGGGCGCCGGCCACGGTCCGCTGAACCACGGCTATGCGCCGCGCGCGCAGGTCGTGGTCAACGGCTGAACGTCCAGCCAGACGTCCAGGTAATCAGCCCAGGTCACCAGCCCCAGGTCAGGCTGCGCGCCACCCAGCCCTTTTGGCCGTTGTCGCGCTGGACATGGGCCCAGGAGCCCTGCTTCTTGAGCGTGCGCACCACCTCCAGCTCAGCCAGCTTGCCCACCACGCGGTGTTTCTGGCCCGGGCCTGCGCGCAGATTGGCGGTGCGCCCGGTCACCACCATGTGCGGGGTCTTGCCGGTCAGCGGCGCATGCACCCAGCCCAGCGTGCTCTCGTTGTCCCTGACGCGCAGCCACTGGCCCTTGCGCTGCACCACCTGCAGCGGATAGCCCTTGCCCAGTTCCCACAGCGTGGCCGAGCGCGTGGTGGGCTGCTGCCGCACATTGACGCTGGATCCCTTGACGCTGACGAACTCGCGCGCATGGGCGGCGGCCGGGGCCAGGGTGGTGGTGAGGACGGCGAGGGCGGTGGCGGCTGCGGCCATCCAGCGGGCGGCACGGCTTTTGTTGCAAGACACGGGAACAGGTCTCCTTTCGTTTGAGAAAGGCTGGCGCGCGAAGACTTTCCGGCGCGAGCCCGGGGAAAGCGCGTGGGATCAGGCGATGTAGCTATAGTTCCTGAATGAAACTGACGTGCGACGCCCCGGCTTCATGCGCAACCGGGCAAGCTTGCCTTACGCTTGCCGCACAACCGTGTTTTCCAGGAGGGCTTGTATGCACCATGCTGTTTCCCGATCCGGCGCCCATGTCCGGCACGCTGCAATCCTGACGGCCTGTCTTGCCGCGGGACTGGCGGATGCGCAGGGACAAGAGACGCAGGCGCAGGAGGCGCAGGCTGTGGCCACAGCCGCCGAGGGCCGCGATGCGGCCAGGGCGCAGGAGGGTGCGGTGAATCGCCCGGAATTCGGACCCGCGCTGCTGGCGGCCGCGCAGGCCGGCGAAGCGCTGCAGGTACGCGACTGGCTCAAGCGCGGCGCACCTGTCGATGTGCGTGACCGGCAGGGCAATACGCCGCTGCTGCTGGCCGTGCGCGGCAACCATGTGGAAGTCGCGCGCTCGCTGCTGGTCCATGGGGCCAACCCCAATCTCAAGAATGACCTGCAGGACAGTGCCTATCTGCTGGCCGGTGCCCTGGGCCGCCTGGAGATACTGCGCATGACGCTGTCGTACGGCGCCGATCTGCAAAGCACCAACCGCTACGGCGGCACGGCGCTGATCCCGGCCTGCGAGCGCGGCCATGTCGATACCGTGCAGGCCCTGCTGGCCGCCGGTGTACGGGCCGACCATGTGAACCGGCTGGGCTGGACCTGCCTGCTCGAAGCCGTTTTGCTGGGCGACGGAGGCCCGCGCTACCAGGACATCGTCCGCCAGCTGATCGCGGCCAGGGCCGATCTCAATCTGCCCGACAAGGATGGCGTGACCGCCGTCGTCCACGCCCGCCAGCGCAGCCAGCATGAGGTGGAGCGCCTGCTGCAGGAGGCGGGAGCGCGCTGATCGGCGCAAGCGAAAACGCCTGAAACCAGGGGTGATGCGCCAGATTCAGACGGGTCTGATTGCTTTGGAAAGGCTGAGTTGCAAATGATTCCCATTTTCAACGTGGATCTTTGCCATGCGCACAGCACATTTGCTATCTCGACCCTTCGTCTCCGGCCCCCAGTCGTGCCTTTTTTCGGTGTTCGCTGCGGCGCTGGTCACGCCCGCTTATGCGCAGGACGCCACTGCCGATGAGCGTCAGGTGCAGTTGGCGCCCTTGACCGTCTCCGGGCAGCGCTCCACCGGCTCGCGCACCGAGGCATCCGAATCGGCCAAATACGCCAAGCCGCTGCTGGATGTGCCGCAGACCATCACCGTGGTGCCCGGGCAGGTGCTGCAGGAGCAAAACGCCCTGAGCCTGCAGCAGGCGCTGTCCAATGTATCCGGCATCACCTTCAATGCGGGCGAGGGCGGTGCAGGCTCGGGCGACAGCATCAACATCCGCGGCTTCAGCGCCAACGCCAACCTGCAGATCGACGGGCTGCGCGACAGCGGGCAGAAGAGCCGAAGCGATCTCTTCAACACGGAATCCGTCGAGGTCATCAAGGGACCCAACTCGGTCTTCGGCGGCGCGGGCACCTCGGGCGGCAGCATCAACATGATCAGCAAGCAGCCCAAGGCCCATGACTTCACCGAGGCCGACGCTGGCCTGGGCACGGCCAGCTACCGGCGCCTCACGCTCGACACCAACAGGGTGCTGGCTGGCGGCAAGGCTGCCATGCGCCTGAACCTCATGGGCCATGACAGCGACGTGGCGGGGCGCGACACCATCTTCAAGCGGCGCTGGGGTGTGGCGCCCTCGCTGGCTCTGGGATTGAATTCGCCCACGCGCGTGACTCTCAGCTTCTTCCACCAGAACGATGACAATCTTCCCGACTTTGGCGTGCCGGCCTTTCGCGGCAAGATGCTCGATGGCGTCTCGCGCAATGCCTATTTCGGCTGGCGCAACCTTGACCGCGAAAAGATCAGCCAGAATGCCCTGACCGCGAAGATCGAGCATGACTTCGCCTCGGGCGCCAAGCTGCAGAACCTCTCGCGCTACTCGCGGCTGAGCCGCGATACCGTGATCTCGGCCTCGCATGTCGATCTCCGGGGTATGCAGCCTGGCTACTACCGGCCCGCAGGTCCGCAGGCCTATGGCCGCGATGCGGCCACCACCCTGTGGATCAACCAGACCAACCTGACCCAGCGCTTCGACACAGGCGTGCTGGGGCATACGCTGGTCACGGGCTTCGAGATCGCACGCGAGACCTATGACCGCACCACCTCTTCCTACAACATCAACCGGCAGTTCCCGGCCGGCGGCTATCCGCTGGCCCGTCCGCCCGGATACTGGACGGGCACGACGGACTTCCAAAACAGCGGAAGGAACGAGACCAGCCTGGACACCCGCGCGCTGTATGCCACCGACTCCATTGCGCTGGGGCCGCGCTGGGATCTGAACCTGGGCCTGCGCTACGACTGGATCGACGGGCGCTCCAACGCCGCAACGGCCGCTGGCGTGCGCACCTCGGTGGACAGTTCCGACGGCCGGCTCAGCGGCCGCACCGCCCTGAGCTTCAAGCCCGCCGACAACGGCCGCATCTACCTGGCCTATGGCACGGCCTTCAACCCCTCCGCGGAATTCCTGGTCTCCAATGGTTCCGGCCTGGATGCGGCCACGGCCTCGCTGGCGCCCGAGAAGAACACCAGCCTGGAACTGGGAACCAAGTGGGATGTGCTGGACCGCCAGCTGGCGCTGACCGGCGCCCTGTTCCAGGTGGACAAGACCAATGCCCGAGAGCAGATGGCCGATGGCAGCTATCTGCTGGCCGGAGAGCAGCGCGTGCGCGGGCTGGAGCTCGGTGCCGCAGGCAAGGTGACGCCGCAATGGGATGTCTTCGCCAACTACACCTTCATGGCCAGCAAGACCCTCAAGTCATTGAACGAGCCTGCGCGTGTGGGCCAGGCGCTGGGCAATACGCCGCGCCATTCGCTGAACCTGTGGACTACCTATGCGTTGCCGCAGGGCTGGACGGTGGGCTATGGCGCGCGCTTCGTGGGCACGCGCAATGTCACCTCGGCCGGCGACGGCAAGCTGTCCGCTTACTGGGTGCACAGCGCCATGGTCGGCTATGAACTCAACCGGCAATGGAAGCTCCGGCTCAATCTCGACAACATCGGCAACAAGGCCTACGTGGCCGGCGTGCGCCAGCGCCTGGGCGAGCAGTCGCGTTCCTCGGCCGTGGAGTACGGAGAGGGTCGCACGGTCAGATTGACCGCGCTCTACCAGTTCTGAGAAGCACGATGGCCTGGTTTCCGGTGCCGTGGACGCCGGGACAGGATGAATCAGGCTTGAATCGGGCTGCCCCCAGGGGCAGCTTTTTTCTTTGGCGGCCACCTTGCCTGGGGCAAAAAAAGAGCCCGCACAAGGCGGGCTGGTGATGGTCAGGCCGACGGCAAAAACCGCCGACACGCAAGCATCTTACTGGATCTTGGCCTTTTCGCGCAGCGATTCCTGGAATTGCGCCAGCTTTTGCTGTTGCAGCTGCTGCACGATCTGGGGCTTGACTTCCTCGAACTTGGGCAGTTCGGCCTGGCGCACGTCGTCCTGGCGGATGATGTGGTAGCCGAACTGGCTCTTGACCGGCTCCTGTGTCATGCCGCCCTTTTCGAGCTTGATCAGGGCTTCGGAGAACTCGGGCACGTAGTTGCCGGGGTTGGCCCAGTCGAGGTCACCGCCACGAGCGCCGGATCCGGGGTCCTTGGACTCCTTCTTGGCGATGTCTTCGAACTTCTTGCCGGCCTTGATCTCGGCAATGATGGCCTTGGCGCGGTCTTCCGACTCGACCAGGATGTGGCTGGCCTTGTATTCCTTGCCGCTGTTGGCAGCGACGGCCTTGTCGTACTCGGCCTTGGCTTCGGCGTCGGTCACGGGGTTCTTCTTCTGGAAGTCTTCGAACAGCGAGCGGATCAGGATGGTCTGGCGGGCCAGTTCCATCTGCTGCTTGTAGGCTTCGCTGTTGGCCAGGCCGCGCTTGTTGGCTTCCTGCATGAAGATCTCGCGGGCGATGACTTCTTCCTTGATCTGCCCTTCCATCTCGGGCGTGACGGGGCGGCCGCTTTGCTCGATCTGCTGCTTGAGCACTTCGGCGCGTGCCTTGGGCACAGCCTTGCCGTTGACGACGGCGATGTTCTGGGCCGAGGCGGACAGGGCTGCGGTGCTCAGCACGGCGGCAGTCACCAGGCTGGTCAGAAGCTGTTTTTTCATGCGAATTCCAGAGATGAAGGAAAAATTGATTCTATAGCGTGGATACGCAACAGGCTCCGAATCTTCGGAGCCTGTAAAAGTTCAAAGAACCTCGATGGCGATGGCGTGAGCGCCCTGGTCAATGAATTCTTGCAGCGCATCATACACAAGGCGGTGGCGTGCCACGCGCGGCTTGCCTTGAAACAAAGGTGACGCAATGCGCACGCGGAAATGCGTGCCGAAGCCGGTGCCGTTGGCTCCCACATGGCCGGCGTGCTGGTGGCTCTCGTCGATCACTTCCAGGTGATCGGGGGCGAGGCGCTCGCGCAGCACGGCCTGCATGGCTTCGGCGGTGATGGGCAGTGGATGGGCGGGTGCGCTCATGGCTGCTTGTCCTGTTGCACGCCGGACGGGGGCAGGGCGTCGGGCGTGGCGGCGGCTGCCTCGCCCTTGTCTTCCTGCATGAAGCGGCTCATGTAGATGGCCTGTCCGATCACGAAGACCAGCATCAGCCCCATGCCGCCGAACAGCTTGAAGTTGACCCAGGTGTCGGTGTCGAAGCGGTAGGCGATGACCAGGTTGAGCGCGCCCATCACCGCGAAGAAGGCTGCCCAGCTCCAGTTCATGGTGCGCCAGGCGTTGTCCGGCAGTTGCAGTTGCGCGCCCATGACGGAGCGCAGCAGGTTCTTGCGAAATACCAGCTGGCCAATCACCAGGGCGCCGCCCATGAGCCAGTACAGCACCGTGGGTTTCCACTTGATGAAGGTGTCGTTGTGGGCGAGCAAGGTGGCGCCGCCGAACAGCACGATCACGCCCAGGCTGACCCATTGCATGGGCTCGACCTTGCCATGGCGCACGCGCAGATAGGCAATCTGCGCGATGGTGGCGACGATGGCCACGGCCGTGGCCGTGTAGATGCCCCAGACCTTGAAGGCGACGAAGAACAGGATGATGGGGAAAAAGTCGATCAGTAACTTCATTGGAAGATTTCGATGGGCTTGGAGTCAGGCATGGTGCCTGAGCGCTTGGCAGGCGCATTGTGGCGCAGCCGGCGCGGCCCGGCATCGGTGCAGGGCCGCGCCGGCTGGGGTTTTTGCGGGCCTGGGGCCTAGGCCTTGGGCGGCTCGAATTCCAGCGACGCGGAATTCATGCAGTAGCGCAGCCCTGTGTCGGAGGGACCATCGGGGAACACATGGCCGAGGTGGGCGCCGCACTGGCTGCAGACAGTCTCGGTGCGCACCATGCCATGGCTGCGGTCCACGATTTCGGTGATGGCGCCTGGGATGGCGCGGTCGAAGCTGGGCCAGCCGCAGCCGGCGTCGAACTTGCTATCGGAGTCGAACAGCTTGGCGCCGCAGCAGATGCAGTGGTAGCTGCCATCGGCCCAGAACTGCTCATAGCGGCCTGTGAAGGGGCGCTCGGTGGCCGCGTGGCGCGTCACCTGGAAGGCGGCGGGCTCGGCGCCCTTGGCCTGCAGCTCGGCCTGCCATTCCTGCTCGGTCTTGTGGATGGGAAAGCTCATGATGAACAGCTGATCTCGATGGAGGAAGCCCAGTCGGGCGGGAAGCCTGCCCATTCGGCATGCTCGGCGTGGGGTGCGAACGGGGTCTGCAGCACGGCCAGCAGCTGGCGCACCGCGGTGAAGTCGCCCGCCTTGGCTGCGCGGATGGTGATTTCTCCCAGGTGGTTGCGCAGCACGAAGCGCGGATTCGATTCTTGCATCAGCGCGGCCGCTGCCGTGCCATCCACGGTCGCAAGCTGCCGTACGTAGCCTGCCGCCCAGGCGTCGAAGGCGGGCCGGTCCAGCACCAGGTCGCGCACGGGCTCCAGGTCGGGCTCGGTGCCGCCGGCAGTGGCCACGGCATCGGTCAGGCGGCTGAAGAAGATGGTGTAGTCCACGGCGTTGTCGGCCATGAGCTGCAGCAGCGGGTTCACCAGGGCGGCAAAGCGCGCCTCGGCAGGCGGCGTGCCGGGAGCATCTTCGGGCAGGCCCAGCTTGCGCAGCATGAGAGAGCCATAGGCCTGCGGAAACACCTGCTTGTACGACTCCAGCGCCGCAATGGTCAGCTCCTCTTCGCCGATCAGCGGCAGCAGGGCTTGGCCCAGGCAGTACAGGTTCCAGTACGCGACCTGGGGCTGGCGGTTGAAGGCGTAGCGGCCCTGGGTGTCGCTGTGGTTGCAGATATGGCCGGGGTCGAAGGCGTCGAGGAACTGGAAGGGACCGTAGTCGATGGTCAGGCCCAGGATGCTCATGTTGTCCGTGTTCATCACGCCATGGCAAAAGCCCACCGCCTGCCAGTGCGCCAGCAGCCGCGCCGTGCGCTCGCTCACGGCCTGCAGGAAGTTGGCGTAGGCGTTGCCGGCCAGTGCCTCGGCCGTGCGGCATTCGGGGTAGTAGCGGTCGATCACGTAGTCGGCCAGCTGGCGCAGCGGCGCCATCTGGTCGCGCGCCGCAAAGTGCTCGAAGTGGCCAAAGCGTATGAAGCTGGGCGCCACGCGCGCCACCACGGCGGCGGTCTCGATCTCTTCGCGGCGAATGGGGGCGGGCGATCCGGTCACGCTCAGCGCGCGCGTGGTGGGAATGCCCAGGGCGTGCATGGCTTCGCTGCACAGGAATTCACGGATGGACGAACGCAGCACGGCGCGTCCGTCGCCCATGCGCGAGTAGGGCGTGCGGCCCGCGCCCTTGAGCTGGATTTCCTGGCCCGAGGCGGTCTCGCCCAGCAAGATGGCACGGCCGTCGCCGAGCTGGCCGGCCCAGACACCGAACTGGTGGCCGCTGTAGACGCTGGCCAGCGGATGGCTGCCGGGCAGCACGGTATTGCCGGTGAGCGCCTGCAGGGCCTCATCGGAGGCCAGCCATTGCGGGTCCAGGCCCAGCAGCTCGGCAGTGCCGGTGCTGGTGGCGATCCAGTGCGGCTCGGGCAGCGGCGTGGGGCGCAGATGGGTGAAGAAGTCGGGGCCCAGGGCGGCAAAGCCATCCTGCCAGGAGATGGGAAGGCGCGGGGAGGTCGCCGGAGCCCGGCCTTCGGCGGCAGCGTGCAGGTTCATGCGGGAATTGTCCCCCAGCGCCTATGCCCCGTGGGACGCAAGGTTCATGCGCGCATTCACCGCATGCATTCACGCACGCAGTTGCTGCCGGTACTGGCCCGGCGGCATGCCGAACCATCGGCGGCAGGCGCGAAAGAGGTTGCTCTGGTCCACGAAGCCCAGCAGGTCGGCCACCTCGGCCAGGCTGTGGCGCGGCTCGCCCAGGTACTGCCGGGCCAGCTCGCGGCGGGTGTCATCCAGCAATTGCTGGTAGCTGGTGCTCTCGGCCTGCAGGCGGCGCTGCAAGGTACGGTCGGTCAGGCCCAGCACTGCGGCCACTTCCTCGCGGCGCGGCTCGCCCTGGGGCAGCAGGCGCGCAATCTCATGGCGCACGCGGGCACCCACGCCGGCCTGGCCCAGCTGGTCCAGCTCGGACTCGACCAGTTTTTCGTGCAGGGCCAGCAGTTCGGGGTTGTGCGTCGGGATGGGCGCGAGCAGGTCGTCTTGCGACAGCAGGAAGCGGTTGGCGCGCTCGCCAAAGCGCGGCAGCAGGCCGAAGGCCTGTCGGTAGCGGGCCTCGTGCAGGGGCGAGGGCGCCTGGGCCATGAATTCCACGGCCAGCGGCTGGACTTCGCGCCGCGTCAGCCAGCTGCACAGCACCAGCAGCGTGAGCACGGCGAACTCCACGCGCTGGCGCGGCACGGCGCGCGTGGCGCCGATGTGGTGTATGGACAGCCAGTGGCCGCGCGCATCGCGCTCCAGCGTGAAGGCGGTGGCGTCCGAGATCACGGCCATGTGGCGCTCCAGGTCACGAAAGCCCGCCAGCAGGTGCGGGCTCGAAGCCAGCGAGTAGCCCACCAGGTCGATGTTGCCGTGGCGCGCGGCCAGCTGCCGGTCCAGGCCCAGCGTGGGATTGGCCGACTGCGCCACTGCCAGCTCCCACAGCCGGCTCACGCGGTCCACATCGATGCGGGTCTGCGAATGCTGCAGTGCGGCAAGGTCGATGTTGGCCTCCTCACTCAGCCTTTCCACGGCCAGCCCCTCGGCGGCCATCATGTCCAGGATGCCCCGCACCCATGCGGCGGAGCTGCTGCGCTGCGTTGTCATGGCCGGGTTTTCCTGGGCCGTCCGGGGCGCCTTTTGCGTTCTGAAGTCACTTTTTTGGCTTGGTTGCGATAGCGGCGTGCGGGCGCGCTGTTCCTAGAATTTTTGCAGCGCGGCGAACGACTGCGCAGTGTGGCCCAAGGGCCGGGCACGGCCCATACGGGAAACCCCAAAATCATAGGAGACAAGCATGCGCACAGGACAGCGGTGGATGGCTGGCGGCATACGCCTGGCCGTGGCTTCAATGGCCTTGTGGCTCGCGGCCTGCGGCGGCTCGGGCGGCGGAGGTCCCGAACTGCGCGAGACGGCCTACGGCCCCTTGCGCGGCGTGGACGACGGCGCCGCCACGGGCACCTATTACTGGAAGGGCGTGCCCTTTGCCCAGGCGCCCGTGGGTGCGCTGCGCTGGCAGCCGCCGGCCGAGCCCAAGGCCTGGGAGGGCGTGCGCGAGGCGCGCCAGTTCGGCAACGCCTGCCTGCAGATCGGGCGCATGTACGGCCCGGGCGCCAACAACCGCTTCGACGACACCATTGCCTCCACCCTGGGCCAGCCCGTGGGCAGCGAGGACTGCCTGACGCTCAACATCTGGCGCCCGGCCAGCGGCGCCGAGAAGCTGCCGGTGCTGGTGTTCATCCACGGCGGCAGCGCCATCTCGGGCTATACGGCCGATCCGCTGTATGACGGCGCGGCCCTGGCACGCGCCGCCAATGCCGTGGTGGTCACGGCCAACTACCGGCTGGACATCCTGGGCTACATGCACATGCCGCAGATGCAGGTCGGCGCGCCGGCCACGGGCAACTTCGCGCTGCTGGACAACCTGCAGGCGCTGCGCTTTGTGCAGCGCAACATCGCGGGCTTTGGCGGTGATCCGGGCAATGTCACGCTCATGGGCCAGTCGGCGGGTGCCACCAATGTGCTGGCGCTGCTGGCGGCCGAGTCGGCGCGCGGCCTGTTCCACAGGCTGGTGCCCATCAGCGGCGGGCTGTCGCTGCCGTCCAACCTGCCGGCCGGCGTGCTGGCCACGCTCAAGCCGGCTTCGGCCTACGCCACCCAGTCCGCGCTGCTGCTGGCCCATCTGATGGTGGCCGATGGGCTGGCTGCCGATGTGGCGGCTGCGGCCACGGTGGCTGCCGGCTGGACACCGGCGCAGATTGCGGCCTACCTGCGCGGCAAGGATGCGCGCGTGCTGCTGCAGACCCTGGTGGCCAAGGGCCTGACGGGCGCGGGGCCGATTCCCGACGGCCTGCTGCTGCCCACCGACCCCATGGCCGCGCTGGCTGCGGGCCGATACAACCGCATGCCTGTGATGGCCGGCTACACGGCCGAGGAGGGCAAGCTGTTCGCGCCCCTGCTGGCTGCGCTGGGCGGCAAGCCGGGCTTCAGGATCGATGATGCGGCGCGCTTTCGCATGATGCAGTCCTTCGACGCGCAGTCGCCCAATGCGCCGGGCCTGGCCGACATCATCGATGCCGCCTACCTGCCCGTCGATACGCCGGTCACCGGCTACAACGCCCGCATGGCGCAGCTGACCCATCTGTTCGCCGATCCCAGCCGCGACCAGTTGCTCAATACGCTGCGCACCCGGCAGGCCGAGGTCTGGAGCTACCGCTTCGACTGGGCGCGCCAGCCCGCACCCTGGAACACGGTCTACGGTGCGGCCCATGCGTTCGATCTGCCGTTTCTCTTCGGCAACTTCGGGCCATCCGTGTTCTCCCGCGTGACCAACAGCACGGCCAATGCACCGGGGCGGCTGGCGCTGTCGAACGCCATGATGGCCAGCCTCAAGGCCTTCATGCAGACGGGCGACCCGCAGAACGCAGCCCTGGGCCAGACATGGAAGCCCTGGCCGTCCAGCCTGGTCTTCGACGCCGAGCTGGGCGCGACCAGCATCCGGCTGCAGTGAGCGAGCAGATGCGCGAGTAGATGAGCGAGCAGGGGCTTGCCGCGGCAAGCCCCGAGAGATAGCCAACAACAACGAAGGAGACAGGTACCCATGACAGCCAAGACCGTTTTCACACAGGCCTGGCGCTGGCCGCTGGCGGGGGCCATTGCGGCCGCCGCCGTGGGCCTGGCCGCCTGCGGAGGGGGATCGTCCGGCATGCCCGCGCCCATGGGGCCGGGCCAGCAATCGGGCTACATCACCCTGCCGGACGGCAGCAGGATGCGCTACTCGCTGCTGCTGCCCGAGGGACAGGGTCCGTTCCCGCTGCTGGTCGAGTACGACGGCTATATCTCGGGCTCGTACCCCAACATCAGCAGTCCCTGGACCAAGGAAGGCTATGCGGTCATGGGGCTGAACGTGCCGGGCACGGGCTGCTCCACGGGGGATGACAAGGTGTTTGACGCCAGCGTAGGTGCGGCCGGAGCCTTCGCCATCGAGTGGGCCGGGCGGCAGGCCTGGTCCAACGGCCGCATCGGCATGATCGGCTACTCGTACTCGGGCTACAACCAGCTGTGGGTGGCGGCGCACCGGCCCAAGGGGCTGATGGCCATCACGCCCAGCAAGAATGTGGGCGATCCCTACCGCGACGTGGGCTATCCGGGCGGCATTGCCAACATCGGTTTTCCGGCGCAGTGGTGGAACGGCTTCCCGCGCATCTGGCGCACGGCCGCCGACCTGGCGGCGAAGAACGGCGGCGACACGGAATGCGCCAAGACGGTGGCCGACAACATCGAGAAGATCAAGCGGCCCGAGCTGGACCTCATCAAGTGGCTGGACAACCCCTATGCCGATGGCCTGTACCTGGAGCGCAGCGCCATGCTGCAAAGCGGCAAGATCAATATCCCCACGCTGGGCACGCAGTCCTGGCAGGACGAGCAGATCGGCCCGCGCTCGGGCTACTACGAGGACACCATTGCGCCCGACAGGATGTGGCTGGTCAGCTCCAACGGCGACCACCACACGAACATCACCTCGGACCATATCGACCAGACGCTGAAGCGCTTCCTGGCGCGCTTCGTCAAGGGCGAGGACAACGGCTTCGACAAGGAGCCGCGCGTGCGCCTGCTGCAGGAGATGCAGACCACGGACGCCAAGGCCCCCAATGGCGGCGCCAAGCTCATGCCCACGGGCGAGGCACGGTTTGACCGGCTGCCTGTCCAAGTCAAGCCCCTGCGCCTGTGGATGCAGCCGGGCCAGGCGCTGGGCGACAGCCTGCCTGCCTCCGGCACGGCTTCGTCCAGCTACCGCTATCCGGCCCTGAGTCCGCAGGTGAACAACCCGGCGGCCGAGGGCTGGCCTGCCGTGCCCGCGTCGGAAAAGGATGGCCAGCTGGTCTTCACCACGGCAGCCCTGCCGCAGGACCTGAGCTTCTATGGCGAAGGCTCGGCCGACCTGTGGCTCAGCGCCACGGCCGCCAACACCGACATCCAGGTCACCGTGTCCGAGGTGAGGCCGGACGGGCAGGAGATGTTCGTGCAGCGTGGTTGGCTGCGTGCGTCCAAGCGTGCCCTGGACACGGCGCGCTCCACGACGCTGAGGCCGTGGGGCGCGTTCACGCGGGACAAGGACGTGCCCATGGTGTCGGGCAAACCCGAACTGCTGCGCGTAGAGATCCAGAAATTCGCGCATGTGTTCCGCGCCGGTTCAAGCATTCGCGTGACAGTGGATTCGCCATCGCAGACCGGATACTGGATCTTCGGCAACGACAAGACGCCGTCCACGAACACGCTGTGGCATGACGCGGCGCATGCCTCCAGCATCGTCCTAGGGTATATCCCATACGAGCATGCGAAGACGCTGCCGAGTTGCGACAAGACAATGCGTCAACCATGCCGGAAAAACGATGCGCCTGTCCCTGCCGGGATCGGACCCAGGGCGCCGGCCTGAGCCACCCTCCATGCGGGCAGCGGCATCGCGCCCCAGGGCCTTGGCCTTGCGCGAATCCGCGGTCCGCAGTTCACGACGTTCACGAAGTTCAATCACCTTAGGAGCCTATAGATGCTGGGTCTGATGCAAAGCCAACCACTGTTGATCTCGTCGCTGATCGATTTCGCCGACCGCCACCATGGCGATGCGGAGATCGTCTCGCGCAGGGTGGAGGGCGATATCCATCGCTATACGTACCGCGACCTGGCACGGCGCTCGCGCCAGCTGGCGAACACGCTGGACGGCCTGGGCCTGCAGCCTGGCGACCGCGTGGCCTCGCTGGCCTGGAACGGCTACCGCCACATGGAGATGTACTTCGGCGTCAGCGGCTCGGGCCGCGTGCTGCACACGGTCAATCCTCGCCTGCACCCCGACCAGGTGGCGTGGATCATCAACCACGCGGAAGACCGCGTCATGTGCTTTGACCTGACCTTCCTGCCCATCATCCAGGCCGTGCATGCCAAGTGCCCCACGGTGCGCCAGTGGGTGGCGCTGTGCGATGCGGACCGCCTGCCTGCCGACAGCGGCGTTCCGGGCCTGGTCAGCTACGAGGCCTGGATTGCCGGCCAGTCCGACCAGTACCAGTGGCCCGAATTCGACGAGAACACGGCCTCCAGCATGTGCTACACCAGCGGCACCACGGGCAACCCGAAGGCGGTGCTCTACAGCCACCGTTCCACCACGCTGCACGCCTACGCGGCCGCGCTGCCCGATGTGATGTGCATATCGGCGCGTGACTCGGTGCTGCCCGTCGTGCCCATGTTCCACGTCAACGCCTGGGGCATTCCCTACTCGGCCGCGCTCACGGGCTGCAAGCTGGTGTTCCCCGGCCCGGCGCTGGACGGCAAGTCGCTGTACGAGCTGATCGAGGCCGAGGGCGTCACCTACGCGGCCGGCGTGCCCACGGTCTGGCAGATGCTGCTGGGCCACATCAGGCCGGGCGGCCTGCGGTTTTCCACGCTCAAGCGCACGGTCATCGGCGGCTCCGCCTGCCCGCCGGCCATGATCACGGCCTTCCAGGACGAATTCGGCGTGGAGGTGCTGCATGCCTGGGGCATGACCGAGATGAGCCCGCTGGGCACGCTGTGCACGCTCAAGAACAAGCAGCTGCAGCTGCCCAAGGACGAGCAGATGAAGATCCTGCAAAAGCAGGGCCGCGCCATCTACGGCGTGGACATGCGCATCGTGGGCAGCGATGGAACGGACCAGCCCTGGGACGGCAAGAGCTACGGCGACCTGCTGGTGCGCGGCCCCTGGATCGTGGACAGCTACTTCAAGGGCGAAAGCCCGCTCATCAAGGACGCGCAGGGCCGCGGCTGGTTCCCCACGGGTGACGTGGCCACCATCGACCCGGACGGCTTCATGCAGATCACCGACCGCAGCAAGGACGTGATCAAGTCCGGCGGCGAATGGATCAGCTCCATCGACATTGAGAACATCGCCATGGCCCATCCGGCCGTGGCCATGGCCGCCTGCATCGGCATGCCGCATCCCAAGTGGGACGAGCGCCCCATCGTCGCCGTGGCGAAGAGGCCCGGTGCCGAGGTCACGCGCGAGGAACTGCTCAAGTTCTACGAGGGCAAGACCGCCAAGTGGCAGATCCCCGACGACGTGGTCTTCGTCGATGCCATTCCGCTGGGCGCCACCGGAAAAATGCTCAAGACCCGGTTGCGCGAGCAACTGGCCGGCTATCGGCTGCCGGGGCTGTGAGCCGCTGCGGGCCAGCCGCCGTGCCAGGGCATGCGGGGGCATGTGCTGATAGGGGCGGCCGGCCCGAGTCTCGTCGGCGATAGCCGCTAGGGGCAATCACCGATCGGTGCGGGGCAAGGGGACCATTACCCTGAGCCTCGCCCAGAAACCACCACAAGAGGAGACGCTTCATGAAGTTTGCGATCAAGGCATTGACGGCATCCCTGGCCCTGGCTTGCGCCACGGGCGCCATGGCCCAGAAGGGCGAGACGGTGAAGGTTGCGTGGATCGACCCGCTGTCCGGCCTCATGGCCGCGCTGGGTTCCAACCAGCTCAAGAGCCTGCAGTACATCGCCGAGGAGCTCAACAAGGGCACGGCCTCGGGCGTGAAGTTCGAGATCATCGGCATCGACAACAAACTCAGCCCGCAGGAAACCACGGCAGCCCTGCGCTCGGCCATGGACCAGGGCGTGCGCTACGTCTTCCAGGGCAACGGCTCGGGCCCGGCCCTGGCCATCATGGACGCGCTGGAAAAGCACAACGCGCGCAACAAGGGCAAGGAAGTCGTCTACCTGAACTATGCGGCGGTGGACCCGGACCTGACCAACAGCAAGTGCAGCTACTGGCACTTCCGCCTGGATGCCGACACCTCCATGAAGATGGAGGCCCTGACCACGTACATGAAGGACGTGCCCGAGGTCAAGAAGGTCTACCTGATCAACCAGAACTACTCGCATGGCCAGCAGGTCTCCAAGTACGCCAAGGAGATGCTCAAGCGCAAGCGCCCCGATGTGGAGATCGTGGGCGACGACTTCTCGCCGCTGGCCCAGGTGCGCGACTTCGCCCCCTACATCGCCAAGATCAAGCAATCGGGCGCCGACTCGGTGATCACGGGCAACTGGGGCTCTGACCTGGCGCTGCTGATCAAGGCCGCCAGCGACGCGGGCCTGAACAACGTCAAGTTCTATACCTACTACGCCATTGCCACGGGCGCGCCCACGGCCATGGGCGCGGCCGCCGCCGACAAGGTCTACATGGTGGGCTACGGCCACCTGAACCTGCCCGGCCCGCTGGACCGCATCACCAAGGGCTACAAGGCCAAGTTCAACGACGACATGTACACCGGCTCGCTGTACTCGGGCCTGACCATGCTGGACCAGGCCTTCCTGCGCGCCAAGACCACGGACCCGGCCAAGGTGGCGGCCACCATGGAGGGCATGAAGTTCAACAGCCTCAACGGCGAAGTGGAGATGCGCAAGACCGACCACCAGCTGCAGCAGGGCCTGTTCATCTCGCGCTGGGAAAAGGCCGGCGGCAAGTACCCGATGGACTCGGAGAACACCGGCTACACCTTTGTGCCCGTGAAATATTACGAGCCCTATGTGGCCAGTACCCCCACCTCATGCCAGATGAAGCGTCCTTCATGACGCCCAGGCAGGCAGGCTGACTTCGCAAGGGGCGCGAGGCGCCCCTTTCTTTTGCCTGAAATCGGTCAAAACACGGGTTCATGGGCTGATCGATGACGATCTGTCGCCAATGTGTCCCGGACTGCGGCGAAGTCGCATGCGCGATAGTTTCTAAGGCATTCCCCGAAGGGAAATTGTCATTCAGGCGTTAGTCTGGCGCCAATACAGATATCCGAATCAACCGGAAAAAGGAGACAGAAAAATGAAGTGGATCGTGCATTCGGTGGCCGCCTCGGCCATGCTGGCCTGTGCCTCGGGCGCCTGGGCGCAAAAGGGCGAGACGGTGAAGATCGGCTGGATCGACCCGCTGTCGGGCCTGATGGCCGCCGTGGGCACGAACCAGCTCAAGACCTTCCAGCTGATGGCCGAGGAGTTCAACAAGAAAAATGCCTCGGGCGTGAAGTTCGAGATCATCCCGCTGGACAACAAGCTCAGCCCGCAGGAGACCACGGCCGTGCTGCGCTCGGCCATGGACCAGGGCGCACGCTACGTGGTGCAGGGCAACGGCTCGGGCCCGGCCCTGGCCATCATGGATGCGCTGGAAAAGCACAACACGCGCAACAAGGGCAAGGAAGTCGTCTACCTGAACTATGCGGCCGTGGACCCGGACCTGACCAACAGCAAGTGCAGCTACTGGCACTTCCGCCTGGATGCGGACACCTCCATGAAGATGGAAGCGCTGACGACCTATATGAAGGACGTGCCCGAGGTCAAGAAGGTCTACCTGATCAACCAGAACTACTCGCACGGCCAGCAGGTCTCCAAGTACGCCAAGGAAATGCTCAAGGCCAAGCGGCCCGACGTGCAGGTGGTGGGCGATGACTTCGCGCCGCTGGCCCAGGTGCGCGACTTCGCGCCCTACATCGCCAAGATCAAGCAATCGGGCGCCGATACGGTGATCACGGGCAACTGGGGCTCTGACCTGTCGCTGCTGCTCAAGGCGGCCAATGACGCGGGCCTGAACAACGTCAAGTTCTACACCTACTACGCCTTCGGCTCGGGCTCGCCCACGGCCATGGGCGCGGCGTCCGACGGCAAGGTCTACACCGTGGGCTACGGCCACTACAACATGGGGGGGGCCATCCAGCCGCTGATGGCCGAGTTCAAGAAGAAGATGAACGACGACCTCACGCAAAGCTCGATCTACCACGTGTTCGCGCTGCTGGATGCGGCCTTTGCCAAGACCGGCGGCACCGACCCCGTCAAGGTGGCAGCCGCGCTGGAGGGCATGAAGCTCAAGAGCTTCAACGGCGAAGTGGAGATGCGCAAGACCGACCACCAGCTGCAGCAGGGCCTGTACATCACGCGCTGGGAAAAGGCCGGCGGCAAGAACCCCTATGACGCCGAGAACACGGGCTACACCTTCGCCCCGGTGAAGTACTACGAGCCCTACGTGGCCAGCACGCCCACGTCCTGCCAGATGAAGCGCCCGTCCTGAGACCGGCACGCACCGCTTCCTGTCCGCAACGCACCGAAACCAAGGCCTTTCGATGACGCTTGAGTTCTTCACCATATCGCTGCTCAACGGCGTGAGCTATGGACTGCTGCTGTTCATGCTCAGCTCGGGGCTGACGCTGATCTTCAGCATGATGGGCGTGCTCAACTTCGCCCACACCAGCTTCTACATGCTGGGCGCGTACTTCGGCTACACGCTCAGCGGCATCATCGGCTTCTGGGGCGCGCTGTTCGTCGCGCCCCTGCTGGTGGGCGCGCTGGGCGCCATGTTCGAGCGCTACAGCCTGCGCCGCGTGCACAAGTACGGCCATGTGCCAGAACTGCTCGTGACCTTCGGCCTGTCCTACCTCATCCTCGAGGTGGTGCAGCTGGTCTGGGGCCGGGGCACCGTGCCCTACGGCCTGCCGCCCGCGCTGCAGGGCCCGCTGTTCACGCTGTACGGCACGCAGTTCCCGCGCTCGCGCTCCTTCGTGATGCTGGTGGCAATGCTGATGCTGGTGGCCGTCTGGCTGCTGCTGACGCGCACGCGCATCGGCCTGGTCATCCAGGCCGCGCTCAAGAACCCCGAGATGGTGGAGGCGCTGGGCCACAACGTGCCGCGCGTGTTCATGATGGTGTTCGGCGGCGGCTGCGCGCTGGCGGGGCTGGCCGGCGTCATCGGCGGCAACACCTATGTGACCGAGCCGGCCATGGCCATGTCGGTCGGCTCCATCATCTTCGTGGTGGTGGTGGTCGGCGGCATGGGCTCGCTGGCGGGGGCCTTCGTGGCCTCGCTGCTGATCGGCGTCGTGCAGACCTTTGCCGTGGCCATCGACTGGTCGCTGGCCAGCCTGCTGACCTCGCTGGGCAGCCCGGTCGGCGAGCAGACCTTCGGCTGGCCGCTGCTCAAGCTCACCATTTCCCAGGTCGCGCCCATCCTGCCCTACCTGTTCCTGGTGCTGATCCTCATCTTCCGGCCCAAGGGCCTCCTGGGCACGCGGGGAGATTGACACCATGTCCTCGATCACCAAAACGACCATGACATCCACTGCCGCAAAAGGCGCTTCGGGCGCTTCAGGGGCTGCGGGCGCGGGGCGCCACTACAGCTTCCAGCCGCTCAACATCGGCCGCATCCTGATCTGGGGCGCCTTCGCCCTGGCGCTGATCGTCGCGCCGCTGGTGTTCACCAGCAGCCTGGCGCTGACCATGCTCAGCCAGATCGGCTATCTCATCATCATCTGCCTGTCCTACAACATCCTGCTGGGGCAGGGCGGCATGCTGAGCTTCGGCCATGCGGTCTACACGGGGCTGGGCTCGTTCATCGCCATCCATGCGATGAACCGGGCCAGCTCCGGCGACTGGGGCATTCCGCTGGTGCTGATTCCCGTCATCGGCGGCCTGGGCGGCATGTTCTTCGCGGCCCTGCTGGGCTATGTGACCACCAAGAAGTCGGGCACCACCTTCGCCATGATCACCATGGGCATCGGCGAGCTGGTGGCGTCCATGGCGCTGATGTTCCCCGAGTTCTTCGGGGGCGAGGGCGGCATCACCACCGACCGCGTCTACGGCAAGCCCTTCTTCGGGCTGACCTTCGGCTCGGGCATGGAGGTGTACTACCTGATCGCCGCCTACTGCTTCGTCTGCACGGCCGCCATGTTCGCCTTCACGGGCACGCCGCTGGGCCGCATGCTCAACGCCGTGCGCGACAACCCCGAGCGCGTGGAGTTCGTGGGCTACAACACGCAGCGCGTGCGCTACTTCGCCTTCATCATCGCGGGCTTCTTCGCGGGCGTGGGCGGGGGGCTTGCGGCCATCAACTTCGAGATCATCACGGCCATGGACAGCGTGAGCGTCATGCGCTCGGGCTCGTACCTGCTGTTCACCTTCCTGGGCGGTGCCACCTTCTTCTTCGGACCCATCATCGGCGCCGTGCTGCTGGTGCTGGCCTCGGTGCTGCTGTCGGAGCTGACCAAGGCCTGGCTGCTGTACCTGGGCCTGGTGTTCCTGCTGATGGTCATGTATGCGCCCGGTGGCGTTGCCAGCCTGATCATGATGAACCTGCGCGTGGCGCGGTTCGGCAAATGGCGCCGGCTGGCCCAGCCCTACCTGGCCATCGCCGCCAGCGCCCTGGTCATGATCGTGGGCGGCGCCGCCATCGTCGAGATGATCTACCACCTGCAGCTCAACGCGGCCCTGGGTTCCCAGGTCTCGTTCATGGGCGTGCAGCTCGATACCAGCTCGGCCTCCACCTGGACTCTGGCCGTTGCCGTCTTCGTCGTGGGCCTGGGTCTGCTGGAAGTGGCCCGGCGCTGGTGCCTGCGGCGCTGGGAGCGTATCCAGGAAGAGATCGAAGAAGCCATCAAGCGCGGGGAGGGCTGAACCATGTCCAGCATTGCAATCGAACGACCAGGCACTGCCGCCGCTGCCGCGACCGGCGAGGCCACCTACGCGCTGGAGCTGCGCGACCTGTACAAGCGCTTCGGCAAGGCCGAGATCATCCGCGGCGCCCAACTGGCCGTGAAGCCCGGCGAGCGCGTGGCCATCATCGGCCCCAACGGCGCGGGCAAGAGCACGCTGTTCAACCTGATCAGCGGCCGCTTCGAGCCCACCAGCGGCCAGGTGCTGCTCAACGGCCAGCGCATCGACGGCAAGAAACCCTATGAAATCAACCGCATGGGGCTGTCGCGCAGTTTCCAGATCACCAACATCTTTCCCAAGCTCAGCGTGTTCGAGAACCTGCGCTGCAGCGTGCTGTGGAGCCTGGGCTACCGCTACAGCTGCTGGCGCTTCCTGTCCAAGCTGCGCGATGCCAACGCCCGCGCCGATGAGCTGATGGAGATGATCGGCCTGCACAGAAAGCGCGACACGCTGGCGGTGAACCTCACCTATGCCGAGCAGCGCGCGCTGGAGATCGGCATCACCATCGGCGGCGGCGCCGGCGTCATCCTGCTGGACGAACCCACGGCCGGCATGAGCAACAGCGAGACGGCCCACTTCATCCAGCTGATCAAGAAGGTCACCGAAGGCAAGACGCTGCTGACCGTGGAGCACGACATGGGCGTGGTCTTCGGCCTGGCCGACAAGATCGCCGTCGTGGTCTACGGCGAAGTCATCGCCTACGACACGCCCGAGGCCGTGCGTGCCAATCCACGCGTGCAGGAGGCCTATCTGGGCTCGTCCGTGGCGGATCAACAAGCTGGTGCACATTGAGGGAGCGCGGATGCTGAACATCAACAACCTGCATGCCTACTACGGCAAAAGCCATGTGCTGCATGGCGTGGAATTTTCCGTACAGCCCGGCGAGATCGTCGCGCTGCTGGGGCGCAATGGCTCGGGCCGCTCCACCACGGCCAAGGCCATCATGGGACTGGTGCACTGGGAGGGCGCGCTGGAGTGGAAGGGCCAGAGCCTGACTGGCAGAAAGGCCTACGAGATCGCTCACCTGGGCCTGGGCTACGTGCCCGAGAGCCGCGACGTGTTCCCCAATCTCACCGTGCACCAGAACCTGCTGCTGGGACAGAAGGGAAAGGGCCGGGACAGCCGCTGGGGCTTCGACGACATGTACGCCATGTTCCCGCGCCTGAAGGAGCGCCAGCACACCGAGGCCGGCGTGATGTCGGGCGGCGAGCAGCAGATGCTGACCCTGTGCCGCACGCTGATGGGCGACCCCGACCTGATCATCATCGACGAGCCCACCGAGGGCCTGGCTCCCAAGATCGTCGAGCTGGTGGGCGAGTACCTGCAAAAGATCAAGCAGCGCGGCGTGTCCGTGCTGCTGATCGAGCAAAAGCTCACCATTGCCATGAGCATCTCGGACCGAGCCCTGGTCATGGGTCATGGGCGCATCGTCTTCGACGGCACGCCCGACGGGCTGCGCGCCGATCAGAAGGTGCGCAAGGAGTGGCTGGAGGTCTGATGCCGTACAAGGCTGGGCATGCTGCCCGGCAGGCGGCCCGGACCACGGCGCTTGTCCCGCTTGGGACAAACCGCAGTGGCGCTGGCCCGCGTTTTTTTTACAATCAAAATCGCACGATCGTTCTTTTTCTATCGCATAGGGGACAACAGCATGACTGCTGAATACAAAGTGGACGGTGCCATCGCCGTCATCACCTTGAACAATCCGCCGGTCAACGGCCTGGGACTATCCACGCGTCGGGGCATCGTCGAGGGGCTGGACAAAGCGTACGCCGACCCAGCCGTCAAGGCCATCGTCATCACGGGCGCCGGCAAGGCTTTTTCGGGCGGTGCCGATATCAACGAGTTCGGCAAGGAAGAGGCGTATCGCGAGCCGCACCTGGTCTCGCTGATCAACTCCCTGGACCAGGGCAGCAAGCCCGTGGTGGCCGCCATCCATACCGTCTGCATGGGCGGCGGGCTGGAGCTGGCGCTGGGCTGCAACTACCGCGTGGCCGCTCCCGGCACCCTGGTGGCCCTGCCTGAAGTCAAGCTGGGCCTGCTGCCCGGTGCAGGCGGCACGCAGCGCCTGCCGCGCGTGCTGGGCGTGGAGACCGCGCTGAACATGATCGTCAGCGGCGAACCCGTCAAGAGCGAGCTGCTGGCCTCCATCCCCGGCCAGAAGCTGTTCGACAAGATGGCCGCCTCGCCCGAGTCCCTGCTGGACGAGGCCAAGGCCTTTGCGTTGGAAGTGGCCGACAAGCACGCGGCGGGTGCCCAGCTGCCGCGCGTGCGCGACCTGCCTTGCAAGCATCCCCAGGGCGATGCCTACTTCCAGTTCGCACGCAACATGGTCAAGGGCATGGCCAAGAACTACCCGGCCCCGGCCCGCTGCGTGGACACGGTGGAGAACGCCGCGCGCAAGAAGTTCGACGAAGGCATGGCTCTGGAGCGCGAAGCCTTCATGCAACTGATGTGGTCGCCCGAGTCGCGCGCACTGCGCCACCTGTTCATGGCCGAGCGCGCGGCCTCCAAGATCGCCGACGTGCCCTCGGACACGCCAGTGCGCGACATCAAGACCGTGGGCGTCATCGGTGCCGGCACCATGGGCGGCGGCATCTCCATGAACTTCCTGAACGCGGGCATCCCCGTGACCATTCTGGAGACCAAGCAGGAAGCGCTGGACCGTGGCGTGGCCACCATCCGCAAGAACTACGAAGCCCAGGTCAAGAAGGGCAAGCTCACCCAGGAAAAGTACGACCAGCGCATGGCCCTGCTGAGCACCACGCTGTCGTATGACGCGCTCAAGAACGCCGACCTCATCATCGAGGCCGTGTTCGAGGAGTTGGGCGTCAAGGAAACCGTGTTCAAGCAGCTGGACGAAGTGGCCAAGCCCGGCGCCATCCTGGCCTCCAACACCTCCACGCTGGACGTGGACAAGATCGCCGCCTTCACCAAGCGCCCGCAGGACGTGGTGGGCATGCACTTCTTCAGCCCCGCCAACGTGATGAAGCTGCTGGAAGTGGTGCGCGGCAAGCACACCGCCAAGGACGTGCTGGCCACCGTGATGAAGCTGGCCAAGAAGATCAAGAAGACCGCCGTGGTCTCGGGCGTGTGCGACGGCTTCATCGGCAACCGCATGATCGAGCAATACTCGCGCCAGGCCGGATTCCTGCTGGACGAAGGCGCCACGCCCGCCCAGGTGGACAAGGCCATCGAGAAGTTCGGCTTCGCCATGGGCCCGTTCCGCATGGGCGATCTGGCCGGCAACGACATCGGCTGGGCCATCCGCAAGCGCCGCGCCGTCGAGCGCGCCGACATGAAGTACAGCCGCACGGCCGACAAGCTGTGCGAGCTGGGCCGCTTCGGCCAGAAGACCGGTGCGGGCTGGTACGACTACCAGGCGGGCAAGCGCGACGCCATCCCGTCCGAGCTGGTCAACCAGATGATCGAGTCGCATCGCAAGGAACTGGGCATCACCCCGCGCAAGATCTCCGATGAGGAAATCGTCCAGCGCCTGGTCTTCGCCCTGGTCAACGAAGGCGCCCACATCCTGGAAGACGGCATCGCCGGCAAGTCGGGCGATATCGACATGGTCTACCTGACCGGCTATGGCTTCCCCATCTGGCGCGGCGGCCCCATGCACTACGCGGGCGAGGTCGGGCTGTTCAACGTGGTCCAGGCCATGAACCGCTTCGCCAGGAACCCCAACGACGACGCCGATTTCTGGCAGCCGGCCCCGCTGCTGGCGAAGCTGGCGGCCGAAGGCAAGCAATTCAGCTGAGACGTGCGGCGCACGAACTCCTTGCGAACCACCGCAAACCCGCCATACAAGGAATATCCATGACATCCGCCGTGATCGTTTCCACCGCCCGCACCCCCCTGGCCAAGAGCTGGAAGGGTGCCTTCAACATGACCCATGGCGCCACGCTGGGCGGCCATGCCGTGCAGCACGCCGTGCAGCGCGCAGGCGTTGACCCCGCCGCCGTTGATGACGTGATCATGGGCTGCGCCAACCCCGAAGGCGCCACCGGCATGAACATCGCGCGCCAGATCGCGCTCAAGGCCGGCCTGCCCATCACTGCGTCGGGCATGACCATCAACCGCTTCTGCTCCTCGGGCCTGCAGACCATTGCCACCGCATCGCAGCGCATCATCGCGGGCGAGGGCGATGTTTACGTGGCCGGCGGCGTGGAGTCCATCTCCTGCGTGCAGCAGGAAATGAACCTGCACATGATCCAGGACCTGGCCCTGGCCAAGCAAAAGCCCGAGATCTACTGGAGCATGCTGCAGACCGCCGAACAGGTCGCCAAGCGCTACGGCATCGGCCGTGACGCCATGGACGAGTACGGCGCCGCCAGCCAGCAAAAGGCCTGCGCGGCCCAGGCCGCCGGCCTGCTGGATGCCGAGATCGCCCCCATCACCGTGACCATGGGCGTGGCCGACAAGGTGCGCGGCCTGATCACCAAGGAAGTGACCTGCAGCAAGGACGAGGGCGTGCGCGAGGGCACGACCAAGGAAGGCATCTCGGGCATCCGCCCCGCGCTGCCCGGCGGTGTGATCTCGGCCGGCAATGCCAGCCAGTTCTCCGACGGCGCAGGCGCCTGCGTGGTGGTCAGCGAGGACTATGCATCGCGCAACAACCTCAAGCCCATCGGCCGCTTCCTGGGCTTTGCCGTCGCCGGCTGCGAGCCTGACGAAATGGGTATCGGCCCCGTCTTCGCGGTGCCCAAGGTGCTCAAGAAGCTGGGCCTGACGGTGCAGGACATCGACCTGTGGGAGCTCAATGAAGCCTTTGCCGTGCAGGTGCTGTACTGCCGCGACAAGCTGGGCATCCCCAACGACCGCCTCAATGTCAACGGCGGCGCCATCGCCCTGGGCCATCCCTACGGCGTCTCGGGCCAGCGCCTGACCGGCCACGCCCTGATCGAAGGCAAGCGCCGGGGTGCCAAGCGCGTCTGCGTGACCATGTGCATCGGCGGCGGCATGGGTGCCGCCGGCGTGTTCGAAGTGCTGTAAGTGCAGGTGGCGGCTGCGGCCGCCACCGCCTGTTCCCGTTACTCCTGTTGGCCGCACGCGCTCCCTCTGGCGGCGCCTGCGGCTTCTTTTTTGATTCCGGACCCCACCATGCGCCTGCGTTCCACCATCGATTTCCTGCTCTATGAATGGCTGCGCGCCGATGCGCTGGGCGAGCGCGAGCGCTTTACCGACCATTCGCGCGACACCTTCGATGCCGTGCTCGACACCTGCGAGCGCATCGCCCGCGAGAAATACGCCCCCTTCAACCGCACCGTGGACACGCAGGAGCCGCAGTTCGACGGCGAGAAAGTCATCCTGCCCCGGTGCACCCACGATGCGCGCCAGGCCTATGCCGACTCGGGCATGCTCAGCGCCTCCCAGGACTACGACATCGGCGGCATGCAGCTGCCCTACACCGTGGAGGCGGCGGCCAACAGCTTCTTCGCGGCGGCCTCCATCAGCATCGGCTCCAACATGCTGACCTCGGGCAATGCCAACGCCATCATGGCCCACGGCACGGACATGCAAAAACAGGTCTTCGCCGCCAACGAATTCAACGGCCGCTGGGCCGGCACCATGTGCCTGTCCGAGCCCCAGGCCGGCTCCTCGCTGAGCGATATCGCCACCCGTGCCGAGCCCGATGGCACCGACTTCGAGAGCGATGCGCTGGGCCCGCGCTACCGCCTCAAGGGCAACAAGATGTGGATCAGCGCGGGCGACCATGAGCTGACCGAGAACATCGTCCACCTCGTGCTGGCCAAGATCCCGGGGCCGGACGGCAAGCCCGTGCCCGGCGTCAAGGGCATCTCGCTGTTCATCGTGCCCAAGAAGCTCGTGGACACCGAAGGCCAACTCACCGGCGAGCGCAACGACGTGGCCCTGGCCGGCCTCAACCACAAGCTGGGCTGGCGCGGCACCACCAACACGCTGCTGAACTTCGGGGAAGGGCGCTTTCCCGTGCGCGGCGGCGCCGGGGCCGTGGGCTACCTGGTCGGCAAGCCCGGCGAGGGCCTCAAATGCATGTTCCACATGATGAACGAGGCCCGCATCTCCATCGGCATGGCCGCCACCATGCTGGGCATGGCGGGCTACCACGCCAGCCTGGACTACGCGCAGAACCGCCCGCAGGGCCGGCCGATCAAGGGGGCGCCGGGTGCAGCAGGCAAGGATGCCACGCGCCCCCAGTCGCGCATCATCGAGCACGCCGACGTCAAGCGCATGCTGCTGGCGCAGAAGTCCTATTGCGAAGGCGCTCTGGCGCTGAACCTGTTCTGCGCGCGCCTGGTCGATGAGCAGCACACCGGCACGCCCGAATCCGTGGCCGAGGCCCGGCTGCTGCTGGAAGTGCTTACCCCCATCTCCAAGAGCTGGCCCAGCGAGTTCTGCCTGGAGGCCAACTCCCTGGCCATCCAGATCCACGGCGGCTACGGCTATACGCGCGACTTCCCCGTGGAGCAATACTGGCGCGACAACCGCCTGAACATGATCCACGAAGGCACGCACGGCATCCAGGCCATGGACCTGCTGGGCCGCAAGGTGCTCATGGAAGGCGGCAAGGGCCTGCAGCTGCTGGCCACGCGCATCAACGACACCATCCAGCGCGCCATGGCCCGGCCCGAACTGGCCGGCCATGCCAATGAACTGGCCAAGGCGCTGCAGGAAGTCGGCGCCACCACCAAGGCCGCATGGGCCACCGACGATCCTCAGCAGGCCCTGGCCAATGCCGTGCCCTACATGCAGGCCTTTGGCCACACGGTGCTGGCCTGGACCTGGCTGGACGTGTCCCTGGCCGTACTCGCCAAGGACGCCACCCTGGCCGAACCCGCCAACGCTGGCCGCATGGCCGCCATGCGCTACTTCTTCGGCTACGAGCTGCCGAAGATCGGCGCCTGGCTCAAGGTCGTGCGTGAGCGCGACATGACTTGCGCGCAGATGAGTGAAGAGGCGTTCTGAGGGAGTTGGCAGCACGGCTGCCGGAGGATGCAAAAAAAGCGCGGACCATGTGGTCTGCGCTTTTTTTATTTCAGGGATTTTCAAGGTTGCCGGAGAGCCTGGCCTGCTCTTTGACCCATTCCCTGGTTTTTCCGCGAACGCACCACTCGGGGTTTTTGACCCAGTCCGTGAAATATATGGTGGGGTGCCCTTCCAGGATATTACAGCGTGTATAGCCAAGTTTGGGCATTGCATAGTATTGCAAGGGAGCTATGAGGGCAAGGCAAGAAGCCATGATTATTAATCCTGCCAGCATGGTTGCGTTAAAGCTGCGTTCAGTTACCTTTAAAATTGATGTTTTGCATGGTATTGCCTTGGATAATGAAGAAATTAGACCAACTGCCAATATTACGGGAAAATATGCTACGACTGGTGCTCCGGGTGTTATTCTTATTGATGCTGATAGTTCAATGAGATCTTTGATATCATTAAATATTGCATGCTTAATGTACCAAATGCAGAGAATAAAAATGAAAACATTTAATGGAATGCTCCATATCAAGGTTTTCCTTATTTTTTTTGCGTCCAACATTTTCTTAATTAGTTTTTACGATTTGTGCGGCACATAAATTCATTTTTGAAAATTTCTGTGGAACAGTTGTTAAATTTATACTCTATCTGCTGATAAGTTTTCTGATTATCAAAATTGAGTTTGTCGATATTTATCCGATATATGCCTTGAGGTATGCTGCTGGTGGAAATGCGCAGCATATGGATCACACGTTGTTTGATTTTTAAATCATCGTCTATTTGATTCAAGATGATTCCTGTGACAAGTACGGCCACTGCCACAGCAGCCAAAGGAAGAATTGCAAGGGACGTTGCCGTTGCAAGCTTTATTCCCAAGCCAAGGCCCACCATCGTCGCCAATCCCGCCTTGACCGCCTCCACTCCAATTCCCCCCACCAGATCATGCATGGTCTTCTCATCATTGAAGATGAAGTCCAGTGTCTCTATGCCGGTGCCCACCACCAGGCTCAGGAGAAACCCGCCCTTGGCCACATTCTGCAGACCGCGAATACCCAGGCCCATCTGGACCATGCGTGGATTGGCGGCAAGGAATCGCGTACCTTGCAGCAGCTGGCGGCGAAGTCCCGCGTAGCCCGTGATGATGATATAGGTGCCTGTGGCGGTTGTCTTGATATAGGAGCGGGCACCGGCCAGGCCCAATGCAATCAGCGTTTTGGTGATCAGGTACGCGTCGCTGACCATCAGGGAGGCGGGAGCGACCCAGGGTTTGCCTGCATTCGGGCTGGCGGTGTGTGTCCAGTATCGCCCAAGCGCACTGTGGGCCAGCATGGCATGCAGCGTGGCCGCCAGGCGAGGATTGTTACGCGCCTTGTCGCTCAGTATGTCTGCATATTCCTGTGGCTTGAGCACAATGGCATCGATCTGTTTTTGCTCCATTTGGCGAGCAAGCATGTCGGCATAGCCGATCTGATAGAAGGTGGCGGCAATGGAGGCTGGCATGGTGTATGGAGACGCTGGCTCAGAAGCGGAATCGAGGTTTCCAGCCAATGCGCCTTGATCAATAAAGGCAATTTGACGGAAATGAGTGGTTGCAAGCATGAGAATAATCCGCTGTCAGTGCCCAAGCGGGTTTCTGATGTTTGCTGTGGGAAGAGTCCTCATTTGATTTCATGGCCTGCACGAGGTCAATCAAAGAAGTCGCCCGCAGATCATTTTCAGAATTATCCTTAGGACAATTCCTAAAATCAGGTTTGAAATTCCAGGTGAATAGAGATGCTGCCAATAAGCGTTGGGTCCCAGGCAGCGCCATTCGCCATGGGTGGTATTCACGGGGCACAAGCGCAGGCTGCCCGGCTCGGCCACGGGCATTTGCGGATGAAGGATGCGGGGAGAGGTGGTCCGTACCGCCGCTGCGCTTGCGGGCAGGCTGTTGGACCGGGGTATGGGCTACGGTCTCACCGTGCTGAATGCTTGCAGACGAGGACTCAGGGACCGGGTGTCAGCGCATCGGAAGCCGTGCAGGCGCTGAAGGCCGCCTGCCGGAGGGTGCATGCCTCAAAGATCCAGTCCGAGATAACGCGTGCCCGGCACGGGATTGAAGCTCACCGGTTCCGCATCCACAAAACCCAGGTTTTCATACAGCCGCTGCGCAGCCTGGAACTCGGGCAGCACGTCCAGGCAGATGCGGCTGTAGCCTGCGTGGCGCGCAGCGTCCAGGATGCCTTCCACCAGTCGCCGCCCCAGGTTCTCGCCGCGTACCGTGGGGCGCACGTAGACACGCTTCATTTCGCCTGTCTGCGCATCCACCTGGCGCAGGGCGGCGCAGCCCACGGGCTGGCCGTCTTTCCAGGCCAGCAGTACGCAGCCTTCGGGTGCGGCGTACTTGCCGGGCAGGGCGGCGAACTCGGTCTCGAAGTCCTGGAAGTCCAGGCTCACGGTGGGACTGGCCACGTACTCCCGGAAGATGCGGACCACGGCGTCGAGGTCTTCGGGAAAGTGGGCGGGGCGGATATCGGTCATGTAAAGGCGTGTGCATGGCCCTGATGAAGGGCCCTGTCGTGCAAACAAAAAAGGGGCCAAGAGTAGGCCAGTATTTCAGGGATTTGGTTCGATCAGGCTTTGAGCGGCAGCTCCTTCTCTCTATCGTTGCTCGCACTTGCGCTTTTCCTGGGAAGCCTGCATGCCCGCATCCAAGCACTTGCTTCTCTCCACATGGTTCAGGACCAGCGGACCCAGCCAAACCGCCAATGCTGTCAGCGCCAAGGGCAGCACCACCAGCACCCACAGCATCCACTTCGCCTCACGCCGGAAATGCCCGGAGATTCCTGCGTTGGGCGATGCGGGATCTTTCATGGCGATGGCACCGCCTCAACTGCACAAGCGCAGATTGGTGCGCGCAGCCTTGAGCATGGGCAGCACCACATCGGCATCGGTGGGTGGATAGGCCTCGCGCAGTTCCTGATCCGTCTTGCCGGCTTCCTCGGCCAGCGGGGCCAGGGTCTGGCGGCAGGCGGCTGCATCGCCCGAGCGAAGCTGCGCCAGCGCCAGGTCGTTGCGCAGCCAGCCCTTGGTAACGCCGGTCAGCACCTCATCGCAGTCCTGCAGCACCGGCGCCAGCGTGGTCAGCGCCAGGCGGTAGTCCTTGGCGTCGTACGCGCGCTTGAAGTTTCTGCGCGATGCGGCAATGGCCTTGTCCGTGCAGCCGGGTGTGGGCCGAAGGTAATCGCCGCCAAACCAGGCCCGCATGCCGCAGAAGTCCCGGCATGCCTCGACGGTGGCCGTGTCGACCCCGACGCGCTGACCGGCAGGCGTGAAGTCCACGGCGCAGGCCGAATTCGCCATCCTGGCCCGGCCGTTGGTGATGGTGCCTTCCAGCTCACAGGTATGGCCGTTGGCACCGACGGTCTGGATATGGAACTTGCCATTGGCCCGCACCACCAGATCGCCACCCCCGCCCTTGCGCACATAGGTGCCTGCTGAGGGCGTGGTGATCTGTGCGCAGGCCAGGCCTATGTGGCAGGTGAGGACCAAGGGCGACAGGCGGAGCAGGCAGTTGGTGAGTTGCATGGGCAGGGCTTTGGATTTGCGGCGTGTACGAGGGCGCAGGAATTGCAGCGAGTGTATCGATCAAGGCCGTTTTGCATGGCGGGTTCGTTTGTCTGCGGACGGTACGGCGCAGTGCCCAGCTACAGTGATCCAGAATCTTGCAGCTCACCATGGACACTACAAAGCACATCAATCCAGACCACTATCTGGAAACAGAACAAGGTCGCCTGTTCACCACGGAACGCAGTGCTGCCGCATGGGAGTTGGCGTACCGGGACTTGGACAAAGCACTGTCTGTCAGCTCGCCCGCGACCAAGCTCTATGTGGTGGTGGGGGTGCAAGCTGCAGGCAAGAGCAGCTGGATTCAACAGAACGCCGCAGCTTTGGGTGGTGATGCGGTGTTCTTTGATGCCGCCCTTCCGAAGACGGTGCATCGTGAGCGTGCCATCCAGATTGCCAGATCACATGGCGTGCCCGTAGTCTGTATTTGGCTCAAAGCCGATTTGCAGACGTCCTTGCAGAGAAACGCGCAGCGGCGGGCCGATCACCAAGTGCCGGAGCAGGCCATTCGCAGCGTGTTTGCCATGTTCGAGCCGCCGAGTGAGCAGGAAGGGTTCGCGGTAGTCCATATCGACGACACCGAGCCGGCCCCCGGGAGCTCCATCCAGCCCATGGGGCCGCGCCAGTTCCCGTCCCTTCAGGATCTCGACCAGCAGGTGATTGTGGGCTGGCGAGCTTGCGAGATGGCGTTGGCCGTAGGCGGCCGCTGGGATATGGATGAATCAGGTCGGCAGCACTGGGTACCTGGCGAAGCAGTCTGGAGTCATCCGCAGGTGCCCTATCTCCAGTTCATCGAGATTTGGCTCCAACTGATGGAAGGACGTGTCTGGTCAATGCTTTCCCGTATCGACGATGGCAGCGGGTTTCACGGCCTGTACCTTGTGACTCCAGAGGCGTCTGAGTCGGGTCCCGGCGTGCCTGCATCCATTGGTTACCGTGACCGACTGCTGGCTGAGTTGCCCTTGGGTCTTGTGCGGATAAAAGACATGCGCCGGGATGCAGATGGCTTTGTCGTGGAGATGTGCATGCACATCGGCCAGAAAGTGGTTCGGTTCCTGTCAGGGGAGGTCTATGAGCGGGGTCAGGGCCTGTTTGAAGTCATAGAGCTTGATGAATCGATACTCGTCCAGATAGAAAGCTAGATGCAGCGAGGCATTGGGCAGCAATCGCTGATGTGCCTTTTGCCGTCGGCATGTCCTGATGTGGAAAGCGCGCAGAGACAGGCCCCTTACAACCCCAGATGCAAAGCCTCCCCCGGCCCCTGCGCAGGCACGGCGCAGCAGATCAGGGCCTCGCCCGCTGGCACGGCGAAGGAAGGTGGCGAGGCATAGGTCACCCCGCCCTGCAGCACACGCACGCGGCAGTCGCCGCAGTTCCCCCCTCGGCAACCGAAGGCGGGCTCCAGCCCCCGGGCCTCGGCCACTTCGAGCAGGCTGCCGTCGCCGGGCTTCCAGCGCGCTTCCTTGGCCGAGTCGGCAAAGATGATGCGGACAGGCCGTGTGGCGGGTGCAGGCAGTTCGGCGGCGGGGGCTGCACCGGCCATGGAGCGCTTCAGGGCCGAGGGACCGAAGGCTTCTGCGTGGATGCGCTCGTCGGGCACATTGCGTTCGCGCAAGCCGTCATAGGTGGCCTGCATGAAGGCGTCCGGGCCGCAGAGGTAGAAGTCGTAATCGTCCCAGGGCAGGGTGGCTTTCAACAGGGCCATGTCGATGTGGCCCTCATGGTCGTAGTCGCGGCCGGCCTTTGCCGTGCCGGGCTGGCTGAGCGTGCGCACCCAGTGCACTTCGGCATTGCCGGCCTTCACCAGTTCGGCAATCTCCGTGTCAAAGGCCCGTTCGCTGCGCGTGCGAGCCGCCTGGAACAGCCAGGTGGGCCGCAGGCTGCGGGTGCGCCGGCCTTCGTGGACGATGTGGCGCAGCATGGCCAGCAAGGGCGTGATGCCTATGCCCGCGGCCAGCAGCACGGCGGGGCGGCGCAGGGCCGCATCGGCGGTGAAGCTGCCAGCGGGCGGGCGGGCCTCGACCAGATCGCCGGGCTTCAGGCCATGCAGATGGCTGGATGCGCGGCCTTGCCTCTTGACGCTGATGCGCAAGCGCCCGTCCGAAGGCGCCAGCGACAGCGTATAGGTGCGCTGCAGATGGCTGCCGTCCGCCAGCGTGAGGCGCAGCGGCAGGTGCTGGCCGGCCAGGGGAGCCACCGTGGCCATGCCATCGGCCGGCTCCAGGTAGAGCGAGCGGATGGTGGAACTCTCATCCACGGCCTGCGCCACCCGGAACGGTCGCCACTGCCGCCCCAGCCGGGCGGCGGCCAGGCGCTGGCTGGCATCGGCCCAGCTTCCGGTCATCTGCAGGTGGGGCGACCAGCCGTCGGCCGCCATGCTCCAGCGCAGCGGCAGGGCGTCGGGCCGGCGCACGATGCGGCGGGGCTTGAAGGTCCACAGGCGCTCGGCGCCCTCGAAGGCGGCGATTTCCGGGGAGTCGAGGATGACGCTGGCCTCGCCCGTCATCTGCAGCATTTCCCCGGTTTCGGAGTCGATGAACAGCAGGCCCGCCTTGGGATTGACCAGGAAGTTGCCCAGGGTCATGAAGAACAGGTTGCCCGAGAAGTCGGGGATGGTCAGCGTTCCATCGGCGTCGATCCGCACAAAGCCCGGCTTGCCGCCACGGTGGGAGACATCGACCTGGCGCAGGCCATCCTCCCCATCAACGTAGGACGCCACGTAGAACGTATCCGCCTGCGTAATCAGGGCCTGTGCGCGCGGGTCCAGCGATGCCAGTTCGACCGCCGGCACCTGCGTAGGCTCCCCGGCAGGCCGGACAAACCGGACGCTGCGGTTCTGGATATAGCGCGGGCAGTTGCCGAAGCTCTGGACTACGCCGATGTCGAAGGCGCCCGCCCCATCAACGCCCGCCTTGCGCCGCACCGTGCCGTTGAGCCGGTTTCGCCGGCGCGTCATGGGGTCCATGCCCAGCAGGCCCACGGCATGGCCGTCGCCCAGGCCCGGCTCGGCCGGGTCGGCCGCATCGCGGCCCGCCGCCACATGCAGGGTCGATGGATCGGGAGAGTGCAGGAAGCCCGGCTCGCCGGCCCGTACCGTGGCCCAGGCATCGCCTTGCGCATCCACGCTGCCCAGCACCACGAAATGCAGCAGAGGATAGAACTCGCGGTGCTGGTCCAGCAGGAAGGGGCGCAGGAACTTGCGGCCCGGCATGTCCATGCGGCCCACGACGCCAACGCTTTGCTGGATCGCCAGTTCGCCCGCATGCCAGGGCGAGGCGGGGTTTTGCAGGGGTTGCGGGTGCATGGTGCGCTCCTTTGCCGGGGTTTCAGGGGAGGTGTGGCTCAGGCACTCAGGCCCGCAGGCCGGCCGGTGTCTGGGCGAATGCCACGAAGCCCGGCAGCGCCTCGATGCGGCCCAGCCAGGCGCGCACTTCGCGGTAGGGTTGCAGGTCCACATTGCCCTCGGGCGCGCTGGCGATGTAGCTGTACAGGGCCACGTCGGCAATAGTGGGCGTGGCGCCGGTGAGGAAGGGGCGGGTGGTCAATTGCGCCTCGATCTTGTCGAGGATGGCGTGGGCGCGGGCTATCACTTCCTCGGCCTGGAAGGGGGCCTTGAACACCGTGACCAGCCGGGCCGCCGCCGGGCCGAAGGCAATGGGGCCGGCGGCGATGCTCAGCCATTTCTGGGTCTCGGCCTCGGCCTGTGCGCCCAGGGGCATCCAGTCCTGGCGGTCCAGCTTGCGCGCCAGGTAGATCAGGATGGCGTTGGAGTCGGCAATCACCGTACCGTTGTCATCCAGCACCGGCACCTGGCCCAGCGGGTTCAGCGCCAGGAATTCGGGTTTCTTCTGCGCGCCGTTGGTCAGGTCCACATGGACCAGCTCATGCTCCACGCCCAGCAGGCCGAGGAAGAGGCGGGCGCGGTGGGCGTGGCCGGACAAGGGGAAGTGGTAGAGCTTCATTGCGGTTCCTTGGGGTTGGTGAAGGCGCCGGTTGTCGGTGCCACGGGACGTATCCTCCTTCCCCGCCCGCATCTTTAGAATCCCTGGCGGCGGCAAGTCACTCTTGCGGGAACGCGAACAAAGCGCCGGCGCAAACCTGGGCAAACCTGGGCAGTCCTGCGCGGGCCGCTCGCAGCCGGGCAGATACACGACACAGACAAGGCAGGCACAGATGGATCGCTTCCAGTCCATGACGGCATTTCTCGCAGTGGTGGACACGGGCGGCTTCGCCTCGGCCGCACGTCGGCTCAAGGTCTCGCCTTCGGTGGTGACGCGCGCGGTTTCCGACCTGGAGGAGCGCCTGGGCGTGCGCCTGCTCACGCGCACCACGCGCTTCGTGCGCGTGACCGAGGCCGGCACGGCCTATGCCGACAGCTGCCGCCGCATCCTGGCCGAGCTGGAAGAGGCCGACGAGCATGCCGCCAGCGCCCATGCCGCACCGCGCGGCCGGCTCACGCTCACGGCGCCGGTCAACTTCGGGCGCATGCACGTGCTGCCCGTGGTGCACGACTACCTGGGCCGGTTTCCCGAGGTGGACGTCAACTGCTGGTTTGTGGACCGCGTGGTCAGCCTGGTGGACGAGGGCGTGGACGTGGCCGTGCGCATCGGCGATCTGCCCGACTCCTCGCTGCAGGCCATCCGCGTGGGCAGCGTGCGACAGGTGCTATGCGCCTCGCCCGCATACCTGGCCAGCCACGGCGTGCCCCAGCGGCCCGAGGAGCTTGCGCAGCACACCACCATCACCGCATCCGGCCTCACCTCCACGCCCGAATGGCGGTTTCTCGAAGGCGACAAGGCACTGGCCGTGCGCCTGCAGCCGCGCCTCATGTCCATGACCAATGAGGCTGCGGCAGACTGCGCCCTGGCCGGGCAAGGCATCACGCGCCTGCCGCTCTACCAGATCGCCAAGCCCGTGCAGGACGGCGCACTGCGCCTGGTGCTGGAGCCCTTCGAGCGGCCACCGCTACCCATCCATGTGGTGCACAGGGAAGGGCGGCACGCCGCGCACCGCGTGCGGGCGTTCATCGACATGGCGGTGGATGCCCTGCGGGTGGCGGCGTTGAGGTGGTAGCGGCCATTGCCGGGAAGCCATATCCCGCGCATTGCAAACCATGCCTGGAAACGCCAAGTGGCTGGCGAACTATTCGCTCACCCAACTGAGAAGAATCGCCTGGCCACGACTTCCTTACTTGGTTTTTGAAGTGGGTTCGCCTTTCAATTCCCAGCGGTTGCCATCGGCAAAGCGCAGTTGCAGATGGGGCGGTGCGTCGGCGATTGCCCTTGTCAATGTGTAGTGGAATTGCCTTGACAGCAAGTCACTTGCCCATTTTTGCAGCTCCATCAATGGCTCGGGACACCCGGCCATCGTGTAGATGCCGGGCTTGATCTGGAGGCTTGCATCGGCATTCATCTCATATTTCCAGTTCATCGAATTGCATATCTGTGTGCCGAAATCTCCATCTTTGGAGAACCACAGCTTTATTGAGGGGCTGTCTGGTGTTTTCCAATTCTTTTTCTCTTTGCCTACGGCATCGAAGGCCTGCTGCAGGTTCCACTCGTAGGCGGATAAATATTCCGCGTCCTTGTTTTGATGCGGTAGCGCACTTTGGCTGGCAACGTGTCCCATGCCGTGGCTTGCAGTGGACAAAAGTATGGCTGCCAGGAATTGAAGAAAAGCTTTCAATTGAAGCCCTCAAGGTGGTGACCAGAGAACCCGCTATCGCAGGGAAGATGCCTCGACCCAGATCGTATGCCCCGGGTGGTGTTCCTCAATGGTGGACACGGCATCGTCGATCAAAACGCGGTCCTCCAGCGAGTAGGCAAAGCGGCTGAGGTTGGGCCATTGTCGGGCGGCGTAGTCGGCTTCGGAAATCGCGTCGCTGCCGCTCCAGATGGCGTCGTTTTCGGTGGCGGCGCGAAGTGCCTGTGCCAGGCCGGTAGGTGTGATCGCCAGGAAGATCATGGGCATGTGGTCCGGATGTTGATGGGGGACAGTTTGCCTTCGATGGCCAGTCCGCCGAGCCAGCCTGGATCAAACAAAATTAGAATGATAGTCATTCTCGTTATCGATTCATCACCTCCCCCCGGCCATGCCCACCCCTTCCGCTTCTTGGACCGCTGCGCGCTGGCACCAGCTTTTCTGTGCCTGCCAGCAGCAACTGGTGTCCTATCTGGCCGGCAAGACCGGCAGCCTTGATGAGGCGCAGGAGCTGGCCCAGGAAACCTGGCTGCGCCTGGCCGATGCGCCGCCGCAGCTGCCCGATGGCAGCTCGCCCACGCTCGAAGCCGCGCGGGCCTACCTGTTTGCCACGGCCAAGCATCTGGCGATAGACAGGCTGCGCCAGCGCGGTGCGCAGCAGCGCTGCATGGACGACTGGGCGCAATTGCAGCCCGAGGCCGAAGGCGATGTGGCCGACCGAGCCATGTACCGGCAGGCACTGGCTGTGGTGGAGCGCACGATTGCAGACCTGCCCGAGCGCATGCAGGCCGCCTTGCTGGCCCACCGCCTGCATGGCGAGCGGCAGGCCGACATCGCCCGGCGCCTGCAGGTCTCCCTGAACACCGTGGAGCGTGACCTGATGCAGGCCGATGCCTGCCTGGAAGCCGCCTTGCTGCGCTGGCGCGGCGGGGTGGATGCGGGCTTGCAGGCCTCTTCCAGAAAGCGGCGGCGGCGTGCCCTTGGCGCACTGCTGGGCGTGGCCGGCATGGCCTGCGCGGCCTGGCCCGCCTGGCAGATGTGGAGCCGCCGCGTGCTGTGGCAAGGTGAACTGGCCAGCGCCACGGGCGTGCAGCGCAGCCTGGAGCTGCCCGATGGCAGCGTGCTGCGCGTGGACGCCGCCAGCCGCGTGGCGCTGACCTACCGTGCCGACCTGCGACAGGCACAGCTGCTGGAAGGCGCTGCCTTCTTTGCCGTGGCCCGCGATGCGGCACGGCCCTTTGTGGTGGAGGCCGGCCCCCTGCGCGTGACCGTGCTGGGCACGCGCTTTGGTGTGGAACTGGAGCCCGATGCGGTGCGCGTGCAGGTGGAGTCGGGCCAGGTGCGGGTGGAGCATGCGGCCACCGGGCGCAGCCAGTTGCTGCAGGACAGCCAGTCGCTGCGCATTCCCCTGGACGGCGGTGCGGGAGATGCCGATGGCGCTGCCTGGCAGCCGCAGCTCCAGCAACGGCCCGCGGCCTGGCGCGAGGGCGAGCTGGTCTTCGAGCAGGAACCGCTGGGCCGCGTCGTCCACCGGCTGGGCCGCTACACGCGGCGCCGCCTGGTGGTGGAGGAGGGCGCGGCGCAACTGGCCATCAGCGGCCATGTGCGCATTGCCCAGGCCGAGCGCTGGTTGCGCGGGCTGCCACAGTTCGCGCCGGTGCAGGTCAGCGTGCTGGACGACGGCGGGCTGCGGATTGCGCGGCGCGGCGGGCGCGCGGAGCCGTGAAGTTTTTTTCAGGGTTTTTGGGAGTGACTCGTATTTGCATATGAAAGGCCGGGCGCCCTGCCTGTGCCGGCGATTCGCAATGAGCCTGTCTTCCAGAAAGTCCTTATGTCCGCTCCCAAGTCCTCCCGATTCCGATTCCGCCTCCGCCGCACAGCGGTTTTTCATGCATGTGCAGGCCTGGTGCTGGGCATGCAACTGCAGTTGGCCGCCGCGCAATCGGTGTCCTTCGACGTGCCGGCCCAGCCGCTGGCCCAGGCGCTGAGCCAGTTTGCGCGCCAGGCGGGGCTGCAGCTCACCTACTCCTCCGAACTGGTGCAGGGCCGGCAGGCCCCGGCGCTCAACGGCAGCCACGATGTGCGCCAGGGCCTGGCGGCATTGCTGCAGGGCAGCGGCCTGCAGGGGCGCATCGAGGGCGGCACGCTGACGCTGCTTCCCGCTGCGGCCAACGCGCCTGAGAATGCACACCGCCTGTCCGAGATCACCGTGACGGCCGGCGACCAGTATGTGAGCCTGCTGCCCGCACCCTACGCCGGCGGGCAGGTGGCCAAGGGCGTGCGCCTGGGCGTGCTGGGCAATACCGGCAACATGCAGGCGCCGTTCAGCACCACCAGCTACACGTCCGAGGCCGTGCGCAACCAGCAGGCCGGCACCATTGCCGAGGCGGTGAACCGCGACCCTTCCGTGCGCTACACCGTGCTGCCGGGCGGCAACGTGGACAACCTCTATATCCGGGGCTTTCCGATCTGGGAGGGCAACTCGGGCGAGATCGCCTTTGACGGCATCTACGGCATTGCCCCCAACTACCGCGTGCGCACCGAGTACGTGGACCGTATCGAGGTGGTCAAGGGGCCGGGCGCGCTGCTGTTCGGCATGTCGCCCAACGGCTCGGTGGGCGGCGTGATCAACATCGCTCCCAAGCGCGCCAATGAAGATGTGGCGCGGCTGACCACGGGCTGGACTTCGGACAGCCTCTGGCGTGCCCATGCCGACGTGGGCCGGCGCTTTGGCGACGAGGCCCAGTACGGCATCCGTGTGAACGCCAGCAAGTACGGCGGCGATACGTCCATGGACCATCAAAGCACCGACGGCCATGTGCTGGCCGTGGCGCTGGACTACGAGGTGGAGCGCTTCCGCGCCACGTTGGACCTGCTCTCGCAGGACGAGCGCATCGACGGCGTGGGCCGGCCCATCATGCCCACGGGGCTCTCCTCCATGCCTGCTGCGCCCGACGGCATACTCAACGTGACCCAGCCCTGGGAATGGTCCAGGAATCGCGAGCGCGCCGTGCTGCTGCGCACCGAGCTGGACCTCACGCAGCAGCTCACGCTGTTCGCCAACATCGGCCAGTCGCGCGCCAATGTGGACCGCATCTATGACTCCGCCCCGCGCCTGACCAGTGCTGCGGGTGCCACCAGCATCACGCCCACCTATGCGGTGTTCGACGTGGACCGCAGCACCATCGACGCAGGCCTGCGCTCGCGCTTTGCGCTGGCCGGTGTCAAGCATTCGGTCACGCTGCAGCTGGCCAGCTACCGCGAGGATTTCCACCGTGCGCTGCAGGCGGGCTCGGCGGTAGCGTCCAACATCTATGCGCCTGTTGCCCATGCGCCGCAAAGCATTGTGCGGCCTTCGGCCATTCCGCGCATTCATGACAACCGCAACACCAGCCTGGCCCTGGTGGACACGCTCTCGCTGCTGCAGGACAGGCTGCAACTGTCGCTGGGCCTGCGCCACCAGGCCATCAAGTCCACCAACTACAACGTGCTCACAGGCGGCACCGCCAATGTCTACGACGAGAGCGTGACCACGCCCGCCGTGGGCGTGGTCTGGCGCCAGGCGCCCAACTGGAGCCTCTACGCCAACTACATCGAAGGCCTGAGCAAGGGCGACATCGCCCCGCCCGCCGCCAGCAACTACGGCGAGGTGCTGCGCCCCTACAAGAGCCGCCAGTACGAAGTGGGCAGCAAGTACGACTTCGGCAGCTTCATGGCCACGGCCGCCCTGTTCAGCATTGAAAAACCCAGCGGCGGCCTGGACCAGGGCGTCTACAAGACCAACGGCGAGCAGCGCAACCTGGGCATGGAGCTGTATGCCTACGGCGAGGCCGCACGCGGCCTGCGCCTGCTCGGTGGCGTGACCTGGCTCAAGCCCGAGATCACGCGCTCGGCCACGCCTGCGCTGGTGGGCAACCGGCCCATCGGCACCTCGCGCCTGCTGGCCAACCTGGGCGTGGAATGGGATGTGCCCGCCCTTGCGGGCCTGACCCTGGTCGGCGACCTGGCCTACACCGGCGCCCAGTTCGTGGACCAGGCCAACCGCCTGCGCATCCCGGGCTGGACACGCACCGACCTGGGCCTGCGCTATGCCACCCGCATCGCGGGCCGCAAGACCACGCTGCGCGCCACAGTGCAGAACGTGGCCGACCGCAATGCCTGGGCCGGTGTCACGTCCTGGGGTGCCGTCTCGCCGATGATTCCGCGCACCTTCGTGGTGTCGGCTTCGGTGGATTTCTGAGGTCGGCGCGGTGGCTGGGCGGGCCGCGCTCTATGCTTGAGGCATGAACGCAAGCAAGACCCTGCTGATCGTCTACCACTCCATGACCGGTGGCACCCGCCAGATGGCCGAGGCCGCGCGCGACGGCGCAGCGGCCGAAGGCCAGGGCGTGCAGGTGCGCCTGCTGCACGCCTGCGAGGCCGGCCCGGACGATGTGCTGTCCGCCGACGGCTACCTCTTCGCCACCCCGGAAAACCTGGCCGCCATCAGCGGCCAGCTCAAGGACTTCTTCGACCGCAGCTACTACGCGGCGCTGGACCACCTCAATGGCCGGCCCTATGCCTGCCTCATCTGCGCGGGCAGCGACGGCCAGAATGCCGCCCGCCAGATCACCCGCATCGCCACCGGCTGGCGCCTCAAGCCCGTGGCCGAGCCCCTGATCATCTGCACCCACGCCCAGACCACCGAGGCCATCCTGGCGCCCAAGCGGATTGCCGCAGCTGAGCTGGAGCAGTGCCGGGCGTTGGGGGAGGCGATGGGGGCCGGGCTGGCGCTGGGGGTCTTTTGAGGGTTGCCAGCATCTTGGGTGCCCTACATTTCTTGGTGGCCCGGTCGCCCGGTGTGGTTCAGCCGAACAGGCGCGACCAGAATCCGCCTTTTCCACCCACCTGCTGCCGGGCTCCCTGCATGTGGGCGCGTATGCCGAGCAATTGGGCATCGTCCGGATCGTGGCGCAGGGCGATCTCGACCAGTTCAGGCTGAAGGTGCGAGGCCTTGAGCTGGCCCAGGGCCCTGAGGGCGGTGACCTTGTGCGCATGAACGAAGCTCATGCTGCGAACTTCCCATTGCGCTTGCTGTTGCTGAGGCGAAAGCTGCGCATAGCGGCGCTCGGCTTCGGCCACGATGTCGAGGACGTCCTGGTGGTGGCTGGTCTCGTTGAGATAGGCGCATGCGGTCTGCGCGCAGTCCAGATACAGGCCGGTATCAAGCGCGTAGTCCTCCATCAGCAGCAGGGACAGGTCGGTGGCTTGCTTGCGGTTCCCCAGTTGCCGATAGGCATGGCGCAGGTTTTCCAGCAGGGCCTGGAAACAGGTCTGCTGCAGCCCGGCTTCGAGGACGGCGGCCGCCTGCTCGTACTGTTCCTGCGCGTTGTACAGCACGCCCAGGTTGTTGCAGCACATGGCATAGGTGTGGATGTCCAGCGCGGCGGGCGCGGCCTCCTGGCCGTTTGCCGGCGTGCCGGCGCTGGCGAAGCGCTCCAGACAGCGTTCGTAGAGTGTGGTCTGCAGGCGCTCGATTTCCTGCAGGGCTGCTGCATCCGTGTCGGGGCGCTTCCACTTGCCCACGGTCACGCCGGCCGTGTAGTAGTCGGGTGCCGCCGGGCTATCAGCCAACTCGGGATAGGAAAAGATGCTGCGCCAGGGCACGGTATGCTCCATCTCGAAAATGCGGGCTTGCAAGTCCGCCTGGGGCTGCAAGGCATGAGACTTGCGGTAGGCGGCCCGCGCGGGCTCGGGTTCGTCCAGCCAATAGTGGGCACTGCCCAAATAGCGGTGTCCATAGGCATTGCCTGGTGACATTGCCAGTGCGCGCTGCGCCCATTCGACGACCTGGCGCAATGCCGCACTGCGGTCCTCGGTGAATTGGTCACTGGAATCGAGATACACCAGGCACAGCATCAGCCATGACCATTCGCTACCCTGGCCTGATTCGGCAGTGGCCTGAATGCTGGTCAAGAGGCTGGCAATCGCTTCATTGTCCAGATGGCTGAAAACCGTGGTGCCAGACCATAGCGCATGCATTCGCGCGTGGTCGCCCTGGCTGAGGGCATGCATTCCTTGGGAAATCAGTCGTTCCATGGTCTGTTGGGAATATTGTGGGAGGCGCCATCGTATCCGCTGTGTTTGACAGGAGGATGGGGCACCACTCGATGGGAGCGATAAGACGCCCGTGCAGACAATGTCTGAACAACAGGTCAAAGCCCCGTCAACTGCGGCAATGCCTTCTCGCAGGCCTTGCGGCACAGGTAGCGCAGGTCCTGTTCACCATCTTCACTGCGCAGGTAGCCGGCGCCGGCGGCGTTGATGTTCCATTCATAGACCTTGCCCGAGCGCAGCAGCCGTCCGCTGAAACTGCAGGGCAGGATGATGGATTCCTCGTGGAAGCTGCTAGCCGAGACTTGCTTTGCCGTCGCGAAATAGCGGGCCACGTCGGCGGCGTCCAGGCTGACTTTCTCGCAGCCCATGGTCTCGCCCGAGCCTACGGAACGGGTGACCGGGCCGATGACGGAAATGGGTGCCGCCTTGGCCGCGTGTTTGTGCGTGGGCGTGGATGTAGATGAGGCCTGCAACGGCGCATGCAGGCACAGCATCACGGCAGCCCAGGCGGCAATGCGCAGGCTGCGAGAGGGATTGTTGAAAAGCTGGCTGGATGGCATGGCTCAGGCTCCCGTGAAGATGTAGCGCAGCAATTGGGCGCCTTCGGTCGCTTCCTTGCGGGCAATGGCGCCGTGGGAGTAGACATCGGACAGCAGCTTGAGCTTGTAGTGGTCCACCAATTGCTGGGTCAGCCATTTGGTCTGGAACAGCTGCGATTGGGTGGGCGCCTCGTAATCCTTGGTCGATGGCAGGAAGCGGCCCACCACCTCGATGCCCACGGAGTCGCTGTTGGCCGGATAACGCAACGGATAGGCCTTTGTGTTCTCGTGCGATGACACATTCTTGGCCCGCTTGCTGAAGCTCAGGCCCTTTTGGTGCAGCAGGGCATTGATGTTCTTGAGTTCCGTGGGATCGCAGGTGCTCTCGTTGACGCAGCGCGGCTGAAGAATTCCCACATGCCAGCAGATGCGCTCAAGGCTGGCCGTCTGGTAGATCTTGCCGTCCTTCTCGATCAGAAAGTGCGCCCCCGTCTTCTGGCCGCTCTTGTAGGCATTGAGCACGCTGGCGGCTGTGGACGAGTCAGTGCGGTGCAGCACGATGGATGTGACGGACAGCAAAGCGCCGTGCTCTATGGACGGATAGGTCTTGACTTCGACGCTTTTGTCTACCATCAATCCTTTTTCGATAGTGGCCAATTATTTCTCCCTCTTTATTCCGACTGGTTGGTTGCGGCTGGCTGGAAAACCGGCACAGCATACAGGTTTATTAGATAGAAATAATTCGAAATGTACGACAGACTTTGTTGATTGAAATATGTTGAAACAATTGACTTGGGTTCATGAAGGATTGATGAATCGCAGAAATGTCCTGCATTCCGTCACGCCCAGCGGCAGCGAAGTGCACCGGCCTGCGCGGTGACCCATGAAAGCGCCGCAATTGGATGCGCCGGCAGCAGACCAATGGCAAGGTCGAGAAGTTCATTCAGTGGATGCTTCGCGAATGAGACTATGGCTGGGCGTACCTGAACTCAGCCGAGTGGACTAATGCCTTTTCTATCTGGCAGCACTTACAACAGGCAGAGATTGCACAGCGACATCGGAGGCGTCGTCCTGATGTCCAGGCTCAAATCTGCAAACAACCTATTGTCGGTTCACGTCTAGTTGTATTAGATAAATTTCGCCTTGCAAGCCGCAGGTGCAGTCCTGGATATGGTGCCGGTACCTGATATCCAGTCTGTCAAGGACGCTTTCGCAGGCCGGGAAGTTGCATCCGGGCCTGAGCTTTTGCAGTCGTCTTGCTAACAGGTTTGAAGAAGACCCATCAGCCAGCGCGCAGAACGTCCGGACAGCAGCCATTGGGCGCCATTAAAGCAGCGATCCTGGGCAGAAGGGGCAGCTTGTCCAGCATCATGGCGGCGAGCAAGAGGCAAGGGCGGCGGCGCCGCGCAGCACGCGGCCTCAGACGGGGGATTTCGCTTCAGGCAGAACATGGACGGGCCTTTATAAGTATTGGCTTTTGCCTGGAACCCGGTGGTCACCAAGAAGGTTCAGAGATTTCAACGGTTTCTATGGCTGGCTCAGATTGTCCTGGTGTTCCCGCAACGCAGTCTTGGGGTGTCGGCTTTCAGTTATTTCCACCAGCCGGCCGCCAGCACTGCTGCCATGGTGCTGGCCATGCCGGCCCATTGCGTGGCCCATGGCCCGACGGTGAAGCGGGTCAGGTCTACCAGCAATATCATGGCCGGATAGATAAAGGAAAGTGCGGCAGGCTGGATCGGGCACGCACCGGATCCGGCACGCGAAGTATCCGTGCCGCCCCTCTGCGTAGAGATCGTGCGTAGAGCCACATTCAGCGGGAGAGCAAGATGAAGAGATGCACGTGGGAGGGCATGGTGAAATGTGCATACGGTACAAGGCGCTTGCCATAACCTCGTCGCCCCGGGAAATCAGTTGTCCTATTGTTGTGCCCGGCGAACTGAGGCAGTGCACCACCATATTTGCGGCAGATGCCCATGTCATTGGCTGGCCTGAAAGTGAGATGTTGTATCTCTTCGTCGATCGCACCGATCGTATTCATAGAGAATCTCTTTCATCAACATGACCTCAACATGACCATCTCCATGAGGGACGTGAGATGCATGGTCGTGCCATTCGCCCTCGATACCCCCACTTCGCCTTTGGTAAGGAAACGATGAGTGAATGGGGCTTGCATTGCATTCGTGCTTGTGGCACCCACAGTCAAGGCTATAGATTGTATTGTGGTGAGTGAGTGCTTATTTTGCATGTTGGATAATTATTGGCTTGCTAACTGTTTGTCCAGGGGAAAAATGGGGGTTTGCAAAAATCTTCATACCGAGTTAGGCTTGTCGCCTCGACGCAGTTGAGAAAAATACGACAGAGCAATGATGCTTGTTCGGTGTCTTAAGTGAGTGTGCCAAATAATTTTTGAAACTCAGTGGGAATGGTATATGGGAAAATATACTGAGCGCATGAAATGAAAGGAGTTGGAAAAAATAAAATTAAGTCGGTGTGGTTTTAAAATTATTGTACTTGAGGAGATTTCCGTAATGAAGATTGCATATGTTGGTTGTGCGGTAGTTTTTGCTTCTTTCTTGTCGTCGAATGCATTGGCGGAAGGGTGGATCGGTTCCACGTCCAATACCTATACCGATGGCGCTCACATAGAAGGATGGGCGTGTAATCCGGCAACGCCTGGCGTTTCCGGATGGGTTCACTTCTGGAGCGGTAGTGCAGATAATAAATTCCTAGGTGCTTTGCATGCAAATATCCCACGCGAGCAGGCGGTAGGAAATATATGCGGAGACTCCGGTGTGCACGGTTTCAGTGGAACTCTGGATGTGCCATATGCCGAACGTGATGGGAAAAGGCATAAAATCGTAGCCTACTTCATCAACGAAAATGGACAGCCACCGTTGTTGCTGCAAAACCATGCCTATATGTGGCTGGATGGCGGATATACGTTGCAGACAAGAACTGAGTGTAATGGAGCCAATCCTGCGCCGGGGCATTGGGTCAAGAAAGCTGTTGGCGGAAAGTGCACACTGCACAGTAGTGTAGGCGGTATCACGTGGGCTCTGAACACGACACATGCCTTCATCAGCAATGCGCCCTCGGGTTACCAGCTTGAGGCCTGTGAGCCAGGTCCTGCCGGATGGACGACTCTGAGCACAAACCCCTCATCCTCCAATTGCATGAGGATTGATCCTTATGCGAACATTGTTACCAGCCCCAGCTACATCATCAAGAAAAATTGATGATTGACAGTTTCCGGTTGATCTGGTTTCCTTAAAATCCGTGGTAACTTCAGGATCTTGGGGTAAAGACCTTTGTCTCTGATCCTGCAGTTACTCTATTGCACGAATTTCGCAGGGTGCATGCTATTCCGCACGGTAAATTTGAACTCTCTCGTCTATTTTGAGAATCCGCTATTGGGTAGTGGATTTCTCTTGACGAGGATGATGGTTTTGGGGTTTTGATGTCGATCATGTTTTTCCGATCAGGCCGAAAACGATTCTGATCCTGCTCCGGAAAACCTGGGCGTTCGCACCAGATTACGTTCGGCTTGTTTGCGCTGGACCGTTAGGACTGGCCCGTGAGCCGGTGCCCCAGCACCGCCACCACAATGCAGCCCATCCCGACCCACTGCGCCGCCGACGGAACAGCGCCAAACCAGACCAGGTCCACCAGCAAGGCCATGGCGGGGTAGACGAAGGACAGTGCCGCAATGGCGGGCGCCGGCAGCCGCTGGAATGCGGCATACATCACCGTGTACATGAAGGCCGTATGGACCAGTCCCAGGGTCAGCACCATGGAGGCGGCCCGCGCTGACAGCAACTGCGGGCTGGCTGCGGCGATATGGGTGAGCAGCGGCAGGGCCCACAGGCTCAGCACCAGTCCGCCCGCCAGCATCTGCAGCATGGCGATCTGGGCCGAGGGCATGTGGCCCAGGCGGCGCGTGGCGACCGTGGTGCCTGCGTAGAGAGCGGCGGCCAGCAGGGCCAGGGCGACGCCTATCCAGGCGCCTGTTCCAGCATGCGATGCATCCACGCCATCCAGCCCGACCAGGCCGCTGCTCAGCGCCACCCCCAACAGGGCCAGCAGCAGCCAGGGCAGCTTGCGGCGTTCGACGGGCTCGCCCTGCAGCGCCGAAAGAGCCAGCAGCATGAAGGGCTGCACGTGGTAGACCACGGTGGCCACGGCGATGGAGCTGTAGTGGTAGGCGCTGAAGAGGGCGACCCAGTTGAGCACCAGGGCGATGCCGCCGCCAGCCAGCCACAGCCATTCACGGCCTTGAGGGGCGACCCATTCGCGCCGCCAGGCCAGCCACAGGCCCAGGCCCAGTGCGCCCAGCACGCACCGGGCGAATACGACCAGCAGCGGCGGCAGCGCGCTTTCCACGACCAGCAGGCCGATGGTGCCCGACAGCGCCATGGCCAGCAGCATGCGCCAGGTGCCGCCCTGGCTGGTTCGGGGCCGTGTGGTTGAGGTTGCAGAGGTGAGGCTGGGGCTGTGGGACATGGTGTCGATTCCTGGGCGCGCTTCGGTATGGAGCGCATGGCCGTATCTTGCGGACCTTGCAATCAATCAACAATCCATGATTCATTCAAATTAATATTGCCTGCCATGCAACAAAGACCGGAGTAGCGCCATGTCCGATACCGCCATGCCCCTGGATGAAATGCTGGTCTTCGCCCGTGTGGTGGAGCACCAGAGCTTTGCGGGCGCGGCCCGGCAGCTGGGGCTGACGACCTCGGCCGTGAGCCGCAGCGTGGGGCGGCTGGAGGCGCATTTCGGGCTGCGGCTGCTGCAGCGCACCACGCGCTCGCTGTCGCTGACCGAGGCGGGGGCCGAGATCCACCAGGCCTGCCTTCGGCTCGTGGCGGATGCCCAGGCCGTGCAGGCGCTGGCCGGCCAGTTGCGCCAGCAGCCGCGCGGGCTGCTGAAGATCAGCGCGCCGGCCGTGCTGGGCGATCTCTGGCTGTCGCCACTGCTGCCGGGCTTTTGCGCGCGCTGGCCCGAGGTACAGGTGCAGGTGGACATGACGGACCGCATGGTGGACCTGGTGGCCGAGGGGCTGGACCTGGGCCTGCGCATCAGCATGCCGGGCCAGATCGCGCCTGGGCTGGTGGCGCGGCCGCTCAAGACCATCCGCTATGTGCTGGTCTCCACGCCCGGCTACCTGGCGCGGCATGAGGCCATCGGTGCGCCTGAGCAGTTGCTGGCGCATCCCTTCATCAGCCTGGGCTACGGCCAGTTCCAGAACGAGGTCGAATTGCGTCCGCAGCGCGCTGGGCACCAGCCGGCCGCGCCCGCTACGCGTCTGCTGGTGAATACGCCCATCACCATTGCCAGCAGCCTGGGCATCATCCAGGCGCTGCAGCAGGGGCAGGGCATCGGCGTGGTAGCGGACTTTGCGGCGCAGGCGGCGCTGCAGGCCGGGCAGCTGGCGCCCGTGCTGCCGGGCTGGGCGCTGTGCGGCAAGTACGCGCCGCGCGTGGTGCATGCGGTCTATGCGCCCACGCGCCATGTGCCGCTGAAGCTGCGGGCGCTGATCGACTACCTGGTCGAGGTGGAAGGCGAGGGCGCCGCGGCCTCCACCACCTAACCCATGCGCCTGCGCAGCGCCGCGCTGGCCCAGTCCACGGCCACGGACAGCGCCAGCATGGCGATGATGACGGTGCTGGCCTGGGCATAGTGGAACAGCGACAGCTCGAAGTACAGCAGCTGCCCCAGCCCGCCCGCGCCCACGAAGCCCAGGATGGCGGCCATGCGGATGTTCATCTCCCAGCGGTACAGCGTATAGGCCAGCAACTGCGGCGCGGCGCCGGGCAGCGTCGCGTAGAGGAAGGCCATGGCGCGGCCGCTGCCGGACAGGCGCAGCGCTTGGGTGGGGGCGGCGGGCTGGTTCTGCAGGGCCTCGGCATACAGGCGCCCCAGCACGCCGGCCGTGTGCAGCGCCAGCGCCAGCGCGCCTGCGAACGGGCCCAGGCCCACGGCCAGGGCGGTGATGGTGGCCCAGACCAGCTCGGGCAAGGAGCGCAGCACGTTGAGCACCAGGCTCCAGGGAGCGCGCCAGCGCGGCAGCGCCAGCAGCAGGCCCAGCACGGCCGCCAGCAGGGTGCCGACCACGGAAATGGCCAGCGTCTCCCACACGCCCACGGCCACCTTGCGCAGCCATTCGGCGCTGGTGTCGGGCGGGAAGAAGCTGATGACGAATTCCAGCATGGACCGGCCCGCCGCGCCGGTGAACAGCGAGGGCAGGTCCATCTCCAGCATGGCAAAGCTGGCGGCCACGCCCAGCGCCAGGGCGGCGCAGGTGAGGGCGCTGCGCCAGCCCCAGGCGCTGGCGCGTGCGGCGGGTGGCGTGTCCAGCGCGCGGCGCAGGCCGCGCGAGAGCAGGTCGGCACCCCAGACCAGCAGCATGAAGGTCAGCAAGATGGTGGAGGCCTCGCCGCCGTTGAGCATCTTCATGGCCTGGTCCATGAGCTGGCCCAGGCCGCCCGCGCCCACAAAGCCCATGACCACCGAGGCGCGTATGGCGCACTCCCAGCGGTAGACGGTGTACGAGGTCAGTTCGCGCGCGGCCTGGGGCAGCAGGCCGTAGAGCATGGCCAGCGGCCGGCGCGCGCCGGCCTGCGCCAGGGCACGCGCGGGTGCGGGGTCGGCCGATTCCAGGATTTCCGCATAGACCTTGGCCAGCATGCCGCCATAGGTCAGGCCCAGGGCCAGCACGCCAGCGGCCGGCCCCAGGCCGAAGACGCGCACGAAGACCAGGGCCCAGACCAGCTCGGGCACGCCGCGCAGGATGGTGAGCAGGCCGCGCGTGACGGGGTTGAGCGCCCGCCGCTCGCGCGCGGCGCCCGTGACCAGGTAGGCCAGCGGCACGGCCAGCACAAAGGCCAGGGCCATGCCGGCCGTGGCAATGGCCAGGGTCTCCAGCGTGGCGCGGCCCAGGTAGCCCAGGAAGTCGCGCCCGGTCTCGGGCGGCAGAAACGTGGCCAGAAAGCGGCCGATGACCTGCAGGTTGCCGGGATCGAACAGCGCGCCCAGGCTGAAGCCCGCGCCCTGGAACAGCGGCCACAGCACGACGGCGGCCAGCACCAGGGCGCCGAGGCGGCGGGGCGCGGCGGGATCACGCAGCGCGTGCAGATCGGAACTCAACGGCATGCGGATGCGGACAGCGGTGCGGCAAAGGCGGCGGGCGCGGGTGTCCACGCAGGGCGGGAGGGATCATCGCCAGCATGCTCGGACCCATACAGCGCACGCAGATGTTCCTGCGTGACTTCTGCCGCCGGCAGGTCGAAGGCGATGGCGCCATCGCGGATGCCCACGATGCGCGCAAAGCAGGCCAGCGCCAGGTCCACGGCATGCAGGCTGGCGACCAAGGTGGCGCCGCGCGCGGCGGCTTCGTGCACCAGCAGTTGCACGGTGGACAGGGCCAGGGCCGGGTCCAGCGCGGCCACGGGCTCGTCGGCCAGGATCAGCTCGGCCTGCTGGTAGAGCACGCGGGCAATGCCCACGCGCTGCAGTTGCCCGCCCGAGAGCTGGTCGCAGCGCGCGAACAGCTTGTCTGCCAGCTGCACGCGGGCCAGGGCCTCGCGCGCGCCAGCGGTGTCCTGTGGGTACAGCAGCGAGGCCAGCGCCTTCCACGCCGGCCACCGGCCCAGGCGCCCGGCCAGCACGGCCGTGACCACGCGCTGGCGCGGCGGTACGGGCGGCGCCTGGTGCACCGTGCCGATGCGCGCGCGCAGCAGCCGGGGAGCCCCCGCGCTGGACGCAGGCACCTCGTCGCCCAGCACGCTGCGCCGGCCCTGGCTGGGCGCCAGCGCCGTGCCGATGACGGACAGCAGCGTGGTCTTGCCCGCGCCCGAGGGGCCGATCAGCGCAATGGCTTCGCCCTGGCGTGCGGCCAGCGTCACGCCGCGCAGCGCAATGCCGCCGCCGGCGTGGGTCAGGCCCACGCCTTGCAGTTCAAAGCTCATGGATTGCGCCTGCCGCGGCTTACTTGAGCAGGCCGGCCGACTTGGCGGCGGCCTCGATGCCTTCGTAGTTCGAGGCCTGGGTGGGAATGAAGCGCGCGGCACGCTGCAGCTCCAGGATGGCCTTGTGCTCTGGCTTGGCCGGGTCCAGCGCCTGGAAGGCGTCGGTCAGCTTCTTGACCAGGGCCGGGTCCAGGTCGCCGCGCACGGTCCAGTTGTAGTCGAAGTAGGGCGGCGTGGTGGCGAACACGCGCACCTTGCTGGTATCGACCTTCTTGCTCTCCACCAGCTTGTCCCAGACCGATGCGTTGAGCACGCCGGCCTCGGCCTTGCCTGCGGCCACGAAGGCCACGGTGGCGTCATGCGCGCCGGAGAAGGCCACGGTCTTGAAGTCCTTCTCGGGGTTGATGCCGTCCTGCTGCAGGAAAAAGCGCGGCATCAGGCTGCCCGAGGTGGACGAGGGCGCGCCAAAGGCAAAGCTCTTGCCCTTGAGGTCGGCCAGGGTCTTGATGGCGGGGTTGGCCGTGATGAATTTGGAGGTGAACCTGGCGTCTTCCTCGCGCTGCACGATGGGGATGGCCGTGCCGTTGGTGCGGATCTTGGCCTGCACGAAGGTGAAGCCGCCCAGCCAGGCCAGGTCCAGCTTGCGTGTGGCCAGCGACTCGACCACGGCGGCGTAGTCGGTCACGGGCGTGAACACCACCTTCATGCCGGTCTGTGCCGAGAGGTACTTGCCCAGCGGCTCGAACTTGCGCTGCAGCTCGGTGGGAGCTTCATCCGGGATGGCCGAGACGCGCAGCACGGCGGGTTCGGCGGCCAGCGCAGGCAGGCTGGACAGGGTGGAGGCGGCCAGCACGCAGGCAGCCGCCTGGCGCAGCGCCGAGCGGCGCGCAGGAATGTGGTTCATGGATGGGCTCCGTTCAATCAGCCACCGCCGTCCGGATACACGGCGGTTTAATAAGGCGCCCGGGGCTGACCCGGGCGCCGAAGGTACAAGGGCGGTACACCGACCGCTGAGGCTGCATTGTAGGGAGCGGGCTTTTCCGTTGGGGACGTCAGGCATGAGCGCCGGACCTGCGGGCACAGCGCTGCCGCCGATCTTTCTCCCGCGTGCGCTGCGTTTGTGCACCGCCTGGGGCCTTGCCTGGCGGGGACTTGAACATGCGTTGCACCAAAACATCCATGATTGGTCTGACCAATAAACATTGTGGTGCATTATCTGCACTTTTTTAGGTGTTTACCCTGTTCATCTGCTCACTTGAAAGCTCTGAGAATCGCACCACTTCGCGCAATGGTCTGAATTTTGGTTTAATTGGTTGGACCAATTTGCCAATGGCCCACAAGGCGCCAGCGCGGGGAACACTCCCGGTCATCGTTGCGGCCAGCCAGCAGACATCCTGTGCGGATCGCACCGCATGCCAACGCTGCAACGAGAGGGAGTGGCCGACAAGGGGCGCTTACCGCGCCCTCCCCATCATCTAGAGACACGGTCATGCAAACCATCTGGCAGCAGAACTACGATCCCGCCGGGAACATCTGGATCTCGGCGCTGATCGCGCTGATTCCCATCATCTTTTTCTTCCTGGCGCTTACCAGGTTCCGTCTCAAGGGCTACCAGGCCGGCACCGTCACCGTGGCGCTGGCGCTGGGCGTGGCGCTGCTGTTCTACAAGATGCCCGTGAGCGCGGCACTGGCCTCGGCCGTGTACGGCTTCTTCTACGGCCTGTGGCCCATCGCCTGGATCATCGTGGCGGCCGTGTTCCTCTACAAGATCTCGGTCAAGACGGGGCAGTTCGACGTGATCCGCTCGTCCATCCTGTCGGTCACGCCCGACCAGCGGCTGCAGCTCATCCTGGTGGGCTTTTGCTTCGGCGCCTTCCTGGAGGGCGCGGCCGGCTTCGGCGCGCCCGTGGCCATCACGGCCGCGCTGCTGGTGGGCCTGGGCTTCAAGCCGCTGTATGCGGCGGGCCTGTGCCTGATCGCCAACACGGCGCCCGTGGCCTTCGGCGCCATGGGCATTCCCATCATCGTGGCGGGGCAGGTCTCGGGCGTGGATGCCTTCGCCATCGGCCAGATGGCCGGCCGCCAGCTGCCCTTCATGACCGTGCTCGTGCTGTTCTGGCTGATGGCCATCATGGACGGCTGGCGCGGCGTCAAGGAAACCTGGCCTGCCGTGCTGGTGGGCGGCGGCTCGTTTGCCCTGGTGCAGTTCCTCACGGCCAACTACATCGGCCCGGAGCTGCCGGACATCACTTCGGCCATCGTCTCGCTGGTGGCGCTGACGCTGTTCCTCAAGGTCTGGCAGCCCAAGCGCATCTTCCGTTTCGACACGGAAGGCGAGGGCGGCAAGGCTGCTGCCATTGCGAAGACAGCCACGGCGGTCAAGGCTCCCGCCGCCGCTTCCGGTGCACCGCTGACGGCCGGCGCCGTCATCAAGGCCTGGTCGCCCTTCATCATCCTCACGGCCATGGTGACGATCTGGAGCATCAAGCCCTTCAAGGCGCTGTTCGCCGCAGGCGGCCCGCTGGCCTCCACCGTCATCAACATCCCCGTGCCCTTCCTGCACAACCTGGTGGAGAAGACGCCCCCCGTCGTGGCCGCCGCTGCGCCCTACGGCGCGGTCTACACCTTCAACTGGCTGCTGGCCACCGGCACGGCCATCCTGATCGCGGCGCTGATCACCATCACCTTCACGCGCCTGTCGCCGGCCAAGGCCGTGGCCACGCTGGGCGAGACCTTCAGGGAACTGGCCGTGCCGATCTACTCCATCGGCATGGTGCTGGCCTTCGCCTTCGTGGCCAACTACTCGGGCCTGTCGGCCACGCTGGCCCTGGCGCTGGCACACACGGGCCAGGCGTTCACGTTCTTCTCGCCCTTCCTGGGCTGGATCGGCGTGTTCCTCACGGGCTCGGACACTTCGGCCAACGCGCTGTTCGCCGCGCTGCAGGCCACCACGGCGCAGCAGCTGGGCCTGCCCCAGGTGCTCACGGTGGCGGCCAACACCACGGGCGGCGTGACGGGCAAGATGATCTCGCCCCAGTCCATCGCCATTGCCTGCGCAGCCGTGGGCCTGGCAGGGCGTGAGTCGGACCTGTTCCGCTTCACGGTCAAGCACAGCCTGATGTTCGCCGTGATCATCGGGGTGATCACGACGCTGCAAGCCTATGTGTTTACGTGGATGATTCCGGGGTATTGACATGAAACACCCCCTGAGTCGCTGCGCGCCTTCCCCCTCTCTACCCGCTTCGCGGGGGAGGGGGACGACACCCTCGCGGCGGGGCGGCCCTTGCTCGGTGTCCCTGGCTTGGGCAGTGCGGGTTTCATGCGATGAGGCTGGCGCATAGCGCCGTGAATCACTGAAAACCAATTCTGAGAATCCCCATGCGCGTTGCCGATCAAGTTGTCGAGAAATTGCTTGCCCTGGTGCAGGCCAGCGGAGTGCAGCCCGGACAGCGGCTGCCCGCGGAGCGGCAACTGGCGGCCGAGCTGGGCGTCTCGCGCACCTCGGTGCGCGAGGCGATACAGAAACTCACCAGCCAGGGCGTGCTGGTGGCGCGGCGCGGCGATGGCACCTACCTGCAGGAGCCGGCGCCGGCTGCCGAGCCTGCGGACTGGCTCAAGGACGCCATGCGGCCGCTGGCCGGCCTGATGGAGTCCGACTCCCACTACCGCTACGACGTGCTGGAAACCCGCCACGCGCTGGAGACCAGCACGGCCTGGCTGGCCGCCCAGCGCGCCACGCCGCAGGACAAGGACCATATCCAGCGCTGCTTCGAGGTGATGATCCAGCACCAGCAAAGCGGCCACGCCGAGCTGGCGGCGCGCGCCGACGCGCAGTTCCACCTGGCCATTGCCGAGGCTTCGCACAATCTGGTGCTGGTGCAGGTCATGCACAGCCTGTTCACCGTGGTGCTGTCCACGGTGGAACGCAACCGCCACGACATGTTCCGCCTGAGCGCGCCCCAGACCCTGCAGGAGCTGACCGTGCAGCACCAGAGCCTCATGCAGGCCATCCTGGACGGCGACCCGCAGCGCGCCCGCGAATGCATCGGCGAGCACCTGGAGCATGTGCGCACCACCATCCAGCGCCTGGACGAGGACCGCGCGCGGCGCGAGCGCTCCATGCGGCTGCCGCTGGACGCCGCGCCTGCGCTGCTGCCCACTTCAGACCTGATACGAAAGACATGAGGCACCCATCATGATCATCTCCTCTACCTCCGACTACCGTGCGGCGGCGCAAAAGCGCCTGCCGCCTTTCCTGTTCCATTACATCGACGGCGGCGCCTATGCCGAGCAGACGCTGCGCCGCAATGTCGAGGACATGGCCGCCGTGGCGCTGCGCCAGCGCGTGCTCAAGGACATGAGCCGGCTGGACACCAGCATCGAGCTGTTCGGCGAGAAACTGTCCATCCCCGTGGCGCTGTCGCCCGTGGGCCTGACGGGCATGTACCGCCGCCGCGGCGAAGTGCAGGCCGCGCGCGCGGCCGACGCCCATGGCATTCCGTTCACCATGTCCACGGTCTCGGTCTGCCCCATCGAAGAGGTGGCGCCCAGGATCAAGCGCCCCATGTGGTTCCAGCTCTATGTGCTCAAGGACCGGGGCTTCATGCAGAACGCGCTGGAGCGTGCCCAGGCGGCCGGCTGCTCCACCCTGGTCTTCACCGTGGACATGCCCGTGCCCGGCGCGCGCTACCGCGATGCGCATTCGGGCATGAGCGGCCCGAATGCCGCCATGCGCCGCTACTGGCAGTCGGTCACGCATCCGGCCTGGTCCATGGACGTGGGCCTGCTGGGCCGCCCGCATGACCTGGGCAACATCTCGGCCTACCGGGGCAGCCCCACGGGCCTGGCCGACTACATCGGCTGGCTGGGCGCCAACTTCGATCCCTCCATTTCCTGGAAGGACCTCGAATGGATACGCGCCTTCTGGAAGGGGCCCATGGTCATCAAGGGCATCCTGGACCCCGAGGACGCCAAGGACGCCGTGCGCTTTGGCGCCGACGGCATCATCGTCTCCAACCATGGCGGCCGCCAGCTCGACGGCGTGCTGTCCTCGGCCCGCGCGCTGCCGGCCATTGCCGATGCGGTCAAGGGCCAGATCAAGATCCTGGCCGACTCCGGCATCCGCAACGGCCTGGACGTGGTGCGCGCCATCGCCCTGGGCGCCGACTGCGCCATGATCGGCCGCGCTTTCATCTACGCGCTGGCCGCTGCCGGCGAGGCCGGCGTCAAGCACCTGCTGGAGCTGCTGGAAAAGGAGATGCGCGTGGCCATGACGCTGACCAGCGTCAGCAAGGTGGCAGACATCACCGGTGACCTGCTGGTGCGCGAAGCATGAGCGTGCCGGCCATCTCCGCCATGCCCCAGGTGTCCCGCGAAACCCTGCTGCAGCAGCTGCGCCAGGCCGTGGGCGCGGCCCATGTGCTCACCGACGACCAGGCCACGCGCCGCTTCCGCAAGGGCCACCGCACGGGCGAGGGCCCGGTGCTGGCCGTGGTGCGGCCCGCGACGCTGCTGGAGCAGTGGAAGGTGGTGCAGGCCGCCGTGGCGGCCGGGCGCATCGTCATCATGCAGGCCGCCAACACGGGCCTGACGGGCGGCTCCACGCCCGACGGCGCGGACTACGACCGCGAGATCGTGCTCATCAACACCTTGCGCATCACCGGCGTGCAGGTCATTGGCGGCGGCGCCCAGGTGGTGTGCCTGCCCGGCGCCACGCTGGACCGGCTGGAGCAGGCGCTGGCGCCGCTGGGGCGCGAGCCGCATTCGGTGATCGGCTCGTCGTGCATCGGCGCCTCGGTGCTGGGCGGCATCTGCAACAACTCGGGCGGCGCCCTGGTGCGGCGCGGCCCGGCCTATACCGAACTGGCGCTGTACGCGCGCGTGTGCGGCGACGGCTCGCTGGAACTCGTCAACCACCTGGGCATCGCCCTGGGCCGCACGCCCGAGGAAATCCTCATGCGGCTGCAAAACGGCGACTACACCGAGTCCGACATCGCTCACGATGCGCAGCGCGCCGCCTCCGACCCGCGCTATGCCGATGCCGTGCGCGCCGTGGACGAGGACACGCCCGCGCGCTTCAACGCCGACCCCTCGCGCCTGTTCGAGGCCTCGGGCTCGGCCGGCAAGCTGTGCCTGTTCGCCGTGCGGCTGGACACCTTCCCCAAGGAGCCCAGCACCGTCTTCTATATAGGCAGCAATGCGCCCGACGACCTCACGGCCGTGCGCCGCGAGCTGCTGACCGCGCTGCCGCGCCTGCCGATCGCCGGCGAGTACATCCACCGCACGGCCTACGACATCGGCGAGAAATACGGCAAGGACACCTTCCTGCTGATCGACCGCTTCGGCACGGCCAGGGTGCCGGCCGCCTTCGCCCTCAAGAGCCGCGTGGACGGCTTCTTCGAGCGCTTCGGCCTGCGCGGCGTCACCGACCGCGTGATCCAGGCGCTGACCAACCTGCTGCCCAGCCACCTGCCCGCGCGCATGCGCCAGTGGCGCGACCGCTACGAGCACCACCTGCTGGTGCGCGTGTCCAACGATACGGCCAAGGCCACGCGTGAATTCCTCACGCGGCACTTCAGCGGCAGCACCACGGGCGGCTGGTTCGAGTGCGATGCCGACGAGGGGCGCAAGGCCTTCCTGCACCGCTTCGCCATCGCGGGCGCGGCCATCCGCTACCGCGAGGTACACCGCGCCCAGGTCGAGGACATCGTGGCCCTGGACGTGGCCCTGCGCCGCAACGACCGCGAATGGGTGGAGCAGCTGCCCGCCGAGGTCGAGCGCGACATGGTCCACAAGCTCTACTACGGCCACTTCTTCTGCCATGTCTTCCACCAGGACTACATCGTCAAGAAGGGCGTGGACCCGCTGGCCATGGAGCACCGCATGTGGGAACTGCTGGACGCGCGCCGCGCCGAGTACCCGGCCGAGCACAACGTGGGCCACCTCTACGTGGCCAAGCCTGCCCTGGCGGGCTTCTACCGCGAACTGGACCCCACCAACACCTTCAACCCCGGCATAGGCCACACCTCGCGCAAGCTGGGCTGGGAGGAGTGTTGTGACCGGCCGGGGGGATGGCCCAAGGGGTATTCGGAAACGCCGTAGAGCAGGAGCAGGCGGGCCCGGGGGCAGCCCGCCGCACCCCCTCACAGATTGATGAACACCGACTTGGTCTCCAGGTAGGCATCCAGCGCGGTGCGGCCCATGTCGCGGCCCATGCCGGACTGCTTGTAGCCGCCGAAGGGCATGCCCGGGTCCAGGGTGCTGTGGCAGTTGACCCAGACCGTGCCGGACTGGATCTTGGGGATCAGCCGGTGGACCTTGGACAGGTTGTTGGACCAGATGCTGGCGCCCAGGCCGTAGGGCGTGTCGTTGGCCCAGGCGGCGACTTCGTCGAGGTCGTCATAGGGCATGGCCACGAGCACGGGGCCGAAGATTTCCTCGCGGGCCACGCGGTGGTCGTGCTGCACGCCGGTCATCACCGTGGGCTGCACGAAGTAGCCGCGCTGGCCGGCGCGGGCGCCGCCCGTCACCACCTCGGCGCCCTGGCTGCGGCCTATGTCGATGTAGCTGCAGACACGCTCCATCTGCTCCTGCGAGACCAGCGGGCCCATCTGCGCGCGGGGGTCCAGGCCATGGCCCAGGGTGAGCCGGGCGGCCTGGTCGGCCACGTCGGCCACCACGCGGTCGAACATGCTCTTGTGCACGTACAGGCGCGAGCCCGCGCAGCAGACCTGGCCGTGGTTGAAGAAGATGGCATTGGCCGCACCCGCCGCAGCCGTGGCCGGGTCGCAGTCATCCAGCACGATGACGGGGGACTTGCCGCCCAGCTCCAGCGTGATGCGCGTCATGTTGTCCATGCAGGCATGGCCGATGAGCTTGCCCACCTCGGTCGAGCCCGTGAAGCTGACCTTGTTGACCAGCGGGTGCGAGACCAGGGGCGCGCCGGTACCGGGGCCGTCGCCCGTGACCACGTTGAACACGCCGGGCGGAAAGCCCGCTTCCTGGATCAGCTCGGCCAGCATCAGCGCGGTCAGCGGCGTCTGCTCGGCGGGCTTGAGCACCAGGGTGCAGCCTGCGGCCAGCGCGGGCGCCAGCTTCCAGCTGGCCATGAGCAGGGGGAAGTTCCAGGGCACGACGGCGGCGACCACGCCCACGGGCTCGCGCCGGGTGTAGGTGAACATCTGGGCCTCGGGCGCGAAGGGCACGGAGTGCTCGTGCGTCATGCCCTCGATCTTGGTGGCCCAGCCGGCCATGTAGCGGATGGAGTCGATGGCCATGGCGATGTCCACGGCGCGCGCAATGGCGGCGGACTTGCCGTTGTCCAGCGATTCGACCTCGGCCAGGGCCTGGGCATGGGTCTCCATGAGGTCGGCCAGGCGCAGCATCAGGCGCTCGCGCTCCACGGGGCGCATGCGGCCCCAGGGGCCCAGGTGCAGCGCGCGGTGCGCGGCGCGCACGGCCAGGTCCACGTCCGCCGGGCCGGCGCTGGCGACTTCGGCGATCACGGCTTCGGTGGCCGGGTTGACGGTGGACAGGCGCTGGCCGGTCTGGGCCGCCACCCATTGGCCGTCGATAAAGAGGTCATGCGTGCCCCGGTTGAGGAAGGCGCTGGCGCGCTCGGTGATCTGGTGCTGGATGTCGCTGAGGTTCATGGTGTGCTCCTTGGGGGTGAACGGGAGAAAGGGGGGTGTGGGATCAGAAAACCTGCAGCAGGCGCAGGTTGATGCGGGCGTTCTCCTTGAAGCCCTGGCGCACATGCAGATCGCGGCCCACGGTGGCCAGCAGCTGCGTCTTGGGCGCGACAAAGACCGCGCCGCCGAATGAGACCTTGGTGGTGGATTGGCGGTCGCCTTGCGACACGCCGTTGACCTGGGTTTCGCCGCCCGTCAGGTGCGACAGGCCCAGGCGCAGGTCCGATGTGTCCGACAGGTGGTAGCGCAGCAGGCCCTGGAACTGGAACTGCGCCTTTTGCTTGAGCGTGGCACTGTGGGCGCCGAAGTCGTCGTTCTTGCCGAAGACGGTGACATCGGCCGCCAGGTCCATGGTCACGCGCTTGCCCAGCGGCTTGATCCAGCCGGCCTGCAGGGCGGCCTTCCAGCGGTTCTCGCCCAGGCTCAGCGGATCGTTGCGGCTGTACTGGCCCGTGGGCAGCCAGACAAAGGGGGTGATGCCGAAGTGCTCCTTGTCGCCGGGCTTGGTCAGCCACAGGGTGGCGGCCAGCATCAGGTCGCCCACGCCGGTGTTGCTGCCCATGGCCGCGATATCGCGCGATGCCGACAGGCGCCCGAAGGGCAGCAGGAACTGCGGGTCGATCACGTAGTCGCCCAGCTTCATGAAGTGCACGCCGCGCGCTATGCCGATGTCCGAGGTCAGCCTCGGCCGTATGGGCGCCTGGTCGCCATTGGCATAGAGGCTGTCCCGCGTGGCGTGCTGGTAATAGACCATGCCCAGCGTGGTGCCGGGCGGCAGGGCGGTGTAGTCGCCCGCGTCGATATCGACGGCGTGGGCATTGAAGGTGGCGCATGCGGCCATGGCTGCCAGGGCCAGGGATGCGCGGGTGAAGGGCTTGGATGGCATGGCGAAGAGTCCGGTCCGGTGTTTTCAGGCAAAGCCCTGCCCAGGCCTGCTGCAGGACAGCAGGGCCGGGGAGGGGAATGGGAGGTTGGGGGAGGGGGAGGGCGGCTCGCGCTGGCTACTTGGGCCGCACTGCGTCGGCCGTGCCCTGGATGAAGGCCTTGATCTTTTCCACGTCGTCCATGCTCAGCTTGCCCGTGAAGTCGGGCATGCCGCGCGACATGGCCGGGCCCTTGAAGATGAACTTGTCCAGGTGCTCGATATAGGCCGGGTCCAGGTAGCCCAGGTTGGGCAGGTTGCCGCCCCGGTCCACGCCGGGCACGCCGTGGCAGAAGGCGCAGTTGCTGACATACAGGGCCGTGCCTTCGGCCACCAGGCTCTTGTCGTAGGGCACGCCCTGCAGCAGCTTGCCCTGCTGGTAGGCGACGAAGGCAGGCGCCTCGGCCTTGCCGTCCAGCGCGAAGGTGTAGACCGTGCCCGGGCCCTTGCGCTCGGTGTGGCGCGCGGCCAGGCCGTAGACGCCGCCCCAGCCCACGGCGATGGAGACGTACTGCCGGCCATCGACCTCATAGGTGATGGGTGCGGCCACCACGCCCGTGCCCGTGGGCTTTTCCCAGAGCTTCTTGCCGTTGCGCGCGTCATAGGCCACGAAGCGGCCGTCGGCCGTGCCCTGGAACACCAGGTTGCCCGCCGTGGCCAGCGTGCCGCCGTTCCAGGGCGAGGCATGCTCCACGCGCCAGCGCTCCTTCTGTGCCACCGGGTCCCAGGCGATCAGGCGGCCGAAGGGCGTGCTCTTGGGCGGCTCCATGTTGACCAGTGTGGCCGTGTTCCAGCCGATATTGCTGTGCGGCTCGGGCAGGGAGCCGCCGTTGAACTTCCAGTTCTTGTTGTCCTGCAGGGTCAGCGGCACATGCTGGGCCGGCAGGTAGGCCAGGCCCGTGTCGGGGCTGTAGGACATGGAATGCCAGTTGTGCGCGCCGAAGGGGCTGGGGATCACGTCTCGGGCGCGGTCGCCGCTGCGCGCAATCGGTGTCTCGATGGGGCGGCCCTTGGCGTCGTAGCCGCTGGCCCAGTTCACGTCGACGAAGTTCTTGGCCGAGATGAACTGGCCGTTGGTGCGGTCGATGACGAAGAAGAAGCCGTTCTTGGGCGCATGCAGGATGACCTTGCGCGGCTTGCCGCCCACCTTGATGTCGGCCAGCACCATGGGCTGGGTGGAGGTGAAGTCCCAGCTGTCGCCCGGCGTCTCCTGGTAGTGCCAGACGTACTCGCCCGTATCGGGGTTCAGCGCCACGATGCTGGCCAGGTACAGGTTGTCGCCACCGGCCGGGCTGCGCTTGGCTTGCGCCCAGGGCGAGCCGTTGCCCGTGCCGATGTACATGAGGTTGAGCTCGGGGTCATAGGCCATGGTGTCCCAGGCCGTGCCGCCGCCGCCGGCCTCCCACCACTTGCCGGCCGGGTCCCAGGTCTTGGCGGCGCGGGCCATGGCCTCGTTCTCGAAGGGCTTGGACGGGTCGCCGGGCACGGTGAACCAGCGCCATTGCTGGGCACCGGTCTCGGCGTCATAGGCCGTGACATAGCCGCGCACGCCGTACTCGGCGCCGCCGTTGCCGATCAGCACCTTGCCCTTGATGACGCGCGGTGCGCCCGTGATGGTGTACGAGAAGGCGCGGTCGATGATGGTGTCCTGCTCCCAGACCTTCTGGCCCGTGGCCGCGTCCAGCGCCACCAGGCGGCCATCGAAGGCGCCCACATACACCTTGCCCTTGTAGACCGCCACGCCGCGGTTGACCACGTCGCAGCAGCCCTTGAAGCCGTTGGCACGGTCCACGCCGGGGTCGTAGCTCCACAGGCGCTTGCCGGTGCGCACGTCCACCGCATGCACCACGCTCCAGCTGGCCGTGACGTACATGATTCCATCGACCACCACGGGCGTGGACTCCACGCCGCGCGTGGATTCCAGGTCATACGACCAGACCAGGCCCAGCCGCTTCACATTGGCCGTGTCCAGCTGCCTGAGTTTGGAAAAGCGCGTCTCGCTGTAGTCCATGCCGTAGCTGGGCCAGTCCTTGGAACTGCGCGCGTTGTCGCGGATGCTCTGCGAGTCGATGCGCGAGGTGACGGCGCGTATGTGCTCGGGCGAGCCTTTGCTTGGCAGGCCGGCCTGTGCCAGCGTGGCGCCCGGCAGGGCCAGCACCAGGCCGGCGGCCAGCAGCGTGGAGGAAAGCACGTGGGTCTTCATGTTGTCTCGTCTCCTGTGTGGTTTGTTTTTGCGTGCATGGCGCTGGGGGCAAGGGCACCATGGGGGAGACGATAAAAAAAGCGGCCTTCGGTCACAACATTCGGACTTTCCCGGGGGCGGATGTGTACCGCCGTGGAACAGCTCAGAACGTCCGGCTGACCGTCACCCCGGCCGACAGCCCGCGTCCGGCACCCGGCTCGAAGTACCGCTGGTTGCCCTCGTTGACGATGACCGACCCTGCAAAGCGCCGGTCGAACAGGTTGTCCAGCCGCACAAAGGTCTGGGCGCTCCACTGCTGCCATTGCCGTGACCAGCGCAGGCTGGAGCCCCAGACGGTGTAGCCGGCCGCGCGGTCGGTGTTGCGGTCGTTCACGGCCACGGGGCCGCTGTGCAGCATGTCCACGGTCCAGGTCCATTGCGGCGACAGCTGCCAGGCCAGCTCGCTCCACAGGCGGCGCGGCGCGGTGCCGGCCAGGCGCGCGCCGGCATCCACCGGGGCGGTGGGCGTGGTGCAGGGCGTGGCCTCGCAGGTCAGGAAGCTGTCGCGGTAGCGGGCTTGCAGCAAGGTCAGGGCGGTGCTGGCCGTGAGCGGCCCCCATTGCGCGTTGCCCGAGAATTCCAGCCCCCGGCGCAACGTGCGGCCTGCGTTCTGGTAGGTGGCGCGCCCACCCGTGTTGGACAGTACGGTGAGTTCGCGCTGGGTATGGGTCTCGAACAGCGTGAGGTTCCAGCCCGCGTTGCCGTGGCGCCCGCGCAGGCCGACCTCGACGGTGTTGTGGGCGCTGGCGGCCAGGCCGGTGTTCAGGCCGCTGTTCATCCCATTTTGGCCGCCGGGCCGGTAGGCCACTTCGTTGAGCGTGGGCGTCTCCATGCCCCGGCCCACCGATGCGTGCGCCACCAGGTCCGGCAGCAGGTTCACGCGCAGGCCCAGCGAGGGCAGCCAGCCGCGCCAGGCCATGCTGCCGCTGTCGTCGCCATTGCCGGCTGTGATGTAGTGGTCCTCGGAGCGGTAGCGCACGCGCGCCTGGCGCAGGCCGGCGCTCAGGGCCAGGCTCTGCGTGCTCCACTCGGCCTGCAGATAGGGGTCGGCGGAGCGCGCCTGGTTGCGTTCGTCGCGGCGCAGCCGGCCCTGCACGCCGAGCTGGCTGCCGATGAAGTTCTCGTAGCCGCGCCGGGTCTCGCCCTGCCAGTCGTAGGCCAGGCCCGCCGACCAGTCCAGCCGGCCGCCGGCCACGTCCTCATGGGTGCTGCGCCAGCGCAGGTTCATGCCCGCGTAGTCGCGGTCCAGGTCGATCACGCCGCCTGAATGCGAGGGCGGCGCCTGCGTGGCCACGGGAATGGACTGGTACTGCAGCACGGAGCGCGTGCCCGCATAGGCCATGAGTTCCAGGCGCTGGCCCGCGCCGAACTGGTGCTGCCAGGCGGCGCCCAGCTGGCGCTGGCGCACGCTTTTGCGCGTATTGAAGCGCAGCGCGCTGGCCGTGGTCTGGCCGGGGTCGGCCTCGAACTCGGCGCGCGTCAGGCCCAGCGGGTCCTGGGCGCTGGCGCGCTGCTCCTGGTACTGCAGCAGCCACTGATCGTCGCCCTGTTTGCGTGACAGCTTCATGTGGGCCGTGCTGCGGTCGGCGGCCGATTGGGGGCGCATGCCGTCGGTGGCGAAGCGCTCGATGTGGATGGCATAGCGCCATGGGGCGGAGCCGCCATCCGCCTGGTCCGGCTTTCCGCCCCCGATCGTGCCGCGCAGCTGGGTGGACAGGCGCCACAGCCCGTCCGGCCCCACGGCCATGCCGCTGCGCCACAGGCCCGGTTCCTCGCCGTCTTCGGTGTACAGCAGCAGTGCGCCGCCTGCGCTGTTGCCATAGAGCACGGCGGCCGGGCCGCGCACCACGTCCAGGCGCGCGGCGTTGCCCAGCGTGAAGTTGGCGGCCTGGCCCTGGCCGTCGGGCGCGCCTGCCGGAATGCCATCCACGTAAAGGCGCAGGCCGCGCACGCCAAAGGTGGAGCGCGCACCGAAGCCGCGCACCGAGATCTGCAGGTCCTGTGCGAAGTTCTGGCGGTTCAGCACCACCAGGCCCGGCACGCGCGCCAGGCTCTCGGACAGGTTGATCTGCATCTGCCCGTCTCGCAGCACGGCGCCTTCCACGCTGTCGATGGCGGCCGTGGCACGCCACAGGTCGGGGCCGGCGCCGGGCTGGCTGGCCGTGATGACCACGGGGGCGAGCAGGGCCTCGCTGGAGTCCTGCGCTGCGTCCGCCGCGTGGGCGGGCAGGGCGTGCAGCGTACAGGCCAGTGCGGCGCCCAGGGTGGGCAGGGCGGGCCGGGGGTGTCTTGTGCTGTGTGGGGAGCGTGTCATTGCGGGCGGGCCTGTGGCGATGCCCGAGGTTACCGAGCCCGGCAAGCCGTTCCAACACGGGTGATTTCCCTAGTGCTGTCCTGTGCCGTGGCGGAACAACAATCGCGGCAGTTTTGATGTCCGTCATGCAACAGCCGCCTCCCGCCCCACTGCCCTCCAATCCCTTCTATGCCTCGCGCCAGGACCGGGTGGCGCTGGCGCGCGAGCGCTATTTCGAGCGCGGCGAGCGCCCATCGGGCCTGGTGTCCGAGCCCGTGCTGCAGTCCTGGACGCGCTGCCTGGGCGCCAGCCGCAGCCCCGACGAGAAGATCAGCTTCGACCCGGTCAGCAAGATCCGCACGGCCACCTTGCTGACCCACAACCGCGCGCTGATCGAGGCGGCGCGCGACCCCATCGCCGAACTCGAAACCGTGATCGCGGGCAGCCAGGCGCGCGCCATGCTCACCTGCAGCGAGGGCGTGGTGCTGATCGCCTCGCGCCCCACGCCGGGCGACGGCCCGCTGCTGCTGACGGCCGCGCGCGTGGGCGTGAACATTGCCGAGGATGCCGTGGGCACGGGCGCACCCGGCGTGGCCGTGCGCACGGGCGAGGTCTGCCATGTGCGTGGCGGCGAGCATTTCTTTCGCTGCCTGGCCTCGCTGCACTGCGCGGCCGCGCCCGTGCGCGACGCCAGCGGGCGCACCGTGGCCATGCTGGACCTGAGCAGCGAGGCGGGCCCCTTTCGCTTCGATGCGGGCGCCATGGCCCACATGTACGCCACCTGCATCGAGAACCGGCTGCTGGTGGGCGCCGCCCGCATGCACCTGCTGCTGCGCTTCCAGTCCAGCCGCAGCATGTTCGGCACGCCGCTGGAAGGGCTGGCCGCCGTGGATGGCGACGGCATGGTGCGCTGGTTCAACGGCGTGGGTGCCCAACTGTTCGATAGCCCGCGCCGGCCCGCCGAGGGGATGGCGGCAGAGGAAGTCTTCGGCCTGGGCCTGAACCAGTTGCTGGAGCTGGCCCACCACGGCCAGGCGCGCCCGCAGATGCTGCCCACGGGACTGACGCTGTGGATGGAGGCGAGGCTGGATGAGGCATCTTCCCAGGTCGAAGAGGGGCTGCTGGCCATCGAGGCCCTGCCGCCGCCCGCCGAGGCGCCGTCCGAGGCACCGTCCTCCCTGGGCGAGGCCAGCCGCGAGCTGATCGAGCAGGCCCTGGCCCGCTGCCAGGGCAATATCTCGCAGGCCGCCCGCATGCTGGGCGTCTCCCGCGGGCTGCTGTACCGGCGCCTGCGGGAGTGGGGGCGGCTCTAGCTGGCCAGCGCGCTGCGCATCCATTCGATGAAGACCCTTGCCTGGGCGGGCAGCGCACGCCCTGCGGCGGGCACGGCGCGCAGGCCGCCCTCGAAGGGCACGAAGCCATGGGGCGCCACCAGCAGCCCCTCCTGGAGCTCGCGTGCGATCAGCCGCTGCTCCACGAGGGCAACGCCCAGGCCCGACAGTGCTGCCTCTATGCACAGGTGGGTGTGCGGGAACGCCAGCGTCTCGCCCAGGGCCACGGGCTGGCCCGTCAGGGCTTCCCATTGGTTCCAGGCGCTGGCCGTGTACTCATGTGCAATGCGCGCGCGGTTGGCGGGCCGGCGCCGGGCATAGGCCGGCGTGCAGACTGCGCCGAAGTGCACGGGCGCCAGTTCGATGGCGCGGCGGCGGTCTGCCTCGCCGTAGGTGGACAGGTCCCAGGCAATGATCAGGTCGGCGCCTTCATTGCGCATCTCGCGCGCCGAGGTCATTGACAGGCGGATGCGGATATGCGGGTGGCAGCGGTAGAACACCGCCAGCTGCGGCACCAGCCAGCGCATGGCAAAGGTGGCGCTGCAGGCTACATGCAGCCCCGGTGCCTGGGCGTCGCGCGCCAGCTGGGCATAGGCGGTCTCCAGCTGGTCGAAGGCCGTGCGCACCGAGGCATGGAAGGCGGCGCCGGCCTCGGTCAGGCGCAGGCCCGTGCCTTCTTTCTCGAACAGCGCCGCGCCCGCGTGCTCCTGCAGCAGGCGCAGGTGGCGGCTGATGGCACCGTGGCTGCGGCACAGTTCCTCGGCCGCGCGGGTCACCGAGCCGGTGCGGGCAATGGCCTCGAAGGCGCGCAGGGCGGCCAGCGGTGGCAGTTGTCTCATGGCAATCAATTCGTCAGAAAAGCTGACGCATGGGCAGAAAAACTGCATTGTCCCGCATCGCCGTGATTTCTAGCATGGGTGCCTGTGTATTGGAGTTTTGCAGGCTTGCCAGCTCCTTTGCACAGTTCAATTTATTGACGAAAAGGAGTTTCCATGCAGATCACCGATATCGCGGCCCATGAGGCGCTGGACAGCCGGGGTCACCCCACCGTGGAGGTCGAGGTCGAACTGGAGGACGGCGCGCGCGGCCTGGCCCTGGTGCCCTCGGGCGCCTCCACGGGGCGGCATGAGGCGCTGGAGCGGCGCGACGGCGATGCCTCGCGCCATCTGGGCAAGGGCGTGCTGGGGGCGGTGCAGGCCGTCAACACCGAGCTGCGCGATCTGCTGCGCGGCATGCAGGCCGACGCCCAGGGCCGGATCGACACGGCCATGATGGCGCTGGACGGCACGCCCGGCAAAAGCCGGCTGGGCGCCAACGCGCTGCTGGGCGTGTCGCTGGCCGTGGCGCGCGCGGCGGCGGCCAGCCAGCGCATGCCGCTGTGGCGGCACATGGGCGGTGCCCAGGCGCGCGTGCTGCCCGTGCCCATGATCAATGTCATCAACGGTGGCGCCCATGCCGACAATCCGCTGGACTTCCAGGAGTTCATGCTGCTGCCGGTGGGGGCGGACAGCTTCGGTGAGGCGCTGCGCATGGGCGCCGAGGTCTTCCACACGCTGCGCCATGCGCTCAAGGCCGCAGGCCACAGCGTCAACGTGGGCGACGAGGGCGGCTTTGCGCCCGCCCTGCGCAGCGCGCCCGAGGCGCTGGACCACCTGATGGCCGCCATCGAGCGCGCCGGCCTGCGCCCCGGCAGGGACATCGCCCTGGCCCTGGACCCTGCGGCCAGTGAATTCCATGGCGAGGACGGCTACCGCTACGCGGGCGAGGGCCTGGTGCGCAGCCGCCAGCAGCAGGTGGACTACCTGGCGCAACTGGTGGAGCACTACCCCATCGTCTCCATCGAGGACGGCATGGCCGAGGACGATATCGAGGGCTGGCAGGCCCTGGGCCGGCGCCTGGGCGGACGCTGCCAGCTGGTGGGCGACGATGTGTTCTGCACGAACCCCGGCCTGTTCGAGAGCGGCATTGCCCGGGGCGTGGGCAATGCCATCCTGGTCAAGATCAACCAGATCGGCACGCTGACCGAAACCTGGGACGTGCTGCGCCTGGCGCATGGCGCCGGCTACGGCGTGGTGATGTCGCACCGCTCGGGCGAGACCGAGGACACCAGCATTGCCGACCTGGCCGTGGCGGCCCAGTGCGCCATGATCAAGACCGGCTCGCTGTCGCGCGCCGACCGCACGGCCAAGTACAACCGGCTGCTGCGCATCGAGCGCGAACTGGGCCCGGCCGCCGTCTATGCGGGGCGCCGTGCGCTCAAGGGCCGGGCGGGTCAGGAAGCCGTGTCGGCCGCTGCGGGTGTTGCGGGGGTTGCGGGGGTTGCGGGCGCCCTGTAGACCAGCACCTTGAGGCTGCGCTCGGCGTCGATGTCGGCGAAGGTGGCCGGGTTGGCCAGGCGCTCGACGAACTCCAGCTCGGGCGCCACTTCCTGCATCTGCGATGTCAGGAACTGCGTGCCCATCTCGGGCGCGTTCAGGCACAGCAGCACATGGCCGCCGGGGCGCAGCAGGTCGGGCAGGCGGCGCATCAGGCGGGCATAGTCCTTGGTGGCGACGAAGCTGCCCTTCTGGTAGCTGGGCGGGTCCACCACGATCAGGTGGTACGGCCCGCCGCGCGTGATCTTGCCCCAGCTGCTGAAGATGTCGTGGGCCAGGAAGCTGGCGCCCGACAGATCGTTGAGCCGGTGGTTCTGCTGGCCCGTGGCCAGCGCGCCCTGGGCCATGTCCATGTTCATCACATGGCGCGCCCCGGCCTGCAGGGCCACCACCGAAAAGGCGCAGGTGTAGGCGAACAGGTTGAGCACCTTGATGCCATGGCGGTGCTCGGGATGGTTGGCCACATGCGCGTGCACCCAGCGCCGGCCTTCGGCCATGTCCAGGAACAGGCCGTGGTTCTGGCCGCGCAGCACCTGCACGCGGTAGCGCGTGCCGGCCTCGGTGACGATGTGCGGGTCTGGCACTTCGCCGGCCATGAGCCGGGTTTCGGCGGGCGCGGCGGGCTGGCGCAGCTGGTAGACCCAGTTCAGGGGCTGGCCCGGTGCCAGTTCGCTCCAGCGCAGTGACAGCGCCGTGCCGATGGCGGCCAGGGCGTCTTCGTCCAGCGGCTGGAAGCTGGTGAGCACCAGCACGGGCGGAAAGGCATCGAGCACCAGATGCTCGCAGCCCGGGTACAGGCCGCCACGGCCGTGGAAGATGCGTTGGGCGTCGGAGGGCAGGGCCATCCGGGCGATGGCGTCGAGCAGGGCTTGCATGGGAAAGGCTGGGTCTGGCAGGGGCGCCGGGCATGCCCGGTGGAACCGCTTGGAACCAGGCAGGGGCCGACGAAAAGGTCTGCCAGTGTATGCAGTTTGGGGCCCAGCCCAGGCAAACCCGGGCTCAGGCCCCATTCAGCGGTGCTGCGGGCAGGCTCAATGCCGCCAGCCGCGGCGCACCTCGAAGAAGCTGCACTCGCCGTCGCCCAGGCCCTGCATGCCGGCCTCGGTGGCGGCGCGGGCGGCTTTCATCCAGCGGGTGAAGGCGAGCTTGGCGTCTTCGCTGATTTCCTCTGGAGGCATGTCCTCCAGCCCCTGTACGAGCGACAGGGTTTCGCTGACCTGCTCGGCACTGCCGAGCTGGCGTTCCAGCACGCGGGCATAGCGTGCCTCGGCCTTGTTGCGTTCCTGCTCGGGCAGGTTGGGGTAGTCACACAAGGTGACGGTGAAGGCGGCTTCTTGCATGTCCATGGTTCATGAGATGAGGATGATGACTGGCGAAATATACAGTAATAACTGGCTGCACATCCAGTACTTATCCAGTGTTTTTTTACAGTGTCGTGCCGGTGGGGTCGCTGCGGGCAGCGGCGGCAGCCATGCGGCCACAATCGCCTGCAAGGAGAAAACCACCGCCATGACGAACGAATCGACCACGGGCAGCCCGGCCTGGGACCCCGAAGCCACGGGCCATGCGCTGTTTGCCACGCGCTTGGGGCCCTGCGGCGTGGCCTGGGGCGAATGCGGCCTTGCGGCCTTTCAGTTGCCCGAGGTGGACGGCCCGGTTGCCACGCGCACGCGCATGCTGCGCGGCGTGCAATCGCGCAGGCCCGGCAGCTATGCGGCAGCGGTGCGCGCCGAGGACCTGCCGGCCAGCGTGGCACAGGCCATCGCCGGCGTGCAGGTGCTCATGGCGGGCCATGGCGAATGGACCGTGGAGCCTTCCGCGCCCAGCGCGCAGCAGTTGCGTGACGGCCCGGTGCTGCCCGATCTGCGGGCACGGCGCATGCTGCCCGCAGGCCAGGCATTGCCGGATCTGGCCGAGCTGGCGCTGGACTGGCACGGCGTGTCGGAATTTCACCGCCGCGTCTACGAGCTGACGCGTGCCATCGCTCCCGGCCATACGCGCACCTATGGCGAGATCGCGCGCGAGTTGGGCGAGGTGGGCCTGTCGCGCGCCGTGGGACAGGCGCTGGGCCTCAACCCCTTCGCGCCCGTGATTCCCTGCCACCGCGTGCTGGCCGCCGGCGCCCAGCCGGGCGGTTTTTCGGGCGGCGCAGGTGCGCTGACCAAGCTGCGCATGCTGGAGATCGAGGGTGCGGCCTGGGGCGGCACGCGCTCGCTGTTCGGGGATTGACGGGCCGGACACGCATGTGACATGCGGCACGGCGGGGCGGCTTGCACAATCGCCGCTGCAGGCCGTCCCGGCAGGGGAGGGCCGCCCTCCATTCCACCCATGACCGGCACACAAGACCCGGACCAGGAGACAGACGAATGACTCGCAATGTGCAGCAACTTTTCGACCTCACCGGCAAGACCGCCCTGGTGACCGGCGGCTCGCGCGGCCTGGGCCTGCAGATGGCCCATGCGTTGGGCGAGGCGGGCGCCAGGATCATGCTGAGTTCGCGCAAGGCCGCCGACCTGGAGGAAGCCGCCGCCGAGCTGCAGGCCGCCGGCATCGACGCCCGCTGGATCGCCGCCGACTGCGCCAACGAGGCCGATATCGAGCGCCTGGCCGCCGAGACGCTGGAGCGCCTGGGCCAGGTGGACATCCTCATCAACAACGCGGGCGCCAGCTGGGGCGCGCCGGCCGAGGAGCACCCCGTGGCCGCCTGGGACAAGGTGATGAACCTCAACGTGCGCGGCTACTTCCTGCTGAGCCAGCAGATCGCGCGGCGCAGCATGATCCCGCGCAAGACCGGGCGCATCATCAACCTGGCCTCCATCGCAGGCCTGGGCGGCAACCCGCTGGGCATGAAGACCATTGCCTACAACACCTCCAAGGGAGCCGTCATCAACTTCACGCGCGCGCTGGCCGGCGAGTGGGGCGTGCACGGCATCAACGTCAACGCCATCTGCCCGGGCTTTTTCAAGACCAAGATGGCCAGCGTGCTGATCGAGACCCTGGGCGAGGACGAGATGAAATCCCACGCCCCGCTGCGCCGCCTGGGCGACGACGAGGACCTCAAGGGCCTGACCCTGCTGTACGCCAGCGACGCGGGCAAGCACATCACGGGCCAGTGGATGGCCGTGGACGGCGGCGTCAGCGCCCTGGTGGGCGGCTGAACGCGGCGGCGCTGCTGCCGAGGTGACAGTTTTTCCCGCAGATCGTGCCGCCGCGCGCCATGGTGCCTTCGGGCGCCCTTATGCTCGCCTGCATTGCGATCTGAACTGGAGAATTTCGTGCTGGATTTTGGCCACCCCATCCCCTTCGTCGACCACCTGGGTTTCACCCTGCACCGCATGGAGGACGGGGAGTCCGAACTGCGCTTCGAGGCGCGTCCCGAGCACCTGAACACCTTTGACGTGACCCACGGCGGCGCCACCATGACCCTGCTGGACGTGACCATGGCCGTGGCCGCGCGCAGCCTGCAGCGCGACATGGGCTGCGTGACCATCGAGATGAAGACCAGCTTCATGCAGCCCGCACGCGGCCCCCTGGTGGCCAAGGGCGTGGTGCTGCACCGCACGCGTTCCATGGCCTATACCGAGGCGCGCGTGTTCGATGCCTCGGGCCGGCTGTGCAGCCATGCGACCGGAACGTTCAAGTACATGCCGCGCGTGGCCAAGCCGGCCGCCGCCGAGACAACCCTCGCCACGGACTGATCCGCACGGCGAATTTGCCAGATACCCAATGCCACACGCCAGCCCCGGCAGCACCGGGAACTGGTTCCATTGTTTGTGATGCCACCGGAGGTTTTCCCATGCCCGTGAACCAGCAGATCCTGCTCGACAACCGCCCCGAGGGCGAAGCCGTGGAAAGCAATTTCCGCCTTGTCAGTACCGAGACCCCGGCGCTGGCCGAAGGCCAGGTGCTGGTGCGCCACCACTACCTGAGCCTGGACCCCTACATGCGCGGCCGCATGAATGACAGCAAGAGCTATGCCCAGCCCCAGCCGCTGGGCGAGGTCATGATCGGCGGCACCGTGGGCGAGGTGGTGGAAAGCCGCCATCCCAAGTTTGCCGTTGGCGACAAGGTCGTGGGCATGGGCGGCTGGCAGGAATACAGCGTGGTCGATGGCGATGCGCCCGGCATGCTGCGCAAGGTGGACACCACCCATGTGCCGCTGTCGCACTACCTGGGCGCCGTGGGCATGCCCGGCGTGACGGCCTGGTACGGCCTGGTCAAGATCATCGCCCCCAAGGCCGGCGAGACCGTGGTGGTCAGCGCCGCCACGGGCGCCGTGGGCAGCGCGTTCGCGGCCCTGGCCAAGGCGCGCGGCTGCCGCGTGGTGGGCATTGCGGGCGGCCCCGAGAAGTGCCGCTACGCCACCGAGGAGCTGGGCTTCGACGCCTGCATCGACTACCGCGAGCACCCCGACACCAAGACCATGGCCAAGGCGCTCAAGGACGCCTGCCCGCAGGGCATCGACGGCTACTTCGAGAACGTGGGCGGCTACATCCTCGACGCCGTGCTGCTGCGCACCAACGCCTTTGCGCGGATCGCGCTGTGCGGAATGATCGCGGGCTACGACGGCACGCCGCTGCCCATGACCAATCCCGCGCTCATCCTCGTCAACCGCATCCGCATCGAAGGCTTCATCGTCAGCGAGCACATGGAAGTCTGGCCCGAGGCGCTGCAGGAACTGGGCCGCCTGGTGGGCACCGGCAAGCTGCGCCCGCGCGAGAGCATTGCCGAAGGCATTGCCTCCGCACCCTCGGCCTTCCTGGGCTTGCTCAAGGGCAAGAACTTCGGAAAGCAACTCGTCAAATTGATCTGAACCACCACAAAAAACCAGGAGACAAGGGAATGATCAAGAACTTCAAGGGCAAGACGGCCGTGCTGACGGGCGCGGGCTCGGGTTTCGGCCTGGAGTGCGCGCGCATTGGCGCGAAGCTGGGCATGAACCTGGTGCTGGTCGATGTGCAGCAGGAGGCGCTGGACAAGGCTGCCGCCGAGTTCGAAGGGCAGGGCGTGCGCGTGCTGGCGCGGCGCGTGGATGTGTCCGACGCAGCCCAGATGCAGGCCCTGGCCGACGAGGTGCGCCAGCAGTTCGGCGCGCCGCACTTCGTGTTCAACAACGCAGGCGTGGGCGCGGGCGGGCTGGTCTGGGAGAACACGCTGGAAGATTGGCAGTGGGTGCTGGGCGTCAACCTCTGGGGCGTGATCCACGGCGTGCGGCTGTTCACGCCCATGATGCTGGAGGCGGCCAAGGCCGATCCGTCCTTCGAGGGCCACATCGTCAACACGGCCAGCATGGCCGGGCTGCTGGCGCCTCCCAACATGGGCATCTACAACGTCAGCAAGCATGCCGTGGTCAGCCTGACCGAGACGCTGTACCAGGACCTGGCCCTGGTCTCCGACCAGATCAGCGCCAGCGTGCTGTGCCCCTTCTTCGTGCCTACGGGCATCAGCCACAGCGAGCGCAACCGGCCCAGCCATCTGGCCGCCCAGCCGCTGACGGCCAGCCAGAAGATCGGCCAGGCCATGAGCGAGAAGGCCGTGGGCTCGGGCAAGGTCACGGCCCCCGATGTGGCGCAGAAGGTGTTCGACGCCATTGCGGCCAACCAGTTCTACATCTACAGCCATCCGCAGGCCCTGGGTTCGGTCCAGACCCGCATGGAGGATGTGGTGCAGGGCCGCAACCCCACCGACCCGTTCGCGCACAAGCCCGAACTGGGCGCCAGCCTCAAGGCCTCGCTGCGCGCGGCCTGAGCGTCAGTCCTCTTCGTCCGGGTCCGGCCGGTGGGGGGCTGGCCTGGCGGGAGCCTCGGCCTTTTCATCGGGCGGCGCGGAGGGCAGGGGCCGCACCAGCCGCACCATGAGCTGGTTGCCGCGCCCCATGTCGGGCCGCGTCTCCAGGCTGTCGAGGTCAATCGCCCAGGCCTGCTGGGCCGACAGCTGCGTACCGGCGCTGCCCGAGATGTTGCTGTAGTTGTAGGGATTGAGGGGCCGTGCGTTCAACGCTGCCGTGCCCGTCCAGTGCCAGCCGCGCGGCGCGCCCGGGAACAGCTCGGGCGACAGGCCTTGCGGCCGTATATCGCGCGAGATCAGCCGGCGCATCTCGTTGACGCGCGGCAGGCGCCAGCGCACGCCGTCCTGCTTGGCCCGCTCGGCGGCCAGGGCCTGCGCCTGCTTGTGCGTGAACAGCTCCGGCAGGCCCGCGCAGGTCTTGCCATTCCAGTGCATGCCTTCCACGCAGCGCGGCCACAGCAGGCGGGCGCGGCGGTCGATCACGTCGCGGCCGTCTTCGGACACTTCCAGCATGGCAGTGGCGCCGGCCTTGGCGTCACCGCGGGCCTGCGGCGGCGCCGCATGGGCGGGGCCCTGCATGCACGCGCCCAGCAGCAGGGCGGCGAGCAGGGGCCTTGGCAATGCGTTGAGGGTCGGCAGGAAGAGGGGCGTGGTTGAGTGCATGGGGTGTCTATGCTGCTGTGTTGGCAATCTCGTATCCGAGCGTAACAGGGTTGCGGCCCCGCAAACTTGTGCCACGGCAAGCCGCCAGCGCCGCACGCGCCGGCCTGCCTGCCCAGGAAATGTGAGCACCGCCCTGCAGCCCACAGCGCTTGCCGCCACAATGGCGCGTCTATGTCTGCGTCTATGCCTTCTCCCTCTTCGTCTCCCGCTTCCCCTGATTCCCACACGCTGCGCCTGGTGCTGATCCTGGGCCTGCTCTCGGCCATCGGTCCGTTTGCCATCGACATGTACCTGCCCGCGCTGCCCCAGATCGGCAGCAGCCTGGGTGCCCAGGTGGGCGCGGTGCAGGCCAGCCTGACGGCCTTCTTTCTTTCGCTGGGCGTGGGCCAGCTGCTGTACGGGCCGGTCTCGGACATGGTGGGGCGCAAGCCGCCGCTGTACTTCGGCCTGGCCGTGTTCGCGCTGGCCAGCGTGGGCTGCGCCATGGCCACCAGCATCGAGACGCTGGTGGTGCTGCGCTTCATCCAGGGCCTGGGCGCGGCCGCCGGCATGGCCGTGCCGCGCGCCGTGGTGCGCGACCTGCACACCGGCCATGCGGCGGCCCGCATGATGTCGCTGCTGATGCTGGTGTTCAGCGTCTCTCCCATCCTGGCGCCGCTGGCCGGCAGCGGCGTGATCGCCGTGAGCAGCTGGCGCGGCGTGTTCTGGGCCGTGGCCGTGGCGGCCGTGATCGGCCTGGCGGCCGTGTTCATGGGCCTGAAGGAAACGCGCGGGGCCGCCGCGCGGCTGGACAGCAGCGTGGCCGGCGCACTGCGCGCCTACGGCGTGCTGCTGCGCGACTGGCATTACCTGGGCCTGGTCTTCATCGGCGGCTGCGCCATGGCGGGCTTTTTCGTCTACCTGGCTGGCTCTCCCTTTGTGCTGATCAACTACTACGGACTGAGCTCCACCCAGTACAGCCTGGCCTTCGGGCTCAACGCCATCGCCTTCATCGGCGCGGCGCAGTTCACGGGCTGGCTGGGCCAGCGTTTCGGCCTGGTGCGCGTGGTCAAGGTGGCGGCCACCGGCTCGGGCCTGGTGATGCTGTCGCTGCTGTCGTACTACCTGCTGGGCGGTGAGCGGCTGGCCGTGCTGATCGGCCTGTACTTCGTGGCCAGCGCGCTGATGGGGCTGGTGATTCCGACGACCTCGGTGCTGGCGCTGGAGGAGCACGGCGCCATCGCCGGCACGGCCTCGGCGCTGCTGGGCACGCTGCAGATGCTGTCGGGTGCGGCGGCCATGCAGATCGTGGGCCTGTTCTCCACGGGCAAGCCCCTGCCCATGGTGGTGGGCATGGCCACGGGCGCGCTGATCGGCGTGGCGCTGGCCTGGATCACGCTGGGCGGCGCACGTGCCCACCGCGTGGGTGCAAAGGGCCATTCATGAGCGTGGCTCCCGCAGCAGAGGCTGGTGGGCCTGTACCCGACGGACTTGCGTCCGGCCCCCGCGGCCAGGCCATGCTGGTCATCATCCTGGGGCTGACGCTGTCGGTGCTGGACAGCACCCTGGTCAATCTGGCACTGCCAGCCATGGCGCGCGAGCTGCAGGCCAGCTCGGCCCATACGCTGTGGGTGGTCAATTCCTACCAGCTTGCCAGCCTGGTGCTGCTGCTGCCGCTGGCGGCCCTGGGCGAACGCCTGGGCTACCGCCGCGTGTATCTGGTGGGCATGCTGGTGTTCTCCCTGGCCTCGCTGGCAGCCATCCTGGCCACATCGCTGCCCACGCTGGTGGCTGCGCGGGCGCTGCAGGGCCTGGGCGCTGCGGGCGTGATGAGCGTCAACGCCGCTCTGGTGCGGCTGATCTATCCGCGTGCCTTGCTGGGCCGGGGCATGGCCGTCAATTCGCTGGTGGTGGCCACGGCATCCATGGCCGGGCCTTCGGTGGCGGCGGCCATTTTGTCGGTGGCCAGCTGGCCCTGGCTGTTTGCGGCCAACCTGCCGCTGGGCCTGTTCACGCTGTGGCTGGGACGCCGGGCGCTGCCGGCCAATGCGGTGCCGGCACACGCGGGCGCGCGGCTGTCGCCGCTGGATGTGCTGCTCAACATCCTCATGTTCAGCCTGATCTTCCTGGGCGGCGAGCAGCTGGGCATGCGCGCCGGCGGTGCCCAGTCGTCCCTGCCTTCGGGCTGGTGGCTGCTGGGCGCGGGCCTGCTGGTGGGGCTGTGGTATGTGCGCCGCCAGTGGCGCCTGCCTGCGCCGCTGCTGCCGGTGGACCTGCTGCGCATTCCGGTGTTCGCGCTGTCCATGTGCGGATCGGTGAGCGCCTTTTGCGCGCAGATGCTGGCCTACCTGGCCCTGCCTTTCCTGCTGCTGGAGTCGCACGGCATGTCGCCCATCGAGGCCGGGCTGCTGATCACGGCCTGGCCGCTGGCCACGGTGATGACGGCTCCCATTGCGGGCCGGCTCATCGGCCGCTATGCGGACGGGCTGCTGGGCGGCATCGGCATGGCCATGTTCGCCTGCGGCCTGTGGGCGCTGGCGGCCATGCCCGATGCGCCCTCGACCCTGGACATGGTCTGGCGCATGCTGCTGGCGGGCAGCGGCTTTGCGCTGTACCAGTCGCCCAACAACCACACCATCGTGACCTCGGCGCCGCTGGCGCGCAGCGGCGCGGCCGGCGGCATGCTGAGCTCGGCGCGGCTCACGGGACAGACGCTGGGGGCCGTGGTGCTGGCCACCATCTTCACCGTCTCGGGCGGGCATGGTGGCCATGCCGAAATCGTGGCCCTGGCCGTGGCGGGCTGTTTTGCGGCCATGGCGGGCGTGTTCAGCATGCTGCGCGTGCGCACGGCGCCCGCCGCCAGGCACTGAACAGACCGGCAAATGGCATTGAACTTGCATGTGTCGGCGCGCTCCGACACCTGCATCATCCTGGATGGTCTTGCCACGAGACTGCGGTGGCATGCCATCCACTTTACAAACAAGAAATATGGGCACTGCACAATCGTGCGATGCCCCCAACGACTTCGCTGTTCCTATGAATTTTGACGTGCCTCTTTCGCCGAGTACGCGCCTTGCGGCGCCTTTCGATTCCCAGCCCGGCGCAGGGCACGCACAACCTTCTGCCTCGCTTGCACGCAGCAAGCGCCCCGGTGCTGCCGTGCTGTGCGCGCTGGCACTGGCCGCCAGCCTGGCCGCCTGCTCCAGGCAGGATGCAGCGCCCGCCGCCGCAGCCAAGGCTGCGCCCGAGGTGGGCGTGGTCACGCTGCAAAAGCAGAGCCAGCAGCTGGAGGCCACGCTGCCGGGCCGCACACGCGCCTCGCTGACCGCCGAGGTGAGGCCCCAGGTCTCGGGCATCGTGCAAAAGCGCCTGTTCACCGAAGGCGCCCTGGTGCGCCAGGGCCAGCAGCTCTACCAGATCGACGCGGCCTCGCTGCGCGCCACCGAGGCCAGCGCCCAGGCGGCCCTGGCCAAGGCCGAGGCCAGCGCCCGCACGCTGGAGGCCACGTCGCGGCGCAATGCCGAGCTGGTCAAGATCGATGCCATCAGCCAGCAGGCGTTTGAAGAAAGCCAGGCCGCCGCAGCCCAGTCGCGCTCGGACGTGGCCGTGGCCAAGGCCAACCTGGAGACCGCGCGCATCAACCTCAAGTACAGCCGCATCGAGGCGCCCATCAGCGGGCGCATCAGCCTGTCCACGGTGACGCCGGGCGCGCTGGTGACGGCCAACCAGACGGAGGCGCTGACCTCCATCGTGCAGCTGGACCCCATGTATGTGGATTTCACCCAGTCCACCAGCGAGCTGCTGCAGCTCAAGCGCGACTGGGATGCCGGGCGCTTCCAGAAGGTGGAGGGCGACAAGGTCGCCGTGCGTATCCGCCTGGACGATGGCACGGAATACGGCCACCAGGGCAAGCTGCAGTTTGCAGGCGTGATCGTCAATGCCACCACGGGCAGCGTCACGCTGCGCGCCGTGGTGCCCAACCCGCAGGGCCTGCTCATGCCCGGCATGTATGTGCAGGCGCTGCTGCCCACGGGCCTGGCGCCCGAGGCGCTGCTGGTGCCCCAGCAGTCGGTGACGCGCGACCTGACCGGCAAGGCCAGCGTGCTGGTGGCCAAGGCCGACGACGTGATCGAGCGCAGGCCCGTGAACATCGACCGCGCCGTGGGCAATATGTGGCTGCTGCAGGACGGCCTGTCGGCCGGCGAGCGCGTGGTGGTCGATGGCTTCCAGCGCATCAAGCCCGGCGACAAGGTGCGCGCCGTGGAGGTGGACCTGCGCGCCAAGGCCCAGGCCCGCAAGGGCAAGCCCGCTGATGGCCCGGCAGCGGCGGCCGCGCCTGGCGCTGCCGACCAGGCTTCCGCGGCCGCTGAACCTGCTCCTGCACCCGCAGCGGCTCCGGCCCCTGCGGCCCGGTAAGCCGCAGGAACCCGTCACATGGCTCAGTTCTTCATCAACCGGCCCATCTTCGCGTGGGTCATCGCCATCGTCATCATGCTGGGCGGCGCGCTGTCCATCTTCACGCTGCCGCTGGAGCAATACCCCGACATCGCGCCGCCGCGCGTGACCATCGGCGCGCAGTACACGGGCGCCTCGGCCGAGACGGTCGAGAACTCGGTGACCCAGATCATCGAGCAGCAGCTCAAGGGCATCGACAACATGCTCTACATGAGCTCCACGTCCGACGCCTCGGGCCGCGCGCGCACCACGCTGACCTTTGCGCCGGGCACCAACATCGACGTGGCCCAGGTGCAGGTGCAAAACAAGCTGCAGTCCGCCGTGAACCGCCTGCCCGACGCCGTCAAGAGCCGGGGCGTGTTCGTGAACAAGGGCGGCCAGGACTTCCTGGTCACCTACAGCTTCTTCTCCAAGGACCCGGCCATGACCGCGGTCGATATCGGCGACTACCTCACCAGCAACCTGGTCGACGTGATCGGCCGGCTGGACGGCGTGGGCGATGTCAACGTCTTCGGCACCAACTATGCGATGCGCATCTGGATGGACCCGGCCAAGATGGAGAAGTACGCGCTGATGCCGTCGGACCTGGTCAATGCGCTGAACTCGCAGAACGCCCAGGTCTCGGCCGGCCAGCTGGGCGCGCTGCCCGCCGTCGCGGACCAGCAGCTGAACGCCACCATCACGGCGCGCACCAAGCTCAAGACGGTGGAGCAGTTCGAGGACATCGTCCTGAAGTCGTCCGTGGACGGCTCGGTGGTGCTCATGAAGGACGTGGCCCGCGTGGAGCTGGGCGCCGACAACCTGACCATCAAGGCCAAGCTCAACGGCCTGCCGGGCGCGGGCATGGGCATCGTGCTGGCCGATGGCGCCAACGCCATGAACGTGGCCGACACCATCGCCGCCAAGCTGGCCGAGCTCAAGCCCTTCTTTCCCAACGAGATCGACTACTTCGTCAGCTCGGACTCCACGCCCTTCGTGCGCGCCTCCATCAAGGAAGTGGTCAGCGCGCTGGGCGAGGCCATGATCCTCGTGGTCATCGTGATGTTCATCTTCCTGCAGAACTTCCGCGCCACGATGATCCCCGCCATCGCCGTGCCCGTGGTGCTGCTGGGCACCTTCGGCGTGCTGTCGCTGGCCGGGTACTCGATCAATACGCTGACCATGTTCGCCATGGTGCTGGCCATCGGCCTGCTGGTGGACGATGCCATCGTCGTGGTGGAGAACGTCGAGCGCGTGATGCACGAGACGGGCATGTCGCCCAAGCAGGCCACGCGCCAGTCCATGCGCGAGATCACGCCGGCCCTGGTGGGCATCGGCGTGACGCTGTCGGCCGTGTTCGTGCCCATGGCCTTCTTCGGCGGCTCCACGGGCGTGATCTACCGGCAGTTCTCCATCACCATCGTCGCGGCCATGGCGCTGTCGGTGTTCGTGGCGCTGACGCTCACGCCGGCGCTGTGCGCCACGCTGCTCAAGCCGCCCGCAGCGGGCGGGGCAGGGCATGACCGCCCGATCCGCAGCGGCATCCTGGGGGTGAACGACCGGTTCTTCCGCTGGTTCAACCACCATTTCGACGCCACGGCCGCGCGCTACCAGGGCACGGTGGCGTACTCGCTGCGCCGCGCCAAGCGCATGATGCTGATCTTCCTGGCCGTCTGCGGCGTGGTCTGGCTGCTGATGGCGCGCCTGCCCACGTCCTTCCTGCCCGACGAGGACCAGGGCTTTGTCTTCGTCAACATCAACCTGCCCTCGGGCGCGGCCGACACGCGGCTGCAGGGCGTGCTCGACGAGGTGCGCGACTACTTTGCCAGGCAGCCCGACGTGCTGAGCTTCTACCAGGTCTCTGGCCTGAACGGCGACCAGGCCTCGGCACGCGCCTTCGTGCGGCTGAAGACCTGGGAGGAGCGCCCGCTGCCGGGCCAGTCGGCCTCCGAGATCGCGCACCGGGCGACCCGGGAGCTGGCCTCCATCCGCGATGCGCGCGTGCTGGTCATGCTGCCGCCGGCCGTGCGCGGCCTGGGCTCCAGCTCGGGCTTCAACTTCATGATCAAGGACATGAACGGCCTGGGCCACCAGGCGCTGCTGCAGGCCAAGGAAAAATTCCTGACCGAGGCCCGCAAGCGCCCCGAGCTCACCAATCTGCGCATGACCAACCTGGAGGACGCCAGCGAGCTGCGCCTGGACATCGACGACCGCAAGGCCGCTGCGCTCGGCCTGTCGTACACCGACATCAACAGCGTGCTGTCCAGCGCCATGGGCGGCACCTATGTCAACGACTTCCTGAACAACGAGCGCGTCAAGCGCGTCTACATCCAGGGCGATGCGCCGCACCGCATGCTGCCCCAGGACATCGCCAAATGGACGGTGCGCAACGGCAAGGGCGAGATGGTGCCGTTCAGCGCCTTCTCCAGCAGCTACTGGGCCTACGGTTCGCCCCAGCTCATGCGCTACAACGGCAACCCGGCCTACGAAATGGAAGGCCGCGCCGCGCCGGGCGTCAGCTCGGGCACGGCCATGCAGATCGTCGAGGACATCCTGCGCACGCTGCCGGCCGGCATAGGCTACGAGTGGACGGGGGCCTCGCTGCAGGAGCGCCAGTCGGGCGCGCAGGCGCCGCTGCTGTACGCCATCTCCATCCTCTTCGTGTTCCTGTGCCTGGCGGCGCTGTACGAGAGCTGGACCGTGCCGCTGTCCGTGATGCTGGCCGTGCCGCTGGGCGTGGTGGGCGCGCTGGCCGCCACCTATACGCGCGGGCTGACCAATGACGTGTACTTCCAGGTGGGCCTGCTGACCACGGTGGGCCTGGCATCCAAGAACGCCATCCTGATCGTGGAATTTGCCGTGCAGCTGCAGGAGCAGGGCAAGAGCATCTTCGACGCCGTGGTCTCGGCCGTGCGCCTGCGCCTGCGGCCCATTTTGATGACCTCGCTGGCCTTCGGCTTCGGCGTCATTCCGCTGGCCATCGGCACGGGTGCCGGCGCGGGCGGGCGCAATGCCATCGGCACGGCCGTGCTCGGCGGCATGCTGGCTTCCACGGTGCTGGGCATCTTCCTGGTGCCGGTGTTCTTCCTGCTGATCCGCAGCTGGTTCAAGAGCCACTCGCGCACGGATGAAGAAAGCCCGCAGCAGGCAACCGACTCACCCCATACCACCAAGGAGAGCGCAGCATGAGGCGCCGAATGCACCGTTCCACCCTCGCCGCTGCGGCCGCGCTGGCGGCCCTGCTGTCCGGCTGCAATCTTGCGCCGCAGCACCGCACGCCGGACATGCCCGTGCCCGACACGGTGGGCAGCACCGCAGCCAATCCGGCACAGGCCGACGAGGCCAGCCTGCAGGCGGCCGCCGCGCTGGACTGGGTGCAGTCCCGGCAGCTGCGCGAGGTCATTGCCCTGGCCCTGGCCAACAACCGCGACCTGCGCGTGGCCGTGGAGAACATCGAGCGCGCGCGTGCCCAGTACGGCATCACGCGCGCCGACCTGCTGCCCAGCGTCAACGCCCAGGCCCAGGCCAGCCGTGCGCGCACGGCCGCCGGCATGACCAGCGCCACGCAATCGGCATCGGTCAGCACCCAGTACACGGCCCAGCTGGGCTTTGCCAGCTACGAGATCGACCTCTGGGGCCGCGTGCGCAACCTCAGCGAGGCCGCGCTGCAGCAGTTCCTGCAAAGCGAGCAGAACCGGCGCAATGTGCAGATCGGCCTGGTGGCCGACGTGGCCAACGCCTGGCTCACGCTGGCCGCCGACCAGGCCCGCCTGCAGCTGGCACGCGACACCCTGGCCAGCCGCGAGAAGGCCTACGAGCTGACGCGGCGCATGCATGAGATAGGTTCGACCTCGGGCCTGGTGCTGGCCCAGAACCAGACCACGGTGGACACGGCGCGCGGCGACGTGGCCAGCTTCACCTCCCAGGTGGAGCGTGACCGCAACGCCCTGCAGTTGCTGGTGGGCGGTCCGCTGCCCGACAGCCTGCTGCCCGGCGCCGCCACGCTGCGCGCCGGCGCCCAGCCTGCGGCGGCGCTGCAGCCCGTGCCTGCACCGCTGCCCTCCAGCGTGCTGCTGGTGCGCCCCGATATCCAGGCCGCCGAGAACAACCTGCGCGCCATGGAGGCCAACATCGGCGCCGCCCGCGCAGCCATGTTCCCCACCATCAGCCTCACGGCCAGCGTGGGATCGGGCAGCCGCGAGCTCGATGGCCTCTTTGGCGGCAGCAGCAGCACCTGGAGCTTCATCCCCCTGGTGCGCCTGCCCATCTTCGACGGTGGCCGCAACCGTGCGGGCGTGCAGGTGGCCGAGGCCAACCAGCGCATCGCCATCGCCCAGTACGAGAAGGCCGTGCAGACGGCCTTCCGCGAGACCGCCGACGTGCTGGCCGACCGCGCGCAGTGGGACGAGCGCCTGGCCGCCCAGACCAGCATGGTCGCGGCCACGCAAAAGGCCTTCGACCTGTCGGAGGCACGCTTCAAGGCCGGCGTGGACAACTACCTCACCGTGCTGGATGCGCAGCGCAGCCTCTACACGGCCCAGCAGACCCTGATCGGCCTGCGCCTGTCCGAGCAGCTCAACCGCGTCACGCTGTGGAAGGTGCTGGGCGGCGAGCAGGTGCAGGCGCCGTCCGCCTCTGAGCCGGCGAATTCCTGAGCGCGGGCGGTGTATTCTGCGGGCCCGCAGAACTTGCCGCCCGACCACGATGAGCCCCTTTGCCAACACCCCCGAGCCGCCTTACTACGCCGTCATCTTCTCGTCGCGCAGAACGCCGGACGACGATGATGGCTACGGCCTCATGGCCCAGCGCATGGTGGACCTGGCCGCGCAGCAGCAGGGTTTCCTGGGTGCGGAAAGCACGCGCGGCGAGGACGGTTTCGGCATCACCGTGTCCTACTGGTCCACGGCCGAATCCATCGCGCGCTGGAAGCAGGATGCCGAGCACCTGGTCGCCCAGCAACTGGGCAAGGACGCCTGGTACGAGCACTATGAATTGCGCGTGGCCCGCGTGGAGCGCGCCTACGGCAAGCGCTGAACCCGGGCCGCCTCCGCCTGGACCACGGCCTCGGCCAGCAGCGCGATGGAGCGCGGCGCGCAGCCCTCTGCATCGTTGCTCACCGTCACGAAGGCGGGCAGCCCGCGGCTGGTGATGCCATCGATGGTCTTGGCGAGGATGGCGCGCGTGTGCGCATCGGGCGTGCGGATCTCGTCGAAGGGGTCGTGCTTCTTTTGCGCATCGGGATAGCCGTAGGCACCGAACTCGCGGTTCAGGTTCCAGCGGCAGACCAGCGGGGTGGGCCACAGCCCGCGCAGAAAAACCAGTTGCTCCTCGATGGGGGGCATCTTGCCGTGCAGTCCCAGGCAGAAGGTGGCGCCACTGGCGCGCAGGGTGTCGGCCAACTGCGGCGTCAGCAGCTCCGGGTCGCGCACCTCCACCGCCACGATGATCTGCGCGCCCAGCGGATGGGCGGCCAGCGCCGCGCGCACCGCCTCCAGCATGGCCTGCAGCCGCGCCAGCAGTTCGGTGGGGCGGCTGAGCAGGCCCCAGGTCATCGGGCTGAGCTGGAACACCAGCACGCCTAGCCGCTCGCCCAGCCCTTCGAGCGTGGGCTCGACGAAGCTGGTGACGGCCAGATCGGGTTGAAGGAACACCGGGTTCAGCGACATGCCCTTGCCGTCCTCGTCACGCACCTGCGCGTCGGTAACCACGGATGGGCACTTGACCACGAAGCGGAAATCGGCCGGCACCTGGCCCGCGAAGGCCAGGTACTGGCTGGCCGTCAACGGCCTCCAGAAGCTGCGGTCCACGCAGACCGTTCGCATCAACGGATGCCGGCCATAGGCCTCCAGTCCCTTCTTGGCCAGCACGCTTTTGTCATAGGCGCCATCCCAGATCAAGCCTTCCCAGCCCGGGTAGGACCAGGTGGAGACCCCGATGCGCAGGCCCTGCGCAAGCTGGTCCGCCAGCGCCTGCCATTGCAGGGCCTGGGGCGCCAGCTGCACGGCGCCGGCGGCCTTGCGCGGTGCCGGTGTGCGGCCGGCAGGCGCAGGCGGCGGGGCAGGGGCCGATGGTGGGGGAGAACCGAACAGATCGTCTTGCATTCGAAGCTGGTGATTGTGGCAGAGGGTGCCTGCCTGCCGCAGGGCCCCGGCAAAAGCAGGCAGTGGATTGATTTTGCAAGCCCTTGAATTCATTGGCCTGCAAGAAATGCTTGCATTTGCGGGTCGGCCGTGAGCGGCCCGGCCCGAATCGCGTGTGGCACACTTGGCCGCTTTTCCGGATTCCACGCCACGGGGCGCCTCTCGAATGCAAAAAATCATTGCCCAAATCGCCGCAGAACTGAATGTCAAGCCGCAGCAGGTGGGTGCCGCGGTCGAATTGCTTGATGGCGGAGCCACGGTTCCGTTCGTCGCGCGCTACCGCAAGGAAGTCACGGGCGGACTGGACGACGCTCAGCTGCGCCAGCTCGACGAACGCCTGGGCTACCTGCGCGAGCTGGAGGACCGCCGGGGCGCGGTGCTCAAGGCCATCGACGAGCAGGGCAAGCTGACCGACGCGCTGCGCCTGGCCATTGCCAATGCGCCCACCAAGCAGGAGCTGGAGGACATCTACCTGCCCTTCAAGCAAAAGCGCCGCACCAAGGGACAGATCGCCAAGGAATTCGGCATCGAGCCGCTGGCCGACAAGCTGTTTGCCGACCCCACGCTGGACCCGCACAAGGAGGCCGAGGCCTTCTGCAAGCCGGCCACCACCCTGGACGACGGCAAGCCGGGCCCTGATTTCTCGACCACGTTGGCCGTGCTCGATGGTGTGCGCGACATCCTGTCCGAGCGCTGGGCCGAAGACCCGGCCCTGGTGCAGAAGCTGCGCGAATGGCTGTGGGAAGACGGCCTTCTGCGCTCCAAGAAGGTCGAATCCAAGAACGAGAACGACCCCGAGGTCGCCAAGTTCCGCGACTATTTCGAATACGACGAGCCCATTGGCCGCGTGCCTTCGCACCGCGCGCTGGCGGTGTTCCGCGGCCGCGCGCTGGAAATCCTCGAGGCCAAGCTGGTCCAGCCCGTGGAGCCCGAGCCCGGCCAGCCCAGCCTGGCCGAAGGCAAGATTGCCCTGCACCTGGGCTGGAGCCACGCCAAGCGCGCCAGCGACGACCTGATCCGCAAGTGCGTGGCCTGGACCTGGCGCGTCAAGCTCAGCCTGTCCACCGAGCGCGACCTGTTCTCGCGCCTGCGCGAAGACGCCGAGAAGGTGGCCATCAAGGTCTTTGGCGACAACCTGCGCGACCTGCTGCTGGCCGCCCCTGCGGGGCAGCGCGCCGTCATCGGCCTGGACCCGGGCATCCGCACGGGCGTCAAGGTGGCCGTGGTGGACAGCACGGGCAAGCTGGTGGACACCACCACCATCTACCCGCACGAGCCGCGCCGCGACTGGGACGGATCGCTGGCCGTGCTGGCCCGCCTGGTCGAAAAGCACCAGATCAACCTGATCGCCATCGGCAACGGCACGGCCAGCCGCGAGACCGACAAGCTGGCCGCTGACCTGATCAAGATCGCCAGCAAGGCCGACCGCCAGATCGAGAAGGTCGTGGTCAGCGAGGCTGGCGCTTCTGTGTATTCCGCCAGCGAGTTCGCCTCGCAGGAAATGCCCGACGTGGACGTGAGCCTGCGCGGCGCCGCCAGCATTGCGCGCCGCCTGCAGGACCCGCTGGCCGAGCTGGTCAAGATCGACCCCAAGAGCATTGGCGTGGGCCAGTACCAGCACGACGTGAACCAGAGCGAGCTGGCGCGCCAGCTCGACGCCGTGGTCGAGGACTGCGTGAACTCCGTGGGCGTGGACCTGAACACGGCCTCGGCGCCGCTGCTGTCGCGCGTCTCGGGCCTGTCGGGCAGCGTGGCCAAGTCGGTGGTGCGCTGGCGCGATGCCAACGGCTCCTTCAGGAGCCGCAAGCAGCTGATGGACGTGGCCGGCCTGGGCGCCAAGACCTTCGAGCAGGCGGCGGGCTTTCTGCGCATCCGCGGCGGCGACAATCCGCTGGACATGACGGGCGTGCACCCGGAAACCTACCCGGTGGTCGAACGCATCATTGCCACCACGGGCAAGAGCGTGGACCAGCTCATGGGCCGCTCCGAAGTGCTCAAGGGCCTGAAGGCCGAGCAGTTCGTGAGCGAGCAGTTCGGTGCCATCACCGTCAAGGACATCCTGGGCGAGCTGGAAAAGCCCGGCCGCGATCCGCGTCCGGACTTCGTCGTGGCCCGTTTCAATGACGGCGTGGAGGACATCAAGGACCTCAAGGAAGGCATGACGCTGGAGGGCACGGTCAGCAACGTGGCCCAGTTCGGCGCCTTCGTGGACCTGGGCGTGCACCAGGACGGCCTGGTCCACGTCAGCCAGATGAGCCACAAGTTCGTCGAGGACGCGCGCGAGGTGGTCAAGACCGGCCAGATCGTCAAGGTCAAGGTGCTGGAGGTCGATGTGGCGCGCAAGCGCATCAGCCTGACCATGAAGCTCGATGCGGCACCGGCGCGGCGCGACGGCCCCCGTGACAACCGCTTCGAGAGCGCAGGCCGCGGCAGCCAGGGCGGGCAGCGCCGTGCGCCCGAGCCGGTGCAGCAATCGGCCATGGCCTCGGCCTTCGCCAAGCTGCAGACCCGCAAGTAGTCCCGCGCACGGCAAGGCAGGAAACGCGATGGCTGCGCATGCACTGGACCTGCAGACGCTGTTGGCACAGGCCCTGGCCCTGCCGGCGCAGCCGCGCATCGTGGCCTTGCTGCTGCGCGAGCTGGTGCCCGAGCAGCCCAGCCTGCGCCGGCTGAGCCAGCTCTTCGCAGCCGACCCTGCGCTGGCCGCCGGGCTGCTGGCACAGGCCAACGGCCCGGTGTTCGGCATGGCGGGACGTGTCACCGGCATTCCCGAGGCGCTGGCCCTGCTGGCGCCCGCGCAGCTGCGCCAGATCGTGCGGGGCATACCGCTGGGCGTGGGCGCCCATGCCGTGCCGGGCATGGCCATGCCGGCCTTCTGGCGCTACAGCGTGGAAGCCGCCCGCGTGGCGCGCGCGCTGGCCGGCACCGTGCAGGCCAGCCCCACGGCGGCCTATGCCGCAGGGCTGATGCACGGCCTGGGGGAGCTGGCCATGCACATGATCGACCCCGGCCGCGCCGCCACCATCACCGAACTGGTCGGCCCGCTGGACCCGCGTCGCGCCGAGCTGGAAATGCGGCTGTGCGGCTACACATACAGCCATGTCAGTGCGGGCCTGGCCCGCCGCTGGAACCTTCCGCCGCTGCTGGCCGATGCGCTGCAGCACCTGTACGCGCCGCTGGCCCAGCCGGGCTTCGATCCGCTGGCCTGCGTGCTGCACATCGCTGCCTGGCGCGCCCGCTCGCGCGAGGCGCAGTGGGACGAGCGTGCCCTGGCCGTGAGCTTTCCCGGCGAAGTGGGCGTGGCCCTGGGCCTGGACATCGACATGGTCCTGCGCCAGGACCCGGTGGACTGGATGGCCGACACCGGCCTGGACGTGGTGCTGTAGCGCCTCGCTCCTGCCTCAGTGCCTGTGCCAGGGCGCCGGCACCATGTCGAACAGCGGCGTGGGATCGCGCCGGTAGGGCGCGGGGCTGACGGGCGCCATGGGCTGCATGGTCATGGGGTCTATGCGCGCCAGCTGCTGCATCCATCCGATGTCCACGCCGCCGCCCGGTGCGGGGCGCGAGTAGATCAGCTCCAGCATGCGACGCGATGCCACATGGCCGTGGGATGCGGCCTGCTGGTACAGGCGCAGCGCCTCGGTGTAGTTGGCCGGCACGCCGTCGCCGCGATGGTAGCGCTGCGCCTGCTCCCATTGCTGCTGGGCCGTGACGGGCTGGCGCACCTGGATGTCCTGCTCGCTGGGCGCTCCACTCAGCTGCGGCGTGCGCTGCATGGCCTGCGGCCCCTGCGCTGCAGGCGTGGAGCTGCCCTGCGCCGACACCAGCTGGCCTGCGGGCCGCAGGCGCTCGCCCAGCATCTGTGCATTGGTCGCGGCGCTGGATGAGCGCGCCGCTGCCGCGCGGAACTGGCGCAGCGCTGCCTCGGGCTCGTCCTGCGCGAGCAGGGCCAGGCCCCATTCCAATTGGGCGCCAGGGCTGCCGGAGCGCGCTGCGCGCTGCAGCAGTTCCTGGTCGGGCGTGCCAGCCACGGTCAAGGCCTCGCCCACGGGCTCGGCCGTGGACAGCGGCGCCAGGCGCCGGGCCAGCAGCCATTCCAGGTACTGGGCGCGGGCCGGGTCGGTCTTGGCCAGTTGGGCGATCCAGGGCCTTGCAGCCGGTGGATCGGGGGGCTGGCCGCAGCCGTCCATGGCGCACCAGGCCAGTCCTGCGCTGGCCAGCGGATGGCCGGCGCGCTGCGCGCGCTCGAACCATTGCCTGGCCTGCGGCCCGTCCTGCGCCATGGCAATGCCATGCAGTGCCAGCAGGCCCATCACCCATTGCGCCTCGCGCTGCGTGGCCAGGCTCACGCCCTTGCCTTCGGCGCGGCTGCGTAGCTGGGACAGGGCCCGTTGCTGGGCGGTGTCGGAGGTGGATGAGATATTGCTGGTGCCGGGCTGTGCGCTGAACAGGCCGGTGGTTGCCACCCGGATGGGGGCCACCGGCGTGAAGCGTGCGGCAGCCTGCACATGCGCCGGCATGGCGGGCGTCACGCCGGGCGGCAGGACCAGCAGGCCCGCCAGCACGAGCCTGACGGACAACCGCAGCGCAGTTGCGAGCCGCTGCGCACGGGCGGCGCACAGCGGTTCGTGGGCGTGGGACGGCATGGCGTGTGCCTCCGGTGGGTTCGTGGACGGGGCGGTTGTCAGGCGCATCAGCGCTTGGCCTGGGCCGGAACCACTTGCCAGAAGCGGGCCATGCCTGTGTACTGGTCGGCGCCCAGTCCGCTAGCCATGGCCTGGTTGACATCCTCCAGTGTGCGCATGCCCGGGATGGCGATGAAGGCCTTGTTCTGCAGCAGTTGGGGCAGCTTGTCGCTCATGTTCTGCTCGGTGGCAAAGCAGGCCACGCCTTCCTTGCCTGCCGGGCCGGCATTGATCACATAGCCGGGGTTGGGGCTCATCCAGTCGGGCAGGCGCACGGACTGGGCGGCCGTGATCCAGCCCGAGCGGTTCACATCGTTGGGCAAGAGCCTTACCACCTCGCCGTCGGCACCCGCCATGAAGCACGACAGATAGGAGGCGCGCGACACGGTGGCGGACAGGAACAGTTGCTCACCCGTCTCGAAGGAGGTGCGCGTGGGCGTGATGTTCTCCAGCCACAGGTCCAGCTTGCGGTCGGGCGCGGGGGCGCCGTAGCGGTAGTCGCCCGTGGCCACGGCCACGTTCTCGGCGGCAGCGGTGACCGGTGCCGCGCTCTTGGTGTTCCAGCCGATGCGCGTCATGTGTCCATCGGCGCTGACGGCCACGAAGTCTCGCAGTGCGCGCTCGTAGGTGCTGAAGTCCACCACGCCATTGACCACCATGCCGCTGTCGGCCTGGAAGCGCCCTATGGCCTCGCGCCACTGCGGGTTGCCTGCGGTGAAGGCCGGTGCGTCGGGAGGCAGATAGCCCTTGCTGATCAGCGACTGGCGCACCAGCTCCTGGTGGATGCCGGCCCCGCCCTCCTCATACCAATCGCGCAGCTGGCGCTGGAAGTCGGGATGGGTCTGGTCCAGCGTCAGGCACTGCCAGTAGGGCAGGCGTGACCATTTGCCCAGCAGTTCGATCATGCCCAGCTCGACCAGCGTGCGCACGGCCGGGCCCGAGCCCTGGGCATAGTCGCGGCCCACGCTGAACTGCACGCCGTAGGAGCCGATGCGGCCGGCCAGATCCAGACCCTGGCTGCCGTTGCCGATGACGACTTCGTTGGCCGAATCCAGGCCCGGAATGATGGTGCGCGTGCGGAAGTCGCCCAGGTGCAGCTCCATGCCCAGCACGGCGCCGCTGCGGTTGGCGCTGTAGCCGGTTTCCAGGCGCGAGGCGCTGGTGCCTATGTCCACGTTGTTGCGCAGCACGTTCTGGTCCATGAAGGACACGGCGCCCGACACATACAGGGCCGGGCGCTGCAGCTGGATCTGGTTGTTGTTGAGCAAGATGGTGGTGAGGTTCTGCACCGTGTCCTGGCGGGCGATGTCCACCTCATAGTCCACGTAGCGGAAGGCGCTGCTGACGCGCGACATCTGGGACAGGGCGGTGACCACCATCTCCTTGGCGGCCACGGCCACGCGGCCCGTGTAGTCGGGCAACTGCTTGCTGGTGATCAGCACCGTGGGCATGTGGCTGTTGCGGAACATCCTGTCCATGCACATCAGCGAATCGGAGAAGCTCGATATGGAGCGCACCGGCCGCACCACCGGGCGGTCGGCTGCATAGACTTTTTCCAGGTATTTGGAATCCTTGCGCGCATCCAGCGGCGCGCAACCCGACAGCAGCACGATGGAGGCTGAAACGGCGCTGGCGACAACCCGCATGCAGCCCTGTCTGCCAGACCATCGCTGGCGCCAAGCCCCTCGGTAGTCCGCGTGGCCGCTGTCTGCCGGCCGGGGCGCGGCATCGTGGCGGGGAAGTCCTGGCGATGGGAGGCTGTTGCGCATGATGGACCTCTGCTGGAAAACGGCGAGCCAGGGCACAGGCGCGCACAGGCGCCGGCGCCGGAAATATGGGACGAGAGTGGCGGGGCGGCCCACAGCCCGATGGCTGGCCGCCGGCCGCGCTATCGGCAGACGTTGACCAGATCACCCTTGAGAACCACGATCTGGTCCTTGGCGGTCTGTGGCCCGTAGCGATTGAATGCGCTTGCGTTGGTATTGCTGGCAATGTCCTGCGTGCAGGTGCGCTTCATGCCGGCACTGCTCATCGTGGTGGTGGTCACCACGTCGGCATCTGTGGCGACGCCCGGAGCATTGTTCATCGACATGGCTTCATAGCGCGCTATCTTGGCCTTGATGTTGATGGGTATGTCGGTCACGGTTTCCAGCCCCGTCGATGTCGTGGGCTTGGCCGTCGGCAGCCTCAGATAGTCCACGGGCTTGTTCAGTACCACCGGGTCTTCGCCCGGAGCGGCTGCGTGGATGGAGGACGCTCCGAGGGCGAGCCAGGCCAACAGGGCAGCCGAGCAGAGAATGGCGGCGTTATGCATGGTGGGCTCTCCTGGTGCGGAGGGCTGGGTCGGTGCCGGGAAGGCTATGCCGGTTGGCCGGGGGCCGTCCGGCAGTTGCCTTCACCCGGCAGCCAGGCTCAGCGATTGTTGTAGCAGGTCACGCAGCCGTTGTTGCTGGAGATGTTCTGCACTGCGGTGGAGCCGTTGCCGGCATAGTTGACGATGCCAGAGTTCTTGGCCGCCACGACCTGAATCGACAGGTCATTCACGTCGACTTCGCCGTAGTTGGAGGCGAGGTTGTTGACGGCCACGGCGCCCCAGCCATTGGCGACGTTCATGATGCCGGTTCCCGAGGCTGCAACGATCTGCAGAGAGCTGCCGCCGTTGTCGATGGACACATTGCCCGCATTGCTGGCCAGATTCTGGGAGGCCTTGCCGCCACCCGTTGCCATGTTCAGCACCCCGCTTCTGTTCAGCACCGTGACCTGGACGCTGGGTCCGTCGATTTCGATCTTGGAGCTGCTGCTGTAGCGGTTGTCTTGATCTGCCATGGCGGCGGTTGCGATCAGGCACAGGGAAAGAATTGCAAGCGATTTCATGATGGCTCCTTGGAAGGATCGGACTATCAGGAAGAGGTGTGTAAGCACCCGTTTTTCAGACACTTTGCGGAGGTTTCCGGCCTTGTCTCCCTGGACCCCAGCTCGTTGTCTGGACTCCAATGTGCTTGGGGTGCCCCTGCCGTTCCATCTCTTGTACGGGGTAGCCGTGAGCGCTGAGCCACGTGGCGGGTACTTACCCGTCCAAACCTTTGGCTGGCGGGCTGCATCGCGTTAAAGCAGCGGCATTGGGATGTGAATGGAGTTGGGTAGTTTCAAGGTGTAACGACAGAAAATTTGCAGTTGCAGCTTCGCTTCAGGCCGTTGATCCAGCGGGCATGGGGCCATCCAGACAACCTGGTGTATCGAATTGCATACGCTCGGTGCAGGCGCAGGAGGAAGGCGTTGGACCGGCGGCTGTCATGGGCCCGGATCCAGGGGAGGATGGCGGGCATCGGCAAGGGCATGGCCTGCCAGGCCCGACAGGCCTGCCGGTCAGGTGATCAAGAAAGTACGGACCCGGCTTCTCACACAAATGTGTTAATTTGCAAGCTACGCAATCTTTCACAAACTTCGTCAAAGATTGTGGATATCGGTGGCGATTTCTCTTAATGTGAAAGGCGCGTATGTGATCGGTTGCGTCATATACATGACGTGACATTTGAGGAGAACAGCATGAATCCATCCGACGTTCCCGCCGATGCCCGTCCCCTGATCGCCGATTCCTCGCGCGCCCAGGCCATGCTGGGCACGGGCCTGAGTTCCGCCATGTGGCCAGACTATCTGGCCGGCCAGCCCGACAAGCCCGTGCGCGTGCTGCTGGTCGATGACGATGCCCACATCCGCATGGTCATTGCCCAGGAAATCATGAACGACCCGCGCACCCTGGTCGTGGCCCAGGCCGGAAGTGTTCGAGAGGGTCGCAAGGCCATTCGCCAGCACGAGTTCGACGTAATGCTGGTCGACCTGAACCTGGGCGACGGCGAGGGCTTCGAGCTGCTGGACATGATGAAGACCGTGCGGCCCACGGCCGAGGCCGTCATCATCTCCGTGATGGAAAACGACGAGCAGGTGCTGCGCGCCTTCGAGCTGGGTGCCACGGGCTACCTCGTCAAGAACTCCTGGTTCGGCAACTACCCGCAGGCCGTGCTGCAGGTGGCCAATGGCGGCGCATCCGTCACTCCCAGCCTGGCACGCAGGTTGCTGCAGCGCTTCGACAAGACCCAGGGCGCCGAGCCCAAGCGCCGCTCGCCCGACGAGGCGGACCGCCTGTCCACCCGCGAGCGCGAGGTGCTGCGCATGGTCGCCAGCGGCTACACCAGCGCCGAGATCGGCTCGCGCCTGATGATCAGCGCCATGACGGTCAACACGCACATCAAGAACATCTACCGCAAGCTGCAGGTGCGCACACGCGCCCAGGCGGTGCGCTTTGCATCGCTGCGCGGCCTGTTCTGATTGGCTGGCGCCGCAGGGGCCCGTGCGGCCCGCCCCGCCGCCGCTTCCCACCGCATGGCCATGAAGGACTCCCTTCGCGCATTGGCAGTCTGCCTGGCACTGGGCCTGCTGCAGATGCTGGCGCTTTGCGCCTGGCTTTGGCAGCAGGGCGACCAGGCTCCGCTGTGGCTTCGCCTGTGCAGCCTGGCCCTGCTGGTCTTGACGGCCTTGCTGTGTGCGATGGGTGCCTCGCGCCTGCGCAGGCTGCTGCTGTGGCGGCGCAGGCGCAGCCCCCGGCCTTCGCGCGAGGTGCAGGCCGAGCGCCGGCGCATTGCCGCCGATCTGCACGACGGCGTGGGCGGCCTTCTGGTGAATGCCATGGCCTTGCTGGAGCCGAGCGAAACCCGGCAGCGCCAGGCGCAGGAGTTGCTGGAGCAGGCCTTGCTGGACCTGCGCCTGCTGGTGGACGCCATGGACGCCGTGGAGGACGCCTTGCCCGTGCGCCTGGCGCGCCTGCGCCACCGGCTGCAGCCCGTGCTGGACCGCCGTGGCATGCAGATCCGCTGGAGCGTGGCCGATCCGCAGTCCGAGCCGGGCCTGCCCGATCTGCCCGATCTTCCTCGAGGCCAGTCGTCCCAGCACCTGCTTGCCATCACCCAGGAGGCCGTGAGCAATGTGCTGCAGCACGCACAGGCCAGCACGCTGTGGCTGGTGCTGCAGCCCCTGGAGCCGGGTATTGCGCGGGCGAATGGCGCCCATCCCGGCGCGCGCCGCGAGCTGCGCTGGGAGTTGCGCGTGGAAGACGACGGCCGCGGCCTGCCGCCCCGTACACCCGATGAGGCGCAGGGCATGGGCCTGGCAGGCATGCACCGCCGTGCCCACGCCATAGGGGCTACGCTGGACCTGGCGCCGCGTGCTGGCGGCGGCACGGTGGTGCGTGTGCGCTGGTGAGCTGGCGCGCTGTGGCAGCGACGGCGGCGGAGTTCCAGCGATTGCGGTGCCCGCTGACAGGGCCGGCCCGCAGCGCGCTGTGCAATCCCACGATGGGCGCAAGTGCGGCAGCATCCACGCACGTATCCAAGCCCTGATGCCTGTCCCCCCATGAATCCACATCCCGACCTCACACCAGCGCCTTCCAGAAAACCAGGCGCTGAGAATGCCGCAGCCGATGCGGCCGGCAACGCGGCCGCTGCCGACGCGGCTTTCGCACGCAGCGTGCGTTCGGCCCTGCCGGGCCTGGCACAGCTGGCCGACATGGTGCCTGCGCTGCGCCTGCTCACCGGCCTGCTGGTGGCCAGCATCATCATCGCAGGCCTGTATTTCGGGCAGGGACTGCTGATTCCGCTGGCCCTGGCGCTGCTGTTCGGCTTTTTGCTCGATCCTGCGGTCTCCCGGCTCAGGCGCTGGGGCCTGCCGCGCATGGCGGCGACGCTGCTGGTGGTGGTCATGGCGCTGGCAACGCTGGCCGGAATGGGTACCTATCTGGGCAGCCAGGTGCAGCAGCTCAGCGCCGACCTGCCCACCTACCAGAGCACCATCCGCGACAAGCTGCGCAGCCTGCGCAGGAATGCCAACATGCCCAGCGCCTGGGACGGTGCCCTGCGCACCTATGACACGGTGGAGCGTGAGATCTCCCGCGGCGCCACCACGCCCCGCGTGCAGAAGGTGGAGATCCAGTCGCCCGAGCAAAAGCCCACGGCGCGCATGCTGCAGTGGCTGGGCCGAGTGGCCGAGCCCGTGACCACGGCCGGCATCGTGCTGCTGTTCGTGATCCTCATCCTGCTGGACCGCGATGACCTGCGCGACCGGCTGCTGCGCCTGATGGGCGGCAACCTGCATGTGGCCACCGACGCGCTGGACGAGGCCTCGCAGCGCATAGGCAAGTACCTGCGCATGCAGTTCGTGGTCAACATCACCTATGGACTGCCCATGGCGGCGGGGCTGTGGTTCATCGGCGTGCCGGGCGCCATTCTCTGGGGGGTGCTGGCGGCCATCATGCGGTTCGTTCCCTATGTGGGCGCCATGATCTCTGCCGCCTTCCCGCTGGCGCTGGCCTTTGCGGTGGATCCGGGCTGGCAGATGCTGCTGATGACGCTGGGGCTGATCATGGCGCTGGAGCTGATCAGCAACAACCTCATCGAGCCCTGGCTGTATGGCAGCAGCACGGGCCTGTCCACGCTGTCCATCATTGCGGCCGCGACCTTCTGGACGGCGCTGTGGGGGCCGATAGGGCTGATCCTGTCCACGCCGCTCACGGTCTGCCTGCTGGTGCTGGGCCGCTACATACCGGCGCTGCAGTTCATGGAGGTGCTGCTGGGCAGCTCCCCCGTGCTGGGTCCGGCCCAGCGGCTGTACCAGCGCCTGCTGGCCGACGATGTGGAAGATGCGGTCACGCTGGCGCATGAACTGGTGGACGCAAGGCTGCCGGCGCGGGCCTCGGCGGACGAACGCTCGGCCGCAGTGGCCGGCTTCTATGACGAGGTGGCGATCCCCGCGCTGCGCCTGGCCACCCAGCAGCACCTGGAGTCGGCCACGGCCGAGCACCGGCTGCGCCTGTCCAGCGGCATGGATGCCTTGGTCGAGGAGCTGCGGGAAAGCCATCCCGCGCCCGCAGACCTGTCCTCGCGGGCCCTGCGCATCCATTGCGTGGGCGCGCGCTGGGAGGTCGATGCCCTGGCAGCGGCCATGGTGGCGCACAGCGAGGCGCTGCGCGGCCACGTGGTCAGCTGCTCGGACTGGGCGCTGGCGGCCGATCCGCAATGGCGCCAGCTGGGGCAGGGCGAGGGCGGCGGCCTGCCGCAGGGCCACGCAGGCGCACAGGCCCTTGCCGAGGCGCAATTGCTGGTGCTCTCGGTCTTCAGCGCCCAGCCCCAGACCGTGGCGCGCCAGATCATGCGGCGGGTGCGCCGCCACTGGCCGCATCTGCGCGTGGTGCTGGCGCTGTGGAATGCGCCGGCCGTGGTGTCCGACCCCGAGTTCGCGCGCCGATGCTGCGCCGCCGCCTGCGTGTCCAGCCTGCGCGAGCTGCAGTTGTGGGTGGACGCCTTGCGCCTGCCCGACGCGGCAGGCCAGGGCCTGGCCGCGCCCATTCCCGATGACGATGAGCAGCGCGTGCGCCAGCTGCGCGACAGCGGCGTGCTCGGGCCCGGCCTGCCGCCGCTGTACCACGAGGCAGCCCAGCAGGCCGCCAATGCCTTCGACGTGAAATGGGCCCAGGTCTCATGGGTCGATGCCGACCGCGTGCACACGCCCGGTAGCCTGCTGGTGGCGGACCAGGGCGACCCCGCATCGGCCGGGATGCCGCGCGGGCAGTCCATCTGCTCGTATGTGGTGCACGGCGGCGAGCCCCTGGTGGTGCACGACGCAGCGCGCGACCCCCGGTTTGCCGGCAACCCCGCACTGCAGGCCATGCGGCTGCGCTTTTACGCAGGCGTGCCGCTCAGAAACCGCCACGGCGCGGTGCTGGGCAGCTTCTGCATCATGGACGACGCACCGCGCGAGGTCTCGCCGGCAGATCTGGAGCTGCTGGCCGTCATGGCCGAGCAGCTGATGCAGACCGTGGAAGTGCGCTGCATGATGGAAAGCGGCGCAGCGCCGGCGCCGGCTCCCGCTCCCGCGTCTGTACCGGCGCCGCCACCGGCCCAGTCACCGGAGCAGTCACCGCCCGGCCACTGAGCCCGCTCACAGCGGCTACGGCGGCTCACAGCGAGGTGGCCAGCATCTGCTCGTAGTCGTCGGCGCTGGCCAGGCGCGGGTTGGTGCCGTGGCAATGGTCCTTGAGCGCCCCGCCGATCACGGCCGCGAACTGGGCGCGCTCCACGCCCATGGCGGCCAGGCCCGTGGGCAGGCCCAGGCGGGCGTTCATGTCGCGTATGGCTTCGGGAATGTCGCTGCCCGAGGCCAGACCCATGGCGTGGGCCATTCGCTGCAGGCGCTGTTCGGCGCGCACGCTCTCGGCCTCGGCATTGAAGCGCACCACGGCGGGCAGGAACATGGCGTTGAGCGTGCCGTGGTGCAGGCGCGGGTTCACGCCGCCCAAGCTGTGGCTGAGGCTGTGCACGCAGCCCAGGCCCTTCTGGAAGGCCATGGCGCCCTGCATGCTGGCGCTCATCAGCTGGCGGCGTGCCTCGGCGTCCTGGCCATTGCGGGTGGCGCGTTCTATGTGCGCCCAGCCGCGCGTGAGGCCGTCCAGCGCAATGCCGTCGGCAGGCGGATTGAAGGCGGCTGCCATGAAGGTTTCCATGCAGTGGGCGATGGCGTCCATGCCCGTGGCGGCCGTCAGCATGGCGGGCAGGCCGTAGGTCAGTTCCGGATCGCAGATGGCGGCGCGCGGCACCAGGTGCCAGCTGTGAAAGCCCAGCTTGCGGTGGTCGTCCACGATGATGATGGCGCCGCGCGCCACCTCGCTGCCCGTGCCGCTGGTGGTGGGCACGGCAATCAGCGGTGCCACGCGCTCGGTGATGCGCGGCGAGCCGCCCTCGATGGTGGCGTAGTGCGACAGCGGCCCTTCGTGCGTGGCCGCAATCGCCACGCCCTTGGCGCAGTCGATGGCGCTGCCGCCGCCCACGGCGATCAGGCCGTCGCAGCGCTGCTCCTGGTAGATTGCAGCGGCTGCACGCACGGCGGCCTCGGTGGGATTGGAGGGCGTCTGGTCGAACACTGCGTGCGGCATGTCGCCCAGCCCATCCAGCGCCTTTTGCAGCACGCCGGCCGCCTTGACGCCCTGGTCGGTGACGATCAGCGGCCGCGTGATGCCCACGCGCTCGCACTCCTGGCGCAACAGGCGCACGGCGCCGAAGTCAAACTGGATCTGGGTGACGTAGTTGATGAAAGCCATGGTCGGTGACTCGTTGCGGGCCGCTGCGGCCCGTGGTGGGGATCAGGGGGAGTGCGCCGAATCTAGACCGCGCGTGCTGCACTGCAAACAAAGCAAACCCTGAGAGGGCGCCTGCGCGGTCACGGGGGCGACAGCACGGGCGTGCACTGCCATCGCATGGCTGCCAGGGCCTTGTGCTCGCGGCACAATGCCTGCTGCGCGGCGCCTGCCGTGCCGTGCCGTGCCTTGCCGGCCGCGCCGCATTGCCTTGCCAGATGGCTCCGATCGAACCTGTCCCTGAACTTGCTCCTGAACGTGCCCCAGCCCGAATCCCGCCCCCACGCCACGCCGCTGCCGGCGTCCCTGACCCACCAGATGCGCGATGTGCTGCGCCGTATGGAGCGCGCCGCACGCACGCCCATGCACCAGCTGGGCGCCGAGGGTGCGCGCGCCGCCTATGAGGCGGGCGCCGGCGTGCTCGAAATTCCCAAGCCCGTCCTGCCGCGTGTCGAGGACCTGCAGATTCCCGCGCGCGATGGCGCCTTGCTGCCCGCTCGGCTCTATGCGCCTGAGGAGCGTGCCCAGGCACCGGCCTCTGGCCTGCCCGTGCTGCTGTACCTGCATGGCGGCGGCTTCACCGTGGGCAGCGTGGCCACGCACGACGTGCTGTGCCGCCAGTTGGCCCACCTCTCGGGCGCCATGGTGATCTCGCTGGAATACCGGCGCGCGCCCGAGCACAAATTCCCCACGGCCCACAACGACGCCTGGGATGCGCTGCAATGGCTGGCTTCGCAGGGCGCCTTGCTGGGCGCCGACCCTGCACGCCTGGCCGTGGGCGGCGACAGCGCGGGCGGCACGTTGGCCGCAGCCTGCGCCATCCATGCGCGCGATGCAGGCCTGAAGCTGGCCCTGCAACTGCTGATCTACCCGGGCACGACGGCCCACCAGGACACTGACTCGCACCGCCGTTTCGCCCACGGGCTGGTCATTGACGAGCCGGCCATCACCTGGTTCTTTGCCCAGTACCTCAACAGCCCTGCCGACCGCGAGGACTGGCGCTTCGCCCCGCTGCTGGCGCCTGACGTGGACGGCGTGGCCCCGGCCTGGATAGGCCTGGCCGAATGCGACCCGCTGGTGGACGAGGGCGTGGAATACGCCGACAAGCTGCGCATGTCGGGCGTGCCCGTGGATCTGGAGATCTACCGGGGCGTGACCCATGAATTCGTCAAGATGGGCCGCGCCATTGCCGAAGCGCGCCGTGCACATGCCGACATGGCGCGCGCCTTGGCCGACGCCTTCGCGGCCTGAGAGCCAGGGCATCCAAGACACCCAAGACAACAGGAGAGAAAAACCCATGCAACGCCAAGATTTCCGCACGCTGCAACGCATCGAAGTGCGCTGGTCCGAAGTGGACGCCCAGAAGATCGTCTTCAACGCCCACTACCTGATGTACGCCGACGTGGCCGTCACCGACTACTGGCGCCAGTTGGGCATGCCCTATGAGTCATCCTTCGCGGCCCTGGGCGGCGAGCTGTTCGTCAAGAAGGCCACCACCACCTACCACGCATCGGCCACGCTGGGCGACGTGCTGCATGTGGGCATACGCTGTGCCAGGCAGGGCAATACCTCGCTGTTGTTCGAGGCCGGCATCTTCCGGGGCATGGAACTGCTCAACACCGTGGAACTGGTCTATGTGTTCGCCGATGCCACCACGCGCCAGCCGCTGCCCGTGCCGCAGCAGCTGCGCGACGTGCTCGGGGCCTATGAGGCCGGCCAGAGCGTGGTGCGCGTGGCATCGGGCAGCTGGAACGACCTGGGCCGCGACGCCGAGCGCCTGCGCCTGGCCGTGTTCGTGCACGAGCAGGGCGTGCCGCGCGAGATCGAGATCGACGAGTTCGACCCCGTGGCCCGCCACGCCGTGGTCTACAACGGCCTGGGCCAGCCCATTGCCACCGGCCGCCTGGTCAGCGACAGCCCCGGCGCGGGCAGGATCGGCCGCATGGCCGTGGACCGCAGCGTGCGCGGCGGCCGCTGGGGCCGCATCGTGCTGGACAGCCTGGTGGAGGCCTCCCGCCAGCGCGGCGACCGCGAAATCGTGCTGCACGCGCAGCGCCATGCCGAGTCGTTCTACCTGCGCGCGGGCTTCACGCCCGAGGGCGAGCCCTATGAAGAGGCCGGCATTCCCCACATCACCATGAGGAAAGTGCTCACCGCCTGAGCTGCAGGCAGCTCAGGCGGTGCAAGGCCCAAATCTCAAATGTCCTCGCGCAGCGCGTAGGGCAGGGGCTTGAGTTGCAGCGCCACGGCCTGCGCGGCATCGGCGCGCTGGCCCTCGCCCAGGGCGGCGTGGGCCAGCAGGCGCTGCTCAGCCGAGCTGATCTGCATGGAGACAATGGCGTCCCAGCCGCCGCCGGGCGCCGGGGCGGCCTGGACCACGGTGCCGGTGGCCTGCTCCAGATCCTCGGGCGTGAAGACTTCCATGCCGGCTGCCAGCGGCTGCTGGGCATGGGCGATGTAGGCGCGGCGCTTGAGCGTGCCCCGGAACTGGCTGCGGGCCACCACCTCCTGGCCCGGGTAGCAGCCCTTCTTGAAGTTCACGCCTTCCACCGATTCGTAGTTGAGCATCTGCGGCACGAAGGCATCGACCACGGGTGCCGACAGCGTGGCGATGCCGCTGGCGACTTCGCTCCAGAGCCAATCGGCCTCACTGAGTGCGGGGCCTTCGGGCAGGGGCGCACCGACAGGGGCCACGCGCAGGGCGCGCGGCTGGCCGGCGGCCGGGTGCAGGGCGATCAGGCTGGCTGCCCCGTCGTCCGTCTTGGTCCAGGGTGCGGCGGCCGCGCCCAGGGCCTGCACGGCGGCATCGCCAGCCAGCCCGTGGAGCGTGAATTCGGCCGTGGCGTCGCTGAGCTTGCACTTGGCGCGCAGCACGAACATGGACAGGCGCTTGAGCGTGGGTGCCAGCAGGCTGCGGTCGCACAGCAGCAGGATCTCGTCCTTGCTGCGCTTGAAGCCGATGAAGCTGGCCAGCATGCGGCCCTTGGCCGTGCAGAACGCCGCCAGACGCGCGTGCTGCAGATCGAGCAGCGCGAAGTCGTTGGTCAACTGGCCATGCAGGAATGGGGCGGCGTCTTCGCCGAGGGCGCGTATCACGCCGAGATGGGAAACGGGGGCGATGCCGTTCAGTAAAGGCTGGGTCATGGCTGAATTATGATCAGCCGCTCTATTGCTTGCTTGGACCGAGGTTGTGCGCTTTATCTTTCGCGCTTTGATGATGCTGCTGGTGCTGGCAGCCGTGCTGGCCGGTGCCGGCTGGTGGTGGCTGAATCAGCCCCTGCCGCTGTCCCAGCCCACGCTGGAGCTGGAGGTCGAACCCGGCACCACGCCGCGCGGCGTCGCCCGCGAAGTGGTCAAGGCCGGGGTGCAGACCGATGCGCGGCTGCTGTACGCCTGGTTCCGCGTCTCGGGCCAGGACCGGCAGATCAAGGCCGGCAACTATGAACTGACCACGGGCCTGACCCCCTATGTGCTGCTGCAAAAGCTCGCGCGTGGCGAGGAATCGCTCAAGGCGCTGACCCTGGTCGAGGGCTGGAACTGGCGCCAGGTGCGCGCAGCCCTGGCCCGCGAGGAATTCCTGCGCCAGGAAAGCGCGGGCATGGACGATGCGGCCCTGATGCAGGCCCTGGGCCGTCCCGGGGTGGCGCCGGAGGGCCGGTTCTTCCCCGATACCTATACCTATGCCAAGGGCAGCTCCGACCTGGCCGTGCTGCGCCGGGCCCTGCATGCCATGGACCGGCGCCTGGCCGATGTCTGGGCGCTGCGCTCGGCCGACACGCCACTCAAGAGCCCCGACGAGGCCCTGACCCTGGCCAGCATCGTCGAGAAGGAAACCGGCCGCGCGGCCGACCGTGCCCAGATCGCAGGCGTGTTCACCAACCGCCTGCGCATCGGCATGCTGCTGCAGACCGATCCCACCGTGATCTACGGCCTGGGCGAGAAATTCGACGGCAACCTGCGCCGCCGCGACCTGCAGACCGACACGCCCTGGAACACCTACACCCGCGCGGGCCTGCCGCCCACGCCCATCGCCATGCCCGGCAAGGCCGCCCTCATGGCCGCCGTGCAGCCCAGCCAGACCAAGGCGCTGTATTTCGTGGCGCGCGGAGACGGCACCAGCCATTTCAGTGCCTCGCTGGACGAGCACAACCGCGCCGTGAACCGCTACCAGCGCGGCCAGCAAAAGCCCTGAGCAAAAGCCCTGAGATATTCCCCCAGGGCTGCTGCGCTCTGCGCAGCGCTTGCGTATCCTCTCTTTCCATATGACCAATGCAACCCCCGCCGGCCTGTTCATCAGCTTCGAAGGCATCGATGGCGCCGGCAAGTCCTCGCACATCGCGTCGCTGGCCCAGGCTTTCCGTGACCAGGGCCGCACGGTGACGCTCACGCGCGAGCCCGGCGGCACGCCGCTGGCCGAAAAGCTGCGCGCGCTGATGCTGCACGACGCCATGGACCCGCTGACCGAGGCGCTGATCGCCTTTGCCGCGCGACGCGACCACCTGGTGCAGGTGATCGAGCCCGCGTTGGCGCGCGGTGAGGTCGTGCTCTGCGACCGCTTCACTGATGCCACCTTTGCCTACCAGGGCGCAGGCCGTGGCTTCGACCTGCAGCCGCTGGCCACGCTGGAGCGCATGGTGCAGACGGGCACCGCCCCCCAGCCCGATCTGCTGCGCGAGCCCCACCTGACGCTCTGGTTCGACCTGCCCGCCGAGGTGGCCGCCGAGCGCCTGGCCTCGGCCCGCGTGCCGGACCGCTTCGAGTCCGAACCCGGCAGCTTCTTCGCCCGCGTGGCCCAGGGCTATGCGTCGCGCGCTGCAGCAGCGCCCCAGCGCTTTGCCCGCATCGACTCCAACGCCAGCCGGCATGCGGTCTGGCAGCAGATCACGCAGGTCATGGTGCGCCGGGGCTGGCTGGCCATCATGGTCGGCGGCCAGGGAGGTGCGGCATGAACGAAGCCCTGCCACAGCCGGGCGAGACCGACACATCCTGGATTGCCGAACAGCGCACACGCCTGCTCGCACAGCGCGGCCATGCCTGGCTGCTGCAGGGGCCTTCAGGCCTGGGCCAGTACGCGCTGTCGCTGTCTCTGGTGCGCGCCTGGCTGTGCGAGTCGCCGTCGCCGCAGGGCGCCTGCGGCCACTGCGGCAGCTGCCATGCCATCGACGTGCGCGCCCATGCCGACCTGTGCGTGCTCATGCCCGAGGTGCAGATGATGGCGCTGGGCTGGCCCCTGCCCGAGAAGGCCCAGGCCGACATCGACGACAAGAAGCGCAAGCCCAGCAAGGAAATCCGTGTCGAGGCCATGCGCGACGCCGTGGAGTTCTGCCAGCGCACCAGTGCGCGCGGGCGCGGCAAGGCCGTGCTGGTCTATCCGGCCGAGCAGATGAATGCCATCACGGCCAATGCGCTGCTCAAGACGCTGGAGGAGCCGCCCGGCGATGCGCGTTTCGTGCTCGCCAGCGAGGCATCGCACCAGCTGCTGCCCACCATTCGCAGCCGCTGCCTGATCCACACCATGGCCTGGCCGGATCAGCAAGAGGCCCTTTCCTGGCTGGATACGCAGGGCGTGCCCCCTGAAGCGGCCGCCGTGGCGCTGCGCGCAGCAGGCGGGCGGCCCGGCGATGCACTGGCATTGGCGCAAAGCGGTGGCGGCAGCGACATGGCGTCGTGGTCACAGCTGCCGCGTGCGCTGGCCAAGGGCGATGTGGCGGCCCTGGCCGCCTACGCGCCGCCCCATGCCGTGGAGGCCTTGCAAAAGATCTGCCACGACCTGATGGCGCTGGCCGCAGGCGCCGCGCCGCGCTACTTCACGCCGGCCGACCTGCCTTCGCGGCCGCTGGACATGGGCCTGCTGGCCGAATGGTCGCGAACCCTGGCCCAGGCCGCGCGCACGGCCGACCATCCCTTCAACGCAGGCCTCATGGCAGAAGCCCTGGCCGCAGAGGCGCGGCGCGTGCTCATGTCCGGCCAGACTGCCCGCCAGCGCCGGGCATGAAGGGCGGGGCACGGGAGGACATGGCCAGGCGCTTTTCGCCACATGAAAGCCCGGCCTGTTAACCTACGGCCCTGGGCCCGGTGCCGATTGCGCCGGCCGCTCACCGAACCAATGTCTGCAAACCATCCATGAGCACCGCACCCTCCACACCCCGTCCCAGCGTGATGCAACTGGCGATCAAGGAAAAGGCCGCGCTGTACGCCGCCTACATTCCCATGTTCGCCGAAGGGGGCGTTTTCGTGCCCACGCAGCGTGAGTACCGTCTTGGCGATGATGTCTACGTGCTGCTGACCCTGCCCGACGAGCCCCAGCGCTATCCCGTGGCCGGCCGCGTGGCGTGGATCACGCCCGCACGCGCCTCGGGCAACCGCACGCAGGGCATAGGCATACAGTTTCCCAAGGACGAGAAATCCGCCGAGCTCAAGGCCAAGATCGAGAACATCCTGGGCGCGGCGCTGAGCTCGGACAAGGCCACGCAGACGGTCTGATGGCTGCACCTGTTTCAGGTGCACCTGCCTGCCATGCATGCCGACAGGGAGGACAGCTCCCGGGTCGGCATGGCTGTTTCTGAACCACGAGATTCCATGTTTACCGATTCCCACTGCCATCTGAACTTCCCCGAGCTGCAAAGCCGCCTGCCCGAGATCCGCGAGGCCATGGCGGCCGCGCGTGTCACGCGCGCGCTGTGCATCTGCACCACGATGGAGGAGTTCGGCGATGTGCACCAGCTGGCGCTGGACCACGACAACTTCTGGGCCACCGTGGGCGTGCACCCCGACACCGAACACATGACCGAGCCCAGCGTGGGCGACCTGGTGGAGCGCGCCGCGCTGGCGCGCGTGGTCGCCATCGGCGAGACGGGCCTGGACTACTACGGCATGGAAGACCGCAAGGGCGGCCGCACCATTGCCGACCTGGAGTGGCAGCGCGAGCGCTTTCGCGTGCACATCCGCGCGGCGCGCCAGACGCAAAAGCCCCTGGTCATCCACACCCGCAGTGCCTCGGACGACACGCTGGCCATCCTGCGCGAAGAAGGCGAGGACGGCTCGGCAGGCCAGGCCGGCGGTGTCTTCCACTGCTTCACCGAGACCATGGAGGTCGCGCGCGCGGCGCTGGACCTGGGCTACTACATCTCGATGTCGGGCATCGTCACCTTCAAGAACGCCCAGCACCTGCGCGACGTGGCCGCCTTCGTGCCGGCCGACCGCCTGCTGATCGAGACCGACAGCCCTTATCTGGCGCCCGTTCCCTATCGCGGCAAGACCAACAATCCGTCGTATGTGCCGTACGTGGCCCAGCAGATTGCACAGGTGCGCGGCATTCCGGTCGAGGAGGTGGCCGCCCTGACCAGTGCCAACTTCGATCAGCTTTTCAAGGGGGTTGTCGCATGAGACTGAATGCTGCGGCCGTCGGCCGCGTGGACCGTCGCCGCTGGCTGGCCCGGGCCGGCCGCGCCCTGACGGCCGTGGCTGCAGCCGGTGCCGGGCTGGCGCACGCCAGCCAGTACGACGACTACGTGCGTGCCATCGTCAGCGACAACGAGCGCGCCATGGTCAACCTGATCTTTCGCGGCTTCGATCCCAACACGCGCGACACGCGCGGCCGCCCGGGTCTGGTTGCGGCCCTGCACCAGGGCTCCCTGGGCGTCTTCGACGTGCTGCTCAAGTCCCCCGGCATCAAGGTCAACGAAGCCTCGCAGCAGGGCGAAACGCCGCTGATGATGGCCTGCATCAAGGGCCACCTGGACCTGGCCAAGGAACTCATACGCCGGGGCGCCGATGTCAACCGCCCCGGCTGGACACCGCTGCACTACGCCACCTCGGCCGACCTGCCCCAAACGCTGGACATCATCAAGCTGCTGCTGGACAAAAGCGCCTACATCGACGCCGAATCGCCCAACGGCACCACGCCGCTGATGCTGGCTGCCCAGTACAGCAGCGAAGCCGTGGTGGACCTGCTCATCGCCGAAGGCGCCGACGTCATCCTGCGCAACCAGCGCGGCTTCACCGCCGCCGACTTCGCCAGGCAGGTGGACCGCCAATACATGGTCGACAAACTCACCAAGGCCATCAAGGCCGAACGCAAGACCCAGCCCTCGCGCGGGAGCTGGTAGCCGCCAGCTGCAAGCCGCAAGCGAAAGCGGCATGGCCGCCCCCACTCCTGTCCGCTCAGGTGGCGTGGTTCCTGCTCAACCTGGCATACAGCCCGTCGCGCGCCAGCAGTTCGGCATGCGTGCCTTGCTCGGCGATGCGGCCGCGCTCCATCACCACCACACGGTCGGCATGCTCGATGGTGGACAGCCGGTGGGCGATGACCAGGGTCGTGCGGCCCTGCATCAGCCGTGTCAGCGCCTCCTGCACCAGGCGCTCGGATTCGTTGTCCAGTGCCGAGGTGGCCTCGTCCAGAATCAGGACCGGCGCATCCTTGTACAGCGCCCGCGCAATCGCCAGCCGCTGGCGCTGGCCGCCGGACAGCTGGCTGGCGTTGTGGCCCACCACCGTCTGCAGGCCCTGGGGCAGGCCGCGCACGTGCGAGCCCAGGTTGGCAGCGTCCAGCGCCGCCCACAGCAGTGCCTCGTCTTCCACGCCACCCAGCGCCACATTGGCGGCAATGGTGTCGTTGAACATCACCACATCCTGGCTGACCATGGCGAACTGCTGGCGCAGGGCGGCCAGATCCCATTCGGGCAGGGGGGTGCCGTCCAGCAGCAACTGCCCATCCGTGGGCTGCAGAAAGCGCGGCAGCAGGTTCACCAGCGTGGTCTTGCCGGCGCCGGACGGCCCCACCAGGGCCACCACCTCGCCGGGTCGCACGCGCAGATCCACATGGCTCAGGGCGGGCGCCTTGTCCTCGCCAAACTGCACGGACACGTCGCGCAGCTCGATCTCGCCACGCGCCTTGCCGGGCACCTGGGTGCCGCCGGTCTCGTCGCCCGAGCCCTCCAGCAGATGCAGGCCGCGCTCCAGCGCCGCCACGCCGCGCGTGATGGGGTTGGCCACATCGGCCAGGCGGCGAATGGGGGCAATCAGCATCAGCATGGCCGTGATGAAGGCCGCGAAGCTGCCCACCGTCACATCCTGCACATTGGCCGCGGCGGCGCCCGTGCCCCGGCTTTGCCACAGTGCGATGCAGATCACGGCCGACAGGGCAGCAGCGGCCAGCAGTTGGGTCAGCGGTGTCATCGCGGCAGAGGCGATGGTGGCCTTGATGGCCAGCTTGCGCAGTTGCCCGCTCAGGCCGCCAAAGCGCTTTTGCTGGCCCTGCTGCGCGCCATGCAGGCGCACCATGCGGTGGGCCAGCACGTTCTCCTCCACCACATAGGCCAGGGAGTCCGTGGCCTCCTGGCTGATCTTGGTGATGCGGTACAGGCGGCGCGACAGCGTCTTCATGATCCAGGCCACGCCCGGCACCACGGCGGCCACCACCAGCGTCAGCTGCCAGTTCAGATACAGCAGGTAGCCCAGCAGCGCCACCAGGGTGAAGCCATCGCGCGAGATGCCCAGCATGGCCTGCACCAGCAGGGTGGAGCCGGTCTGCACCTCATAGACCACGGTGTTGGACAGCGATGAGGCCGACTGGCGCGAGAACAAGGCCATGTCGGCCGCCAGCAGCCGCTCGAACAGGCGCCTGCGCAGCGCCAGCATGCCCTCGTTGGCAATGCGCGCCAGCGCGTACTGGCCCACGAACTGCGACAGGCCCCGCACCAGGAACACGCCGATGATGGCCAGCGGCACCGACCACAGGGGCAGCGTGCCGTCGGTGAAGCCGCTGTCCAGCAGCGGCTGCAGCAATGCCGGTATCAACGGCTCGGTGACCGCACCCACCAGCGTGGCGGCCACGGCCATCGTCCAGGCCAGGCGCTGACCACCAAAATAGGGGGACAGGCGCTTCAGGCGCTGCGACAGGGTCAGGGTGCTGGCGAGATCATGGGCCGCCGGTGCGGCGGACGGCGCAGGGGCCGGCGGCGGTGAGGATGGTGCGTGCATGAAGCGCGGATTTTACGGCGGGCTTGCCTGGGGCTGCCCCATGGGGAACCGATGCGGCTGGCGGGGATCGACAAAGCCTGGGCCGACAGACCCTACAGTGCACGTTCTTACATCGTGACGCATCCAGTGTGTGTAACATTCGCACCTGTGCAAGTACCGGGGTCTTCCCGTAGATATTGATGAATGCCAATGACTATTGACCGACTCCTTTCTCCTTCCTCCCTGGCGGCCGTGCCGCGCCCTTCGCGCCGAACCCTGCTGGCCGCTCTTGCCTCCACTCCTGCAATTCCCGCGCTGGCCCAGTTCCGCGTCGAAGTGACGGGCGTGGGCCTGACCCAGTTGCCCATCGCCATTGCAGCATTCAAGGGAGAAGGGCAGGCGCCCCAGAAGATCTCGGCCATCATCCAGGCCGACCTGGAGCGCAGCGGTCAGTTCCGCGCCGTGGACACGGCCGGCGTGCAACTCGATGAAACCTCGCGCCCCGATGTCGCCATGTGGCGCCAGAAAAGCGCAGATTCCCTGGCCGTGGGCAGCATCACGCGCCTGGCCGATGGCCGCTACGACGTGCGCTTTCGCCTCTGGGACGTGGTCAAGGGCCAGGACCTGGGCGGCCAGGGCTTTGCCGTCACCACCGGCGACCTGCGCCTGGTGGCCCACCGAATCTCCGACTACATCTACGAGAAACTCACGGGCGAGAAAGGCGTGTTCTCCACACGCATCGCCTACGTGACCAAGGCAGGAAGCAACTACCGCCTGTGGGTGGCCGATGCCGATGGCGAGAACGCGCAGTCCGCCCTGTCCAGCCCGGAACCCATCATCTCGCCCGCCTGGTCGCCCACCGGCACCCAGCTGGCCTATGTGTCCTTCGAGTCGCGCAAGCCCGTGGTCTATGTGCACGATGTGGCCAGCGGCCGCCGTCGCCTGGTCGCCAACTTCCGGGGCTCCAACAGCGCGCCGGCCTGGGCTCCCGATGGCAACTCGCTGGCCGTCACGCTCAGCCGTGATGGTGGTTCGCAGCTGTACCTGATCAGCGCCCAGGGCGGCGAGCCCCGCCGCCTGATGCAAAGCAGCGGCATCGACACCGAGCCGAACTTCTCCAGCGACGGCCGCTCCATCTACTTCGTCAGCGACCGTGGCGGCGCCCCGCAGATCTACAAGGTGCCGGCTTCCGGCGGAAGCGCGGAGCGCGTCACCTTCACCGGCAACTACAACATCTCGCCCAGTGTCAGCCCCGATGGAAAGTGGCTTGCGTACATCTCGCGCGTGGGCGGCGGCTTCAAGCTCCACGTCATGGACCTGGGCACCGGCACCGTGAATGCCATCACCGACACCACGGCGGACGAAAGCCCCAGCTTCGCTCCCAACAGCCGCCTGATCGTCTACGCCACGCTGCAGCAGGGCCGCGAGTCCCTGATGACCACCACGCTGGACGGCAAGATCAAGGCGCGGCTGGCAGGGCAGGGCGGAGACATCCGCGAGCCCGACTGGGGTCCGTTCCAGCGCCAGTGATAGCCCGGCTTCCTCGATTTCTTTTCAGTCAACAAGTCAACTCAGCACGAAGTCCATCCGGACATACGGAGATTTTTCATGATCACCATCAAACGACTTTCCCTGGCACTTGCAGTCACCGCACTCATGGCAGGTTGCAGCTCGGGCGTCAAGCTCGACGAAACCCCGGTCACCGACGCGGGCGCCTCCAGCACGGGCCAGGGCAGCGGTGCCGGCACCGGCAGCACCTCGCAAAGCGGCATCTCGGGCGTGGACCTGACCGGCTCGGCTGCCGACAAGGCAGGTCCCCAGGGCGTCAGCCGCATCGTCTACTTCGACTTCGACAGCTACGTCGTCAAGGCCGACGCCCAGCCCCAGATAGAAGCCCATGCACGCTTCCTGAAGGCGTCTTCTGCACGCAAGGTCCAGATCGAAGGCCACACCGACGAGCGCGGCGGCCGCGAATACAACCTGGCCCTGGGCCAAAAGCGCGCTGAAGCCGTGCGCCGCTCGCTGGGCCTGCTGGGCGTGAGCGACGCGCAGATGGAAGCCGTGAGCTACGGCAAGGAAAAGCCTGCCTCCGAAGGCCATTCCGAAGACGCCTACGCGCAAAACCGCCGCGCTGAACTGTCCTACCGTTGATGAACATGCAGCGCTCCCCGATCCTGCATCGCACCGCGCTGCGCACGCTGCTGGCTGCCGGCCTGATGGCCGGCTACGCCGCCAGCGGCCATGCCTCGCTGTTCGGCGATGACGAGGCGCGCCGCGCCATCCTCGAAATGCGCCAGCGTGTCGACAGCATGCAGCAGTCGCAGCAGCGCATGACCGAGGAAAGCGCGCAAACGCGCCGTGGCCTGCTCGAACTGCAGTCGCAGATCGAGCAGCTCAAGTCCGAGCAAGCCAAGCTGCGCGGCCAGAACGAGCAGCTGCTGCGCGATGTGGCCGAGCTGCAGCGCGGCCAGCGCGACATCGCCAAGGGCGTGGACGAGCGCCTGCGCCAGTTCGAGCCGGTCACGGTGACGGTGGACGGCCAGGAATTCGCGGCCGACCCGGCTGAGAAGCGCGACTTCGAAGCCGCGCTGGCGCAGTTCCGCGCAGGCAGCTTTGCCGAAGCCGGCACGGCATTCTCGTCCTTCCTGAACCAGTGGCCCAAGAGCGGCTACGTGCCCTCGGCCCGCTTCTGGCTGGGCAATGCGCAGTACGCCAATCGCAACTACAAGGACGCGATCACCAACTTCCGCGCGCTGCTGGCGGCAGCCCCCATGCATGGCCGGGCGCCGGAGGCGGCGCTGTCCATCGCCAACTGCCAGATCGAGATGAAGGACACCAAGGGCGCGCGCAAGACGCTGGAAGACCTGATCAAGGCCTATCCCAACGCCGAAGCCGCAGCCGCGGCCAAGAACCGTCTCGCCAGTCTCAAGTGATGAACGACACGGTCTCTTCATCCCTTCCGGGAGAAGACAAGACAGCGCCTGAAGCAGGCGCTGTTTTTTCTGATGCCGACCTGCAGCGCCGCTTCGGCGGCCTGGAGCGCCTGTATGGCGTGCCGGGCGCCGCGCGCATCCGCGCCGCGCACGTCGTCGTGGTGGGCATCGGCGGCGTGGGTTCGTGGACCGCCGAGGCGCTGGCGCGCAGCGGTGTGGGCGAGCTCACACTCATCGACATGGACCATGTCGCCGAGTCCAACATCAACCGCCAGATTCACGCGCTCTCCACCACCGTGGGCCAGGCCAAGATCGAAGCCATGCGCGAGCGCATTGCCCAGATCAACCCGGCCTGCCGCGTGCACTGCATCGACGACTTCGTGGATCCGGACAACTGGCTGCGCCTGCTGCCCCAGAACGCGGACGCCGTCATCGACGCCTGTGACCAGGTCAAGGCCAAGACTGCCATGGCCGCCCATGCGCGCGCCACGCGCCAGTGCTTCATTTCGGTCGGAGCGGCCGGCGGCAAGCGCCTGGCGCACAAGGTGGACATCGAAGACCTCTGCGCCACCACGCACGACCCTTTGCTGGCCCAACTGCGCTACCGCCTGCGCCGCGAGCATGGCGCGCCCAAGGAAGGCAAGCGCATCGGCATCGCCTGCGTCTTCAGCCGCGAGGCCGTCGCCCCGCCCGATGCCTCTTGCGCCATCGAAGGCGACGGCACGCTCAACTGCCACGGCTACGGCTCGGTGGTAGCCGTCACCGCCACCTTTGGCCAGTGCGCCGCAGGCTGGGTCATCGATCAACTGAGCCGCATCAAGAATTGAGGCGTAAAATTTGGTGCTAGAATCTATGTCTTCGCTGAGCAGCATCTGATGCATGCAAAGCGTGGTTCGGGTCTTTAGCTCAGTCGGTAGAGCAGCGGACTTTTAATCCGTTGGTCGCGAGTTCGAATCTCGCAGGACCCACCAAAGAACACAAGGCCTCGTAGCAATACGAGGCCTTTTTTCTTTGCTATCGAAGAAATAGCAGGAGCGGCGTTCAGGCCGCTTTTTTCTTGGCCGTTGTGCGGGTTTTTTTGCCAACCAACGCAACAGCACTTTTCAGCGTCTTCGTAGCCAGATGGCTGTACCGCTTTGTGCTCACGGCCGACTTGTGGCCCAGCACGCCGCCCACGGTGTACAGGTCCACACCCGCGTTGATCATCTCGCTGGCAGTGCTGTGCCGCAGGTCATGCAGCCGGGCATGGCTGTAGCCAGCAGCTCGCGCGCCAGCCTTGAACGCCTTGCTCACCGTCCACTTCGTGGGGCGCACGGGCCACAACGCTGGGTTGCGCACGATGTGGGCAATGCGTGGATGGATCGGCACGGCCCGGGGCATGCCGTTCTTGGTGTCCTCGGCCGCCAGCTCGAACACATCGGCGCCGGTTGGCGCGGTGGCCAGCCCCACCTCGGCCGCTCGCATGCCGCTGTAGAAGGCAATGCGGATGTCAGTAAACGGGCCGCATCAAGAACTCCCCGGATCTCGTTGATGTTTGCGGTTCTGCCGGCGCTGTCCACCACATCAAGCAGGATGCTCGCCTGCAAGGCGATGGCGCTAAGAACCTGGTGTTCTTTGGTTTCCTCCTGGGCGGAGGCTGATCCCGGATCGCGTGTTATGCGACGATCCAGGGCGGCATGCTCTTGACGGATGTCGGGCTTCGCGAATTCAACGCTTGCTGCTTCAACCATGGCTTGCTCCCGCTTTCTTGGCGGCCTTCTTCGCCTCACGGGCCAGTTGCATGCGCTCAACGAACTCTGCGTTCCGCTTGGCGCGGTCCTCGCACCACTTAACGTGCGATTGCTGGTTATGTTCGATGTTGTTCGCTAACCATGCCGGGTTTAGGTGGCGTGCGCCAACCTCGATCAACTTCTCAATGACCTCAAAAAAGCCCGAGGTCACGTTGGCCACTTCTGCCTTGTCCCAGCTGCCATAGCCAGTTCCATTGCTCTGCATCGCCTCACGCAACATGTGGCCCAGGCGCAGCTTTTCCTCCTTATGCCTCCTGTAGTACTGCACGATTTCGCTGGCCATTTGCATCCCCCGTGCCCTGCCTTCGTAATAGTGCAGGGCAGGGGCGTCAAAAAGAACTTGGCGATAGGCGTACTTTTTCGAGCCAGCTTCGTGCACAACCGTGTACGCGAAGGACAGCTCGGACAGCTCGCGGCGCTCACCGCTGGGCAGCGTGACGGTGCGTGCCTCTCGGTCTGCATCCCGTCGCCTCGCCATCACATCATCAATATGTTTCCTGATGGCGGTAACTGCCTCCTCATCCAGCGGCCTCCCAACGCCATCGCAAATGCGAGCACCGATCAGACTCGCGTACTTCTTCAGCCGCTCCATCAGGAAGGTTCCCGCCCGCCACATCCAGGCGCACTGCTCCGGGTCGATGTGGACCTGGATCTCCTTCAAGGAGCCGAACAACTCCTCGCTGTTGTTGATGACATGGCGCGCTATCTCGCAGCCGGTGTCCGGATCTGCGAACCCGATCTGGTTGGCGTTCTTGATCCAACCGAATCCAGCTTCCTGGGCGCGCTCGATGCGGTTGCCGTTGAACTTGGAGCCGTTGGGGCGCAGGCTCAGCACAATCATCGAGAGACTCGACGGCGCGGCCCCCGGCGCCTGGCCATGTTGTGCTGGCGCCGGCTTCTGAGTTGCTCGCGGGGCCGCGGTTTTGCGAGCGGGGGCTAACGTGGCATCATTGGACATGATTCGTTTCCTTGTACGGGTTTCGGGTCACGAGGTCTGCTCGGTTGGCGCCGAGCTTCCTCAATAGAGGCCGGACAGGTTGGCGCTTGTCCGGCTTCGCCTTTTTGTGGTGGTCCATGGGGCATAAAAATCGTCCTTGATACTATCGGCTGACCCCGAATAATTTCGGTCGAAAAGCTTGTCCAGGAATCACTGTTCAAAGAAAAACGGGTCAGGTAGTCGTAGCCTCTGCGTGAGCCTGCAGCTCTCGGGGTTCAGAGCAGGGCTGCCTGGGGTTCATCTGGGGCTTGCCTCGGCTTCAGGGGGACAACACTGCCGCCGTTGCCGCGCTTTCCATCCACCGCAGGCATGTTCTCGCGCACCACATCAACGACAGATTCCCACCAGTCGATCTGATTGCCGTGGTGCGCGTTCTTGGCCTTGAAGGGCAGAACCTCACCGTACTTGGTGCCGGCTTCGGTCAGCGCGTAGCCGTCCTCGACCTTGCGTTGCAGGCCAAGCTGCAGAAGCACCTTGTTGACGAGCTGGCTGCTGACTTTGGCGCGGCCCGTCTGCTCAGCGATACGGGCGCCGATTTGCGTGGGGTTGAGGTGGACCATGCGCTCCAGTGCCACGGGCACCATCGCAGCCCTCAAGCGGATGAAAGGGCTGAAGGTGGTTGCAGCCGGGAAAGGGTGATGTATACTGCGTACCTAGAGCGCAGGCGCCAAAGATTCCGCACGCACTCAACCCGTTAAATGTCCCCAGGCAGTGAGTCTGGCAAGACAGATGAGAGATGGGGAAGCACGCCCCTGCAGATCACAAGCCCGCAAGGTTCACGCCTGCGGGCTTTTTCATTGGCCGCTGATCCAGCCGGGCAGTGCCTGAGCGGGTTGGTGGAACGTGTTTAGTCAGTCACCCAAAGACAAGTGATCGAGCGCGGTAATCCTTGCTTACATCTTTTTGTCTTCAAGGCGTAAGCCTTTTGTTGTGAGAAGGCGCTGGAAGCTCATGGCGAACTTGACATGTTGATGCAGGGAAATCCCCTGAAACCCACAACCCAGGCCGTGTTGGTTGCTCTCACGCTGAGCTTTGGCGCCGCTGCCTTCGCACAGAGCGCTGCGACCCCACGCGTTGACCAGCGTGAAGCCAATCAGGAAACGCGTATAGGCCAAGGCGTGGCATCGGGCCAACTGACCGCGCGTGAAGCGACGCATCTTCAAAAGCGTGAAACTCGTATCCAGTCCAATGAGGTAGCCGCCAAGGCCGATGGCAAGGTGACCGGAGCCGAGCGCCGCCAACTGCACCGCGAGCAGAACAGGGCCAGCAAAGCTATTCACCGTCAGAAGCACGATCGCCAAGTGACTACGCCAGCCGGCTGAACCAACGGCTAACCGAAATGAGAAAGCCCGCCAGGTTCGCCAGCGGACTTTTCCATTCAGGTCACGCAGATCTAGCGCGTCGGTTACGTCTTGAGATCACCAACCCAGCCGCACCGAGCAGAGCGGACAGAGTGAGCAACCAAAGGACTGAGTTGGATGGCACGGATGCAGCTGCAATCGCGGAGGCGGGGGAGGCTGTGAAAGCCATGCGTGGACCGTATGCTCTTGAGGTTCCGCCCCCGCCGCCGCCCGCGTTCGTACAGAAATCCGTGGTGCCAACTGGGCTTTGGCCAGTTTGCAGACACCCGCCGTTATGCATGAGTTCTGTGACGGGATTCAAGGACATGTAGGAGACTCGATCTCCAAGCGTGTGGGGAGCTGTACCAGTCAGCCAACTCTGAATAGAAATGAGGCTGGCTTGGAGATCTCCTGTGGATGAGGTATTGACGAAGAATCCACTAATCCGGCTATTTGGGTTGCTGCTGGAGTAGGTGTTTATTCCATCTGTGAAGTGGTAGTGTGTCACCTTGTCTGACACATCAACGCTCCAAGTGTTCGGCGGGATCCTTTCCGAAGTGACAAAGTAGCCTGACACCTTGGAGGATCTCGAATAGTTCTGGCAAGGCCCAGCTGGGCACGACGTGTAGTCGAACGTTCCGAAAATAGATGTCTCAACAGCCGTGTAGGTAACTGGTTGAGCGTTAGCGATGGATGTAAAAAAAGAAACTGTCGCGATGGCGCACAAGCTGTCGAGAATTTTCATGGGTCTTTGTTTCTATAAGTAACTACTCATTCTAAGCAGCAAGTGTGACCATCCTTGCCCAGCGACTCGAAAAGTTGGCGTCATCACGCAGGCCGGTTGGTGGGCACGCGCCATGGGGTGGCCCGCCCCGAGAGTACGCTGCAGATAGTATCTGCAGGGGCCAGCCGGTCTCCGTGATGGTGAGTGCGGAGCCTGATCCGCTAGGCTGGTTCGACGCGACGCCGCAAGGCGCCCCAGACAAATCAATCGCGTCACGCACCCAGGCTCAGGAGGGTGCCGCCATAAGCGCGTGAAAGTCGCGATAAGCCATCCGGGTGCAAGGCCCCCGGAGCCGATATCAAGTCTCGGTCGCTTGCGCAGTCGGTATTTGGTGTTCCAGCTTGCGAGATGTGACGGAGCTGAGAATGGCGACAGCTGCCGTAAATGTGAGTGCAGTTTGAATATTAAGTATCTCTCTATAAGTACTCGGGCTCTGAATATAAACGATAATAAATTCAAACATTGACACCGCCAAAGCAATGCCGCCAAGAAGTTTTCCAGTATTAGAATATTCAAATCCTAGTGAAAAGAAAACGCTGGCGGCACCAACTATCATTAATCCCAGGACAGCATAAACTACTGGTGTGAGTTTTTTATCGCCTATATCTGTGAAAATAAAATTATCCATGGCCCACCCCAGCAGAAGTAAAACTATTGGGGCTACAAGCAAAGCCACCGCGCTGCGTAAAAATTCATCGCGAAAATCACCTTTTATCTGCTGAATTGACCCGTACCACAACGCGAGGAAAATTATAAAATGAGCTGCTAAAAAAATATACGCTCCATCACGTTATGATCCTCTCTTGGATTGCGGAGAGCTACAATTAGATCATAAGTATTTGACAAGGCGTGGCTCACTCGTCTACAGGCGAGCGCAGACTCTGATGTGCTCCAGCCTGCCCCATCGTCATGTGGAATCGGGTGAAGTGTTGAGTACTCTGTTTAAGGGTAAACCCTTGTTTTGACTTCGCTCCTTGCCCATATCTTCCCCGCTTCACAATTTTTCGAAGGGATGGGCGCAGTGATTACTTTCAAGCCTGGCGATGAGGTGGAGCTAAAAAGCGGCGGTCCGCGCATGACAGTATTGCAGTCATACGTGCATAACGGTCGCGGCAACAACCATGACTATGCAGAGTGTCAGTGGTATGAAAAGGGGGAGTACAAAAAGAATGTTTTCTTGAAATCCTCGCTGAGATTAATCAAGAGCTACTAAGCCGAGCAGTTTGTATTCGAGGCCACCTTCGGGTGGCTTTTTGTTTCCGCCGCCACCAGGTGCACCCGGCAAAGCATGCATAGCGCATGGGGTGCAAGGCCTGCGTGGCGGCACCTATCCTTTCGTCAGTTTGGAGATGAATTCAGCGGCTTGAGCTGGAGTCAATACTTCGTAGGCCCAGCGGAACGACGTGTACAGGAATGGCGGGCCGCCTTCTCTGTCCGTCACCTTCGCTTTGATGAGGAATAGCGATCCTGCAGGCTGTGAATCGCGCATCTTTGAAGAGCACTCCACGTTCATTGCGATATCTAGCCCCTGGCCTGCAAGCGGGTGGACCCGCAGTGGTTTGGAGGACGGCGCGCCCTCTGAACGGTAAGTCTGAACGACGCAGGAAAAGTAGTTGCTCATGGCTGGCGCTTCCAAGTCTTAAAAGGAAAGTATGGCAAAGCTCCAGACTCTGAAGAGCGCGCTGCCCGTGCTCGACACCCGCCGCGTGCAGACCAACTAGGCCGGCAGCTGGCGCACCAGCGACCAGACCAGCAGCCAGCGCGGCTACGGCTACAAGTGGCAGAAGGCCCGGGAGCAGTTCCAACGCGAGCACCCGCTGTGCTTGCGTAGGGGGGGGACGGGAATTAGGTCGTCGGCTAGAGACGAGTTCGTCGCCTCAGTCAGCCTGGCGTGATTTGGAGCAATTGCCTGGGTGGCGGAGTACTGGATTTGAGTCGATGGTGCTCGCGTATGCTGTGGGCAGGAGGTGCGACAGTATGGCGGCGGGTATAACGGACTGGCTTTCGGCAGTAGGAACGATTTGTAGTGCAGCGGCAGCTTTCGCTGCATGGCGTGCTGTGAAAGAAGCCAATCGCATTGCAAAAGATGTCCAAAAGAGGCATGAACAAGGTGCAATGGACCTCTTGGTTCAGCAATACAGCAGGGAGTCGGCGCGCCAAGCGGCAAGGGTCGCCTTGGCTGACCAACTTGTCAGGAAAATTGAGCGGGATGCGCGGGCGAGTGTTCGCACTGACAGCCATTTGGAAGTGGCCAAAGCCATGCACCGTAGTGGCGCCACCGAGTACCGAACCGTGATTGATAGGGCGCTCGAGCAACTGGAGCAGGCCGAGGGGCATGCACAAGAGCTTTGTACACCAGCAAGCTTGCAGTTGGCTATGCGCTTGGTAGTTGCAGTTGAGGGGCCGATTGACGTGCTGATTGAGTTGATCCGGGAGGAGAGGCGTTAGCCACTGTGCAATCTCTCGGATGCTGCCTTCGGTTGGCTTTTTCTTGAAGGGTCCGCCATGGCAACACGACCGGCAAAGGCAAGACCAGCTGCTGAAGTGATTGGCGCTCGCGACCCAACGCCTCGACAGCGTGGCGGCGCATGGATGCGCAAGCGTGCTGCTTGGCTGAGAAAGCAGCCGTTGTGCCAGGACTGCGCGGCGGAAGGCGTGGTGAATGCTTACGACCTGGAGGTCGATCATGTGGTCCCTCTGTTCAAGGGCGGTAAGGACGACGAGTCCAACTACCGTACCCGGTGCAGCAGGCACCACAAGTTGAAAACGGCTCAGGACATGGGTCATGTGATCCGGTCTCAAATCGGGGTGGATGGCTGGCCGATTGAATGAGAGGGCCTGAGGCGTTGCGAGTGGGGCAACCTCGGGCGGTTTGAATTGGGTGCGCCTGAGGCTTACTGGCGCACGCCAGACCCATCAGGGCAGGGTGGCGAGGCCGAGGGGTAGGGGGAGGTCTCCCGATCCGAGGCCTTCGCACTGGAAACCGCCCTGTTCCCTCAACGCAGCTAAACGTCCAGAAAAAAGGTGAAATTGCATGGCACAACGAGGCCGAAAATCCGCTGCCTCCGTGGCCGTGGTGGCCCAGGTTGGGCCTGTCGTCAGCGAGAGCAGGCTGCTGCCGTCGCTGCACCTGAGCGATGCCGAGCAAACGGTTTGGGCACGCTTGGTCAATGACCATCCAGCGTCCGCGTTCACGGAGACGCATCGTGACCTGATCGAGTTGTACTGCCAGCACATCGTGCAGGCCCAGCTCCTGGAAGATGAGATCCAGAATTTCGACCGCGTCTGGCTGGCAGACGATGACGGCCTCAAGCGCTACGACCGCATGCTTGCGATGCGCGAGCGTGAGGTGCGCTCCGCGTCCTCGCTGGCCACGCGGCTGCGCATCACGCGCCAGGCGACGACGGATCCGAAGACGGTCGGCCGCGCCAACGCGAGCACCGCGCGCGGCAAGAAGCCATGGGAGATCTGATCGATGGCAAGCCGTGGATTCCGCCGGCGGGCCGCGCCTGCGTCCCATCCTGCCCACGAGCTGGCGCGCGAGCAGCGCCTGGAGGCCCGCGCCGCCCGCGCCATGGCCGAGGCCCGGCCGCGCGCTGCCACTGTGGCGCTCATCGACCAGCACCAGGTCGTGCCCGCGCCGAAGACCGTGGCCCAGCGCAACCCGCGCCTGCGTGCCTTGGCCAAGGGCCAGCAGTGCCTGCTGCTGATACCGGGGATCTGCACGAACGACACCACCACGGTCGTCTGCTGCCACAGCAATCTGTCCATCCACGGGAAGGGGGAGCGCAGAAAGGCTGACGACCACTACAGCGCCTGGGGCTGTGCCGCGTGCCATACCTGGCTTGACCAGAGGCCTGCGCCTGCCGCGCGCAAGGAAGCCGCGTTCATGGCCGCGCACCTGCGCCAGGTCTTGGCATGGCGTGCGCTGGCCGGCGCTCCCAACACCGATGCCCGCGACCGCGCCGCTGTGCTGTGGGCGCTGGGCCTGCTCAACGCCATACCGATTCTGGATTTTTGAAAGAGGACCATCTTGGAAGCCAAGGCTGCGCACACGAACCGCGACGACACGCAAAAACAAGAAGGTGGCCCCGCTTGAACTGCATGGATTGGATGGCTGGCCAATTGGAAGGCCGGCAGGAGGAAGAGGGCATGCGGCGCAACAACCCGCGCCCTCAAGGCGTCATCCGCCCGGGAAGTGGCACCGACGTGCTGCTGCGGTTTCTGCGCCAGGCCCCCGGGCGCTGGTTCTTCCATTCCGAACTGGTGCTGGCCCTGGGCCGCAGCAAAGGGGAGATTGATTGGGCACTGCTGTACCTGGTGCGTGAGGGCCAGGTGGAAAGCCGGCTCACCGAGCTGCCGGCGCGCAAACCGGTGCTGCGGTACCGACTCAATGGGATTGGGGATGTGAATACATAGGTTTAGCCGCTTGCGCTAAGTGCAGTGATTTTGTGGCATCGATCGTTTGAGTTCACATCTAATGGTGGATTCAAAGTTTGCATGCATTCGGTCTTGGGTAGAGGTTTATAAATAGGTTGCTTGCTACTCATATCGCACTCAACTTTAATATTTTTTTCAGTTGAGGGTTGTCCCGGTGTTGGAATTAGGCTAGCATGCCTTACCACAATGAAATCTAAGAATAATTTTTCATCTTTCAAATTGAGGGCGCTATGTTTGATAGGTTTGTTGTTGGTTTTGCATTTGTTTTTGCAGGTTTCGTTGGGGCCGCTTATGCTGCCGATCCCGATCAATGCAATCTTGAAATGCGTAATTGCTATGACTGCAGTAGGAAAATTTATCCAATTAATCGCGCGGCTGTCGCAGTGGAGCCCACGGGAGATTGTGTGCCATGCATGAAGTTCTGTGCATACGGAATGTTTGCGAAGAACGAAGATAATGAAGCTGTAACGATGTTTCAGGATGAGGCACTAGCTGCTATTGAGGAGAGACTGTTCTTGAAGGCAGGGGCTAGAGATATTGAGGAAGTCGCTTTTATAAATCCTAAGGCTGCCTCTGTACTTTATTCGCTGGTGATCCTGTCCGCCAAGCCAACAGTTCCCGTTTCGTCTACGGGTGAGGTAACTGTAAAAATTAATCATGATCTCCAGTCAATTCGTCAAATTCTTTGGAATGATCCTGAAGTTCTAGGGAAGAATCAACGCCCTCTACTGGCTAAGGCGAATGATCCTATAGGCACTGTGAGTTACAGGATTAAAAAGAATGGTGCAGAAGCGCACATTGACATGAAATTTGAACCAGAGAGTCCCTATGTTGATAGGGTGATGGATGTCCGCGTCTTCTTGAAGTGGGTTCCTGTCGAAGGTGGTGGATATTGGGAGTATGCTCACGCAAAAGGTTTTGAGGAGGTGTTGAGATGAAGCGTTCACGTTTCATACTGCTTCTTTTGGCCAGTGCAGTCCCAATGCTTGCGATCGCAAGTAATGATGAAGATCTTTTGCGCAAAGATCGGCAGCGACTGCTAAAACTACTAGGCCAGGGCACATGGAGTGAGGTCATCGATTGGCTGATTCTTCCAAAGTCTGCTGCAGGAATAGAAATGATTCGCAGGGATTTTGAAAGAGACGTTAAATCTTCACAAATTTATGGACCTACCCTAGTAGGGGAGGAGATTGGTCAGGTTTCAATCGAAAAGTACCAACAATATTTAGTAGCAAGCTTAGGTGTCAAGAGAACATATAAGAATCCGATGCATAAAAATGGGTTGGTCACAGTTGACGAAAATTTCTTCGCTTTGAAGAGGGAGAATGACAAGAATTGGAAATTTTCTGCCGCTCAATGTTTGACTAAGGAAGGACTAATTGGATTGATTTCTTAGTTCGAGGATATAAAATAATTAAAGGGTGCTTGTGCACCCTTTAATTATTTGACTGTGTGTCTTCTCTGGGCACTGCACTCATTGCGCGGGCGGCAAAAGGCCACGACGGTGTATTGGTAACGGCAGAGCGCTTGGCTGCAAAGCCCACGCTGGCCGAGCGCCTGCAGATCGCCGCGCGCCGCCTGTAGATGCGCAGATAGAGGAAGCCTGCCTCTCTGCTATGAGGGGAGGGCGCTGCGGGAGCTGCGCTCCCGTGTTTTGACCAAGGAAGCCCTGTGCCAGACCGGCCAGGGCTTTTTCATTCTTGGCACCCGACGTGCGCTCCAGTTCGGTAGCATGCTAATGGTTAATAGTTTTCGGCAAATGAAACGATGCCATCAATTGTTAATTTTTGTTAACTAAATGCTATTTTGTATCTGATGATCGTGCCGCTCGGGCGTGTACCAGGGAGGTTGCATGCCCGCTTGAAAACTGAGGGGATTGAAGCCCCGTCGCGGAGATCATCAAATGGTAGGACTTGGTAAGCGTAGCTTTGCTTCGCTGGTTCTGAGCGCAGCGGTGTGTGGATCGGCATGGGGACAGATGGTCATGCCGCCGGGGAGCAGCATTGATCTTGCTGGAGGCTCTTTTCAGCTTCCTTGCACGGCGGTCATCATGCAGGGCGAGTTGACTTTGGGTACGGGGAGTTTTGACACTGGCTCGTTCGCTTTCGACTCAGGGGCTACGGTCACTGGGACAGGGGGGCAACTGAACGTCAGTGGTGACCTTACGAGCACAGTGCCATTGAACCTGGGCACCAGCAGCGTGGTGCTGTCGGACACCTGCGCACCTGGTTCCACCCTTCAACTGAGCGGCAACATCGTCGTGAAGGACCTGACGTTGATCAGCACGGGTCCCTTGCCGCCCACCATCGTCCTTCCTGCGGGCACCAACCTCACGGTGCTGGGCACACTTACCCTTGGCACGCCTGGAAAGCCGGTGATCCTGACCTCTTCGGGCCCCGGCACTGCCGTCGTCACGATGGGGCCTGGCGCCACGCTGTCAAACCCCAGTGGAAGCATCGTGCCTGGCAATGTTCAGATCGGGGCTGTTGTAGCAGCCTCTCCGGCCAGTATTCCAACGCTCAGTACCTACGGGTTGATGTTGCTGAGCCTGATGCTCGGTGGTGTGGCTGTTCGTCGACAACGCCGCACCCGCACAACGTCTTGAACTGATCCTTCGTTTTCGTCCTCGTGTGGCTGTTGTGAGCCTGCATGGACGTGCTTCTATCTCATCGGCAGCTAAACCATGTCCCGTAAAGAAACTTCTATCCCCTCACGCCTTATGCTTGCTATGTGCATGGGCGCCGGTTTCCTGGCTCCCACAGCGCATGCTGCAGACATCAGCATCACGATGCCTGCAGGCGGCAATTTCGTGATCAAGAATTCGGCAGGCGCCGAGCGGTTGCGAGTGCAAAACACCGGCGAAGTTCTGGTACCAGCACTGCCTGCTGATGCGGCCACTGGCAACCAGCTGCTGTGTGTTGACGGCGCGACTGGACAATTGGTGCATTGCGCTCCCGGCGTGGGTGGAGGGGCTACTGGAGCGACAGGTGCCACGGGCGCGACGGGGGCAACAGGCGCTATTGGCGTGACGGGCGCCACGGGGGCCACAGGACCCACTGGGCCTACGGGCGCAACGGGTCTCACTGGCCCGACTGGGGCCACCGGTGCTGGCACACCAGGCGCCACGGGTTCGACGGGGGCCACTGGCGCGACTGGACCTACCGGACCTACAGGGGCCACGGGTGCAACCGGCCCGACGGGCCCGACCGGCATGACAGGAGCTACGGGCGCGACCGGGGTCCAGGGTGACACAGGTCCCACAGGGCCCCAGGGCGCGCAAGGCATTCAGGGAATCCAGGGCATCCAAGGCGTGACGGGTGCCACAGGAGCTGGACTTCAAGGCCCCACAGGCCCTGCAGGAGTCCAGGGGCCTGCAGGCTCGGGTGGGTTTTTCCAGACGTATACAACTCCTGCCCGCGGCAACAGCGCTGGCAACGGCACAATTTATTTGTTTGCCAACGGCGGCGGTAACACATTCGAGACCGATGCGCAGCGCATGGTACACACCTCATGCACCAATGCTTCATTGCGCGCCATGCTGACAGAGAACAGGGCGTTGAGCCTGACGCTGCAGCTGCGTCGAGGCGTAAACGAGAACTTCTCCAATGTGTCGGGCGTGCCGATCTGTACGCTTTCCAATGCCAACCCCACATGTGATGTGTCCGGCCCCGCCACTTACGCGCCAGGCGACACCATGACTGTGCAGTTGGTTGGCACCCAGGCCTTCAATACGGCAGTTACCGGTTTGATCGTGGTGGCCTCCTGCCAGTGAGCTCGCTATGCGACCTGCGCGCCGCGTCCATATCTGCCTGAACATGATCGTCAAGAATGAGGCCCCGGTGATCGCGCGTTGCCTGGCCTCGGTCAAGCCGTGGGTGGACCATTGGGTGATCGTGGACACGGGCTCCAGCGATGGCACGCAGGACCTGGTGCGCCAGTGCATGGAGGGCATACCCGGCAGCCTGCACGAGCGGCCCTGGGTGGACTTCGCCCACAACCGCAACGAGGCGCTGGAGCTGGCGCGGCCGCACGGTGACTACCTGCTGTTCATTGATGCCGACGAGCAGCTGCGCGTGCCCGAAGGCTTTGCATGGCCGGCGCTGGAGGCGGACGGCTGCATGCTGTCCTGCCACATGGCGGGCACCGAATACCAGCGCAATGCGCTGATCGCCACGCGCGTGGACTGGCGCTGGGAAGGCGTGCTGCACGAGTACCTGACCGCCCCGGCGCACCAGGCCTGGCAGATGCTGGCGGGGCCGTACATCGATGTCTCGCACGACGGCGCGCGGGCGCGGGACCCGCAGACCTACCTACGCGACATCGCCGTGCTCGAGCAGGCTGTGCGCGAGGAGCTTGGCAACACCCGCAACGTGTTCTATCTGGCGCAAAGCCACCGCGACGCGGGCCAGATCGAGTCCAGCCTGCACTGGTACCGGCAGCGCGCCGCCATGGGCGGCTGGGCCGAGGAGCAGTGGTTCGCCCTGTTCCAAATCGGCGTGCTGCTGGAGCGCTCGGGCGGCGAGCCGGCCGCCGTGCGCGAGGCCTATCTCACCGCCTATGCCGCGCGACCGCAGCGGGCCGAGCCCCTGTGCGAGCTGGCGCGCTACCACCGCGAGCGGTCCGAGTTCGCCCTGGCCTGCCTCTATGCGCGCCAGGCCGCCGCGCTGCCGCGCCCGGCCGAGGACATCCTGTTCATCGACGCCCAGGTTTATGCCTGGCGCGCACTGGACGAGCTGGCCGTCAGCGCCTTCTACACCCCGCTGCGCGACCTGGGCCGCGCCGCGCTGCAGCAGTTGCTGGCCGAACGCCGCTACCCCGCCAGCGAGCAGGCACGCATCGAAGCCAACCGCCCGTTCTACGGCCTGTAGAAGACGGGAAAGAACACTGACTTTTCTGAATCCCTGTGTTAGACCGGCCAGGGCTTTTTCATTCTTGGCACCAGACGCGCCTCAGTTGGATAGTGTGCTAATAGTTGATAGTTTTCTATAAATGAAATGAAGCTATCAATTGTTAATTTTTGTTAACTAAATGCTATTTTGTATCTGATGATCCTGCGGTGGGGCCTGCACCAAGGCGGTTGCGTGCCCGCTTGAAAACTTAGGGGCATAACGCCCCGTCGCGGAGATCATCAAATGGTAGGACTGGGTAAGCGTAGCTTTGCTTCGCTGGTTCTGAGCGCAGCGGTGTGTGGATCGGCATGGGGGCAGATGGTCGTGCCGCCGGGGAGCAGCATTGATCTTGCTGGGGGCTCTTTTCAGCTTCCTTGCACGGCGGTCATCATGCAGGGCGAGTTGACTTTGGGTACGGGGAGTTTTGACACCGGCTCGTTCGCTTTCGACTCAGGGGCTACGGTCACTGGGACAGGGGGGCAACTGAACGTCAGCGGGGACCTTACGAGCACCGTCCCTCTGAATTTGGGAGCCAGCAGCGTGGTCCTGTCGGACAGCTGTGCGCCCGGTTCTGTTCTTCAACTGAGTGGAAACATCATCGTGAAAGATCTCACGCTGATCAGCACCACAGCCACCCCGCCCACCATCGTCTTGCCGGCGGGCACCAACCTGAAGGTTCTTGGAACGCTGACTCTGGGCACTCCTGGTCGGCCGGTCGTGCTGACTTCGTCTGGCCCTGGCACTGCCGTCGTCACGATGGGGCCTGGCGCCACGTTGTCGAATCCCAGCGGTAGCGCCGTACCTGGAAATGTGCAGATCGGGGCACCGGTGGTGACTTCTCCGGCAAGCATCCCCACGCTCAGTACCTATGGGCTGATGTTGATGAGCTTGATGCTTGGTGGTCTGGCCCTGGCTCGCCAACGTCGTAGCCGTACAACACTCTGAGCTGTTCATTCTCTCTCTTCATCCTGGGCTCGTAGGTCTGGCGCAGGGTGCCCAAGTGCTTTATCTCAACGGCAGCTGAACTATGTCCCGTAAAGAAATCAACGTACCTTCTCGCCTGATTTTTGCTTTGTGCCTGAGCGCTGGCTTCCTCGCGCCTGTCGCGCACGCTGCTGATGTCAGCATCACCATGCCTCCAGGCGGAAATTTCATTATCAAAAATTCGGCAGGGGCCGAGCGTCTGCGTGTACAGAACACAGGTGAAGTCGTGGTTCCGGCTTTGCCGGCCGATACAGCCACTGGCAGCCAGCTGCTGTGTGTCGATGGCGTGACGGGACAACTGGTGCATTGCGCTCCAGGCATTGGCGCAGGAGCCACGGGTGCGACGGGGGCAACAGGACCCACGGGCGCCACAGGGGCTATCGGTCCCGTGGGTCCTACAGGCGCAGGGGCGACGGGAGCCACGGGCTCGACAGGTGTTACTGGAGCGACAGGCGTAACGGGGCCGACAGGCGCCACGGGCGTGACGGGAGCCACGGGTCAGACGGGCGCTACTGGTGAGACAGGAGCGACAGGCCCAACAGGTGCGACGGGCGCCACGGGTGCCACCGGCCCCACGGGCAATACCGGTGCCATAGGTCCGCAGGGTCCTCAGGGCTTGCAGGGTATACAAGGCGTCCAGGGTGTCCCCGGCACCACAGGAGCTTCGGGCAATGTGGGTGCGACGGGTCCCCAGGGTATTCAAGGCGAGACCGGTGCCACGGGCGCGACAGGGCCTGCTGGTCCTGCCGGCGGTGGCGTGACTTTGGTTGACGCCAACAATGTGACCCTGGGTAAGGTGGTGAGCGCGGCGCGGAATAACATCACTCTCGTGACCAGCACGGGCCACCTGATGGTGATGTCCTGGGATGGGACGCTTCCCAACGCTCAGATCTATTACAAAGGCACGGGCCCTGGCAACTGCTCAGGTGAAGGTTACTTGAATTCAGGCAGTCCCACGACGGCAAGCTCCATCTACGCCAAGACGGTTGTATGGTCGCTTTCGCTGGGCTCATTCATGGTGACCTCGGCGACACCTCAGTCCAACGGAACGGTCCTGGCCGTTATGCCGACAGGTATCACAGGGTTTGACAATTCGAGTTGCGGAACCTCTACCGGGGGCCAGTACGGCTGGCTGCTGCAGCCCGTTACGGCAGCTCAGATTGGCCTTCCCTCGCCGATCGTTGCGCCCTTGAGGCTGCAGTAGGCGCAAAAGCTAGTCTGTGATGGAAGCAGGGCCCGCAATTGCGGGCCTTGTTTTATGTTACGTGTCATCAGGACTCCGCGCCAGGATCGGCACACGACTCGTGTTCAGCGCAGTACGCCTGTATGCCCTGCGACAGAGCTGCTTCCTCAGGGTTGTTTTGCGGAATGCCGTCCCAAGCCTGCCAGCTTCGGGAGGATGAGCAAGGAACAAAAGCAGGCCCCGCAGTGGGAGCGCATCGAGCTGGACTACAGGGCTGGCATCAAGAGCCTGAGGCAGATCGCAGCGGAGCAGGGCATCAGCGAGGGGGCGATCCGCAAGCGGGCCAAGCGTGACGACTGGAGCCGTGCCTGTCGGAGCGCATCCAGGAGAAGGCAGAGCAGCTGGTACGCAAAGAGGCGGTACGCAGCGAGGTACGCGCGGAGCGTACTGCGTCCGAACGTGAGGTGGTGGACGCGAATGCGCAGGCCGTGGCCACCATCCGGCTGGCGCACAGGCGGGACATCCAGCGGGCGCGCAAGATCACCAATGCGCTGCTGGATGAGCTGGAGCAGATGGCAGACGCGGACACGGTGGCCTACCTGCAGGAGCTGGGTGAGATGCTGCGCTCGCCCGACGACAACGGCATGGACAAGCTGAACGACCTGTACCAGAAGGTCATCAGCCTGCCGGAGCGATCCAAGACCATGAAGGTGCTGGCCGAGAGCCTGCGCATCGTGGTAGACATGGAGCGCCAGGCCTTCGGCATGAACGACAAGGACGCGGGCAAGGGGCCGAACGGTGGCGGCAACGTGGGCCACTTCGAGCTGCACTTCGTGGATGCGCCAGCGCGTGAGCACGACCCGCGCGACGTGGAGGGCGCATGAGCTTGCTGTCTGCCAGCATGCAGGCCGCGCACCTGGCCGGCGAGGACCCGGAGCCAGATTTTGCCGAGGACTACGAGGTAGACCGCTCGCGCGTTCGTGTCGAGTTCCCCTCCAAGCTGCGCGGCCTGTTCCAGCCCAAGCGCTTCAAGGTCATGTACGGCGGGCGTGGCGGGGCCAAGTCCTGGTCTGTGGCCATGGCCTTGCTGGTGATGGGCAGCAACCGCCCCCTGCGTATCCTGTGTGCGCGCGAGATCCAGAAGTCCATGCGGGACTCGGTGCACCGCCTGCTGTCCGACCAGATTGCGGCCCTGGGCCTGGGCGGCTTCTACGAGGTGCTGGACACGGAGATCCGCGGCGCCAACGGCACGCTCATCCTGTTCGCGGGCTTGCAGAGCCACACGGTGGACTCGATCAAGTCCTATGAAGCCAAGGGCCGCAACACCTCCGTGGTGGGCGCGCATTTTGCGTGCCTGAATGCGGCGATTCAGGGCAACAAGCGCATGCTGGAGACGCTGGCGGGGCCTGCCGGGCGCAAGATCATGATGGGTGGCGTGGCCCTGGGCATGGCGTCGGCCATGGCTGGCTACCTGATGATGGGCGGCGGCGATGGTGCCGACGACGAATGGAAGAAGATCCCCCAGTTTGTGGAGGAGCGGGCGATCATCATCCCGCTGGGCCGACAGGACTATGTAGCCATCCCGCTGCCGCTGGGGTTCCATGTGTTCCCCAACATCGGCCGCACCATCGTGGAGATGGGTGTGCACGACGACCCGACCAAGAGCCGAATGGGGCACGTCCTGGACATGGCTGTGCTGGCCCTCGATGCTTACAACCCGCTGGGCGGGTCCGCTGATCTGGGGCAGATGGCATCGCCCACCTGGTTTGACCCCGTGCTGGCCCTGGCTCGCAATAAGGACTGGACAGGCCGGGAGATCTACCGAGAGGATCGGAATTCAAACGACCCGACGCCGGGTGCGAGCCGGGTGAAGGATTCGACTGCGAAGCCTTACCGCTGGCTGGCCACCTTTGCCAATGCGGTGACAGGCGGCAACGAATGGCGACCCGGCGCCGCCAGCCCAACGCCTGAGGCCATCGAGTACTTGGTAGAACAGATCACTGGCGGCGTGGGCCGCGAGGTCAACAAAGCCGTGGCGATGACCACGTCCGTCTTCACTGGCGAGGAACTGGCGCCGCACCAGATTGTTCTGGCAGGCCGGCTCTATGGCAACACGCGCGGCGCCAACGGCCAGAGCAACGCCTACTACGAGAACCTCAAGCGGATCAACATCAGTGAGAACGAATTCCAAGCCCGGGTCCAACGCGGCGAGGATGCTGATGCGGTGCTGGCTGATGTGCCTCTGGCCAGGGCCCATGATGCAGCCAAAGCGCTGGACAAGAAGATCTCTGACCTCCGCAATTTCCGCCGGACGGTGCAGGCTGGGGATTCCCCTGACAAGCGCGACCAAATCAAGGCCATCAATCTTGAGATTGAGCTGTCAATGCGACAGTTAAACCGGGGCGTTTTGAGTACGCTCAGCTATGTACGTAAGGATTAATAAAAGGCAAAGGATCGATTTTTACTGCTGCTACCTACTCGTAAATATCTTTCGCAGTAAAACATTCGGATTGTGATCTAAACGATGTCTTTTGCTTGATAAATCTTTTGGAGTTTATATGGTGGTTTTTCGAGATGGTATCTATTGATAATAAATAAATCTTTGATATTGGTATTATTTATTGATTGCGGTGGAGAAAATTATCTAAAACTTCATACTTCACGAAGTTTGAGCTTTGTGAAGTAAAGGAGTCGCTGTAGCCTTGGGAAATTATCCTTATATTCTCGGTAGCTCTTATAAATGACTAGCTCAATTTCAGTGTTTGATTTATTTTGTATACGCAGAGATAGGACTGGTTGAATAACTTCTTGAGCATCATTGCGGATATTATTGACTAATTCATACTTTTTCAGAACCATCAACTGCACTAGTTCTCCATTGTCATCAGTGACGGAGTTCTTGATGGGGTTTCCGTAAGTGGAAAATAGTTGCGCAATATCTGTGAAAATGCTATCGAGTTTGAGGTATGTCTTGTCCTTCCATACCATAGGAGGGAGTGTTTCGCGAGGAGTTGCTGTTGAGGATGCGGTTGGTAAGAGGTTTTTATCAAAAGTTAGTTTGTTTAGGGATAATGATTTACCTTTGACTTGTACGGGCTGCGCCGTTGAGGTGGATTGTTCGGATTGAATCGAAGTACCGAACAATGAACTAATCCAAGGGGAGTTGCTCTGGTTTAGTAGCCATGGGTGGCTCTTGATTTCGCCCTCAAACATGTGTTTGATGAATTTATAGCATTTATGATATAGAGGTAAAGCGTGGGGTTCAAGTTTTAGGTAGCAGCCAACTTCATCCTTTCTGAAGGTTAGTAGTGGCGATTTGGGCGCTTGCATGATACCGAGTAAATACCCTATAGTGAAATGATGTGCTGTATTGATATTTAATGCATTTATTAGATCGCTGTAGGTCTTGAACCTAGAATTTGATGGTATGGAATTGACCACTTTTCGAAGTATTAGCGCGTAAATCTTGTCTCGTTCACTGGCTTTGTTTTTTAACTTTACGAGTGTTGAAATTCCATGATTTTTTAAGGCGTTAGTTTCAGATGTCTGACTTGGTAACCAATGATGAAATGATTTTTTTCCCCAGACCTGTGTCTCGAGATAGTGCTTTGTGGTTGGGAATGAGGCAAGTTTAATATGATTTAGATGAAGAAAAATGCTGTCTGTCCCGTAGTGGATGAGCGTAAAGAGGTTAAGTCGAGTCTCTCGTGATGCAAATAGCAATTTATTGATCACGTCTGGATCTAATCCAGTGTTTGAAAGCAAACGGAGAATGCTTCTCCTACTCATCGGTAACTGTTGACGATCAAAGTGCTCGTAAATGTACTCACAGATCAGAGTGTAGGCATCGTCGGCTTGAGAATCTGTGATACGCTTGACACGCTTTGCTGTTAACTGAAGCTTGTCGGTCTCATCCAATAGAGGTAAATGCAACGGCTTTGGTGGAGTCGTAAGGTCTCTCAGTGTTGTTGATTTTTCGATTATCTGCCGCGTATTCGGATATTCGTGAAGATGCGTATTATCGACAAGATCGTGATATATTCTTAACTTGTTCTTATAGCTCGTCTGCATGACCGCAAAGGGACTTCGCAGAAGAGTGTAGGTGCCAGAAATTAATAGTTTAATCTCAGATGGTCTCAGTTTTGATACGTCCATCAAATCAATTACTAAACTATCCATTTTCGATTCTATGATCTCGCCCTTTGTGACATAGAGCCACGCTAAATGAGCGAAAACCTTGTCAAACTGTGCTAATCGCTCCACTTTGGTATCAGATGGCGTTTCTTGTCCGTCCGGAGCTTGGTTTATGGTGACGGCCTCAACCACTAGGGTATCTCTCTTTGAGTGCTTTTGGCCGGTGGAGCCTGGGGCTGATTGCGTCTCCAGAGCCCGCTGTCTCGCTAGGTCTACCTCGTATGCACCAATTCGTGCACTCCAGCTTCTATACGCGAGCTTCAGCAGTTTCAGGCGTTGACTCCAGTTCGCGGTAGGGATGAGGCGCAGGCCTCCAGTGGTGTGAATGAATCCAGCGTGGATCATGCCTGCCACAATTTTTTCGAAGACTGCAGGGGGTGTGCTCTGGAGGACTTGAGCGCTCGACCACTGTGTAGGTCCGTTGAAAGATAGAGTGTCTAAAATCCGTGAAACTAGGCGATCCATGGGCTCCAGAGCACGTTGCAATTCAGCTTCTTTACTTTGGATAAAGCGACCGTTGATGTATAACAGTCTATGGACAGCATCTTCAGAAAATATGGATCTGGGATGTGAAGCACACCATTCAAGCAAGGCTAGGTAGGTTTCACGCATCCGCAAGCCACTAGCTAGACTGCGCATTGCAGTATGGGCTTGGATGAAAGTAAAACCAGTGTCGGCATTCCTATCAACGAAGACTTTTATCTCGCTCTCGATGTCGAATGCTGGCGGTGCTGCCATGTGTGGCCAAGCGGCTGCCAGTTGTGAAACGTCCGAATGCACCCGGATGTTCAGTGCCGTGGCGGGTATGGACGGTGCAATTGCATGTGGGGAGGAAGCTATATTATGAACAACAGGTGTTCTGTCGTATTGAATTGGCTCTGTGGGTTTATTAGGTTTGGCTGGTGTCAGCAGTTCGGTAGCGAGAGGGGGAAATGCACGCGTTGTCTTTGTGTCTTGGATTTCCCGGCGTAGTTTAATAGAGATGGGCTTGTGACCTAGAACATTTACAAGACGTGCACGTACACGACGGGCGGTGGAGTCTATCTGAGCTGGGCGTGTAGAATTGTTCAGTATGGCCTGATTGGTAATGCTGTTGAGTTCGGCTATCAACTTCACCACGCTGTGCAGCGGGGGTGGGGATGTCTGCAGCCAGATTGCATCGAACCAATCATGAATCTCCTGGACTTGCAGAAGGTCAGTTAACAGGACTCCGAATTCTGTGCGACGAAGCACCCCTGCGTGAGTAAGGTTAGCGGAGCCCGTATATGCGGCTACACCGCTGAGCACGGTCTTGGCATGGATGGCGGGGTAATGGTGTATAAGGCCATCATGTTTTGCAAGGAAGTCGTAGACCAAATCTCGCTCGCGTCTAGGTGTCGCTGAAAGCCACTCAAGTACATCTGACACCAAACGCCAAGAGCGAGCCATATGAATTATTCGCTGTAGGTACTCGAGGCTGATGTAAGGGCTAACGATCTTTACGTCCTGATCTCTGATGACCTGCACGATGGCACGATCAAAGGGCGATTCTTGATCCTGCGTATCAGGAGCGTGGTAAAGCAGCCTTGACATAATTTCCTGTGTTGCTGGTGTGTGTGCCTATTGTGCTATATCAAATCCGCGGGTATGCCTCTGCCGCCAAGAGAATCGGCGAATGTCGGGTCATCGATTTGCACGCTACTTGAGTGAGCTGCCTGTTCAAGAACGCTACTTGCACCCCACGACTCAGCTTGCGTACATGTGACTTTCGCCACAAGTCCTGAGGTCAAGGCGCTCGCATCGGAGAGTCTGCCCAGAGTGGGCTTGCAATGTGAAGTTCAGCATTGATGATGAGGCGCCGCGCTATGACCAAAACCTGCCCAAAGTAGGCTGAAATTGGGTAGAAAAGGCATGATTTCGAAAACAACAGAAGCGTGGCTATCGCTGCAAGTGGTTGATGTAGAAGGTTTTTTCTCTTATGTCTTTTTTGGTGGATCGGACTTTTAATCCGTTGGTCGCGAGTTCGAATCTCGCAGGACCCACCAAAGAACACAAGGCCTCGTAGCAATACGAGGCCTTTTTTCTTTGCTATCGAAGAAGTAGCAAGATGGGGCCGAAATTTCCAGGCCGCGTTCCGCAACTCTGGGCGTGTTCCGCAATTCACCGAACGGGCTTCACCTTCTTGCCCACCTTGTGGCGGATGTACTGGGCGGTCATGCGCTCCGTCGTGTGCTCCAGCCGTATCCCGCCGTCGTCATCCAACGTGTTGGCGGCCGTGGCGCGCAGGCCCCGTGGCTGGAACTGCGCCTTGGGAATGCCGGCGGCATCCCGAGCGGCGTCGAAGCGGTCCCGGAGCATGTTCTTGGTCAGAGGCTGCCGGCTTCGTTGAGCTGGCCGAGCAGGATTCGAACAAGCCGAGCATGTGTTGCGCGTGTCTGCGGGACGAGCAGGTTGTGGACCGTCTGGACACCGCGCTACGTCAATCCACTACGGAAATCTTGAGCGCGTACGCCGATGACTTGCCCTGGCGGGCGGCTGCGCGGTTGAGGAAGACACGCACACGGTAGTCACCGCTGGCGGGCAATGCACCGGTCCATGTGGGGCCATCTGCCACCTCGCCCCGGTACAGCGCTTCCTCGCTGCCGGGCGGCAGCACGTTGAAGTAGGTGGAGGTGGATTTCGTCTCCATGTGCACGGTCATCTTCTGCCCGGCAACCGCACGCACTATGTAGTCGTGCGCCTGCTCCTTGTTGCCTTGGAGCTTGCCTTGGACAGTCGCGCCCGACGTGCCTTTCTTGAAGGTCACCGCAGTGGACGGAACGTCCGCCTGGGCGATCGCCGGCATTTGTACAAGCGTGATGGCAGCGAAAAATGCAGCTGCGCAAATTCTGGAAAGCATGCTGATCCTTTCTAAGAGGCACTGATCGCCTCGCTTGCATGCAGGCTACCAGATGATTTTCCGCTTGGGCGCACCCGACGGGCGCGGTTTGCAGGAAGAACTCCGATCAGTGCCGAGGCCTGCCCTGACGGGCCCTTCCGTCGCGCCGCCCCCGCCGATGACGGTAACGGTCATGGTTGTGATGCCTGCAGGCACCGTGCAAAGTTGGGGGCCGCCAGCGGCCGTTGTTGATTTGGTGTTTCTGGTCGCATTTTTCCTCTTCCCTAGATGCCTAGAAATTGAAACGGTAATGATTCCTGAAACTGCCGCGTGGCATCGCCCGAGAAGGTGTGGTTCTGGTCTGGGCCCAGATCCAGCTTGAGAACCTTGCCGGTTTTCTGGCTGAAGTCGAGTGCCTTGAGGTCTATCCAGAAGGTATTTGGCGTCAACGCTGATTCGAAGAAGTAGAGCTTGCGCTGGTGGTCGAAAACGGTTCTCCAGCGGGTTGACGAGATATTGGGCTCCTCGGGCGTATTCAGGCCGTAGGGCACCGAGGCGTTGCGGATCACGCTGAAGACGCTGGCCAGCGCCTTGTTGGGGTCCTGACTTTTGGGGATGGCGTTGACGTAGAAGGACGCGCGGGCAAATCGATCGGCGGCGCGATTGGTGCCGGGCAGCATGGTGGTGCCGCCCACTTGCTGCCAATAGGTGTTGAGAGCCAATTGCTGATCAAACGTCGGTGAATTGGTCATGACCTGGTATTGCCGGCCGTGATGTATCACCTGCCGGCCATTGATGTACTCGACGATGGCGCTGTCGCCGCTGGCGTCGGACATCGAGAGATGCAGCGTCGTCAGCCGGTTCTCTCCGGGAACGTTGTCGGAGACGATGGTGAAAGGTTCTTTCTCCAGCGCCGCAACGGCTTCCTGGACGGTGGCGAAGTTGTCCAGCACGTATTGCGCCCAGGCTGCAATGGTCAGGCCAGGCTTGCTGCCCGCACCGAAGGCCGGGTATTGGGACTCCACCAGCCAGAGCAGGTTGGCGTTGAGGCCGGCTTCATTGACTCCATCGGTGGTGGAGACGTCATAGCCCGAGGTGATGACGCTTCCGTATTTGGACGTCCAGCGCAACGAGTTGGGGCCTGCCTTGCCTGAGCGCTCCATTCCACGCGGGAGCACCCAGAGATTGCTGACGATGTCGCTTTTCCAATCCATGGAGCGCGCGGTGACGACTTGGCCATTCGCACCAAGAAAGACAAGGCGGGTGCAGGCCCAGGTGCTGGGCAGGGCCGTAAGGCCGGCAATTCCCATCAGCAATGCGCCCACTACGGGGTGAATCTGCAGTCTGCGTTTCTTCATGGCAACTCCTTTGCAGGCAAATGGACTGGCGCAGTGTAGTGCGTCATTCGTACCCAGGTCAGAAATGGCCGCCTTGTGAAAAGGCGGGCCGGCAAACTGGCGGTCATTGGAGATGCCGCGCATGGGCCTGCGCGCATGCGGGTGCAGAGGGCACCGCTGTCAGATGGCGTGGCTGAACATGGGGCTGGCCAGCATCGCCACCGCAAAGGAGATGGCGCAGATTGCAGACCACAGGAATACGAGGAAGAGGTGGCGCATCGTGCAGCTCTCGGGAGTGTTTGGTGGTTCTTGCCAGTTCAATTGCGGATGCGGTTCAGAATGCGCAGCCCGAGCATTGAAAGGCGTTCCAGCAGAGGCCGTGGCTCCATGCGCAGCAGCAACAGCTGCTGGCCGCCGCGCACGGGAAAGGCTTCCAGCAGGCTGCGGTGGTAGCGGGCATCCGGGTCCGGGTTGAAGCTTTCTGTGGGAACGACTCGATGCATCTTGTATCTCCGTCATGTGATTTCGGAAGCCTTTGGGGAGCGCGGCCTCTGACGGGATCTATTTCAATTGGTTTCGCGGCGTTTCCGTGCGGGTCAAGTTTGTGGCCGCATGTAGGCCGGGTCTGTACGCTGCGTATGTGTTTTGCGCACGCGCTGTGCGGCCTGTCCGCAGGTCTTCACAGGTGTGAGCAGCGCGTCTGCAACGGCTTTGCGGCGGCTGGCAGTCCCTAGAATTCGGGATCCCCATCTCATTTGCCAGGAGTTCCATGTCCTCCGTTCCCACGCTTCAGATCCGGCCCGTTGCACAGGCGGACCATCAGCAATGGCTTCCTCTTTGGCAGGGCTACAACGCCTTTTACGGGCGCGCTGGCGAGACGGCGCTGCCCGATGACATCACGCAGGCGACCTGGGAGCGCTTTCTCAATCCGCTGGAGCCGGTGTTTGCGCTGGTGGCAGAGAGCGAGGGTGAGCTGGTGGGCCTGGCGCACTACCTGTTCCACCGCAGCACGACGCGGCTGGAGCCCGTGTGCTATTTGCAGGATCTGTTTGCCGATGCACGCCGGCGCAAGCAGGGCATAGGCAAGTCGCTCATCCGCGCGGTCTACGAGCAGGCATCCCTGGCGGGAGCGCGCCGTGTCTACTGGCAGACGCAGTCTTCCAACGAAGCGGGCCGTGCGCTGTATGACCAGGTGGCCGAGCATCGTGGCTTCATCGTCTACGGGCACGAACTCCAGGGCAGAGCCTGACGCTTTGTTGTCGGGTTGGCGATCCAGAGAAGAAACCTGTTGAAACAGCGGGTGCGCGCAGCCGATGCAGGTCCGCCGGGGGGGCTTGGCAACCCTAGAATCACGCGTTGTCCTTTCGCTGCTTGCGCTGCACCCCCATGTCCAATCTCATCGTCCACGGCGGCACGCCCTTGCGCGGCCGCGTCGTTCCTTCCGCCAACAAGAATGCCGTGTTGCCGATCCTGTGCGCCACGCTATTGACCGATCAGCCGCTGCGGCTGCATGGTGTGCCGGACATCACCGATGTGCGCAAGATCCTGGACATCTTCCGCACGCTGGGCAGCGAGGTGCAACTGGACGAAACCACACGCACGCTGCAGTTGCATCATCGCGATACGCGCTTTGATGCATCGTCGCATCGCCTGCCGGAGGAGATGCGCTCTTCCATCATGCTGGTGCCGCCGCTGCTGGCGCGCTTTGGCGTGGCGCGGCTGGAGGACAACGTCAAGGGCTGCACGCTGGGCGTGCGTGAGATCGATCCGCACGTGGACATCTTCCGCTCCTTCGGAGGTGAGGTGGAGCGCGCCAGCGGCTCGCTGCTGATCCACAGCGCACAGCCGCTCAAGGCCGTGCGCCACTGGCTGGACTACGCCTCCGTCACGGCGACTGAGAATTTCGTGCTGTGCGCCGTGGCCGCGCAGGGCGAGTCCATGCTGACCAATGCGGCCTGCGAGCCGCATGTGCAGGAGTTCTGCCGCTTCATGGTGATGATGGGCGCCGACATCGACGGCATCGGCACCTCGCGGCTGACGGTGCGTGGCGGCGCACCGCTGAGCGGCGGCGAGTTCAGCTTCGAGGAAGACTTCCACGAGATCACCACCTTTCTCGCGCTGGGCGCGATCACGGGCGGCGATGTGGAGGTGCGCAACAGCACGCCGGACAACTTTCCGCTGATCGACCGCACCTTCGCCAAGTTTGGCGTGCAGGTGGAGCACAAGAACGGCTGGTCACGCGCGCTGCGCTCGGGGCCGCTGAAGGTGCAGACGCCGTTCACCAGCAATGTGCTCACCAAGGTCGAGGCTGCGCCGTGGCCGTACTTTCCGGTGGATCTGCTGCCCATCTTCATTGCGCTGGGCGTGCATGCGCAGGGCAATGCGCTGTTCTGGAACAAGATCTACGACGGCGCGCTGGGCTGGACGGGAGAGCTGTCCAAGTTCGGCGCCCATGTGTTTTCTTCGGACCCGCATCGTGTGGTCACCTTCGGCGGCAATCCGCTGACGCCGGCCGTGGTGGAGAGCCCCTACATCATCCGCGTGGCGATTGCGCTGTTCATGGTTGCCAGCAGCATCGAGGGCCGCTCGGAGATCCGCAACGCCACGCCGATCCGCCGGGCGCATCCGCACTTCGTGGAGAACCTGCGCAGTCTGGGCGCCCGGGTGGAGTGGACCAACGAGGAGTGATGGAAAGCGGCGATGCGCAGGCTGCTAGGCCTGCGCCGCCGCATCCGAGAATCTCTTGGCCGCCCTGAGCAGGTAGCTCACGGCATAGAGGATGGGGTCGTCCGTCTCGTCGTCGTTCACGCGGTCAATGATTTCCAGCAGGCCCTGAAGGTCGGCGGACATCTGTGGCAGCACGCTGCTGGCCAGGGCCTCCACCGGCTGCTCGGCAGCGGCGCGGTCCGCCTTGTGGTGATAGCCGCGCAGCAGGTCGCGGACACCGATCACCATGGCGCGGTTGGATCTTTCCACATGCATTTCCAGCACGCTCAGCGCTGCGCTGATGTGGCATAGCGCGTCTGTTGCCAGGGTCTCCGGGTCGGGCGGGCTGGCGACGGCCTGCGCAGGATGCACGGAGGCTGGCATGTCTGTGTCCGGCATGGTTCTGTCCTTGCGCAATGTGTCCTGGATTCAGGGCTGGTGGTTCGAGGGCGTGGATGTGGGCTTGCACAGCCCCCGGGCGGGTCGTTTCGAGTTTTATGCCAACTTGGAATCATGTCAACTAGGCATGAATCTGAATTTGCATCCGGCAGGTACCATCGCGCAATGCAACGCAAACCCTTTCCCAGCGAAACCCAGGAGCGCTTCATCGTCCGTTTTCCGGATGGCATGCGTGATCGCATCTCGGAAGCGGCAAAGGCCGGCCACCGTTCCATGAATGCAGAAATCGTTGCGCGCATACGGCGCAGCTTCGAATTGGACGAAGCCGGCGATGCCGACCAGGCCGGTGTCGAGCAGGGTGCGGCGGGATTGAGAGAGGAAATTTCGCGCCTGTGCCAGTTGCTGCAAGAGCACAAGGACGCTGCGGCAGGCCTGTTCGAGGCGCACAAGGAAGCGGTGGTGGAGGAAGCACTGAAACGCCTGCGCTCCGAAACAGGCATGGCGGCAGGCCGCGCTCCGGGGAAGAGATGAGGCTGTAGGCCTGAGACCACGCTCATCGTTGCCGAGCGCTGGCGCCTGTCCTTGCGGGGCGCGCTTATCGTTGCGTCGGGTCTGCAAGGATCCATCCCTCTTTTAGAAGCTCTTGCAGCAAAGGACGCAGCTATGAACACGGATCAGATCAAGGGCACGCTCAAGGATGCCGCAGGCAAGGTGCAGCAAAAGGCTGGCGAGTTGATCGACAGCCCCGAACAGCAGGCCAAGGGCATTGCCAAGCAGGTCGAAGGCACGGCTCAGAAAAAGCTGGGCGATGTGAAGGAAGCCCTGAAGGATGCGAAAAAGTAAGGCGCCCACGCTGCCTTGATGACGAACAAGCCCGCCACTCCCTGGCGGGCTTTTCTTTTCAGCGAGTTTTGACGGGCGGAAGCGCGAGCAAGGCGTTCCTTGCTTCCTTTATCAGGCGGTCTGGGGCAGCTTGCGGCCGGGGTCCGCGGCCACGTGCACACGGTCACGGCCTGCCTGCTTGGCGGAGTAGAGCAGGGCGTCGGCGCGCGTCAGCGCATCGGTCAGGGCGGTGTTGGCGGCCACGGGGGCGATGCCGAAGCTGATGGTGATCCGCTGGCCGGCTGCCAGCACATAGCCGTCCGCGCTGAGCTGAGCGCGTATGCGCTCGGCCACGCGCTCGGCCTCCTCGGGCGTGGTGCGCATCAGCAGCAGCACGAATTCCTCGCCGCCAAAGCGTGAGACCAGATCGTCGCTGCGCACATGCTGCTGCAAGGTCCTGGCCACGGCCTGCAGAACGCGGTCGCCACAGTCATGGCCCCAGCTGTCGTTGATGCGCTTGAAGTGGTCTATGTCGCCGATCAGCACGGAAACCGGCGCCATGTGCGAATCGGCCAGGCGCAGCTCGGCGGCCTCCTGGAAGGCGCGACGGTTGAGCAGGTTGGTCAGCGAGTCGTGGTTGCGCTCCTGGCGCAGCGCGGTGAAGACATCGCGCACCGTGCAGGCCAGCAGCATCAGGGTGAACAGCAGAGCAAACGACAGCGTGCTGACCAGAGTCACCAGCCAGTAGGTGGAGCGTGCAATCTCGTTGAGGTCGGTGCTGCCCAGGGCCAGCACCAGCAGCGGCCGGGCGGCGGTGTAGCCGGCAAACACCACGTAGGACCAGTAGAGCATTCTCTCCAGCCAATCCTGCGGTGGCCGGCGCCGCAGCATGGCGGGCGCCGGCAGCAACTGCAGCAGGCCCAGGCCTGTGTTGAGCCAATGCACGCGTACCCACAGATCGACCTGGATCCGGCTGTAGTAGTACAGCGCGGCCAGAACCACCGCACCTATGAGCAAACCCAGCACGGGATGGGCCGAGACCCCGTAACGCCCCGCCATGCAGCGCGCAAAGCACCAGGTGCCAAACAGGTACATGGCGCCTGTGTACACGGCCCAATGGTGGAGTTGTTCGCGGGGGGCAATGCTCTGCCATGCAAGCGCCAGCGAAACCAGGGCATAGCCGCCGGCAATCCACAGCAGATAGCGCTGGCGACGCTGCACCAGCCAGCACACGGCCAGCGTGCAACTGAGCAGCAAAATGCTCAGCGGCGCAATCAGTACATAGAGGCGATCGGTATCGAGTGACACATCCACAGCGTGTTATGCACTTGCAGGTGCGAAAGACGGCGGCTGGCAGCTTCCAAGCCCAGGCATTCAATGGCGCGGCAGCCGCAAGCGTCATTGCATTTTGCATCCGATGTCACCGGCGCTTGCCACTGCATATGCACTGTTCCGCGTTGTGCTCAGCGGGTGATATCGGGTCTGCCCGCGCGCAGCCTCAAGTTCCCGGTATTTCTGACGAAAAAGCAAGTCATCTTTTCCGGATTGATGGGCCATGTCGATATGGCGAGGCTTTTCACCGGAAGACGGCCGGCGCTAGTGCGCGTGGCCTGTTGTTTCACCTTTCCTCTGTTCAGTTTTTCCGACGAGAGTTCTACGAATGAAATTTGATCAATGGAGCGTGTCCGCCAAGCTTTGGGGCACGCTAGGCGGCTTGTTGGCGATGATGCTTGCGGTATCGCTGTGGGCACAGTTTGCGGCGGCCCGCGCCATGGACCAGGGCATGCAGACGCTGTCCGAATATGAGAACCGCATCGGTCTGGCCATTCAATGGAAGGGCGCAACGGAAACCACGGGCGAGCGGGTGCTGGCCAGCAATGCCTCCACCGATGAGGAATTGACGCGCCTGCTCGACGGCCGGGTCAAGGAGGGCTCTGGCCTGATCACCAAGCTGCAGGCCGAGATCGTCAAGGGTGCCAGCGAGGCCGACAAGGCTGCGCTGGAGCGCATCGCCAGCATCCGTGCCGAGGTGCTGGCGCTGAACAAGCGGGCCCGCGAGATCAAGTTGACGGGCGATGCCGCGGCGTTCCGCGAGTTCGTCCAGCAACAGTACCTGGGTGCCATCGGCCGCTATGTGGACTCGCTGGAAGTCTTCGTGCAGCTGCAGCGCAGCCAGCGCGATGCGGCCATGGAGCAGGCCCAGGCCGCGCGCCAACAGGCCAGTGTGCTGGCCTGGATTGTCCAGGGCGTGGTGCTCCTGGCCGGACTGGCGCTGGCCTTCGTGCTGACGCGTGCCATCACGCGTCCGCTGGAGCGAGCCGTGCAACTGACCGATGCCATTGCGCAGGGCGACCTTACCGTGTCGGCCGAGGACAGCCGCAAGGACGAATTCGGTCATCTGCTGCGCTCGGTCTCGGGCATGGCGGCACGGCTGCGTGGCCTGGTGACGGAGGTGCGTGACAGCGTGCACTCGATCTCCACTGCATCCACCGAGATTGCCGCCGGGAATCACAACCTGTCTTCGCGCACCGAGCAGACGGCGTCGAACCTGGAGGAAACGGCCGCCAGCATGGAGCAACTGACCGCGACCGTGGGCCAGGCCGCCGACACCGCGCGCCAGGCCAATCACCTGGCCGGCAGCGCCGCCCAGGCGGCCGAGCGCGGGGGCGCCGTGGTGGGCCATGTGGTGGCCAGCATGGACCGCATCAGCGACAGCGCACGCCGCATCTCCGACATCATCGGCGTGATCGACTCCATTGCTTTCCAGACCAACATCCTCGCGCTCAATGCCGCCGTGGAAGCGGCCCGCGCGGGTGAGCAGGGCCGTGGCTTCGCTGTCGTGGCTGGCGAAGTACGGGCCCTGGCCCATCGCAGCGCAGAGGCCGCCAAGGAGATCAAGGGGCTGATCAGCACCTCGGTCGATGCCGCGCAGGAAGGCTCTGCCCAGGTCGCCCAGGCCGGCCAGGTGATGGATGACATCGTGGGCAGCGTGCGCAAGGTCTCGGACATGATTGGCGAGATCACGGCGTCTTCCACCGAGCAGCGCGACGGCATTGGCCAGGTCAACCAGGCCGTCAGCCATCTGGACCAGATGACGCAGCAAAACGCGGCCTTGGTGGAGGAGTCCGCAGCGGCAGCGGCCGCACTGAGCGACCAGGCGCAGCGCCTGTCGGGTATGGTGGCCGTATTCAAGGTTGGCAACGCTGTGCCAGCCCTGCGATAGCGCGTGCAGAAAAAAAGGACCGCCGGGGGCGGTCCTGTTGCAGAGAAAAGCCGTGGCCCTTGCGGGCCTGCCAGGGTAAGTCAGTGAGAGGGGAGGGAGGAGATAGTCTCCCTGGCTCGGCTGGAAAATGGTTCGTGGTGGTGGCGGATTGCTCCAGTGGCCGTTGGGGCCTTGCCGTTGCGTGACGGGATGCCCATGGCTTGCGGGTGCTGCAATGACGTGGGCATCATGATTTTGGAGAGTGCAGGTGTAGGACAGTTCCCTGTGCGATACCTGCTGTTTCCCTTGTTGTGATTGCTTGGGTACCGAAACATGCAGGCACCTCTAGGCTCACACATCGGCACTACATTGAAGAATTTGTAACTTCTGGGCAATAGGGTTAACCCCTTGCTTCTGGCAACAAAAAGCCCGCACTTGGCGGGCTCTGTCGCAGCTTAGTGGCTGCCGGAGGGCGTGGCAGGCCGCATCTCATATGGCGAAGGGAGTGCGGTCCTTGCCTTCAATCCAGCGGGGCTGCTTGCCGCGGCCGGTCCAGGTCGCACCGGTGGCCGGATCGCGGTACTTGGGAACGCCGACCACGCGGAAACCAGCGCCAGTCTTGGCTTTGGACGAGGGAAAGACATCGGCCTCGGTCAATCCGTATTGGTCGATGATGGTGCGCACCTGGGCAATGGCTCCGGACTTTTCGGTCTTGAGCACTTCGGCGATCTGGGCTTCGAGCTGGGCTTTCTGCTGCAGCAGTGTCTTGTAGTCTGTGGTCATGTATATCAATGAATGTTGATCTGCCAATATAAAGGAATCCGGGAGAGCTTTTGGCAAAGTGAGCCTACACTGCCGCGCAACACCCGGATGACGACAGGCGTATTGTCAGAGAGCCTGTTTGAGAACAGGTTCCCATGTTGCCTGAGTCTAGGCGAGTCTGACGCTGATTTTTGTGGCGTATGGAAACCGGGTCATCGCATCTGCCACCGCTGCGCAGGTGCTGGGAAACAGGGCCGTGTAGCAGGCGCCGGCCACTTTGATGATGCATCGCTTCATGTTTCTCTCCCCTTGAATGACAGGTCTGCCTGCTTATCGGCATCTTTGCATCAAGATGAAACATTTTGTATCCTGCTCCCTGCCGATCCTGGTCAGGGGCCTTCATGGATCCATGGCAGTCCAGGAAGGGCAAGAAAAGGCCGCATGGTGCACCCCAAAAATATGAGGGAGGGAAAAACACAGGGTGCGCGGCGCAAACGGCAGGACCCTGGTGCAAGGCCCTGGCGTTTGCGACAAAAAGATCCCGCCTGCAGGGCGGGAAATGTCTGTGTTACAAATTGACACTATAGCATGCATCCGTCCAGGATGTGACGATAACTTGCAAAAACCTGACGACTCAGGCCCCGGTGGCGTTGCGAGCAAAGCGCTGCTTGCTCGAAGGGGGGCAGCGGATCACCTGCAGCCAGGAAGCGTGCAATTGCAAGGGCAAGTACGCACTCTTTGAGCTCTGGCGGCCGGTGTGTCTCGGATAGGCTCGGTGGGCATCCACAGCCCTCGTTTTTGCCTTTACTACGCATCATGTTTCAAACACTTCGTGCCCGCCTGATCCTCATCTGCGTGGCAATCACAGTGGCCGCGCTGTTCGCGCTGTCCATGGCCACCTTCTGGACGGCGCGCGGCAGCACGCTGTCCGGCATCGACGAAAACATCGGCCAGCTCACGCAGGCCCATGCAGCCGCATTGACCGACTGGGTCCAGGACAAGCAGCGCATCACCGGCTCGCTGAAAACGGCGGTGCAACAGCCTGACCCGATTCCTTTCCTGCTGGCAGGCCAGCAGGCCGGCGGCTTCGATGACGCCTACTTCGTGCATGCGGACAAGCGTGCCGTGTTCACCCATCCCATGCCGGAGAACTACGACGGCACCCAGCGCGACTGGTTCAAGCAGGCCGTGCGGGAAGGCCGTCCGGGCGTCACGCCAGCCTACGTGGACGCCAGCACGGGTGAGCTGACGATCAGCTTTGTCGATCCGGTCGGGGCCTCGGGCGCGATCACGGCCGTCGTCGGCACCGATGTGCGGCTGGCGGCCATGTCCAGGAAAGTGGCGGCCATACGCCCCCAGGAAAAGAGCTTCGCCTTTCTGATGGACGGCGAAGGCCGTCTGCTGGCCTACGCCAGGCCCGAGCTGGCGCTCAAGCCCGCTTCGGCGATTGCACCGGAGCTCGATGCGGCCCTGATCAAGCGCCTGGCCGAGCAGGGCGGACGTGCCGACCTGGTGCTCGATGGAGAGCCGCAGATGGTCTATGCCGCCAAGGTGGAGGGCACGCCCTGGACGCTGGCCGTGGTGATCGACCGCGCACAGGCCACGCATTCCGTAAGCGCGCTGCTGCAGGTGGCCGCCTTCATCACCGCGCTTTCCGTGCTGGGTACGGCCGTGCTGTTGACCGTGGTGCTGCGCCGGATGCTCATGCGCCTGGCCGTGGCGCGCGATGCCTTGCAGGACATTGCTTCCGGCGAGGGCGATCTGACCCGCCGCCTCACGGCGGCAGGCCGGGACGAACTGGCGCAGATCGGCCAGTCCTTCAATCAGTTCGTGGACAAGATCGCCACGGTGCTGCTGCGCATTCGCGAATCGTCGGAATCGGTGCGCATGGCGTCGGCCGAGATCGCGGGCGGCAACCAGGACCTGTCGTCACGCACCGAGCAGCAGGCCAGCTCGCTGGAGCAGACGGCAGCCGCCATGGAGCAGATCACGGCAACCGTGCAGCAAAACGCGGCCAATGCCCGCCAGGCCAGCGAGCTGGCCACCAGCGCCTCGCAGATCGCCACGCAGGGCGGTGAGGCCGTGGGACAGGTGGTGCAGACCATGGGTGGCATCGAGGCGTCGGCACGCAAGATCGAAAGCATCATCGGCGTGATCGACTCCATCGCCTTCCAGACCAACATCCTCGCGCTCAATGCTGCCGTCGAAGCGGCCCGTGCCGGCGAGCAGGGCCGTGGCTTTGCGGTGGTCGCCAGCGAGGTGCGCACGCTGGCCCAGCGCAGCGCCACGGCGGCGCGGGAGATCAAGGCGCTGATCGACGATTCCGTGGGCCAGATCGACACGGGCAGCCGGCTGGTGCGCAATGCGGGCACCACCATCGACCAGGCCGTGGACGGCGTGCGCAAGCTCAGCACGCTGGTGGCCGAGATCAGCAATGCCAGCCAGGAGCAAAGCCGTGGCATTGCCGAGGTGGGTAGCGCCATTGGACAGATGGACCAGGTCACGCAGCAGAACGCCGCCCTGGTGGAAGAGGTCACGGCGGCTGCGCAATCGCTGCAGCAACAGGCCGTGCAGCTGGCCCAGGCCGTGGCGGGCTTCAAGCTCGACGAAGGAAACGGCGCCCGCCGCCTGCGCTGAGCGCGGGCAAAACGCCGAGGCGGCGCCTGGTGTCAGGCCGCCTTGGCGCCCCCGGAATGCTCGCAGGCAAAGGCCGGTGTACCGGCCTCGCCCGGCCGCTCGCCCGCCACGAAATACCGGTCCCGGCCGCTGGCCTTGGCCTGGTACAGCGCCGTGTCGGCCGTGCGCAGCAAGGCGCTCAAACCCAGCGGAGGCTGGGCCATGTTCGTGCAGGCGATGCCAATGCTCAGCGTGGGGCAGATGGTTGCGCCATCGCTTGTCTCGATGCGGATTTCGCGCGTGGCTTCGCACAGCCGCTGGGCCACGGCGCTGGCCGTGGCGCAGTCGGCGCCAGGCAGCAGCACGGCAAATTCCTCGCCGCCCAGGCGGCCTATGAGTTCATGCGGGCGCAGCGCCTGCGACAGGCGGGCCGAGACTTCCTGCAGCACCCGGTCGCCAGCGGCATGGCCGTGGCGGTCGTTGGTGTGCTTGAAGTGATCCAGGTCCAGCATCAGCATGGCGCCCGACTGGTGCTCGCGCTGCAGGCGCTCCAGCGTGCGCTGAGCGCGCTCCAGAAAGCTGGTGCGTGCCAGCAGGCCGGTCAGCGCATCGTGGTTCACTGCATGGCGCAGTTTGCTGAGCATGTCCTTGAAGGCCATGAGCGTGCAGGCCACGGCCAGCGGGCCTATGGACAGCATGGCCAGGCCCAGGCGGAACGAGAACGTGGTCTCCAGTTCGGAACTGGGCGAGGTGAGCAGTACATCTGAAAACGTGGCCAGCTTGATGGCACAGCTGGCGAGGTTGAGCAGGGCGACCACGAACAGCCGGTAGCGCATGGCACACAGCAGCATGGCCGGCATGCTCAGGGACAGCGCGCCCGGCCCGCCCAGGTAGATGGCAATGGCCTCGGAGATCACCAGGGCCAACAGCGGCAGCAGGGCCTGCACGGTCTGCCTGAACGGCTGGCCACGCCAGGACAGCGGCTCCAGGCTTGCGGGAAAGCTCAACAGAACGGGCAGCAACAGGGTCATGTGCATCAGCTCGCTGCTGAACCACATGGCCATCATGGGCTGCCAGGGCCAATGCATCAGCTGGTGCATGCCCACCGAGCCCAGCACGGCGCCGACCACGCTCACAAGCAGGCTGCACATCACCAGGTGCAGCACCGATGAGGGGGAGCGCATCTGCCGCACCCGCAGCGGCAGGCGCCTCATCATCACCCAGCCGCAGGCCACGGCTGCCAGATCGGCGAAAGTCAGCCACAGGGTCTGGTCAAGCGGGCTGCCCGACAACCATTCGGCCAACGCCATGGCCACGGCGGCCGCCGTCCAGCAATGCCTATGGCTGTAGGCGGGGCTGCGCAGCATCCAGCCCAGCAGCAGGGCGTTGGACAGCCACAGAGATGACAGATGCCCCGGAGAGCGCAGGCCCAGCGCCACGGCCGAGCACAGAAACAGCACCCCGCCCAGCACAAAGCTGTCCCGCCAGGGCGTTGCAGCTTGTGAAATCCACGGATCTCCAGATACGGCGCGATATGACATATGTCTCCCCTGTGGAGACTGAATGGAGGCACCGGACACTGCGCGCGTTCGTCGGGCATGCCGAGCATGCCCTTGTCATGGGGAACGAGCGGTCCGGCGGGCAGCGGGAAATCGGAAAACCCTCCTTTGGCGTGCTGCGGCAAGCCGCGTAACTGCGGGCAGGCCCTGCGTCGGAAGCCGACGGATGCGGGGTAACTTGAGTTCACAAAATTTACGCCTGCGGGGCCAATCTAGCGGAAATGCATGTATTTGCAAGTACTGATCCATCATGCGTGCTGCGCCTTCCCAAGCGGTTTGCCGTGTTCCGTCGAGCCCGGCCAGTACGGCCGCAGGCGGCAGCCCTGCCCGCGGAGCAGCGTCGCCAAAGGAAGGATGGGATGCATGCTAAGTATTTATGCGAGGTCCCAGCCGGGTGACATGCAGCGGCGGAGCATCGGGGTGTGTCGGGGGATTTGTAATTAGTTACTTTTGTTTCTGATAGCCATTACTCTTGCCTGGTGGTGCCCATGTGCCGTCGCTGCTGGGCGATGCGGGATGGGGATGCACTCCAGATGCGGCGGTTTCGGATGAAACGAGGATCTTGTTGATGAAAGCGACGATTTGCAGCGCATAGAATTGCCGGATTGGTGGATATATCTGCCGAAATGTTGAACACGTCCGAGCCGCCGCCATAGGCTCTTGCCGTTGACGTCCAGGGAGCTGCATGGAATACCGTCTTGATGAAACCGACCGCCAACTGCTGCGCCTGCTGCAGACCAATGCGCGGGCTTCTACCGCGCATCTGGCCCGGCAGATGAATCTGGCGCGCACGACGGTGGTGGCCCGCATTGCCCGGCTGGAGCAGGAAGGCGTGATCGCCGGATACGGCGTTCGCCTGGGTGCGCGCGTGGAGCAGTCTGCGGTGCGCGCGTACTGCGGCATTCGCGTGCAGCCCAAGACGGCCACTTCAGTAATGCAGGCACTCAACCGTTTCACCGAGGTCGAGGAGGTCTCCGCCGTCAGCGGCCAGTACGACTACATGGTGTTCGTGCGCTGCGAGAGCAACGAAAAGCTCGACGCGCTGCTGGACCGCATAGGCCTGATCGACGGCATACAGCAGACCTATACCTCGGTGGTGCTCAGCCGCAAGATCGACCGGCGCATGACGGCGGCGCTGAGCCAGCTGGCTGAATCTGCCGCCTGAGTCTTCTGCCCGTGCCGGCCGATGGAGAGCCGGGTGGCTGTCCGCATCGACTGTCGGGCATCAGACATTTCCTAGTGAAACTGCCGGGTAGGCAGTGCCTTGCCTCGCTCCTATGCTGATGCGGGCCCCGTGGCAGACCGGGGCCTTTGTGTACGCATAACACCAGGAGACAAAGCATGCACCCAGCGCTTCGCAGTGGATGGAAACCCTTGTCATTGATAGCCCTGGCCGCCTTGGCGGCCTGCGGCGGTTCGGGAGACGGCTCCGGCAGCAAGTACAGCGCGGAGATCCGCCGCACGGAGATGGGCATTCCGCACATCAAGGCCAAGGACTGGACGGGCCTGGGCTATGGTGCGGGCTATGCCCAGGCGCAGGACAACCTGTGCACCATGGCCGACTCCTTCCTGACCTACCGCGGGGAGCGTTCGCGCCACTTCGGCGGCGATGCCCAGGCCGTCTATGACAGCACCATCGACCGGCCGCGCAACATCGATTCGGACTTCTTCTTCCGCCATGTCGTCTCCGATGACGCCGTGGCCGCCATGATCCAGGCCCAGCCCGACAAGCTCAAGCAACTGGTCGATGGCTTCGTGGCCGGCTACAACCGCGTGGTGCGCGAGACCCCGGCCGGGGCCAAGACCAATGCGGCCTGCGCGGGCCAGCCTTGGGTGCAGGCCATCACGGCCCAGGACATCTGGCGGCGCATGTATACGGCCAATCTTGCCGGCGGCTACAGCAATTTCGTGGCCCAGATCGCCAATGCCGTGCCGCCTGCAGCAGCTGCGGCGGCAACGGCCTCGGCCAAGCCGGCGAAGGGCCGGTCGGCCGCGACGCAGCTGGCCGCGCTCAAGCCGGGCCAGGTGGTGGCGCCATCATTGCAGGTGGGCGGCACCACGGGCATAGGCAGCAACATGTACGGCTTCGGCCAGCAGGCCACGGGCGGCAGCAGCGTGCTGTTCGGCAATCCGCACTGGTACTGGAAGGGGCCGGACCGCTTCTACCAATCGCAGCTCACGATTCCGGGCGAGATCGACGTCAGTGGCGCCAGCTTCCTGGGTATCCCGATGGTGCTGATCGGCTTCAACAACGACGTGGCCTGGAGCCACACCGTGTCCACGGCGCGGCGCTTCGGCCTGTTCATGTACCAGCTGGCGCCCAATGATCCGACCCGCTATGTGCGCGACGGCAAGACCGAGGCCATGCAGGCCAGCAGGATCACCGTGAGCGTGCGCAATGCCTCCGGCGGGCAGGACCAGGTCACGCGCACGCTGTACAAGACCGTGCACGGCCCCGTGGTCAACCTGGGCGCCATGGACCCGGCGCTGGGCTGGACCACGCAGAGCGTGTTCGCCATCCGCGACATCAACGCCTACAACTACCGCACTTTCCGCAACTGGCTGCGCTGGAACCAGGCCAAGTCGCTGGACGAGTTCATCCGCATCCAGAAGGAGGAGTCGGCCATTCCCTGGGTCAACACCGTCGCTGCGGGACGCGGCAACGCCCAGGTCTGGTATGCCGACATAGGCGCCGTGCCCAACGTGCCGCCCGCGCAGCTGCAGGCCTGCGCCACGCCGGCCTCGGCAGCCATCAACGCGGCGCTGCCCCAGGTGCCGGTGCTGGCCGGCGGCAGCAGCCAGTGCGACTGGGGCTCGGATGCGGATTCGGTGCAGGCCGGCGCCATCGGCCCGGCACGCATGCCCAGCCTGCTGCGTGGCGACTACGTGGGCAACATGAACGACAGCTACTGGCTGTCCAATGCCTCGGCACCGCTGACCGGCTATCCGGCCATCTTCGGCTCCACCTCTTCTGCCCAGAGCCTGCGCACGCGCCTGGGCCACACCATGGCGCTGCAGCGGCTGGCGGGCACGGACGGCTATCCGGGCAAGATGGCCACCAGCGACATCGTTCGCCAGATGGTGCTGGACAGCCGTGTGTACAGCGCGCGTTTCAAGGACGATGCATTGGCCCAGGTCTGTCCAGGCCCCGTGTCCTCGGCGGGTGAAACGGTGGACGTATCGGCTGCCTGCACGGCGCTGCAGGCCTGGGACGGCACGGGCACGGCGGCATCCAGGGGCTCCCATGTCTGGGACGAGTTCTGGAAGCGCGTGGCCAGCCAGATCAAATCGGCCGACCTGTATGCCGTGCCCTTCGATGCGTCCGACCCCGTCAACACGCCGCGCGGCATCAAGCCCACGGCCAAGGCGGCGCTGCAAAAGGCGTTCGCCGAAGCAGTGAAGGCCGTGCAGGCCAGCGGCTTTGCCATGGATGCGGCGCGTGGCACCGTGCTGTTCTCGCAGCGTGGCGGAGAGAAGACGGCGCTGTATGGCGGATGCGGCGAGGTGGGCTACTTCACCATCACCTGCTCGGAAAACAAGATAGAGCAGGGCGGCTACAGCATGGACGGGCAGCCGCACGGCAACAGCTACATGCAGGTGGTGAGCTTCCCGGCGGCCGGAGTGGAGGCCCATACCTTCCTGACCTTCTCGCTGTCGGACGATCCTGCCTCGGCCCACTATGCGGACTACACCAAGGCCTACGGTGCGCGCCAGTGGCTCAAGCTGCCGTTCACCGACAGCGCCATCCAGGCCAGCCCGGCCTACAAGACGCAGACCGTGAGCGAGTGACATCCGCTGTCCGGCGTGATGCAGTGCCCGCCTGAAGGGGCTGCATCCGGCATGCAATGCAAACGGGGGCCCAGGCCCCCGTTCCGCTTGACTGGTTGCCTGGCTCAATCCACCACGACGCGGGCCTGGCCCGCTTCCATGCGGCCGACGATGGCTGCATCGCCAAAGCCCTGTTCGGCAAACAGCGCAAGCACCTGGTCCGCCACATCGGGCGTGCACGATACGAGCAGGCCGCCCGAGGTCTGCGGATCGGTCAGCAGCGCGCGCTGGGCATCGGTGATGCCGGCGCCCAGCACCACCTGCGTGCCATACGAGGCCCAGTTGCGGCCCGAGGCGCCCGTGATGACGCCCTGCTCGGCAAAGCCCTGCACCGTGGGCAGCACGGGCAGGCTGCGGCTGTCGATGCGCGCCGTCAGGCCCGCGCCGCGTGCCAGCTCCAGGCCATGGCCCAGCAGGCCGAAGCCCGTCACATCGGTCAGCGCGTGCACGCCGTCCATCTTGCCCAGCGCCGTGCCGGGGCGGTTGAGCAAGGTGGTTGCCTCCACCATGGCGCGGTAGCCGGCTTCGTCCAGCAGGTTCTTCTTGAGCGCGGCCGACAGAATGCCCACGCCCAGCGGCTTGCCCAGGATCAGCACATCGCCGGCCTTGGCGTCGGCGTTGCGTTTCATCTGGCGCGGGTTGACGATGCCGATGCCCACCAGGCCGTAGATGGGCTCGACCGAGTCGATGGAGTGGCCGCCGGCCAGCGGAATGCCGGCATCGCGGCAGACCGATTCGCCGCCTTCCAGGATCTTGGCAATGGTGTCGTGCGGCAGCACATTGATGGGCATGCCCACGATGGCCAGGGCCATCAGCGGCTGGCCGCCCATGGCGTAGATGTCGGACAGCGCATTCGTTGCGGCGATGCGGCCGAAGTCATACGGATCGTCCACGATGGGCATGAAGAAATCCGTGGTCGCCACGATGGCCTGCTCGTCGTTGATGCGGTAGACGGCGGCGTCGTCAGCGGTCTCCGTGCCCACCAGCAGGTCCGGGAAGAACTGCTTGGGCAGCGCGCTCTTGCCGATCAGCTCCGCCAGCAGGCCCGGCGCGATCTTGCAGCCGCAGCCGCCGCCATGGGACAGCGAGGTGAGTCGGGGAGCTTGGGAGGTGTCTGTGGTCATGGAGCAATCCGGCGAGCGGGGGCGATCGCAGTAGTGGAAAAAGTGTGCCTGCCGCCAGCGCGGCGGCGCGCCATATTATGGGCGGGCACGGCGGGCGGCCATGGTACAAGCGGGCATGTCCAAGTCTTTCGCTCATGACCGCGCATCCGTGGACTGCGATCCCGAGACGGTGGTCGGCGTGGAGCAGCGCGGCTTCAACGCCTGGCCGGCCCAGCGCACCGTGCTCTGCGGAGACTGGCTGCTGCGCGCCGCGCAGGGCCATACCAAGCGGGCCAACTCGGCCAATGCCCATCAGCCCGGCGCCCGCCTTGGCGCCTTGCTGGCGCAGATCGAAGCCTTCTACCAACGCCAGGGCCTGCCGCCCGTCTTCCGCCTCTCGCCCCTGGCCAGCCCCGAGGCCGATGCCCAACTGGCGCAGGCCGGCTACCTGCTGGCCGATCCTTCGCTCGTGATGCGCGCAGCCTTGGCGGACATGGCGCAGCCGGCGGGCGAAAAAGGCTGGACCCTCGCCATGGATGCCCGGCCCGGTGCGGCCTGGCTGCAAGGCTTTGCCGAGGCCGGCGCCGTGCCGCCCCGGCACAGGCAGGCGCATCACCACATGCTGCAGTCCATTGCCTGGCCCGCCGCCTTTGCCACGCTGCGCGTCGGGGGCGAGGTGGCCGGGTTCGGCCTGGCCGTGCTGGAGCGCGGCTGCGTGGGCCTGTATGACATCGTCATCGCACCTGCAATGCGCGGGCGGGGGCTGGGCCGTGCGCTGGTGTGCGGCCTGCTGCACTGGGGACGGACGCAGGGGGCGCAATGGGCCGAGCTGCAGGTGCGGGCTCCCAACCGGGTGGCGCGCGGGCTGTATGAAAGCCTGGGCTTTCATCCGCTCTACGCCTATCACTACCGCCTGCCTGCCACGGCACCTTGATGTGCCGCAGCGACTAAGAAAGGATGATGACCCAGCGCGACACTCCGGGTGCTCCGAGGCGGGCGATATGTGAAAAAATGCTTCGATGCGCCGTCGTGGTGCAATGCATGGATTTCCCGTTCAAGGAGCCTTGGTTGGCTGTTCGCATAAATCGCTCACAGCGCTCGCAGCGCTCACTTCTCCCATCCCGCAGGTGGTGCATGGGTTGCAGGATCAAGGGCCTGCCGCCCGCCTGGGCCTGGGTGGCCGTGTGCCTGCTGGCGCTGCAAACGGGTTGGGTGGGGCTGGTGGGGCAGGCGCATGCCGAACCATCGGCCGACGAGCATGAGCTGGGCGTGACACGCACGGTCTTAGGCATCCTGGGCTACACGCGCTGGCCCACGGAAAGCGCGGTGCTGCGGCTGTGCGTGGTGGGCTCCACCGAATATGCCGATGACCTGCTCAATGGTGCCCCGCAGACCGTGGGCAGCCAGCGGCTGGAAGTCCGGCGCGTCGTGCTTTCCGATGCGCGCATCCTGGCCGAATGCGAAGGCATCTATGCCGGCCAGCTCGATGAAGCGGCCTGGCGCAAGCTCATGGAGCAACTGGCCGGACGGCCGCTGCTGACCATCAGCGAGCGGGGCGAGCTGTGCCGCATCGGCGCCATGTTCTGCCTGCGCCGCCGTGGCGAGGGCGCGGGCTTCGAGGTCAGCCTCGACTCCGTGGCACGCAGCGGCCTGCGCGTCAATCCCAAGGTGCTGCAGCTTGCGCGCCACAGGACGTTGCCATGAAGTTGTTCCTGTCCGGCAGCGCCTCCCTGCGCAACGTGATCCGCCGCGCGCACATGCGCATGGCGGCGGTGGCCATTGCGCTGGCGGGCGCGCTGCTGCTCATCGTCGGCGTGGCCACCCTGCGTCTTTACCTGTCCAACAACCTGCATCTGGTGGCACGTTCGCTGGCCTATACGGTCGAGGCATCGCTGGTCTTCGGTGACCGTGACGAGGCTGCCCGCGTGCTGGACCAATTGCTGCGCGGCGAAGGCGTGGCCCATGCCGAGGTTTTCGATGCCGAGCAGCGCCCGTTCGTACAGTGGTCGGGCCATGGCGGCTCGGCGCTGTCCAGCGTGGGTGAACTGCTGGCCATAGGCATAGGCCTGCCGCGCGCCGAGGCCGATGTGCGCCAGGATGGCCGCCTGGTCGGGAGCGTGCAGCTGTCCAGCGATGGCGTGGGCCTGGTCCGCTTTCTGGGCGCAGGCTTCATCGTGCTGGTGCTGTGCGTGGGCGTGAGCGGCTATGTGGGGCTGCGCCAATCGCGCCGCATGCTGCGCGACATTGCCGAACCGCTGCAGCAGTTGGCGCGCGTGGCGCACGCCGTGCGCCATGACCGGTCCATGGACCAGCGCGTGCCGCTGGCGCGCATTGCCGAACTGCGCGAGTTGGGAGACAACTTCAATGCCCTGCTGGCCGAGCTGCAGACACGCCACGAGCGGCTGCAGCAGCAAAATTCGGCCCTGGAGCGCCAGGCTTCGCGAGACAGCCTCACGGGGCTGGCCAACCGCCTGCATTTCGAGCAGCGCCTGCAGCAGGCGCTGGACAACGCGGCCGAAACCGGACAGAAGCTGGCCGTGCTGTTTCTGGACAACGACCGCTTCAAGCAGGTCAACGACGCGTACGGCCATGCCGTGGGCGATGTGCTGCTCAAGGCCGTAGGCGCAAGACTGCGCTCGCAGGTGCGCGAGAGCGATCTGGTCGCGCGGCTGGGCGGCGATGAGTTCGCCATCCTGCTCTATCCCGTGGGCGGGGGCGGCGATGCGCAGATGGTGCGGGACAAGATAGAGGCCGCCATGCATGAGCCTTTGGTGGTCAGCGAAGGCGTGGTGCTGCAGCCTTCGGTCAGTGCGGGCGTGGCCCTTTTTCCCAAGCATGGCCAGAGCATGGAGACGCTGATGCGCCATGCCGACCAGGCCATGTACCAGGCCAAGGCCATGCGCCAGGCCGAACGAGTCACAGGAGGATGACATGTTGAAACGACGGAGCTGGACCCGGATGTGCGGCGCAGGTGCGGCCGCTGTGCTGGCCCTTGCGCTGGCGGGCTGCAAGGCGGCGCCCGAGGCGCCGCCTACGCCGCAGGGCCTGACCGAGCAGCAGCAGCAAGTGCTGCGCAGCCAGGGCTTTGCACAGGCGGAGCAGGGCTGGGAGCTGCAGATGTCGGGCAAGCTGCTGTTCGGCTTTGACTCGGCCGAAGTCGGCGCCCAGGCGCGCACCAAGGTGCTGGAACTGGGGCGGGCGCTCAAGGGCGTGGGCATAGAGCGGCTGCGCGTGGAAGGCCATACGGACGATCGCGGCAGCGATGCCTACAACATGCGCCTGTCGCTGCGCCGCGCCGAAGCCGTGGCCGATGTGCTGGCCGAAGCCGGCCTGGCGCGCCAGGATATCGAGGTCAAGGGCCTGGGCCGCGCCATGCCCGTGGTGCCCAGCGATGCGGCGGAGAACCGCCGCGTGGCCATCGTCGTGCCCTTGCAATAGCCGGAACCTGGCTGGGATCAGAGTCGGGGGGATTGGCGGAAAGCAGCAGGAGTCGAACCTACCCAGGAGCGGCTGACGCCCCTGACCGGGTTTGAAGCCCGGGCGCACCACCGGGTGCGTATGCTTTCCTTCTGGCTTGAAGCTCCCCCTGAGCGGCTTACGCCGCTTCCCCCCGTTGCACGGCGCCTCTCTACCCGCTTCGCGGGGGAGGGGGACGACACCCTTGCTGCGGGGCGGCCCTTGCTCGGTGTCTCTCGCCCTGGGCCGCGCCGGTTGCTGGCGCCGTGGCGAAGCAAAGCTGGCCATTGTAGCGGCCCCTTGCCTCAAATTCTTGCTGTGGCGCCAGTGGTCCACTGCACATCGGGGCGCAGCAGGTGGGCGTCGCGCAGGCGGCGGGTGTAGCCGATGCGGTCGAAGAATTCGAGGATCTGGATGGCGCGCTTGCGGCCCAGGCCTGTGGCATCGCGAAAGGCGTGGGCCTGGATTTCGCCGTTGGGGGTGGCGGCGGCCAGTTCGCGCACCAGGGCGGCGAGTTCGTCCGTGCGGGCGGCGGAGTAGAACAGGTCCTTGGTCACCTGAAACAGCAGTCCCTGGCGCGCGAGCTTGCGCAGCAGCTGGCGCACGGTTTCCTCGCCGATGGCGTTGTCGCGTGCCAGGTCGCGCACCCAGGGCGGGTCGTAGCGGCCGGCTTCGATGGCCGGCAGCAGTTTCTGGGCGATCTGTGTTTCGCTGTCCGACAGTTGCACGCTGTGGCCGGGCAGGTGCAGCCAGGCGCCGCTGGCGGCCAGGCTGCCATCCTGCAGCAGCGTTTGCAGCAGGCCTTTCCACAGCGCGTCATGTCCTGCATGGACCAGGCCGGACAGTGCCATGCGGCGCAGGCGTGCCGCGTTCACACCGGGCTCGTCGGGGTTTTTTTCGTGAAAGCGCGCCATGCTGTCCAGCACCTGGCCGCGCAGCTGCGTCCAGCGTGCGTCACCCAGCAACAGCGTGTCGCCCTCGGCCAGTGGAAGTCGGTGCAGCCGGTGCCCGACGTTGTCCGTGGCCACGGATGCGCGGCCCGTCAGGCGCATGAGCTGCGACGTGGCAATGCCGTGCGCCGCGCCTTGCACCAGCGCGCTGGCGTCCCCGGTGGCAATCAGCGATTCCAGCGCCTGCAGATAGGCCGTGCGCTCGGGGCTGCGGCGCTTGCGTGCGGGAGCAAAGGGGTCGATGACGCTGCCGCCCGCAATCGTACGGTTGGCCTGGGCATTGCGCACGATGAGCCGGTCGCCGGGTTGGGCATGTACGGGCATGTCCAGCACCAGTTGGACGATGGCCTGCTCGCCGGGACCCAGCGGCTGGTCCTGCAGCAGGGCCACGTGGGCCGTGCAGCGCGCCGTACCGATGTGCACATGCACAGGCGTCCATTGGGCCAGTGATGGCGCATCGGCCAGCAGTTGCAGGCGCACGTCGATCCGGTCGCTGGCCTGCAGCAGCCGTGCGTCGGCGATCCAGTCGCCGCGCGTGATGGCTTCCTTGGCAATGCCCGACAGGTTGAGCGCGCAGCGCTGTCCGGCCAGGCCCTGTTCGCTGGCCTGGTTCTGGGCATGCAGGCTGCGCACGCGCACCTCGGTGCCCGAGGCCGAATGCACCAGCGTGTCGCCCACCTTCACTTGGCCGCCGAACACGGTGCCCGTGACCACGGTGCCCTGGCCGGGCAGCGTGAAGCTGCGGTCCACGGCCAGGCGGAACAGCCCGTCTCTGGCCCGCGCGGGAATGGACTGGGCGCGCGCCATGAGGTGCTCGCGCAGCTGCGCCACGCCCGCGTCACCGGGCTGGGCGGCGGCGGTGGGAAAGACCGGGGCGCCGGCCAGCGCCGTGGGCGCCAGCAGGGACTCGATCTCGGCACGCACCTGCTGCAGGCGCTCGGGCGTGGCGCGGTCGGCCTTGGTCAGGGCCACGGTGCCTTCGCGCACGCCCAGCAGCTGCAGGATGTCCAGGTGCTCGCGCGTCTGCGGCATGACGCCGTCGTCGGCCGCCACCACCAGCAGGGCGTGGTCTATGCCCACGGCGCCTGCGGCCATGGTGTGCACGAATTTTTCGTGGCCGGGCACGTCGATGATGCCCAGTACCTCGCCATTGGGCAGCGGCGTGTAGGCATAGCCCAGCTCGATGGAGATGCCGCGCGCCTTCTCTTCCTTGAGGCGGTCGGTGTCCACGCCCGTGAGCGCGCGCACCAGGGTGGTCTTGCCGTGGTCGATGTGGCCGGCGGTGCCAATGATCATGCGTTCGTCCTCAGGCGATGTGCAGCAGCGGCAGCTGTTCGGTGAAGGCCGGCTCGTCGGCTGCCTCCAGGCAGCGCAGATCCAGCCACAGCGCGTCGTCATGCAGCCGGCCGATGACGGGGCGGGGCAGGCCGCGCAGGCCCGCTTCAAGCCGGGTGAGCTGGCGGCCGGCCTGGCGACCGTCGGCCGGATGCAGGCGCAGGCCCCAGCTGGGCAGGTTCTCCACGGGCAGGGCGCCGCTGCCGATCTGACTGTTCATCTCGGCGGTTTCCACCACATAGCGGCTGCCCAGCGCCTGCTGCACCAGCGGCTGCAGCGCCTGCGCGCGGGCCTGCATGTCGGCCTGGGGGCGCGTGAACAGGCGCAGCGTGGTCAGGCGCTCGGCCAGCTTTTCGGGGTGCAGGTACAGGCGCAGCGTGGGCTCCAGCGCGGCCAGGGTGAGCTTGCTCACGCGCAGCGCGCGCTTGAGCGGGTGTTTCTTGATGCGGGCGATCAGGTCCTTGCGGCCCACGATCAGGCCGGCCTGCGGACCGCCCAGCAGCTTGTCGCCACTGAAGGTGACGATGTCGGCGCCCGACTCGATGGTCTCGCGCACCGTGACCTCGTAGGGCAGGCCCCATTCGCGCAGGTCGACCAGGGTGCCGCTGCCCAGGTCCACCACCATCTGCAGGCCGTGCGCATGGGCAATGGATGCCACCTCCGCGTCGCTCACGGCCTTGGTGAAGCCGGTGATGGCGTAGTTGCTGCAATGCACCTTCATGAGCAGGCCGGTGTGTTCGCCGACAGCGCCTTCGTAGTCGCGCGCATGGGTACGGTTGGTGGTGCCCACCTCGACCAGGGTGGCGCCCGCGCGCGTCATCACGTCGGGGATGCGGAAGGCCCCGCCGATCTCCACCAGCTCGCCGCGCGAGACGATGACCTCGCGCCCGCCCGCCAGCGTGGCCAGGGTCAGCAGCACGGCGGCGGCGTTGTTGTTGACCACGGTGCAGGCCTCGGCGCCCGTGAGTTCGCAGACCAGGGATTCGATCAGGTCGTCGCGGTCGCCACGGCCGCCGTCCTCCAGGTCGTACTCCAGGTTGGCCGGCGCCGTCATGGCGGCCACCACGGCGTCCACGGCCTCCTGCGGCAGCAGGGCGCGGCCCAGGTTGGTGTGCAGCACCGTGCCCGTGAGGTTGAAGACCGTGCGCAGACGGGGTGCAAAGCGCCGCGCCAGGCGAAGGCCGGCCGCCTGGATTACCTCAGTGATGCCGGGCGCGCCTGCATCGGGCTCGCCGGACCGCAGCCGCTGCTGCGCATCGGCCCGCATCTGTGCCAGTGTCTCGCGCACGGCCTGGGTGCAGGCATCGAGGCCGTGGCGCTCGCGCAGCGCGAGCATGTCGGCGCTCAGCAGCACCTTGTCCACGGCAGGCAGGCGCAGCGCGGACGGGGTGGAGGAAGCGGCAGAGGTGGCGGCGGTATCGGTCATGGTGTGCGAAAGGGTCAGGCAGCAGGCGTGGCGGGGTCGATCAGCGCGTCGCCGGCCTCGTCCTGCTCCTCGGCAAAGGCCACGTAGAGCAGGGGATTGGCGCTGGCGCGCTGAAAGCGCGTCTCCTCGCCCATCAGCAGGTCCAGCATCAGCGAGGCCAGGTCGTCGGCCAGGGGCTCGGCCATCGGGTCCTTTTCCTGGTTGACCACCTTGCGGTAGCTGCCGCATTCCTCGCAGGTCTCGGCCAGCACGGTATCGCCTGCGCCATCGATGCCCTGGTACTCGACGCCCTTGGTCGACTCGCAGTGGGAGCACTTGACGCGAACCATGTGCCACTCCGTGCAGCAGGTGCCGCAGTGCAGGTAGCGATGGCCTGCGGCCTTGCCGCCAATGCGCAACACGCTGGCCACGGGCTCGCTGGCGCAGACGGGACAGATCGAGGCGGGATCGGTATAGGGCACGTCGCGTGCGTTCAGGCCGCTGGCGCGCGTGGCAAACACCACCTGCAGCGCAGCCATCACAAAGGGCGCCATGCCCACGTGGCGGGCCGCCACTTCCTTTTGCAGCAGCCGCTGCGCGATCTCGTCACGCCCGGCCGTGTCCAGCGCGCGCAGCTCCTGCAGCAGCGGCTGCAGCGGCGCTGGCAGGCCGTTGGCGCCCGACAGGGCATCGAGCATGCGGTCCAGCACGCCATGCCAGGCGGCATCGATATGGTCGGCGGCAGGCAGCAGCGGCATGGAATGCTCCTGCGCCCGCGCGATCAGCGCCGCATCGGGCTCGGCCAGCATCAGCTGCCCGGCCGCCTTGGCCTGCGCGTCCACGATCTGCGCCACGAACCGCAGGTAGTCGGCAATTGGATTGCCCTCGGCCAGCTGCCGCAGCCGCGCCGCCCGCTCGACGAACAGCCCCGGCAACTGCGGCAGCAGCACGCGCGGAAAACTGGTGTGGTCCAGCGACTCGATATCGCCGGGTTGAAGAATGCGTTGCATTGGAATGAATCCCAAAAAAACAGCCGCCCGGATCGCTGGGCGGCTGGGTGCTCAGGCTGATGCCTAGTATGACGCCATGTCTGTGAAAACTGGCGCGGCCCAAGGCGAGGGGCACCGAGGAAGGGCCGTCCCGCACCGAGGGTGCCGTCCCCCTCCCTCGCGCAGCGAGTAGAGAGGGGGAAGCGGCGTAAGCCGCTCAGGGGGTGTCAGTCATTATCACCGGTCATCTTGCGATACCACCCCCGGTGGTGCTGCTTGGCCCAGGCCCGTGTCACCGTGCCGTACAGCATGGCGCGGATGGTGCCCCGGGTCCAGATGGCCGCGTACACGTGCATGATGATCAGGCCGATCATCCACACGCCCGCGATGGCGTGCACCACCGAGGCGGCGCGCACCACGTTGACGGGCAGCGTCCACCAGGCGCGCCACATGAGCGCGCCGGTCACGGTGATCGCCAGCATGCCGATGACCAGGCCCCAGAACAGCAGCTTCTGGCCGCCGTTGTACTTGCCCTGCTCGGGCATGTCGTGGTCGTCGCCGTCGATCATCTTGTTGACGTTCTTGAGCCACTCGATGTCGCGCGGCTCGACCACGTTCAGGCGCCAGAAGCGCAGCGCCATGATGATGAAGAACAGCGCCATCACCACCCCGATGTAGGGGTGCAGGATGCGTGTCCACGGCCCGCCGCCGAACAGCTGCGTGAGCGGGAAGAAAGCCGGGTGGAAGAACGCCAGGCCCGACAGCGCCAGCAGGATGAAGCAGATGCCGACCACCCAGTGGTTGGCACGCTCCGATGCGTTGTAGCGCACCAGGTCACGTGGGTTGCGTTTCATCGGCGGGCCTCCTTTTCAGCGGCTTCCTGGTCCTTGCGGTCCATTTCGTCTTCCAGTTCCTTGGACACGTCGTTCGGGCCCTTGGTGATGTAGTGGAACAGGCTGCCGACGGCAGCTGCGCCCAGCGCGGCCATGGCCAATGGCTTGGCCACGCCCTTCCACAGGGACACCATGGGGCTGATCTTCGGGTCGTCGGGCAGGCCCTTGTACAGCGAAGGCTTGTCCGCGTGATGCAGCACGTACATCACATGGGTGCCGCCCACGCCCTGCGGGTCATAGAGGCCGGCCTCGGCATAGCCGCGCCGCTTGAGGTCGCCGATGCGGTGCTCGGCCTGGTCCTTCATCGCCTCCTTGGTGCCGAACATGATGGCGCCGGTGGGGCAGGTCTTGACACAGGCAGGCTCCCGGCCGACGGCCACGCGGTCCGAGCACAGCGTGCACTTGTAGGCCTTGTGGTCCTTCTTGGAGATGCGCGGAATGTTGAACGGGCAGCCCGTGACGCAGTAGCCGCAGCCCACGCACTGGTCCTGCTGGAAGTCCACGATGCCGTTGCTGTACTGCACGATGGCGCCCGGCGAGGGGCAGGCCTTCAGGCAGCCCGGGTCCTCGCAGTGCATGCAGCCGTCCTTGCGGATCAGCCACTCCAGGTTGCCGGTCGCTTCGTTCTCGTACTCGGTAAAGCGCATGACGGTCCACGACTGATCCGTCAGATCGGTCGGGTTGTCATAGACGCCGGCCGCGCAGGTTCCGATTTCGTCGCGCAGGTCGTTCCACTCCATGCAGGCGGTCTGGCAGGCCTTGCACCCGATGCACTTGGAGACATCGATGAGCTTGGCCACCTCGCCGCTGTGCGTTTCGCGCGCACTGGGAGCAGGCGTCGTCGTCGCCGAGCGACGCTTGATATCGAGAGACATGGTTGATGACATCAGCTGCTCCTTAAACCTTTTCCACCTTCACGAGGAAGGTCTTGGATTCCGGGGTAAGGCTGTTGCCATCGCCCACCGATGCCGTCAGGTTGTTGGCCATGTAGCCCTTGCGGCCCGTCGACGAGAAGCCCCAGTGAATGGGCACGCCCACGTGGTGGATGGTCTTGCCATCGATCTTCATGGGCTTGATGCGCTTGGTCACCACGGCGGCCGCCTTGACGAAGCCGCGCTTGGAGCTGACCTTCACATGCTGGCCCGTCTCGATGCCCAGTTCCTTGGCCAGCGCCTCGCCGATTTCCACGAACTGCTCGGGCTGAACGATGTTGTTCAACTGAACGTGCTTGGTCCAATAGTGGAAGTGCTCGGTCAGGCGGTACGTCGTGCCCACATGCGGGAACTCGCTGGGCGAGCCTGCCGAATCCTTGGCGGAGTCGAAGATGCGGGCGGCCGGGTTGATGACAGCCAGCTTGTTGTCGGGATACATGGGGTTGTATCCCAGCGGGTTGTCGAAGGCCTCGTAGTGGGTGGGGAACGGTCCCTCGTTCATGCCCTTGCGGGCGAAGAAGCGCGCCACGCCCTCGGGGTTCATGATGAACGGATCGGTGGTCTCCGGCGGCATGGTCGGACCCATGTCGGGCACGTCGGCGCCGCCCCAGGCCTTGCCGTTCCAGCGGATCAGCGTGCGCTGGGGATTGAACGGCTGCCCGTTGCGGTCGCACGAGGCACGGTTGTAGAGCACGCGGCGGTTGGCCGGCCAGGCCCAGGCCCAGTTCAGCGTATTGCCTATGCCCGTAGGGTCGCTGTTGTCGCGTCGGGCCATCTGGTTGCCGGACGAGGTCCAGCAGCCAGCCCAGATCCAGCAGCCGCCCATCGTCGTGCCGTCGTCGCGCATCTCGCCGAAGCCGGCGAGCTGCTCGCCTGCCTTGCGGATGAGCTTGGTCGGGTCCTTGGGGTCGAACAGGTCCACCAGCGCGCGGCCGTTGTACTCCTTGGCGATCTCTTCCGAAGTCGGATGATCGGCATGGGCATACGGCCACCACAGCTTGGTGATCGGCTCGGGGAACTTGCCGCCGTCCTTCTCATAGGCCTGCTTCAGGCGCAGGTGCAGGGCCGACATGATGGCGATGTCGGTCTTGGCTTCGCCCGGGGGCTCGGCCGCCTTCCAGTGCCACTGCAGCACGCGCGAGGAACTGACGACGGCGCCGTCTTCCTCGGCAAAGCAGGTCGTGGGCAGGCGGAACACCTCGGTCTGGATGGATGCCGAATCCACGTCGTTGAACTCGCCGTGGTTCTTCCAGAACTCCGACGTTTCGGTGACCAGCGGGTCCATGATCACCAGGAACTTCAGCTTCTTGAGGCCTTCGCGCACATTGTTGCTGTTCGCAAGAGCCGCCAGCGGGTTGAAGCCCTGGGCGATGTAGCCGTTGATCTTGCCCTGCGCCATCATGTCGAACACCTGCAGCATGTCGTACTGCTTGTCCAGCTTGGGCAGGTAGTTGAAGGCCCAGTTGTTCTCGGCCGTGGCCGCCGGTCCCCACCAGGCCTTCATCAGGCTCACGTGGAACTTGGGCGTGTTCGACCAGTAGTTCATCTGGCCCGGGCGCATGGCCTTGGGCGTGCGCGCGTCGATGTACTTCTGGTAGTCCTGCTCGCCTTCGTTGGGCAGCGTCAGATAGCCTGGCAGCGAGGCAGACAGAATCCCCAGGTCCGTCAGGCCCTGGATGTTGGAGTGCCCGCGCAGCGCATTCATGCCGCCGCCGGCCACGCCGATGTTGCCCAGCAGCAGTTGCACCATGGCGCCCGTGCGCAGGATCTGCGCACCCGTGGTGTGCTGTGTCCAGCCCAGTGCGTACAGGATGGTTGCGGCGCGGCCCGGCACTGCCGTCGAAGCCAGCTTCTCGCACACATGCAGGAATTTTTCCTTGGGCGTGCCGCAGGCGCTCTCCACCTTCTCGGGCGTATAGCTGGCGTAGTGGCGCTTGAGCCATTGGTACACGCAGCGCGGATGCTGCAGGCTGGCGTCCACCTTCACGTAGCCGTCGGCGTCGAGTTCATAGTCCCAGCTGGACTTGTCGTACTTGCGGGTCTGCGGGTCGTAGCCCGAGAAGATGCCCTCGTCGAACGCAAACTCCTCCTTCACGATGTACGAGAAGTCGGTGTAGTTCCTCACGTATTCGTGATGGATCTTGTCGTTCGTCAGCAGATAGTTGATCACGCCACCCAGGAACACGATGTCCGAGCCCGACCGGATGGGGGCGTAGAAATCGGCCACGGAGGCGGAGCGGTTGAAGCGCGGATCGACCACCATGAAGTGCGCACCGTTGTGCTCCTTCGCTTCGGTCACCCACTTGAAACCGCAGGGATGTGCTTCAGCGGCATTGCCGCCCATGATCAGGATAACGTCCGCGTTCTTGATGTCGACCCAATGGTTCGTCATCGCTCCACGGCCAAACGTCGGGGCAAGACCTGCCACCGTCGGGCCGTGTCAGACACGTGCTTGGTTATCGAGTGCGAGCAGGCCCCAGGAGCGGGCCACCTTGTGTGTGACGTAGCCGGCTTCGTTGCTGGAGGCCGAGGCGGCCAGCATGCCGGTGGTCAGCCAGCGGTTCACCGTCTGGCCCTTGTCGTTTTGCTCGACGAAGTTCGCGTCGCGGTCGTCCTTGAGCAGCTTGGTGATGCGGGTCAGCGCCTCATCCCAGGACATGCGCTTCCACTCGGTGGAGCCGGGCGCGCGGTACTCGGGATACTTCAGGCGGTGCGGGCTGTGGACGAAGTCCAGCAGCGATGCGCCCTTGGGGCACAGCGTTCCGCGGTTGACGGGGTGGTCGGGATCTCCCTCGACGTGGATCACCGACAGCTTGGCGTTCTTGACGCCATCGCTCAGCGAATACATCAGGATGCCGCAGCCTACCGAACAGTAGGTGCAGGTCTGGCGGGTGACCGTGGTGGCGGCCAGCTTGAACTGGCGCACTTCAGCCAGGGCGGCCGTGGGCGAGAAGCCCATCAACGCCAGGCTGGATCCGGCCAGAGTCGAACCAGTCACTTTCATGAACTGGCGTCTGGAGAATTGGACCATGTGGGGTACCTTCTAATAGAAATTGACGCTTGTAAGCAAATTCTACGAGTGCACCCCGAAAACAATCCGGGAAATAACCCTTAATCCCGAGTCGGCCTGTGCGGCATTCATGCGCGGCCTCCCCGCTGCGCCTTGCTGCGCGGGGCTTGCCGGTCTGGTGTCCGGCCGATTCATCAGTTGAATTGATTATCTGGTTTGAAGGCTTCGGATATTTTGTTTTATATCAATCCGGTATTCATTGGCTGGCTGAATGGCGTCGATCAATCCAGTCTATTGGGTGAATGCGAACCATTTGCGCCGATTGAATTGCCGAATGGGGTTTTTGGCCTCCCCCAGGAGCGGAGGCCGGGGTGGATCAGCGTGCCGGCGGGCCCGGATCGCGCGGGGCATGCTTGAGGCCCAGATCATCCGACGTCTGATATTCAGCATGCGCCAAACCCGTCTTGTTCACCGATGGGTTCACCGTTTGGGCCATTTGGCGGCGCCTTTCCTCATCCTGCAGCTGCATGCGCGTGAACATGTCCCAGATTGCCATGAACAGCGCCGCGATCACGGGTCCTATCACAAAACCCGTCAGTCCGAAGAGAGCCATGCCGCCCAGTGTCGAGATCAGCACGATGTAGTCGGGCATCTTGGTGTCCTTGCCCACCAGCAGCGGGCGCAGCACGTTGTCCACCAGTCCGATCACCAGCACGCCGTAGGCGATCAGGATCAGGCCCTTGCCCATGTCACCGGTGGCCAGGAAGTAGATGGCCACCGGTGCCCAGATCAGGCCGGCGCCCACAGCGGGCAGCAGCGACAGGAACGCCATCACCACGCCCCACAGCACGGGCCCCTGGATGCCCAGAATCCAGAAGATCAGCCCGCCCAGCGCGCCCTGGGCGGCCGCCACGGCCAGGTTGCCCTTGACGGTGGCGCGGATCACGGTGGTGAACTTGCTCGACAGCTCGGCCTTGTGATCGGACTGCAGCGGGATGGCCATGCGGATGCGCTGTGTCAGGTCGCGTCCGTCACGCAGCAGGAAGAACAGCAGGTACAGCATCACGCAGAAGCCGACCAGAAACCCGAAGGTGTTCTGGCCTATGCCCAGCGCCTTGGTGGCGGCCAGCTTGGAGGCCTGCATGGCGATGCTGGACAGCTTGTCCTGCAGCTCGGCCAGCGAACCCAGGTGCAACCGCTCCAGCCAGGGTGTGACCCAGGAGGGCAGGGCGTCCATGATCTGTTGCACATAGGTGCCTGCATCCAGGTTGCCGCTGTTGACGCGCTCATAGATCAACGAGGCCTCGCGCACCAGCGAGGCGCCGATCAGCGCCAGCGGCAGGATGGCCACCACCAGGCACAGCAGCAGGGTGGACAGGGCGGCGAGATTGGTGCGCCGTGGCATGCGCGCCAGCAGGCGCCGGTGCAGCGGCGAAAACAGGATGGCCAGGGCGACGCCCCAGAAGATGGCCCCCATGAACTCCCAGAGCACGGCACCGAAGCCTATGGTTGCCGCAATCAGCAGCAGCATGAAAGTGCGTTTGTGTAGGGGCAGCAGGTTCATCTGGCGGTCCGTTCGGAAGATGCGCCAATGTACGCGACTGCGGGAACTCCCGGAGAGTTCAGGTAATCACTTGGTAACTGCCCTGCTGCGATGTTTGAACGGTGGCACAATGGCGGTCGCAACCAGGCCCTTCCCCAGCCACAGTCGCATCCGCCAATCGGTACAGCCGTGTCGCGGAAGGTTCCACAAACCAGCTAATGCCTCCCTCAGGGAGGCGGAGGTCAGCGCAATATGAGCGATCAGACGTCGGTCTACCAAGCCTACCAAGGCAATACCTACCTCTTCGGCGGCAATGCCCCCTACGTCGAAGAAATGTACGAAAACTACCTGGCCAATCCCGGTAGCGTGCCGGATTCCTGGCGCGAGTACTTTGATGCACTGCAACATGTGCCCGCAGTCGATGGCACCGACGCCAAGGACGTTCCGCACCAGCCCGTCATCAACGCTTTCGCCGAGCGCGCCAAGCAAGGCGGCACCAAGGTGGTCGTGGCCTCCGGCGCCGACTCCGAGCTGGGCCGCAAGCGCACCGCCGTCCAGCAACTGATCGCCGCCTACCGCAATGTCGGCGCACGCTGGGCCGATCTGGACCCCCTCAAGCGCACCGAGCGCCCCGAAATTCCCGAGCTGGAGCCGTCGTTCTACGGCTTCACCGATGCCGACCAGGAAACGGTGTTCAACACGAGCAACACCTTCTTCGGCAAGGAAAGCATGTCCCTGCGCGAGCTGATGAACGCTCTGCGCGAAACCTACTGCGGCACCATCGGCTCCGAGTACATGTATGCCACGGACCAGACGCAAAAGCGCTGGTGGCAGCAAAAGCTGGAAACCAGCCGTACCAAGCCCAGCTTTGATGCCAGCCGGAAAAAGCGCATCCTTGACCGCCTGACGGCTGCCGAAGGCCTGGAACGCTACCTGCACACCAAGTACGTCGGCCAAAAGCGCTTCTCGCTGGAAGGTGGCGAGAGCTTCATCGTCGCCATGGACGAGCTCATCAACGCTGCCGGCCAGAAGGGCGTGCAGGAAGTCGTGATCGGCATGGCCCACCGCGGCCGCCTGAACGTGCTGGTCAACACCCTGGGCAAGATGCCCAAGGACCTGTTCGCCGAGTTCGACCACACCGCCCCCGAGGACCTGCCCGCCGGTGACGTGAAGTACCACCAGGGCTTCAGCTCCGACGTGTCCACCGCAGGCGGCCCCGTCCACCTGTCGCTGGCCTTCAACCCCTCGCACCTGGAAATCGTCAACCCCGTGGTCGAAGGTTCGGTGCGCTCGCGCATGGACCGCCGCGACGACCCGCACGGCAAGCAGGTGCTGCCCGTGCTGGTGCACGGCGATGCAGCCTTCGCCGGCCAGGGCGTGAACCAGGAAACCCTGGCGCTGGCCCAGACCCGTGGCTACACCACGGGCGGCACGGTGCACATCATCATCAACAACCAGATCGGCTTCACCACCTCCGATCCGCGCGACACCCGCTCCACGCTGTACTGCACCGACATCGTCAAGATGATCGAGTCGCCCGTGCTGCACGTCAACGGCGATGATCCGGAAGCCGTGGCGCTGGCCGTGCAGCTGGCCCTGGAGTTCCGCATGGAATTCTCCAAGGACGTGGTCGTGGACATCGTCTGCTTCCGCAAGCTGGGCCACAACGAGCAGGACACCCCCGCGCTGACCCAGCCGCTGATGTACAAGAAGATCGGCGCCCACCCCGGCACGCGCAAGCTGTACGCCGACAAGCTGGCCGCACAGGGCCTGGGCGAATCGCTGGGCGACGACATGGCCAAGGCCTACCGCGCCGCCATGGACGAAGGCCGCCACACCGTGGACCCGGTGCTGACCAACTTCAAGAGCAAGTACGCCGTGGACTGGAGCCCGTTCCTGGGCAAGACCTGGACGGACGCCGGCGACACCGCCATCCCGCTGACGGAATGGAAGCGCCTGGCCGAACGCATCACCACCATCCCCGAGACCGTGACGCCGCACGCGCTGGTCAAGAAGGTCTATGACGACCGCGCAGCCATGGGCCGCGGCGAAGTCAACGTGGACTGGGGCATGGGCGAGCACATGGCCTTCGCATCGCTGGTCGCATCGGGCTATCCCGTGCGCCTGTCGGGCGAGGACTGCGGCCGCGGCACCTTCACGCACCGCCACTCGGTCATCCATGACCAAAAGCGCGAGAAGTGGAGCGAAGGCACCTACATCCCGCTGCAGAACGTGGCCGACAGCCAGGCTCCGTTCACCGTCATCGACTCCATCCTGTCCGAAGAAGCCGTGCTGGGCTTCGAGTACGGCTATGCGTCGAACGACCCCAACACCCTGGTGATCTGGGAAGCCCAGTTCGGCGACTTCGCCAACGGCGCCCAGGTCGTGATCGACCAGTTCATCGCCTCCGGTGAAGTCAAGTGGGGCCGCATCAACGGCCTGACGCTGATGCTGCCGCACGGCTACGAAGGCCAGGGCCCCGAGCACAGCTCGGCCCGCCTGGAGCGCTTCATGCAGCTGGCCGCCGACGCCAACATGCAGATCGTGCAGCCGACCACGGCCAGCCAGATCTTCCACGTGCTGCGCCGCCAGATGGTGCGCCCGCTGCGCAAGCCGCTGGTCATCATGACCCCCAAGTCGCTGCTGCGCAACAAGGACGCCACCTCGCCGCTGTCCGAGTTCACCAGCGGCGGTTTCCAGACCGTGATCCCCGAGCAGGACGAAGCCGTCGTGAAGAACGCGGCCAAGGTCAAGCGCGTGATCGCATGCTCCGGCAAGGTCTACTACGACCTGGTCAAGAAGCGCACCGAGAAGGAAAGCAAGGACGTCGCCATCATCCGCGTCGAGCAGCTGTACCCCTTCCCGCACAAGGCTTTCGCCGCTGAACTGAAGAAGTTCGGCAACGCCACCGACATCGTCTGGTGCCAGGACGAGCCGCAGAACCAGGGCGCCTGGTTCTTCGTGCAGCACTACATCCACGAGAACATGCTCGATGGCCAGAAGCTGGGCTACTCCGGCCGCGCTGCCTCGGCATCGCCCGCCGTGGGTTACGCCCACCTGCACCAGGAGCAGCAAAAGGCCCTGGTGGAAGGCGCGTTCTCCAAGCTCAAGGGTTTTGTCCTGAACAAGTAAGGCAGCCCCCACCCGCTACGTATCAGTACAGAACACTTTTGGAAAGAATCACAAATGGCTATCGTTGAAGTCAAAGTTCCCCAGCTGTCCGAGTCCATCGCTGAGGCCACCATGCTGACCTGGAAGAAGAAGGCCGGCGAAGCGGTTGCAGTCGATGAGATCCTCATCGAGATCGAAACCGACAAGGTCGTGCTCGAAGTGCCCGCGCCCGCCGCTGGCGTGCTGGCCGAGATCGTGCAAGGTGACGGCGCCACCGTGGTGGCCGAGCAACTGATCGCCAAGATCGACACCGAAGGCGTGGCCGGTGTGGCCGCTGCCGCTCCTGCAGCCGCCCCCGCCGCTGCAGCCGCTCCCGCTGCAGCGCCCGCAGCCGCGGCCGCCACCGGTGGCAGCAAGGGTGATGTCGCCATGCCCGCCGCTGCCAAGCTGCTGGCCGAAAACAACCTGTCGGCCGCCGGCGTGGCTGGCTCCGGCAAGGATGGCCGCGTGACCAAGGGTGACGCGCTGGCCGCCATCAAGGGCGGCGTGCAGTCCACCGCTGCCGTCATTCCCACCGGCGTGCCCACCAAGGCGCTGCCCCAGGTGTCGGCTCCGTCCGCCAAGGAAGACCTCAGCGGCCGTCCCGAGCAGCGCGTGCCCATGAGCCGCCTGCGTGCCCGCGTGGCCGAGCGTCTGCTGCAGTCGCAGTCCACCAACGCCATCCTGACCACGTTCAATGAAGTGAACATGGCCCCGGTGATGGATCTGCGCAAGAAGTTCCAGGACGCCTTCACCAAGGAACACGGCACCAAGCTGGGCTTCATGTCCTTCTTCGTCAAGGCGGCCGTGCACGCCCTGAAGAAGTACCCGGTGCTCAACGCATCCGTGGACGGCAACGACATCGTCTACCACGGCTACTTCGACATCGGTATCGCCGTGGGTTCGCCCCGTGGCCTGGTGGTGCCCATCCTGCGCAATGCAGACCAGATGAGCTTCGCCGACATCGAAAAGAAGATTGCCGAATTCGGCAAGAAGGCTGCCGAAGGCAAGCTGGGCATTGAAGAAATGACCGGCGGCACCTTCTCCATCTCCAATGGCGGCACCTTCGGTTCGATGATGTCCACCCCCATCATCAACCCGCCCCAGTCGGCCATCCTGGGCGTGCACGCCACCAAGGACCGTGCCATGGTCGAGAACGGCCAGGTCGTGGTGCGCCCGATGAACTATCTGGCCATGTCCTATGACCACCGCATCATCGACGGCCGCGAAGCCGTGCTGGGCCTGGTGGCCATGAAGGACGCGCTGGAAGATCCTTCGCGCCTGCTGTTCGACCTGTAATTCCACAGGGTTCGACACGACGAAAACCCACCCTTGGCCGCGCGCCCTGCGGTGGGTTTTTTCATGCATCACAGACAAGAGATTCCTGAAATGAGCAAGCAATTCGACGTCATCGTCATCGGCGCGGGCCCTGGCGGCTACATCGCCGCCATCCGTGCCGCACAACTGGGCTTCAACGTGGCCTGTATCGACGAGTGGAAGAACGCCGCCGGCGGCGCCGCTCCGGGCGGCACCTGCACCAACGTGGGCTGCATTCCCTCCAAGGCCCTGCTGCAGTCGTCCGAGCACTTCGAGCACGCCAACCTGCACTTTGCCGACCATGGCATCTCCACCGGCAAGGTCGAGATGGACGTGGCCAAGATGATCGCCCGCAAGGATGCGGTCGTGAAGCAGAACAACGACGGCATCCTGTACCTGTTCAAGAAGAACAAGGTCACCTTCTTCCACGGCCGTGGCTCGTTCGTCAAGGCGGTCGAGGGCGGCTACGAGATCAAGGTTGCCGGCAAGGAAGAGGAAGTGCTGACGGGCAAGCAGATCGTGGTCGCCACGGGCTCCAGCGCCCGCGCGCTGCCCGGCGTGCCCTTCGATGAAGAGAACATCCTGTCCAACGACGGCGCCCTGCGTCTGGGCAAGGCCCCGAAGAAGCTGGCCCTGATCGGCGCCGGCGTGATCGGCCTGGAAATGGGCTCGGTCTGGCGTCGCCTGGGCACGGAAGTGGTCGTGCTCGAAGGCATGGACAAGTTCCTGTCCGCCGTGGACGAGCAGATCGCCAAGGAAGCCAAGAAGGCGTTCGACAAGCAGGGCCTGAAGATCGAGCTGGGCGTGAAGATCGGCGAAATCAAGAGCGGCAAGAAGGGCGTGTCCATCGCCTACACCAACGCCAAGGGTGAAGCCCAGGCGCTGGAGGCCGACAAGCTGATCATCTCCATCGGCCGCACCGCCAACACGGCCGGCCTCAATGCCGAGGCCGTGGGCCTGGCACTGGACGAGCGCGGCTGCGTCGTGGTCGATGACGACTGCAAGACCAGCCTGCCCGGCGTCTGGGCCGTGGGCGACGTGGTGCGCGGCCCGATGCTGGCGCACAAGGCCGAGGAAGAGGCCGTGGCCGTGGCCGAGCGCATTGCCGGCCAGCATGGCCATGTGAACTTCGGCACCATTCCCTGGGTGATCTACACCAGCCCCGAAATCGCATGGGTGGGCCGCACCGAGCAGCAACTGAAGGAGCAGGGCGTCAAGTACAAGGCTGGCACCTTCCCCTTCCTGGCCAACGGCCGTGCGCGCGCCCTGGGCGACACCACGGGCATGGTCAAGTTCCTGGCCGATGCCGAGACCGACGAAATCCTGGGCGTGCACATGGTCGGCCCCATGGTCTCGGAGCTGATCTCCGAAGCCGTGGTTGCCATGGAGTTCAAGGCATCGAGCGAAGACATCGCCCGCATCTGCCATGCCCACCCCTCGCTGTCCGAAGCCACCAAGGAGGCTGCCCTGGCAGTCGACAAGCGTACTCTGAACTTCTGAGTGCCAGGCTAGCCATCTAGCCAATCCGAGACCTGAAAGCGCTTGCTCTGCAAGCGCTTTCAGCTTCTGAATACATAGCAAATGGTTGATGCTGCATGAGCGTTTCAGTGCGAGAGGCCTACGAGGCCGAACTGGTAGCCAAGGGCTTTCACAGTGATCCTGCGCAACTGCGCGCCGTCGAGGCGCTGCAGCGCTGTGCCGACGACTGGACGGTCTACCGCCAGCGCCGCTCCAACGCCTTCAAGAAGCTCATCAACCATCCCGAGATCCCCCGTGGCGTCTACATGTACGGCGGGGTGGGGCGCGGCAAGAGCTTTCTCATGGACTGCTTCTTCAACGCCGTGCCGCTCAGGCGCAAGGTGCGCCTGCATTTCCATGAATTCATGCGCGAGGTCCACCGTGAACTCGCCGTGCTGCAGGGCACCCAGAACCCGCTGGACGTGCTGGGTGCGCGCATCTCCAAGAAGTACAAGCTGATCTGCTTCGATGAATTCCACGTGGCCGACATCACGGACGCGATGATCCTGCACCGGCTGCTGGTGTCGCTGTTCGCCAACGGCGTGGGCTTTGTCACCACCTCCAACTTCAAGCCCGACGAGCTGTACCCGGGCGGCCTGCACCGCGACCGCATCCTGCCGGCCATCGACCTGCTCAACGAGCGCATGGAAGTCGTCAACGTGGACAACGGCACGGACTACCGCCGCCGCACGCTGGAAAACGCCAGGCTCTACCACACGCCGCTGGGCGCCGAGGCCGATGCGGCCATGACCGAGACCTTCGACAAGCTGGCCGAGGTCAAGGACGAGGACCCGGTGCTGCACATCGAGGCGCGCGAGATCCGTGCGCGCCGCCGCGCCGGTGGCGTGGTCTGGTTCGACTTCCGCGAGCTGTGCGGCGGCCCGCGCTCGCAGAACGACTACCTGGAGATCGCAAGCCAGTTCCACACCGTGCTGCTGTCCGACGTGCCCTATATGCCGGTCAACATGGCGTCGCCCGCGCGGCGCTTCACCTGGCTGGTGGACGTGCTGTACGACCGCAGGGTCAAGCTGGTCATCTCGGCCGCCGTGCCGCCCGAGCAGCTTTACACTGAGGGCCCGCTGGCCCATGAGTTCCCCCGCACCGTCTCGCGCCTGAACGAGATGCAGTCCAAGGAGTTCCTGGCGCTGGAGCGCCGCGTGGTGGATACCAGCCTGACCTGAGGCAGGTGGCCGCGCCTGGCGTCGTTTGCCGGACCTGTACATGCTGAAACTGCCCACCTCTGCTTTTGCCTCTGTGAAGAAACTGCCCGTTCCTTTGGGCGCCGCGCTGGCCTGCCTGGCCTTGGCGGGCCCGGCCGTGGCGGCCGATGCCGCGCGGGAGCCTGGCCAGGCGGCCAGGCAGGCCCAGGCCGAACGCAAGGCCGCGCGTGCCGACATCGCAGCCCAGCGCGCCGTCATCGAGCGCCGGCGCACGGCCCTGGAGTCCGAGTGCTACCAGCGCTTTGCCGTGGAAGACTGCCTCAAGCAGGCGCGCGAAGAGGCCCGTGAGCAGGATCGTCCGCTGCGCGAACGCGAGCTTCAGATCAACGACGAGGAGCGCAAGGAGCGCGCCGTCCAGCGCCTGGAAGACATCGAGGCCAAGAAGGCGCAGAAGGCAGCCTCCACCATGGAGGCCAAGGAACGGCCGCCGGCCGTGCAGCGCGATACCCAGGCCCTGCGCGCGCAGCGCGCCCAGGAGGCGCAGCAGCGCGCCGCCCAGCAGGCCAGCCACCAGCGCGAACGGCAGGCCCAGATGGAGCAGCGCCAGTCCGCCCAGGAGCAGGAGCGGCGCGCGGCATCGCGTGCGCAGTTCGAAGCCAAGCAGAAGGAAGCGGCCGAGCGCAAGGCCCGTGCCGCCGAAGCGGCCCGCGAGCGCGGTCCCCAGGCTGCGCCGCTGCCGGTGCCGCCTGCTCCCTGATCCTTTTTTTCTCTGCCACGCGCCAACAGGCCAACCGGGTGGGGGCTGGCGTGAGGGCCTGGATGCTCCAACCCCGGTTCAAGCCGTCTGGGCCGACTCCAGCGCCTCGAGCTTGAGCACCACCAAGGACAGGTTGTCGCCCCCGCCCTGGGCGCGCACGCGGGCCTTGTCGATGAGGAACTCCGTGGCCTCGCGCGGAGTGAGCGCGTTGAGCACGGTGCCCAGTTCCTCGGCCGTGTAGTAGTGCCAGACGCCATCGCTGCAGGCCATGAGGGTGGTGCCCGGATACACGCGCTCGATCACATGGTGGCTCATGGGCGGTTCGGCCTCGGTGCCCAGGCAGCCCAGCAGGATGTTGGACTTGGGGTGCACGTGGGCCTCGAATTCGGTGAGCTCTCCCCGGTCCACCAGCGACTGCACATAGGAATGGTCCTTGGTGCGGTGGACCATGGTCGCGTCCTGGTAGTGGTAGATGCGCGAATCGCCCGAATGCACCCAGTGGCAGCGGCCCTGGGGCAGCAGGACGAAGGCGGCGATGGTGCTGTGCGGCTCCTGCTCGGCCGAAATGGCGGTCAGACGGATCACCGTGTGCGACTCGCGCACGATGCTCTCCAGCAGCGCTGTGCAGTCCTCCTTGCCCGGCTCGAAGCGCTCGAACAGCTGGCGCGCCGTAAGCATGACCTGGTCGGAGGCCTTGCGCCCGCCGCTGCGCCCGCCCATGCCGTCGGCCAGAACGCCCAGCAGGCAGCCGTGGACATACGGGTGGGCCATGAGCATCACCTGGTCTTGCTGGTATTGCCTGTCACCGCGATGGATGCCTGTGGCGGCTTGGAGTCGGTACGCTGGCTGCATGGTCTCTGGTTTGGTGGGCTCTTGGGGCGGCGGATGGGCACACCAGTGGCATGGCGCATATTATCGGAGCGCTGCCCCCGGTGCCGGCTCGCCCGGCTCCCGTGGCGCTGTCTTTTTCAACAACCGGACCTGTCCTGTGCATTCCCTGACCGCCGCCGTGCAGGCGGCCTTCGCCCCGCAAGGCCTGCTGTCGCGCGCCGAGGCGCAGTTCCTGCCGCGTGAAGGCCAGACCCGCATGGCCCTGGCCGTGGCCCAGGCCATCGAAGAGCGCCAGACCCTGGTCGTGGAGGCCGGCACGGGCGTGGGCAAGACCTATGCCTATCTGGTGCCGGCCCTGCTCAGCGGCCAGCGCGTGCTGGTGTCCACGGCCACGCGTGCGCTGCAGGATCAATTGTTCGCACGGGATCTGCCGCGTCTGGTGGCCGCCCTGGGCATGCCGCTGCGCATGGCGCGCCTCAAGGGGCGCAGCGCCTACCTGTGCCTGGAGCGGCTGGAGCGCGTGCGCCAGGGCCGCACGGCGCCGCAGGACCCGCAGGTGCTGCGCAGCGTGGCCCTGGTCGAGCGCTGGGCGCGCACCACGCGCACAGGTGACCTGGGCGAGCTGCCCGCGCTGGACGAGCGCTCGCCCGCGCTGCCCCTGGTCACCTCCACGCGCGACAACTGCCTGGGCTCGGACTGCCCGCACTGGCAGGACTGCCATGTCAACGTGGCCCGCCGCACCGCGCTGGACGCCGACGTGGTGGTCATCAACCACCATCTGATGTTTGCCGACCTCGACGTGCGCGATTCGGGTGTGGCCCAACTGCTGCCCAGCGCGGGCGTGGTGGTGGTGGACGAGGCCCACCAGCTCAACGACACCGGCGTGCAGTTCGCTGGCCTGAGCCTGTCGGGCCAGCAATTGACGGGCTATGCCCGCGATGTGCTGCGCGCCGGCCAGGAACTGGCACGCGGCATGGCCGACTGGATGATGCTCTCGGCGCGTGTGGAGCAGGCACTGCGCGAGCTGCGCCTGGCCGCAGGCAAGCCCCCTGTGGGCGGACGTCTGTCCTGGCAGGGCGTGACGCCGCAGGGACTGGACGCCCAGAGCTGGCGCACGGCCCTGGTCACGCTGGGGCGCAGCCTGCGGGCGCTGGTGGAGCCGCTGGTGCAATTGCAGGTCAGCGATCCCGAACTGCGCAGGCTGCTCGAGCGCGGCAGCGAACTGCTGCGGCGCCTGGCCACCTTCGCGGCGGCGGCCGTGCAAGACACGGTGCGCTGGCTGGAATTGGGCAGCCAGCAGATGCGCATGCTGGAGTCTCCGCTGACCATTGCACACATCATGCGCACGCGGCTGCTGGGTCCGACGCAAGCGCAAGAGCAAGAGCAAGAGCATCAGGAAGGAAGCGGGCAAGACGCCGAGCCGCAGGAAAACGCACCCACCGCCCCGTACGAGCCGCCAGCGGGCACCGCCTGGATCTTCACCTCTGCCACGCTGGGCGACGACGAGCGGCTGAGCTGGTTCACCGAGCCCTGCGGACTGCGAGAGGCCCAGGTGCTGCGCGTGGACAGCCCCTTCGACTATGCGCGGCAGGCGGCGCTTTATGTGCCGCGGCCTTTTGCCGAGGCAGGAAGCCCGGCCCACAGCGCCGAGGTGGCACGCCTGGCGCTGGATGCGGCCCAGCGCCTGGGCGGCCGCACCCTGGTGCTGACCACCACGCTGCGTGCCCTGCACGCCATAGGCGACACGCTGCAGCAGTCGCTGGGGCTGTTCGGTGAACTCGATGTGCTGGTCCAGGGGCAGGCGCCCAAGCTGACCTTGATCGAGCGCTTTGTTGCGGCAGGCGAAGGCAAGGGCGCCAGCGCGGGGCGCGGCTGCATTCTCGTGGCATCGGCCACTTTCTGGGAAGGGGTGGATCTGCCTGGCGATGCGCTGCAGCTGGTGGTCATCGACAAGCTGCCGTTTCCGCCGCCCGACGATCCGCTGGTCGAGGCGCGTTCGCGCAGTCTGGAATCCGTGGGCCGGCAGGCCTTTGCCGACTACATGCTGCCCGAGGCCGCGATGGCGCTCAAGCAGGGCGCCGGGCGCCTCATCCGGCGCGAGACGGATCGCGGCGTGCTTGTGGTCTGCGATCCCAGATTGACCGCCAAGGGTTATGGGCGGCGGCTGCGCGCTGCGCTGCCGCCCATGCGGACCCTGGAGGACGAGGCGGCCTTTGTTCAGGCCCTGCAGGCGCTGGCGCAGCCTGCGCCGCAGGTCACCACAGTTTCCACCACGACTTCTGCTTTGCCGTGACGTCCTTGTCGGCGTCCTGGCCGTACGAGGCGGTCAGCACGCGCTGCGCATCGTCACGCAGCTGGGTCATGCCCAGTGCATCGTATGAGTTCACCAGGATCTGCATGGCCTCGCGCACGGCGGGCACGCCCTGGTAGTCCTTGACGGCGGTCTGCGCACGTGCGATGGCGGCCACGTAGGCGCCGCGTCCGTAGTAGTAGCGGGCCACATGGACTTCGTACTGCGCCAGCGAGTTGACGATGTACTGCATGCGCAGCCGCGAGTCTTCGGCGTAGCGCGACTCGGGGAAGCGCGTCACCAGCTCGCGGAATGACTCGAAGGAGTCCTTGGCGGCCTTCTGGTCGCGCTCGGACAGATCCTGGCGCGACAGCCAGGAGAACATGCCCAGGTTGTCATTGAAGTTGACCAGGCCCTTGAGGTACAGGGCGTAGTCGGTGGCGGGGCTGGCCGGGTGCAGCTTCAGGAAGCGGTCCAGCGTGGCCGTGGCCTGGACCTTGTCGCCGCTCTTGTACTGGGCATAGGCCTTGTCGAGCTGGGCCTGTTGGGCCAGGGGCGTGCCGGCGGCACGGCCTTCGAGCTTCTCGAACAGCGGAACGGCCTTGTCGAACGCACCGGACGCGGCTTCGTCGCGCGCCTCGGTATAGATGCGGTCCGGGGTCCACTTGGCAGTAGGGTCTTGTTGCGTACTGGAGCAGGCTGTCAGGACGCCTGCGACCAGCACGGCGGGAACGATGGACAGGGGAATACGCTGCATGGTGGACGTTTCTCGGGCAATCGAAGGGCGGTGAGAGGGTTGGCGGGCAGGGATGCGGGCCGCGCTGAGGGGCCGCATGAAGCCTGATTTTCCCGCAACCGGGCCGAGGCATTGTAACGGCCTGCGATGCCCGCCCCGCAGGCGGGGGCGGCGGCAAAGGCATGGCCGCGAACGGGTCCCGGCCTTGCGGAGCTTTCTACAATGGCGCCCATATGTTTGTCCATTTGCGCCTGCACACCGAATTTTCCGTCGTGGACGGAACCAACCGCATCAACGCCATCGTCAAGGCCGCCGCCGAGGATGGGCAGGTCGCACTGGCCGTCACAGACTTCAACAACCTGTTTGGCGGCGTCAAGTTCTATCGCGAAGGCCGGGCCAAGGGCGTCAAGCCCGTGCTGGGCGCGGAAATCCAGATCGAGGGCGAAAACGGCGCCGCGATCTCGCGCATCATCGTGCTGGTGCAAAGCCCGCTGGGCTACCACAACCTGTCCGAGCTGCTGGCCCGGGGCTGGACCCGCAATGTGGTCAAGGGCCAGGCCGTGCACACATGGGCCTGGCTGCAGGAGCTGGGCGAAGGTCTGATCGTGCTGGCCGGCGCCCAGGCCGGCCCGGTGGGCCAGGCACTGATGCGCGGTGACGAGGCCGGCGCAGCAGCCGTCGCCCAGCGGCTGGCGAGCATGTTCCCGCACCGCTTCTTCATCGAGCTGCAGCGCGCAGGCCGGCCTGACGACGAAGCCCATGTGCTGGCCGCCGTGCAACTGGCCGATCGCCTGAACCTGCCCGTGGTCGCCACGCACCCCATACAGTTCTTCGGCCCCGACGACTACGAAGCGCACGAGGCGCGCGTGTGCATCGCCGAGGGCGAGATCCTGGCCAACCCCAAGCGTGTGCGCCGCTTCACGCGCGACCAGCATTTCAAGACCGTCGCGCAGATGCAGGCGCTGTTTGCCGACATTCCCAGCGCCATCGCCAACACCGTGGAAATCGCGCGTCGCTGCAGCCTGACGCTGGTGCTGGGCAAGCCGCAGCTGCCCAACTTCCCCGTGCCCGAAGGCATGACCATGGACGAGTTCTTCCGCCAGGAGTCCTTTGCGGGACTGGAGGAACGCCTGGTCCATCTCTATCCCGACCCCGCCAAGCGCGAGGCCCAGCGCGAGCGCTATGTCGAGCGACTGGAGTTCGAGATCGGCACCATCCTCAAGATGGGCTTTCCGGGCTACTTCCTCATCGTGGGTGACTTCATCAAGTGGGCCAAGCTCAACGGCTGTCCCGTGGGTCCGGGCCGCGGATCGGGCGCCGGCTCGCTGGTGGCCTACGTGCTCAAGATCACGGACCTGGACCCGCTGGAATACAACCTGCTGTTCGAGCGTTTCCTCAATCCCGAGCGTGTGTCCATGCCCGACTTCGACGTGGACTTCTGCCAGGCCAACCGCGACCGCGTCATCGACTATGTGAAGCAGCTGTACGGCCGCGACGCCGTCAGCCAGATCGCCACCTTCGGCACCATGGCCGCGCGCGCGGCCATCCGCGACGTGGGCCGCGTGCTGGACATGAGCTACACCTTCTGCGATGGCATCTCCAAGCTCATTCCCAACAAGCCTGGCCTGCACGTCACGCTCAAGTACCCGCCCAACCCCAAGAAGGAGGGCGACAAGTACACCTACGCCATCGAGGCCGAGCCCATGTTGGCCGAGCGCATCGACAAAGAAGAAGACGTCAAGACACTGATTGAAATGGCCCAGAAGCTCGAAGGCATGACACGCAACATTGGCATGCACGCGGGCGGCGTGGTGATTGCCCCGGGCAAGCTGGCCGATTTCTGCCCGCTGTACCAGCAGCCGGGCAGCGACTCGGCCGTGGCCATGTACGACAAGGACGATGTGGAGGCCGTGGGCCTGGTGAAGTTCGACTTTCTGGGCCTGGCCACGCTGACCATCCTGGAGATTGCGCGCGAGTTCATCATCAAGCGCCACAAGGGCCAGGAGAACTTCGCATTCGAGAACATCCCGCTGGACGATGCGCGCACCTACCAGCTGTTTTCCGAGGGCAAGACCGAGGCCGTGTTCCAGTTTGAATCGCGCGGCATGCAGGGCATGCTGCGCGACGCCAAGCCCAGCCGGCTGGAAGACCTGATCGCCCTGAACGCCCTGTACCGCCCGGGACCCATGGACCTGATTCCCAGCTTCGTGGCGCGCAAGCACGGCAAGGAAGTGGTGGAGTATCCGCATCCGCTGGTCGAAAAGGTGCTGGCCGAAACCTACGGGATCATGGTCTACCAGGAGCAGGTGATGCAGACGGCCCAGGTGCTGGGCGGCTACTCGCTGGGCGGCGCCGACCTCTTGCGCCGTGCCATGGGCAAAAAGAAGGTCGAGGAAATGGTCATGCACCGCGGGATCTTCCGCGAGGGCGCGGCCAAGCAGGGCATCAGCGAGGAAAAGGCCGACGAGGTCTTCGACCTGATGGAGAAGTTCGCGGGCTACGGCTTCAACAAGTCGCACGCCGCCGCCTACTCGCTGCTGGCCTATCACACGGCCTGGCTGAAGGTGCACTACACGGCAGAGTTCTACTGCGGGAACATGACCGTGGAAATGGACAACACCGACAAGCTCAAGGTGCTGTACGAAGACGCGCTCAAGATGGGCATCAGCTTCGAGCCGCCGGATGTCAACCGCGGCATGTACCGCTTCGAGCCCGTCACCGACAAGGTCATACGCTATGGCCTGGGTGCCATCAAGGGCACGGGCCAGCAGGCCATCGAGGCCATCATCGCGGCCCGTGAAGGCCGTGGCGTGGGCCCGCGCGGCGCCGACAAGGGGCCGTTCAAGAGCCTGGCCGACTTCTGCGTGCGCGTGGACCGCACGCGCCTGAACAAGCGCACGCTGGAAGCCCTGATCAAGGGCGGTGCCTTCGATGCCATCGAACTGAACCGCGCGGCCCTGGTGGCCTCCATCGACCATGCCTTCGAGTTCGCCAACAAGACGCTGGCCAATGCCAACCAGGGCGGGCTGTTCGACATGATGGGCGAGGACGCCGTGGGCTCCAGCACCCAGGAGCCGCCCCTGGCCGATGCCTTGCCCTGGGGCGTGAAGGAGAGGCTGACTCAGGAAAAGACCGCCGTGGGCTTTTACCTGTCGGGCCATCTGTTCGACGAGGTCGAAAAGGAGGTGCGCCGCTTCGTGCGCACGCCGCTGGCCGAGCTGCGCGACAGCCGCGAGCCCCAGACCCTGGCCGGCATCATCAGTGACTTCCGCGCCATCAACGGCCAGCGCGGGCGGCTGGGCCTGTTCAAGATCGATGACGGCTCGGGCGTGATCGAGGCCTCGGTGGACGAGAACACGCTCAATACCTATCGCGATCTGCTCAAGGACGACGAATTCGTCGTCATCACCGGGCGCCTGCAGCTGGACCACTTCAGCGGTGGCCTGCGCATGAAGGCACAGCAGCTGTTCAACCTGGCCGATGCGCGCTGCCGCTTCGCGCGCTACCTGCAGGTCAGCGTGGGCGAGAAGATGCCCGACGTGGTTGGCCTGCTGCGCCAGTTTCCCGCCGTGGTGGAGCAGGGCGAGCATGGCGAGCTGCAGCGCGGCATGAAAGTGCGCCTGGGACTGGTCTGCGAGGACGAGCGCGGCTCGGCCAGCTGCGAGCTGGCCCTGGGCGACGGCAGCCGCTTCTATCCCAGCGACGCGGCCCTGGCCGCCTGGTATGCCCAGGCGGGCAGCGCCCAGGTCAAGGTGGTCTACGAATGACGCGCAAGGTGGCGCAGCGCCCGGTGGCGGCAAGCAGGCACTGCTTTGGTGCGTGCTGGCCAGCCCGGGCAGGCGCCGCGCTTGAATTCTTCAGGCACGCCTCGCATATCCCTTCCGGAAAACAGTGGCTCCGATGGCTAGAATGATTTTCATGGCAACCCAACCCCCTTCGACCCCTCCTGCCATTCCCACAGTACGGCCCGTGTCCGATGACGACGGCGCCGTGGTGCTGGAGCGGCGGCGCCAGCGCGTGCAGCCGCCGCAGATGTACCAGGTCGTGATGCTCAACGATGACTTCACGCCCATGGAATTCGTCATCATCGTCCTGCAGGAACTCTTCGGCAAGGACCGCGAAACGGCCACCCAGATCATGCTCAAGATCCATCTCGACGGCCGCGGCGTCTGCGGCGTGTACTCGCGCGATGTGGCGGCCACCAAGGTCGAGCAGGTGCTGCAGGCCGCCCAGAAAGCGGGCCATCCGTTGCAGGCCATGTTCGAGCCTGTTGAATAAACCCGGGCCGCCCTGATTTATGGTTGCAGTCAATAATCCCCAGCAAGCGAAAAGGAGTCATCAATGATCGCCCAGGAACTGGAAGTCAGCTTGCACATGGCCTTTGTCGAAGCACGCCAGCAGCGCCACGAGTTCATCACCGTGGAACACCTGCTGCTGGCCCTGCTGGACAACCCCAGTGCAGCGGAAGTGCTGCGCGCCTGCTCAGCCAACATCGATGACCTGCGCTCGGCCCTGTCCAACTTCATCAAGGACAACACGCCCCAGGTCGCGGGCACCGACGAAGTGGACACGCAGCCCACGCTGGGTTTCCAGCGTGTGATTCAGCGCGCCATCATGCATGTGCAATCGACCGGCAACGGCAAGAAGGAAGTCACGGGCGCCAACGTGCTCGTGGCCATCTTCGGTGAAAAGGACTCGCATGCCGTCTACTACCTGCACCAGCAGGGCGTGACGCGCCTGGACGTGGTCAATTTCATCGCCCACGGCATCAAGAAGGGCGAGCCGCCCGAGCCTGCGAAGGCGGAGAACCCTGCGGAATCCGAAGAGGGTGCCGGTGGCGAACGCAACGAAAAGGCCTCGCCCCTGGAGCAGTTCACGCTGAACCTCAACCAGGCGGCCAAGGATGGCAAGATCGATCCGCTGATCGGGCGCGACTACGAGGTCGAGCGCACCATCCAGATCCTGTGCCGCCGCCGCAAGAACAACCCGCTGCTGGTCGGCGAGGCCGGCGTGGGCAAGACCGCGATCGCCGAGGGCCTGGCTTGGCGCATCACCGAAGGCAAGGTGCCCGAGGTGCTGACCGAGGCCGTGGTCTATTCGCTGGACATGGGCGCGCTGCTGGCAGGCACCAAGTACCGTGGCGATTTCGAGCAGCGCCTCAAGGGCGTGCTCAAGTCGCTGAAGGACAAGCCCAACGCCATCCTGTTCATCGACGAGATCCACACGCTGATCGGCGCGGGCGCCGCTTCGGGCGGCACGCTGGACGCGTCCAACCTGCTCAAGCCGGCGCTGTCCAGCGGCCAGCTCAAGTGCATCGGCGCCACCACGTTCACCGAGTACCGCGGCATCTTCGAGAAGGACGCGGCCCTGTCGCGGCGCTTCCAGAAGGTGGATGTGGTCGAGCCCACGGTGGCCGAGACCGTTGACATCCTCAAGGGCCTGAAGTCGCGCTTCGAGGAGCACCACAGCGTGCAGTACGCCGCCGCCGCCCTGCAGGCTGCGGCCGAGCTGTCGGCCAAGTACATCAATGACCGCCACCTGCCCGACAAGGCCATCGACGTGATCGACGAGGCCGGCGCCGCGCAGCGCATCATTCCGGTGGAGCAGCGCAAGCAGACCATCGACAAGGCCGAGATCGAGGCCATCGTGGCCAAGATCGCGCGCATTCCGCCTGCCAACGTGTCCAACGACGACCGCAGCAAGCTGCAGACGCTGGAGCGCGACCTCAAGAGCGTGGTCTTCGGCCAGGACAAGGCGCTTGAGGCGCTGGCCTCCTCGGTCAAGATGGCGCGCTCGGGCCTGGGCAAGCCGGACAAGCCGATCGGCTCCTTCCTGTTCTCGGGCCCCACCGGCGTGGGCAAGACGGAAGCGGCCAAGCAGCTGGCCTACATCCTCGGAGTGGACCTGATCCGCTTCGACATGTCGGAGTACATGGAGCGCCATGCCGTCAGCCGCCTGATCGGCGCGCCTCCGGGCTATGTGGGCTTTGACCAGGGCGGCCTGCTGACCGAGGCCGTGACCAAGAAGCCGCATTCGGTGCTGCTGCTCGACGAAATCGAGAAGGCACATCCGGACATCTTCAACGTGCTGCTGCAGGTCATGGACCACGGCACGCTGACGGACAACAACGGGCGCAAGGCCGACTTCCGCAACGTGATCCTCATCATGACCACGAACGCGGGTGCAGAGACCATCAACAAGGCCTCGATCGGCTTCACCAACCCGCGCCAAGCCGGCGACGAAATGGGCGACATCAAGCGCCTGTTCACGCCGGAGTTCCGCAACCGTCTGGACGCCATCGTCAGCTTCAAGCCGCTGGACGAGCAGGTCATCCTGCGCGTGGTCGACAAGTTCCTGCTGCAGCTGGAGCAGCAGCTTGCCGAAAAGCGCGTGGAGGTCACCTTCACCGACGCGCTGCGCAAGCACCTGGCCAGGAAGGGCTTCGATCCGCTCATGGGCGCCCGTCCCATGCAGCGCCTGATCCAGGACACCATCCGGCGCTCGCTGGCCGACGAGCTGCTGTTCGGGCAGCTGGTCGACGGTGGCCGCCTGGAAGTGGACTGGGTGGTCGATGCCGACGACGCCGAAAAGGGCGAAGTCAGGCTCGACATCACGCCCCAGCCCAGGCAGGATCCGGCTTCCGAGCCGGCCGAGCCCAAAGAGGCCACCGCCGACTGATGTGCATCGCCTGATGCCCATCGCGCAAGCCGACAGCCCCCCGGGCTGCCGGCTTTTTCTTTGATCCGCCCGAAGGAGTCTTTGTGGAGTGGCTTCGTCAGTACCTGACCCATGAGAATGCGCTGCTGCTGCTGTCGGTGACCTGGTCGGTCTATGTGGTGATCGTCGCGGTGTGGATCCTTCTGCAGCGCAGCGCGCCCGTGGCCACGCTGAGCTGGCTGCTGTCCATGGCGGCGATTCCCGTGGGCGGGCTGGCCATCTACTATTTCTTCGGCCCGCAGCGGCTCAAGCGCCAGCGCATCAAGCGGCTGCGCGCGCGCAAGACATCGCGCGTGCGCTCGGGCGTGCAGCGGCTGCGCGAGCGCATGCCCGGCAGTCCCGAGCGCCTGCACCAGGTCGCGCGACTGGTGGCCGCCACCAGCGACTTTCCGGTGAGCACGGCCACCGACCTGCGGCTGCTGGTCGGTGGCGCGGCCACCTTCGACGCCATCATCGACGCGGTGAATGCCGCGCGCCACCACATCCACCTCGAGTACTACATCTTCGAGCCCGACCAGACCGGCACGGCCCTGCGCGACCTGCTGATACAGCGGGCCCGCGCAGGCATACAAGTGCGCCTGCTGGTGGATGCCCTGGGCTCCAAGAAGCTGGGGCGGCGCTTTCTGCAGCCGCTGGAGGATGCGGGCGCCGAGGTCGCGCTGTTCCATGGCACCAAGATCGGCCGGCGGCTGCGCCCGGTCATCAACTTCCGCACCCACCGCAAGATCCTGGTGTGCGACGGCAAGGTGGGCTTCACGGGCGGCGTCAACGTGACCGACGAAGAGAACGCGCGTGTCATGCCCGATGCCTACCACGACGTGCACCTGCGCCTGGAGGGCGCCATCGTCAACTGGCTGCAGACCGTGTTCCTCGAGGACTGGGCCTACGCCCTCGAAAAGGACCCCAAGAGCGAGCCCGCCGACATCGACCTGCTGCTGCCGGACGCGCCCGAGGGCCCGCTGCCCGTGCAGATCATCACCTCCGGCCCCGACAACGGCCTGCAGGCCATCTACCGCGCCCATCTTGCGGCCATCAACGCGGCCGAGGAGCGTGTCTGGCTGACCACGCCGTACTTCGTTCCCACGGAGGCCGCGCTGGCCGCGCTCACCAATGCCTCGCTGCGCGGCGTGGATGTGCAGCTGCTGGTGCCGCGCCGCTCCGATTCGGCCCTGGTCACGGCGGCCGCGCGCTCCTACTACGACGAACTGATCCGCTGCGGCGTGCGCGTCTACGAATACAAGGCGCGCATGCTGCACTCCAAGACGCTGGTGGTGGACGGCAGCATCTCCATCATCGGCACGGCCAACTTCGACTACCGCAGCTTCTTCCTGAACTACGAAGTCTGCGCCATCGCCTACGGGCCCCAGCTCAATGGCGACCTGGCGCGCCAGTTCGAGCTGGACCTGGAGCAGGCGCAGCGCGTGCATTTCAAGCGCGACCTGGGCTTCGCACTGCGCCTGTTCGACTCCGGCGCGCGCCTTTGCTCACCCTTGCTGTGATGTCCGGACGCACTTTTTTCGCAGGCATACTCGCCCGATGGCCCATACCTTCTTCTGGCACGACTACGAGACCTTCGGCGCCCAGCCGCGCTATGACCGGCCCGCGCAATTCGCGGGCATCCGCACGGATGCGGAACTCAATGAAATCGGCGAGCCCGTCATGTGGTATTGCCAGCCGGCAGGCGACTACCTGCCCGATCCGCAGTCCTGCCTGATCACCGGCATCACGCCCCAGCAATGCCTGGAGCAGGGCATGCCCGAGGCCCAGTTCGCCGCCCGCATCGAGGCGGAACTGGCCCAGGCCGGCACCGTGGGCGTGGGCTACAACACCATCCGTTTTGACGACGAGATCACGCGCTTCATGTTCTGGCGCAACCTCATCGACCCCTATGCGCGCGAATGGCAAAACGGCTGCGGGCGCTGGGACCTGCTCGACGTGGTGCGCATGGTCTATGCGCTGCGCCCCGAAGGCATTGTCTGGCCGAAAAAGGAGGATGGATCTCCAAGCTTCAAGCTCGAGGACCTGGCCCGCGCCAACGGCCTGCTGCACGAGAAGGCGCACGACGCCCTGTCCGACGTGCGTGCCACCATCGGGCTGGCCCGACTGATCCGCAAGGTCCAGCCCAGATTGTTCGACTTCGCCTTCTCGCTGCACAAGAAGGACCGGGTGCTGCAGGAAATGGGCCTGCCGGCCGAGCCGGCGCATGCCAGGCCCTTCCTGCACGTCAGCGGCATGATCCGGCCCGAGCGCGGCTGCATCGCCGTCATGTGGCCGCTGGCCACGCACCCCACCAACAAGAACGAGATCATCTGCTGGGATCTGGCGCAGGACCCGTCCGAGCTGGCCTCCATCGACGTGGACACGCTGCGCCTGCGCCTGTTCTCGCGCGCGGCCGACCTGCCCGAAGGCATGCAGCGCCTGCCCATCAAGAGCATCCACGTCAACAAGTCGCCCATGGTGGTCGGCAGCCTCAAGACGCTGAGCCCGGCCATGGCCGCGCAATGGGGCATCGATGTGGAGCAGTGCATGGGCCATGCGGCCATTGCACGGGACCTGCCCGACATGAGCGCGCTGTGGCGTGCCGTTCACCAGCGCCCTGCGCAGGAAGGGCTGGATGCCGACCAGGACCTGTACGGCGGTTTCGTGGGCAATGAGGACCGGCGCCGCCTGAACCACCTGCGCAGCCTGTCCGCGCAGGAGCTGGCGCTGGACCGCACGGGCTTCGACGATGCACGCCTGACCGAGCTGCTGTTCCGCTACCGCGCCCGCAATTTCCCCGCCAGCCTGAACCCGGCCGAGCGCCAGCGCTGGCTGCAGCACTGCGCGGCCTGCCTGATCGAAGGCAAGGGCGGCGCACGCACGGCCGAGCAGATGTTTGCCATGGTCGATCAGCTATCGGAAACTGCCGACGAGCGCGGCGAGGAGATCCTGGGGGCGCTGTATGACTATGCCGAGGCGATCATGCCGGAACTTTAGTTCCCCCTGAGCCGCTGCGCGGCTTCTCCCGAGAGGTGCGACACTCTCGCGGCGGGGCGGCCGGCGTAGGCACTTGCTCGGTCTTCCTCGCCTTGGACCGCGTCGGCTTCAGGCGCAGCGCCCATTTGTGCCCTCAGCCAAAGAACTTGTAGCAGACCACGATGGCCGCCACCACGCCGGCCAGTTCGGCGATGAGGGCGCAGGGCACGGCGTGACGGGCGCGCTGTATGCCTACGGCGCCGAAGTAGACGGCCAGGACGTAGAAAGTGGTTTCGGTGCTGCCCTGGATGGTGGCGGCCACCAGGGCGGCGAAGCTGTCCACGCCCTGGGTCTGCATGGTCTCGATCAGCATGGCGCGCGCCGCGCTGCCCGAGAAGGGTTTGACCAGGGCCGTGGGCAGGGCGTCCACGAAGCGGGCGTCCATGCCCATGGCATCGACCACCCAGCGTATGCCCGACAGCGCATACTCCAGCGCGCCCGATGCGCGGAACACGCCCACGGCGCAGAGCATGGCCACCAGATAGGGCAGCAGGCCCTTGGCCACGTCAAAGCCTTCCTTGGCGCCCTCGATGAAGCTGTCGTAGACCGCGACCTTGCGCCAGGCGCCCAGGGTGACGAACAGCACGATCAGGGCAAACAGCGTCAGGTTGCCCAGCAGCGATGACAGCTGGGCCAGTGCGGCCGCCGACAGCGTGGCCAGAAAGGCCATGAAGCCCGCCAGCGCCAGGCCCAGCGGCAGCAGATAGCCCAGCACCACGGGGCTCCACAGCGGCAGCCTCTGCACGGCGGCCACGGCCAGCAGGCCGACCAGGGTCGAGGCCGAGGTGGCCAGCAAGATCGGCAGAAAGACCAGGGTGGGATCGGGCGCACCCTGCTGCATGCGGTACATGAAGATGGTCACGGGCAGCAAGGTCAGCGACGACGCATTGAGCACCAGGAACAGGATCTGCGCATTGGTGGCGGTGTCGGGCCGGGGATTGAGCTCCTGCAGCGAGCGCATGGCCTTCAGGCCCATGGGCGTGGCCGCGTTGTCCAGTCCCAGCCCGTTGGCCGCGAAGTTCAGCGTGATCAGGCCCAGGGCCGGATGGCCGCGCGGCACCTCGGGCATGAGCCTGGCGAACAACGGGCCCAGCACGCGCGCCAGCCACTCCACCACGCCGGCCTTCTCTGCGATGCGCAGAAAGCCCAGCCACAGCGTCAGCGTGCCGAACAGCAGCACCATGACCTCGACCGACAGCCTGGCCATGGCAAACAGCGCCTGCACCATGGCCGAGAAAATCCCGGCCTGGCCGCCGACCAGCCATTGGGCCAGCGCAGCCACGGCCGCCACCAGAAAAAAGCCCAGCCACAAGGCATTCAGCATGGATTCCCGTCCCTCACGAGGCAATTGCAAGCCGCCATTGTGGGGCCAGCCGCAGGGCTTACGGGCCAGGGCGGCAGGGCATTGACAGGGCTCCGTTATCCTCGCGGCCCCGTGGTCCGAGGACCGCACCATTGCTGCAAAGGATTCCATGCCCCAGGTGATAGGACAGGTGAGCGTCGCCGTGCGCGACTATGACGAGGCGCTGCGCTTTTATGTGGGCGCGCTGGGCTTCGTGCTGATCGAGGACACCGCCCTGTCCGAGGGCAAGCGCTGGGTCACCGTGGCTCCCGGTGGCGGCGGTGTGCGCCTGCTGCTGGCCCGTGCCACGAATGAGGAACAGGCCGCGCGCGTGGGCAACCAGACGGGCGGGCGCGTGTTCCTGTTCCTGCAGACCGACGACTGCCTGCGCGACTTCGAAGCCTACCGCTCGCGCGGCGTGCGCTTTGTGCAGGATCCCCAGCGCAAGCCCCATGGCACCGTGGCCGTGTTCGAAGACCTCTACGGCAATCTGTGGGATCTCATCGAGCCGCATCCGGCGCGTTGAGGGCCGAAGGCGCGCTGCTTCAGCGGCTGGCCACGATGAACAGCCTGGGGAAGGGCAGCAGCACCGTGCCATCGTCCAGCGCGGGGTAGGCCTGGGAGATGGCCTGCAGATACGCTGCGTAGAAGCCGGCCTTTTGCTCCTCGTCCAGCGGCGCGACGAAGGGACGCAGCGCCGATCCCTTGAACCACTCAACCACCGCGGCATGGCCGCGCGCCAGCGGGTGGAAGTAGGTGGTGCGCCAGACATCGACGTTGCTGCAGTGCGGGCGAAGCAGGGCGTAGTAGAAGTCCGCGCTGTGCCGTGCGGGGTGGCGCACATCGCCAATCGTGGCAGCCCAGGGGCCGCTGGCGGCCACTTCGCGTGCCAGCCGGTGGGCCGGTTCTTCCAGGTTGTCCGGCGTCTGCACGGCCAGGCTGCCACCGGGGGCCAGGTGGCTGACGAGGCGCGGGTAAAGCTGCTGGTGATCGGGCAGCCACTGCAGCGAGGCATTGGCCAGGATCACGTCCTGCGGCTGGTCGGGCTGCCAAGTGGCGATGTCGGCCAGGCAGAAGGCCGTGCCCGGCAGCCGCTTGCGTGCGGCATCCAGCATGTCCTCGGAATTGTCCAGTCCCGTCATGGTGGCCCCGGGGAAGCGCTGGGCCAGGACCTCGGTGGAGTTGCCGGGGCCGCAGCCCAGGTCCACGGCCAGCCGCACGGCGCGGCCAGGCAGATCGGGAATGGCGGCCACCAGGTCGCGCACGGGGCGGGTGCGTTCCTGCTCGAACGTTGTGTACTGCTTTGCGGACCAGGTCATCGTGTTGCCTTTCAGGTAGGTGTGTTTGTGGGGCGCGAGCGTAAATCCGTCCATTCATGATTGCAAATGCCACAATCGAAGCCTTCCCATACCTTGAAAGTATTGATGTGCCCGAGCTTCGCCAACTGCGCGCCTTTGTCGCCATCGCCGAGGAAGGCCACATCACGCGTGCGGCCGAGCGCCTGGGCATGCAGCAGCCGCCGCTGACGCGGTTGCTGCAGGGCCTGGAGCACGAATTGGGCGTGGAGCTGGTGCAGCGCCTGCCGCGCGGCGTGCGGCCCACGGCGGCGGGGCTGGCGCTGCTGGAAGAGGCCAGGGCGCTGCTGGCCCGCTCCGATGGGCTGGCCGAAGTGGTGGGCCGTGCCGCCCGCGGCGAGACGGGCCGGCTGGCCGTGGGTTTCACCAGCTCGGCCGCACTGCATCCCTTTGTGCCCGGCGTGCTGCGCATGTTCCGCCAGCAGGTGCCTGGCGTGGCCGTGGCGCTGGAGGAGGCGGGCACGGGCGAGCTCATGGATGCATTGCTGCAAGAGCGGCTGGACGCGGCCTTTGTGCGCTCGCCCCTGCATGGCAGCCAGGGGCTGCAGGCTGTGCCGATTCTGGAGGAGCCCATGCTGCTGGCCCTGCCTGCAGGGCATGCGCTGGCACGCCCATTGCGCCGGCCCGTGCCTTTGCCGGAGCTCGCCTCGGAGGATTTCGTGCTGTACCGGCGCAGGGTGGGGCAGGGCCTGTACGACGCCATTCTCAAGGCCTGCCTGGAGGCCGGTTTCAGCCCGCGCGTGGTGCAGGAGGCGCCGCGCATGACGGCGACGCTGAGCCTGGTCTCGGCAGGGCTGGGGCTGTCCATCGTGCCGGCCTCCATGCAGCGCCTGCGCAGCGACGGCATTGCCTACCGCACGCTGTCGCAATGCCCGGGGCTGGCCGCTCCGCTGCATCTGGCCACGCGCGTGGGCGATGCGTCTGCGGTGCTGCGCAGGTTCCAGGACCTGGTTGCCACGGCGGCCGTGGCGGAGTCCTGAAGGTGCGGACTATGGTGACCTGGTTGCTGCGCGTGCGGCAGCGCGAGGACCGCCGCGCTGCCTGACCACGGTGCGCGCGCATTCCACCAGCTTGTGGATCAGCGGCAGGCGTGCCGAAGAGCGCAGCCACATCACACCGAAGCGCCGCGACTGCGATTCCTCGGGCAGGGCCAGCCGCACCACGCCCTGGCCATCGGGCAGGTTCAGGGCTGTGTCGGGCACCAGGGAGACGCCCAGGCCCCTGTCCACCATCATGGCAATCGCCACCAGCGAGCTCAGTTCAAAGCGCTCCTGGGGAGCGATCTGCGCGGCGCGCAGGTAGCGCTCCACCATCTGGCCGCCGCCCAGGCTGCGGTCATAGCGGATCAGCGGCTGGGTGCGCAGCAGCGTGTGCGGGTCCAGGTGCGCCAGCTGGCGCGGCACCAGCAGCACCAGCGGCTCCTCGCGCAGCAGTGTCCAGTCGAAGGTCTTGGCCAGGGCGAACGAGGGGTGCAGGCAGACCGCCGCATCCAGCTCGCCCTGCCGCACGGCCTCGTACAGCTCGCGCGTGGTGGCCGACCGCAGGAACACCTTGGCGTCAGGGCACTTCTTCACGAAGCCGGCCAGAATGTCGGGCAGCAGGCTGTGCAGCGCCGTGTTGATGGTGCCTATGACCAGTTCCCCGGCCGTGCCTTCCTGGCTGACATGGGTCTTGGCATTGGCCAGTTCGCGCAGCAACTGCGGCGCGGATTGGGCCAGGCGGTGGCCGGCCGGGGTGGGCAGCACGGTGCGGCCTGCGCGGGCCAGCAGGGGTGCGTCGAACTCGCGCTCGAGGATGCGGATCTGCTGGGCCACGGCGGCGGCCGTGATGTCCAGGCGCCGCGCGGCCTCGGCCATGGAGCCGGTCTCCACCACGAGCAGGAAGCTGTGCAGGTAGCTGGTTTCCATAAACAAAGAATTTGTGTGGTTTGAACAAATATTACCTGTGTTTCTCTTGGCTTTCTGCCGCCCACAATGCGGGCCATGAGAAGCAAACTGTTTGTTCCCGCATCGCGTCCCGAGCTGTTCGCCAAGGCCCTGGCCGGCGAGGCCGACGCGCTGTCCTTCGACCTGGAGGACGCGGTGGCCGAAGCGCGCAAGGACGAGGCGCGCAGCCTGCTGCGCAGCTTCCTGCTCAGCCCTGAAAGCCGGGGCCATGGCAAGACGCTGATCGTGCGTGTCAACGCCATGGATACGCCGCATTTCGGCGCCGACATCGCCGAGATGGTGCGCGACGGCGTGCACCTCATCAACCTGCCCAAGCCCGAGACCGTGCAGCAGGTGCGCGAGGCCGCACAGCGCATTGCCGATGCGGCAGATGCCAACGGCGTGCCCCAGGCGCCTGGCCTGCTGCTCAACATCGAAACACCCCGCGCCCTGCGCTGCGCTGCCGAACTGGCCAGCGCCCACGCCAGCGTGGCCGGCCTGCAGATGGGGCTGGGCGACCTGTTCGAGCCCTTTGGCGTGAACCGGCGCGAGCCCGCCGCCATTGCCCAGGTGCTGCTTGCCGTGCGCATGGCCGCTGCCGAGGCAGGCATCTATGCCTATGACGGCGCCTTTGCCGACATCCGCGACAGCGACGGCTTCAGCGCCGAGGCGCGGCTGTCGCGCGGCCTGGGCTTTCTGGGCAAGACGTGCATACACCCCAGCCAGGTTGCGCTGGCCAATGCGGTCTACCAGCCGACCGAGCAGGAGATTTCCCACTCGCTGAAGGTGGTCCAGGCGGCCCGCGAGGCTGACGCCAATGCGCTGGGCGCCTATGTGGTGGACGGAAAGATGGTGGACAAGCCCTTTGTGCTGCGTGCCCAGGCCATCGTGGCTGCGGCGCATGCACAGGGGCTGCTGGTGGCCTGAATAGGGTTCTGGCATTCCGGTGTACCGGCGTCCTGCATGCCGGGCAACACAACGACAAGAAACAGGACAGGAGACAAAGACATGAGCATTTCGCATTGCCGCACGCGGCGCAGGCTGGTGGCGCTGGCGGCCACGGCAACGGTGGCCACGCTGGCCGGGCTGGCTTCGCCGGGATTGATGGCGCAGGGCGCCTTCCCGTCCAAGGCCATCACCATGGTGGTTCCCTATCCGCCGGGAGGCTCCAACGATGTGTTCGCACGCCAGGTGGCCAAGGAAATGGGCGATCTGCTCAAGCAGACCGTGATCGTGGACAACCGGCCCGGCGCCAGCGGCAACACCGGCACGGCCTCGGTGGCCAAGGCGACGGCGGACGGCTACACGCTGGTGGCGGTGTCGTCGAGCATGACCACGAATGCCGCGGTGCAGGCCAAGATGCCCTTCGACCCCGTCAAGGACCTGGCGCCCGTGGCCATGTTTGCCAAGGGCCCGCTGGTGGTGGCCGTGAACAACGAATTCCCGGCCAGGACGCCGCAGGATCTGGTGCGCGCCATCAAGGCCAGCCCGGGCCAGTTCAACTACGCCACCTCGGGCACCGGCAGCATCAACCACTTCGCGACCGAGATGATGCGCTCCATGGCGCCGGGCATGGACATCATGCATGTGCCCTACAAGGGCCAGGGTCCGCCCGTGACCGACGTGATCGGCAACCAGGTGCAGATGCTGGTCTCCAGCGGCCCGTCCATCCTGCCCATGGTGCGCAACGGCAAGCTGCGCGCCATCGGCATCACCAGCCTCAAGCCCAGCCCCATTGCGCCGGACCTGACGCCCATGGCAACGGCCATCCCGGGCTACGAATTCGATCTGTGGTGGGGGCTGCTGGCGCCTGCGGGCACGCCAGCCGACATCGTGGACCGCCTCAACCAGGCCGTGAACCAGGTGCTGGCCAAGCCGACCATCCAGGCCAGCTTCCTGCGCGAAGGCGCCATTGCCAACCCCGTGACGCCGCAGCAGTTCGCACAGGTGATCCGCAGCGACGTGGCGCGCTGGAAGCAGCTCGCCAAGGACCGCAATATCCAGGCCGATTGAACCCGGCCGCTGGCGGGAGGTGCCTCAGGCCTTCCCGCTTCCCTATCAGGAGAAACGAATGAGTTTTGTGCCCGGTGAACGCCAGGGGCCGAAAGGCCCGCTCAGCGGCGTGCGCGTGCTGGACCTGAGCGCCTATATCGCAGGGCCTTACGGCTGCTCGCTGCTGGCGGACCAGGGCGCCGAGGTGATCAAGGTCGAGCCGCCCGTGGGCGACAACCTGCGCAAGTACCCGTCCACGCTGGAAGCTGAAAGCCGCGCCTTCCTGGGCGTGAACCGCAGCAAGTGGGGCATGGTGCTGGACCTGAAGGATGAGACCGACCACGCCGTGCTGCTGCGCCTGGTGCGCGAGGCCGATGTGCTGGTCCACAACTTCCGGCCCGGCGTGCCCGAGCGGCTGGGCATCGGTTTTGCGCAACTGGCCGCCATCAACCCACGCCTCGTCTATTGCAGCGTCACCGGCTACGGCAGCCGGGGTCCGCTCAAGGCCAAGGCGGGCTACGACCAGGTGCTGCAGACCATGACCGGGATGTGCGCCATGCAGGGCAAGGCTGGCGGGCCGCCCGAGATTCTCTACGGCTCCGTGGTGGACTACTACGCCTCGGCCCTGGTGGCGGGCGGCGTGTCGTCGGCGCTGTACGAGCGCGAGAAAAGCGGGCTGGGCCAGCATGTGGGCGTGTCTCTGCTGCGCGCGGCGCTGACCATGCAGTCCGCACGCATGGTCTGGGCCGAGGGCGAGCCGCGCGAGGTGGGGCGCGACATGCGCTCCGGCGGCATCACGGGCATCCACCCGACGCGCGAAGGACATCTCTACATCTCGGCCAATACCGCGCATTTCTGGGAGGCGCTGTGCCGCAAGCTGGGGCTGCCCGAGCTGGCCGGCGACGAGCGCTACGACTCCGTGCGCAAGCGCGCCCAGCACCGCGACGTGCTGGTGCCCCTGCTGCGCCAGGCATTGGCAGGGCGCAGCGCGCTGGAATGGGAGGCCTTGTTCGGTGAGGAAGTGCCCTGCGCGGCGGCGCGCACGGTGGAAGACATGTTCGACGACCCGCAGGTGCAGGCCGAGGGCATGGTCACCCGCTTCGAGCACCCGACCCTGGGCAGCTACCGGGGCTTTGCCGGCGCCGTGGAGTTCGACCGCACACCCGGCCCGCCGGCCTTTGCCGCGCCCACGCTGGGCCAGCATACCGAGGCGCTGAAGGCCGCCGCACAAGAGGGCTGCTGATGCAGGCACTGCCCGCTGGCGCCTGCGACGCCCATCTGCACGTCTTCGATCCGCGTTTTGATACGCGTTTTTGGGCCGAGGCTCCGCAGGCCATGCGAGCCCATGCCACGGCTGCCGACTATGCGCAGCTGCGCGGCGCCATGGGGCTGGAGCGCGCCGTCATCGTCCAGCCGCGTGCGCATGGCACGGACAACCGGGCCACGCTGCACGCCATCCAGTCGCTGGGCGCAGCAAGCACGCGCGGCATTGCCGTGGTGCACCCCGAGATCACCGACGCCCAGCTGCAGGCGCTGCATGACGGCGGCATTCGCGGCATCCGCTTTTCGCTGCACACCGAGCACGATGCAGCCGTGCGGCTGGACATGCTGGAGCCGTTGGCCGAGCGCATTGCCGCGCTGGGCTGGCATGTGCAGCTGCACTGGCTGGCCAGCCAGATCGAGGCCCATGCGGCGCTGCTGCAGCGGCTGCCATGCACCCTCGTGTTCGATCACATGGCGCGGCTGGCCACCGATGCAGGCCGGCATCAGCCGGCTTTCGACGTGGTGCGCGGGCTGGTGCAGCAGGGCAGGGCCTGGGTCAAGCTCTCGGGCCCGTATCTGAACAGCCGGGCGGGCCCGGCCGCAGGCTATGCCGACTGCGACGCGCTGGCGCAGGCCTGGGTGGCCGAGGCCCCGCAGCGCCTGGTCTGGGGCAGCGACTGGCCCCATGTCACCGAAGCTGCCCATCCGCCGCAGACCCCCATGCTGCTGGCCCTGTTGTCACGCTGGATTCCCGATGCGGCGCTGCGCGCCCGCGTGATGGTGGACAACGCCGCCGAGCTGTACGGATTCGATTGAGGGCGCGGGGCACGCAAGCCTCGCAGCCCAGGTTTTCACAATGGAGCAACAGGAGACAGAAACGTGAAGAAGATCAAGACATTGCGGCCCGCCATGACGGTGCTGGCCTTGGGGCTGGGTCTGGGACTTTTCCAGGGCACGCTGCATGCGGCCGACTATCCGGCCGCGCAGGCCATCACGGTCGTCGTGCCGTTCTCGGCCGGCGGCGGTGCGGACAATGCGGCGCGCATCATCGCCAAGGCGCTGGGCGAGGTCTCGGGCCAGACCGTGGTGGTGGACAACAAGGCCGGCGCCAGCGGCGCCATCGGCGCCGCCCTCGTGGCGCGTGCCAAGGCCGATGGCTATACGGTGCTGTATGACGCATCGTCCTTCGCCATCAACCCCGCGTTGCGCAAGCTGCCCTATGACCCGGCCAAGGACTTCATTGCCGTGTCCCAGGCCATCAGCGTGCCCAACATCCTCGTGGCGGCGCCGTCCTCGCCCTACAACAGCCTGGCCGACTTCATGAATGCCGCGCGGCAAAAGCCCGGCAGGCTCACCTATGCCTCCTACGGCCCGGGCAGCCTGGCCCAGATGGCGACGGAACTGCTCAAGGCAGACGCCAAGTTCGATGCCGTCCACGTTCCCTACAAGGGCGGGGCGCCCGCCATCGTCGATGTCATGGGCGGCCAGGTCGATGTGTACTTTGCCAACGCGGCCTCCAGCATCAACTATGTCAAGGGCGGCAAGCTCAAGGCGCTGGCCGTGTCCTCGGCCAAGCGCATGCCGGACCTGCCCGACGTGCCCACGGTGGCGGAAAGCGGCATCAAGGGCTTCGAGGTGACGGAGTGGAACGGCTTCTTCCTGCCCGCCGGCACCGCGCCCGAGACCGTGCAGAAGCTGCAGGACCTGGTGCAAAAGGCCCTGGCCCTGCCGGCCACGCGCGCCAGCCTGGAGAAACTGGGCCTGACGCCCGTGGGCAGTTCCTCCGCCGCCTTCACGGGCTTCGTGGCCGCCGAGCGCAAGCGCTGGGATGCCGTGGTCAAGGCCAACGGCATCACCGTGCAGTGAGCCGCCGCGCGTGACGGGACTCAGGGCGTGGCGGTGACGCGCAGCAACTGCCCGCCCTGGGCGTCCGTCAGCAGGTAAAGCCAGCCGTCCGGTCCCTGGCGCACATCGCGCACGCGCTGGCCCAGGCGCGGCAGCACCTGCTCGCTGGCCGTCACCTTGCCGGACCTGATCGTCAGGCGCTCCAGCCGCTGGAACTTGAGCGAGCCCACGACCAGCGATCCCTTCCATTGCGCCCCATACCGGTCACTGGTCACAAAGGCCATGCCTGAGGGGGCGATCGACGGCACCCAGTAGTGCAGCGGCTGCTCCATGCCCTCCTTGCGCGTGATGCCGGCGCCGATCTTGCCGCCGCCATAGTTCTCGCCGTAGGTGATCGCGGGCCAGCCGTAGTTCTTGCCGGGCTCGGGCCGGTTGACCTCGTCGCCGCCCTGCGGGCCGTGCTCATGCATCCACAGGCTGCCATCGGGCGCCAGCGCCGCGCCCTGGGCGTTGCGGTGGCCGTAGCTCCAGATCTCGGGCCAGGCATCCGCGCGGCCGACAAAGGGGTTGTCCCTGGGTACGCTGCCGTCCTTGGCAATGCGAACGATCTTGCCCAGGTGGCTTTGCAGGTTCTGGGCCTCTTCCTTGTAGCGCGAGCGCTCGCCCAGCGCCAGGAACAGCGTGCCATCGCTCTTGCCGTCCACCCTGCGCTCCACGATGCGGCAGCCGAAATGCAATGCGCTAGCGTACCTGGGGCGCTGCGAGAACAGCATTTTCACCTGCTCCAGCCGGCTGGCATCGTCGGACAGCCGGGCGCTGGCCAGCGCCGTGCTGTTCTTGCCGCTGTCGGCGCCGCTGCCGGGCTCGGAGTAGCAGAAGTACAGCTGGCGGTTGCGCGCGAAGTCGCTGTCCAGCACCACGTCCAGCAGGCCGCCCTGGCCTGCGGCCTCCACGGCCGGAAGGCCCGCCAGGGGAGCGCCCAGCCTTCCGTCGCCCTGCACGATGCGCATGCGGCCCGGCCGCTCGGTCACCAGGTAGCGCCCATCCGGCAGGAAAGCCATGGCCCAGGGGTGCTCCAGGCCTTCGGCGACGATTTCTGTGGAGAGGTTGGGGCTGGCGGCCCACAGTGCGCCGGACAGGCCCAGGGTGCTGATGGCGAGGGCGGCGGATAGGGATGGCGGCATGCCGATGCTCCTGTGATGAGGGGACAAGACGGGAAGCCGGATGCACCGCAGTGGACGTCGGCGGCGGTGCAGCGCAGGCAGGGGGCTTCGCACAAGCCAGCATCATGCACGACGCCACCAGAGCCTGCGGCGACCTGTCAACCACTGCGCAAAAAGCCCGCGCAGCCACTTGCGCGGGTGTATAAACAGCGCTCTTTCGGCGCCGGGCCGGGTCCCTGCGGGGGCGGGCGGCGGCGCCTCCTACCCACCAGAGAATCCGCAAGGGAAAAGCAGCCATGGGCGCGCAATGGAAAGCAAAGGGCAAGGCGCTGGTCGCCGACGCCAAGGGAAAGCTGTTTGGCAAGCTTGTCAAGGAAATCATCGTCGCGGCGCGCGCCGGCGCCGATCCGGCAGGCAACTCGCGCCTGCGCATGGCGGTGGAAGCCGCACGCAAGGCCTCCATGCCCAAGGACACGCTCGAGCGTGCCATCAAGAAGGGCTCGGGCGTGGGTGCCGATGCCGTCAACTACGAGCGCGTGGTCTATGAAGGCTACGGCCCCAACCGCGTGCCGGTGATGATCGAGTGCCTGACCGACAACGTGAACCGCACGGCACCCAACATGCGCGTGTGCTTTCGCAAGGGCCAGATGACGGCCGTGGCCTGGGACTTCGACCATGTGGGCATGATCGAAGGCGAGCCCGAAGGCGGCGCCGATGCCGAACTGGCCGCCATCGAGGCCGGTGCACAGGACTTCGAGCCCGGCGAGGAAGAGGGCACGACGCTGTTCATCACCGACCCCACCGACCTCGATACCGTGAGCAAGGCGCTGCCGGCCCAGGGCTTCAAGGTGCTGTCGGCCAAGCTGGGCTACAAGGCCAAGACGCCGGTCAGCATGGCCAGCCTGTCGGCTGAGCAGCAGGAGGAAGTGCAGGACTTCTTGGCCGGCATCGAGAACGACGATGACGTGCAGAACGTCTACGCGGGCCTGGTGGATTGATGACGCTGTCCCCGCTGCCAAGCAAAAAAGCCGCACATCGTGCGGCTTTTTTGTGGGTGCAGGCGCCCAGCGCCCGGCGGCTCACTTGGTGCCGAAGATTCGGTCGCCCGCGTCGCCCAGGCCCGGCAGGATGTAGCCGTGGGCGTCCAGCTGGCGGTCCACGGCGGCCGTGTAGATGTCCACGTCGGGATGGGCCTTCTGCATGGTGGCCACGCCTTCGGGCGCTGCCAGCAGGCACATGAACTTGATGGACTTCGGGTTCAGCTGCTTCAGGCGCGCCACGGCGGCGGCGGCCGAATTGCCCGTGGCCAGCATGGGATCGACGACCAGCACGTCGCGCTCTTCCATCTCGGAGGGCATCTTGAAGTAGTACTCGACGGGCTGCAGCGTCTCGGGGTCGCGGTACAGGCCGATGTGGCCAATGCGCGCGCCGGGCACGACGTTGAGCATGCCGTCGAGGAAACCGTTGCCGGCGCGCAGGATGGACACCAGCACCAGCTTCTTGCCGTCGATGACCTTGCCGGTCATGGTCTCCAGCGGGGTCTCGATCTCGATGTCCTGCAGCGGCATGTCGCGCGTGATCTCGTAGGCCATCAGCGTGGACAGCTCGCCCAGCATGCGGCGAAAGCTGTTGGTGCTGGCTTCCTTGCGGCGCATCAGCGTGAGCTTGTGTTGGACCAGCGGGTGGTCGATCAGGTGCAGAGTACTCATGGTTTTCTTCTGGAAAAAAGGGCGCCGGTATTTTGGGGCCGGCGCCAGGGGTCGGTTCAGTCGTGCAGAAAGCGCGCGTAGCGCGCCAGGTCCACATTGCCGCCGCTGATGAGAATGCCCACGCGTGCGCCCGACAGCGCAACCCCGCCATGCAGGGCGCCCGCCAGCGAGAGCGCTCCCGTGGGTTCGACCACGATTTTCTTGCGTTCCGCGTAAAAGCGCATGGCCTGCACCAGATGCTCGTCCGCCACGGCCAGGATATCTTCGACATGCTCGCGGATGATGGCGAATGTGATATCGCCGATGGACTGGGTCTGCGCGCCGTCGGCAATGGTGTGGGGCGTGGGGATCTGCACGATCCGGCCTGCGCGCAGCGACTGGCGGGCATCGTCGCCGGCCTGGGGCTCGACGCCGTAGACCTTGCAGCGCGGAGAGAGCTGTCCGGCTGCCAGCAGGCTGCCCGACAGCAGGCCGCCGCCGCCCAGGCAGACGAACAGGTAGTCCAGATCGGGCACCTCCTCGAACAATTCCTTGGCCGCCGTGCCCTGGCCGGCAATCACGTCGCGGTGGTTGAACGGCGGGATCAGCGTCATGCCGCGCTCGTCGGCCAGGCGCCGGGAGATGGCTTCGCGGTCCTCGGTGAAGCGGTCATAGGTCACCACCTGGGCACCGTACGAGCGCGTGGCCGCCATCTTGGAGGCAGGCGCATCCTCGGGCATGACGATGAGCGCGGGCATGTCCAGCATCTGCGCGGCCAGTGCCACGGCCTGGGCATGGTTGCCCGAAGAGAAGGCCAGGGCGCCGCGCTTGCGCTGCTCGGGGGTGAACTGCGACAGCGCGTTGTAGGCGCCGCGTATCTTGAAGGCACCCGTGCGCTGCAGGTTCTCGCACTTGAAGAACAGCTGGGCGCCCAGCAGCTCGTCGGCGGTGCGGCTGCGCAGTATGGGGGTGCGGTGGGCCACGCCCTCCAGCCGGCCGGCTGCGGCGGCAACGTCGTCATAGGTGGGCAGCGAGGGAGGGCTGTTCGTCGTCATGGCGTGCGGTTCCGCAAAGTGGATGGAGGCGGTTTCGATCATAGCCGCATGCGCAGGCTTTCAGCGCCCTGAAATGCGCCAGCCGTTGCATGGCAACGGCTGGGTGCTATGGTGTTTGATGCGGCGCAGTGCCGGTGCGCCAGCGCTTCAGCGCTTCTTGTTGCCCAGGATGCCGCCGAGCACGCCGCGCAGGATTTCCTTGCCCAGCGAATTGCCCATGGTGCGCATGGTGGACTTGGCCATGGTCTGAACCAGGCCGTCGTGCTTGCCTCCGCGCGGGCCTGTGGTGCCGAACAGAAGGTCCTTGAGCCCGTCCATCATGGCGCCGCCGCCTTCGCTGGCGGCGGGTGCGGCTCCGGCAGGGCTTGCCTGCGAGGCCCCGTCGCCGGATGCTGCCGTGCGTCCGCGCAGCACTTCGTAGGCCGATTCGCGGTCCACCGCCTTTTCATAGACACCTGCCACCAGCGATTGCGCCAGCAAGACCTTGCGCTGCTCCTCGCTGATCGGACCGATCTGGCTGCCCGGTGGAATGACATAGGCGCGTTCGGTGATGCCGGGGCGGCCCTTTTCATCGAGGAAGCTCACCAGGGCCTCGCCCACGGCCAGCTCCGTGATGGCGGCCTCGATGTCCAGCCCCGGCTTGGGCCGCATCGTGGTGGCCGTGGCCTTGACGGCCTTCTGGTCGCGCGGCGTGAAGGCGCGCAGTGCATGCTGCACGCGATTGCCCAGCTGGGCCAGCACGGTGTCGGGCACGTCCATCGGGTTTTGCGTGACGAAATACACGCCCACGCCCTTGGAGCGCACCAGGCGCACCACCAGCTCGATGCGTTCGAGCAGCACCTTGGGCGCATCGTTGAACAGCAGGTGGGCCTCGTCGAAGAAGAAGACCAGCTTGGGCTTGTCGGGGTCGCCGATCTCGGGCAGGCGCTCGAACAGCTCGGACAGCATCCACAGCAGGAAGGTGGAGTACAGGCGCGGCGAATTCATCAGCTTCTCGGCCGCCAGGATGTTGACCACGCCCTTGCCGCCCGCATCGGTCTGCATCAGGTCGTTGATGTCGAGCATGGGCTCGCCAAAGAATTTGTCGCCGCCCTGCGACTCGATGGCCACCAGTCCGCGCTGTATGGCCCCCACGCTGGCGGCACTGATGTTGCCGTACTCGGTGGTGAACTGCTTGGCGTTGTCGCCCACGTGCTGGAGCATGGACCGCAGGTCCTTGAGGTCCAGCAGCAGCAGTCCGTTGTCGTCGGCAATCTTGAAGACCAGGTTGAGCACGCCCATCTGCGTGTCGTTCAGGGCCAGCATGCGCCCGATCAGCAGCGGCCCCATGTCCGAAACCGTGGCGCGCACCGGATGGCCCAGCTCGCCGAACACGTCCCACAGCGTGGTGGGGCAGGCCAGGGGCTGGGGAATCTCGATGCCGCGCTCCTGCAGCGAAGCCGCCATCTTGGCGCCGGTGCTGCCGCTTTGGCTGATGCCCGACAGGTCGCCCTTGATGTCGGCCATGAACACCGGCACGCCGATTTCGGAGAAGCCTTCCGCCATTTTCTGCAGCGTCACGGTCTTTCCGGTGCCCGTGGCGCCGGTGATCAGGCCATGTCGATTGGCCAGTGCGGGCAGCAGCAGGCATTCTGTGGCAGAGTGGCGGGCGATCAGAAGTGGAGCGGCCATTTCGGGTTTCCTCGGGGGAGCATGCGGTCAAAAGTAAAATCCCAGCCGCAAGGTTAAATCAATATCAAAGGACAGCCTGTGGCAGGACACAGTAAATGGGCCAATATCCAGCACCGCAAAGGCCGCCAGGACGAAAAGCGCGGCAAGGTCTGGACTCGCATCATCCGTGAAATCATGGTGGCGGCACGCACGGGAGGGGGCGATCTCAGCGCCAACCCGCGCCTGCGCCTGGCGGTGGAAAAGGCCAAGGCGGCCAACATGCCGGCCGACAACATCAAGCGCAACATCGACAAGGCCACGGGCAATCTCGAAGGCGTGACCTATGAGGAAATCCGCTACGAAGGCTACGGCATTGGCGGCGCGGCCATCATCGTGGACACCATGACCGACAATCGCGTGCGCACTGTGGCGGATGTGCGTCATGCCTTCAGCAAGTACGGTGGCAACATGGGCACGGAGGGTTCCGTGTCCTTCCAGTTCAAGCATGTCGGACAACTGATCTTCGCTCCCGGAAGCGACGAGGACCAGATCATGGGAGTGGCGCTGGAGGCCGGTGCCGAGGACGTGATCACCGATGATGAGGGGGCCATCGAGGTGCTGACCGCACCCGCCGAGTTCGAAACCGTGCGCGACGCGCTGCAGGCCAAGGGCCTGACGCCGGAGGTGGCTGAAGTCACCATGCGCCCGGAAAACACCATCGCCCTGCAAGGCGATGACGCAGCCCGCATGCAAAAGCTGCTGGACATGATCGAAGACCTGGATGACGTACAGGACGTCTACCACAACGCTGAACTATGAAAATTCTTGTGATTGGTGGCGGAGGCCGCGAGCACGCCCTGGCGTGGAAACTGGCTGAATCGCCGAAATCGACCAAGGTCTATGTGGCCCCCGGCAACGGTGGCACGGGCCTGGCCGGCGGCAAGGTGGAGAACCTCAACATCACCGACCCGCAGGCGCTGCGCGAGTGGGCGCAGGCCGAGAAGGTCGCGCTGACCGTGGTCGGCCCCGAGGCTCCGCTGGCTGCCGGCGTGGTCGATGAGTTCCGCGCCCACGGCCTGCGCATCTTCGGCCCCTCCAAGGCGGCCGCCCAGCTGGAAAGCTCCAAGGCGTTTTCCAAGGACTTCATGGCGCGCCACGGCATCCCCACGGCGCTCTACGAGACTTTCACCGACCCGGTTGCTGCCCACGCCTATGTGGATCGCCTGGGTGCGCCTATCGTGGTCAAGGCCGACGGCTTGGCCGCAGGCAAGGGCGTGGTCGTTGCGACCACGCTGCAGGAAGCCCACGACGCCGTGGACTTCATGCTCGTGGACAACAAGTACGGCGTGGCCCACAACGACGGCGGCGCCCGCGTGGTGATCGAGGAATTCCTCGCCGGCGAGGAAGCCAGCTTCATCGTGCTGTGCGACGGCAAGAACGTCCTGGCCCTGGCGACCAGCCAGGACCACAAGCGCCTGAAGGACGGCGACCAGGGCCCGAACACGGGCGGCATGGGCGCCTACTCGCCCGCGCCCGTGGTCACGGCCGACGTGCATGCCCGCGCCATGCGCGAGATCATCCTGCCGACCATCCGCGGCATGGAAAAGGACGGCATTCCCTACACCGGCTTCCTGTATGCGGGCCTGATGATCGATGCATCCGGCCATCCCAAGACGCTGGAGTTCAACTGCCGCATGGGCGACCCCGAGACCCAGCCCATCATGATGCGTCTCAAGAGCGATCTGGTGGACGTCATGCTGGCGGCCACCGATGCCAAGCTCGACCAGGTCGAGCTGCAATGGGACCGCCGCACGGCGCTGGGCGTGGTCATGGCCGCAGCAGGCTACCCCGAGGACCCGCGCAAGGGCGATGCCATCAGCGGGCTGCCGCAGGACGCCGCCGATGCCATGGTCTTCCATGCCGGCACCCAGCTCAAGGACGGTGTGCCCGTCACCAGCGGTGGCCGCGTACTGTGCGTCACCGTGCTGGCCGACAGCGTCAAGCAGGCCCAGCAAAAGGTCTATGACGTGGCGCGTGGCATCCATTTCGATGGTGCCCAGTACCGCCGCGACATCGGCTTCCGTGCCGTGAAGAACTGAGTCCATGGCAGAGCAATCGACCGGGCAGGCGCTGCCCGTGGCCCTGGTGCGCGAGTACCTGACGGGCCTGCAGGCCCGCATCACGCAGGCGCTGGAACAGGTGGAAGGCGAGGGCGGTGCACGCTTTCTGTCCGACGCCTGGAGCAAGGGCCCCGGCGAGCGCCTGCAGGGCGATGGCATCACCCGCATCATGGAAGGCGGCCGCGTGTTCGAGCGCGCGGGCTGCGGCTTCTCGCATGTGCGCGGGCCGCAGCTGCCGCCCTCGGCCACGCAGCACCGGCCTGAGCTGGCCGGTGCGCCGTTCGAGGCCATGGGCGTGTCCCTGGTCTTCCATCCGCGCAATCCTTTTGTGCCTACGGTGCACATGAATGTGCGAATGATTGCGGCCGGCTCAGGTGCAGCCGGCTCAGGTGCGGCAGGGCAGCCGGGCAACGAACCCACCTGCTGGTTCGGCGGCGGCATGGACCTGACGCCGGTCTACGGCTTCGAGGAAGATGCACAGCACTTTCACCGCGTCTGCCGCGATGCGCTGGCGCCTTTTGGCGACACGCTCTACCCGCGCTTCAAGACCTGGTGCGACGAGTACTTCCGCCTGAAGCACCGCAACGAGCAGCGCGGCATCGGCGGCATCTTCTTCGACGACTTCTCGGAACTGGGCCAGGCGCGCAGTTTCGACATGCTGCGTTCGGTGGGCGATGCCTTTCTGGAGTCCTACCTTCCCATCGTCGAGCGCCGCCAGGCCATGGACTACGGGCAGCAGCAGGTCGATTTCCAGCGCTACCGCCGCGGCCGCTATGTGGAGTTCAACCTGGTCTGGGACCGGGGCACGCACTTCGGCCTGCAGTCCGGCGGGCGTACGGAGTCCATCTTGCTGTCCATGCCACCGCATGCGAGCTGGAGCTACCAGCGCGAGGACGCGCCCGGCACCCCCGAGCGCGCTTTGCTGGAGCAATTCCTGGTGCCCCGCGACTGGCTTTGAGCCCGAGAGCCGCCCTCCCGAGCGGCGTGGCGAAATCCGCGCGTGCAAGGGAATAGGCGGCAAAACTATAATTTCAATAGCTTGAGGCGCAGCGTTGGCTGCGTTCTCCACTTTCTTCGGCGCGAAATCTTCCGGCGATCTGTGGGCGAACTCCATGCATTTTGGAGCGCCGCTACAGCCCAGCCCTCTACGGGCCGCACGGCGCTCGCGCTATATTGATCCCATTCCTATTCCATTGATCACCGCCTGATGACCACTTCCACCAAATCGGATTCCGCAGCCAAGCGCGACGTGACCAAGCTGCAACGCGCCATTGTTGACGGCCTCGAAAACGTCAAGGCCCAAGACATCCAGGTCTTCAATACCGAAAAGCTCTCGCCGCTGTTCGAGCGCGTGATCGTGGCTGCGGGCACCTCCAACCGCCAGACCAAGGCGCTGGCCTCCAGCGTGCGCGACGCCGTCAAGCAGGCCGGTTTCCCCGTGCCGCGCCAGGAAGGCGAAGAAAACGGCGAGTGGATCATCGTGGACTGCGGCCAGGCCGTGGTCCATGTCATGCAGCCGGCCATCCGCCAGTACTACCGCCTGGAAGAGATCTGGGGCGAGACGCCTGTACGCCTGAAGCTGGGCGCTCCCAAGCCCACGCGCTCGGCTGCCACCGACAAGGCGGAAGAAAAGGCCAAGAAGGCTGCAACCAAGAAGGCGGCGGCAACCGCTGCCAAGCCTGCAGCCAAGAAGGCCGCTTCTGGCGCAGCCTCCGCCGCCGCCAAGAAGCCCGCTGCCAAGAAGGCGGCCCCTGCCAAGGCCGCTGCACCCCGTTCCGCAGCGGCAAAGCCGGCCGCCGCAAAGTCGGCTGCTGTGAAGTCGGCCGCAGCCAAGTCGCCGGCCGGCAAGACGGCGGCGCCCAAGGCCATCAAGACCGTGGTGGTCAACCGCGCCCCCGCCAAGGCCAAGGCTGGCGCCGCTGCCAAGCCTGTCGCCAAGCCGGCAGCCAAGCGCGCTCCCCGCGCCAAGGCCTGAGCGGTTCAGGGCTGACGCTGCATGAAGCTGTTGATCGTGGCCGTGGGCCAGCATGTGCCCGACTGGGCGCAGACAGCCTACGACGACTACGCAAAGCGTTTTCTTCCGGAACTCAAGGTGGAGCTCAAGGCCGTCAAGACGGAGCCACGCGGCTCCAAGACGGTCGAGACCCTGTACGCGGCCGAGCGCAAGCGCATCGAGGCCGCCATTCCGCGCGGCACGCGCATCGTCGTGCTCGATGAGCGCGGCACCAATCTGACGACCAAGGCCCTGGCCCAGCGCCTGCAGGGCTGGCAGCTGGAGGGCGATGACGTGGCCCTCATCATCGGAGGCCCGGACGGTCTGGACCCCGCCTTCAGGCAGGCCGCACACGAGCGCATACGCCTGTCGGACCTGACCCTGCCGCATGCCATGGTGCGGGTGCTCCTTATCGAGCAGCTGTACCGTGCCTGGTCGGTCAACGCCGGCCATCCCTACCACCGGGAATAGCGGCAGCGGCGGTGTCATGCGGATCGGAAGATCTCGTGATACTATGATTTTGATAGCCTTCGGCGCTTTGATACAAAGGGCTGAAGGCATTTCTCATTTTCATCATGCCGCCCTTCATCTACCTAGCCTCCCAAAGCCCCCGCCGCCGCCAACTGCTGGAGCAGCTGGGCGTGGCCCATGAGCTTTTGCTGCCCAATGCGGATGGCGACATCGCCGAAGATGCCGAGGCCATGGAAGCCGAGCTGGCCGGCGAGGCAGCGCGCGACTACGTGCAGCGCGTGACCGCACTCAAGCTCGACGCTGCCGTGGCCCGCCACGCGCGCCGTGCGCTGGCTGCCGCTCCCGTGCTCTGCTCGGACACCACGGTGGCGCTCGACGGCCGCATTCTGGGCAAGCCCGCCGATGCCGACGATGCACGCCGCATGCTGACGGGGCTTGCCGGCCGAGAGCATGAGGTGCTGACAGCCGTGGCCATACAGCATGGCGCGCGGCGCCTGGCTGCGCTGTCGGTCTCCCGGGTTCGCTTTGCGGCCATGAGCGCTCAGCAGATCGATGCCTACGTGGCCTCGGGCGAGCCCATGGGCAAGGCCGGTGCCTATGGCATACAGGGCCGTGCGGCGGCCCATGTGCAGTGGCTGCAAGGCAGCTACTCGGGCATCATGGGCCTGCCGCTGTTCGAGACGGCGGCGCTGTTGCGCGAGCTGGGCTGGGCGCTGTAGGCCAGCTCCCCGACCTGGGCCCCGAGGGGCGTGCAGGCAGGCGCGCACGGCCGACGGCAGCGCGCGGCACGGCAAGATGTCTGCCGGGCCGCTCCGGCCGAGAAATACAAACGACAAAGCACACCACAGGCACAGCATGCAGCAAGACATTCTGATCAATTGGTCGCCACAGGAAACGCGCGTGGCCATCATCGAGAACGGCGCCGTCCGGGAACTGCACATGGAGCGCCCGCTGGAGCGCGGCCTGGTCGGCAACGTGTACCTGGGCAAGGTCTCGCGTGTGCTGCCGGGCATGCAGTCGGCCTTCATCGACATCGGCCTGGAGCGCGCGGCCTTCCTGCACGTGGCCGATGTCTGGCAGCGGCAGGAAGGGGGCGAGGCCCCCATGTTCGCGCGCAAGGACATGCCTGTCGTGCCCATCGAAAAGCAGGTTTTCGAGGGCCAGACCATCATGGTGCAGGTCATCAAGGATCCGATCGGCACCAAGGGCGCGCGCCTGTCCACGCAGATCAGCATTGCGGGACGCCTGCTGGTGCTGCTGCCGCAGGACGACCACATCGGCATCTCGCAGAAAATCCCGCAGGGCGAGCGCGATGCCCTGCGCGCCCGGCTGCAGGGCCTGGTCGGCACCAAGGAGACCGGCGGCGGCGGCGGCTTCATCCTGCGCACCAATGGCGAGGACTCCAGCGACGCCGAGCTGGCCGACGACATCCGCTACCTGCGCAAGACCTGGAGCCGCATCAAGGAGGCCTCGGTGCGCCTGCCGCCCATGTCGCTGCTGCACCAGGACCTGAACCTGCTGCAGCGCGTGCTGCGCGATCTGGTGGGCGAAGGCACGCAGAGCATCCGCATCGACTCCAAGGAGCAGTTCGCCCTGCTCATGACCTTCGGGCAGGAGTACATGCCGGCGGCCGTGCCCAAGCTGCAGCATTACCGCGGCGAGCGGCCCATCTTCGATCTGTTCGCCATCGACGAGGAAATCGCCCGCGCGCTGGGCCGGCGCGTGGACCTCAAGTCGGGCGGCTACCTGATCGTGGACCAGACAGAGGCGCTGACCACGGTGGACGTCAATACCGGCGGCTACGTGGGCGCGCGCAACTTCGACGACACCATCTTCAAGACCAACCTGGAAGCCGCCCACCAGATCGCGCGCCAGCTGCGCCTGCGCAACCTGGGCGGCATCATCATCGTGGATTTCATCGACATGGTGCGCGACGACCACCAGGCCGAGGTGCTGTCCGAATTCAAGCGCCAGCTCGGGCGCGACCGCGTCAAGACCATGGCGGGTGGCTTCTCGCAGCTGGGCTTGGTGGAGATGACGCGCAAGCGCACGCGCGAATCGCTGGCCCACATGCTGTGCGAATCCTGCCCGGTCTGCCAGGGCAAGGGCCATGTGAAGACCGTGCGCAGCGTCTGCTACGAGGTGCTGCGAGAAATCCTGCGCGAGGCGCGCCAGTTCAACCCGCGCGAGTTCCGCATCGTGGCCTCGCCCAAGGTGGTCGAGATGTTCCTGGACGAGGAAAGCCAGCACCTGGCCGGCCTGTCCGACTTCATCAAGAAACCCATCTCGCTGCAGGCCGAGACCGCCATGGCACAGGAGCAGTACGACATCGTGCTGCTGTGAACCGGTATTTATCTTGCCAATTCATTATCAATAGCGATTCGGCATCTTTTGCGCAAATGGGTTCATATGAATCGATTTGCGCGTTGCTATGGATTGGCGATTCCCGATAATTAACTTTGTCTCGGCATTTTTGATACCGTTTGTTGCAATCAGTGCCTCAGCAACTGAAAGGGCGACAAATGGGAATCGACTCCACCATTGTGCGTGCTGCCATACACCCGGGAATTGGTGTGGCGCGTATTGGCAATAGCCCGGATGAGTACTATGTCGGCCCCGAGCTGATGCATATGCCGCCCATGGCGCCGGGCAGCCTGCGTGATGCGCAGGGCGCGCTCAAGCGCCAGGCTGCGCGCTTTCGCATCTACGGCTACAACGCCGCGGGCGAGGTGGTGCGTGAACTCACGGCCGACCAGGACGAAATCGAATGGGAAGTCGAACTGGCCAATACCAAGGCTGCTTGGTATCAATTCCAATTGGCGCTGGACGTGCCTGAAGCCGCAGCGGCCGATCCCACGATTTTGCGCAATGCCAAGGTGAAGGACCGGAAAAGCCTGGCCATTCGGCCGGGAGCCCGCCGAATTGCCAAAGGCTCGGCCCCGGTGGCATTCGACAGCGGCAGTTTCTGCGGCAAGCCGGTTTATCTGGGCGAATTGCGCATTGAAAAGACGGGCCAGCTTCTCGTGCTGGGAGGCCGGGGCGTCTCTGCCTCCGTGGATGGCTCCAAGGCCACTACGTTTGCGAACAACGAGGGCTGGCATGACGATGTGGCCGACGGCCCGGTGCGCGCGAAGGTCGTCGTGGCCGGCGTTTCCGTGCCGGTGGATGCGGCATGGGTCACGGTTGCGCCGCCCAACTACGGCCCGCAGATGAAGTCGGTGCGCACCATGAAGGACCTGATGGAGGATGTTTTCATCCGCTCGGGCATGGCTGCGTTTCCGCTGCAGGTCTCCTTCAGCCGGCACATTCTGCCCATACTCCAGCGCCAGAGTAGCCTGCAGTGGGCGAACAAGGGCTTTGCCGCCCAATTCGGCTGGGGTGCCGCCGCCAGTGCGGATGACGAGGCGTGGATCGCCAGGCTCAACAGCCCGGGCACGACCTGGGCCGAGCTGCGCCAGCAGGTTGCGAATGCCTTCCGCCGTTTTGACCGTGATGGCGCATCTCCTCAGCCCTGGCCCTGGCTGTATGGCGACGCCATGGCCGTGCCGCCGGCCGACACGCCGCGCCAGCATGCGGCGCTGACGGCCACGCAGCTGAGGATGCTGGACCTGTGGGCCGCAGGCCACTTTCTCTCCGACTGGACGCCCGGCCAGAAGTACCCGGCCCAGCTGTCCGATGTGCCGCTGCAGGAGCAGCCCACCATGCTCGACCATGCCGCCATGGACGACTGCCTGGCCGATGCCTTTCACCCGGGTTGCGAGATCACCTGGCCCATGCGCCACGCCAGCATGTACCGGGCGCCATTTCGCATCCGCGAGGCGGCCGAGAACCCGCCCGAGCTGCAGCTCTACGGCTCGCGGCTCACCCCCGCCGTGGCGCTGTCCGAGAGCGGGCCGCTGTATGCACAGGTGGCCGGTGACCTCACGCGCTGGATGGCCGTTCCCTGGCAGACCGACACCGCCAGCTGCCGCAGCGGCTACTACGCCGGCTACGGCCCGCGCTACGACCCCTACCTGCCCACGTTCTGGCCGGCCCGCGTGCCCAACCAGGTGCTGACGCAGGAGGCCTATGAAAAGGTCATCGATACCGAACTGCCGCGCGATCAGCGTGTCGCCGCCTTCAACCGGCGCGAGTCGTGGTTCCGCACCCTGGGCGAGGGAGGCTATGAGAGCGAAATCAACCGCATGATCAGCCACTTCGGTGACATGGGCGTCATCGAGAATCGGCCGGGCCCGCTTGGCGACAAGGACTTCCCGCCGTTGATGCAGGTGGAAAACCGCATCGCCCCGGCGCCGTCGCACATGCTCAAGACTGCCGTGCAACCGGCCGGGCAGGAAGCGCCTCCCCGCATCGAGCCCTTCGACGCAGACAACGAAGAGCAGCTGCGCGCCCTGACGCAGCGCGGCCCGGTGCTGCCGCGCTGAATGGCGGCCATGTCTATGTCTGCGCATGCCATGGCCACCGCGCCGCTGCCGGATGAACTGGATGTGCTCGTCGTGGGCGCGGGACCGGCGGGCGCGGCCGTTGCCGCGCAGCTGGCAGGGCATTGCCGCGTGGCGCTGGTAGGACGCGCCGTGCAGGCTGGGCGGGCCATTGGCGAAACCCTGCCCGCTGCGGCCCGGGTGATTCTGTCCGACCTGGGCGTGTGGGATGCGTTCGCGGCACAGGGCCACCGTCCTGCCTGGTCGCGGCGGTCACTGTGGGGAAGCTCCGAGGTCATCTTTCAGGACGCACTGTTCGACCCGCATGGCGCGGGCTGGCACCTGGACCGCAAGCGCTTCGACGCCATGCTGCTGGAGGCTGCGCGCAGCCGTGGCGTGCCCTGCCTGGTGCCCGCCACGCTGCGCAGCCTGCAGCGCCAGCCACCGGGCGCGCCCATGCGCTGGCGCTGCCTGATCGATAGGGCGCAGGGCGACCCGGCGCACGGCCCGTTGGAGCTGTCCTGCCGCATCGTGGTCGATGCCACGGGCCGCGCGGCCCGGGTGGCCCGGCAGGCGGGTGCCGAGGTCCGCCGCGACGGCCGCCTGGTCTGTTTTCACGCCTGGGTGGAGCCGCCATCGCATGAGCATGCAGGCACCACCATGATCGAGTCGGATGCCGAAGGCTGGTGGTACAGCGCCGATCTGCCTGATGGCAGTTGCGTGATTGCCTGGCAGACCGATATCGACCTGCCCGAAGCCCGCCGCCTGCGCAGCACGGCGGATCTGCTGGACATGGCCGATCGCACGGCCCTGGTGGGCGCGCGCAGCGTGGGCAGCCAGGTGCTGGAGCCGTTGCGGGTGGCCGCCGCCCACGAGCAATGGCTGGATGCAGCCAGCGGGCCGGATTGGCTGGCCGTGGGCGATGCCTGCCTGTCCTTCGATCCGCTGGCATCGCAGGGTCTGCTCAACAGCCTGGTCACCGGCAGCGAGGCCGCCCTGGCCGTGCGCCGCAGCCTGGCGGGCGACGCCGGTGCGTTGCCTGCCTGGGATGTGTGGATCCGGTCGATACGCGCCGCGTACCGCAGCCATCACCAGCACTACTATGCGCTGGAGCCGCGCTGGGCGAACGAGACGTTCTGGGCCCGCCGCCAGCGGGCGCCGGAGGCGGGGGCCGGAGCCGACGTTATTGCCGCTCCAGCTTCGCCGTCTGCACGATCGCATTCCAGCGTTGGTACTCGGCCCGCGTGAATTCGCGGAAGGCCTTGGAGTCCAGCAGGCGCACTTCGCCGCCCAGTGCCGTCACCTTGGACTTGAAGTCGGCATGGCCCGCCACCTTGAGCGTGGCCTCTTCCAGGCGCTTGACGATGGCGGCCGGCGTGCCCTTGGGTGCCAGCACGCCGTTCCAGGTGCCGGTCACGAAGGTGGGGTAGCCGCTTTCCTTCATGGTCGGCACATCGGGCAGGGCGGGCAGGCGCTGCTCGGAGGTCACTGCCAGGGCCTTGAGCTTGCCCGACTGCACGAAGGGCAGGGCGGGCGTTACGTTCTCGAAGATGAAATCGATCTGGCCGCCCAGCAGGTCGGTCAGGGCCGGCGCGCTGCCCTTGTAGGGCACATGCACCATGTCCAGCTGGGTGGCGCTCTTGAACAGCTCGCCCGACAGGTGGACCGTGGAGCCGCTGCCCGGCGAGCCATAGCTCATGCCGGTCTTTTGCGCGGCGGCGCGTGCCACCAGGTCCTTCACCGTCCTGGCGGGCGTGCGCGTCTCGTTGACGACCAGCACATTGGGAATGGTGGTCACCAGGGCCACGTACTCGAAATCGCCCAGGTTCTTCTCGCTGAGGTTCTTGTACAGGCTCTGGTTGATGGCCTGGGTGCCGGCCGTGCCGAACAGCAGCGTATAGCCATCATTGGCCGCCGAAGCCACGCGGCTGGCGCCGATGGAGCCGTTGGCGCCGGAGATGTTTTCCACGATCACGGGCTGGCCCAGCGATTCGGACAGGCCCTGCGCCACCATGCGCGCCAGCACATCGGTATTGCCGCCAGGGGCGAAGGGCACGACCAGCTTGACGGGGCGGGTGGGATAGGCATCCGCCCAGGCCTGGGGCAGGGGCAGCAGCGTGGCGCCGAGCAGCGCGGCAGCGCGCAGGAATTGCTTGCGTGAAAGGGTACGGGGCATGGGGGATGTCTCCTTGTCGATGTTTTGGTGGCGCAGCGGCTGGGGCCAGCGGTGGATTTTCAGGCGGGCCAATGCTGGGCGGTGGCTGTCTTGACGTCAATCAATGTTTTGGCAGGACGTCATGCGGCGGGCGAATGACCTGTTCGGCCTTGCTCGGCAAATGAGAATGGATTGAACCGGCGTGCGCCCGTCATGGCTCCTGCAACCACGGCGCAAGCCTCCTGGACCCGCCCATGAACAAGGTCCGCCCCCTCTCCTGCATCCGCCCCCGACGCTGCCAACTGCCCGCACCCATGCGGCTTTGCGGCTCGTGCCTGCATCTGCACGGTGCGCCCCATGACGTGGGCTGGCGCCTGCCGGGGCGCCGGGGTGGAGCGGGAATTGCCGCTGTCCATGCCGATGCCGATACAGCTAGAAATCCGCCTTCAGGCTCACCGTCAGATTGCGCGGCTCGCCCCACCAGCCCTGGTTGTAGAAGCCGATCTGGCTGTAGTACTGCCGGTCCAGCAGGTTGTTGAGCTGCACGCTGGCCGACCAGGTGGGGTCGATGCGGTAGTGGGCCGAGAGGTTGACCACCAGGTAGCTGCCCTGGCCTACCTGCACGCTCTGGCGCAGCGGGTTGGTCACGTTCTGCCAGATGCGGCTTTGCCAGCGCAGGTTGCCGCCCAGGCTCAGGCCTTGCAGCGCACCCTCGAAGCTGCGCATGGCCATGAGCTTGACCAGGCTGCGCGGGTGCGTGGTGTTGAAGGCGGCGCCGCTGGCGCTGCGTGCCGTGTAGTGCGTGTAGCTGGCGCCCAGGCGCCAGCCCCGGGCCGGCTCGCCGCTGAGTTCCAGATCGATGCCGCGCACCTGGGCGCCCTTGACTCCCCGGTAGGCCTTCTGGTCCGTGGTGCCGTCGATGAATTCGCCCGTGTCCTGTGCCAGGTTGTCCTGGCGGGTCTGGAACAGCGCGGCAGAACCCTGCAGCCGGTCCTGCAGCCAGGAGCCCTTGAGGCCCAGCTCGAAGGCCTGGCCGGTGACGGGGTCCAGGATGCTGCCTTGCTTGTCGCGGTAGTTCTGGGGCGTGAAGATTTCCGTGTAGCTCAGGTAGGCCGTGTGCCGGGCATCGATGTCCCACAGCAGGCCGGCGTAGGGCGTGATTTCGTTGCTGTAGCGGTAGTCGCGCAGGCTGCCGCAGTAGTTCTGGCGCGTGGACCAGCGGCTCAGGCGGGCGCCGGCCACGGCCGTCCAGCCATCGGCCAGCGAGAAACGCCCCACGGCATAGCCGCCGCTTTGGCGCATGCGGCTGTCGTCGCCGCCGTTGGAGGCGTCGGACCAGCCCGGCTCGGCCAGGCTGCCGTTGCGCCAGTCGAGGAAGTTGTCCGTGGCAGGCGGCGTGCCCAGCGGTGCATAGCGGCGGATGTCGATATCGTCGCGCACATGGTTCCATCCCACGGCAATCTCGTGCTGGCGCCCGAACAGCGCGACCGGGCCGCTGGCCGTGAGGTGCAGGCTGTCGCGCGAGCGGTCGCCCCGGTACTTGATGAAGGAGTTGGCCATGCCCAGGCCGGTGCTGGCGTCCGGCGCGCCGCCCCGGTAGACGTAGCGCATGTCGTAGTTGCCGTCGTTGCGGCTGTAGGCGGCGCGCAGCAGCCAGCGGTTGTCCAGGCGGTGGGTCAGGTCCAGCGTGGCCGTGGTGTTCTCGGTGCCGAAATGCGACCAGCGCGCGTTGTTGGACACCGAGCGGTCGAAGTCCGTGCGGCTGCCGTCCGCATAGAACAGCGGAAAGCCGGCGCCCATGCCGGGACTGGTGTTCTTCTGGTATTCGAGGCTGGTGACGAGCCGGGTGGCGGGCGTCAGGGCCGCGCTCACCACGGCGTACAGGCCCTGCCTGCGCTGGCCGAAGTGGCTGACGTAGCTGTCGCTGTCCGATTGCACGGCCACGACGCGGCCATGCACGCGGCCTTCGCGGTCCAGCGGCAGGGACAGATCGGCCTCGGCGCGGCGAAGGTTCCAGCGGCCCAGCGTCAGCGAGGCATGGCCGCCCGCCGTCTCGCGCGGCTGCTTGCGCACGAAGTTCACCGTGGCCGACGGATCGCCCGAGCCATTGAGCAGGCCCGTGGCGCCGCGCACGATTTCCACACGGTCGTAGAAGGCCGTGTCCATGTCGGTGGCGCCGAAGTTCCACAGGCTGTTGATGGGCGAGGCCAGCCCGTCGAACTGGAAGTTGCTGACGCCAAAGCCGCGCGAGGAAAACTGATAGCGGTTGCTGTCGCTGCGGCTGACCGACAGGCCGGGGGCGGAGGCCTCCAGCGTCTGCGAGACCGTGAGCTGGCCGGCATCGTCCATGAGCTGGCGCGTGATCACGCTGACCGACTGCGGTGTCTCGCGTGCCGACAGTTGCAGGCCCGTGGCCGTTCCCGTGGAACCGCTGGTGTAGCGCGCCGTGCCTTCGGTGGTGCCGGCATCGGCGGCGGCGCGCACGGTGACGGTGCCCAGTTCGGTGTCGCTGTTCCTGGCAGGGGGCCTGTCCTCGTCGGCGGCCCAGACTGCTGGCGCAGGGGCGGCACAAAGGGCACAGATCAGCAGGGACAGCGGGGTCCGCGCGCCTTGGAGGTGTCGCGGGGTGGGGTTTTGAATGCGAATGCTCATCATTTCCATGGTCCTGGGCGTGAGCCCGGATTGTGGGAAATGTGCGCCGCCGCCGCCTGTTCCCGGCGACGCCAGTCCTATGGTTTGCGACGCAGGCTGCCTTGGCTGGGCGCGTGGCCGAAGCGCTGGCGAAAGGCCGTGGCGAAATTGCTGGCGTGCTGAAAGCCCACGCAGTCGGCCGCTTCCTGCACGCTCCAGCCCTGTGCCAGCCGCTCGCGCGCCAGCTGCATTCGGCGCTCGCGCAGCCAGCCGAACACGGTCTGGCCGTAGGCGGCCTGGAATTTCTCGCGCAGCGTGGTCGGGCTCATGCAGGCCAGGCGCGCCAGGTCGTCCAGGCTGTACGCCTGGCCCGGCGCTGCATCCATGCACTCGCGCACGCGCTCCAGGCCGCGCCTGTCCCGGGGATGGATGCGCGGCAAGGGCGCAGGCCGCGGCTGCGCATGTGCCTGCAGCGCGCAGGCCAGCACCTGCAGCGCAATGCCTTCGCGGTGCAGCCGGGCCAGGCTGCCGCTCCAGACGCCATCGAGCAGCTGGCGCAGCGAGACGGCCAGGTGCTCGGGCAGCGACCAGGCATGCAGTGGCGGGCCGGGTTGCCGCATGGCCTGGTGCAGCAGCTCGGCCAGTTCGGCATCGGCGCAGGCCTCGGGCGCCTCGATGGACAGGTTGAAGCCGCGCACCGTCTGGCCTGCCGCATGGGTGGCCTTGAGAATCTCGGTGTCGCCGCACGAGAATGCCGCCGCCGCATGGCGCGTCACGCTCAGTGCACGGCGGGCGCCCGGCAACTGCAGCTCGGCCTGGCCGTCGAGCAGGACCACGGCGGTGAAGCGCCGCGGGTGCTCGGATGTGGATTCATAGCTGTGGTCGATGCGGATGTCGGAGCTGACCAGTTGCAGGCCCGAGGGCAGCTGGTGCTCCTGCACCTGTCCCTCGAAGATGCAATCGTTTTCGGAGACGGCAGAGAGAAAGCGCACGCTGAAACCGTGGCGCTGGCGCATGGCGTCGAGCTGCGCCGTGGTGTAGCGCTGGGAGGAGGAGGGCATGGGTGAGCGGAACAAAAGGCCCGCAATCGGATTCGAGAATGCTTCTCATTATCCGGGGCTGCAAGCCCGCTCGCCCACAAACCTCAGAGTTTGCGCAGCCGATCCAGTGCCGCGCGCAGCGTGCTGTCCTGCTTGGCAAAGCAAAAGCGCACCACGCGCTGGTCGAAGCCGTCGCCATAGAAGGCCGACAGCGGGATGGCCGCCACGCCGTGTTCCTTGACCAGCCACTGGCAGAACGCGGCTTCGTCCAGGTCCGACACGGCCGAGATGTCGGCGCAGACGAAGTAGGTCCCCGCCGTGGGCAGAAGGCGCAGGCGCGAGCCTTCCAGGCCCTGGCGGAAAAGATCGCGCTTGGCCTGGTAGAAGGCGGGCAGCTGAAGATAGGGCGCGGGGTCGGCCATGTAGCTGGCCAGGCCCGCCTGCATGGGCGTGTTGACGGTGAAGACGTTGAACTGGTGGACCTTGCGGAACTCGGCCGTGAGTGCGGCCGGCGCGGCGACGGTGCCCACCTTCCAGCCCGTGACATGGTAGGTCTTGCCGAAGCTGGAGACGATGAAGGCGCGCGCCGCCAGGCCGGCAAAGCGCGCGGCGCTCTGGTGCTGGCGGCCGTCGTAGACCATGTGCTCGTAGACCTCGTCGCTGATCAGCAGCACGTCGGTGGGCGCCAGCAGCTCCTGCAGCTGCAGCATCTCGGCATCGCTCCAGATGGTGGCGCTGGGGTTGTGCGGACTGTTGATGATCAAAAGCCGGGTGCGCGGCGTGATGGCGGCGGCAATTTTGGCGAAGTCGGGCTTGAAGCTGCCCGGCGTCAACGGTACGCGCACGGGCACGCCGCCGGCCAGCTCGATGTTGGGCACGTAGCTGTCGTAGCAGGGGTCGAGCACGATGACCTCGTCGCCAGCATGCACGGTGGCCAGGATGGCGGTGAGGATGGCCTGCGTGGCGCCGGCCGTGACCGTGATCTCGGTGCCCGCATCGTAGCTGCGGCCGTACAGCGCCTGCATCTTGTCGGCCATGGCCTGGCGCAGCTGGGGCAGGCCGGGCATGGGCGGGTACTGGTTGTGGCCGGCCTGCATGGCGGCCGTGACGGCATCGACCAGCCTGGGGTCGCAGCCGAAATCGGGAAAGCCCTGGCCCAGGTTCACCGCCTGGTGCTCGGCGGCCAGGGCCGACATGGTGGTGAAGATGGTCGTGCCCACATGGGGCAGGCGGCTGGGGAAGGCGGGCGTGCGGGGCGTGGCAGAAGTCATGGCGGAAACAGCGGACAGCGGGAGCGGACCCGCACTGCAGGTCCGGTGGGGCGGAGGATCAGAGTTCGTAGTCGTGCACGTGGCCGTTCATGGCGCGCATGATGAGATCGCGCGTCAGGCGGTCGCTGAGCAGTTCGGCGAATCGGTAGACGAAATTGCGCAGGTAGGCGCCGCGCTTGATGGCCACGCGTGCCACGCTCTGGCCGAATAGGTGGCCCATGGGGCGCACGACCAGGTCATTGACCGGGTCGTCGCGCATGGCCATTTCGGCCACGATGCCGATGCCCAGGCCCAGGCGCACATAGGTCTTGATCACGTCGGAGTCAATGGCCTCCAGCACGATGCGCGGACGCAGGCGGCGCGTGGCAAAGGCCTGGTCGATCTTGCCGCGACCCGTGAACGAAGGGTGGTAGGTGATCAGCGATTCGTGGGCGATGTCGTCCAGCGTGATGCGCTCTTTCTGCGCCAGCGGGTGGCCTGTGGGCATGACCAGCACGTGCTGCCATTCGTAGCAGGGCAGGGTGACGAGATCGGGGTAGTCGGCCAGGGATTCGGTGGCCATGCCGATGTCGGCCACCTCGTCGATGACCATGCGCGCCACCTCTGCCGGAGTGGCCTGGTGCAGGCTGATCGTGACCTTGGGATACAGGTCGCGCAGCCGTGCCACGGCAGGCGGAAGCACGTAACGGGCCTGTGTGTGGGTGGTGGCAATCGACAGCGTGCCGCTGTCCTGGGCGCTGTACTGCTCGCCGATGCGCTTGAGATTTCCGATCTCGCGCATGATGAGCTCGATGCTCTTGAGCACCTCCAGGCCGGGTTCGGTGATGCGCTTGAGGCGCTTGCCGTGGCGCGCAAAGATGTCGATGCCCAGCTCTTCCTCCAGCTCGATGATGGCCTTGGAGACGCCGGGCTGCGAGGTATGCAGGGCCTTGGCCGCCTCGGTGAGGTTGAGGTTGCGGCGCGCCGCTTCTTGGACGAATCGGAATTGGTGCAGGTTCATGGCGGTGACAGCAGGGTGCTGCGCGCCATTATGCTGCATTTATATAAAGAAGCGATTCGTTATTTCAGCTTCCCGGTGCGCCACGGGGCTCCGTGGCCACCAGTGCCAGTTCTGCCAGCAGGGCTGTGACACGCGGATGCTCGCCCACGGCCGGCTGCAGGTCCACGGCCACCTGCGGATGGGTATCGCTTATCTCCTGCACCAGCTTCGGGATGTCCTCGCGCGCATGCTTGCCCGTGCCAAGGAACAGGGGCAGCACGGTGATGTGCGTGGCGCCGGCCTCGACCAGCCCGCGCGCGGCAGTGGGCAGGTCGGGCGCGCAGGCCTCCAGGTAGGCGCAGGCGGCCAGGGATTGGGGATGCGTCTGCTGAACGGCCTTCAGCACGGCCTCGATGGGTTGGCGCCACAAGGCGTCGCGCGAGCCGTGTGCCAGCAGGATCAGTCCGGTCCTGCCGGCAGATGTTGTCTCGTTTTGCATGGCAACGGTCCTAGCGGCGCAGCACCAGCCAGGTGAAGGCCGTCAATGAAAGAAGGCTGTAGAGCAGGCCCGGCGCCGCAGCGGTCAGCCAGGGCGACCAGGTCTGCAGCGTGCCGATGTAGCCGAACACGTTGTTCAGCAGGAAGAAGCTGATGCCGGCCATGACGCCGCCGAACACATAGGCCGCGATGCCGCCCGAGCGGAAATGCAGGTAGGCGAAAGGCAGGGCCAGCACCACCATCACCAGGCAGCTCATCGGGTAGAAGACCTTGCGCCAGAACTCGATATCGTACTTCTGCGCAGCCTGGCCGTTGGCTTCCAGGTGGCGCACATACTGGAACAGCGAGATGGTGGACATGCGATCGGGCTTGAGCAAAGCGGCCGAGACCATCTCGGCGCTGATGCCCGTCTTCCAGTTCATGCTGTCTTCTTTCTCGCGCTGCAGCACCATGCCGCCGTCGGGCTTGGCCGTCAGGCGGCTGGCCTGCACGCCCTGGAGCATCCAGGATTCTCCGTCTTCGCTCACCTGCGCCGATTCCGCATGGATCTGGGCAGAGATGCGGCCCTGGCCGTCAAAGTCGAAGATGCGCACATTCGAGAAATCGCCCGGCCCGCGAATGGCACGCACGTTGATGGCAATGGAATGATCGCCCTGGCGCTCCTTGAGCCAGGCACCCGTGGCCCCGCGTGACAGCTGGGCCAGGTGGATGGCGCGTATGTTCTGGCCCGCGTTCTCGGCCGCAGGTGCCAGGTAGTCGCCGGTGCCGAAGGTGACCAGCACAAAGCCCAGGCCCAGCACCATCAGCGTGCGCAGCGCCAGCCAGGGGCCCATGCCGCTGGTGCGCATGATGGTGAATTCCGAGCTCTGGGCAAAGCGCGCCATCACGTAGATGGTGCCGATCAGCACGGTGATGGGCATCAGCTCGTACAGGTGGCTGGGAATGCGCAGCACCACGAAAAGCAGCGCGTGCGTGATCTTGTAGCCGTTGTCGCCGCCGCGCCCGACCCATCGCAGCTCATCGACCAGATCGAAGAAGAAGAACAGCGCCAGGAAGGCCAGCGTCACATAGCCGACGGCCGCGATGATGTCGCGGTACAGCAGGTTTCTCAGAACTCTCATCATGGCACCGCCTTCGCGTCGTCCAGGGCAGTCGGCTTGCAGGGCCTGCGCCACAGATCGCGCGGCGACCAGCGCCTGTGCCGCACCAGCAGCACCAGCAGCGCCAGCAGCAACGTGCCGCCGTGCAGCAGGGCCGTCATGGCGGGCATGCTCAGCTTGCCCGAGGCCACCCAGTTCTCGCCCAGCGTCATGAGGTTGTAGTACACGATGAAGGCGAACAGCGCGAGCATGAGGCTGCCGCTGCCACCGGCACGCGGGTTCACGCTGGCCACGGCCAGGCCCAGGATCACGAAGTTCAGCGCCGCCAGAGGCAGGCCTATGCGCCAGCCCAGTTCGGCGCGGTAGATGGGTTCGGTGCGCGGCAGCAGCTCATGCGTGTACGTGCTGCGCGCGGCCATTTCCTCGGCGGCGGCCAGATTGTTGCCGCTGCCGAGCTGCGTGCCGTATTCCTTGAACTCGCTGATCTTCACCGAGCCGTCGCTGGTCTGCGTCTCCATGCGCTGGCCGTCGGTCAGCACGGCCATGCGTTCGCCCTTGACCACTTCCAGCCGCGCCCCGCGCGCCGAGGTCACGGACTCGCGCCCGCGCTCATTGGCCACGATGAACACATTGTTGGCAGCGGTGGCGCTGGGCACGTCCTTGTCGATGAAGAACACGCGCGAGCCGCCGGCAGACTCCTGGAACTCACCGGGAGCGATGCGGTCGATGTCGCTGCGCTGCTCGAACTGGGTCTTGATCTGCTCGATCTGCTGATTGGCCCAGGGCAGGATGCCCAGGCCCAGCACGGCGATCACGGCCAGCACCGGCCAGGCAAAGCGCAGCAGCGGGCGCAGCAGGCTGGCCAGTCCCTGGCCTGCGGCGAACCAGATCACCATCTCGCTGTCGCGGTACATGCGCGACAGTGAACCGACCACGGCCACGAAAAGTCCCAGGCCCAGGATGGTAGGCAACTGGCCAAGCACCGTATATCCCATGACCAGCAGAACGTCGGAAGGGCTGACATTGCCCTTGTAAGCCTGACCCAACGTGCGGATCAGCATCATGGTCATGACGACCGTGATCAGCACCACGACCGTGGCACCGAAGCTGCGGGCCAGCTCTTTGCGTATGGATGAATCGAATAACATTGGCTGAAAGGAAAACGCCGATTATGAACTTTGAACTGAAGCCGTTGACGACTGCCGCTGCAGTACGTGAAAAGTGTGACCTGTTGTTGGTGCTGGTGACCGAAGCCACGGCCACGGGCAGCGACGCGCTGTCCACCCTGGTCGCTCACGCGGTCAAGGCCGGAGATTTCGAAACGGCAGCCGGCAAGCAGTTGGCACTGTACGGCCTGCCGGCCGTGGCCGCCCGCCGCGTCGTGCTGCTGGGCGCGGGCAGCGGCTCGGCCCGCGACGTGCGCCAGGCCGTGGCAGGCGCAGGCTCGGCCCTCAAGGCAAGCGGCGTTGGCAAGGCCGTGCTGTGCTTCGGCTTCGAGGCCACGGGTGGCGCTGTTGCAGCAGCGGTGGTGGCAGCGGCCGATGCCTGCTACAGCTATACCCACACCAAGCCCCAGGCCAAGCCTGTGGCGCTCAAGAAGCTGATGATCGCGGCGACGGGCGCCAGTGCCGCGTCCGGCAAGTCCGGAGACAAGAGCGGGGACAAGGGCGGCATCGCCGCCGCTTTCAAGATCGCCGTGGCCCAGGCCGAAGGCATGGCCCTGGCGCGCGAATGGGCCAATCGCCCGGCCAACCACGCCACTCCCATGCTGCTGGCCGACGCAGCCCGTGCCCTGGCCAAGCTGCCCGGCATCAGCTGCAAGATCCACGGCCCCGCCGAAGTCGCCAAGCTCGGCATGGGCGCCTTCATGGCCGTGGCCCAGGGGTCGGAGCAGCCGCTGCGCTTCATCGAGCTGCACTACAACGGCGGCGCCAAGGGCGCCGCGCCCGTGGTGCTGGTGGGCAAGGGCATTACCTTCGATACCGGCGGCATCTCGCTCAAGCCTGCCGCCGAAATGGACGAGATGAAGTTCGACATGGGCGGTGCCGCCAGCGTGCTGGGCGTGTTCCAGGCGCTGGCCCAGCTGCAGCCGGCCATCAACGTGGTCGGGCTCATTCCGGCCTCCGAGAACATGCCCGGAGGCGCAGCCGTCAAGCCGGGCGACGTGGTCACCAGCATGAGTGGCCAGACCATAGAAATCCTCAACACCGATGCCGAAGGCCGCCTCGTGCTCTGCGATGCGCTGACCTACGCCGCCCGCTTCAAGCCCCGCGCCATGGTGGACATCGCCACGCTGACCGGTGCCTGCGTCATCGCCCTGGGCGGGCTGCGCAGCGGCATGTTCTCGCCCAGCGACGAGCTGGCCCGTGCGCTGGAGCAGGCGGGCGATGCCGCGCTCGACCCGTGCTGGCGCATGCCGCTGGACGAGGAGTATGGCGAAGGCCTCAAGAGCAATTTCGCCGACATGGGCAATGTGGCAGGCCGCGCAGGTGGTGCGGTCACGGCGGCCAAGTTCCTGCAGCGCTTCGTGGGAGACATTCCCTGGGCTCATCTGGACATCGCCGGCACGGCCTGGAAGAGCGGCGCCGCCAAGGGCGGCACGGGCCGCCCCGTGGGCCTGCTGCTGCACTACCTGCTGGCCAGCGTCGATGCCGGCAAGGCGCCATCCAGGGCCGGCGCGCCCAAGTCGGTTGCGGCGCCCAAGGCCGGCTCTGCCAGCCGCCGCAAGGCAGCCGCTGCAGTCCAGCCGGAGCAGGCCTGATGGCATCGTCCCCATCCGCACGGGCCTGCGCGAAAGGAGCGTCGCTTGACTGAAGTGGCGTTCCATTTCAACGCGCCCGACAAGCTGGCCTATGTGTGCCGTCTTGCGCGCAAGGCACTGCGGCATCGCACGCAACTGGTGGTGCTGGGATCTTCCGCGTCGCTCAAGGCCTTGTCGCCCAGGCTCTGGAGTGTCTCGCCCACCGATTTTCTTGCCCACGCCGTCGAAGGCGATGGGGCCGGCATTGTGGCCTTCTCGCCCATCGTGCTGCTGGAGCGGCTGGACAGCGCGCCGCACCACGACATGCTGGTGAATCTGGGCGGCGATGTGCCAGAAGGATTCGAGCGCTTTGCGCGTGTCGTTGAAGTGGTGTCTGCCACCGATGAGGAGGACCGGCATCTGGCCCGGCTGCGCTGGAAGCACTACATGGCGCAGGGGATTTCCATCAAGCGCCATGACCTGGTCCTCAAGGAGTAAGCCATGAGTGCTCCCTCCAAAACCCCGCCACGCTTTGTTCCCACGCTCACCGATGTCGTGCCGGTCGATGCAGCGCAGTCGCCGGTGGTAGAACCGCCCGCTGTCGCTGCGTCCGAACTGCCGCACAGCGGCGAGACCGATTCCTGGGCGAGCGAAGGCATGCTTGCGCCACGCCGCGGCCTGGTTTCCATGCCCGCGTCCCTGCCGCCGCTGCCCCTGGATCTGCAACCCCAGCGGTCCATGGTCGCCGAGCCTGCGCCGCCTGGACAGGGCCCGCGGCCTGCAGTGCAGCCCGTGCATTCCGACTATCTGCCGCCCAGTGCGCCGTCCGTGGAAATGCAGCTGGCCCAGGAGAGCCGTCTGCTCGAAGTGGCCGAAGTTGCCGAACCGGCCGATGTGCCAGAGGTGGCCCCGGCCGCATCGATCGAGGATGCCATTCCTGCCGCGCCGGTGGTGCAGGCCGACGCTGCCACGCAAGGGGTCGAGCCGGATCCGGCATCTGCGGCACCTGGAGCACCTGGGGCATCACCCGCCTGTGCATTGCCCACCATGGAGTCCATCTGGGACAGCCACGCGCAGCAGGTCACCGAGGAGTATCTGGTCCATCGCCTCATGCAGCGCGTGGACCTGGTGCTGGACCAGCGCCTGCGCGATGCCATCGCCACGGTGGTGCAGCAGCAGACGCGATCCATCGTCGTGCGCCTGCGCGAAGAGGTGGAGTCGGTGGTGCGCCAAGCCGTCTACGAGGCCGTGGCGGACGAACTGGCCCACCGGGCGAGTGCCGCACGCGGCGATGCTGTACAGGGCGGGGGGCGTTGATCCGTGATCGGGTAGGCGGGTGAAGGGCGAGGTGCCCGCCTGACCCGGCCTTCAGCCTGCGCGTGCCGGGCCTGAGAACACCTCGGGATTGAGGATGTTGCTGGGCTGGCCTGCAGCGAAGTTCACCACATTGTCGAAGGCGGCGCGGAAATACAGCTCATAGCTGTCTTGTTCCACATAGCCGATGTGCGGCGTGCAGATGCAGTTCTCCAGCCGCAGCAGTGCGTGGCCCTGGAGAATGGGCTCGCTCTCGAAGACATCCACGGCCGCCAGGCCGGGGCGGCCACGGTTGAGCGCGCCCAGCAGCGCATCGGCCTCCACCAGTTCGGCGCGCGAGGTGTTCACGAACAGGGCTGTGGGTCTCATGCGCGCCAGATCCTGCGCGGTGACGATGCCGCGTGTGGCCTCATGCAGGCGAAGATGCATGGACAGCACATCGGATTCGGCAAAGAAATCCTCGCGCGAAGCGGCGGCCGAAAAGCCGTCGGCCTGGGCCTTCTGGCGCGAGGACTCGCTGCCCCAGACCAGAACCTTCATGCCGAAGGCATGGCCATAGTGGGCCACCAGCCTGCCAATGCGGCCATACCCCCAGATGCCCAGCGTGCGCCCGTGCAGCACGCTGCCCAGCCCGAAATTGGCGGGCATGGACGCCGCCTTGAACCCCGATTGCTGCCATGCGCCGTGCTTGAGGTTGGCGATGTACTGCGGCAGCCGCCGCGTGGCCGCCATGATCAGCGACCAGGTCAGCTCGGCCGGTGCGATGGGCGAGCCCACGCCCTCGGCAATCGCAACGCCCTGGTCGGTGCAGGCCTGCACGTCGATATGGGCGCCGGCCTTGCCGGTCTGCGCGATCAGCTTCAGGCGCGGGAGTTTTTCCAGCAGCTGCCGGCTGATCTGCGTGCGTTCGCGGATCAGCACGATGATGTCCGCATCGCGCAACCGCACCGACAACTGGCCCACACCCTTGACGGTATTGGTGAAGACCTTGGCGTTGAACGGCTCCAGCAGCCGCGCACAGTCCAGCTTGCGTACGGCGTCCTGGTAGTCGTCAAGAATGATGATGTTCATTGCCTGTGAATCTCTCATAAGCCTTTGATTTATCTCCGGGTTGCCGCGCAAGAGGTTGTCGGCAAATGTTCTGATCCGCTTTTGCGCTTTGCCCTGGGCATCATCAACGCCTACCTGAACCGGCCTGCCTGACTATTGTGTGACGCTTGCGCAGCCAGGGCCCCGAGGCCCGACGGTCACATTGTCGTTCAACCAGCCCCGGGCTTGAGGCTGAAGGCTTCGGCCCGCGCCAGATCGCGCAGCCGTGGTTACACAAGCCGCGCAGATGCCAGCAAGCCCTGGCAGGTGAAGCCGATCACTGGCACGCTCTGTCGCCCGCGCAGCTGTATCAGCGAATTACACCCTGCAACGCCTTGCGGACCCCTGGTCGGACGGGACTTGGGGGTTGCCACCTGCCGGCGAAGCCGGTGAAGGCCGAGAGTGTGATGGACCGCGCTCAGTCGCACTCAATCATGGTTCCACCCAGTATTCGGCAGCTCCGCCCTTGACTGTCACTGATGAATTGGCCGTTGCGGTTGTAGATTCCGCCATTGCTGTCGTAGCAAAGTGCACCCTTGCAACTGGATAGAGGAACAGGCTGAGCCGCCCGCGGTGTGAAAACCGGCTTCGGTGGTTCCTGCATCAGCGGCGTATTGGAGCCGCATGCAGCATTGACGCTGGTGATTGCTGCATTGGTGCGTATCCGTTTTTCATCCAGGGAAAGGGTGCGAATGCTGGATACGAATTCCAGCTCCTTGCGCGCCTCCTTGCACTGGGAGGATGCGCCGAGCTGCTCCGGTGCAGGAGCATTCGCCTTGCGGGCCTGCTGTTCGATGACGCGCTGCTGGCTCTCGATCTGGCGCTGCTGCATTTCGTTCATCTGGCGCTGCTGCTTTCGCTCATTGGCCTCTGCGGCCTCGGCCCGTTCGCGGTAGATTTCATCGTCCGATTTTTTGCGCTGTATCAGTGCGCCGGATTGGTCGCTGCTGCAGGGGCTGTCTGAAAAAATCAGTTTTCCAGAAACATCCTTGCATTGATAGACCTGGGCGGCGGCAGGTAAAGCCAGAAATGTCGCAACGATTGTCAGAGTCAATAGGCGCATATGCATCTCGGTGAATGAATGGGAGTGATGGTATCCCGGTACGGTGAATCGGTTGAGATTAAGTTATTCCAATAGGCCGCTGCAAGGGATGCAGGGTCGGTATTGCCGCCAGGGGATGGCTGCCTGTGCTCGCTTGCCCGGAGTAAACTCGACCACCGCAGCACTGGCTGCACGATGGGAATGGAGCTTCCCGAAACCGCCCTGCAAGGGGCTGATGGCTCCTGCCTTGGTGGGGCGTGTCCTGCCGGTGGCAGGGCCGTGTCTTGATCCTGCCCGGCGCGCCCGTCCCGGTTGTTTGATGAAAGGACGGTCATGGGTATCTACGGTTTCATTTTGGTGTTCGTGGGCGGCGGCCTCGGCTCCGCGCTACGGCATGGTTCGAACCTGCTTGCACTGCGGCTGGTGGGCAGTGCCTATCCGCTGGGCACCTTGGCGATCAATGTGCTGGGCGCTTTCGTGATGGGGGTGGTGGTGGAGTGGTTTGCGCTCAAGACTTCGCTGCCGCAGAGTGCGAGGCTGTTCATCACCACGGGCATTCTGGGCGGCTTCACCACGTTTTCGACCTACGCGCTGGAGATCGGCATGCTGTACGAGCGCGGCGACTGGCTCGCTTCCGTGCTGTATGCGCTGGGTTCGCTGGTGCTGGGCGTTGCCGCGCTGTTTGCGGGGCTGGGGCTGGTTCGGATGGTGGCCCATTGAGGCACCCTGATTGCGCTATGCTGTGCGCCATGGCCCGCCTGAACGCAACGCAGATTATTCGCACCATCCATTGGATGGTGGGTTAGCCAGCGGCCTTCGGCGCCATGCAACCCGCCCAGAGGAGGCGGGTTTTTTCATTCCGCCTCCAGGGTTTTCACAAGCCTTTCAGGAGATGGATATGCAGGTTTTCGAACCGTCCCGCCATGCGGACGACGCCCAGGCCGTTTCCCGCGCTGCGCGGCCGGCCACGCTGCACATGGTCTGCGGCAAGATCGGCTCGGGCAAGTCGACGCTGGCACGGCAACTGGCGGCGCAGCCCGGCACGGTGCTGGTCAGCGAGGATTCCTGGCTGGCCGGTTTGTATCCTGGCGAGATGCAGTCGGTGGCCGACTATGTGCGCTGCAGCGCGCGGCTCAAGGAATTGATGGGGGCACATGTGCAGGCGCTGCTGGATGCCGGCGTTTCAGTGGTGCTGGACTTTCCTGCCAACACGCTGGAAGGCAGAGGTTGGGCGCGCAGCGTGTTCGAGAGGGTGGGTGCCTCCCACCGCCTGCATTTCCTGGATGTGCCCGATGAGGTCTGCAAGCAGCGCCTGCGTGCGCGCAATGCGGCGGGGGATCATCCCTTTCAGGCCAGCGATGAGCAGTTCGACCTGATCACCAGCTACTTTGTCGCGCCTTGCGCACAGGAGGGCTTCGACGTGGTGCATCACCCGTATGTGCGGGCCTGACCGCAAAGGCCGTGCGGCCGCCGGCTCGCCCACTGGAACGCCTCCTCGATCGCCTACTCAATCCCCGCCAGACCGTGCCTGCACTTGCACCCAATAGCGTGTACGGGTGCTCAACTGCAAGGGGAAGCGGCTGACGAGCGCGGCCAGGGCGCGATCGGTGTCGTCCACGGGAAAGGCGCCCGAGACACGCAGGCCTGCCACCTCGGGCGTGCAGCCCAGGTAGCCGGGCCGGTAGCGGGCGAGGGCGTCGATCAGCTGGCCCAGCGGCATGTCCAGCGCGATCAGTCCGCCTTCGTGCCAGCTGGCGGCAAAGGGATCGGCAGACGCGGGTGGCTGGGCGGCGCTGGCCGAGAAGGCGGCGTGTTGCCCGGCCTGCAGCTCGGTGGGGGTGGCTTCGCTGTCCAGGGGCTGCAGGCGCACGGTCTTTTCCTGCACGTTGACATGGCACAGGCCGTCGTCCGCGACATGGACCGTGAAGCGCGTTCCCAGGGCCAGTACATGGCCTTGCGGGGTTTGCACACTGAAGGGGCGGCCCAGTGCGTCTGGCCCGGTGGCGACGAGGATGCGGCCGCGGTAAAGGCGCAGCAGGCGCTGGCGGTCGTCGAAAGCCACGTCCACGGAGGTGGCTGTATCCAGGGCCACCAGGGAGCCGTCGGGCAGCGTCAGGTCGCGGCGCTCGCCAGTGGCGGTGCGATGAGCTGCCTGCCAGTGCTCGAGCGGCGCGCCTTTCCAGGCGAGCCAGGCCGTGGCACCGCTGCCCAGGCCAAGGGCCACAGCACGCACCGCAGAACGGCGATTGGGGTCGGAGCGGCGGCCCAGCGCCTGGCGCGCCAAGGGTGCGGGCAGATGCGACAGCTGTGCGGTGACGGATTGCACGCGCAGCCAGGCGCGCTGGTGGGCGGGGTCGGCCTCGTGCCAGTCCGTCCATGCCTGCTGCAGGCTTGGCGTCACCGCGGTGCCGCGCAGTTTCACATGCCAGGCAGCGGCCTCATGCAAGGCCCGTCGGTCGTTGCTTTCCAAAGATCCCTCGCCCATGTGGCTATGCCAGGACCAGGCAGCAATGCTCCATCGCCCGGGTCAGGTAGTTGCTGACGGTGCGCCGCGACACGCCCAGGCGCTCGGCGATCTCGGGGTAGCTCAGTTCCTCGAAATGGGACAGGACGAAGGCTTCGCGCACCTTGGGTGCAAGGCCCTGGAGCATGCGGTCCACGTCGAGCAGGGTCTGCTGGACGATGGCCTGCTCCTCGGGCGAAGGCGCCAGCGACTGCGGCAGCTGGGCAAGATAGTCCAGATAGGACTGCTCCAGCGTGCGGCGGCGAAACAGGTCGGTGACCAGGCCGCGGGCGATGGTGGCCAGGTAGCGCCTGGGCTCGCGGATGTCCTGCTGCGGCACTGGCGAGCGCAGCAGGCGCACGAAGGTGTCCTGGGCCAGGTCGGCCGCATCGTCACGGTTGCCCAGGCGCTTGCGCAGCAGGCTTTCCAGCCAGGGATGGTGATTCTGGTAGAGGCTGTGCACGGAGAGGGCTTGTGCGAAAGAAGCGGGGAGGCCGGGCGTAGAAGCCGAGATGGGCAACGTGTCGGTTTCGGTTGCAAAAGATAATAAGAATGCTTATCAATTATCTTTCACGCGGGCTTTACTCCTGAGGACTGGGTATCTTTCTGTTGCATGTGCGCTACAGGGAGATGCTGGCGGAACTTCCACGCCGGCCCTGCGCCGGGCGATTGCGCTGGTAGGCGCTGGGCGGAGCGCCAAAGCTGCGCCGGAAGACGGCGGTGAAGGCGCTGGGACTGTCGTATCCATGGGAGAGCGCCACTTCCAGGACCGAGGCGCCAGCGGCCAGCCGGGGCAGGCTGAGCAGAAGACGGGCCTGGCGGCACCATGCGCCGAAGTTCATGCCGGTCTCGCGCAGGAACAGGCGTGCCAGCGTGCGGGGATGCATGTGCAGCCGCTGTGCCCAACTGGCCAGGCCGGCGTCCTGCGATGGGTCGTCCACAAAGCTGCGGCAGCAGGCGGCCAGGGCGCCATGCCGGGGCATGGGCACGTGCAAGGACAGGGCGCGGGCGCGCTCCATTTCGTCGAGGATCAACTGCATGACACGCTCCTCCCTGCCGCCCAGCGGGTAGTCCATGGGCAGCTCGATGGCCTCCAGCACGAGTTCGCGCAGCAGGGGCGTGACCTGCATCACTCGGCAGTCATGCCACAGGCCGGGCCGCAGCCCCGGCTCCACGAACACGGTGCGCATGGCCACGGGGCCGGCGGCCATGTGGATGGCGTGCAGGGACTGTGGTGGAACCCAGACGGCGCATCCCGGGGGGACGACCCAACTGCCCGAATCCGCGCGGATCAGCATCACTCCCTCGGTGGCATGCAGCAGCTGGCCGCGGCGGTGGGCATGCGGTGCGATGGCAGCGCCGGCCGCCATGTCTGTGGCAAAGGCCACGACCGGGCGGGCCGTGTGCTCGCCGTGCGGGGGCAATGGAGCGGCCGCAGGCACGTCATCCAGGCAAGCGCGTGTGCGGGCATGGGAAAGTGGGCCACTTTGCCGGGTTGTCATTTTCTCGACGATTGTTGTTGCTTCGTAGCAGGAATGCAGATCATGCACTTTCTACGATGACCCACTTTCAATCCGCAGGAAAGTGGCAGGTATGGAGATGATTTCCCTTTCGAGAATGACGGACGTGACAGGAGGCAGGGCATGAACCGCGCACGTCTGGGGCTGCTTACGGGCACGCATGCCATCAACGACCTCTACCAGGGACTGGTTCCTGCGCTGTTGCCCTTCATGGTGCTGGAGCGCGGCTACAGCTATACGGAAGCCAGCGGCCTGATGCTGGCGGCCACGGGCCTGTCGAGCATGGTCCAGCCGCTGTTCGGCCTGTATGCCGACCGGTCGCCACGGCCCTGGATGGTGCCGGCCGGCTTTGTGGTGGCCGCCCTGGGCCTGGCCCTGGTGGGCATGAGCCCGGACTACTGGGTCAGCTGGTTGGCTGCCGTGCTGTGCGGCCTGGGGATCGCGGCCTACCATCCGTCCGCAACGGTGGCGGCCCGCATGGCGGGCGGCGGCTCGCAGAAGGCGATGAGCGTGTTTTCGGTGGGCGGAACGGCGGGGGCATCGTTCGCTCCCATGCTGGCTGCGGCCGTGGTGGGCGCAGGCGCCTTGCACCGCAGCTGGATGCTGGCCCTGCCTGCAGCGGCCATGCTGGTGCTCTGGTATGCCTGTACTTGGCGGGATGGAGCCAAGGACCATTGCGCCACCCGGCGCCTGGCCGTGGCTCAGGGCGAATTGCCCGCCAACCACTGGCGCGCCTTCTTCCTGCTGTGCGGGGTCATCGTCTGCTGGTCGATTCCCTATGTGACGGTGCTGTCCACCCTGCCCATGTTCGTGACGCGCGAGCTGGGCGGCTCGGACTTCATGGGAGCGGCCACGCTGACCTCATTCACAGCCGCTGCGGCGGTGGGCACTTTGCTGGGGGGCACGCTTGCAGATCGCCGGGGGCGCATGCGGGCCATCCGCGCCGGCTACCTGTTGGCATTGCCTGCTCTGGCGGCCCTGGCCCTGGCCTCCACGCCATGGATGGCGCTGGCCTGCACCATGGCCCTGGGCGTGTGCATGTTTCTTCCGTTTGCCGCCCAGGTCACGCTGGCCCAGGACTATCTGCCGCGCAACCAGGCCACGGCCAGCGGGCTGACCCTGGGGCTGGCCATGTCGATAGGCGGCATGGTGGCGCCGTTGTTCGGCATGCTGTCCGATGCGCGCGGACTGCGTTTTTCGTTGAGCGTCGTGCTGTGCATTCTGTGCGTTGCCGCGGCGCAGGCGTGGTGCATGCGCAATCGGCGCAGCGAGGGGAGTGCTGCACCGGCGGCTGTCAGGGCCTGATGCGCAGCCCCTGCCGCTGGGCAAAGCAAGAGACAGGCCCGGGCTCTCGCAGACCGGGTGGACGGGTTGGTCTCAGGGCGACCTCAGGCCGGTGTCTGCGCGCCGTGCGCTTCCATGCGTTCCAGGGCGGCACAGACATCGGCCATGCGGCCCGAGATGAACAGGCATTCGGGCTGCTCCTGCGGCGAGCGCTGGATGATGCGCAGACCCGAAGGCAGGGCCTGATCTGCCGGAAGTGAGGGCAGTTCGGGTTGCAGGGGCAGCAGCAGCTGCGCATCCCTGTGTTCTGGCAGCCGTGCTGACTTGCTGCGCCGCTGCTGGCTGCGGCGGCGTGCCTTGCTGAAGGACAGGATGGTCGCCTGCTCGGATTGCACAGGCGATTCGGGCTGGATGGTGCGCATGGCGGGCTCCATGGCGGCGGCGGGCAGGCGAATGCCCTGTGCCAGGCGCAGGAAGGACAGAGAAGACAGTGTTGGCAGAGCGAATCCCATGTGACGACTCCTGTTGGCGTATTTCAAAGAGGCATGGACACAGGCAGGATTGCGGTTTGCGGGCAAAGCTCCGCCCAGGGCGAAGCTGCAAGGCTTCGCGCCTACCACCTGGGCGGTGCATGAAATAGGGGGTGGCAACCCGTGCAGGGCTGCCCGTCCGGCTTACATGGACATGCTATTGCGGATCAGCCCCACGGCCAGGCCTTCAATGGCAAAGGCCTCTTCGGGAGCGACGCGGATCACCGGGTAATCGGGGTTTTCCGGCAGGAGCTCCACGCCCTGCGTGGTGCGGCGCAGACGCTTGACGGTGACTTCATCTCCCAGGCGTGCCACGACGATCTGCCCGTTGCGGGCTTCATGCGCGGACTGCACGGCCAGCAGATCGCCGTCCATGATGCCCGCGTCGCGCATGGACATGCCGCGCACGCGCAGCAGATAGTCCGGGCGGACCTGGAACAGGCTGGGTTCGACGGAATAGGTCTGGTCGATATGTTCCTGGGCGAGAATGGGCGAGCCCGCCGCAACGCGGCCCACCAGCGGCAGCATCAGCGGCGCCAGGGCCGACAGCGGCAGCCCGAAGCTGGTGCCGCGTGCGGCATTGATGTTGCGCACGGTGTCGGTACGCAGGCGAATGCCGCGGGAGGTGCCGCTGACCAGTTCGATCACGCCTTTGCGGGCCAGGGCCTGCAGATGTTCCTCTGCTGCGTTGGCGGACTTGAAGCCCAGCGTGTTGGCGATTTCCGCGCGGGTGGGGGGCGCGCCCGTGCGGGAGATGGCGGCCTGGATCAGGTCCAGGATCTGTTGCTGGCGGGCGGTGAGCTTGGGATGGTCGAGCATGGCGTGCGTCCGGTCCTTGAATTCAGATGGCAGGCAGAGAAGTCATCTGATGATTTATACAGTATCTGTATTTTTAACCAGTTTTCCAAGAGGTGCAAGTGGGGCAGTCAAAGTTGGTGATTCTTGGCACGGGCGGCACCATCGCCGGCCGGGCGGATTCGCAGTCGCAGGCAGTGGGATACAAGGCCGGACAGATCACGGTGCAGTCGCTGCTCGATGCCGTGCCGGATCTGGAGCAGCAGGCGCTGGGGCCTGTGCAGACGCAGCAGATCGCGCAGGTGGACAGCAAGGATATGGACTGGCCCGTGTGGCGCGCGTTGCTGCGTGCCTGCACGCAGGCGCTGGAGGATGCGGACACACGCGCCGTGGTGATCACGCATGGAACGGACACGCTGGAAGAGACGGCCTGGCTGCTGCACAGCCTGCTGCCTGCCACCAAGCCCATCGTGCTCACTTGCGCCATGCGCCCGGCCACGGCCCTGCTGGCCGACGGACCGCAGAATCTGCGCGATGCCGTGACCGTGGCCGCCAGCGGCGGGCGCAGCGGTGTGTGGGTGGTGGCCGGCGGCGAAGTGCATGCGGCGGCCCAGGTGCAAAAAGTCCACCCTTACCGACTGCAGGCCATGCGCTCCATGGAAGGTGGCCCGCAGGCCGCGGTGGAGGAAGGACGCGTGCGCTGGCTGGTGCCTGATGCGCCGGTCACGCCAGTCGCCCCCGTTGCGCGGATGGTGACTTCCGCTCCCGCTCTGTCTGACCTGCTGGCGCTGGATGAGCTGCCCTGGGTCGAGGTGGTGTTCAGCGGTGCTCTGGCGCGTGCCTGCGGCGTGGATGCGCTGGTGGCCGCAGGCGTGCGCGGCATCGTGGTGGCCGGCACGGGCAATGCGACCATTCACGAAAGCATGGAAGCGGCCTTGCTGCGTGCGCGCGACAAAGGCGTCTGGATCTGGCGGGGCACGCGCTGCGCCGAAGGCCTGCCCGTTGCCTCGGGGCTTGGCACGGACCCCGCAGAGGCCGATCTGGTCCAACTGCCCGTGGCCAAGGCGCGGATTGCCATGATGCTGGCGCTGGCCGCGCAGCCGCGCGACTGATCCTCCGGGCGTCGCCGGCGCTTCAGATGCAGGCGGGCAACAAAAAAGCACCCGGCGGGTGCTTTTCTGGGGTCTGGCGCATGGCCTGCGTCATTCAGCCAGTGCTGCGAGGGCGCGCTGGGTGATGTCTTCCACCGAGCCCAGGCCGCTGATGGCGCGGTACTTGGGGGCTGCTGCGGCTTCCTTCTCGGCCCAGGCGCGGTAGTAGTCCACCAGCGGGCGGGTCTGGCTGCTGTAGACGTCCAGGCGCTTCTTGACCGTTTCTTCCTTGTCGTCCTCGCGCTGCACCAGCGGCTCGCCGGTCACGTCGTCCAGGCCTTCGACCTTGGGCGGGTTGAACGTGACGTGGTAGGTGCGGCCCGAAGCGGGGTGGGAGCGGCGGCCGCTCATGCGCTCGATGATGGCATCGAAGGGCACATCGATCTCGAGCACGTAGTCCAGCTTCACGCCGGCGGCCTTCATGGCGTCGGCCTGGGGAATGGTGCGGGGAAATCCGTCGAACAGGAAGCCGTTGGCGCAATCGGGCTGGGCAATGCGCTCCTTGACCAGATTGATGATCAGGTCGTCGCTGACCAGTTGGCCGGCGTCCATCACGGCCTTGGCCTGCTGGCCCAGGGGCGTGCCGGCCTTGACGGCGGCACGCAGCATGTCACCGGTGGAGATCTGGGGAATGCCGTACTTCTGGCAGATGAAAGCGGCTTGCGTGCCTTTGCCGGCGCCGGGTGCGCCCAACAAAATCAGTTTCATGGAAGTCCTTGAGGAGAGTAGAAATTCTTGTCTGCCGGATCGGCCCACCGGGGCGGACAGTCCATGCGTCATATTTTTGTCGCGGGCAAGGATAGCACGCACAGGGCCAACACTGGCTTACACGCAGGGGGCAAAACTGTCGCCTGTGCAATCGCCAAAACCTGCGTTTTGCTGTCCGACAAAACCGCATGGGCGGTGTTGCTGCAAATGGCGATGCCCGGCATCGCCATTTGTGCGTTTTCAGCGGCCGGCCGATTCAGGCCGGCGGGTTGGACAGCTGGGCGCGCACCCGCTCCAGATCCTCGCGCGTGTCCACGCCAGGGCCGGGTGCATGGGGTGTGACATGGACGGCGATGCGGTGGCCGTGCCACAGCGCACGCAACTGCTCCAGGGCCTCCAGTGCCTCGGCGGGTGCCTGGGAAAGCTGGGGGAAGCTGCGCAGGAAGCCGGCGCGATAGCTGTAGATGCCGATGTGGCGCAGCGGTGCGAAGCCGGGGTGGCCCAACGCTGCCGATGCCGTCTCCCACCATGCCTGGTCCGCATGCTCGCGCGCGAAGGGAATGGGCGCACGGCTGAAATAGTGGGCCATGCCCTGGGCATCGCAGACGACCTTGACCACGTTCGGGTTGACGAAGTCGGCAAGGCTGTCAATGGCATGCGCCGCCGTTCCCATGCTGGCCGAAGGTTGCCGGGGCAGCAGGGCGGCCACGGCGTCGATGAGTTCGGGGGCGATCAGCGGCTCGTCGCCCTGGACATTGACCACGATGTCATCGCCATCGAGACCCAGCAGCGCGCAGGCCTCGGCCAGTCGGTCGCTGCCGCTGGCATGGTCGTTGCGCGTGAGCACGGCCGCCACGCCATGCGCGGCACAGGCGGCGAGGATGCTTTCGTCATCGGCTGCGACCACGCACCGTGCGGCGCCGCTGCGGCTGGCGCGCTGTGCCACGCGCACGACCATGGGAAGCCCTGCAATGTCGGCCAGGGGCTTGCCCGGCAGGCGGCTGGAAGACAGGCGGGCGGGAATCAGAACCGTGAAGGGCGCGGAGGACATGGTGCGTGCAGGAGTGAGGCGAAGGCGTGGGGCGGCGCAGGTGATGGGAAAAATCAGTCCTCGATCTCGTCGTCGTCCAGCGTGCGGGCCTCGGTTTCCAGCAGCACGGGAATGCCGTCGCGCACCGGGTAGGCCAGGCGCGCGCTGCGCGAGACCAGTTCCTGGTGCTCGCGGTCAAAGCGCAGCGGGCCTTTGGTGACGGGGCAGACCAGCAGTTCGAGAAGTTTGGCGTCCATGGCGGATCCTGTGTTTTGAAGGGAAAGGGCGGGCCGTGGCAGCCAGCCGAGACGGAGATGATAGTCAGGCGGGGCAGGGGCGCAGTGCCTGCAGCCGCTCATCCAGCAGCGCCCAGAAATCCGCCGGCAGCTGCAATTGCAGCGCAACCGCCCAGGCCTGGGGATGGGTGCGCCACAGCTTGACGGCATCTTTTTCGGTGCAGACCAGCGGGTCTTCGTTGCGCCCCAGGCGCTGGAAGCTCTCAAAATTATAGTGATCCGGCAGCGCCTGGACATGCTCCAGCGTCAGGCCTTGCTCGCGGGTCAGCATGGAGAAAAAGCCTTCGGGCCGGGCCACTGCCGCCACGGCCTCCACGGGCTGCGCACGCAGGGCGGACAGTGCGATGCGCTCGCCTTGGGCATTGACGGCTTCGCTGGACAGCTGGCGCCGCATGGCAAACGCGGGGGCGTCGGTGTCGGGGGCTGCGCCTGCATGCAGCACGGCGGTGACGGGGCGCGGCCAGGGCTCGCGCAGCGGGCCGGCCGGCAGCAGCCAGCCGTTGCCGATGCCGTCGTCATTGAAGACGCACAGCTCGATGTCGCGGGCCAGGGCCAGGTGCTGCAGGCCGTCGTCGCTGATGACCACATCCACCTGCGGATGGCGGACGCGCAGGGCCTGGACGGCCTCGATGCGCTTGCGGGCCACGAAGACCGGCACGCCGCTGGCACGAGCCAGCAGCGCGGGCTCGTCACCCACGTCGGCGGGGGCGCTGTCAGGACGGGCCTCGCGGCAGTCGTCCGTGCTGCGGCCATAGCCGCGCGAGACGATGCCGGGACTCCAGCCGCCATCGCGCAGATGGCGGGCCAGGGCGAGCGTGACGGGGGTCTTTCCGGCGCCGCCCGCAATCACGTTGCCGACGACGATGACCGGAATGCCGGCCTGACCCCCACGCCTGAAGCCCAGTGCATAAGGCAGCCGATGCAGGCCCAGCAGGGCGCGGTACAGCAGGGACAGGGGAAGGAGCGCGCAGGCCAGCGGACCGCGGCGGCGCCAGGCCGCGCGAAGCCCCCGGGCTGAGGGCGCAGGACCAGTCCGGGGCATGGCGGCTTGCCTTCAGCGCCCGGCGCTGGCCGAGGTCTGCGTGGCGAAGGTGATCTGGGACAGTCCGGCGCGGCGCGAGGCTTCCATCACCGATACCACGGACTGGTGCGGCGCAGTGGCATCGGCGCTGATGATGACCACACTGTCCTTGCCGGCGACGGCCGCTGCGGCCAGCGCCTGGGTCAGGCCGGTGACGCTGCGGTCTTCCACGGCGGTCTTGTTGATGGCATAGCGGCCATCGGCTGCGATGGCGACGATGATTTCGCGGGGCCGGTCGCGCTGCTGCTCGACGTCGGCCACCGGAAGGGTCAGCTGCAGCTCGGTGAACTTGCTGTAGGTGGTGGACAGCATCAGAAAGATCAGCACCACCAGCAGCACGTCGATGAACGGGATCAGGTTGATCTCGGGTTCGTCACGGCGGCGGGGACGGAAGTTCATGTCAGGTCTCTCGCGTGCTGGTTCACTTGCCGCCGACGCGGGTGAGGTGGCGCACGAACTGTTCGGAAGCCAGCTCCATGCCCAGCAGGTAGCCGTCGACGCGGGCGCGGAAGTAGCGCCAGAAGATCAGGGCCGGAATGGCGACGATCAGGCCGAAGGCCGTGTTGTACAGGGCGATGGAGATGCCGGCCGCCAGCTGGGCGGGGTTGCTGCCGCCGGTGGCCGATGCGCCGCCTTGCGAGCCGAAGATCTCGATCATGCCGATCACCGTGCCCAGCAGGCCCAGCAAAGGGGCGGCAGAGGCGATGGTGGCCAGCGCGCTCAGGTGTTTTTCCAGCGTGTGGGCGGCGGCGCGGCCGGCGCCTTCCATGGACGCGCGCAGCTCTTCCTCGCTGCTGTCCGGATGGGCCTGCAGTGCGCGCAGCCCGCTGGCCAGGACCTCGCCCAGCGTGGAGTTCTGTGCCAGTTGCTGCACGACTTCCTGACTGGGCAGGCCGCGCGAGGACACGGAAATCGCCTCGCCCAACAGGGCAGGCGGCGCAACACGGGCTGTTTTCAGCGCCACGAAGCGTTCAAAGACCAGGGCCAGAGCCAGGATGGAGCAGGCAATCAGTGGCCAGATCGGCCAGCCTGCGGCTTGTATGATCGACAGCAAGTTGTTTTCCCCCCGCGTTTAACTGCAGCCGACGATTATGGCCCAGCCATGTGGCCGGTCCAGGCGTCCCGGCTGCGCGATCGGCCTAAAACTGTGACCGGGCGCAGCATCCAGGCAACGGGCGGTGTCCCGGTTTCTGGCCTCGGGCTTGCTCATATAGCACAATTTTCTGTGGATAACTTTGTTATCAAGCTGCCTGCGCAGATGCGGCGGCGACGGCGAATGACCACTGTGACAAATGTGAATTCTTTGTTTCAGTAAAAAATCTCTTATTAATCAAATGCTTGCGAGGTATTCTTGAGATTGCTTGTGCAAATCACCGCCAAAGTGTCTCTTCAAGGCTGCATCTGCCGGCCTGTGGAGAATGTTGCACTGCATGCTGACCGGGAGCCCGCATGAGCGGTGCATTTGGCGCAATGAATCCAGCAGCGGCGCCGCTGGTCTGGGAAGTCGGCGCGCTGTGCCGCGCCGTGAGCGATGCTTTGCAGGCGCGCTTCAATCCGGTGGCGGTGCGCGGCGAGATCAGCGGCTTCTCGCGCGCGGCCAGCGGCCATTGCTACTTCAGCATCAAGGACGCCGGCGGGCAGATCCGCTGCGCCATGTTCCGGCGCGCGGCCCAGCTCATGGACTTTTCGCCGCGCGATGGCGAGCTGGTCGAGTTGCGGGGCCGGCTGGGTGTCTACGAGCAGCGCGGTGATCTGCAACTGGTCGTCGAAAGCATGCAGCGTGCAGGCCAGGGCGCACTGTTCGAGCAGTTCCTGCGGCTGAAGGCGCAGCTGGAGGCCGAAGGCCTCTTCGATGCGGCGCGCAAGCGCAGCCTGCCGCCGCTGCCGCGCGGCATTGGCGTGGTGACTTCGCCGGGGGCTGCCGCGCTGCACGACGTGATCACCGCGCTGCGCCGCCGCGTGCCCCACATCCCCGTAGTGCTGGTGCCGGCCCTGGTGCAGGGCGCGCAGGCACCGGCCTCGCTGATCGACGCGCTGCAAAGGCTTTATGGGCTGGCGCAGGAAGGCGCGGGATCGGTGGCCGGCGCGCCGCACATCGACACCATCTTGCTGGTGCGCGGCGGCGGCTCCATCGAAGACCTCTGGGCCTTCAATGACGAGCGCCTGGCCCGCACCATCGTGCAAAGCCCGGTGCCGCTGATCAGCGGCGTGGGGCACGAGACCGACTTCACCATTGCCGACTTCTGCGCCGACCTGCGCGCGCCCACGCCCACGGCGGCGGCAGAGTTGGTGAGCCAACCGCGCGAAGTCTGGCTGGGTGCGCTGCAGCTCATGCAGGGCCGGCTGGAGGACGGGGTGCAACGGCTGCTGGACCGCCAGCAGCAGCGCCTTGACCTGGCGTCGCAGCGCCTGGGCCGGCCCAGCGAACAGCTGGCGCGCAGCCGGCTGCAGCTCAGCCGCCAGGCGCAGCGCCTGCGCCATGCCATGCAGTTGAGGCTGCAGCGCATGGACCACGCGGGGCAGGGCCTGCAGGCGCAGCTGCCTGCGGGCATGCGCCGCGGCCTGGACAGGCGCGCGGACCACCTGGCGCGCATGGAGCTTCGCCTGCAACTGCTGGACCCGCGCCTGGTGCTGCAGCGCGGCTATGCCCTGCTCACCGATGCCGAGGGCCATCCCGTGACCGAGGCGCGCCGTGCGCCACCGGGCACGGCGCTGCAGGCGCAACTGGCGGACGGCTGCCTGGACCTGGTGGTGACGCAGCCGCGCCTGCTCTGAACTGCGGCCCGCTGTGTGCAGCGTTCGGCGTGCAGGGAGTGGCGGGCGGCAGGCGGTATCCGTGTAGGCCGATTGGCCGGATTGCGGTCAATTCACATCCACCCTCGCGGCAGCGGGCCAAGATGGCCGATTTGGAGCGCGCTTTCGCCGCAGGGTCACGAACTTGTTCCTACAATGCCCGTTCGGGTGCGTGAGGGCCAGGGCTCGCAGCAATGCGCGCAATGCAGGCCCCGCGCGACGGTCACGGCAGGCGCTGCATGCGCTCTGCGCAACAGGTGCTGGCCCGTCCTAAAAGATTTCAACCACGAAGGAAACACCATGGAACATACCTTGCCCCCTCTGCCCTATGCGATTGACGCGCTGGCACCCCACTACAGCCAGGAAACGCTGGAGTACCACCATGGCAAGCACCACAACGCCTATGTGGTGAACCTGAACAATCTGCAAAAGGGCACCGAATTCGAAAGCATGACCCTGGAAGAGATCGTCAAGAAGTCTTCCGGCGGCATCTACAACAACGCAGCCCAGATCTGGAACCACACCTTCTTCTGGAACTGCATGGCCCCCAACGGTGGCGGCGAGCCCACCGGCGCCCTGGCTGACGCCATCAACAAGAAGTGGGGCAGCTACGCCGCCTTCAAGGAAGCCTTCGTGAAGTCGGCCGTGGGCAACTTCGGCTCCGGCTGGACCTGGCTGGTGAAGAAGGCCGACGGTTCGGTGGACATCGTCAACACCGGTGCCGCCGGCACGCCCCTGACCACGCAAGACAAGGCCCTGCTGACCGTGGACGTCTGGGAGCACGCCTACTACATCGACTACCGCAACCTGCGTCCCAAGTTCGTCGAGACCTTCCTCGACAAGCTGGTGAACTGGAAGTTTGCCGAGCAGAACTTCGCCTGATCGAAGCACCTGCCAGCAATGTGCACGCGCAACGTGCACGCAGCGCCCAAAAAGCCCCGAAAGGGGCTTTTTGGCTTTCTGGCTGAGGCCGGGGTGCCGCCGTTCAGCGGCGCTGACCGCGCAGCCGCCACCCCGTCCACAGCGCCGTGCACACCAGCAGCAGCGTGGCGCCGGCGATCACGGCGCTGAAACCCTGGCCGAAGGCCGTGCGTGCCAGTTCGGTCAACTGGTGCGCGGCCTGAGGCCTCAGCTGTTCGGCGGCCAGCAGGGCTTCGTCCAGGCTGTCGCGCACGGAATCGGGCAGGGCCAGGCCCAGCCCCTCAGGCAGGCGCAAAGAGCCTGCGTACACGGCCGACAGCAGGCTGCCCATCAGCGTCACGCCCAGGGCGCCGCCCAGCTCGTATGACACCTCCTCGACCGAAGCCGCCATGCCTGCACGGTCTGCGGGAGCGCTTTGCATGATGGTGCTCGACGCCGTGGTCATGGCCGCGCCTATGCCCAGGCCCAGCAGGGCCAGCGCCCCCGCCTGCGGCCACCAGCCCATGTCATGGACCAGCAGGTAGCCGCCCATGCCCAGGCCCGACAGCAACAGGGAGGCCGGCAGCATGCGGGCCCCACCCAGCCGCGGCAGCCAGTGGCCTGCGACGGGGCCGGCAACAAAGGCGGCCAGCGGCAGCGGCAGCACGGCCAGGCCCGCCTGCAGCGGAGACAGGCCCTGCACCAGTTGCAGGCGCTGGCTGAAGACCAGTTCCATGCCGATCAGCGCTGCCGCAGCCACCAGGGCCGAGGCCACGGCCGTGGCAAAGGCCGGGTTGCGGAACAGGGCGAAGTCCAGCAGCGGGTCGCTGCTGCGCCGCTGGCGCCGCACGAACAGGGCAAGAAAGCCCAGGCCCAGCACCAGGGTCACGGCGGCCAGGACCCAGTCGGGCGATTGCTTGCCAGCCTCCTTGATCGCGTAGGTGCTTGCCACCAGGCCTGCCATGACCTGCAGCGAGCCCACAAAGTCCCAGGGCCGCTGCGAGGTGGCGCCGCCTGCGGGAATCAGCCACCAGGCCAGGGGCAGGGCCAGCAGCACGATGGGCACGTTGATCAGGAACACCGAGCCCCACCAGAAATACTCCAGCAGCAGCCCGCCCACCACGGGGCCGAAGGCCGCACCGCCCGATGCCACCGAGGCCCAGATGCCGATGGCCAGCGCGCGCTCGCGCTCATCGGCAAAGCTCAGGCGGATCAGGGACAGCGTGGCCGGCATCATCATGGCCGCGCCCACGCCCAGCAGCGCGCGCGCCGCAATCAGCAGGGCGGGCGAGGGCGCAAAGGCCGCGCACAGCGATGCCAGGCCGAACACGCACAGCCCGGCCATGAACAGCCGCTTGTGGCCGAGCCTGTCGCCCAGCGTGCCCATGCCCAGCAGCAGGCCGGAAACCACCAGGGCATAGATATTGACGATCCACAGCTTGGCGGAGGCCGTGGCCGCCAGGTCATGCGTGAGGCGCGGCAGTGCCGTGTAGAACACCGTCATGTCGATGACGATGAGCAGCAGCGCCACCGAGACGATGGCCAGCACCAGCCAGCGGCGCGGGTCGGCCGCCAGAGATTTGGAGGGATGCCCCGCAACGGGGACCCGGGTTTGCGTCGTGAACGCCATAAAGCACCTGTTTGCCCCTGGCCTTGTGGGCCGGAGCTTCCTTTGGATGAAAGCCGCAGTTTCCATCAATAAAATGCTTTATCAAAGTTTGATTCAATCCATAAAATTGATGGATGGAATGGACACTGGACAGACTGAGGCATTTCGTGGCGGTGGCCGAGGCCGGCACCATGACCGAGGCTGCGCGCCGCCTGGGCCGTGCGCAATCGGCCGTGAGCACGGCCATCGGCCTGCTGGAGGCCGATCTGGGGCTGGAGCTGTTCGACCGTGTGGGACGCCATGTGCGGCTCACGGCCGCAGGCGAGGTCATGCTGCTGGAGGCCCGGTCCCTGCTGCACCAGGCCCAGGCCATGGACCACCGCGCACGCGCCCTGGCCGCAGGCGGGCAGGCGCGCCTGGCCGTTGCGCTGGACGAGGCATTGCCCTATGTGCCGCTGGCCCAGCTGTTCAAGGAGCTGGCGGCACGCTTTCCGGCCATGGAGCTGACCGTGCTGAACGGCACGGCCTCCGAAGTGGCCGAGCATGTGGCGGCGCAGCGTGCACAGGTCGCCTTCCAGTTCGACCGAGCGCCTGCGCCGGCCACCTGTGCCCAGCGCCATATCGGCAGCGTGCCGCAGACCATTTGCGTGGCCAAGGGCCATGTGCTCGATGGCGCAGAGCCCTTGACGCGCAGGCAGCTGGCCGCGCACCGCCAGTTGCTGATGCACATCGAAGGCGTGGAGGACACCGTGCTCAGTCCCGCCGTCTGGCGCTCCAACAGCTTCTATGTGATTGCCGACATGGTGGCCGACGGCCTGGGCTGGGCCATCCTGCCAGTCAATATTGCCGAGTTCGGCGATCTGCGCCCGCATCTGCGGCAACGCGCCTGCGAGGGGCTGGCGCTGCCGCCGCTGACCGTGCGCATGCTCTGGCTGGAAGGGCTGGTGCCCGGGGTCGAAGCGCTGTGGATGCGCCAGCGCCTGGCCGAGCTGCTGGCCTTGATGGCCACGGCCTGAGCGGTCTCGGCTGGCGCGGGCGTTGGGGCCGTGTTCACGTGCAGGCAGCGGCTGCGTCTTCGGCAGGCGGGCTCTCTTTCGCTCGTGCCTGGCGTGCGGCCAGCACGCCCAGGGCCCACATGACAGCACCGGCCAGCAGCGCCACCACGAAGGAGATGCGCGCGCCCCACAGGTCGGTGGCCCAGCCGGCGGCGGCCGCGCCCAGGGCCACGCCCATGGCAATGCCGGTCAGCAGCCAGGTCATGCCTTCGGTCAGGCGCTGGGGCGGCACCTGCTGCTCCACCAGGCCCATGGCCACGGTGATGGTCGGGCCGAAGGTGATGCCGGCCAGCAGCACGGCCAGGGTCAGCGTGAACACATTGGTGGCCAGCAGCAGGGGCACGGCCGTGATGCAGACCGAGGCGCCCACCCAGGCGATCTGGCGGTGCAGCGGCGCCTTCAGGCGCAGCGTGCCGAACACCAGTCCCATCACGCAGGAGCCCAGCGCATAGAACGACAGCACGATGCTGGCCGCCGCCGGCTGGCCCTGCTGCGTGGCAAAGGCCACGCTGGCCACGTCGATGGTGCCCACGATGATGCCCTGGGCCAGCATGAACAGCGCCAGCGTGCGTACCACGGGATGGCGGGCCAGCGACTGCTGGCGCGTGCGCCGCTGCGATGTGTCCACGGGTGGCTCTGTACGGCGCTGGGCCACGAACAGCGCCACGCCCACCAGCAGCAGCAAGGAGGCGGCCAGCGGCCCGGCCTCGGGGAACAGCACCATGCTCAGGCCGACCGACAGGGGCGGGCCGACGATGAAGCAGACATCGTCCAGCACGGCCTCCAGCGCATAGGCCGTCTGCAGTTGTGGCGTGCCGCGCAGCAGCACGGTCCAGCGCGCACGCACCATGGCCGGCATGCTGGGCAGGGCACCCACCAGCGCTGCCAGCACCAGCAGCAGCCACTCCGGTCCCTGCCAATGCGCGCAGGCCAGCAGCGCAAACATGGCGGCAGCACTCACGGCCGCTGCCCAGGGCAGGACCTTGCGCTGGCCATGGCGGTCCACCAGGGCCGAGATGCGGGGCGCCAGCACCGCGATGGACAGCGCAAAGCAGGCGGCGACCGCGCCGGCCAGCGTGTAGGCGCCGCGCTGCTGGGACAGCATGGTGATCAGGCCGATACCCGTCATGGAAAGGGGCAGGCGGGCCAGGAGACCGGCCAGCACAAAGGCGGCCGTGCCGGGCCGGGAGAACAGCTGGCGGTAGGCGTGGAACATGGAAACCTCGGAAGACGGACAGGCCGCTGCAATCACATACGCGGCGTATGTCAGCGATTCTACGGGTTGCCCATGACGCGCCGTATCATTGGCATACGTTTTGTATGTGAATGGAGTGCGCCATGCGCAAAAGCCGGGCCAGCATGATCGAGGAGACACGCGCCAAGCTCATCGAGGCTGCGCGCGAGGCCTTTGGCAGCCAGGGCTATGCCCAGGCCTCCATGGACGAACTGACGGCCAAGGCCGGCCTGACGCGCGGCGCGCTGTACCACCATTTCGGCGGCAAGCCGGGCCTGCTGGCCGCCGTGGTGGCGCAGATGGATGCCGAGATGGACGCACGCCTTGAGCAGGTGCTGGCCGACCATGCAGATCCCTGGGAGGGGTTCCTGGCCTACTGCCGTGCCTAGCTGGCCATGGCGCAGGAGGGCGAGATACGCCGCATCGTGCTGCAGGATGCGCGCGCCGTGCTGACGGGCACGGACCAGGGCGAGCAGCACCGTGCCTGCATCGCCTTCGTGGCCGGCTACCTGGAGCAGCTCATGGAGCGCGGCGTGATCGTGCGTGCCAATCCGCTGGCCATGTCGCGCCTGCTCAATGGCTGCCTGGTGGAGTCGGCATTCTGGATTGCCGAGGAAGGGGCGCCTCCCGAACGCCTGCAGCAGGCGCTGCAGGCGCTAGAGCTGACGCTCAAGGGGTGGAAGGCGCCTGCGAGGGGCTGAGCGCCCTCGCTCGTGCTTCACTCGTACTTCTTTTCCAGCGCATCCCAGAACGGCTTGTTGACCAGGCGCTGGCGCTCGGCAAAGGGGGCGACCACGGCGGGGTTCTCGTCCACCCTGCGCTCGTTGCGCAGTTGGCCCAGCGCCTTTTGCATGCCGGCCACGGCGCCTTGCAGCGCGGCATTGGCATACAGCACCAGGCCATAGCCCAGGTCTGCCAGCTCGCCCGCGTCGGTGATGGGCGTCTTGCCTCCGATCACCATGTTCATCAGCTGCGGCGTGGACAGGCGCCGGGGCAGGGCGCGGATTTCTTCGGCCTGGGTCACGGCCTCCACGAAGAGGATGTCGGCTCCCGCCTCGGCAAAGCGCTGGGCGCGCTCGACGGCAGCCTCGAAGCCCTGCGTGGCGCAGGCATCGGTGCGCGCCATGATCAGCGTGCCCTGGTCGCGGCGCGCGTCCACGGCGGCCTTGATCTTGCCCAGCATTTCCTCGGTGGAAATCACTTCCTTGCCATTGAAATGGCCGCAGCGCTTGGGGCTGATCTGGTCCTCGATCTGGATGCAGTCGGCGCCCGCGCGCTCCAGCGTGCGCACCGCATGGTAGGTGTTGAGCGCGTTGCCGAAGCCGGTGTCGGCATCGACGATCAGCGGCAGATCCACGGCGTCGCGGATGCGGGCCGTGTGGTCGGCGATGTCGGTCAGGCCCATGAAGGCCTGGTCGGGCAGGCCGAACCACATATTGGTCACGCCGGCGCCGGTCACATAGATGGCCTCGAAGCCGAGATCGGCCACGACGCGCGCGGACAGTGCGTTGAATGCGCCGGGCACGAGCACGCCGCGGCGCGCTTCGGCCAGGGCCTTGAGTTGTTGCTTGGTGTTCATGGAGGGTTCTGTTGGATGAGGAAAAGCGATGCGCGGGCTGGCGCTCAGTCCAGCGTGATGTTGGCGTTCTTGATCACCGGGCCCCACTTGGCGCGCTCGGCCTCGATGAACTTTCCGTAGGCCTGGGGCGTGCCGCCCATGACCATGCCGCCCGTGTTCTCGATCATGGCGCGCACCTCCGCGTCCTTGAGGGCCTCGTTCACAGCCTTGTTCAGGCGCTCGATCACGGCCGGCGGCGTGCTGGCCGGCGCGATCATGCCCAGCCAGTTGTATGACTCGAAGCCCTTGATGCCCGCCTCATCCAGCGTGGGCACGCCGGGCAGCACCTTCAGTCGCTGCTTGCTGGACACGGCCAGCGCCTTGACCTTGTCGCCCTGGATGGCGGGCAGGGCCGCATAGCCCATCTCGAACATGAAGGCCAGGTGGCCGCCCATCAGGTCGGTGGCTGCCAGCGCGCCGCCCTTGTAGGGCACATGGACCATGTCCGTGCGCGTCTGGAAGGCCAGCAGCTCGCCCGACAGGTGGTGGGCACCGCCCACACCCGACGATCCATAGGTCAGCGTGCCGGGCTTGGCCTTGGCTGCCGCGACCAGTTCGGCCACGGTCTTGAACGGCTGGTTGGGCGCCGTGGTCAGGATCAGCGGCGCCTCTTCGATCAGGATGATGGGCTGCAGGTCGCGTGCGGCGTTGTAGGGCAGCTTTTTCATCAGCATGGGATTGGTCACCAGCGGACCCGGCGAGCCGAAACCGAAGGTATGGCCGTCCGTGGCCTTGGCGATGGCATCCGTGCCCGTCACGCCGCCCGCGCCGCCGCGGTTGTCGATCACGATGGGCTGGCCCAGGCTCTGGCCTATCTTGTCGGCGATCTTTCGGGCCCGCGTATCGGCAAAGCCGCCAGCCGCATAGGGCACGATGAGCTTGATGGGGCGCGAGGGCCAGGCATCTGCGCCCTGGGCCACGGCGGTGGCGGGGGCAGCGAGCAGGGCGGCAGCGGTGGCGATGGCGCTGAGGGCCAGGCCCATGCCCAGGCGGAGGGTGTTGCGGCGGGTATTCATGGTGTCTTGTCTCGGTTGGGATCGGTGGTGATGGCGCAAGCGGTTCACTTTTCCTGCATGTTCGCGGCCTTGACGATCTCGCCCAGGCGCTTGCGTTCGGCATCGGTGAATTTCACGAACTCGGCGCGCGTGCCACCGATGGGCTCGATGCCCAGGCCCTTGAGCTTTTCCACCGTGGCCGGCTCCTTCATGGCCTTGTCCACGGCGGCGGCCAGCTTGTCCAGGATGGCGGGCGGCGTCCCCTTGGGCGCATGGATGCCGGCCCAGTGCGCGATCTGCAGCTCGGCAAAGCCCTGCTCCACGGCGGTGGACAGCTGCGGATAGGCCGAGATGCGCTGCGTCCAGGTGGTGGCCAGGGCCTTGAACTTGCCTTCGTTGAGGATGTGGGGCAGGGCGATGATGCTGGCCTCCGACGTGCCCTCCACCTGCCCGCCCAGCACGGCCGTCGTGCTCTCCGACCCGCTCTTGTAGGGCACGGGCTGCAGCTGGGCGCCGTACTTCACGTTCAGCATCTCGGCCACGAAATGCGGCGTGCTGCCCGTGCCGGCCGTGGCGAAATTGAAGCCCTGGCCCTTCTTCGATGCCTCGACGAAATCGCGCAGGTTCTGGTAGGGCGCGTTCTTGGGAACCACGATCACGGACGGCGCCAGGCCGATCATGGCCACCGGAACCAGCGCATCGTCCTTGAACGGCATGGTCTTCTTGATCATGCTGTTGGAGATCACGCCAGCCGCGCTCACCAGCAGGGTGTAGCCGTCGGGCTGGGCCTTGGCCACGATGTCGGCGCCCACCGTGCCTCCCGCACCCGCGCGGTTGTCGACCACCACGGGCTGGCCCAGGATCCTGGACGCGCCTTCGGCAGCCGATCGTGCCATCAGGTCATTGGCGCCGCCTGCCGAGAACGGCACCACCAGGCGAATGGGGCGGGTGGGCCAGGCATCGGCGGCGCCGGCAGCCCGTGCAGCGACGGAGCAGGTCACGCCGGCCAGCGGCAGCGCGGCGGCAAGCAGGGTGGCCAGGGCGGTGCGGCGGGGCAGGCGGGATGGCTGGTTCATGGGGTCTCCTGGAAATGCTTGAAATGATTGAAACGCCTGCCCTGTTTGCAAGTGGCATGCCACCGGATCAAAGGGTAAACCCTTGATATCGCAAGTTGTTGATGTGAATGGGTTTTGTGATTCTTGAAAAGTCTGCTCTGCAGGCATTCACCGATTCGCCCGGTGCGGTGTTGCATGAATGAAATAATCGGTTGCATGAATGAATCAGTTGTGCCTTCCATGCATGCAACCCCTGCCGGCCCCCGCGCAGCCTGGCCGCGCGTCGTCACCGTGGGCCGCCATCGCATCGGCCGCGTGCTGGAGCGCATGTCGCTGGCCGTGGGCGACCAGGTGCGCGTGGAGCATGTCAGCGCGGCCTTTGACGATGCCGTGCAGGCCGTGCGTGCGCTGCAGGCGGTCGAGCCCATAGACGCCCTGGTGGCCGCAGGGGCCAGCGGCGCCTGGGTGCGCGAGCGGGTCGATATCCCCGTCGTCATGATCGAGGTGCGCGGGTTCGATCTGCTGCAGGCGCTGGCCAGCGCACGTGCACTGGCCCAGTCCGGCGGCACGCCGCGCATCGGGCTGGTGTCGTTCGACCATCCCTCGCCGCATCTGGCCCAGTTCGACGCGCTGTTCGGCGCCGGCATTGCGCAGTTCAGCTACCACGGACCCGAAGATGCCCAGGCCTGCGTGCGTGCGCTGCAGGCCGCCGGCGTGGGCGCCGTCGTCGCGCCCGGCCTGGTGGCCGACCTGGCCGAGCAGGCCGGCATTCCCAGCGTGCTGCTGTACTCCGATGGCGCCGTGCTGCAGGCCCTGCGTGATGCCGTGCTGCTGGCCCGCCACCGCCATGCCGAGCGCGCCCGCCACCAGCGGCTGGAAACCGTGCTCGGCCAGTTGCAGGACGGCGTGGTCGCCGTGGACACGCAAGGCCGCATCCAGGCCCTGAACCCCACCATGGCCGCGCTGCTGGGCGCGCCCGCCAATGCGCTGCATGGCCGGCTGCTGGACGAGGTGGCACCCGCGCTGGCACTGGCACAGGCGCTGCAGTCGCAGTCCCTGGAGCCCGAAGGCAGTGAAGACGTGGTCCAGCTGGCCATGCGCACCCTGGTCGTGCGGCGTGCGCCCATCGTGGAAAACGGCCAGCTCACGGGCGCCTTGCTGGTGTGCCGCGACCCGGCCACCATCCAGCGTGCCGACCGCCACCTGCGCGCCAACCGCAGCCTGCGCGGCGCGGGCGTGCGCTGGCGCATCGAAGACTACGCGGGCGACAGCGGGCCCGCCCAGCGCGTGCGCCGCCTGGCGCGCCAGTTCGCGGCCAGCGATGCCACCGTGCTCATCCAGGGCGACAGCGGCACGGGCAAGGAGTTGCTGGCCCAGGGCATGCACCGCGCCAGCCGGCGCGCGGCCCAGCCCTTCCTGGCGGTGAACTGCGCGGCCCTGGGCGAAAGCCTGCTGGAGAGCGAACTCTTCGGCTACGACGAAGGCGCTTTCACCGGCGCGCGGCGCGGCGGCAAGACCGGGCTGATCGAGGCGGCCCATACGGGCACCTTGTTCCTGGACGAGATCGGCGACATGCCGCTGGCCCTGCAGTCCCGCCTGCTGCGCGTGCTGCAGGAGCGCGAAGTGCTGCGCGTGGGCTCCACCACGCCCGTGCCCGTGGACCTGCGCGTCATCGCCGCCACGCATGCCGATCTGGCGGCCCTGGTCGAGCGCGGTGAATTCAGGCGCGACCTGTTCTACCGCCTGGCCGTGCTGCGCCTGGCCATGCCCGGACTGCACGAACGCGGACAGGGCGATGTCCAGGCCCTGGCCCGCACCATGCTTGCGCGACGTTTGCGCACGCAGTCGCTGCAGGCCGAGTCCTCTTCACTGGAGCCCTTGCTGGAAGCCCTGCTGGATTTGGCCGCCGCGCACCGCTGGCCCGGCAATGCGCGAGAGCTGGACAACTGGGTGGAACGCCTGCTGGCCTGCCGCCACGACCTGCGTGACGGCGCGGGCCGCGTGGACATGGGCCGCTTGCGGGAGCTGTTTCCTGAATGCGGCGGGGCTGGGCAGGGTACCGTTCAGGCCCTGCCAGCGCAGCAGCGGCAACTGCAACTGCGCGAGGCCCGGCGCGATGCCGAGCGCCAGCGCATGCGCGAAGTGCTGGAGCAGGTACAGGGCGACCAGCGCCGCGCCTGCGAGATCCTGGGCATCAGCCGGGCCACGTTGTGGCGCAGGCTCAAGGCGCCGGACTGATCAGGGTGCATGGCCACCCAGCCGCTCGGCCAGGAAATCCATCAGTACGCGCAGCTTCAGTGGCAGATGTCTGGTGGGCGGGTGAAGAATCCACAGCTGGCCGCTGTAGTTGGGCAGGAAGCTCCAGTCCGGCAGCACCTGCACGATGCGCCCGTCCGCCAGGGCCTGCCGTGCCGTGAAGCGGGGCAGGCTGGCGATGCCGATGTGCTGCAGCACGGCGTCCAGCCGCACACCGGTGTGGTTGGCCGCATAGCGCCCGCGCACGGCCACGGTGACATTCTTGCCGTGGCCGCGCAGCTTCCAGTGCGCGTCGCCGGGCTCCTCTCCCAGGTAGATGCAGCTGTGGGCCTTGAGGTCCAGCGGATGCGCGGGCGTGCCGTGCCGAGCCAGGTACTGGGGCGAGGCGCACAGCAGATGGTCGATGTCCATCAGGTGGCGGCCCATGAGCCCTGGCGGCGGGTGGTTGGTGATGCGTATGGCCAGGTCCACGGGGTCATCGATCAGGTCCATGTAGCGGTCTTCCAGCCGCATTTGCACGTCGACCTCGGGATACAGGGCCAGGAAGTCGGGCATGTGGGGATGGACCACGGTACGGCCCACGGCCTTGGGCACGCTGATGCGCACCAGGCCGCGCGGCTGCGCGTCCTGAAGCAGGGATGCAGCCATGACGGCCTGCGCGGCGCCCACCATGTCCAGGCAGCGCGCATGCACTTCGCGGCCGGCCTCGCTCAGGCGCAGCTTGCGCGTGGTGCGTTCCAGCAGGCGCAGGCCCAGCGCCTTTTCCAGCCGCGCCACGCCCCGGCTGGTGGCCGATGGCGTGCTGCCCAGCTGGCGCGCGGCCTCGGAGAAGCTGCCCGTGTCCACCACCTTGACGAAGATGGCCATTTCCCCGAACAGGGGCAGGGCTTGATTTGTGCTCATGGCGCAAAGAATATTTGGAATACCGGGGGATTATCGCGATGGCAGCCCGGTTCTACACTGCCGCTCCATGCCTTTGCACACCTCCACTCCCCTCATCGAATCCCATGCCCTGGGCCAGGCCAGCGGCCAGAGCATCTGGCTCAAGCTGGACGCGCTGCAGCCTTGCGGATCATTCAAGCTGCGCGGCATAGGCCATGCCTGCGAGACCCTGGCGGGCCAGGGCAAGAAGCGCTTTGTGGCCTCGTCGGGCGGCAATGCCGGCATTGCCGTGGCCTATGCGGGACGGCAGCTGTCGATGCCCGTCACCGTGGTCGTTCCCCAGACCACGACCGAGCATGCACGGGCATTGATCCGCGCCCAGGGCGCCGAGCTGATCGTGCATGGCTCCGTCTGGGACGAGGCCAATGCGCTGGCCCAGTCCCTGCTGGGTGCCGACGATGCCTTTGTCCACCCGTTTGACGATCCGCTGCTGTGGGCCGGGCATTCCACCCTCGTCGACGAACTGGCCGCTGCCGGCTTCAAGCCCGACGCCGTGGTGCTGGCCGTGGGCGGCGGCGGCCTGCTGGCCGGCGTGGTGCAGGGCCTGGAGCGCCATGGCTGGACCGATGTGCCCGTGATCGCGGCGGAGACGGCCGGCGCCGATTCTCTGGCGCAGTCCCTGGCCCAGGGCCGCCGCGTACTGCTGGACCGCATCACCAGCGTGGCTACTTCGCTGGGCGCGCGCCAGGTCTGCCAGCGGGCCTTCGATCTGGCGCAGGTGCACCCCGTGCGCAGCGCCGTGGTGACGGATGCGCAGGCGCTGCAGGCCTGCCTGCGCTTCATTGACGACCATCGCCTGCATGTGGAGCCGGCCTGTGGCGCCGCGCTGGCCCTGGCCTACGGGCGCGCTCCTGCGTTGCAAGGCTTCCAGCGCGTGCTGGTGGTGGCCTGCGGCGGCACGACGAACACGCTGGAGCAGCTCCAGGCGTGGCGTGGGGCGGCGCTGGCAGCCGAGGCGTGAGCACGGCTGCGGCCTGAAGTCCCGGCCCGCGCATTCATGCGGCGTTCAACACCTCGCCGGGGACCCTGATCCAGCCTTCCATCAGGATGCGTGCGCTGCGGCTCATCAGGGCCTTGGTCACCTGCCACTGGCCGTTCACCAAACGGGCCTCGGCGCCCACGCGCAGCGTTCCGGAGGGGTGGCCAAAGCGCACGGCGCTGCGCTCGCCGCCGCCTGCCGCCAGATTCACCAGCGTGCCCGGCACGGCCGCTGCGGTGCCGATGGCCACGGCAGCCGTGCCCATCATGGCGTGGTGCAGCTTGCCCATGGACAGGGCGCGCACCAGCAGGTCCACGTCACCCGATTCAATGCGCTTGCCGCTGGATGCCGTGTAGGCGGCCGGTGGCGCCACAAAGGCGATCTTTGGCGTGTGCTGCCGTCTGGCGGCCTCGGCCAGGTCCTTGATCAGCCCCATCTGCAGCGCGCCGTGGGCGCGTATGGCCTCGAAGCGGGCCAGGGCCTCGTCGTCCGTGTTGATGGCGTCCTGCAGCTCGCAGCCCGTGTAGCCCAGGTCCTGGGCGTTCAGGAAGATGGTCGGAATACCCGCATTGATCAGCGTGGCCGCCAGGCTGCCCACGCCGGGCACGTCCAGCCGGTCCACGAGGTGGCCTGTAGGGAACATGGCTCCGCCATCGTCTCCTTCATCGGCGGGATCCAGGAACTCCAGCGCCACTTCGGCGGCCGGGAAGGTCACGCCATCGAGCTCGAAGGAGCCGGTCTCCTGGACCTGGCCTTGCGTGATGGGCACATGGGCCACGATGGTCTTGGCGATGTTGGCCTGCCAGATGCGAATGGTGACCGTGCCGTTGCGAGGAATGCGCGCGGGATCTATCAGTCCCATGTGGATGGCGCAGGGCCCCACGGCGGCCGAGAGGTTGCCGCAGTTGCCGCTCCAGTCCACAAACGGCTGGTCGATGGCGACCTGGCCAAACAGATAGTCCACGTCATGGCCTTCCCGCGTACTGGGAGCCAGGATCACGGCCTTGCTGGTGCTGGACGATGCATTGCCCATGCCGTCGATCTGCTTGCCGTACGGGTCGGGGCTGCCCAGGGCGCGCAACAGGATGGCGTCGCGCACGGGTCCGGGGCGCTGGGCCGCCTCGGGCAGATCCTGCAGGCGAAAGAACACGCCCTTGCTGGTGCCGCCGCGCAGGTAGGTGGCGGGAATGCGCAATTGGGGAAGAAAGGTTTCGGGGATCGCGCCCATCTCAGGCCTCCTGTGCTGTTGTTCGTATCTGTGTCTGTTCTTGCGGTCTGCCGATCGCCGGAGCGCGCAGCCTCTGGCGGCGGTTGATGCCCATGGACGGTGTCCCCTGCGGTGTCAGGCGATGGCAGTAGGCCAGGTTTGTTGCAAGCGCCATGCCATCCGCATCAAGGGAAAACCCATGCAAGCCTTGCAGCGCGCCAGCACAGGGCGTGTGCACTGCGGTGCTGGCTGCCGCCGCAACATTCGTTTCACTGTCGTTTCAAAATTGCTGCTTTTGATTTCATGGATGAGGGAGCGTGCAACGGTTCGGTCCCCCAGTCCCACGCCGGCCTGCGGAGATCTCTAGGGTTTGCCCGGGCCAGCCTTCAGCAAGTGTGCTTGCAGACGATAGAGGAAGGGTGTTTGTAGGATTTGTCTTATCCATGGTTCGCCTGCCGCGTGCCGAAATCCATTTATCCTCGCGCTCTGCTCCACATGGCCTGTACTGCCCTTTCCGGTGACCCTGCCATGGGGCTGGCAACGAGCGGTTCCGTGCTCCTGGACCGATTTCCCGTGACCGCCTATTCCGCCTTAGCCGCTCCATGTCAGTTTTTGCCCAGCGCACGCTTGTAGCCATCCGGGCCGCCTGGCCAGCCGCAACCGTCATGGCGGTGGGCATGTGCCTGAGCGCTGTGCTTGCCTTGCAGCAGCAGCGGGCGCTGGAGCGTATCGACCTGCAGCGCCATACCCAGCAGGCCCAGTCGGCCCGCCAGGCGCTGGAGATGCGCCTGGATGCCTACGCGGTCATGGTCCAGCATGTGGCCAACCAGCTGGCCGCCTCTCCCGAGATGGGGCAATCGGCCTTCGCGCGCATGGCGCAGGCGCTGCGCATACAGGCGCAGCCGGGCATGCAGGCGCTGTCCTTTACACGGGCCGCAACGCAGCGCGGTCTGCCCGGCCAGGATCAGGCCTTCACCGCCCGGCCCGGGCCCCACTATTTCTTCATCGACTATCTCTGGCCGCTGGAGGGCAACGAGTCCATTGCCGGCCTGGACATGCACGACCGCCCCAGCCTCATGGCCAGCATGGTGCGCAGCCGCGACAGCGCGGCCGCCGTGGTCTCGGCACCGTTTGCGCTGAAGCAGCCCGGCGAGCATGCCACCGCCGTGCTGGTGCGTGCGCCTGTCTTTGCGCTTGTGGACCACCAGTCCCCGGACGGGGAGGCCGCGCAGCCGCTGTTTCTGGGGACTGCAGACGTCAGCGTGCGCGTGCACGACCTGGTGCAGGACCTGCATGAACGCGGCTTTCTGCGCCGGCTTGCGCTGGCCATGCATGACGCAGGCCCGACCTCGCCCCTGCCGCCGGCCGGCATATCGCCGCTGCCGCTGTACCTGGGCGCGGCCTGGCCGGAGCGCGGGCAGGAGGCGGCCGGCATGGGCGACACCGGCCAGGTGGTGCTGGAGCAGACGCTGCAGGCCCAGGACCGGCTGTGGCGGTTGAACTTCATTCCCATGGGGACGGCCCTGTCCTGGACCGAGCGTGTCCAGCCCCTGGTTCTTTTCGCGCTGGGCATGCTCGTGTCGGCCCTGCTGGCGTCGCTGGCGGCGGCCTGGTGGCGGCGCCATCCTTCCAGCTGGGCCCAGCTGCGCGCCTCCTCCCGCAGCATGCGCGAGAGCGATGCCCGCTTTCAGGCCCTGTTCGAGCAGGCTGCCGTGGGCGTGGTGCAGGTCGATGCGGCCAGCGGCAACGTCCTGCATGTGAACCGCAGGTACTGCGACATTACCGGCCATGAGGCGCAGCAGCTGTGCCAGCGGCCCCTGCTGGCCCTGTTGGCGGCCGAAACCCTGGAGGGCGACCGGGTGCTGCTGCAGGAGCTGACGGCGGGCCAGCGCGGGGCGCTGCAGATCGAGCGGCAGCTGCGGCGCCGCGACGGCACCCTGGTCTGGGTGGAGCTGCATATCTCCGCGCTGGGCCATGGCCCGTCCCGGCGGCTGATGGCGCTGGTGCAGGACATCAGCGCGCGGCGCCACCTGCAGCAGATGCAGCGCGATGGATCGCGCCATCTGCGCATGGTCATCCAGCGCCTGCCTCTGGGCCTGGCCATGCTTCAGGACGATGGCCGCTTCGCCTACTGGAACGAGGAATTCATGCGCCTGGCGGGCCACGGTGCCACGGCCGGCATGGATGGTGATGGCTGGTGGTGCAACATGTGTCCCGATGAAGCCCGCCGCCTGCGCATGCAGCGCCGCTTCGAGGCCGCGCAGGCAAGGGCGCGCGTGGCACAGAGCCTGCACAGCGGCGAGTCCGACAGCTGCGGCACCCTCAACTGCGAGGAATACCAGCTCATGGGCAGCGATGGCCGCACGCGTTCCGTATCGATAGGCGGCATGCTGCTGGACGAAGGCTGCCTGCTGATCCTGCAGGACCAGAGCCAGCGCAAGACCGCCGAAGAGGAAATCCGCCGCCTGGCCTTTCACGACGCGCTCACCGGCCTGCCCAACCGCCGCCTGCTGGTGGACCGGTTGCAGCAGGCGCTGGCCTCCAGCCGCCGGCGCGGGCGCTGCGGCGCCGTCATGCTGCTGGACGTGGACAACTTCAAGGCCTTCAACGACAGCCTGGGGCTGGAGCTTGGCGATGTGCTGCTGCGCATGATTGCCGAGCGCCTGGCGCAGTCCCTGGGGCCCGAGGCCACGCTGGCCCGCCACAGCGGCGATGACTTCGTCGTGCTGCTGGAGGACCTGGGCAAAGACTCCATGCATGCGGCCTCGCAGCTGGAAGGCGAGGTCCAGCGCATGCGTTCGCTGCTGCAGCAGCCGCTGCAGTTGGCAGGCCAGTCCTGCCACATCACGATGAGCATTGGCGCCAGCCTGTTCGGCGAGCAGGAACTGAGCGCCGACGAGGTGCTGCGCCGCGCCGAAATGGCCATGTACCAGGCCAAGGGCATGGGGCGCAACACGCTGCAATTCTTCGATCCGCAGTTGCAGGCCGTGCTGCGCTCGCGCACGGCCATGGAGCAGGAAATGCGCGAGGGCCTGGTGCGCAGCCAGTTCGTCCTGTACTACCAGCCGCAGATGGCGCACGGACGCATAGTGGGCGCCGAAGGCCTGCTGCGCTGGAACCACCCGCGCGAAGGGCTGGTGCCGCCCTCGCTCTTCGTCTCGCTGGCCGAGGAGACCGGCCTGATCCAGCAACTGGGCGAATGGGTGCTGGGCGAGGCCTGCAGGCAGCTGGCGCAATGGGCGGCGGACCCCGAAATGGCCTGCATGGTGCTGGCCGTCAACGTCAGCCCGCGCCAGTTCCACCAGGCGCGCTTCGTGGAGCAGGTGCTGCAGGCGCTCAAGGAGCACGGCGCCAACCCGCGCCTGCTCAAGCTGGAGCTGACCGAAAGCCTGCTGCTGGCCGACGTGGACGACACGGCAGCCAAGATGGCCACGCTCAAGGCCCACGGTGTCGGCTTCTCGCTGGATGACTTCGGCACAGGCTATTCCTCGCTGGCCTATCTCAAGCGCCTGCCGCTGGACCAGCTCAAGATCGACCGCAGCTTCGTGCGCGACGTGCTCAGCGACCCCAACGACGCGGCCATTGCGCGCACCATCGTCGCCCTGGGCACCAGCCTGGGACTGCAGGTCATCGCCGAAGGCGTGGAAACCGAGGCGCAGCGCCAATTCCTCGAAGACCAGAGCTGCCACGTCTGGCAGGGCTACCTGCTCAGCCCGCCCGTGCCCGTGCGCAGCTTCGAGGCCCTGGTGCGCGAGGCCGCCCCCTTGCAGCGCCCCCCGGCCTTGAGCCCCGCATGCCTGACCCCGCCGGCGCAACACCGGCCCGAAGTGGTGGAATGCACGGACGCCAGCACGGGGCCAGAGGTCCCTTCAAACCATTCTTGACATTCGCAGCGGCCCCGCCCGGGCCGCTTTCCATTCTTGAGAGGGGGTGGCGCGCGGTATCATCCCGAGCTGCCTTGTTCTTTCCCCACCTCCTTGTTTGTCCGTTCGCCGCGGACCGCTTTGTGCCTGCATCGTGCGCCTGAATTCCATCAAGCTGTCCGGCTTCAAGTCCTTCGCCGAGCCCACCAACTTCATGCTGCCGGGTCAACTGGTGGGCGTGGTGGGCCCCAACGGCTGCGGCAAGTCCAACATCATGGATGCGGTGCGCTGGGTGCTGGGCGAGAGCAAGGCCAGCGAGCTGCGCGGCGAGTCCATGCAGGACGTGATCTTCAACGGCACCACGCACCGCAAGCCGGCCAGCCGCTCCAGCGTGGAGCTGGTGTTCGACAACAGCGACCACCGTGCGGGCGGCCAGTGGGGCCAGTTCGGTGAGATCGCCGTCAAGCGCGTGCTCACGCGCGAGGGCAACAGCAGCTACTTCATCAACAACCAGGCCGTGCGCCGCCGTGACGTGCAGGACGTGTTCCTGGGCACGGGCCTGGGCCCGCGCGCCTACGCCATCATCGGCCAGGGCACGATCAGCCGCATCATCGAGTCGCGCCCCGAAGAGCTGCGCCTGTTCCTGGAAGAGGCCGCAGGCGTGTCCAAGTACAAGGAGCGCCGGCGCGAGACCGAGAACCGACTCTCGGCCACCACCGAGAACCTCACGCGCGTGGAGGACATCCTGCGCGAGCTCAACAACAACCTCGACCGGCTGGAGAAGCAGGCCGAGGTGGCGGCGCAGTACAACGCGCTGCAGTCCCAGGTCACGCTCAAGCAGCAGCAGCTGTGGTTTCTCAAGCGCGCCGAGGCCGAGGCCGAGCAGGACCGCGTGCGCGTGGAGGGCCTGAAGGCCGTCAACGAGCTGGAAGAGCGCATGGCCGACATCCGCAACAACGAAAGCGGACTTGAAACCCTGCGCCAGGCCCACTACGACGCCAGCGACCAGGTCAACCAGGCCCAGGCCAAGCTCTACGAATCCACGGCCGAGGTCGGCAAGCTGGAGGCCGAGATCCGCTACGTGCTCGAAGGCCGCCAGCGCGTGCAGCAGCGGCTGCAGCAGCTGTCCGAGCAGGTGCTGCTGTGGAACAGCCGCCGCGAGGAGGCCGAAGCCGAAATCGAAAATCTCGACGGCGCCGGTATGGACGCCGAGGAACAGGCCGAGATGCTGGCCGCCCAGGTCGAGGAGCAGAGCATGCGCCTGCCCGACCTGGAAGAGGCGCTGCGCAATGCCCAGAAGGCCGATGCCGACCAGCGCGCCAGCGTGGTGCAGGTGCAGCAGCAGATCCAGGTGCTGGCCGCCGAGCAGCGCAGCCTGGACGAGCAGCGCCGCCAGTTCGAGACCCGCTTCGAGCGACTGCGCGCCGACCGCAATGCGCTGGAGACACCCGACGAGGCCCGCCTCAACAATCTGCAGTCCCAGCTGGACGAGGCCCGCGAACTGGCTGAAATGGCCGATGCCGTGCTCAACGAGCTGCAGGACTCCGTGCCCCAGCTCGATGAGGACCGTCGCACGCGCCAGCAGGCCGTCAATGCCGAGGCCGCGCGCCATGCCGACCTGTCGGCGCGTCTGGAAGCCCTCAAGGCCCTGCAGGAAAAGGTCAAGACCGACGGCAAGCTCCAGCCCTGGCTGGCCAAGCACGGCCTGGACGGCATGCAGGGCCTGTGGAGCCGCATTGCCATCGAACCCGGCTGGGAAAACGCGCTGGAGGCCGCGCTGCGCGAACGCCTGGGCGCGCTGGAAGTGGGCCAGCTCGACATGGTGCGCGGCTTCCTGGGCGCAGGCGGGCACGATGCGCCGCCCGCGCGCCTGGCCTTCTTCAGCCCGCCGCAGGGCGCCCCCGCGCCCGCGCCGGGGCGCTGGCAGCACCTGTCCGATCTGCTGCGCGTGAACGATGCCGGCCTGCGCGCCGTGCTCGGCGACTGGCTGCAGGACTGCTACACGGCGCCCACGCTGGAAGAGGCGCTGTCGCGCCGCGGCGAGCTGCGGCCCGGCGAGACGGTCTATGTGCCCACGGGCCATGCCGTCAGCAGCCACAGCGTGAGCTTCTATGCGCAGGACTCGGAGCAATCCGGCCTGCTGGCACGCGCCCAGGAAATCGAGCACCTCGAAAAGGAAGTGCGCGCCCAGGCGCTGATCTCCGACGAATCGCGCACGGCCCTGGTGCGTGCCGAAAGCGCCTATGCCGAGGCCTCGCAGCGCCTGGTCAGCGCCCGGCGCGAGGCCAGCGAATCGCAAGGCCGCGCCCATGAGCTGCAGGTCGAGACCCTGCGCCTGTCGCAGCTGGCCGAGCAGGCCCGCGCGCGCAATGCCCAGATCAGTGCCGACCTGGCCGAGGTCGAGGCCCAACTGTCCGACATCGAGGAGCGCCGCGTGGCGGCCGAAGCCCGCTTCGAGGAACTGGACATGCAGCTGGCCGACAGCCAGGAGCGCCATGCCCAGCTGGGCGACAAGGTGCTGGAGTCCGAGCGGCGCCTGAACGAATCGCGCGAGCAGCTGCGCACGCTGGAGCGCCAGGCCCAGGAGGCCACTTTCTCGCGGCGCAGCCTGGAGGCGCGCCGGGGCGAACTCAGCCGCACCATAGAGACGGCCAGCCAGCAGGCCCGCTCGCTGGCCGACGAGCAGCAGCGCGCGCAGGACGAACTCACGCGCCTGACCGATGCCGCCGCCCAGGGCGGCCTGCAGGACGCGCTGGATCTGAAGATGCAGCGCGAGCAGGCCGTGGCCGCGCGCCGCAGCGAATATGACGACCTGACCAACAAGCTGCGCGCCAGCGACGAACGCCGCCAGCAGTTGGAGAAGGCGCTGGACCCGCTGCGCCAGCGCATCACCGAATTCCAGCTCAAGGAGCAGGCCGCGCGCCTGGGCCTGGAGCAGTACTCCACCTTGCTGGAGGAGGCCGGTGCCGACCTGGCAGCCGTCTCCCAGTCCATTGCCGAGGCCAATGTGCGCATGCACGGCCTGCAGGGCGAAATCGACCGGCTGCACCGCGAGATCGCCGCCCTGGGCGCGGTCAACCTGGCGGCGCTGGACGAGCTGAAGCTGGCGCGCGAGCGCAAGACCTTCCTCGACGCGCAGACCGAGGACCTGACCCAGGCCATGAACACGCTGGAAGATGCCATCCGCAAGATCGACGCCGAGACGCGCGAGCTGCTGTCGGGCACCTTCGAGACCGTGAACGGGCACTTCGGGCGCATGTTCCCCGAGCTGTTCGGCGGTGGCCAGGCCAAGCTGGTGATCACCGGCGATGAAATCCTCGACTCGGGCGTGCAGGTGATCGCGCAGCCGCCCGGCAAGAAGAACCAGACCATCCACCTGCTGTCCGGTGGCGAAAAGGCGCTGACGGCGATTGCCCTGGTCTTCGCCATCTTCCAGCTCAACCCGGCGCCGTTCTGTCTGCTGGACGAGGTGGACGCGCCGCTGGACGACGCCAACACCGAGCGCTATGCCAAGCTGGTGGCCAGCATGAGCAAGGGCACGCAGTTCCTGTTCATCAGCCACAACAAGATCGCCATGGAAATGGCGCAGCAGCTCATCGGCGTGACCATGCAGGAGCAGGGCGTGTCCCGCATCGTGGCCGTGGACATGGAGTCCGCGCTGTCCATGGCTGAGCTATCCTGAGCATGTCCGCAACCTTCCGAACCCATTTGCTGGAACGACGTTTCATTCCTTCATTCCATGAGTAACCTGCAAATCAGTCTGGCCGTCCTGGGCTTTGTGGTGCTGGCCCTGATCATTGCCTACAACAGCTGGTCCGCACGCCGCAACGCACCCAAGCGCGCTGACCCCGTCGAAGAGGCGCAGCGCGATCCCTCGCGCCATGAACCCGGCATGGACACCGTGGGCCACGGCCCGGACCTGACGCACAGCCTGCGCGAGCCCGTGCTGGGCGACTTCGGCACCGCAGCCCCGGGCCAGAGCCCTGCCGCCGTGGACCGCTTTGCCGAAACCGATGCCGAACTGGCCCATCTGGTCCAGCTCGAAGAGCAGCAGCGCCAGGCCGAGGCCCAGGCCGCTTTGGCGGCCAAGGCAGCCCAGGCGGTGCAGACCGCGCAGGCTGCCCATGCCCTGCAGGCGGCTGAAGACGCCAGCGCATCGGCACCCGCATCTGCGTCAGTGCCTGCGCCATCCCCGTTGGCACCGCAGTCCATCGAGCCTTCCCTCAACGACGCGGCCCTGACCAGCGCTGCGGCCAGCCGGCCAGGCCTGGATGCGCTGATCGATGCCATTGCCCCCGTGCAGGTCGGCCAGGCCGTGCCTGGCGAGCTGGCGCTGCAGGCCCAGCCGGCCACGCGGCGCGCGGGCAACAAGCCGTTTGCCATCGAAGGCATGAACCAGTCCACCCACCAGTGGGAGCCGCTGCAGCCCGGCCAGCGCTACCTGGGTTTCCAGGCCGGCGTGCAGCTGGCCAACCGCACGGGTGCGCTCAACGAGATCGAGTTCTCCGAGTTCGTTGCCAAGGTGCAGCGCTTTGCCGACGCGCTGGGCGCCACGCCCGACGTGCCCGACATGCTGCAGGAAGTGGCGCGTGCGCGCGAGCTCGACCAGTTCGCCAGCGAGCACGATGCCCAGCTCACCTTCATGCTGCGCGCACGCCAAGCCTCCTGGAGCGCGGGCTATGTGCAGCAGAACGCATCGCGCCAGGGCTTTCTGCCTGGCTCCATGCCCGGGCGCATGGCCCTGCCTTCGCCCACGCCCGGCATGCCGCCGGTGCTGGTGCTCAACTACGACCCGCAGGCGGCCATGGCCGACGACCTGGACACCTCGGTGGTGCGCGAGTTCCTGCTGAGCCTGGACGTGCCCCAGGTGCCGCGCGGCGAGCAGGCCTTCGTGCAGCTGCGCCAGGTGGCCGAGCGCCTGTGCCAGACCATGGATGGAGTGCTCTGCGACCAGAACGGCTACCTGCTTCCGGCCATGGCGCTGGACCCCATCCAGCACGACCTGGAACAACTCTATGACAAGCTCGACAGCCGCGAGCTGTCGGCGGGCTCCATGCTGGCGCGGCGACTGTTCAGCTGACGCGGCGCGGTGCCCCTGGTGCACAACAGGCTCCTGGCCTCAACCCCATGAACGACAATCTGGATCTCTTCTCCGGCGCAGCCCCCGCGGCGCCGGAGTCCGGGGCCGCCCCCGACAAGGTGCTGGCCAAGGTGCAGGCGCTGCGCGCCCAGCTCAACCAATGGGCACATGAGTACTACGTGCTGGACACGCCCACCGTGCCCGACGGCGAGTACGACCGCGTCTTCCAGCAATTGCAGGCATTGGAAGGTGCCTACCCCGAACTGGTCACCCCGGACTCGCCCACGCAGCGCGTGATCGGCGCCGTGCTCGACGGCCTGATGCCCGTGCGCCATGCCGTGCCCATGCTCAGCATCCGCACCGAGACCGACAACGAGGCCACGGGTGCCGAGGCCTTCGACGCACGCATTCGCAAGGAGCTGGAACTGGCCGAAGGCGCACCGCCCGTGGAATACGTAGCCGAGCCCAAGTTCGACGGCCTGGCCATGAACCTGCGCTACGAGAATGGCCGCCTGGTGCAGGCCACCACGCGCGGCGACGGCGAGGTGGGCGAGGACGTCACACACAACATCCGCACCATCCGCAAAATTCCGCTGTCCCTTCCCGAAGGCAAGGGCGTGCCGCCCGTGGTCGAGGTGCGCGGCGAGGTCTACATGGGCCGCGCCGACTTCGTCCGGCTCAACGAACGCCAGCAGGCCGCCGGCGGCAAGAGCTTTGCCAATCCGCGCAATGCGGCGGCGGGCTCGGTGCGCCAGCTGGACTCGGGCATTGCGGCCCAGCGCCCGCTGTCCTTCTTCGCCTATGGCCTGGGAGAGATTACGCCGGCCGCGCAGGGCGGCCCCGACTTCGGCACCCACTACGCCATGCTGCAGACGCTGCGCGACTGGGGCTTCCCGGTGGCGCCCCAGGTCTGCATTGCCAAGGGCGCGGCCGAGCTGGTGGCCTTCCACCAGCGCATGGGCGCCGAGCGCGCCACGCTGCCCTACGAGATCGACGGCGTGGTCTACAAGGTCAACAGCCTGGCCCAGCAGCGCCAGCTGGGCTTTGTCTCGCGCGAGCCGCGCTGGGCCGTGGCCCACAAGTACCCGGCCGAGGAAATGCCCACGCGCATGGAAGGCATCGACATACAGGTCGGCCGCACGGGCAAGCTCACCCCCGTGGCGCGCCTGGCGCCCGTGGCCGTGGGCGGCGTCATCGTCACCAATGCCACGCTGCACAACCTGTTCGAGATCCGCAAGAAGCGCGTGCGCACCGGCGACACCGTGGTCGTGCGCCGCGCCGGCGATGTGATTCCCGAAGTCGTGGGCCGCGTGCCCGGCGACCGGCCGGCCTATGTGCCCAACTTCCGCATGCCCGCTGCATGCCCCATCTGCGGCAGCGCGGTGTCGCGCCCCAAGGGCGAGGCCAACCACCGCTGCACGGGCGGCCTGTTCTGCCCGGCGCAGCGCAAGGAGGCCATCCTGCACTTCGCCGCGCGGCGCGCTATGGACATCGAGGGCCTGGGCGACAAGCTGGTGGACCAGTTGGTGGACGGCCATGTGGTGCGCACGCTGCCCGACCTCTACCGCCTGGGCCTGGTGGCCCTGGCATCGCTGGACCGCATGGCCGAGAAGTCGGCCCAGAACGTGCTGGATGCGCTGGAGAAATCCAAGAAGACCACGCTGTCGCGATTCCTCTTCGGCCTGGGCATCCGCCAGGTCGGCGAGTCCACGGCCAAGGATCTGGCCCGCCATTTCGGCCAGCTGGACGCCATCATGGACGCCAGCGTCGAGCAACTGCTGCAGGTGCGCGACGTCGGGCCCATCGTGGCCGAGAGCATCCACACCTTCTTCGCCCAGCCCCACAACCGCGAGGTGGTCGAGCAGTTGCGTGCCTGCGGCGTGCACTGGGAAGAGGGCGCGGCGCGCGAGCAGACCGCCCAGCCCCTGGCCGGCATGACCGTGGTGCTCACCGGCACGCTGCCCACGCTGGGCCGCGACCAGGCCAAGGAGATGCTGGAGGCCGCTGGCGCCAAGGTCTCCGGATCGGTCAGCAAAAAGACCAGCTACGTGGTCGCGGGCGCCGAGGCCGGCAGCAAGCTGGCCAAGGCCGAGGAACTGGGTGTGCCCGTGCTGGACGAGGCCGGCATGCTGGCCCTGCTGGCGGGTGACCCCCCTGCTGCAGCCGCAGCGGAGCAGGGCTGATGGCGCTGAGTCCGCGCAAACCCGTGGTCGGCCTGGCGCTGGGCAGCGGGTCGGCGCGCGGCTGGGCGCATTTCGGCGTGCTGCGCGCGCTGGAGGATGCGGGCCTGCGGCCCGACATCATCTGCGGCTCGTCCATCGGCGCCCTGGTGGGCGCCTCCTATGCGGCCGGTGAAATGCAGCGCTTCGAGGAATGGGTGCTGGGCCTGGGCATGCGCAAGGTCTTCGGCTTCATGGACTTCAACATCGCGGGCGGCATGCTCAAGGGCGAGAAGCTGATCTCGTTCTGGCGCGAGCATTTCGTGGACTCGGCCATCGAGGATCTGAAGATTCCCTTCAGCGCCGTGGCCACCGACCTGCATTCGGGTGCCGAGGTCTGGCTGCGCAAGGGCTCCATCGCCGATGCCGTGCGCGCCTCCATCGCGCTGCCCGGCCTGTTCACGCCCGTGCAGCGCGAAGGGCGGCTGCTGGTCGATGGCGGCATCGTCAACCCCGTGCCCGCCTCGCTGGCGCGCGCCATGGGCGCGGACATCGTGATCGCGGTCGATCTCAATGCCGACATCATGCGGCGCCACATGCGGCCGCTGGCGCCCGCTGCCGCCATGGCCGCTGCGCCGCCGCTGGAGGAGGCTCCGCCCGCCGTGGAGCAGGGCGTGGCGCCCGAGGACCTGTCGGGCCAGGCCAGCGCCGTGGCCGGCTCGGCCTGGATGCGCCGGCTGCAGCGCGGCGTGATGGGGTGGATGCCCGGCCACCACCGCGACGAGGCAGGCCGCGAGACCGAGCCCCCGCCCCGGCCGCCCTCGCTGCTGGACGTGGTGATGACCAGCGTCAACATCATGCAGATGCGCATCACGCGCAGCCGCATGGCGGGCGACCCGCCCGAGCTGGTGATCGCCCCGCGCCTGTCCCACCTGGGCCTGCTGGACTTCCACCGCGCCCGCGAGGCCATCGACGAAGGCTACGAGGCGGCGCAGGCTGCGCTTCCGGGCCTGCGCCACTGGGGTCTGTGAGGCCCCGGGGGAACGCGCCCTATGCCGCCTGGGCATCCCAGGCCGCCTCGCGCTCCACTGCTGCCGCGCTGCGGTCTGCGTTGGCCGCCACGCCGCGCGAAGGCTGCAGCCGTTGCATCAATGCAGCCGGATCCAGGCACTGGATCAGCGGCAGGCCCGCGCCGGCATGCACCAGCTCCCGCACCAGGGCCGGCGTCGTGGAGGCCACGCTGAGCATGGGCGATTCCACCAGCGCGCTGCCCGGCAGCCGGTGCACGCCTTGCAGCGCGCTGACCAGCAGCCCCACGCGCAGGCCGCCGTGCTGGACCACGATGACCTGCGACTGCTCGGTGACCACGCCGGGCCGGCCCTGCAGCAGCGCGGCCAGGTCGAACACCCAGACATAGCCGCTGACGCTGCCCTGGCTGCGCCGCGCCAGCGCACCCACGCAAAACGGCAGCCGCCCTGCCGCCACGGGCGAGATGGCGCTGGCGGGCAGGGCCTCGCAGACATCGCCCGCGCGCAGGGCCAGCAGGCTGGCGCCCACGTAGAAGCTGGCCAGTTCCACCGGCGCATCGCCACCGCCGTGCGCGGCGAGCGCACGCGCGACAGGACGCGAGCCATCCAGCCGCGTGGCCGGCGCCAGGCGCAGGGCGCGGTTGCGCGCATCGGCATGCACAGGGCCCAGCCGCTGAAGGCTCAGGCTGACGAGGCCGGCCAGTGTGTCCTCCGTTGCGCTTTCCTTTGCATCGCGTGCCGCGCCCTGGTCCAGCCGGAACTCGCGGTAGCCGCGCCCGGCAGCCATGCCGACGATGCAGTAGTGGCCTTCGATTTCCTCGATGCTGCTGCGTACCTCTCCATCGGCCAGCGTTGCCAGCCCGGCCACGCCTTCTATGCAACTGCCCAGCGGCCGACCGCCGTGGCTGGCGGCGATGATGCGGCCGTCGCGTGCCACGTAGAAAGCCTCCATCGGCAAACGGGGCAGGCCGTGGTCTTCGGGGCCGGCGTCTTCGGACTGCTCCGGTGCAGCGGCCTGCAGCATGGCCTGCAGTTCTCGGCGCGTGTGGAACAGCAGGGCAATGCCGCCGATGGCGGGGCCCTGATCTGCGCCCTGCCCATGCCCATGTCCATTGGTGGTTGAGGGGGCGCGCAATGCGGCGTGGTAGACGTGGACGGGCAGGCCCCCATCGTCCAGCTCCTGCACGTGATAGGCCTGGGCATCGCGCAGAGCCATGGTGGCCTGCAGTGCCGAGGCCTGCACGCGCACGCCGGGTGACAGCGGCAGACCGGGTTCGTCCTCATGGCTGCAGGCCAGCACCAGGCCCTGGGCGTCATACAGCGCAATGCGCGCATAGACGGTGTACAGCGCATTGAGCTGCTCCAGCAGACGCTGCGCGGCGTCGTGTGCCTGTACCGACAGGGCCAGGCAGCCGCTGTTGTCTTGCAGCACTTTCTGCAGGCCTGGCGTCAGGGCCCACCAGCGGCAATCGTTGGCGCGTTCGTAGAGATTGCGCTCCAGCAGGTCCATCAGCAGCCGGTTCAGCGTGGTGTGCTCCTGCAGCCGCGTGGACAGCGCCGTCTCGTGCAGGCCGTGGATGGCGCGCGTGAACACGGCATGGGTCAGGTCGCCGGTCTCGCTCATCTGCTCCAGCACGGCCTGCAGCGGGTCCGGGTGGGCCGTGCCCTGCACGGGGGACTCCGGCGCCTGGCTGGCAGCCAGCACCTGGCCGTTCCAGACCACGCGGCGTATGTCGTCGGCCGCGCGTGCCATGGCGTGCAGGGGCGGGCAAAAGCCCCGGGACTGGGCCATCAGTCCTTCGGCGATGGCAGGCTCCAGTGCCTGCAGTACCTGCGGCCTTTGCTGGGTGGCGAAGGCCAGGTCCAGCGGCGCCATGACCTGGGTCTGCCAGCCCTCGGGGCCCGCATAGCCCTGGTAGGGCAAGGCGCGGGCCGTACGCACCAGATAGGTGCGGCCGGCGTGGATCAGCGGCTGCACGGCATCGCCGTGGTGCATGGGTACGCGGCTGCCGGGGGCGATCCAGTGGTCATCGCTGCTGGCAATGACCAGTCCAGCCGCATCCAGCAGCAGTCCCACCTGGGCGCGCGGCCCGCCCGAGGCAAAGATGGCCTGCATCTCGGCCGCGAAGTCGAAGCTCAGGCACAGCACGCCGAGCACCGCCATGGTGCGTGGATGCAGCAGGCGCTGCGCGTAGATCAGGCGGTCTGCGCCGGGCAGCACGCAGCTGGCGCCGAAATGGCTGACATGGCCGGCCTGCTGCAGGCACTGCTGGAACCAACCCTCGGCGCAGGGCGGCAGCGGCTTGTCGCCTGCCTGGGCGCGTGCGCAGACCTGGCCCTGGGTGTCCAGCAGCAGGATGTCGTCGTAGACCGTGTACTTGGCACGGTAGGCCTGCAGGTGCAGCTGCAGCGGAGCCTGCCAGGCGTGCAGGCCGCCCGCGGCCATGTCCAGCAGGATGTCGCCATCGCCGAGCTGGGCCATGGCCTCGCACAGCACGGAATCGGCGGCCAGGAAGCCGACATCGGCCGTGCGCTCGTAGAGGCTGCGCACCAGCAGGTCGATGGCATGGCTGGACTGCATGCCCAGCTGGGCCATGGCTTCCTGCGCGGACTGGGCCAGCTGCGACTGCAGCAGGCCTTGCTCCAGCTGCTCCAACCCCTGGCGCGTGTCGGTCAGCATGGTCACCAGGGCCTGTCCCTGCTGCGAGGCCTGCATGCGGGCCGAAGCCTCGATGAGACGCCACATGAGCCGGATCTCGCGCAGGTCGGCGGCGTTGCGGTTGAGTTCCCGCAGGTGGGGAAGAATCAGGTCGGTGGGCAGGGATGTGGCCATGGGGCGCTCCGCAGTCAGGTTCAGGTTCGGTAAACCAACTTTTCCGCTCAGGGAAAAGCCCTATGCAAAGAGCAAGAAGGAGGCCAGTTTGTGACTAAATGTGTCTGCAAGGTGACGTAGGGGTGACGGACCGCCGCCTGCTCCCCGCACGCAGCCCGTCCGGTGCCACACCGGGGCATGGCCCGGCATCACCGCAGTGCGTACGCCGGCGCCGTGCAGCACTGTGGTGCCTGGCGGCCGTGCAGGCCTACAGGCTCAGGTCGATGGAGTGCACCCGGTGCGCGTCCAGCAGGCCGGCAGCCCGGTCGGCGAAGTAGCGCTCCAGCGTCACGCGCACGGTGCGGAAGGCCAGTTCTTCCCAGGGAACATCGGCCTGCGCAAACAGGCGGGCCTCCATGGTCTCGGGGCCGGGGTAGAACTGCTCGCTGCGCAGACGGGCGCGGTAGAACAGATGGACCTGGCTGACCTTGGGCACGTCCACGATGGAAAACAGCGGCCCCATCTCGATGTCGGCGCCGGCTTCCTCGTCGGTCTCGCGCTGGGCACCGCGTGCCGTGGTCTCGGCCAGTTCCATGAAGCCTGCGGGCAGGGTCCACAGGCCCCGGCGCGGCTCGATGTTGCGCTTGCACAGCAGCACGCGGCCGTCGTCGGTCACGGGGATGGTGCCCACCACGTTCAGCGGGTTCTCGTAGTGGATGGTGTGGCAGTGCGGGCACACGGCGCGCTCGCGCGTGTCGCCATCGTCAGGAAGGCGGTAGACCACCGCCGTGCCGCAGGCTCGGCAGAACTTGATGGGGCTGCGAAAAATCATGCCGACACCATGAAAGTGAAAGCGCCGCCAGACGGAAGGCAGTAAGGCATTCCGTGCGGCGGACCGTAGGTTCAAACACAAAGGCCGGCAGGCCGGGGAGCGTGCTCCCTGCTGCCTTGCCGGCCTGTCGCCAGGCTCAGAGAAAACTCAGGCGATCTTGACGCTCAAGGGGCTCAGCCCGTCGATGCGGCCTTCCAGCAGGTCACCGCGCACCACGGCGGCCACGCCTTCGGGCGTGCCCGTCATGATCAGGTCGCCGGGCTGCAGTTCCCAGGCCGCCGACAGGTGCTCGATGGTCTCGGCAATGTTCCAGATCAGCTTGCCGATGTCGCTGCGCTGGCGGTCGGCGCCATTGACCTGCAGCGAGATCGCGGCCTTGGCGATGTCGCCGGCCTCGGCTGCCGGGGTGATGGGGCCGATGGGTGCGGCATGCTCGAAGGCCTTGCCGATGCACCAGGGTCGGCCCTGCTTCTTCATGTCGTTTTGCAGGTCGCGGCGCGTCATGTCCAGGCCCACGGCGTAGCCCCAGATGTAGTCCAGCGCATCGGCTGCCAGGATGTTCTTGCCCGCCTTGCCGATGGCCACGACGAGCTCGATCTCGTGGTGCAGGTTGGAGGTCAGCGTGGGGTAGGGCATGGTGCCCGTGGTGCCGGCCTCGACGGGCACGATGGCGTCGGCAGGCTTGAGGAAGAAGAAGGGCGGCTCGCGGCCGGTGAAGCCCATCTCCTTGGCGTGTTCTTCGTAGTTGCGGCCCACGCAGTAGATGCGGTGCACGGGGAAGCGCTCGGGGCGGCCCAGGACGGGTACGCTGGCCACTGCGGGCGGGTTGAAAACGTAGCTCATGTCGGTGTTCCTCTGGCGCCTTGTCTCTTGGGCGCCGCCGCAAGTGTGCCATGCATCGGCGCTGCTGCACGGTATGCTTTGCGGTCTATGAAGCTCCACACCTACTTCCGCTCGTCGGCCTCCTACCGCGTGCGCATTGCGCTGCAGATCAAGGGCCTGGACTATGAATCCGTACCCGTGCACCTGCTGCGCGGCGACCACAAGGCGCCGGCCTATGCCCAGCATGTGGGCGATGCGCTGGTGCCGGCGCTGGAGACCGAGGACGGCCACTGGCTGACCCAGTCCATGGCCATCATCGAATATCTCGATGAGACCCATGCCGAAATACCGCTGCTGCCGCGTGACGCCCTGGGCCGTGCCCATGTGCGCGCACTGGCCCAGATGGTGGCCTGCGAGATCCATCCGCTCAACAACCTGCGCGTGCTCAAGTACCTGGTGCGCAACCTGGGTGTCTCTGACGAGGCCAAGAGCGGCTGGTACGTGCATTGGGTGCGATCGGGCCTGGAGGCCTTCGAGCGCCAGCTGGACCTGCTGGCCGCCGAGCGCGAGGCCGCCGGCCTGCCGCCTTCGCTGTTTTGCTGGGGCGACACGCCCACGCTGGCCGATTGCTGCCTGGTGCCGCAGATCTTCAACGGCCGCCGCTTCAACGTGAGCCTGGACGGCCTGCCGCGCCTGGCGGCCATCGTCGATCGCTGCGAGGCGCTGCCGGCCTTCCAGAAGGCCCATCCCTCGGCCTGCCCCGACGCGGAATGAGCGCGGCCCGGCCTGACTCCATCCCCGGCACCATCCCCGCATCCTGGCTGGTGCCCGACTGGCCCGCGCCGCCCGGCGTGCACGCGCTGTGCACCTCGCGCGAAGGCGGCGTCAGCACGGCGCCCTGGTGCAGCCTGAACCTGGGCGACCATGTGGGCGACGACCCCCAGGCCGTGCGCGCCAACCGCCAGCGCCTGCAGGAGATCGTGCGTGCGGATACGCCGGATGCCTGCGCGGTGTTCCTGCAGCAGGTGCATGGCGTGGATGTCATCGCACTGGATGCAGGCAGCGCGCAGGGCCAGGCCTTCGATGCCTGCGTGACCAGCGCCTCGGGCGTGGTCTGCACCATCATGGTGGCCGATTGCCTGCCCGTGCTGCTGGCCCATCGCAGCGGCGCCGTGGTGGGCGCGGCCCATGCGGGCTGGCGCGGTCTGGCCGGAATGCCGCCTGGCCATGCGGGTCAGCCGTTGGCAGGCGGTGTGCTGGAGTCTCTGTTCAAGCGCTTTGCCGATCAGCTCCGGACCGCGCCCGAGCAGGTGGCGCCGCAGACCCTGGCATGGCTGGGCCCTTGCATCGGTCCGCGTTCCTTTGAGGTCGGTGCCGAGGTGCGCGCTGCCTTCATCGCGCATGACGCCGCCGCCGCCGCGCATTTCACCGCCATACCTCAGGCGGGCGAGGGCACCCCCAAGTACCTGGCCAGCCTGGCCGGGCTTGCGCGACAGCACCTGGCGGCGCTGGGCATCACGGCCATCCATGGCAATGACGGCAGCGACGCATGGTGCACGGTGCTCAACGACTCACGGTTCTTTTCGCACCGGCGCGACGCTGCCCGCCTGGGCAGCAGCGGCCGATTCGCCGCCTGCATCTGGAAGGACTGAGGGCGCGGGCGCGTCCGGTGCGTCCGCCGTGCCCTGCGAGGCCTGCTGCTGCGCCAGCCAGGCCTGGCGCTCGGCCAGTTCGCGCGCATGGCGCTTTCGGTTGCGCGCGGGCGTACCCATGATGTAGATCACGATGGACAGCGGCAGCAGTCCATACAGTGCGAAAGTGACCAGGGCGCCGAGTATGCTGCCCGTGGGGCTGGCGGCTTCGGCCACGGCCATCATCAGCGTGACATACAACCAGGCGATAACAACGAGATACATGGTCGATTCGAAAAAGGCGCACCGGGCACGGGTTTTTGTGGAGGGCTGTGCCGGGCAACGGGGGGCTCGCCTGGGTCACAATCAAAACGGATGCCCCGCAAGCCCCAGGCTATTGCGAACGGCATCCGCGAACAAGGATGCAGCATGAATTTTGACCCACTCGCAGGCCTGCCAGGCCAACCCATCCAGCAATTCTGGAACGAGCAATGGAGCCGGACGCTGCAGATACTGCAGCAGATGGGATCACCGGGAATGCCGGGAGCACAGGGCGCGGGCATGCCGGACATGGCCCAGGCCTGGAAGGCTGCAGTCCCCGAACCCGGCGCCTTGCCCGAGAACGCGCTGTCGCTGGACCCCGAAAAGCTGCTGGAGCTGCAGCGCCAGTACCTGGACGGCGCCAAGGCCATGTGCGAGCAGGGCGGCGCCCAGGCGCTGCTGGCCAAGGACAAGCGCTTCAACACCCAATCCTGGGCCGACAACCCGCTGACGGCGGCCACCGCAGCCACCTATCTGCTCAACAGCCGCATGCTCATGGGCCTGGCCGAGGCCGTGCAGGCCGACGAGAAGACCCGCAACCGCGTGCGCTTCGCTGTCGAACAGTGGCTGGCGGCCATGTCGCCCAGCAACTTCCTGGCACTCAATGCAGAGGCGCAGAAGAAGGCCATCGAAACCCAGGGCGAGAGCCTGGCCCAGGGCGTGGCCAACCTGCTGGCCGACATGCGCCAGGGCCATGTCTCCATGACCGACGAGAGCCTGTTCACCGTGGGCAAGAACGTTGCCACCACCGAAGGCGCCGTGGTGTTCGAGAACGAGCTGTTCCAGCTCATCGAGTACAAGCCGCTGACGGACAAGGTGCACGAGCGTCCCTTCCTCATGGTGCCGCCGTGCATCAACAAGTTCTACATCCTGGACCTGCAGCCCGACAACTCGCTGATCCGCTATGCCGTCAGCCAGGGCCACCGCACCTTCGTGATGAGCTGGCGCAATCCCGACGACAGCCTGGCGCACAAGACCTGGGACAACTACATCGAAGACGGCGTGCTCACCGGCATCCGCGTGGCACGCGAGATCGCGGGGGCCGAGCAGATCAACGTGCTGGGCTTTTGCGTGGGCGGCACCATGCTGTCCACCGCGCTGGCCGTGCTGCAGGCACGCCACGACCGCGAGCATGGTGCAGCTGCTGCTCCGGCGGCCAAGGCGCCTGCGGCCAAGCGCGCGGCTGGCAGCCGCAGCGCCGCCCGCACATCCACAGACCGCGCCACGGCGCCGGCCGGCGTGCCGTTTCCCGTGGCCAGCGTCACGCTGCTGACCACTTTCATCGACTTCAGCGACACCGGCATCCTCGATGTCTTCATCGATGAGTCCGTGGTGCGCTTCCGCGAAATGCAGATGGGCGAGGGCGGCCTCATGAAGGGCCAGGACCTGGCATCGACCTTCAGCTTTCTGCGTCCCAACGATCTGGTCTGGAACTACGTGGTGGGCAACTACCTCAAGGGCGAAACACCGCCGCCGTTCGACCTGCTGTACTGGAACAGCGACTGCACCAACCTGCCCGGCCCGTACTACGCCTGGTACCTGCGCAACCTCTACCTGGAAAACAAGCTGGTCCAGCCCGGTGCGCTGACCGTCTGCGGCGAGCGCATCGACATGCACCAGCTGCGCCTGCCGGCCTATATCTACGGCTCGCGCGAGGACCACATCGTGCCCGTGGGCGGCTCCTATGCATCGACCCAGGTGCTGGGTGGCGACAAGCGTTTCGTCATGGGCGCATCCGGCCACATCGCGGGCGTGATCAATCCGCCGGCCAAGAAAAAGCGCAGCTACTGGCTGCGTGAGGACGGCCAGCTGCCGCCCACGCTCAAGGAGTGGCAGGCCGGCGCCGACGAGTACCCCGGCAGCTGGTGGGCCGACTGGAGCCCCTGGCTGGCCGAGCACGGCGGCAAGCTGGTCGCGGCGCCAAAGCAGTACGGCAAGGGCAGGGAATACACGGCCATCGAGCCGGCCCCGGGCCGCTACGTGCTGGCCAAGGCCTGAGGCACAATCGTTTCGATGCTGCAGCGCAATAACGCTGCGGCTTGAATGCAGGGTGCCGCTGCCGCAGCTTCGGCAGTGCGTGCCCGGGCATCCCTTCAAGAGTCCAAAGAAAGGTCCGTCATCATGGAAGACATCGTCATCGTTTCCGCTGTCCGCACTGCCGTTGGCAAGTTCGGCGGCACCCTTGCCAAGATCCCCGCCACCGAACTGGGCTCCATCGTGATCCGCGAGGCTCTGAGCCGCGCCAAGGTCGGCACCGACCAGGTCGGTGAAGTCATCATGGGCCAGGTGCTGGCCGCTGGCGCAGGCCAGAACCCTGCACGCCAGGCCATGATGAAGGCCGGCATCGCCAAGGAAACCCCGGCCCTGACCATCAACGCGGTCTGCGGCTCGGGCCTGAAGGCCGTGATGCTGGCGGCCCAGGCCGTGGCTACGGGCGACAGCGAGATCGTCGTGGCCGGCGGCCAGGAGAACATGAGCCTGTCCCCCCACGTGCTGCCGGGCTCGCGCGACGGCCAGCGCATGGGCGAGTGGAAGATGGCTGACACCATGATCGTGGACGGCCTGTGGGACGTCTACAACCAGTACCACATGGGCATCACGGCCGAGAACGTGGCCAAGGAAAAGAGCGTCAGCCGCGAACAGCAGGACGCCCTGGCCCTGGCCAGCCAGCAAAAGGCCACGGCCGCGCAGGACGCCGGCAAGTTCGTGGATGAGATCGTTCCCGTCAGCATTCCCCAGCGCAAGGGCGATCCCGTGGTCTTTGCGGCCGACGAGTACATCAACCGCAAGACCAACGCCGAGGCGCTGGCAGGCCTGCGTCCGGCCTTCGACAAGGCCGGCTCGGTGACGGCCGGCAATGCTTCGGGCCTGAACGACGGCGCCGCCGCCGTGGTGGTGATGAGCGCCTCCAAGGCCAAGGCCCTGGGCCTGACGCCGCTGGCGCGCATCGTCTCCTATGCCACCAGCGGTCTGGACCCCGCCACCATGGGCCTGGGCCCGGTGTTCGCCTCGCGCAAGGCGCTGCAGCGCGCCGGCTGGTCTGCGCAGGACGTGGACCTGTTCGAGCTGAACGAAGCCTTCGCGGCACAGGCCTGTGCGGTGAACCAGGAGCTGGGCATCGACCCGGCCAAGGTCAACGTCAACGGCGGCGCCATTGCCATCGGCCACCCCATCGGCGCATCGGGCGCCCGCATCCTGGTGACCCTGCTGCACGAGATGCAGCGCAGCGGCGCCAGGAAGGGTCTGGCCGGCCTGTGCATCGGCGGCGGCATGGGCGTGGCCATGACCGTGGAGCGCGTCTGAAAGGCTCCGGAAAAACGTTAGCAAGCTTTCAGGGTAGATCCTAGGCTTGACTAGGGCCTGCCCGAAGAGGGGCGCAGCGCACGCGCTGCATACTAGCCATGCGAGGGGGCCGGGCCCAGAGGCTCAGGCACCCTTGGCGATAACCGGCGTCAATGTTCCGGTTGTCATGGATAGATTGATCTGAAGCAACCATTGATTGACAGGAGAGAAGAATGGCTCAAAAAGTAGCGTATGTCACAGGGGGAATGGGAGGCATCGGAACGGCCATCTGCCAGCGTCTGCACAAGGAAGGCTTCAAGGTCATCGCAGGTTGTGGTCCGTCGCGCGACTTCCAGAAGTGGCTTGACGAGCAAAAGGCGCTGGGTTTCACCTTCCATGCATCGGTGGGCAATGTGGGCGACTGGGCTTCCACCGTCGAAGCCTTCAGCAAGACCAAGGCCGAGCACGGCAGCATCGATGTGCTGGTCAACAATGCCGGCATCACGCGTGACCGCATGTTCATCAAGATGACGCCCGAAGACTGGCAGGCCGTCATCGAGACCAACCTCAACTCCATGTTCAACGTGACCAAGCAGGTCGTGGGCGACATGGTGGAAAAGGGCTGGGGCCGCATCATCAACATCAGCTCGGTCAATGGCGCCAAGGGCCAGGCCGGGCAGACCAATTACTCGGCCGCCAAGGCGGGCATGCACGGCTTCACCATGGCGCTGGCGCAGGAGATGGCCACCAAGGGCGTGACCGTGAACACCGTGAGCCCCGGCTACATCGGCACCGACATGGTCAAGGCCATCCGTCCCGACGTGCTGGAGAAGATCGTGGGCACCATCCCCGTCAAGCGCCTGGGCGAGCCCAGCGAGATCGCATCGATCATCGCTTGGCTGGCTTCGGAGGAAGGCGGCTATTCCACCGGCGCCGATTTTTCGGTCAACGGTGGCCTGCACATGCATTGAACCTGCAAGGGTTCGCACTGCAAAGGAGCCTCCGGGCTCCTTTTTTGTAGGGCAGCCCCGCGGCAAATGGCCCAGAAATGACAAAACCCGCTGAAGCGGGTTCTGTGGAAGAGGGGGTCTGCACGGAAGGCCGTCAGACCGGTGGTGTCAGAGACTGGGGCACCGAGTGCGCCAGCCAGCGCCTCAGCGCTTGCGATCGCGTTCGTCTTCGGGCCAGATGGACATGATGGCGTTCGTTTGCATGGAAACTTCTCCTGTATTGCTCTCTTAACGCGGGCTGGATTCAGCTGGTTGACAGGTTTTTAAAAAATTTTCGAAGGAAGTCGAAACTTTTTCGTGACCCGGTTTTCAAGCGCTGCGGGGGCCGCGCTTGCGGTCACGGTCATCCCATGGCCAGACAGCTTGGGCCAGCGCAGCGGCTGCAAAGCGGGTCTGCAGGGCGGTGTGGGAAAAGATGTCGGTCATTGCAGTCACTCCTTTGCGTGTTCAACGCGGGGCAGTGGCGGCAGGTTGACTCAGGGATTGCCCCAGGACGCAAGCAATTGCAAGCCTGGAGGTGGGGATCTGTCAGTTTGAAGACAGATTTCTGGCGAGGTGAGAAAAAATCCGTTTCCTGACAGAGGCTTACGGGCGTGGCGGGCCGATGTCGATGCTGTTACGCCTCGTTGCCCGCAATGCGTGGGCACAGGTCAACCCGGGGTGAAAACGTCCATCAGGCAAAAATCAGGGTCACGGCAGGCGCGTCGTCCACGATGTAGCCGCGGTACATGCCGGCGCTGTTGAAGGGGCAGTGCACGCGTCCGTCGCTGTCCACGGCCACCACGCCGCCCTGGCCACCGATGTGTGTCAGCGTGCCCCGCACTGCGGCGTCGGCTGCGAGTTCCAGGCTTTGCCCCAGGTAGCGCATGCGCGCATGGATGTCGTGCGCGATGGCTGCGCGCAGGAAATGCTCGCCGGTTCCGGTGGCCGCCACGGCGCAGGTGGTGCTGTCGGCGTAGAAACCTGCGCCCACCACGGGCGTGTCGCCCACGCGCCCGGGGCGCTTGTTGGTCAGCCCGCCGGTGGATGCCGCCGCGGCCAGGTTGCCATGCACATCGCGCGCCACGGCGCCGACCGTGCCCATCTTGCCGTTCTCGTTCAGCGGAGCAGGGTGCGCCGCCAGTCCGCTGGCGTCGTGGTCCAGCAGCGCGGTCTGGCCGGATTGCGCCTGCACCCGGCGCAGCTGTGCCAGGCGCTCGGCAGATTCGAAGTAGCCTGCATCCATCCGCGCCAGCCCGCGCTCATCGGCAAACCGCTGCGCCCCTTCGCCGACCAGGAGCACGCACTGGCCGTCGTCAAGAACATGCCGTGCCAGCGCAATCGGATTGCGCACCTGGCTGACGGAAGCGACTGCGCCGGCCCGCAGGTTGCTGCCGTCCATCAGGCCGGCGTCCATCTCGTGGCGCGCGTCGCGTGTGTAGACGGAGCCGCGCCCGGCATTGAACAGCGGGCAGTCTTCCAGGGACTGGCACGCGGCCTGGACGGCGTCCAGCGCGCTGGCGCCGCGCCGCAGCAGGGCGGCGCCCGCCTCCAGCGCCTGGGCCAGCGCGGCGTGGTAAGGGGCCTCGTCGGCCTGGCCCTGGATGACGGTGCCTGCGCCGCCGTGCACGGCAATGGAAAATTTTCGGGAGTTCTGGGGCATGTTCATTGGAGTGCGTAGCGCGATTCCAGGAAGCGGCCATAGCGGGCGATGCCCAGGCCGATGAGCAGGTAGACGGCACAGACCACCATGTACATCTCCACGAAGTACGCAATCCAGTGGGGGTCGCTCATGGCCATCTTCAGGGAGCCAGTGATGTCGTAGATGTTCACGATCGCCACCAGGGAGGTGTCCTTCACCGCGCCGATGAAGTTGCTCACCGTGGGCGCGATGGTCACGCGCAGCGCCTGCGGCAGGACCACGTGGCGCAGCACCTGCACCCTGGTGAAGCCCATGGCCTGGGCCGCCATGACCTGGCCTTGGGGCACGGCCTGCAGCCCGCCGCGAAACACCTCGGCAAGATAGGCCGCGCTGAAGGCCGCCAGGCAGACGGCGATGCGGACCATGGGGTCTACCCTCCATTGCGCGGGCACCAGCATGGGCAGCACGAAGGCCCCGAAGAACAGCAGTGTGATCAGGGGCACGCCGCGCACGGCCTCGATGAAGCCCGTGCACAGGATGCGGATCAAGGGCAGGCTGGAGCGCCGGCCCAGCGCCAGCAGGATGCCCAGCGGAACGCCGGCCAGGCAGGCGATCACGGCAAGGAACAGGGTCAGCGGCAGGCCGCCCCACAGATCGCTGGGCACGGGTGCCAGGCCGGCCACACCGCCCGCCATCAGCGCGCCAAAGCCGGTCAACCCGGCCAGCAGCATTGCCATGCCGGCGCGGCCGAAGAAGCGCGGTAGCGCCGCCACGCCCACGCTGCCCAGCAGCCAAAGGCTGGCGGCGACGGGGCGCCATTGCTCTGCCACGGGATAGCGGCCCAGGAATACCAGGCGGTATTTCTCGCGCACCACGCCCCAGCAGGCGCCGGCCGCAGCGCGGCATGTGTCGGGGTTGGCTGCGGTTTCGGCGTTGAGCAGGCCCCAGGCCAGCAGCTTCCAGCCTGCCCACAGCGCGGCCAGCAGCAGCGTGGCGGTGATGAGCCCGGAGAGCGCATCTGGAAACAGGCTGGCGCGCAGGCGCTGTGCCAGCGGAACCCGGGGCGGGGCCACCGGCAGGGCCGGTGCGCGGAGTACGGCACTCATGGGCAGGTCTTTCCCGGCTAGCGTGTGATGAAGGCACTGCGCTGGTTGAAGGCATTCAATGCCAGCGAGGTCAGCAGGTTGATGGCCAGGTAGACCACCGCGATGATGGTCACGCATTCGATGGCCTGGCCGGTCTGGCTCATGGCGGTGTTGGCGACCATCACCACGTCGGGGTAGCCGATGGCCACGGCCAGCGAGGAGTTCTTGATGGTGCTGAGCGCCAGGTTGGTATAGGGGGGAATGATCACCCGCAGGGCCTGCGGCAGCACGACCAGGCGCAACTGCTGGCCGCGGCGCATGCCCAGGGCCGAGGCGGCATTCCATTGCCCGCGCGGCACGGCCTGCAGACCGGCGCGCACGATTTCCGCGCAATAGGCGGCGGCATACAGGCCGAGGGCTCCCACCAGGGCCAGGAATTCCGGCGTCAGCGCCAGTCCTCCGTCGATGCCGAACATGCCCGGCTGCGGCGAGCTCCAGTGCCAGCCCGCCGCGCTGTCGTACACCGGGCCGGGCAGGGCCAGCCCCGCCTTGCTCAGAAAGCCCAGGGGGCCGATGGCCAGAGGGTGGTCCTCATCGGGCAGCAGCGAAGTCAGCGCGAAATACCACAGCAGCACCTGCACCAGCAGCGGGATGTTGCGCGCCACATCGACATAGAGGCGCACGGCGCCGCGCAGCAGCGGATGCCTTGCCACGGCGGCCACGCCCAGCAGCAGGCCCAGCACGGTGGCCAGCACGAGCGCGGGCACGGCGGCGCGAACCGTGTTGGCCACGCCGGCTGCGACCGCACGCAGGTAGCTGTCGCCGGGCTCGTAGGGCAGCAGCCCTTCGGAGATGGAAAAGCCGGCCGTCTGCTCCAGAAAGCCGAAGCCCCCGGCAATGCCGCGCGCGGCCATGTTGCGGCTGGCGTTGTGCGCCAGCCAGCCCAGCAGCAATATCAGCAGCCAGCCGATGGCGAGCTGCAAGGCCAGCCGGCCCCAGCGTGGCCGGGTGGGGGCCGGTGGCTGCCGTGCCCCGGCGTCGATGGCATTCACGGCTTTCGCAGCATCCACAGCGTTCGCGACGTTCATGGCAGGGTGCCCTCGGCGCGTCAGTTCATCGGCGGCGACATCATCAGGCCGCCCTTGGTGAACAGCGCGTTCTTGCCGCGCGGCACGTTCAGGCCCGACCTGGCGCCCAGGTTGCGCTCATAGCTCTCGCCATAGTTGCCCACGGCCTTGACGATGCGCAGCGCCCATTCCCTGTCCAGCCCCAGCTGCTTGCCCAGGTCGTCGCTCTGGCCCAGGAAACGCTTGACCTGGATGCTGTCGGAGCGGGTCTTGAGCTCGTCGGCATTGGCCTGGGTGATGCCCAGTTCCTCGGCCTCGATCATGGCGTTGAGTGTCCAGCGCACGACGGCGAACCATTCGTCGTCACCGCGGCGCACGGCCGGGCCGGCCGGCTCCTTGGAGATGACTTCGGGCAGGATCACGTAGTCGTCGGGGTTGGCCAGCTCCTTGCCGCGCAGCACGGCCAGGGCGCCGAGGTCGCCTGTATAGGCCTGGCAGCGTCCGCTGCTGAAGGCCTGCAGGGCCGCTTCGGGGTTGTCGAACACCACCGCCTTGTAGTTGAGCTTGTGGGCGCGAAAGTACTCCGACAGGGTCTTTTCCGTGGTGGATCCGCTGATCACGCAGATGGTGGCGCCAGAGAGCTGCTTGACGCTGTTCAGGCCGGGCTTCTTCCTGGCCATGAAGCCCTGGCCGTCGTGGAAATTGATGCCCGCCCACATCAGGCCCAGGCCGTTGTCGCGTGTGAAAGTCCAGGTAGTGTTGCGTGCCAGCAGATCGATCTCGCCGGACTGCAGCGCCGTGATGCGTGTCTGGCCGCTGGTGGGGATGAATTTCACCTTGGTGGCGTCGCCCAGGGTGGCGGCCGCCACGGCGCGGCACAGATCCACGTCCAGCCCGGACCAGTTGCCGCTGCCGTCGGCCAGCGCAAAGCCTGCGCGCCCCGTGTGCACACCGCAGGCCACGGCGCCGCGCTGCTTGATGCCATCCAGCGTCTTGCCTGCGTGGGCCGGCGCGGCAGCGAGCGTGGCCGCGGCGGCCATCGAGGCGAAAAGAGAGCGGAAACGGGCAGGGGCATTCATGCGGAGTCCTTTGCGGCGGGATGGGGGGCCTGGGGTTGCGGCTTGCTCGCCGCAGGTGAAGCGGGGCTGCTGTCCGGTGTCAGGTAGGGAAGCACCGACTCGGACAGTTCGACCAGGCTGCGCACTGCCTGGGGCGTGGAGCGGATGACCTGGGTGGCCAGCGCTTCGACCATGGCCATGGCCGCCAGCACCGACGATGGGAGCAGAGGGTGGGCGGCAGGGGCCAGCAGCACGTAGTCGGCTTGGCCGGCCAGCGGGCTGGTGGCCTCGTCGGTGATGGCGATGGTCAGGGCGCCCCGTTGGCGCGCATGCGCCGTCAGCTCCACCGCTTCGCGTGAGTAGCGCGGCAGCGAGATCGCGATCAGCACGTCCTGCTCCGTCAGCCCCGTCATGCGCCGGACGGCTTGCTCCGTGCCGCCTGCGCAGGCCACTTCCAGCACCTGGGGCAGATAGGGCTGCAGCGCGTCGGCGCCAAAGGCTGCCACATGGTGGGAGCTGCCAAAGCCCATGAACAGGACGCGCCGCGCGCGGCAGATGCGCTGGGCCAGTTGATCGAGCAGGCCGGGGTCGCAGGCCTGTGCGGCCGCCTGCAGATTGCGCTGCGTGTGCTCGAAGGCCTGCGCTCCCAAGGCGCTTGCGGCAGGCTCGTGCGCCGCGCGCAGCTTGTTCACGGGCTCCAGGGCCTGTTGCAGCTGGCGGCCCAGGTGCAGGCGCAGATCGGCAAAGCCTTCGTAGCCGGCGTGCTTGGCGAAGCGGTTGACGGCAGCCAGGGAGCCTCCGCAGGCATTGGCCACTTCCTCGGCGCTCAGCGTGACGGCCAGGACCGGATGCGCGGCCATCCAGCGGCCGACCCGGGCGACGGCGGGCGAGCCATCGACGCTGGCGCGCAGCAGTTCCTGTACGGCGGGGTGGGGGTGGAGTTCCATGAATGAATGAAATTGAATGGTCTCTTTCATCCATTATTTTTTAGGAATGAAATCTTTCATTCAGGGGAAACCCTGAACCGAACGATCCATGCGTTCCGCTGGCTGCGGGGGAGTGCGGGGGCGTTGGGAGAGGGGGGGGCCTCAGGGGCGCACTTCGGCTGGGCCGAAGTGGAGCGCCGTCTTCACGCAGGACGACGCTTGTGGCAGGCGGTCCAATGGGACCGCCTGGTTTTCGAGAACGACTGGAATCAGTCGGACATCGCGGCCGACAGCTGCTCGATCTGCTCGCTCAGTTCCAGCCAGCGTTCCTCCAGGCTGTCGATCTCCTCGTTGCAGGCCTTGAGGCTGCGGCCTGCCTCGGCCATCTCGGCGGGCGAGATGGGCTGGCTCAGCAGGCCCTCCAGCCGCGTGCGTTCGGCCTGCAGCTGGGGCAGGCGCTTGTCCAGCTGTTCCAGTTCCTTCTTGAACGGCCGGGTCTTCTCGGCCATCTGCTGGCGGGCCAGGGCGGCCAGGCGCCGTTGCTCGCGCTGGTCTCCGGCGCTGGCGGCCGGCGGCGTGGGCGGGGCAGCGGGAGCCGGGGCCAGCGCAGCAGCCACGGGGGCCTGCACTGCAGGTGCTGCAGCTGCTGCGGGCTCCACCTGCGCTGCCGCCTTGCTGGTGGCCGCAGCCGCCTGTTCGGCCTTGCGGGCTTCCTCGCGCAGGCGGCGGGATTCTTCCAGCAGGTAGCGCTGGTAGTCGTCCAGGTCGCCGTCGAAGGGGCCGACCACCCCACGGCCGACCAGCCAGAAGTCCTCGCAGACCGAGCGCAGCAGGGCGCGGTCGTGGCTGACCAGCATGACGGTGCCGTCGAAGTCGTTGATGGCCATGGCCAGGGCCTCGCGCGTGGCCAGGTCCAGGTGGTTGGTGGGCTCGTCCAGCAGCAGCAGGTTGGGGCGCTGCCAGACGATCATGGCCAGCACCAGGCGCGCCTTCTCGCCGCCGCTCATGCTGCCCACGGCCTGCTTGACCATGTCGCCGCTGAAGTTGAACGTACCCAGGTAGCTGCGCAGGTCCTGCTCGCGCGCCTGCGGGCCGGTGGCGCCGGTGTCCCGTGCCAGGCGGATCATGTGCTCCATCGGGTTTTCGCCGGGGCGCAGCACGTCCAGTTCCTGCTGGGCGAAGTAGCCGATGTTCAGGCCCTTGCCTTCGGTCACGGTGCCGGCCAGGGCCTTCATCTCGCGCGCGATGGTCTTGACCAGGGTGGACTTGCCCTGGCCGTTGGCACCCAGGATGCCGATGCGCTGGCCCGCCAGCACCGAGCGGTTGACGCCGCGCAGGATGGTGGTCGCCTGGCCTTCGTCGTCCAGGTAGCCGAATGCGGCGTCCGTGATCGCCAGCATGGGGTTGGGCAGGTTGGCCGGCGGCTTGAACTCGAAGGTGAAATCGGCGCTGGCCAGCATGGGCGCGACCTTTTCCATGCGCTCGATCTGCTTGACGCGGCTTTGCGCCTGCTTGGCCTTGGAGGCCTTGGCCTTGAAGCGGTCGATGAATTTTTGCAGGTGGGCGATCTTTTCCTGCTGGCGCTCGAACGAAGCCTGCTGCAGCAGCATCTGCTGGGCGCGCAGTTCCTCGAACTTGCTGTAGTTGCCGCCATAGCGCGTGACCTGCGCGTTTTCGATGTGCAGCGTGGTGTTGGTGATGGCGTCCAGGAATTCGCGGTCATGGCTGATCACGACCAGGGTGCCGGGGTAGCGCTTGAGCCAGGCTTCCAGCCAGACCAGGGCGTCCAGGTCCAAGTGGTTGGTGGGCTCGTCCAGCAGCAGCAGGTCGGAGGGGCACATCAGCGCGCGCGCCAGCTGCAGGCGCATGCGCCAGCCGCCGGAGAAGCTGTTGACGGGGTGCTCCAGCTCGGAGACCTTGAAGCCCAGGCCCAGGATCAGGGCCTGTGCGCGCGGCACGGCGTCGTGCGCGCCGGCATCGGCCAGGTCCACGTGGGCGTGGGCGATGGCCATGCCGTCCTCGCTGGCCTCGGCGGCCGCGAGCTGGGCGTTGAGCTCGCTCAGGCGGGTGTCGCCGTCCAGCACGAACTGGGTGGCCGTCTCCGAGGTCTCGGGCATGTTCTGCGCGACCTGGCCCAGGCGCCATTGAGAAGGGATGGAGAACTCTCCACCGTCCTCGGCCAGGCTGCCGTTGAGCAGGGCGAACAGGCTGGACTTGCCGGCGCCATTGCGTCCGACAAGGCCGACTTTTTCACCGGGGTTGATGGAGACGGAGGTGCTGTCCAGCAGCACGCGGGTGCCGCGGCGCAGGGTAATGTTGCGAAGGCTGATCATGAATGGGCAGGATTATCCCAGCGATTGCGCCAGGGCAGGATTGCCGCCCGCCATGCCCGTGCCCAGCCACGGTGCAAAGCCCTGGTACCAGGCCCTAGATCGGCTGTATGCCCACGCGCTGCATCATGGACTGGGTGAACTGGATCTCGCGCTCGAAGCCCTTGGCATAGGCTTCGGCGCTGGTGATGGCGACCTTGCCGCCTTCCTGCTCCAGCAAGGCGATGACCTTGGGCTGCCTGAGCACCTCCTCCAGTGCCGTGCGCAGCCGCTGGACGATGGCCTCGGGCGTGGCGGCCGGCACGGACACACCGCCCCAGGACGTGAGGTTGACGTCGGGCACGCCCAGCTCGGCCAGGGTCTGCACCTGGGGCAGCTTGGCGTTGCGCTGGGGGCCGGCAATGGCCAGCGGCACCAGCCTGCCCGCCAGCACCTGGGGATAGGCCACGGAAAACAGCGGGGCGCCGAAGGCCACCTGCTGGCCCAGCACGGCATTGACCAGCTCGGACGCGCCCTTGTAGGGCACATGGTTGACCTGCAGGCCCATGCTGGAGGCCAGCATCTCCACGCCCAGGTGCGATGGCGTGCCCACGCCGCCCGAGGCATAGTCCAGCGCGCCCGGCCTGGCCTTGGCGCGGGCGGCCAGGTCATCCAGCGTGCGCATGCCCGAGTCGGCATGCACGACGACCAGGATGTCCGAGCGCGACATGCCCAGCACATGGCGGAAGTCCTTGAACACGTCGTAGCCGGGGCTTTTGTACATGCGCATGGCGGCGGCCATGGGCGAGCCCGAGTACAGCAGGGTGTAGCCGTCCGCCGGTGCCTTGGCCACCTGGCGGGCGCCGATGTTGCCGCCCGCGCCGGCGCGGTTGTCTATCACCACGGGCTGGCCCAGCTGGGCCGACAGCGCCTCGGCCACGATGCGCGCGGCCGTGTCGGGGCTGGTGCCGGCCAGGTAGGGCACCACCCATTTGATGGGGCGCGTGGGCCAGGCGCTGTCGTGCGCTGAGGCTGTGGCGGCCCAGGGCAGGCCTGCCGCAAGCGATGCGGCGCCTGCAGCCTGCAGGAATTGGCGGCGGTCCTGGCCGCTGCTGGTGATGTGTGGCATGGCTTTGTCTCCTGGTCTTTTGTCTTTTCTGTTTGCTGGGGGAGTGCTGGGGCTGCCGGCCAGCCTCAGGCGCCGGCCCGCTCCAGCAGCTCCTTGGCGATGGTGTTGCGCTGTATCTCGCTGGTGCCCGTGAGCACGCGGTACATGCGCAGCATGCGGAACAGGAATTCCACGCGCCGGCCCTGGACGATGCCTTCGCCGCCATGGATCTGCACGGCGCGGTCGGCGATGCGGAACGCCGTCTCCGAGCAGAACAGCTTGCTCATCGAGGCCTGGGCGCGCGCGTCGATGCCGGCGTCGATGGCGCGGGCCGTCTGCACCATCAGCGCGCGCGCGGCCATCCATTCGGTGGCCATGTCGGCCAGCATGTGCTGTATGGACTGGAACTGGGCAATGCTGCGGCCGAATTGCTGGCGCCCCAGCGCATAGTCACGCGCATCGCGCAGCGCCACCTGCGCCAGCCCCATCATGGCCGGGCAGTGCAGCAGGCGGTTGACGGTGATGCGGCCCAGCGCCAGGGCCAGGCCCCGGCCCGGCTCGCCGATCAACTGGGCATCGGGCACGCGGCAGCCGTCGAGCACGATGTCTCCCGTGCTCGATTGACCGGCCATGGTCTTGTAGCCGCTGACCACCTGCACACCCGGTGCATGCAGGTCCACGAAGAAGGCGCTGATCTCGCGCTGCGGGCTGCCCTCGGGCGCGGTCGAGGCCATGAGCACGGCGAAGTCGGCAAACGGCGAGCCCGAGATGAAGCGCTTGCGGCCGTGGAGCACGTAATGGTCGCCTTCCAGCACGGCGCGCGTCTCCAGCGCGCCCGCGTCCGAGCCGGCCGCCGCCTCGGTCAGCGCAAAGCAGATGGACTTTTCGGCGCGTGCCACGGGCAGGATGAACTGCTCCATCTGCAAGGGCGTGGCCTTGCGGATCAGCGCGCCTATGCGCGGCGGGCCGCTGAGTTCGCCCAGCACATGGGGCGCGAAGGGCGATCCCGTGGCGTAGATGGCCTCCTTGACCAGCACCTGGTCGAGCACGGACAGGCCGGCGCCGCCCATGGCCTCGGGCAGGGTCATGCCGTAGAAGCCGCGCGCATGCGACAGCTTCCAGACCTGGCGCAGCAAATCGGTGGAGGCGCTGTTTTCATGGTCCACGCCATGCGCGCGGGCGAGGTCGGCCAGTTCGCCGTGGATGAAGGCGTTGAGCGCGTCGATCAGGCCGGCTGCGCGCTCGGAGCCTTCAAAGGGCATTTCCAGCAGGGCAGCGTTGGCGGTGGGGAGTGTGTCTTTGGCGTTCATCTCAGTTCACCTTGCGGGCGTGGTTGGCCCAGTAGGGCGCCTGCACGGCGCGGCGCATGACCTTGCCGTTGGGGTTCTTGGGCAGCTGCTGCACGAATTCGATGTGGCGCGGGCGCTTGAAGCCGCCCAGGCGCTCGGCGCAAAAGCGGTCCAGCGCGGCACTGTCGCCGGCCAGGCCGGGCTTGAGCACGATGTGGGCGGCCACGGCCTCGCCCCATTTGTCGTCGGGAATGGCGAACACGCAGGCATCGGCCACCGAGGCGTGTTCGTAGAGCACGGACTCCACCTCGGACGGATAGACGTTGAAGCCGCCGCTGATGACCATGTCCTTCTTGCGGTCCACGATGTAGACAAAGCCCTGCTCGTCCATGCGGGCCAGATCGCCCGTGTGGTAGCGGCCGTTCCGGAGCACCTCGGCCGTCAGCTCGGGCGCGCGCCAGTAGCCTGCGAAGACATCGGCGCCGCTGACCACGATCTCGCCGATCTCGCCCTCGGGCACGCGGCGGCCTTCGTCGTCCACCACCTCCACCAGGGATTCCAGGAAGGGCCGGCCGCAGGATGCCAGCCGCTCGGGCCGCGACGCGCGTGCCTGCAGGTGGTCCTGCACCGTCAGGCCGCAGACGCCGGAGGTGGTCTCGCCCGCGCCGTAGCCCTGGGACAGGATGGGGCCGAACACGTCCATGGCCTGCAGGATGCGCGCGGGCGCCATGGGCGCTGCGCCGTAGCCCAGGCGCAGCAGGTCGGGCAGCGGGCGGTAGCGGCCGCCGATCTCGGCCAGCAGCATGTTGATCATGGTGGGCACCATGAAGGTATGGGTGACGCGCCGCGCCTGCATCTCGGCCATGAAGGCGCCCGGCCCGAAGCCCGAGAACAGGTGGATGGTGGCGCCCGTGCACAGCGCCGGCACCATCTGCATGCCCGAGGCGTGGGTGACCGGCCCCACCAGTCCCAGCACATGGCCGGCCTGCATGCCCTCGCCGCGCATCAGGAACTTGCGCAGCTGGGCCAGGCGGTTGCCGAAGGTCTGCATGGCGGCCTTGAGCACGCCCGACGAGCCCGAGGTGTAGTGCAGCACGGCCACCTCGTGCTCGTGCACGTCCACGGGCTGGAAGCGGTCGCTGGCGCGGGCGAGCAGCGCTTCGTAGTTGCTGTCGGCAGGGCCGTCCAGCAGCAGCAGGCGCACGTCGGCAGACTGCAGGTGCGGCTTGAAGGCCTCGGCGCGCGCGGCCGTGGTCACGATGATGGAAGCATCGCTGTTGGCCGCGATATCGCCTACTTCGCGTGGAGACAGGCGTGCGTTGAAGGGCGCCTTGATGAGCCCGGCCTTGTAGCAGGCGATCTCGATCTCCACGATTTCCACGCAATTGGGCAGGTAGATGCCCACGCGGTCGCCGCGGGCCAGCCCCTGGGCAAGCAGGGCGTTCGCCAGGCGGTTGGAGCGCTGCTCAAGCTCTGCGTAGCTGATGCTGCGTGTGGCGCTGGTCACCGCAGGTTGCTCGGCATGGGCCCTGCAGCTGCGTGCGACGAGTTCGCCGACATTGGGTATGGGGAGGGAATGGGGGTGGCCTGCGGTGGGCCGGGATGTCTCGTGCATGGCATTCCTTGGCTGAAGCCGCGCGTTTTGCGCGGCGTGCCATGCACTGTTGCAGAAGAGGACCGGGCCGGGGAAATACCGATTAGTGATTCAGTTGCATCAGAAAAATTGATGTCCAGACCAACCCTTGCCGTTTTTGCTGATGACCATCGGGCTGCCGCACTACGCTGGGCTGCTGCATCACATCTGCTGCGGGTGCTGCCAGCGCGCCTGCCAGAGGCCCGCCGTGATCAGTTGCCGGGCCTGGTCCAGCAGTGCCTGCCGGACCACCTGCAGTGCCGGGTCTCCGCCGCGGTTGGCCTGCACGGCCAGGAAGTAGCGGCGCAGCAGCGCGGGCGCCGCGACCTGGGCCACGATCCAGCCGGGCTGGAGGCCCGTGGGCGCCGCCTTGGCGCCCTCGCGCAGCCAGGCGGGCGCATCGCTCAGCGAGCAGGCGGGCGTGAAGGTGAAGCCCGCGCCGCAGTGGTAGAGCGAGCGGATGACGCGGGCGGAATCGTGTTCGTGGACGATGTTCAACCGCAGCTCCCGCGCATCGGCGGCGGCCTCCACGGTCTGGCGGATGGAAAAGCGGCGCGACTGCAGCACCAGCGGCAGCTGGCAGGCATGGGCAAAGTCCATGTGCGGCAGGCCGCCGTCCGGCGCCGGGCGCAGCAGCGGGGCCACGCTGCCATCGCCATCCTGGCCGCAGACGTAGATGGATTCCTCGGCCATGGGCTGCACCTGCAGGTCATGCAGGCTGGCCGTGTCCACAAGAATGGCCAGGTCGGCGCGCCGGTCCAGCATGGCCTTTTGCACCATCAGGCTCAGGTCGTCGAGCACGAAGATGCGTATGCGCGGGTGGCTGTGGCGCAGGCTGGCAATCAGGGGGCCTGCCAGCAGGCTGGTCAGCAAAAAGGGCAGGGCGATGGTGACCGAGCCTTCGGGGCCTTGGGGCAGGCGCTGTATGCGCTCGCGCATGGCATCGGCGTCGGACAGCAGGCGGCGGGCATCCTCGTACAGCTGCGCGCCGGCCGGGGTGGGGGTCACGCCGGCGTGGCTGCGCTCCAGCAGTTGCGCACCCAGCTCGCCTTCCAGCTTCTTGATCTGCGCCGTGAGCGCGGGCTGGGCCACGTACAGCGAGTGCGCGGCGCGCGAGAGGCTGCCAGCCTCCAGCACGGCGATGAAGTAGCGCAGCGCCCGCAGGTCCATCTCAGCCCAGGGGGCGGTATTGCGGGCGCAGGGCCTCGATATCGCCTTCGGTCCAGGCGCGCAGTGCCTCCTGGGTGATCAGCAGCACCTGCTCGTCGCCCGAGCTGGTGTCCAGCCAGAACACGGGCAGGTCGGGGAAGGCGGCTTCGAAGAAGTCCTTTTCATTGCCGATCTCCAGCACGACCACGCCTTCCTTGGCCAGGCGCGAGGGCAGGTCCTGCAGCAGGCGGCGGATGAAGTCCATGCCGTCGGCGCCGCCGGCCAGCGCCAGCTCGGGCTCGGCCTGGTATTCGGCAGGCAGGCGCGACATGCTGTCGGCGTTCACATAGGGCGGGTTGCACAGCACCAGGTCCCAGGGGCCGGGCAGGGCGGCCAGGCCGTCGCTCTCCAGCAGTTGCACGCGCTCGGCGAGTTCATGGCGGTCCACGTTGATGCGCGCCACGGCCAGCGCGTCGGCCGAGATGTCGGCGCCCGTGACCTCGACCTCGGGCCAGGCCATGGCCGCCAGGCAGGCCAGGCTGCCGTTGCCGGTGCACAGGTCCAGCACGCGGCGCGTGCGGTCGGACAGCCAGCCGTCGATGCTGCCGTCGGCCAGCAGTTCGGCAATGAAGCTGCGCGGCACGATGGCGCGCTCGTCCACGTAGAAGGGCACGCCCTGCAGCCAGGCCTCTCGCGTGAGGTAGGCGGCGGGCTTGCGTGTGCGGATGCGCTCTGCGAACAGCTCGGCCACTTCGGCCTGCTGCTCGGCGCTCACCGGCTGGCTGGCCAGGGACTCGGGCGCGCCCGGCGCCAGTTCGCTGTCCAGTGGCAGGCCCAGCTTCCAGAGCGTGAGCCAGGCCGATTCGTCTTCGGCCGTGGCCGTGCCGTGGCCAAAGGCCACGCCGGCCGCCGTGAGCGCTGCGGCGCCCGAGGCCACGAGGTCGGCGATGGTGCTGCCCGAGATGGCGGGAATATTGGCAGGGGTGGGGGCGGATGTCATCGTCGGCTCCTTGGGCGCGCGTTCAGGCGGCCTGCTGGCGCTGCAGCTCCTGGAGCGTGCGGCGGTAAATGTTCTTGAGGGGCTCGATGTCGGCCACCACGATGTGCTCGTCGATCTTGTGGATGCTGGCGTTGGGCGGGCCCACTTCCACGACCTGGCTGCAGATCTGGGCGATGAAGCGGCCGTCGCTGGTGCCGCCCGTGGTGGACAGCTCGGTCTCCAGGCCGGTCTCGGCGCGGATGGCCGCCTGCACGGCATTCACCAGCGTGCCCGGCGTGGTCAGGAAGGGCTGGCCGCCGATGGTCCAGGCCAGCTCGTACTCCAGTCCATGGCGGTCCAGCACGGCGTGCACGCGCTGCTGCAGCGATTCGGCCGTGGACTCGGTGCAGAAGCGGAAGTTGAAGTCGATGGTCACATGGCCGGGGATGACGTTGGATGCGCCCGTGCCGCCATGCATGTTGCTGATCTGCCAGCTGGTGGGCGGGAAGAAGGCGTTGCCCTCGTCCCATCGCGTGGCGGCCAGTTCGGCCAGGGCCGGCAGGGCCTGGTGGATGGGGTTGCGCGCCAGCTGCGGGTAGGCGATGTGGCCCTGGATGCCCTTGACGGTGAGGCGTCCGCTCATGGTGCCCCGGCGGCCGTTCTTGATCATGTCGCCCGTGCGGTCCACGGAGGTGGGCTCGCCCACGATGCACCAGTCCAGGCGCTCGCCGCGCTCGCGCAGCAGCTCGACCACGACCTTGGTGCCGTCCACCGAAGGGCCTTCCTCGTCGCTGGTCAGCAGCAGGGCAATGTCGAAGGAGGGAGTTGGCGTCTCGGCCAGGAACTCCTCCAGTGCCACGACAAAGGCGGCGATGGAGGTCTTCATGTCGCTGGCGCCGCGGCCGTACAGCTTGCCGTCGCGGTGCGTGGGCACGAAGGGCGGGCTGCTCCACTGCTCCAGGGGGCCGGTGGGCACCACGTCGGTATGGCCGGCAAAGACCAGCACGGGCCGGTCGGTGCCTGCGCCGGAGCGCCTGGCCCAGAGATTGCGCACGCGAAAGCTGTCTGGGCCGCTGTCGATGCGCTCGCAGGCAAAGCCCATGGGCAGCAGGGCATCGGCCAGGAGTTCAAGGCAGCCGGCGTCTTCCGGGGTCACGGATGGCAGGCTGATCAGCTGCTCGGTCAGTTGCAAGGTGCGGGACATGGTGGGAAGGTCAAAAAACAAAAAAGTCGGAGGGCTGGCTGGCGCCAGCGTGCTCCGACATTGTGAACGCTGCAGGCCCGGCTGTTCAGTTCGGCTTGACTTCCAGCATGATTTCGGTGAACGAGGGCATGTCGTCCTCGCCGGGCGTGGCCAGTTCGGCGAACTGGCTGGACGGCGCGGCATGGCCGGCCTTGACCACGTCGTTTTCCAGGCGCCACATCAGGTTGGTGGGCGAGTCGGCAAAGGCCAGTCCCTCGGCGCGGTCGATGCGGCCCGAGCGGATCAGGTGGGCCAGCGCCTCTTCAAAGGTCTGCGAGCCTTCGGCCATGGATTTTTCCATGGCCTCCTTGACGCCCGAGAAGTTGCCGCGCTCGATGAGGTCGGCGATCAGCTTGGTGTTGAGCATCACCTCGACGGCCGGCATGCGGCCGCCATCCACGGTGCGCACCAGGCGCTGGGAGATCACGCCCTTGAGCGCTGCCGACAGCTCGCCCAGCATGGTCGGCCGGATTTCCTCGGGGAAGAAGGACAGGATGCGGTTGAGCGCGTGGTAGCTGTTGTTGGCGTGCAGCGTGGCAAGGCACAAATGGCCCGACTGCGCAAAGCCCATGGCCGAGGACATGGTCTCGCGGTCGCGGATCTCGCCGATCAGGATCACGTCGGGCGCCTGGCGCAGCGCATTCTTGAGCGCAACCTGCAGCGATGCCGTGTCGGATCCCACTTCGCGCTGGTTGACGATGGAGCGCTTGTTGCGGAACTGGTATTCGATGGGGTCCTCGATGGTGAGGATGTGGCCCGTGAGCTTTTCGTTGCGCGCGTCGATCATCGAGGCCAGCGTCGTGCTCTTGCCCGAGCCCGTGGAGCCCACGACCAGCAGCAGGCCGCGCTTTTGCATGATCAGCTCGCCCAGCACGGGCGGCAGGTTCAGCGTGTCCATGGGCGGGATGTGCTGGGCGATGAAGCGGATCACCACGGCGCAGCTGCCGCGCTGGTGCATGGCGCTGACGCGGAAACGCCCCACGCCGCGCAGCGGCACGCCCATGTTGAGCTCGCCCGTCTCGTCCAGCTCCTGCAGGCGCTCGGCCGGCACGATCTCGGCCAGCAGGCTGCGCGGCGCATCGGGCGGCAGCAGCTGGTTGTTGATGGGGACGCATTCGCCGTTGATCTTGATCAGCGCCGGCGCGTTGACCGCCAGGTAGACGTCGGACGCCTGCTTCTCGCCCATCAGGCGCAAAATCCTCTCCATCGTGCCCATGTTTTCCCCCAAATTCGTGTACTGCCGCTGTTCTTGGATCGTCTGCACGCTCTTGTGACGTGAAACGGGCGTCCGCTGCCTGGTGGCCGGGGACGCCCTCGAGAGTATGCCTTGCTCCATCCCCTGAACAGGGGATGTTTTGGCGCCGCAACCACGCCTTTGGCGCGGTGCGGATGCGGATCAATCGCGCAGCAGGTCGTTCAGGCTCGTGGTGGAGCGGGTCTTGGCATCGACCTTCTTGACGATGATGGCGGCGTACATGCTGTAGCGGCCGTTGTCCTTGGGCAGGTTGCCCGACACCACCACCGAGCCGGCAGGCACGCGGCCATAGCTGGTCTCGCCGGTCGCACGGTCATAGATGGGGGTGGACTGGCCAATGTACACGCCCATGGAGATCACCGAGTTCTCTTCCACGATCACGCCTTCGACGATTTCGGAACGCGCGCCGATGAAGCAGTTGTCCTCGATGATGGTCGGGTTGGCCTGCAGCGGCTCCAGCACGCCGCCCAGGCCCACGCCGCCGGACAGGTGCACGTTCTTGCCGACCTGGGCGCAGGAGCCCACGGTGGCCCAGGTGTCGACCATGGTGCCTTCGTCCACGTAGGCGCCGATGTTCACGTAGGAGGGCATCAGGATGGCGCCCTTGGCCACGAAGCTGCCACGGCGGGCCACGGCCGGAGGCACGACGCGCACCCCGGTGGCGGCGATCTCGGCTTCGGTCATGCCGGCGAACTTGGTGGGGACCTTGTCGAAGAAGTTCAGGTCGCCGGACTGCATCAGCACGTTGTCCTTGAGGCGGAAGGACAGCAGCACGGCCTTCTTGATCCACTGGTGCACGGTCCACTGGCCCACGCCTTCGCGCGTGGCCACGCGCAGCTGGCCGTTGTTCAGGGCTTCGATCACGTGGTCCACGGCCTCGGTCACTTCCTTGGGCGCGGCAGCGGGGGAGAGGCTGGCACGGTTGTCCCAGGCGGTGTCGATGATGGATTGCAGCTGTTGCGTCATATGGCTTTGGTGATCAAAGGGTTTGTGAGGAAAGGGGTGGCCAGGCGTGGCTCAGCGCTGGCGTGATTCTATGAATTGTGCAATGCGCTGGGCCGCCTCCAGGCATTCGGCGGTCTCGGCCACCAGGGCCATGCGCACGCGCCCGGCGCCCGGATTGCGGCCATTGGCCTCGCGCGCCAGGTAGCTGCCGGGCAGCACGGTCACGCCGGTGGCGGCATACAGCTCGCGGGCAAAGTCGGCGTCGTCCAGGCCCAGCGATTCGGGAATGCCGGCCCACAGGTAGAAGCTTGCATCGGGCAGGCGCACATCCATCACGCGCGCCAGCACGGGGGTGACCTGGTTGAACTTTTCGCGGTACAGGCGGCGGTTTTCCTCGACATGGGCCTCGTCGGCCCAGGCCGCGATGCTGGCCGTCTGCACCACGGGGCTCATGGCGCCGCCGTGGTAGGTGCGGTACAGCAAAAAGGCCTTGATCAGGGCCGCATCGCCCGCCACGAAACCGCTGCGCAGGCCAGGCACATTGCTGCGCTTGGACAGGCTGGTGAACATCAGCAGGTTCTTGTAGTCCGTGCGGCCCAGGCGCTGCGCGGCTTCCAGTCCGCCCAGTGGAGGCGTGCCGTCGAAGTAGATCTCGCTATAGCACTCGTCGCTGGCAATCACGAAGCCATGGCGGTCGGACAGCGCAAACAGCTTTTCCCATTCGGCCAGCGGCATCACCGCGCCTGTGGGGTTGCCGGGAGAGCACACGAAGATCAGCTGGGTCTTTTCCCACACGTCGGCGGGAACGCTGTCCCAGTCCACCGCGAAATTGCGCGCGGCATCGCTGGGGGCGTAGTACGGCTGGGCGCCGGCCAGCAGGGTGGCGCCTTCGTAGATTTGATAGAACGGGTTGGGGCAGATCACGCGCGCGCCGTCCTGGCTGGCATCCACCACGACCTGGGTGAAGGAGAACAGGGCCTCGCGCGAGCCGTTGACCGGCAGCACCTGGGCGGCGGCGTCCAGCGCAATGCCGTAGCGCTGGCGCGCCCACTGGGCGCAGGCTTCGCGCAGCGCGGGCTCGCCGGCGGTGGCCGGGTACTTGGCCAGGCCGCCCAGGTCGGCGCTCAGCGCCTGTTCGATGAAGGGCGGCGTGGCATGGCGGGGCTCTCCGATGCCAAGGCTGATGGGGCGTACGCCCGCCGGTGGCTGGACCCCGGCGAACAGTTTGCGAAGACGCTCAAACGGGTAGGGCTGGAGTCGGGAGAGCAGGGGATTCATGGGCTCGCATTATGGATTGATGCGCTTTCGGCATGCCGTTGTCACAGGGGACTGCGGGTCTGCACGCTGGCTTTTTTGCATTCTGTTACCTATTCTGGCATGGTCTCGACTGGGGCCATGCCAACTCGTGTGGCGGGGCCTCGCAAACGGTGAATTCCAGATACCAATGACAAGAGAGGCAGACAGCTATGCAGGCAGGCGCTGGCATGGAAAAAGATGGAAGCAGGCATCGTAAGCATACATCCGGCCCAGGTGCCGGCTTCCTCGTATGCACGGTGTGGGCATTGGCGGGACCGGCGCTGGCGTTGGTGGCCGATTCGATGGGCCTGGGGCCCTGGGTTTGGGCAGCCTTGCTGCTGTGGGCCGGGCTGCTGCTGGGCGGCATGCACAGGCTCTGGTCGCGGGTGATCGGCGAGCGCGAATTGCTGCAGCAGGCCATGCAGGGCATCGCCCAGGGAGACCTGAGCCAGCGCGTGGCCGTGGAGGCTGCGGCCTCCCAGGAGGGCGCAGGCGCCGTCCAGACGCCCAAGGCCTTGCTGGGCGGCATGGTGACCTCGCTGTCGGGCATGGTGGCCGATGTGCGCAGCAATGCGGCCCTGGTGGCGCAGGCCGGGCAACAACTGGTGAACGAGCACCAGGCACTGTCCGATCGCACCGAACTGCAGGCCACCAACCTGGCCCAGACCGTGGTCAGCGTGGAGCAGCTCAGCAGCGCCGTGCAGCACAACGCCGACGTGGTGGGCGTGGTCCACCACCAGGCCAGCGCGGTGCGCGGCGCGGCCGATGAAGGCGTGGTGGCCATGGGCCGCGCCGTGGAGTCGGTGGAGACCATTGAAAGCAGCGCCGGCCGCATGCGCGAGATCATCGGTGTGATCGACGGCATAGCGTTTCAGACCAACATCCTGGCGCTGAACGCTGCCGTGGAGGCGGCGCGTGCGGGCGAGCAGGGCCGCGGCTTTGCCGTGGTGGCCAGCGAGGTGCGCTCCCTGGCCGGCCGCTCGGCCGAGGCGGCGCGCGAGATCCGCCACCTGATCGGCGATGCGCTGGCCCAGGTGGAGCACAGCACCGAACTGATCCGCACGGCCGGACGTGGCATGGAGCGCGTGACCGAAGGCATTCGCCAGGTGGCCGAGCACATGGGAGAGCTGTCGCAGTCCACCGGCAGCCAGAGCACGGGTCTGGCCGAGATCAGCCGCGCCGTTCACCAGATCGACGAGATCACTCAGCACAACGCGCAGATGGTGGGCCATGCGCTGGACCAGGCCCGGGCGCTGCAGCAGCGCGCGCAGATGCTGTCAGGGGCGGTGTCGCGCTTTCGGCTGCAGCAGGGCACGGCGGAGGAGGCCGTGGCCCTGGTCGAGTCGGCCCTGGGCCTGGCGCGGCGCGGAGTGGCCACCGAGGCACTGCTGGCCGCCGTGAACGACCCCGGCCAGCCCTTCCATGACCGCGATATGTACGTTTTCGCCCTGGCCGCCGACGGCAGCTACCGCGCCTTTGGCGGCAACCCTGCGCGTGTGGGCGTGCGCGTGCAGGAGCTGCCAGGCGTGCGGGGTGAGCAGCTGCTGGCCGACATCATTGCCCAGGCCGAGCGCGGCCCAGGCTGGGTGGAGTACGACTTCAGAAACCCTGCCACGCAACAGGTACAGACCAAGATGTCCTTCGTCTGCAAGCATGGCGGGCTGTACTGGGGATGCGGGGTCTACAAGAGTCTGGCGCTGGCGGCATAGCCTTGGCCTGGAAGGCAGACTGCCGCCTGGCGGGCTTCACTGGCACGCGTTCGGCGATGAACCGCCGCCCGCGCGCTGGGCACGTGCGCGGGCCAGGATGGCGGCGATGGTGGCCTGCTTGCTCTCGGCCACGGGAGGTGCGGGGCAGGGGGCGTGAGGGCTGGCGTCGTCGGCTGCTGCCTGCTCTGCCTGCGCAAGAGGCGTCGCTGCCCGGCTTGCACTCAAACGCTCGCGCTCCACTTCACGCTCGCGGTGCAGCACATAGCGCTGGCGCGCATGCTCGGCCTGCTGGGGGCTCCAGGCAGACCAGCCTGTGGCCGGGCCGCTGGCATTGTGCAGTTCGATGCAATCGACCGGACACACGGGAATGCACAGTTCGCATCCCGTGCAGTGGGCTGCGATCACCGTGTGCATGAACTTGTTGGCCCCCAGGATTGCATCCGTGGGGCAGGCCTTGATGCACAGGGTGCAACCGATGCACCAGGCCTCGTCGATCACGGCCACGGTGCGCGGGGCTTCCATGCCGTGCTCGGCGCTCAGCGCAACAACGGGCCGGCCCGTCAATGCGGCCAGCCGCTCCACGCCCGCAGCGCCGCCCGGTGGGCACTGGTTGATGCCAGCCTCGCCCGAGGCCACGGCCTGGGCGTAGCTGGCGCAGTCAGGGTAGCCGCAACGCGTGCACTGCGTCTGCGGCAGCGCGGCGTCTATGCGCGCTGCCAGATCGTCGCGGGCGAGCATGGCGGTGGAGGACATGGCGTGGCGGGCTTGCTCGGGAATCAGCCTGCCTGCACCTTGGCGCCACGCTTGCGTGGCTGCTCGGCGGCCGTTGGCGCGTCATCGCTCAGGCTGCTGGCATGGCCTGCAGCGCTGGCGGCGGTGGCGCTCTCGGGCTGGTGGGTGCTGATGAATTCGCGCACCTGCGGATAGACGATCTCTCGCCAGCGGCGGCCGCTGAAAATCCCATAGTGTCCCGCGCCCGGCACTTCAAGGTGCCTGCGCTGATCCGCGGCAATGCCCGTGCACAGATCGTGCGCAGCCCGCGTCTGGCCGGAGCCGGAGATGTCGTCCAGCTCGCCCTCGATGGTCAGCAGGGCGCTGCCCTTGATGTCCTGCGGGCGCACCAGTTCAACCTTGTCCTCGGGCGAACGCACTTCCCAGGTGCCATGGACCAGCTTGTAGTCCTGGAACACCGTGGCGATGGTCTCGAGGTAGTAGTCGGCATCCATGTCGAGCACGGCGTTGTACTCGTCATAGAACTTGCGGTGGTGCTCGGCGCTGGCGTCGTCACCCTTGATCAGGTCCTTGAAGTAGTCGTAGTGGCTCTTGGCGTGGCGATCCGGGTTCATGGCCACGAAGCCCGAGTACTGCAGGAAGCCGGGGTAGACGCGGCGACCCACGCCCGGATAGCCTTCGGGCACGCGGTAGGTCACATTGTTCTCGAACCACTCGAAGCTGCGGTTCTGCGCCAGGTTGTTCACCGAGGTCGGCGAGCGGCGCGCATCGATGGGGCCGCCCATCATGGTCATGGACAGCGGAGGCGTCTCGCCACGGCTGGCCATCAGCGACACGGCAGCCAGCACCGGCACCGTTGGCTGGCAGACGCTGACCACATGGCACTGGCCGTACTTGCCCTGCAGGTAGCGGATGAACTCCTGCACATAGTTCACGTAGTCGTCGAGGTGGAACTCGCCATCGGCCAGCGGCACCAGGCGGGCGTTCTTCCAGTCGGTGATGTAGACCTTGTGGTCGCCCAGCATGCTTTGCACCGTATCGCGCAGCAGCGTGGCGTAGTGGCCCGACAGCGGCGCCACGATCAGCACCACGGGCTGGCTCAGCATGGTCTGCAGTGTCTCGGTGTCGTCGGAGAAGCGCTTGAAGCGGCGCAGCTCGCAAAACGGCTTGTCCACTTCGACCCGCTCGCGGATCGTCACGTCCACGCCGCCGACATCGACGCTGCGCAGGTTGAACTCGGGCTTTTCGTAATCCTTGCCCAGGCGGTAGAACAGGTCGAACCCGGCGGCCATGCGCTGGGACATCGGACCCTGGCTCAGCAGCGAGTGGGGGTTGCTGTAGAGCTTGGCTGCAGCCTGCGCGAAATCGGCAAAGGGCTCGACCATGGCGCGCTGGATTTCGTAGAGCTGATAGAGCATGGATACAAGGGGGTTGTTTGGATTTGTTGCAGTGCAATATATCAGCAGCACGCTAAGAAAATTGGTAGTAAAACCCCTCTAATGCTGTCGCTTAAGTGATAGCTTGACTGATGGTTGTAAGCTGGCGGCCGCCCAGCCCCCGGCATTCCTGCAATGCAGTGCGGCGCGCTAGGCGGCAAGCGCCGCTTCGGCCGGTTTGGTGCGCGCAAGCCGCATCACCTCTGAAGGCGGCAACTGCTTGAACTGGTGGTTGCTCCACACCTGGCGCCAGCGCCGCGCACCTGCCAGCCCGTTGCGCAACCCCAACATATGGCGGGCTATCGAATACCAGTGCGTGGCGTGCGTGCGCGCCTCTCGCTCCATGTAGGCCACCATCTGCTCCTCGATGGACTCGCGCGTGTGCTCCACGCCAGCATCGCCGTAGTACAGCGCATCCCACGAGGCCAGCCACCAGGGGTTGTGATAGGCCTCACGCCCCACCATCACGCCATCGACCTGCTGCAGCAGCTCCTGCACGGTGGCGTCGGCCTTGATGCCGCCATTGATGGCAATGGTCAGCTGCGGAAAATCCTGCTTGAGCCGGGCCACGATCTCGTAGCGCAGCGGCGGGATCTCGCGGTTTTCCTTGGGCGACAGACCTTTGAGCCAGGCATTGCGTGCGTGAACGATGAACACGCGGCATCCCGCATCGGCCACCGTGCCCACGAAGTCGCGCACGAATTCGTAGCTCTCGTCCTTGTCGATGCCGATGCGGTGCTTCACCGTGACAGGCACGTCCACCACATCCACCATGGCCTTTACGCAATCGGCCACCAGCGGCGCCTCGTTCATCAGGCAGGCGCCAAATGCACCGCGCTGCACCCGCTCGCTGGGGCAGCCGCAGTTCAGATTGATCTCGTCATATCCCCACTGCGCTCCCAACCGCGCAGCCTGCGCCAGATCCGACGGCTCGCTGCCGCCGAGCTGCAACGCCACCGGATGCTCCTCGGCCTCGAACCGCAGATGCCGTGGCACATCACCGTGCAGCAGTGCGCCCGTGGTCACCATCTCGGTATACAGCAGGGTATGGCGGCTCAGCAGTCGGTGCAGGTAGCGGCAGTGCTTGTCAGTCCAGTCCATCATGGGTGCAACGGACATGCGCCACATGCTGGCAGGTGCTTGATTTTCTACGTTTGTCATTGATCTGATTGGGTTTTTTGCTCTGGCGTCGTTGCCTGATTCTTCGCCATCCAACCCCGTTTTTGCTGATTTTCTCGCTGGCTTTGCCACATCCTTCACCTGTCGCAAAACAGATGGGGCCATCACTTCACGCAAGCGCACGGATGGCTTGCTTGCCCGCTTGCCTGCACCGCACAGATCCGGCTGATGGAGAACGGCACGTTTGTCCACCGCGAAAGCCAGGCCTATCGTCGGAAAGTGCTGGCCAATGGGTGGCTGCGCAGGCGCGAGCACGAGATGGACCGGGAGCACGCTTTTGGCCAGGCGCCAGGCCGTGCACAAGAAAATTTCAGTGGGGGAGCCACTGCGGGATTATGTCAGTGCGGTCAAAAACGTGACTGAGTGGGGCCGTTGCAAAAAGGCCGGCATCGCGCGACTGCAGGCCTCTGGTCGGGCCGACCTCCAGGCCGCCAAGCTCACGGTGCAGGATCTGATGGGCCACACCAAGAAGCGGCGCACGGAAGACGAGGCCGGCCCGCCGCCGTGCTCAATGACATGGTGTGGCTGCGCCAGGTCTTCCTGCATGCTTCGGCCGCGCGCGGCATTGATGCGCCGCTGCAGGTGCTGGACCGCGCCAGGCTCAAGCTGCTGCGCACGCGGGTGCCCGCCTACGCGGCCGGGCTTCAAGCGTGGCCGACAAGACTGCCTTGAATCCAAGTGAGAGCTCTCCCTGGAGCAAATTTCATCCATTGCGCGAAACTGGGGTAATGGTAGCTAGATGTAAGTGAGTGGCGAGAAGCGGATAAATTTGATCTTCATTCATTTGGTGTTGGTAAAGAATTTCTATCTGCACATTGCTTTTCGATGGCATATTGGCGAGGCCATGCATCGAATAAGACAAATGGAGGCACGCCAAATGAATGTTAGAGAGAGGCAAGAATCATTCGCGCCGCAATCGCGGTTGCAAGCATTGATGGTTGATTGCGAGGTGGAAGATTTTTCAGGGTTGGGCCTGTTGCTCGGTCAGGCTGGATATGATATGCGAATGGCGGCAAGTGCGCCGGAAGCGTTGGCTGAGTTTGCTGGTGGACGAATTGACTTGTTGATATGCAATACGCGTGTAATTGACAAGGATGGTGGGCAGTGGCTGGAAAATCTCGTTGGGCAGTCCCCTGATCTGTTCGTGATTTTTCTTTCGGAATGCAGTCCTGTGGCAATTACGAAAGGCCTTGGTCGGTTGCTGGGCTTGCACCGCCATATAGTCAAACCTTGGAATAGTGAGCAATTTTTGGCTGTCATTGAGCAACTGAATGATCAAAAAATTACACGCTATGAGAATATTCGGCTAGAGCAAAAAAATAGAGCGCTGACGAAGGAGTTGGCAGAACTAAATGCAGCTGTTGAGCTGACTGCCCATGAGCATGACGACGAATTGTTGGAGGCGCATAGGAAACTTAAAAAAAGCTTCGTCGCATCGATCCGAATGTTTTCAAATCTGCTTGAGTGGCGAGGGGGGATACTTGCCGGACATTCAAGACGCGTTGCGGATCTAACCCGCCGAACCGCAAGTATTATGCAGCTAAGTGAAGCAGAGCAGCAGAATGCTTTTGTCGCTGCGCTCATTCATGATATCGCTCATATTACTCTTCCCGATGGGATGTTAAGCAAGCCCGTCCCAAGTTTAAGTCATGAGGAACTGGATAAGTATAGAAACCATAGCAGTTTGGGAGAGCAGCTGCTTCTGTCGATAGATGATGCGCATCTTGTCGCTACTCTCGTCAGGTCTCACCATGAGCGATTCGATGGAGCAGGTTACCCTGATGGCCTAAAGGGGAAGGATATTCCAATAGGTGCTCGCATAATTGCGGTTGCTGATTTTTACGATGACCTGATGGTGGGGCATTTGAGCAGTAAGCCGCTAACTTGCGCAGAGGCAAGAACGCTCATTTCGCATAGTAGAGGAGCACAATTTGATCCAGAGGTGGTGGATGCTTTCTTGCAAATTGTGATTCAGGCGACCCCTGCTCCCGACCCGGCTCCAATTAATGTTCCCTGTTCAGAACTGAGGCCAGGGATGATTTTGGCTCAAGACTTCGTATCGAGGGAAGGCTTGGTCTTGCTTACAGCAGGTCGAGTTTTGACGCCAGAGTTGATACGCAGAATGCAATTGCGTGTTGATCTTGGTCGAAAGTTTCCAATTCGTGCTGTAGCGACGGCTGTTTGATTGGATTGAGTAATTATTTTGGTCTGGACTTGGTCCAGTTTTTTATAGCCTTCGCTCTCTGGTTGTTTTTGAGAATTTGAGTAGAATTTCTCCATTGGTTGTAATTGCTTGTTTTTCTGATATGTCAGCTATAAGTGAAGGCGGTACTTCTGTTGAATACAGCTTGTTTTTGCTTATTCTGTATAAAATCCTCGTTTTTCCGACTATGAATTCATCTCCTTCGATTATTCCTATATACCGGCCATTTTTTGTATAGGCTTTCCACCATCCGCCTTCGATCATTTTATGCCTCGCTGTGCTGTGATTTATTATTGGCGCCACCATGCCAATTCTTGAGCATGAAATGTTATTATGAAAGCCGCTCGATATTTCAATTGATGCAAAATTTGACAAAGTAATTGATTTTGATAATTTATTATCAAAATCACGCTTGGCAAGAATAATATCTGGATATACGTGGAAACACGGATGGTCACTTGGCATAAATCTCGACGTCGTGCCTACCAAGGCTGCCACCTTCGGAAGGATGAGCAAGGAACACATGCAGGCGCCGCAGTGGGAGCGCATCAAGCGGGATTGCTGGAGCCGGTCCTCGCTGCGCGTCCGTAGGACTCTCGCCACCGGAATCTTGCCCAGGGACCGACAGCCTGCAGCCTGTTGCTGGCACACCATGACAGCTCTGAAGCAACAGGAGCAATGAATGGCGATTTCAGAAAAGATCCAGGACCTGCGCAAGTGGGACGACTCTCGCAAGGGATTCACGGGAGAGCATTGGCTGGTGCTCGGTGCCGGCCTCTTGGCGCTGCGCCATGCCCGGCGCGCGGAAAGTGGCATGGGCCGCCTTGTGAGTGGTGCGCTGGGCACGGCACTGATAGCGCGCGCAGCCACGGGCCGCGACAGTGTATTGGGAACGGCAGGACGATTGGCTGCAAAGCCCACGCTGGCCGAGCGCCTGCTGATCGCCGCGCGCCGCCTGTAGACGCCCGGACAAAGGAAAGGCCCGCAGTTGCGGGCCTTGCTTTTTCAGGTCAGGCCTGCATCAGCGCTGGCGGCGCATGCGGCGCAGGCCGAATATTGCCAGCAGGGCAGACATCAGGATGGCGCCCCATTCGCTGAGCGTGGGAACGGCTGCTGCGCCGCCTGCTGGGGCTGCTGCCAGCACGGGCACGAGCGGATCGGCGATCACGCCCACGGCAGGGTTGGTGTCACCAGGGCCGTTGTCCGTGATGGTGTAGGTCACCGTGGTGCGCGCGCTGTCCACGATCACGTTCAGCGCGGTCGCAGGGTCAAACCAGCCGCCGACACCATCGGGCTTGCGGAACTGCACGCCTTCGGGGAGAGCGCTGGGATAGGTGAGAGTCATCGTGACAGATCCGGTGCAGTTTTCGGCGCTGAAAGCGAATTGTCCGCTGGGCGCTTGCAGGTTCGGTGGGGTGGAGGTCACAGGTCCGAAGCCGCCGCCAGGTTGCAGCGTGCAAGTGGTGCCGCCGCCGGACATCGTGGCAGACGGTATGCCGGTCATGCCAGGCACGCTGCCGGGCGCGCTCACCAGTTGCAGTTTGCGTGGCGTGGCTTGTGTGCTTGCAGAGGCTGCACCGGTTGTCCCGTTGGAGGCTGCGACCGTGAAGTTATAGGTGAAGCCATTGCTCAGGCCAGCCACGACAATGGGGGATGTCGTTCCTTGCTGAGTGATCACACCAGGCGCACCGGGCACGGCCACGGGGGTCGCGATCACGGTATAGCCTGTGATGGGCGCGCCGCCATTGGAAGCAGGTGCAGTGAAGGCTACCGTAGCCTGCCCGTCGTCTGCAGCGATGTTGCCGATGGTGGGGGCTCCGGGTGCCGCTGCATTCACCATGAAGGTTTGAGACACCTGTGATGCAGGCAGGTAGCTTGCGCTACCACTTTGGTTCGCATCAACGGTGCAAGAGCCTGTGTTCACAAAAGTCAGCGTGCCGCCCGTGGTGACCGTGCACACCGCAGTTGTGTTTGCGCTGAAGGCCACCGGCAGGCTGGAGCTGGCCGTCGCGGTCAGTGTTGGCGTTGTGCCGAAAGTTTGGTCGCCGGGGTTTGGGAACGTGATGTTCTGGTTTTGCTGTCCATTCACCAGTACGCCGGTCGTGGCGCCTACGTTCGCCAAATTCAGCACAACGTTGGCGCCACCGCTCGTCATCGTGCTCCCGTTGAGATCGATAGCGGTTCCTAACGACACTCCATTTGCGTCAACATCACCTGGCTGCACGGTATATATGAAGGTCAGGGCGGAGCTGTTGCTGCCACCGACGAAGTTCGCTTGCCGCAGAGTTGAACCAATCGTCAAAGGAATTGAGGGCGTGCCGCCAGCTGTGACGGTCACGGGAGCGCTGTAGGTCACAGTGAACTGCAGGTTCTGTCCAGCACTATAGGTTCCGTCGGGGGGGACGCTTACTGATTGCACTGAGGCGGCAGGAGCTACAAGCGTGTAGCTCAGCGTGGTTTGGCAGGCTTTGGAGTCTGTGATGGTCACCGAATATTGACCGGGAGCCAGTCCTGTCGCGGTTGCCGCTGCGCCACCGGAGGGGGTCCATGAGTAAGCGTAGCCAGGAGTTCCCCCTGTCGCGACAACTGTTGCGCTACCGTTGTTGCCTCCAACGGGATTGATCTGCGACTGCGTGCCTGACAATGTTTCAGGCTGTCCAACGGTCGTAGACGCTGTTCCTTGCAGGCCGTTATTGTCAGTAACCGTAACTGTATAGGTGCCTGCTGTGAGCCCTGTTGCGGTAGCGTTTGTGCCTCCAGAGGGGCTCCATGAGTAGGTGAAGGGCGCAACACCGTTCTGGGTGATTTGGGCAGTGGCCGTGCCGTTGTTTGCCCCGTTACAAGAGGCATCGGTGTGGGACGCGGACAAGATCAGCTGTGCGCTTGCAGAGCCGGTGTAAGTGACAAGAGCAAAGATGCCGCCTAGCACCCATGTGCGGAAAACCCCAGAAGACATGTTGTTCCCTTGCTTTGGAGATCGGCGCAATCTCTCTAGCTCTGTTTGCTGAACTTTTGTTTGATGACCAAACGCGCTGCAAATTGTATGAATTTGTGTATATTGTGTCTATCACTGAAACTTGGTAGTTACTCCGGCTAGGCGGCCTGGTCCTGCGGCGTTCGTCCCAAGCCTGCCAGCTTCGGGGGATGAGCAAGGAATACAAGCAGTTTCCGCAGTGGGAACGCATCGAGCAGTACTACAGGGTCGGCATCCAGGGCCTGAGGCAGATCGCAGCAGGGCAGGACATCAGCCAGGGGGGCGATCCGCAAGGCGCTGAGAGTGATGACTGGAGCTGGGTGCTGTCGGAGCGCATCCAGGACAAGGCCGAGCAGTCGGTACGCAAGGAGGCGGTACGCAGCGAGGTCTGCGCGGAACGCAGGGCGTCCGAGCGGCCCACGGCCCTTGTGCGCTCACTGCGACTGCCAAGAAATACGGCAGGACTGAGAGCCATTATTCGAACTCCTCGGCGCCCGAGGAATGATCGTTTCTGAATGACAGGCTTCGCTTGAGAATAAATCCGCAGGTGGTGATGACTGGACAAAGCGTCAACTTCCGGAGGGTGCTCTGAGGCTATATTCCGTCTGCGGGAAGCTGCGTTCGTAACTTGAACGCATGCGCCTGGGAGGGCGTTTCATGCGCGCGCCTGAAGCTGTGTCAAGGCTTGCGATAAATATTCAGAGGAAATTGGCAATGGGTATCGCTTTTCGTCAGACTGAAATCAACATCAAGATTGCCAAGAAGCAAGGCAAGGAGATTTCCAAGCTTCTGCAGGACAAGGGATGGATTGCCGAGGATATGCCGTTGGATGCCGCAATGGCAGCTATTGGCTGGCATGGAAAATATCAAAAAACTCTGCTGATAATTGATGAGATTGATGTTGATAAAATAACCAAACAGGTATCCGAACAGTTCGAGGCTCTGGCTTCTTTTGTGCGAGATGGAAGCTTCGTCCGTTTTGAATCAGAGGAGAGCAGTAAAGACTACGCTCTATGTGTTTTCGAAGGGGGCAAGGCTCATGGCTATGGATGGTTGGGAACCCATGAAAAGACCGCAGTGGTTGCCGCCATCGGAACTGTGCCCAGCGGCCCATGGAATGAGTATATTCATGACGAATCGCCTTCCCGAGAGAAGCTGACAGATCACCGCTATTGGGCAGTGGTGGCTTGGGAAATGGCAGAAAATATTCAGTTCATTGCCCGGAGTTCCACGAGCTTCAGTGCCAAAGACAAGGATCAATCTTACTGGATCATCCGGGCTTGTGAGGAGGCAAAAACCTCCCTGATAGGGAAACGCCCTCTCCTTGTTCAGGATATCCAGATGTATGAGAAAGGTGTGAGCCAGGTTCCGCAGCGCATTACGAGCGATGTACATGAAATGAAGCTGCGCTGGCTAAAAGTGCCGCGCAAGAAGTTGGCAGCGCTGGATTTTGACATCAATGCTGATGAGCTACAGGAGCTTCTCCGTTATCGTGATACTTTTGCGCCTGGGAAAGAGTTTTTGGTTGATGGGCAGGAGGGTGTATATCAACCTGAAGTACTTGAATTCCTAGAATACCTGCGTGGAGCATCTTGGTTTCAGCAGCTTTGCAAGCTGGCGAAGGATGGCGAGAAACGTATGGAGATCATTACGGAATTTCACGGGCTGATGTCTGATGTAATGGAGTCTGCCGATATGAAGGAGCTTTTGTTTAATCTGCATTGGAGCGCTTCCGCTGAGAAGGGAAGCGCTGCCATCGTTCCTGGTGTGAGCAGTGAAGAGATTTCTTCGTATATGGCTGGCGAAATCTACAACGCAATGCAGAGAATCAGCCAACTGGCCGCGACAAAGTAAGGTTGCTGAGAGGCTTCTCTTGTAGGCGAAAGCACTCTGCTATAAATCGACCATGTAAAGCCTCAGTTAGCGGGCATCAGCACGTCGTGCCGAGCCCGACAGCCTCGACGTCGGGGGCACTTTTCTTGACACGTTGCATGCGTTCAAAAGAAAGAGGACCCTGGTTCCCCGGGGCCAAACCATGGCTGCTGGCGGCAGGAATCCTGCGTGATTTACCTGACCACGCCCTTGCCCAGCGACAGTATTTCGCTCGCATGGACGATGGCCTGGGCGATGTCTTCCACCGAGCTGCGGCGGCTCATGGCCTGGGCGCGGATCATGTCGTAGGCCTGGTCTTCGTTGATCTGGTGGGTCTGCATGAGGATGGCCTTGGCTTCGGCCACGCGGCGCTGGCCCAGCAGCTTGGCCTGGAGCTTGGCGATGCGCTGCTGCTGCTGGCGTGATTCCTTGTGGTTTCTGCGCGCCAGCACCAGGGTGGACAGCAGGCCGAAGGAGCGGATGGGCGTGGGCAGGATGGCCTGCACTTGCAGTTCCAGCACGGCGGAGACGATGGTGGGGTTCTCGTAGTTGACCACGGCGATGGCGGTGGGCGGGCTCTCTCCCTCGCCCTGGGTCCAGGTGTAGTTCAACTGCAGGTGATCGGGGCGCACGGCCAGGAAGACCACGTCCGTGCCCTCGGGCAGGCTGGGCTGGGGCGGCCAGATGGCCTGGACCTGGCAGCCTATGCGCTGCAGTTGCTGGGCCAGCAGGCGGCCGTCCGCGTCGTCGGGGTGGACGATGGCAATGCGCAGCTGGCGCAGTTCCTTGAGCTGGGGCGAGGTGGCGCGCAGCAGCGGCTTTCTTTCCAGCAGCGGCCGGCCTGTGGCAGCGCTGCCGGTTTCCTTGTTCGGTTCGGCATCCACGCTCAGTTCTCCAGGGCACCGAGGCTGGCGGTCCAGTCGCCCAGTGAATGGGTGACCAGATAGGGGTCGGGCGAGACGGCCCGGGTGGCCTGGCGCACGATGGTGAAGCCGCCTTGGGCATTGGCGCGGCCCACGCGCGGGTACAGCCAGGTGTGGTGGTTGCCGGGATCGAGCCGGATGCGGCCCTGGGGCGCGTCGAACTCGCTGCCCAGCAGATGGGGCAGCAGATCGCCGATGCGGTCGCTGCCGGCCTGGCGGAAGGCGTTGGCGAACAGGTGCATCTGAAAGTAGGCGGCTTCCCAGCACAGGTTGGGCCGGCAGTCGTCGCCCAGGCGCTGGCGCAGCCGGGCCAGGCAGCGCGCATTGGCCGGTGAATCGATGGACTGGAAGTAGGGCGCGGCCGTGAAGTGGCCGGCCGCCACGTCGGCACCCATCTGGGCGATCTCGGCCTCGGAGGTGGTGAGACTGGCAATCGGCATGGTCTGCGGGTTGAAACCCGCATCGGCATAGGCGCGGTAGAGGCTGGCCGTGGAATCGCCGACCACGGTGGAGAAGATGAAGTCCGGCTGCCTTGCGCGGATGTCCTGCATGATGGCCGCGTAGTCGCGCTCGGTGGCGTCCAGCGGCAGGTAGTGTTCGCCCAGCTTGTCGCTGCCCGGGTGCTGCATGACCAGCTCGCCCATGATGCGGTTGGACTCGTAGGGATAGATGTAGTCCGAGCCGATGAGGTAGACCCGCGCGCCGAAGCTGCTGGTCATGTAGTCGGCCAGTTGCACGCTGTTCTGGTTGGGCACGGCGCCCGTGTAGATGACATTGCCCGAGAACTCGAAGCCTTCGTAGAGCGTGGGATAGAACAGCAGCCGGTTCCACTTCTCGACGATGGGGATGACGGCCTTGCGGCTGCTGGACATGTAGCAGCCGAAGATGACGTTGATGCCGTCGCGCACGATGAGCTGCTCGGCCAGCGCCGCATAGCGGGCCGGCGTGGAGGCCGGGTCGTAGCGCACGGCGACCAGTTCACGCCCCAGCAGGCCGCCCGACTCGTTGATTTCGTCGATGGCCAGCTGCGCGCCCTGCAGCTGGGACTGGCCTATGGTCGATGTGGTGCCGGTGGCCGAGTAAAGAATGCCGACTCTGACGGGGTCGTTCATGGGTTCCTTGTATGCCAGGTGCTGGCGTGCGTTCTTTGCAGGCTTCAGGTTAATCGAGATTTCCGTGGCGCTTGCCGTGGTCAGCGGCCGGCTGCGAGCCTTGCGCCCATCTGGGACAGCCGCCTTGGCAGATGCCGCGCGTCGTCGGCAATGCCGTAGTTGCGCCCGCCAAAGATGTGGCGCACATAGCCGTCGGCCTGGCTGTCCACGGCCAGGCAACTGATGCGTATGCCTGCGGCGCGGGCCTGCTGCACGGCGCAGCGCGCGTCTTCGATCAGGTAGCGGTCGTCATGCACGTCGATGTCGGCGGGTGCTCCATCGGTGATCACCAGCAGATGGCGCTGGCCGGCAGGCTCGGCCGCCAGCAGGCTGCTGGCGTGGCGCAGGGCGGCGCCCAGGCGTGTGGAATGGCGCCCCTGCAGTGCCTGCAACCGGGTGGCCGCTGCTGCGGCAAAGGGTTGGCCGAAGTCCAGCAGGCGCAGGTAGCGGACTTCGGCGCGCGTGTTGGACGAGAAGGCGTGGATGGCCAGGCGGTCCACGCCGGTCCTGCGGCCTGCGCGCGACTCGGCCAGCATGAGGGCCGCCTGTTTCTCCAGCTCCAGCAGGCTGGCGCCGTGGAGGCCGGGCGTGTTGACCGATTCGGAAGCGTCCATCAGCACCAGCACGCTGGTGGGGCGCGGGCCTTTGCCGGCCCGCATGAAAAGGCGTGGTTCCGGGCGCAGGTTCAGGCGGCGGTCCACCTGGACCTCGATGGCGGCGTTGAAGTCCAGGTCGTCGCCTTCCCACTGGCGGCGCAGGCGCTGGCGCCGGTCCAGCTGGCGTGCGGGCGGCAGCGGCAGGGGCGGCAGTGTCTGTCTGCCGGCCTGGGAGCCTTTGCCGGCCAGAGCCTCGGCCTGCCATGCGGGCAGGGTGTCGATGACGGTGCACCAGTCCGTCTTCAGGCGCTCCAGCCTGCGATCCCATTCGGGGTAGCTGTGGCGGGACAGTTCCAGGCCTGGGTCCAGGTCCAGCGACTGGCCTTCCTGTGCATCGGACTGCTGTCCTGCGCCGGCCGATGGAGGAGGGGCCGCACGCGCAGCGGACTGCTGCAGCGCGAGTGTGTCTTCCTCGCCCTGGGGCGACTCCGGATGCTGCCAGAGATAGCTGTTGTAATCACGGTAGGTGCTGGGCACGGCATGGTGCTGCGGGTCCATGCGCACGCGCATCTGGCCCAGGTCGTTGGCCAGGATGGAGGCAATGGCCCGGAATGCGGCGTAGTCCTCCAGGCCATGGCGCGTGGCGGTGTCCTCGAACAGGTCACGGGCCTTGTGGATCCAGTGGTTGCCGTCCATACGGCCTGGCCACAGCAGCATGCGGTCCAGTCGGGCCATGAAGGCGGCAAAGCCCAGGTCGGATGGGTCGGGCTCGGGCGCGATGCAGGCCTCGAACCAGTGGCGCACGCCGGGGTGCTGCAGGCACAGCAGCCGCTCCACGCGCGCATCTTCCAGTGCGCCCACCACGGCCTGGCCCATGGGCTTGAGGGCGCTGCTGTCTTGGCGGGCGGGTGAAAAGCGCAGATGGGCTGCGGCATGGGCCATCGTTGCTGCGTGCAGGTTTGCCTGAATGGGCAAGTTGGCGGGAATCAGCAGCCGGGCAGGCTGGCTGATCAGCACGGCGCGCGGCGGCAGGGCGTGGGCCTGGCCCGGCGCCGGCGCCCTGGCCAGCGCCTGCACGGCGACAGGCTGGCGCGCGAGGCCGCTGGCCAGCAGGCCCAGCGTGTGCAGCAGACGGGACTCTTCGGGCAAGACAGCGGAGACGATGGCCATGGCGCGCGGCCCTCAGGCGCCGAACTCGGCTTCGACCAGCTGGCGCAGCGCGGCGGCGGTGTCGGGGTCGTCGGTCAGGGCGCTGGTGATGGTCATGTCGCAGCTGTCATGCACCGGCATGCCGTCGCGCATCAGCAGGCCTGCGTAGATCAGCATGCGGGTGGAGGCGCCTTCGTCCAGGCCCCGGTGGCGCAGTTCGCGCGTGCTGCGTGCCAGGCTGACCAGGCTGCGAGCGGTGGCCGGGGCAATGCCGGTCTCGTGGGCCACGATGTCCGCCTCGATCTCGGGCGCCGGGTAGTCGAAGTCCAGCGCCGCGAAGCGCTGGCGGGTCGATGGCTTCATGTCCTTGGCGCTGCTCTGGTAGCCGGGGTTGTAGGAGACCACCAGCTGGAAGTCGGGATGGGCATGCACCACCTCGCCCTTCTTGTCCAGCGGCAGGGCACGGCGCGCATCGGTCAGCGGGTGAATGACGACCGTGGTGTCCTGGCGGGCCTCCACCACCTCGTCCAGATAGCAGATGCCGCCGTGGCGCACGGCAAGGGTCAGCGGGCCGTCGTGCCAGGCCGTGCCGTCGGCATCCAGCAGGTAGCGGCCCACCAGGTCGGAGGCCGTCATGTCCTCGTTGCAGGCCAGCGTGACCAGGGGGCGCTTGAGCGCCCACGCCATGTACTCCACAAAGCGCGTCTTGCCGCAGCCCGTGGGGCCCTTGAGGATGAGCGGCATGCGGTGCTGGTAGGCCTGCCGGTACAGCTGCACTTCGCGGCCCGAAGGGCGGTAGAAGGGCTCTTCCTCGATGCGGTAGGCCGCCAGCGGGTCGGCGGCCTGGCTGGCAGGAGCGTGCAGCGGGCCTGTGGTTGTTGTCGTGCTCATCTTCACTCTTCACCTTTCCGTGTTCATGGGCGGGCCTGCCCCCAGGCCTGCAGGCTCGGAGGCAGGACGCTGTCAGCGGTGCCTGGGCGCCTCGTGCGGAATGCCTTCGATGGGGCATTCGGGCGTGCCTACGGTGGTGCGTGTGAAGGACTCCACCATCTCGCGTGTGCCCTCGGGATCGTTGACCCACTGGCTGTAGAAGTTGTAGGGGCAGGCGGCCACGCCCTTGTCCCCGTCGCCGGAGTTGATGGTGCCGGTGTAGCCCCGGTGCACCAGCTTGAACAGATGGTTCTGCGACTGGCCGTTCTTGCGCGCATCGCGGATCAGGTGCTTGGACAACTCGGCGTACTGGATGCCCATTTCCTCCTCGCCGGTCTCGCCCAGGGTGCGGCCGTCGAAGCCGATGATGGCCGAGTGCCCGAAGTACGAGTACACGCCGTCGAAGCCCGCCGCATTGGCCACGGCCACGTAGCAGTTGTTCATGAAGGCCATGGCCTTGGAGACCATGATCTGCTGCTCCTTGGCCGGGTACATGTAGCCCTGGCAGCGCACGACGAGCTCGGCGCCGCGCATGGCGCAGTCGCGCCAGATCTCGGGGTAGTTGCCGTCGTCGCAGATGATGAGGCTGATCTTCAGGCCCTTGGGGCCTTCGCTCACATAGGTGCAGTCGCCCGGGTACCAGCCCTCGATGGGCACCCAGGGCATGATCTTGCGGTACTTCTGCACGATCTCGCCCTGGTTGTTCATGAGGATCAGGGTGTTGTAGGGCGCCTTGTTGGGGTGCTCCTCATGGCGCTCGCCGGTCAGCGAGAACACGCCCCAGACATTGGCCCTGCGGCAGGCGTCGGCGAAGATTTCTGTCTCTTCGCCCGGGATGGCGCTGGCCGTGTCGTACATCTCCTTGGCGTCGTACATGATGCCGTGCGTGGAGTACTCGGGAAAGATCACCAGGTCCATGCCCGGCAGGCCGCGCTTCATGCCCACCAGCATGTCCGCGATCTTGCGGCAGTTGTCCAGCACCTCGGCCTTGGTGTGCAGGCGCGGCATCTTGTAGTTGACCACTGCCACGCCGACGCAATCGTTGCTGCTGGAAATATCTCCGTGTCTCATGCTGCTGCTCCTGAAGGGGTTGAGGGGGCGGCGTGCGGCATCGCTGCCCCTTCGATTCCCGGCCAACAAAAAAAGGCCCGAACCGCTCCAGGTCAGGGAGCGGTTCGGGCCTTGTTGCCCGACATCGGCGCTGGCAGCTTTGGCAGCGGATGTCGTCTTGTCGGTGATGCGGGAATGAAGCGGGGCGATGCCTTATCGCCGTGCATGCATTGTTGCCATGCACCCGCCCCGCGCATATACGTCATATGCCGGTTGTGGCGGGCGCGATGCCGTGGTATTTCCCGCGCGCGCTCTGCGCCCTGGTCCCTCAGAAGGACCCGAACATGGTGCCGAGCGTGATCACCAGCACCAGGGCCAGCAGGGGCGCGCCTATGGTCATGATGGCGATGTTGCCGTACGACTGGCGGTGCGTGAGGCCGCAGATGGACAGCAGCGTGATGATGGCGCCGCTGTGCGGCAGGGTGTCGAAGCAGCCGGCCGCCATCACGGCCACGCGGTGCAGCAGCTCGGGGCTGATGCCCAGCTGGGCGGCCATGGCCAGGTAGTCCTTGCCCAGCGTGGACAGTGCAATCGACAGGCCGCCGGACGACGACCCCGTGATGCCTGCCAGCACGTTCATGGCCACGGCCTCGGAGATCAGCGGGTTGTGGGGCGCCACGTTGAGCACGGCCTCGCGGATGATGGCAAAACCGGCCAGGCTCGCGATGACGGCGCCGTAGCCCACTTCCGAGGCGGTGTTGAAGATGGGCAGCATGGAGCCCAGCACGCCCTTGTTCACCGATTCCTTGAGATTGCGCCAGCGGCCCAGGCCCAGCAGCACCAGTGCGGCGCAGGCCACGGCCAGGGACAGGATCAGCGCCCACAGGCCCGTCTGCTTGGCCGGGTTCACGGCAGGAAAACGGTCCTTGAGGAAGCCCAAATCCATTTGCGGGAACACGCCGTAGGTCAGCAGCGCGTTGACCGCGATCACCAGCACCAGCGGCAGCAGGGCCAGCAGCAGCGGCAGGTCCCGGCGGCTGTGCAGGGCGGGGTCGCTTTCGTCATGCAGGCCCTGCTCGACGGCATCGTCATGGTCGCCGTAGCCTTCGCCGGCCACGCGCGCCTTGGCCGCGCGCGACTGCAGCCACCACAGGCCCAGGGCCAGCATGGTCATGCCGCCGATGATGCCCAGGCCCGGCGCCGCGAACACGTTCGTGCCGTAGTAGGGAATGGGAATGGCGTTCTGGATGGACGGCGTGCCCGGCAGCGCCGTCATGGTGAAGGTGAACGAGCCCAGCGCGATGGTGGGCGGTATCAGCCGCTTGGGCACATGGGCCGCGCGGAACAGCGACTTGGCAATCGGATAGATGGCAAAGGCCACCACGAACAGCGACACGCCGCCATAGGTGAGCACGGCGCAGGCCAGAACCACCGTGAGGATGGCGTGCTTCTCGCCCAGCACGCGCATGATCCAGTGCGATATCGCGGTGGCCGCGCCCGAGTCGGCCATCAACTGGCCGAACAGCGCGCCCAGCAGGAACACGGGGAAGAACTGCAGCATGTAGTTGCCCAGTGCGCCCATGAAGGTGCTGGTGTACAGCGGCAGCATATGGCCCAGGTCGCCGGACAGCAGCACGGCCACGGCAGCCATCAGGGGTGCCAGCAGCAGCACGGAGATGCCTCGGTAGGCCAGGAACATCAGTCCCGCCAGTGAAATCACGATTGCCAGGGTACTCAAATCGTCTCCAGTCCAGTAGTTCTAGTCAAAAAGACAGAATAAAGGCGGATGGATGACAATTTGGCGTAATTGGCGTGCTTTGTAGATGACTTGGCGCAATATGTCGCCACGTTTACCCGTGTTTCCGGGCATTGGCGTGCGATTGCTGCCCCAGACGACGGTGCTGGCCGGGGGCGTTTCCGACCCGGCCTGGGTGTGCCGTGAACAGCGCTTGATCAGCGCCTGATCACGGGGTTTTCGCCGGGGGAGTTTGCCCGCCGCTTCGCGCACGATGAATCGTTGTGGATGTATCGGCTCTGGGTGTGGCCCGGTGCTCTGCCATGCTTGCGTGTTCGTCACGCCACAGCATTTTTTGCATGGCAGAAAACGCAGGGGCTCCAAGCCGTTTCCCTGTGAAAACAGGGCCTGAATGCCGCTGTAAAACCCTAAGTCTTCTACAAGACTTAAAAAATCCGGCAGGTTCCGCTTAGAATTTTGTATTGTGGGATCGCATTGCAGAAAACGCCGGGGCAGCATGCTGGCGCGACGGGGCATTGCGTGACGGTCCTACAGCGTCAGGCTGCACCGGCCCGTTTCTCCTAGCGGATGCCCGGTTCGACGGCCTGCGGCGCGACCCCTACCTTTTTCACTACCTGAGACAAGAGATGAGCACGCAGCAACCCACCATCATCTACACCCTGACCGATGAGGCCCCGCGCCTGGCCACCAGTGCCTTCCTGCCTGTGGTGCGCGCCTTTGCAGCACCCGCCGGCGTGAATGTCGAGACCGCCGACATCTCCGTGGCCCACCGCATCCTGGGTGAGTTCTCCGAGTTCCTGGCCGAAGACCAGCGCGTGGCCCACACCCTGTCCGAGCTCGGCAAGAAGACGCTGGAGCCCGATGTCAACATCATCAAGCTGCCCAACATCAGCGCCTCCGTGGCCCAGCTGACGGCTGCCATCAAGGAGCTGCAGGGCAAGGGCTACGCACTGCCCGACTACCCCGAGAACCCGTCCAACGACCAGGAAAAGGACATCAAGGCGCGCTACGGCAAGTGCCTGGGCTCGGCCGTGAACCCCGTGCTGCGTGAAGGCAACTCCGACCGCCGCGCTCCCGCCGCCGTCAAGAACTACGCCAAGAAGCACCCGCACTCCATGGGCGAGTGGAAGCAGTGGTCGCAAACCCATGTCTCGCACATGGAGCACGGCGACTTCTACCACGGCGAAAAGTCCATGACCCTGGACAAGGCCCGCGACGTCAAGATGGAGCTGACCACCAAGAGCGGCAAGACCGTGGTGCTCAAGCCCAAGGTCGCGCTGCAGGCCGGCGAGATCATCGACTCCATGTTCATGAGCAAGAAGGCGCTGTGCGACTTCTACGAAAAGGAACTGGACGACTGCCGCGACGCCGGCATCCTGTTCTCGCTGCACGTCAAGGCCACGATGATGAAGGTCTCGCACCCCATCGTGTTCGGCCACTGCGTGAAGATCTACTACAAGGAAGCCTTCGAGAAGCACGGCAAGCTGTTCGACGAGCTGGGCGTCAACGTCAACAACGGCATGTCCACGCTGTACGAGAAGATCGAGACGCTGCCCGCCTCGCTGCGCGAAGAGATCATCCGTGACCTGCACGCCTGCCAGGAACACCGTCCCGCGCTGGCCATGGTGGACTCCGCCAAGGGCATCACCAACTTCCACTCGCCCAACGACGTGATCGTCGATGCCTCCATGCCCGCCATGATCCGCCAGGGCGGCAAGATGTGGGGCGCCGACGGCAAGCCCTACGACTGCAAGGCCGTGATGCCCGAGTCCACCTTTGCCCGCATCTACCAGGAGATGATCAACTTCTGCAAGTGGCACGGCAACTTCGACCCCAAGACCATGGGCACCGTGCCCAACGTGGGTCTGATGGCGCAAAAGGCCGAAGAGTACGGCTCGCACGACAAGACCTTCGAGATCGAGGAAGACGGCGTTGCCAACATCGTCGACCTGGCCACCGGTGAAGTGCTGATGAGCCAGAACGTGGAGCAGGGCGACATCTGGCGCATGTGCCAGGTCAAGGATGCGCCCATCCGCGACTGGGTCAAGCTGGCCGTCACGCGTGCCCGCAACTCCGGCATGCCTGCCGTGTTCTGGCTGGACCCCTACCGTCCGCACGAGGCCGAGCTGATCAAGAAGGTCAACACCTACCTCAAGGACTACGACACCACGGGCCTGGAAATCCACATCCTGTCGCAGGTCCGCGCCATGCGCTACACGCTGGAGCGCGTGGCCCGCGGCCTGGACACCATCTCGGTGACCGGCAACATCCTGCGCGACTACCTGACCGACCTGTTCCCCATCATGGAACTGGGCACCTCCGCCAAGATGCTGTCCATCGTGCCGCTGATGGCCGGTGGCGGCATGTACGAAACCGGTGCCGGCGGCTCCGCTCCCAAGCACGTGCAGCAGCTGGTGGAAGAAAACCACCTGCGCTGGGATTCGCTGGGCGAGTTCCTGGCACTGGCCGTGTCGCTGGAAGACCTGGGCATCAAGAACGGCAACGACAGCGCCAAGCTGCTGGCCAAGACCCTGGACGAAGCCACCGGCAGGCTGCTGGACGAGGACAAGTCGCCTTCGCGCCGCACCGGCGAGCTGGACAACCGCGGCAGCCAGTTCTACATCGCCCTGTACTGGGCACAGGCCCTGGCTGCCCAGACCGAGAACGCCGAGCTGGCCGCCAAGTTCGCTCCCCTGGCCAAGCAACTGGCGGACAACGAGTCCAAGATCATCGAAGAGCTGCGCGCCGTGCAGGGCAAGGCCGTGGACATCGGTGGCTACTACCAGCCCGACGTGGCCAAGATGGACGCCGTGATGCGCCCCAGCGCCACCTTCAACGCCGCCATCGACGCGCTGCGGTAAGCCACTTCGCCTTTGCCGGGGCCAGACCCCGGCAGGCTTGAAGCATGACCGGCCGGCCCGCAAGGGCGGCCGGTTTTTTCATGCCGACATCGGCAGAAAACCGCAGGCGAAAAAAAAACCGGCCCAGAGAGCCGGCTTTCTTGGAATTGGACGCTATCAGTAGCGACCGCCGCCGTGTCCGCCATTGCCATAGCCGACGTCGGCACGCTTGCCTGCATAGCCTTGCGGGCTGTAGCCACCCGAGCTGCGGCCTTCTTCGCGAGGACGCGCCAGGTTCACGACAATCGAGCGTCCGTCCACGGACATGCCGTGCAGGCCGGTGATGGCGGCCTGGGCGACTTCGGCAGAAGCCATCTCCACAAAACCGAAGCCCTTGGAGCGGCCGGTTTCGCGGTCCATCATGACCTTGGCGGAAGCCACGCTGCCGAATTCGGCGAAGTTGCTTTCCAGGCTGGAGTCGGTCACGGAGTAGGGCAGATTGCCCACGTAGATTTTGGTGGTCATAGGAAAACCTCTTTGCTTAGATGTGCGCAAACGGGCGCACCGTTGGAATGCAGGCGGAGGACTGTGCAATCCGCCGCAGGAAATGGATAGGGGTTCGCAGCAAGCGGGCCATCAGCACGCAGGCGGGTGCTGCATGCAGGTCTGAAGCCAGCCTTGGGTGACGGCAAACAGCCGTGCCGCTTCGCTGGAGGCGAATGCCTTGTCGAAACGGAATACGCGGCAGTAGCTGCCGTTGCCCTGGGAGCGATGGACCGAGAAGGAGGCACGGAAGCGGCCGCAGTCGGTCGGGTGTGTCGAGGGCGAGACGACGTACTTGCCCATAGGAATGCCGGTGTTTGAAATGTGGTTCAGTCAGGTTCGCAGCCTTGAAAAGGCCTGCGTGAGCATCTAGGAACTCGGTTGGCTGCAGCTCTACAGACCAACTGGGCGACAAAGGTCGCGAAACACATCCTGCAGGAAGCGGCTGGCAAGCCGTTGCGCGGGAGATGTGGTTGCCGACTCAGGTACTGGGTACGGGTCTCGACAACGGTGCTGACTATATCCTGTTGAATATTTAAACGCAACTTAATATTCTTTTTAATTGTAAAAACCTGCCTGACAGCCGTTGTTTTGTTATGTTATAACGTCACAATTCTGATGTGGCGCAACATCGCCAACCGTTTTCTGGAACAGGAAATCACCATGCCCACCCCTTTGACCGCCAACCAGCAACGGGTGCTCGACGCCCTGCGCCAGGCCGGTGCACCGCGCACGGCCTATGCACTGCTCGACCAGCTGCGTGACCACGGGCTGAGCGCCCCCACGCAGGTCTACCGCGCGCTGGACAAGCTGGCCGAGCAGGGCGTGGTCCACCGCCTGGAGTCGTTGAACGCCTATGTGTGCTGCTCGCACCCGGATGAGGGCAGCCATGACTTCTCGGCCTTTGCGATCTGCGACAGCTGCGGGCAGGTGGACGAGTTTGTCGACGACGCGCTCAACCGCTGCCTGGGCAGCTGGGCGCACGGCCATGCGTTCGCGCTGGCCCATTCGAACATCGAACTGCATGGCAAGTGCTCTGCCTGCACTGCGCTGCACGCCTGAGGCCCTGCCTGCCGCACGCGGCTGCAGTGCCAGCAGCGTGCTCCCTTTCCCTGCTTGAGAGATTCCATGATGCATACCGTAGCGCCGGTTCAGCCGCCGCATGCCCGATTGCCGGTGACCGTACTGTCGGGCTTTCTGGGCGCGGGCAAGACCACCTTGCTCAACCACATCCTGCACAACCGCGAAGGGCGGCGCGTGGCCGTCATCGTCAACGACATGTCCGAAGTCAACATCGACGCGGCCCTGGTGCGTGATGGCGGGGCCGACCTGTCGCGCACCGACGAAAAACTGGTGGAGATGAGCAACGGCTGCATCTGCTGCACGCTGCGCGAGGACCTGCTGGTGGAGGTGGCGCGGCTGGCGGGCGAGGGCCGCTTCGACCAGCTGGTCATCGAGTCCACGGGCATCTCCGAGCCGCTGCCGGTGGCCGAGACCTTCACCTTCGCGGGCGAGGACGGACGCAGCCTGGGCGATGTGGCGCGGCTGGACACCATGGTGACCGTGGTCGATGCCTTCAACTTTCTGCACGACTATGGCTCGCGTGACAGCCTGCGCTCGCGCGGCGAATCGCTGGGCGAGGAGGACCGCCGCACCGTGGTCGATCTGCTGATCGAGCAGGTGGAGTTCTGCGATGTGATCGTGCTCAACAAGATCGACCTGGTCACCGACGAGGACTGCAGCCGGCTCATGGCCATCCTGCGCGGGCTCAACCCGCGTGCCAGGCTGGAGATCGCGTCCTTCGGCCAGCTGCCGCTGGATCGCGTGCTCGATACGGGGCTGTTCGATTTCGAGGAGGCTTCCAGGGCGCCGGGCTGGCTGCAGCAGTTGCGTGGCACGCACCAGCCCGAGACCGAGGCCTATGGCGTTGCCAGCTTTGTCTACCGCGCCCGCCGCCCCTTTCATCCCCGGCGCTTCTTCGGCCTGGTGCAAAGCGAATGGCCGGGTGTGGTGCGCTCCAAGGGGTTTTTCTGGCTGGCCAGCCATCCGGCGCTGGCCGGCTCCTGGTCGCAGGCCGGCGCCGTGGCCCGCCATGGCCCGGCCGGGCACTGGTGGTCCGCCGTGGAGGCCGAGCGCTGGCCGCGCGACCCCGAAAGCGTGCAGCGCATCCTGGACAAATGGGTCGATGGCGTGGGCGACGCGCGCCAGGAACTGGTGCTGATCGGCATGGGCATGGACGAGCAGGCGCTGCGCGCACGCCTGGACGAATGCCTGCTGACCGATGCGGAAATGGCCATGGGCCCGCAGGCCTGGACGCAGTGGGACAACCCCTTTCCCGGATGGAACTGATGCCCGGCCGGTACCGAGCCGGCCCTGAGTCGGCCCTGAGCCGACATTGAACGCTTGCCGCGCCGCCCTCGCGGGCGCGGCCCCTGGAGCCCCGAATGCTTGCACCTCTTCCCGATGTTTCCCTGACCGATCCCGCACCCAGCCTCAGCCCGCTGCAATGGGTGGGCATGCAGGGCATAGACCTGCCCGTGACCGTGGCCGAGCCCGGCTACTGGCGCGAGCTGCATGCGCGCGCCGATGTGCAGGTCGATCTTCCTGCGGCCCATGTCAAGGGCATACACATGTCCCGGCTGTACCGGCAACTGGACAGCCTGGCCGAGGAATCCGCGCTGTCTGCCCTGGCGCTGCGCCATGCGCTGCAGGCCATGATCGACAGCCACCTGGACTGCCAAAGCCGCAGCGCCCGGCTGCGCCTGTCGCTGGACCTGCTGACCCAGCGGCCCGCCCTGGTCACCCACGATCTGTCGGGCTGGAAGTCCTATCCCGTGCGCCTGGACGCCACGCTGGCGCAGGGCGTGTTCCAGCTGCGGCTGCAGGTGGGCGTGGGCTATTCCTCGACCTGCCCCTGCTCGGCGGCACTGTCGCGCCAGTTGCTGGAGCAGGGCTTTTTGCAGGCCTTTGCGGGCGAGCCGCTGGTGGAGCCGGACCAGGTGGCTTCCTGGCTGCGCCGGCACGGCACGCTGGCCACGGCACACAGCCAGCGCAGCGAGGCCCAGGTCAGCGTGGACCTGGCCTGTGATGCGCCCGACCTGGGCATCCTGCCCCTGATCGCCCGCGTGGAGCAGGCGCTGGGCACGCCCGTGCAGACCGCCGTCAAGCGCGCCGACGAGCAGGCCTTTGCCGCGCTCAACGGCCGCAACCTGATGTTTGTCGAGGATGCGGCGCGCCGCATACAGGCCGCGCTGGAAGGCAGCTACGCCCAGCCGCGCGTGCATGTGCGCCACATGGAGAGCCTGCATCCGCACGACGCCGTGTCCTGGGCATGACCCGCGAGCCGGCCCCCGTTTGTCTACAACCCAAGGAGTTTTCCATGCAAGTGCTCTCGTCCCTCAAGGAAGCCAAGCTGCGCCATCGAGACTGCCAGGTGGTGCGCCGCCGCGGCCGCATCTACGTCATCTGCAAGAGCAACCCGCGCTTCAAGGCCCGCCAGGGCGGCGCAAAGAACAGGCGCAAGGGATGATCCGCAAGAACCCGCGCGGCGACCTGCCGCGCATCCATGCCAGCGCCTTCGTGGACCCCACGGCCATCCTGTGCGGACTGGTGATCGTGGAGGAGAACGTCTTCATCGGCCCCTATGCGGTGATCCGTGCCGACGAGATGGATGCGGACGGCCACATCGACCCCATCGTGATCGGTGCCCACTCCAACATCCAGGACGGGGTGGTGATCCACTCCAAGTCGGGCGCGCGCGTCAGCGTGGGGCAGCACACCTCGATCGCCCATCGCGCCATCGTCCACGGGCCCTGCACCGTGGGCAATGGCGTGTTCATCGGCTTCAACAGCGTGCTGTTCAACTGCGTGGTCGATGACGGCTGCGTGGTGCGCTACAACGCCGTGGTCGATGGATGCCACCTGCCGCCAGGCTTTTATGTGCCATCCACCGCGCGCATAGGCCCGGAGACCGACCTGTCCACGCTGGCCCAGGTGCCCGCCGACGCCAGCGATTTCTCCGAGGACGTGGTCCGCACCAACAACGAACTGGTGCGCGGCTACAAGGCCATCCACAATGAGTTCTGACCGGCCGGGAGGGCTGCATGTCCGATTCCGCTGACCTCAAGAACCTGGGACTGAAGGCCACGCTGGCGCGACTGTGGGTGCTGGACATCTTTCGCCACGGGGCCGACCGGCATCTGGCGGCGGAGGAGGTCTATCGCCAGCTGCATGACCAGGGCCGGGGCACCAGCCTGGCCACGGTCTACCGCGTGCTGGCGCAGCTGGAGCAGGCCGGGCTGCTGCGGCACCAGCGCTTTGCGGCGGGCAAGGCGGTCTATGAACTCGATGACGGCGAGCACCATGACCACCTGATCTGCACACGCTGCGGCCTGGTGCAGGAGTTCCACGATGCGGTGATCGAGCAGCGCCAGAAGCTGCTGGCGCGCTCGCATGGCTTTGCCATCGTGGAGCACTCCCACATCCTCTACGGGCGCTGCGTCAAGCCCGACTGCGAGCGGCTGGCGGGCCGGCAGGCACCTACCGCTCCTTGAGGCTGCGCTGCGCACGCTCGCAGATGCGGCGCGTGGCGGGCACGGGCGATTCCTGGAGCCATTGCGCACACAGGGCGCGCACCCAGTCAGGCCGGCTCTTGGCCGCGTCGTTGAGCCAGTTGGCCACCGAGTCCTGCACATAGGGCGAGGCATCGGCGCGCAGCCGCTGCAAAAGGGGCAGGGCGATCTCCGGCTGCTGCTTGAGCGCCGCGATATGGCTGCACCAGACGCCGCGCGGCCGCAGGGCCTCGCTGGCGAAACGGCGCAGGCGGTCGGAGGGCCGCCTTGTCCACCGGGACAACTCGGCCACGGCCTGCGGCAGATCGCTGGCCAGATGCGGGCGCACGCCCATCCACGACCATTCGCGCACGCCGAAATGCGGGTCATCGGCCAGCGGCTGCAGCAGCTCCAGGCGCTGGCTCAGGGTCAGGCCCGGCTGCGCACCGGCCATGAAGCAGGCCCAGCCGCGCACCGTGTCAGATCGGTGCGTGAGGCAGCGCTGCCAGCCGGCCTGGCCCAGCGCCTGCCACAGCAGGCCGCCAATGCACTCCATGCGCTTGAGAATGCCCAGCTGGCCCAGCGCCTGCGCCGTATCCTCCAGCTGCGGCCACGCGTTGGGGAAGACGGCCTGCAGCAGCCGGGCCTGGTCCACGGCCAGGCTTTCGGTCAGCGTGGCGGTCTCTATCTCGCCCAGGGACAGGGCCTGCAGCAGTTCGGGAGTGATATCGACCGTGCGGTTGGCGCCCTTGCGCCGGGGGGCGGGCGCCGTCATGCGCTGGCCTCCACGCCTGCGGCGGCCTTGGCCAGCAGCTTTCCCAACTGGCCGCGTTCGGCGGGCGACAGGTTGGAAAACAGGCCGGCGATCCATTGGCTGTGCCGGGCAAACAGCTTGCGCGCCAGCTGGCGGCCCTTGGCGGTGAGCTGCACGCGCAGCGCGCGGCGGTCGGCCGGGTCGGGCAGGCGCTCGGCCAGGGCCTCGCGTTCCAGGCCGTCCAGCAGGCCGGTCACGGTGGCGCGGGTGATGCCGGCCTGCTCGGCCAGGTGGTTGGGGGCCAGCCCTTCGCTGGCGGATTCCAGCAGGAACAGCAGCACGAAGCGCCCTTCGGACAGGCCGTGCGGCGCCAGCAGCGCGGCGCAGTCACGGTCGATGCGCGCAGCCAGGGACAGGGTCTGGAAGCACAGCCGCATGCTGTCCACGTCGTCCAGCTTGCGGCGCTCGGCCTCGGCCAGCAGGGCCTGGTATTTCTGTTCGAGTTGCATGTGGCAAGCATACAGTATGGTGGCTAACCATGTGCGCCCGCCTTGGCCGTTGCCGGCATCCGGGCTCCGTGGCTGCGCTTTTTGCGCAGCCGGCGCAGGCCGATGACCACGCCCGTGGCGCTCATCAGCAGGCCGCCCAGGCTGAAGGCCAGCAGCAGCGCATCCCACAGCGGCCGGCGCTGCAGCAGCGGCAGCCAGTCCCAGCTGTGCAGCATGGCGAACAGCCAGCGCTTGAGGCGCTGGATGCCGTCCAGCCGGCCCAGCACCTGTCCCGTGTGCGGGTCGATGTGCACCCAGCTGGCCGCGGCATCGCCAAAGACCACGCGCAGAACGGGCAGGGGCTTGTCATGGCCGCCCATCATGGTGTGCTCGGCGCGCTCGTACCAGTACAGGTCGTGCGCGGTCAGCCATTCGCTGCGCAGCACGGGTGCGTCGACCAGCACGGCCGCGCGGTCCAGCAGGGCCTCGCGTGAGTGGGCTGCGGGCGCTGCGCTGGCGCTGTCCAGCACCAGGGGCGTGCCTGCTGCGGGCTGGGCCAGCACCTCGGTGCGGCCTGCGGTGCGCAGCCAGCGCAGTTCGCGCACGGGACCGCCCGCCGCGGCGATCAGCGACTGCGGCGTGGCGTCGTCCCCGGTCAGGCGCAGCGGGCCCTGCTGCCACCGGGCCATGTGCAGTGGCGGCGTGCCCGTGTCGAACAGGCGCCAGGGGTTCATGGACATCAGGCCGCTGAAGATCCAGGCCAGCGTGGTCAGCGCGAACAGCAGGCCCGCCACATGGTGCCAGCGCATGGCGCGGCCCGGGTAGGGCGTGCGCAGGCCGCTGCGGTAGGGCTGCCTGAACCGCCAGCGCATCACCCCGACCACGGTGCCGGTGATGGCCACGGCAATGCCGACCAGCGACAGCACGTTGACGATGTCGGCCCAGGCGCCATCAAAGGCATTGCCCCTGAACATGTACAGCCAGTGCAGCCAGGCGCCCAGGTAGTTCCAGCCGCGCTCGGTGCGCGTGGCATCGCGCACCACCTCGGCCGTCGTGCCGGAGATGTACAGCAGCGTGCCATCTGCATCGTCCAGCTGCACGCGGTGCAGGGGGCGGTGGATGTCCAGCGCGCGCGAGTGGCTGAAGGCATCCTCATCCACCGTGCCCAGGTAGTGCAGGCCCGTGCCGTCCCCCGCGAAGGTGCGGGCACTGGCCAGGGCCTGCGCCTGGCTGGTGGCGGGCAGCACCTGGCCGCTGGCCGCATCGATGGCCACGGGCTGGCGCCGCCCCTCGGGCGTGACCAGATAGCTGGCACGGCCGGCGCTGCCGGCATGCAGGCGCAGGTCCTTGAGCGGGCCGTCGATGCCGGCCGCGCGCAGCGCCTCGGCGGGCGCGAGCAGGGCGGCGTTGCCATCGAGCGCCGGCAGGTGGCGCAGCCGCTCGGCCTGCGTGAGCTTGGGGTAGCCCACGTACATCATCACCATGCCCGAGACAAACCACAGCGCAAAGAACAGGCACAGGGCAATGCCCAGCCAGCGGTGCAGCAGGAACAGCCAGCGTTTGAGGTGAAGGCGCATGGTGCGTCTCCTGCTCAGAAGGCCACGCGCAGCGAAATGTCTGCCGTGCGCGGCGCGCCCAGGTAGGCCATGGTGCTGGTCAGGCTGGCGGCGTAGACGCGGTCCGTGGCATTGCGCAGCCGTGCAACCACGGTCATGCGCGGGTCGATGCGGTAGCTCAGGCCCAGGTCCAGCAGGGTGTAGGCGGGCCAGGACAGCGTGTTGGCCGCATCGGCATAGATGCCTCCCACGCGGCGCAGCCCGGCATTGACCTCCAGCGCCGGCGTGATGCGGTAGCTGGTCCAGAGGTTGAGCACGCTGGCGGGCGTGTTCGTGGGTCGCTTGCCCGCCAGGGACACGCCGCCTTGCTGGTAGTTGTCATAGCGCGCGTCCACATGGCTCCAGTTGCCCTGGATGGACCATCGCGGCGTGGGCGCCAGGCCCATGGACAGCTCCACCCCGCGCGAGGACTGCTGGCCCACCAGCACCGTGCGCGTGCTGTCCTGCGGGTCCTGGGTGGAGATGTTGCGGCGCGTGATGCGATAGACCGCCAGCGCCGCCGTTCCCTTGCCCTGCCAGAACGACAGCTTGCTGCCCGCCTCCACCTGGCGGCCCGTGGTCAGCCCGGTGTTGTTGATGGCATCGGCAAACGAGGCGCCCATCAGCATGCCCGACGGCGGATCGGCCGCCGTGGAGAACTGTGCGTAGAGATTGGCCTCGGGCGTGGCATCCCAGACCAGGCCCACGCGCCCGGTCGTCGGGCTATAGCTGCGGCTGTAGCTGGCGGGCAGCGCGGGCGTCACATCGCGCCGGTTGGTCAGGTCCACCTCGATGCGTTCATGGCGCAGGGCCGTCAGCAGATGCAGGGCAGGAGTGAGGGCCGTGCGGTTTTCCAGGTACAGGGCGGTCGTGGTGACCTTGTTGTCGCGGTCAGGCCTGAAGCCGGGCGCCATGCCGGGAATGTCGTAGAAGTTCTCTGTCGTGAAATCGTAGGGATTGACCGTGCTCACCGTGCCCGACAGGCTGTTCGGAAAGCGCGTCTGCCGGTTCACGCTCACATCCAGCCCAAAAGCCCATTCGCTGCGCCGGCCGGCCAGCTCGCCCAGGTAGCTGCCTTCGATGCGGTCGCCCACCATGCGCTGGTCATGGCGCTGCAGCAGCGCCGCCGAGCGCACCACCGCGCTGTTGTCGGGCGTGAAGCGGTAGGTCTCCACGTTGCGGTAGTCGCGCAGCGCGTCATAGGCGTAGAAGGTGTTGCTCAGCTTGAGCCGGTCGCTGGCCCGCCATTCGGTGATGGAGCGCAGCCACTGCACGCGCTGGGCGTACAGGCCGTCGGCGCTGTTGTAGTTCTTGCCGAGGGTCGCCTCGTCAATGCGCGCCTGGCCGCGCAGCGGGTTGAGCAGCGGCGTGCCCCAGTAGGGGCGGTCCACGCGCTCATGCTGGGCCTCGTAGGCCAGGGCGTGCGTCAGGCCGCCACCCAGGTCGGACAGCAGCGAGGTCGCCAGCTGCGTGGAGCGCGACTGCGTGCCGCCCACCCAGCTGCCGGCGTCGCGGTGGTTGAGGTCCAGGCGCAGGTAATGGGTCGTGCCCTGGCTGTCAGTGGCATCGCCCAGGCGGCGGTTCAGCCCGACGGAGGCTTCCTTCAGCCCGTAGCTGCCCAGGCGCAGCTGGCCTTCGGTGAAGCTGTCGCGCTGGGCCAGCTTGGTGATGTAGTTCAGCGTGCCGCCCACGCCGCCTGCGCCATAGAGAAAGCCGGAGGCGCCGCCCACGGCCTCCACCCGGTCGTAGATCCAGCTGTCCACGGGCCGGGCCGCAATGGAGTACTGCAGGTTGATGCCGTTGAACAGCTGGCTGACCGACCCCGTGCCGAAGCCCCGGTAGCTGATGCCGATGTTGCCGGGCGGGCTGTAGGCCGTGACGCCCGGAATGGAGCGCAGGATCTCCTGCGTGTCCTGGGCGCCACGCGCCTCGATGGCTGCGCGGTCCACGATGTGCACCGAGGCCGGCGTCTCGCGCGCCGTCAGGCCCAGGCGGCTGGCCGTGCCCACGGTCTTGTTCAGCGGCAGCAGGCCGTTGGCATCGGCCGTGGCCTGGTCAGAGACCTCGACGGGAGCCAGCGGGATATCGGCCTGCGCTTGCGCTTGCACGCCAGGCGTCCAGGCCGTGCCCAGCGCGCAGCACAGCGCTACGGCCAGGGGATGGGGGCGAAAAAGGGTTGCAGGCAGGCGCAGCGGCGCTGCCATCGCGGGGAAGGGGAGGGAATTCACGAACTGACTCCGGGTCTTGCGCCGCGCATGCGGCGCAGGCGGGCCGGGCGCGCATCAGCAGGCCCGGCGGCGATTCAAGAGAACACGGCAGTCAGCGGAGGAGGGCCGCGCGCCGGCAGCGGCGCGCGTGTGACGGAGGCAATGTGCGCCGCCACCAGCGGCAGCAGCGCGTGGGCCAGCGGCTGCTGGTGGGGCACGGCCATCTGCGGCAGGGCCGGCGGCGGTGCGCCAGCGGGCAGGCACATGGGGCAGTCAAGCTGGTGGTGGCCCATGCCCGGGGCTGCGCTGTCGCCCAGCGCCACCAGCTTGACGTCGCCGCTGGCCGTGCAGACCAGCTCGAAACCCTGGGGATGGACCAGGGGCGAAGCCACGGCAACGCCCAGCGTCACGGCAAACCAGGCCAATATCAGCCGGGTGAGCCAGAACGAGGAGCGAAGCGCTTGCATGGGCCGTGATTATGGCTTGGCGGGCGCGGGCGTGAACAGGCTGCCGCCCAGCTTGACGCCGGCCTTCAGGCCGCGCTTGGCGAACCAGCCCTGGTTCATCTCCAGCACATAGCGCACGGGCTTGGCCGAGCAGTGCGAGTCCTCGGTCATGGGCTTCATGTCGGCCAGGTTCACGATGGTGCCGTCATCGGCCACGAAGGCGGCGGTCAGCGGCAGCAGGGTGTTGCGCATCCAGAAGCACTGCACGGCGGGCACCTCGAAGACGAAGATCATGCCCTCCTGCTGGGGCATGTCCTGGCGGAACATCAGGCCGATGGCGCGCTCGCGGTCCGAGGCGGCCACCTGGGCATCGATGCGGTGGATTCCGGCCGTCAACTCCACGCGGCGCAGATTCATCTGGGGGCTGCCCTGGGGCTGTGCGCCTGCCGATACGGCGGCGCCGGCCAGGCAGGCGGCCATGAGCAACCGCTGCAGCGCGCGGCGGGAAAGGGATGTGTGGAGGGGTGTCGAAGGCTTCGTCATCTTGCACATTCTGTCGCAGGGGGCGCGTGGCCGGACGCAAAAATCGGCCCGGCCGGGCCATCAGGGCCGGGCGGGCGGCAAAAAGCCCGCAGTGCATTGCTGACTTGCGGGCTTTTTTTGAGGGGATGCCAGCGGGCATCCCGGCGCCTGGATCAGGCCACGGCCTTGTGTGCCTTCTTGGTGGAACGCTTGGCGTGCTTCTTGCCGGAATGCTTGCCGCTCTTGGCAACCTTGGCCTTCTTGGCTGTGTGAGCGGGAGCAGCTGCGGAAGCGGCCGTGGGAGCCGACATCGGCGTTTCGGGTGCTGCGGCGGCCTGTGCGAAGGCGCCTGCGGCAAACGAACCGGCGACCAGGACAGCGAGGAGTTTTTTCATATATGCCATTTCCTAGAAAAGCGGTAGAAGCCAAGTTGAACCAGACAGCGGTGCGAAATTGTTGATGCACCGCAGATGCTCAACGCACTGACTGTATCGCCGTTGACAGGAAGGCGGCCCGATTGTCGTTAGAATTTTCTGCACCAAATTTGTGCCCATTCCGGGCATTCACTCTTGCCTCGTGCACCAGCCAACGGAGACCCGTCCCCATGAACCGCTTCCAGCACATCCAGGTGCCGGCCGAGGGCCAGAAGATCACTGTCAACGCCGACATGTCGTTGAACGTGCCAGACCAGCCCATCATTCCTTTCATCGAAGGCGACGGCACCGGCGTGGACATCACGCCCGTGATGATCAAGGTGGTGGATGCCGCCGTGGCCAGGGCCTATGGCGGCAAGCGCAAGATCCAGTGGATGGAGGTCTTCGCGGGCGAGAAATCCACGCGCATCTACGGCCCCGATGTCTGGCTGCCCGAGGAAACCATGCAGGCCCTTCGCGAGTACGTGGTCTCCATCAAGGGCCCGCTGACCACGCCCGTGGGCGGCGGCATCCGCTCGCTGAACGTGGCGCTGCGCCAGGAGCTGGACCTCTACGTCTGCCTGCGCCCCGTGCAGTATTTCAAGGGCGTGCCCTCGCCGCTGAAGGAGCCCGAGAAGACCAACATGGTCATCTTTCGCGAGAACTCCGAGGACATCTACGCTGGCATCGAGTACGAGGCCCGCAGCGACAACGCCAAGAAGCTCATCGACTTCCTGGTCAAGGAAATGGGCGTCAAGAAGATCCGCTTCCCCGAGACCTCGGGCATCGGCGTCAAGCCCGTGTCCATCGAGGGCACGGAGCGCCTGGTGCGCAAGGCCATCCAGTACGCCATCGACAATGACAAGCCCAGCGTGACCCTGGTCCACAAGGGCAACATCATGAAGTTCACCGAAGGGGGCTTCCGCGACTGGGGCTACGCGCTGGCCGCGCGCGAGTTCGGCGCCCAGCCCATCGACGGCGGACCCTGGCTCAAGTTCAAGAACCCGCGCACGGGCCGCGACATCGTCATCAAGGACTCGATTGCCGACGCCTTCCTGCAGCAGATCCTGCTGCGCCCGGCCGAGTACTCGGTGGTGGCCACGCTCAACCTCAACGGCGACTACATCTCGGACGCGCTGGCGGCCCAGGTTGGCGGCATCGGCATTGCGCCCGGCGCCAACATGTCCGACTCCGTGGCCTGCTTCGAGGCCACGCACGGTACGGCCCCCAAGTACGCGGGCAAGGACTATGTGAACCCGGGCTCCGAAATCCTCTCGGCCGAGATGATGCTGCGCCACATGGGCTGGCGCGAGGCGGCCGATCTGGTCATCAGCGCGCTGGAAAAGGCCATCCAGAGCAAGCAGGTGACCTACGACTTCGCCCGCCTGATGGACGGCGCCACCCAGGTGTCATGCTCCGGCTTTGGTGAGGTGATGATCTCCAAGATGGATTGACGGGCGCCCGCGCTCCATGAAAAAACCGCGCCAGGGCGCGGTTTTTCTTTGACGGGCGTTGACGGGTCAGCTCTTGGGTAGCGCACAGCCATCGGGCCCGCAATCCTCGCCTTGGGGCGCGGTCTGCTCGCCGGCGGTGATGGCCGCCACCTGCTGCACCCACTCGCCCAGCTGCGTTGCCCATCCCTGTGCATCTCCCAGCCAGGGACCGATGTCGATGCGCTGGATGGCGCGCTGGCCCGGCTGCTCGGCCTCGGGGTGGTCGAACTCCAGCGCGAAGGTCGGGAAACCCTGGCCCTGTGCCAGGTTCAGCCATTCGCGCGCCTGGGTGATATGCGCCTGGGTGGCAGCGCCGGACAAGCGCTGGAAGGCCTGGGCAAAGGCCTCGCCGTCCAGTCCCAGGTCACGGGCCAGTTCCTGCAGCACGGCGGGGTCGCTGATGCGGCGGCCTTCCACGTAGTGGGCCTGCTGCTGGCGCGCCAGCATGTCCAGGCCCCGGCCCGCCAGTTCCTCGGCGGCCAGCAGGGCCGTGGTGGGCGGCTCGGAGTCCAGCACGGCGCCCAGGTCGTTGAGCAGGCCGTCGAAGTAGGCAGGGCCGAACGGCTGGCCCGTCATCTCGGCAATGCGCTGGTCGTGCGGCATCACATGGCCGCGCCAGTCGGCCGTGATGGTGCGGGTGTGGGCGCCCGTGAGCATGCCGCCGCCATGCCATTGCAGCGTGACGCCGGGCACGCTGCGCGCGGCCTTGACCAGGGGCGCGGCGGCATAGCACCAGCCGCACAGCGGGTCGAAGATGTAGTGAAGGACAAAGGGCGGCTGCGCGGTCGTGGTCATGGCAGGAGCGGGCTGTGATGAAGGCGCCCACTGTAGCGGCTATTGGCTTGCCCGTGACGGGGCAGGGCCGCAGGCAGAATGGGCGACTGCCGCCGTGCAGCCACCGTGCTGCCATCGCCGATCCCGTCTGCATTGCCATGCGCCTCAAGTCCACGCCGCCTCCGTCCGATCCGTCCGACCCGTCCGCTTCCTCTGCACCGGCCGCCGAGCCCAGTGTCCAGTCCGTCGCCCGGCGCGGCATGCTGGGTTTTCTGCTGTTCTGGCTGCTGGTCATGGGCGTGCTGTACTGGGCCATGCAGATGTACCTGAAGCCGGCCGGCGTCAAGGTGCAGGCCGATGGCACGGTGGCCATTGCGCGTGACCGCGACGGGCATTTCCGCGTGGAAGGGGCCGTCAACGGGCAACCCGTCATGTTCCTGGTGGACACGGGCGCCAGCATGGTCGGCGTGACCGAGCCGCTGGCCGAGCGCGCAGGCCTGGACGGCGGCGAGCCGGTTCGCTTTCGCACCGCCAATGGCGAGCGCGACGGCCGCATGGTGGTGGCCGAGCAGGTGCGCGTGGCCTCCCTGGTGGTCAGCGGCCTGCGCGTGGGCACGGGCTATACCGGCAGCACGGACAGGGATGCGCTGCTGGGCCAGAACTTCCTGCGCCAGTTCGATGTGGAAATACGCGGCGACCGCATGCTGATCCATCCGCGCGGCAGCGGGTCTTCGCCCAGGCAGTAAGTACGTAAGCAACTAATTAAGTTAAGGGAGAGGGGCATGACACACAACGGCTTTCGCACCGACAGGCGCAGATGGCTGCAGACGGGCGCAGTCCTGGCAGTGCTGGGTTGCACGGCCTGTGCCAGCGTGGGGCAGGGCGGTGCCTTTTCCGCCGGCACCGGCCTGGCCGAGGACCTGGGCGAACGCCTGGACCAGGGCGTGCAGAGCGGAGAACTGGCGAACCTGCACGCCGTCGTCGTGATGCGCCACGGCCGGCTGGCGCTGGAGCGCTATTTCGAGGGCGAGGACGAACGCTGGGGCGAGCCGCTGGGCAAGGTGGCCTTCAACGCCGACTCCCTGCACGATGTGCGCTCGGTCAGCAAGAGCATCGTCGGCCTGCTGTACGGCATGGCCCTGGCCGAGGACAAGGTGCCCGCGCTGGACACGCCCCTTGTCCAGGCTTTTCCCGCCTACGGCGATCTGGCGGCTGATGGGCGCCGGCGCGCCATCCTCATCTCCCATGCCCTGGGCATGACCATGGGCCTGCAATGGGACGAGGACCTTCCGTATTCCGACCCGCGCAACAGCGAAATCGCCATGGAGCGCAGCAGCGACCGCTACCGCTACGTGCTGGAGCAGCCCGTCGTCGCCCCGCCCGGCGAACGCTGGTGCTACAGCGGCGGGGCGACGGCACTGCTGGGCCATCTGATCGCGCAGGGCAGCGGCATGCCGCTGCTGGACTATGCGCGGCACAAGCTGTTTGCTCCGCTGGGCATCGACAAGGCCGAGTGGACGCCTGGCACCAACGGCGAGGCGGCCGCCGCCTCCGGCCTGCGCCTGCGGGCGCGGGACCTGGCCCGCATCGGCCAGCTGGTGCTGCAGCAGGGCGAATGGCAAGGCCGGGCGCTGGTGGCCCGGCATTGGATTGTGCAATCCATGCAGCCGCGCGTGGACGCCTGGCCCGGCCTGCGCTACGGCCACCACTGGTACGTGGGGCAGACCCGCGCCGGCCTGGCGTACTACATGGCCATCGGCCTGGGCGGGCAGCGGCTGGTGGTCGTGCCCCAGCATTCGCTGGTGTATGCCGTCTTCATGGGCAACTACGACAGCCCCCAGCAGGTGCAGCGCGTGGCGGCCGTGCAGGGCCTGGTCGCCGCTGCCTTGCGTTGACTGCCTTGCCCTGACAGCCGTGCGCGGGCACGGCCGGCGTGCGAGAATCCCCGCTTCCAAGGTCGGCCGCATGCCCGGCTCGCGCAAGCAGGGCGCGAAGCGGGGCGGGCCGGTGCGTGTCGAGGCTCGATCCACTTTCCTGGTTCCGGTGCCGGCCCATGAGCCCCAGAGGCCATGGCGCCGGTTGTTTCTGCCTCCCGCATGATCGCCAGATCACCGTTTGCCCGTGTCCCACCGCCAGCCCATCCGCATCGCCGACCGCCACCAGTTCGACACCCTGATCGACGCCCGTTCGCCTGCCGAATTCGCGCAGGACCACATTCCCGGTGCCATCAACTGCCCCGTGCTCGACAACGAGGAGCGCGCCCGGATCGGCACCATCTACAAGCAGGTCAGCCCCTTCGAGGCCAAGCGCCTTGGTGCGGCCATGGTCTCGGCCAATCTGGCGCGCCATCTGCAGGAAACCTTCGCCGACAAACCCGCCAACTGGAAGCCGCTGGTCTACTGCTGGCGCGGTGGCCTGCGCAGTGGTTCCATGGTCACCTGGCTGCGCCTGGTCGGCTGGGATGCCCAGCAACTGGCCAACGGCTACAAGTCCTATCGCGCCCATGTGATCGAGCTGATCGACCGCCTGGTGCCCCAGCTGCGCCTGCAGGTGCTGTGCGGCGCCACCGGCAGCGCCAAGACCCGCGTGCTGCATGCCCTGGCCGAGGCCGGCGAGCAGGTGCTGGACCTGGAGGGCTATGCCAGCCACAAGGGCTCCTTGCTGGGCAACCTGCCAGGGGTGGAGCAGCCCAGCCAGAAATACTTCGAGACGCTGCTGGCCCAGCAGCTGGAGAGTTTCGATCCGTCGCGCACCGTGTACGTGGAAGGCGAGAGCGCCAAGATCGGGCGCGTGTCCCTGCCGCTGGTGCTGGTCGAGCACATGCGCCAGTCGCCCGTGATTGCGCTCGATGCCACGCCTGAGGCACGCCTGGCCTACCTGCTGCGCGACTACGCCTACCTGGGCGACGATCCGCAGATGCTGGCCGACAAGCTGGGCTGGCTCAAGGAGCTGCAGGGCAAGGAGACCATCTCGCGCTGGCAGGCCTGGGCGCATGAGCGCAGCCTCTCGCCGCTTTTCTCCGAGCTCATGGCCCAGCACTACGACCCGCACTACGAGCGCTCGCAGGAGCGGCATTTCACGCAGTGGCGCACGCGCCGCAGGGTGCAGGCCGACGACCTCAGCGAGGCCGGCATCACCGCGCTGGCGCGCCAGATACTGGCGCTTGATGGGGCATCGGCCGCATGAAGCAGCCGCGTGAATCAGGCGTTTGAATCAGCCGTGTGAGTCGGCCAGCACCGGATACAGCGACAGCAGCAGCAGGGCCGCCATGCACCAGTTGAAGCGGCGCAGTGCCTGCGGCGAGCGCAGCGCGCGCCCCACGGCGCTGCCGAACAGCGTCCAGACGCTGACGCTGGGATAGTTCACGATGCCCAGCACCAGGGCGGCCAGCACCAAGTTGATGAAGAAATCCTCGCGCGGCGTGTAGGTGGCAATCACGCCGATGGCCATGATCCAGGCCTTGGGGTTGACCCACTGGAACGCCGCCGCCTGCCAGAACCCGAAGGGCCGGGCACCCGCGTTGCCGCCGTCGATGCCGCCGCTGCCCGCGATCTTCCAGGCCAGCCAGACCAGATAGGCCGCGCCCAGGTACTTGAGCGCGGTGTAGATCACCGGCAGGCGCTCGAAAACCGCGCCCAGGCCCGCGCCCACCAGCAGCACCATGACCACCACGCCCACGGTGATGCCCAGCATGTGGGGCACCGTGCGGCGGTAGCCGAAGGTGGCGCCCGAGGCCGTCAACATCACATTGTTGGGGCCGGGCGTGACGGAGCTGACGAAGGAGAACATGGCCAGTGGCAGCAGGAACGAGGTGTGGGCGGTATCGAAGGGCATGGTGGCAACAGGCATGACAGGGAATCCGGCGCCCTGTCTGCGCATGCCGCAGGCCGCGGCGCCGTCAGGCCATGCTAATGGCAGTGTTCGGTACAGTAGCAGTACACTTTGCCAGAACAATTTGCCAACTGGCCTGCCCACATGACCCTGACACTTGATCCCGCAGCCACGCCGAAGCAAGCGCAGGCACAGCAGACACCGCAGACATCGAGTGCATCCTCCGCTACGGCTTTCCAGGCCGCTGCGCCCTGGCGTCCGCTGCGCTCCTCCGATCTCTCGCTGGTCGAGCAGCTCGTGGACCACTACGGCAGCCTCATCCGCCACCATGGCCTGCGCGCGGGCTCGCGGCTGCCCTCGGTGCGCGCGCTGGCGCAGCAGGCCGGCGTCAGCCGCGATACCGTGGTCCAGGCCTACGACCGGCTGGCCGCCCAGGGCCTGGTGCATTCGCGGCGCGGCTCGGGCGTCTTCGTCAGCGCCCGGCGCGCGGCCCAGGCCTTGCCGCGCGCCAGCCAGGGTCTGCCCACGCTGGAGCAGGGCGCCGCCTTCGATACCGCCTTTCTGTTGCGCAGCATGTTCCGCGAAGGCACGGAGCATTCGGGCGACGCCGGCATGCTGCCGCCGGAATGGCTGGACCAGGAGATGCTGGCCTCGGCACTGCGCGCCGTCGGCCGCAGCACGGGCACCAGCCTGCTGACCTATGGCGTGCCCCAGGGCTATCTGCCGCTGCGCCAGCAGATCGCCTCGGTGCTGCAGGCCCAGGACGTGCCAGCCCACCCCGAGGCCCACCTGATGACCGTGGCCGGTGTCACGCAGGGGCTGGACCTCATCGTGCGCAGCCTGGTGCGCCCTGGCGATACCGTGCTGGTGGAAGACCCCGGCTGGTTTCTCATCTTCGGCCGGCTCAACGCCCTGGGGGTGAATGTGGTCGGCGTGCCCCGCCTGCCCGGCGGCCCCGACGTGGAGGCGCTGGAGCGGCTGGCCCGCCAGCACCAGCCCCGGCTTTTCATCCTGAACACGGCCGTGCACAACCCCACGGGCCAGACCCTGTCGGCCGGCGTGGCCCATGAGGTGCTGCGCATTGCCGAGCGCCACGACTTCTACCTGGCCGAGGACGACACCTACTCCGACTTCCTGCCCGGCGTGCCCGTGCGCCTGGCCGCCATGGACCGGCTGCAGCGCGTGCTCCTGGTGGGCGGCTACTCCAAGACCCTGGCCGGCAGCCTGCGCGTGGGCTATGTCGCGGCACACACCCACCTGATACGGCGGCTGACCGACCTCAAGCTGCTGGGCGGCCTGACCACGGCGCTGCCGGGCGAGCAGGTGGTGCACCGCGTGCTGGCCGACGGCCAGTACCGCAAGCATGTGGACCGCCTGCGCGAGCGCGTGGACCGCGCGCGCAACCGCTGCCTGCGCATGCTCGAAGCCCTGGACTGCCGCGCCCCGCACGAGCCGCAGGCCGGCATGTTCGCCTGGGTGGACTGCGGCGTGGACTCGGAGGTGCTGGCCCGCCATGCCGCGCCGCAGGGCCTGCTGCTGGCGCCGGGCCTGCTGTTTTCGCCCAGGCAGGCCGCGGGCAGCATGCTGCGCATTCCAGTGCCCATGGTGGAGCAGCCCCAGACCTGGAAGATCCTTGGCCACCTGCTGGCGCAGCACCGGGGCGGTGGTGGATGAGTGGACGGTGCAGCAACACTGCCTGACGGGAGGTTGACGCTGCCGGCGCCAGGGCATGTAAGACACGGCATCGGGCCTCGGCGCCCCGGTAGTGCGCTGCTATCGTTCCGGGATGACTATTGAGCTTGTCTTGCCAGGGGAGGCCGGCCGCAGAGCCGGGGTGAACGACAGCCAGCTCCGGCCGGGAGGTGGCGCTGCGCGCCGCCTGGCGCCCGTGCTGGCGCTGCTGCTGACGGCGGGCTGCGCCGACACGCCCGCGCCGCGCGGCAAGGTGGAGGGCGCCTCGTTCGAGCCCAGCGAAATCGTGCAGTCCGACAGCAACCGCATGGCCACGCTGGCCATGAAGGAGAACCTGGACAGCCTGATGCGCATCATGGACAAGCTCTACCTGCGCAACCCCGCCGAGTGGAAGAAAACCGCCGAAAGCCGCGAGGCCGCATCCGCCTACGTGCGCATCGCCATCACCGAGCGCCAGCCCTGGGCCGACCTGCGCGGCGCCCAGGACGTGGCCGCGCTCTCGCTGGCGCTGCAGCCCGACTTCAAGGGCGACCGCGTGGCCGCCTTCGTCCATGCGCTGGCCGACACCATCATCACGGCCCACGGCGGGCGCACCAGCTTCACCCTGGTCCATGGGCTGGACCCGCAGCTGATCTACAACGCTGCGCGCAACGTGGAAGTGGCCAACTGGATACTCAACTCACGGCGCAATGCCGCTGGCGGGCCGCTGCTGCTGTCCAACCACCTGGGCGACGACGCGCGCAACCTGAGCTTCGAGCGCGAGATGGGCAAGATCATCGGCCGGCTGGACCTGATCGCCAACTACACCACCGAGCGCTACAGGCGCTCCTTCATCGGCTACGGGCAGGGACTGGTGGCGGGACCCTTCATGCAGTTCCTGCCCGTGCGCTGAGGCGGCAGGCGTCAGGACTCGTCACACAGAACGATGGTGACCAGAGCGGAGGTGTCTTCGATGGCGCGTACCGCATGCGCCATGTTGGCCGGCAGGTGCATCAGCTGGCCGGCCTGCAGGGACTGGCGGCTTTCGCCGAGCATCACCTCCAGCTCGCCTTCCAGGCAATGCAGGCTGACGCTGCCAGGCACCTTGTGCGGCGGCAGCGACTGGCTGGCGCGCAGCACCACGCGGATGACCTCCATGTCCTGGGACTTGAACAGGGCACAGGTCCGGGCGCCCGCCAGCCGCGCACCAAACGGCAGGACATCGATGGCTTGAGCGGTCAGTGCAAAGGGGGTGGCCATGGCGGACCTCCAGGCGTTGGCGGGCAATACTGCCATTGTCCTCCGAAGCACCGCAATCCATCAACCGCAGCTGTGTGACAGCAGGGGCTTGTGCAGGGTCTCAGCCCGGCACGCTGGCCTCCACCAGCAGGGTCAGCAACTGCAGCGACTCCTGCCAGCCCAGGTGACAGGCCTCGGCGGGAATGACGGCGGGCACGCCTTCCTGGGTCACATCCATTTCAGTGCCGCAGAACACCTCGCGCAGCGTGATGGTGGTGATCATCTCGCCAGGCAGTTGCGGGTCGTCGAAGCGGTCGGTATGGCGTACCAGCCGGCCAGGCTCCAGGTCCAGGAACTCCCCGCCGAAGCCGCTGCGCCCTCCCGTGGACAGATTGACGAAGGCCATGCGGTAGCGCCCGCCGACCCGGGCGTCGAACTCGGGCACCTCGCAGATGTAGCCGTGGGGCGGCAGCCATTTTGCAAGGGCAGCGGCCGTGGTGAAGGCTTGGTACACGCGCTGCGGCGGCGCCTTGAGGACGCGGTGCAGCCGGATGGTGTGGACGGTGTGTGACATGCGGAACTCCTTGGCGTGGTGTCGTGCAGGGCTGCCAGCCTCGCACCGATGCAGTCCTTGCGCAAGAGGCGACACATGGAGCCTGATGCAGGATTCAATGATTCATAAATCGAATCCTTGCTTGGTTTTAAAGAATTGGACTTGAATCATTGACGCCCGCACCATGGCGGCGAGCGCTGGATACACAGCGCCGCTTTCCATAGGAAACAGGAGACAAGCAAATGAAGCATTCCCCGTTGCGCAGGGCCCTGGCCCTTGGCGCTCTCAGTGCCATGGCTGTCGTTGCAGCGCCCGCTGCGCAGGCCCAGGGCAGCTATCCCTCCAACCCCATCACCCTGGTCGTGCCGTTCGCGGCCGGCAGTGGAACCGATGCCGTGGCGCGCGTGGTGGCTACCCGGCTGGGCGAGCGGCTCAAGCAGCCCGTGATCGTGGACAACAAGGCCGGCGCCAATGCCCAGATTGCCGCCAACCATGTGGCCAAGGCCAAGCCGGACGGCTACACCCTGTTCATGACCACCAACACCTCGCACTCGGCCAACCCCTGGCTGGTCAAGGGCCTGAAGTACGACCCCGTCAAGGACTTCACGCCCGTGGCGCGCGTGGGCGAGCTGCCGTTCGCGCTGCTGGTCCACCCCTCCGTTCCTGCCAAGACCGTGCAGGAACTGATCGACTACGCCAAGGCGAATCCCGACCGCCTGTCCTACGGCACGCCCAACAGCACCTCGCTGGTGGCCTCGGAAACCTTCAAGTACGTCACTCACGCCCAGATCACCTCGGTGCCCTACAAGTCCAGCCCGCAGGCGTTGACCGACCTCATGGGCAACCAGATCCAGGTCTACGTGGCCGACCTGGGCTCGGCCTGGGGCACGATCAAGACCGACCGCGTGCGAACCCTGGCCGTGACGGCGGCCAAGGGTTCCACCCTGCTGCCCAATGTGCCGGCCATCGGCAAGACGCTGCCGGGCTTCGACATCACGTCGTGGAACGGCATCTTCGGTCCGGCCGGGATGCCGGCCGACATCACCGAGCGGCTGAACACCGAGCTGCAGGCCATCCTCAAGGACAAGGCCGTGCAGGAGCAATTGGCCCAGGTCGGCTTCGAGGTCTGGCCCACGGCCACGCCTGCCGAGTTCGCCACCTATGTGAAGGACCAGATGGCCCGCTGGGGGCAACTGGTCAAGCAGGCGGGCATCGAGGCCCAGTGAAGGAGAGCCGCATGGAACAAGCGCAGCAAGGGCAGCAAGGCCCTCTTGCAGGGGTGAAGGTGCTGGACATGACCTCGGTGGTCATGGGGCCCTTTGCCACCCAGATCCTTGCGGGCCTGGGGGCCGAAGTGATCAAGGTCGAATCGCCCGAGGGCGACAACATGCGCCACGTCGGCCCCATGCGCAACCCCGCCATGGGCCACATCTTCCTGCAGGCCAACCAGGGCAAGCGCTCCGTGGTGCTGGACCTCAAGCAGGGCGCTGCGCGCGAGGCCCTGCTGCGCCTGGCCGAAGGCTGCGACGTGCTGGTCAGCAACGTGCGGCCCCAGGCCATGGCGCGCCTGGGCCTGGCCTACGAGGACGTGGCGGCGCGCAACCCGCGCATCATCCACGTGAGCTGCTGCGGCTTCGACCAGCGCGGCCCCTATGCGGCCCGGCCCGCCTATGACGACCTCATCCAGGGCGCCACCGGCGTGCCCTGGCTGGCGCAGCAATACGGCGGCGGCGAGCCGGCCTATGCCCCCATGACCCTGGGCGACCGCGTCACCGGCCTGCACGCGGTCTACGCCGTCACGGCCGCCCTCTATGCGCGCGAGAAGACCGGCAGGGGCCAGGCCGTGGTCGTGCCCATGTTCGAGGCCATGACCCAGTTCATCCTGGGCGACCACATGGCGGGCCTGTCGTTCGAGCCGCAGCTGGGCGGCCCCGGCTATGCGCGCCTGCTCACGGGCCACCGCAGGCCCTATCGCACCAGCGACGGCCACCTGTGCGTTCTCATCTACAACGACAAGCACTGGCACAGCTTCTTCAACGCCATAGGCCAGCCCGAGCGCATGGCCGAGCCCATCTTCGCCACCCACAGCCAGCGCGCGCTGCACATCGATGCCGTCTATGCCGAAGTCTCGCGGCTGATGGCAGGGCGCACCACCGCCGAATGGCGCACGCTGCTGGACGCGGCCGACGTGCCCAACATGCCCATGGCCTCGCCCGAGGACCTGATCGCCGACCCCCAGCACCAGGCCACCGGCTTCGTGCACGAGATAGACCACCCCAGCGAAGGCCGGCTGCGCACCACGGCCAGCCCCACGCGCTGGAGCGCCACGCCGCCCGCAGAACGCGCCGCCCCCGCGCCGCGCCTGGGCGAACACACCCTGCAGGTGCTGCGCGACGCGGGCCTGACCGAGGCCGAGCTGGCCGCCCTGCAGGCCAGCCGCGCCTGCAGCCAGGCTGCCGCGCTGCAAGACGCCCCACCACAAACACAAGCACAAACACAAACAGAAGGAAACCGCCCATGCCCCGCTATCTGATCCGTGAACAAGACGTGCCCGGCTACAGCCCCGCCAACCACCACGGCACCGTCAACCGGCGCCTGGTCAGTGCCGCCAACGTGGGCGCGCGCCACATGGAGCTGGTGCTGGGCACGCTGGAACAGGGCGGCGGCGCGCTGCCCCATGCCCACCCCGGCATGGAGCAGGCCTGCTACCTGCTGGCCGGCACGGCCGAAGTGGAAATCGACACCCCGGACGGCAAGGAACGCTTTGCCATGCAGCCCGGCGACACCTGCTTCTTCCCCGAGGACTGCATGCACATCTTCCGCGTGACCAGCGCCGAGCCCGTGCGCCTGCTGGTCTTCTACAGCCCGCCGTACGGCGAGAACCCGGAGCGCGTGCGCCGACCGGCAGCCTGAGCGCCGTCACCCCACAGACACAACAAGCGAACAGCTACAAGCAACGGAGAACACACCATGGACTTTCTGTGGAACGAAGAACAGGAACAGATACGCGACGCCGTCGAGCGCGCCTGCGCACCCTTCGATGCCGACTACTGGCTGCACAAGGACCATGAAGGCGGCTTCCCGCACGATTTCCACAAGGCCCTGGCCGACGCGGGCTGGCTGGGCATTGCCATGCCCGAAGAGTTTGGCGGCGCAGGCCTGGGCATCAGCGAGGCAGCGCTCATGATGCACACCATCTCGGCCACGGGCGCGGGCCTGTCGGGCGCCTCGGCCGTGCACATGAACATCTTCGGCCTGCACCCCGTCGTCGTCTTCGGCACGGACGAGCAAAAGCGCCGCTGGCTGCCCCCGCTGATCGCGGGCACGGACAAGGCCTGCTTCGGCGTCACCGAGCCCAATGCGGGCCTCAACACCCTCAAGCTGCAGACACGCGCCGTGCGCGATGGCGACGTCTACGTGGTCCATGGGCAGAAAGTCTTCATCTCCACCGCCCAGGTCGCCAACAAGATCCTGCTGCTGGTGCGCACCAAGCCCGTGGAAGAGTGCAAGGGCACGGAAGGCCTGAGCCTGTTCTACACCGACCTGGACCGCGAACGCATCGAGGTGCGCGAGATCGACAAGCTCGGCCGCAAATGCGTGGACACCAACCAGCTGTTCATCGACGGCCTGCGCATCCCCGCCGAGGACCGCATCGGCGAAGAGGGCAAGGGCTTTTCGTACATCCTGCACGGCCTCAACCCCGAGCGCATCCTCATCGCCGCCGAGGCCGTGGGCCTGGGCCGCGCCGCCCTGGCGCGTGCCACCCAGTACGCCAAGGAGCGCGTGGTCTTCGACCGCCCCATCGGCCAGAACCAGGGCATACAGCACCCGCTGGCCCAGGCCTGGATGGGGCTTGAGGCGGCCCACCTCATGGTGCAAAAGGCCGCCTTCCTCTACGACAGGGGCCTGCCCTGCGGCGCCGAGGCCAACGCCGCCAAATACCTGGCAGCCGAAGCCTGCGCCAAGGCCTGCGAAACCGCCATCTTCACGCACGGCGGCATGGGCTACGCCAAGGAATACCACGTGGAGCGCTACATGCGCGAATCCTGGATTCCCCGCCTGGCGCCCGTCAGCCCGCAGCTCATCATGTGCTTCATCGCCGAAAAGGTATTGGGCTTGCCTAAATCGTATTGACCCCCTGAGTCGCTTCGCGCCTTCCCCCTTCTCGCTGCGCGGAGGGGGACGACACCCTCGGTGCGGGGCGGCCCTTCCTCGGTGTCTCAAAGTTGAGGTGCGCGGGTTTTGTGGCTGCGAACCATCTGAAGTCCCATGATTTATCAATCTGTATTTCAGAGGTAGCCATGGTGCAAGATGCCATCTCGCTTGCTCCCCATCCGCCGCCTCTCATGAAGACCCATCTGCTGCGCTATTTCGTCGCCCTGGCCGAGGAACGTCACTTCGGCCGCGCGGCCCAGCGGCTGTGCATCACCCAGCCGCCGCTGAGCATGGCGCTCAAGACCCTGGAGCAGGACCTGGGCGCCAGCCTCATGGACCGCGACGCCAAGAACGTGCGCCTCACCCCTGCGGGCGAGGCCTTTCTGGTCGAGGCACGCAAGGTGCTCGCCCAGCTGCAGCACGCGGCCGACGTGGTGCGTGGCGTGGCCGAAGGCATGCAGGGCCGGCTGGACGTGGGCATCACCGGCTCCATGGTCTACCGCCAGGTGCCCGACTTCTGCCGCGCCTTCCGCGCAGAGCGCCCCCTGGTCGAAGTCTGCCTGCACGAAATGTCCACGCGCGAGCAACTGCAGGCCATTGCCAGCGGCCAGATCGACTGCGGCTTTCTCAACATAGGCACCCCGCCAGACGGCCTGCAGACCCTGTCGATTGGCGAGGAACCCTTTGTCTGCTGCCTGCCCGCCACGCATGCGCTGGCCCGGCAGCCTGCCATCGACCTGCGCGAACTGGCCCGCGACACCTTCGTCATGTTCGCCCGCGAAGTGGCCCCGGCCAACTACGACAACGTCATCGCCTGCCTGCAGCAGGCCGGCATCCACCCCCACACCCGCCACGCCGCGCGCCAGTGGCTCACCGTCATGGCACTGGTCTCGGCAGAGCAGGGCGTGGCCCTGGTGCCCAGCTGCATGCAGCGCGTGGGCATGAACGGCGTGGTGTTCGTGCCGCTGCGCGGTCCGCAGCAGGCCATGACGCCGGCTGTCATGGCCTGGCGGGCGGATCAGCCTGCGGCGGTGTTGCAGGCTTTCATTGAGAGGGTGAGGGCGATGGCCTCCACCGCCGTCAAGGGTGGTAGGGGTTGAGGGCTGTCACCTCTACAGACCCTTCGCAATAGTGCATGGCGAAAACCACCAGCGCCTTACCATTCGATTGGGTGATGGCCTCCACGTGCCAAAAAGGCACTTTTTCTCCTGGAGAAAACGTCACCTTGGTGATATCGAATGCGTACTGAGGAAACTTTTCTTTCAGTTTTTTCAGTACATTCGTTCGAACCAGATTAAGGTCATGGTTTTCGCAAGCGGTTGCGTTTTTTGCGTCCCCGCATGCGGTGATCAGCAAGACTGCGCCAGCCAACAAACTGCGCAAAAAACTGTATCTTGACATGGTTTTTTCATATCAGCGGCCTGTGAAGTAATTGGCCAAAGCCGTTGATGACCGGATACTGGCTGGAGTTATGCGCGGATGTGCGGCGTTGTGCGGGCACCATCATCCAAGACGGGTTGCCATGGTACTTTCTTCTGTTTTAGGCTGAAGAAGGCACCATGGCTTCCTGGGGTCATAAACCTGGTTTGCTATTGCTTCAATAGATTTCCATTATCCCATTCTCACTGGCCGAGTATTTGCTTTCCGAAACTGCTCGAGCAGAAACGGCCTTTCCCCCTGTGCCGGCCAAATGTGGGTACATGTAGCATAGAACTGCAACTTGCAGATTTGCGACTGGAATGCTACCAGCCATGGTGAAACCATTGTTATAGCAATTTGGAATCCCTCGAACTCCAACGGCAAGTGAAAGATCGCCGCCTTTTGGTACAGAAAAGTCAACGCCTGCACTTGCAGATACTCTTGTGTATGAGCCAGCACGCGGGTAAGGGTCATAGCTTAGAGATAGAACAGGTCTGTAGTTCCATTGGCCACCAGGCATGTAATAGTAGTCAGATTGTTGTTTGAATGATATTCTCTTTTGAGGGGACGCTGGTTCGCAGTGAAGAGGTATATTCCTTTCATCGCTACCAATTACCATTTTCCCGGGAGATTCTGGATGCTTGTCTCCGTATATCTCGCACAGCCTCTTGTTGAATTCAATCGCTTCATCATTTTGATTGGTGGTTTCGTAGAGATATGATCCATTTGATAGCTTGACTAGATTGATGGTCACGGTTCCACTCATTCCAGCCATGCTGCCGGAAATAATTCTGGCGACCATTGGCATGCCGTTCTTTTCAATTTCCTCATTCCCTATCAGAAAATCTTGATCCATTGCAGAGATTGATACGGGAAAAAGTATAGATCCGGTCAGAATTTTAATTGGCATAGTTCCCTCTGTGCTGAAATTTTAATAGGCCTTTGCTGCCACATGGCAGTGAGTGACGCTATCAGTCTAAGTTCTTTCGAATTTTCAGATCAAGTGGAGACTGCTGTCGTTTTCTATTTTTCTGAAAAATAAGATACTTCCTAGGAATTTGCGTGAATTGACGATCAGCGGTCTAAACACGAGCATTCGGATTCAAGATGAGCAAAGCTTTTGCTGGTTCGCAGACTTGATGAATCCGTAAGTTTCTGGGGCCGTACATCTGAGTGCTCTTGCCGCTTTGGCAGTACCCCTGCGTCGTCGCCGATCGAGTCTGCCCACGTTGCCACTACGCGGGCCGAGGGAGATGCGATGTGACGGGGTTTGAACTGCGAGACAGGCGCCCGGAATCTGCCGGTCACCACGGCCCCAGCCACACGACTCAGTCCGATGGCACAGCGTCTGTACTGCCCAGAATCTCCGCCACCTTGAGCGCCAGCGCCTCCAATGTGAACGGCTTGGTCAGAAGCTGCGTCCCGGGGTGCAGGTTTTCCTGGCTGAGGGGCGATGCCTCGGTGAACCCGGTGATGAAGAGCACCGGCAGGTCGGAACGGGCCAGGCGTGCCTCGTCGGCCAGCTGCTTGCCGTTCATTCCGCCGCGCAGCCGCATGTCCGTGATCAGCATGTCCACCCGGGTTCCGGCACGCAGTACCTGCAGCGCGGCGGCTGCATCTGCCACGGCAAGCACCGTGTAGCCCAGGTCGACAAGCGCCTCGTCGATGAGATGGCGGATCGGGGCTTCGTCATCCACGACCAGCAAGGTCCTTTGGGCAGGAACCACCACCTGCCGTGCCGCATCGACCGCGCGTTCTGCAACCGGCGCGGCGTCGCACCTGGGCAGATACAGGCAGACCGTGGTGCCCTGGCCCGGCTGGGAGAAGATCCTGACCGCTCCTCCCGATTGCCGCGCGAAGCCGTAGATCATCGACAGCCCCAACCCCGTTCCGTGGCCCACCGGCTTGGTGGTGTAGAACGGCTCGAAGGCGCGCGCAATGGTCTGCTCCGACATGCCGGTGCCCGTATCGGTGACGCACAGCGATACATAGCCGCCCGGCGGAAGGCCCCACTCCCGGGCTGCCGCCTCTTCAAGCTCGATATTGGCTGTCCTGATGGTCAGCCGGCCGCCTTCGGGCATGGCATCGCGGGCGTTGATGCACAGGTTCAGGATGGCGTTCTCCAGCTGCGTTCCATCGATTTGCGCGTGCCAGAGATGGGCTGCCGGCACGATGTCGATGTCCACGCTGGCGCCCACGGTCCTGCGCAGCAGGTCCTCCCAATCGGCCAGGAGCGCGGCCATATCGGTGGGCTTGGAGTCCAGGATCTGCCGGCGCGAGAACGCAAGCAGCCGCTGCGTGAGCGTGGCGGCGCGCCGCACCGCCCCCTGCGCTCCATGGATGAAGCGCGTGAGGTTGTCCACCTGGCCGCGCGCCAGCATCCGCTGCAGCAGCTCCAGATTGCCCATGACGGCCGCCAGCAGGTTGTTGAAGTCGTGCGCAAGGCCACCCGTCAACTGGCCCACCGCCTCCATCTTCTGCGACTGGCGCAGTTGCTCCTGCACCTTGGCCAGCGCTTCGGCCTTGGCCATTTCGGAGGTGATGTCGCGGCCCACGGCATTGATGCGGCCTGCCGCCGAACGCGTGGACCAGGAGATCCAGCGGTAGCTCCCGTCCCGATGGCGGTACCGGTTGTCGAACCGGGCATGCGCCATGCCTGTGGCCAGCTCCTGCGTGTCCTGGATGGTGCGCGCCAGATCCTCCGGATGGATGAGATGAAAAAGCGTGGTGCCGAGCAGCTCGTCTTCACGCCACCCCAATACCTCGGTCCAGGCCGGGTTGACCGCAGTGATGATGCCCTCGAACGTGCAGCGCATCATGATGTCGGATGACAGCTGCCACAGCGCGTTGCGGTCGGCCGTGCGCTCTGCCACCTGTTCCTCCAGCGTGGCATTCAAGCGCTCCAGCGCGGCCTGGGCCTGCTTGCGCTCGGTGATGTCGGAGGCCGCTCCCAGCCAGCCGGTGATGGCGCCTGCGGCATCGAACAGCGGCACGGCGCGCGAGAACGCCCAGCCCACGCTGCCATCGACGCGGTTCACCCGGTGCTCGATCACGTAGTCCGTCTTCGTGCGGATGGCCCGCGCGATCTCCGCGCGCACCAGGTCGCGGTCCTCCGGGGGGATGTAGTCTTCCAGCCAGTTCGTGTTGGACGCCTGCGTGTCAGGGATGAACCCGCCGCCTGCCAGCTGGTGCAGCTCGCTCCAGTCCGCACTGATGGAGTAGCGCACTTCCGAGGAGGAGCGCACCAGCGCATCCAGCCGCTCCTCGCTCTGGCGCAACATGTCCAGCGCCCGCCGTTCCGCATCGATGTCCAAAATGGCGATGGCCGTGGCCACGACTTCCTTGTCCGCATTGCGCAGCGGCACCCCGAACACGCGCGTCCATACCTCAAGCCCCTGGGGCGTGTCATAGACACAGTCAACGCCCGGCACCACCAGCTCACCGCGGAACGCGCGGGCGGCCACAAACTGGTCGCGGGGAACGGGCTTGCCGTCCTTGTCCCAACTGCGCCAGCGCCCCCGGTCTTCCTCAGCCGACAGCAGCGAAGGGATGGGGGTGTCTGGCAGGAAATGGCGGTAGGCCGGGTTGGACATCAGCACCTTGCCACCCTTGCCCACCAGGCACAGGCCTATCGGCAGATGCTCGATGAAATCCGAGAACAGCGTCTTCTGGTCCGCCACCTGTGCATCGAACGGGTCCTGATCGCTGGCGCCCGCGCCCTGCACGGCGCTGGCATGGCCCGCCGTGGCAATCGCCAGTTGCGCCCGCAGCCGGGCGTTTTCCTCGCGAAGCAGGGCAATCTCTTCGGACTCTTGGATCATGGGGGGGTGGAGCGGGGCGTTGGGTGGAGGAGAGGGGGCAGCTCGCCGCTGGCGGGGACGGCGATGCTGCCTGGGGATCATAGCTGTGACTGCTGGTGCGACCGATGTTGAGGCTGCAGTCCTCGGTGCGGCAATTCTTGTGGGACTTCGCCCTCCCAGGGACTATGGGGTTGAACTGGCCGTGCAATGGGCTGAATTTGGGTCCCCAATGACCGATGAATCGGTCGACGAACACTCGAAATGTGCCATTGAAAATGTGGAAGTCGAGAACCTTATTGGGAAAATGGCAAAAGAATGCATATTTCCGCCAATTTCTCGAATATGAATCAAACAAATCGGCAATGAATGATCTGCCCCGTCGTGCAGGCCATGGCTGAAGGGTGGCGGCGATAGGGCTTCCCTGCAGGAAACGTGCCGCAGGCACCGCCGCTGCTGTGACTTTCATGTCACACGGCACAGCTGTCACGAAGAATACTTATGTGTTGCCTAGAGTTCCCGCAGCGGTGGCAGGAGGCCACCGTCATTCTCATTAATAAGTTCAGTTCGTATCTCGCCAATGAAAAATCAAAAAACGTGCTCGCGCATTCTGGGACTCGCGATGGGCACATTCTTCGCCTCTTCTTCCAGCTTGGCCTTGGCGCAATCTTCCGTCACCATTTTTGGTGTGGTGGACGTCGGTGTCACCATTGCCAAGTCCGGCAGCAACAGGCTCAATGCACTGAACTCCAGCCAAGGCAAGACCAGCTTGCTTGGCTTGCGCGGCACGGAGGACCTCGGCGGCGGCAACCGAGCTCAGCTCTGGCTTGAAGGCGGCCTCAACCCCGATGTCGGCTCTGGCGGCAGCAGCGGCTCCCTTGGCTTCGAGCGCCGCTCCACGATCGGGCTGAGCAACAATTCCTGGGGTGAAATCCGGCTGGGTCGCGACTACACCCCCAGCTACAACATCTTCACCGCTTTCGCGGGCCCCGACACCACCACCGGTGTGCAGGCCAATCTGTTCCAGACGATCCGCCAGACTGCCTACAACGCCGCCAGCCAAAGCGGCGTGGTCGACCGCACGCGCATCAGCAACGCCGTGGGCTACTTCCTGCCGAGCGACCTGGGCGGTATCTATGGCCAGTTCTCGGTTTCCTTTGGTGACGAGAACGCCTCCGGCTCTGGCGCAAGCAAGGCCCGCAGGTACATAGGCGGCAACCTGGGCTATCGCTCTGGCCCGCTGAACGTGGGTATCGGCTACGGCAGGATCGACGGCACCGCAGCCGTGGCTTCACCCAGCGCCATCGCCGCAACCAGCGATCTGGAAGACCTGGTGCTGGGCGCCTCGTACAACTTCGGCAGTTTCCTGCTCAATGGCGGATACAACAGCCTGAAGTGGGAGCCCGTCAACGGCGCAACCTCCGGGAAGGTGGACGGCTTCTACCTGGGCGCGACCATCCCCATGGGGCCAGGCAGCTTGCGCGTCAAGTACGCCAGCGCCAAGTTCAGCGGCAACGCCTCTGCCCTCACGCGCAGCGGCGGCAAGGCCGACAAGTATTCGATCGGATATGTCTACGAGTTCTCCAAGCGCACCTCTCTGTACGCAGGTCTGGCGCGTGTGAACAACAAGAACGGCGCCAGCGTCGGCCTGATTGGCGGCCCTGCGGGTGTGGCCAACGCCGGCTCGACCGGTGTGGATCTGGGCATCAGCCACTCGTTCTGAGCGGCGCAGCGCCTTTTCCAGAAACGAAGCCTTCAAGCTTGGGCAGGCCCTTGCCACGCAGGGCCTGCCGATCTGCCTATCTACCTGTCAGGCTTGCCTCTTCTTCTCAAGACCTACTCGCCATGCGACCCCCCAATTCTTCTCCCTGCCTGGTGGCAGTGATCGCCGCCGCGGCTGCCTTGCTGAGCGCCTGCGCCGACACCCGCCCGCTCCAGGTCGCTGGCTCCGAGACGGTGGCGCAGACCACCGGCGTCGGCAGCATCCGTGCCACCGTCACGCGCCAGGACGTCCAGTTCGACGACCGGTTCTATTTCCCCTACGAAGGCCAACACCCCGCCACCAAGGCCGATTTTCCCAAGGGCTTTCTGCCAGCCTACGGTTCGGGCCTGGCCTTGAAGGGCAGGCGTGCCGACGGCACGCTGGAGTTCTACGCCATCACCGATCGCGGCCCGAACGCGACCACCGGCCCGGTCACGCAGATCACCGACGGCTCCAATCCCGCGGGCTTTGCCAGTTCCACGGTGTTTCCCTCGCCCAACTTCATTCCGTCCATCGGCGTGATCGCCCTCGGAAAGGACGGAGCCAGGCTCGTCTCCACCCTGCCGCTCAGATTCAGCGCCACACAGAACGCCAACGGCCGCGTGCAGCCATGGGGCATCACAGGCAACACGGGCGAGCAAGTCCTGGACGACTCCTTCACCTATCCCGGCAAGGCCAAGGGCTACAGCGAATTCGGCCTGGACACGGAATCAGTGGTGGTGGATGCCGCACGCAATGCGCTGTGGGTGTCCGACGAATACGGACCCTTCATCGTGAAGATCGACCCGGCGACCGGCATCATCCAGAAGAAATACGGGCCCGGCACCGGCGCGGCCGATCTGCCGGCCATTCTCGCCAAGCGCCGCGCCAACCGTGGCATGGAGGGGCTGAGCATCGATGTGGCCAGCGGCAAGCTGCACGGCTTCCTGCAAAGCCCCCTGGACGACGGCAAGGCCGACTACAGCACCGCTGCCGTTGCCGACGCCACTGGCAAATCGGAGAACGTGCGCGACTACGCTCGCTTTGTGCGCTGGGTGGAGTTTGACCCGACCACCGAGAAAACCCGCCTGTTTGCCTTGCCCGTGGACAGCCGCTGGTACAACCAAGGCAAGACCGGCAATGCCAAGCTGGGTGATGTGGTCTCACTGGGCAAGGGGAAGTTCATCGCCATCGAGCAAGGCACGGGCAAGGACAAGAAAGTCTTCAACGACCTGGTTCTGATCGAGTTTCCGGCCAACGCCACCGATATCACCGCGCTGGGCTCCGACCTGGAAAAGAGCAGCCTGACTGGCAAGCCGGTCAATGGCTCGGACTATTCCAAGGTCGTGACGCTCAAGAAGACCCGGCTCTTCAACCTGAACGCCACCGGCTGGGTGGCCGAGAAGGCCGAAGGCCTGGCGCTGGTCGATGACTACACGCTGGCGCTGACCAACGACACCGACTTCGGTGTTTCGCTGGCCGTGCTGGACGCCAGCGGCAAGGAAATCGAAGGCTCGGACGTCACCAAATGCATGGTGGACGCTGACGGCAGGATCGTGAACGACGGCCAATGCGCCAAGGGCGCGGCGAGCCTGCGCTTCACCACCAATGACGTCAACGACCGCACGCAGCGACTGTGGACCTTTAAGTTCAGCAAGAAACTGAGCGAATACGGCGCTCCCTGAACGACTGCGACTGGGACTGCATGGCATAGGCAAGACAACGGGGCCACGTTGTTCCAGGGCGGCTCGTCCAGCGCGAAGGCGCTGCGACGGGCCGCAACGCTGATGTCGCCTCCTATGGCACCTGCACGGAGCAGCGCCGCCGTTGCGGCGAAAGTGCGGGGTTGCCGCAATGGCTGGACCTTTCGACCTCCAGCAGTCTTACGGCATTGCCCAAAGCGGTAGTCGTCGAGTGCGTAGATGGCAGGCATACGTCCGAGCCAAGCACTTTCACAATCAAATCCTCCTCTGCTTGGCCATTTCAGAAGCGCCTTCAAATTCCATGCTGGTTTCCGCGTGAGTCGAGGAAATTCAACAGAGAGCCGTTCAGAATCCAATTCCGGATTTTCGATGGCTTGGGATTGGCCAGTCATCGAATTCCTGAAGAGATAGTGCGTGCGGTATCCTCAGCCGCTCTGTGGAGGAGAAGAAAGTGGCGGTACTGATTCCTGCGATGGGGGCGTGCGTTGGGCGCATGACGCCTGGCGAGCGACGCCTGGCCGAGCGTTTGGAGCAAAAGCTCGAAGACGATTACATGCTTTGGTATGACGTGCCCATCGGCCCCAAGCAGACGCATCCTGACTTTGTCGTCATTCATCCACGCAGGGGCGTTTTGATTCTTGAGACCAAGGATTGGCGGCTCGAGACGGTTCAAGAGGCGACCAAACAGGCCTGGACGCTCATCGTGGATGGAAGACCCAAGGTCGTCATCAATCCGGCAGCCCAGGCGCGACACTGCGCCATTCAAGTGGTCAATGCACTGGAGCGGGATCAGCAACTCATTCACGGCGAAGGCCCTCATCAGGGAAAGCTGGCATTTCCCTGGGGCAGCGGCGTGGTGTTCACCAACATTACGCGCAAGCAGTTTGAAGAATCTGCACTGGACCAGACGATTGATGCGCATCTGGTCATCTGCAAGGACGAGATGCTGGAATCCGTTGATGCGGAGGCTTTTCAGCAGCGCCTGTGGACCATGTTCCCCCACGCTTTCGGCAAAGCCATGTCGGTGCCGCAGCTCGAGCGCACGCGGTGGATCATGTTCCCGCAGGTGCGTGTTCCGGTGCAAGGCAGCCTTCTGCCGGAAGACGCGGACGAGCTGCCGGACATCATGCGCGTCATGGACTTGCAGCAGGAGCAACTCGCGCGCAGCCTGGGCGATGGGCATCGCGTGATCCACGGAGTTGCCGGCTCAGGCAAGACCATGATTCTTGGCTATCGTGCGGAACACCTGGCCAAGACCGCTTCGACCAAGCCCATCCTCGTGCTCTGCTACAACGAGCCCTTGGCCGTGAAGCTCAATGCCTGGTTTGCGGCCAAGGGCCTGGCCGACCGGGTGCATGCCCGCAACTTCCACAAGTGGTGCCGCCAGCAGTTGGTGGCCTATGGCCAGACGCTACCCGCTCAGGGCCCAGGCATGTTTGATCAGATGGTGGAGTTTGTGATTCGCGGCGTGGATCGGCAACAGATTCCGTCCGGGCAATACCAGGCCGTGATGGTCGACGAGGGGCACGACTTTCAGCCTGAATGGCTCAAGCTCGTCACCCAGATGGTGGACCCCGAGACCAACAGCCTGTTGATCCTGTACGACAGCGCCCAGAACATCTATGGCAAGAGCAAGGCGCGTGGCTTCAGCTTCAAGAGCGTGGGAATCCAGGCCTCTGGGCGCACGACCATTCTCAAGATCAACTACCGCAACACCAGGCAGATTCTGCAAATTGCCAACCGCGTCGCCGCCGAGTTCCTGCAACCCAATGCCCAGGATGATGACGGTGTTCCGCTGGTGCAACCCATCAGCTGCGGCCGCGAAGGGCAGGAGCCGCTGATCGTGCGCCTGCCGAGCTTGCGGGACGAGCCCGCCAAGATCGCCGAGCTGCTGGCTGCGGCGCATCAGGAAGGCCACGCCTGGGGTGACATGGCCATCCTGTGCCGCGATCACGACTCCATGAACCAGTGCGCCATGGCACTTGGCCGCCGAAAACTTCCGCATCGCGTGCGTCATCGGTCAGGTGACTTCGATCCACTGGCCAACACCATCAAAGTGATGACAATGCACGCCAGCAAGGGATTGGAGTTCCCAGTCGTGGCCGTTGCAGGAGTGGGGCAGATGCCGCGCGAAGGCGAAGATGCGGCGGACGAGGCCAAACTGTTCTATGTGGCTGCGACGCGGGCGACACAAAAACTGGTATTGACTGTGGCGGGTGAAGGGGCGTTTGCGAAGGCGCTGGTGAATGCTGGGTGAGGGCGGGGTGAATGCGGGTTGAGGGCAGGGCGAGGACGGGCACAAGTCCGTGGTGCGGTGGTCAGGGCTCCAGGCGTGGTCCCAGTAGCGTTGCACCCGCAGCGCATTCTTGAGGATGGCGCTGCGATCCGAAAAGGATGTTGTGCCTATCACCCTTCCCACTCGAATGTGCACGCCATCTTGCCACTCGGCGCATTGCGCAGGCGGTTCAGGAAATCCAACTGGCTTTTGGCCGTTTGATTTCCTTTTGCCACGGCTTGCCGCAGCCAGTGCACTGCTTCGCAGCGATCCGCTTTCACCGCGGTGCCATACAGGGTTGGGCCTGCCAGAAGAATCCATGTCAGTGTTTCCTGGGCTTGTGGCTCGCCATCCCGGGCCGCCTGGCGCAGCAACGCGAGCATGGAGGCGTAGTCACCCGCAGTCTGCGCCTCCAGGGCCAGTTGAAACCGCTGCTCGGAAGTCGTGGCCATGTCCAACGGCAGCGGTGCCGCCTGCGCCAGCGCGCCGGACAGGGCCGCTGCGATGAACAAGCCGTGCCGTGCATGCCGGGCCAGCGTGGCAATTGGTGTGGCAATTGGGCGGAATTCGAATCGCATTTTTGTCTCCACTTGAACTGAGTGGCCCCATCGTCTTCGCAATCCCGGTCCCTGAAAATTCGGAATTGTCAAAGGCGCCCTCAGGGCCACCCAGAGGCTGACTCGAATCGGCCGTGCAGGCCCGGCGCGCACGGCTTCAGCCCATGAACCCCAGATCGATGGGATACGCCGAGCCGCCGAAGTTGCCGATGTGCGGCAGCACCCCCGCCAGCTCGGTATTCGCCACGCCGAACCAGCGCGCCAGGGTGGCGGCGTACTGGTCCACGGCAGTGCTGGGCAACAGGCGCCCCTGGCCGACATGCCACTGGTCTTCGCTGCCGCTGCCGTTTCCCACGCTGATGGGCGGCGGCGCGCCATAGAAGGACGCGCCACGCACCGCGCCGCCCACCACGAAGTGGTGGCTGCCCCAGCCATGGTCCGAGCCGTCGCCGTTGGACGTCAGCGTGCGGCCGAAGTCCGACGCGGTGAAGGCCGTGACCTTGTCGGCCACGCCGAGTTCGGCCGTGGCGTTGTAGAAGGCCGTCATGGCGCTGCTCACCTTGTCGAGCAGCTGCGGCTGATTGGCGATCAGGTTGTCGTGCAGGTCGAACCCGCCCAGCGAGACGAAGAACACCTGCCGGCGCGTGCCCAGCGCGTTGCGTCCGGCGATGAGCCGGGCCACCACCTTGAGCTGGTCGGCCAGCGGGTTGCTGGCAGGGAAGGCGGTGGACAGGCTGGCGCTGGAGAGGGCTGAAGAGATCTGCCCCTCGGCACTGATGGAGCGCTGCGTGACGCGGGCGTACTCGGCCTCCATCGCGTGGCTGCCGGCCGTCTGCACCAGCTCGCTCAACAGGCCGCGCACGGCGGTCGATCCATAGACGCTGGTGCCCTTGACGGCGTTGATGGGCACGGCGCCGCCCGGGCTGATCTGGTACTGCAGCGCCTGGTCGCCCGAGAGAAACACGGCGTTGCCCGTGGCCGAGATACAGGTGAAGAGCGACGTGGCGTTGGACGACAGCGCCAGGTCGCCCAGGTTGCCGCCCCAGCCCAGGGTGGAGCCTTCTGCGCCCTGCGACTGCCACACCGACTGCTGGTCGTTGTGCGAGAAAAGCTTGGGCGGCAGCGGGTAGCTGCGCCGGTCGCCGGTGGCATATTGGGCCCGCGTGAGCGGTACCAGCAGCGGGCCGACGTTCAGTTGCACCGCAGCGCGGCCCGCGTTGAAGAGGCCGGCCAGGCCCGTCATGGATGGGTGCAGCGCGTACTGCATGCCACCGGCCAGCGCCGTGCGGGGCTGCAGCAGCGTATTGCCCAGCGCGGAGCGGGCCAGGGCAATGCCACCGGCCGTGCCATCGCTGTTGCCGCCGCGGATGGCGGAGTACTGCCCGTAGCGGGTGCTGTCGTAGGGCACGACGGTGTTGGCGTAGTCGCAGCCGCCATAGAGGAAGACGCAGACCAGCGCCTTGTAGTCGCTTGCCTCGAAGGCGGCGGCCTCGCCCAGCGCGGCAAGATTCAGGGCGAAGGGCAGGGCGGTACCGGCGGCGGCCAGTTGCGTGCTGCGGCGCAGGAATGCGCGGCGCGTGTGGCGGGCGGGGTCGATGAAATTCATGGAGATGTCGCTTTGCTTTGCAGACGTTCGGTCACTTGTTCGGTCACTTCTGCACCAGATATTCGGGGCTGGCCATCACCAGCAGCACGGCGGCTGCCACGCGGTTGAGCTGGGTGGCGGTGTTGCTGGTGGCCGTCACCGGCGTGGCATTGAGCGCTGCCACGATGCGCGCCTGCGTGGCGGCCGATACCTGCCCTGCCGACAGCAGCAGCGCCACCTTGCGCACCAGCGCGGCGGCGTCGGCCACCAGGGGCAGCAGGTTGGCGTAGCTGCAGGTGATATCGAAGCCGTTGGCCGCGCTGCTGCCGCCCTGGGGCAGGTCTGGCGCGTTCACGTAGTAGCCGAAGCGGATCACGTTCTGCATGAAGTTCAGGTAGCCGCTCACGCTGGTCTCGGTGACGATCTGGAACTCCGGCGCCACCTGGCCCGTCGTGGCCAGGGGCGTGGAGGGCGGCACGTAGCCCGGGCGGAAGAAGTTGAACACCGAGCCCGAGCGCATCGGGCTCTGGCCCAGGCGGGTGGCCGGGTCGCTCAGGTTGTCGATCTTCCAGGTGCCGCGTGCCGACCGCAGCCCGAAGGTGCGGCCCCACTGCACGAAGCGCACCATGGGCTCGCGCAGGCGGCCGTACTGGGGACTGGCAAGCCCTGCCGCGCCGCGCGCCTCCGGGTCCAGCAGCACGGTGGCGATCACGGCGCGCAGGTCGCCCCGCGTGCCGCTGCCGTTGTCGGCGAAGGCGGCGGCCACGCGCCCCACATAGGCGGGGCTGGGGTTGCTGGTGACCAGGCGCTGGATCAGCTGGCGCCCGATGAAGGGCCCCACGTTGGGGTGGTTGAACAGCGTGTCCAGCGCCGCCTTCAGCGCCGCTGGCCCCGACGTGCCCGCAGCCACGGTGGTGCCCAGGAAAGTGGCGGCCAGCGTGGAATGGCGCGCGGCGTTGAAGGCCATGGGCAGCAGCGCCTGCTGCAGCCCCGTCACCGTGCTGCCGCTCAGGTTGGTGGGCTGGTTCTTGCTGGTGTCGTAGTCGTAGCCGGTGAAGACGCGCGCCAGGTTGCTCACATCGGCTGCCGAATAGGTGTCGATGCGGTTGCCGTTGCCGTCGCGCTGCTCGGTGCCGTCGGGGTTGAGGCGGTAGAGGCCGATGGTGAACAGCTGCATCACCTCGCGGGCGTAGTTCTCGTCGGGCTGGCGGCCGCTGCGGGCGTCTTCCTTCTGGTTGCCGCGCGTGCTCAGGTAGATGCCCATGGCCGGGCTGAGCGTAACGGCCTCCAGCAGCGTGCGGAAGTTGCCGAAGGCATGCTGGTTCAGCAGATCCCAGTAGCCGGAAGCCAGGAAGATGCTCCAGGGCTGCTCCAGCCCCGTGGTGGAGACCACCATGATCTCCGACAGCGCCAATGCCACACGCTTGCGCACGGCGTCGCGCTCCGTGAAAAGCTGGCTCCAGAGCATGAAGTCGGAGGGATACGAGACGTTGTCGTAGCGCGTGCCGGCCTCTGCCACGCCGTAGCCGCGCTGCATCAGCCAGGCCGTGCCCGTGGTGTCCACGGGCAGCGCGAACTGCTCGGCCAGCCAGGGGCCGTAGCCCTTGGCGCGCAGCGCTGCGATCTCCTCGTCGGTGGCCGAGAACTGCGCCTGCAGCAGGAAACGCGCGGCTTCTTCATCGCTGGCGGGGGTGGCCGTGGTGCCCGTACCGGTTCCGCCACCAGGGCCGGCGCCCGTGCCGCCAGTGCCGGTGCCGGGGGCTGAATCGCCCCCACCGCCCCCGCAGGCCACCAGCAGCGCGGCCGCAAGGGAGGAGGCCAGGGCGGGAGGAATCAGGGAGCTCTTCGGTTCGTGGCCGAGGTGGCCGGGCTCTGCGCAGGCAGGCAAGGAATCCGCGGGCGCGCGGTCGGGCGGCTGCAGCGTGGAGGCTGCAGCCTGTGGTGTGGGGTGCATTGTGGGCTTTCAGGCAGAGGCCGGGGCGTGGCAACGAACTGCCTCGCTCTTCGGCGCGTGGCGCAGAGTGTTCCAAGGATTTCGGAGGTGCGCAGCCACCTTGCAGCCCAAAAGCGTGTCAAGACGTTATACGGCGCAGGGGCTACAGGGGGCTGTATGCAGGGTTGACGCTGTGGAGCCTGGGCAAAGCCCGATGTGGGCCGCTCGCCTGCCGGTGTTCTGAGGGGATGCGCAGCGTTGTGCGGGTGCAACCATGCGGGCGGATTGTCATAGGGCTTTCTCCTGCTTCAGGCTGAAGAATGCTGCTTGACGTCTTGGGGCCGTACACCTGAGTGCGGTGCGTCTGCACGGTGCCGCGTTGCCGAGCGGTATCTGTCGCCTGGTGTTCGCATGGCAAGGCTCCTGAACGCTGCACGCAGGCTCAGACGCACCAGGGATGCCAAGGCCTGGCAATCTTCTGATTGTCAGTGTGTGTAGGGTGAAGTCATCCGTGCAAGTTACCTGGATCTCAGATGTTGCACTTCATATTTGACACCACCGTAAATCAACTGTGCAAAGACAATGACAAGAATCTTCTTTATGTTGGTGGCGATCATGATTTCTGGCACCACGTCTGCTGGTGAGAAAAATTCACCACCAATCCAAGATTTAAAAGAAGTAAAGAGATCTGCAGATGAATTCTTGATGAAGGAAAACAGGCAGAAGAGAACCCAATTCACTGCTGTTCGAATCAATCCAAAAATAATAGTCGAACAGTGCGCTGTTCCACTTGAATCGGACTGGGCATCTTCAGACAGTGGAGTTCTAGGAAAAAGAGTTCAAGTTGTCTGCAGATCGACATTGCACGACAAAAAGGGTTGGCGTGTTCTGGTGCCAATTGCAGCGTCAGCCACACACAAGAATTAGAGTGAAATTCTATGCGTCAGGATGATTGGCTACCGCGCAAACGAAGGATGATTCCAAGAGGCGCTGATGCCGCTCAGCAGCGCTGTCGTTGTGGCGCAGTGCCACTGGATAAGCCCTAGGTTGTGGCAAGGGCTGGTACGGACCACCTCGCTCGTCGGGGGGCAATGTCGGGACTTCGCGCGGCTTTGGAGGCGTTTTCTGGGAAGTTGAGGTGGATGGAGCGAGTGATATGGGCCTGAGCGATCCATGACCACCGGACTTTGCCCATTGCTAGCTGTCGGAAGTCGACCCAAAGCGGAATTTCGCTTCGAATGGTTTTGAGAAACCGCACATTATGGTTCATAACTCAGTATTGCACGGGCAACCGCTCTGTTACATTCTGGGTCTCCAGCAAATTCACTGAGCGCACGGGCAAACGGGGCGTTATCAACCCTCTTTATTTCTTGCAATTCCGCTGGTGAAAGTTGGTCATTTCTCCCTGTTCGAATTTCACGGTTCATCTTATCTCTCAGGCGTTGAGTTCTAGGGGATGCATAGTAAGCGATGACGTCCCGTGCCTCGGAGCCAGACACATACCTTCGCGCGAATGGCAGAGCAGCATCATTAATTAATTTGTTCGAAATAAATGACAACTTGGGGCAGAGGGCAATGTAGGCTGCTGTCCTAGATAAATTATTTTCAGGAAGACACCCTCTGGCTAGACTCGCTTTCGCGATTTCCGCATATCCCATAACTTCAAGCATCTGCGCCCAAGGTTGCTGTTGCTCATTGTCCGCTGCGCTTAAGCTGCCTGTAATGGTTGTAATAACGAAAAATGCAATGATTCGCAATTTTTTCATGAGTGGCTCTCGATAGGAATTTTGATCACTGCGGAAAACAATGCCCCCATGCATGCAATGGTGGAAAAAATAGACAGCAGGTTTTGTGGTTACAGGCGTTGGATTTTAAACCAAAGGCATTTGGGCACGACCTTCGATGCTCAACTCCAATTCAGCAAGATATTTCAGCATGTGTCTGCTCCCGGCCGGCAACAGTCCTTCACTAGATACCGCTTTCACTTCTTTCTACTCGTCTACCAACCTCACCCACCACATCCCCCGGCGCAACCCCCAACACCTTGCATAGCTTGAAAACAGACCGAAGGCTCGGACATTTGCTACCAAGCTCCAACTGGCTGATGTAGTTGCGCGCCAGCCCGGCTTCCGCGGCAAGGGCTTCCTGGGACAGTGCACGCTCATTGCGTAGCTCACGCAACAGGCTTCCAAAGGCTTTATCAAGTTCTGTCATATCTGCTCACTAAAGTGAGCAAAGCTTCCGGGTTTGCGTGCAGACAGTCTTCCACCTATAGTTGGAGTTTTGTAAAGCAGCGATGGCGCTTCCAGCAGATGGGCGTCGCATTTGCCCATTGATCTTGGGCGCTGAGCAACTCTCGACTGGAGCGCAGATGGAGCAGCAAGTCTTGGCCACCACACCCTCACCCAAACTCGAAGACCTCGCCATAGACGCCGTCCTGCACATGGGCGCCGCGCTGGATGTGCTGGACCTGCACGCTCGCCACAACATCACGGCTATCAATTGCGTGTGCCGCGATCTGCTGCGCATCTACTACGTGAAGGCCGACCAGGCGCAGTCGCTGGAGCCGGAAGACAGGGAACTGGTGGGACTGCTGCACGACACGGCGGTGAACCTGGGCTATGCCATTGAGGTGGTGGAGCATCTCAATGGCGATGAGGCCGACGACCCCATTCTTTATGCCGTGAGCTATCTGCTCAGGGCGGCGAAGCGGTTTGCGGATGAGGGGGTGTCGGTGGCGTTGGCCTGAAGAGCGCAACAGGCGTGGATGGCCTGCGGGCATGGCGGGAACGACGCAAAAAATGGGCGAAAAAAAAACGCGCCCCATGCTGAAGCGCGCTGCTGGGTTGGGGCCGTGGGTCAGTCCTTCTTGGCCCGGATGACTTCGCCGCCCACGGCGTCGATCTTGACTTCCATGAGCGTGCCGTTGGCCTGCAGCACTTCGACCTGGTAGCTGGTCTGGCCCCAGTGGGAGTCCAGTTCCGCGCTGACGGGCGTGCCCGGAGTGTGGCGGGTGGCGGCCTGTATGGCCTGCTCTATGGTGGATTTGGCCTTTTCCAGGCGCTGGCGGTCCTTGCGCTTGGCGGTGCCGTCGTTCTTGTGCTGGGCGGCCTGGCCGGTGATGGCGTTGACCCAGACTTCCACGCTGTCGCCGGCCGGGGTGATGACTTCGATTTCGTAGCGCGGGCCCATGCCGTCGCCGTCGTCCAGCTGGGCTTCGATGGCCTTGCCGGGCACGGCCTGGGTGGCGCGGGTGATGGCCTGTTCCAGCGGGATCTTGGCCTGGCTGGTGATGGTCTGCCATTCGGCAACCGATTTGGCTGCGGCGGGCAAGGCGGCGGTGGCGCAGGTCAGGGCCAGGGCGATGGAGAGGGCGGCGGTGCGTGCGAACGGGGCAGGCTTCATGGGTGTGGCTCCTTCCGGGAATGGGGTTGGACAAGGCTATGGTCGGGGCCATTGTCTCTACCGTCCCGGAGAGCGGTTGTCGGAGAGGGCGCCCTTTGCCCCCTCCGCTGTGCTGCGGGTTGATCCAGCGCAAGCTCTGCGTTCAGAGGCCCAGCACCTTGGCCACGTAGTCGGCGTCCTTGTCGCCACGGCCCGAGAGGTTGATGAGGATGTGCTGGTCCTTGGGCAGGCCGGGCGCCACGCGCATGGCCCAGGCCACGGCGTGGGCGCTTTCCAGGGCGGGGATGATGCCTTCCACGCGCGACAGCTGCATGAAGGCGTCCAGGCATTCCTTGTCGGTGACGGATTCGTACTGCACGCGGCCCAGGTCCTTGAGGTAGCTGTGCTGCGGGCCCACGCCCGGATAGTCCAGGCCCGAGGCAATGCTGTGCACGGCAGCCGGCGTGCCGTCTGCGTTTTCCAGCACGTAGCACTTCATGCCGTGGATTTCGCCGGGCTTGCCCATGCTGAGGGTGGCTGCGTGGCGGCCGGGCTTGTCCGTGCCTTCGCCCGAGGGCTCCACGCCGACGAGCTTGACCGAGGCATCGCCCAGGAAGGCCGTGAAGATGCCCATGGCGTTGGAGCCGCCGCCCACGCAGGCGGCCACGTGGTCGGGCAGCTTGCCGTGCTTGGCCTGGAATTGCTCGCGCGCCTCGCGGCCGATGATGCTCTGGAAGTCGCGCACCATCATCGGGAACGGGTGGGGGCCGACCACGGAGCCGATGGCGTAGATGTAGTCGGTGGGGTTGGTGAGGTATTCCTCGAAGGCGCTGTCCACGGCCTCCTTGAGCGTGGCCGCGCCGCGCGTGACGGGCACGAGCTTGCAGCCCAGGATGCGCATCTTGGTGACGTTGGGGTGTTCTTTCTCGATGTCCACCTGGCCCATGTGGATCTCGCAGGGAATGCCCACCAGTGCGCAGGCCGTGGCCAGGGCCACGCCGTGCTGGCCGGCGCCGGTTTCTGCGATGACCTTCTTCTTGCCCATGAACTTGGCCAGCAGGGCCTCGCCCAGGCAGTGGTTGATCTTGTGGGCGCCGGTGTGGTTGAGGTCTTCGCGCTTGAGGTGGATCTGTGCGCCGCCGAGCTGCTCCGACAGGCGCCGCGCGTGGAAGATGGGGCTGGGGCGGCCCACGTAGTCGGCGAAGAGTTGGGCCAGTTCCTGCTGGAAGTCTTGGCGTTTGGTGATTTCGGCGTAGGCGGTGTTGATGTCGTCCATGGCCTGCTTGAGGTGGGGCGGGACCAACTGGCCGCCGTAGGGGCCGAAGTAGCCTTCTGCTGTGGGCATGGGGGAGAAGGTGGGGGGGATAGTGGTCATGGATGTTGGCGGGTGTTCTGTGGAATGGCGGATGGTGGCGGTGGCAGCTTACGTAGGGCTGCCATGGGTCTGAAGAGAGAAAACCCCGGTCGGGGTTTCTTGTTTTTGACCCTGCCGGGTGGTTGTTTTTCGAGGCCGGGTTTCGGCCCGGCGGCCGACCGACTTTCTTGCCGCGCGGCAATAAAGTAGGCAAAGAAACGCACCCGAATGCCCGCGACCCCTTCGCTGCGCTGCGGGGCAACCTGCGTCGGGCCGCCTGCGGGGTTCGCCGCAGAACTCACTGCGCGCTGCGCGCTCCGTTCAGACAACTGCGGCGAGTCAGTTGACGAAGCAGTCCTGTCCTGCGGCAGGACTGCAACCCCGCAGGCGGCCCGACGCAGGCGCGGGCATACGGGATTGGGGCCGGGGCGTCAGCCGTTCTTTTGCAGGGAGCGGATGACGCTGGAGAAGTCCAGGGCGCCGTTGCCTGCGATGGAGTGCATAGCGTACATGGCGCGGGCCATGCCGCCCAGGGGCGTGGAGGCTTTGACGGCCATGGCGTTTTCCTGGGCCAGGCCCAGGTCCTTGAGCATGAGGTCGGTGCCGAAGCCGCCTGCGTAGTTCTTGGAGGCGGGGGCGTTTTCGTGGACGCCGGGGAAGGGGTTGTATTTTTCCAGGGCCCAGTTGCCGCCCGAGCTGCGGCGCATGATTTCGCTGAGGACCTTGGGGTCCAGGCCGTTGGCCACGCCCAGGGCGATGGCTTCGCTGGTGCCGATCATGAGGATGCCCAGCAGCATGTTGTTGCAGATCTTGGCGGTCTGGCCCGCGCCCACGGCGCCGGCGTGGAAGATGTTGGCGCCCATTTTTTCGAGCAGGGGGCGGGCACGTTCGAGGTCGGCGTCGCTGCCGCCCACCATGAAGGTGAGGGTGCCTGCAATGGCGCCGCCCGTGCCGCCGGAGACGGGGGCGTCGATGAAGGCAATGCCTGCGGCCTGTGCGGCCTTGGCGACCTTTTGGCTGGTGGCGGCGGCGATGGTGGAGCTGTCGATGATGAGCGCGCCCTTGGCAACGCGCTGCAGCAGGCCGGCCGCGCCGTCACGGCCGAGGAAGAGGCCTTCCACATGCTGGCTGGCGGGCAGCATGGAGACCACGGCTTCTGCGCCCTGCACGGCGTCTTCGGCGCTGGCGGCAATGCTCACGCCCTCTGCAGCGACCTTGGCGCAGGCGTCTTTGGAGAGGTCGAAGGCCTTGACCGTGTGGCCGGCCTTGTGCAGGTTGATGGCCATGGGGCCGCCCATGTTGCCGAGTCCGATGAATGCGATCTGCATGTGCTTGTCTCCTGTGTTGTGAAGCTTGTGGTGTGTCTCAGTGGACCGTGTCGTCGGTGTAGTTTTCGCCGGGGTCCATGTCGCCGGTGTCCTTGTCACCGTTCGCAATGTCGGCGCCGCGTTCCTTGAGCAGGGAGCGCAGGATGCCGCGGTGGCAGCGCGCCTCCTGCTCGCAGTAGCAGCCGATGGCGAAGGCGCTGTGCTGCGAGAGGGCGGCCAGCAGGTCCAGGGTGCGGCTGGCGGCGGGTTCGGCCATTTCCTTGCGGAATTTGCGCACGAATTGCTGCCAGAGCTTGTCGGCCTCGGCCTGCTGGCCGTGGTCCTGCAGGCGGTGCGATTCGAGCGCGGTGTGCATGGTGTCGGGCTGGGGCGAGAGTTCGGGGTACCAGACGTCGTAGTAGTCGCGGCTGGCGAATTCGGCCTTGGGCACGCCGCGCGGCGGGCGGCGCACAGTGCCTATGCGCAGGCCTTCATCGGCGTGGCGGGGGCTGCCTAGCTGGACGATGCGGATGGGCATGGGGCTCTCCTGCAAAGGGGGCTTATTCGTCGCCGAAGATGGGGTGCTTGCGTGTGCGGCGCCCGGCCGGGGCGGGCGCCGCTGGCGGGGTCTTTGCGTCGGCGGGCGCGGGTTCGCTGGCCTGGGCCTTGCGCTTTTTCGGGGGCGTGGCCTTGGCGTGGGGGTTGAAGGCCAGGGCCTGGGCAATCCAGTACTGCCACTGCTGGCGCGTGGCGTAGGCGGCGGGGCCGATGAAGAAGTAGCCGTCCATCTGGCCCTTGGATGAGAGCGGGCGCAGGCCCGGCGTCTCGGCCACGGCCGCGTGCTGCGAAGGCGGCAGGCGCACCAGCAGTTCGTCGTCTTCCACGCCCAGGCACAGCTTGCCGTTGACCATGAAGACATGGCAGCCGAACATGCGCTTTTCCTGCACGTCGTCGCAGCCGGCCAGGGCTTCGCGCACGGCGTCTATGAGGTGCAGCGTGGTGTCGGAGAGCGGGCGGGCGGGCATGGCGCGGGCTGGATGTGGATGGATCAGCGGATCATGTCCGGCGCATCGCCTTCCAGCATGCGCCGCGCGATGATGACGCGCATGATTTCGTTCGTGCCTTCGAGGATCTGGTGCACTCGGGCATCGCGCATGAGGCGCTCCAGCGGGTATTCGCGGATGTAGCCGTAGCCGCCGTGCAGTTGCAGGGCTTCGTTGCAGACCATGAAGCCGGCATCGGTGGCAAAGCGCTTGGCCATGGCGCAGTAGGTGGAAGCGTCGCGCGCGCCGGCATCGAGCTTGGAGGCGGCCAGGCGCACCATCTGGCGCGCGGCCACGAGTTCGGTGGCCATGTCGGCCAGCTTGAACTGCAGGGCCTGGAAGCTGGCAATGGGCTTGCCGAACTGCTTGCGCTCGTGCATGTACTGCTGGGCCTGGGTGAGCGCGCCCTGGGCGGCGCCCACGGAGCAGGTGGCGATGTTGATGCGCCCTCCGTCCAGGCCCTTCATGGCGATCTTGAAGCCTTCGCCCTCGCGGCCCAGCAGGTTCTGGGCGGGAATGCGCACGTTGTCGAAGCTGATGACGCGCGTGGGCTGGCTGTTCCAGCCCATTTTTTCTTCCTTCTTGCCGTAGCTGATGCCGGGCAGGTCGGCGGGCACGGCAAAGGCGGAGATGCCGCTGGCGCCCGAGCCTGCGTCGCCCGTTCTGGCCATCAGCACCAGCATGTCGGTGCTGCCCGCGCCGCTGATGAAGGCCTTGGCGCCGTTGATGATGTATTCATGGCCCGCCAGTTCGGCCCGGGTCTTGAGCGAGCCGGCGTCCGAGCCCGCGCCGGGCTCGGTCAGGCAGTAGCTGGCCAGCTTGCGGCCGCTGGTCAGGGCCTCGCCCCATTCGGCGCGCACGGCGTCGGTGGCCCAGGTGCCCAGCATCCAGGTGGCCATGTTGTGGATGGTGATGAAGGCGGTGGTGGAGGGATCGACGGCAGCCAGCTCCTCGAAGACCATGGTGGCATCCAGGCGCGGCAGCTGCAGGCCGCCGGCGTTCTCGGGCGCGTACAGGCCGCAAAAGCCCAGTTCGCCCGCCTTGGCGATGGCCTCGCGCGGGAAGATGGATTCACGGTCCCAGTGCGCGGCATGGGGCGCGAGTTCGGCCTGGGCAAAGGCGCGGGCCGATTCGGCAAAGGCGCGCTGGTCGTCGTTGAGTTCGAAGTCCATGGCTGGCTTGTCTCCTGCGTTGGGCTCTGGGGCCCTTGTTGTTCTGGGGGGGGCTGTCGGTGGCTGTGGGGGGCGTGCGGCGGTCAGTGCTGCAGCCAGCGCTCCAGTGCTTGCATGCGCTCCTGTGTCGCGGCCGTGAGGCATTCGTGGTACAGGCGCGGGCCTTCGGGCTGGGTTTCGCTGTCGCGCGTGGCGGCCTTGCAGCGCGCCGTGCGGCCCTTGATCCAGCCGTTCTGGTCGTGGCGCAGGCCCGTGCGCTTGCCCTGGGGCAGTTGCTGCATGACGTCCAGGTAGCGGATGTTGAGCGCGGTGTCGGCCTCCTGGAAGGCCTGGACCGCGCAGGCATTGCGGCTGGCGGCGGCGGTGGAGGCCGGGTCGCAGGCTGCACCGGCCTGCGCGTGTAGGGTCAGGGGCAGGGCGGCCAGGGTGGTCAGCAAGGCGGCACCCAGGCCCCGGGAGAGGGGGGCGGTCATTGGAAAACGCATGCCGCCATCATCCCAGAGCCGGGGCCTGCCCCGGATCAATCCAGGCCCGCCGACCGGTGCATCAGCGCAGGCTGATGGTGGTGTTCACGCCCTGGCTGGTGGTGCTGTCGTCGAACCAGCGCGCCGTGACGGTCTTGGTCTGCGTGTAGAACAGCACGACCTGCTTGCCGTAGGGACCCAGGTCGCCCAGCTTGGAGGCGCGGCTGCCCGTGAAGGAGAACAGGGGAACCGGCACGGGAATCGGCACGTTGATGCCGACCTGGCCCACGTCGATGTCTTCCTGGAACTTGCGCGCCGCAGCGCCCGACTGCGTGAAGATGGCCGTGCCGTTGCCGTTGGGGTTGGCGTTGATGAACTCGATGGCCTCGTCCAGGCTGTCGGCAGCCGCCAGGCACAGCACGGGGCCGAAGATTTCCTGGTCATAGACGCTCATGCCGGGCTTGACGCCGCTGAACACGGTGGGACCGACGAAGTTGCCCTTGTCGTAGCCGGCCACCTGGGGCTTGCGGCCGTCCAGTTCCAGCTTGGCGCCGTCGGCCAGGCCGCGTTCGATCAGGCTTTCCACACGCGACAGCGCCGCGCAGGACACCAGCGGGCCCACGTCGGTGCCGGGCTCGGTGCCGCCGCTGACCTTGAGGGTCTTGGACTTTTCCACCAGCTCGGGAATCCACTTCTGCGCATCGCCCACCAGCACGGCCACCGACAGCGCCATGCAGCGCTGGCCTGCCGCGCCGAAGGCTGCGCCCAGCAGGGCGTTGAGCGTTTGCTCCTTGTTGGCGTCAGGCATGACGATGGCGTGGTTCTTGGCGCCCATCATGCATTGCACGCGCTTGCCGGCCAGGCTGGCGCGGTTGTAGACATGGGTGCCGACCTTGGTGGAGCCCACGAAGCTGATGGCCTTGATGTCGGGGTGGTCGCAAATGGCGTTGACCACGTCCTCGCCGCCGTGCACCACGTTGAGCACGCCGGGCGGAATGCCGGCTTCCAGCGCCAGCTCGCACAGGCGCATGGTGACCATGGGGTCCTGCTCGGAGGGCTTGAGCACGAAGGTGTTGCCAGTGGCAATGGCCATGGGGAACATCCACAGCGGAATCATGGCCGGGAAGTTGAAGGGGGTGATGCCCGCGCACACGCCCAGGGGCTGCAGCACGGAATAGGTGTCCACGCCGTTGGCCACGTTGTTGGCCAGCTCGCCCAGCTGCAGCGAGCCGATGTTGGCCGCATGCTCCACCACTTCCAGGCCGCGGAAGACATCGCCTTCCGCGTCAGGCAGGGTCTTGCCCTGTTCGGCGGTCAGCAGCGCGGCCAGCTCCTTCATGTTCTCGCGGATCAGCTGCTGCAGCTTCAGGAAGATGCGGGCGCGCTGGCCAATGGGCGTCTTGCGCCAGGTCTTGAAGGCTTCCTTGGCGTTGGCGACGGCGGCGTTGACCTCGTCGGGCGTGGCAAAGGGCACGCGGGCCAGCACTTCCTGCGTGGCCGGGTTGACCACATCGCGCCATTGGGTGCTTTGGGATTCGACCAGCTTGCCGTTGATCAGCAGCTTGACCGTGGGCGCCAAAACCTTGGCGGACGTGGATGCATTCATGGCTTGTCTCCTGTTGCGGTGATGTCGGCCCGGCATGCCGTGCGCCGGGCGTTCATTGCATGGTAGCTGTGCGGTTTTTCGCAAGCAATGGAGATGTTTGCAGTATGCATGTGCGTTTTTGCACATCGGCATGCCAAGTCGGCCACGCCAAAAAAACATGGCCTGCGGTGTTCGCAGGCCATGCGGGTTCAGGGCTTGAAGGCTCAGTCCGTACCGGTGGCCGGCAGGCGGTCGGCTGCAGCGGGACTGGAGTGGTGTACGGCGCGGGCGGCGGGCTTGTGCAGCGGCTCCAGCTTCACGCGGGCGCTGGCGCCCAGGCCGGACTCCAGCTTGGTCAGCAGGCGCAAAAGCTCCTGCAGTTCCTCGTCTTCCAGCGGAGAGACCAGGCGGTGATAGGCCTGGTCCACCAGCGGCACGCTGGCGGCCAGCAGGGCCCGGCCCTTTTCGGTGAGCGTGAGCTGGTGCTGGCGGCGGTCACGCGTGCTCAGCGCGCGGTGCACGTACTCGCGCTCTTCCAGCCCGCGCACCAGGCGCAGCGTGGTCACCTTGTCGAAGCCCATGGCGCGCGCCAGGGAGCTTTGGTCGGAGCCGGGGGAGGCGTCGATCAGCACCAGGGCGCCGTACTGTGGCGGCGTCAGTCCCAGGGGGCGGCATTGCTCTTCAAAAATGCCGACCGAAATCTGGTGGGCGCGCCGCAGCAAAAAGCCAGGGCGCTGATATAGCGGCAGTGGTGCAGGCGTCATCGTGTCCATATGCGTCTAGTATTCTTGCAGAGATGTCCAGTATTCATTCGATTTCCACCAATTGTGCCCATTCTGGTGCATGATTACCATGCGTTTGCATGCTAACTACAAAAGAGGTCTACATGCGAAATTTTGTTGGCAGACGGCAATTTTTGAAGACAAGCGGATTGGGAGTATTGGGTTTACCCGTAGCAGGCGCCATCGCCAGCACCGAGAGTGTGCCTCTGAAATTGATTGTGCCTTTCACTCCGGGGACTGGAATCGACACGATTGCGCGAACGATCGGGCCTTTGCTGGCCAAGCGCCAGGGCCGGCCCGTGGTGGTGGAGAACAAGCCGGGCGCCTCTGGAAATATCGGAACCGAGGCCGTTGTGCGCTCGCCTGCCAATGGCCAGACGCTTTTGGTGACAGTGAATACCCTGGTGATGAACGCATCGCTGTATCCCAAATTGCCATTCAATCCGCTGACGGACCTCGAGCCTGTAACGCTGACCAGCTGGGGGCAGCTGATTTTGGTGACGCCCACGGCCTCCGCCTATCAGACGGCGGCCGATCTGGTGAAGGCGGCCAAGGCCTCGCCGGGCCGCATCAATTACGCATCGCCGGGAGTGGGCACTCCGCACCATATGGCGATGGAGCTTTTCAAGAGCACGGCGGGCGTATCGATCACGCACATCCCTTATCGCGGAACAGGGCCGGCGCTGACGGACCTGCTGGGCGGCCAGGTGGAATGCATGTTCCTGCCCATTCATGTGGCATTGACGCATGTGAAGGCCGGCAAGCTGCGCGCGCTGGGCATTGGCAGCCAGCGGCGCCACCCGCTGCTGCCCGATGTGCCTACGCTCAAGGAGGCCAAGGCGGGCGATGTGAACGTGGATATGTGGTACGGCGTGTTTGCGCCGGCCGGCATGCCGGCGGACCAGGTCGATGCCCTCAATCGCGAGATCCGCGCGATTTTGGCGTCGGAGGAAGTCCGGCATGCCTTCGCGCCCCAGGGCATGGATCCGGCCGGCAGCACGCCGGCCGAGTTCAAGGCCCTGGTGCAAAAGGACGCCCGGCGCTGGGCCGATCTGGTCAAGGCGCGGGGGATTACCGCCGAGTAGGCGGGGCGGGCGCCAACAGCGCCCCTGGAGAAAGCATGGAGAGTCAGCGGATGAAAGTAGCGATCGTGGGGGGCGGCATCGCAGGCCTGTGCCTGGCATTGGCCCTGCATCAAAGAGGCATTGCCTGCGAAGTCTTCGAGGCCGTGCCCGAGGTCCGCGAGATCGGCGCGGGCATTACCCTGCTGCCGCATGCCATGCGCGAACTCAGCGACCTGGGCCTGCAGCCGCAGCTGGAGGCGCTGGCGATCGAGAACCTGGAGAGCGTGTTCTTCAACCGCTATGGCCAGTTCGTCTACCGCGAGCCGCGCGGCCGCCATGCCGGCTATGAGCTACCCGAACTGGGCATCCACCGTGGCCGCCTGCACCGCGTTCTCTTCGAGGCCGCCGTGCAGCGCCTGGGCCCGGGCGCAGTGCACACGGGCCACCGCTGCGTGCGTGTGGATCAGTCGGCCCATGGCGCCACCGTGCATTTCGCGCCGGATGCCCAGGGCCATGTGCCGCCGTCGGCCACGGCCGACATCGTCGTGGCCTGCGATGGCGTCAACTCCGCCGTGCGGCGCCAGTTCTATCCGCAGGAGGAGCTGGCCTTTGGCGGCATCAACACCTGGCGCGGCGTCTCGCGCTTCAAGCCCATCCTCACGGGCAAGAGCTATCTGCGCATCGGCTCGGTCGATACCGGCAAGATGGTGATCTATCCCATCGAGGACAACGTCGATGGCCAGGGCATGCAGCGCATCAACTGGGTGGCCGAGATCCGCGACCCGCAGATGCGCATGAACGACTGGAACCGCGCCGGGCGCATGGAGGATGTGCTGGAGATTTTCGGCGGCTGGAGCTTCGACTGGCTGGATGTGCCGGCCCTGATCCGCTCGGCCGAGACCATCTTCGAGTACCCCATGGTGGACAAGGACCCCGTGGACCAGTGGAGCTTCGGCCGCGTGACCCTGCTGGGCGATGCCGCCCACCCCATGTATCCGCGCGGCTCCAACGGTTCTGCCCAGGCCATGCGCGATGCGCGCGTGCTGGCCGACCTGCTGGCCGCCGACCCGCAAGGCGACCCGCTGGCGCTGCTGGCCGCCTATGAGGCCAGCCGCCTGCCCGCCACCAGCCAGGTGGTGCTGACCAACCGCTCCACGCCGCCCGACTTCATCATCATGAAGGCGGACGAACTCAGCGGCGGCCAGCCCTTCGGCCATATCGACGAGCTGATCAGCCAGGACGAGCTGCGCGCCATTGCCCGCCATTACGAGCAGGTGGCGGGATTTGCGAATCCGCAGTCGCAGGGCTGAGGCAGGCGGCGGTCTCAATCCAGGCTGATGTTCGCCTTCTGGATCAGCAGCTTGTACTGGTCCGCCTTGGTCCTGGCGAATTTCTCCATTTCCGGCACCTCCCAGGTGATGGGCTGGAAGGCGAAGGTGGCGAATTTCTCGCGCACCTGCGGGTCCTGCAGCACGGCGACCACGTCGGCGTGGATCTTGTCGCGCAGGGTGGCGTCCACGCCCTTGGGCGCCAGCAGGGAGACGAAGGAGTTCACGATCAGTTCGGCGGGGCCGCCCGATTCGGCCACGGTGGGCACGTCGGGCACCTGGGCGATGCGCTGGGGCGCGGCCACGGCCAGGTAGCGGATCTTTCCGGATTTGTAGATGCCCTGGCTGGAGGGAATGCTGGCAAAGCTCCAGGCCGGATCGCCATTGGCCACCGAGGTGTAGAGCTGGCTGACCTCGCGGTAGGGCACATGGGTCATCTTGCTGCCGGTCAGGAAGTCCAGCCATTCGCCGCCCAGGTGGCCGGGGCTGCCCACGCCCCAGGAGCCGTAGCTGACCTTGCCGGGCTCGGACTTGGCCGCCTTGATCAGGTCGCCCATGCTCTTCCAGGGCGAGTTCGTGGGCACGGCGACGAAGAAGGGCGTGAGGAACAGCGGCGCCACGGGGTCGAAGTGCTGCAGCGGATGGAAGTTGCGCTGCTTGTAGAGGTAGGGCAGGGCGGAGACATGTTCGCTGTCGAGCTGCAGCAGGGTGTAGCCGTCGGGCTTGGCGCGGCGTGCGGCTTCGATGGCGACAAAGCCGCCGCCGCCTGGGCGGTTGTCCACGGTCACACCCTGCTTCCAGCGCGCGGAAAGCTTTTCTCCCACGATGCGCAGCACGGCGTCAGGGCCGCTGCCCACGGCAAAGGCCGTGATCACGGTGACGGGGCGCGTGGGAAAGCTGGCGGCGCTGCTGGAGCCTGCCTGCGCCCAGGCGCAATGCAGCGGGGCGATGGAGGCCAGCAGCAGGGCGGCGCCTGCGAGGGCCTTGCGGCGGGAGGGGGTTGTGCCGAGGCGGCTGGATGGGGATGCTTTCACAGTCTGTCTCCTGTTGGATCTGCTTTTTTCACTGCTTGCAATGCCCCGGTCCTTCTGGCGAGGACTCGGGGCGGGTTAGGGCTGCCGGCAAAGGTGCGGCGGGGTTCAGGCGAAGTTCAGCCGGCGTCAGGCTGGGCCAGGGGCGCAGCCTGTGCAAAGGCGGGCAGGGCCGCGCAGGCCCTGTCCACTGCGCTGATCAGCGGCCAGCGGTCCAGGTCCACGCCAAAGCGGCGTGCGCTTTCGACCTGGGGAACCAGGTAGACATCGGCCAGCGTGGGTGCGTGGCCGAAGCAGAAGTCGCCGCGCCGCGTGTCGCGGGCCAGCAGGGCCTCGATGGCGTCGAAGCCGTCGGCAATCCAGGTGGCGCACCAGGCATTGATGGCGGCTTCGTCCGCACCGAACTGGCGGCGCAGGGTCTGCAGGATGCGGCGGTTGTTGATGGGATGCACGTCGCAGCCCACGATGGCGGCCAGCGCGCGCACCTGGGCGCGGTCCTCGGGGTCGGCGGGCAGCAGCGGCGGCTCGGGGTGGCGCTCTTCCAGCCATTCGATGATGGCCGGCGACTGGATCAGCGTGCGGCCATCGTCCAGCGTCAGCGCCGGCACCAGGCCCTGCGGGTTGACCTGCTTGAACGGCGCCTGGGCCTGCTCGTCCACGCGCAGGTCCACGGGGAAGTAGTCAGCGCGCAGGCCCTTGAGGTTGAGCGCGATGCGCAGGCGGTGCGAGGTGCCGCTGCGGAAAAAGCTGTAGAGCTTCATGGTGGTGGTCTCCCCGGTCTTATTCAGGCTGGCCCACGGTGAGCGCGATCTCGCCCACGCCCTGCACATGGCCGGTGATGCGGTCGCCCGGCAGCACGGCACCCACGCCTTCGGGCGTGCCCGTGTAGATGAGGTCGCCGGGCTGCAGGTGATAGAACAGCGAGAGGTCGGCAATGATTTCGCGGATGTTCCAGATCAGCTTGTCCACGTCGGACTGCTGCCTGGTCTCGCCATTGACGGCCAGTGCAATGGCGCCGGATTCGATCACCTGGCCCGGCATGGGCACGATCTCGCTGGCTACCGAGGACTGCTCCACATCCTTGCCCAGGTCCCAGGGCCGGCCCTTGTCGCGCGCCAACAGCTGCAGGTCGCGGCGCGTCATGTCCAGGCCGCAGGCGTAGCCGTAGATGTGTTCATGCGCCTGGTCCGCCGCAATGCGAAAACCCGCCTTGCCGATGGCCACCACCAGTTCCATCTCGAAGTGGTAGTTGTTCGTCTCGGGCGGGTAGGCCACGGTGGCACCCGATTCGGTCAGGGTGGACGGCGCCTTGGTGAAGTAGAAGGGGCGCTCCACGCTTTTGTCCACGGGGCGGCCCATCTCGACGGCATGGGCGTGGTAGTTGCGGCCCACGAAGAACAGGCGGTTCACGGGCAGGCGATGCGTGCTGCCGCGCACGGGCAGGGATTGGACGGGGGGCGGGGTCCAGAGGTATTGGGGGGCGGTCATGGTATTGGCGAGGGGGGAGTAAAGAGACATCGGAGGATTCAAGGCCGGACCTCGTAGAGGCCCAGCTTTCGGTGCAAAGGCGCCTCGTCGGCCAGGAAGAGGAAGGAGGGCTCGCTGGCGCTGGTATTGGCCAGCGTGGCCGGCGCCCAGCCGGGCACGCAGCAGGTGTCGGCCGGGGCCAGGTCGAAGTGGCGGTCCACGGCGGCCACGCTGGCGCCGCCCTCGATGACATGGAACACGCAGGCCGGCGAGCGCGCGGGCAGCTGCAGCGTCTGGCCCGGGCGCAGCATCAGCGCGTAAAAGCCCAGGATGTTTTCGCAGTCGGCCCCGGTCTCGGGGTTGGTGTAGGCCAGCTGCACGCAGTCCAGATCGGGCCGGTCGGCGGCCAGCTCCAGCAGCGCGGCGCGGGCATCCTTCCATGGGTAGCGCAGCATGGGGTAGGCCTTGGCGCTGCGGGCGAACACCTGCGTGGGTGCCAGGCCGCCGCGCGCATACGACCGGTCGCCACGGCCGGGCAGGGCGGGCTGGCGCGGGCCGTCCACGTGGTAGGTGACTTCCAGGTAGTAGGCCAGGGGCAGGTCCAGCACATCGAGCCAGACCACGGGCTCGTCGCCGTCATGGCCATGCTCGTGCCACAGGCCCGTGGGCGTGAGGATCAGGTCGCCGCGCTCCATGGGGCATTTCTCGCCGTCGACCAGGCTCCAGGCGCCCTGGCCTTCCACCACCATGCGCACGGCATTGGGCGTGTGGCGGTGCGAGGGCGCCCACTCGCCGGGCAGCAGCAGCTGCATGCCCAGGTAGATGGAGGAGCTGGCCTGCATCTTCTCCAGCCCATGGCCGGGATTGGCCAGCACCAGCACGCGGCGCTCGGCCTTTTCGATGGGCGTCAGCTCGCCGGCCTGCATCAGCAGCGGACGGATGGCCTGGTAGGGCCAGGCAATCGGCTGGGTGCGTGGGCGCGGCGTGTGCGGCGGCATCACGTTGCGCAGGCTGGGCCACAGCGGCACCAGGTTGTTGCGCGTGAGTTCGTCGCGGTAGTCCTGGGGCAGGTCTTCCAGGCGGCCAAGTTCTTGCATGGCGGTCTCCTTGTGTTCAGTCTTCGGCGAGGCAGGTTTCGGCCTTCCAGCCGTACAGCCATTCCATGGCGTCGTAGAAACGCTGGGGCGTGCGGCCCTTCCAGAGGTCGTTGCGCACCAGGCGCTCCACGCCGCTGGCGTGGAAGATGCGGCCCATCTCGCGCGCGGACAGCACCACGCGCGCCGTGCGGGCGATGCGCGAGCGCTCGTACAGCCGCAGCGCCTGCGGCCAGTCGTTGCCGCAGCGCTTGAGCGCCTGGCCCAGCGTCACCGCGTCTTCCAGCGCCATGCAGGCGCCCTGGGCGATGTACTGCAGGGTAGGGTGGGCCGCATCGCCCAGCAGCGTGGCGCGGCCGAAGCTCCACTGGCCAATGGGCTCGCGGTCGGCCGTGGCCCAGCGCTTCCAGCTTTTGGGCAGGTCTATGAGCTGGCGCGCGCGCGGGCAGCAGTCGCGGTAGTAGCTTTGCACCTCTTGGCGGCTGCCTTCGCGCACGCCCCATTCCTCCTGCTCGCGGCTGTGGAAGGTGACGACCACGTTGTACTGCTCGCCGCCGCGCAGCGGGTAGTGCACCAGGTGGTAGTTGGGGCCGACCCAGATGCTGGCCGCGTTCCAGCGCAGGTCTTCGGGGAAGTCGTTCTTCTCCACCACGGCGCGGTACACCACGTGGCCGGAGACACGCGCCGCATCGCCCACGTACTGCTGGCGCACCACGGACTTCACGCCATCGGCGCCGATCAGGGCCTGGCCCACATGGACCTGGCCGTGCTGGTCGCGCACGGTGACGGTGTCACCCTCCTGCTGCACGGCTTCGATGCGGGTGCCCGTCAGCGTCTCGATTTGGCCATGGGTGCGCGCGCCTTCGAGCAGCGAGGTGTGGATGTCGGCGCGGTGGATCACCGCATACGGGTTGCCGAAGCGGGCACGAAACGCCTCGCCCGTGGGAATGCGGCCGACCAGCCGCTCATCGAGCGCGTCGTGCATCACCATCTCGTCGGTATAGACCGCGCGGCCACGGGCCAGCTCGCCAATGCCCAGCGCGTCGAAGGCCGCGAATGCGTTGGGCCCCAGTTGTATGCCGGCGCCGATCTCGCCCAGCTGCGGCGCCTGCTCCAGCACCTTGACGGCGAATCCCTGGCGCGCCAGGGCCAGCGCGGCCGCCACGCCGCCAATGCCGCCGCCTGCCACAAGAACGGGCAGCGCCCGGGAAGAAATGCTGGTGTTCATGGATGTCCTGTGCTTCGTGGTGCGTGTCGCCAGCTTGCGGGTCAGCTGCGTCGCGACTAATTAAACAGTATGCTGACGATGAGTGTAGTGTTGATTTGCATCAGGCCAGCCTGGGGTTTCCCTGGATGCAGGCCAAACGGTGGTGGACAGCGTGTCCGGGTGAATCACCTGTCCGCCAGCCAACGCCAACGGAGGGCGCGGTTCATGCGAACATCTGCGCTTGCCCGCAGGGACCCGGAAAAGAGCGCAATGGCCATGGACTACCAACCCGCAGAACTAGAAAACTACCCCGGCTACCACATCCGCCGCCTGCAGCAGATCGCGGTAGCCGTCTTCATGGAAGAGACCCAGGAATTCGGCGTGACCCCCGTGCAGTACGCGGCGCTGTCTGCCGTGCTGCGCCAGCCCGGCGTGGACCAGCGCACGCTGGCGCGGATGATCGGTTTCGACACCTCCACCATTGGCAGCGTCATCGACCGGCTGGAGGCGCGCGGCCTCATGGTGCGCAACACCAGCCCGGCCGACCGGCGCGTGCGCCTGCTGTCGGTCACCGCAGAAGGCGCTGCGCTGCTGGCCGCTGCCGAGCCCTCGGTGCTGCGGGCCCAGCAGCGCATGCTGGAGCCGCTGCCGCAGGAGCAGCGGGGCCTGTTCATGGAAATGATGGCCGTCCTGGTGCGGCAAAACGACGAGCTGGCGCGTGCGCCCAGCACGCTGGCCGCGCGCCGCGCCGCTGCCGACTGAGGCGACCTCGACCCATGGACTGGGACCATCTGAGATTCTTTGGCGAGCTGGCACGCAGCGGCAGCATGGCCGCCGCCGCGCGGCAACTGGGCGTGGAGCACACCACGGTGTCGCGCCGCATCCAGGCTCTGGAAAAGCAGCTGGGGGCCGTGCTCTTCGAACGCAAAGCGGGCCAATGGCGGCCCACGGAGGCCGGCCGACAGCTGCTGGGTGTGGCAGACGCCATGCAGCGCGCCGCAGCCGGGCTGGAGCGCATGCCGCTGGCGGCCGAATCCACCAGCCAGGGACCGTCCGGCCTGGTGCGCGTGGGCGCCACGGAGGGCTTCGGCACCCAGCTGCTGGCCCCGCAGCTGGCCGCGCTGACGCAGCGCCATCCGCTGCTGAGCATCGACCTGCTGGCCCTGCCGCGCCTGCTGCACCTGTCGCGGCGTGAGGCGGACATCGTCATCTCGCTGGAGCGCCCCACGCGCGGCTCGGCCGTGGTCACCAAGCTCACGGACTACCGGCTGTTCCTCTACGGCCAGCGCGAATACCTTGCGCGCCGTCCGCTGGTGGCGCGCACCGAGGACCTGCGCCACCACAGCTTCATCCACTATGTGGACGACCTGCTGTTCACGCGCGAGCTGCAGCTGCTGTCCACCCTGTTCCAGCCCGAGCGCTTTGCCTTTCGCAGCACCAGCATCACCGCCCAGTACGAGGCCGTGCGCGCCGGCGCCGGCCTGGCCGTGCTGCCCGCCTTCATCGCCGACCGCGACCCCGTGCTCAGCCGCGTGCTGCCCGCCGAGGCCTGCTTCACCCGCACCTTCTGGATGAGCATGCCCTCGGATGCCCGGCAGGTTCAGCGCATCGAGGCGGTCTGGGGGTTTCTGAGGGAGGCTGTGCAGGGGATGCGGGAACTGCTCAGTCCCCGGAGTTGATGCAAGAGGGCCTAACTGCAGGCGGGGTAAGCATCAGCTAATAACGGGAGTCGTTATTATTGATCCATGATCCTCGATTTCAGATGTGCAGACACCCAGGCATTGATGCTTGGCAAGCGCGTTGCGCGGTTCGCCAACCTGGAGGTCGCTGCCATGCGCAAGCTTGTGCAGCTGAACGCAGCGACCTCCCTGGAGTTCCTGCGCATTCCGCCAGGCAACAGACTGGAGGCTCTTCAAGGAAGCCGCAGGGGCCAGTACAGCATTCGGATCAATGAGCAATGGCGCCTTTGCTTCGTCTGGGCAGATGGCCATGCCAGCCAGGTCGAGATCGTGGATTACCACTGAAAGGACTACAACATGACCCGCGAAGTCAAATGGCCGCACCCAGGAGAAATCCTGATGCAGGAGTGGCTCGAACCCATGGGCCTGAGCCAGTACGCGTTGGCAAAGGCCATCGATGTGCCGCCTCGGCGCATCAACGAGATCGTGAAGGGCATGCGCGGCATCACGGCGGATACGGCGCTGCGCCTTGCGGTCTTCTTTGGCACGGACGCGCAAAGCTGGCTCAACCTGCAGTCCGACTACGACCTTGCCGAAGCCCGCGATGCCATGGCGGACGTGCTGGCGCGAATCCAGCGGTTTGAGCCCACGCATCCCTGAGCGACCTCAGGACGCCCTCTGCCGTCCGCAGCATGATGCGTCTCCGGCGGTGGTTTGCCCCTGCCGCTATACTGCCCGCCCCGAATCTCGTCATCCGACAGCAGGATCTTCCGGCATGCGCCTCCAAGCCCTTTTGCGTCCACTGGTGTACCTGAGCCTGGCGGGGCTGGCCGCTTGCGGCAGCAACCCGCCCAGCCCCTCGGCGGCCACGCCCGAGTCCACGCCCACCGTGCCGGGCACACCCGTGACCCCCATCAGGATCGGTCTGGCCCTGGGCGGCGGGGCCGTGAAGGGCTTTGCCCATATCGGCGTCATCAAGATGCTGGAAGCCAATGGCCTTGCGCCTGCGGTGGTGTCCGGCACCAGCGCGGGCAGCGTGGTGGGGGCGTTGTATGCAGGCGGTATGAACGCCTTCGAGCTGCAGGAAAAGGCCGTGGCGCTGGATGAGACCAGGATCCGCGACCTGCAGCTGTCCTCGGGCGGCCTGCTGGTGGGCCAGAAGCTGGAAGACTATGTGAACGAACAGGTGGGCCGCAAGCCGCTGGAGCAGCTGGCCAAGCCCTTCGTGGCGGTGTCCACGCGGCTGGAGGACGGCGAGCGCACCGTGTTCGCGCGCGGCAATACGGGGCAGGCGGTGCGTGCCTCCAGCAGCATTCCGGGTGTGTTCCAGCCCGTGGCCATCGGAAAGTTCCACTTCGTCGATGGCGGCATCACCAGCCCCGTGCCCGTGGACGCCGCGCGCCAGCTGGGCGCCGATCTGGTGATCGCCGTGGACATCTCCAACAAGGCCCGTGGCAAGGCGCCCGAGAACATGCTGGGCGCACTGGGCCAGTCCATTGCGATCATGGGCCAGAAGCTGGGCCAGGCCGAGCTGGCCCGCGCCGACATCACCATCCGCCCCAAGGTGCTGGACATCGGCCCGGCCGACTTCACCCAGCGCGCCAGCGCCATTCTTGAAGGCGAAAAGGCCGCCGTGGCCGCCATGCCCCAGATCCGCGAGCGCATCGCCCAGCTGCAGGCCGAGCGCGCCAAGGCCGCGAAGCTGGCGCAGCAAAAGGCGGCCGAAGCCCAGCACCAGGCCTGCCTGGACCAGCGCTCGCGCATGCAGAAGCTGGCGGAGATGGCGGGGATGGACGGCGCCTGCGCCAGTCCTTGACGGGGTTCAAGGCAGGGCGAATCATGCCGGTGTCATAACGAATGAAAAGAACGGGCTTCGACTGGTGAAGCCATGCGGATCGCGGGCATGTGTAACGACATAATGCAGGCTTCCGTTCCGTGTCCTTTCTTCACTGATACAAGCCGCCGCCATGGAAATAGTGCCGCAAGCGAGCCAGTCGAACAGCGAGCCTGATGATCACGACAAGGGTTCAATACCCAATGAGGCGAAATTCTTTCAGAACACCAAACGTACTGAACGCGCCTTGCTTCAAAAAATCGAGGGTTTGAATGTTTCCGCTGATGCGAAGGCCATCCTGGCCAATCTGCTGCGCTTGTCATCGCAGGTCGGACGCCGACTGGTGCGTATCGGGCGGAAGATTCTTGATCTCATCTTTCTTACGCTAGACCAGTTCCCCACCTTGGCATTCGCCACAGCGGTTGCCTTGGTGGTCGGTGCATTGTTGAGCGCAGTACCGCTGATAGGAACATTGCTTGGAGCGTTGTTGAGCCCGCTGGCGATTGCATTGGGCATTGCCTACGGAGCCAAGAAAGAGATGGATTTTCCAGATCTGCAAGACAGGATCCGCCTGTTTGTTGCGCAATTCAAAGCGGCGCTGGCATGAAGCAAATCCATGAAATTTCCAGCGAAAATTTCACTCTGGACGGTGTGGAGCAGGTTGTTGCCGAGCCGCTGCGGTTCAAGGCAAAGTTGGCGATTGGAGAGAACGCCTATCGCTCTTTGCGAATGGTCAACCGGGGCCGTGAGCTGTGGGATGTTCTGGGGGCTGCTGGAACTGGCGCGGCAGTCGCCAAGTCGAGTCTGGTGGCTTCAACATTCTTTGCGCCATCTGGGCTATTGGGCGCAATCGGTATTGGAACCGCTGCCACACCGCTTGGGTGGGTCGCTTTTGCTGCATTGGCCTCGGGAGGCGCTTGCTATGGGCTCTATCGCATGTTTTCCAACAGCCGTGGATCTCGGGTCATTGAGATCCCCAAATTCCTGAATACGCCTCTCGATGTGCTTGCCTTGTCGTTGTTCGACCTGATTGCACCGCTTGCCCTACGAATTGCCGCTATGGGCGGAAAAATCGACCAAGAACAGCGCAGCGTGCTGGTGGAGCATTTGGTGGAAGAGTGGGGGTTTGACCCGAATTTCGTCGGTCAGGCGGTCCCGCTGCTGGAAAGCCAACTTGGACAGGGTCAGCCGCAGGACGTTGCCCAAGAGCTTGCCACCTTCCTCCACGCCAACCCGGACTGCAATCATTTGGCGATCGCTGCCGATCTGGGTGACTTTCTAAGGTCTCTGCTGGAGACGGGCAAACCACTTTCAGAGTCTGAACACACGTTGCTGAATGCCTGCATTGCCACGCTTTCGCAAGTTCCGGAGGGGGGGATGTCCAAGGCTTGGGCTCAGGCCCACCTCCGGGCCGGACAAGTTGCCGACGGCGTCGGCGGTACGCTGAGGGAAGCCAGCAAGAATTTGCCCAGCATGGAAGAGTTGCGCGATGCTGCCGACTCGACAGTTAACCAGGTCCGGCAATCTGCCCTGCGAGTGGGTACGTTGGCGAGCCAGGTTTTGCCAGAGCCCGCGCAACTGAAGGAGGCGGCAAGACGATCACTTGCGCTGGGTAAAGCAGGCGTGGACAGAATCAAAAACCGCCTTTCCCGGTAGTTGCTGTCCTTGCTGCGGTTCTACCTCTTGCCTGGACGTAGCTTGGAGGCCCTGCGCTGTTGTCAGTGCCGAGAGCGATTCATGTCCGTGGTTCATTCATACACCGGATACCGACGGCACAGCTCCGTCACCTGATCGCGCACCTGCGCCGCTACCTTGGCAAAGCGGTCGCCCTCCAACGCATCGAGTACATCGCACAGCCAGTCGGCCAACTGCTTGCACTGCGCCTCGCCGAAGCCGCGTGTGGTGACGGCGGGCGTGCCTATGCGCAGGCCCGAGGTCACGAAGGGCGAGCGCGGGTCGTTGGGCACGGTGTTCTTGTTGGTGGTGATGTGCGCCTCGCTGAGCGCGGCGTCGGCATCCTTGCCGGTGTAGCTGCGGTCGGACAGGTCGATCAGCATCAGGTGGTTGTCCGTGCCGCCCGAGACGATGCGGTAGCCGCGCTGCTGGATCACGGCGGCCATGGCGCGGGCGTTGGCCAGCACCTGGCGCTGGTAGGCCTTGAAGCCGGGCTGCAGCGCCTCCTTGAAGGCGACGGCCTTGGCGGCGATCACATGCATCAGCGGCCCACCCTGCACGCCGGGGAACACGGCCGAGCTCAGGCGGCGGTTGAAGGTTTCGTCCTGTCCCTTGGACAGGATCAGGCCGCCGCGCGGGCCGCGCAGCGTCTTGTGCGTGGTGCTGGTGACCACATGCGCGTGGGGCAGGGGGCTGGGGTATTCGCCCGCAGCCACCAGGCCTGCGACATGGGCCATGTCCACCCAGAACACGGCGCCCACCTTGTCGGCAATGGCGCGCATGCGGGCCCAGTCCTTGTGGCGCGAGTAGGCAGAGAAGCCGCCGATGAGCATGCGGGGCCGGTGCTCCAGGGCGATGCGCTCCATCTCGTCGTAGTCGATCAGGCCCGTGGCGGGGTCCAGGCCGTAGGGGACGATGCGGTAGTGGCGGCCCGAGAAGTTGGACGGGTTGCCATGCGTCAGGTGGCCGCCCTGGGCCAGGTTCATGCCCATGACGGTGTCGCCGGGCTGGGCCAGCGCCAGGAACACGGCGGCATTGGCCTGGGCGCCGGCATGGGGCTGCACGTTGGCGTAGTCGCAGTCGAACAGCGCCATGGCGCGTTCCACGGCCAGGCGCTCGGCCACGTCCACGTTCTCGCAGCCGCTGTAGTAGCGCTTGCCGGGGTAGCCCTCGGCGTACTTGTTGGTGAAGACCGAGTTCTGCACCGCCATCACCAGCGGGCTGGCGTAGTTTTCGGAGGCGATGAGTTCCACATGGTCTTCCTGGCGGCGTTTCTCGCTCTGGATGGCCTTGGCCAGCTGCAGGTCGAAGTCGGCCAGGGTCAGGGATGCGTCGTACATGGGTGAGTGGTTCCTGTGTCGTGGCAAGGGCTGGGGGAATCGATGGTCATGCAGCTGCCAGCTGGCCTGCGGCGGGCGCGCCTGCCTGCGCGGCGCTGGCCGACTCCAGCAGGCAGGCCAGGCGGGCGACGATGTCGTCGATCTGGCGCTCGTCGCATATCAGCGGCGGCAGCAGGCGGATGGTGGATTCGCGCGTCACCGTGATCAGCAGGCGCTGCTGGGCCAGCGCGCGACCCACCAGGTCCTGGCAGTTGCGGTTCAGCTCGATGCCCACCATCAGGCCCTGGCCGCGCACGGCCAGCACGTCGGGGTGGCCGTGCAGCGCCTGCTGCAGGCCGTTGAGCAGGCGCCGGCCCAGTTGCCTGGCGCGGCCGGGGATGTCCTCGCTCTCCATGATGTCCAGCACCGTGCAACCCACGCGGCAGGCCAGCGGGTTGCCGCCAAAGGTGGAGCCATGCTGGCCGGGCGAGATCAGGTCGGCCGCAGGCCCGCGCGCCAGGCAGGCACCGATCGGAATGCCGTTGCCCAGGGCCTTGGCCAGGGTCATCACATCGGGGGCGATGCCCGCATGCTGGTGGCCGAACCAGGCGCCGGTGCGCCCCAGGCCGGTCTGGATTTCGTCCAGCATCAGCAGCCAGCCGTGCCGGTCGCACAGGCTGCGCAGCTGGCGCAGGTAGTCGGGGCTGGCCAGGCGGATGCCGCCTTCGCCCTGCACGGGCTCGATCAGCACGGCCACGATGTCGCCATGCTGGGCGGCGGCGTGGTGCACGGCCGCAATGTCGTCATAGGGCACGCGCACGAAGCCCGGCATCAGCGGCTCGAAGCCGCGCTGCTTGGCCGGGTTGCCCGTGGCCGACAGCGTGGCCAGCGTGCGGCCATGAAAGCCGTTGTCCATCACCAGGATCTGCGGCCGCGCCACCTGCCTGCGGTGGCCGTGCAGGCGCGCCAGCTTGAGCGCGGCCTCGTTGGCCTCGGCGCCGGAGTTGCAGAAGAAGGCCGTCTCCATGCCGGCCAGGGCGCACAGGCGCTGGCCCAGGCGTTCCTGCCAGTCGATGCGGAACACGTTGGAGGTGTGCAGCAGCAGGCCGGCCTGCTCGGCGATCACGGCGGCGATCTCCGGGTGCGCGTGGCCCAGGGCGGTCACGGCCACGCCCGCAATGGCGTCCAGGTATTCGGTGCCGTGCTCGTCCCAGAGCCGGGCCCCACGGCCACGGACGAAGGACACGGGCTGGCGGGCATAGGCCTTCATCAGGCGGGAATCAAGGGGTTGCATGGCTTTTTGCATGTCAAGGTCCTCAAGCGGGGTCAGGGTTGAATCGAAAAGGGTGGCGAGGGGGCGCGTTCAGGGCAGCGCCAGGGCGGTGGGATCAGGGCCGCCGACGGGCCAGTAGAAGCTGTCCGGCTGGGCGCGGGCGCCGAAGATGGCCTGGCCCACGCGCACCACGGTGGCGCCTTCCTCGATGGCGATCTCGAAGTCGCCGGACATGCCCATGGACAGTTCATCCAGCGAGATGCCCGCCGGCGCGCCCTGGCGCAGCTGGTCGCGCAGGCTGCGCAGCAGCACGAAGCACTGGCGCACGCGCTCGGCCTCGCTGGAGAACAGGGCCAGCGTCATCAGGCCGCGCACGCGCAGCGCACTGAAGGCGGGCAGGGCCTGGAGGAATCCCTGCACCTCGTCGGGCGGCAGGCCGTACTTGCTGGCCTCGCCCGAGGTGTTGACCTGCACGAACACGTCCAGCGCCCGGCCTTCGGCCTGCAGGCGGCGGTCCAGCGCCTCGGCCACGCGCAGGTTGTCCAGCGCCTGGAACTCGCTGGCAAAGCGTGCCACGAGCTTTGCCTTGTTGGTCTGCAGGTGGCCGATGACGGACCACTGCAGATCGGCCAGGTCCTGCATGGCCTCCCATTTGCCGAAGGCTTCCTGCACCTTGTTCTCGCCCAGCATGCGGCAGCCCGCCGCGTGGGCCAGGCGCAGGCTGGATTCGGGCTTGGTCTTGCTCACGGGCAGCAGGCGCACGCTGGCCGGGTCGCGCCCCGCGCGGCGGCAGGCAGCGGCCATGCGCGCCTGCACGGTGGCCAGGTTGTGCCGGAAATCGTCCACCGTCTCGGCCTGGGGGTAGCGGCCGTGCTGGTCGTGGCGCGTCAGGGTGTCGGCGGCTCGGGCGGTGCCGCCGGTGGTGTCTTGTGTCGCAAGCATGGTTTCAGCTCCTTTTGATGGCGGCATCGGCGGCGGGCACGTTGCCGGTGCCCGCCTCGCTGCGGGCGGCCCGGCGCGGCCACTGGCCGTTGAGCACGGCATGGGCCACCAGGCCGATGACCAGGCCCCAGAAGGCGCCGCCTATGCCCAGCATGGAAATGTTGGCCGCGGCGGCCAGGAAGGTGATCAGCGAGGCCTCGCGGGTTTTGGCATCGGCCAGCGCATTGGCCAGGCTGCCGCCGATGGTGCCCAGCAGCGCCAGGCCCGCCAGCGTGGTGATGAAGGTGGCCGGGAACGCCATGAACACGGCCGCCAGCGTGACGCCGAACACACCCACCAGGATGTAGAACACGCCCGCAGCGATGCCTGCGATCCAGCGCCTGGACGGCTCTTCATGCGCCTCCTTGCCCGTGCAGATGGCGGCCGTGATGGCGGCGATGTTGAAGGCGTGCGAGCCGAACGGCGCCATCAGCAGCGAGCCCAGGCCCGTCAGCGTGACGATGGGGTTGGCGCTGGTCTTGAAGCCATCGTTGCGCAGCACCAGCATGCCGGGCATGTACTGGCCGGTCAGCGTGATCAGGAACAGCGGCAGGGCCACGCTCAGCAGGGCGTTGAGCGTGAACTCGGGCCGCGTGAACACGGGCGCCGCGAATTGCAGCTGCAGCCCGGACAGGTCCACACGGTCCTGCGCCAGCAGGAACGCCAGGCCCAGCGCCAGGATGCCGACCACCGCATAGCGCGCCGTGAGCCGCTTGAGCAGAACGTAGGCCACGATCAGCAGGCCGGCCAGCACCGGGTCCACGCTCATGCCGCCAAAGGCCTTGATGCCGAATTGCAGCAGGATGCCCGCCAGCAGGCCCGAGGCCACGCCGGGCGGAATCAGCCGGATCACGCGCTCGAACCAGCCCGACAGTCCCAGCACCACGAAGGCCGCGGCCGACACCACATAGGCGCCCACGGCCTCGGCATACGGCGTGGTGGCCAGGGCCGTCACCAGGAAGGCGGCGGCCGGCGTGGACCAGGCCGTGATGATGGGCTCGCGCGAGAGCCAGCTGAGCACCAGCCCGGTGACGCCCACGCCAATCGAAATCGACCACACCCACGAAGCCGTGAGCTCCGGGCTCAGGCCGGCCACCTTGGCGGCCTGGAACACTAGGATGAAGGTGCCGCCGTAGTTGACGATAACCGAGATCAGCCCGGCCACCACGGGGTGGATGAGGTCGCTGAAGCGAAGGGGTGAGTGTGTGTCTGATGAAGGCATGGTCTTCTCGTTTTCCTTGGGGGTTGGATTCCTGGCTGTCTGGTGAAAGGGGTATTTGAGCGCCGAAGTGGACTGAATGATCCATACACTTCGCTCTCTTGTTGCAGACCACTTTGCAATGGGCGCGCAGCATTTGCGTCAGTACAATGGCCTGCCAAAGAGGTGCAATGAGATGAAAGGCGGCAGACCGCATGAGCAAGACCTTCGAGCTTGAGACCCTGAAGATCCGCATGGGAGATGCCGACCTGCGCCAGCTGGACCTGCACCAGCGGGTGCAGCGCGCCATGCGTGCGCTGATCCTGGATGGGGCGCTGCTGCCGGGCCTGAAGCTGCCGGCCACGCGCTCGCTGGCCGACTCGCTGGGCATTGCCCGCGACACGGTGGAGAACGCCTACACCCAGCTGCACCGAGACGGCTTCATCGTGCGGCGCCAGGGATCGGGCAGCTATGTCTCCGAGACCATCGGCACCGAGCTGCGGGGCCGGGCGGCGCGGCGCGGCCGCTTGCCCGAGCACGAGCGCAGCGCCCATGCGGCCGGTGCGGCTGGTGCTGCCGGTGCTGTCGGTGCCATAAGGGCCGGTGCCGGCCTGAGCCGGCGCGGCCAGGCCATTGTTGACGGCGGCGGCATCGCCGACCAGCAGACCATTCGGGCCTTTGCCACCGGCCTGCCCGAGACGCGCACTTTTCCCACCGATGTCTGGGAGCGGCTGCAGCGGCAGGCGCTCAAGGACTACCGGGCCAGCGTCCTGCTGCACGGCGACCCGCAGGGCGCCGAGCCGCTGCGCAAGGCCATTGCCACCTACCTCAACCTGGAGCGCGGCGCCAAGGTGGACGCCGGGCAGATCGTGGTGCTCAGCAGCACGCGGCAGGCGCTGTTCCTGTGCGCGCAGCTGCTGGTGGATGCGGGCCGGCCCATCCTGCTGGAGAACCCGGGCTACTTCGGCGCCCGCAAGGCCTTCGAGTCGGCCGAGGCCAAGGTCCTGCCCATCGACGTGGACGCGCAAGGCATTCGCACCGACCTGCTGCACGCCGACCGCAGCGGCGCCACCTGCGTCTATGTCACGCCATCGCACCAGTACCCCACAGGCGTCACCATGCAGCTGGAGCGGCGGCTGGACCTGATCCGCTGGGCATTCGAGCGCGGGCGCTGGATCATCGAGGACGACTACGACAGCGAATTCCACTACGACGGCATGCCCACCGCCTGCGTGCAAGGCCTGGACAAGCACGCGCGCACCATCTACATCGGCACCTTCGGCAAGACCCTGTACCCGGGCTTGCGCATGGGCTACATGGCCTTGCCGCAGGAGCTGGTGCGCGCCTTTGTCCAGGCGCGCAGCATCATGGACGGGCACACGCCCCAGATCCAGCAGCTGACGCTGGCGCGCTTCATGGAGGACGGCCACTACAACTCCCATGTGCGGGCCATGCGCAAGCTGTATGCGGGGCGGCGCGAGGTCATCCTCGAATCCATAGGCAGGCACCTGGCCGGCATCGTCACCGCGCCACGGCCCCAGGGCGGCATGCAGGTGCCCTGTCTGCTGGAGCCCGGCTGGTCCGAGGAAGACACCATCCGCCGCGCCGCCGCGGCCGGCGTGCTGCTGCAGGGGCTCAGCCGCCTGTACGCGGGCGAGCAGCGGCAGCCGGGCTGGCTGCTGGGCTATGCCTCGCTCACGGCCTACGAGATCGAGGCCGCCGTGCTGCGCCTGGCCAACGCGCTGCGAAAACCCTGACAGGTTGGGAGAAGCCGGACGCTGCATGCCTCAGTAGGGCAGGGGAAAGCGCGCGGTCAGGTCGGACACGCCTTCGTGGATGGACTTGAGCGTGCGCGCGTTCATGGTGCCGCTGCGTATGCCGCCCAGCGTGGCAAGAATCATGTCGCCGATCTCGCGGAACTCGTCGGCGCCCATGCCGCGCGTGGTGCAGGCCGCGCTGCCCACGCGGATGCCCGAGGTCACCAGCGGCCGCGCGCCATCGCCGGGCACGGCGTTCTTGTTGACCGTGATGCCGATCTGCTCCAGCGCCGTTTCGGCGGCCTTGCCCGTCAGCTCCCAGGGGCGCAGGTCGATCACGCCCAGATGGCAGTCCGTGCCTGCGGACACCACGGACAGCCCGCCCTGCGACAGCCGGTCGCACAGCACGCGGGCGTTGTCCACCACGGCCCGCGCATAGGTACGGAAGGCGGGCTTGAGCGCCTCGCCCAGCGCCACCGCCTTGGCCGCCACCACATGCATCAGCGGCCCGGACTGCAGGCCCGGAAACACGGCGGCGTCTATGCGCCTGGCGATCTCGGCGTCGGCCGAGAGGATCATGCCGCCGCGCGGCCCGCGCAGCGTCTTGTGCGTGGTGGTCGTGGTCACATGGGCGTGCTCCACGGGCGAGGGGAACACGCCCGCGGCCACCAGCCCCGCCACGTGCGCGATGTCGGCCATGAAGATGGCGCCCACCCGGTCGGCAATGCGCCGGAACTCGGCCCAGTCCATCTGCCGTGAATAGGCCGAGCCTCCGGCAATGATGAGCCTGGGCCGCTCCTTCAGCGCAATGCGCCGCACCTGGTCCATGTCGATGAGTTGGGAGCGGGCGTCCACCTCGTAGCTGATGGACTGGAACCACTTGCCCGACACGCTCACGCTGGAGCCGTGCGTCAGGTGCCCGCCCGAGCGCAGGTCCAGCCCCATGATCTTGTCGCCGGGCTCCAGGAACGCCAGGTACACGCCCTGGTTGGCCTGGCTGCCCGAGTGCGGCTGCACGTTGGCGTGCGCGCAGCCGAACAGCGCCTTGGCACGCGCAATGGCCAGGTTCTCCACGGCATCGGCATTGGCGCAGCCGCCGTAGTAGCGCACGCCGGGATAGCCCTCGGCGTATTTGTTGGTCAGCACCGAGCCCTGCGCCTCCATCACCGCGCGGCTCACGAAGTTTTCAGAGGCAATCAATTCAATCGAACGCGCCTGCCGTGTCCGCTCGGCCGCTATGGCGTCCCAGGCCTCGCTGTCCGCGTGTTGGAGTTCCAGGGAATTGATTCTGGGGAGCGATAAATCGTCCATGTCGCATTGGCTGTCTTGGAGGCGCTGAAGCACGGGAATCGGCAGCGCCCGGGTTATGGAAGGTTTTGGAAACCAGGGCGCATCGGTAATGGGCAGTCTACAAAGTGCAGCGGCCTTGATTCCGACCATGTTTCAGCGGGTGAGCAGACCAATTAAGGTGGCATGCCAATGTAAACGGTTGAAAAAAGCGGTCTGGTTCATTGCCGAAAATAGGTCTGTTTGAATCCACGCTCTCTCCATAGAATTCGCCGCCAGACGTTGAAAGTCATGAGATCCAATACCGCCAGGAATCATCCGCAATCTGCAGTCGGGGAGATTGATTCAAGGTGGAATATGACAGAGTGAAGAAATCCATGACAACGTATCTGCCATCTGCAGCGTCAATTGCAGTGCCATTTGCGGCGCCATTGGTGATTGCGGCAGATGGAGAAAGCGGGGGGAGGGAATAGGCGATTTGACTCAGATCAATCAAGTTCAATCACACGGAGTTGAAAAATGAATCTCGATATCTCTCGGACAGATGACGCCGTGCGCGATGCGCTCAAAAAGCTGTCCCTGCTCTGGAAGTCAAGAGCGGCCGTGAATCAGGACCTGCCTGATTACTGCGGCTTGGCGTTCGACCCCGCCCGGCAGGACTTCACCGCCTCGCTGCTGCCGTTTCGCGATCACCAGGCATGGGTGGAGGCGCCACAGCACCTGCGCGACCAATGCCTGTCCTACGCCTGGGGCATCTACAACCTCAAGACCATCTACATCGAGTGCAACGTGGTCACGCCGGCCTGCGAGGACATCATCAAGACCCCGCCGCCCAGCGCCAACCGGGCGCTGCTGCAGGACGTCATGTCCCAGGCCCTGCTGGACGAGGCCCTGCACACCCGCATGTCCATCATGGCCTGCAACTACATCTACGAGATGCGCGGCCTGGCGCCGCTGGACTACGCGGACTTCAACCTCGTCGGCTGGCGCAACGGCGTGCTGGCGCAGTGCGGCGCGGAATGGGAGCGCCGCCTGGCCCGCTTCGCCATTGCCTGCGCCAGCGAGACCCTGATCACCGACTACCTCAAGACCATGGCCGAGGACCGCAGCATCCAGCCCATCTGCCACGAGGTCACGCGCACCCACGCCGTGGACGAATGGAGCCACTCCAGCGTCTTCAGCTCGGTGGCCACCGACATCGTCCAGGGCCTGAGCAACCGCGAGCGCAGCTACCTGCGCTCCATCATCCTCAAGACCGTGCAGATGTTCGCCAACAACGAACTGGGCGCCTGGTCCACCGTCTTCACCATGGTCGGCATGCCGCATGCGCGCGACATCCTGCACGACGTGGGCGACAGCAACGAGATCGGCGTCTACACCGACTCGGTGCAAAGCCTGATCGACCGCATCGGCCTGGCGGGCCGCAACCTGGGCGGCAGCGTGGCGCTGGTGTCCTCGGTCCTCGAGGAGATGCAGGCATGAGCGCCGCCCTCCAGGCAGGCAGCATGCTCGCGCGCTGCGCCGCTGCACGGGCAGAGGCGGGCGGCGTCATGGTCTACACCCTGCGCGTGCAGGGCGCCTCGGCGCAATTCCTCGGCGGCCTGCGGCCCGGCCGGCATGTGGCCATCGAGCATGCCGACGCCCGTGGCACCATGCAGCAGCGGCTGTACTCCATCACCCGCTACGAGCCCTGCAGCGAGCACGACGGCGCCGGCCAGTTCGACATTGCCGTCAAAAGCTCGGGCCGGGGCAGCGTCTCCGACCACATGCATGCGGTGCTGCGCGCAGGCTCCACGCTGCCGCTGGGCGGCGTGGCCGGCGACATCACGGCCGACCTGGTGCTGGGCCTGGACTGCCTGGTCATGCTGGCCGGCGGCATCGGCCTGACCCTGCCGCTGGCGCTGCTGCGCGAACTGGACCGGCTGCGCCAGCAGGGCCAGCGCGTGCCCCGCACCACGCTGCTGCTGTGCTTTGCGCGCATGGCCGACATTCCGTTCCTGCAGGAGCTGCAGCAGCTGTGCGAAACGGCCCCCTGGTTCGACCTGCGTATCCACATCACGCGCGAAGACATTGCCGCCCACGGGCCCTTCGTGCCGGGCCGCCCCTCGCAGCAGTCCCTGCTGGCGCTGGGCCAGCCCCAGGCCGTCGTCATCTGTGGCGGCCACGCCTTTGCGCAGACCTTTCGCAAGCATGCGCGGGCCTGCTTTCCCGGTGCCATACAGCACATCGAGGCCTTCACGCCGCCTGCCGCATCCACCGCCCAGCCAGGCGAGACCGCGCAGGCATGCCAGCTGCAGATCGCGCACAGCGGGCAGATTGTCCAAGCCGCGTCCGGCAAAAGCCTGCTGGAGATCCTGGAAGGCGTGGGCATTGCCATCCGCAGCCAGTGCCGGGCCGGCATCTGCGGCAGCTGCCGCATCCGCATCACGGGAGGCAGTTCACGGCTGGAGGCGGACTTTTGCCTCAGCGACAGGGAAAAGGAAGCCGGCTATGCCTTGGCCTGCTGCACCTTCCCCTCGGCAGGCCATATCCACGTCGATCTCAAGCCCGGCGCCTGACGGGCTCCGCACGTTCCAAGCCAACCTCCTGTATCCACCTGAGTTCCTCCCATGAAAAAAGCCATCGCGCTGCGCCACATCCACTTCGAAGACCTGGGCACCCTGCATGCCGAGTTCGCCAGCCGCGGCTACGAAGTGCAGTACGTCGATCCCAGCATCGGCGAGCTTGACACCCTGGACCTGGGCCGTGCCGACCTTCTCGTCGTGCTGGGCGGCCCCATAGGTGCCTATGACGAGGCGCTTTATCCCTTCGTTGCCCAGGAGCTGGCGGCCGTGCGCCGCTGGCTGGACAGCGGCAAGCCGCTGCTGGGCATCTGCCTGGGCGCGCAGCTCATTGCGCGCGCGCTGGGCGCCAGGGTCTACCCGCTGGGCGTCAAGGAAATCGGCTTCTCGCCGCTCACGCTCACCGACGCCGGCCTGGCCTCGCCCCTGTCCAGGCTGGACGGCGTGCCCGTGCTCCATTGGCATGGCGACCAGTTCGACATTCCCGAAGGCGCCGTGCACCTGGCCGGCACCGCCATCGGCGCCAACCAGGCCTTCGCAGTCGGACCGCAGGTGCTGGGCCTGCAATTCCATCTGGAGGCCGACGCGGCCCGGCTGGAGCGCTGGCTGGTCGGCCATGCCTGTGAGCTCGGCATGGCCAAGGTGGACCCGCGCACCCTGCGTGCCGATGCCCAGAAATACGGCGGCCTGCTGGCGCTGGCCGCGCGCGATGTGCTGGCCGCCTGGCTGACCAACCTGGAGCGCAGCCGCTGAACCTGCGGCGCCGCCCATTCACCCATTTCCCCCACGCCGGAGCCGCCGCTGCGCGGCGCCGGAATCTCTGTTCCCGAAAAAAGGAGAGTTGAAGATGGTTGTCGTACTGTTCGAACTGCAGGCCTTGCCCGGCCAGAACCAGACCTATGTGGACCTGGTCAACAAGCTCACCCCTATGCTCAAGCCCATGGAGGGGTTCATCTCCGTGGAATGCTTCCAGAGCACGCTCAACCCCGAGAAAGTCATGTCCGTCACCACCTGGCGCGACGAGGAAGCCGTCGTCCAGTGGCGCAACGTGGAAGCCCACCTCAGCGCCCAGCGCGCCGGCCGCGACAAGATCTTCAAGGACTACCGCGTGCGCGTCACCCAGGTGCTGCGCGACTATGGTCTGAATGACCGCGCGCAGGCGCCTGCGGACAGCATCATGGGCAAGGCCGGTAGTTGCCCCGTCAGCCACGCCTGAGCGCTGGCGGTGCCGCAAAGGCCCGGCTGGTCCCCCTGCCGGAGCGCGATGCACGCCATCGAAAGATGCCGGCAGTGACTACGCTGCCGGCGCCAGGCCGGAAAAAAAGCCCGCTGAATGCTCAGAGGGCTTTTTTTCGGACGGCACAGATTCCTTCGCATCGGAACCCCACCGCACCGCACCGCATCCTGCGTGCCGCCGTGTGCAGCGCCTTCAGTTGCGAGCTGCCGCTGCCGCCATTTCTGCGAGGAACGGGCCTTGGGCCGCCTCGGGTTTGCGTTCGATGAGGAAGTCGTCGCGATCCTGGTCCTTGATCCAGTTCGGAGGCTTGCCGCGACCTGTCCACGTTGCTCCTGTAGACGGATCGCGATACTTCGCCGGTGCGCTGGTTTTTGCTGGGATGTAGGGGAACACTTGCTGCTGGGTGAATCCGAAATCGGTCACCAGCTTCTGGACCTTGGACAGGGCTGCGTCGGCCGCCGAGGTGCGGGCCTTGGCAATTTCCATGTCCAGCGCGGCCTTGGCCGCAAGGAGTTCTTTGAGGGACTGTGTCATAGGGGGTGCGAAATTTTTGAAGCCAGATTATGGGGCTGATGGGGCGCGCGCTTGCCGAACCTATCGTGCCGGATCGATCGTGCAAGCCTGGGGCGCGGGGAAGATGTTGCGGCTTGCGGCGCCTTGCACTGCCATGGGGCGCTGCGACGCGGGTGGAGCCGAATAGGTGGGTCCCGCATTGATTTTTTCGCTACCTAGATGGAGATGAGTCCCAATGGCTCCTGCACGCGATTGAATTTTTTGAAACCACCTTCCGAGATCTGAAGGCGAAAGATGATAGCGCAGGCCTATGTCAGACTGCAGCGTGCAGGCCTGCCTTGCGTTGGGCTTACGCAGGCTGGGCGGCCAAAATCCATCTTCAACATCTTCACCGAGGATTTCTCATGATCATCACCACCACCCCCCAGATCGAAGGCCGCCGCATCACCCGCTACTGCGGCGTGGTCGCGGGCGAGGCAATTTTGGGCGCCAATGTGTTCAAGGATTTGTTCGCAGGGCTGCGCGACATCGTGGGTGGGCGGTCGGCCACCTATGAGCGCGAGTTGCAGCGGGCGCGCGAGATTGCGCTCAAGGAGCTGGAGGAACGCGCCCAGGAATTGGGCGCGAATGCCGTGGTGGGGGTGGACCTGGATTACGAAGTGCTGGGCCAGGGCAACGGCATGTTGATGGTGTCTGCCAGCGGCACGGCCGTGGTGCTGGAGTAGGCAAGTCATCGGCCAAGCAGGCCAAGCGGGTCAATCAGGCCAGAGAAGTCAACGCGGCGCCGTGCCCCGCATCTCCAGGCAGCGGGCCAGCGCTCGCGCCGCCTCGCCCAGGCGCGGGCCGGGGCGGGAGACCACGTCCGTCTCGACCAGGTCCAGCGCGCAGATGCGGCCCGAGCGCACGGCGGGCATGCGGCTCCAGCCGGGGCGGGCGGCAAAGCTGGCCGATGGCGTCTGCGGCGTGTGGATGATGAGTTCCGGCTGCTGGCGCAGCACGTATTCGGGCGTGATGCGGGGGAAGGGACCCAGGTTGGGCGGCAGCACATTGCGCGCGCCCAGGCGCTGCAGCAGCTGGCCTATGAAGGAGTCCGGCCCTGCCGCGTAAGGCGTGGCGTCCACCTCGAAATACACCTTCTGCCCGGCGGGCGTGTGCGCAGCCAGCGCCTTGGCCTGCTGGTCCACCTGGGCCTGCATGCGCGCCAGCAGGGCGTTGGCGCGCTGCACCTGCAGCAGCTGGTCGAGCTTGTGCAGTACCTGCTCCAGCTGCGCCATGTCGTTGGCGTCCAGTGCCAGCACGGGAATGCCGAAGCGCTCCAGCTGCGCGATGACGGGTGCGGAATACGCCATCAGCACCACGTCGGGCCTGAGCCGCACGGTGGCCTCGACCAGCGGGGCAAAAGTGTGGCCCAGCTTGGGCAGGGCGGCCACACGGGCCGGGTGGTTGGAGAATTCGTCCACGCCCACGATGCGCTCACAGGCCTCCAGCGCGCACAGCGATTCGGTCAGCGAGGGCAGCAGCGAGACGATGCGCTGCGGCACCCGCTCCAGGCGCACCTGGCGCCCGCGCATGTCGGTGACGGTGTAGGCAGTGGTTGCCCCGCCCGTTCCCGCATCCACCGCCTTTTGCGCGACGGCGCTGCCCGCGCAGGCCAGGGCGGCGATCAGCAGCAGAAGGCGGGGCAGGCGCACAAGCAGCAGGTGCATGGCGGTCAGGGCAGGGGAGTCCAGCGCACGCTGACGAACACGGTGCGGCCTGCGTTCGCATAGCCGCGCGTGGGGGCGTAGTCGCGGTCGGCGATGTTGTTGACGCGGGCCAGCAGCGTCCATTGCCTGGTCAGCTGGCGCTGGGCGTAAAGGTTGACCACGCCGTATCCGCCCAGCTTGAAGGTGTTGGCCTCGTCGGCATAGCGGCCGCTGTAGAGCTGCGCTTCGCCGCCCAGCGTCCAGCCGGCAGCCTGGGTGTCGGCATTGAGCTTGAGCATGCGCTTGGAGCGGTAGGGCAGCAGCTTGCCGGTCTCCAGGTTCTCGGGGTTCATGAAGTCCAGCGAGGCGCCCAGGTTGGCGCTGCCCAGGCGCGTGCTGCCCGCCAGCGTCAGGCCGGTGATCTCCACGCTTTGCCAGTTGCGGTAGCAGTTGCAGGGAAGGGCGCTGTTCCAGTCGTAGGTGATCAGGTTCTTGAACTTGTTGCGGTAGACCACGGCCGAGAGGCGGTTGGCACCGGCCGCATAGTGCAGGCCCGTTTCCACGTTGGTGCTGCTTTCGGGCTTGAGGTCGGCCGCCGCCTGGCCCGTGAAGCGTTCGTACAGCGTGGGCGTGCGGAAGGCCGTGCCGGCCGATGCCACCCAGCGCCAGCGCTCGTCGATCTGCAGGCCGTAGCCCAGGCCGCCCGTGGTCTTGTTCTGCTGGTCGCGTACCTGGTCGTGGCGCACGTTGGCGTCGAACTGGTGGCGGCCCTCGGTCAGGCGCCAGCCGGCCGACAGGGAGTTCTGCACGCGCCGGCTGTCGGTGTTCTGCGTCCAGGCGTATTGCGTGTCCAGCTTGTCCTCGCGGCGCTCCAAGTCGATGTTGAAACGGTGCTGGCCCAGTGTGAACAGGTTCTGCAGCAGGTAGTTGGTGGAGCGGCCCTTGGCGCTTTCGGGCGACTGGGTGTGGCGGTCGCTTTGGCTGTCGGTATGGGAGATCTGGACCACGCTCTTGTAGATGGCGTTCCAGCCGGCCTGCCAGCGCAGGCTGCCGGTGGTGTTCTTGACCACGTCGTAGTCGTCGAAAGGCGGCGGGCTCTGGTCGTAGTGCGTGCGCAGGCGGCTGTGCAGCAGGCTGGCATCGATCTGGTGGATGCCCGTTTTGTAGCCCGCGTTCAGGCCCAGCGAGGTGTTGCTGTAGCCATCCTTGTCCGGGTTGGGCGAGAAGGTGTTGCCGGGGTAGACGTCGAAGCCGTCGCTGCGCTCGTCCGCCAGGTTCAGGCCATAGGTGAAGCCGTTGGCTCCGCCCTGGAATCCCGTGGCCAGCTTGCTGGTGCCCTGGTTGCCGATGCCCGCCTCGGCATAGGCGCGGGTCTGGCCGTCCGCCCGCTTGGTGAAGATCTGGATCACGCCGCCCATGGCGTCTGAGCCATAGATGGCGGCGGCTGGGCCGCGCAGCACTTCGATGCGCTCGATCTGCGCCAGCGGCAGGGTGGACCAGACCGCGCCACCCTGCAGCTCCTGCGAGCTGTAGCGCACGCCGTCGATGAACACGGCAGTGTGCTGGTTGCTGGTGCCGCGCAGGTAGACCGAGGTGACCTGGCCCGGCCCGCCATTGCGGTTGATCTGCACGCCCGGCACCTGCACCAGCAGGTCGGCCACGCCCGTGGCGCCGCTGCGGGCAATGGTCTCGGCGTCGATCACGGTCATGTCGGCCGTGACGGTGCGCAGGGGCTGCTCGCTGCGCGAGGCGGTGACGACCACCGTATCGAGCTGGGAGGCCTGTGCGCGCTGCGCCTGTTGTGCCTGTTGTACCTGTGCTTGGGCTTGGCAGGCCAGCAGCGAGGCCGCAGCCAGGGCGGACAAGGTGCGCAGTACGGGGAACGCCGAGGGCGAGCGAAGAGCGGCGCCAGGGGCGCGCGCGAGGGCGAGGGTGTGCATGGATGCGAGCCAGTTGCGCGCCAGCGACCCCGCCGGCACGGAAACCACAAAGACCGGCTGCGCTGCATGCGCGGCCGGCCGCCTGTTGGCCGGTATCCAGACTGGTGACGCACTCGCCAAGGCCTTCCCGGGCTGTACGCCCAGTGGCACGGGTTTGGCGGGGGCCGGTGCCATGCACGCGGCGTTTCACTCACTGTTGCGGGGGCAGTACATGCGGGCGGCTTTATCTGGCCGCCCCATGTTTCCCGTTTAACCGCAGCCCCTGGGGCTGCTGGCACCAACGGCGGCGATTGTACGGCGGGGCGTTCAGTGCCGATGTAAAGCTTGCTTGACATGCCCGCGGGTGGCATCGCACAATGTCAAGCATCCTTTACACATTGCGAGAGACTTCCATGAATCAAACAACGGTCACCAACCGCCGCTACCAGAAGGAGCTGGGATTTGCGCTGCTGCTCTACATGGCGCTGTTGGTGGGGGCGCTTTTGCTCAGCGCCGACATGCAGGCCGGGGCCCCGCGCACGGCCGTGCTGCTCAGCCCCATGCTGGCGTTTGCGCTGGCCGTGCGGGCCATCGTGCGCCTGGTGCGGGATACCGACGAGTTCCTGCGCAAGTCCATGCTGGAGCAGCTGGCGATTGCGGCGGCGGGCACGGCCGGCATCACCTTCACCTACGGATTCCTGGAAATGGCAGGTTTTCCCAAGCTCAGCATGTTCATGGTGTGGCCCTTGATGGGTGCGCTCTGGGTGGCGGCTTCGGTGGCCCACTGGCTGCGCAGCCGATGAGCCGCGCTGCAGAGGCGGCCCGGCGATGAAAAACACCATCCGTGAACTGCGCGCCGAGCGCGGCTGGAGCCAGGCTGCGCTGGCGGACCTGCTGGGCGTGTCGCGCCAGACCGTGAACGCGATCGAGACGGGCCGCTACGACCCCAGCCTGCCGCTGGCATTCGCCATTGCCCGGGTGTTCGAGACCCGGATCGAGGCGATCTTCCAGGAGGGTTGAGCGCAGCGCTCAGGCCACGATCATGACCAGCAGCACCAGGCCCAGCAGGGTCAGGTAGGCCTTGGCATGCAGGGCATCGGGAATGCGGCCGATCAGCGGGGCTGCCAGCCTGATGCCCGTCCACGATCCGGCCGTCAGCAACGCAAAGGCCTGCAGGTCCACATAGCCCACATGCCAGGGGCCCAGCCCCGCGCCCTGCGATGCCAGCATGTAGGCAGCGGTGCCCGCCACGGCCATGGGCAGGGACAGCGGGCTGGCCATGGCCGTGGCCGCCGCCATGCTGGCGCCGCGCCGGCGCATCAGCGGCACGGTCATCACGCTGCCGCCCACACCCAGGAAGGCTGCAATCGCGCCAATCGCCAAGCCTGCGATGGCGGCGGGCCTGCGGCCCATGGGCTGCAATTGGGCGGCGGTGCCGTGCACGAAGCCCGGGCGCAGCAGCGCGTCGGCGATGGTCAGGGCCAGGTAGGCGATGAAGGCCCAGCGCACCCATTCCCCGCTGATCCAGGTGGCGGCCGCCGCGCCTGCCACGGCGCCGGCCGCGATGAAGCCGGCCAGCGGCCGCACCTGATCCCAGGGCAGGGCGCCCGCGCGGTGCTGGCGCAGCGTGGCCATGGAGGCGCCAAAAATCATCACGCAGGTGGAGGTGGCCACGGCAATGTGCATGGCAGCCTGGCCAACGGCGGAGTCCGCGCCGTGGATGGAGGTCAGCAGCGCATAAAGCAGCGGAACGGCCACGAAGCCGCCGCCAAATCCGAAGAGCACGGTGGTCACGCCGGCAAGCACACCGAAAGCCAGCAGCAGAAGAGGGAACACAGACAGTCCTTTGGAAAAAACGAGCAAGGACTGAACCTTAGGATGCCGCGGTTTGGCCTGCTTTCGCGGATGGGTCAATAATCCTTGAATTCCTGCCAAAGCCTGTTGGCTGTTTTCCGGACATTCCCATGCTCAACATCCCGCTGCATTCCGTGGACGCCGTGGCGCGCGATGTGCTGGCCATCGGCACCGACTACACGCCTGGCACGCTGCTGCCCACGCACAGCCACCGGCGTGCGCAGTTTCTCTACGGGATGAGCGGGCTGATGGAGGTGGAAACCGATGACGGTGCCTGGACCATCCCGCCCTACAGCGGCGTGTGGATTCCGGCCAGCAAGCCGCACAGCGTGCGCATGCAGGGCGTGAGCACGCGCAGCCTGTACATCGAACCGGCTGCTGCGCCCCGCCCGGGTGTGCATTGCGAGGCCCTGGTCGTCACCCCGCTGCTGCACCAGTTGCTGCTGTCCTGCGCCGACCTGCCGGCGCTGTACGACGAAGCGGGCCGCGACGGCGCCCTGGTCACGCTGGTGCTGCACGAGCTGGCCTCGGCCCGCAGCCTGCCGCTGTTCGCGCCCATTCCCCGCGACGAAAAGCTGGCCGCCCTGTGCAAGCAGTTCCTGGCCCAGCCCAGCATCCGCGCCACGCCCCAGGACTGGGCACAGGCGCTGAACAAGAGCCTGCGCACCTTCAGCCGGTTTTTCCAGCAGCACACAGGCATGGCCTTTGGCGCCTGGCGCCAGCAGGCCTGCCTGCTGGCAGCGGTGTCGCGGCTGTCTGCGGGCTCATCGGTCACGCAGGTGGCGCTGGACCTGGGCTATGACAGCCCCAGCGCGTTTTCCACCATGTTCCGCAAGGCGCTGGGGCGGGTGCCTTCGGAGCTGGTGAGCCGGGTCTAGGCGGGAACGCTGGCCTGGGCAGCCGCCTCCCGTGTCATGGCCCAGAACACCAGGGCCGCCAGGCTGAACGCCGCCCCCGCAACGCAGACGCCGTGCCAGCCAAACCGCGCGTAGGCGTTGGTGGCAATCAGCGCCCCCAGCCCGCTGCCCACGGCATAGAACAGCATGTACAGGCCCACCAGCCGGCTGTGCGCCTGCGGGTTGCTGCGAAAGATCAGGCTCTGGTTGGTCACATGCAGGGCCTGGCCGCCCAGGTCCAGCAGCACGATACCGGCGACCAACGCGCACAGCGACTGCTCCAGCAGCGCAATCGGCGCCCAGGCCAGCAGCAGGATCACCAGCGCGCCCAGGCTGGTGCGCTGCGCGAAACCCTGGTCGGCCCAGTGGCCGGCACGGGCCGCGGCCAGTGCGCCCACCACGCCGGCCAGGCCAAAGGCGCCGATGGCCGTGAGCGACAGGCTGTAGGGCGGTGCGCTCAGCGGCAGGACCAGGGCGCTCCAGAAGATATTGAAGGTGGCAAACATCAGCAGGGCCAGCATGCCGCGTGTGCGCAGCATGCGGTCCTGGCGCAACAGCTGGAGCATGGAGGCGAGCAGCTGCGTGTAGCTGGGTGCATGCAAGGGCACCGCCAGCCGGGGCAGTTGCCGCCACAGGGGCCAGGCCAGGGCCAGCATCAGCAGGGCCGAGCAGGCATAGACGCCACGCCAGCCAGCCAGGTCACCCACGGCGCCGGCAAACACGCGCGCCAAAAGCAGGCCGATGAAAACCCCGCCCTGGGCCGCGCCCACCACGCGCCCGCGCTCATGCGCCTGGCTGGCGCTGGCCGCATAGGCGATCAGCCCCTGCGTCATGGCCGTGCCCAGCAGGCCCACGGCCAGCATGCCCGCCAGCAGCAGAACGGTCGAACGCGCGGTGCTGACGGCCGCCAGGGCCAGCACCAGGCCCAGCAACTGCAAAAGCATGAGCCGCCGCCGCTCCAGCCGGTCGCCCAGCGGCACCAGCAGCAGCAGTGCCAGCGCGCAGCCGGCCTGCGTGGCCGTGACCACCCCGCCCACGGCTGCATGGCTGATGCCGAAGTCGGCCGCCAGCGCCTCCAGCAGCGGCTGGGCGTAGTAGACATTGGCCACGCTCAGGCCGCTGGCAGCGGCGAACAGCAGCACCAGGCTGCGCGGCATGCGGACCGTGTCCGGGGCAGGGAAGGCGTTCATGGGTTGAATCCAGTTGCAAAACAAAACTGGTTGGATGCTAGTTGAACCAGTTTTGAAATGCAACCAAAATGACGCCATGAAAGAAGACACCCGTCCTGACACACCGCAGCCCTGTCCGGTGGCCCGCTCCCTGGATGTGATCGGCGACCGCTGGTCGCTGCTCATCGTGCGCGATGCCTTCGATGGCATCAGCCGCTTTGGCGATTTCCAGCGCAGCCTGGGCGCGGCCCGCAATATCCTGGCCGACCGGCTGCGGCGTCTGGTGGAGGCCGGCATCCTCGAAACCCGCCCCGCCGCAGAAGGCTCGGCCTACCTGGAATACGTGCTCACGGCCCAGGGCCTGGACCTGTTCCCCGTGGTCGTGGCGTTGCGGCAGTGGGGCGAAGGCCATCTGTTCGCGCCGGGCGAGGCGCATTCGCTGCTGCTGGATCGCCAGACCGGCCTGCCTGTCGCGCCCATGCTGCCGCGTGGCGGTGATGGCCAGGCCTTGCTGCCGGGCCAGACCGTGGTTCAGAAAATCGATTGATGGATGTCCATGCTCTCTGCCTTCCTACCACTCATCTACGTACAGATTTCTCCCGAGCGCCTGACGCTGACAAATCCGAAAACGGGCCAGACCCTGTCGGAGGTTCCCGAGCTGGCCCTGAGTCCGCCGCCCCGGCGCCGGATTCTGGCGGCCGGCCCGCAGGCCAGGCTCGCGGCTGCATCGGAGCCTGCGGAAGTCGTCAATCCGTTCGCGCATCCGCGCTCGCTGATATCGGACTTCGTGCTGGCCGAGCACCTGCTCAAGTACCAGCTCAGGCGCATGCAAGCCGGGGGCTGGCTGGCGGCCTCCCCGCACATCGTCATCCATCCGCTGGGTGACCCCGAGGGCGGATTCACCCAGGTGGAACTGAGGGCCTTGCGCGAGCTGGGCAGCGCGGCCGGGGCCTCGAAGGTGAATGTCTGGACAGGCCGGCCCTTGACAGACGAGGAATTGCTGACGCGCAAGCCCCCTGCGCAGGGCGGTGTCTGGGAGTGAGGCTTTGCTCTTCGCCATGAAAAAAGCGCCCGTCACAACGGGCGCTTTGTCTGGGTCAGCGCAAGGGCTGGTGACAGGCCATCAGAACCTGGCCGTCATCCCCACGAAGTAGGTACGGCCGCCGTTGTCGTAGTTGGCGCCGATGGTGCGGGTTTCCTTGTCGGTCAGGTTGATGATGCCGGCGCGCAGGGTCATCGAGTCGGTGACGTTGTAGTTCATGGACACGTCGAACGTCGTGTAGGCCTTGGCGAAGGTGGTGGCCGTGCCCGTGGTCACGACTTCCTTGCCCACGTGGCGGGCGCTGAACATGGCGGACCAGCCCTGGCGGATCTGCCACTGCAGCGACGAGTAGATGGACAGCTCGGGCACGGCCAGCAGCGAGGCGCCGGTGCTCAGGTTCTTGGACTCGAACATCTTGGTGATGTTGGTGTTCCAGGTCAGGCCCTTGGCCAGGGCAACGTTCACGAAGCCTTCCAGGCCGCGCGTGCGGGCACGCTGGGCGTTGGCCATGCGGGTCCACCAGAAGCCGTTGTAGAAGCCCAGCGGCTGGTAGTCGATCTTGTTCTTGAAGTTGGTGTGGAAGTAGGTGGCACCCAGCGCCCAGCCATTGCGGTCCCAGCTGGTGCCCAGCTCGAAGTTGGTGCTGGTCTCGGGCTGCAGGTCGGGGTTGCCGGCCATGTAGCAGCCACGCGTACCGTCGGCGTTGACGCTGGTGCTGGTCCAGCCCATGCCGGCCAGGCTGCGGCAGCCGTTGCCCCCGGATTGCGTGGCGGCGCTGGCCGAGTTTTCCTTCAGGTTGGGCGCACGGAAGCCGCGCGAGACGCCGCCGCGAACCGTCCACTCCGAGGCCGGGTGGTAGACCAGGTAGGCGCGCGGGCTCCAGTTGTTGCCGTATTTCTGGTGGTGGTCCATGCGCAGGCCCAGCGTCAGCGCCAGGTTCTCGCGCAGGAAGATCTGGTCTTCGCCGAACAGCGCCCAGGTGGTGGCGCTCAGGCCCGAGCCCGAGACCGGGCGCCCCGCGTAGTCGATGGGCGCCAGGCCGATGGTGTCGCGGTTGTCCAGCGACTCGCGGCGCCACTGCATGCCCAGCGTCATGGCCTGGTCCAGTCCCCACAGCTTCAGGGGCTTGTCGATGCGGCCGTCCAGCGTGGTTTCCTTGGAGTTGTTGCCGATGGTGTCGCCCTTGTCCTCGTACTTGTTGTGCACGAGGTTGAGCTTGGAGGTCATGTCGCCCCAGCGGCCATCGTGGCTGAGGCCGAACTTGGTCTGCTCCAGCTTGCTCAGGCCCCATTGCGATACCACGGGGCGTCCATTCACCAACCGATCGGAGCCCGTGGCGCGCTGGATGCCTTGCGCGGCCTCGATGCCGATCACCTGGTCGGGCGTGAGCTGCCAGTTGAGCAGGGCGTTGAGGTTTTGCTTGCGCGAGCCGGCCGTGGACTGGTAGGTGCCCGGGAAGCCGCCCGTGCCCTCGTCGGCAGCGCGGTCCGTGTAGTTGCCGCCCAGGCGCAGGCCGAACTTGTCGGACAGCGGGCCGCTGATGTTGAAGCCCAGCTGGCGCGTGTCGCCGCGGTCGCCGTCGGAGGGCTTGCTGTAGTTCAGCGTGGTCGAGCCGCTCCAGCGCTTGCCGATCTTGCGCGTGATGATGTTGATCACGCCGCCCATGGCGTCGGAGCCGTACAGCGAGGACATGGGGCCGCGCACGACCTCGATGCGCTCGATCATTTCGGGCGAGATCCAGTCCAGGTCCTGCGAGCCCAGGTCGTCGCGGTAGTTGATGCCGGCCGAGTTGCCCTGGCGCTTGCCGTCCACCAGGATCAGCGTGTACTTCTCGGGCAGGCCGCGCAGCTTGATCTTGGACTGGGCACCCGTGCCCGACAGGCCGCCGGTCACGCCGGGAATGGTGGACAGCAGCTCGCCGATGCTGGTGACGGGCTTGCGCTCGATGTCTTCCCGCGTGATCACGCTGATGCTGGCCGGCGCCTCCTTGATGTCCACGGCCGTGCCCGAGGCGGTCACCACCACCGTGGACAAGGACGTGTCGGCCTTGCTGTCGGCCGTCTGGGCATGGGCCATGGCTGTGCATGCCAGGGCAGCGCAAAGTGGAAGAGGGCGGAGCACCGAGATTCTGACCATCTTTGTAAAGTTCCGTATGGGTTAAAAATCAAGGTGCGAATGATAACGATTTGTATCTACATCTTTCTCTTCACGTAAAGACAGTTGTTTTTTGTTCACGCGTTATCTAATCGCTGGACACGCCTGAGGCGTTGTGCACAAGTCTGGTGCACAAAATGACGGGGGTCGGCAGGGCACTGAGAGAAAGCACGGGGTGCGGCACCTCCGTGCAAAGGCCGCCCCGGAGTGCAGGGGGCGGCCAGAAACCAGGTCAGCGCGGCTTGGCCACGGCGCCTGGCAGGGCGCTGGAAGGCTCAGCGCAGCTGCCCGAGGGTTGGCTCGATGCCCGGCGGCGCACGAACTGGTAGGCAATGGCCAGCAGGGCAAACCAGGCCGGCGTCACCACCAGCGCCTGGCGCGTGTCGGCCTGCAGGGTGAGCAGGCCCAGGATGGCCGCAAAGAACGCCAGGCAGGCCCAGCACATGGCCAGGCCGCCCGGCATCTTGTAGCGCGAAGCCTCATGCAGGGCCGCGCGCTGGCGCCGGTAGGCGATATAGGACAGCAGGATCAGCGACCACACGAACATGAACAGGATGGCCGATACCGTGGTCACCAGCGTGAAGGCCTCCACCAGATCGGGCACCACCCACATCAGGAAGGCGCCGGCCAGCAGGCAGGTGCAGGAAAACAGCAGCCCGCGCGAGGGCACGCTGCTGCGCGACAGCCGGTGGAAGGACTTGGGCGCATCGCCCTTGAGCGCCAGGCCGTAGAGCATGCGGCTGGTGGAGAACACGCCGCTGTTGGCCGACGAGGCGGCCGAGGTCAGCACCACGAAATTGATCACGCCCGCAGCGGCCGGCAGGCCTGCGAGCACGAACAGCTCCACGAACGGGCTCTTGCCCGGCACCACGTCGCGCCAGGGGGTGACGGCCATGATGGCGATCAGGGCCAGCACGTAGAACACGATGATGCGCACGGGAATCGAATTGATGGCGCGCGGCAGCGTGCGCTCGGGGTCCTTGGCCTCGGCGGCCGTGGTGCCCACCAGCTCGATGCCCACGAAGGCGAACACCGCGATCTGGAAGCCCGCGAAAAAGCCCATCATCCCGTTGGGGAACATGCCGCCGTCGTTCCAGAGGTTGGACAGGCTGGCCGCACGCCCCGCAGGCGAGACGAAGGCGGCACCCACCATGTACAGCCCCGTTGCCACCAGGGCCACGATGGCCACGATCTTGATCATGGCGAACCAGAACTCGATCTCGCCGAACAGCTTCACCGTCAGCAGGTTCAGGCCCAGCAGCAGGCCCACGCAGGCAATGGCCGGGGCCCACTGGGGCAGGCCGGGGAACCAGAACTGCGAGTAGGCCGAGATGGCGATCACGTCGGCAATGCCCGTGACGATCCAGCAGAACCAGTACGTCCAGCCCGTGAAGAAGCCCGCCCAGGGCCCCAGCAGATCGGCCGAGAAATCGATGAAGGATCGGTACTGCAGGTTGGACAGCAGCAGCTCGCCCATGGCCCGCATCACGAAGAACAGCATCACGCCGATGATGGCGTAGACGAAGACGATGGACGGACCCGCCAGGCTGATGGTCTTGCCTGAGCCCATGAACAGGCCCGTGCCGATGGCACCGCCGATGGCGATGAGCTGGATGTGGCGGTTGGTGAGATTGCGCTGCAGGTCGTCTTGACCGTGCAGGCCCTGGCCGGTTGGCGGGGCCTTGTGTGTCATCAGAGAACTCCGGGGAAGACTGGCAAAGCGATGGCAGAAAGGGGGAAATCCGCCTGCCGCGGCCGTGTTTTCAGTCTCTGCATGGAGTCCATGCCTGGAAATGCGGCAGCGCAGCAAAACGGAACGAAGGCCGCGAGGATACCTGAACCTCGCCCCCGCATCAGCCCTGCCGCGCCGTGCCGCTCCAGTCAATGAAGCGGGTTTGATATGGGTGGATCAGCCGCGCGCCAGGCGCCGGGCGTTGGCCACTGCAGTGCGGTGCACGGGCGCCATGCCCTTGCCCACCACGCCCCACATGGCGTTGTTCCATTGCGAGGCCTGCGATGCCAGTGCGCCCCCATTCCAGGTGGAGGCGCTCCAGGGCATCCACCACATGCGCATCCAGGCCTGCATCAGGGCCTGGCTGGCGACCATGGACTGCAGGCCCATGGCGGCCCAGGATTGGTGGAAGGCTGTCTGTTTCTCGGACACCATGCGCGTGAATTCGCGCCGGTCCCGTGCGGAGGGATTGGCCCCGGCCAGCGCCATGCGGGTGAGCCTGTGCGCCACCACCTGCGGCGCGGCAATGGCCAGATCGGTGGCCTGACGGGCCACCGAAGCGGCCTTGGAAGATTTGCGGTTTGCCATGTGCGCTCCTGAAGCTCTGGATCCATTTGCCGGATCTACCTGCCAGATCCACTTGCCGGTTCCACTTTAGCCAGATGCATGCCGGTCCGCGTAGGCCGATGACGCAATGCAGCAAAAACGCGTTTATCGCGGCTGGGGCCGGGGTGCCGGCGCGGCTCCGTCCTGCGTGACCTCAGATACCAGGGCGCGCCACCAGCGCTCGCCTGCATGGGGGGCGGCCAGGTCCACGCGCTCGCCCATCATGGGCGTGGCCACGGCAATGCCGTGCTCGGCGCCCAGGGCCAGCACGCGCTCGAAGGGGTCCCACCAGGCATGCATGGCCAGGCTGAAGGTGCCGTTGTGAATGGGCAGCAGCCAGCGTCCGCCCAGGTCGCGGTGGGCCTGCACGGTCTGGGCCGGGTGCATGTGGACATAGGGCCAGTGCGGGTCGTAGGCGCCGGTCTCCATCAGCGTGAGGTCGAAGGGCCCGAAGCGCCGGCCGATTTCCGCAAAGCCGTCGAAATAGCCGCCGTCACCGCTGAAGAAGACACGCAGCGTGTCGGCGCTTGCCAGGTCCTCGATGACCCAGGACGCCCACAGCGTGCGGTTGCCGTCGCGCAGGCCCCGGCCCGAGAAATGCTGGGCCGGCGTGGCCGTGAAGCGCAGGCCGTCCACCTGCACGTCCTGCCACCAGTCGAACTGGCGCACCTTCTCGGGGGCCACGCCCCAGGCCATGAGCCGGTCGCCCACGCCCAGCGTGCACAGGAAGAAGTCGACCCGGGGCGCCAGGGCGCGGATGGTGGCACGGTCCAGATGGTCGTAGTGGTCGTGCGAGAGCACCACGCCGCGCAGCGCGGGCAGTTCATGCAGGGCGATGGGCGGCGCATGAAAGCGCTTGGGGCCGATGAAGGAAAAGGGCGAGGCGCGCTCGGCAAACACCGGGTCGGTGATCCACCAGCCGCCGCGCAGTTTCATCAGCAGCGTGGAGTGGCCCAGGCGGTACAGGCTGCGCTCGGGCGCGGCGGCCAGGTCGGCCGGGGTGAGCCGCTGCACGGGCAGGGGCGCCGCAGGCTCGGTGTTCTTGGGCTTGTTGAAGAAGAAGTCCCACATCACCTTGGCGTCGGGCTGGGGGGCATTGGCCGGGCGGGGATGGATGTTGCGAAAGCGCCCGGCCGACGATTGGGGCGATTGGGAGTAGTCGGCAATCGGGGCGCGGAAGATGCGGGTTGTTTTCACGGTGCTCCGTCGGTGTTCAGGCCGCCGCCATCATGGAACCGATGGCGCAGCCCTGTCGAGATGGTGGTCTTGGCGGCCCCGTTCAAGGCGCCTTGCGTGTCGTCATGTAAACAAAAAAGGAGCTGCCCCTGCAGGCAGCTCCTTGTGGTGATGGCCCGGAGGCTGGTCATCAATGGGCGCCGGCCGCCTCGGCACCGCCGGCATGGCCCGCGGGGCGCCTGGTCATCCAGATCAGCACGATCAGCACCAGGAACAGCACGGACGACGCCAGGAAGATGTCGTCGGCGGCGCGCGTGTAGGCCTGCTGGTCCACCAGCCGGTTGATCTGGGCCAGCGCCTGCGCCTGGCTCAGGCCTGCGGCCTGCAGCCCCTGCAGGGTGACGCCGAACACGCCCTGGCCCTGGACCAGCCCTTCTGTCAGATGGGCGTGGTGCAGCGCGGCGCGGTTTTCCCACAGCGTGGTGGCGATGGAGGTGCCCATGGCCCCCGCCGTGATGCGCACGAAGTTGCTCAGGCCGGCGGCGGCCGGGATACGGTCCGGCGAAATGCCCGACAACGTGATCGTGGTCAGCGGAATGAAGAAGAAGGCCATGGCCGCGCCCTGGATCAGCGTGGGCACCAGGATGTGCATGAAGTCGGTCTCCACCGTGAAGCGCGAGCGCATCCACAGCACCAGGGCGAACACGATGAAGGCGCCCGTGGCCATCCTGCGCGGGTCCCACTGCGTGACCTTGCGGCCCACCAGCGGTGTCAGGATGATGGCGAAGATGCCTACCGGCGCCAGTGCCATGCCGGCCGTGGTGGAGGTGTAGCCCATCCACTGCTGCAGCCACAGGGGCAGCAGCACCACGTTGCCGAAGAACAGGCCGTAGGCAATCGACAGCGCCACCGTGCCGGCCGCGAAATTGCGGCGCATGAACAGGCGCAGGTCCACCACGGGGTGGGCATCGGTCAGCTCCCAGACCAGGAAGACCACGAAGCTCACGATGGCCAGCACGCACAGCGTGATGATCTCGCCCGAGGCGAACCAGTCCAGCTCCTTGCCCTTGTCCAGCATCAGCTGCAGCGCGCCCACCCACAGCACCAGCAGGGCCAGGCCCACGGAGTCGATGGGCAGCTTGCGCGTGGGGGTCTCGCGGCTGCGGTAGATGCTCCAGGTCATCAGGGCCGACAGCAGGCCCACCGGTACGTTGATATAGAAGATCCAGGGCCAGGAGATGTTGTCCGTGATCCAGCCGCCCAGCAGCGGGCCGACCACGGGGGCCACCAGGGTGGTCATCCCCCACAGCGCCAGGGCCACCCCGGCCTTGGCCGGGGGATAGCTGGACAGCAGCAGCGTCTGCGACAGCGGGATCATGGGGCCGGCAACCAGGCCCTGGAGCACGCGGAACAGCACCAGCGTCTCCAGCGACGAGGCAAAGCCGCACAGCCAGGACGTCAGCACGAACAGCAGCACGCTCATGGTGAACAGGCGCACGGCGCCGAAGCGCTGGGTGAGCCAGCCCGTGAGCGGCACCGAGATGGCGTTGGCCACGCCAAAGCTGGTGATCACCCAGGTGCCCTGGCTGGGACTGACGCCCACGTCGCCGGAAATCGCCGGAATGGCGACGTTGGCGATGGACGAGTCCAGCACGTTCATGAAGGTGGCCAGCGACAGGGCCAGCGTGCCCAGGGCCAGCTGGGCGCCCTTGAGCGGGACCGGCCGTGCAGGCATGGCCGGCGGCGCCGAGGGGGCGACCGGCGGCGCCGGCTCCGGCACGGCGGTGGTAGAGGAAGTCATAGGCAGTCCGCGTAGGTTCTGGGAAGGCGGGGGAGCGATGCCTGCTTACCTGGACTGCATGGCCTGCGCGTCAACCGGCGCGGAGGCCACGGCGGCTGGCGCCTTGCCCTGGGCCCTTTCCTGCACCTCGGCCATGGCCACGGGCGGCAGCTCGGGCAACTGCTTGAGCGGTGCCACGTTCTGGCCCGCCACGATGTGGGCAATGCGCTCCTCGGCCTGCGGCAGCGCCATGTCGTAGACGGAGGTCTGGGCCACGGGTGCGTTGCGCGTGGTCGTTGCCAGCACCTCGCCCTGCTGGTCTCGCACGTCCACCTTGACTTCCATGGACAGGCCCACGCGCAGCGGGTGCTGTGCCAGGTCTTCCGGCGCCAGCGCAATGCGCACGGGCACGCGCTGCACCACCTTGATCCAGTTGCCGGTGGCGTTCTGCGCGGGCAGCAGCGAGAAGGCCGCGCCGGTTCCTGCGCCCATGCCCACCACGGTGCCGTGGTAGCTGATCTTGTCGCCGTACACATCGGCCGTCAGCTCGGTCTTCTGGCCTATGCGCAGCTGGGCCAGCTGGCTTTCCTTGAAGTTGGCATCCACCCAGAGGTTGTGCAGGCCCACCACCGTCATCAGCGGCGCGCCCGAGGCCACGCGCTGGCCCAGCTGCACGCCGCGCTTGGCCACATAGCCTTCCACGGGCGAGACCAGGCGCGTGCGCTGCAGCGCCAGATAGGCCTCGCGCACCTTGGCGGAGGCGGCGATCACGCTGGGGTGCTCTTCGGCGCTGCTGCCCTTGGTCTGGGCTTCGGCAGCGGTCAGCTGTGCCTTGGCGGCGCGCACGGCGGCTTCGGCTGCCGAGGCGGCATTGCCGGCCGTGCGGGCCAGGGACTGGGCGTGGTCGAACTCTTCCTTGCCCACGGCGCCCGTGGCCAGCAGCGGGCGGCGGCGCTCCACATCCTCGCGGGCGCGGGCGGCATCGGCCTGCAGGCGGGCCAGATCGGCCTCGCGCTGGGCCACCTGGGCGACCAGGGGGGCATTGTTGGCGTACAGCGTGCGCACCTGGCGCACGGTCTGGGCCAGCTGCGACTCGGCCTGGGACAGGGCGACCAGGGCATCGGCCGAGTCCAGCTGCACCAGCAGCTGGCCGGGCTTGACGTAGTCGGTGTCGTCGGCGCCGATGCTGATCACCGTGCCGCCGACCTGCGGCGTGATCTGCACCACGTTGCCCGCCACATAGGCGTTGTCCGTGGTCTGGTAGTTGCGGGCCACCATCCAGTGCCAGCCGCCCCAGGCGACGGCGGCCACCGCGACGGCGGCGGCCACGATGGTCAGGCCCTTGCGGCGGCCCTGCGGGTTGGCCACGGGCGAGGCTGCGGCAGCGGGTGCATTGGATGCTTGCTTGTTGGTATCGGTCATGGTGTTCGGCGCTTTGTTATCTGTGAATGTGGTTGTGCGGCCGGGGCAGGGGGCTGGCGGTCTGTCACGCTGGCTGGCGGTCTGCCCGGTGGAGGGTCAAGAGTGCGGTGGGTTCCTGTGCGGGTTGCGATCTCAGTGCTGGCTGACCTGCACGGCATCCGTGCCATCGGTCCAGCCGCCGCCCAGGGCCTTCATCAGCGACACGCGCGTGTCCAGCGCGCGGGCGCGCAGGTCCACGTCCAGGCGGCGCTGGGTGATCACCTGGGTTTCGGTGTTGAGCACCGTCACCTGGCTGGCCAGGCCGGCCTTGTAGCGCTGCACGGCAAAGTCGTAGGCGCGTTCGGCCTTCTCCAGCGACTCGGCCTGCAGTTGCTGTTGGCGCACCAGCGATTGCACGGACGTGATGGCGTCACCCGCTTCCTTGACCGCATCGAGCACCACGCCGTTGTACTGGGCAATGGCGGTGTCCAGATCCGCCTGCGTGCCGCGCAACTGGGCGCGCAGGCGCTTGCCGTCGAACAGGGGCAGGCGCAGCGCCGGCGTCACGCCCATCTGGCGCGAGCTGCCCTTGAACAGGTTGTCCAGGCCGATGGCATTGAGGCCGATGAAGGCCGTGAGATTGATATCGGGGTAGAAATCCGCCCGCGCGCTCTCTATGCCCTGCGTTGCGGACTCCACGCGCCAGCGCGCGGCCACCACATCGGGGCGGCGGCCCAGCAGATCGGCACCCAACTGGCCGGGCACGGCCTGGATCTGCAGCGCGGCCAGACGGGGCGACAGCTGAAGCTGCGCCTCGGGCGCCTGCCCGCAGAGCACGGCGATGGTGCGGCGCGCCAGCGTGATCTGCTCGTCCAGCATTTCGATCTGGGTTCCGGCATCGGGCAGGCCGGCCTGGGCCTGGGTCAGCTCCACCTGGCTGTCCAGCCCGGCGCGCGTGCGCTGCTGGCTCAGGTCCAGCAGCGACTGGCGCTGGGTCAGCGTGCGGCCAGCCACATCCTTTTGGGCAATCAGGCGAGCCAGCGCCACATAGCTGCGCGCCACCTGGGCCGCCAGCTGGTTGGCGGCGGCGGCACTGTCGGCCTGGGCGGCACGGGCCTGGCCCAGGGCGGCCTGCAGGTCGGCGGCATGGCGGCCAAAGAAATCCGGCGTCCAGCTCAGGCCGGCCTGCAGGTTGCCGGTGTTGTAGGTATGGCCGGCAATGGGTGCGGGCACCAGGCCGTTGGCGCTGTAGTGCTGGCGCGTGGCGTCGACGCCGAGCGTGCCGCGCACATCGGTGGCCGTGCTGGTGGCAGTGGCCAGGGCGGCAGCCTTGTCGAAGCGGGCGCGGCTCATGGCCAGGCTGGGGCTGCCCTGCAGCGCCTGGGCGATCAGCGCATCCAGCTGGGCATCGCCCAGGGACTTCCACCAATCGGCGGCGGGCAGGCTGGTATTGGAGCCTGTCTCGGACTGGGCCGTCAGACCCAGGTCGGCGGCGCCCAGCCGGGCCAGCGGCTCATGGGCCGGGCCCTGGGACGCACAACCGGCCAGGGCCAGCGCGGCGCACAGGGTGGCCGCTGCGGCGGCCACGCGGCGGGGCGCGGCGGACACGGAAACAAAGGATTTGGGCATGGTGGTCTGCCTGTTGGGGGTCAAGAATCAGGAAATCGGAAACCGGGGCGGAAAAAGGGGGCTGGCGCCGTCAGGCCGCGGGCGTGGCAGGCGCAGGGGCCGGCGGCGCAGCCTCCGGCGCGCGCATCGCATCGCCGTTGGCCAGCAGGCGGCGCAGCATGTCCAGCAGCTGGCGCGACTCGTCATGGCTGAAGCCGGCCATATGGGCATTCATCACGCTGGACAGCACCTGCGGCACCTTGGCCGCCATGGCACGGCCTTCATCGGTCAGCACCAGCTTGACCACGCGCCGGTCCACCGTGGAGCGCTCGCGCCGCAGCATGCCCTTGGATTCGAGCCGGTCCAGCGCCCGCGTGATGGAGGCCGGATCCAGCCCCAGGTCACGCGCCATGCCGGCATTGGTGGCGTCGCTGCACAGCAGCAGCTTGTACAGCGGCAGCCACTGCACATAGGTCAGCTCATGCTCGGCCAACTGCGCATCGGCCTGCTGGAGGATGGAGCTGAGCACCTTGCGCATGAGGAACCCCACGCTCTCGAAGGGCGTGTAGCTGCCGGGGCTGTAGAAGTCCGAGGGCTGCAGGCCGTTGGGCAGGGGTGGCTGGGTCATGGTGTCTGCGGGTGAAATAATTGACTGCGCAATGATTGTTGCGGCAATTATTGCAGAAACACCGAATGGCCGCATGGCTCGCGGGTGCCGGGGACGAGGCAAGGGTTTTCCATCAGGCCGGTGGCTTCCTGACCCCTGTTCGACCACCGGCCACACCGACAACGCTCACTTGTCCTGGGCCACCGCATGCCCTTTCTCCAGCCTAGCCACGGCCTCGCGGTAGGCGGGGCTGGCGCGCAACTGCTAGTAACGCTCCAGGCCGCGCTGGTATTCGGTGGAGCGGACATCGATCTCGCGGTCCGAGACATAGGTGAGTCCGGCGCGGTGCCACATTTCCAGGTCGGCCAGCACCTGGGCGCGGCTGAGGTCGGTGGGGGCAGCAGTGGACGAGGGCGTGGCTTCCTGGGCGAGGGCGGTGCCGGCCAGGCCCAGGCTGAGGACGGCCAGGGCGATGAAGCGGGTGAAGTGGGAAGTGCGCATGGGGAACCTTTCAGGTGAAGCGAAGTGATGAGGGCTTCATGGTCCCGCTGCCGCCCTGGCCGGCACAGCCGTTTGCGACGCACTGCAGCATGGCGGGAGCCAATGGCCGTTGGGTTTCGTGAAATGCCTGGAGGGCAGGCGCGGCCATCCGAGGAGCGCCGCCAGCCATGGAAATGGGTTGATCAGCCTGTGTGCGGCAGATTATTTCCAGTTGCTCCAATAAATCGGCATAAACATCTGTCAAATGGCTGGTGGAAGCATGAATCGGCAGCAAATTCCAGCGGCACAGGCCGACAATCGCCGCTCTCCATGTCTTCATCCATTCCACTTTCCCCCGCTGCCGTTTCGGCAGATTCCGTCTCCCGCAGTTCCGAGGCCTTTCGCGGCTTCAGGGATGCGATTCCCGTGATGCTGGGTTTCGTGCCCTTTGCCCTGGTGCTGGGCGCCCAGGCCGTGCAAAAGGGGCTGGCACCGCTGGAAGTTCCTCTCATGACCGGGATGAACTTCGGCGGCGGCTCGGAGTTCACGGCCATACGGCTGTGGACTTCGCCGCCGCATGTGCTGCTGATCGTCGCCATGTCGTTCCTGGTCAATTGCCGGCACATCCTGATGGGTGCGGCACTGGCGCCCTATCTGCGCCATCTGCCCAGGCGCCGTGCCTTGCCTGCCCTGTTCTTCATGTGCGACGAAAGCTGGGCGCTGGCCCTGGCCGACGCGCAGCGAAGTGCCGCGCGGCGCGTGAGCCTGCCTTACTACATGGGCGTGTCGGCAGGCCTGTACATGGCCTGGGTGTCGTGCACGGCGGCCGGTGCCTTTCTGGGGCCGCGCATTGGCGACCTGGAGCAGTACGGCTTCGACATGGCGTTCACCGCCGTGTTTCTGGTGCTGCTGCGCGGCATGTGGAAGGGCGTCAGGCCTTGCCGGCCCTGGCTGGTGAGCCTGCTGACGGCGGCCCTGGTCTACAAGCTGGTGCCTGGCGCCTGGTATGTGGCGGCCGGCGCCGTCTCTGGCCTGGTCTGCGCGGCCTTGCTGGCACCCAGGAGCTGAGCGATGGAAGCCACAACCTTGCTGACGCTGGTGCTCATGGCGTGCAGCACGTATTTCACGCGGGTGATCGGCTACCTGCTGCTGCGCGGGCGCACGCTGAGCCCGCGCATACAGTACGTGATGGAAAGCCTGCCGGGCTGCGTGCTGATCTCGGTGATTGCCCCGGCGTTTGTGTCCGAGCGTCCGGCCGATCTGCTGGCCCTGGTGGTGACGCTGGTGGCGGCCAGCCGGCTGCCCATTCTGCCGACGGTGCTGATCGGCATTGCGTCGGCGGGTGCGCTGCGGCACTGGCTGGGGTGATGGCGGCCGGGGGTGGGGCGTTTTGGGCCTTCAGTTCGCCCGCCAGTGGTCGATGTATGGGGCATGCAAGTCTCATCCTCCACCTCGGCTTCCGCCTCGGGAGCCGCTTCATCCTCCGGCGGCAATGACATCGCTGCGTTGCAGCGCAAGCTCAAGGAGCTGCAGCAGGCGCTCAAGGAAGTGGCCTCCGAGAACATCGACGCCAAGGCCAAGCAACAGAAGTCCAAGCTGCTGCAGACGCAGATCATGATGGTGCAAAACCAGATCGAGGCGCTGATGCGCGCCAGGCAGCAGGCCCAGCTCGACAAGCAGCGCGAGCAGCAGCAGGCCGCCGAGGCGCCATCGCAATCCCCATCGAAGGGCGGCAAGGCGCCCGGGCTGGGCGGCGTGGTCGACGTCTACGTCTGATCCAGTGAGATGGCCCGTGTTTTCACGGGCCGTTTTTCAAGGTATTAAATGTAACTTACATGAGAATGCTGTTCGGACTTTGAGAGGGTTGGCTCTGCAACACGGATGGAGAAGGGGGATTGCCTGCGGGGTGATAGCCGCGAGCGTCGCAACTCCTATGGAACTTATTGATTTTTGACTCTCAAGAAACCGGCGGTTGCTACCGATAAGGCAAGCAATGTGACTGCCGGGATGCGATAGCGATGGCCTATACCAATGGCGTCACGGGGACAGAGGGATCTGCGATGAAAAAACTCGGCGATGTGCGTATCGGTACCCGGCTTACCGGTGTTTTTCTTGTTCTGCTGATCTGCCTGATGGCCGTGGGCGCCGTCGGCGCAAGGGCGCTGGGCCATGTGTTCTCGGGCACGCAGACCATGTACCAGGACCGCGTGGTTCCGCTCAAGCAGCTCAAGCAGATTGCGGACGCCTACGCCGTCAACGTCATAGATACGGTCAACAAGGCGAATGCCGGCCTGATCACGGCGCAGGAGGCAGCGGCGAGCATTTCCGGCACGCTGCCCGCGATCGACGCGGCCTGGCGCAGCTATTCGTCCACACAGCTGACCTCGCAGGAGGCCGTGCTGGCGAACCAGGCGCAGGCGCTGTTCGCACCTGCCAACCAGAGCATCGACAGGCTGCTGCAGCGGCTCAAGACGCTGGATGGAAAAAGGGCCGGCAGCCTGGACGAGTTCGATGGCGCGCTGTATGCCAGCGTAGACCCCATCAGCGCCAAGATCGGCGAACTGGTGGAGCTGCAGCTCAAGGCATCCGAGGATGTGTATGCGGACTCCCGCCAGGTCCTGGCGCAGTCGCAGATGCTGATCTACGGCTTTGTCGCGGCCGCTGTCATCCTCGCCGTGGCGCTGGGCTATGTGGTCACGCGCTCCATCACCATTCCCCTGAAGTCCGCCGTGGAGGTGGCCAGGCACATCGAGCAGGGCGATCTGGCTTCCGAGATCCAGGCCACGGGGCGCGACGAAGTCGGCGACCTGCTGCGCTCCATGAGCGCCATGCGCGAATCGCTGGCCAGCATCGTTGGCGATGTGCGGCGCGGGGTGGAGTCGGTGACCACGGCATCCAGCCAGATCGCCGCAGGCAACCAGGACCTGAGCAGCCGCACCGAACACCAGGCCTCCAGCCTGCAGGAGACGGCGGCCTCCATGGAGCAGCTGGCAGGCAATGTGGGCCAGAGTTCGGAGAATGCGCGGCAGGCCAGCGCCCTGGCCGTGCGCGCCAAGGAGGTGGCGGGCGTGGGCGGTGGCGCTGTCGCCAGGGTCGTGGGCACCATGGACGAGATCTCGGCCAGCAGCGGAAAGATTGCCGAGATCACGGGCGTCATCGATTCCATCGCCTTCCAGACGAATATCCTGGCGCTCAACGCAGCGGTGGAGGCCGCGCGGGCGGGCGAGCAGGGCAGGGGGTTTGCCGTGGTGGCCGGAGAAGTGCGCTCCCTGGCCCAACGCAGCGCCGCAGCGGCGCGTGAAATCAAGGCGCTGATCACGGCCTCCACCGAGACGGTGCGAATGGGCGGCAACCAGGTCCGGGAAGCCGGCAAGGCCATGGACGCCATCGAATCCCAGGTGCGCGAGGTGGCGTCGTTGATCGAGGCCATCTCGGCAGCCAGCGTGGAGCAAAGCGGCGGCCTGGGACAGATCAGCGAGGCGGTCTCCCAGATGGACCAGGTCACGCAGCAAAACGCTGCCCTGGTGGAAGAGTCTGCCGCCGCAGCTGCCAGCCTGGAGCGACAGGCCCGCGTGCTGGCCCAGGCGGTGGCCACGTTCAGGATCAGCGAGTTCAAGGAGATCGGCATGGCGCCCGCCGGCAGGGCATTGGCCGCTGCCTGAAGCGGGCAAGGCAAGAGCGCGGACAGGGTGCTCTTGCCTTCTTTCTGATCAATTCAATGTAACTTACATAAATCAATTTTCAAATCAGAAATAAGGAAAGCCGCCGTTTTCCGGCGGCGGCTTGTCAAGGGCTGGGGGTCACCCCGCGCTGTTGCGGCCTTGCCAGCGCTCGGCGGGCTTGGTGTACATGGCGGCAATCTGCGATTCAAACCGCGCCATGAGGTTGTTGCGCTTGAGCTTGAGGGTGGGCGTCATCAGCCCGTTCTCAATGGTCCAGGGCTCCAGTTCCAGGTGCACGGCACGGGGGACCGCATAGCGGGCAAAGCTGGCCACCTGTTTCTCGATGCGGGCCAGCGCTTCACGCTCGGCGGCGGCGTGGTTCAGGCTCTTGGGATCTTCGGGATCCAGGCCCAGGCGCTGGGCCATGGCCTGCCATTCACCACGCTCGATGACGGCCACGGCGGCGATGAAGGGGCGGTCTTCGCCCACGACAAAGACCTGGGTGAAGAACGGGTCGCCGGTGATGGCCAGCTCCAGGTCGGCCGGTGGAATCTTCTCGCCGGTGGAGGTGACGATGATTTCCTTGATGCGGCCCTGGATGCGCACGCGCCCATCCTCGATCACGGCCTGGTCGCCGGTGCGCAGCCAGCCGTCGTCTGTGAAGGTCTTGGCGGTGTCTTCGGGGCGTTGCCAGTAGCCCCGCATCACGCAGGGCCCGCGCACCTGCAGTTCCCGATTCTCGCCAATGCGCACTTCCACGCCCGGCAGGGCGCGGCCCACGGTGGCCGGGTGGTTGTCCTCCAGCGTGTTGGCGCAGACCACGGGCGAGGTCTCGGTCATTCCGTAGCCCTGGATCAGCGGCAGGCCCAGGCCGAGAAAACAGCGCGCAATCGTGGGCGACAGCGGCGCGCCACCGCTCACGGCCACGCGCACACGCCCGCCAAACTGGGCCAGCAGCGGCTTGGCCACCAGATGGTTGAGCACGGGCCAGGGCAGCCATTGCATCCAGCCCGGCACGTCGGGCTGGGGCGCCTGCGCATCGGCAATGCCTTGTGTTTCACAAAAGCGTTGCCAGCCCCTGGCCTGGGCCAGTTCGAACAGCTGGGCCTTGAGCGGTGCACGGGCCAGCGCCTCCATGACCTTGGCGTGCACGCGCTCGTAGATGCGCGGCACGGAGACCAGCACCGTGGGACGCTGGGTCTTGAGATCCTCGGCCAGCTGAGCCACGGAGCGCGCATAGGCCACGCAGGCGCCCACGGCCATCGCCAAGTAGTAGCCTGCCGTGCGCTCGAAGGTGTGCGACAGCGGCAGGAAGGACAGGAAAACATCATCGCTGCGCGGCTGCAGCCGCTGCATCACGGCCTGTACGTTGGAGACCACGTTGCGGTGCGTGAGCATCACGCCCTTGGGCTTGCCCGTGGTGCCCGAGGTGTAGACGACGGCGGCCAGGTCCTCGGCAGAGGGAGGCGGGGGCAGGGGGACTGCGCCGCCTTCAGCCAGCCATTGGGCCAGCGGTTGCACGGGGATCTGGCGCAGGGCCTCCAGTGCAGCGGCATCGCCTTCGGTGTCAGGCTCTGCGGCCCGGGAAGCCGGCTTGGCCGATGCCACGACCACCTTGCGCAGCGCGGGCAGGGCCTGGCCCGTGGCGCAGATCTTGTCCCAGGTGGATTGCTGTGCCACGAACAGCATGGACACCTGGGCATTGGCCAGGATGTAGGCAATGCTGCCTGCGTTGTCTATGGAATGCAGGGGCACCGGCACATGGCCGCAGCGCAGGCTGGCCAGGTCGATGGACATTGCATCCAGCCCGTTGGGCAAAAGAATGGCAATGCGCGAGCCCGGTGCCAGCTCCTGCGCGGCCAGGGCCTGCGCCCACCGGGCCACGCGCTCGCCAGTTTGCGCCCAGTTCAGGGACTTCCAGCTGCGCGCATCCTCGTCATAGGCCCGATAGGCCTCGCCTGCGGGCGTCTGCTGCACGCGCAGGGCCAGCATTTCCACCAGGGTGGCGGCCGTGGCCATGCTGGCATCGGCAGGCAGGCTCATGGCCAGGGAAGGGGCGCGGGCTGGATCTTGGATGCTCATGCGAAGAGGTGCGGACCGAAGTGGATGGTGCCGCTGATGATAGCTGCCGGTTACCGCAGGCCCCGGCGTCAGCTTCGGACATGTGCGGAGCTGGCGGCGAGGTTTATGCTGCACTGCAGCGTTCTCGGGCGATGCGCCTGAAGCGAACCAGGAGCCGCATGCCCGCCTACGTCGCCACTGTTGCCCAGCCAGCCAGGGTTCAGATGAACCCGAGTTCAGGACGCTGCAGCCAGACCGTTCCTGAAGTGCTGACGCATGGCCTGCGCGGCGGCCGCGCCATCGCGGCGCAGCAGGGCCTGCATGACGGTCTCGTGCTCGGCCAGCGAGTCCTCGATGCGGCCCTGCTTGAACAGCGACTTGTGGCGGTTGAGCTTCATGACCTTGCGCAGGTCGGCCACCAGCTGGTTGCGCCAGCGGTTGTCGGCGATCTGCAGCAGCTGCATGTGAAAGCTCTCGTTGAGCTCGAAGAAGCGGTCTGCATCGCGCATCTGCGCCTTGAGTTCCTCATGGGTCTGCTGCAGGGCGGCAAGTTCCTCATCGCTGCCCGATTCGGCCACGACCTGCACGGCATCGGATTCCAGCAGGCTCAGCAGGTGGTAGACATCGGCAATGTCCTTGGACGACACCTCGGTCACATAGGCGCCACGGCGCACCTTCATGGTCACCAGGCCCTCGGCGGCCAGCACCTTCAGGGCCTCGCGCAGCGGGGTGCGGCTGATGCCGTATTCCTCGGCAATCTTCAGTTCGTCGATCCAGTCACCAGGCGCCAGTTCGTGCGCGAAGATGCGCAGGCGCAGCTTCTCTGCCACCTGTTCGTAGAGCGCGCGGGGAGTGAGGGTGTTTGTCGACATGTGGCCCGGATTGTATCGGCAAAGATATTTTGAATGAATAATTATGAATGATGTAAACTGCGGCAGCTCTGGGGCATGCCCTCAAGGGCACCTGTCATTCACGAGCCTGAGAACATGAGACAAGACCATCCGACAGCGCAGAACGGCCAGGAATTCGCAACTGCCGACCTGCAGAAATGGGCCCAGGCGGCCGCCAAGGCCGCTCCAGGGGGCGACATCCAGGCCCTGCACTGGACCACGCCCGACGGCATCGACGTCAAGCCGCTGTACACGGCGGCCGACACGGCGGATCTGCCCCATACGGATAGCCTGCCAGGCTTCGAGCCCTACATTCGCGGCCCCCAGGCCACCATGTACGCGGGCCGGCCCTGGACCATTCGCCAGTACGCGGGCTTTTCCACGGCCGAGGAGTCCAACGCCTTCTACCGCAAGGCGCTGGCCGCCGGCGGGCAGGGCGTGTCGGTGGCCTTCGACCTGGCCACGCACCGGGGCTACGACAGCGACCATCCGCGTGTGACGGGCGACGTGGGCAAGGCCGGCGTGGCCATCGATTCGGTCGAGGACATGAAGGTGCTGTTCGACCAGATCCCGCTGGACAAGATCAGCGTGTCCATGACCATGAACGGCGCCGTGCTGCCCGTGCTGGCCGGCTACGTGGTGGCGGCCGAGGAGCAGGGCGTGGCCCAGGACCAGCTGTCGGGGACCATACAGAACGACATCCTCAAGGAGTTCATGGTCCGCAACACCTATATCTACCCGCCCCAGCCGTCGATGCGCATCATCGGCGACATCATCGAGTACACGAGCAAGAACATGCCCAAGTTCAACTCGATCTCGATCTCGGGCTATCACATGCAGGAGGCGGGCGCCAACCAGGCGCTGGAACTGGCCTTCACGCTGGCCGACGGCAAGGAGTACGTCAAGACCGCCACGGCCAAGGGCATGGATGTGGACGATTTCGCGGGCCGGCTGTCCTTCTTCTGGGCCATCGGCATGAATTTCTACCTGGAGATCGCCAAGATGCGCGCGGCCCGCCTGCTGTGGTGCCGCATCATGAAGGGCTTCGGCGCCAAGAAAGCCAAGAGCCTGATGCTGCGCACGCACTGCCAGACTTCGGGCTGGTCGCTGACCGAGCAGGACCCCTACAACAACGTGGTGCGCACGACCATCGAGGCCATGGCCGCCGTCTTCGGCGGCACGCAGAGCCTGCACACCAACAGCTTTGACGAAGCCATCGCGCTGCCCACCGAGTTCTCGGCCCGCATTGCGCGCAACACGCAGCTGATCATCCAGGAAGAGACCCACATCACCAATGTGATCGACCCCTGGGCCGGCAGCTACATGATGGAAAAGCTGACCCAGGACATGGCCGACGCCGCCTGGAAGATCATCGAGGAGGTCGAGGCCATGGGCGGCATGACGGCCGCCGTGGATTCGGGCTGGGCCAAGCTCAAGATCGAGGCCGCCGCCGCCGAGAAGCAGGCGCGCATCGACTCGGGCAAGGACGTCATCGTCGGCGTCAACAAGTACAAGCTGGCCAAGGAAGACGCCATCGACATCCTCGAGGTGGACAACGTCAAGGTGCGCGACAGCCAGATCGCACGCCTGAACCAGATCAAGGCCAGCCGCGATGCCGCCAAGGTCGAGGCCGCCCTTCAGGCCCTGACCCAGGCCGCCGAAAGCGGCGAGGGCAACCTGCTGGACCTGTCCATCCAGGCCGTGCGCCTGCGCGCCACGGTGGGCGAGGTCTCGGATGCACTGGAGAAGGTTTTCGGGCGCCACCGCGCCGATACGCAAAAGGTGACCGGCGTGTATGCAGCAGCCTACGACTCGGCCGAGGGCTGGGAAAAGCTCAAGGGCGAAATCGACGCATCGTCCGAGCAATTGGGCCGCCGCCCGCGCGTGATGATCGCCAAGCTGGGCCAGGACGGCCATGACCGCGGCGCCAAGGTGGTGGCCACGGCCTTTGCCGACCTGGGCTTCGACGTGGACATGGGCCCGCTGTTCCAGACGCCCGAGGAATGCGCGCGCCAGGCCATCGAGAACGACGTGCACGCCGTGGGCGTATCCACGCTGGCGGCAGGCCACAAGACCCTGGTGCCGGCCATCATCGAGGAACTGCGCCGCCAGGGCGCGGACGACATCATCGTCTTCGTGGGCGGCGTGATTCCCGCGCAGGACTACGACTTCCTCTACAACGCCGGCGTCAAGGGCGTCTATGGCCCGGGCACACCCATCCCGGCCAGCGCCAAGGACGTGCTCGAGCAGATCCGCCAGGCCAACAGCCTCTGAGCCCGCCGCAGTGACTCCCGAGCAAATGCAAGACGGCATCCTGAACGGCAACCCTGCCGTTCAGCGCCGGGCGATGGCCAAGGCCATCACCCTTTTGGAATCCACGCGCACGGATCACCGCGCTGCGGCCGATGGGCTGCTCACGGCCCTGCTGCCGCATACGGGCGGATCTTTCCGCCTGGGCATCAGCGGCGTGCCGGGCGTGGGCAAGAGCACCTTCATCGAGACGCTGGGCCTGTTCCTGATTGGGCGCGGCCTACGGGTGGCGGTGCTGGCCATCGACCCATCGTCCACCGTGTCGGGCGGCTCCATCCTGGGCGACAAGACGCGCATGGAGCAGTTGTCCGTTCATCCGGATGCCTACATCCGCCCCAGCCCCAGCAGCGGCACACTGGGCGGCGTGGCCGAGAAAACCCGCGAGGCCATGCTGGTCTGCGAGGCGGCTGGCTACGATGTGGTCATCGTCGAGACCGTGGGCGTGGGCCAGAGCGAGATCGCCGTGCAGGGCATGTGCGACATGTTCTGCCTGCTGCAACTGCCCAATGCGGGCGACGACCTGCAGGCCATCAAGAAGGGCGTGATGGAGCTGGCCGACCTGGTGGTCATCAACAAGGCCGACATCGACCCGCATGCCGCCACGCGCGCGCAGGCGCAGATCACCTCCAGCCTGCGCCTGCTGGGCATGCACGGCAACCCCGAGCATGCCCACCACGACGAGCGCCTTTGGCAGCCCCAGGTCATCACCATCAGCGCGCTCAAGAAGGAGGGCGTTGAAGGTTTCTGGGGTGCGGTGGAGGAATTCCGCCGCCTGCAGCAGGCCAACGGGCGCCTGGCGCTGCGCCGCGAACGCCAGGCGCTGTCCTGGATGTGGGAGCGCATCGACTCCGGCCTCAAGCAGGCCTTCCGGCAGCATCCGCAGGTGCGGGCGCTGCTGCCCCAGCTGCAGGCCGACGTGGCAGCAGGGCGCATCGCGGCCAGCACGGCCGCCAGAAATCTGCTGCAGGCGCAGGCCGGCCCCGTGGCGGCGCCGCAGTGACGGCCGACAAGACAAGACCAGACAAACCTTACCGTTAGACGTTAGAGGAATCGCAGCATGCAAGACATCCTGGATCAACTGGAGACAAAGCGCGAACAGGCCCGCCTGGGTGGCGGCCAAAAGCGCATAGATGCACAGCACAAGAAGGGCAAGCTCACGGCGCGCGAGCGCATCGAGCTGCTGCTGGACGACGGCACCTTCGAGGAATGGGACATGTTCGTCGAGCACCGCTGCACCGACTTCGGCATGGAAGACAGCAAGATCCCCGGCGACGGCGTGGTCACCGGCTACGGCATGATCAACGGCCGCCTGGTCTTCGTCTTCAGCCAGGACTTCACCGTCTTCGGCGGTGCGCTGTCCGAGACCCATGCCGAGAAGATCTGCAAGGTCATGGACCAGGCCATGAAGGTCGGCGCCCCCGTGATCGGCCTCAACGACTCGGGCGGCGCCCGCATCCAGGAAGGCGTGGCCTCGCTGGGCGGCTATGCCGACGTGTTCCAGAAGAACGTGCTGGCCAGCGGCGTGGTGCCGCAGATCTCCATGATCATGGGCCCCTGCGCGGGCGGCGCCGTGTATTCGCCGGCCATGACCGACTTCATCTTCATGGTCAAGGACAGCAGCTACATGTTCGTCACCGGCCCCGAAGTGGTGAAGACCGTGACGCACGAGGAGGTCACGGCCGAGGAGCTGGGCGGCGCCATCACCCACACCACGCGCAGCGGCGTGGCCGACATGGCCTTCGACAACGACGTGGAGGCGCTGATGATGCTGCGCCGCCTCTACAACTACCTGCCGCTGAACAACCGCGAGAAGGCGCCCGTGCGCTACACCTCGGACCCCGTGGACCGCGCCGACAAGTCGCTGGACACCCTGGTGCCCGACAACGCCAACAAGCCCTACGACATGAAGGAGCTGATCCTCAAGACCGTGGACGACGGCGACTTCTTCGAGTTGCAGCCCGACTACGCCAAGAACATCCTCACGGGCTTTGCACGCATGGACGGGCAGACCGTGGGCATCGTCGCCAACCAGCCTCTGGTGCTGGCCGGCTGCCTGGACATCAAGAGCTCCATCAAGGCCGCGCGCTTCGTGCGTTTCTGCGATGCCTTCAACATCCCCGTGGTCACCTTCGTGGACGTGCCCGGCTTCATGCCCGGCACCAGCCAGGAGTACGGCGGCATCATCAAGCACGGCGCCAAGCTGCTGTACGCCTATGCCGAGGCCACGGTGCCCAAGATCACCGTCATCACGCGCAAGGCCTACGGCGGCGCCTATGACGTGATGGCCTCCAAGCACCTGCGCGGCGACGTCAACCTGGCCTGGCCCCATGCCGAGATCGCCGTGATGGGCGCCAAGGGCGCCGTGGAGATCATCTTCCGCGAGGACAAGAACGACCCCGCCAAGCTGGCCGCGCGCGAGGCCGAGTACAAGGCCCGCTTCGCCAACCCCTTCGTGGCAGGCGCTCGCGGCTTCATCGACGATGTGATCCAGCCGCACGAGACGCGCAAGCGCATCTGCCGCTCGCTGCAGATGCTCAAGAACAAGCAGCTGGAAAATCCGTGGCGCAAGCATGGAAACATCCCCTTGTGAAGCACCCCCTGAGCGGCTCCGCCGCTTCCCCCTCTCTAACTCGCTTCGCGAGGGAGGGGGGCGACACCCTCGGTGCGGGGCGGCCCTTCCTCGGTGTCCCTCGCGTTGGTCGCGCCGGTTACTGACAGTGCTGGCGAAGCGCAAAACAGGGACAGCGAAGCTGACGACAGCTCCGGTTCCCATGATTTAGTTCCAAGAATGGGCTAAGAAGATGTTCAAGAAGATCCTGATTGCCAACCGCGGCGAGATTGCCTGCCGCGTCATCGCCACCGCCCGCAAGATGGGCATACAGACCGTGGCGGTGTACTCCGATGCGGACCGCGAGGCACGCCACGTCAAGCTGGCCGACGAGGCCGTGCACATCGGTGCCGCTCCCAGCCGCGAGTCCTACCTGCAGGCCGACCGCATCATTGCCGCCTGCAAGCAGACCGGCGCGCAGGCCGTGCACCCGGGCTATGGCTTCCTGTCCGAGAACGAGGCCTTCGCCCGGCGCGTGGAGGAAGAGGGCATCGCCTTCATCGGCCCCAAGCACGCGGCCATCGCGGCCATGGGCGACAAGATCGCCTCCAAGAAGCTGGCCGACAAGGCGGGCGTGAGCACCATCCCCGGCTACAACGATCCCATCGCCGGCCCCGAGGCCGCCGTGGAAATCGCCAAGGGCATTGGCTACCCCGTGATGATCAAGGCCAGCGCCGGCGGCGGCGGCAAGGGCCTGCGCGTGGCCTACAACGACAAGGAAGCCTTCGAGGGCTTTGCCAGCTGCCAGAACGAGGCACGCAACAGCTTCGGCGACGACCGCATCTTCATCGAGAAGTTCGTGCAGGAGCCGCGCCACATCGAGATCCAGGTGCTGGGCGACGGCCACGGCAACGTGATCTACCTGAACGAGCGCGAATGCTCCATCCAGCGCCGGCACCAGAAGGTGATCGAAGAGGCGCCGTCCCCCTTCATCAGCGATGCCACGCGCCGCGCCATGGGAGAGCAGGCCGTGGCCCTGGCCAAGGCCGTGGGCTACCAGAGCGCGGGCACGGTGGAGTTCGTGGTCGGCAAGGACCAGGATTTCTACTTCCTGGAAATGAACACCCGCCTGCAGGTGGAGCATCCGGTGACCGAGTGCATCACCGGCCTGGATCTGGTCGAGCAGATGATCCGCGTGGCCGCTGGCGAGAAGCTGGCCATCGCGCAGGAAGACGTCAAGCGCGATGGCTGGGCCATCGAGTGCCGCATCAACGCCGAGGACCCGTTCCGCAACTTCCTGCCGTCCACCGGCCGCCTGGTGCGCTTTTCGCCGCCCGAGCAGACCATGTGGCAGGCCGACACCGGCCACCTGCACGGCGTGCGCGTGGATACGGGCGTGTATGAAGGCGGCGAAATCCCGATGTTCTACGACTCGATGATCGCCAAGCTCATCGTGCACGGCAGCGACCGCAACGACGCCATCGCCAAGATGCGCGAGGCGCTCAACGCCTTCGTGATCCGGGGCATCAGCTCCAACATCCCGTTCCAGGCCGCGCTGCTGGCCCATCCCAAGTTCAAGAGCGGCGAGTTCAACACCGGATTCATTGCCGAGCATTACGCCCACGGCTTCCACGCCGAGGATGTGCCGCACGGCGACCCCGACTTCCTGGTCGCCCTGGCAGGCCACATGAACCGCCGCTACCGCGCGCGCGCCGCCACCATCAGCGGCCAGATGCGCGGTCATGAGCTCAAGGTCTCGGCCGACTACTGCGTGGTCGTGCTGGGGGCCGATGGCAAGCACCAGTATCGCGAGGTGCAGGTTTCCGACTTCGACGCGGAAAGCCGCGCCAGCACCGTCACCGTGGACGGCAAGCCCTACACCTTCCGCAGCGAGACGCCGATGCGCGCCATGTGCGTGCAGGGCAGCTGCAACGGCAAGCCCTTCACGGCGCAGGTCGAGCGCGGCACGGCCAGGAACCCGCTGGCCCTGCGCGTCATCCACAACGGCACGCAGATCGACGCCCTGGTGCTGTCGCCGCGCGGCGGCGAACTGCACCGGCTCATGCCCTACAAGGCACCGCCGGACCTGTCCAGGTTCCTGCTGTCGCCCATGCCGGGCCTGCTGGTGGACGTGGCCGTGCAGCCGGGCCAGAAGGTGCAGGCCGGCGAAAAGCTGGCCGTGATCGAGGCCATGAAGATGGAAAACATCCTGTTCGCGTCGCAGGACGGTGTGGTCAGCAAGATCAGCGCCGGCAAGGGCGACTCGCTGGCCGTGGACGATGTGATCCTGGAATTCGAGTGATGTCCGTGTGATTCCTGCGCCGCAGGCGTCTACCAGAGAAAAGGCCGGGCAGCAGACCCGGCCTTTTCATTTCCACTGTCGCTTCAACTGCTTTGCCGCACCACCAGCTCATATCCCAGATCCAGGCTGTGCAATGGCAAGGCCTCGCCGCGCATCAATTGCAGCAGCATGCGCGCGCCTTCGGTTCCGATATGGCCGCGCGGCGTGCGGATGGTGGTCAGTGGCGGCACCATCTGGTCGCTGCCGGGCAGGTCGTTGAAGCCGGCGATGGCGATCTGCTGCGGCACGCGGATGCCGCGGCGCAGGGCTTCGAGCAGGGCGCCCTGGGCGATGTCATCGTTGCAGAAGAAGAGGGCATCGACGGATGGAGCCAGCCGCAGGGCGGCGTCCAGCAGCTCGGCGCCCAGCGCCATCGAAGTGGGGCGGGGCCACAGCAGTTCCAGGGCCGGGTCGTGCAGGCCCGCATCCTGCAGGGCCTGGCGGTAGCCAGAGGCGCGCTGCATCACGCGGGCATCGAGCTGGCCAGCGCAAAAGGCAATGCGCTTGTGCCCGCGCTCCATCAGATGCCGCGTGATGGCGGCTCCGGCTTCGGCCTGCGAAAACCCCACGCTGGGCGTGCCCGGCTCGCCGCCCAGCTCCATCAGGTGCACGCAGGGCACCTTGCTGGCCTGCACGAGTTCGCGCGCAGCGGGACTGCGGTCAAAGCCGGTGAGCAGCAGGCCGGCAGGGCGCATGGGCAGGTAGGTGCGCAGCAGTTGCTCCTCTTCGGCCCGGTCATAGTGGGTCACGCCGATCAGCGCGTGGTAGCCGGCGGCAAACAGCACCTTGTGCACAGACTCGATCAGGTCCACGAACAAGGTGTTGGACAGCATGGGCACCAGCACCAGCACCTGGGCACTTTTCTGGGAGGCCAAAGCGCGCGCGGCAGGGTCGGGCACGTAGCCCATGCGCGCGGCGGCGGCGCGGATTTTCTCGACCAGGGCCGGGTCCACGCGCCGCTCGCCGCGCAGGGCGCGTGAGACCGTCATGGGGCTGACGCCGGCCGCCTGTGCCACATCGCTGAGCGTGATGCGTCCGCTGGCCCGCGAGGAGCGGGCGCGGCCCGTGGCGGGCAGGGCCGGGTCGCAAGGATCGGCGCAGGACGATTCTGGAGATGCAGGCGGAATCTGGCGGGCCAAGGGAATGTCCTAGGTCGGTGGCGAGAGGGTTGGAGATTATGATAGCGCTATCCCAATCATTCGAAGGCCCGCAGTCCTGCGTGTAAACCCGGACGAAGGCCTCTGAAGCACACCGAAATCCAAGGCAGACCCTGGTCTGCCAATTTTTGCAAGAACATGGATAGCGCTATCCCAACAACAACCGACGCCACCGCCGCAGGCAGCCGCCCACGGGCGCTGGTCGTCATGGGCGTTTCCGGCTGCGGCAAGTCGAGCGTGGGGCAGGCCCTTGCCGATGCCCTGGGCTGGACCCTGCACGAGGGCGATGCCCACCATGCCGAGGAAAGCATCCGCAAGATGCAGGCTGGCATCCCCCTGACCGACGACGACCGCAGCGGCTGGCTGGACCGGCTGGCACGGCTGCTGGCCCAGGCCATGCCGGGGCAGGGCGTGGTGCTGACCTGCTCGGCCCTCAAGCGCAAGTACCGTGACCGCCTGCGTGCCGCCGGTCCGGCCGGTGCCGTGGGCTTCGTTTTTCTGGACCTGGACTACGGCACGGCGCTGCAGCGCGTGCAGGAGCGCGCCGGCCACTTCTTCTCTCCCGAGCTGGTGGCCAACCAGTTCGCCACGCTGGAAAGCCCGGCAGGCGAGCGCGCCGTGCTGTCCGTGGACGCCACGCTGCCGCTGGCCGACATCGTGCACCGCGCACAGGACTGGCTCGTCCATCCGGCGCCGCAGGCCGCCCCTCTCTCCCAGAACCCATAACGCCAGGAGACAAAAACCATGCAATCCGATTCCCCCGCAGTCCGGCCCAAGCCGCGCCTGCAGCACTTTGCCGAGGTGCTGATGGTGCTGGCCCTGGCCGGCATGGTCATTGCCGTGTTCGTCAACGTGGTGCTGCGCTATGTGTTTCACACCAGCATCGTTTCCTATGAGGAAATCTCGCGCCTGCTCTTCGTCTGGCTGGTGGCCATTGGGGCCATCGTGGCCGCTTTCGAGGGCAGCCACCTGGGCTTCGACCTTGTGACATCCCGCGTGGGCCCTGGCGCGCGCAAGGTGTTGTTCTGGGTGTCGCAGGCGCTGGTCCTGGTCTGCATGGGCCTGCTGCTGTGGGGCTCATGGGCCCAGGTGCAGGCCGGGCTGAACAGCTACAGCACGGTGCTGGGCTACCCGCTGGCCCTGGGCGCTGCGGCCACCCTGGTGCTGGCCGTGGGCCTGCTGTTGGTGTCGCTGCGCGACCTGCGCCGCGGCGCGCCGGCAGAAAACCATGGCGAGACTTCGGTCGAGTAAGGAGCAGGCACCATGGTTGTGACCCTGATCTTTCTGGCCGTGCTGATCGGCGGCATGGTGATCGGCATGCCCATTGCCCAGGCGCTGGTGTTGACCGGCGTGGCGCTGATGTGGCATCTGGACTTCTTCGACTCGCAGCTGCTTGCGCAGAACCTGCAGGCCGGCTTCGACAACTTCCCGCTGCTGGCCGTGCCCTTCTTCATCCTGGCGGGTGAGCTGATGAACGCGGGAGGCCTGTCGCGCCGCATCATCGACCTGGCGCGCGCCTATGTGGGCCATATCCGTGGCGGCCTGGGCTACGTGGCCATTGGCGCCGCCGTGCTGCTGGCCTCGATGAGCGGCTCGGCCATTGCCGACACCGCCGCCCTGGCCACCATCTTGCTGCCCATGATGCGCGAGCAAAAGTACCCCGACAGCTACAGCGCGGGCCTGCTGGCCTCGGGCGGCATCATTGCGCCCATCATTCCGCCGTCCATGCCCTTCGTGATCTACGGCGTGACGACCAACACCTCGATCAGCAAGCTGTTCCTGTCGGGCGTGGTGCCGGGCCTGATCATGGGCGTCTTCCTGATCTTTGCCTGGTGGTCCATCGCCCGCAAGTTCGACCTGTCGCGCGGCGAACGCATGGCCTGGGGCCCGCGTCTGAAGGCACTGGCCAAGAGCTTCTGGGCGATGATGATGCCGGTCATCATCCTGGGTGGCCTCAAGGGCGGCGTGTTCACGCCCACCGAGGCGGCCGTGGTCGCAGCCGTCTACGCGCTGTTCGTGTCCATGGTGATCTACCGCGAGATGACATGGAGCCGTCTGTACGCCGTGTTCCTGGCCGCCGCCAAGACCACGGCCGTGGTCATGCTGCTGTGTGGCGCCGCCACGGTGACGGCCTACATGATCACCCTGGCCGACCTGCCCAACATGCTGGCCGACAGCTTCTCCGGCCTGCTGGGCAACCCCATGCTGTTCATGGCCACGATGATGCTGTTCCTGCTGGTGGTGGGCACGGCCATGGACCTGACGCCGACCATCCTGATCTTCGGCCCCGTGTGCGCGCCGCTGGCCGTCAAGGCGGGCATCGACCCCATCTACTTCGGCTTCATGTTCATCTACGTGGGCTGCATCGGCCTGATCACGCCGCCCGTGGGAACGGTGCAGAACGTGATTGCCGGCGTGGGCCGGCTGCGCATGGAGACCGTGATCAAGGGCACGAACCCGTTCCTGATGGTCTATGTGCTGCTTGCCGTGCTTTTCGTGATTTTTCCGCAAATCATCCTGGCCCCTCTGCGCTGGATGCACTGACCCCCCACTACAACCCAAGGAGATGAACATGCGTATTCCCTTTGCACTCGCCGGCCTGATGGCCGCCATCACCACGCTGGCCGCCACGGGCCAGGCCATGGCCCAGGACTTCAAGCCACGCATCGTGCGCTTCGGCTACGGCCTGGTCGATGACTCCAACCAGGGCCGCGCGGCGCGCTTCTTTGCCAAGGAGGTCGAAAAGGCCACGGGCGGCAAGATGAAGGTGCGCGCCATCGGCAATGCCTCGCTGGGATCGGACACGCAGATGCAGCAGGCGCTGATCGGCGGTGCCCAGGAGATGATGGTCGGCTCCACCGCCACCCTGGTCGGCCTGTCGCCCGAGATGGCGGTCTGGGACACGCCGTTCCTGTTCAGCAGCACCAAGGAGGCCGACGCCGTGCTCGACGGCCCCGTGGGCGAGAAGGTCAAGGCCACGCTGGAGCCCAAGGGCATGGTGGGCCTGGTCTACTGGGAGAACGGTTTCCGCAACCTCACCAACAACAAGCGCCCCATCGCCAAGCTGGAAGACCTGGCCGACGTGAAGCTGCGCGTGATGCAGAACAACGTCTTCCTCGACAGCTTCAAGGCCCTGGGCGCCAACGCCGTGCCGCTGCCGTTCTCCGAACTGTTCACCGCGCTGGAAACCCGCGCCGTCGATGGCCAGGAAAACCCGTTCAACACCGTGCTGTCCAGCAAGTTCTACGAGGTGCAGAAGTACCTGACCATCTCCAACCACGTCTACAGCCCCTGGATCGTCACCGTCAGCAAGAAGTGGTGGGACACGCTGACACCGGCCGAGAAGAAGGTGCTGCAGGACGCCGCCGTCAAGAGCCGCGAGTTCGAGCGCAAGGACACGCGCGAGGAAGCGGCCAAGGCCCTGGCCGATATCAAGACCAAGGGCATGCAGGTCAACGAGCTGCCCGCCGCCGAGGTGGGACGCATGCGCGACAAGCTCGCCACGGTCAATGCCGGCATTGCCAAGACCGTGGGCCAGGGTACCTGGGATGAGGTACAGGCCGCCGTCAAGCAGGCGCGCGCAGTGAAGTAAGCTTCGATTCAGGGCCGGACGCACCTGGGAGGGATGCCCCGGCCGACATCCACCAAAAAGACAACGCGACACAGAGAAAACGCGCATCAGCGCATCCGCAGGACACCCCATGAGCACCATCCACCCCATCGTCGACCAGGTCACGCGCCGCATCCGCGAGCGCAGTGCCGAATCACGTGCCGCCTACCTGGAACAGGTGGACGCCATGGCCGCGCGCCCGCCCGGCGCGCAGTCCATGGGCTGTGCCAACGTGGCGCATGCCTTTGCGGGCATTCCAGGCGGCGACAGGATACGCATCGTGGAGGAGAAGGCGCCCAACGTCGCCATCGTCACCGCATACAACGACGTGCTGTCGGCCCACGCACCGCTGGCCCGCTATCCCGACATCCTCAAGGACGAGGCACGCAGGCTGGGCGCCACGGCGCAGGTCGCCGGCGGCGTACCCGCCATGTGCGACGGCGTGACCCAGGGCGCGCCCGGCATGGAGCTGAGCCTGTTCAGCCGGGATGCCATTGCCATGGGCACGGCCATCGCGCTCTCGCACGACGTATTCGACGCTGCGCTGATGCTGGGCATCTGCGACAAGATCGTGCCGGGCCTCTTGATCGGCGCCCTGCATTTCGGGCACCTGCCCACGGTCTTCGTGCCGGCGGGACCCATGACCTCGGGCCTGTCCAACGGCGACAAGGCCAAGGTGCGCGAACAGGCCGCGCAGGGCCTGGTGGGCCGCAAGGAGCTGCTGGCCGCCGAATCGGCTGCCTACCATGGCGAAGGCACCTGCACCTTCTACGGCACAGCCAACAGCAACCAGATGCTGCTGGAGGCCATGGGCCTGCACGTGCCGGGCACGGCCTTCATCAACCCGGCCGACGGCGAGCGCGAACTGCTCACGCGCGAGGCCATGCGCAGCGTGCTGGCCATCACCAGGAACAAGCGCTTCGCCCCCATCGGCCGCGTGGTGGACGAGCGCTGCATCGTCAACGCCATGGTGGCCCTGCTGGCCACGGGCGGCTCCACCAACCACCTGATCCACTGGGTGGCGGTGGCGCGCGCTGCGGGCATCACCATCGACTGGAACGATTTTTCCGAGCTCTCGGGCGTGGTGCCGCTGCTGGCCCGCGTCTATCCCAATGGCAGCGCCGACGTGAACCAGTTCCAGGCCGCAGGCGGTCCGGGCTATGTGATCGGCCAGTTGCTCAAGGCCGGCCTCATGCATGGCGATGTGCTCACCGTGCGGCCCGATGGCCTGCAGGAGTTCGCGCGCATTCCGGCCGTGGACAACGGCCAGTTGGCCTGGCATGCGGCCGAAGTCTCCGGCGACCTGTCCGTGCTGCGCCCGGCCGATGCGCCCTTCAGCGCCACGGGCGGGCTCAAGCTGCTGTCCGGCAACCTGGGGCGCAGCGTGATCAAGGTCAGCGCCGTGCCCGAGGACCGCCATGTGGTCGAGGCGCCCGCACGCGTCTTCGACTCTCAGGAAGCGCTGCAGCAGGCCTTCAAGGCCGGCGAACTGGACCGCGATGTCATCTGCGTAGTGCGCTGGCAGGGGCCGCGCGCCAATGGCATGCCCGAGCTGCACAAGCTCACTCCGCCCCTGGCCGTGCTGCAGGGCAAGGGCTACAAGGTGGCCCTGGTCACGGACGGCCGCATGAGCGGCGCCTCGGGCAAGGTGCCTGCGGCCATCCACGTCTCGCCCGAGGCCTGCGTGGGCGGGCCGCTGGCGCGCCTGCGCGATGGCGACCTGGTGCGCCTGGACGCCGTGGCCGGCACCCTGGCCGTGCTGGTCGATGAATCCGAATGGCAGCAACGCCTGGTGGCCACCATGCCCCGGGCGCTGCGCCAAGCCAATGGCCGGGGTTTCGGCCGCGAACTGTTTGCCGGATTCCGGCGCCACGCGCTCAGCGCAGAAGAGGGAGCTTGCACATGGATCAACGACTGACGGCCTTGGAGCTCATGCAGGACGCGCCGGTCATCCCGGTCATCGTTCTCAACGACCTCGCGCATGCCGTTCCCATGGCCCAGGCCCTGGTCGCGGGCGGCATCCGCGTGCTGGAGGTCACGCTGCGCACGCCCCAGGGCCTGGCCAGCATCGAGGCCATTGCGCGCGCCGTGCCCGAGGCCATCGTAGGCGCCGGCACCGTGCGCAGCGCAGCCGATGCGCGCGCCTGTGCCCATGCCGGCGCGCGCTTTGCCGTGAGCCCCGGCTACACCAGCGCACTGGGCCAGGCCTGCCAGGACCTGCAGCTGCCGCTGCTGCCCGGCGTGGCCACCAGCGGCGAGATCATGGCCGCCCAGGCCGACGGCTTCAACGAGCTGAAATTCTTCCCAGCCGTGCAGGCGGGCGGCACGGCCATGCTCAAGGCCTGGCAGGGTCCGTTCGGCGATGTGCGCTTTTGCCCCACGGGCGGCGTGTCGCCGGCCAATGCCCAGGAGTTCCTGGCCCTGAAGAATGTGGTCTGCGTGGGCGGCTCCTGGCTGGTGCCCACGGATGCTCTGGAGCAGGGCGACTGGAGCCGCATCACGGCGCTGGCCCGCCAGGTCAAGGCTCTGCGCAAAGCCTGACGAAAGGGCCGGTGGGACGCAGCGGGGCGCTGCGGCACAATCGTCGCCCTCCAGCCAGACGAGAAGCCAGACGAGAAGGCCGCCGCCATGATGAAGATCGACTCCACCACCGTGCAGCTCGTGCTGGCCATTGCCGAGGAGGGCAGCATCTCGCGCGCTGCCGACCGGCTGCAGCTGGCGGTGGCGGCGGCCTCGCGGCGGCTCAGTGATCTGGAGGCCCAGCTCGGCACGCGCCTGTTCAAGCGACAGCCCCATGGCGTGCAGGCCACCGAGCCCGGCCTCAAGCTGCTGGCCCATATCCGCCAGATCGGCAACCTGGTCGATCGCCTGGAGGGCGATGCCCAGGCCCTGGGCCGCGGCCGTGACGGCCGCATCATCATCGGCGCGCCCAAGTCGGCCATCCTGCAGTTCCTGGCCGCCGACATCGCGGCCACCCAGCGCCGCTATCCCCACATCACGCTGCAGGTGATGGAAGAAAACAGCCGCATCGTCCAGCAACTGCTGCGCGACAAGGTCATCGACATCGGCATCTTCGAGAAAACCAGCGGATTCGTGGACCTGCCGCGCGCCGACTACCGGCGCGACAGCCTGGTGCTGGTCTACAGCCGCAGGCATTTCAGCTTCGGCGACCAGCCCGTGGAGCTGGACCGGCTGCTGGAGTGCCGCATCGTCAGCCTGGGCCGGGGCTCGGCCATCCTGAATGCCCTGCGCCGTGCCCATCACAGCCGGGGCAGGGTGTTCCGCAATGATTTCACGGTCAGTGGCTTCGACACCATGCTGGCCCTGGTGCGCGAAGGCCTGGGCGTGGGCCTGATGCCGCCAGGCGTGCTGTGCAGCTTCCACCCCGGGCCGGAGCTGGGCTGGGCCGCGCTGGAAGGCGACTGGCACGAGCGCAGCTATGTGCTGTCCTTCATCGAAGGGCAGGCCCAGCAACAGGCGTTGCACAACGTGGTGGCGGCGCTGCTGCATCCCGCCTCCGAGGCGAACTGAGAGCGTCACGGTTTCGCATATGGCGAAACCAGGCATGCGTTCCACAGGCTTGCGGCGAATCCGGCGCGCGGCGACAGTGGCTGCACAACAACGATGTGCAGGAGACAGACATGAGACGCCGCGACTTCATCGCGGCCGGCGCCGCCGCGCTGGCCGCTCCCTGGGCAGGGGCCTCGCCCCCGGGCTCCGACCTGCCCAAGGGCCCCGTCAAGATCCTGGTGGGCTGGGCGCCCGGTGGCGGCACCGATGTGTTCGCGCGCATCGTGGGCCAGAAATTGTCCGAGGTCTGGGGCCGGCCCGTGGTCGTGGAGAACAAGCCCGGTGCCACCGGCTCGCTGGCAGCCGAGTACTTCGCCAGGACGCGCTTCACCGAAGGCATCAACCTGCTGATGGCCCATGTGAACACCCATGCCATCTCGCCGCAGATCTTCAGGTCCATCACCTATGACCCGCTCAAGGACTACGCGCCCATCGCCCTCATCGGCGCCACGCCCCACATCCTGGTGACCAGCAGCAGGAACAGCCATGGCTCGGTGCAGGAGGTGGTGGAGCTGTGCCGCAAAAGCCCCGGCAAGATCAGCTTCGGCTCGTCGGGCACGGGCTCGGTACAGCACCTGGCGGCCGAAATGTTCAACATGGCGGCCGGCGTCAAGAGCATCCACGTGCCCTACAAGGGCTCCGGCCCCATGCAGACCGACCTCATCGGCGGCCAGATCGACTTCAGCTTCGACACCATGACGGCCGCCACCGCCCAGGTGCGCGCCGGAAAAATGCACGGCATCGCCCAGACCCGCGTGAACCGTGCCAAGGGATTCCCGGCCATGCCCACCATGGACGAGCAGGGCTTCAAGGGCTTCGATGCATCGAGCTGGTACGGCGTGGTGGGTCCGCGCGACATGTCCCGCGACCTGGCACTGCGCATCAATGCCGACATCAACCGCGTACTGGCCATGCCCGACGTGGTCAGCCGCTTCGACGGCTATGGCGTGGAGGACGGCGGCGGCTCCGTGGACAAGTTCGCGGCCTTCATGGCTGCCGAATACAGGAAGTGGGGCGACGTGGTGCGCGCTGCAAAAATCACCGAAGAAAGCTGAGGACCCGGCATGAGCAATCCCCAATCCAACACGCTGCAACTGCCCCTGCAAGGCATCCGCGTGCTCGACGTCAGCCAGGTCATGGCCGGCCCATTTGCCTGCATGCTGCTGGCCGACCTGGGCGCCGATGTCATCAAGGTCGAGCCTCCGGGCACCGGCGACCAGACGCGCGGCGCCATGGGCTTCAAGATGAAGGGCCCGGACAGCATGGGCTTTCTGAACATGAACCGCAACAAGCGGTCGCTGACGCTGGACCTCAAGAGCGAGGAGGGGCGTGAGGCCTTCTACCAGCTGGCCACGACAGCCGATGTCATCGTCGAGAACTACCGGCCAGGCGTTGTCCAGCGCCTGAAGATCGACTACGAAAGCATTCGCCGCATCAACCCGCGCATCGTCTATGTCAGCATCTCGGGCTTCGGCCAGAGTGGGCCCTGGGCCCAGCGGCCGGGGTTCGACCTCATGGCCCAGGCCATGTCGGGCGTGATGAGCGTCACCGGCTACAAGGGAGAGAAACCCGTCAAGGCCGGCGTGCCCGTGGCCGACATCGGTTGCGCGCTGTTCGCCACCTACGGCCTGCTGGCCGCCTATATCGGCGCGCAGAAGACAGGGCAGGGCCAGCACATAGACGCCTCGCTGTTCGACTCGGCCATGGCTTTCTCGATCTGGGACATGTCCGAATACTGGGGCACCGGCGTGCCGCCCGCGCCGCTGGGCACCAGCAACAAGATGAGCGCCCCCTACCAGGCCGTGAAGGCGCGCGACGGCTACTTCGTCATGGGCGCCACCAACCAGAAACTCTGGGCCAGGCTGTGCGCGCTGATCGAGCGCCCCGATCTGCTCGAGCACCCCGACTACGCCACCGTGGCGCTGCGCCTGAAGCACCGCGAGGCACTGATAGGCGAGCTGGAAGCGGAATTGGCCCACCACGACAGCGCCGACTGGGTGGACCGCATGCTGGAGGCCGGAATTCCCGCCGGCCCGCTGCTCACCTATCCGCAAGCCTTCGAGGGCGAGCATGGCCGGCACCGCGGCATGTGCATGGAGATCGACCACCCCATCGAGGGCAAGGTCAAGAACATCGGCTTTCCCGTCAAGATGCTCGGCACGCCCCAGCAGGTGCGCCGCCATCCGCCGCTGCTGGGCGAGCACAACGCGGAAATCATGGCCGAACTCCAGGCACTGAAGGCCGCCGCATGAGCACCGCCCTGCATGAATCCGTGGCGCTGACCGTTCACGCCGGGGGCGCGGCCGAGATCCTCATCGACCGCCCCGAACGCCACAACGCCATGAGCATGCCCATGTACGAGGCATTGCTCACGGCCCTGGAGCGCTGCCAGGCCGACTCGGCCATCCGCTGCGTGATGCTGCGCGGTGCGGGCGGCAAATCCTTCATCTCGGGCACAGACATCGCCTACTTCAAGGACTTCCATGACGGCCAGCAAGGCATTGCCTATGAAGCCTTCGTGGAGCGCGTGATCGACGCCGTGGAGCGCATCGCCGTGCCCACCATCGCCGTCATCGACGGCTGGGCCGTGGGCGGCGGCCTGGCCCTGGCCACGGCATGCGACTTTCGCATCTGCAGCACCGGCTCGCGCTTCGGTGCGCCGATTGCCAAGACGCTGTCCAACACGCTGTCGTCACGCAACATCGCCCGCCTGGTGGCCAGCCTGGGCGTGCCACGCGTCAAGCGCATGCTGCTGCTGGCGGACTACCTGTCAGCCGAGCAGGCCGAGGCCTGCGGGTTCGTGCATACGGTGGTGCCGGCAGATCAATTGCAAGCCCAGGCACAGGCGCTGGCCGAGCAGCTCATGGCCTTGTCGGCAACCACCCAGTCAGCAGTCAAGGAAAGCCTGCGGCGCATCGTCGTGGAGCAGCGGCTGGATGATGAGGATCTGGTTTCTGCGGTGTATGGGAGTGGGGAGTTTCGGGCGGGGGTGGCGGGATTCAACAGGCAATGATTTGAGCCAGCCTTGCCAGAATCTGGCGCAATCCTACAAATTGCTTGGCTAAACTCCACAGCCTGGAAAGAGGCGGTGGCTGCATTCTTGGCCTGAAAGAAAAGGCCGGTTGCTGCGCGTAGCCGCCCCTCAGATAAACGCAGCCCGAGAAATCCCATGCAAATCAATAAATGCATTTCCGTCCTGCTGGCCAGCAGCTTCATCCTGCCGGTTCTGCCTGCGCATGCAGGCGAAGAGACGGTGCAGCTCATGTCCAACGGTCGTTATCAGACCTACAGCCTGCCCGACGACGCGCAGCAGGTCCAACTGGTCGAGACCTTGGCGGGCAACTGCAGCTACAACCAAAACTGGGGCTATGACCTGGGCCGCCGGGAGATGTGGGTCAAGGGTGGCTGCGGCGGGCGTTTCCGCATCCTGACCGGCCTGCCCCAGGGCGCGCAGGGCCAGGAAGGCGGAAGCGACAACACGGGCGCATGGATCGCCGGTGCCGCCGTGGCAGCCATTGCCGGCGCCGCCATTTTGGCGAACAAGCGCGACAAGGACCGCGAACGTGAACGCGACGAGCAATGGAACGATGACCACTATCCGGGCTACCCGGGCCAGCAGCCCGGCTACCCGTCGTGGGGAGGACGGGAGGTGCGGGGCCAGAACGGCCTGTGCCTGGATGTGTCGGGTGGCCTGCGCCCGGGCAACGGCCTCATCGTGTACCACTGCAGCGGCGGTGAAAACCAGCGCTTCACGCTGACGCGTGATGGCGAGATGCGCGTGGGCGACCTGTGCCTGGACGTCGCCGACGGAAGCACGCGCAATGGCGCGCGCGTGATCGCCTGGCAATGCCGCAACCAGCCCAACCAGAAATGGGACTGGAGCCGTGGACAGATCCGCAGCCGCTTTGCCAACAAGTGCCTGGACATCGAAGGCGGCAATGCCCGGCCGGGCCAGCCCGTCATCGTGTGGTCCTGCGCCGGCGGCCCCAACCAGCGCTGGAACTGAGGACGCTTGTTGCACAAGCTCTCTGCCGCGCCCGGGCCAGTGCCCGGCCGCAACGCCGTCGCGGGCATTCGGCGGCTGGGGGCCTTGCAGTGGCTGGGCCTGATCACTGGCGCCGTGCTGCTGGGCGATGCCGTGGTGCTGATGGCGCGCGGCATGTTCAATCTGGGCGTGACGCTGCCAGCGGTGCTAGGCCTGCTGTTCATGGCGTGCAGCTTCTGGCGCGCGGCCATTGCGCGCAGGCTGCGTGCCAGTGCCTGGCTGCGGCGCGCCTGGTGGCTGGGCTGGGCGGCGTTGGCGATGTGGCTGGCCAGCCTGCTGCTGTTCTGGGCACATCTGCTGTCTGCTTCTTCCCGGCTGGCCTCTGACCAGCCGGTGCAGGCCATCGTGGTGCTGGGCAGCGCCACGCGTGAGGGACAACCGTCGCTGACGCTGGCCCAGCGGCTGGACCGCGCCGCCGAACTGGCTGCAAGCCAGCCCAAGGCGCTGGTGGTCACCAGCGGCGGCGTGGACTTTGGGGAAAGCGAGAGCGAGGGCGCCGTCATGGCGCGCTATCTGCAGCAACGCCACGGCATTGCGCCAGAACGCCTGCTGATGGAGCAGCGCAGTACCAGCACGGCGCTGAACCTGGCGTGGAGCCTGCCCCTGCTGCAGGAGCGCGGCGTGGCCCCGGACGCGGCGATTGCCATCGTCACCAGCGATTTCCATACGCTGCGCGCGGGCTGGATCGCCGAGCGCAGCGGCTACGGCCAGGCCTTCACCGTGGGCGCGCCCACGCCGGCGACGATCCGCGCCAACGCCTGGCTGCGCGAGTACTTTGCGGTGATCAGCGGCTGGGTGCTGGGGGAGTTCTGAGCCCCATGGCGGCATTGCCCGCTGCGCCTTGCGTGCCCCGGTTTGCCTCCACAATGTGATTCTTCATACATCAACAGGAGCGAGACAGTGGCAAGCGAACAGCGTCCTTTCCGGGTTCTGGGCATACAGCAGGTGGCCATCGGCGGCACCGACAAGCAGCGCATGAAGCGCCTGTGGGTGGACATGCTGGGGCTGACCCAGACCGGCACCTTCCAGAGCGAGCGCGAGAACGTGGACGAAGACATCCTGGCCATGGGCCAGGGAGCGCACAAGGTGGAGGTGGACATCATGCAGCCGCTGGACATCGACAAGAAGCCTGCCGTCCACACCACGCCGCTGAACCATATCGGCCTGTGGATCGACGACCTGCCGCTGGCCGTGCAGTGGCTGACGGAGCAGGGCGTGCGCTTTGCGCCCGGCGGCATTCGCAAGGGCGCGGCCGGCTACGACATCTGTTTTCTGCACCCCAAGAGCAATGACGAGTTCCCGATTGCCGGCGAGGGCGTGCTGATCGAGCTGGTGCAGGCGCCGGCCGAGGTGATCGCCGCGCTGGGCTGAGGCGCCTCAGGCAAAAGGCTGTACGCGCCGCTGGACATGTTCCAGCAGCCACAGCTTTTTTCTGGCGCGCGTCATGGCCACGTACAGGCGGTTGCGCTCCAGAAAGGCCAGCGCGTGCGGGGCCGTCGCCGGAAAGCGGCCAGGCTCCATGAAGGGCAGGGCGACGTGGTCGTACTCCTTGCCCTTGGCTTCCTCGATGGTGCTGAGATGGAAGTCGAATCCGCGCTCGGTCCGCACGGCACGCTCGAAGCGCGTGGCCATGGCCGCCACCTGGGCCAGCATGTCGGGCACGGTCATGCCCGCCACCGAATCCATGAAAGCCTCCACGCGCTGACGCAAGGCCGCCGACTGGGCCTGCGACAGGGCCACGCCGGCAAACAGCCCCCAGACATCGGCTTGCTCCAGCAGGCCCCGCGCATCGGACTGCAGGACCAGCGGCAGCTGCAGAAAGCTGCCGAAGGCCTTGAAGTTGCGTTGTCCGCCCTGCAGGCTCGATTGGTCGCTCAGGAAGCGCCAGATGATCTGCGGGTTGTGCAGCATCTCGCCTGCCATGCGCTGGGCCAGCGTATGGCGGCTTGACGGATCGGCCATGTCGGCACCATCCACGCTGCCCTTGCCGTAGAACAGCGCACCTTCCACGAAGGCCGCCAGGATCTCGCTGCCCAGCACGCTGGTCTCGGCCTTCCAGGACAGCGCCTGCATGCCATGTGCATAGCAAAGGCCCAGCAGCAGGGCAATCTCGCGCTGCAGGTAAAAACGCTTGAAGCCGTAGAAGCTGGCGGACTTGCCGGCGCGGTGGATGGCCCATTCCAGCGCGCAGGCGTCCTGCTCGTGGCGCAGGATCACGGTCAGCGAGGGATTGCGCGCGCTGCCAGAAGGCGGCTCGCCCGGCGCAGCGGGTTCGGTGGCACGTGCCAGGCTGGCCTGGATCTGCAGCAACTGGTCAATGCACTCGCTGTCGTCGGAGTGCTGCAGCTGGTGCACGGTGCTGAAGCGCGTGGGCGCCGCTGTCAGGCCCACATTGAAAAGCGCATTGACGGCCTTGGCCACTTGGGGGCCAAAGCGCCGCGACTGGGTCAGCGCCAGCGTGGCCGTGGCCTGGGGCAGGAAATCATCGAGCTGGTGGAGCTTGTCGCGGAACACGGACCAGGCCTGTGCCTCGATGTGCTGGTTGAAGTCGCCTGCGCCCAGAAAGGCGCAGCCGCTGGTTTGGACCAGGGCTCGCAGCACCTGCAGCGAGGCCGGGTCCAGGTCATGCATCTCGTCGAACACCACCAGGTCGTAGCGCGGCAGGTCCAGCGCCTGGCCCTGCAGGGCGTCGCTGGCCAGTGCATGGCTGCAGTCGCCTTCGGCGTAGTACAGCGGGTCGCCGCAGTGGTCGATGCGGCGGCGCTCGTACTCGAAGAACAGGCAGGCCAGGCGGTAGTCGAGCAAATACTCCTCGCAGAAACTCGCCAGTCCCATGCCTTCCTCGGCCAGGCGCTGGGGCAGCAACGACTTCTTGGCGCCGAGGTTGAAGTCCCAGAAGGCGTCCAGATCCAGATCGCCGGGCTGCTCGAACAAAGGGTCGGGCTGCCAGGCCAGTCGCTCGCGCAGCGCATCATGGGCCTCGCGCACACGGGCCTGCAGCGCCACGCGGTCGGCCAGAAAGCGGGCCGCCGGGTCGCGGCGGCGGATCTGCTGGGCCGCCCAGCGCTCCACCGTGGTGATCTGCACCTGGGGCGGCACCTCGCGCACCAGTTGCTGCAGCCGGTGATGGAAGGCCGCCACGCCGGAGCGCGAATACGCCAGCACCAGAATGCGCTGCGCCTGGCCGCTGCGGCAGGCCTGGACCACCTTGCAGGCCAGCGTCGTGGTCTTGCCCACTCCCGCCAGCGCAGCCACGATGGCCGAACGCCCCTCATGCGCCAGGATGGCCTGCTGCTCGCGCGAGAGCAGCAGCGGCTTGCCGTGATCGGTAGGAAATTCCAGGGAGCGCAGGGACATGTGAGGGAAATCTGAGCAAAAGCGGCGAAAGCAGAGGGAAGCGGGTTCAGCCGCAGGCCGGCAGGGCTGAAAGCCGCCGTAGCGACGACGGCGGGCACCCATTGTGGTCGTTTTGGAGAGGCATCTGGCAGGTATTGGGAATCCGTTGCCGCGCCTGTCCACGCATCTTTTGAAGCGCTCATCGGACAATTGAGCGATGTTGACCGCCAATGGCTGCGTGCTTGCGGCAAGAAGAAGTCACCGAGAAGAACTTCTGCCAAAACATGCCCAACATCGCTCAAAAATAAGCGAAGTTCGCTTTTTTTGCAGGCCATGAAAACGGGGCAACTATTTTTGCCAAGGAGCCGGCTTTTTCATTCCCAAGGCTTTTTTTGCTCATCAGAATGAAAAGAGCAGACCCACAGAGGAGTTTTTGATGACCGCCTGCAGCACCACCCCGACGACTTCCGCCACCTCCGCACAGCCTGCGGCCGGCAGCCCCCTGCAATGGCATGCACGCCCCTCCAAAAGCGACACGCTGCCGTTTGAAGGCGCCTGGAGCGTGCAGGCCATCCAGGAACTGCTGGACAAGCCCTTCATGGACCTGATGTTCCAGGCCCAGAGCGTGCACCGCGAGCACTGGCCTGCGGGCGATATCGAACTGGCCACGCTGCTGTCGGTCAAGACCGGAGGCTGCCCCGAGAACTGCGGCTACTGCCCGCAGGCGGCCGAGTTCGACACCGGCGTCAAGGCAGAAAAGCTCATGAGCGTGGACGAAGTCACGCGCGCCGCCCAGGCGGCCAAGGACGCGGGCGCCACGCGCTTTTGCATGGGCGCAGCCTGGCGCGCGCCCAAGGACCGCGACATCGAGAAGATGAACGAGCTGATCGGCGCCGTGAAGGGCCTGGGCATGCAGACCTGCGCCACGCTGGGCATGCTCCAGCCCCACCAGGCGCAGTCGCTGCGCGAAGCGGGCCTGGACTACTACAACCACAACCTGGACACGGCGCCCGAGTACTACCAGGACGTGGTCAGCACGCGCCAGTACCAGGACCGCCTGGACACGCTCAAGGCCGTGCGCGGCGCAGGCATCAGCGTGTGCTGCGGCGGCATCATCGGCATGGGCGAGGCGCCCGTGCACCGCGCGGGCCTGATCGCCCAGCTGGCCAATCTCAATCCGCATCCCGAGTCGGTGCCCATCAACAGCCTGGTGCGCGTGCCCGGCACGCCGCTGGCGGACAGCGAGCCTGTCGATCCGCTGGACTTCGTGCGCGTGATCGCGGTGGCCCGCATCACCATGCCTACGGCGCGCGTGCGCCTGTCGGCGGGCCGGCAGCAACTGGGCGACGCCGTGCAGGCCCTGTGCTTCATGGCCGGCGCCAATTCCATCTTCTACGGGGACAAGCTGCTGGTGACCGGCAACCCCGATGTGGAGGCCGACACCACACTGCTGCGCAAGCTGGGCCTGAGCGGCACGCGGACCTCGGTACAGGAGTGAGCTTTTTGAGAGTTTGAGCTCTTTTGAGCCAGCGGCTCAGGATTGCGGCCGGCCGCTGCCTTGCGCGGCGGCGGCCGCATCGTCGTCGCCGGCATCGAGCAGCCGGGCCGCACGGTTGCTCAACGCGGAATCCGCACGGAAATAGCCCAGCACCGTATTGACGCTGCTGTGCCCCGTCAGCGCCATGGTGTCGGGCAGGGGCACGTTCTGGCGCCCGGCCTCGGTCACAAAGCCCGAGCGCAGGGAATGCGCCGAGAAATCTCCCTCTACGCCCGCCAGCGCGCAGCGCTGCTTCACGATGTCGCGCACGGCCGCTGGCGACAGGGGCTCGCCCACATGGCCGCCCTTGCGGATGCGCCGGAAGATCGGCCCTTCCTGTATGGCGGCGGCACGCAGCCAATCGGCCAGCGCCTGGGCCGCGCGCCCGGTGACGGGCTTGTGGTTCTCGGGCGCGTCCCGTCCGGACTGGTTGGTCTTGGAGTGGGTCAGCGTGTAGATGAATTCCTGCGGCCCCACGGCCCGCAGGTGGCGCATGTCGGCCCCGGCCACCTCCGAGCGGCGGCGCCCGCCGCTGGACCAGGCGAACAGCAGCAGGGCGCGATCGCGGCGGCCGCGCAGGCTGTCGTCACAGGTGTCCAGCAATTGCTCCAGCAAGTCGCGCGTCAGCGCATCCTTCTTGGCGGGGCCTTCACCGCGCCGCGCATAGGCCTTTCGCGTGCGCGACATCAGCTCGCGCACCGCACCGTCCTGGCAGGGGTTGGCCAGTCCATGCACCTGATGGGCCTTGGACAGCACCGCCATGCGGTGCACCAGCGTGTTGTGCGACAGGGGGCCTTCGCGGGCCTTGTATCCGGCCTCGACCAGGGCGCGGTCCATGTGCGCCGGCATTTCACTGGCCAGGCCCGCGCCGGTCTGCCGCTGGGCATGGTCAATGATGAATTGCAGCACGCAGGGCACATCCAGCGGCAGCTGCATCTGCCGGTCAAACCGCAGCGCATGCCAGGCGGACCAGTAGCGCATGGCGCTTTGGTAGCTGTTTCTGGTGTTGGCGGATTCGCCCTCGTGCATCAGCTCGCGCACGGCCTGCCGGGCGGCAGGCTCCAGGCCGGCGGACGGCAGGGCGTTGCCTTCCTGGATGTCGTCCAGGGGCTGAGGTCGGGAGGTCAGCGAAAAAGGGCCGGTGCGCATCCATGGATTGTCGCCCGACGCCGCCCGGGCAATCCCTTGCGGGCCTGCAGCGATCGGCACGACGCAAAGTTCACTTTCCAGCGACCAGGAGCGGCCTTTGTGCGCCACAAATCCGTGTAATGTGCGCATCCATACTGTATGAAAATTTCATATGTAATATTTAATACATCTAACATATGATGTATTACATGAAGTTAAAATAACTCACGATAACAACCTCTTATCGTTGGTAATATTGGAAATAGTTCACGATATGCAGAAAACATCCACCCGTGGCGTGCAGGAAGCCGATGTCTGGGCCGCGGCAGACGCTCTGATCGCCCAGGGCCTGCGGCCGACCATCGAGCGCGTGCGCCAGCACATTGGCCGGGGCTCGCCGAATACCGTCAGCCCCATGCTGGAGACCTGGTTTGCCACGCTGGGCCAGCGCCTGGGCGTGGCGGCAGGGCAGGGCGAGCTGCTGCCGTCGTCGGTGCCCGATCCCGTTCAGCGCCTGGCGCAGCAGCTGTGGGACGCCGCCCAGGAAGAGGCCATGGAGGCCGCCCGCGCCGCCCTGCAATCCCGGGAGGAAGCGGCACAGGCCACGCAGGCCGAGCTGCAGGAGCAGCAGGAGCAAATGGCGCGGCGCGAGGCGTCCATGCAAGCGCAGAAAGAGGCCATGGACCAGGCCCTGCAAGTGGCCCAGGCCCAGTCGCAGGACTTGTCGCGCCGGCTGGATGAAATGCAGCAGCAGCTGCAGGACCGCGACGAACGCCTGGAAGAAATGCGCGATGCGCTGGCCGAAGCCGCCCGCCAGCGCGAGGCGTTGCAGCAAAAGCATGGCGAGGAAATGCAGTCCGCCGCGCTCGAGCGCCAGCGCATGGCCGAGCAGTACGCGGGCAATGAGCGCCACATGCTCAATGAGGTGGACCGCGCACGCCAGGAACTGGCGGCTGCGCGCAAGGCCGCCACCGAGCAGGAGCGCAAGGCAGCGACCCGCCTTGCAGAGCTGCAAAGCCGCTATGAAAAGAGCGAGGAGGAGCAGCTGAGCCTGCATTCCCAGCTGCAGACCGCCCAGAATGCGGCCGCCCTGGCGCAGGAGCGGGCAGCGGACCTTCGCAGCCTGCTGCAGGCGCAGCAGCGATTGGCCGGTGCGGCCGTGCCCGAGGCGGGTGCTGGACTGCCCATGGGCCGGCGCGCAAGCCTGTCTGCGGCGCGCCGCTCCATGACGCGCCTCAAGGACAGGCGGGGCTAGCAGTCAGGGCCTGCGCCCCTGGCTGGGCCCGGTCAGGACTGGAGCCGGAACCCCGCCACCACATCCGCCAGCTGCGCGGCCTGCTGCTGCAGCGACTGGGCGGCGGCCGTGGCCTCTTCGACCAGGGCCGCGTTCTGCTGGGTGGACTGGTCCATCTGGCTGACGGCGGTCCCGATCTCGGCAATGCCCGTGCTCTGTTCCTGGCTGGCATTGCTGATCTCGGTGACGATGGCGGTCACGCGCTGCACGCTTTCCACCACCTTGCCCATGGTGGCGCCTGCGTCCTGCACCAGCCGGCTGCCGGCATCGACCTGGCCCACGGAGTCATCGATCAGCGCCTTGATTTCCTTGGCGGCCGTGGCGCTGCGCTGGGCCAGCGTGCGCACTTCAGAGGCCACCACGGCAAAGCCGCGGCCCTGCTCACCGGCACGGGCTGCTTCCACAGCGGCGTTGAGCGCGAGGATATTGGTCTGGAACGCGATGGAGTCGATCACGCCAATGATGTCGGCAATGCGGTGCGAGGATTGTTCGATGCCGCCCATGGTGCGCACCACCTCGTCCACGACCGTGCCGCCATGCGTGGCGATGTCGGAGGCGCTGCTGGCCAGTTGCCGCGCCTGGCGCGCATTCTCGGCGTTGTGCTGCACGGTGGCCGTGAGCTGCTCCATGGCGGCAGCCGTTTCCTCCAGCGAGCTGGCCTGCTGCTCGGTGCGTGCCGACAGGTCCTGGTTGCCGCTGGCGATTTCGGTGGAGGCATGGCGCACGGTCTCGGACGATTCCCGGATGCGCACCAGCACCGAGGCGATCTTGTCGGTGAAGTGGTTGAACGCGCGTGCGATCTGCGTCAGTTCGTCATTGCCTTGCACCGACAGGCGGCGCGTGAGATCGCCGTCACCCGAGGCGATGTCTTCCAGCGCATCGCGCACCACGGCCAGCCGGCGCGTGACGCGGGCAATGACGACGCCCAGCAGCGCAATCGCCAGGATCAGCGAAATGGCAACGATGGCGCCCGACACCTTGAGCAGCGAACCCAGCGCGGACAGCGCCTCGTCGCGCTGCACGGCCACCACCAGTTGCCAGTCCGTGCCGGGCACGCCCTGGCCGTAGAGCAGGAAGTCCTTGCCGCCGACGGCCGTGCGCATGCCGGAGTCCGCCTTGGGCAGGGCCTGGATGGCGTCGGCACCCAACTGGGGCGAGAGCGCGGAGACGGGCTTGAGCGTGAGTGCCGGATCGGGATGGGTGACGATGGCGCCCGCCTCATCCACCAAGAAGGCAAAGCTGCCCGGCGTGGGCCGGATGGCGCCCACGGTGCGCACCACGGTGGTAAGCAGCACGTCGGTGCCGACCACGGCGACGGGATTGCCGGCCGGGCCCACGGGCTCGGCAAAGGTCACGCCCACTTCGGGTGGAGAGACAAACAGATAGGGCGCCGTCACGATGGGGCGGCCTTCCTTCAACGCCTGCCTGAACCAGGGGCGGGCCGTCACGTCGTAGTCGGCAGCCATCTCGTTGAGGAAGAACATGCGCTTGTCGGTGTAGCCGAAGTAGGCATCCGAGAAGCCGCCGCCGTCGCGCAGCGCCTGGACCACGGCACGCGGGTCCGGCGTATCGACGGCCTGGGCCAGCGTATGCGTCAGCAGGCGCTTGGTCGCCACCCATTCGCCCAGCACCTGGGCCTGGGCGTTCACGAGCTGGCGGCTCTGGTCGTCGAGGGTGGACAGCACATGGCGCTGCACCGTGAGGAAGTTGGCAATGGCCAGGGCCAGCATGGCCACGGTGACGATGGCCACGCTGAGCGCGATGAGTCGCGCACGCAGGGACTGGAACATAGAAGAATTACTTATTGCAAGAAGATGCTACATACGTTAGCAAATTTTCTTGACAATACGCGTTCTTGCAGGCGGTGCCCCCTGGCCGCCGAAGCCTATGCGGGAAATTCGCTCCCCTTCAGCGCTCCCCCGCCAGCAGCCTGCCCAGCGCCTCGTAGGCGGGCAGCGAGGTCGGGTCATTGGCCGCATTGCCAGCCACCGGATGGGAGGCAAAGCGCGCAATCACCATCTGTGCCTTGGGATCGATGTAGACGGTCTGGCCATGCACGCCGCGCGCCGCGAAGGCGCCATGGGCGTTGTGCGTGACCCACCACATGTTGCGGTAGGTCCAGCCCGGCAGCAGCTTGTAGCCGGCCTTGGCAAAGGCCGCCGCATCGCCGCCCCGGCGGATATCGTCCACGGCGGCTGCGGGAACGATCTGCTGGCCGTTGAACTGGCCCCGGTTGCGCAGCATCTCGCCAAAGCGCGCCAGGTCCCGCAGGCCCAGGTTCAGGCCGCCGCCTGCAAAGGGCGTGCCCGTGGAGTCCACCGACATGTAGGCATCCTGCTCGGCGCCCAGGCGGCTCCAGATGCGCTCGGACAGCAGATCGGCCACCGATTGGCCGCTCACGCGCGCCAGCACCCAGCCCAGCGCATCGGTGTTGGCCGTGCGGTAGCCGAAGGCCTTGCCGTGCACGCCTTCGGGCTTCACGGTCTGCAGGAATTCGTAGTAGCTGCGCGGCCCGGTGTAGTCCTTGGCCTTGGGCAGCGGGTTGCCCGCTGCCGCGTGCGCCCAGACCTCGGCCTGGGGGTCCGCATAGTCTTCGCTGAAGCGTATGCCCGTGGTCATGTCCATGAGTTGGCGCACCGTGGCGTTGCCGAAGGCCGAGACCGCCAGCTCGGGCACGTACTCCGACACGCGGCGCGAGGGGTCGAGCTGCCCCTCGGCAGCCAGCATGGCCGCCAGCGTGCCGACGAAGGACTTGGTCACCGACATGGCGCCGTGCTGGCCTTCGGGCTTGAGCACGCCGAAGTAGCGCTCATAGACCACGCGGCCCTTGTGCAGAACCACGATGCCATCGGTGTAGTTGGCCTTGAGCGAATCGCGCCAGGTCATGGGCTGGCTGGCACCCAATGGCGTGAAGCGCAACTCGTCGATGTCGTCGCGCAGCGCCTGGGCCAGCGGCGCTGCAGGCGCCAAGCCGCGCGACACATTCACGGTGGGCATGAGCTGGCGAAAGTGCGAGACGCTCCAGCGCATGGCGGGAAACTGGAAATAGGAGCCGTCGTCGAAGCGCAGCGTGCGGTCCGGCGGCGGCGGCGAGCCCACCATCCAGCCCAGCTTTGCGGGGTCGCTGGCATCGGCATCGGGATAGGAGGGGGTCTTGGCTGCGGTGACCCCTGCCGTGGCTGTGGCGAACACAAGGCTGCCAGCCAGGGCACCGGCGAAATGTTTGAGCTGCATGGCGGCAACCATACTACGGTTGCCGCGGCGCAAGATCCGCTGCCAAAGGATGGAAGCCGGCTTCCATCCCAGGCCGTGCGCCCAGTTGGCGCAAGCGCGACAAATGGCCTTCTCGTTGGACTAAGCTTCAAATAGTTTTTGAAAATCAAAGCCTGGCGAACGCCCATGAAAAGCCTGCAAGACCTGGATATCTTCGTGCGCACCGCAGACAGCGGCAGCCTGTCAGCCACGGCGCGTGCCCTGGACCTGACGCCGGCTGCGGCCAGCGCAGCGCTCAAGCGGCTGGAGGCAGAGCTGGGCGTGACCCTGTTCGTGCGCTCCACGCGCAGCCTGCGGCTCACGCAGGAGGGCGAGCTGTTTCTGGAGCACTGCCGCCCCGCGCTGGCCGGCCTGCGCCAGGTGCGCGACCAGTTGGCTGGCGGCCAGGCCGCTTTGCGCGGCACGCTGCAACTGGCCGCCCCCTCCGACCTGGGCCGCAATGTGCTCATGCCCTGGCTGGACGAGTTCCAGAGCCAGCATGCAGGCGTGGATCTGCGCCTGCACCTGTCCGACCGCGCGGCCAATGTCTACAGCGAGCCTGTGGACGCGGCTTTTCGCTACGGCAGGCCGCAGGATTCCAGCCTGGTGGCCTTGCCGCTGTCGGACACGCACCGCCGCGTGCTCTGCGCCGCGCCCTCCTATCTGCAGCAGCGTGGCGCCCCCGCCACCCCCCACGACCTGGCCGGCCATGACTGCCTGTGCTTCATGCTGGGCGAGGAAGTGCACGACCGCTGGAGCTTCTGGCCGGCAGGGCAGGGGGCTGCCGTACCTGAGCCCGTCCATGTGCGGGTGCGCGGCCGCAATGTGGCCAATGACGGAGATGCCGTGCGGCGCTGGGCCGTGGCCGGGCGGGGGATTGCCTACAAGTCGTATTTCGACGTGGCCGAGGACCTGGCCCGGGGCCGCCTTCTTGCGCTGTGCACCGACTGGACGACCGAGTGCGTGCCCCTGTTCCTGGTCGCCCCCAGCCGCAGGCAGTTCACGCCGCTGGTGCGTGCGTTGCGGGATTTTGTGGCGGTGAGGCTGGCTAAGCTGGAGACGGCACAGCCTGCCGTCAAGAAGACCCTGCCCGCAGGCACCTGAGGGCCTCTTCCAACTGCCTGGTGCCGCTGTACTCAGGCATGCGTGCCATGGCCCGGTTTTTCAGTTGCCCCAGTCTGGAGAGATTCTTGAGCAAGCCGGCCTGGAGCAAGTGGACTGTGTTGTCCACAAAATGCATGAACTCCTCGTCGCTCAAATCCTTCTTTTTCGCAAGATGTCCATGGAGGGTCACGCGTCGTTTAGCCCTGCGCCGCGATTTGCCGCACTCCGTGCAATGGACGCAGTCAGCATCGACATAGAAACGCAAGGTCTCGAACCAGTGCTTCTGCTCCATCGCAAAAAAGATGAAGGGGCGGTCACAGCCTCTGCAATGCTTGAGGATGTCGACGTAGCAATAGCGGGGGAAGACGTTGTAATTTTGCTTGGTGGTATCAGCGATGAGGGCTGATTCCGGGAAAAAGCGTTCACTGCCATAGCTCCAATGAGCGCGGGCAAAGACCGCATTGGGCAGGCTGACGCCTGAGTGCATCGGCTTCGAGCCATATAGGGGATGGGCAACGATATCGTCGGGCAGATCAAGCGTCATCGGATTTGATCAGGGGAATGCTTGGCGAAATATGGTCTCACGAGTCCGAGAAAAGCTCCACAGGCCCGTGCACGTGGTGCTCCGCACAAACCTGCCGCGAGAGCACATGGGCCTCCACCACCTGGGCCGCATTCCCGACTGTCAGCCGCCCGTACCAGACGCCGTCCGGATAGACGATGGCCAGCGGGCCATGGTTGCAGGGGTAGTGGCAGCTGGTCTGCAGCAGGCGCAGCCTGGCACGCAGTTCGCTGCTGGCCTGCACTGCCTCGCCCAGGCTTTGCCAGACGGCCACGGCGCCCAGTGCCGTGCAGCGCGGTCCCGTGCAGACCAGGGCGTGGTGCTGGTGGTCCGGCACCTGGGACCAGGCCTGGGGATCGTGCTGCCATTGGTCGCCTGCGGTTTCGGCAATATCGGGGGCCTGAAGGGCCTGGGCCATCTGCGACAGCAGCAGCGCGGGCATGGTCACAGCGCCCAGCAGATGGTCGGCAAATCGCACCTGCACGCCCTGGTCCGGCAGTTGCGAGCGCCAGCGCATGGCCAGCTTGTGCAGCCAGCGCAGCAGGGCAGGCTCGTCGGGCGAGAACAGGGGCAGCACGACGATGGAGCGCGCCGGCAGGCATTGCTGCAGCGCCTCGGGCAGCGAGGGTGCGGCCTTGTCCACGAACGATGTGACGACCTTGCAGGCCGGCTCCAGCGTCTGGCGCAAGGCCTCGGCCAGTTCGATCAGGCTTTGGCGCGATGCTGCGCCCGTGCCGCCGCGGCCCAGCACGATCACGGCGTCGGGCCGGGGCGGGATGGAAGTTTCAGAGGAGTTCATCGGGAATGAAGCTGATGCGCAGCCGGCCGGTGGCGGCATGGATGTCCACCTCGGCAGCCACGCCGTAGACCTGGCCGATGGTGGCCGGGGTCAGTACCTGGGCCGGTGTGCCATGGGCAACGATGCGGCCTTGTTCCATGAGATAGAGACGGTCGCAGTAGTGGGCGGCGATGTTGAGGTCGTGCAGGGCGACGATGCTGCTGATCTGCAGCCTGCGCACCAGGCCCATCAACTCCAGCTGATGGCGTATGTCCAGGTGGTTGGTGGGCTCGTCCAGCAGCATCAGCCTTGGTTGCTGGGCCAACGCGCGGGCCACGAGCACGCGTTGCTTTTCGCCGCCGGAAAGGCTGGAAAAACGCCGCGCCTCCAGCGCCAGGGCATTCACCTGGGCCAGCGCCTGGCGCATGCAGGCGAGGTCCTCGGCGCTGTCGCCCGCCCAGGGGGACTGGTGGGGGATGCGGCCCATCATCACGGCTTCGCGCACGGTGAAGTCAAAGCTCTGCGGCGCCTCCTGCGCCAGGACCGAGACCTGGGCCGCGAACTCGCGGGCCGTCATGTCCCGGATGTCGCGCTGGTCCAGCAGCACGCAGCCCGCGTCGGGCCGCAACACTCGGTAGAGCATGCGCAGCAGGGTGGATTTGCCGCTGCCGTTGGGGCCGATGAGCCCCACGCATTCGCCGCTGTGCAGGGCGAGGCTGGCCTGGTCCACGATGCGCCGGGCGTCGGCACGCCGGGCATCGGCACTCCAGCACAGGTCCTGGGCTTGCAGCTTCATGGGCCGCGCCCTCCCTGCACCGGCTGGCGCACCAGCATCCAGACGAAGAAGGGTCCGCCGATCAGCGAGGTGATCACGCCCACGGGCAGTTCCATGGGCGCAAAGGCCGTGCGCGCGACAAGATCCACCATCACCAGCAGCAGGGCGCCGGCCAGGGCGGCCACGGGCAGCACGCGCCGGTGGTCCGTGCCCACCAGCATGCGCGCGGCGTGCGGCACGATCAGCCCCACAAAGCCGATGGCGCCGCTGACCGCCACCATGGTGCCCGTGAGCAGCGACACCGCCAGGAACAGTGCGCGCCGCAGCCGTGCCGTGTCCACGCCCAGCGTGGCGGCGGCCTCGTCACCGGCCAGCAGGGCGTTGAGCGGGCGCGTCTGCAGCCCCAGCCAGAGCATTCCCGCAGCCAGCACGGCGGCGGGAATGCCCAGTTCCTCCCACTGCGTGCCGGCCAGGCTGCCCAGCGTCCAGGTCAGCAGGGCATTGGCCAAGTCGCGCTGGCCCGATGACAGGGTGATCAGGCTGGTCACGCCCGCCAGCACATAGCCGATGGCCACGCCACCCAGGATCAGCCGCGTGGCATGGATGCGGCCCTGGGAGCGCGCCAGCAGGTAGACGGCGACGGTGGCCGCCAGCGCCCCTGCAAAGGCCCCGGCCGTGAGGGCGTACATGCCGGCCGAGGCCAGCGCACCGAAGGCCAGCACGGCCACGGCGCCCACCGACGCACCCGAGGACACGCCCAGCAGATAGGGATCGGCCAGCGGATTGCGCACCATGGCCTGCATGATGGTGCCCACCACGGCAAGCCCCGCGCCCACCAGGGCCGCCAGCAGCACGCGCGGCATGCGGATCAGCCAGACGATCTGCTGGTGCTGCGGCGTGATGCCCTCCAGCGGCGGCGATTGCATGCCCAGCGCCTGCAGCAGCCGGCTCCAGGCAATGCGCCAGACCGTGCCGGCCGGCATGTCCACGGGCCCCCAGGTGATGGCCAGCGTCATCACCAGCAACAGGGCCGCGAACAGCAGCAGGCACCAGAGGCGGGCGGCGCCCGGGCGCCTGGGCCAGCGGGAGTCAGTTGGCCGCATGGCTGGTCGCCGGCATGCGGTCGGGGTGCAGGGCCTGGGCCAGCGCGCGGGCCCGAGCGATGTTGCGCGGGCCGGGCGTGGCCTCGGCATAGGTCATCACGAAGAACCGCTTTTCGCGAATGGCATCGACGCCGGCCAGCTCGGGCTTGGCCAGCAGGAAGTCGATCTTGCCCTGGGCATGGGGCTGGCCGTAGTCGATGATGACGATCCACTGCGGGTTGCGCTGCACCACGTCCTCCCAGTTGCCTGCGGGCCAGTTGCTGGGAATGTCGTCGAAGATGTTGCGCCCGCCCGCTTCCTCGATCATGGCCTGCGGCATGCCGTAGCGGCCCACGGTCACGGGGATGTCCTGGCCGCTGTCGTAGACGAAGACCGTAGGCCGCTGCCGCACGCCCTGCATGCGCTCGCGCAGGTCCTTCAGGTCGCGCTCCAGCCCCTGCGCCAGTTGCTCGGCATGGGTGTCAATGCGGAAGATGCGGCCCAGGTTGCGCAGGTCGGTCAGGCCGTCTTCCAGCGCCACCTGGCTGCGCGGCCCCACGCGGATGCACGATTCGGACAGCACATACGAGGCAATGCCGTGGCGCTGCAGCACCTCGGGCGTGACCTGGCCCTGGCGAAAACCGTAGCTCCAGCCTCCGAAGACGAAATCTGCCGAGGCGCCCAGGATGGCCTCCAGGTTCATCTCGCGCTCGGCCAGCCGCGGCACGCGGGCCAGCTGGGCCTGGAAGGCCGGGTCGATCTGCTTGGCCTGCGTGATACCGCTGTAGCCCACCAGCCGGTCGCCCAGGCCCAGAAAGAGAAACATCTCGGTGATGTTCACGTCATGGGTCACGGCGCGCAGCGGTGCGCTGGCATAGGTCACGGGGCTGCCGCAGACATTGACGGTCACGGCCGCCTGCGGTGCGGCAGCCGGTGCCGGCAGTTCACTGGTGGTGCCGGAATCGCTGCGCGAGCAGCCGGCCAGCAGCAGGGTGGCCGCCAGGGCGCCAGCGCACAGGCCGTGGAGGCTGTGGAGACTTTTGCAGCGCGCCATGGCCATCAGAACCGGATATGGGCCGCGATCTCGAAGCGGCGGCCTTGCCCGACCAGGAACTGGCTGCCGTAGCTCGATCCCACATAGACCCTGTCGGCCAGGTTGCGGCCGATCAGGCTCAGGGTGGTGCGAGGGTCCACCTGCCAGCTCAGCGCGGCGTCGGCCACGGTGTAGGCGGGCAGGTTCACGGTATTGGCGTTGTTGCCAAAGCGGTCACCCACGTAGCGCAGGCCCAGCGAGGCCTGCCAGGCGCCCACGCGGTAGTGGCCCCAGAGGTTGGCCGTGGTCTTGGCCACGTTCTGCGGGCGGTTGCCGGCGCGGTTGCCGCCGGCCTCGATGAGCTTGTCGAACTGGGCGTCCACATAGGACAGGTTGCCCTCCAGGCGCAGGGCGGGCGTGGCCTGGAAGGTGGCGGTGACCTCGGCCCCGCGCGAGGACTGGCTGCCGCCCTGGATGGAGATGGCCGGGCGGTCGGGGTCGCGCGTGATGATGTTGTCCTTCTTGATGTCGAACACGGCCAGCGTCCACTCGCCGCGCCCGCCTGCCACCTGCTGCTTGATGCCGATCTCGGCCTGGCGGCCCTTGCTCAGCTTGTAAGCCGTGTTGGCCAGGTTCAGCGAGACCAGGCTGTTGACGGGATCATGGCCCGAGCTGATCTGCCCATAGACATGGGTGTCGCGGGCCAGCTCATAGGTCAGGCCCAGGCGCCAGGAGGTGGCGGCCAGCGTCTTGTTGAAATCCGTGCCGCCCACCAGCGAGTGGCTGGCAAAGTCGTAGACATCGCGGCGCAGGCCGGCCATGGCCAGCCAGCGGTTGCTGATGCGCCAGGCATCCTCCAGGTACAGCGCATGCTGGGTCACGCCGGTTTCGGTCTTGGCCTTGGTGACATCGGGGCTGGCCCAGCTGCCATGCACGGGGTCCCAGGCCGAGACCGTGGACGAGCCGCCATAGGGCGAGTTGTTGGACAGCCGCAGGTTGATGCGTGCGGCCTCCCATCCCATGGCGATCTTGTGCGATCCCCGGTCCACGTTCAGGCCCAGGCGATTGCCGGTCTGCTCCAGGTCGTGCAGGATTTCCAGGTAGTCGGAGCGGCCCACGGTCCAGGTGGCGGGGTTGAGCGCGTAGGCCTCGATGTTGCGCCAGTGGCGGTCGGACTTCACGTGGTACAGCTCGTTGCGCACCGTCAGCCAGTCATTGGCCTTCCATTGCACCTTGGCGCGCAGGCGCTCGTCGGCATAGCGCAGCACGCTGTCTTCTGCGTTGTAGTTGCGGTCGCGCAGCGACTCCACCACCTTGCCGTCCAGGCCCGGCGTGCCCCAGTAGCGGCTGGGCTTTTGCACGCTGCGGTCGGCGATCAGGTCGATCTGCAGGTCGCTCGTGGGCTCCAAGCGCAGCGTGCTCATGAACTTGCCGTTGCGCGACTGGTCCAGGTCGCGCTCGCCCGCGCTGCGCGCGGTGTAGCTGTCGATGCGGTAGCTGGCATAGGCGCCCAGGGCGCCGGTCACGCCCAGGCCCAGGCGCAGCGTGTCGTCCGTGCCAGCGCCCAGCAGCACCTCGGCCGAGCTGGTGCGGCTGGGCTGCTTGCGGATGGCGTTGACGGTGGCCCCCATGGTGCCGCTGCCATACATCAGCGAGGCCGGGCCGCGCAGCACGTCGATGCGCTCGTAGCCCCAGCTGTCCCCGGGATAGGCCGTGGTGCCGGCGGCCACGCCCAGCACTATGCCGTCTTCGGCCACGCCCACGGAGTTCACGCCCGCAAAGCCACGGCTGCTGAAGGACAGGCCGCCGTTGCCCGGCGTGCTGCTGGAGGTCAGACCCACGGTGCGCGTGACGGCGTCCACCAGGGCGTAGTCGCCGCGCTCCTGCATCTGCTCGGCAGAAACACCATCCACGCTGGCAGGCACTTCCTGGTTGGAGACGCCGGTATGGCTGGCCGAGCGCGCAGGCTGGGCCAGTTGCTGGCCGATGCGTTCGGCCTGGCCGGTGACCTGCACTTCGGGCAGGACAGTCTGTGCCTGCACAGGAGCGGACAGGAAGGCGCAGGCCAGGGCCAGCGGGCTCAGCCGAAGGCAAAGGGAATCGGCAGCACGGGTGCTGGGAACGCAGGAAAGGGAGGAATGCATTTCGAACATCGGTCTTCGACCGCCTGATGCGAAAGCAAGGCACTGCCGCCTCTCCAGCCAGCGTGCAAGGATAGGGTGCAGGACATTGCCATCCGCACCCCGCAGACAGTCAAGAAAGCGCCCGCTCAGCGGGCGCGAAACGCAGCAGGCCGGTCTCCGGGCTCACAAGCGGCGCAAGGACATGCCTTGCGCCCAGCGCCCCGTCTTCCCAATCCACCCGCGAAAAGCTGCATGTTGCAGACCACGCCATGGACCAGTGACAGCCTGTCATCGCCCCTCCGCAGGGTTGCGGAGTCTGGCGGTACAGGCATGGAGCGCCTTGACTTGTTTACCGTTGCGGGGGCAGCCAAGGCCTGTGCCGGCAGCGCAAAAAGCATTTGCTGGCAGTCACCTTGTTCCCGTTTCATCCCCATGGCTGGCATGTGGACACCTGATGCACGGATGCCTTTGCAGGCGCGGCATTATAGCCAGCGGCCCGCGTCGGTAGCCTGCGGCGCGTCGTGCAGCAGCAGCTCCAGACCCAGCCACTCGCCACGGTGAACGCGGCTGATGGCATGCCGCAGATGCACGCGGTAAAAGCCTGCCGCACCGCGCACCGGGCGCGGCCCCGTGGCGATGATGGCCGCATCCCCCAGGCCCAGCGGCAGCACCATGGGGCGCGATTGCATGCGCGGGCGCTGCTCGGTCATCACGAATTCGCCGCCCTCGAAATCCTGGCCCGGCCGGGACAGCAGCAGCACCAGCTGCAGCGGGAACACCGCCGCACCTTCGCTGTATGAGCGCAGCGGCGCATGGCCCGCCTGCGCCACATGCAGCAGGTGCGACTGCGGATGCATCTGGCCGCGCTGGTGGCCCAGCTGCCCGAAGGCCTCGAACGAGGCGGGCAGGGCAGGCTGCATGTCCATTTGGGCACGCCAGCGATTGGCAATGGCAAGCATGTGCCGGTACAGCACCGGGCGCCATGTGTCGAGGGAGGGCGGCAGGCCACTGCGCATGGCCGCCTCGCTAGCCAGGGCGCGGCTTTCATCCGCATTCAGCAGCCGTGGCAGCAGGCAATGGCCCTCTGCATCGAGCTGGGTGGCAATGCGGCCCCAGTCCAGGCCGGCGAAGCGATCACTGCTGTTCAGCCCATCCATTTCGACCCCTCCATTCAACCCGCCTTGCGAAAAGTGAGATTGATGCGCCGCCCGCCCAGCAGCGGGTGAGGCTGGTCCTTGAGCGGCAACACGCCGTGGTGGCGCAGCCGATCCATGCCGCCCCAGACCACCACGTCGCCATGCTGCAACAACACCCTGGCCGTCTTGTCCGCGCGCGCAAGCCCTCCAAACAGAAATGTGGCCGGCATGCCCAGTGACACCGAGACGATGGGCGCGACAAGGTCACGCTCGTCGCGGTCCTGGTGCAGGGACAGGCGGCTGCCGGGCAGGTACTGGTTGATCAGGCAGGCGTCGGGCGCGAAGCCCTCGAAGCCCGCAGCGGCGGCCGCTTCGCCCGCCAGCTGCGCAAACACGGCCGGCATGGCGGGCCAGGGCTGGCCGCTGACCGGGTCGATGGCGCTGTAGCGGTAGCCGCGCCTGTCGCTGGTCCAGCCCAGCGTGCCGCAGTTGGTCATGGCCACCGACATGGTGAAGCCGCCCGGCGTGACCAGATGGCGCAGCGGCGCCTGGGCCATGACGCCGTCCACCGCAGCCAGCAGTGGCACCGCATGGGGCAGGGCATGGCCGCGCAGCACCACGGACTGGGGACCAATGGGTTCGATGCCCATGGGAGGTTCATCGGCAAAAAGATCCAGCGTGCTCATACCGGCCGTCCATCAAAGTGCGTCATGAAAGATCAGCCCCACGGTATGGCGATGGCCGCTGTGGATGCGGCTGACCCCATGGCGCATGGCCAAGCGGCGGTAGCCTGAGCGCCGCCCCGGCACGGGCCGGTGGCGCACGGCCAGGACCAGCGCATCGCCCTGGTCCAGCGCCATCACATCGGCCCGTTGCCGGTCGCCATCGGCCTGGGTGATGACGAATTCCCCGCCCGCAAAGTCCTGCCCCGGCCGCGACAGCAGCAACACCCCCTGCAGCGGAAACACATGCTCTCCATAGACATCCTGGTGCAGGCAGTTGTAGTCGCCCTCGCCGTATTGGAGGATCAGCGGCGTGGGCCGCAACTGCCCGTGCGCGTGGCAGCGCGCCAGGAAGTCCTGCAGCCGGTCCGGATAGCGCACATCCAGCCCCATGCGCTGGTTCCAGCGGTTGGCCACCGGCACCAGGCGGGAATACAGCTGTTCGCGCAGCCGCTGCAGCAGAGGTGGCAAGGGGTAGTCGAAATACCGGTATTCGCCACGCCCGAAACCGTGACGGGCCATGACGATGCGGGAGCGAAAACCGTCTTCCCTGGTGTAGAGGGCCGCCAGGTCACGGCATTGCTGCGCGTCCAGCAGGCCGGGTAGCCGTGCACAGCCGTGCTCGTCGAGCTGGTGCTCCATCTGCGTCCATTGGCAGGGCGGGGCAGATTCGCAAGCTTCGTTGTCGAAAAGGCGGAGGTTGTGCATGGCGGGCGCGGTTGGCGGTATGGGCGCTGTGGGCAATTGCCGCAGTCTAGGGCGCCGCCGCAGCGCCTGCATCCCGCTTCTTGCAGTGGACAGAATGTCAACCGGCGGCAGCGCCTGCCAGCCGCGTGCTGGACAGGCCTGGGAGGGCCGGCTGGCAACTGCAATTGAACAATCGCGGCATTCCTGCAAACGCCTCAGGCCCGCCATGTCCAGCAACGTCCATCACCTCTATCTGTTCTTCGATACGCCCCTGCAGCTGCGCCGCGTGCAACTGATCTGCCAGTACCTGGCCCGGCAGTCCTGGGAGCAGGCCGAGCGCTGGATCCATGAGCTGGACCCCGCCCTGGACCGATCCGCGCTGTGGGATGACGACTGGGCCAATGCCAGCGCCCTGGGCCATCCCCAGCATCTGGAGCTGGGCTTCGACACCCGCACCACGGCCGGCATGCCCTGGCGGCTGCTGGAGACCTTGTTCCAGCACGGCCTGCAGGCGGCGGTGCTGCATGTCTTCTACGACCAGGTGGGAGAGAGCGAGCGCTATCACTTCGATGCCGGCCAATGGGTCAGCCACCATGCCTGGCTGGCCCGCTACCCGGAGCGCCAGGTGCTGGTCGATCCCGACGCAGAGGTCTATCCGCGCCCGGGGCAGGAAGAGGGCAACGATGGCACCTCACTCAGCAATCCCGCCCAGCCCATGGCCATCAGGCAACTGCGCGAGCGTGACCAGGAACGCGATCGCCAGGCCCAGGAGTCCGTGCAGGCCCTGCTGGAGACCATGGCCAGCCTGCGCAACAGCGGCGTGTCGCCGGTGGACGGCATCGCGGGCCTGTTCATGCTGCGGGCCGGCTTTCGCGGACTGTGCGAGGCCGTCGCCTTCACCGTCGTTGCCGCCCTGGCTTTCAGAGGCAAGGGCCTGTGGCTCTGGCTGGCCCTGGGATTGGTACTGGCGGTCGTGCTGCCGCTGTACCGGATGGCCAGTGCGCGGCGGGAGTTTGCGGGGCAGGGCGGCAGCGAACCGGCGTCCTGAGACAATCCGCGCTCGGCAGAATGAAACAAATTGCACAAGATCCGGCAAAGTCCCAGGAGAGGGTGAACAGGATGTGGATACCGACCGTCGTCACGGCAGGATGGACATGCGCCATCAGGCGCCGTCTTTTTGAGCAGGGCCAACGCTGATGCAGCCCACCGCAATCGAGCAGGGCCCCGCCGTGGCCGCAGGCGTTCACGAGGATTTCGGCCATCTTCTGGGTCTGTACATGCGCCGCATCCGTGCCAGCGCTTCGGGGGTGGCCACCGAGATCGGGCTGAGCCGGGAAGCCGTCAACAACTGGAGGAATGGGGTTTCCCTGCCCAATCCGCGCTCGCGCGACCGGCTGGCCGCCTGCGCCCAGTATCTGCGGCTGACGGAGGCGGAGACCAATCGCCTGTTCTCCGCCGCCGGCTTTGCCACGCAGTTCCCGCTGCAGGCGCCAGCCGCTGGCGCCCAGCCTTTTGCCGGCTTCATGGACCGGCTTTTTGCCCAGCTGGCCCAGGCCTCGCCCTATGCCATCACCATGCTGCTGTCTCCCGCGCACTGGGGGCAGCCCCCGTTCCGCCAGGAATTGCTGCTGCGTGCCCGCGCCCAGTACGGCGCCGAGGCGGTACTGCACATCCAGCCGCCGTACAGCGTGAGCACGGCCCCGGCCGACTACTTTGCGGCCCTGGGCCGGCAGTGCGGGCTGGGCGAGGTGGGCTCGGACTATGAATTCGAGGCCCTGCTGGAAAAGCGCCTGCTGGCAGGCGGCCGCCTGTTCTGCCTGGTCAGCCGCTTCGAGCAAGGCACGGCCGCACTGCGCGAGACGCTGGCCGGCATCCTGCGCAGCCTCAGCGAAATGCACAGCGGCCGCCTGCACCTGCTGCTGTGCGGCAGCGAAGCGCTGGCCGACCTCAAGTACCGCAGCGGCGATCTGTCCCTGCTCAACATCGGCCAGGTGGCGCACTGGCCCGACCCCACGCTGGAAGACCTGGCCCTGATGGCGCGCCAGCGCTGGCCGGCAACAGCCTGGCCGGCCGAGGTCATCGAGGCGCTGCAGGCCCTGACGGGCGGGCATCCCGCGCTCTTCGAGGAAGCGCTGCAATGGCTGGTGGAGCAGGGTGTGGGCATCGCTGCCGTGCACTCGCCACTGCTGCGCGCCCATCTGGTGGCCAGTGCGCGCCTGTGGCAGACCCTGCTGCCCCTGGCGCAGGAGCCGGCCGCACGCGATCAATTGCGAAGCCTGGTGGATGCGGCATCGCTGGGCCGTGCGCGGCCCTATCTGCAAGATGCCGTGCTGCGGCGCCTGTTCTGGGGCAATCTGCTGCAGGTGCGCGGAGCGGGCGAGGGCGCCCACCTGCACTGGCGCTGCGACATCGCCCGCGAAGCCGCAATGGCAGTGCTGCAGGCATGAGCGGCCCGGCCCGCCTTCTGCAGCTGCCCCGATCCTATTGGCGCGCCGCGCTGCTGGCCTTATTCACGCTGTTCATAGGCACCGCCATACTTTTGCCCCGCTACAACCCCGTTACCCGCGGCAGTCTGCAGGGCGCGGAAAGTTCAGGGCGGGTCTGGAACGAAATCATCCTGTGGCGCCTGGCCCTGATGGAGCATGTGCGCCAGCATGAAAGCTGGCCGCAGGACATCGCCAGCGTGGCACCGGAGATTGCCGAGCCCCGCGTGCGCATGAGTTCGCCCAGGCCCTTCGTGCTGCAGGCGGACATCGTGCGCGACAGCCAGATGGGCGTGCTCTCAGGAACCCAGGTCCTGCTGCAGCTGAACATGCCCAGCCAGGACTGGAGCTGCCAGGGCGGCCAGCCACCCACCCCGCCACGCTATCTGCCGCTGAACTGCAGCCCCTCGCCAGGCCAGCCAGAGCACGAACCCTTTGGCTGGCTGCGCAACATCATCTGGACCTGCGCCCTGGTCTTTGGCGGCCTGGCCCTGCTGTGGCTGGTCCGCCATCCGCTGATAGGCCCGGCGCAGCTCAAGCCCGGGCGCCTGCGCCGCAAGCCGTACCAGCATCTTCCCCAGCTGGACCGGCTGCTGCGGCTCACCGGCCGGCGGTCCGCCGTGCTGCGCGCCGCAGGCATACGCCCGCCCGACTGGCAGCGTGCCCTGCGCCTTGCCAGCGCCAGCCCCGCCGCCCGCGTGCGCGCCCTGGCCGAACGACTGTCGGCCACCTGCAAAACCGCCGAGGGCGAATGGCCCGTGCCCGGTGGCATGTTCGAATGGACGCTGCCGCCGGACCTGCCCATCGCCCTGGGCCGCTGCCTGGTCTATGCGCTGCCAGAGCAGCTGGAAGAACTGGAAGAGGGCGAACTCGTGCGCCAGCTGCGCCTGCTGCAGACCGGCGGCGACGTGGTGCTCATCGTGAGCCCCCAGCATCCCCAGTCGCCCATGCCGCTGCTGCAGCGCCATGCCGAGGACCGCGCCAATCTGCACGCAGTGCTGGACAGCCCCGGTCAGACCGAATGGCTGATGGGCGGCGAGCCCGCGCAGGTGCTGCTGCGGCTGCTGGCCGCGCAGCTGCAGGTCACGCGCATCTCGCCCTACCAGACGCGCGGCGGCGTGACGCGCGAGGACGTGTTCTTCGGCCGCGAGCGCCTGCTGGCGCGCATACTCAACCGCGAACCGGCCAACTACCTGGTCGTGGGAGGGCGCCAGCTCGGCAAAAGCAGCCTGCTCAAGGCCGTGCAACGGCGCCTGCAGGAGCATCCGTCCATTGCCTGCCACTACCTCTCGCTGCGCGACCACCGCCTTACGCCGCGCCTGGCCACCCAGTTCGGCCTGCCCGTGGAGACACCGCTGGAGGCCATCATCGAACACCTGCAGTCGCAATCGCAGGGCAGGCGGCTGTACCTGCTGATCGACGAGGCCGACCTGTTCTTCCGCGATGAGGCCCGCAACGGCTATCCCCAGCTCAGCGCCTTGCGCGCGCTCAGCGAGGAGGGCCGTTGCTGGTTCATGCTGGCTGGATTCTGGGATCTCTATGCGGCCGCGTTGCTCGACTACCAGTCGCCGCTGCGCAACTTCGGCGACATCCTGGCCATCGGTGGCCTGGAGCCATCCGCCTGCCAGGCACTGGCCACCGAGCCGCTGCGCAGGCTGCGCGTGGGCTACGCCAACGACGCCCTGGCCGAACGCCTGATCGAGGCCAGCGGCAGGCGGGCCAATCTGGTCGCCATCCTCTGCCAGGAATGCCTGCAAGCCCTGGGGCCCGACGAACGCGTGATCGAAGAGCGCCACCTGCGCCAGGCGCTGGAATCCCAGCCCGTACAGGATGCGCTGGTCGGCTGGGGCCGCCTGAGCACCGACGAACAGGCCTGCCGCCTGGACCGCATCGCCGTCTATCACACGGCCCAGCAAGGTCACACCAGCCTGACCGCGCTCGACGCCCTGGTCCAGGCCCACGGCGCCACCGGCCAGGCCCAGGCCTTGCGCCGATCCCTGGCCCGCCTGCAACTGGCCTACGTCCTGCGCCGCGATGAAATCCACGGCGTGCACGACGCACGCTACGTCTTCACCATCCCGCTGCTGCAACGCCAATTCGAACCGCAGGAGACGGAGTTGTTGTTGAGGCAGGAACTGGAGAGCCTGGAAAGAGGGTTGAACAGCTGAAAAAAGAGGCGGAAGACAGGCAGGCCTGGTGCAGGAAGAGTGCCTTACCTGGGTTTGGACAGTGTTAATCGCAACTGTGATTTAACATAATATACATCGTATCAATCAAAGCATCGCAGCCTCCATCAACCCCATCTCGGCGCTGCTCATGAGCGCTTCGATGTCGGTCAGAATCAGCATGCGTTCGACATCGCCGCTCTTGAAGCATCCCATACCCATGATGTAGCCGGCATCCACCGAGGCACTCATCCGGGGCGCCGGCTTGATGTTGTCTGCGCCCAGCGCCAGAACATCCGACACCGAATCGACCACCACGCCGATGACCCGTCCGCGCACGTTCAGCACGATGACGACGGTGAAATCGGTGTACTCGGCCGACTCGCAACAGAGCTTCAGGCGCAGGTCGACGATGGGCACGATCACGCCACGCAGGTTGATCACTCCCTTGATGAAATGCGGTGCGTTCGCAATGCGGGTGGGAGCCTCGTAGCTGCGGATCTCCTGTACCCGCAGGATGTCGATGCCGTATTCCTCGCCACCCAGGCGGAAGCTGAGGAACTCGTTGGGCATGGCGGCCACTGCATTGGCAGCCCGGGTTGATGAGGCGGCTGTCGTCTGCGCTGTAACCGGTGCTACCGTTGGGCGCTCTTCAATCATGGCGGTCATCTTCGACTCCTTGGAGATTGGGGGCGGGTTCTGGCGCGGCGAGCCGCGCTCAGAACGACGTCCAGTCGTCAGTGCCGGTCTTGGCAGGTGCGATAGCGGGCCGGCTCGACTCAGAGGTCGATGCTGGGGCTGCAGCAGCCTTCGCCTTGAATGCCGGCCGGGCGATGTTCTTGGCACGGTCCGGGCCGCGACGCTCGACGGCAGCAGCGTTGGCCGCTGGGGCCGCAGCGTGGGTCGAGCCTCCAAGTCCTTCATGCGACAGCTTGAACACCGCCACGGCCTGCACCAGTTTCTGGGCCTGGCCCTTCAGGCTCTCTGCGGCGGCAGCGCTCTCTTCCACAAGCGCCGCGTTCTGCTGCGTCACCTGGTCCATCTGGCTGACGGCCTCGCCGACCTGCCCGATGCCGGAGCTCTGCTCGACGCTGGCCGAGGTAATCTCGGCCACGATGTCACTCACGCGTTGGATCGAGGCGACGATCTCGCCCATGGTCTTGCCGGCCTCGTCCACCAGCACGGTGCCTTGCTCCACCTGCTCGACGCTACGGCCGATCAGGGCCTTGATTTCCTTGGCAGCCTCAGCGCTGCGCTGCGCGAGGCTGCGCACTTCAGACGCCACGACAGCGAAGCCGCGGCCCTGCTCACCTGCGCGGGCCGCCTCGACGGCTGCGTTGAGCGCCAGGATGTTGGTCTGGAAGGCGATGCCGTCGATCACGCCGATGATGTCGCCGATCTTGCGGCTGCTGTCGCTGATGCCTTGCATCGTGGTGACGACCTTGCCGACCACCTCGCCACCTTGCGCAGCGACGGCCGAGGCGCCCTGAGCGAGTTGATTGGCCTGCTTGGCGTTGTCGGCGTTGTTGCGGGTGGTGGTGCCCAGCTCCTCCATCGTGGCGGCCGTTTGTTGCAGGGCACTGGCTTGCTCTTCGGTGCGCTGGCTCAGGTCCTGGTTGCCCTGTGCAATCTCGGAGCTGGCTGTCGCCACGCTGTCGGCACCACTGCGAATGGCGCCCACCACGCTAGACAATTGCTGCTGCATGCTGCCCATAGTGCGCAGCAGGTCACCTTCTTCACCCCTCACACCGAGATCGATCGACTGATCAAGCTCCCCTGCCGCAATGCCCGATGCCACACGACTGACGTCGCCAAGCACGGCGCTGGTGCGACGACGCAGATAAAGGAGCCCGGCGAGCAGGCTCACGATGAGCAATGCCGTCGAGGCCATGGCAAGTTTCGACCATTGCTGCCGCGCCGCCACGGCTGCGGCCAGCTGTGCTGACGTGCGCTCATCGAGAAGAATCAGGAACTCGTCCACGGGTTTCATGATCTTGGCTTTGTACTGGTGGTACGCCAAGTCGTGCATCATCCCCAGAGCCTTGGCCTTGTCGGGTTCAGCTTGGCGCGTGAACCCACCTTTGCCGTCGTCATAGAGGCCCTTCACCATGTTCATGGCGATGGTTTCAGTGCGCACCAGATCATCTGAGTTGGCCTTGGCTTCGGCCAGCTTGGCGAGTTCGTTGTCTGCAAAGCCGGCCCGCTTCATCAGATCAAGCAGCGGCACCGTTTCGCCTGCAGGACGCACGTTTTGCGCATCGGCTGCCCGGAAGTCCCAATAGATCCGCTCGTAGGCCTGAGGCCGTGGCAGCTTGCCATTGCGAATATCCAGAATCTCGATGTATTGCTTCTCCCACTTGGCGTCACCGGTGGCCACGTAGGTGCGCGCCAGTCTGGTGAGGTCGTCAGAGCTTTGCCGCAACTCATCGGCCAGCAGGTAGGACTGGTATCGCCTGGCGGCGGTTTCGTCGGCAAGAGCGCTGCTGCGGTTGCTCATGATGGCTGCGCCAATGGTGGCCGCGCCAAGAACCAGCAGGAGAGCGGCGCCAAAACTGTAGGTTTGTCTGATCTGGAGTCTCATTGTTGTTCCTTCGACTGTGCTCTCGCCCTCGACCAGGACGATGGAGTTGAGTTCGCCATGCAGGCCGATCTGGCTTGGCGCAGAGCATGGGGCTTGCGACTTTTCAGCCCCCTGCCCTGCGCTGTCCCGCGTCACCCTGAACTGGCCGGATCGGCGCAGCCACATGCTGCCATTGAATGCCAAAATTGATCCGATGGCTGCATCATAGATATCAATTTAATCAAATATGAATTAAATTTTTCTATCAATTTGAGGAAATTGCTACTTATGCGCGTGAGCACATCTCCGATCCACAACTCGGCATGTACGGATATCAAGGAGTCCGCTGTCGGTGTCTGCGCGGAAATAGCCAAGCTGCAGCGCGTGCTCGGCAAGACAACCTTGGAGAACGAAATCCTCAAGGAAGCCGTGCGGTACGCCGCAGAAAAAAGTGGATTGCGCTCGCCTGTGCGCGACCTGCCTGGGCGCGGTGAGGCTGGGCCGATGGCCGCAGCCATCGCACACCCAGCGACGACGCCGGGCTGCTCGCCGAACTGCGCCAGGAAATTGCCGACTTGCCCAGCTGGCCTGTTGTATTTGCCGTCGGTTTCAGAACGAGTGGCGCAGGCCCAGCATCAGGCCGGTCTGCGATGCGCCCGCCAGCGGGCTGCCGCCGGCTGCGGCCGAGCTGACCGAGATGGCCAGGCGCTGTCCGTTGTCAATGCGCGCGGCCTGGGCATAGACCGCCGTGCGCTTGGAGAACCTGTAGGTGGCGCGCAGGGCCAGCAGGGTGGAGCGGTCGCCGCCCCGGGCATAGCGCAGTTGCTGCAGCTGGCCATCGACCACGACGGCGGCGCTGGGGGACCAGGACAGGCCGCCCCAGGCCAGGGTGCTGCGCGGCGTGGCGCCGTTGCTGGCCGAGGCCGCCTGGGCCGCGTCGTTGTCGCGGCGCATGAGGCCGGCGCCCAGCTTGATGGTGGGTGACAGCGCGGCATAGCCGTTGAGCATGATGCGGCGGTCCTTCAGGTCCGAGCGCGTGAGCCCTGCAAATGCACCGGCGCCGCCGCGCATCTCGTCCACGGCCAGGGCAAAGCCCCAGGGCGCGGTGTCGTACTTCAGCATGGCCGACCACTGGCGGCAGGCATGCCTGTCCGTGGCCGATTCGCCGGCGCAGTTGGTGCCGGCCGGGCTGGGGCCGGCGTTGACGGCATCGCGTCCCAGGCTGTAGGCGGCGCCCAGGCTCCAGGCGCCGAAGCGTCCCCGGTAGGCCAGGGAGTTGTCGGTGCGCGTGTTGGGGATGTAGCTGTCCAGACTGCTCAGGCCGAAGGCGTTGGGGCCGAGCAGGTCGGCATCGAACAATGCCCAGTACAGCATGGTGTAGTTGCGCCCCAGCGAGACACTGCCCCAGCCTCCGGACAGCCCCACCCAGGCCTGGCGCCCGAAGCCCCGCCCGCCCTGGTTGAAGGTGCCGGCATCCGGGCCAAAGCCTGACTCCAGCGCAAAGACGGCGCTCAGGCCGCCGCCCAGATCCTCGCTGCCGCGCAGCCCCCAGCGCGACGGTGCCGTTCCCGTGAGGCCAGGCATGCGCGTCAGCGATCCGCCGCCTTGCACATTCGTCAGGTGCTCGATGCCGGTGTCCAGATGGCCGTACAGCGTCACCGATGAGGCGGTCTGGGCCTGGGCGCCGCCTGCTGCTGCCAGCATGGCGAGCGGGGCGAGGCGGGCCAGACAAGCCCGCAGTGGGCGCCTGGCTGGGGGTTGGGGAATGCTTTTGAGAGTGCGGTTCATGCTTGTGTCTCCTGTCGTTGTCGTTGCGGAATCGGCACGCCGCAACGCTGCGCCTTGGGAAAGGCGAGAGTGGCGGGCACGGGGAAATGGGAGAAAGCGGCTGGGCGCCCTGCTCTTCAGGCGCCCGGGAGGTCCCGGTACATGACGAAGCGCGCCACGCGGCGCGTGATCAGCCAACGGCCTTCAGGACTGCGGCCAAAGTCGTCATCGAACTCGCCTACGAGCTGGCGCGGTTGCGCCGGGCGGCCGTGCGGCGTGATGGCATCGGCCTCGTCGCAGGACCACAGCAGCACCTGGCTGCGCGCGCTGGCGCGGTCCGGGCCTTGCAGTTCCACCAGCGTGTTGGTGACCAGATGCCGGGTCATGCGGCCCGCAGGACGCCGGGAGTACGCGGCGGCGATGGCCGTGCGCCCGCCCAGTACCTCGCCGCCGGGCCGTTGCAGTTGGCCGTCTTCGGCAAACAGCCAGGCCAGGGCCTGGGCATCACCGGCATCCGCAAAGGCAGCAGCGCGCAGCACCAGATCCATGCAGGCCTGGCGTGCCAGCAGCCGGTCGATTTCATGGTTCATGTTTCTTGTCTCCCCGGAATTCGCAGCCTGCGATGGGCTGTCTTGATCCAGGCACCAAGCATTCCACGCCGGCATCGATCCGGCCAATGCCGGAGCCCCGGCCATCAATGCGTTTTTCTTATGGGACAATCAAAACACGTTCTTCCAACGTACCGCGAAGCGCCTTTCAATGAACCTTTCTCTTGCCCCCTGGGCCAGCAGCAATCCCTCGCGTTTTCCCGAGTTGGCAGGCCATTTGCGAGCCATGCGCGCCATGCTGGGCGTGGTGCGCCACGGCAGCACCACGCGGGCCGCCCAGGCTATGCATCTTTCTCAGCCGGCCGTGGCGCGTTCGGTACTGCAACTGGAAGAGGCCTGCGGCATGCCGCTGTTCATGCGCGGTGCGCGCGGCATGATGCCGACCCCGCTGGGCAGCCAGCTGGCCGCCCGCATAGAGGCCATGCTCCAGCACCTGGGCAGCGGCGCGGCCGACGCCCAGGCCGCCGCCACGCTGGCGGCCAGGCGCCCTCCCCTGCCCGAGCGTTTTGCCGAGACCGTGCCGGCAGGGCAACTGCGCGCCCTCATGGCCATTGCCGACTGCGGCAGCGAATCCCTGGCCGCGCAGTGGCTGGGCCTGACGCAGCCCGCCGTGCATGCGGCGCTGCAGGGGCTGGAAACCAGTCTGGGCATGCAGCTGTTCTACAAGCTGGCCTTCGGCACGCGGCTGACGCCGTCCGGCGAAGCGCTGCTGCGCCGTGTCAAGCTGGCCCTGGCCGAGGTGCGCGGCATGGACAGCGATATTTCCGCCTGGCGCGGCGAGATCCGGGGGCGCGTGGTGGTCGGCGTGCTGCCGCTGTCGGTGGGAATCTTCCTGCCGCGCGCGATCGACAGCCTGGCCGCCAGCCACCCGGACATCGAGGTCAGCATCGTGGACGGCACCTACGAGAGCCTGGTGCAGCACCTGCTGAGCGCCGACATCGACGCCATCGCTGGCGCCCTGCGCGCCGACATGCCCTCCGATGAGGTACGCCAGCTGCACCTGTTCGACGATGACCTGGTCGTGGTGGCTCCGGCCGGCCATGCCTGCCTTGGCTGCGGCCAGCTGGTTCTGGAGGACTTGCTGCAATGGCCCTGGGTGTCGCCCCTGCCCGGCACGCCGGCCGACCGCGCCATGGTCCAGCTGTTCCGCAGCCAGGGCCTGGAGCCGCCGCGCGCCAGCCTGCGCGCCAGCAGCCCGACCATGACGCTGGCCTTTGTGCTGCAGACGGGCCGGCTGGCCCTGGCCTCGCGCGGACAGGCCCTGCAGGATGACCACGGCGGGCAGTTGTCCATCGTGCCTGTGGACCTGCCTTCCACACGCAGGCGCATCGGGCTGGCCACGCGTGCGCTGAGCACGGCATCGCAGGACCTGGAGCTGTTCATGCAGGCCTGCCGGCGGGCCGTGGGCGATCCGCCGGCCTAGTCTGAGTGCAGCGCTCGCTCAGCGCCCCATCCAGTCGAGCAGTGCCCGCGACACCTGCTGCGGCTGCTCCATGGTGCTCATGTGGCCGCTGTCCTCGATCACCACCAGCTCGGCGCCCGGGCACAGGGCCTGCATGCGCTCATGGCGTGACAGCGGGCTCCAGGCATCCTGGCGACCGCAGGCCAGCAGGGTCGGGCAGCGCAGCTGCCTGAGCACATCGCCCGCATCGGGGCGGTTCAGCAAGGCATTGATCTGCGCGGCGAACACCTCGGGCGTGAAGCGCGCCACCATGTCGAGCACCTCACTGAACAGCGGCGTATCGAGCCGGTCCGGATGCACCATGCCGCGCGCCCATTGCAGGCCCATCTCGCGCATGCCGCTGTGCCGGGCGATCTGCAAGAGCGCCATGCGCTTGGCGCGTTCGCTCTCGCCGGCCTCGCCCGGAGCGATGGGGTCCATGCCGGTGTCCAGCAAGGCCAGCCGCTCCACGCGCTGGGCAGCCATGCCGGCAATGGCCAGGGCCACGCGCCCGCCCATGGAATGGCCCGCCAGCGAAAACCGCTCGGCCGCCACGCCATCCAGCACCAAGCGCGCCATGTCTTCGATGGTGGCCGCCGCGCCATAGGACGGAACAATGCACTCGGCAACACCGGCAAAGGACAGGGCCGCCTGCTGCTCGTGCCAGACCGTCTCGTCGCACAGCAGGCCCGGCAGAAGTACCACGCAAGGCCGGCTCATGCTGCGTTCTCCAGGATGAGGTGTCCGACGGCCGTGTTCGACGCGGGCACATGGTAGAAGCGGTGGTTGACCTTGGGCAGCGGCGCAGGGCCATCCACATCGGCCATGGCACCGCGCGCGATCAGCCACATCACCAGCTCGATGCCTTCGGAGCCAGCCTCGCGCACGTAGTCGATATGCGGCATCTTGGCCAGGCCGACAGGGTTCTCGATCAGCAGGTCCAGGAAGCGGTTGTCCCACTCCTTGTTGATCAGGCCCGCACGCGCGCCCTGCAGTTGGTGGCTCATGCCGCCCGTGCCCCAGATCTGCACGTTCAGGTCTTCGTCGAAGCTTTCCACGGCACGGCGGATGGCGCGGCCCAGGTTGAAGCAGCGCTGGCCCGACGGCACGGGGTACTGCACCACGTTGACGGCAAACGGAATCACCGGGCAGGGCCAGGCGCCCGTGCGCGCGTCCTGCTCGCCGCACATCAGCGACAGCGGCACGGTCAGGCCGTGGTCCACGTCCATCTTGTTGACGATGGTGAGGTCGAAGTCCTGCTGGATCACCGACTGCGCGATGTGGCTGGCCAGCTCCGGATGGCCGACGACCTTGGGCACGGGGCGCGGGCCCCAGCCTTCGTCGGCGGGCTGGTATTCGGCGGCCGTGCCGATGGCAAACGTCGGAATGAAGTCCAGGCTGAACGAGGTCGTGTGGTCGTTGTAGACCAGGAAGATCACGTCGGGCTTGTTGTCCTTGAGCCATTGGCGCGAGTGCTCGAAGCCCTTGAACAGCGGCTGCCAATAGGGGTCGCCCACTTTGCCCAGGTCCATGGCCGCGCCGATGGCGGGCACATGCGAGGTGTAGACGGATGCGGTGATGCGTGCCATCAGATGCCTTTTTCCTGTCGTTCCTGCTCATGCAGGTAGCGGTTTCCATTGATGCTGCGTCCGCCGCCCAGCATCATCTGGCGGTAGTCCTCCTCGTTCATGCCACTCATGGTCGAGACCATGTTCTGCACGCTGACGCCGTCGGTGGCGCCGATCTTCACGAGGAAGTAGATGTTTCCGCCCAGCGCAATGCAGCGGTTCAGGTCGCGGTCCAGCACGGCCTGTCTTTGCTCGGCCGTCATGGCCCATTCGCCCAGATAGGCGCGCTCGTCAGCCCGAAAGCGCTCACGGTTCTCGGCCTTCATCAGCGACATGCAGAACTGGTTGAGCCAGTAGCCCTGGCGGGATTGCTCGGCGTCGAAGACCGTGGTTCCCGGTACGTCGAGATAGGGTTTGTCCAATGCCATGGAAGTGTTTCTCCTGCGCTTGAGCGCTTGAGCGCTTGGGCGCTTGGGCGCTCGGGCGCGTGCTCACGGATAGGGGTTCAAGGATCAAGCACCAGGCGCTCGCAGCGCGCCACCCATCGGCGCCAGGGTGCGGCCGGCGCCCGTGGCCCACACGGCCAGCCCCGCGGCAATCAGCGGCAAGGCAAAGACGTAGTACAGCGAGGCAGGCTGCCAGCCACCGTCCAGCAGCAGGCCGGCCATGGTGGGCGCCACGATGGCGCCTATGCGCCCAATGCCTATGGCCCAGCCCATGCCGGTGGCGCGCACCTGGGCCGGATAGGTGGCCGGCACCAGCCCGTACAGCCCGGCCATGGAGGCGAACAGGAACACGCCCACGCCCACCGCTGCGGCAAACGCCCAGCCCAGGCTGGCCGAGGCCAGGCCGAACAGCGCGGTGAACAAGGCATTCAGCAGCAGGCTGCCCATGGCCAGATGCCGCAGCCTCACCTTCACTGCCAGCAGGCCGAACAGGCTGCCGCCGGCAATGCCTCCCAGGTTGAGCAGCACGCCGCCCGTCACGCCCTGCTGTGCCGACAGGCCGGCCTGCACCAGCAGCTTGGGCGTCCAGCTCAGCGAAAAATAGACGCTGAACATCAGCAGGAAGAAGCCGGCCCAGAGCATCAGCGTGGGGCGCGCCAGGCCGTTCCTGAACAGGGCAGCCACGGTGTTGCCCTGCCGGACTTCGCCGCCGGCCCGTGCAGGCAGCTGCAGCAAGGCAGGATGGCCCATCAGCGCCATCAGCCGGTTGAGCTTTTCCAGCGCACGTGCCGGGCGGCGGCCCAACAGAAAGTCCACCGACTCCGGCAGCCGCCACAGCACGATGGGCACCATCAGCGCCGTGGCCAGGCCGCCGAACACGAAGACCGAGCGCCAGCCATGGTGTGTCAGCAGCCAGGCGGCCATGAGCCCGCCCAGCGTGGCGCCAATCGGATAGCCCGTGGCCTGCAGCGCAATCGCCGTGCTGCGCCATTTGTTCGATGAATACTCCGAGGTGATCACCCCCACGCTGGCCAGCATGCCGCCAATGCCCACGCCCGTCATGGCGCGCAGGGCTGCCAGTTCCACATAGCTGCGCGCTGCGGCAGAAAGCAGCATGCCCACGGACACCACGACCAGGCACAGCACGATGACGGGTTGCCGGCCACGGCGGTCGGCCACGGGCGCCAGGAACAGCGAGCCTATGGCCATGCCGATCAGCCCGGCACTGAACAGCACGCCCAGCTGCGCCCCGTTGAGCTTCCACTCGGCAGCGACGGCCGAGGCGGTGAAGGCCATCACCAGCACATCGAAGCCGTCCAGCATGATGAGCAGGATGCAGATGGCCACGGCGAGCCACTGGAACGGCGCCATGGCGCCCTCGTCCATCGTCTTGCGGATATCTTTCATACAAGTCCTTGTCGGAGCAGGTTGTCTCTTTGCCCTGGCAGGCGCTTTGCACCCAGGCCAGGTTCTGTTGTGGGGAAACTGGGGGTGGCCTGCGTTCGGAGCGCACAGCGCCGACATTTCCCAGTGCAAAAAGTATCTCCACGCCAGCCTCTCCAGGCCAATGCCGACGGACGCGCAAGCTATGCGTTCTATTGATGGCCACATGCAAAAAGGGCCGGCCACCCAGAGGTGACCGGCCTTCGTTCATCAAGAATCCAGGGCCTGAGCGGGCTGCCTCAGGTGCAGTGCCCTCTCATGCCAGCCTCCCCAGTCCTGCCAGCAGCTTGTCCAGCGTGATCGGGTAGTCGCGCACCCGCACGCCGGTGGCGTTGTGGATGGCGTTGGCAATGGCCGCGCTCACGCCGCAGATGCCCAGCTCGCCCACACCCTTGGCTTTCATGGGCGAGGCCATGGGATCGACCTCGTCCAGAAAGATCACTTCCTGGTGCGGGATGTCGGCATGCACGGGCACCTCATAGCCCGCCAGGTCGTGGTTGACGAACAAGCCCAGGCGCGTGTCCACGGCCAGCTCTTCCATCAGGGCCGCTCCCACGCCCATGGTCATGGCGCCGATGACCTGGCTGCGGGCCGTCTTGGGATTGAGGATGCGGCCGGCCGCGCAAACGGCCAGCATGCGGCGCACGCGGACCTCGGCGGTGAATGCGTCCACGGCGACCTCCACGAAGTGGGCGCCAAAGGTGGACTGCTGCATCTTCTTGTCGAGCACGCCGAATTCGATGGCATCCTCGGCCGTCAGGTCGCCGTCGCCGGCAGCGCTGGCCAGGGCCCGGCGCTTGCCGCCCGCCTGCACATGCCCATCCGCGAATTCGGCCGTCCCCGGGTCCATGCCCAGCTTGCGCGCCACGGCCTCGCGCAGCTTCACGCAGGCGGCATAGACGCCGGAGGTGGCACTGGCCGCACCCCATTGCCCGCCCGAACCGGCCGACACGGGAAAGCCGGAATCGCCCAGCCGCACGCGCACCTGCTGCAGCGGCAGGCCCAGCATCTCGGCCGCCGTCTGAGCAATGATGGTATAGCTGCCCGTGCCGATGTCGGTCATGTCGGTTTCCACGGTGAGCATGCCCTGCCTGTCCAGGCGCACGCGGGCGGCGGACTTCATGACAGGCGCGCCACGGTAGGCGCCGGCCATGCCCAGGCCGATCAGCCAGCGCCCTTCGCGCCGTTGGGCCGGCTGGGGATTGCGCTGGCTCCATCTGAAGCGCTCGGCGCCCGTGCGCAGGCACTGCACGAACTCACGGCGGGAAAACGGCTTGTGCTCCTGGGCAGGGGTGCCCTCCTTCGCCTCGGGTTGCGGCTTCTTGCCGCTGTCCGGCACCACCTGGGTGTCGTTGCGGATGCGCAGCTCCACGGGATCGATGCCGAGCTTTTCCGCCAGCTCGTCCATGGCAACTTCCAGGGCCATGTGCCCCGTGGCTTCGCCGGGGGCGCGCATGGCATTGGCCTCGGGCAAGTCCAGCACGGCCAGGCGCGTGGCGGTCATGCGATGGGTGCCGGCATACATGCGGCGGGTCTGGTCCACGGCACCGTCCGCCGATCCTCCGGGCTGGTCGCCCGACCAGCTTTCGTGGCCGATGGCGGTGATCCTGCCATCCTGCCCTGCCGCGATGCGCACTCGCTGGATGGTGGCCGGGCGGTGGGTGGTGTTGTTGGCCATCAGCGGGCGCTGCAGTGCGACCTTGACCGGGCGGCCTGCCGCGCGCGCCCCCAGTGCGGCCAAGAGCGCATCGGCCCGCAGGAACAGCTTGCCGCCAAAACCGCCGCCAATGAATGGCGAGACCAGGCGCACCTTGCCCTTGGGAATGCCCAGCGTCCTTGCCAGCTCGCCCTGCCCCCAGGCAATCATCTGGTTCGAGGTCCATACCGTGAGCTGGTCGCCCTTCCATGCGGCCAGCGTGGCATGGGGCTCCATCATGGCGTGCGACTGGTCTGGCGTGGTGTATGTGGCGTCCACCTTCACGGGGGCCGAAGCGAAGGCGCCCTCGAAATCTCCAATGGCCGTATCCGGCGCATCGCCATTGATGCTGTCGGGTGGCACGGCGGAGTCCTTGGCCTTGGCCAGGTCATAGGCGCCAGCCACGGGCTCGTAGTCCACACGGACCAATTGCGCGGCAGCGCGCGCCTGCTCGAAGGTTTCCGCCACCACCAGGGCCACGGCCTGGTGGTAGTGGGCCACCTGGGGGCCTGCCAGCAACGGCGCGGTATTCATCTTGCCCTGGCCCAGCTTGCCAGCGGTCTGTGCGGTGACGATGGCCAGCACGCCGGGCGCGCGGCTTGCCTGCGCCAGCCCGATGCTGCGTATGCGGCCCTTGGCGATGGCCGAGCCCACCACGTAGCCATAGGCCGGGTGCTGGACCACGTCATGCCGTTCATAGGCATACGGCGCCGTGCCGGTGGTCTTGAGCAGGCCGTCGATGCGGTTCATCGGCTGGCCGATGGTCTTGAGCTGGTCAATGGGGTTGAGGGTTGCAGGGGTGTCGAATTTCATGGCGTCAGTTCCTTGCCTGATGCAGCACGGCGGCGAGCGTGCGTTCGGCCAGCGTGAGTTTGAAGGCGTTGTCGTGCGTGGGCCGGGCGCCTGCCAGCAGGCGGTCGGCAACGGCCCTGGCGCCCTGCGGCATCAACGCTTCGGCCGCCTCCACTCGCCAGGGCTTGTGCGCCACGCCGCCCAGGGCCACGCGCCCGCTGCCGTCGCGCTGCACGATGGCGGCCACCGACACCAGCGCAAAGGCATAGGAGGCACGGTCGCGCACCTTGTGATAGATGTGCGTGCCGCCCGGCGGCGGCGGCAGGGTGACGGAGGTGATCAGTTCGCCGGCCTGCAAGGCCGTCTCTACATGCGGCGTGCTGCCGGGCAGCCGGTGGAAGTCGGCAATGGGGATGACGCGGGCCTTGCCGTCGGCCTGGATGGTTTCCACCGTGGCGTCCAGCGCGCGCAGCGCCACGGCCATGTCGCTGGGGTGGGTGGCAATGCAGGCCTCGCTGCCGCCGATCACCGCATGCTGGCGGCTCACGCCGGCAATGGCCGAACAGCCGCTGCCCGGCACACGCTTGTTGCACGGCATATTGGTGTCGTAGAAGTACGGGCAGCGCGTGCGCTGCAGCAGATTGCCGCCTGTGGTCGCCATGTTGCGCAACTGGCCCGAGGCGCCGGCAACCAGGGCGCGGGTCAGCACGCCGTAGTCGCGCCGCACGCGCGCATGGGCGGCCAGGTCGCTGTTGCGCACCAGCGCACCTATGCGCAAGCCGCCTTGCGCGGTGGGCTCCACGGTGTCCATGCCGGTGCCGTTCACATCGACCAGATGCACGGGGGTTTCTATCTGCAGCTTCATCAGGTCCAGCAGATTCGTGCCCCCGGCGATGAAGCGGGCGCCCGGCCGGGCCGCCACGGCGGCGGCAGCCTGCGCGGGGGATTGGGCGCGTTCGTAGGTGAAGGCAATCATGTCCGCCCCTCCCCCGCCACTTCGGTGATGGCATCGACGATGTTGGAATACGCCCCGCAGCGGCACAGGTTGCCGCTCATGCGTTCACGCAGTTCATGGGCCGACACCAGGGGCTGGGCCACGATGTCTTCGCTGGCATGGCTGGGCATGCCTTGCCGGATCTCGTCGAGCATGCCCACGGCAGAGCAGATCTGCCCCGGCGTGCAGTAGCCGCACTGGAATCCGTCATGCCGCACGAAGGCGGCCTGCATGGCGTGCGGGGATTGCGGCGTGCCCAGGCCTTCGATGGTGGTCACGGCGGCGCCCTGGTTCATCACGGCCAGGCTCAGGCAGGACACCACCCGCCGGCCATTGACCAGCACCGTGCAGGCCCCGCACTGGCCATGGTCGCAGCCTTTCTTGGTGCCGGTCAGGTGCAGGTGCTCGCGCAGGGCGTCGAGCAGCGTGGTGCGGGTGTCCAGGTCCAGGCGGTGTTCCTGGCCGTTCACCTGCAGGGTGACGGGCAGTTGGACCCCTTCGGGGATGGAGGGAGGCTGCACTTGCGCGCCGGCCGATCGAGGCACGGCCGTTGCCGCAGCCGTGGAGGCACCTGCAATCAGCAGGTCCCTGCGCGAAACGGAAAGCTGGGTGTTGTGTTCCATGGGGCGTCCATCGTGTTGGCTCTTCGTGGGGCGTGCACACTGCTGCGGACACGCCACTCCAAGCATCGGTTCGGGACGCGCCCCGGGTTGTAGGTGATGGTCCAACGTCCGGGACATCGGGTTGTCCGATGACGGATCAGCGCATGCAGACGTGCGAGGGCCCCCGGCCCATGCAAAGGCAGCGCCAGCAAGGCGCCCCGGCCTTTGCCGATGGGCCCTGCCCCGGCCCCGGCGCTGCGCCTAGGCCGCAGGCGGCACGTCGCCGCGCTGCATGCGCTCGAAGGCCTTGTCGATTTCCTCGGAGCGTATGGCGCCCGCAGCCGGCACGGGGCGGCCCGCGCGCTGGGCGTCGATCTGCTCCTGCATGCGCGTGGCCACCTGCATCAGCACGCGGTGCAGGCCCAGCTGCTGGCGGCGGGCCTGGTCCAGGTGCGTGACCACGGGCTCCAGGGACTGGGCCAGCGACCGGGTCAGCAGTTGGCCCAGCATGTGGACCAGGGCCTGACGGTCCTGGGCGGCCTGCACCTCTGACGGGGTGCCGGCCTGGGTGCTGGCGGGCTCGCTGGCCGCCCTTTGCGCCATCAGCTCGCGTATGCCGTGCAGCGAGTCGCCTGCGGCGCTTTGCGTCTGCAGCAGCCGGGCCAGCAGTGCCTGCAGCGCTTGCAGGAGCTGGGACTGTTCGGCGGCGCCTTCCTGCATCGCCTGCTGCTGGGGCTGGGCCACCGACTGGGCCACCTCGCGCGTGGCGGCGACCAGGTCGACCAGCTGCGCCGTCACGCGCGTGGCGGCGTCGGCATTGGCGCCGCCTGCGGCCTGGCGGCGCAGGAACTGCTGGCGTATCTGCTGCCAGCGGGCGCTGTCCTCCTCGCTCATCTGCCCGCGCAGCTCGGCGAGCTTGAGCAGGTTCTCCTCGGCGCCCGTGGTCAGCATCTGCGCTTCGCCCTGGTAGTGGTCGGCCAGCATCTGCTGCATTTCCTGGTCGTTCATCACCGGGGTGATTTTTTCGGCCAGCTTGTTCATGTTGCGGTAGCTGCCCTGCAGCCGGAAGGCCGGCTCGGTGCGGTAGCCGTCGTCCTGCGCGGCGCTCTGGATGTACTGCTGGTTGACCTTGAACACCAGCTCGCGCACCTGCACCATGCGGGCCAGCACGGCCTCGATCTCGCGCAGTTCGGCCGATGAATAGTCGTGCGACAGCGCGTTGCCCGAGACATCCCTGCCCTGCGCCTTGTCCAGCAGCAGGTACAGGTCCTGCAGGCTGCGCGTGGCCATCGGCGCCAGCACGGCGTTCGAGGTCATGCTGTTTTCGATGTAGCTGAGCTTGAACACCTCCTGCATGCCGCCCAGCACATCGCCCAGGTTGTAGATGTCGGCACGGTTGGCCAGCATGTCGGGGATCTTGAAGACCTCCCCCGACTCGGTGTACGGATTGCCCGACATGACCACGCAAAAGCGCTTGCCGCGCATGTCGTGGGTGCGGGTCTGGCCCTTCCACACGCCCTCGATGCGGCGCGTGCCGTCCGACAGCGAGATGAATTTCTGCAGGAACTCGGGGTGCGTGTGCTGTATGTCGTCGATGTACAGCATCACGTTGTTGGCCATCTCCAGCGCCAGGTTGAGCTTTTCCAGCTCCTTGGCCGCCGTGGCGTCCGGCGCCTGGGCCGGGTCCAGCGAGCGCACGGAGTGGCCCAGCGCCGGGCCGTTGATCTTCATGAAGATCAGGCCCAGGCGGTTGGCCACGTACTCCATCAGCGTGGTCTTGCCGTAGCCGGGCGGCGAGATCATCATCAGCAGGCCCATCTGGTCGGTGCGCTTGTTCTCGCCGGCCACGCCGATCTGCTTGGCCAGGTTGTCGCCGATCACGGGCAGGTAGATCTCGTTGATGAGCCGGTTGCGCACAAAGGACGACAGCGGCCGGGCCTTGAATTCATCCACCCGCACGCGCGAGCGCCAGTCCTGCAGCAGCTGCTGGCGCAGCGCCTGGTAGCGGCCGAATTCGGGGACAAAGCTGCGGAAATGGCGCGCGGCGCGCTGGCCCAGGTCGTCGATCTGCAGCCACATGCGGCCGTCCGCAATGCGCGGATGCTGGCCCAGCAGGCCCGGCACTTCATGGCGCAGGTCCACATTGCTGACCTTGCAGGGCAGTGGGCCGGCGCAGCACAGCCAGGCGGCGGCTTCGCCGCAATAGGCCAGCCAGGCCTGCCCTTGCCCGTCGTCCAACGCGCGGCAGGCGGTCTGCAGCCAGTGCAGCGCGCTGCGCCAGCGCTGGTCCAGCGGCGCCAAAGGCTTGTCGTGCCGGTCCTCGCCCTGCCAGTAGGCCTGCATTTCCTCCCAGCGCTGCAGCGGCTGGGCCTGCTGCTGCACGGCGGACTGCAGTGCGGCAATGGCCGACTGGCTGTAGCTGGAGAAGGAAAAGCGCACGGCCTTTTGCGCCAGCTCGGCCTGCAGGTAGTCGGCGGCGCCGTGGATGAGGCTGTCGATATCGCTGTCTGCGGGCGCCGCCTGTCCTGGCAGCAGGTCGCGCAGCAGGCCCCGCTCGTCGGCATAGGCGCGCAGGCGCTCGGCAATGTCGGCGCGCAGGCTCAGCTGCTCGGCCTCGCTGCCGAACATCTGCTGCATGGCCTGGGCCTGCTGGGCGCGCAGCGGCCACTGCGCCATGGCGGCAGCCAGCTGCGGCTGCTGCACCTGGGCATGTGCGCTCCAGAACAGCAGGGCCAGCGCACGGGCGTGGGGCGCAAAGCGCAGCACGCCGGCGGCATCGCGCAGGGGCAGCAGCACCTGCAGGATGCGGGCCGCATCATGGTCGTGGATACCGCGCTCATAGCCTTCGCGGTAGCGCGGCGCGGAGAATTCGCGGATGGCCTGGGTCAGTGCCGCCTCGTCGGGCAGCAACTGGGCCAGCCGGGCCTCGCTCCAGCCGTCGCGGCGCTGGCGTGCGGCCTGCACCACTTCCAGGGCCAGGTATTCACCGCGATAGAAGTCTGCCGATTCGGCCGGCGTGGAGGCATCCCAGTAGGCCTGCAAAGCGGCCAGCTCGGGATTGTCCACGGGCTCGAAATACTCGGTGCCGACCAGGTGCAGGAACAATGCGCCGTTGCGCGGCAGCAGGGTCAGGTCCAGTTCCTGGTTGCCCACGCTGAAGCGGTGGCGGCCCAGGCGGATGATGGCGCCGCCGCCTTCGTACAGCTCGCTGCGGTCCTGCAGCGCGCGAAACGCCTGGTCGCGCAGGTTCTTGACGCGGCCGTCGATATCGTCGGCCTTGACCGGGTCGTGCAGCTGCTCTCGCAGGCGCTGGGACAGCTCCTTGAGCTTGCCGATCAGCGGATCGCCTGCAAAGAACGCATGCAGCGCGTCGGCACTGGCCAGTTTCTCGGTGCGCTTGGGCAGGCTCTGCACGATGCGCAGGGCCGCGTCCAGCACGCCCTGCGCCTTGCGCTGGCGCTCGTCCTGCAGCGACTGGCGGCGCGCCTCGAAGCTCTCCAGCACCTCCTCGCGCTTGGCCATGATGTCGCCAAGGAACTGCTCGTGCTCGCCGAAGCGGCTTTCGATTTCCTCCAGCTGCACCAGCAGGCGCGCCAGCTGCTCGTCGCATTTCTCGGGCGTCTGCGCCAGGCCCAGGGCGCTGACGATGCTTTGCGAGAACAGCGCCAGCTGGGCCGCGAACTGGGCCACGTTCTCGGCGCCGCCCAGGCCCGACCTGCGCTGCTCGGCGCGTGCACGCACCTGGTTCAGGCGCGCATAGACGGCCGAGATGCGGTCCACCACCTGGGTGCGCTGCGTGGCGTCGTCGATGGACAGGCTGCCCATCAGCTCGGACAGCATGTCCAGCGCAGCCGCCATGTCGGCCATGCGCGCCAGCGGCTCGTTGATCTGGGCCACCGTGGCTGCCGCCTGCGCAGCCTGGTCCAGCGCCTGCAGCTGCTCGGCATAGGGCTGCATGGCCCCGTCGGTGGCAATGAAGGCGGCCGTGCGCTGGGAGACATCGGCCTGGGCCTCGTTGACGCCCTGCACCATGGTGTCGATGGCGGCCTGGTCCACATAGCGCAGGTCGCGCGTGGCCATGAGCTGGCCGCGCAGCTGGCCCAGCTGGGTGAGCGCATCCACGTATTCGCCAATGCCCTTCCAGTCCGCCAGGCGCAACTGCTTGAGCAACCGGCCATGGCGGCCGGACACCTCGCCCATGGCCTTGGCCGAGGCATTGCGGATGCTCTCGACCTTTTCGTACTCGTCGATGACCGCATCACCCGTGGCGACGATGCCCAGCAGGGTCTCGTGCACCCCCTTGAGCTGCGGCGCGCCCAGCCAGTGGTAGCGCTCGAACAGGCGGCGCGCGGCGTCGATCAGGCGCTCGTAGCGCGGCAGCGAGACCTCGGTGGCCGCGATTTCCTTGCGCACGCTGTACAGGTCCGAGATGCCGCTGACCAGCTCGGCATTGCCTATGCGGCCCAGGAAGCTGTCGCGCTGCGGCTGGCGCGCCGCGTAGTCGTCCGAGGCGAAGGGCGTGCGCCAGACCTGCATGGGGTGCACGCGCGAGGCTTCGTTGCTCTCGGCCGCGAAGATGACGATGCGCCCGTCGTCCATGCGCGCATGGCCGTGGCCGATGATGGGCGGCTGCAGGGCGCGCTCGATCAGGTTGTACTTGAACAGCGCCATGCGCCCGCTCTCGGGCTCGTAGAACACGTAGAGTACGTCCTCGCCGTTGGGCGATCGGATGCTGCGCCGGTAGCGCATGCCCTGCATGTTCTGCTCGAACGAGCGGTTCTCCCCGCTTTGCAGGTAGTAGCCGCCCGGGAAGATGATGCCGTGGTCCTGCGGCAGCTGGATGCAGGCCGCGCCGATGGCATCCATGCGCAGCACCTGGCGGGAGACGGTGTTGAAGATCAGGTAGCGCCACTGCTCTTCGCGGTAGGGCAGGATCTTCAGCAGGATCAGGCTGCCGACGGCGGCGTACTCGAACACGGCGTCGTCCAGCGACTGGTTCTTCTCCTGCACGGGCTCGCTGTAGATGCCCAGTCCGTCGTTGGTGTTGTTCTCGACCTTGATGGTCAGCGTGCCGCCCAGGGTTTCGGCGAAGACCTTGTCCAGCACGTTGATGTGCGGGTGGCGCCCCTGCACCAGTTGCTCGCGCCCGGCGCGCTGCCATTCGAAGTCATGGGGCGCAGGCAGTTCGATGTCGCGCTCGCCGCGGTTGTCTATGTAGCGTATGGGCTGGCCGTCCACGGGCACGGACCAGCGGAACACGCGCACATCGGACAGGCGCTCGCCGATCTGGAAGCTCGCCAGCAGCTTGCCGTCGCGCACGGCCAGCTGCATCAGCCGCGTGTTCTTGTAGTAGGCGTACAGCTCCTGGAAGTCCTGCACGAAGCTCTGTATGCCCAGGAAACTGTCCTTGAGGTCCACGGGAGTGACCTCGTAGCCCTGCTCTCCCTCGTGCAGGCGGTACAGGCCGAACACGTCTTCCACGCGCGTGGACTGCTTCAGGCCCATGAAGACGTTGTAGCCAAACAGCAGGTAGCCGCCGACCTGGGCGATGTCGCGGCCCAGGCAGTTGTTTTCGGTGCGCACGCGCATGCGCCCGATGACTTCCATCTGGCTGCGGCCGAATTCCTCCAGCCGCTCCTCGTTGAGCTGGCGCACCAGCGCCTCCAGCGCCTGCCCCTGGCCGTCCAGGCGCTTGGCCAGCACTTCGTAGGAGCCGCCGCTGGCGACTGCCTGGTCCACGGCGGAGGCGGCAGTGTCGGGGGAGAGGGGCGGTGAGGACGGTGTGGACGATGGGGACGGTTGGGACATGGGCGTCACGGGCTTTCGCGTGTCAGGGACCATTCACGCCTTTCCCCGCCGACCGGCAGACGGGCGGGCAGGCAGGCGAAGACGAAGGCGGATGCGGGAGGCTGGGCAGCCGGCGGAGGGAGCGGCCGGGCGGCCGCCCCGTTCAGTCGGCCGTTGAATCGACCGTTCAGTCGACCCTCTGCGTGGGCGGCAGGCCCTTGCCGTCGCCCAGCGCGTTGAGCAGCGATGCGCCGCCCTTGCCGCTGAGGAACTTGCCGATCAGGTCCTGCACGATGGGGCTCTTGCCCGCCACGCCTTCCACGGCCTTGCCCACGGACAGCGCCTTGGCGAAGTTGTCGAAGAAGGCGCCCTCGCCCCCCACGATGTCGATGTTGGCCTTGCTGAGCGCGGCCGACAGCACCTCGGACTGGTCCTTGGCCACGCTCTTGTTGGCTTCGATGGCGGCCAGCGCCTGCTCGAAGTTCTTCTCCAGCTGCATGCGGAACTCCTCATGCGAGCGCGCCTGGTCGGACAGCGAGGCCAGCGCGGTGAACTTTTCGGTCAGGCCCTTGGCCTCGGCGAAGAGCTTGTCGCGCAGCACATCGGCCTCGGACGTGCCCACGTCGCGGGTGACCAAGGCCTTGGTCGCGCCCACCTGGGCCTCGCCGCGCGCCTGGGCCAGCAGGCGCTCTTCCAGCACCTTGGCATCGGCCAGGCCCTGCTTTTCGTTGGCGTCGGCCGTGGCCTCGATGACGCGCGCCTCGGCCAGGCCCTTTTCCTGCTGGCCCTTGGCCTCTGCCATCATCTTCTCGGCGATCACCCTGGCCTGCGCCAGGCCTTCCTTTTCCAGGGCGGCGGCCGTGACTTCGCGCACCTTGGCATCGGCCAGGCCGGGCGCGGCGCGCTCGACCTCGATGGCCTCGGCCAGCTTCTTCTTGGCCTCGGCGGTCTTGCTGGCCGCCTCCAGCTCGGCCTGGGCCATGGTCGTGACTTCCACGGCCTTGTGGCGCGAGGCGGCCTCTTCGGCCTCCGCCTTCTTGACCTGGCGCACCAGGTCTTCCTCGGCCTGGGCCTGGGCAGTCAGCACGGTGACCTGCTTCATGCGCTCGGCCTCGGAGACCACGCGCACTTCCTTGATGCGTTCCTCTTCCTGGGCCACGGACTTTTCCACCACCACGCGCTCGCGCACCACATTGGCGATGTTGGCCTTCTCGACCTCGATGGCCTTTTCCTTCTCGATGCGCTGCAGCTCCACCTCGCGCTGGCGGGCCACGATCTCCAGCTCCTTGGCGCGCGTGACCTTCTCGACCTCGATCACCACCGCACGCTCACGGTTTTGCTGGGCCACGGCCACTTCGCGCTGGCGATTTTCCTCGCGGATGTCCAGCTGCTCCTGGGTCTGGATGCGGGCCTGCTCGGCCTTCAGGCGCTCTTCTTCCTGCACCTTCTGGGTCTCGGCCTGCTCGCGCGCCTGGATGGTGGCGATCTCGCGCTTTTGGCGGGCCTCGGCGTCGGCCTGCTGGCGCTCCAGCGCCAGCATGGCTTCCTTGGTCTCCACGTTCTTCTTGGTGATGGCCAGGTCGGAGTTGCGCTCGAGCTCGTTGGTGACGATGTTCTGGTTGGCCGTCAGCTCGGTGATCTTGCGGATGCCTTCGGCATCCAGGATGTTGTTGGGGTCCAGCGAGGACTTGGGAGTCTGCTCCAGGTAGTCGATGGCCACGTCCTCCAGCACATAGCCGTTGAGGTCGTTGCCGATGACATGGATGATCTGGTCGCGGAAATCCTGGCGGTTCTCGAACAGCTTCACGAACTCGATCTGCTTGCCCACGGTCTTGAGCGCCTCGGAGAACTTGGCGTTGAACAGGTCGTTGACGGCCGTCTTGTCCGAGGCCCGGTCCACGCCGATGGCCTTGGCCACCTTGAGCACGTCCTCGGCCGTTTCATTGACCCGCAGGTAGAAGGCCACGGTGATGTCGGCGCGCATGTTGTCGCGGCAGATCAGGCCTTCCTTGCCGCGCCGGTCGATCTCCAGCGTCAGCAACGAGATCTGCATGAATTCCTTCTTGTGGATCACCGGCAGCACCAGGCCGCCCGTGAACTTGACCTTGGGCTGCGAGGTGGTGTCGTTGATGATCAGCGCCGTGCCCTGCGGGACCTTGATGTAGAAGGCCTTGACCAGGGCGAACAGCCCGAGGATGACGACGAAGACGGAACCGATCACCACCCCGGCGACGATGTACCACTCCATGTTGCTCATGTTCATGCGAATCTCCCCTGTGAATTGCTATCTGTGAAAACGCTGAAAAACGCAAAGGCCGCGCCCGCCGCACGGGCGCCCGGGCCAATGGGAATCAATGGGAACGAATAGGAAGGAATTCCTGGAAATTCCTGGAGCTAGCGCGGCAGCTCGGTGCCGTCGAACTCGGCCTTGCTGACCACGCGCCAGGCGTTGTGCTCGGGCAGGTGCTCGATGAGCACGATCTCGGTGCCCCGGCCCAGTGCGCGCTCGGGCGAGCGCATCTGCACGTTCAGGCCGGCGCCGCCGTCCTCCACGCTGCCGTAGCCCTGCGTGCCGTCCACCACGGCGCTGCGCACCAGGCCGGTGCGGCCCAGCAGCACCTTGGGCTCCTCTGCAGGCGCCACCTTGTTGACGATGCCCCGCAGCGGGCGCAGCACCAGCACCGTGGCGGCAAAGCCCAGCACGGCAGCCGCCACGGCCACCAAGGTGCCGGTCAGCAGGTTCACCAGGGTCCAGCCCTGGGGCATGGGCACGAAATGGCACAGCACATAGGAAGCCAGCCAGGACAGCAGGAACAGCGCGGTGAGGATGACCGTGAGCGGAATGCCGCCCAGGCCCACCTTGAGCAGCAGCCCGGCCAGCGCGCTGGCCGAGTGCTCCACGCCGTGCGCATGGTCGCTGCCGTCGAACAGCACCCAGTGGTCCAGCGAGTCCACCTCCAGCAGGCCCAGCATGGCGATCAGCCAGTACAGCAGCATGAACAGCAGCAAGGCGCCGAAGATGAAGGTCGGAAAGCCGAACGCGTATTGCAGGAATGCAGACATGTTTTATCTCCTCCCTTCAAACCCGGCAGCCAGGACGGCGGGCACGAAGCGGCTTGCCCGGACCACGGCCGCGCATCAAGCGCTTTTTCCGCCAGCGGCTGCGCGCTGCGCCTTCAGGCGTTCCAGCACCGATTGCGCATTGCCCGCCTGGGGCGTGATGCCGGCGGCGCGCAGCTTGGCATCCAGCGCGTCTTCGCTGCTGTCGCGCGCCAGCTCGGCCGCGCTTTCCATGCGCGCACCGCGCTCGGCCTGCTTTTGCTTGATGCGTTCCAGCGAATCCAGCGCGCTTTGCACGCGCGTCTGCGAGCCTGCATAGCGGCCGGCCACCGTGGCCTGGGCGCGCTGCACGCTTTCCGTGGCCTTGACGGTGTCGGCCTGCTGCTTGAGGCGCTTGATATGCGTCTGCGCCGTCTGTATGGCCACGCGCAGCTGCTCCACGCTTTGCGTGTAGGCATCCAGCTGGGATTGCTCCTCGTCGCGCTGCGTCTCCAGCACGGAGACCTTGCCGGCCACTTCCAGCGCCAGCGCCTCGTCACTGGTGTCCAGCGCCTTGACGGCATAGCCCTCGTACTCGGCAATGCGTTCCTGGGTCTGCTTGAGCTTGCCGGCCGCCAGCTTTTGCTTGGCCATGATGTCGGCCAGCGCTTCCTTGGACTTGTTCAGGTCGCTGTCGGCATCGCGGATTTCCTGGTCCAGGATGCGCAGGGCCTGGCTGTCTGTCACCGCCTCGCCGGCCTCGTGCGCTGCGCCGCGCAACGCGGTCACCAGCTTGTTCCAGATGGTCATGATGATCTCCTTGGGGCTCAGTGTCTTCAACGGGCAGGCTTCAGGCCTGCACTGGCGCGGGCACCGGCGCAGGGGTCAGATAGTGGGCCAGCGCCTCGGTGGCCTGGATGACGCTGTCGGCCAGGGTGAGGATTTCGGAAATGATGTCGCCCTCGCTGCTGCTGGCATGCAGGGCGGCGAACATCACATAGCCCTCGCCGCCATGGGCCTGGGGTTCCAGCGCCATGGTGGTGAAGGGAAACAGCTTTTGCAGGCGCAGCATCTGCTCGTTGAGGCCGGCGCGGTCGTGCACCTGGTCGGCGGGCCAGAGAAAGGCCTCCACCACGAGCTGGTCGCCCGACAGGGCCACGTGGACCGGCAGATCGCCGAATTCGGGCAGGCTGATGAGCAGACTGGCGTCCGCGCCTTCAAGCACCTCGATATGGAGCCGGCCGCCCTGCACCAGCGTTGATTGCTGCAGATCGCCCGCCAAGGCGTGAATATCCCGATATGCCTGTCTGCTGTTGTCCATGCTGCCCTCCTTGTGGATGAGAACCATTGAATCCGGTTGCAAGCCGGACACGCGCATTTGCTTTTCCAATTGCTGCAATGCAGCACCGTACTCTGGAAGAATCCAGACCTCCTTTTTCACCAGCCCCTGCTCGCGCAGCCGTTGCCGGTGCAGACGCTGGTAGTGGGCTGATGTCTTTTGTTCCATGCGGATACCATAGCGACCATTACATGTGATGTCTACATGTAATGAAGATCAATTTGTAAACGGATATGTAAAAGGAGTGCCGCAATGGAAGGCATTGCAGACGCACTGACCATGCCTTTGCGTTGCTGCAAATGACCGTTAAGTATTCATTTTTTCTACTGAAAATTGTTTATCGACAATTTTTCCTATCACCCATGGGAGAGCTCCTGCACAGGGGCGACCGCTGCCGCGAAAGGCTGCCGAGGCACTGCACAATGGCCGCTGTCGCAGGCAGACCCGGCCCTTGGCTGCCCGGCGCACGCTACGGAAACCTCTGCATGCCCGCCTTTCGGCTCTCACTTCGCACGGCAGTCACGGCCCCCTTCATTGCGGTGTTTGTGGTCACGGCCGGGCTATTGGCGGCTTGGCAGCAGCGCCAGGTGGACCAGCTCATCAATCGCGAAAGCCTGCGGCTGCTCGACTCCCTGTCCACCACCACGCGCCACCAATTGGCCGACTATCTGGAGACTCCGCTGCGCGTGCAGCAGGCCCTGGCCGAGACCGTGGCCCGGCAGGCGCTTTACACCCCCGGAGACCTGCGGCCCATCTATGGCTATCTGACACGCTCATTCACCGAGCTCTATGCCCAGCACCACCAGATCAGCCTGTTGAGCTTTGGAGGCGTGCAAGGCGAATACACGGGGGTGCGGCTGGAGCCCGATGGCCACTACCGCCTGATTCTTCAGGACCGCAGCACCCAGGGAACCTTGCAGATTTTCGAGGGACTGCAGCCGGGCCTGCCCATGTCCAGCCTTGCCGGCTACGACCCCCGCGTGCGTCCCTGGTACCAGCCCGCCATTCGCGAAGACGGCCCGCACTGGTCGCCCATCTACACGGTGACGGGGGACCGGGGTGATGCCACGATTTCCGCAGCCACTGCGGTGCGTGTGTCCGGCCAGTTGGCCGGCGTGCTGGCCGCCGATGTGCGGCTGAGCAGCATGAACCGCTTTCTGCGCGACGAGCCCCTGCGCGGCAATGGCCATATCGCCGTGGTCGATGCGCAGGGCTACATGGTGGCGCACTCCTCCGAGCTGTCGGTGCTGAAACGCCGCGAAGGCCCCTATGACCCGCCCGTGCGCCTGCGCCTGTCCGAAAGCCCCGACCTGGCGCTGCGCTCGCTGGCAGCCCGGCTTCCCGAGCACCTGCCCGGGCATGCGCGCGAGGGCTCGACGCCAGCCCGGACAGGCCCTGACCGTGTCATCAACCTGAGCTTCACGGAGCAGGGCCAGATCTACCACGGGCAGGTCACCCCCTTCCACGATGTGCGCGGCATCGACTGGCGGATCCTGGTGCTGCAGCCCGAGTCCGATCTGGTCAGCAGCATGCGGGAGGACAGCCGCCAGACCCTTTTCCTGGCTTTCGGCCTGGCCTTGCTGGGGCTGGCGCTGGGCCTGTGGTGCCTGCGCAGGGCGCTGCGCCCCCTGGCCGTGACGGCCGACGCGGCCAACCGCCTGGCCCAGGGTGACTGGAGCGCGGTGAAGGCGCTGCCGGACACGTCCGTGGTGGAAACCTCGTCCCTGGTCTCGGCATTCCACAACATGGCGCAGCGGCTGCAGGAATCCTTCGAGCACATGCGCACCCTGCTGCAGTACGACAGCCTGACGCAGCTGCTCACGCGCGCCGGCCTGATCGAGCAGGCCGACGCGGCCGCCAACGCCGGCGCGCCCGTCCCTGCCGCGCTGTGCCTGCTGGAGCTGCAGAACTTCCGCAGCGTGCGCGACGATGTGGGCCATGGCACGGGCGAGCAGTTGCTGCGGGCCGTGGCCGAGCGGCTGCGCAACCACCATCTGCAATTTCCGGCCCTGCTGGCGCGCACGGCCAGCAATGAATTCGCCGTGCTGTGGCTGCACGAGTGCACGCCGCTGCAGGTACAGGACAAATGCCGCCATCTGCTGGAGATCTTCGACCAGCCATTTTCCGTGGGCAAGGACGACATCGTGCTGCGCGCCTGCGCGGGCGCCGTCAGCGGCGAGCTGCTGCCGGGCGCGCTGCCCGAGTGGCTGCGCAACGCCAGCATTGCGCTGGGTGAGGCGCAGCGCGGCTCGCACCCCTTCCTGCTGTTCGAGCCCAGCCTGGCGCAGAAAATGCTGGGCCGCACCCAATTGGCCATGGAATTGCGCCAGGCGCTGGAGCGCAACGAACTGCGCGTTTTCTACCAGCCCGTGGTGGATCTGGCCACGGGCCGCATGGTGGGTGCCGAGGCCCTGGTGCGCTGGGAAAGCCCGACGCGCGGCAGGGTGCCGCCGGGCGTGTTCATCCCGGTGGCCGAGGAGTCGGACCTGATCCTGAGCGTCGGCGAATGGGTGCTGCGCACGGCGGCGCACGATATTGCCCTGCACCTTGCACACCTGCCGGCCGACTTCGAGCTGCACGTCAACATGTCGGCACGCGAGCTGATCCAGTCCGACTTCGCCTGCACGCTGGAGCAGGCGCTGGCCACCAGCGGCCTGCCCGCCAGGGTGCTGACCCTGGAGCTGACGGAGTCCATGCTGCTGGACGACAGCGACGCCGCGCTGCAGCGCATTGCCGCCATCCGCGCGCTGGGCGTGAAGATCGCCATCGACGACTTCGGCACCGGCTACTCGTCCCTGGCCTACCTGAGCCGACTGCGCTTTGACTGCATCAAGATCGACCAGAGCTTTGTGGGCCAGTTGCCGGCCTCCGAGTCCGACAAGGCCATCGTGACCGCCGTGCTGCGCATTGCCCAGGGCTTTGGCGTCAAGGTGGTCGCCGAAGGTGTGGAAGAACAGGCCCAGGCGCAACTGCTGCACGAGCTCGGCTGCGAGCATGCGCAGGGCTATCTGTTCGAGCGGCCCGTGCCGCTGGCGCAGATGCTGGACTACCGCGCCCCCTGGCGCGAGTGAGCCGGTACAGTCAGCAGCCCGCAGACTGTCGGCTTTGGCTGACGCGCACCGCTTGCATGATCCGGTGCACCGGCAGGTGCCATCCACGGAACAATCGGCGCCTGTTCCAGCCCGCTTCCTTCCATGACGCCCTCATCTTGCGACAACCAGCCGCCCAGGCTTGATCCCGCCGGCCCCATCCACCTGATCGTGCCGCTGCGCCCCGGCGCCGACCTGGAGCAGCTGCGCGCCCGCCTGACCGGCGTGCAGGCGCTGCAGCAGCGCAGCGTGCATTGGCATGTGCCGGGCGCAAGGGCCGACATCGTGCAGTTGGCCGCCAGCGCCGTGGACAGTGCCCGCAGGGACGGCGGCCTGGTCGTGGCCGCCGGCGGTGACGGCACCATCAATGCCGTGGCCTCGGCCGCCTGGTCGCGTGGCGTGCCCATGGGCGTGGTGCCGCTGGGCACCTTCAACTACTTCGCCCGCGAGCAGGCGCTGTCACTGGAGCCGGCCCAGGCCGTGCAGGACATTCTCCAGGCGCTGCAGGCCGGCCAGATGCGGGCCGTGAACGTGGGCCTGGTCAACGAACGGCTTTTCCTGGTGAACGCCAGCCTGGGCCTGTACCCCCGCCTGCTCGACGAACGCGAACGCGCGTCCACCCGGTTCGGCCGCACCCGGCTGGTGGCCATTGCCGCCTCCATCTGGAGCATCCTGCGCGGCGGCAGCGTGCGCCGCTGGCGCGTGGCCCTGCGCCCCGACCGGGATGCGCCGTTGCAGCAGCAGGAGCACCTGGCCACCACCCTGTTCGTCGGCAACAACCCGCTGCAGCTGGAGCGCGTGGGGATTGACGAGGCCCGCGCCGTGGCCGATGGCCGGCATCTGGCCGCCGTGCTGCTGCTGCCCCAGGCCAGCGAGGCCCCGGCGCGCGTGGTCTGGAATGCGGTGATGGGACGGCTGGCCCAGGACGATGCCGTCGCCAGCCTGGCCTGTACCGAGCTGGTGGCGGAGCCAGCAGGACGGCGTCCTCGCCGCATGAAGGTGGCCTTCGATGGCGAACGCGAATGGATGGCGCCGCCCATCCGCTTTCGCCTGGGCGAGAAGCCGCTGTGGCTGGTGGTGCCTGCTCCGGCAGAGCCCGCCTCCTCCTGACCGCCGAGTGAGGAACAAGGAGCGCCCATGGCCTTGCTCATGCATTTGTCGGACCTGCATTTCGGCGCCCACGATCAGGCCGTGTGCGCCGCCGTGGCCAGACTGGCGGCCCGGCTGCCGGTAACGCTGCTGGTGGTCTCAGGCGACCTGACCCAGCGCGCCACGGCCGCGCAATTTGCCCAGGCGCGGGAGTTTCTCGACAGCCTTTCCGTGCCCCGGCGACTGGTGGTGCCCGGCAACCACGACCTGCCGCTGCTCGCCTGGTGGGAACGGCTGGGTGGCCACGCCCACGACCGCTATGTGCGCTGGATCGATTCCGAACTGCAGCCCTGGTGCGCCGTGCCAGGCTTTTGCGTGATCGGCGTGGACACCACACGCTGGTGGCGCCACCAGCGCGGCAGCCTGTCGGCCGGGCAGATCCTGCACGTGGCGCAGCGCCTGGAGCAGGCCAGCCCCGCCGACTGGCGCATCGTCGTCAGCCACCACCCGCTGGCTGCGGCCCACGAAGAGGACCGCAGCCACCGTCCTCACCGCGCCGCGCAGGCCCTGGCCCGCTGGCGCGATGCCGGAGCGCAACTGGTGCTCTCGGGCCATGGGCATGACCCCGGCCTGGTCCAGCCCCTGCCCGGGCTGTGGGCAGCGCAGGCGGGCACCGCGGTCTCGGTGCGGCTGCGCGCCCATGCGCCCAACAGCCTGTTCACCCTGGAGCATCGGGATGGCGCCACAGGCCAGGACTGGCGCCGGCAGCTCACGCGCTGGGACTATTCGCGGCAGGCCGGTGAATTCCTGCCCGTGCAAAGGCATGTGCTGGATCCCCTGCCCACTGCCCGGACTTGAGATCGCACAGGCCGTTCGTGGGACTTGCCTTTGTATTGCACAATCCATCGCCTGGTACGCACACAAGGCAACCGTCGACCAAGTTTGCATGCTGTCCTACGTGATGGAGGGCGGCGGGTGTGGATGATCAGCCCTCGTCCATGCTGCCTTTTTGATAGCAGCATGACGCACTGCAACAAAGAGATATGCGAATCCTGTACGTTGAAGACAATGCCGACCTGCGAGAAACCATTGGCCTGCTGATGGAGAGCGAATCCCGTTTCGTGACCAGTTGCGCCACTGCCGAGCAGGCCCTGGAACTGGATGCGGGCCAGCCTTTCGACGTGGTGGTCTCCGATGTCAGTCTGCCGGGCCTGTCCGGCACCGATCTGGCGCGGCAGCTGCTGCAGGCCGATGCGCAGCGCTGGATCATCCTGTGCTCCGGCTACGATCTGGGGCCCTACCCGGCCGCCTGGGGTCCCCAGGTGCGGACCTTGCTCAAGCCCTTCGAGATCGAGGACCTGGAAACGCTGCTGGACTCCATACAGGAAGCGCTGCACACCAGGCCCGTCCACTGAGCCCATTTTTCCGAGACCGGCCTGCCGGTCCATCGGCTCCCGCCGTCACAGCACGGCCTTGGAGCCTCCCGCTGCCATCTCGCGCGGCAACTCCACCCTGAAGCTGGTCACGCCATCGGCGGAGTGCACATCGATGCGCCCGTTGTGCGAACGCACGATCTGGTGCGCGATGAAAAGCCCCAGGCCCAGGCCCTGGTGCTGGCCCGGCTTGCGCTCTCCTCCGCGAAACGGGTTGAACAGAGTGGGCATCAGCTCCGCAGGAATGGTGCCGCCGTTGCGCACCGTGATGACCACGCAATGGTCCTGCCTGCCATCGGCCGTCACCTGCACAGGCTGCGCCGGATCGCCATGGTGCATGGCGTTGCCCACCAGATTGGTGAGCACCTGGCACAGGCGTTCGCCATCCCAGGTGCCATCGAGATTGCCCAGCATCTCGCTGTCCAGGCGCCGCTGCGGAAAACCCGTCTCCACTTCCTGCAGCGTGCGCTGCAGCAGCGCTTGCAAGCTGGTAGGCCGCGGTGACAGCGGCAGGCCTTCCGCCTGGCGGATGCGGGTGACGTCCAGCAGGTCCTCGATCATGCGCGACATGCGCTGGCTGCTGCTGAGCATGCGCTCGGCCATGCTGGCCACCTTGCCCGTATCGGGCTGGCGCGTGAGCAACGTGGCGGCGGCCTTGATGGATTGCAGCGGCGTGCGCAGGTCGTGGCTGAGCACGGCCATGAACATCTCGTTGATGCGCAGCGCCTCGGTGCGTTCCTGCAGCTGATGGGCCAGTGCCTGCTTGCGCTGGTGCAGCTCGAAGAACACATTGGCCTTGGTGGTCAGCATGTGGGGATCGATGGGCTTGTACAGGAAGTCCACGGCGCCGCTCTCATAGCCACGGAACTGCCAGTTGTGCTCGCGCGAGCCGGCCGTCATGAAGATGAGCGGGATATGGCGCGTGCGCTCGCTGCCGCGGATCAGCTCGGCCAGCTCGAAACCGTTCATCTCGGGCATCTGCACATCCAGCAGGGCCAGGGCCACGTCGCTGTGGTTGAGCAGCAGCTCCAGCGCCTCGGGGCCGGACTGGGCCTTGAGGAATTCGATGCCGTCGCGTTGCAGCAGCGCCTCGATGGCGATCAGGTTCTCGGCGATGTCATCGACGATCAAGCATTTGACGCGATCTGTATGGGGCATGGATTCTCTCTCGGTATTTAGTCTTGTGGGGGCGTGCCGGCTGGACATTCAAAGCCTCCCCTGGCGGTGCAGCGATGCAATGAGGGAGGCAATGCCTTCGGGCGCCAGCGCCTGGGCCTGCGGCACGCGGGCCAGCGCCGCCAGCGGCATGGTGGGCATGCGGGCGCCTTCGGGCGCCTGCACCACGGCCAGGCCACCGGCGGCGTGCACGCTGGCCATGCCCTGCGCGCCGTCGTCATTGGCGCCGGACAGCAGCACCGCCAGCAGCCGCTCGCCATAGCAATCCGCAGCGGACTCGAACAGCACGTCGATGGAGGGCCGCGAAAAATGCCAGGGCGCATCCAGCGACAGCGCCAGCCGGGGGCCGCTGTCCACCAGCAGGTGATAGTCGGCCGGGGCGAAGTACAGGCACCCAGGCTCGATCCATTGCTGGTCCTGCACCTCGCGCACCGGCACGGCGCAGCGCGGGCCGAAGAGCTGGCCCAGCAGGCTGCGGCGATCGCGCGGCAGGTGCAGCACCACCAGCACCGAGGCGCGCAGGCTGGCCGGCAGCGCGGGCAGCACCACCGATAGCGCATCGAGCGCGCCGGCCGAGCCGCCGATCACGATGGCCTCGTAGGCTGTGGCGGCGTCGGAGGCGGGTGTGTTCGTGGTCACGGGCATCACAGCCCGGCCTTCTTGCGGTAGATGCGGTCCTCGAGCACGAAGTCCTCGAAGGCCTCCGAATGCTCTGAAAACCGCAGCGACTCCTTGGAGCCCAGCCCCAGGAATCCGCGATGGCACAGCGCATCGCGGAACAGGCCCAGCGCCCGGTCCTGCAGCTCGCGCTCGAAATAGATCAGCACGTTGCGGCAGGACACCAGGTGCATTTCGGCGAACACGCTGTCGGTGGCCAGGCTGTGGTCGGAGAACACCATGTGCTCGCGCAGCCCCTTGTCGAAGACCACGCGGCCGTAGCGCGCCGTGTAGTAGTGCGACAGCGAGCTGTGCCCGCCCGAGCGCGCATGGTTGTCGGTGAAGGCCGCCACGCGCGACATGTCGAACACGCCCTGCTCGGCCGCGCGCAGCGCATGCGGATTGATGTCGGTGGCATAGATCAGGGTGCGGTCCAGCAGGCCCTCTTCCTCCAGCAGGATGGCCAGCGAATACACCTCCTCGCCCGCGCTGCAGCCGGCCACCCAGACCTTGAGCGAGGGATAGGTGCGCAGCAGCGGCACCACCTCGGTGCGCAGCGCCCGGAAATAGCTCGGGTCGCGGAACATGTCGCTGACCTGGACCGTTAGGTATTCCAGCAGCGCCGGGAACACGCTTGCATCATGCAATACGCGGTCCTGCAGCTGCGACAGCGTCTGGCAGCCGAACTGCACCAGGGCCGTCTGCAGGCGCCGCTTGAGCGAGGCCTGGGCATAGCCCCGGAAGTCGTAGTGGTAGCGGTGGTAGATGGCGTCGATCAGCAGGCGCTGCTCGATGTCGGCGGTGCGGGCTTTTTTCATCGCCGGGCCGCCCCAAGATGAAAAGCGGCCCCCTCGGGGGGCAGCGGACCTTGCGCAGCAAGGGGAGCGTGGGGGCTATTTTTCAGCTGAGGCATCGCGTCCTCCTTGCTACTTGGGCATCCACACCCGCACCAGCGACAGCAGCTTTTCCACGTCCAGCGGTTTGGCGATGTAGTCGTTGGCACCGGCGGCCAGGCATTTCTCCTGGTCGTCCTTCATGGCCTTGGCGGTCAGGGCGATGATGGGCAGGCGGCGCCATTGCGGCCGGTTGCGGATCTCGCGCATGGCGGTGTAGCCATCCATCTCGGGCATCATGATGTCCATCAGCACCAGGTCGATACCGGCCTGCGCCGCGCCGCGAGACTCCAGCGCCTCCAGCGCCTCGCGCCCGTTGCGCGCGATCTCCACGCGGATGCCCGTGGGCTCCAGGATGCTGGACAGCGCAAACACGTTGCGCACATCGTCTTCCACCACCAGCACCGTGCGCCCTTCCAGCGCAGACTCGCGGCTGCGCGCGACCTGCAGCATCTGGCGATGCTCGGCCGACAGCTCCGACTCCACCTGGTGCAGGAACAGCGTGACCTCGTCGAGCAGGCGCTCGGGCGAGCGCGCGTCCTTGATGATGATGGACTTGGAAAAGCGCCGCAGCTGCTGCTCTTCATCGCGCGACAGCGCCCGGCCCGTGTAGACGATGACAGGCGGGAAGGAAACATCGTCCTGGTCCGTCATGCGCTGCAGCAGCTCGTAGCCGCTGATGTCAGGCAGGTTCAGGTCCATCACCATGCAGTCGAATGTGGAGCCGCGCAGATGATCCAGCGCGGCCGCCGCCGTGCCCGCGCAGACGATGTCCACATCGCTGCGGCTGAGCAGGTGGCGCACGCTCTCGCGCTGGCGCTCGTCATCCTCCACCACCAGCACGCGGCGCAGGTCCTGGGTGAACTTGGCCTCCAGCCGCTGCAGGGCGTGGACCAGTTCCTCGCGCTTGACGGGCTTGAGCGCGTAGCCGACGGCACCCCGCCCCATGGCTTCCTGCGAATAGTCCGCGACCGAGACCACGTGCACGGGAATGTGGCGCGTGGCCGGGTTGCGCTTGAGCTGGTCCAGCACGCCCAGGCCCGAGAAATCGGGCAGGTTGATATCGAGCACGATGGCGTTGGGCTGATTGTCGGCCGCCATGGACAGGCCGTCGGACGCCGTATTGGCGACGTCGCACTCGAAATCCATCTCGCGTGCCAGCTCCGACAGGATGTCCGCGAAGCGCAGGTCATCCTCGATCACGAGGATGCGGCGCCCGCTCTGACCCCTCTTGCGCAGGGCGTCCGTTGCCGCCGACGCGGCAGGTGCCATGGCAGGCGACATGGGCGGCGCGAACGCAGGTGCGGCGGGCGCAACGTTGGCCGTTGCGAGCACGGGCACGGACGACGCTGCCAAGGCCTCTCGCAGCCCCTGCGGCTGAGGCTGCGGTGCGGCAGTCGTGGCCGTGGCCGGGCCGGACTCGGCCGACTCCAGGCTCACGGGCACGGTCAGTGTGAAAACGCTGCCCTGGCCAGGCGTGCTGGAGACGGTCAGCGTGCCGCCCAGCAGCCCCGCCAGATCACGCGATATCGACAGGCCCAGGCCCGTGCCGCCGAACTTGCGGTGCGTGCTGCCATCGGCCTGGCGGAAGGCATCGAAGATGAATTGCTGCTGCTGCTCGGCAATGCCGATGCCGGTATCGCGCACCGCGAAAGACAGCATGCCCTGGGGCGCGCAGGACACCTGCAGGCCCACCGAGCCCTTGGCCGTGAACTTGAGCGCGTTGGACAACAGGTTCTTGAGCACCTGGGCCAGCCGCATGGGATCGGTCTGCATGGTGGCGGGCACGCCCGGGTCCACCGTCCAGGTCAGCTCCAGGCCCTTTTCGCGGGCAATCGGGCGCAGCGGCTCCATCAGCGTCTGCAGCGCCGTGGCAATGGTCACGGGCTCGGCGACCACGGTGACCTGGCCGGCCTCGATCTTGGACAGGTCCAGGATGTCGTTGATCAGCGCCAGCAGGTCGCTGCCTGCGGCGTGGATGGTCTGCGCGTACTTGATCTGCTCGGCCTGCAGATTGCCCGGCCTGTTGTCGGCCAGCAGCTTGGCCAGGATCAGGGTGGAGTTCAGCGGCGTGCGCAGTTCGTGGCTCATATTGGCCAGGAACTCGCTCTTGTACTGGCTGGCCAGCTCCAGCTCGCGGGCCTTGTCGGTCAGCGCGCCCTGGGCGCGCAGCAACTGCTCGCGCTGGTACTCCAGCTGCTGGGTCTGCTCTTCCAGGTGGGCATTGGTCTGCTCCAGCTCGGTCTGCTGGTGCTCCATCTGGGTCTGCGACTCCTGCAGGATGCGGCTTTGCTGCTCCAGCTCCTCGTTGCTCACGCGCAGCTCTTCCTGCTGGGCTTGCAGCTCTTCCGACTGGCGGCGCGTTTCCTCCAGCAAGGTCTCCAGGCGCGAACGGTCCAGGCCCGAGCGAATGGCCACGGCCAGCGATTCGGAGGCGCGCTCCAGCAGGCTGCGCTCGGCTTCGCCCACGGGGCGCAGAAAGCCCAGTTCGATCACGGCGAACACTTCGCCGTTTTCCATGGCGGGCACCAGCATCAGCTGCAAGGGGCTGGACTGGCCGGTGCCCGAGGAAATCTGCAAATGCTGGGCAGGCACATCGCTGACATGCAGCAGCTTGCGCGACGCGGCCGCCTGGCCCGCCAGCCCCTCGCCGGGCAGCAGCTTTTGCTGCAGTCGCTCGCGCGGCAGGGCATAGCCGCCGAACAGGCGCAACCCGCCATCGGCGCAGTCCACCACATAGCCGGCGCCCACATCGGCACGCAAATAGTTGGCCAGGTACTCCAGCGCCTTCTGGCCCAGGTCTTCCAGCCGGTGGTCTCCCTGCAACTGCTGCCCCAGGCCGGAAAGACCGGACGTCACCCACGACTGGCGCGCCTTGACGCGGTACTCGCGCACCGTCAGCGCGGCCGATGCCAGGATCAGGCCCAGCAGGATGAGGGAGCCGCCCCAGGAATAGTAGGTCGAGGTGGTGGATGCCTCCACCCACAGCTGGCGACGCTGGGCCAGCTCCCGTGTCTGGTGCGTGTAGAGGTCGTCGATCAGCTCGCGCAGCCGGTCCATGGCGTTCTTGCCCACGTCCAGGCGCACCAGGGCCATGGCGGCGTCCAGATCGCCGGACTTGCGCAGGTCTATGGTCTCCTGCAGCTCGCGCAGCTTCTGGGCCGATATCTCCTCGATCTGCGCCAGCAGCCGGTGCTGGTCGGAGTCATTGGAAGTGCGCGCCTTGAGCGCCTCCAGCTGCTGCATCAGCACATCGCGTGCCTGCTGGTAGGGCTGCAGGTAGGCCGGGTCGCCCGTGAGCAGAAAACCGCGCTGCCCGGTCTCAGCGTCCTTGAGCGAAGCATTGAGCTGGCTGAGCTGGCGCATGGCCAGTGTCGTGCGGTCCATGGCCACCACGGCCTGGCCTCGCGTCTCAGACGCCCTGAAATTGACGAAGGCAATGACCAGGGTGGCCAGTGCCGCCGCGCCAAAGCCGGCAACAAGTGTCCATGGAATGGCAAAGCGCTGGGTGCTCTGATTGCGGGAGGATCGTGGCATGCAGTGGAGTTTCTGGCAGGAAGGGTCGGGGAAATCCGCCAAGGACTGTAAACGTTTTGCGCAGCCCTCGGCAGCACTGTGGCGCAGCTTGCGCTGGTTTCGGCGGCGCGCGACGCCCGCAGGCGCCATTGCAGCCGTTAACATGGCCCGATACTCTCCTTCCGGCACCCCGCTGCGGGCGTCGGCCCACTTTCCAGGACCCATTGCATGAAAACCTTTGCCATCACCGTCGCATCGTTGGCCGCTGCCGCTTCGCTGGTGTCCACCAGCGCCAGCGCTGCGGCTTCGATCTTCCTCAACGACACCATCGCCGCGCGCATTCCCGCCAGGGACCTGCCCGATGCCAAGGCCACCGTGGCCAAGGTGCTCAACGAGGCCGCCGACGGCTCCGTGACCGAATGGACCAGCGGCCCGAACCGTACCAACCAGCGCGTGACGATGGCCTTGCAGCCGCAGCAGACCGTGCAGACCGGGACGGCCGGAAGCTGCCGCCTGCTGTCGGCCGATGTGCGCCTGAAAAAGACCTCGGAAAACTGGCGCTTCTGGTTCTGCAAGCAGCCCGACGGATCGTGGAAGGCCAGCGGCAGCCAGCCCTGAGCAAGGATTGCGGTGGTCGGCGACCGGGAATCCGGCATGGACCTACGCCACCAGCCCTGGGCGCGTGGGAGCATGTCGGCCGGAAGATAGACCACCGGAGAACAACCATGCCCCATGAATTTGTGCATGCCACGACACTTGCCAGACGGCTGGCCCTGGGCGTCGCCGCAAGCTCTTTGCTGACGCTGGCCGCCTGCTCGGGCGAGACCTCGTCGCAGCGCGCGGGATTTCCCATGGCCGAAGTGCCGCGCTTCAACCAGCCGCCACCGGACAAGCCCCTGCTGGGCCAGCCCGTGATCACGGCCGAGCAGGTCATGCCCCATGCCAAGGGCGACCCGCATGAGCCGTTGCCGGCTGCCGCGCCGCTGCCCGCCCGGGCGTCTGAACCGGCAAGCGGGTCAGGCGCCACCAACAAGGAAGATGCAGGCGGCGTGAACCCGGCCGCCGGCCAGGCCGCCGCCATCACCGACGGCCAGGGAGAGGGCTCCAAGTACGAGCTGGGCGCCCCCAAGTAACCTGGCCGGGCTCAGAACGAGGTCCAGTCCCCATCGTCCTTGCCAGTGGCGGGCACGGACTGCCGGGAGGCCGGCAGCTTGGCGGCTGCAGGCTTGGCGGCGGGTGCGCCCGGGGACGCCGCAGGCGCGGCCAGCGGCCTGGCAGGAGCGCGCATCTGCGCTGCCGCAGGCTGTGCACGCCCGGCAGGGGCCGGGGCTGGCACCGCCGGACGAGCGGACGCCACGCCCTCGATACGGAATACGCTCACTGCAGCGGCCAGTTGGTGCACCTGGGATTTGAGCGAGCCGGTTGCAGCGGCCGCTTCCTCGACCAGCGCCGCATTCTGCTGTGTCACCGTGTCCATCTGCGAAATCGCCTGGTGCACCTGGTTGATGCCGCTGCTCTGCTCCTGGCTGGCGGCGGTGATCTCGGCGACCAGGTCGCTGACCTGCTGCACGCTTTGCACGATGCCGTCCATGGTGCGTCCGGCCTCGGCCACCTGGCGCGTGCCCGCCTCCACCTTGGAGACCGAGTCGGCAATCAGATCCTTGATGTCCTTGGCCGCCGAGGCGCTGCGCTGCGCCAGCGCGCGCACCTCACCGGCCACCACGGCAAAGCCGCGGCCCTGCTCGCCGGCGCGCGCCGCTTCCACGGCGGCGTTCAGCGCCAGGATGTTGGTCTGGAAGGCAATGGAGTCGATCACGCCGATGATGTCGGCAATCTTGCGGCTGGACTCGCTGATGCCGCCCATGGTGTCCACCACGCCCGCCACCACCTTGCCGCCCTGCACGGCTGTCTGCGACGCCGAAGCGGCCAGCTGATTGGCCTGGCGCGCGTTCTCTGCGTTCTGCTTGACCGTGCTGGTCAGCTCCTCCATGGCAGCGGCCGTCTGCTCCAGCGAGCTGGCCTGCTGCTCGGTGCGCGAGGACAGGTCCTGGTTGCCCGCGTCGATCTCGCCCGAAGCCGTGGCAATGTTGTCGGCACCCGAGCGCACCTGCCCCACGACCTGGGCCAGGTTGTCGTTCATCTGGCGCAGCGCCTGCAGCAACTGGCCCGTTTCATCGCGCGAATCAACGGTGATGCGGCTGGTCAGGTCGTTGTTGGCCACGGTGCGCGCCACGCGCAGGGCCTCGGCCAGCGGCCTGGTGATGCCGCGCGTGATCCACCAGGCGGCCAGCGCGCCCAGCACGAAGGCCAGCGAGACCACCGTGATGATGGCAGCTCGACTGGCCGAGAAGCGCACCAGCACATCGGCGGCGGAGCTGTCGATGGCCGCGCGCTGCATGTCCAGCAGGCGCTGGACCATGTCGATATAGCGCTGCGTGGCGGGCTGGTATTGCTGGGTGAACAGGCGCTCGGCGTCTTCGGCGCGGCCCTCGGCCTTGGCCTTGGTCACCACGTCGCGGCCCGCCAGATAGCCGGCGCGCGCCTTCTTGATCTCGACCCAGATGTCCTTTTCCTCCTGGGTCTGCAGCAGCGGCTCGATGCGGTCCTGCAGCTTGCTGGACTGGCGCGAGGACTCGGCTGCGTCTTCGGCGAAGAAGGTGGCCAGCGAGGGATCGCTGCTTTTGGCAATGGCCGTGGTGCGGCGCGAACCCGAGTGGATGTTGCGGAACCAGTCGCTGATCATCCGCTCCTTGGCCAGGGCCACCTCGGTGATTTCCGTGGTCGAGCGGGCCATGTGCCCCATGCTGACGATGCTGGTGACACTGATGAGCAGCATGATCAGCAAAAGAATGGTGAAACCGCCTCCGAGACGAAGGCCTATGCGCAGATTTTTCATGATGGGGAAACAGGATGCGGGACGGAAACGCGGCGAAAACTAGTTCTTGAGGTAGGCGTCCAGCACCATGCGATTCCAGTTGGCCGAGCCGACCAGGGAATCGCCGAGCTTCTCGGCCGTCGCCACCACGGCGCTTTGCTGCTGCTGCAGCGCCTTGACCCGGTCGCCCAGGCTTGCCATGGACGAACTCAGCCGGCTGCCCGTGGACAGTGCATCGTTGGCGCTGTTTTCCACCGCCTTGCCAATGCCGGCCAGGGCCGAGGTCACGCCTGCGGGATCTGTGGCCATGGACTTTTCCAGGGCCTTGGCGTCCACCGCCAGCGTGCCGTCCTGGCGCTGGACGATGCCGATCCTGCCCAGGCTGGGCGAAGTCGCGCTGCCCGTGACACTCATGATGGCCGCACGCAGCTCGCGCAGCGCGCGGGTGGCCCCCACATCGGTGGTGGAGCCGGCGGCCGCGCTGGCATTGCCCTTGGCCGCGCTGGCGTTGTAGCGCGCCACCAGCTTTTCCAGCGCACCTTGGACCGACTGGGTGGTGCTGGTCGCCGTGAGGGCTGCCATCTCCTTGCCCGCCGTGGCCAGATCCACCAGGGACGACTTGAACTGCCCCAGCGCCGACAGCGAGGTCGAGCCCGCCTGGGCCTGGGCCGCAATGCGCTCGTGTGCCTTGGACAGCGAAGGCGCCAGCTTGCGGACTTTCTCCGCTTCGGTGGTCTCCGTCTGGGTGCTGTCCGTCTTCGTGGCGCCGGCCTGCGCATCGCTCTTCTTGATGGCCGAGTCCGAAGCCGTCTGCGCCGTGGTGCTGCTGTTGAGCCTGGACTGGGCTCGGGCCAACAGGCTTTGCACATTCAGGTTGTCGGTTCTGATGCTCATGTTCTCTTCCCTGTAAGTTTGCGGATGGTGCGGGCGCAGGGCCCGTCCACGGTTTGGCAGGGAGACTACCGGGACGCCGCCGCCGCAATGCAGGGATAAGCGGGCCGCTTACCCGCGACTTGCAGCCTTTGCCGGGCCGGATGCACGCCCGCCTTCGCCCAGCGGCCCGTGCGCCCATGAAAAAGGGCCTCCGAAGAGGCCCGTTCCACACATCCCGACCATCAAGCCGTCTGCTGCAGGGCTCCGTAGCGCTCGCGCGCCGTCTGCAGCATGTAGAAGGTGATGCGCTTGACCTCGGCACGGCTGTCGGCGATGTGCTGCTTCAGGCAGGACTGGGCCAGCGCGGCATCGCCGGCCTCGATGGCGGCAAGAATGGCGGCATGGTCGTCATAGGTTGCCGAGACGCGCGGCAGCTTGATCACATCCAGGCGGCGGATGATGCGGATGCGCTCTGTAATGTCCAGGTGGATGCGCGCCATCTCCTGGTTGCCGGTCGCGGCCACCAGGCCGGTATGGAAGGCCTCGTCCAGCGAGGCCACGACGGCGGGGTCGGTCTCGCGCTGCTCCTCGGGCACGCACCAGACTTCGCGCAGCGGCTGCAATGACTGCAGCGATTCGCCCACCAGGCTGGCCACGGCGCTGGTCTCCATCAGGGTGCGCACCTCGTACAGATCCTCGAAGTACTTGAAGTCGAAGGCCTTGATCTGCCATCCGCTCTTGAAGTGCACATCCACATAGCCATCGCGCTGCAACCAGAACAGCGCCTGGCGCACGGGCGTGCGGCTGACCTGCATGCGCGTGGCGATCTCGCCTTCACTGAAACGGTCGCCAGGCAGCAGGCGGAAATCGAAGATGTCGTTCTTCAGGCAGGTGTAGATCTGCGCAGCCAGCGAATGCGCGCTGCTTGCAGGCCCCTGGCGCGTCTCGCACACCGGCGAGGAAACAACCGCGATGCTCATGCGACTGCCGCGCCCGCTGGAGCACGCAGGCCTCGCCGCTGGCCGCCGCCAAGGCCTGGCAACGACATGCCCGGAGCCCTGAAGAAGGGCCAGGCCTTGCCTTCGACACCGGACTCGCGCATGGCCGAAGACAGGGTATACGCCGACCGTAGCAGCAATACCATTGCCTGATTTGCGATCAGGCAATGGGCAATGGTCCATTCACGCATTTAGTACTCTTTCTTGTACACAAGTTGGCAGTGGGATTTAATAAAGAAACGAATTGCGTTTTAATAATTGGACCTACAAGAATATCCTCGACAACGGCCGATCTTCGTGTATGCTCCGCGACTTGCCGCCGCAAAGGCCATACACACCATAGCGTTTGGCAACCCCCGGCACCAGACATTCAAAGTGACTGGACCAACACCAACAGGAACCCACTCGCGGTAATCCTGCGCATATTTGCGCCAATCCATTTTTTCCAGAGAGTTTCTGCACACACCTGGTGCAACGAGCACATCAATTTCCCCATGCCTGCGGCCATGGGTTTGTGTATTTGTTAAATATTGCAAGATATTGAGGCATTCAGCCTCTGACAGGAATGGAAGGCGGCTTTCTGTCAAGGAACTGACATGTGAATCTGCTAGCAGCGGCCTTGCGCGTGCAGAAACAAGGCACGTCCTGCCCGATATTCCATCCACCGCTCGATTCCAGCTTTCCATACTGGAAAGCCTCCATCGATGGATGGAGGCCATATTCCCGCGCATCCACGGCAAACCCACGCCGGATGCATCCGACGCGGGTTTGCCGCAGCAGCAAGCCTGCGCAAGAAGACTCAGGCTTCGCGGTTTTCCTTGATGTTGAAGCCCATCTGGCTCTCGGCGCCCTTGCCGCCCTGGTTGGTCTGTTCCCAGTACTGGGTCTTGACCTTGGCAGCCTGGAACGAGTAGTTGACAGTCACGGTGTCAGAGGAGTTGGCGCCGCTGACGGTCACGTTCGTCACCATGACGTCGGTCAGGGTGATCTTGGTGAACTCGATCTGCGAGCCACCGGCCTTGCACAGCGAGATGTCGACCTGGCCCAGGTGCTTGCCCGTGGCGCAGTGCTTGAGCACGGCGGGGTAGCACTTGTCCACCTTGGCGATGACGTTCAGGTCATGGAAGCTCACCTTGCCGGCGCCGGCACCGCCGCCGCTGGCCATGGTGTTGGGCTGGGTCGCGCCCCAGGTGAAGGAGTCGATGTCGGTCCAGCCCTTGTGGTTGGAATCCTGGGATTCGCCACTGGCGCCCTCGACCTTCATGAACATATCAACGGACATTGCACACCTCTCGAATTAATGGATTAAACGTTCGCATGCAACCCAATAGACCGACTGCATCGGATGGTTCACACGCGAACAAAGGGGAAAACCACTCCCGGGCAGAGCGCACGAAACCGATTCACTGAACATGTGATTCAGATCAGTGCGGCGCATACCCTGGATGGTCAAGGAATGTATTGACAATCGCCTGCAATCCTCACTGTCGTGAACCGCCCTCCTTTGTTGGAGCCGCGATGATAGTGGATAAGATCGGAAAAATACAAACAATTGGCCCGACTGAATTGTTACGGCCGATACATCTGAAAAAAAATGTATCCATCGCTTATCCATTCGATACGTGTCATGGCTTTTTGCAGAACTCAAGCTACACTCACGCCGCATTCGGAGTCCGATTGAAATACGATCTTGTATTCATGACGAGTCCATGACGTTCGTCTTTGGCCCCCGGCTTCAGACAATTGGCTGATCGAGGAAAACCAGCGGTTGCATAGACAGATTGCCGGTGCGATGCCGGCTTTGTGCTTGTCCAATGGCCTCGAACAGATTCGGCACCCTGGCACTGCGACAGACCTCGCCCGCCAGCGTGTGAAACAACATCTTGGGTGGGATTGCATGGATAGCGAAGCAGCATGTTCGACCAACTGCCTTCCGGCAGGTGTCCAGATTGGCGAATACCGCGTGCTCGATGTCATCGGCGAAGGCGGTTTCGGCATCGTCTACAAGGCCCGTGACCTCTCGCTGGACCGCGAGGTCGCGATCAAGGAGTACATGCCTTCGGCACTGGCCGGTCGGCAAAGCTCCCATCAGGTGCATGTGCGCTCGCAGCACCGTGGCGCCTTCGACGCCGGGCTGCGCAGCTTCATCAACGAGGCCCGCCTGCTGGCGCGCTTCTCCCACCCCACCCTGGTGCATGTCTACCGATTCTTCGAAGCCGGCGGCACGGCCTACATGGTGATGCGCCACTACGAGGGCCAGACGCTGGGCCAGGTGCTGAAGGCATCGTCCGGCCGCATGGATCAGGCCGGGCTCAGCGCGCTGCTGATCCCCTTGCTGGACGTGCTGGAAGTGCTGCATGCGCAGGACTGCTTCCACCGCGACATCGCGCCGGACAACATCTTCGTGCAGCGCGATGGCAGCCCCGTGCTGCTGGATTTCGGCGCCGCGCGCCGCATCATCGGCGACATGACCCAGGCGCTGACCATGGTGCTCAAGCCCGGTTTTGCGCCCATCGAGCAATACGTGGACGACGGCGCCATGCCCCAGGGCGCGTGGACGGACATCTACCAGGTCGGCGCACTGATCCACCAGGCCGCCACGGGCCGCATCCCGGCCACCTCGGTCGCGCGCATGGTCACCGATCCCATGCAGCCGCTGACCTCCGAACAGGTCCCGGGCTACTCCGATGCTTTTCTGCAGGGCATGCAACGGGCGCTGGCGGTGCGCCCCCAGGATCGCCCCCAGTCCATTGCCGAGCTGCGCAGCCTGCTGGGCCTGTCCACCGACGCCCGGGCAGCGCCTGCGCCGGGGGAGCCCAGCCCCATCTACATCCCGATCACGCCGCCTGCGTCCGTACAGGCCGCCATGGCCACCCAGTCGGCAGCCGTGCAGGCGCCGCGCTTCGTGCCGATCACGGAAATCTTCGTTCCTGCAGCAGCGCCGCAGGCAGCGCCCGCGGCCGCGGTCATGCCCGTGCCTGCGGTCCCGCCTGTTGCATCTGTTGCATCGGTCCCTCCTGTCGCCACGGTCGCACCGGTGCCGCCCGCTCCCACCGCGCCTGGGGGTTTGGCAACAGGCGGCCCTGTCCAGCCATCTGCAGCCGCAGCCGCGCCCCAGATGACGCCTCAGGCATCTGCCGCCGATCCCATGGACCTGGACAACGGTCCGTACATCGACATCGACCAGGCGCTGCCCCCCGCTCAGCCTGCGCAGCCCCCGGTTCAGGCGCAGGCGCCTGCATCCCAACAGCCCGCCTCCGCACCCGCCGTTCAGGGCGCGCCCGCAGGGGTGCAGCCTCCGGCCGCTGCCGTCCAGGCAGTGCCCAAGGCCAGGCGCAGCGGCATGGCCGTGCCGATGGCCATCGGCGCCCTGGTGCTGGCGGCCATCGCGGGCGGCGGCGTGCTGTGGTACGACCATTCCCAGGACCAGGCCCGTGCCAAGACCCTGGCGGCGCGCGACAACCTGGCCTGGCAGCAGGCCCAAAGCCAGTCCAGCCTGGCCCGCCTGCAGGACTACCTGGACAGCTTCCCCGAAGGACAGCACCGCACCGAGGCCCAGGCGCTGCTCAAGCAGTTGCTCAACGAGGCCTCGCTGGCCTCCACGGAGCAGGTGCAGCCGATGACCCCGCCGGAGCAGGCCGCGCTGGCTGAACTCCCCCCTTCCCAGCCCGAGCAAGGGGCGCCCGTCGCCCCCGTCACGGTGGCCGCGGTGCCCGAGCCGTTGCCCACCGAGCCGCCCAAGACCGAAGCCCGCCCCGCCAAGCCCGCAGCGGCCACAGGCAAGGTGGTGTTCAGGGTCGTGCCCTGGGGCTATGTCTCCGTGAACCGCGCCCCGGCACGGACCAGCCCGCCGCTGACCCAGATGGAGTTGCCGGAGGGCGAGTACCGCATCGACATCAGCAACCCGGGTGCGGCCTCTACGGTGACCAAGACCATCACGGTCACCAAGGGCGAGTCGGTGACCGTGAACCATCTTTTCGAATGAGCGCGGCGCATGGCTCGACTGATGAACCACCGCTGGCGATGGATGCTGTGCACTGCAGTGCTCGGCCTGCCCTGCCTGGCGCATTCCCAGGCGGCATGCGAGGAGGCCGCGCCGGCCCAAACCGGCTCGGCAGGACGCCCGCAGCTGGCGCAGGGCATTGCGCTGTTCGAGGCGCGCGACCTGGCCCAGGCCGAGCGTGCGCTGCAGGCTGCGCTGTTTGGCGGGCTGGCGGATCCCATGGAGCGGGCCTCCGCCCACAAGTACCTGGCCTACACCTATTGCACGAACAAGGAATGGGCGCGCTGCGAGGCCGCCTTCGACGCCGCGTTCGTTGCCCACCCCGGCTTTGCGCTGCAGACCTACGAGACCACGGGTACGCCGTGGCGGGACGCCTACAGCCGCGCCCAGGAACGCTGGACCCAGCGCTGCCCTGCCGCCCAACGGCTGCGCGTGGCAACCGCAGCGCCCACGGCCGGCGGCTTTGCACTGAACAGCCGCGTGATCACATCGATCACCGCACTGACATCGGGCTCGGCCCCGGTGCGCTCCGCCGCACTGGCCGCACGGCCTGAGACGCCACGGACAGATCACAACCTGCGCCTGAGGGTCAGCCCCTGGGCCAACGTGCTGATCAACGGCAAGCCGTCCGGCGTCACCCCTCCCGTCGTGCTGCTCAAGCTGGCGCCAGGCTCCCACACGGTGGAACTGCGCAACCCCGGCTTCGAGAGCTATCGGCAGGTGATCCGCATCACCGACGGCCAGTCGGTGACCCTTTCCCATGACTTTGATGCCCGATGACCATGTCCATGCATATCCCTCACTCCCTCCAGCGCCTGACCCTTGCCCTTGCCGTTGCCTTCGGGCTGGCCGCCTGCGAAACCGCACCCAAGCCGGTGGAGCCCGAGCCAGCACCGCCCGTGGTGCAGGCGCCTGTCGAGCCCGTCAAGCCCGTGGACCCGGTGGTGATCAAGGAGCAGGAGCTGGTCGAGGCCATCCAGCTCTACGTGGATGGCCGCTACGAGGATGCCATCACGGCCCTGACGCCCCTGTCCACCGCGCAGGAGCTGCCGATGAGCAGCCAGGTCAAGGCGCTCAAGTACATCGCCTTCAGCCACTGCGTGGAAGGCCGCCGCAAGCCCTGCCGGCAGCACTTCGACATGGCCCTGGCCCTGGACCCCACCTTCCAGCTGACCGAGGCCGAAAAGGGCCATCCCACCTGGGGCCGGGAATTCAACAATGCCCGCGCCGCGCTGCGCAACAAGCGCCCGGCGCCCGCGCGCAAGGCCTCCTGAGGCCTGCCGAGGCCCCCGACGCTTCCTGAAAACTGCCTAGCCTAAGACTCCATGGACAAAATCGAACTCAGGGTCGTGGACCACGATGGCGTTGCGGTCGACCGCCACTGGCATGCCGTATTCGGCATGGCAGGCGGCACGATCGGACGCAGTGGCCAGAACAAGCTCATCATCTCGGATCCGGACGCTTCCGTGGCGCGCGTGCACGCCATGGTCAGGCTCGATTCCGAGGGAGCCTTTGTTGCGAACCTGAGCGAGCGTGATCCCATCTGGGTGGCAGACCAGCCCGTGCGCTCGGGCCAGGAAGTGGCCCTGACACTGGGCGCGCGCATCCGCATCGGCGCCTACACCCTGGCCGCCGTGGCGCCGGGCACCCCTTTCGAAGCACCGGCCTCGCCCGGTGCAGCCGTGCCGGCGCCTGCCAGCGCAGCATTTGCAGCGGCTGTGACGCCCTCAGCACCTTCTGCGTCCTCAGCACCCTCAACGCCATCGGTTCCCTCGCCAGTCACGGCAATCCCGCAGCCACAGATCCAGCAGTCCCCCGCAGTTGACAACCCCCTGCAGCCGCAATCAACGGGGTCGGCAGAAGCTGCGCCACTGGCAGACGTTCTGCCTCCAGCCGCCGCCGGCATCGCCGATCCCTGGGAAGGCCTGACGGCGCTGAGCCTGGATGACATCCAGACCCCGCCTGCGCCTTCTGCCGAGAGTGCAATCCCCCCCGAGCAAGCGGCCATGGCGATGCCGCAGCCGGCCAGGCCGCAGCATCGCCCGCTGCTGATTCCCAATGATTTCGACCCCTTTGCACCGCCGCCCGAGCAGGCTCGGCAGCAGGAAGAAGGCTGGGCCGGCCTGCCCTCGCACGGCAAGGGCGAGCTGATTCAGCAGCGCCATGACGGCATGGTCCAAACGCTTCCCCTCAAGGGCCTGAGCACCGAGGCACTGCATGACGCCTCCCATACCGGCCTGCCTTCGTGCTTCGAGGCATCGCAAAAGCTCGATCCGCTCGCGCTGTTCGACCAGGGCGGCCTGCCCGCCGACGCAGCGCCGCTGCAACAGGCATCGGGCCGGGGCTCCGAGCTGGGCCAGGCCTTCAACCTGCCGCGCATGCAGCCGCCTGCGCAGCCAGCGGCGCCGGCCCAGCCGGCCGGCCTGGAGCAGTCATTGGCGCCTGCGGCGCAGACACAGCAACCTGTACAGGTTCAGGCCGCACCAGCTGCCGTACCAGTTGCCGTACCAGCTCCCTTACCTGCCGCTGCACCAGTTGCTGCACCGATGGCCACGGCCCCCACTGCCGCGACGGCCCCCGAAATCCCCGCCCAGCCCGTCGTGCTCGACGGACTGCTGCCCACCAACGGGCTGGACCTGGACATCTTCCAGTCCGGCGCAGGCCAAGCTGCGCCAGCCATCGTTTCTGCCGCAAGCGCTGCCGCCGCTCCCGCCAACACCAGCTCCAGCTCCAGCGTCCACTTCAACGCAGCCTCCAGCATCCTCGGCCAGGGCGCCGCCGCCATTCCCGTCGGCACCCTGCCCTGCACCGCCGCGCCTGTCGATGCTCCGGTGCAGCCCCAGCCGGCCGCCAGCGCCGCCCACGCCGACCTGCAGGCCCTGGCCACGGCCTTCATGGAAGGCGCGGGCCTGAACCCGGCCAAGACCCATTTCGAGGTCACGCCCGAATTCATGCGCACCTTCGGCGAAGCCCTGCGCATTGCCGTGCAGGGCACCATCGACCTGCTGGCGGCGCGCTCCGAGATCAAGCGCGAGTTCCGTGCCGGCGTCACCATCATTGCCACGGGCGCCAACAATCCGCTCAAGTTCCTGCCCAATTCCGAGGGCGTGCTCATGCAGATGGTCCACCAGACCTTCCCGGGCTTCATGAAGCCGCTGCCCGCCATGCAGGACGCCTTCCAGGATCTGCACGTGCACCAGCTGGCCCTGATGGCCGGCATCCGCGCCGCCTATGCCGAGGCCCTGACCCGGTTCGATCCGACCGAGCTGGAGCGCCGCACCGAAACCAACCCCGGCCTGCTGGACAAGCTGCTGACCAATGGCCGCAAGGCTGCGCTGTGGGACGACTACAAGCACAACTTCGACGTGCTGCGCCGCCATGCCGAGGACGATCTGATGGCCTTCTCGGGCCGCACCTTCGTCGAGGCCTACGAAAACGCCGAGCAGTCCGTGAAAGGCCAGCCGTGATCGCCTACCTCGACGGAGACGGCCACCGCTACAGCATCCAGGTGGCCAGCGCATCCCACAGCGGCAGGCGTTCCAGCAACGAAGACGCCATGGGCCTGATGGACCTGGGCGCCGGCGGCCTGTGCTGCACCCTGGCCGATGGGGCTGGCGGGCACGGGCATGGCGAACTTGCCGCCCAGCTCACGGTCCAGGCCGTGCTGGAGGGCTTCCGGGAGAACCCGCTGTTCGCCCCTGCCAGCCTGGCCTCCCTGATTTCCCAGGCGGAGCACCGCGTCAGCGGCCAGCAGTCCACCTCGGCCTCGCGCATGCACATGAGCGCCACCGTGGTGGTGCTGTGCATCGACCCCGGACAGGGCCGCGCCCTGTGGGCGCACTGGGGCGACTCGCGCCTGTACTGGTTCCGCGCAGGCCGCATGCACCTGCGCACCGAAGACCACAGCCTGGTGCAGCAGCTGCTGCACGCCGGCCTGTACGAAGAGAACGACCCGCGCCGCCTGCCCAACCGCAACGTCCTGGCCGGCGCCATCGGTGCCGAAGGCCAGGTGCCGCCCAGCATCCGCTCCGCCGCCGTGGCCCTGGAGCCCGGCGATGTCTTCCTGCTGTGCTCGGACGGCCTGTGGGAAGGCATGCACGAGTCGGAAATGGAGCAGCTGCTGGCCGCGAGCCAGCGCCCCGACGAATGGATACAGCGCATGGTCGGCCGCGTCGTATCCAGCGGCAATCCGCACCAGGACAACCTCAGCGCGCTGACGGTGTGGATCTGCCCGCGTGACACCAATGACTGATATCGAGACAGGAGAAGCCATGTGGAAATCGCATGCACCGCATGTACCGCAAGCGCGCCGGCAGGCGCTGCAAACGCTGGGCGCCTTGGGGCTGGGCACGGCAATGGCGACCGGCCTGGCCGGCTGCGGCTCCCTCAATCCCCTGAGCCGCGCGCCTGAAGTGGCGCCCACGGCCGTGCCCGCCGCCGTGTTCGAGGTGGTGGCCGACATGGACATCAACCCCGACCGCGAAGGCATCCCCAAGCCCGTGCTGCTGCGCATCTACGAGCTGCGCGCCTCCGCCGCCTTCGACCGCGCCGGCTTCTTCGACCTGCAGGACAAGGACGACGGCCAGCTGGGCAGCGACTTCGTGCGGCGCGAGGAATTCCTGATCGCGCCCGGCCAGCGCCAGGTGATTGAGCGCAAGGGCAACCCCGATGTGCGCGCCTTCGGCCTGTTCGCCGCCTACCGCGATCTGGAGCGCAGCACCTGGCGCGCCTCGGGCGCCGCGCCCAACTCCGTGGAGCTGCGCAGGCGGTGGTGGGGCATGGGCTCCACCGAAAAGCTGCAGCCCGTGCGCTACCAGGTGCACCTGACCCGCGAGGAGGTCACCGTGCGCATCCAACCCGCATCCCAATAAACGCACATCTATCCACCATGGTCTGGCAACGCAAAGTCATCTGGGCCGAAGGCATGTTCCTTCGGCCCCAGCACTTCCAGCAGCAGGAGCGCTTCCTGTTCCGGCAACTGCAGTCGCGCAGCCTGCCGGGACAGCCCTTTTTCTGGGGCTTCTCGGAACTGGAGCTGGACACCGATCTGCTGCGCATGGGCAAGCTGGGCATACGCTCGGCACACGGCGTGCTGCCCGACGGCACGCCGTTCCAGCTGCCGGGCGACGACGAGGCGCCCACCCCGCTGGACATCGGCAAGGACCTCAAGGACGTGGTGGTGCACCTGGCCCTGCCGCTGCGCCGCCTGTCGGGCAGCGAGGTCACCTTTGGCGAAGGCACGCAAAGCCCCGCGCGCTATCTCAGTGACGTGACCGAAGTGGCGGACAGCAACGACGTGGGCGCCCAGCCCGCCGAGGTGCAGCTGGGCCGGCTGCGCCTGAGCCTGCGCCCCGCCCACGAGCTGACCGAAGGCTGGGTCAGCCTGCCCGTGGCCCATGTGGTCGAGCGCCAGGCCAGCGGAGGCGTGCTGCTGGAGCCCGGCTTCATTCCCACCGTGGTCAACAACGGGCCCAGCTCGGTGCTCAATACCTTCTGCAAGGAAATCCACGGCCTGCTGCGCCAGCGCGGCGAGGTTCTGGCCCAGCGCATGATCCAGCCCGAGCGCGGCGGCATCGGCGAGGTCGGCGACTTCCTGCTGCTGCAACTCATCAACCACTGGACGGGCGCCGCCCAGCACTGGGTGCGCACCGGCAGCATCCATCCCGAGCGCCTGTTCGAGGAACTGCTGCGCCTGGCCGCCGAGCTGACCACCTTCGACCACGAGCGCCGCCGCCCCGAGGTGCTGCCCGTCTATGACCACGACGACCTGCGGCGCAGCTTTCCGCCGCTGATGCTGGAGCTGCGGCGCAGCCTGTCCTCGGTGCTGGAGCAAAACGCCATCCAGATCCCGCTGCACGACCGCCAGTACGGCGTGCGCGTGGCGCTGATCCCGTCCACCGAGCTGCTGACCACCTGCGACTTCGTGCTGGCCGCCCATGCCCAGACCACGCCGGAATTCCTGCGCACCCACTTCCCCACCCAGACCAAGCTGGGCCCGGTGGAGCGCATACGCGACCTGGTGAACCTGCACCTGCCCGGCGTCACGCTGCGGCCGCTGCCCATCGCCCCGCGCGAGATCCCCTACCACGCGGGCTACAACTATTTCGAGGTGGACACCACGCACGACCTGTGGAACCAGCTGCAAAGCTCCGGCGGCCTTGCCATGCACGTCTCCGGTGAATTCCCCGACCTGCAGCTGGAGTTCTGGGCCATCCGCCGCTGACGGCGCGACGCATCTTCCGACATGAACAGTTCCAACATCAGCCACCAAATGCCCTGGGGGAGAGACGGCGACGCGGGCCGTGCCGAAGGCGCAGCCAGCGCCTCGCCCGCGCCTGCCGGCCAGGAGCCGCTGCGCTCCAACCTGCCCGACGTGGTCAGCGGCGGCAACCCGCTGGTGGCTGCCGCCAACCAGCTGCTGAACCTCATCCCCCAGATCCGCGCCATGGTCACCAACGAAGACCCGCGCGCGCTGCAGCAGCTGCTGCTCGAACACATACGCGAGTTCGAGCAGCGCGCCGGCGCCAGCGGCGTGCCCATGGAAACCATCATCGGCGCGCGCTACTGCATCTGCACCGTGCTCGACGAAACCGCCGCCCAGACGCCCTGGGGAAGCGCAGGTATCTGGCCTCACTACAGCCTGCTCGTGGCCCTGCATAACGAAACCTGGGGCGGCGAGAAATTCTTCCAGCTGCTGGCCCGGCTGGTGCAGACGCCGCACCAGCACATCGACCTCATCGAGCTGCTGTACTACTGCGTGATGCTGGGCTTCGAAGGCCGCTACCGCGTGATCGACAACGGCCGCGCCCAGCTGGAGACGCTCAAGGCGCGCCTGCTGCAGCTCATCGAATCGACGCGCGGCGACCGCAGCAGCCTGCTGTCCGTGCACTGGCGCGGCGTGCAGCGCCTGGCCTCGCCGCCCTGGGCCATGGTGCCGCTGTGGGTGGCGGCAGCCATCACGCTGCTGCTGGCGTTCTTCATCTACCTGTGGTTCAGCTACCGGCTGTCCAACAGCTCGGATGATCTGTTCGCCGCCATCAACGAGATCCGGTTCCCGCGCACCTCGGCGGCTGCCACCGTGGCCACCATCAAGCCGCGGCTGCGGCAGTTCCTGGAGCCCGAAATCCGCGAAGGCCTGGTCAGCGTGCGCGACGAAGCCGACCGCAGCACCGTCATCCTGCGCGGCGACGGCCTGTTCGACCCGGCTGCCACCGTCGTCAAGCCCCGCTACGTGCAGGTCATCCACCGCGTGGCCGCGGCGCTGGACGAAGTGCCGGGCAAGGTCATCGTCAATGGCTACACCGACAACCTGCCCATCCGCACGGCGCGCTTCCCGTCCAACTGGAACCTGTCGCAGGAGCGCGCCCAGGCCGTGTCCCAGATGCTGGGCGGCTCGCTGCGCGACCGCCAGCGCCTGCATGCCGAGGGCCGTGCCGACAGCGACCCCGTCGCCCCCAACAACACGGCCGAAGGCCGGGCGCTGAACCGGCGGGTGGAAATCGTCCTGCTGGTCGCGCCCCAGCAGCGTGACCAGCAACTGCAGGCCCTGCCTGCCGCACCCGAGACCAGGAACTGACCCCCATGATCCGTCGCATCGCCTCATGGCTGTTCAACCGCTACATGCTGGAGCTTCTGGGCCTGGTGGCCCTGAGCCTGCTCATCTGGTTCGTCGGCCCCCTCGTCTTCATCCAGCCCTACCAGCCACTGGGCAGCCCCACCGTGCGCTGGTGGTTGATCGCCGGCCTGTTCATCCTCTGGTTCCTGCGCCTGCTGCTGAAATGGTGGCGCGCACAGCGCATGAACGAGCACCTCATGACCGGCCTGTCCCGCCTGACCTCGCCGCGCGAGGCGGACGGCACGCCCGCTGCCGGCTCCGAGGAAGTGGCAGAGCTGGAGTCCCGCTTCAAGGAAGCCCTGGACACGCTGAGCAAGACCCGCTTCGGCCAGACCGAAGGCGGCCTGTTCGGGCGCTGGAACAAGCGCTACATCTACCAGCTGCCCTGGTACCTGATCATCGGCTCGCCGGGTTCGGGCAAGACCACGGCCCTGATCAACTCGGGGCTGGACTTCCCGCTGGCGGCCCAGTTCGGCAAGCGCGCCATCCCCGGCATGGGCGGCACGCGCAACTGCGACTGGTGGTTCACCGACCAAGCCGTGCTGCTGGACACGGCCGGCCGCTACACCACCCAGGAAAGCGATGCGGAGCAGGACAAGGCTGCCTGGAAGGGCTTCATGCAACTGCTCAGGCGCTTTCGCGGACGCCAGCCGGTCAACGGCGTCATCGTCACGCTCAGCGTGCAGGAGCTGCTCAGCAGCAGCGATACCGAGCGTGCCCAGCTGGCCCAGCTGATCGGCCTGCGCCTGAGCGAGCTGTGCGAGGAGCTGACCATCCGCTTTCCCGTCTACGTGCTGGTCACCAAGAGCGACCTGCTGGCGGGCTTCAACGAGTTCTTCGGCGCCATGAGCCGCGAGGAGCGCGCCCAGGTCTGGGGCTTCACCTACCCCTATGACGAAAAGACCCAGCGCTCGCCCGCCAGCGACCCGCAGGCCGCCAGCGCCCTGTACATGGAGGAATTCGACGCCCTGGTCGCCCAGATCAACCGCCTGTTGCCCCAGCGGCTGATGACCGAGCCCGATCTTGCGCGCCGCAGCCTGCTCTACGCCCTGCCCCAGCAGTTTGCCGGCCTCAAGGACGTGGTGCGCGACACGCTGGATGCGGCGTTCTCCGCCTCGCGCTTCAAGGAAAAGCCGCTGCTGCGCGGCGTCTACTTCACCAGCGGAACGCAGGAGGGCATGCCCTTCGACCGCGTGATGTCGGCCCTGTCGCGCCGCTTTGCGCTGCGCGGCCGCCTGCCGGCCGATGCCGTGCCCCAGCAGGGCCGCAGCTACTTCCTGGAGTCGCTGTTCAAGGACGTGATGTTCAACGAGTCCGGCCTGACCGGGCGCAACGCCAAGAAAGAGCGCCAGCTGCGCCTGATGCAGGGCGCCGGCCTGTGCGCCCTGCTGCTGGCCCTGGGCGGCGCGGCCCTGGCCTGGACGCTGAGCTACGAGAACAACCAGCGCTACCTGAACGAAGTGGCCGACAACGCCGGCACGCTGCGCCAGGCCGTGGAGGAATCCAAGGCCACCGATCCCGACAACGTGGTCGCCCTGGTGCCCATGCTCAACCACGCGGCGCGCGTGGCGCAGAGCAGCCGCTTCGAGGAATCGGCCCCGCTGGGCTGGCGCTGGGGCCTGCTGCAGGTGCCCAAGGTGCAGACGGCCGCCCACGCCACCTACCTGCGCCTGCTGGAAGACGCCTGGCTGCCGCGCCTGAGCAGCCATGTCGCGCGCTCGCTGCGCCAGGTCAGCACCGGCAGCCCCGAGGCCAGCTACGAAACGCTCAAGGCCTATCTCATGCTCTACGAGCCCGACCACTTCGACGCCACCTTCGTCAAGGCCTGGCTGCGCAGCGATTGGGAAAACACCCTGCCCCAGCATCTGGTGCAGGCCGGCCTGGTGGACCAGCTGTCCGAGCACCTGGACCGCCTCATCGACGGCCGCGTGGTGGTCTCCGCCCAGCCCATCGACGCCAACCTGGTCGCCGAAGTGCGCCAGCGCCTGGCCCAGATGTCGCCCGCCCAGCGTGCCTACAGCCGCCTCAAGCAGCTGCTGAACACCGGCGACAAGCTGCCGCCCGACTTCAGCGTGGTGCGTGCCAGCGGACCCGAGGCGCCCCAGGTCTTTGCGCGTGCCAGCGGCAAGCCGCTCACCCAGGGCATCAGCGGCCTGTTCACCTATGACGGCTACCACGGCCTCTTCCTGCACGAGCTGCCCAAGGTCACCACCTTGCTGGCCAAGGAGGAAACCTGGGTGCTGGGCCAGGCCGAAGGCCGGCGCAGCGTGGCCCAGGAAGTGCTCACGGGCCAGCTGGCCAACGAGGTCAAGCGCCTGTACCTGATGGAGTACGCGCGCCTGTGGGAAACCTTCCTGGCCGACATCCGCCCCATACGCACGGCCTCGCTGGAGCAGGCCGGCGAGCAGGCCCGCCTGTACTCGTCCGCCAACTCCAGCCTGGAGCAGTTCATCCGCGCCGTGGCCCGCGAGACCACGCTGGCCCGCCGCCCGGACCAGCAGGAAGGCGGCAGCTCGGGCAGCACCAGCAGCTGGCTGGGCGAGAAACTGCAGCGCATCCGCGAGGAACAGCAACAGCTCAGCCGCCTGACCGGCAAGCCGCTGAACGTGGGCGGCATGCTGGCCACCGGCACGCTGGAGGCCGACATCGTGGACTTCCGCTTCCGCGAATACCGGCGCCTTGCCACCAGCAACGGCTCGGGCCCGGCGCCCATCACCGCCAGCCTGCAGGTGCTCAACGAGGCGGCGGCCGTCATCGCCTCGGCGCGCCAGCAGGTGATCCAGGGCGGCGGCGTGCCTCCCTCGCTGAGCGGCACGCTGGAGAAGGTGCGCTCGGAGGCCAAGCGCGTGCCGCCTCCGCTCAACAGCATGTACGAGGCCCTGGCCACCTCCACCTCGTCCTTCGTGGGAAGCAGCGTGCGCAGCACGCTGGGCGGCAACCTCAACGCCACCATCGGCGACTTCTGCCGCCGAGCCATCCTGGGCCGCTACCCCTTCACGCGCAGCGCCACGCGCGACGTGACCACGGACGACTTCGCCCGCCTGTTCGCCACCGGCGGCACCATGGACGAGTTCTTCCGCACCCAGCTGCAGACCATGGTGGACATCTCCACCGTGCCCTGGACCTTCAAGCAGGGTGTGGACGGCACGCCGGTGGGGGGCTCTGCCTCGCTGGCCGCCTTCCAGCGCGCGGCCTCCATCCGCGACGTGTTCTTCCGCGCAGGCGGCAACACGCCCGGCATCCGGCTGGAGATCAAGCCGCTGGACATGGACGCCTCCATCTCCCAGATGGTGCTGGACGTGGACGGCGAGATCGTGCGCTACCAGCACGGCCCGCAAATCCCCAAGGCCGTCTCCTGGCCCGGCACGCGCGGCACCGGCCAGGCCCGGCTGCAGATCACGGCGGCCGGCGCGCAGAACACCGGCATCGTGACCGAAGGCCCCTGGGCCCTGCACCGCCTGTTCGACCGCGCCCAGATCCTGCCGGGCAACTCGCCCGAGCGCTTCACGGCCATCTTCACCATCGACGGGCGCAAGCTGCGCATGGAAGTCACCACCAGCAGCGTCCTCAACCCATTCCGGCTCAAGGCCATGGAGGAATTCGAATGTCCGGACCGGCTGTGAACGCCATGACTGTCCAGCGGCCATGCGCCGCCTGGTGGGGCAAGCTGCCCAGCCAGGGCGATTTCGTCGGCCGGCGCATGCCCCACGCACTGACCATGCGCTGGGACGAATGGCTGCGCAACGGCATGGACCAGTTGCGCAGCGATGCGGCCGATGGCTGGTCCACGCGCTTCGTGCACTCGCCGCTGTGGTTCTTCCTGTGCCCTGCCTCCATCCTGGGCCAGTCCATGGTGGGCGTGATCGGCCCCAGCTCCGACCGCATCGGCAGGCTCTTTCCGCTGGCCATCATGGCCACGGTGGACGGCAGCTCCGGCATACCGGCGTCGGACCAGGACATCGAACGCTTTCTGAGCGGCGCACGCGATGCGCTCATCGACGCGCGACGCCTGCCCCTGTCGGCCCAGCAGCTCGACGAGCGGCTGGCCACCCTGCAATGGCCGTTCCAGCAGGAGCGCAGCGCGCCGGACAGCACCTCCATCCACAGCCTGCTGGCGGACCTTGACATGGGCGCCTCGCAAGGCAACGCCGCGCGCCTGCCGCGCATGGACTGGCGCGCCTGCATGCGCCCCGGTTCCACCACCTCCGTCTGGTGGATCTCGGCCACGCCGCGCCACGCCCCTGACGAAGTGGTCCAGCACGAAGTGCTGCACCGCCGCCTGTTCACCCGGCTGTTCAAGGGCGCCTGAACCCGCACAGAGCGCACGGCCCCTGCACACCAAACCCCAAGCCACATCGAATCCCGCCCATGGCCAATATCCAGGACCTGCTGACCGAGACCTCCGCCGAGCCCCCCTGCGGCCCGGACCTCACCTATGACAACGACTTCCAGTCCATGGAAAGCGCTGCGCAGGGCAAGGTCGAACAGCAGTTCGGCGACACCGTCATCCCCGCCGAGCCACCGGACTGGCGCGACGTGGAGCGCCAGGCCTCGGCCCTGATGCAGCGCACCAAGGACCTGCGCGTGGCCGTGCTGCTGTGCCGTGCCTGGACCATCCTGCACGGCCTGCCCGGCACGCTGCAGGGCCTGCAGCTGTGCGCCGCCCTGCTGGAGCGCCACTGGGAGCATGTCCACCCCCTGCCCGAGGACGGCGACGACTACTTCATGCGCATGAACGCCCTGGGCACCCTGTCGGACGTGACGGGCTTTGTGCGCGACCTGCGCAACGCCGACTTCCTGCGCGGCGCCCTGGGCCAGATCAGCGTGCGCGACGCCGAACTGATGGCCAGGGGCAACGTGCCCGAGGACCTGCCGCACCTGACCGCCGACGAGCTGCGCATGGCCTCGGCCCGCGCACATGCCGAGGGCCACGAAACCCTGCTGGCCGTCACCCCCGCGCTGCAGGAACTCGACCGGATCCGCGCCTGCTGCGAACAGCACCTGCCCAGCCACCAGCAGCCCGAGCTCGACGGCCTGCGCCAGCTGCTGCTGGCCCTCGGTCAATGGCTGCCCCAGTCCACAGGCGATGCCGACACGGCCGCTGAAACCGATCCGGCCACACAGGTCGGCACCGGGGACGGCCTGGCATCCCAGCCCGCGCCCGGCACCCCCCACACCCCGGCACGCAACCGCGAACAGGCGATTGCCCAGTTGCTGGAAATCGCCGCCTTCGTGGAGCGCACCGAGCCCTCCAACCCCGCCCCCCTGCTCATCCGCCGCGCCGCCCGCTTCATGCGCATGGGCTTCATGGACATCCTGCGCGAACTGTCGCCCGACAGCCTGGCCCAGGTGGAAGTGATCACGGGCGCCCACCTGCAGGAGCAGCAGACATGAAGGCCAAATGCTGTTTCATGGCCCTGGGCGTGGGTCTCTCGACGCCAGCCTTCGCAGATGCCGGTGCACGGCATGCAAACGCCATCGAGCGCATCACGATCCGCGACGGCACCGCCAAAAGCGAAGACCCCCGCATCCATTGCGATTCACTGCGCATTGACGAAAAGCGCGCGCGCTACTTCCTGCGCCACGCCAAGTCCAGCAGCCAGTTCAATTACGCGCATGCTTATGAAACCGGTAGCTGCAGTGCCCGTGCCGTCGTGCGCTTCAAGGGCGGCCGCCAGGTCAATCTGACCATCGACAGCGGCACCGGCTGGGGGACGACGGAGAACAAGCGCTCCATCGCCTACCTCTACTGCGAGGAATGCACGGATCTGCTGGACCCGGACTTCGCTTTCAAGGAGCCGGCTGCCCCATGACACCCACCCCGTCCACCTGTTTCCACACGGCCTCTTGCGCCCTCAGCCCTTCGGTCCGCCGCAAGGCGGGACTCCAGGCTTTTTACTTCTGCGACCCATTTTTTTCTTGAAAGGAACACCCGCATGTCGCTCACCAAAACCGGCAAGAGTGGTCAGAAATTCATCGCGCGCAACCGTGCGCCGCGCGTGCAGATCGAGTACGACGTCGAGATCTACGGTTCGGAAAAGAAGGTGCAGATCCCCTTCGTGATGGGCGTGCTGGCCGATCTGTCGGGCAAGCCCGTCGATCCGCTGCCCGAGATCGCCGACCGCAAGTTCCTGGAAATCGACATCGACAACTTCGATGCGCGCATGAAGTCCATCAAGCCCCGCGTCGCCTTCCAGGTGGACAACACGCTGACGGGCGAGGGCAAGCTCAACATCGACCTGAGCTTCGAGAGCATGGAGGACTTCTCCCCCGCCGCCATCGCGCGGCGCGTGGGCGCGCTCAACTCGCTGCTGGAGGCACGCACCCAGCTGCACAACCTGCTGTCCTACATGGACGGCAAGCAGGGCGCCGAGGAGCTGATCGGCAAGGTGCTCAAGGACCCTGCGCTGCTCAAGTCGCTGGCCGCCGCGCCCAATATCACTGCCCCGCAGGCCTCGGGCCCTGCATCCGAGGCTTGAGGCAGCACATCAGGAAGGCAAGCACGTCATGAATACCGCAACCCAACTCGAACAATCGACCCAGGCGCTGGCCGGCAGCGAATTCGGCAGCCTGCTGCAAAAGGAATTCAAGCCCAAGACCGACCAGGCCCGCGAAGCCGTGGAAGCGGCCGTGCAGACGCTGGCCCAGCAGGCCCTGGGCTCGGCGATCACGCTGTCCAACGATGCCTACCAGACGGTGCAGGCCATCATTGCCGAGATCGACCGCAAGCTGTCCGAGCAGATCAACCGCATCATCCACCACGACGACTACCAGAAGCTCGAAGGCGCCTGGCGCGGCCTGCACCACCTGGTGACCAACACCGAGGTGGACGAGATGCTCAAGATCCGCGTCATGAACATCTCCAAGAAGGAGCTGCACCGCAACATGCGCCGCTTCAAGGGCGTGGGCTGGGACCAGAGCCCCGTCTTCAAGAAGGTGTACGAAGAGGAGTACGGCCAGTTCGGCGGCGAGCCCTTCGGCTGCCTGGTGGGCGACTACCACTTCGACCACAGCCCGCCGGACGTGGAGCTGCTCGGTGAAATGGCCAAGGTGGCCGCCGCGGCCCACTGCCCCTTCATCTCGGGCGCGGCGCCCGCCATCATGCAGATGGAATCCTGGCAGGAGCTGGCCAACCCGCGCGACCTGACCAAGATCTTCACCAACACCGAGTACGCCGCCTGGCGCAGCCTGCGCGAGTCCGACGACGCCAAGTACATCGGCCTGGCCATGCCCCGCTTCCTGGCACGCCTGCCCTACGGCGCGCGCACCAACCCGGTCGATGAATTCGATTTCGAGGAAGAAACCGACAGCGGCGACCACGGCAAGTACTGCTGGGCCAACTCGGCCTACGCCATGGCGGTCAACATCAACCGCTCGTTCAAGTACTACGGCTGGTGCACCTCCATCCGCGGCGTGGAATCGGGCGGCGCGGTGGACAACCTGCCGGCCCACACCTTCCCCACCGACGATGGCGGCGTGGACATGAAGTGCCCCACGGAAATCGCCATCAGCGACCGCCGCGAGGCCGAGCTCGCCAAGAACGGCTTCATGCCCCTGGTGCACCGCAAGAACTCGGACGTGGCCGCCTTCATCGGCGCCCAGTCGCTGGCCAAGCCCGCCGAGTACTACGACTCCGACGCCACGGCCAATGCCAACCTGTCGGCGCGCCTGCCCTACATGTTCGCCTGCTGCCGCTTCGCGCACTACCTCAAGTGCATCGTGCGCGACAAGATCGGCTCCTTCCGCGAGCGCACCGACATGGAGCGCTGGCTCAACGACTGGATCATGAACTACGTGGACGGCGACCCGGCCAACTCCTCGCAGGAAACCAAGGCCCGCAAGCCCCTGGCCGCCGCCGAGGTGCAGGTGCAGGAAGTCGAGGGCAACCCCGGCTACTACACCTCCAAGTTCTTCCTGCGCCCCCACTACCAGCTGGAAGGCCTGACGGTGTCGCTGCGCCTGGTGTCCAAGCTGCCTTCCGTGAAGCAGGGCGCGAAGTAAGACTGTCCGCCCACCTGGCTCCTGGTGCCGACACGCTCGCACCAGGGCCAGGCCCCATAACAAGAAACAGGCCTGGAGAAGCTTTCCCCTCCAGGACCCAACTCAGAGAGGCTTTTCATGCCCTGGAATGTAGACAACGCCGTCGCCACCCTGCAGACCAATGCCCGCGCCAGTTCCGCCGGCTACTGCGCGCGCTATGTGCGCGATGCGATCGGCGCTGGCGGCATCGCACTGCAGCGCACGCGCGATGCCAAGGACTACGGCACCAGCCTGGTGGCCGCCGGCTTCACACGCTACGACGCCATGCCCGAAGGTGGCTACAAGAAAGGCGATGTGGCGGTGATGCAGGGCTTCACCTCATCGCCCGCCGGCCACATGCAGATGTTCGACGGAAGCGTCTGGATCTCGGACTTCAAGCAGAACGGCTTCTGGGCAGGCCCCGGCTACCGCACCCACAAGCCCGCTTTCAAGATCTACCGCCATCCCTGATGCGCCTGATGCGCCCATTGAGCCACGCCATGAACGCCTGTTCCAAAACCTTCTTCACCCTGCTGCTGGCCGGCACGGCCTGCGCCACGGTGCAGGCCGCCCCCGCCACGACAACGACGGCGGCAGCGGCAGCGGACATCTCCACCCTGTTCACCGACGCCCTGCATTGCCGCATCGAGTTTCCCGATGGCCGCGACGAAGCGCTGGCCCAGCGCCTGCGCGCGCAGGGCGTGACCGTGGTGGACCGCGCGCCCGGCGAAAGCCTGGACCTGCTCTACCTGTTTGCCACGCCGCTGGAGATCGATGGCACGCAGGTGTCCTCCATCACCGTGCGCGGCGGCAGCGGCAGCATTGTCGCGGCGCGCGCCACGGGCAGCCTGCAGGCGCTGGTCCAGCGCACCAAGGCCCGGCCGCAGGCGCGCAGCCGCTGGGATCTTGAAGGCTTTGGCGAGCTGCCCGCCCAATACACGCGTGCCATGCCGCTCAGAAAGGGCCTGGACGAGACGCCACCGCGCATCGTCATCGGCCATGTGGCCGGCGAGGCACCCGACGCCGTGCGCTGGGGCTGCCGCTCCTACGACGACTGACCGGGGCGCAGCCGCACCCCGCCCCTCTCTTTTTCTGCGTTTTCACCATGCCCCTGCCCAGCTTCACCTCACAGCTTTCCCTGGACGAGCAACTCAAGGCCCTGAAGGACCAGATCCGCCAGGCCCCGGCCTCGGCGCCCCTGCGCGTCTACTACTTCCAGCTGCTGTGCGTGCTGGGCGAATGGCAAAAGGCGCTGGAGCAGTTGCAGCTGTGCGCGCAGCTCGACCCTTCGTGCGAGCCCATGGCGCGCGCCTACCGCGAGGCCATCCGCTGCGAGGTGCTTCGCGCCGAGGTCTTCGCCGGCAAGAAAAAGCCTTTTCTCATGGGCGAGCCCGCGCAATGGCTGGCCTGCCTGATCGACGCCCTGACCCATGAAGGAGCGGCCGCACAGGACCTGCGCGCCCGCGCCCTGGACGAAGCGCCCGCCACCGCAGGCCACATGGGCGAGCACCGCTTCGAATGGCTGGCCGACAGCGATACCCGCCTGGGGCCCGTGTGCGAGCTGCTGGCCCACGGCAGCTACTACTGGCTGCCCTTCGACGCCATTGCACAGATCGGCTTCGAGCCCGTGCAGGACTTGCGCGACCTGATCTGGCTGCCCTGCGAGGTCACGCTGCGCGAGGGTGGCGCACTGCAGGGCTTCATGCCTGCGCGCTATCCGCTGGCGCCCGGCGATGACGACGCCGTCCGCATGTCGCGCCGCACGCAATGGAGCCCGCTGGACACAGGCTCCTCCGATCCTGACGAATCCGCAGGCCACGTGGCCGGCCACGGCCAGCGCACCTGGGTCACCGACTCCGAGGACTTTCCCATGCTGCAGGTGCGCCAGCTGGCGCTGGACACCGCCACGCGATGACGGAGCAAGCCATGCACGGAACAGTCGCCCCCGCGTCCCCGCAAGCCCTGCGCTGCCCGTTCTTGCTGCTGGCTGCCTTGCTGTGTCTGGGCCCGTGGCCTGCATCGGCCTCCAGCCACGGCCCGGCCAATGCCCTGCGCTGCGGCTGGTTCGACAATCCCACGCCCGCCAATGCCTCGCTGACCGATCGCGATACCGACTGGACCGTTGGCGTGCAGGGCGGCCATCAGGCCCAGGGTGACTGGCCCCGCTTTGCAAACCGTGACTGGGTGCGTACCGGCCATGGCAGCCACGGCTATGGCTGCGCCTGCATGAAGGTGTCCACCGATGACAAGGAGCAGATAGTTCAGATCTTCTCTGCCCGTTCGCGCCCTCTTTCCGCCTGCCGCCAAGACCCGGCGTTGAAGGCGAAGGAGCCCGTGAACCCCCTGGCGGCTGCCCGGCCGGCCGGTTCCTGAAGAAACAAGCCATGCGCCCCAGTCCCCTCAACCCCATGCCCACGCTGCGCACACGCCAGAACCAGGCGACCGCAGCCAAGGACCGGCTGCAGCCCGCCCTGCTGGACCGGCTGACCGACCATGAGCCCCATCTGCGCACCGAGCGGCCCGATGCGGTCTTCGTGAACGAATCCCGCCTGCGCGAGGCCCTGCTGCGCGACCTGGGCTGGCTGCTCAATGCGCGCGATGCCTGGGACCACGTGGAGATGGAGGGGCTGGAGCATGTGCAGCGTTCGGTCATCAACTACGGCATGCCGCCGCTGGCCGGCCAGCTGCTGTCCGAGCTGGACTGGGGCCATGTGGAACGCAGCATCCGCGAAAGCATCCTGGCCTTCGAGCCGCGCATCCTGCCCAAGACGCTGGCCGTGACGCTGCTGGCCTCCACCGAGCAGCTCAACCACCACAACACGCTGCAGTTCGAGATCCGCTGCCAGTTCTGGTCCATGCCCTATCCGCTGGAGCTGCTGCTCAAGACCAGCCTGGACCTGGAGACCGGCCAGGTCTCGCTGCAAAACCTCAGGGCCTGAGCCCGGACGCCGCCACACACACCATGAATCCCCGCCTCGTCGAGTACTACAACCGCGAACTGGCCTATCTGCGCGAGCTGGGCGCCGAGTTCGCTGCCGCCTTTCCCAAGGTCGCGGGCCGTCTGTCGCTGCACGACACCGATGTGGCCGACCCCTATGTGGAGCGCCTGCTGGAGGGCTTCAGCTTTCTGAGCGCACGCATCCAGCTGAAGATGGACGCGGAGTTCCCGCGCCTGTCCCAGCGCATGCTGGAAATGGTCTGCCCCCATTACCTGGCGCCCACGCCATCCATGGTGGTGGTCCAGCTCAAGCCCAGTGCCAAGGAAGGCAACCTGGTCGATGGATTCACCCTGCCCTCGGGCAGCGTGCTGCGCACCCACAAGGTGCAGGAAGAGCAGACCATCTGCGATTTCCGCACCGGCGGGCCGCTGACGCTGTGGCCGCTGGAGATACGCCAGGCCCGCCTGGGCGGCCCGGCGCTGGACCTGCCCCATGCGCTGGTGCCCCAGCTGGGCGAGGCCGGCGGCCACCTGCGGCTGCAGCTGGCCACGCTGGATGCCTCGCAGTGCATGCAGGTGGCGCTGGACCAGCTGTGGGTGTACATCCATGCGGGCGACGTCGTCGCTTCCCATCTGCAGGAGCTCATCCACACGCAGACGCTGGCCATCGTGGTCCACCACCCGCAGGACCCGCGCCAGGTCTGGGACGTGCTCCCGCCCGATGCGCTGCGCGCCGAGGGCCATGACAGCGAACAGGCCCTGATTCCCTATTCGCACCGCGCCTTCCAGGGCCACCGGCTGCTGCACGAGTACTTCGCGTTTCCCGCGCGGCAGCGGTTCTTCTCGATCAACGGCCTGTCGCGCAGCATGCGCCGCATTGCCCACGACGGCGTGGGCATCACGCTGCTGCTGCGCCGCGCCGCGCCCACGCTGGAGCCGCAGATCGACGCGGCCAAGCTGCTGATGCACTGCATTCCGGCCATCAACCTGTTCGAGTACACGGCGGACCGCCTGCACGTGGCCTCCAACGTGCACGAATACCACGTCGTTGCCGACCGCATGCGGCCGCTGGACTTCGAGGTCTACGGCGTGCAGGCCGTCACCGGCCACCACGAAGGCAAGACGCAGGACCGAGAATTTGCGCCGCTGTACGCATCCACTCACGGCCTGCACTCCACCGAGCAGGCCTACTTCACCACGCGGCGCGAGCCCCGGCTGTTTTCCGAACGCAGCCTGCGCAGCGGCCCGCGCACGCAGTACCTGGGCTCGGAAGTCTTCATCTCGCTGGTGGACCAGCGCGAGGCGCCGTTCTCCGACGAGCTCAAGCAGCTGTCCATGCATACCCTGTGCACCAACCGCGACCTGCCCCTGCTCATGCGCGTCAACCAGCCGGGCGGCGACTTTGCCCTTCAGGAGTCGGCACCGGTGGACTGGGCCCGCGTCATCGCCGGCCCCAGCGCTCCTATACCGGCCGTGGCCGATGGCGGCCTCACCTGGCGGCTGATCTCCCACCTGAGCCTGAACTACCTGGCCATGACCGACCTGTCCGACGAGGAAGGCGCCGCCACGCTGCAGGAGCTGCTGCGCCTGTACCTGGACCTGGGCAACCACCAGCTGGCCGGACAGATCGCCGCCATCCAGGGCATGCGCATCGAGCCCATCACGCGCCGCCTGCCCCAGCACCGCCAGCTCGTCTACGGGCGCGGCGTGGGCGTGCACCTGAGCGTGGACGAGCCGGCCATGGCCGGTGTCAGCCCCTGGCCCCTGGCCAACATGCTGGAGCGGTTCTTTGCCCGCCACGTGGGCGTCAACAGCTTCACCGAGCTGCAGCTGCACTCTCGCCAGCGCGGCCCCGTCGCGCACTGGGCGCCACGCCCCGGACAACGGCCCGGCATATGAGCAACGCCGCGCACGCTCCCCTTGCCCAGCCGGTGCCCGATCAGGACCCGGAGCTGCCCACCGTGCAGGCGAACGCGTCCGAGGACGCTCGGGCGCGCCTGTTCTGGCAGCGCCTGAGCGCCAGGCCCTACCAGTTCGACCTGATGCACAGCCTGCGCTACCTGCAGGCGCGCCACCCCGGCCTGCCGCGCCTGGGCCAGGCCACGCGCCCCAAGGACGAACCGCTGCGCCTGGGCCAGGACCCGTCGCTGGCCTTCGCGCCCGCCACCATCGCCGAGATCCTGCCCTCGCGCGCCGGCGAGCCCGAGCGCATGACGGTCTGGAACTTCGGCCTCTACGGCCCCAACGGACCGCTGCCCACGCACATCACCGAATACGTGCGCGAGCGCCTGCGCCAGCATGACGACGCCACGCTGGCGCGTTTTTCCGACATCTTTCACCACCGCATGCTGCTGCTGCTGTTCCGCGCCTGGTCGGACGCCCAGCCCACGGCATCGCTGGACCGCCCCGGCGAGGACCCCTTCGGCCGCTACATAGACAGCTTCATCGGCACCGGCCTGCCCAGCCAGCGCGCACGCGACGACGTGCCCGACCACGCCAAGCGCTTCATGGCCGGCCACCTGACCCGCTGGACACGCAATCCCGAAGGCCTGTGCCAAGCCCTGTCGCACTACTTCCAGATCCCCGTGCGGCTGGAAGAAAACTGCCTGCACCACCTGGAGCTGGAACCCGGGCAGCAGACCCGGCTGCAAAGCCGCCCCTGCAACTCGCGCCTGGGAGTGGATGCCGTCGTGGGCTCGCGCGTGCCCGATGCGCAAAGCAAGTTCCGCCTGGTGCTCGGCCCGCTGGGCCTGGAGCAGTACCAGCAGTTGCTGCCCCAGGCCGCACTGTTCCAGACCCTGGTGGACTGGGTGCGCAACTACCTGGGCATTGAATACGCCTGGGACTATGTGCTGGTGCTGCGCCGCCAGGAAGTGCCTGCCGCCCGGCTGGGCAGCAGCACCCAGCTCGGCTGGACCACCTGGCTCACGCATGCCGAGCCCGCACAGGACGCGCGCGACTTCCGCCTGGACCCCGAAGCCTGGCTGCGCCAGCGCCGCCAGCCCGTGCGGGGCCGGCGCCCCGGCCCCGGCCCCAGTCCTCGAGCCACTGAATCACCGAACCACTGAATCACCACTTCCCTGCTCGCACACATGCCCACCGTACAGATCAAGTTCCCGCACAACGCACCGGTTCCTTCCACGCTGACGCTGGTCGAGGGCAACCGCCTGCGCGTCAAGATCGAGGCCGTCGCCAAGACCTACAGGCTGGGCGCCAGAATCGATGCGCCCAGCATTCTTGCGGCCCAGCCCCCCGTACACAACGCCCGCGCCGACAGCTGGCAATTCGACTTCGTGGCGCAGCAGCCCGGGCTCACCAAGCTCAGCATCGTGGCGGTGCAGGGAAGCGGGCTCAGCGTCATGCCCGCAGCCATCACCGTGCAGGTGGAGAAGAGCATTTCGCTGCCTGCAGAGAGCACGACGGAGGGGATGCTGGCAAGGCTGTTCCTGGCGGAGAACACCTCGCCCGCACTCGGTGGCTCAAGCTGGCGAATTGAAGACATTCGGACTTCCATGCAATGGATGCGGCGCGTGATCGAAAACCGCCTCAAGAGCCCGAATCCCGGAGATTTCATGGCACGTGGCGCCACCAGCGAAAAAGACATCGTCATGGCAAACGACCGTGGATCGGTCCAGTTCCACGGGTTCAACCTGTATCCCACGCTGCCATCCGAAATGGCAGGAAACCTTCAAAAGTATCTCCAGAACGCCAACAACGGCCTTCACCCGCAGCGCAAGGCCTATCTGGATTTTGTGCAGGCCGCCATCGACATCGCCCAGGCGCCAGTGCCCCCGGACCCCACATCCACAGGGCTCTTCGGTTGGAAAACCACTGAAGCCCCCCAGCCAGGCCCCGAATTCCGCGAACACAAGACCCTGTCCGGCAACACGTTCTACACCCATACCCGCTTGCGCAAGAAGGACTGAAGCCCATGCCTGAACTTCAACAAGCCCTCCAGCGACTGGGCTCCCCCAGCCACCACGGCCATTGCGCAATGCCTGCCCTTGCCAAGCCGGCCAGCGTCTCGGTCGGTCTCGCACGGGCAGCGTGCCTGACCCTCCTCGCAGTCGCAAGTTGGCACGCTGTCGCTGCAGCACCGGCAGACACAGCCGATGCCGCACCAAAACACGCCGCGGCCGCCGACTTCTCGCGCCCGGCCTCTCACTACGTGGCATCGGTTGCGGCCCTTCGCAACTATCTGCAAGCCAAGGACGAAGCCAACAACACCCAGAAAGCCCAGAGCAGGCAGCACTTTTGCTTCGTGCAGCAGCACAACCGCACCGTAACCCCTGCGCGCTCATCGGTCTGGATGGTCTGGCTGGAAGGCGGCCAGATCGCCAATCTGGGGCAGCGCCGCTTCACCGCCAAACCATCGCCGGATGAAGCGCAATGGGACGGAGATGCCTTGGCCGAAGCCAAGGCCATCCACCTCGCGACCGACGTTCGTGAAACGGCGCAGGAAACGACCGGCAGCAGCATCCTCGTCGAGCGTGCCTGGGTGGACCTGCTGCTGGCGCAGTGCAAGGCCAAGGGCCGCACCATCAAAGTGGCTCCTGCCCGATAGCCGAATGCCGCATCTCCACCAATCCTGGTTGCCGCCCAGCCGGATGTGCCGGATGGCCTGTCTGGTGGCTGCGCTGGCCCTGCCCGCAACAGTCCTGGCTCAGGCCAATGCTGCGGCAGACAACGGCAGCCCTGCGCCAGCAGCCTCCCAGGGTCTCCCTCCTGACGACTTCTCACGTCCCGTCAAGGCCAGCATCCCTTCGCCTGCCGTACTGCGCGCCTACCTTCGACTCAAGCTGCAGTACGCAGACACCTCCTTGGCGGGAAGGCGTCAGCACTTTTGCTTTGTCCAGCAGCGCTCCGCGCCGCCCGAAGATCCAAGCCCCTTCGTCTGGATGATCTGGCAAGACGGCGGCGAGATTCTCAGCCTGGGCTCGCTGTTGGCCCCGGCACATGCAACGCCGCAGGAGGCCGAGGAGCACGGCGAAGGCATGGCGCGCAACAAATCCATCCGCCTGGCCAGTGGCGTCCGTGAAACGGCGCAGGAAATCACCGGCAGCAGCTTCCTCGTCGAACGCGCCTGGGTCGACCGGCTGCTGACGCAGTGCCAGGCCAAGGGCCGCAAGGTCGAAGTCCGCCCCCGCCGCTAGCCGGCATGCCCGGCCCCCATTCATCCACTCTTTTTCCGCACCCAAGACCCATGACAGAAATCAGCCGCCAATCCCTCTTCGGCAAGCTCAACCCGCTGCTGTTCAAGTCGCTGGAAGGCGCCACCGTGTTCTGCAAGCTGCGCGGCAATCCCTATGTGGAGCTGGTGCACTGGCTGCACCAGCTGCTGCAGGAAAACGATTGCGACCTGATCCGCATCCTGCGCCACTTCGACATCGCCTCCGACCGCCTGGCCGCCGATGTGCTGCGCCGCCTGGACCAGCTGCCGCGCGGCGCCACCTCGATCAGCGACTTCTCCGAGCACATAGAGACCGCCATCGAGCGCGGCTGGGTCTATGCCACGCTGATGTTCAACGACAGCCAGATCCGCAGCGCCTATCTGCTGTCGGGCATGGTGCGCACGCGCTCGCTGGCCAATGAGCTGCGCTCCATCTCGCGCGAATTCGACAAGATCTCCGAGCCCGCGCTCAGCGATGCCTTCGCCCGCCTGCTGCCCGACTCGCCCGAGGCACGCATGCGCGCGGCCGATGGCAGCGGGCTGGAAGGCACGCCGGGCGAAGCGAGCCAGGCCACGGGCACCGCACCCGGCCAGGGCGGTGCGCTGCAGCAGTACACGGTGGACCTGACGGCCCGCGCCAAGGCGGGCGAACTGGACCCCGTCACCGGCCGCGACGACGAAGTGCGCCAGATGGTGGACATCCTGCTGCGCCGCCGCCAGAACAACCCCATCCTGGTGGGCGAGGCCGGCGTGGGCAAGACCGCCGTGGTCGAAGGCCTGGCCCTGCGCATCGCCCAGGGCGATGTGCCGCCGCCGCTGCAGGGCGTGGAGCTGCGCGTGCTGGACGTGGGCCTGCTGCAGGCCGGCGCCAGCATGAAGGGCGAGTTCGAGAACCGCTTGCGCGGCCTGCTGGACGCCGTGCAGTCCAGCACCACGCCCATCGTGCTCTTCATCGACGAAGTCCACACCCTGGTGGGCGCGGGCGGCCAGGCCGGCACGGGCGATGCCGCCAACCTGCTCAAGCCCGCCCTGGCGCGCGGCACGCTGCGCACCATCGGTGCCACCACCTGGGCCGAGTACAAGAAATACATCGAAAAAGACCCGGCCCTGACCCGCCGCTTCCAGCTTGTGCAGGTGCACGAGCCCGACGAGCCCCGCGCCGTGGACATGCTGCGCGGCGTGGCCGCCAAGCTGGAAAACCACCACCAGGTGCGCATTGCCGCAGACGCGGTGGCCGCGGCCGTCAGCCTGTCGCACCGCTACATTCCCTCTCGCCAGCTGCCCGACAAGGCCGTCAGCCTGCTGGACACGGCCTGCTCGCGCGTGGCCATGGCCCTGCATGCCACGCCCGCCCAGCTGGAAGCCGTGCAGCGCCGCATCGAGGCCCTGGGCGTGGAGCAGGAAGTGCTGCTGCGGGAGGCCGCCCTCGGCCTGCCCACGGCCGAGCGCCTGCAGGCGCTGGAAACCGACCTGGCCAGCCTGCGCGACCGCCAGGCCACGCTGGCCGAGCGCTTCGGCCAGGAAAGCGCGCTGGCCCGCCGCATCCTGGAAACCGAGGCCGCCCTCATGGGCCTGAAGCCGCCCGTCTTCTCCACCGGTGCCGCCGCAGCCCCGTCCGCTGCGGCACAGGAAACGGCCGCCGAAGCCACCGCAACCGAACCTGCCGAGCCCCCCAGCGTGGCCTCACTGGAAGCGCTGCGCCGCCAGCTCGCCGAGCTGCAGGGCGATGCCCCGCTGCTGCAGCCCGTGGTCGATGCCGGCGTGGTCGCCGCCGTCGTGGCCGAGTGGACCGGCATTCCCGTGGGCCGCATGGTGCGTGACGAGGTGCAGTCCGTGCTCTCGCTGGCCGACACGCTGGAGAAGCGCGTCATCGGCCAGCGCCACGGCCTGGAGGCCATCACGCGCCGCATCCAGACCTCCCGCGCGCGGCTGGACGATCCGGGCAAGCCCATCGGCGTGTTCCTGCTGGCCGGTCCCTCGGGCGTGGGCAAGACCGAGACGGCGCTGTCCCTGGCCGAAGCCCTGTATGGCGGCGAGCAGAACCTCATCACCATCAACATGAGCGAGTTCCAGGAGGCGCACACCGTCTCCACCCTCAAGGGCGCGCCGCCCGGCTACGTGGGCTACGGCGAAGGCGGCGTGCTCACCGAGGCCGTGCGCCGCCGCCCCTACAGCGTGGTCCTGCTCGACGAAATCGAGAAGGCCCACTCCGACGTGCACGAGATGTTCTTCCAGGTCTTCGACAAGGGCTGGATGGAAGACGGCGAGGGCCGCTACATCGACTTCAAGAACACCGTCATCATCCTGACCTCCAACGTGGGCTCGGACCTGATCGCCAGCATGTGCCGCGACCCGGACCTGGCGCCCACGCCCGAAGGCCTGGCCCAGGCCGTGCGCCAGCCGCTGCTGCAGACCTTCCCTGCCGCGCTGCTGGGCCGCCTGACGGTGGTGCCCTACTACCCCATCTCCGACGCCATGCTGGAGCAGATCATCCGGCTGCAGATGCTGCGCATCCAGCGGCGCATCGAGGAACGCCACGGCGCGCAGTTCAGCTTCGATGAAGCCGCCGTGGACCTGGTGCGCCGCCGCTGCAGCGAGGTCGAATCGGGCGCGCGCATGGTGGACGGCATCCTTACCCAGAACCTGCTGCCGCGCATGGCTACCCACTTCCTGCAGGCCACCGTGCAAGGCCAGGAACTGCAAAGCCTGCATGCCGGCGCCAGCGGCGACGACTTCACGCTGGACGTGCGCACCCGCGCTGCGGAGCCGGCATGAGAAGGCACCGCCTGCCACGCGCCGCCACGGCCGTGATCGCAGCCGCGCTGCTGGCCGCCCCGGCTGCGCAGGCGCTGGACCTGGGCGCCATCGGCCAGGCGGCCGACACCGTGCAGCGGGCCTCGGGCGCCGCCACGGCCGGCCAGCAGGCGCTGGAGGCCGGCCGCAGCGCGGCCAGCACGGCCACCAACGCGGCCACCGGTGCCGCCAACGAGGCCCGTGCCTGGTGGGACCGCAACCAGGCCCAGCCCGAGGCGGCACAGTCGCCGCCCTCCGGCGCCGCCCCCGTGCAGGACGACCAGGGCGGCCCACGCCGCGTCATGGCCGTGCTGGGCGACGCCTGGACGGACAGCGCCCGGCGCGGCCAGGCCGTGGTCGCGCTCATGGACCAGGGGCCGTACCTCGTGCAGCGCCAGGCCGCCCATGTGGCGCCGGCCAAGTCGCAATGGCTGGCCCTGCCGCGCGGCGACAGCACCGGCGTGGCCATCGAACTGCCCGGCGACCCCGACGGCACGACCTATGACCTGTCCACCGGCCGTGCCCGCCCCGGGGGCCGGGGCGTGCGCATCTTCGCCCTGTCCGTCCATGCCGACGTGCCCCAGCGCGCGGGCCGGCGCAGCCTGGACGCCATAGAGCAGCACGCCATGCTGCGCGCCAGCTCGGTGCGCACCGAATGGCCGCGCCAAAGCGGCGACATCCTGGAGCCCACGGGCGGCAAGCTGCTGGTCTGGGCCAGCGATGCCACGCAGCGCTTCCCTTCCGGCTTTGGCGCCGACGGGCGCCTGTTCACCGCCGACGACCCCATGGTCACCCTGCCGCGCGGCTACACCGTGGTCACGCTGGAGCCGCAGGGCCTGCGCTTCGACCGCGCCCGGGAAATCGCCCTGGCCTTCCATGCCGTCCAGCCCGCGCAGGACATCGACCTGTCCCGCCTGGGCGCGGGCGATGCGGCCCAGGCCCTCATCGGCCTCATTGCCGAGCGCCACCCGCTGGCCGCTGCCAGCGGCTTTGATGCCGGCAAGCTGCGTGCCGACTACGGCCAGCGCCTGCAGACCGCCGCCGAGCGCGGCGACAGCGCCGCACAGGCCCAGGCCCTGGCAGAAATGGGCCAGCGCCTGGGCGATGGCCAGTACCGCGTTCTGCTGCCCGGCGGCCAGGCCTGGCCTGCCCGCACAGACCGGGGCCTGTCCCCGCAGCTGCTGGCACGCGGCAGCGTCAACATGCCCATGCCGCGCACCTGGCTGCGCGAGGACGGCCGCATCGCCATCACCGGCGTGGCGCCAGGCTCTGCCGCCGCCAAGGCGGGACTGCAGCCCGGCAGCGACATCCTCGCCATCGAAGGGGAAAGCCCGACCCGCTACCTGGACCGCATTGCCCCCGCCTCGCTGCGCGCCGGTGCCGACGCCCGCCGCGCCGACCTGCTGGCGCTGGACCTGGGCACGCCCGCCACGCTGAGCCTGCGCACCGCAGCCGGCGCGCCCCCGGCCAGCCAGGAACAGACCCTGCGCCTGGACGCCGCCCCCGCCGCAACCACGGCCCTGCCTGCGGCCGAGCCCGCCCTCGCCTCCTTCCTGCTGCGCAGCGCCCAGGGCGGCAACCTGGCCTACATCGCCCTCGACAGCTTTGCCGACGGCGCCACCGGCCAGCTCAGCCGCTGGGAAAGCGCCCTGGCCGCCGCCACCCAGGCCAGGGTCACGGGCTTGGTCATCGACCTGCGCGCCCACCGGGGCGACGACGCCTACCAGCTGCTGCCCCACATGCTGGCCTCGCTCTACACACGCGACAAGCCGCTGCGCATGCAGGACGCCGCCCAGCGCCTGTTCGACCCCGCCGCCCGCGTCTGGCGCAGCCGTGGCGGCCTGGGCCTGCCGGCCCAGCTGCCGCTGGCCGCCACGGGCGCGCCCTTCACGGCCCCCGTCGCCGTGCTCACCGGCCCCGGCTGCGCCGGCCCCTGCGAACTGTTCGCCGCCTGGCTGCAGCACAGCCAACGTGCCGACATCGTCGCCACCAGCACCACGGCCGGCGCCACCGGCCCCGCCACACGCGTGCACCTGCCAGCTGGCTTCATCGTGCAAGTCCCCCTGCTCGCAGAAACCGGCCCCACTGCCGGCAACAACACCGCCGCACAAGCCCAAGGCGTGACCCCGCGCCTGCGCGTGCCCGTGGACGCGGCCTTCACCGCCTCCATCCAGGCCGGCGGCGACCCGCTGCTGGACGCTGCCGTGCTCCACCTGGAGCGCGCCCGCGCTGTGCAGGCATCGCGCTAGGACCAGCCATCCATCGTCTTACGGAGACCCCTGAACATGCCACTTGCCATTACCAGCCAGCCCGCAGGACCGCAGTTCGCCATCACGGCCGATGCCCAAATGCCCACCATCACGGTGACTGCCGTCCTGCAGAACGAAGCGCTGCCTGCAGGGAGCACGCCCATCTTCGAATGGTCGGCCACGCTGACGTTCGAAGGCGGCACACCGCCTACCAACACCGCGTATGGAAGTGGCCGAAGCACTGCACACAGCCCTCTGCCACCGCAGACCAGCGCCAGCCCGAGCTGGCGCATCCCGTTCACCGAAGTCCGTGGAGGCCTGCTGACCGTGCAGGTCACGATGCGGGCGGCCGGTGTGGAGCGCCGGGCGCGCGCCACCTGGACCATCGTCGGCACCAATCCCACGAGCACCGCCATCCGTGCCTTTGCCAACAGCATTGGCGCCGACAGGATCGTGTTTCGAAAAAAAATGCGGCAGGAAAGCTCGCTGCAACAATTCCGCACTCCCGGCAATTGGCCGAAATACAGCAGCGATGGCCTGGGTGGCGTGGGCCTGTGCCAACTCACCCGACCGGCACCGACCGCCAATCAGACCTGGAACTGGAAGGACAACGTGCGCGGCGGCTGGAAGCTCTTCCTGGAAAAGGAGGCCTTCGCAAGGGCATATCCTGGCAAGCAGCGCAAGGGCGAGCGGTTCAAAGGTCTGGTCAGAGCCTGGAACCAGGCCCGAACCGCACAAGGATTGCCAGCCATTCCCGTGGAACTGCCGGACTACACGGCCGAGCAGCTCGAACTCGACACCCTGCGCGGCTTCAACGGCTATGCCAACAATCTGCATGAGTACCGCATACGCATGCAAGGCGATCAACTGTGGGTGACGGTCAGCGCCGACGGCAATACGGCCCGCGCCGAATGGGAAAGGATTCCCGCCGCCGAGCGCGGCGCCGTGGGCGATCGCAACTATGTCGACAACGTGCTTGCCCGCGAGGACTTCTAGCCATGCCCTGGAGTGCTACTTCCCGCCGCTTCGCGACCATTGGCGTAATGCTGGCCAGCGCTTTGCTGTCGGTCGCATGCACGCGCAATGCGGATGACAGCCCTGCCGTCTCGTCCGTGCAGGCGAAGCCGGCCAGCTTCGCCTCGTCGAACGACCAGGACCCGTACCGCTATCTCTATACCGTTTACTGCAACGGCACCGTTGATCGCCTGGACCTCGTCCAACGATCCAAAGTGGGCAGTTTCCAGCTGTCCGAGCGCAGCGGCAGCCCCCCTGCCGTTGCGGCGCTTGCACAGCCGGGAGTGCGCCCCGGCGGTTGCCTGGCCCGCTCCGTGGCCACGGACGATGCGCAGGACCGCACTGCCGCAATGGTCCACATCGTTGCCAGCAGCCATGTGGATCCCGATGCCGATGGCCGCAAGCCGTATCAGTTGCTGACATTCGAGCTGCCCCAATGGACACTGCAGCAGACCCGCAACCTGGGCAGCCTGGATGCACCGCCCCGTCTGGCCATCTCCGCCAACGCAAGCCTGACCGTGCAGCCCCGGGACGAGGACCCGGCTGCAGCCATGGCCGCGCAGGTTCAGTCCTGGGCGGGAGCCGATGCGATGACCTGGGCCAATGCCATCGAATGGTCAGCAGGCAATGTGCTGCTGACCTATGCCTTGCCCGATCAGCGCGGCACGGGCGCAGCGCTGGCGCTGCGCACGGATGCGCGCATCGTGCGCCTGGCCGAATTCCGCCATGGCTCCGGCGACATCCCCCCGGACCTGCGTTTGGCGCCGGGCGGCCAGTTCGTGCTGGCCACCATGAAGCGATCCGTCCCCCTTGGCGAGGGCCTCAGCAAGGTCGAAGCCACCGGAGAGCTACGGCTGTATGGCGCTGACGGCCGCCAGCTCAGCGTTCTGAACCTGGAAAGCCTGGCAGGCAGCGTGCTTGCACTGAGCCAGTCCGGCAAGCTGGACCTGGACCAACCGCGCACCGACAACGACTGGTTCAACGTGGCCTTGACGCCTGGCGGCCTGGCTGTTTTCACCGACCGGCGCGGCAACTACCAGTTCATCGCGCTGGGGCACACCTTTCGCCCCGATCCCGTCATCGATCCAGCCCTGGATGACGCAGACGGCGCCCGTCCAGGGCTGGTGTACGCAGCCCGATAGCAGCAAAGGCACCTCTCCACCCGATCCACCGCCGGCGCACGCAGGTCCGCCCACCCGGACCTGACGCCCCCGCCCCTTGTCTACATCCAAGCACCGCGAGATCCGACACCATGACACGCAGAGTCACCATCAACACCCCCCTGGCAGACCAGCTGCAACTGCGCCGGCTGCAGGGGCGCGAGGAAATCAGCCATCTGTTCGCCCTGGAGATCGACCTGCTCAGCGAGGACGACAGCATCGACCCCAAGGCCCTGCTGGGCAAGGGCGCCACCGTGGTGGTGGAGACCCAGGACGGCGGCAAGCGCTACATCGACGGCCTGGTCACTGCCTTTGGCATGCGCGGCCAGGACGAGCACCGCAACTTCCTGTACCGCGCACGCCTGTCGCCCTGGCTGTGGCTGGCCACGCGCCGCAGCGACTTCCGCATCTTCCAGAACAAGACGGTGCCGGACATCATCAACGAGGTCCTGGGCATCTACGGCCACCCCATGCAGCAGCGCCTGACGCGCTCCTACCGCACCTGGGAGTACTGCGTGCAGTACAACGAGACGGACTTCCAGTTCGTCTCGCGCCTCATGGAGCACGAGGGCATCTGCTACTACCACCAGCACAGCGCGGGCCAGCATGTGCTGACATTGGGCGACGATGTCATCGCCTCGCACGACCCGCTGCAGGGCGGTGCCGTCATCCCCTTCCACCCGCCGGGCAAGGCCGCCGTGGCGCGCGAGGAATGCATACACGCCTGGGAACTGCACCAGCGCGTCAAGCCCGGCCGGCACTACAACGACGACTACGACTTCAAGAAGCCCCGCGCCGAGCTGTCCAACATGCGCCGCAACCCGCCCGGCCACGCGCACGACGCCTACGAGATCTACGAATGGCCGGGCGGCTACACCGAGACCGGCGACGGCGAGGACTACATCCGCGTGCGCCTGCAGCAAAGCCTCACGCGCCAGAGCACGGTGCAGGGCCGCTCCAACCACCGCGCCATGGCGCCGGGCTACACCTTCACGCTGGACAACTATCCGCGCGGCGACCAGAACCAGACCTACCTGGTCACGGCGGTCGACTATGCCTTCGAGGAGAACCCGCGCGTCAGCGACGGCGGCAGCGGCGAAGGCTCGGTGCAGAAATTCGTGCTCCAGGCCCAGCCCACCAGCCTTCCCTTCAAGCCCCAGCGCATCACCGCCAAACCACGTACCACGGGCCCGCAGACCGCCGTCGTCGTGGGCCCCGCAGGCGAAGAGATCTGGTGCGACCAGTACGGCCGCGTCAAGGTGCAGTTCCACTGGGATCGCATCGGCGGCATGAACGAGAACTCCAGCTGCTGGATGCGCGTGGCCACCAGTTGGGCCGGGCCGGGCTTTGGCGCCGTGCACATCCCGCGCATCGGCATGGAAGTCATCGTGGACTTCCTCAACGGGGATCCTGACCACCCCATCGTCATGGGCTGCGTCTACAACGCCTCCAACATGCCGCCCTGGGCACTGCCGGCCAACGCCACGCAATCGGGCATCAAGACCCGGTCGAGCAAGGGCGGCGCCCCAGGCGCGGGCATGAAGAACGGCCAGGGCGACGCCAACGCCATCCGCTTCGAGGACAAGGCCGGGCAAGAGCAGCTTTGGCTGCACGCGCAGAAGGACCAGCTCACCGAAGTCGAGAACGACGAGGACAAATGGGTGGGCAACGACCGGCGCAAGACCATCGACCGGGACGAGACCAACGTCATCCACCGCGACCGCACCGAGACCGTGGACCGTGACGAGACCATCACCGTGCACAACAACCGCACGGAGCGGGTGGACCACAACGAGAAGATCAGCATCGGCGACAACCGCAATGAAGACGTTGGCATCGACGAGAACATCTCCATCGGCAAGAACCGCAGCAAGACCATAGGCCGCAACGAGAAGGACAAGATCGGCAACAACTGGTCGATCAAGGTGGGCAAGATGAAGACCGAGACCATCGGCATCGCCTACATGCAGAACGTGGGCGTGGGGCGCATGGAAAACGTCGGCGTCGCCTACAACCTGAACGTGGGCGCCATCATGGCCACCATCGTCGGCAGCACCCAGACCACCAGCGTGGGCAGCAGCCAGTCCACCACGGTCGGCAGCACCAAGACAACCACGGTCGGCTCCACGTATTCGCTGACCGTTGGGGGCGGCGGTGGCGGCGGATCTTCCGCAGGCGGCGGCGGTCTCGCAAGCAATGTGGTTGCGCCGTCCGAAAGCGGCTCGGGTGGTGGCGGCGGCGGCTCCAACATCACCATGGACGCGCAAAGCGTCGCCATCACCGTGGGCAGCAGCAGCCTCGTGCTCAAGGCAGACGGAACCATCACCGTCAATGGCAACAGCATCCAGCTCATCGGTGCCAACGATGTCACCACCAGTTCCGGCGGCATCCATGAAAACTGATCCACGCCACGGCCCCGGCCACACCCAACAGCACCCCAGTCTTCAAGGAGCACACCCATGACCGCACTCCAACGCCCGGCCCAGGCACAGGCCATCCCCACGGCATCTGGCCTGCAGCCCGCACAGGTTCTGCAACCCCAGCAAGACGATGGAAGCATCACCATCGAGTGCCTTGGCCAGCAGTGGCAGGCGGTCGCGTCCACCCACCTGCCCAGACTGGTGAGCGGACAGCACGTACTGGTCGCAATGCCCAGTCCCGAGGAGGGGCAGCACGACCTCGCCCCCTTGATCGTCGCCGCCTGGCCCGCAGCGCAGGCACCGGCCTGCCCGCCCTGGGAATTCGACCGCGCCAGCGGTGCCCTGAGCCTGCGCGTGGCCAGCCTGGAGCTGCAAGCCGTGCAAAGCGTGCTCATCCATTGCGCCGACACGCGACTGCAGTTCACCCGTGATGGGCAAGTACAGATCCGGGGCCAGACCATCACGGCTGCCGCCGTCGAAACCCACCGTCTCGAAGGTGGCTCCATCGAACTCAACTGACCAGGCCGCCGAAGGCAACGCCCCTGCGAACGCGGCATGCGCCGCAAGCCCTTCCCTTCGCTTCGACCGAATGAACACGTCAACTCCCCTTTTCCGCGCTCCTGCCGCTCCGCCGCTGCCCGCAATGCTGTCACGCCAGTTGGCGACAGCCATCCGTGCCTATGGCCGCCGCGCCGCATTGCTGCGGACCGAACACACACTCAGGGCATTGAAGGCCACCGACCAGCGGCTGGACATGCTGATGGCGGCATGCCGCTACTACGGCGGCACAGTGGCCCAGGAAGAAGCTGCCGCGTCCCACGCACAGGCACTGCCGGTTGACCGGGCAGGCTCGGCGCATGTCCGCATCGCCCTTTCAGAAGCGCATGAGGCCGATGCCGCAGCACGGCTTGCCTTGATTGCGCAATTGCTCCCGGAGCATCCCGTTGCCGTGCGCGATGGCCTGTGGTTCCACGCCGCTGAAGACACCTGCGTCCACCTGCTGGCATCGGGCGACGACCGCCTGCAGGCCCTGGGCGTGGAGCTGGCCGGCCTGCTGGCCCTGCCAAGCCACCTTGACGCGGTACACGCAGCGGCCAGGCGGGGTGCGGACACTGAAGCCTGCCTGCTGGCCTGCGCCCGCATGGGCCAGTTGCCCGATCAGGCCGCGCCCCGGCTGGCCGCCGTACTGCAAGGCCATGACCTGGCGCTGCAGCGCCGTGCGCTGGAGATCCTGTGCGTAGCCGGTGGGAGCCTGCTGCAGCGGGAGCTTGCGCGCTACATCGAGCGACTCACCGCCAACGATGGCCCCACGGAGGAATCCCACCCAGGACTCTGGGCCTCGGCAACGGACACCGCCATGGCGCTGTGGACCGCGCGCCAGCCTGAGCAGGCGCTTTCGGCCGTCACCCAGGGCCTGCGTCTGCCCCCCGACACCGTACTGCGCACGGTGGCCCTTGCCGGCCGTCTTCAAGGCCTGCTGCCGACACTGCGCTTCATCGAGCAACAGGACAGGCCGGTCACAGCCGCAGAGCGCGATCTGCTGCGGCTGGTGTTTGGCAAAGTGCCAGGCGAGCTCACCCATACACACGGGCAGGCTCCCGCCCGCACCGCCGCGCTGCGCACCCTGGCCTGCGAGGTCTTTGCCGCCAATGGTTGCCAGGCGCTGGAGCCCGGGCAGATCGGCGATTGGACAGATCCCGCGCTCAAGGAGCTTCTCTGGCCGCTGGACGGCATCCGCCTGCGTGCGGGTCGGCCACTGCACACCGTGCTGCCGCTCGAGGAAGCCTTTGACGTAGGCCACGGCCTGCGCCGCTGGCTGTATGTGGAGCATGCGGCCCGCACCGGCCGGCCGTTCCCGTTGTCCCACGAAGACCATGCCCGGCGGCAGATGACTGCCGTAGAGACGATCCAGCTCATCAGCAGCCTGGAAGACGACGGGACGGCGCAATGAACTGCAGCATCCTCAACAACACCCCGTTCGCTGCCCAGGCCTTTCCCCATACGGACGCGCAGGGCGTGCACTCGCTGGCCCTCGTCGCCAAGGGAACCTGGGAGCTGGCCGCCGGCGCCACGAACCTGCCCAGGCTGCGGCCGGCCGAGCGCCAGCGCCCCATCCACCGCGCCGGCCTGCTGCGCCCCCTGGGCAGTCTTGCCAGGGACGAGTTCCAGGCCCAGGTGCTTCAGCCGCGTGCACAGCAACCCTGGCCGATCTGCGAACCGGAGCATGTGCCTCCCAAACCCTGGTTCGACCTGCTGCTCGACGCCTGCGCCGTATCGCCGAACGGGCGCCCGGCCTCCAGCATCGACGTCGCCGTGGACTATGAGCGCCAGGGCCGCCAGCACCGCCTGGCCGCACTGAGGGCATTCAGCCCACGGATATGGATCAAGGACTTTGGCCAGTTGAAGGCCAGTGAGCTGGGGCCGTCATTGCGCATCCCGCTGCTGCGGCCGTTTGCCTTTGGAGGACAAACGCTGGACGCCAGGGGCAACAGCCTGGTGGACGAGCACAACCCGGACGGCATGGGTTTCTACGGCACGGCGGCGCAGGCCGCCTCGGCGCCCCTGCCATGGATGCAGGCGCTGGACAAACCGCTCAGGTACTGGGATGACACCGTGGCGGAACAGGCCCTTGGCCTGGGCCTGGTGCCTGCCCACCACCAGCCGCGCCGCGCGCTGCAGGGCAGCTTCGACGACGCCTGGCGCCAGAGCCGCGCACCGCTGTTGCCCCTGGACCATGATCCACGCCACCGCAACTCCGCACCGCAATCGCTGCAGCTGGCCGAGTCGCCGCGGCCCGGAGACGTACTGGCACTGCACCACATGGGCACCGAGCCGCTGATGCGTTTCGTCTGGCCACGGGTGGCCCTTTTGGCACAGGCTGAGACTGCGGGCGGCACGCTTTTGCCGCCCCAGGAGCTGCGTTGGGACACGCTGGCCGTGGACACGGAGCAAGCCGATGCCTCGCTGGTCTGGCGCGCCCTGCTGCCCCTTGCCGCGCAGGAACGCATCGCCGTGGTCCATCTCTGGGCCCATGAAAACGCCCCCGCGGTCCCCGCCGCCCCGCAATGAGTTCCCGCATGGCCTCCTCGAACACACCACCCTCATCCCCCTGCCTGTGGCGCATCCAGCATGCCGGGGCAGTCACCTGCATCGGCACCAGCGCCTGGCAGTCGGCCGCCTCCTGGGTCGGCATGCAAAAGCGCATGCGCAAACTCGTCGTTGCAGCCGTCAGCCCCCATCCCGTCACCATCGCCCCCTGTCCTGAGATCACCGAAGGCGAGCAGCAGACGGCACGCCTGGCCAAGCTGCTGGGCGCGGCACTGGCCGACCTCATTGCGGACGTGCAAAGCCGGCCCGCCGACGCCCCGGTCGCACTGCCACGCCGCATCGTGCTGGCATTGCCCATGCGCGTGTCCGGTGACGAGGCCGCTGCACTGTGGCGCCAGACACTTGCCGCGCTGGAACGCTGGGCAGGCCCCAAAGCGTCGGCCCCCCTGATCAGCATTCCCCTGACCCCCGTCTTCGGAGGACATGGCGCCGGCTATGACGCCCTGCAGACCCTGGGCCGGCCCACCGCAGCCGATGACCATGCCTTGCTGCTGGCGGTAGACAGCCTGCTGGACGAAGCCAACCTGGTGCAAGCCCATGCCCAGGCAGGCCTGTTGACCGACAGCCGCCCACAGGGCTGCATTGCCGGAGAGGCGGCTGCCGCCCTGCTGCTGCAGGCCGCGCCAGACACGACCTACCGGGATGACCGCCATCTGGTGCTGCATGTCCCCTCCCTGGCACGCGGCGCCGGCCCCCATCGCCTGCCACACCAGCGGGCCGATGCAGCGCCTTTGGCCGAGGTGCTGCGCGGCGCCCTCGACGGCGCGGGCTGGAAGGAGGAACACGTGGGCTGCGCCGTTTCCGATTTCGACGGATCGGACTGGCGCGCGGCCATCCAGGTCATGGCACGGGCTCGGCTGGACGGCAGCTTCCAGCCAGATACCTGGGAGCCTGCAGCCATGACCGGCCAGGTCGGCGCCGCCACCGGCCCCTTGCACTGGGCCCTGGCCGCCCAGCGCCTTCGCCACGATGCGCGCCCGCCCAACTCCATCCTCAGCTGGGTGCTGGATGAAGGCGAGGAAGTGGCCGCCGTGGCGCTGGAACGCACCATCTGCGTCCAGTCCACTCGCAACGCATACCCCATCCACAGCAGCAACGGCGCCGCAACGCAGACCTTCTCGGCCCGTTTTCTGCAAAGCAAGGAGTCCTGAACACCATGGGCACGCACATCTTCAGCGGCGGCGATGGCGCCATCACCCAGACCGCCAACGCCTGGACCTTCGACCCGGCCACCCCGGTCCACCTCAAGCCCAAGGGCGACCCCGGCGTGGCCTGGCACTCCAACAACAGCCGCGCCATCAAGGTCCCGCTGGGCACCGTCAAGGAATACGGCACCGACATGGCCAACCGCTACGGCGCCATGGATACCGGCAAGCACGATCCCGTCAGTGTCATCGTGGGCCTGTTCACCAAGGTCAAGGACCACGTCAACCAGCACGTCACCTACGTCAAGTCTGTCGTCCATGAGGCGGGCGAGATGGTGGTCAACGGCGTCACCACGCTGACCAATGCCATCCTGATCAAACTGGCGCCTGAAACCGCCAAGATGATCGAGAACGGCGGCAAGATCCTCAAAGGCCTGGAAGCGCGCCACTTCGGGGCAGCAGCCGAAGCCGAAGCCCAGGCGGTGATGGAAATGCTGAAGGACCCCGAAACGTACATGGGGCTTGCCGTATCCGTCGCAGCAACGGCCGTTCAAGGCGTGCCCGTGCTGGGTCAAGCCGCAGGAGGAGCCGTGCTGGTCAATCGGGCCGTAGGCACCGGACAGGCAGCGGTACAGGCTGCCGAAGAAATTCGCAACATCACTGCCAACTGGGGATCAGAAATGACGCCCGCACAGCTGGAGAATGCCCGCATGCAGCTGGCCCGTTGGCTGATGGGCAGCGGCGCCGCCCTGCTGGCGGCCCTGGCTGGCAAACGCTACAAGCGCAAAACCCAGAGTGAGGGCAGCAACGACAAGCACCCCACCACCGAACACAGCGACACCAAGAAGCCCGATGGCAAGGGCCCCTGCTCGCAGTGCGCCACGCGTTTTCCCGTGATTCTTTCCACCGGGCAGAAGCACCTGGACGAAACCGATTTCACCCTCGCAGGCCCCATCCCCATCGTCTGGCGGCGCCGCTACATCTCGGGCCTTGCCGAAGAAAGTCCCTGGGGCCGGGGCTGGAGCCATGAATTCACGCAGGAACTGCGCCTGTCGGCCGATGGCTGCGTGCTGGCAGACGACACAGGCCTGTACGTCACATTGCCCTCCCTGGCCGTGGGAGCCGAGCATTTCGACATCTATGAAAAGTTCACGCTCAGCCACCCCGAACCCGACCTCTGGGCCATCACCTACAAGGAAGGCCTGTCCCGCCTCTTCCGCCGCGAAGCACCCGAGCAATGGCGCCTGCCGCTGGCCGCGCTCCAGGACCGCGACGGCAACACCGTGCAATTGCATTGGAAATACGCCCTGGGCTCGGACGAACCCGCCACAACGCAGACCTGGAGTGCACGCTACGCCGCAGGCCAGGGTGCGGCCCCCGCCACACAGGGCAAGCCACACACACCCTTTGCCCGCCCCCTGCTCGCCGGCCTGAGCGACACCGCAGGCCGCCGCCTGCACCTGCACTGGAGCGCGCCAGGCACACTGCCGCTGGACGCCTTTGCCGGCGCCCGCCTGACTGCCGTGGTCCTGCATGCCCCGGAGCACGCCCCGCAGACCCTGGCCCAGTACGCCTACGACGCCCAGGGCCAGCTCATCTCCACGCACCACGGCAGCCAGCCCTACCGCCAATACGCCTGGCGCTCCGGCGTGCTGGTGGGCTACCGCAAATCCAGCGGGCATCGCTACTTCGCCCAGTACGACATCGAAGGACCCCAGGGCCGCGTGCTGCGCTCCTGGTGCGCCGACACGCCGGTGCCCGGCCAGGACGACGACCGCTTCACCTACCTGCCCCATGAGCGTGTAACGCGCCACACCGACGGCCTGGGCCGCACCACCGCCTACCACTGGGATGCGCGCTTCAACATCATCGCCACCGTCATCGCGGAAGGCACGCCCGAACAGATCATCGAGCAGACCCCCACCGATGCCACCGGCGCCTCCACAGGCCGCATAGACCCCCTGGGCCGCCGCACCACCCTGCGCCGCGATGCACGCGGCAACCTGGTCCAGATCATCGACGCCATGGGCCATGCCACCACACTGGAATACAACCCGCTGGACCTGGTCACCACGCTGCGCGACGCCCTCGGCCACGAATGGCAACAGGAATACGACAGCCGGGGCCACCTTGTGCAGGCCACCGACCCCTTGGGCCGCACCACGCGCTACCGCCATGACGCCCGGGGCCGCACCGTGGAAGTCATTGACGCCAAGGGAGGCTTCAAGCGCCTGGCCTGGGATGAGGCCGACCGCCTTGTGGCCTACACCGACTGCTCGGGCCAGACCACGCGCTTCGCCTACGACGCCCTGGGCCAGCCCGTGCTACGCACCGATGCGCTGGGCCAGCAGACCCGCTACGAATACAACGATGCGGGCCAGCTGATACGTGTCATCGAGCCATCCAGCCCCGCAGGCCCCAGCAGCCAGCCCGCCAGCCCCACCCACCTCTACGTCTGGAACGGCGAAGGCCACCTGCTGGCCTACACCGACCCCATGGGCCAGAGCACCCGCTACACCTACGACGGCATGGGCCGCCCGCTCACCAGGATTGACGCCGCAGGCCGCAGCCTCGCCTACCACTACGACCGCGCCGGCCGCCTTATTGCCCTGGACAACGAGAACCACGCCCGCACCCACTTCCGCTACGACCTGCGCGACCAGCTCACCGACGAAGTCGGCTTCGACGGCCGCTGGCAGCGCTACATCTACAACGCCGCCGGTGAACTGACCCACGTCATCGAGGCCGGCGGCAGCGACGCCGGGCCCGGCAAGGTCACCTGCTTCGAGCGCGATGCCCTGGGCCGTCTGCTGGCCAAGCGCGCCCTGGGCCACACCGGCCCCGTGGAAGAAACCACCTACCGCTACGACGCCCTGGGCCGCCTGACCCAGGCCAGCAACGCCGCCTCCCACCTGGCCTTTGCCTATGACCCCTTGGGCCAGTTGCTCAGCGAGACCCAGACCCTGCAGGCTCTCGGCAATGCCACAGGCCAGGCCCGCCAGAAACTGCAGCGCAGCCTCTCGCACGGCTACGACGAACTGGGCAACCGCAGCCACACCCGCATGCCAGATGGCCGCACCCTGCACTGGCTGTTCTATGGCTCGGGCCATCTGCACCAAATCAACATCGCTGCAACACAAGGCCCTGACCAGCCCCCGGCCGCCCACCAGGTCATCGCCGACATCGAACGCGACGCCCTGCACCGCGAAGTGCGCCGCAGCCAGGGCGCACTGTCCAGCCGCTACGACTGGGATCCGGCCGGGCGCCTGCTGCGCCACCGCGCAGCGCTGCAAGGCAGCGGCCACGTGATCCGGCCCGGCAACTCCAACGCAACGCTGGAGCGTGGCTACGCCTACGACGCCGCAGGCCAGCTCATCGCCCGTGCCGACTCCCTGCGCGGCCGCCAGGACTTCCGCTACGACCCCACGGGCCGCATCCTCGCCAGCCTGCCCGCACAAGGCAGCCCGCTGGCCCGCGAACTGTTTGCCTTCGACCCCGCAGGCAACCTGCTGGACTCCCTACCCGGCAAAGACGGCCAGCCCGTGGAAACCACCCTGGGCGTGATGGGCGACAACCGCCTGCGCTTCTACCAGGACCTGCACTTTGAATACGACGTGCACGGCAACGTCACAAAGCGCACCCGGGGCAACCAGAAGGCCGGCACCCAGGAAGTGCTGGACCTGACCTGGAACGCAGACCACCAGCTCATCGAATCGAACACCACACGCCACGGAGTCACCCAGGCCACCCGCTACGCCTACGACCCGCTGGGCCGGCGTGTCGCCAAAAGCGATGCCTTCGGCAGCACCCACTACCTGTGGGATGGCGACCTCATGGTGCACAGCCAGCGGGGTGGACGGCAGGCGCTCTATATCTATGAGCCGGGGAGCTTTGTGCCGCTGGCCACCATCCAGGGAGCGGGCGAGGAACACAGCACCTACTGGTACCAATGCGACCAGATCGGTGCCCCGCTGGAGCTGACCGACGAGCAAGGCCAGGTGGCCTGGGCGGCGCACTACAAGGTCTGGGGTGAGGCGGTCATGCGCAGCGTGTTGCGAACCGGCACCGATGATCGACCCGTCAGCGCACGGGCTTGGGGCTCAAAGCCTGTTGCACCACCTCCACCGCCGCCCATTGAGCAACCCTTCCGCTTCCAGGGACAGCAGTTTGATGAGGAGACGGGGCTGCATTACAACCGGTTCAGGTATTACGATCCGGTGGTGGGGAGGTTTGTTAGTCAGGATCCTATTGGTTTAGAAGGTGGAATAAACCTATTCTTGAATTCGAACAATACAACCGGATGGATTGATCCATATGGCTTGGCACCGTTTAAACCCTGTCCCTGCACTTGCAAGAAAATATTGGATAACATGAAAGCGAATGGAAGAGACTACGGTGCAAAATCAAATACAGCCAAAGATGGTCATCACATTATCCAAGATGCAGCTGCTAAAACCATACCGAAATATAGTTATACAGGAGCACCAGCCATACAGTTAGGTGGACCTTCTACAAAAATTGGATCTGAACACTATATTGCAACGCAAATTCAACGTGAGGCAGGGGGTGGAACATACGCTGCTGAAAGAAGAATAGGATACAAAGCAATTAGAAAGGCTGGATTGACAGAAGAGGAATCAAAATGTTTATTCCTAATGCATGTCGATCCTTATTTCAACAACCTTGGGGTTACAGCAACAACACCCATGCGAACTGTAGCAAACAGGAGATGAAATGACTGAATCATACTTGGAAAATAATCCTAGAATCATTTCAAATATAAAGTCAATAATAAAAGAAATGGCCAAAGAAAATTATGACGTATTGCATACAAAAAACCTGCTAGGTGATGCATCGCCACAGGAATATATTGAGCGTTCTCATGACATCTTTCGCGGAAAATTAATTACAATACCACCCGACGATGCATTGCAGAAATCATACGTATTTGACCTTCCCAAAGATCCTAATGATAAATACGCCATCGATGTATTTCTGTGGAGCAACGGCGAAGAAAGTGACGCTGTGGCAACCTTTTGCGTAAGAAGAAATCCTAAGTCCGATGCTCAAGCAGTCTATCTCTATGATTTGAAAATTCCATAACACGTCCGTATATACGACCCCACGGGCCGCATCCTCGCCAGCCTGCCCGCACAAGGCAGCCCGCTGGCCCGCGAACTGTTTGCCTTCGACCCCGCCGGCAACCTGCTGGACTCCATCCCCGGCAAAGACGGCCAGCCCGTGGAAACCACCCTGGGCGTGGTGGGCGACAACCGCCTGCGCTTCTACCAGGACCTGCACTTTGAATACGACGTCCACGGCAACGTCACCCGCCGCACCCGGGGCAACCAGAAAGCCGGTACCCAGGAAGTACTGGACCTGACCTGGAACGCAGACCACCAGCTCATCGAATCGAACACCACGCGCCACGGAGTCACCCGGGCCACCCGCTACGCCTACGACCCCCTAGGTCGGCGCGTCTCCAAGAGCGATGCCTTCGGCAGCACCCACTCTACCTGTGGGATGGTGACCTCATGGCGCACAGCCAGCGTGGAGGAAGACAGGCGCTCTGTATCTACGAGCCGGGGAGCTTTGTGCCGCTGGCCACCATTCAAGGAGCGGGCGAGAAACACAGTACCTACTGGTACCAGTGCGACCAGATCGGTGCGCCGCTGGAGCTGACCGACGAGCAAGGCCAGGTAGCCTGGGCTGCGGACTGCAAGGTCTGGGGTGAGGCGGTCATGCGCAGCGTGTTGCGGACCGGCACCGATGATCGGTCCGTCATCCATCGGTAGACAATTCTCTGAGACAGATGATATTGTCATGAAGGCAGTAGAGTTGGTAGATAGGCTAAATAGACGGTCGTGAGCGATTAATGCTGTGGACCCAGGTTTCATTTTCAGGTACTCCAGGAGTATTCTTTTACCTCTCGGGAATCGTCACAAAAACCTTTGATTCACAATCATGACCAGCACTATCGATACGGTAAAGATTTTGATGTCTGACAGATATCGTCGCGAACCTCCTCTGCCGGAGGAAACAATTACAGAAATATCCAGAAGGCTCAATCTTCCTGACGATTACGCGAATTGGATGCGCTGGTCCAATGAAGGCGAAGGAAATTTTGGTGATATGTACCTGACGTTCTGGCCGCTGGACGAACTGGAGCAACTCAACAAGGATTTTCTTGTTCAGCATTACCTGGGTGCCGAAGCTTTGTGTTTTGGCACAGATGGAGGAGGAACCGGCTATGTCTTCAAATCTCTTCCCAATGACACCTCCATCTGGTCTGTTCCGCTGGGAGACTTGGACTGGTCAGCTGCAAGCAAGATTGGTGATGATTTTGGCTCGGCGTTGTTTAAAGCTCTGACCACTATCGATTCCGTTCACATCAAAGCAATTCAACGTCAAAAGTGCGATTTTTTTGAATCACCTGCAGCTTACCCTGACCCATATTCAAGAATAGGAATAGCTTTACAGACAAGAGGGCAGCAACCAGTTACAGGAATGCGCGCTCTACCCGATCAAGAATGCGCAGGTTGGTATATATGGGCTGGAGATTATTCCAGCGCTGCAGATTTCTTCCAGTCTGTACACGTCGGCCATGTTTTGGAATTTTGGCCTGAATTACTTCCCTACTTGGCACTGGCTCCAGATTATCGCTTCATCATTGATGATGAAGGCTATGAAGATGTCTGGAAAGACCCGGTGATCACTATGAAATAGTCATTATCGTATTGACAAGGATGTCGAATTATTATTTTCAAATATTCATCGGTGCATCAAATGAACAGACAAGATATATTAAGAGATTTTGGAAAAATCTTCATCAAAGAGGCAAGAGACTCTTCTATTGAGAGAGTTTTTGATTTTATACAAGGAAATCTTAGAACACCTGAGTCTATAAGATTTAGTGAATTCTATTCGCCTCTTTCACAAGATCAAAAAGATGATTTCAAATATCTTGCACTCCTGGCTATCGATTCTGCTATTTTCAGAATACTCAGAATGGCTGATCAAGAGGTGATTGATATAAAATTCAACGATAGCGACAGCATTTCTCAAATGAGTGATGGTCTTGCTGGAGAGCTGTTTGGTGATAGTGGCTGGATGAAAGAATTCAGTGACTATCCATCCACAACAATATAGTTTTGGATATAAATACGTCTCAATTTTTAGAGTGAACAACACCACCGACCGCGAATCGTGCGCACAATATCACCACCGCCAACTTCAACAACGCTTCGTGGGTATTCAGCTGCCGGTCAACGCGGATTCGCAGCTTGCCAAAGCCTTCAACCCATCATCGGTCCGCGCTAGTATGAATACTCTGCAACAGCATGTGACGAAATGACATTAACCACTTATAGGAAATATTTGAATGAATAAAGAATATTACATAATGGCCATCAACGAGGAATTCGGATGCTCTGCTGGATTTTATCATTCCATACTTGCTAAAGATTTTGAAGAGGTAGAAGGGGATTATGGTTATAACCCTTGGTATGCCGGCCCCAAAAGATACGGAGGAACACTACCATCGCTTCCTGAAAAACTCATTTTGATGGAGAAAATAACTATACATATGAAGTTCGCAAGGGTGCAGAGTACTTTTATGTCATAAGTGCGGAATTCGCAAGATGCCTGCCAAAAATCAAACATAATTTTTCCGAAATCAAACGTGTTGATTGCATCGACAGCAAAGGCATTTCAAGAAATACCAGGGATGTTTTCATCGCAATACCAAAGAAATTCAAAGCCGAAAACTGCTTGGATCTTTCAAAGAGCAAACCAATATCTCCAAGAGGCATTGAATATGAAAGTCTCCATTTCAAGGATGACTTGGATTTTGACATTTTCGACATTGTGAATATATCATCTAGTCAGGCAAGACTAATTGGTTCAGAGAAGGCAAAAGAAATATTCGAAGATCATGGCATACGATGTGTGAAATACATACCCATAAGTGATATAAACGCCAGCATGCAATCTCATATGAATGAGCTATACAAGCCCATTGGATTTTATGATCCGGTATGAAAATTCAATTTTCGCTGACTATTTGCTTGCAGTAGAGTACCAATATGAGCATTGACTCTTCGAAAATTTCTTATGTTTTAAATAAATATATCAATGGGGAAATATGCACAGGATTTGAAGAAACCAACACCCTCATAGAAAATTTAGGAGAATTACACTCAATAGGATTCGATAGTACAGGGGATCCTTGTGGTCATGAGTTATTTGAGAAAAATTATTCTATAAACCAAAGAAACCAAGGAGTTAATTTAAAACTATATACATTCAGAAGAAAATTATGGAGTAGCGGCCTGGATTTCTACGGATTTAGATTATCAAATATTTTAAGAAAAATAGATTCACCAAGCAATATAAGACTATTTCTGGACAACCATAGATCAAACGGCGCCATCATTATCAATGAAATATGTGTTTGCAGATTTTCATATTATAAAGAAAAGCCGCTAGCACTTACTTTTGAAACCGACATAGGAATAATTGATGAGATGCGAAATAAACGTATTTCCACCAACGCGATCCACAACGAATTTTCAGAAATTCTTACGCAAACAGCATTTAAAAATAATAAAAAGATCCGCCTACTAAGAAAAATAATAATCAACGCAGGTCATGAATTAGGCTAGCCTAATATATACCCTGTGGATTGGTGACAAAAACTGAAGAAACGGAGATTTTATTGTCTATGCGACATAACTATCGACATCAATGACGTTCTGCTATTTGAAGTGTTGTCACGGAATCTATGTCAATGGTCAAAGATATTCCAAATGCAAAAATACAGATCATGGATCTATTGAAGATCATCTGCAATCATCAAATTACCCAAAACAAGCAAATTTTGGACGAAGATAACTCATTCGAGATTTCACGTGTCTTAGAAAACTACATTTCCAACCCAAAGCACAAGAGGCAGAGGTACACGATGCCTCCAGAATCAAGTGTGGCAGAAATGGAAACACGGGAAGGATTGGGGCCATTTGACAAGCTTTCAGACATTGATCTCTGGATTGATGGAGAGCCATCTGATTTAACTGCTGTATTCAGAATAAAAACATCGGCATGCACTGGTGAATCCACTGTATTTATTTATGACTTGAAGGTATTATAGATATTCAATCGTACAACACAGGAAAATGTCCCGCATACTTTTGCGATCGCATTATTCGAAATTTGATTTTCATGAGCAAGATGACAGCGCCCTCATTAATCAACTCATTATTCACCCATGAAAAATCTCATCAATCTCAAGAAAGTCATTGAGGAAATTTCCATTAATGAAGGATGGCTCTACGCAAAGACTGATATCGATATAGAAGATGATGCCAAGGTATTTTTCTATAGCGCGGATTTAAATCAGAGTCCCCAGGATGAATTACAAGTTAGAGAATTATTTTTCAGGGCAGGATTTTCCCCCTATCTTTCAAAAGAAGATGTGGAGGATATAATCGAAAATCTGGAACAGCAAGTGGAATTCCCCACTATCGTTGACTATATAAATGCGATACGGTTTTATAAAAAGCATGATGCATTTATCGTTATGTAAAAATGAGCAAAAAAAACCACGGAATGACAAGTGATGGCAGCAAGAGGAAGCGCAGCGCTTTCTGGCTGCCACGGGCTATCGCCTGCCTTGGGACCATTAGTGGAAGTACGTTGCGAAGGCGGGCACGGAGCGGCTGCATGTGTGCGGGGACGTGATTCCCCAGCGCGATCCGTCCGGGGATGTGTGCCTGACCCAGTTTGGCGATGGACAGGGCCATATGGGCAAATCCGTGCACAGCCGTTGTTGTGGCGCTCCTGGTACAGCAATGTTCTGGTGGCGTCATTTTTCGGCTTTAGGATGGCGGGCCATGCGCAATTCCCACCCCCTTTGGACGGCAGCAGCCCTGGGCCTGGCAGCGGCCCTAGGTAGCGGCCCGGCTTACGCGGCTCGCCCCATGATCACGGACGATGCCCGCATCGTCGATGCCAAGTCCTGCCAGCTGGAAAGCTGGGTCAAGTCCAGGAAGGACAGCACGGAGTTCTGGGCGCAGCCGGCCTGCAATTTCACGGGCAATCTGGAGCTGACGCTGGGCGCGGCACGCACGCGAGAGGACGGCAGCAGCCGGACCACGGATGTGGTGATCCAGGGCAAGACCCTGTTCAAGGAACTGCAGCCCAATGGCTGGGGCTGGGGCCTGGCCGTGGGCAATGCCCGGCATCCGAATGACGAGGGCCAGGGCCGGGGGGATCTGTACGCCTATGTGCCGTCACGTTCTCGCTGCGCGATGACCGGCTGTTCTTCCACACCAACGTGGGCTGGCTGCGCACGGCGCAGACGCATCGCAACCTCATGACCTGGGGCCTGGCCACCGAGGCCCAATTGAGCCAGAGCACCTGGCTGATTGCCGAGACATTCGGCCAGAACCAGGGCAAGCCCTTCTACCAGATGGGCCTGCGCTACTGGCTGGTTCCCAATCATGTGCAGGTCGATGCCACCTACGGCAACCGCGCGGGCAGCAGCACGCAGGAGCGGTGGTTTTCCATCGGCTTGCGGCTGCTGTCGTCACCGTTCCTGCCCTGAGCACTGCCTGGTGGCTGGCGTCGCGCCCGTATGCCTGCAGGCCCGGACGCCATGGAAACCGGTGCCCCGCACCGGCCGGTGCGGACCGTGCAGGACCGCAGTGCCTGCCGCAGTGCCTATTTGTTGGGCTTGGCTGCAGGGCCGGCCGGGATGGCGGCGACGCCATCAGGCTTGACGTAGGTGACCGAGGTCACATAGTGCACGCCGTCGTATTTTTCTGCACCGTTCGGGCCGGTGCGCTCGCCGCCGCTGCGCTCGTCGTGCGTGGCTTCGGCCACGTAGGTGCCCTTCCAGGGCATGTCGAACTGCACCAGGCCCTGCTCGTCGGCATGGGCTTCCTTGCTCCAGCCCGATTGCACGGTCAGCACCACCTTGGCCTTGGGCAGGGGCTGGCCCTTGTAGATAACCTTGAATTCGCCGGCCTTGCCCGAGGGCACCACATCCAGCGTCAGGCGCGGGGCCTGGGCGGCAAAGCCGGTGATCAGGCGCGCGGCCGGGTGGTACCAGTTGCGCAGTTCCTGCTCGCCCTTCTTGCTGGTGTACAGCGGGTAGCCGGCATCCTCGGCCACGATGCTTTCGCCCTGGCCGGCCTTGAAGGGTAGCGCAAAGCCGGTGCCGGTCTTGCGGCCGTCGGCCGCCTTCTCGCCCTGGGCAGACACCAGGGTGGCCACGGGCTTGCCGAACTTGTCGAGCAGGCCCGGCGATGTCTCGCGCAGGTTGTCGCCGAATTCGCCAAAGCGGATCACGGCGGTTTCGCCGGCCGGCTGTTCCAGCCAGATCTGGTGGGCCTGGCTGGCGCCGCTGGCGGCCAGGAGTGCGGAGACAAGAATCCAGTGTTTTTTCATTGCAGCTTCCTCAAAGGACAAAAAAACAGCCATCGGCGCCACAACGGGCCGACGGCATGAACGTGCTTGGGCAGTGGGGTGCGGCCGCATGGCGCCGCATTGATTATTGAATGCGAATGGTTTGCATTCTATGCGCATTGCGCACCGCCCCGGCGCAGTTCACCAGGTGGCTGCAATGGGGTCCGGCCCAGCGTTCAGGCGGCATCCTCGATGCGCACCGGCTCGCCCGTGAAGGCCAGCGCCTTGGCGGCCTGCTCCCAAGGGCTCCGGTCAGCCGCTCTGGCCGGGCGCAGCACAAAGCCCTCGCCTTCCGCATGCGTGGTGCTGTCGGCGGGCGGCAGCGGCAGGCCCATGCGCTCATGCGCCTGGGCCACCAGGGTGCGGGCGTAGATTTCCGCAGCCCTGCTGCGCAGGCGCGGCTTGTAGACCTTGCCCACGTTGGTGGTGGGGAGCGCATCGATGATGCGCACATAGCGCGGGCGCGCAGGCGCTTCGTCCACGCCGGCTGCGGCAAAGGCCAGCAGTTCGGTCTCATCGGCCTGGGCGCCGGGGTGGAGCGCGACAAAGGCCACAGGCACCTCGCCCGCATAGGCATCGGGTGCGCCCACGGCGGCGCAGGCCTTGACGGCGGGATGGCGCTCCAGCGCCTGCTCTATCACCTGCGGATCGATGTTGTGGCCGCTGCGGATGATCACGTCCTTGGAGCGCCCGCGCAGCCGCAGCAGGCCATCGTCGCCGACCGAGCCCAGGTCCCCCGTGATCAGCCAGCCGTCATCGGTGAGGTAGCTGGACGGCTCGATGCCGCCCAGGTACCCGGAAAACAGATTGGGCGACTGGAACACCACCATGCCGGTTTCGCCGGCCGCCGCTTCCTGGTCCGATGGCCTGCCGTCCGGCCCCATGCGGCGCACGGCCAGGCGCGCAAACGGCAGGCGCAGGCCCACATGGCCCGCCGCCGCGTGCAGGCCGGGCGGCGTGATGGTGGAGATGCCCGTCATCTCGGTCATGCCCAGGCTCTCGTGCACATGGAAGCCGCTGTGCGCCTTGAAGCGCGCCGCCACCTCGGGCGACAGCGGCGCGGCGCCCGTGCGGAAGTAGCGGATGGAGGACACATCGGCCCCCTGCAGCGGCACCTCCACCAGCGCGGCCAGCACCGTGGGCACGGCCGACATCACCGTGGGCTTCCACTGTGCCGCCATGCGCCAGAAGCCGGCAATCACGGCCTTGTTGCGAAACAGACCGGTGGTCGGAATGATGACGTGGGCCCCGGCCGAGAAGCAGGCCAGCGAGCCCGGCAGCACGCCCGCCACATGGAACAGCGGGTAGCCGTTGATGGTGCGGTCGGCCGTGTTCAGGCCCTGCATCTGCACGCTGGCCCAGGCGGTGTAGACCTGGGCGCCATGCGTTTGCACGGCGATCTTGGGCGCACCCGTGGTGCCCCCGGTATGAAAGTAGGCCGCCACGTCGCCGGCCTGGGGCTGGCGCCCGCTCACCAGCCGGTCGGAGGGCTGGGCGGCCAGGGCGGCGTTCAGATCGCTGGCGGGCCAGCGCTGTCCATCCCCCTGGGGAACCCGGCCTTCATGCGAGACCCAGAGCACATGCGCCAGATCCGCATCCAGCGCCGTGGCTTTCTCGCGGATGCCGGCATCGTCCTCGTCCGCCCAGGCGATCAGAAAGCGCGCGCCCGTGGTCCGCATCAGGGCAGAGATCTTCTCGGCACTCAACAGCGGATTGATGGGCTGCACGATGCCCGCCGCCTCGCCGCCCCACAGCGCAAAGTGGTACTCCATGCAGCCGGGCAGCAGGATGGCCACCGTGTCGCTGGCGCCCATGCCCAGCGCATGCAGGGCGTTGGCCGTCTGGTGGATCTTGCCCAGCAGTTCGGCATAGCTCAGGTGCCGGGCATCATCCACGCTGCCGGCCTGGGGCAGAAAGCTCAGCGCCCTGCCCTGGCCGTGCTCACGCGCGGAGTTGCAAAACAGGTCGTAGACCGTTTGCGCCGTGATCAGCCCGGCCATGGGCTGGCTTTCGATGGCCTCCACATCGGCCAGGGAACGCACGGCCCGCAGGGGCCGGAACATGGATTGCGCAGGAATAGGACTCATGGCCATGGGCTCACTCCGCGCCCAGGCCGTTGGTGCGCACCACCTCGCCCCAGCGCGTGTAGTCGCTGCGGATCAGGCCCTCGGTGTCCTGGGGGTTGAGGTAGGCGGCCGTCACGCCGATCTTCTCGAAGCGGTCGCGCACCTCGTCGGTGGCCAGCAGCTGGCGCGAGGTGGCGCTGAGTTTGTCGATGATGGCGCGCGGTGTGTCCCTGGGTGCCACCAGGCCGCCCCAGGACGATGCCTCATAGCCGCCAAAGCCCTGCTCGGCCATGGTCTGCACGCCGTCCAGCGCCTTCACGCGCTGCGTCGTTCCCACGGCCAGTGCCCTCAGCCGCCCGCTGCGGATATGGGGCAGCGCAGACACCATGTCCGCATAGATCACCGGCACCACGCCGCCCAGCGTGTCGTTCATGGCGGGCGCGCTGCCCTTGTAGGCCACGTGCTGCATGGTGTGCAGCCTGGCGGATTTCATCAGCTCCATGCTCAGGTGGCCCGAGCTGCCCGCGCCGGAGCTGGTGTAGTCCAGCGTGGCGGGCTGCGCCTTGGCGTACTGGAACAGCGATTTGAGGTCCGTCACCTTGGGCAAGGACTGCGCATTGACCGCAATCACATTGGGCAAGTCATAGATCTTGGTGACCGGGGCGAAATCCGTGGCCGGGTGGAACTTGACGTTCTTGAAGAAATGCGGCGCCATGATGGTGGGCGTGACCATCATCATCAGCGTATAGCCGTCAGGCGCTGCCGTGCGGAACTGGCCCGCCGCCACCGCGCCCGATGCGCCGGGCTTGTTCTCTATCACCACGGGCTGGCCCAGCTGGCGCGCCAGCGCCTCGGCGTAGACGCGCGCCGCGCCATCGGTGGGCCCGCCCGGCGGGAAGGGAACGACCAGGCGAATCGGCCTGTCGGGCCAGGCGCCGGTATCGGTATTGGCCTGCGCCGCGCCGCACAGCGATGCGAACGCAGCCACGCCGATGGCGCCCAGCGCCATGCCCTTGGCCAACGCCTGTCTTTTTGTGATGCCTGCCATCTTGTCTCCTTGAATGTTTATGTGTTCTGGCTGGCCCATTCTGCCCAGCGCACCCTCTTTGACAATGGCGGCGGCGGTTGACATCATGTCAAACAATATTGACACCCCCTTGGACTGCAGCGCATGGATCTCCTGGCATTCAACATCCTTGTCCAGATCATCGAGCACGGAAACCTGAGCCAGGCGGCAAAGTTCTTGAACATGTCACGGGCCAACGTGAGCTACCACCTGGCCCGGCTGGAGAAGTCCCTGGGCGCGTCGCTGCTGCGCAGAACGCCCCAGGGCGTGGAGGCCACCGAGGTCGGCCAGCGCATCTACCGCCATGCCCGCAACATCCTCAACGAGACCGAACTGGTGCGCGAGCTGGCCCAAAGCAGCACGGACGACATCTCGGGAAAGATCGGGCTGAGCGTGCCCACCGGCTACGGCCACCTGGTCATGGCGCCGTGGCTGATCGAGTTCAAGCGCGCCCATCCGCAGGTGGTGCTGGACATCCGCCTGGAGAACTTCATCGACAACCTGCTCAAGGACAGCGTGGACATCGCCATCCGCGTCATGTCCGATCCGCCGCCCATGCTGGTGGCGCGCGACATGGGGCCGGTGCGCTACAGCCTGTGCGCCTCCAGCGACTGGCTGCGCAGCCACCGCCTGCCGGAGACCCCGTCCGAGCTGTCGCGTACGCCGCTCATCACATCGGGCGGCGAAAGCGGCAAGGTGCGCCTGCAGATTGCGCGGAACGGCCAGCCGCTGGAGGAGCTGGACATCACGCCCACGCTGATGTCGCGCAGCTACCCTTTCCTGTGCGACTGCATCACCTCCGGCCTGGGCGTGGGGCTGGTGCCCGACTACATGGTGCGCCGCCAGGTGGAAGATGGCCGCGTCGTGCTGGCCATGCAGGACTACGAATTCAGCATCAACCAGGGCCGCATGTTCATGCTGTACATGCCCAACCGCTTCCAGTCCGGCGCCGCCCGGGCCTTGATCGACTTTCTGAGCGACAGGATGGGCCTTGCGCGCATCATCCGGCCGGGTGACTTGCCCGACACGGCGCAGGCCTTGCGACCGCTGGAATGACGCTGGAACAAAGTTTGTAGACGACTGGTCGGTTTTTGCGTTAGACTTCGATCCCATGAAGAAACCCGCACAGGAAACACGCCAGCACATCCTTGATGTGGCCAAGGCGTTGATGACCCAGAAAGGCTATACGGCCGTCGGCCTGGCCGAAGTCGTCGCGGCCGCGGGCGTGCCCAAGGGCTCCTTCTACTACTACTTCAAGTCCAAGGAAGAGTTCGGCCAGGCCCTGCTGCAGGAGTACTTCGACGAGTACCTGGCCAAGATCGATGCGCTCATGGAGACGCCCGACCCGGCCATCTCCCGGCTGATGACCTACTTCCGCCATTGGACACGGAAACAATGCTCGGCCCATGCAGGAGGCCAGTGCCTGGTGGTCAAGCTGGGCCCCGAGGTCTGCGACCTGTCCGACGACATGCGCTCGGTGCTGCGCACCGGCACCGACGCCATCATCACCCGCCTGACCGACTGCGTGCGCGCAGGCCAGGCCGACGGCTCCATCACCTCCACCATGGATGCCCCCACGCTGGCCGAATCGCTGTACCAGCTGTGGCTGGGTGCCTCCCTGCTGTCCAAGCTGGGCCGGCATGAGGAGCCCTTTGCCGCAGCCCTTGTTTCCACGAAGCGGCTGCTGGGCTGAGCAGGCCTGGCCGCCGCTTTTTATTTGTCTTGTTTGTAGACGACTGGTCAACTTGAAACCTCTCACCCTTCGCCCATCCCTCCTCCTTTTTGTTCAACCACCACCACTGCACACCATGACCGACCACAGCCTTCACACCGATCTGTTCTCTCCCACCCAACTGGGCGGCCTGTCGCTCGCCAACCGCTTCGTCATGGCCCCGCTGACCCGCAGCCGCGCCGGTGACGACGGCGTGCCCACCGAACTGCACGCCACCTACTACGCCCAGCGTGCCAGCGCAGGCCTGTTGATCAGCGAAGCCGTCAACATCTCGGCCCAGGGCCGCGGCTACAACCTGACCCCCGGCATCTGGACCGAGGAGCAGGTCGCCGGCTGGAAGAAGGTCACCGACGCCGTACATGCGGCCGGCGGCAAGATCGTGGCCCAGCTGTGGCACGTGGGCCGCTACTCGCACGTGGACCTGCAGCCCGGTGGCGTGGCCCCTGTCGCCCCCTCTGCCATCAAGGCCGAAGGCGTCACCTTCACGCCCAACGGCGTGGCCGAGGTGTCCATGCCCCGCGCCCTGGAAACCAGCGAAATCCCCGGCATCGTCGAGCAATACCGCCATGCGGCCGAATGCGCCAAGCGTGCAGGCTTTGACGGCGTGGAAGTGCACTCGGCCAACGGCTACCTGCTCGACCAGTTCCTGCGCGACTCCACCAACCACCGCAGCGACGCCTACGGCGGCAGCATCGAAAACCGCGCCCGCCTGACGCTGGAAGTCACCGACACCGTGGCCAAGGTCTGGGGCGCCGACCGCGTGGGCATCCGCCTGTCGCCCGTCACGCCCAACGCCGGCAACACACCGCTGGACAGCGACGTGATGGCCCTCTACGGCTACCTCATCCCCCAGCTCAACCGCTTCGGCCTGGCCTACCTGCACGTCGTGGAAGGCGCCACCGGCGGCTCGCGCGAACTGCCGCCCGGCGTGGACCTGGACGCGCTGCGCAAGCTCTTTGACGGCGCCTACATGGGCAACAACGGCTATGACCTGGAACTGGCCATGGACCGCCGCGCCAAGGGCTTGGTCGATACCGTGGCCATCGGTCGCCCCTTCATCGCCAACCCCGATCTGGTGGCCCGCCTGCGCCACGGCAAGGAGCTGGCCGTGGCCCCGCACGAGGCCTACTACGGCGGCGGCGCCCAGGGCTACATCGACTGGCCTGCATTGGCGTAACTCCCCCTGAGCGGCTTACGCCGCTTCCCCCGTTGCACGGCGCCCTCTCTCGCTTCGCGGGAGGGGGCGTCCGGGCAGCCGGCGACACCCTCGGTGCGGGGCGGCGCGGCCGGCGTAGGCCCTTCCTCGGTGTCCCTTGCCTTGGGCTGCACCAGTTTTATGCGCCACGCCATCTACGGCACACTGGCTGATCCGTGTCCCCATCGAAAGACCAAGCCATGCAACTGCTGATCGTAGGCGCCACGGGGCTGGTGGGTAGCCAGGTGCTGCAACAGGCCCTGGCCGACAGCCGCATCACCCGCGTCGTGGCCCCGGTACGCCGGGCGCTGCCGGCGCATCCCAGGCTGCTCGCCCCCATCGTCGATTTCGAGCACCTGCCCGAAGGCGCCGACTGGTGGCGGGCCGATGCCCTGGTCTGCACCCTGGGCACCACCATCAAGAAAGCCGGCAGCCAGCCGGCTTTTCAGCGCGTGGACCATGACTATCCGCTGCTGGCCGCACAGCTGGCGCGGCGCCACGGCACGCCCACCTATGTGCTGAACTCGGCCATGGGCGCCGACGCCGGCTCGCGCATCTTCTACAACCGCGTCAAGGGCGAGCTGGAGCGCGACCTGCAAAGCCAGGGCTTCGCATCGCTCACCTTCGTGCGCCCCGGCCTGATCAGCGGCCCGCGCACCGAGCACCGCGCGGGCGAGCGCGCCATGGTCGGCGTTCTTGGCGCCCTGGGCCCGCTGCTGCCCCGGCGCTGGCGGCTCAACCCCGCGCACTGCATCGCCCATGCCTTGATAGAGGCAGCTGTCAACGCCAGGCCCGGTGTCCATATCGTGGGTTCCGAGGCGCTGGCCGAATGAGCCCGGCGCCTGCACGCGCAAAAACAGAACCCTTCAGGAACCATTGCATGAACCCGCATATTGCCCCGGTCGATCTCGCCAAGTCCTACCGACTGATCAACCACGGCCCCACCGTCCTGGTCTCGGCACGCCACGGCGGCGTGGACAACGTCATGGCCGCAGCCTGGTGCTGCGCGCTGGACTTTGCGCCCCCGAAGCTCACCGTGGTGCTGGACAAGGCCACGGCCACGCGCGCCTTGGTCGAGCACAGCGGCATGTTCGTGATCCAGGTGCCCACGGCCGCCCAGTTGCAGCTCACGCACCAGGTCGGCACGCTCAGCCTGTCCACCGATGCCGGCAAGCTCGCCACCAGCGGCGTTCAGTTGTTCGGCATGGACGGGTTCGACCTGCCCTTCGTGGACGGCTGCGCCGGCTGGCTGGCCTGCAGGCTGATCCCGGAACCCCACAACCAGCAGGCCTACGACCTGTTCATCGGCGAGATCGTGGGCGCGTGGTCCGACACCCGCGTGTTCAGCGGCGGCCACTGGCACTTCGAGGACGCCGACCCCGCGCTGCGCAGCCTGCACTACGTGGCGGGTGGGCAGTTCTATGCGATTGGGCAGGCGTTGAGGGTGCAGGAAAGCAAGGAATAGTTTCTTTTCCATTTCAGAAATCTGGCAGTACTTCTACTGCAATGCTTGCTGCGTCCTGAAGATCAATACCGCATCTGCGGTATATTTTCACTGGGACTAACAATCCATTATTCCTTCCCGTGGGTGTTATTTTTCACATCAACTGAAGGGAATCAAAATGGAATGGAACTCAACAAGAAACCAGTGGACGCGTCAGCTTGTCTTTTCCTTGATCGCGTGTCCCATCGCGGTCTTGATGACAGGGTGCAGTGGTGCAGAGGAAGTCTTGGATGCCATCGCAGTCGCCACAGGAGATGGTGGCAAGCGTGTCAAGCTCACCGGTCCTATCATGGGCGATCAGCGCATGATCTGCATTGATAGTCCACCAAGCGTGGCACCGGCCGAATTGCAAAGAGAAATTGACAAATACCTGTTCAAGTCCATCCGTTGGGATAGTGGCACACCCGACAAGAAAACGACTGTCAACAAGGAAATCGAGGACAACCGGTCATGCAGCTATCGGATATCACCTTACGAAACCATTTCCTGGGACCAGTTCGTTTCTGACGCCATCAATCAGCAATTGGCAGATTGGGGGAGTTTCAGCGCAAATACAAATATGGCAGGCCAAAAATATATCGATGTCTGCATGAAAGACAATGAATGCGAGGATGGAGATATTCTAGCCATCACATTGAATGAAAGGGAAGTTGCTCGTTCCGAACTTTTCAACCAGCCAAGTTGTTTTGAGGTGCCCGTCAGCTCAGGAGTCAGCTATCTTGGCATACGGGCCATCAATGGCAGCGGCAACAAGGGAGCGTGCTCCTATGCGGATCGAAATACAGGGGAAGTGACGGTAAGCGGGGCCACAGGCGCGGGACGCACGCAGCTCTATAGCGTGCGTGGCGGCCAGGGCTCCTATGGATCACTCACCATCGTCAATTAGTTTTCGCATCCTGGAAGAGGATATGACCGCATATTGACCAGCTCAATAGAAAATTCGTTCGATGAACTCCTGGGTGCTGCAACAGTCCTGCGGGCTTTGATGTTTACAAAGGGCCAATCGCAAAATAAAGCGAATAGTGCCTGCAGCTCCTGAAAACTCCGCTCAAAAAATATTTCATCCCAGAGCCAGTGCCGAAGCCATCCCGCAAATGCGGTATGGCCTTGCGCACCATGGCTGGGAAGACTGCTGTCTAGGCGGATGAGGGAAACCATCGAATCCTTGCGCCGCCCATTCCCAATCGTTTGAAAGGCAGATACCCAATGACCAAGCAGACCCCCAAATTGCGCCCCACACTCATCGCCGGTGCCGTGCTCGCGCTTACGGCTTGCGGAGGTGGCAGTGGCGGTGGCGGAGACAACGAAGTGACGCCACCGGTTGCACCACCAACACAAACGACCCAGGAGTTGGTGCAGAAGTACATGGATGCCAGACAGGCGCTGACCGCCACCCAGTTGCCCGCCAAAGGCACCGAGCGCTTTGCGCATCTCGACGACTGCTACCTGGGCAACGGCAGCAGCAAGGAGCGCCTGATCACCCATTGGGATGAAAACCAGACCCAGGTCCAGGCCTCCAATGCCTACCAGATTGGGCGGAGCTTCGAAAATCTGCAAATCCTGGCAGAGCGCAAAGCCACCAATGCCGACGGATCCGCACGGCATGAGGTGGAAATCAGCTACGACGAAAAATTCACGGACGGGACCAGCACAAGGGACCAGCGTGAAACGCTGATCGCAGGAAGCAGCAGCGGCACCTGCGCCACTCCCCGCAATGCAGCCGAGATGCGCAGCCTGGGCAATCAGCGCGTGGTAAGCGTGGGACTGGTGTCGCGCAACCGCGCCAATGTGATACGCCAGCTGTCCGACGGCGAACCGTCCTCCAGTCCGTTCCACTTGCGGCGCGAGGTGCAGTTTGGCATTTCCGATCCTGCTCGGCTGGCAACTTACGCCATTGTCAGTTGGCCGTCGGCGCAGGCAGGCGGCGCGCGCAACTCGCTCAAGCTGCTGTCGCCACGCATCATGCGCGATGCACCCGAAATGCAAGGCGTGCGGGGCAACGCCAGCTATGCGGACACCAACAACTTCCGGCAGTGTCGATCGAACGCCAGCAACGACGTGGCCAACGCCGGCACGGCAGATTGCACCAACGCGCAACTGGGTGTGGCCAACGACTCGTGGGGCTCCACCGTGCGCAGCGGGTTCGATGCTGCCGCCATGGCAGACGGTGACAACCGTTTCGCAGCGCTGGGCCTGGCAGCGGGAACCGAGGTGCGTTTCGATATCCATGCCGACGATGGCTGGAAAGCCGTCAACGGACAGCAAGGCAAAACACCCATCGCCACCTATCAGGTCACGCTGAAGAGCGGGTCTTATCCGTTTGCGCAGATACCTGTCAATGCCTATCCCCAGTTCAACACCATCTCGCCCTCAGAGGGCGAGATCGTGGCCGGCTTCAAGGCCGGCGGCGGCAGCGCGCAGGTTGTCTGGTCGGCTGCGCAACCGCCAGCGGGCAGCATGCCCATGGCACTTTCAGTACTCAGTTCCTACCGGCAGGGCGCTGCGGCGGGGTCTGCCTCCGGCCTGCCCACGGTACGCACGCCCAACCTGACCGTGCCTGTGCCCAAAGGAGCCACCTCGGCCACCATACCTTTTGGAGGCAAGCCGGACGGTGCATCGGCCACGAACTATGCCGAGTTCCTCCTCGTCTACGCTGACCGCAACGGCAGGGAGATGTACTACAACCTGCAATACACCCCCTGAAGCAAGGGCTGCGTGACCAGCGCCCAATCCATCGCCCAGCCCGCAAGGCGCTGCGCGATGGGCAGGGACTGTTCACACCATTCCCCACCCCTGCAGCAGTTGCACCAATTCCACCTGCCGATGGCAGCCCGTCTTGCGCATCAGGTTCTTCATGTGGGTGCGCGCCGTATGCCAACTGCATCCTTCCATCAAGGCATAGTCCTTCACGGTCTTTCCGCCTGCCAGAAGCAACAGAAGGCGGGTCTCGCTGGGTGACAGGCCCAGCATCTCGCCCACCAGGCCTTGATTCTGCAAAACCATGGAGCCGGGCAACGTCAGAAAGATCAGGGCCAGGGGCTGTTGCCACGGCGCGGCAAACGCATGGTTGGCCGCCAGAGGCAACGCAGTCAGCCTGAGCAGGGACTGGCTGGACCGGCTGCCTTGGAGCACCAAGGCAGCCGCCTTTGCGGGATTGGCGCAAGCGGCGGAGACCAAGCCTTGCAAGCGTGCATGCGCCTCGCCCGAAGTGCATCGCAGCCCGCCGTGCACACATTGCAACGTGCCGAATGTTGCGAGCAGGCGCTCTGCCGCCGGATTGGAATGCTGCAGCCGGCACCGAGCATCCACGACGAGCAGTGCCTGCGCCAGCGCATCCAGTGCCGCGAGTCCCCATGCTGCCTGGCCGCATAGCTGGCCCATGCGCGCGCGCAAGCGGCCGGCCCGCTCGATGTGCGGCATCAAATGCTCTAGGAATGCCTTGTCCTGTGCACCATAGACGCCGGCATCCCTGGGGCGCATGAAACTGATGAAATCACGCGCATTGCCTTCCACGCGAACGGCGACAGCGGCGGTATGCCGCAGTCCCAGCGGAACCAGCCAATCCGTATAGACGCTGTTCTGTGACGCCTGCCTGGCACTGATGTGCTCATGGTCCAGCATGACCTGGGCCACGGGCAGCCGCTGCACGGTTGCCATCCGCAGGTCGTTGTGCGCGTGGTGTGTCTCGTACTCCTGCATCAAGCCGTGATGCAGACCGAAGCTTTCCAGATTGCTTGCGCTTTGCGGAACGGCTGCCTCGCCAGCATTCAGCGTGAAATAGTGAAAGACGCCCGCCTGCAATTGCGCGCACATTCCCGCGAGCGCCTCGCTCCAGGCCTGGGGAGCGAGCACCCCCTCATACAGCTGACCGGCGATGGCATCAATGCGTTGTTGCACGGACTCACCTCGGCTGCAGGGATTGCAGCAGCCCCACCAATTCCACCTGCCGGTGGCAACCTGTCTTGCGCATCAGGTTCTTCATGTGGGTGCGCGCCGTATGCCAACTGCACCCCTCTATCCGGGCGTAGTCCTTGACGGTCCTGCCCGTGGCAAGCAGCACCGCCAGACGCGCTTCCGAGGGCGACAAACCCAGCGCTTCCTGCACGAGTCCGGGACTCGGGCCAGAAAATGGCGTACCGGCATCCGCCATTACCAGCAAAGCCATGGGCCGCTGGCGGAACGCAGCGGCATGGCTGGGCTTGAGCGGCAGGACCGTCACCATCAACCGCAACGCAGAGCCTGCCGTCAGGCACAGCGCCCCGGCCAGGCCCTGTGCATGATGGCCGCAAGCCTGGGCCACAAGATGCAGCAGTTGCGCCTGGGCCTGCCCGTCAACGCAGCGCAGCAGGCCGTGGCGCACAGACAAGGCTTCGCAAAAAGCTGCCAGCAGGCAGTCGGCCGAGGGGTTGCAGTAGTGGATGCGGCAATTTGAATCCACAAGTGCAATGCCTTGCGGCAAGTTGTCCAGGGCTGTGAATCCCAAAGCCGCCTGCCGCGCCAGTCCGCCCATGTGCATGCGCAGGCGGGCGGCACGCGCCAGATAGGGCATCCACTGCTGCATGAAGACCCGCTCCTGTACGCCATAGGTTCCACGGTCCGTGGGACGCATGAAACCCAGGAAGTCCTGCGTCCCCCCCTCGTCGCGCACCTTGACACCCAGCGTGTTGCGAAGTCCGTGGGGCGCCAGCACATCGACGTAGACCGCATTGCGCGACATCTCCCATGCGCTGAAGTGCTCATGGTCGAGCATGAACTGGCCCTGGGGCAGGCTCGCCACGACGGACATGCGCAGGTCCTCGCCAACGTAGTGGGTTTCGTATTCACGCAATTTATCGGCATCGATGCCCGCCAGGTCGTGGTTGTGCACGCTCTCGACCACCCCGCCACCAGTGCTGCCCAGCGTGAAGAAATGGAAAACGGACGCGCCCAGCGCCTGCCGCATGGCGTCCAGCGCAGACTGCCAATCCTCAGCGGAAAGTACTCCGTCGTACAGCAGTCCCGGTATATGGCAACTGGCACCCTGTCGATCAATAAATTTCATGGAAATGAATTATTGATTCTTTATGGCTATTTTCAATCAGACAGCTCTGAATTTCGATACCGGTCTTGCCAAGTCGATTTGGGGCAATGTTCACATGGTTGTATTGCACAATCCATCAATGCCCGCCGCCCCCGTCCGCTCCGCACCCACGCGCGAAACCTATTCCGAACTGCAGCAGGCCTACGAGCACTTCAACCAGCGCCTTTTTGACGATGCCCTGCCCCACTGCCTGATCACGCTGCAGCGCGAGAAACGCACCTGCGGTTATTTCTCTGCCGCGCGCTTTGCCTCGCTGGACGGCAGCACCACCGACGAGATCGCGCTCAACCCCGCCTACTTCGCGGCGGTGCCCATCATCGAGACGCTGCAGACCCTGGTGCATGAGATGACGCACCTGTGGCAGCACCACTTCGGCAAGCCGGGCCGTGCGCGGTATCACAACGAGGAATGGGCGGACAAGCTGGAATCGCTGGGCCTCATGCCCTCGTCCACGGGCCGGCCCGGCGGGCGGCGCACGGGCGACATGATGGCCGACTACGCCGTGGCGGGCGGCCCCTTCCTGGCGGCCTGCGATGCCTTGCTGACCACGCGCTTCCAGCTGAGCTGGTACGACCGCTTCCCGGCCATCGAGCATGTGGTCACGGGCCAGTGGAGCATGGCCACGCAGCTCCAGGGCATGCAGGGCACCCAGCCGCCCATGTCATCCGTGCCCGCCCTGGCCGAAGCCGTGCGGCCCGTGGGCACCTCGGTGGCGGTGCCGGGCTCCACCACCGGCGAGACCACCGTGCAGCCCGTCAACAAGTCCCTGCGCGTCAAGTACCGGTGCGGCGGTTGCGCGGCGCCTGTCAATGTCTGGGGCAAGCCGGGGCTGAACCTGATCTGCGGCGATTGCGGCAAAGGCTTCACAGCCCAGGATTGAGCACTCGGCAAGCCAGAGTGCTTCACCTGCCCCGCCCCACCTCCCGGCACAAGCGCCTGTGCGGACTCAATGCAGCAGCGTGGCCACCAGGGTCACCTCGGGCACGCCTGCCAGTGCCTTGGACAGCGGGCACTGGGACTTGGCCTCCTGCGCGATCTTCTGGAACTGCGCATCGTCGATACCAGGCACCTTGGCCTGCAGCGTGAGCGCGATGCGGTCGATCTTGAAGCCCTCGCCATCCTTGGCAAGCCGGACCTTGGCCGTGGTGTCCAGCATCTCGGTGGCGATGCCCGCCTTCTCGCAGGCAAAGGCAAAGGCCATCGTGAAACACGCCGCATGCGCGGCGCCCACGATCTCCTCGGGATTCGTTCCCTTGCGGTCATCCCCGAAGCGGCTGCCGAACCCGTAGGGATGGTCCTTGAGCGCGCCGGTCTCCGTGCTGATGCGGCCCTGGCCGGTCTTGCCTGCACCTTCCCAATGGACGGAAGCGGTTTTCTCGGACATGTGTTTCTCCTGTGCGTTGGTTGGACAAGCCGCCATCACAGCACATGCGCCACAGAGCAAGGCGTGGTCCCGGGGCGCGCCAGCCCCTGCGCGCACGTCCTACAGAGCCAGGCTTAAACACTCATCCAACGATCTTTGTGATGGCAAAGCCGGCCTCCTCACCCCACAAACACCTGCCGCGTATCCGTTCGCCCCACGATCACCGCCGCCAGCACCGCCGCCCCGGCCGCAACCCCAAAATTCGCCAGATAGGCCGCTTGGGCCGAAGTCTCCAGCAAGGCCGCGAACAGCGATCCGCCAATGGCCAGGGTGGCCGCCACGGCAATGGCCTCGCACAGCTGCAGGGCCGAGCTGTTGGCGCCCTGCTCGCCGGGCGCGGACATGGACAGCGTGAGCACCGACAGGCTTGCCGACAGCAGGCCCATGCCCAGCCCCGACACGATCCAGCCCACCACCGCCACCCACACGGGCACGGCCGGCCAGGCCACGGATGCCGTCAGCAGCACGCCCGCCAGCACCGCGCTGGTGCCCACGCGCAGGAAGCGGTGACGGCTCCAGCCGTTGCGGCTGTGTCCCTGGTACCAGGAGGCCGAACACCAGCCCAGCGCACCCGCGCTCAGCACCAGCCCCGCCATGGGCGCTGACAGCCCGTGCTCGCGCGCCAGCACCAGCGGCAGGAACGCCTCGGCCCCGAAGAACGCCGCAAACACCAGCCCGCGCAAGGCGATCACGCTGGGCAGCCCGCGCCCGGCGCGCAGCGTGCCGGCCGGCAAGAGCTTCCAGGTGCAGACCAGCGACAAGGCCGCGGCCACCGCCACCGCGCCCAAGGCGCCCGCCGATTGCCTTTGCCCGCCCACATACAGAAGGCAGATGCCCGTGGCCGCGCCCAGAGCCCACAGCCCGCGCCGCACACCGCCCTGCATGCCCTGGCCATGGCCGCCCAGGCCTTGGAGCGCCGGGCGCAGCATCGCCCCGGCCGGCAAGGCCAGCAGGGGCACGCCCAGGAACACCCAGCGCCAGCCCAGGTGCTCCACCACCAGGCCGCTCAACGCCGGCCCTACCAGCGCGGGCACAACCCAGGCCGTGGCAAACGCCGCAAAAATGCGCCGCCGCAGTGCCTCGGGATACCGCCGGCCCACCAGCACATACAGCGCCACCGACATGCCACCGGCCCCCAGCCCCTGAACCAGCCGCCCCGCCAGAAACACCGGCATGGAAGGCGCAAAGCCCGCCAGCAGCAACCCCGCCACAAAACACGCCATGCCAGACCACAGCGGCGCCGCCGGCCCGCGCGCGTCGCACCAGCCGCCGGCCACCGTCATGCCCACCACGCTGGTGGCCAGGGTCACGCCAAAGGCAACCGCGTACAGCGGCACCCCATCGAGCGCGCGGGCCACCGCTGGCATGGCGGTGGCCACGGCCAGGGCCTCAAAGGCAATCAAGGCCACCAGCGAGACGATGCCGATCGTCGTCAGGCGGTAGGGGGAGGACAGGATGGACCAGCTCTCGGCGGTCGTCGGCCGGACCTGATCGTCCAGCGTGAGGGAATCTTGATGGGGCATGGATGCTTCTTGGTTGCAGGGTCTGCGCCGGCCATGGCGCAGTGCCATGGCGACGAGAAGCCTGGAGCATGCAACCTCAAGTGCGGTTGAGATCAAGGGGGTCCTGCCCCCAAGCGCCTCTTACCGATCAATCACACGCCAATACTGGCCAGAGGAGCGGCTGGTGGCCGGCAGCATGACGGCAATGCCATGGTTATTGGCCGTATCCAGCACGACGGCATCCGACAGGAAGCGGTTGTAGAGATGGAACTGACCCGGCAGGTCACTGGGCGCACAGCGCCATTGCTGGCCGCTGAAGCGTGGCGAGTCTCCCGCCGACGCCGTCATCTTCAGTTCAAGATGCGGTTTCCCCGCCACGCTGGTGACATCGAGCGCCATGGTGCCCGGTCCGAACGCCGCATTCTGGACCAGCCAGTAGCCCTTGCCGGTGCGCAGGAACCTCCATCTGTCGGCGCCCACAATCATGGCCGGGAAGGAAATCTGCCATGGCTTGACGTTGTACAGCCCCGGGGGCGACACAAGGCCCGTGCCCTGCAGCAGCGCTACCGCGTTGCGCCTTTCGCTCCAATACAGGTTCTGCAGCCCGACCCATTGGCGGTCCTTGAGCATGGGGCATTGGTCGTACAGGTAGTCGCCCGTCTCGTAGCGCCCAAATTCCGCATTGCTGAGCCGCTGGGCCGAGAGCGCGTGCGCCTCGGCGTAGATCCGCGCCAGTTCCCGCATGGCGGCCGTCATGGCGATCAAGGGCGCAGACGAGCCGCGCACCGGCCTCACCGGCAAGATGCGGCGAGCATTTGCAAGGTCGGAGGCCACGGCCCGCCAGCGCAACGCCAGGGTGCTGAATTCCGTTGCCATCGCCTGCGGCGCGGGCCCAAGGCGGACCACCGCGTTTGCCGGTGGCGGCTGCCTGGCATGGTGCGCGGCGGCCACGCGAAGCAGCGAGGCATGACTTTCCAGCTGCGCCACGACGGGTGCAGCCGCCGCTATGGCCGCATCCATCTCCGTCTCGACGGCTGCGACACCCGCATTCCATCGGGCCTCGTCCAGCGGCGCGTCGGGAGCCAGCGAAACGGCATCCAGCTGGTCGCACAGCTGCTGCAAACGCCCGACGGCCTGCCCCAGCTTTTGCACCGTATCGGCCAGCCCGTCGATACGGGCACGCAGCGTGCCCCAAGCGGCCGATGCTGCCTTCAGCGCAGGGAACGACTGCATGCTCTCCAGGCTCCTTACCAGCGTCATGCGGCCGCTGGCATCGTCCAGATCCAGCCCGGTCAGGAACGAGAACTCGGCGATATCGGTCCATACCTGCCGTGCGACTGGCTCACGCGCGGGCTCGGCTTCGACGCGGCAGCTCGCTGCCATGGCGCCACCGCAGCACAGCGCCGTGGCAGCGGCGGGCAGCCACAGAAGCCGGCTCATCTGGCGGCAGTGCCGGCCATCAGCAGGCGCAGGGCCCGAGGCGCTGCCGGCATCCGTCGGGGCTCCAACACTTCGATCAGCCACGTCGTGAACGGCGTCGGGCAGACATCTCCCAGGTGCTGCGAGAACTCGATCTGGTCGCCGGCGTAGGTGAAGTTGATCTTCAGGGGCGAGCAGAAAAGCCTCTCGTCCCCGTTGCCCGTGCTGTCGTGAAAGTCGCTGCCGGTCACCATGTCGATATTGATGCGCTGGGCCGAGACATCGGCAAACTCCAGCCAGGCCTGCACCGACGAAAGGCGGATGCGGCGGTAGCTGGCCAGTGCCGGATGGCTGGTGGCAATGGACAGGCTGATGGGCTGCCCATGCGCCAGCTGCTGCAGCAGCGCGGCGTCAGTGACCCGCAATTCCCGCCGCAGATCCCCTTGGGTCCTCGCATTGGCCGCCTGCGCGCTGGCGTGGTCTGCCAGCAGGGTGGCGTGTGCATCTGCCATGGCAGCGGCCGTGCCCGGCATCGAAAGACGGTGGCCGGGCTGCTTGCCTGTCTCGTAGGCCTGTGCGGCACGGACCCCGAAGCAGTCCACGAAGAAGCCGCGGCGCACACTTTCTGCCCTGAGGGTGATTTCCCCCTGCAGCCGCGAGCTGCGCTCCAGCTCTGTCAGCGCCTGCTGCTCCAGCGCCTGCAGGCGCTTGCGCTTGCCGATCACCGCAACGTACTCCAGCTTCAGCGTGGCAAGCTCACGGGCAATGGCATTCTTGGATGCGCTTTGCTCAGCCAGCAGGCGGCCATAGACGGCCACTTTCTGCACCTGTGTCTTGAGGGTGTTGGCAGCGTTGCGCACGGCCGCCTCGGTGCCTTCCGTGGCAAGCACCAGATCCAGCCGGTTGACTGCATCGTTCTCCAGCACCGTCCAGGCGGCCTTGGCTTCATTGGCATCCGGCATGAGCGCAAGTGCACGCATGGTGTCGCCCAGTTCCCGGGAAATCCCCTCGACATCCAGCCCGCCCAGCGGCCCACGGATCACCGGCAGCACCGCATTCAATGCGCCCTTGGCGGGATCCACCAGATTCTTGAGCGTGCTGGAGTTGTGCCTGGCCCATTGCAGCGGAATGGCAAACGACTGGCCCAGCGCCTTCAGCGCCTTGAGCGGGCCGTCTATGCTGCCGCCAAGCGTCTTGGCCTGCCCGTACAAGTCCTTCAGGCCGAGCACGCCTTTCTGACCGGTCTCGGTCAACGCCTTCGGATCGGGCGGCACGCCCACGCACAGGGCGGCCACACTGCCCGCGACTGCGATGACGCCAAAGGCGATTTCCAGGCTCATCTTCACGGTGCGCACGATCTGGGCAACGTCGCTCGCCAGCTTCAGCCGCATGGCGGCAAGTTCCGCTTCAAGCTCCTCCTGGCGCACCGTGCGTGCGGCGCGGTCAAGGGCCTCGATCTGCTGAATCAGCCGCTGCTCCAGCTCGGTGCAACGTGCCTCCAGCGTCTTGAGGTCCAAGGTATCCCGGTCGGCAAACGCCTGCGCGACGCTGCCCACGGCACCTGCCAGCTCGCCGCTGGCGCGCAGGCTGCGCAGGTGGGCCTCCATGGCCGCCATCACCTCCTGCCGGGCCTTGGCCAGCGACAGGTAGCTTCCGGCGCTCAGATCGGGAATCGGCCTGGCCAGCCCGTCAACGCCCATGACCGGCAGCAGACGGTGCAGCGAACCCGCCGCCTGGATCAACTCGCCAAACCCGGACTCGACCCCTGACCAGCGCGTGATCCAGGCCAGCGCCTCATGGCACAAGGCCAGCTCGGCCGCGCTGTGGCCAGGCCTGCCCGCCATGCCGGCGCTCAAGGCAAACAGCGCGGCCAGCACCCTGTGCATCGGCTCGCCATGCTCCAGCAGGCCGGGCGGCACGGGGGTGTGCTTCACCACAGCCCCGTTGTCCTGCCACAGGAAATTGCTGAACTGCGGCCGCGTCACCGTGTCCCAGGCCTCCTCCAGCGCATAAGGGGTGTCGCGCGTGGGGCCGCCGTACAGCGTGAACCGGCCCTCCACGGCTTCCACGAAAATGCGCACCCTGCTGAGCTCGTTGTCCGCGTCATGCAGCATGCGCAGCACCGTCGTGCCTTCGGAAACAATGCGGCGGGCAACCACCGTCAGCCGACGCACCGCACCGTCAAGCCGCCTGTCGAACCCCTCGGGCACCACCACGGTATCGGCATGGATGTCCAGCGCCTGCAGGCCAGCCGCGTCGGCCTCGTCCAGCGACACCTTCAGGTCCACCACCAGATCGGCCACGATGCCGAAGGGATTGAAGCTGCCGTCCGGCGCCCGGCCACCGCTGCAGACCAGCGGCCCTGGCGGCACCAGGCCCTCGGCACGGTAGCGATCGATCAGGGTTCGCAATTCAATGGGAGTCATCGCGGCAGTGAGCGCGGGAGTCATTGCTGAAGTCATGGCGGGTGGTTCCAGGTAAGGCACTGCACCTGTGCAGCGGTGGGACAAAGGCCGGAGCAGATCGCTCAGGCTGCCTTCTTGCTGGCAAGCTCCACCAGTTGGTCCACGCTCTGCGCCTTCTTCGGCGTGCCGCCAAAACGGCGGAAATGGTCTGCCTGTCCGGCGACACGCGCCCAGCCCTTCTTGGCCGTGCCAAGCACCACCGTCAGGCTGAACCAGTTTTCCCCTTGCAGGGACTTGCGGCCGGTGGTGCTCAAGACCTTGTGTATGTTGCCCAGATCGGCAGAAATCGCACGCCATGCCTCGCCCAGCGTCTTGAGCTTGGGACCCAGGTCTTCGATGCTCTTGCTGATGCTGTCAAAGCGATCATTGCTTCGGTTGTAGTAGCCGATGAATCGCTCGTTCGTAGCCATCGTGGCCTGGATGGTTCTCACCTCATCCACCTTCTCGGCAATCTTCCTGCGCGTGACCGCAAGGTCCGCACCCACACCGATATCCACCCCCGCCAGAATCAGCGGCCCGAAAAGCGGAATGGCCAGATAGGCCGGAGACGTGGACAGCACGATGACTTCATCCTTTTCCTTGCGGCGCAGGGCCTTCAAGTCGTTCTCCAGTTTCTCCACGGCGGCCTTCAGCTTCTGGTTGGCAGCCCCCTCGGCGCCCAGCGTGGTCGTGAACTTCTGCTTTTGTCCATTGAATGCGGTCTTGCAGGCATTCAGGCGCACCAGTATTCCGTTGCCGTTGTCAAGAATGGAGTTCTGCAGCGCGAAGGCACGTACCGAGCGCGCATTGGCGTCTTCAATCAACTGCTCCAGCGCGCTGCTGAAATTGCGCTTGATCTGCTCCGAACGCCCGCTGGGCGTATCGCTTTCCCAAACCTTGACCAGTGCCTTCCATTTCGCCTCCACCGCCGGCTCCGCCGATGGGGTGGGCGCCCCCTCCAGATCGAAACGGTCCACCAGCTCGATCAACCGCTCATAGGTGGTTGCCGCCACATCGTTGTACTGAACGATATCGTCGGCAAGGGTCAGCATCTTGTCCTGCACATCGGCCTTGAACTTCTGGCCGACACCCTTGAGCGTGACGAACAGCTCCACCGCTTCGGAAAACTCCGGCCTGAAAGCATCCTGCTTCTGCATGCCCAGCATGGCGCGCATCAGCTCCGTGGTGGTCGGGTTGTCGGTGACTGCAGACTCGAAGAACGTCGTCAGCCCGATCCAGTCCTCTGAACTGAGAACGGAGATTCCCTTGTAGATATCGGCAGACGGGGTAAAGGCATTCGTTGGATTTGCAGGGTCGGACATGGCGAAGGCTCCTGATGGTGAAAGGCCGGATTCGGCCTCGAATCGGTGTGCAAACAAGCGGCGGCGTTGAAGAAATGACCTCACCGCAGTCATCGCCCGCCCTCCTTTTGCGCTCCAGTCGACCGGATGCTAGGTAGCCACCATGGCCCTGTATGTCCCCCAAACAAGTGACACAAATTCATACAGCACTGGGGATAAGGACAGCCGCCGGACTGCTCTCTCACACCCCAAGGAGCCTGTCCCCTGCGCGACCCATGGCAATGAGCACGATCAATCCATTGCCCCAAATGACAAGGCAAGGAATTTCGTAGACCAAGCATACACCACCTGCTATGCAATCAATAGCGCATTGCACACATTCATCGCCAGCCAGAAGACATCGTGAATGTCAATTTCTCTTGATTTCACCGCACCCATTGGCACAGGAATTCGCCCGCACCATAAATGTTGCAAAATGTTCTGCAATTTAAACCGATGGAGGCGCAGGAGTGGCGAGAAGACGAAAGACCAGCATGGCAGAAGACCTCATGGATCTGATCGCCCTGCTGCCCTGGTGGGCCGGCATTGCATTGGCTCTCACCAGCTACATGGTGCTGCACTCCATTGCCATCCGTCCCCTGCCTGCAGCACAAAGCCCGCAGCAAATCGGCCAATTGGCCACCACGGCCGCAAGGCACTAGCTAGCTACTATGCTCAAATCCGCCCCACCCAGCTTTGCTTGGAAATCGCGGCCATCTCTGCAGCACGCGAGCGCTGCCACAGCCAACTACTCTTAGTCTATAGCAAGGTATTCAAGTAAATGACAAGCGATTTTAGCCACACCGTCCTCATCGAATGGAAATCCGGAATAGAGATCGTCCGATTAAACCTTACCGGCGATCCCTATCGGTGCGGTCACAGAATTGAGACTATCGAACGTTGGCCAGAGCTAGAGAACGAATTGATTTACCAAGCTAGTGTGGATCAGCACGTAGTTCGGGATTCTGCGCATGAAATTAGGCTAACCTATGAAAAAGCGAACAATGAGAGTGCAGCAGAGCACAATGAAGCATGGGGACATTCATTACTACAAATCGATACGAAAAAACGCACTGCGAGAGCCAAATGGCTGGATGAAAAACCTGGTTGGTCCGGTCGTGGTCGAGCTATTTTAATTTCTGAGGCAATGCACGCGACGTTGGAATACGAGACCGTTGCGCGAATCAAGCGCCAGCAGAACTTTCGATATACCATGGAAACGGTTTATGGTGGAAAATGTGCACTGACTGGTGAGACCTGCACTGACTTGCTAGATGCCGCACACATTATTGAAGTTAATGCAAGAGGCGGAAATGGAACGACCAACGGAATTTTATTGCGCACTGATCTACATAGACTTTTTGATCGTAACCTACTCACCATTGACGAGAGCGGACGCGTGATCCTATCGGCTAAATTGAAGGTTTCACAGTCCTACCGCGAAGCATTGTCAGGACTCCAGATGAGAGATGAGTTATTCAAAAAAATCAAACATTCCTTAAAGGCTCGCCAAGAGATTTTCAACTAATTCGATCTCTCTTTACATTCCGAGCCGGTGTACGGCATTGCTCACTTTACAGTACTTCTAGACCATCAGCTTCTGTTGATCGGTACAGTGGATTCTAGGCGACTGCTTCTTTCCACCACCCATTATCCAAGTGCTGCTACTATTCCACATTAATCTGTTGAATCAAAAATCAAAACATAAAATTTTTGCAATAAAAATTCTCAAGCAACAAGAATGCCAAATGAAAGACAGGCAAAATTACTTTTGCCTGCATAGTAATTCTTACCAGATTTTCTAGTCATTCACCATTACTGTCCTCCTCACCACCCCGCGCTCTTTGACTTCCCCCATCACCCCCTCAAGCACCTCTTCCTGCGCCTGAATAAACGCAAGCAATTGCCCCGGAGTCACCGGCTCCAAGGCATGCCCCGGGTAGGCGCCAATGATCAAACTGGAAATCAGCCCCAACTGATCCTGCACGCGTCGCAGGCTGTTGTACTCGGGCTCGGAAAGTTGAAAGTACAGCATGGCAACTCCTCAATGAGCGCGCTTGGCGGCTGAAACAAAGGAATGCCCATGCGCCAGAAGCACGGGGCCATGCAATGGATTGAGAGAGGGTTCGGGCATTGATACGCCCGCAAGGAAAGCAGCCATAAGGCCTCCTGTGAGTACGTCCAACTGCTTTCGGGAGTGTGGCGGGACCGCCTGTGAAGGTGTGTTCAGCACCTGGGCGAGATGATACAGCGCTCTGGCGCAGCGCCCGCCCCCGCCTGTTGTCCGCCCGCCGCCGCGAAGCCCGGCAAGGCTCCGCGCTCAAAGACCCCAGCGCCCTCGGAACACAAGGAAGGCACCCACGCAAACGCATAGCCAGACGCCCACCACCAGGGCGACTCCGGCACGGCTTCGGGGCTTGCGGCCCTGGGCCTGCATCCAGGCCTCGGCCTGCTGGCGGCTGTCGGCCAACACGGCCGGGGGAAGCAGCCGCACGGTGTGCCAGATCAGCGCGGGCAGCAGCAGAACATCATCCACATAGCCCAGCACGGGGATGAAGTCGGGGATCAGGTCGATGGGGCTCAGGGCGTAGGCGACTACGAAGGCGCCTAGGGTCTTAGGGCCTGTTCACACTAATCTGGGGATCGCGTTGCCCGGCTGCGGGGTCGTATGCAAGGCGCACGTGCGCAGCAAGGCCCGTGCCTTGCAAGCGCGTGCAACGCCGCAGACGGCCCCGCAGCCGGGCAACCCGAAGGGAAGCTGCCTGCCAGCCCGCCACTCGGCGTTGCGCTCCTTGTGCGTGTGGGCACACGCACGGCGTCGTGCGCCTTGATTGGCGGGCTGGCAGGCAGCTTCGCGACCCCACATTAGTGTGAGCAGGCCCTACCGTACCAGGGCGTCTGCGGGCTCTTGCAGGCAAACCACAGGGTGACGCCATCGCGCTTGATGCGTTGTGCCCAGGCCTTCAATTTTTCACTGGCTGTCATGGATATACGAGGTTGTGAACGGGCCGGATGATGGCGGCTGGCCGTTGCCGTTGCCGTTGGTGCTGCGCCGCTAGGCCCGCGCAGCACTCGATGATATGGACCGCCAGCCCGCTGCGCGCGGTTTCCTTGTACCTGGTCTTCATGACGGCATCGCCACGGAGCCGTGCCTGTGGCCGCAAAGGCCTGCAGCTGTCGGCTGGCCTGGGCCCACCAGGGCACATGGCTGCACTGACTGGCAAAGCCTTGTCACCGCCCTCTTCCCCATTCCAAATCCATATCGACTGCACTCAAGGCATGCATCTCGTATATGCATCTAGGAATAATCTGAAAATAATCAGCAACCAGCCTTTCTGCTTGACTTCCAGATACCCAAGAAATCAAATAGCCGGACTCCCACAGCGGAATTCCCAGGCCATTGATTGACATTGGCCTTGGGAACGATTGCGAACGCGCAATTCCCACTCCCATACCTTAATCGGACCTGATTTCTCACAGGACCGAGGGTAGGCCTGCGTTTGTGATTTTTCTGGCATTTGGCAAACCACCATTTCCTTATTCATTCCATAACCATTCGCTTGCAGGCCATGGCAACATCCACCGATCTCACCCGCCCGTATATCAGCTATAAAAAGGCCTTCAACAGGCAGATCACCCGTGCCATGGACAGCCAGCAGGTGGACGTGGTGGTACTCACGCCGCAAGAGTTCCTAGGCGTCCTGCAAGACAGGTCGCGCAATGACCCACGCCTGGAGGCCAGCCTGCGCGCCATCCTGGCCCAAAGCGCCCTGGGCCAGTATTGGACGCAGACGGCCAGCCCCAATGCCGGCAAACCCTGGACCATCCCCGCCTCCATGCTGGCCAATGACGCGTACCTGTTCACCAGAACGCTGATTGCATTGCGCCTTGCCGGTGCGCGCACCTATGTGAAGGCGACGCCCAAAGGCACCTATATCATCATCACGGGCCGAGCCGGGTTTCGCGGCAATCTGCTGCAGGGCACGCGCTTTCTCACCACCAATCCCCGCATGGTCCAGATGGGTCTGGGTATGCGCGGCCTTCAAGGCGTGGCCAGAGGGGGCTTCATGTTGAGCTTGGTCGTTGGCATCGGCGTGGAGACATTGGACTTCATCTTCAACGACGAGAAAACCATGCATGACCTTGTGGGAGGGATTGGAGTGGAAGCGGTCAAGGCGGGGTTGGCGACGATGGTTGGTATAGGGGCGGGAATTTTTGTCGCAAGCGTAACCACTATTGCTGTTTTTTCTTTAGGTGCCATGGCCTTAATGGTACTTTTTACCGGGATAACTTTAAATGGAATCGATAAAAGTTGGGAAATAAAGAAAAATGTTATTACTTCATTAAAAATTTTGACAAACAGCACACCTTCTGGCATATACCGCGTTAATACTGACGCTCTCGTCACAGAACAGTTGAGTGGCAATCATGAAACAACAGAGATCAAAGAAATACCCCAGAACCATCCTAAAAACTTACTATCTCCTATCAATCGCAAAAATTGATTAGTCTTGAAATGGAAAAAAGAAATTTAACCGAAATCAGAAAATCAATAATATGGAGTATTCCACTTTTTCTGCTGCTTCTAGCAATGTCAATTTGGAGTATTTTCTATTCTCTATGCGAAACCGTAAATGATTTGAATAAACTCGCACCATCAGTAAGAATCACACCATTTGAACCAATTGCGTTGTGTGTGCCAATAATTTCAATCACAGGAATTATCATTGCAATACAAAAAGCAATCCCTTGCATGGAAGACGCCATAAAAATCCCAACGCGTATTTTTTTATCCGCCATAGCCGCAGGAGTTTTTATTATGTTTTTTTGTATTTTTGCAATTACGCCTTTTCAATACTATGCCATGCCAAAACTTGGCTATACCCGCTGCAACATTCTGGAAGATCATCCCACCATATATTTCACGGACTGGGTAAAGAATCCGGATTGGTGCGTGCGCGGCAAAAGCCGGGAATGGGTCAATGAGCAAGCTCGCCTGCCCAATGATTCAGACCATGGATCTCGGTGAAATATCGTCCAAGGCGTATCCACCTGAGTGGTGGTATGACAAAGGGAAATCAGAGATAGCGCCATCAACCTGAGAGAGTTAAGCAACAGAAGCAAAAGAAGAAAAACAAAGACAAACTCTCGGGAAAGTCCAGCAATCTGCTGGCACCTATTAACCAAAAAAATATGGATATTTAAGTGGAAGAAAATAATCTGACCGAGTTCAGAAAATATTTAATCCATGGCATTCCTTCCCTTCTATTGGTTTCAGCGCTATCAATATGGAGTACAAAATACTCATTTCTAAACACAATAATTGATCTAAAAAATTCCGCTCCATCCGTAAGAATTACACCATCCAGTTTGCTAGTGGCGTATTTCCCAATAATGTCAATCACAGGAATTATTTTTCTTGTACAAAGATCAATTCCTTGCAGATCAAGTATCCTGAAAATCTCAGAGCGCATTTTCACGATTACCACAATCACGGGAGTAGTGATCATGATTACTTGTCTTCTTGTAATAACTCCTTTGCAATACTATGCCATGCCAAAATTAGGCTATACACGCTGCAATATTCTGGAAGACCACCCCACCATTTATTTCACAGACTGGGTAAAGAATCCCGCCTGGTGCGTGCGCGGCAAAAGCCGGGAATGGGTCAAAGAGCAAGCCAGTCTTGCCCAATGACCAGATGATTTTCCCCGGGTAAGCAAAGAGGGGTCGAATGGCCTACCGGCCCAGGAACAGGCGGGTGGCGCGCAGGCCCAGGGGCGTCCAGTGCAGGCCCGGTGACATTGCCTGTACCAGCAACTCATGCTGGGCCGCTGGATCGAGCGTGGGGTAGCGCTGCTCGAAGAGCATCAGGTCGGTGTCCAGCTCCTGCGCGCTGCGGCCCGGGTCGGGTCGCGCGCCACGGGATGTGCGCAGGCGTTCGGCCACGCGAAAGCTCATGCGCCGCGCCGGTTTGCCGGGCTCGGCCAAGGATTCGAAGGAGGCGCCATCCGCACTGGCCGGCCCCCGCAGCCAGTCATGAATGACTTGCAGCTCATAGGGGGAGAAAACACCGAACATCTCTGCCCGCTCGCCCTGCAGCAGCTGCCAGAAGCGGCTTTCCTCAGCAGGCAGGTTGCGTTGTATCCAGCGTGCCCGCTCCAGCGCGGCCAAGAAGGCAGGCATGTCCTGCGGACGGGACAGCCAGTCCTTGACGCTGCGGCCGGCCACCTTGCAGAAGTCCGAGTGCGCGCCATGCCCGGAAGGCGATTTGCGCGCCAGGATGCGCACCACCTCAGCTTCGATATCGAACGATCGGATCACGTCCAGCGTGCTGGTGCCCGTGTCTGCCAGCCGGGCGCCTGCGCGTACGCGGCGCCAGTATTCGCCGCCATCGTCAATGCGCGGCGCGTTCTCCCAGGCGGCAATGCAGGCGCGCCGGGCATGGCCGGTGTCGGCGTTGTCCACGGTGACATGCAGCGTGAAGTAGTAGGGATCTATTCCCAGTTCATTGAGTTCGTAGGCGGTGATGAGCAGGTGCAGCGGCAATTGCTCATAGCCCAGGTTGAATCCCACGATCTCGGGCAGGAACTGCTGCGCATTCCAGCCCAGCGCCAGCTGTACCAGCCCCTGCCGGTACAGCTCGTCGGGCAGGTCCTCCACGGGATCAAGGCCATACCTGGCCAGCAGCTCCCGATAGAGCTTGACGTGGTTCTTGTCGGCCATGCCGTCGCCCAGTTCTTCCACATAGGTGGTGACCAGGTCCGACATGCGTGAGTTGCCCGCGTGCGCGCACAGGCCGTAGAGCCAGGAACCGTCCACCAGCTTGGTAGGTGCCACATTGCGCAGGAAGTACAGCGCATGGGCGCGGTTGCCGAAGTAGCGGCGTGCCGCACCCGCCTTGCGCTCTGCAAGGTAGGCCTGGTACTGGGCGTGCACTTTTTCGACATTGGCACGCATCCAGTCGGTCAGGTGCTCCGGGTTGTCCGGCAGGCCATCGGCATCGGCAGAGGTCTCGGCGATCACGCCGTGCAGGAAGTCCGCAGCAGCCTGGCGCTCCTGTTCGGTGGGCAGATGGTTGGCCAGGCGTTCGTAGAGCGGCACATGCAGGAAAGAAGACTCAAGCGTGCCTGCGCCAGCGGCCAGTTCGGTACGTGGGGGGTCCAGCAGTTCTGTGTTCATGGTGGGGCTTTGGTCCGTAACGCCTTCAGGATGCGGTGTGGCCCTCGGTACAGCCATCGGGCCAACGCCTTCCTGTGCGTCGTAATACGCCTACCCTTGACGCAGGCGCCCGGGCCGGCCCGCCGTCGCCCTGGCGCCCGCGCTCATGGCAGCGGAACAGGAACCGGCCCGGCCTTGCCGGCGAGCATTGGCTGGTACTGGGCGCCGGCCTGTTGGGCGTGGGCTGGGGCCCGGTTATGGACTAGCGCGGCGTCTTGCTGATACTGAGATAAAGCCGGTCTTCCTGTCGCTGCCCGGCCATCGCCTCACGCTGGCGTTCAGCGCGCATCCTGGTGCCCACGCGTACTCCCCCTCCCCACCACCTCAAACCCCATATCCTGCGCGGCCACCGCCACGCCACCGGCCATGCGCGCAATCAGTGCCTCTGCACCCAGGCGGCCGATGGCGGCGCCGTCCACGCGCACGGTGGACAGGGCGGGCCAGGCGTCCAGCGCCAGGGCCTGGTCGCCAAAGCCCAGCACGCCGAATTCCTCTGGCATGCGCAGGCCCAGCGCGTGGGCGTGGGAGAGCACGCCTTGCGCCAGCGCATCGGAGCTGCAGAAGACGGCATCGGCCTCCGGTGCCTGGGCGCGCAGGGCGTTCAGGGCATCACGGCCACGGCCGGATTGGGGGATGGCTTCCGAGAAGACGATTTGCGCAGGAACCGGGGCACCGGCTTCCGCGGCGGCGCGGGTGAAGCCCAGGGCGCGGCGGGCGGCGCGGCTGTCGTCGGCGCGCAGGATGGCCGGGCGCCGGTAGCCGCAGGCGGCGAGGTGACGGAAGGCGGCGCGGCCTGCGTCTTCCTGCGAGAAGCCGACCACCATGTCCAGCGGATGGGGCTGGTAGTCCCAGAGTTCGACCACGGGCACGTCAGCATTGACCAGCAGGCGCCGCGTGCGGGCCGTGTGCTCGGTGCCGGTGAGCACGATGCCGTCCGGGCGGCGGCTGAGCATGGCGGCCAGCCAGGTTTCCTCATGCTCCGGGTCATAGCTGGAGATGCCCAGCGTGGTTTCATAGCGCTGCGCGGCCAGGGTGTGGATGAGCGCATCGAGCATGTCGGAAAACAGCGAGTGCCCCACCGAGGGCACGATGGCCGCCACCAGCCGCGTCTGGCGCGAGGTCAGCCCGCCCGCCAGGGAGTTGGGCACGTAGCCCGATTGCTCCACGGCCTGCGCCACGCGCAGCCGCGTGGCCTCGGCCACCAGTTCAGGCCGGTGCAGCGCGCGCGAGGCGGTGATGGGCGACACGCCGGCAATGCGGGCCAGGTCCTTGAGCGTGGGCGCATTGGCGTTGCGCAGGGTGCGGAGGGTCATGCGAGGCCTTTGCCTGGAATGGCGATGGAGAGGCGGCTTGAGGATGATTGCGCGGTCATGTTAACGATGACGTCCATCAGCACGGTCTGATTGTTTCCCCTCGTACGTCCGAATGGAGAGCGCTGCCTTTGCTTGAAATGATTGCGCAATCATTCAAGAGGAGACCACCATGCGCCCTTCGCTCTCCAACCGCCGCAGCGCCATGGCGCGCCTGCTGGCTGCGGCCCTGGCTCCGGCCTCGATGCTGGCCCCCGCGCACGCCCAGGCCCAGGCCGCCTGGCCGGTCAGGCCGATCACGCTGGTGATTCCCTTCCCTCCCGGTGGCCAGACCGATGTGGTGGGCCGGCTGGTGGGAGAGCGCATGTCGCAGCGCCTGGGTCAGCCCGTGGTGGTGGAGAACCGGCCCGGCGTGAATGGCTCGCTGGCCTCCGAGGCCGTTGCGCGGGCGCGGGCCGATGGCTACACGCTGGTGATTGGCGGGCCGGGCACGCATGCCATCAACCAGCTGGTCAATTCCAACGTGAAGTACGACGCGCGGCGGGATTTCACGCACATTGCCATGCTGGGGCGCGTGCCCATGCTGCTGCTGGCCTCGCCCAGGCTGAAGATCGCTTCGGTGGCCGACGTGGTGGCCCTGGCCCGGGCCAGCCCCGGCACGGTGAATGTGGCGCTGACGGGCATTGGCTCGTCCAGCCATGTGACGACGGAGCTGCTGCGCCAGGCGGCCGGCGTGAGCTTCAACAACGTTCCCTACAAGGGCGATGTGCCCGCCATGACCGATGTGATGGGCGGCCAGGCAGACCTGCTGTTCGTGCCCGCCACCTCGGCCGTGGGCTTTGCGCAGGCGGGCAAGCTGCGTGCGCTGGCCGTGGCAGGCGAGCGGCGCCTGGCGGCCCTGCCCGATGTGCCGACCATGGCCGAGGCCGGCCAGCCGCAGGTCGTCAACTATTCATGGACCAGCCTGGCGGGGCCGCCGGGCATGCCGGCCGATGTGGTGGAGCGGCTCAACCAGGCCTGCCAGTCCCTCCTGGCCGAGCCCGAGGTGGTGGCCCGCCTGACCGCCATGAGCAACGAGCCCACGCCGGGCACGCCCGCCCAGGCCGCCAGCTTCATCGCCGCCGAGGTGGCGCGCTGGAGCGAGGTGGTGCGCAAGGGAAACATCCAGGTCCAGTGAACAGCTTCAGGAGAGTCCCCATGAGCATGCTGCCCGCCAATACGTTCAAGCGCGCGCTGCGCGAAGGCCGCCCGCAGATCGGCCTGTGGTCCACCATTCCCTCCCCCTTTGTCTGCGAGATGATCGGCGGCGCGGGCTACGACTGGGTGCTGCTCGATACCGAGCACACGCCCACCGACGTGCCGCTGATGCTGGGCCAGCTGCAGGCCGTGGCCGCCGCCCTGCCCGCACCGGGCGCCCTGCCCGTGCATGCCGTGGTGCGGCCCGCCTGCAACGATGCGGTGCTGATCAAGCGCTACCTGGACCTGGGCGCCCAGTCCCTGCTGCTGCCCTTTGTGCAGAACGCGCAGCAAGCGCGGGATGCCGTGCGCGCCATGCGCTATGCACCCCAGGGCATGCGCGGCATGGGCGGTTCCACTCGCGCGGCCAACTTCGGGCGCACGGCCGACTATGTGGCATGTGCGGCCGACGAGCTGTGCCTGCTGGTGCAGGTGGAGACGGCCGAGTCGCTGGAGCAGATCGAGGCGATTGCGGCCGTCGATGGCGTGGACGGCATCTTCATCGGCCCCGCCGACCTGTCGGCCAGCCTGGGCTATCCGGGCCAGGCGCGCCACCCTGTGGTGAACCGGGCCATCGACCAGGCCATCGCCCGCATCCGCGCCTGCGGCAAGGCGCCGGGGATCCTGATGGTGGACGAGGCACGGGCGCGCGAATGCCTGGAGCTGGGCGCGCAGTTCGTGGCCGTGGCGCTGGACACGCTCTTGCTGCGCGACGGGCTGGATGCGGCGGCGGCGCGCTTCAGGAAAGGGCCGCTGGCCGCGAACCCGCCAGGGCCCGCATCCACCGCCGGCAGCTACTGAGGAGCCCCACAACCATGACACGTTCCCCCGAATCCCTGCGCAGCGCACGCTGGTTTGCTCCCGATGATTTCCGCTCCTTCGGCCACCGCTCGCGCGTGCTGCAGATGGGCTATGGCTACGAGGACTGGATGGGCAAGCCCGTGATCGCCATCGTCAACACCTGGAGCGATGCCAACCAGTGCCATGCCCACTTCAGGCAGCGCGTGGAAGACGTCAAGCGCGGCGTGCTGCAGGCGGGCGGCTTTCCGCTGGAGCTGCCGGCCATCTCGCTGTCGGAAAGCATGGTCAAGCCCACGACCATGGTCTATCGCAACTTCCTGGCCATGGAGACGGAGGAGCTGCTGCGCAGCCACCCGGTGGACGGCGCCGTGCTCATGGGCGGCTGCGACAAGACCACGCCGGGGCTGACCATGGGGGCGATCTCCATGGGCATTCCCTTCATCTACCTGCCGGCCGGCCCCATGCTGCGCGGCAACTGGAAGGGGCAGGTGCTGGGCTCGGGCTCGGACGCCTTCAAGTTCTGGGACGAACGCCGCGCCGGCCGCCTGCACGAGCAGGCCTGGCGCGAGATGGAAGCCGGCATTGCCCGCAGCCACGGCACCTGCATGGCCATGGGCACGGCGGCCACCATGATGGGCATTGCCGAGGCCGTGGGCCTGGCGCTGCCGGGCGCTTCGTCCATTCCGGCCGCCGACGCCAACCACATCCGCATGAGCGCCGAGTGCGGCCGCCGCATCGTGCAGATGGTGTGGGAAGGCCTCACGCCCGCCCGCATGCTCACGCGTGCGCATTTCGAGAACGGCATTGCATGCGCCATGGCCATGGGCTGCTCCACCAACGCCATCATTCACCTGATCGCCATGTCGCGGCGCGCGGGCCATCCGGTCAGCCTCGATGACTTCGACGCCTTCAGCCGCCGCGTGCCCGTGATCGCCAACATCCGGCCCAGCGGCGACCGCTATCTGATGGAGGACTTCTTCTATGCAGGCGGCCTACGCGCCCTGCTGGAACGCATCCGCCCGCATCTGGACACCGGGGCCATGACGGTCAACGGCAAGACCCTGGGCGAGAACATTGCGGGCAGCTAGGTCCACCAGGACGACGTGATTCGCCCCCTGTCCAGCCCCATCTACGCCGAAGGGGCGCTGGCCGTGCTGCGCGGCAACCTGGCGCCGGACGGCGTGGTCATCAAGCCCAGCGCCTGCGCCCCGCACCTGCTGCGCCACACGGGCCGCGCGCTGGTATTCGACGACTACCCCAGCCTCAAGCAGGCCGTGGACGACCCCCATCTCGATGTGAACGGCGAAGACATCCTGGTGCTGCGCAACGCCGGCCCCAAGGGCGCGGGCATGCCCGAATGGGGCATGCTGCCCATTCCCACCAGGCTTCTCAAGCAAGGCGTGAAAGACATGCTGCGCCTGTCCGACGCCCGCATGAGCGGCACCAGCTACGGCGGCTGCCTGCTGCACTGCTCGCCCGAGTCCGCCGTGGGCGGGCCGCTGGCCCTGGTCAAGACGGGCGACCGCATCACGGTGGACGTACCCGCCCGCCGCATCCACCTGGAAGTCAGCGACTCAGAACTCGCCACCCGCCGCGCCGCATGGACGCCCCCGCCCGCGCGCTACGAGCGCGGCTATGGCTGGCTGTTCGGCCGCCATATCCTGCAGGCCAATGAGGGATGCGATTTTGATTTTCTGGAGACGGGCTTTGGGCGGGCTGTGCCGGAGCCGGATATTTTTTGAAGCATGCAAATCAATTCTTTCTTTCAGACTTCCCTATATGATGGAAAGATTTTTTGATCCACATTGCATCAGAATATTGAAACCATGAAAGCAATTGAAAAGCAATTTTCCCAATGGGTCGACGAAACACTTTCCGGCGATCTGCCAGAAGGAATCGCGGCATTTCACTTCAATCTGTATGACTCGCCCACATCGCACGAGCTCCAGATTGTGGGCTGCCCGACCTACGACCCGCAGGACCCGGACTGGGCGTGCGATGACATATTCATGTCCGACGACCCTCACTTCGAGTTGCCGCACGAAGTCGTGGGAAGCGAGTGGGAGAAGGGACTTGCTGCTGCCAGGAAACTGCTTGGCTCCTACGTGGCCTCGGAAGCGGCAGGAGCCCTTCGGCTGCGCCAGTCGCAAGCGGTGAGCGCCGGTTTTGTGGATGGAGAGCTCCACCTCATCTGGTCGCGAGATGCGTAATTGGTGAATTCATCTCGCCGCCAATAGATTTCATCCGAAAACTCGCGCCCATGGCCTGCAAGCAAGGCAGGCTTGTATATGTATCCGCTTTTGCTGACGGCGCAGTCCTACATTGCCGTTGGTCTTTGTCGTGAATAGTGGCTCTGTTCTCAACAAGGATTGACCCAAAGAAGCCAATGAAATAGCTATATTCGATTGAATATTTCTTGGTCACAATCATTTGTGCAGAAGTATTTTCGATAGCTATTTCCAATAGCGACTCGCCGTTTCCCAGTCCACGCGCACGCAATGCCCCCTGCCCTCCTGGGGCAGCCGCTTCCGTTGCCTTGCACCGCCGTGGACCTCAACCCAGAAGCAGAGGTGGCTGTGGACTTTCTCAGAAGCATCTTTCATCAGGCTCCGGAAATCGCGCTGTTCGCGGCCTTGGCGCTCGGTTACTGGGTGGGCAAGTTCAGGTTCGGGTCGTTCCAGCTGGGGGGCGTGGCGGGGTCGCTGCTGGCGGCGGTGCTGATCAGCCAGGTGGGCGTGACCATTGATTCGGGCATCAAGGCGGTGCTGTTTGCGCTGTTCATCTATGCCGTGGGCTTCGAGAGCGGGCCGCAGTTCTTCCGCTCGCTGGGGCGGCAGTCGGTCAAGGAGATCCTGATGGCCCTGGTGGTGGCCGTGTCTGGGCTGGTCACCGTGGTGGTGATCGCCCGGGTGTTCCATCTGGACAAGGGGCTGGCGGCGGGGCTGGCAGCGGGCGGGCTGACGCAGTCGGCCATCATCGGCACGGCGGGCTCGGCCATCGAGAAGCTGGGGCTGGCGCCCGACGAGGTGCAGCGCATGCAGGCCAATGTGGCCATCGGCTATGCGGTGACCTATATCTTCGGCTCCTTCGGCGCCATCATCATGTGCGTGAACGTGCTGCAGTGGCTGACGGGCCGCAAGATCCGCGAGGACGCGATCCAGGCCGAGCAGGAGCTGCTCAAGGGCGTGCGCGTGTACGGAACCGGCGAGTCACCGGCCGTGCCGGATCTGGTGGGGCGCATTTTCCGCGTGGGACAGGCGTGCCGCACCGTGGCGGAGCTGGAGGCCAGCGCCACCGCCAACGGCGGCACGGTGACGGTGGAGCGCATACAGCGCAGGAACGCGATGGTGGGCGTGGACGGCAGCCTGGCGCTGGAGGCCGGCGACATCATCTTGCTGGTGGGCCGGCGCGCGGCCGTGGTGGCGCTGGGCGCCTCGGTGGGCGAGGAGCTGCAGGGCGCCGAAGGCATGGACGTGGTGATGGTGCGGCGCGACGTGGCCATCTCCAACAGGCAATACCTGAACCGCAGCGTGAAGGACATCCTGGACAGCCTGTCGCAGGAGTTCAAGCACGGCGTGTACGCAGTGGCGCTGATGCGCGCGGGCACGCCGGTGCCGATTGCGCCGGCCACCATGGTCATGCCGGGCGATGTGGTGACGCTGTTCGGCACGCCGCAGGATGTGCAGAAGGCTGCGCAGTCGGTGGGCCCCATCATCGTGCCCAGCGACAAGACGGACTTTGTCTTCCACGGCCTGGGCATCACGGTGGGCCTGCTGATCGGGCTGCTGGTGCTGCGCCTGGGCTCCATTCCCATCACGCTGGGCAGCGGCGGCGGCGCCCTGCTGGCGGGCCTGCTGTTCGGCTGGTGGCGCAGCCGCAAGCACACTTTCGGCAACATGCCCACGGCCGCCTCCACGCTGCTGCGCGACCTGGGCCTGGCCGGCTTCGTGGCCATGGTGGGTCTGCAGTCGGGCCAGCAGGCCGTGACCACGGTGATGCAGCAGGGCCTGACGCTGTTCCTGCTGGGCGTGGTGGTGACCATCGTGCCGCTGCTGATCGCCATGCTGATCGGCAAGTACGTGCTGCGCTATGACAACGTGGCCGTGTTCGCGGGCTCGCTGTCGGGGGCGCGCAGCGCCAACCCGGCGTTTGGCGAGATTCTGGACAAGGCCGGCAACTCGATTCCCACGGCACCGTTCGCGATCACCTATGCGCTGGCCAATGTGTTCCTCACATTGCTGGGCCCGCTGGTCATCGCCTTTGCCTGATCACCCCTGATCACCCCTGATCACCCCTGACCGATCCCCAAGGACCACCAAGGACCATCACAAGGAGCTGCGCAATGAGCAAGGATTATCGGAGTCTGGCGAATTTGAGCCCGTTCGAACTCAAGGACGAACTGATCAAGGTGGCCTCGGGCAAGGCCAACCGCCTCATGCTCAATGCGGGGCGCGGCAATCCCAACTTCCTGGCGACCACGCCGCGCCGGGCGTTCTTCCGGCTGGGTCTGTTCGCGGCGGCGGAGTCGGAGCTGTCGTACTCCTACATGACGGTGGGCGTGGGCGGGCTGGCCAAGCTCGACGGCATCGAGGGCCGCTTCGAGCGCTTCATCGCCGAGCACCGCGACCAGGAGGGCGTCAAGTTCCTGGGCAAGTCGCTCAGCTATGTGCGCGACCAGCTGGGGCTGGACCCCGCCGCCTTCCTGCACGAGATGGTGGACGGCATCCTGGGCTGCAACTACCCCGTGCCGCCGCGCATGCTCACCGTGAGCGAGCAGATCGTGCGCCAGTACATCGTGCGCGAGATGGCAGGCGGCGCCGTGCCGCCCGAGTCGGTGGATCTGTTCGCGGTCGAGGGCGGCACGGCGGCCATGGCCTATATCTTCGAGAGCCTGCGCATCAGCGGCCTGCTCAAGGCCGGCGACAAGGTGGCCATCGGCATGCCGGTGTTCACGCCGTATATCGAGATTCCCGAACTGGCCCAGTACGACCTCAAGGAAGTGCCCATCCACGCCGACCCCGACAACGGCTGGCAGTACTCCGACGCCGAGCTGGACAAGCTCAAGGACCCGGACGTCAAGATCTTCTTCTGCGTGAACCCCAGCAACCCGCCGTCCGTGAAGATGGACCAGCGCAGCCTGGACCGCGTGCGCGCCATCGTGGCCGAGCAGCGGCCCGACCTGCTGATCCTGACCGACGATGTCTACGGCACCTTTGCCGATGAATTCCAGTCGCTGTTCTCGGTATGCCCCCGGAACACGCTGCTGGTGTATTCGTTCTCCAAGTATTTCGGGGCCACGGGCTGGCGCCTGGGCGTGATCGCGGCGCACAAGGACAACGTGTTCGACCATGCACTGTCGCAGTTGCCCGAATCGGCCAAGAAGGCGCTGGACCACCGCTACCGCTCGCTGCTGCCCGATGTGCGCTCGCTCAAGTTCATCGACCGCCTGGTGGCCGACAGCCGCGTGGTGGCGCTGAACCACACGGCCGGCCTGTCCACGCCGCAGCAGGTGCAGATGGTGCTGTTCTCGCTGTTTGCGCTCATGGATGAAGCGGACGCCTACAAGCAGGCCCTCAAGCAGCTGATCCGCCGCCGCGAGGCCACGCTGTACCGCGAACTGGGCATGCCCCCGCTGGAGAACCCCAACTCGGTCAACTACTACACGCTGATCGACCTGCAGAACGTGACCTGCCGGCTCTACGGCGAGGCCTTCTCGCAATGGGCCGTGCAGCAGTCGTCCACGGGCGACATGCTGTTCCGCGTGGCCGATGAGACCGGCATCGTGCTGCTGCCAGGCCGTGGCTTCGGGTCCGACCGGCCTTCCGGCCGTGCCTCGCTGGCCAACCTCAACGAGTACGAGTACGCAGCCATAGGCCGCGCCCTGCGCCGGCTGGCCGACGAGCTGTACGAGCAGTACAAGGCGCTGGGCAAGGAGTAGGCCCTGCGCACAAGGCCCGCACGGCTCATCGCCCGCACGGCTCATCGCAGCTGTCGGGCCTTGACCACCAGCAGCGCCCCGGCCATCAGACCCACACCGGCCAGTTGCACGGCGTCCAGCGCACGCCCGTAGACGGCCCAGTCCAGCACGATGGCCGTCAACGGATAGACGTACTGCAGCACGGCGATGCGGCCCAGCGTGAGGCGGGCCATGCCTGCAAAAAGGATGGCATAGGCCAGGCCGGTGTGCAGCACACCCAGCCCTGCCAGCCAGGCCCAGGATGACGGCGCCTGCGGCCAGCCATGAACCAGCGGCACCCACAGCAGCAGCACGGTGCCGACCGCGCACTGCCACCAGGCCAGCGCAAACGGCGTGACCACTTTCTCGGTCTTGGCCAGGATGGTCACGGCCGCATAGCACAGCGAGCCGGCCAGGCACATCAGCAGTCCGGACACATGGTCCGGCCCCCAGGCCGCCGCATCGCCACCCAGCAGCCCCGTGGTCAACACCAGTCCCAGCAACGCCGCCAGCATGGCCGCCAACTGCCGTGGCGCCACGGCCTCGCGCAGCACCAGGGTGCCGAACAGCATGATCCACACCGGCTGGATGTGGAACACGATGGTGGCCACGCCAATGGAGGTGCGCGGTATGGCGGCAAAGAACAGGGCCCAGTTCATCACCATGAGGACGCCGGTGGCCACCACCACCGGCCAGCTCCTGCCGCGCACGCGCAACTCCCCCATGCGGCCCGTGGCCAGGCCCCAGGCCAGCAGCGCCAGCGCGCCGAAGGCGCAGCGAAACAGCACGGTGACCAACGGGTGCTGGCGGGCCTCTTCCACAAATACGCCGACCGTGCCCAGCAGCACGCCGCCCGCGATCATCAGCCACTGGCCGCGTGTCTCCTGCGCTGTGGGAGCGGCTTGTGCGGCCGCGGCGGAGGCTAGGGATGCGGCCTGTAAGGAATGGGTTCTGTCTTGCATGGCCACGATCGTCTCGTGGCAGGGAATTCTCGTAAAGCAAATAGTTTGCGGGTTTAGTATTCGATATTCGAATCCATGGAGCGTGCCGTGAACCACCCCGACCTGCAGATCGACTGGCTGCGCGCCCTGGTGGCCGTGGTGGATGCGGGCTCGCTCTCGGCTGCCGCGCCGCTGCTGCACCGATCACAGGCCGCCGTGAGCATGCAGATCAAGAAGCTGGAGACCGCCCTGGGCCGGCCCGTGCTGCTGCGCGGCCCGCGCCATCTGCAGCTCACGCCCGCAGGCGCCGAGCTGCTGGGCTATGCCCGGCGCATGCTGGAGCTGCAGGCCCAGGCGCAGCAGGCGCTGTTCGGCCCCGACCTGTCCGGGCGCGTGCGGCTGGGCGTGCCGGACGACTACGCATCCACCTATCTGACGCCCGTGCTGCGCAGCTTTGCAGGCCGCTACCAGGGCGTGGAGATCGAGCTGACCTGCGAGCAGTCCACCGCACTCATCCCGCAGGTGGTGCGCGGCACGCTGGACTTGGCCCTGGTCTCACGCGACAGGCCCCAGCGCGGGCGCCTGCTGTTCCACGAGCCCCTGGTCTGGGTGGGCGCGCCGCAGCACGAGGTGTGGAGGAAGAATCCCCTGCCGATTGCCGTCTACGAGGCCGCCAGCCTGGCGCGCACGGCCGCGCTGTCCAGCCTGGCGGCCCAGCGGCGCGCGCACCGCGTGGTCTATCACAGCTCCAGCCTTGCCGGCCAGCTGGCCGCCGTGGAAAGCGGCCTGGCCGTGGCCGTGTTCACGCGCTGCAGCGTGCCCCCGCACTTGCAGGTGCTGCAGAACCTGCCGGCCGGCTTCGAGCTGCCGCCGCTGGTGTCCATGGAAGTGTCGGCCCTGCGCAGCAAGGCCTCGCAGGGCTCGGCGGCCGTGGATGCCATGTATGGGCAGTTGATTGCGACACTGGGCCAGGCACCTCAGGAACTGACCAAGGCCTGACGCCTGGCGAGGTTCGGCAAGCATTCTGCGCACGCATTTCGCTGTATAGCTGCGCTCGCGCGTTCCCATGCGCGAGCAATGGCTGGCCGCAGGGGCTGCGCTGGGCAACTTCCTCAATGCTGCGCACCAGTTGGGCTTTGGCGCCATCGTGCTCAGTGGCGAGCGCTGTTTTGACCCGGCCCTGCATTCAGCGCTGGGTTTGCGCGAGGGCGAGCATCTGGCCGGCTTCATCAGCCTGGGCTCCATCACCAGCCAGCCATCCCCGCGCGCAACGGTGGCGCCCTCCCCCCGCGTCAGAATAGTTGTCGCCTCCATAGATCAACCCCGGGGGCGGCGATGAAGGACAAACTTGGCTCGATACGGACAGACATTCAAAGACAGAGCGGTAGCGCGGTTGCTGCCGCCGGAGAG